>BFBZ01000006.1_pt10 | contig 1501578 bp, 1186 predicted proteins | sample 1888401 | NCBI WGS metagenome assembly BFBZ01 (sample SAMD00112614, study PRJDB3348) | symbiont metagenome | host: Chara braunii | reverse complement strand
TTATGTTGTAACTCCTTGCCGTTGTAGCGATATTTGTTTTCGGGTTTGCCGGCTTCCTGAGAGCTGATGCCGGCCATCGTCAGACCGAACGGATAGTAGTGGGTTTCCTCCACAATCCGTCCGCGGATATGGGTCAGCTGCAAGTTATCGAAAAAAACATTAATATTCGGWGTCTCGTTACTCACGTAGACGAATAACCAGCCGCTTTTGGTCATGATCTGGCCCGTGACGGTATGGGTCGTAAAGGTGGTATCCGCCCCCACCTGCTGGAAGCCGCTGTTGGTGTTGCCGCTGCCTGCTACATAGTGAAACTGTTCGTCAAACAATATCCAGTTGAGATAGGCCTTTGGTTTGGTATTATGTGAGGCATAGTCGGAGCCTACGGTGGTGAGGAAGCTGCTGATCCCGGGATCCAGCACGCCCGTCTGTTGTAACGGGTTTAGAAAATAGTGACCCGGATCGGTACCGGCCACGCCTCCGGCGAGTCCCAGGATCAGGGATGATAAAGGACTGACAGGAGTTCCTGGTGAAGTCCCGTTCTGGCGGTACCAGCTATTGGCCCGGATGTTAATGGTGTCGCCTGCCATGACCTTGATGGTTATATTGGCGCCGACCTTATACCCACTGGCGCTTAATTGCTGGATATAGTTGTTCGGGTTGGTATAGTTATCCGTCGGGTAGCCCGGGGCCGAGATTTTGTTAACCCGCCCGCTGTCCAGGTTCGCGTAATATAGTCTTTCATTGGCAAGGGTGGTGTCCTCCAGGCTGGCATCGGGATAGGCATCCGTCTGTTTTTCTTCGGTCAAGACCATCCGGGTATTGCCCAGGTGGTCTTTCATAAAATAATCGAAGACGATCCGGGGATTGCTCATGGGACCTGTATACCGCAGCCGCCCTTCTTCATGTGTGCTGAATTGGATGGAATCATTTTGATATACGGTATTGCCGAGGTAGAGGATATTCGTAGTCCTGGGAGAGGCAAAAGTGCTGTCGGCCGTCACTTTCCGCAGCCTGTTTCCCTGCGCGTCATAGGTGTAGGTGATCGTTCCCTTACCCGACACACGAATGACCGCCGGGAGGTTGAGGTAGTTATAGCTGATATTGCTGATCTTTTTATTGCTGTCTGCCACCAGATTTCCATTGATATCATAGCTGTAGTCGTCGCCAGTGTTGGCGCCGTCCCTGAAATCCCCCAGCCGGACCGTCGTGTCGGTGATACCGTCGGTGACCCGCGCCAGTTTATTGCTGCCGGACTGATAAAGATAAGTGAGACTGTCAATCGTAGGTGAGCTGTTCAACTTCCAACCCTTCTCCTGCAACGTAAGGATATTTCCATTGACGTCGTAACTAATCCCACTGACGCTGTAATCGATGCCGGCGGACCTATCAAAGACAGCGGAACTGCCGCTGCCGGAGACATATTGGGTAAAGTTGGCCGCCGTCAGACGGTTTGTCGCATCATAGGAAAAGTCGTATTTACGTTTGGCCTGGTCGCCTTCCGCCTTCCAGAGCATGCCCGCAATGTTGCCATTGTATTGAGGGACGAAAGTCCCCAGGCTGGCATTCTTGTCGTAACCTAGTTCCATTCCAAAGTACTGGTCACTGTTGGTAGACGCGTCCACATAGGCTTTGTTGATGGACAGCAGCCATCCCCGGATATTATAAGCGTACACCTGGTTGGCCAGTGGCGTACCAGAAGTCCCATTGGGTTTGTTACCCAGGTTCTTTTGCGCAACCCTGCCCAGAGCGTCATATTGATATCGAACGGTCGTCACATTCGGATTGAGTACGGGAACATGGTTATACGAATAAATATCCTGCTTTTGAATCGTGAGCAGCCGGCTCAAAGAGTCATAGTTATATTGGGTCAGCTCCATAATATCATTTGCGTTCGTCCCATTCTTGTAGGTGTGACGGATAGCTCTGACCGGCTGACCTGCGAAAGCATACTGTGTTGTGAGGACATCTGTCCCCCCGGTGATATTGGTGTTTTGTACCTGTAGCAGCCGGGAGCGATCATCATAGTAATTCGTGGTGTAAAGATAGGTGCTCCCTCCCAGGACATTGGTCCGGGAGCCAGTGACCAATCCCTTGGTGGCGCTGCTCTGCGTGACAGATTGTGGATAGGGGAAGGCCGTATTGCTGGCGGTCTGGAGATAGCTGTCATCCACAGTGTTCCGTGTGCTGCTGAGTGGATTTCCATAAGAAGCCAGCCAGCTATAATCATCATAAAATGTATGCGTCAGCTCGGTGTAGGCGTAGCTCACCAGATTCGGATAGCTGGTGCTGGCGGCTGCCTGCGCACGATGATAATTGGGGTTACTGTAATTGGTAGTGTCGGTGATGAGCCCGGTGGCAACGATCCGGTTAAGTGTATCATATTGAGTATAAAGATATTGATGGTTTGCCTGAAGGTTGCCATCCTGGGTGAGCACCAGCCTGTCCTTCGTATCATACACCATATCGACCTGTGCGGCGCCCGGCACTTTTTTCACGATCAGCCGGCGGCGACCATCGTATTCATAGCGGAAACAACCTTCTGCCAGCATCGTCGTCGACAAAGTCCATGAAGTGCCTGGCAGTTGGGCCACCACGGCCGGCTGGATGACACATCGTAAATTGTTATTCAGGGTATCATATATATAATAGGTGCAAAGCCAACCGGAGTGGCCACTCCCTGCACCCGTGTCGCTTGACGCTGTCAACTGGACCTTTTTAAGGATCAGCTTTCCCTCTTTGTCTTTGAACTCGACAACCTGCCTGCTATTTTCGTCGCTGGTGACGTTCTTGACGAGATCCCCGGCCTGATAGGCTGAAGAAGTAGTGTAAGTTCCAAAACTCCCGGGACTGCCGTTGGTAACTTTCCAGACCCGGACGCTGTCTGTCACTGTATTGACCCAATAGCTATAGCTGATACCCCGGCCCGAGCCTGCCACCCAATTGTTGCCGGCTGCATACACGCGTAATGGCCGGTGCAGAAAGGACCGTTCATATTCTGTCTTACCGTAATAGTAATTTTCACCCTGTCCGTAGACGGGACTGTTGGTATTCGTATCGCTGTAGAAATAGCGTTGTTCGTCAAAACCAGTGACCTTAAATCCTCCATCGTTGATCGAGGTATTGCCTGCGTCGCTGTTAGCGGCAAAAGGAAGGTAGATACGCGGCTGTCTTTCCACGCTATCATAGGAATAGGCCGTCAGCAGGTCGACAGGACTGGTCCCGGAGATAAGAGAGCCTTGTTTGATCACCGTTTCCACGGGCCTGCCGAGCCCATCTATATATTGTGCTGTCCGGCGGTGCAGGGAGAGTGTCGAACTGGTGGTAATGTCGGCTGTGTTGGTGTCTGGGATTATGACGTCCCAGGAGTAGATGTAGTTCACCGTCGCACTATTAAAGATGGGCGGTTTGAAAGGGCTGCTATCCTGGGCCTGGGCGATGACGGGCAGCAGGCCGGCGATGGGCGGCAACAGGAGATGACGCAAAGAGAAATGTAATATACGCATAAGAATCAGGCTTAATTATTCAATACCAGTACCGTCTTCTTCTGACCATAGGTACGGTACTGCGTTTCTGTGAGGACGCCGGCATAACACGAATCCCGTGACCGCTCTACCTGGAGGAGTAAGTACCCCAGGGAGTCAGGTTGGCTGTCGTATTGTTGCAAGACCGATAGCTTGCAGCTGTCGATCCAATAACTGAGGGCGCCGATCTGTTGCTGCTGGTCGGAGGTTAGCCCTAGCGTATCGGTCATTTTCTGTAGCAGGCGCGTGACCACGACGGAATCACCTGATGGCAGCGTATCTATAAGCGATATCTTATAAAAGTGGTGGTGGGCGTCGGCAGAAGACCCTGATAAACTCCATAGGAAGCCCGGCATCACCAGCAAGAGAGTAAAAAAACGTCTCATACTATTGAGGGTTTATGATGTTATAAGTATATTTTTTAAGAATATTTCTGTGCTGGTCGCGGACAAGCGTGAGCCTTCCGTGATTGTCGTATTCATAGAAAGTAACATTGCCTGCGGGATCTACCTGTGAAGTCATGCCTACCAGGGGGGTATAGGTAAATGTCGTCACCTGTGCTTTGGATCCGACCAAACCCGTCCGGACCTTATTGATCTCATCGCGCAAGGCCTGGTCACTGGAAGGGGTCTGTAATACCGAGGTATTTACATAGGATATACAGGTCGTATAGTCGCTGCCCACGATCTTAGCTACCGGCAGGGAATTATGATACCCCCATAGGTATACCGTCCGGACATCGGCCGTCTTGTATTGCTCACAGAGATTGCCATTCATATCGTATGCGGTATAGTTCTGTACAATGGAATCCGCCAACGTATTAAAATGCTTGGCTGCCGCCACATGGATCCGGGTGGTGTTAAAGTAGGCGGCACTGAACTTATTGCCTTCTACAAAGGAGGAAGATCCTCCGGAAGGCGTCAGTGTAACCGTCGTTTCCAGCGGCAACATATAATTTTTTGACAGCAGCGTGCTTTTCATCATGTGTTCCGCCGAAGAAAGACCGAAGGTGAACAGGGTGTCATTGTTAAAAGCATATTTATAATTGATCTCTTTGGTTTGGTTATTATTGATATAGGTCTTCTGCTGGCGGAGGAAAGGCTGGCTCAGATTGGTATAGTAGTAATATTCTGTTCGTATCTCCTGTCTGTCATTTGGCGAGCAGGTCGAATCAATGACCAGTGCGGGTGCAAAAAAATGCCCGTTGATCGAATAGCTCGTCCAACAGCCGGCGCCGACGACTGGCGGGGAACCAGCATAATAGCCGCGCAGCTTCCATCCCATTTGCTCTTTTTGTAAGATATCGGTAAGTGTAGGATTCGCGGGGTAATATCCGTATTCCGAGCTGTACATATAGGGATAAGAAATGATGGTCTTTTTTAGGAGCACATTATTTTGGTCATAGTATTTTTCCAGCAGCAGTTTGCCGCGTCTCCAGCCATTGCTCTCCGGAGGGGCTAAGGGGTACTGAGTGATATCTACTGTACCTGTGCCGTCATAAGCAAAGCTAAATTCCCGCCGGACGTATCCGTTGCCATCCTGGATCGTCGTCACCTGGGGATAATATACATATGACCCGCCTTCACTGGTCATCGGGTAGCAGCTTTTGGGATAAAGCTGAATAGTCTGACAATCCCGCCCGGAGCAATTCCCGTAGTGGGCCACGGTGAGGGGATAGACCTGTATGCCGGAGCTAATAGTAGAGTCTGTAAAAAGGGTATATTTATATTTAGTAGAATAGGTCTTGCCAGTGACATGGTCATAGTCATCTACCTCCTTGATCCGGATGCCTCCCAGGTTCATATTGTATTTCAGCAGGTTTTGACCATAGCGATAGATCGTGGCTGTGCCTACCGTTGATTCAGGCCAGCTGCTGGTGAGTCGCGAGAAGGTGCTGGCAAAATTATCATAGGAGAAGTCCAGACGGTAGTTGCCATTGGACAATTGCCACGTGCCGGTGAATTGGTTGTTAAACGTCTGTACGACATATCCCAACCCGTCCGTATTGGTGAGCGTGATAGTGAAACTACCATAGTTGGTACCTGTGAGTGTATAGCTGAATGTCGTTCCACCATCACTGCTGTTTACGGTGAAATTGTGTGAATAGGCGGGGTAAGAAAGCGAACCCGTGAAAGAAAAATCACTGCTGGTGGCTGTAAACGACGGATAGCGCATATACGCTTCATCCGGACGCAGCTGGTTGCCTTGTTCCAACAGTCCGACATTGCCTTCATACTGAAATTGCCGGTACCCTCCCGTAGGAAAATGGATCTTTTTTAGGGAGTTGGCATAACTATAAGCTGGGTTGGCCCGCCGGTCGCCGTTGTTGGTCTGCCGCATGGAAAAGATCCCATAGTTCCAGGCGAAATTGGGCAGGAAGGTCCAGTTATAATTTTGCCCGTTGTAATACCCCCAATAGTCCACACCATAGGAGATCCGGGAGGGGAGATTCACATTCTCATAATAATCGAAGGTATGGGCCAGGCTGTCGGTACCTGTGCTGCCGAATTCCGAAACCCCTGTCAATTTCAGGCGTTTATTATAAATGTCCGCTCCGGAGCCGCTGCTGAAATAACTATAAGTAAGATTGAATTTCTTCTTAAAAACGCCTGCAGAATCATAAAGGCTGATGGTGTTTACTTTTGACCCTCCGGGGTAGTCCGTTCTATCCGTGGTGCAGTTGAATGTCACATACTGATTGCGTGTACTGATCTTTGTCGGGTAATTTTCCTGTACGTCGGTGGTTACCATGATCCCGTCAGTATAGCTGTCCTGGGTTGTGCAATCCGACGTGCCGCCCAGTACCATGAGTCTTGTATAGGCGCCACAGATAGTTTCATACTCGGCCATAGTGTTATTGTACTCGAACCTGACTATATTTTCTTCATTCATATCCCTGATTTCGGCCAGGTGCCAGGTGGAGTTATAGCCAGGGGCGGTGGGCGGGTTGGGCAAACTGCCGATGCTGGAATAGCTGGTGTTGATATAATCGATGTATTGCACCGACTGATCCTTTGGCATCCCAAAATAGTAACTGGTGCCGTCCAGGTCGGTGATGATCCAACCCAGGATGGCAAAGCTGACGAATACCGGGGTGATCTTGAGCCCGTTCTGATTGTCCATCACCACATTACGACTCTCGTCAAAAAAGAATTTTCCGCTGTTGCCATTAAAGTGGTAGTAATAAATGTCGGGCTCGATATCCCAATAATTGCGCATAATATTATCGACATTCGGCAGCCAGGGACTCCCGGGAAAACCGGAGGGCTTTAGCGACATGTATAGATAGCCTGTGCCGGGACCATTTTCATCATCCGGGATCCCGTTCATTACCCGGGTAATGCTGCCGCCAGCCGACAGGGACCATCCGAGCCCGACATTGCTAGCGACCTCTTCTACCTTAATGCCTCCCATAGCATAATCCAGGGTGATCGGTACTTTGATGTTACCGATCGCTATAGTGTAGAGTGGTATGTCCACGGGTACTGTTCCGGAAAAATTGCCCAGGGGTCGTTCGGTAGGTTTAAATAAGGCGGCTGCGTTGGGTGTGACCGGGCTTACCGGGGTAACAAAGCCATCATTTTGCCCCTGGCAGAGGGCTGCGTAAAACGTCGCCAATAAGAGCAAAAGATCTTTTTTACGGGGAAGGGGTAAATATCGTTGCATGGTAAAAAGGTCCATTTAGTTAAAAGAATAGCCTACCCTGAACAGCACAGGCTGACTTTGCGGTACATGCTGGCGATAGAGCGCGTCAAATAAGAGCTGTATATTACCGCTGCGCCTGCCGGCTTTGTAAGTTTTCATGAGCCCTATCAGTGCGCTGGACTGCCAGGCAGACACAGAAGAGAGTTGAGACAGCCCGCTGAAAGCGTTGTAGTAATTCGCTTCATAAGCACCAGCGATCCACAGACTGCCTTTCAGCCGCCAGTCCAAAAAGCTGCGAAGGACTGCACCCTGGCTGCTAAAGGCGATATGATCAAAAGGTCTTCCCCAGCCTAATTTATATCCCACTCCGACACCGACAATGCTGCGGGGGTTGAGTAAATATCCTGCTGTCAATGCCAGTGTGCTAAGCGCAGGCGCGAAGTATGTACTCGACTGTGTCTGCATGTCAAAACCCAATTGAATGCGGTGGAAGAAAGTCTTATTATGTTGTGGATTTGGTCTGAAATCAGCTGTGATCGAATTGCTATTGCCGGCCGGCAGCTTAGCCTTTAATTTATTCATTTGATCCGTAGCGTCCTGCATCCCGTCTAGGGCAGGATTGGCGCCGGCATCTCCATGGGGCATAGCAGTACTAATACTTGCTCCAGGCCCCAGCCGTTCTACAATAGCGGCATCCACTGATGCGCGCGTTTGGAGCCCCGGAATAGGCTGGCCCGATGCGGGCGTACCATTACCCGGCAGACGGAAAAGAGTGGAAAGATAACTATGGTCCTGGAAAAATTGCTGAAAAGCAGGTAGGGAACGGACGCCGGTCAAGATCTTTGTAGTTAGCCGATCCGGATCGTGCAAAAGGTCTTTATATTGTTGTAGCTCTTCTCTGTAGTAGTATATTTTTTTCTTAATCCCAAGCATTTTGTCATTCAGCTGAAAAGCGTGCAACTTTGTCAGCCATTCCTGTTGCCGCTGCTCTGCAAATGCAGTGAGCTTCCCGGCCTGCTGCAACTGATATTGCAGCTGTAATAAGTTACGCTGTGTAGATTTTAATATCGACGGGTCAATTTTGTAATTACCCTGGGCCTTGAAAAAGAGCAAGGCGGTCTGGGCACTATCCAAACCCGGCAGGTATTCCGTGAGCGGATGCAACGATAAATTAGCTGGAAAGGTATTTACTTGTTGAATCAGCCGTTCATACGCAACCTTAGGGCCAACCAATAGATTACGGGCTACCACACTGTCTTTGGAAGATAATTCTCTGCAAAGCCGAGCTTCTTTGGATTGTAGCGCTGATAACAGATGTAGGGATCTTCGCTGGATAGACATCGATAGTGCGTCATATGTATCGCCCAGCCGTATTATGTCCTGTGGACGCAAGGGAGCAGCCTGTATTGACGTGGGATCCGTCTGCGCTATAACAACAGCGCAATAGAATAACAGGCACGCAATTAATGAAATGCGCATGCCAAGCCAGTTTAATGGTTATAATAATTCTACAATAATGCTACTTTCAGCCTTTACGGATGAATGTTCAAAACCATTGAATGTGAGTTGGATGAATAGCCGAACTATGAGACTAAACGAATAGAGCAGGATAATGTCCGGAATAAAATTATAATATTACTGCCAATTAAAAAAGGGGAAAAACACCTTTTTTATCCAGTATTCAAAACCAATTATACCTGATCGTAATCGTACATTTATCATTGCTTCGATCGCTACTGAAAGCTGGGGACTGTCAACGATTCAAAGCAATCCATTATTATTTTCAAATGGGACAACAGATAGGCCTTATTGGCCCTAGATAGCGTCGACAGTTTATTACTTTTATTATGGAATATGGCATGTTGTATCTGTCCATATAAAAAACGCCCAGGGTACACTTTCAGATGATCAACCAGCAAACTTTTATTGTGTTCAGCATTCTTACCATTCATTTCGTCCATAAGACTCTCATGTTTTTTACGCATTTCAACATATAGAGGGTCTGCAATTTTTACACTTGGGTCCCTGAGCCGGTCTTTATAGTACAACCAGATCAAGATCAGCAGTCGCGTTATATCCATCATTTGTTCCATACTGAACTTCTTTTCCATATAAAGAAAACGCGCCAGGTTTTGAAGAGCAGGTTGTTTTTTATCCATCTCATCCAGTACAAGGCCTTTTAGTTCCCGGTCTGAAGCTTTTTTTACTTTGGTCACTATTTCATAGATCAGAGCAAGTTCAGCCTTCTCGGCAGGCGTAAATTCTTTGTTCATACTAAATATCATTTATTAATCTTTTTGCGACGGTGTTTACCCGCATGAGGCAGCTTCTTCTTCATCATTTTATTGGCGAACTTGGATTTCTGCACGCTAAACGTTTCCGGTGCCATACCCAGATAACTAGCCAGGGTTTTTTGACGAACTCTTCCGATCAGTTCCGGTTGGTATTTCATCAGGAATTCAAATTTACCCATAGCAGAGAACTCCCTCATTTCATTGCGCTTTTCGGCCAATTCGTAATAGTAGGTAAGTATCTTCCTTCCATGCCGATCAAACTCCGGGTAGTCATCATACGCCTTTTCCAACTGTTCGAAAGTGATGTAATGGAGGATACAGTCTTCCAGTGCTTCGATGTTTTCGCCAGCCGGTGTCTGGGAAAAAAAGCCTCCTACAGATACAAACAAATCGCCCTCTTTCATGATCCAGGCGGTTCTTTCTTTTCCTTTCTTATAGCGAAAACTTCTTACTGTACCCTGCTCAATAAAATAAATATTCCTGGCTACCTGTCCTTCACGTAAAATAATCTCACCTTTTTTTACGACTTTTCTAACAAGGTGACTCCTGATATAAGTTTTTAATTCCGGAGAGAGTGGTCTGATCCTGTCAAACAGAAGGAATAGCTGATCCATAAATAAGGTTTTTTGACATTTAATAGACGTACATAGTATAATATGTACAGCTACGGTTATGGATCAAGGGTGTATACTCGAATAGACAATACCGTAATATATAATTAACTAAAAGATGAGACGGAAAATTAATCCAGACGCTAGGGTATACTTTAGATCTTAATAAGTCGAAATACCTATTTAATGTAAGAGTCTGTACTGTGAGGAGTGTACAAATTATTTAAAACTTCTCCCAAATGTATCGGACAATACAATGATTGCTGCAAGGAGACTCGAATAGAACATGGCATGGATTCCCCACGACAATGGGGCATCGCTTGTGGCTAATATATATGAGCCTATACCACCTATGTAAAAGTTTGTTGTACCTATTAGGATATATATAAACGATTCCCGGGAAATGCCAAGCCTAATAATACGTAGTACTATAACAATGCTGGACAATGCCGCCAAATACGGCCAAATAAAATAAGGAAAGATAGAAAACTTTATTACGTGATAAGTTTGATTATATCTGAGGTATAAAAATAAGGATATGGCAAAAATGATCACGACAGACCACAAAATTTTCTGCCATCTCAGGTTCCTATCATTTGACATGTCGATGCTTTTTCTAATAATTTATTTTATTGCCGGCTCCATGTGTATATTCATAAATGATTTCCGGATATAAGAAAGCCATTCTTGAATTCTTTTTTCAGCTATTTTATAATGCTTTTTGCTCGATTCGTCATATAAAATACCTCCGTAATGACTTATTTCTATCTTTCTTGTTACTCCTCCCGATTCGAAGGTCGCGACATAAGCACCCATCCATACTTGAGGTCGATTAGAAGGAAGTTCAGATAAGTCACCCATAAAAGATCGCATTGTATCACCGCTAAGTAGCTGGTAAGAAAAATTTTTCAAAGTGTCCAATCGATATTGAAATACGTTCTCATCTGCTATATCGTATAGCTTCCAATCTTTGGCATTATTGAATGATCCAACTTGCCCCAATAATATAAAATGAAAAAAGAGACTGATAAAAAGTAGGATAAATTTCATGATTATACTTTGAGGCCTACTGGCAGCCTCCTATGTTTGGATGATAATTTTGTACAGTTGATCTGGTCATGTTAGGTAATGGTGCCATTTGTTTGATGTCTTCACCCAGATCGCCCGGATTACAGCCCATTCCTCCAGGCCACGAGCCAATTGTGTTAGGTAAATAGATGCCTCCCTGAGCTAATGTCTGAAGTGCGAAGGTCGTACAATTTTCTGAGCTAAGGTTATAATTAAAGCCAGGATCATTCCCTCTACCGACACTATTTAGCATTATAAAGAAATTAGCGCTAGTTACGGAAAAAGTTCCTGATATATTGTAAGAATGGGCTTCATCATTATTCAGAATTCCTGGGGCCGTAGCGCTTCCTGGCTTTACTCCAGAGGATGGATAAAACCCAACATTCCTGGTTATCGTTGTATTCCCATAGCGTTCAGAAAATATAAGGAATGTATGCCCGACATTAACAATATTTCCTTCATTACTTGATCCTATAGGTCCACCATTTACCCATTTATATGCAGAACGATCCCCAGGTATTGGTTGCTGGACACATACCGTCACTGTGTAAATATGATCACTTCCCCCAACATTTGTAAAACACTTGTTGTAATCCGCAATATTGGCAATAGGATTATCCGGTGGCGCCGGCGCGATAGTTGTTCCAGTGCCGCCTCCCGAACCTCCTCCACCCGAAAACCCGAGTCCTCCGCTAAATGAACTCCCATGTATCTCGTCCACTCTATCGGGCAAATACATATAAGTACAACCCCCGGCCTGAACCCATGAATATCCACCACCAGGATCACCTGATGAATAATTATAACCATAAATAACGTTGCAGGTACGTATGATGGCTTCAGTTTGAATGTTCGTCGAATGATAAGTTTTTATTCCCTTCGGTTCCAAAAGATATTTACCAAGATTATTCCCCCACCAATCATCCACAAACACAAATCCACTGAACACTCCTGCCGGATCCTTTAAATAATTGGTATCCGGAAACCTGGTAAGGACCTCCAGATGATATTTTTTGTTGCTGTCACAGTAGATCAGCAATTGCGAAAGATCGTTCAGATGGAATACGTTGCCTGCACTGAACTCAGTTTTTACAAATAGGGGCAGTCTATACTCAATAGGGGCGATGAGCGCATAGCCACCGGAGGCTTTGTGTGATTTCGTCTGTCCCCATAATATTATTCTCGGAGTACGGCTTTTATAATCTATGGCTGCATGGCTGCTGCCTTCCACAGTCGATGTATCGAAGAATTTTCGTGCTTCGACAATAAATTTCTTTTCGTTTGTATCGGCGACATTGTCGGTGCTTTTCAAGCACGCAGTGAACACTGGTGCTATCAGCACCAGCAGAATAAGGTTGTTCCATTTCATAGCTAAGGCTTTTAGGTTTTATGAGCTAATATAGATCGACTCATCCGGCAAAAAAATAATAAATATTAAGAAATTTCATCCGCTGATTTTATATACTGCATCTTATTTACTCAAATGCCTTATCTATGCCTCATCCAACGCTCGGAACTACATTGTTCAACCTTGCTGGTGTCACCCATCACCTGAGATCTAAAAGTGAACCCTTAAGGCCCACCACCCCAACAGCTTTTTTTATCGAAAAGGGGCATGTGATGGAGATCCTCGATGCCGGTAGGCACAGCAGACGCATTGTCGCCTTGTTTTTTGGACCGGGGGAATTTGCCATACCGTGCCACCCTCTCTCGGAATTGGTAAGCCTCGACGAAGTAAAGGGAAATACTTTTACTCATGGCGTAATATTCCAGACATTGCGGAAATTCTCCGAGAGTCATATTCATTACCGCGAAATGAGAAAGCTGTATCACGAGAAAGTAGCCGCTCGTATACACTGCCTGCAAACGATGACAGATGTGCAGCGCTATAACAATATGGTCGCCTCCCAGCCCTGGATACTTAAATTGGCAAAGCCGGAAGACATTGCTTCTTATTTACGTATTTCTGTAGACCTGTTACGGGAATTGAGAAAATAGCGCACCAGGAAGGGTGATAAAATATTCAAAAATATTTCGCCTTCTTCATCGTAACTTAGTAACCCTGTAAAATGAACAAATAAACAACGTCTAAGAAAATCCAACCATTCCCACTACTCGGATAACATATTCGCTTTTCTATTAGCATATCTCAGCGATAATACAGTATTGCTAAGATCAATTGTATGTTATGCGACATAATAAGGACATCCTTTGGAAAGGATTGTTGGAAATGGTGCTTGATGACCTGTTGAGATTCGTTTTTCCGAATGCAGACCAGGTGTTTGATCTGCAAAGGGAATTCGGTTTTCTGGATAGGGAACTGGCGGAAATATTCCCCGAACCCAACAAGGAGACGGATGTACGGATTGTCGATAAACTCGTTAAGGTCTTCCGAAAAGATGGTACGGAGGAATGGTTGTTACTCCACATCGAGGTCCAGGATAAAACAAAAGTCAAGGATCGGGCTCTATTTCCAGAACGGATGTTCCGGTACTTTTATCGTTGTTTCGATCGCTACCGGAAGCCGGTAGCGGCAATTGCTATCTACACCGGCCCTGACGGCAGGCAATTGCCCGACTGCTACGAATATGAGCTCATGCAGACAAAACTAAAATATCAATACAGCACGCTTTGTATCCTTGATTATTCGGATGAAGACTTGGGGCGAAGTGATAACCCTTTTGCATGGGTAGTCCTGGCGGCTAAAAAAGCGCTGTTAAAGGGGAAGAACATAAATAAAAAATTGTTAGAAGGGAAATTATTTATTTTCAGAAAATTGTATGAAGGCGGTGTATTTCAAAGGCGAAAGCTGCAGGCTATTTTAACATTTTTGGATAATTATATCCGGTTTGAAAACCCCGAAACTAATCGTATCTTTAGAACGGAAATTGATAAGATCACCGGTAAAACAAATACCATGGATATTTTTGAACAAGTGGCGGAAATGAGAAGGCAGGAGGGCCTTGAAGAAGGCCATCGAAAAGGGTTGGAAGAAGGCGTAGAAAAGTCCGTAAAGGTATTGCTGGCAAACACCGAATTCTCTGTAGGAAAGATCGCCTCGCTAATGGGTGTACCTGTCGCGTTTGTAAGAAAGTTAAGCAAAGAAATCCGAAGGAAATAGTCTCCAGAATACAACTACACTCCCCTTTTACTGAATTTCTTTATGCATCACCCCGGCCGGTGCACCACCAGCCTCGTCTGCAGCAGCTCATGATGCGCCACATGGTCACTTGCCTGACCGGCCTGTTTATCCAGCAGTTGCAGCAGCAGTTCCGTCGCCTTTTCCCCCTGCAGATAAGGGAATTGCTCCACAGAGGCGATGGGCGCATTGTCCATATAGTTGCAGATAGGCTCATTGGCAAAACTGACAAAACTGATATCCTCCACCTTCGCCTTTTTGATATACCGAAGACAGTCCAGCGCCACATAATCATTAAAAGTAATGACGGCATCCGGACGTTGCTTCCCATCCAGCAGCTCCTGCATCGCCATACAGGACCCGTCCCTCGAAAGATCCGAATATACCACCAGCGAGGGATCATACTTTCTTCTCTTCTGCCAGAGCCCCTGCCGGAATGCCTCCAGCCGCTCCTGGCTGGCCGGCAGATGCCGGGGGCCGTTGATAAGGGCGATACGTTTGTGCTTATTACTGATGAGGAAGTCGATAGCCTGCTGCATGCCCGTTGCCAGACTGCTGGCGATATAGTGGATATCCGGCATCTTGGGTATCCTGTCGAGAAAGACCACGGGTATCTTATGCCGCTGCAACAGCTCGAAATGTTCGTAGTCCGTAGTCTCCTTGGAGATGGATATCAGTACCCCGTCGACCCGGTGGGATCTTAGCGCGTTCACCAGTTGTTTTTCCCGCTCCTGTTCGTCCCTGGACTGACAAAGCAGTACGGTATAGTTCTTTTTATACGCCACATCCTCGATACCCGTCACCATCGAGGCAAAGAAGTCCTGCGAGAGATTGGGCAGGATAACCCCGATCATAAAGGTCTTTTTCTGTTTAAAAAAAATGGCCGCCTGGTTGGGCTCGTAATTCAACTCCGTCGCCAGCTTGCGCACCCGCATCTTTGTCCGCAGACCGATGCTGTAATGATCCTGCAGGGCCCGGGAGACGGTAGACACCGAGATGTTCAGTTGCCGGGCGATCTCTTTCATCGTAGGGGAGTGGTCGGACATAGCTGTAGACTTGTATTCTAAAGATAACAAAAAAACAGGACCCCGCACCCGCTAAGTGATTTTGCACAATCGATTGATAGAACACAAAATGACAGGGAGACGTAGATTTGATCATCATGAACACATCTTTCAACGGGCAGGTGGGCATCATCACCGGGGCGGCCAGCGGGCTGGGTCGGGCCATTGCTAAAAAATTATCCGCACAGGGCGTTGCCCTTGCGCTTTTTGACAAAAATGAGGACGGATTAAAAGCCACTCAGAGTACCCTGTCCGGCAAAAGCACGATCCACGCAGTGGATATCACCGATGAAGAGATGGTGGCGTCGGCTGTGGCACGGGTGACGGCGCAATGGCAACGGATCGATATACTCATCAACAGCGCGGGTATCACCGGACGGACAAATATAAAGAGCCATGAAGTGGATACGGCTGATCTGCTAAAGGTCCTCCATATAAATTTTATGGGCTCGTATCATACTTCCAAACATGTGCTACCGGGGATGCTGCGTCATAACTATGGCCGCATCCTCCATATCGCATCCATCGCCGGAAAGGAAGGCAATGCCGGTATGCTTGCTTATTCCGCCAGCAAGGCAGCCGTCATCGGCATGACAAAGGTACAGGGGAAGGAATACGCAACTACCGGCATCACCGTCAACGCACTGGCCCCAGCCGTGATCAGGACAGCCCTGGTGGATGCCATGCCGGAGGAACAGGTAAGTTATATGACGGATAAGATCCCGATGCGACGGTGCGGGACGCTGGAAGAGGCGGCAGACCTTGTCCAGTACATCGTCTCCCCCTTAAATAGTTTTATCACCGGCTTTACCTTCGATCTTTCCGGAGGCAGGGCTACATATTAACCAAACGATCATGAAGAGAGATTCAACAACACCCCCTGGTGAAATGCCCATAGGCGTGGTAGGACTGGGGCTGATGGGATGCAGCATTACCACCTGTCTGCTGATGGCAGGCCATCCCGTAGTGGCGGTGGCGCCGGTGCCGGCTGACCTGGAACATGCGGAGCGAAGGATCAGCGAACATTGGCGGAGGTCCGTGGAAGAAGGTTTGATCAGGGCGCCGGAAGACGGTTGGACATCAAAACTAAAGATCACGGAAAACTATCAGGACCTCAAACCCTGCTGCATCGTCATCGAATGTACGCTGGAGAACCTGGCCATCAAGGAAGCTGTGTATAAAAAGATAGAGGACGTCATTGCGGAGGATGCTATCCTCGCTTCCAATACTTCGGCAATACCTATCAGCCTTCTTCAGGAACATGCCCGCCACCCCCGGCGTTTTTTCGGACTCCATTGGGCGGAACCTTCCCACACCACCCGCTTCCTGGAGATCATTTGCGGAGAGCAAAGCGAGGTGGTCCGGGGAGAATGGCTCTATGACATAGCTCAGGGATGGGGAAAAGAACCCACCCTGGTACGAAAGGATATACGGGGGTTTATCACCAACAGGCTGATGTATGCCATGTACCGGGAAGCCTTCTTCCTGGTGGAGAACGGATATGCCACCGTGGAAGATGTGGACAGGGCCTGCCGCAATAACGCCGGGTACTGGATGACGCTGGTGGGCGTATTCAGATGGATGGACCTGACAGGGGTGGGGGCCTACCACACCGTGATAAAGGACCTCTTCCCCACGTTGAGCAACAGCACGGAGGTGCCGCGATTGATAGATGACATCGTAAAGACGGGTGGAAGGGGCGTTGCCAATGGAAAAGGCTTTTATACATATACAGAAGAAGAGGCCAGACAATGGGAGGAGACCTTCACCCGCTTTAGCTACGACATCAGAAGACTGGCGTTGCAATATCCCGCGGACATAGTAAAAAAAGAGCAATGTTGATAATAGATGCGCACCTGGACCTCTCCATGAATGCATTGGAATGGAATAGGGACCTTCGGTTACCCGTACAGGCAATACGCGATAGAGAAAAAAACCTCACTGATAAATTGGATAGGGGGAAGGGGATGGTATCCTTGCCCGCATTGCGAAAAGGTAATATAGGCCTCGTGGTGGCTACCCAGATAGCCCGTTACACTGCGCCCGGCAATCCGTTGCCCGGCTGGCATTCGCCACAGCAGGCCTGGGCCCAGACCCAGGGCCAACTGGCCTGGTATAAGGCTATGGAAGAGGCCGGGGAGATGACCATGATAAAGGACGCAGGGGTCTTGGAAAAACATCTCGCGCTATGGCAGGACCCGGAAAGCCCTGTCCAAACAAAACCCATCGGCTATATATTGAGCCTGGAGGGGGCCGATAGCCTGGTGGACCTTTCCTACCTGGAAAAGGCCTACGCGTATGGATTGAGAGCCATTGGTCCCGCCCATTATGGCCCGGGTCGTTATGCGCCGGGGACGGGTATGACAGGGCCATTTACCCCGCAGGGGTTGGAGCTGCTAAAAGAAATGGAGCGTTTGAATATGATCCTGGATATCACCCATCTTACGGATGAGGCCTTCCTGCAGGCGATGGAGATGTATAAAGGTCCTGTATGGGCCAGCCACCACAACTGCAGGGCGCTGGTACATCATCAACGGCAGTTGACGGACGATCAGATAAGGATGCTGATCCAACGGGGCGCTGTCATCGGCGGCGTACTGGACGCCTGGATGCTATCCAACGATTGGGTTCGTGGAAAGTCCGATCCTCAGACGGCGGGTGTCGATCTGCAAAAGCTGTTAGAGCATTATGATCACATCTGCCAGCTGGCGGGGAATAGCAGACATATAGCCATCGGCAGTGACCTGGACGGTATGTTCGGGAAAGAACAGTCGCCATACGATATGGAAGATATAGCCGATCTGCAGCGGCTGGGGGCATTACTGCAACAACGGGGATATACACCCGATGATATCACGAATGTACTGCACGGTAACTGGCTGCGGTTTCTACGACAGGCTTGGTAGGTTTTTGATTAGTACGGTCCTGGTTGTTCTTTTTGTAAATACCGGGAATGCAAAGAAGTACGACAGATGTAAGCGTGAAGCCCAGGAGAAATGCGACGGCCTGCGATTTAAACATACGACGAATTGGATTTTAGGACTTATTTTCACTAACGTAGGGTAAGTGTTTTTTAGTGCCCTGTCGTCCTTTTGCGAATGTTTTATTGACGAATAAAGTATTTTCTCTGAAGATGTAGACGAATATATAATGAATCATCTCCATATTTCCCATACAGATAGAGTGTGTCTCCATCTGTATGGTATGAAGAGTTTACCGCCAGCAGACTGTCCGGATAGGTCCTTTTCATATGCAGGGTGTGCGTGGCTGTATCTACCGTATAGCCGAAGTAGCCGACATCGGACACCAGGGATTTAACGGCGGCATTATTGTAGTCTTCAAAAATGATCTTTTTCCAGGCGTTGTTCTCCTCATGCAGTACCCGGTCAAGAGAATCCCGGGAGTGACGGAGGCTGTCTACGGACCAGACGCCGTAAAGAGCTGTGTGCCTGCCAACGCCATACTTTTTTTTCATATGTAGTGTGTCAAAGAGGGGATAGGCGATAGCAAATATCCCCAGCAAAACACCCAAAACGCCGACGATCCTTTGCAGCGCCCGTTTTTGGAACAGGGGTGGATAGGTTCTTTTTTCCGCGGCCCTGTTCAGCAGCAGTACGTTGACCAGACGAGGCGCATCATCCGCCAGCAGATAAAGGGACATGACCAGATAGGTACAGGAGAAAAATTTTACGCATACGTCAAAAGCAAAGTTCACAAAGACGATATTGCTCATGATAGTGACCATGAGGATGGCGCCCAGGGTGGCGGTACGACGGAAAAGCAGGAGGAGGGCGGCGGCTATCTGGCTACAGCCGATAAAGAACTCGTAGCTGAATGAATAGCCAAAAAACGACCAGGCAACGGACATAGGGCGCATGTCGACGACTTTTGTGTCGAGGGAAGTAATGTTCGAAGAGAACTGGACATCCAGCACCTTGGCGGCTCCATACTGCATGATAGTGTAGGCGAGGAAAAAGCGTAGCAGCGTCTGCAGCCAATATTGCAGCCTGGTATAATTTTTCCGTTGTTTGTCGATAATGCTCCAGACGATGGCCAGCAGAAGGGCCGCGCCGCCGGCAATAGGGAAGAAACGGAAGTCCCGGGGGAGATCGCCACAGCCATCGCTGTCGGTAAGAAGGATATATACGATGACGACCGGGAAAAGGATATAGGAGGTCTTGAACCCAAGGTCTTTTATACGATACAGCATCTGTAAGGATTTAGCCCGGGTAAAATACACAAAAAAGCCGGATCGGTCTTACCGATCCGGCACATTAATATCACTTTAAGAACAACTAAAGCACCGTATATGAGACGTTAAAACGTCCATTCTCTACGATGACGCTATCTTTCGAGTTATATTGTGTACTATGAAGAACACCGCTGAATGTACCGGCAAGTTTGTGAGCGTTCTTATCCCAGGATGTAACGGTGATGACCCCGTGGCCTCCAAAGAAACTTATGCTGGCATAGGATGCGGTGGGTGTATAATACTCCACGCTGGAGCTCTTGATGGGGTCAGGTTCGTTGATATGGACAGTGTCGGAGATCACCAGCTCGATGGAGGAAGTGTCCCCTGATTTGCCATAAAACCCTGTCAATAAAATATAATGGTTGCTTGCCTTATAACTCCCGGTTGTATACTGTGACTGCCAGGCAGTACCTCCGACTGTGGCGCTAATAGCGCTGGCACCTCCGTTGTTGTCTTTTTTACAGCCAGTGGCAATAAGTATAAGGATGAATGCTACAGACAGGAATGTAAAGAGATTTAACCTTTTCATAAGCCTTAATTCTCTTTATACGTTAAATTAAATTGCCCGTTGTCGATCTTGACGCTATCATCAAGTTGACCGTTATAAAATACCCCGCTGAAAGTACCGGCGATCCTATGAGCGTTTTGATCACGGGTGGTCAGCGTAAGCGTACCATGCCCGGGCCCGCCGCTTCCATATATTTTTTCGGAGCCGCCGTTGCTCCTGATGTACAGGAGGTCTGAAAGATAAAATTTGTCAGGTTCGCCAACGTGGACGGAGTCATGGATCGCGATAGTAATGGCCGTGGAGTCGCCGGACTTGATATAGCCGCCAGCCACAGTGGTGGTCCCGCCTGAGTGATTGGCGCTGGTCCATATGGGCTGCGACTGCCAGGCGGCTCCATTGATCGTGGCGCTGATGCCGGCGCCGCCCCCGTTGTTATTGTCTTTTTTACATCCGGTGGCAACAAAGACAAGAATTGATGCTACTGAAAGGCCTGTAAGGAGTTTAAATTTTTTCATACTGATCTTTTAAAGGTTACGATTCGGAAGTTTTGTAAAAAATATATCTTAACGAAGAGTATAGGAAGTGTTGAAATGTCCATTGGTGACGACCATGCTGTCTTTACTATTTTGCGGGTTGTAGAGTACGCCGCTGAAAGTGCCGTTAATCTTTTTGCCGGCGGTATCCCAGGATGTGACGGTGAGGGTGCCATGCCCTCCAAAAAAATCACCGCTGGTATAATTGGTGCCATTGGCTATCGTCCCGTTGGCTTTTGTAAACCCTACATCCGAACTTTGAAAATTTACGTCAGGCTGTCCTACCTTAATGCTGGTGAGAATACCGATATAGACGAGGGTTGTGTCGATGCCATTGACATAATACCCGTTCAGGGCCAGGGTAGAATAGGAGAAATCGCCAATAACATAGGTAGACTGCCAGGCCTTACCACCGAATGTTCCGGAGATCCCGCTGCCGCCGCCATTGTTGTTATTGTTGTTGTTATTGTCTTTTTTACACCCGGCGACGATAAGAATGGTTATAACTGCCGCCACAAGAGCAGAAAGGGAGAAGATTTTTTTCATACTGACTTTTAAAGGTTACGATCGTTCTACGGCCCTTAAACGTATAAATCGCCCTTTTGGTATGACCCACAGGGTCATTCGCGGCTGGTGGAAGATAGCTCAAAAAATAGCGTACCACGAGTCCCATCGGCCATTGGTGATAGTAAGACTGTCGCTGCCGCCCGCGATATTATAAAATACGCCCTCGAACGTGCCGGCGATCCGCCGGGTAACGCTGTCCAAAGAAACCACCGTCAATATACCATGACCGCCGTAGGTCGCATCACCGGAATAAGTGAAGCCGTTCCTGGTAGTGTAAACAACGGAAGAATTTTGGAATTGGTCCGGCTCACCGACGCCGATGCCGGCAAGTATGACGATATGCACGAGTGCTGTATCCCCCCGGTTAATAAGATGACCATCCACCATAAATTCAGCGGCATTGGCCGTTCCGCCGACGCGGGACGACTGCAGCGTTTTTCCGTCGACGGTGACGGATATGTTATTGGGATCATGGTAGCTTTTTCCACAGCTAAAGAGGAGAAGTGCGATGCCAACGGTCAGCGTTCTCATAACTTTTTATGGTTTACCTTTGCGCGACCGGTTGATACATGATAAATATAGGAAAAATAACACTGAAGGACTTCCCGCTGCTGCTGGCACCCATGGAAGATGTGAGCGACCCTCCTTTCCGGGCCGTATGCAAACGATACGGAGCAGACCTCCTTTTTACGGAATTTATTTCCAGCGAGGGATTGATCAGGGACGCTATTGCCTGCCGGAGGAAGCTGGAGATCTTTGAGGAGGAGAGGCCGGTGGGTATCCAGATCTTTGGGGGAGATGAGGAGCGCCTGGCCATGGCTGCGCAGATAGTAGAGGCCGTGGAGCCCGATTTTCTCGACATCAATTTTGGCTGCCCTATAAAAGGTATTGTCGGCAGAGGCGCGGGGGCGGGGGTATTAAAGGACATCCCCCAAATGATAAAACTTACAGCATCCTGTATAAAAGCTACCCGTCTGCCCGTCACTGTCAAGACACGGCTGGGCTGGGATGACGCGTCAAAGAACATCGAAGAGGTGGCGCTGCGACTACAGGATGCCGGCATCGCCGCCCTTACCATCCATGGACGGACCCGAAGCCAGTTGTATAAAGGCGCCGCGGACTGGACCCTCATCGGAAAGATAAAGAACGATCCCCGGATAAAGATCCCCATTTTTGGCAATGGGGATATCGACAGTCCTCAAAAGGCATTGGAATATAAAGATCGTTATGGGGTGGACGGCATCATGGTCGGCCGGGCGGCTATCGGCTATCCATGGATCTTTCGGGAGATCCGTCATCTGTGGCGCACCGGGGAGCTACATGCGCCGCCTACGCTGGAAGAAAGATTGGACGTTTGCAGACTGCATCTCCGGGCATCCATAAAATGGCAGGGACAGATAGGTCTTTATGAAATGCGGGGCCGTTATGCTCAATACCTGAAAGGTCTCCCGGAGTTGAATGAACATCGCAAAAAGCTGGTGATGCTGTCCTCTCCCGAAGAAATTGAAGAGGCGCTGGATGACATCGGCAGAGCCTACCGGGGCCTGGAAATGGGCAGACAGCCCATCGAGCTGGTGAATTACCACGAGAAATGTACGTTGTGATGAGCGGCCCGATCATGTCCGTCAAATCGATTAAATTTAATACATGAGAAAATATCTGACGCTTTCACTAGGCCTTTTTTCCCTATATACATATGGTCAACCCGGCGCCGAACCTGTAAAGGTCACCGATATGCTAAAGATCCAGTCGCTCAGCGGAGTGACGCTGAGCAAGGATGGTCGTCGTGTGGCATTCACGGTGACAAGGATTGAGCCTGACCCGGAATCAAAGAGTGATTATAAATACGTCAATCATATCTATGTTGTACCCGCCGATGGAGGGACGCCGCCAAAGGAGCTGACGGTAAAGGAAGGCTCTTCACAGCCTGCCTGGAGCCCCGATGGCAGACAGCTGGCATTTGTACGCCTCGCGGACGGCAAACCCCAGGTATTTATCATGTCCATGGAAGGAGGAGAGCCGGTACAGCTCACTCATTATAAATATGGCGCAGGTACCCCCAAATGGTCGCCGGACGGGAAAGCCATTTTGTTTTCCTCCAATTTGAAGCTGGGTGAGCTTATAAAAGACTCCACACTCAATCCGCAGCACGTCCCCCCGGCCTGGCCCTATGAACAGGCCGGCATCGATAAAAATGACAACCTTTCTGTCAGTCGTGCAAAACCCGATCCAGATGGGAACCCCGAAGAAGTAAGGGCCTACCTGGAGGGCGATGTGACGGACAAAAAGGCCAAGGTATTGAGCAGGCTGAATTTCCAGGACGAGATGGTGGTAAATGCGGAGATGAGCTTTAACCATTTTTATATCCAGGAATTGCAGCCCGGCGCCCTTCCCGTGGCGGTGACCGGCGGGTTCTACCGCTTTTCGGACGCCGATTTCACCCCTGACGGGCAACACCTGATCCTGACGGGGAATATGGACTCTACACAGCATCCGGACAGAAGCCTGGAAAGCAGCATCTATATATGCGATAGGGACGGCAGTCATCTACGACTCCTGCTGGGAGAGAAGGGAAAGGTCTATTCCAATGCCGTCCTTTCTCCCTCAGGTAAATGGCTGGCTTTTCAATATAGCAATACTTCTTTTGTGACCGTTCCCCAATTGGCGATCCTTCCCCTGCAGGGTACGGGCAGCCCGGTAGACCTGCCGTTCGATCGCAGCAAGTCCGGCTATACATGGAGCCCGGATGAAAAATGGATCTATTTTACCGCGCAATCCAATGGGGGCGCTCCGCTATATCGTGTAAACATCGGCACGCGAAAGACGGAGCAGTTGTCGGATTATAACAGTGGCACGGGCAGCTTTGACCTGGGCGCCGGAAAAGTAGTGTTTGTCAGGACGGAAGTTGCCGACCCCTTTGAGCTATACACAGCCGACCCGGCGTTAAAACAAACACAGCGTATCAGCGCTTTTAATTACGATTGGGTACAACGCAAACGACTGTCGCTGCCCGAAAAGCATTCTTTTACAAACGACAAGGGATTGACCGTGGAATACTGGGTAATGAAGCCCACGAATTATGAACCCGGCAGGAAATACCCGTTGCTGCTGGACATCCATGGCGGTCCTTCTGCCATGTGGGGACCCGGGGAGACGAGCATGTGGCATGAGTTCCAATTCTTCGGTAGCAAGGGATATGGCGTGGTGTACTGTAATCCCCGCGGCTCCGGGGGGTATGGATTGGATTTTCTCCGGGCTAACGTGGAGGACTGGGGTACGGGTCCGACTGGCGATGTATTGACCGTATTGGACAAGACGGTGGCGGAGGGATGGGCGGACACTTCCAGGCTCGTGGTCAGCGGAGGCTCCTATGCCGGCTACCTGGTAGCCTGGATCGTGGGACATGACCACCGGTTTAAGGCGGCTTGCGCCCAACGGGGGGTGTATGACCTGGCTACTTTTTTTGGGGAAGGCAATGCCTGGCGGCTGGTGCCAAACTATTTCGGGGGATATCCCTGGGAACCACGGACCAAGGCCATCCTCCAACGGGAATCACCCATCACCTATGTGGAGAATATAACCACGCCCCTGATCATATTCCACGGAGAGAACGACAGAAGGACTGGTTTTGTACAGGGGGAGATGTTGTACAGGAGTCTGAAAGTATTGGGCCGCCCCGTGGAGTATGTCCGTCACCCGGGCGCCACACATGAGATCACAAGGAGCGGGGATTGCCGGCAAAGAATTGATCAGATGCTGCGAACATATGATTTTTTTGAGCGGTGGATCCGGCATTAGGCGCCTTGCAGTAGTATTGACGTAGTATTTCCGCCGGTCGGCAAAGACCGTACAGCAGAAATATTATCTACCTTTAGCAGATGAAGAAATTACTTGCCATCCTTTTCTCCGTCTTCACCTGCGGCGTCATCCTTGCCCAAACAGGTACGGCCACTATCTATACCACGGCAGAAAAAACACAGCTGCGTCTTACACAGGGAGGCAGGTTGAACTTCACCGAGAGCCGGCAGCCCCTCGAGACAGAACCCTTTGTATGGGTGGACCCGCAGGCTGCCTTTCAGACCGTTGTCGGCATAGGGGGAGCGCTGACGGATGCGTCGGCGGAGACGTTTGCAAAGCTCCCCAAATCCCAACAGGAGGAATTACTCAGGGCCTACTATCATCCGCAGAGCGGGATTGGGTACACACTGGCAAGGACCAATATCCAAAGCTGTGATTTCTCCAGCGGCAGCTATTCATATGTAAAGGATCTTGACACCGCCCTTACCAGTTTTAGCATAGCGCATGACGAACAATACAGGATCCCCCTGATCAAACAGGCCATCGCGGCCGCCGGGGGAAGTCTCCGTCTTTTTGTATCCCCCTGGAGCCCTCCGGGTTGGATGAAAGACAACGGCGGCGTCATCGGAGGCGGGAAGCTAAAGCCGGAATACGACCGCAGCTGGGCAAATTTCTATATAAAATTTATCAAAGCTTATGAGGCAAAAGGCATCCCCATATGGGGATTGACGGTGCAAAATGAACCGATGGCCCGTCAGAAATGGGAATCCTGTATCTACACGGCGGAAGAAGAAAGGGACTTTATAAAGAATTATCTGGGGCCGGTACTGGCTTCCTCCGGCATGAGTGATAAAAAGCTGATCGCCTGGGATCATAACCGTGATCTGCTGTACCAGCGGGTCAGCACTATCCTGGAAGATCCCGGGGCCGCCAAATATGTCTGGGGCATCGGCTATCACTGGTATGAAACCTGGACGGGTGGACCCATGCAGTTTGAGAACATGCGGCTGGTGACAAGTGCATTTCCAGATGCGAACCTCATGTTTACGGAGGGCTGCCTGGAAAAATTCAACCTGGACAGCGTGAAGAACTGGTCGCTGGGAGAGAAATATGGCTATTCCATGGTGAATGATTTTAACAATGGATGTGTTGGCTGGACGGACTGGAATATCCTGCTGGATGAAAAGGGCGGGCCTAACCATGCAGGTAATTTTTGTTTTGCGCCCGTGCACGCCGATACCCGTACTGGCAAGCTAATCTTTACCAATGCTTATTATTATATCGGACATTTCTCCAAATTCGTCAGGCCGGGCGCTAAACGGATCGCCGCCAGCACCAATAGAGCACAGCTGCAGACGACCGCTTTCCTCAACACGGATGGGAGCATTGTCGTGGTCGTGCTGAATACCACCAGCGAGAAGCTCTCTTACCGCCTTATCCTGAAAGGAAAAGAGACAGCTACGGAAAGCCTGCCTCACTCTATTGCTACACTTGTCATACAATGATCATGCGAACAATCTGTTTTACCCTATTGCTATGCAGCCTGGCAAATGCGAAGGCGCAATTAAAAGTGACCACCTGGCTGACAGACCCTGCGGGACAGATCCTGTTCTCACGGGTGAATAACCAGGCTGCCGGAGACGCCGACATGCCAGTGATCTCCATCGACCAGAGCAAACGCTATCAATCCATCGACGGCTATGGATGGGCTCTGACAGGCGGCAGCGCACAGCACATCATCCATATGAGCGCGCCTGCCCGTGCGGCATTGCTCAAAGACCTTATTTCCACAACAGACAACCACATCGGCGGCAGCTATCTGCGTATCAGCATCGGGGCGTCCGATCTGAACGATCATGTCTTTTCCTACGACGACATGCCGGAAGGACAGACAGATACTGCTCTGTCCCATTTTGACCTGGGACCCGACAAAAAAGACATCATCCCGGTGTTAAAAGAAATATTAGCCATCAATCCCAAGATCAAAATATTAGCCTCGCCCTGGAGCGCACCCGCCTGGATGAAGACGAACAACGACACGCGCGGAGGAAGTCTGAAGCCGGAATATTACAGCGTGTATGCCCGTTATTTTGTAAAGTATATCAGGGTCATGGCCCGGGCAGGCATCCGGATCGATGCGATCACGGTACAAAATGAACCGCTGCATCCGGGTAATAACCCAAGCATGTATATGCCGGCGCCCGAGCAGGCGGCATTTGTAAAAAATTTCCTGGGACCAGCCTTCAAACAGGGAGGTATAAAGACAAAGATCATTATTTACGACCACAACTGCGACAAACCGGAGTATCCCATCTCCATCCTGGACGACCCGGATGCGAGAAAGTATATTGATGGATCGGCCTTTCATTTCTATGCCGGTGAGATAGAGGCCATGTCAAAGGTCCACGAAGCCTATCCCGATAAGAGTCTCTACTTTACGGAACAATGGGTCGGTGCTCCGGGGGATTTTTCCAAAGACATACCCAACCATATCCAAAACCTCATCATCGGCGCCACCCGTAACTGGAGCCGGAATGTCATCGAATGGAACCTGGCGGCAGACCCTCACAACAATCCCCACACGGACAGAGGGGGGTGTGATCGCTGTCTGGGGGCGGTGACCATCGACGGTGACAAGGTGACACGGAACCCAGCCTATTACATCGTTGCGCATGCGGCAAAATTTGTGCGACCAGGATCGGTACGCATCGGGTCGGAAGCAGCCCGGACTGACAAGACCTCTGCCAATGACCTCCTGCCAAATGTGGCATTCAAGACGCCGGCGGGAAAGACGGTGCTCATCGTGCTCAATACTGCAGCGACAAGCCAGACATTTACCATCGACGACGGCAAGGGAAAGTCAAAACAAACGTTAAATGCGGGCGCGGTGGCCACCTATGTGTGGTGAGCTATTTTACGCCCCCCAGATCATAAAACCTCCACTTCGTTGTAAAGTCCTTTTCCAGCGGCTGTTTGGTCAGGATAGCCCGGATCATTTCCACGGGCATGGTATTCAGATGCATCACGGCATCATGATATTGTCGGTAGCTCATCTTACCATTGTCCACCAGTTCTTTTTTAAGCGCATAGAATTGTCTTCCGCCTGTGAGATAGGCCAACTGGTATAGGGGTGGGTAGCGATCCACAAAGGACCTCCGGACCTCGCCGGTGGCATTGGCCCGCTCATGGCCCACACGATCCACAAGGAAGTCGATGCACTGTTGCGGCGTCCACTTGCCCAGGTGATAGTTGAGGGAGAAGATGATACGGGCACAACGATGCATATGCCAGAACAACATCCCAATCCTGTCCTCGGGACCCTGAGGAAATTTCAGGTCCCAAAGCAGCAACTCCCAATAAAGGGACCATCCTTCTATCCAGAATGGCGTGTCGAAATTGCGATAAGTGCGATAACGCTCGTTGGAAAAGAATTCCAGGTTATGCCCCGCTATCAACTCATGATGAACGGTGGCGCGGGAGAAATGAGGGTTATTACCCCGCATGCTCATCAGTTTGTCATCCTCATTCATGGTATTAGTAGGGTAGGAGATGATGATATCGTTGCCGCCCAGAAAGAAAGGGTTCACCAGTTGCCGCTCGGGACTCATCATCATCATACCAAACGTCTCTTCCGCAAGGGGCGGCACCGTGATAAGGTCGTGTTTTTTTAAAAAATCGACAGATTCGTTGAACAAACGTAGTATCATTTCAGGCTGCTGGCCGGCTGGTACATAAGTATTCTTTACTTTTTCAAGCGCGGCCTTCCAGTTATCCCCCAGACCCATTTCCCTGGATGCCTTCAACATTTCCCCGTCGCACCAGGCAAACTCTTTATTGGCGATGTCTATCAGTTCCTCCGGTGAATAAGGTATCATCTCATATTTCAGCTGACGCAACAGCTCTTCACGACCCGCGGGTTTGCCCACGATACCGCTGTTGTCGGCAGGTGTAAAAGCCTTACTCTTCTCCTTAAACGCATCCGCATACGTGGTGAGCATGGAGTCCAGCTCTTTATAAGGCTTGGGCATCCACCATGTGAACAGCGGATCATAACCGTTGTAGAAATTGTACACGGAAGCGATGGATCTTTTCAGGTCATTGATGACCAGTCCGGCCTGGTAGATCTCGTCCATGCCAAGGGAGCTGTCCGCTTTCAAACGCGTCTTCAACTGTCGGATCTGGCTGAGGTCATCGGACCAGTTCCTGGCAACAGCTGCCGCATCGGGCTGATGCCCCCGGCGGCGCAGTCGTTCCACTGCATAGATGGAGTCGGAGAAAGGGAACCATTTCTTTATTTTTTCATACCCTGCCGCTTCACCCGCGGATACTTTCAGGTGTTCATCCAGGTCGCGTTTAAAAAGTATATAATCGACCTTGCATTCCTGCGGGAGACTTTTAAAATCTATTTGCTCCAGCTTTTTAAGATAGTCGTGGTAAAGGGTTTCCAATCTGGCGCGTTTTTCCTGAGAAAAACCGCCTCCTTCCCGGTCACCTTCACCGCCCCGGCCAAAACCCCTGGTATTGGCGGGCGGGGTGTAATATCGTATCAACGCCGAATAGTCGGCATTAAAGGTTGTGATGAGCTGGGGCATTTCCTGGCAGGGGACATACGGGTCCGGGGATATTTGTGAAAAAGCCGGGGTATGGATAAGCCCGGCGCAGCATAAGCCAAGTGACAGCAGTAGGATATTTCTCATGAACATATAGTTATTGGTACTAAGTTATTGTTTTATCCAGACAATTGACGCAGGCTGTCTTTCGGCTGTCTGTTGCGGATAGGGGGTGGAGGCGGCACGATTCAGACGGGTATAGTTCGGGATGGCCAGCAAGGGGGTGCCATCCGCCCAGGCGCCTTTGATAGCCATGATCCCGTGGAGGAGATCATCCTTCCATTCCAGGGTCAGCGGTCCTCTGCCGATGCTTTTATTGATATCCTGGTGATCAGCCGTTTCTACATTGTATAGCAGTGGGCCATAACGAAGGGCGACACGTCCCCGGTCGGCCTCTATTCTTTTATCGGCCGTGACACGCTGGATGCTCATCGGCAGATCGAGCACGATCTTATCGCCTTTCTTCCAGGTACGCCGGATGGCTGCATAGCCGTTCTCCACGGACGGTGTTTGCGTTTGTCCATTGACTGTGATAGACCGGTAGCCTTTTACCTCGGGGATGGGCGTATAGAGAGTACTGGTGGTGCGGTTAGGGATACGGAGATAGATGGTAAATGGCTGTCCGTTCGCTTGTTGCGGATCGATCGTTAGCGTGACACGTCCATTCCAGGGATAGTCGGTCTGTTGTGTCATGATGACGTCTGCACCGGCAATTTTCTCTATCCGCATGGTGCTGCCGATATACATATTGACATAAAGACCATCATCACCCCGTACATAGGTCCAGGTAGGCATCATCAGGAGGGTGCGGGGAATATTGCCTACACAGCAAGGGCAGACATGCCACGCGTAACGGCCTTGTGAAGCCGCCAGGGCGTTGGTATAATAAAAATCCTTCCCGTCCAGTGAAAGCGAGCCCAACAGCGCGTTGTACATAGTTTCCTCATACAGGTCGGCATACCTGGCATCATGATAGGCCAGGTTCATTTTGTATTGAAAGAAGATGAGGCCGCAGCTGGAACAGGATTCGCAATAGGCGTTGTTCCGGAGAGAATAGTCGGGGCCGAAACCCTCTGAGGTTTCACCGCTGCCGATGCCGCCCGTCACATAATATTTTTTATTCACCATATTGTCCCACAATGAGAGTACAGCGCTTTGATAATCCTCGTCCCTTGTCTCCGCCGCCACGTCAGCCATCCCGGAATAAGTGTAGGTGGCCCTTACAGCATGTCCTACGGCCTCGTACTGCTGTTGTACAGGCACGTGGCTTTGATCATATTCGCTGCCATGGTCACGGTTGTCCAGCAGGAATTTTGCCAGTTGTATATAGCTGTCCCCGCGTCCGTTGCCTTCCATATCGTTGACAAACCGGCCAAAACGCACCAGCGCCTGTTCCATCTCCTGATGGCCATCGTACCAGGCTATCTTGTCCGGACGTAATGCCGCAACCCAGCAGTCCGCCAGCTTCTTTGCGGCATCATAAAGACGTCTGTCCTTCCCCTCTGTAAGCGTATAGTGGTTGATAGCGGACTCGATAAAATAACCAGATACATATCCCTCATGGTTGCCGCGTCCTTCGGGTGACCACCGGGTATGCCATTTGCTCGTGTCGCGGAGAGTATAGGCGGTCTGCAGATAGCCGTCAGGCTCCTGTGCTGCAAGGATGATGGGTATCCATCTCTCAAGGGTCGTCCTCATCTTTTCCTGCGCGGCAATGATCGCTGCGTCCCCTTTGGGATCTACCATCAGCGCTTCGCATATGGATTCCACCGTCTGGTGGACCCAGGCATTGGAAAAGACATATCCTTTGTGACGACCATGAGGCTGGCCTTTCAGCGCCTTGGCCGCCTCGATAAAATTATCCAGCCCCCCTTCTCCCGTGGTGAGATCAGTACGTTCGATCTGGTCGATACAAAAAGGTATCCAATTGACAATGATGTTCTTTACCCGGTCATTCCACAATTTGCTGTCGATGCTGTAATGCTTTGTATATACCACGTCCAATCGACGGTCCTTTGGACGGGGACGTACTTTCACCAGGAGCGATGAGGTCGCGCTAAAGCTGCCTTGCCGGACGGTCAGCGTCAATGTATAGTCGCCCGGTGCAGAGAAGGTGGCGGTAGTCCGGGCAGAGCCGGCATCTGCAAACCGGACCTTACCGGGGCCGGAGGACTGGCTCCAGGATGTAGCGCCAATGGGACTGATCGAACGGGTGCTACCCGAGAGCCAGGTTCTGCCACCCATCATCACATCACGTTCTACTCCGGCATCCACAATAGGAGGATACCCGGGTGCTCCGGCGGGTTGAGGCACCCTCCATTCCGCCAGCGTCGCGGTCCAGCGGTCTACAGAATCCAGCTCCAGCCGCAGACGGGTAGTAGTCACTTCATGAAATGTGGTTGTATTGTATTGGTTGTTTACCAGTCCCAGCCCCGAAGGCGATTGTACGGGGATCCACCGGCTGCCGTCCCACCAGGTGATACGATAGGCCCGGGGCAGACGGACCATATTGCCATAGTCCCAGAAAAATAGATCGATCTTATTGATGCGGACGGGCTGACGCCATTCGTATTGAAGCCATTGTGTTCCCGGACGCTGTTCAGCACGGTTGTACCAGTGGTCGCCGGGAGGGGTCGGAGTAAGACCGTCATTCAACTCCTTCAGAGAAAAGGATGAACGTCCGCTGCCGGTGGCGACGGCAATAGTGGCCAGGTTACCGTATTGCGGGCCTGATTCATCGGATTGGGCATGGACGGATAAGATAGGCAAAATAAAGCAGGCAAGTATAAAAGCACGGCTCGTTGGCATAAGTAATTAAGCGTTGATATGACAATAAAACTACGACAGCAGGGAGTAGGGGGCTTTTCAATTATTGACTGAAACCTTACGGATTTTGCCCTGTCTAAAGCTAAGACTTTGGACGATATATTGAAAAACCCCAAAATAATCCATATTTTGACGCGTTATATTGTGTTTTTACCTTAACCCATACTATATGAAAACCACAACCTCTGTTACCCGATCTTTTATCTTTCTGTTCGTATTATGTCTTGCTGCATGCAAAAAAGACAACAATTCTTCCCAATCCGCCGTTGCCTCCCTGAGTTTTAAAGCCAATGGGACGTTATATACCTGGGGCGGTTCGACATCTGATACCAGCAGTACGGTGACAGCTATTTACAGAGATGCTTCTGGTTTATATTCCCTGGGAGGCATTGACTTGCGCAATAATGGATATAATAAGCTGTCCTTTGACATCACCAGCAGCGCGTTGCAGACAACTGTCTATGCTCACAAAGGAGCCGGTAAGACAGGACAGATAGGCGAATGTACCCTGGGAACCCTTTCAAATAGCACCAATTACTGGAATTCCGCTGTGGATGACTCCATCTCCGTAACCATTACCAGCGTCGACAATGGTTATTTTAACGGCACTTTCAAAGGCAGTATCACGCGCAATGGGGGGACGGAGAAACTATCGATCACGGACGGGCAGTTCCAGCGACTGAAGATCATCAATGAGTAACAGGTCTTTTTATTGCAGCAAATTGAAAAGCTTTATGAACGATTAGGTTTAATGCGGGAAGTCTATTTGATAAATATTCGCCCATCGCTTGCCCACGACATAGATCTTGTCCAATGCGGCATCATATGCTATGCCATTGAGCACATCCGCCCGGGGGTTCCTGTTACGGGCGTCGGCAACGATAGAAGACAGATCGAGCCGCCCGGTAACCTTGCCCGTGGATGGATCGATCTTTAAGATATAGTCGGTGAGCCAGACATTGGCATAGATAGCCCCGTTGATGTACTCCAATTCGTTCAGGCTGTCGCGGGGAATACCGTTCATCGTCACTTTCAGGATCCCCGCCGGCTTACAGGTGACGGGGTCCAGATAGGTCAACGTATCCGTACCATCGCTCATGAGCAGACGGGCGCCATCTGTCGTAAGGCTCCATCCCTGTTGATTCGTAAAATCAAACTCCCCCGTCCGCCGAAAGGTACCGGCATCATAGATAAATCCTTTATGCGTCAGATAGGTCAGCTGGTAGAGCTTGTCTTTCAGGAATACGATACCTTCTCCAAAATATTTTTCCTTGTCGATCCGGATCTTTACATCCATCTTCCCCGTGTGCGGATCAATAGCCCCCACCAGAGATGCTGCATCCGGGAATTCCTCCGGCGAACCGGTGCTTTCATACAGCTGCCCGTTGTGTACCAGGAACCCTTCCGTGAACAGCGAAGTATCATGAGGCAGATAGCTCGTGACGGAATAGTTGATAACAGGAAGGGAAGAGGGGACTGCAATATCCTGCTCACGGCCGGCGGGATCACTGTTACAGGCCAGATATAGCAGCGCCGGCAACAGGAGTAGACTGTATTTGGATCGCATACCCGAATATAACACAAATCACTGAGGCAGCTGAAGCCCCTTGTCCAGGGCATCCAGTTGTGTCCATATCCGGTGATCCCGCGGCCGGGGGGATATCTCAAAAAACACGGCTGAGCGGTCGGCCTGATGCAGGTCTTTCCAATGGATGACCACGTTCAGGGTCATGGGTTTTTGGGTAAGATAGTCCAGCATGGTTACCGTCCCGGTGAATGTTGCTTTATCACCAGGGGCGGCAGATATTGTTTTCAGTTCCGCCTTTACAGGTACCAGCTTTTCCCCGGGTATTTTCCGGGAAGCGATGTTGCGCCCGACAAGCCCGGTATAGTAGTCCTGCAGGTGCATCGCCAGTTTCTGCGCCGTCAGCTGTGGTTTTCCTTCCAACCACCATAAAAAGGCATAGGCCCAATGTTCTTCACTGGAGCCATCGGCCCAGCCGGGTGCAAATCGTATCTCTTCCATTCCCATGTAGGGTATCTGCGGCGCAAAATCAAAGGGGAAGGCAAAGCGTTCCGTGGACCAGCCCAATGGGATATCCAGCTTATAGGGCGCCACCCAGGTGATAGGGTCATACATGTTCAATGTCTTTTTCAGCCATTGAATACAGGCTATCTCATCTACGAGGGAAAGCGCATCTGGGTTGCGGGCGCCATTGCTGCGCCATCCCTGCCGGCCCGTCACAAATTCTGCCTCTTTGTTGCCCGCCAGCAACAATCTGCTGATCATTTCCGAGCCGTCGGGCATATAGGTGTCGTAATAGCTGTTGCGTCTGTTCTGCAACTGCCATTCTATATCCGTGTCATAATAAAGTCTTACAGCCGTATGCTGTAAGTATCGCTCATTACCGGGTCCTACAGATGTACGGTTGAAGGGGGTCAGCTGTCGGTATATTTCCGGATGCTCCCCGGGAGTACCATAGGTCTTTGTCATAGCATCCATCAAATATTTACCGTCGCCTACGCTGCCGGGGTAATAGTTTTTTTTGACGGCCCTTTCGCTCCATTCCCAAAGACCTGAACAATCCACGGGGCTGTCGACGGCAAATACGGCGCGTGGATGCAGCGGGAATTGCGAGGGACGTTCATTCGCCAGCTCTGTATAACGAAGGGCGATATTGCCCGCAAAGGAATAACCGGCGAGTGCGACGCGACTGCTATCGATGGGGTAGCGGGTAGTGACATGCCGGAGGATCGTATTGATACGTGCGACGGCAGCGGTGTCGGCAAACAGCTTATCCCGCATCGAGGCGACGATAGTGAGTATCCCATTTGCATAGGCGGCATTGTGCAGCATGGTTTCCGGGAGGATACTTTCAGGAGGCCGGAAGCTGGTGAGTAAGATCAGGGCGCCCCGCACCGGCCCGGCAGGAGGAATAGCCAGGTAGTACCCGGTAGTACTGTCATGGGTGTCAAAGACGATCTTTTCGCTGTTCTGTCCAAAAGTGGGGGTCGGGACCAACGGGCCTGTGATAGCCAGTAGGATGATAAAGGCAAGGATAATGCGCATGTACAGGATATTTTCCCGGTGTAGGGCTATTTCGGTGCCAAATACACAGTGTTGTGATAGTCAATCAACTGGATTTATATCTTCAAAAAGTATTGCCCGTTTTTGATACGCCGGGTGTGCGTATTACGCATGCGGGTATGGGAAAAAATCCTATCTTTAAATTACCTACGCATGAGGCGTTCGATCCTCCCCAAAAAACAACGCCACCATGTTTAAAAACTATTTTAAGATCGCCTGGCGCAACCTGTGGAAGAACAGGGTCTATTCCGCCATCAATATCGTAGGGTTGGCCACGGGTATGGCTGCCTGTATCGTCATCCTGTTGTTTGTATTTTATGAACGCAGCTTTGACAATTTCCATCATAAGAACCTCTACCGGCTGAACGAAGTGCAAAAGTTCCCGGGAATGGTGGCCTCGCAGAAGGTAGGTTTGTCCATGTTCCCCATGGGCCCCACCATCAAACAGGAGTTCCCGGAAATAAAGAATTTCACCCGTATAAGCTGGAATGCGAAATACCAGATGACCTATGAGGATAAACGGGTGTTCCTGCCACAGACCTTTTTTGTCGACAGCACCTTCCTGGACATGTTCGATTTCAGGTTGCTGCGGGGCGATAGAGCCACGGCCTTACAAAAGCCTAACAGCACCGTGCTCACGGCCTCCGCGGCCAGGAAGCTTTTCGGCCCGGAAGACCCGATAGGCCGCAGGGTCACACACTATGGAGGTGACACGACGTTTTTTACCGTGACGGGCATCCTGGCAGATGTGCCGGAGAACTCCCAGTTACAATTCGATGCGCTTTTTTCCTTCAACACCAATTATAAGCCCGACTGGATGACCTGGTGGGGAGGTAACTGGCTGGACACTTACTTCGAGCTGGCGCCCAATACGGACGTGGCGGCCCTGGAGAAAAAATTCCCCGATTATCTGAAACGTCATTTAAGGGAAGACAACTGGAAATATTATGAGCTGTTCCTGCTGCGATACAAAGATGTGCATGCCAATGCAGCGGACATCGGGCTGGATTATCTCAATTACCAGAAATTTGATAAGAACTACACGAATATCTTTTCCGCCATTGCCCTGATCGTATTGTTGATCGCCTGTATCAACTTTATGAATCTGTCCACGGCCCGGTCGGCAGAGAGGGCCAAGGAGGTAGGTATCCGCAAATCCATCGGCGCCCTCCGGGTGCAATTGGGGCTGCAGTTCCTGGGTGAGACGGTCCTGTTATCGCTGCTTGCGTTGTTGCTTGCCGCCGGACTGGTGCTGCTGGCACTGCCATACGTCAATAACCTCAGCCAGCGGCGTCTGGAAACCGTATTGTTGGACAATACCTGGCTGTTTGTCGCTGTTGTGCTGGGAACTATCGTCGTAGGCATCCTCTCCGGGTTGTATCCGGCAGCCTATCTGTCGTCCTTCCAGCCCGTAAAGGTTCTGAAAGGGTTGTCGTTGACGGGAAAGAACAAGGGACGGCTCAGGAATATCCTTGTTGTAGGGCAATTTGCCAGCGCTATCTTTCTTATGATCGCCACGATCTTTGTATTCCGGCAACTGAACTATATGCAGCAGCGGGATCCGGGGTTCAACCGCGACCAGGTGGTGAACATCGAGCTGGACAGGGTGACGTTCCGGAAGTATGACCTGCTAAAAGAAACGCTTTCCCGTCATGCATCTATTACAAGTGTGACGGGCGCCCAGGACGAATTGGGCAGCCATCTGGACCAGTCCGGAATAGAGTTCAAAGGAGAAGGCCCATTACGGCAGCTGACATCCACCCGGCTGATAGTCGACCCGGATTACTTGCGCCTGTATAAGATCCCGTTGGTGGCGGGGAAGGATTTCTCTCATGATAAAGAGGCGAACGGAAGGGAATATATCATCAACGAAGCATTGGCGAAGGAGTTATCAAAAGATCAGCCAAAGGCGGAGCTGTCTTCCCTGATAGGCAAACATTTCGGGTTTGATTCAGCAGGTTATATCGTGGGCATCGCCAGGGATTTTAATTTTAACTCGCTGCATTATAAGATCGAAACCATGTTCCTTTTTAACCAGAAGGAGTGGGGTTTTACCACGATGTCGGTAAAGATCGCCGGAGGCAGGAGCAAGGAAGCCCTTGCTTTTATCCAATCCACCTGGAGCAGTATATTCCCCGACCGTCCATTGTCTTACCAGTTCCTGGACGATCATTTCACGGAAGTTTACCGGGCGGATGCCCAGGTGTCCCGGATGGTAGGCATTCTGGCGATGCTGGCCATTCTTATTTCCTGCCTGGGTCTTTTTGGCCTGGCTAGCTATTCGGCCGAGCGTCGGGTAAAGGAGATCGGCATTCGCAAGGTCATGGGCGCTTCCGTACGGCATATCGTTGGGCTCTTGTCCCGTCATTTTATAAAATTGGTGTTTATCGCTATCCTGATAGCCTGGCCGCTGGCCTGGTTGGTCCTGCACAGGTGGTTGCAGGATTATGCGTACAGGATAGACATCAGCTGGTGGGTATTCGTATTGGCAGGCGCTATGGCCTTGCTCATCGCCCTGATGACGGTGAGCATACTGGCAATAAAAGCTGCGATGGCCAACCCGGTGGAAAGCTTAAGAGTTGAATGAAGTATGGACAAATTTTTTGAAAGAGAAGGAACAAACTGGGCAGAGAGACTCCCGATGAATTTGATTATCAATTCAATAACATTCGTTATCTCAATTTTTGTTTCATATGGGAGGTTTATGGAACTGTCCTGACTCAACCCTGAGAAATTGCTATTTCGGGGTATCTTTGAGCATGCCGAAGATAAAGGTCTATGACAGCCGGGGATTTACACAACGATATATGGCTTCATCCGAATTGAGGCAGTTATTAAAAGACGATTTTACCCGTTTTTTTATCGTACGTGTGGAAGATATGTACAGGTTGGTGCAGGAAACCGTGCCGGCTTCCCGGAGTACGGGTCATACGCTTATCTATATCACAAAAGGCGAGGCTGTCATGAGCATCGGCAGCAAGCGATACAGGACACGCAGGGGTGAATTGATGATGGTGCCTGCCGGTCAGGTGTTTTCATTTGGGAAGGACGATGTCAATAAAGGATATCTCTGCCACTTTAATGAAGACATCCTTTCCGGCGTATACAAGAACTATACTCTCTGGGACTCTCCGCCCCACATTCGTCCTGACCACAGGGCTGCCCAATTCATCCTGCAGCTTTTCAAAAGGCTGTTCTTCGAATATTCGGCCTATGGATTGGAACGAAAGGATATCATCGCGTCTTACCTGTACGCATTGCTTTGTGAATTAAAGCATGCGGGGTCATCCACGGCCGGCGTCGACGGGACATCCGATCTTACCCGGCAATTTAAACAATTGGTCCATACCCATTTCCGAACCAAACACCTGGTAAAGGATTATGCAGCCTTGTTACACGTTACGCCAAATCACCTCAATAAAACAGTAAAGGCCTTTACGGGAAGATCTCCCACCCGGTGGATCGATGAGATCATCCTCTCGGAAGCAAAAACGCTGCTGCAGCAAACATCCTTCTCCATCAGCCAGGTGGCCATGGAAGTAGGTGTTACGGATCAATCCTATTTTGCCCGTCTTTTCCGAAGATATGAGGGGGTGACCCCAACAGCGTTTAGAGCAATGATTGAAAAATCCTAAACATCGCTTTTTTCGTCCTGATAACGGCTCATTTATGTTCTGAGCTTTGCACACTATGAGAACGTATTCCCTGCTGTTGTTCTTCCATTCTTTATTCCGCTGGCTGGTGTTGTCAGGTTTGTTATTTACATTATCCCGGGCAGCCCTGAGATGGACAGGACAAAAGTCTTTTACCCGTCTGGATAATAAATTGCGACATATTACGGCTACGTTGGCGCACGTACAACTCACCCTTGGATATGTCCTGTATTTCAACAGCCCGCTGGTGCAATGGTTCAGGACGCACTTTCGGGAGGCTGTGCGGCAATTGCCGGTGGTCTTTTTCGGTCTGATCCATATTATACTCATGACCCTGGCAATTACATTTATTACCATCGGTTCAGCAGTAGCCAAACGAAAGAGCACAGATTTGGAAAAATTCCGGACAATGACGTTGTGGTATGGGGTGGCGCTCGCGATCATTCTCCTGGCCATACCATGGCCTTTTTCACCTTTGGCAAAACGTCCGTTCTTCAGAACTTTTTAGCGCTATGAATAGAATATTTACAACACGCATCGGCAGGCTGAGGCTGATCGCTTTTCTGGAAGGCGTATCCCTGCTGATATTGATAGCCATCGCTGTACCATTAAAGTACATCTACAACAACCCCCATTGGGTAAAAGTCATGGGTCCCGCACATGGGCTGCTGTTTTTACTTTTTGTGATCAGTACGCTCAGTGTCGGTGTGGAATATCGCTGGAAGTTCAGGACCACCACTTGGAAAGTGTTGTTGGCTTGTATAGTGCCTTTTGGGACTTTTTATATAGATAAAAAGATACTGGCGCCAATGGCCCGTCATCAGGAGGCATAAAGCAGGCACCTTCTGTCGGGCTGATCATTCCTGGCTTTTTTTGATCCCCAGTTTTTTGATCTTGGAATGAAGGGTTGTGACGGGCAGACGCAGGAGCTCGGCCGCACCACCGGGACCGCCGATCTTGTGATTACATTTTTTCAGGACGGCAAGAATATGGTCCCGTTCCATCTCATCCAGCGTTTTTATCGAAGTGTCCGGGGTGATGTCGGAAAGGACGGTATCCGGGCCGGCGGGAAGGGAGATCTCCTTGATGGTGGAGCCGGTGGTCATCAAAACGCTGCGTTCGATGAACTGTTCAAGCTCACGGACATTGCCAGGCCAGTCGTAGCGCATGAGGCTTTCCAGCGCCCGCTGGGAGATGTTGGTTATCCGCTTGCCGGAGCGTTGGTTTTGTACACTGATGAAATGCGAGGCCAGGGTAGGAAGGTCTTCCTTTCTATCACGAAGAGGTGGAAGATGGATGGAAAACACATTGAGTCGATGAAAAAGATCGCTGTGAAACCTGCCGGCTTCTACTTCTTTCCACAAATTGCGTTTGGAGGCGGCGATGATACGTACATTCTCTTTTTCCCGGATGGCCCTTAGCAGCTTAACTTGCAGATCCAGGGTCATTTCTCCTATTTCATCCAGGAACAGGGTGCCGTCACCCGTCAGCTCGAACTTTCCGATGCGTCTTTCCGCGGTCCCTGTAAAGCTGTCTTTCTCATGGCCAAAAAGCTCGCTTTCCACCAGATTGGCCGGCAGGGCGGCGCAGTCGATCTTGATCATAAGTTTATCTTTCCTGGGGGAGGCATCATGGATAGCTTTTGCCACCAATTCCTTACCTGTGCCCGTTTCGCCAAGAAGGAGCACGGTGCTGTCCGAAGGACCGATGATGGCCACCAATTGAAAGACCTTCTGCATGGCGCTGCCCGAGCCGATGATCTTTGTAAAACCGTGCGCTGTCTTGATCTGCTCCTGCAGGTAGAGGTTTTCCTCCTCCAGCCGGAATTTATAATAATTGACCTCCTCCAACCGGCGTTCGATCTCTTCATAGGCCCAGAGATTGGCCAGGCCAATGGCCAGGGGGGCGCACAACCCTTGCAGCAGACTGAGGCTGCGTTGGGAGAGACGGCCTTTTTCTTTCAGATAGATGAATATACCGCCGACGCCTTTGTTGTTTTCCCGCAAAGGGAGCGCCACCATTTCCCGCATGCCGTTGTCAAAGACCAGGGGGATCTCCGACTGGAGCAGTGTCTCATAGATACCGTCATGTACCGGGTACGGGCTGTGGGGCTCGCCATCCTTATTCAGACGGAATATGACGATCTCGTCGAAGGGAACGATATGGCGCAGGGACTGTTCGACCCCAGCGAGGAGATCTGCTTTGTTACGGGTGGTGGTAAGATCCTTACCCAGTGACAAAATGAGGGATTGGTCATTTTCTTTTTCCAAAAAAGCTTCGTGGATAAGAACATTTGTATATGCGACGGATAACTGGTTGGACAAGGTGCGGATGAGGTCCAGGTGCCGCGGTGTGTACCGGCCCTTTTCCCTGGAAAAAAGAATAAGCAAACCAAAGCTTTCTCCTTCTTTGTGCAACGCCGTCATGACGACCTCCCCGATACCCTCCTCATGGCTTTGCCGGATATATTCCGGCATGTCGGCTGACGGATGTTTATCAAGATCGAAAACCCGGGGACGGTCAGCGTTGAGAGCGGCCTCGATCATCCCGTTGCCGCTGCCCTTACCTGCCAGGATGATGCGACTGTGATCAAACACAAAGAGCTGCCGCAACCGGACATCCAGCAGCCGAAGCAGCTCGTCCTTATCCCTGACCCTGACGATGTCGGATGAAAGAGACAGCAGGACCTCATTGTCCTGCTGTTGCCGGAAGATACGCTCCTCAGCAAGTATATTCTTCAGGGCAGGCGACATCATATAAGAGAAGTGTTGTACCAGGTCCAGGTCGCCCACGCCGATGTGGGCCTTTTCAAAAAAAAAGAAAAAGGCGCCCAATAGCTGGTTGTGACTACGCAGACGGACGGCGATCATCCGGCTGATGGCGGGGCGGTACCAGCGGGAGATATAACGGGGCGGGTCAGGCCGGAGAAGGGTGACGGCTATGTCTACCACAAGTGGGGAAGGGGAGGCCATGGTGGTATTGTAAACCCCATCATCCATCCTGAATTTCTCTTGTGACAGGGACGCATATTCGCCATCGTCCTGACGGGCGGGGTTACAATGATGGATAAAAACGCTATGCGTCTCTTTGTCATCATTCACCACGGAAAGGAGGATATCGCTAAAGGTTAGATGAGGAGTAAATTGAACGGCTATTAACTGAAGCAGACCTTTTTTATCACTGACGGATGCCAGTTCATTGCCAAAAGTCAGGAATAATGACGAAAGGGAAAGGGGGTCTTTCATATATACAATATACGAAATTTCGTACCCATCGATACGAAAATACGAAATTTCGTATTTCCTGTGACCCTATTTATTATCAAGTGATTGGTTTACAACCTACTAAGATTAAACCTCCAGAAATATTCTCCGTTTGCTATTGTCAAGCAAGGTCATCACATCATCTTCAGTACCTGTAAAAGGACCGGAAGACTCTATTTTGAGTGTGGCCATGGCGGCAGCGAACTCCCCGGACTCCTGCAGGCTTTTGCCCTTGTTCCGGCAGTAAAGATAGCCTGCCATATAGGTGTCGCCGCAGCCCGTGGCATCTACAACTGTTGTGATAGGGCTATAGGCGGGTATGATATAGAAATTGCGGCCGTTGTAAATAACGCTGCCCTTACTGCCAAGGGTGATGACCACTTCTTTTACACCCCAGTCAAAAAGGATCCTGGCTCCTTTACGGACATCCGTCTCGCCTGTCAGCACCATCATTTCCGACTCGTTAGCCTTCAGGACGTGCACATATTGCAAAGCTTCCTTTTTGGCTGGCCAGTCGATGGCATGTACATTCTTATTTCGCACCTCCCTGAGATAACCCTGGACATCCAGGGACACCAGGCCTTTCTCCGAAAGGGGTTTGATCAACGAGGAAGGGATATCGTCGGCCAGCAGGGGGCCCAGATGAAAGAATCGGGCATCGATAGACAAAAGCTGGTCCGCCGTAAAGGGGTCGGCTTTTTGGGACACCCGCTGTACCCGGTGATCCTGGTCCTTGGTATAAATATTCTCGAAATAGACGGTATAAGCGCTGGGGAAGGCTATTACTTCGATGCCCTTGGACCGGAGCTCTTCCACAATGTCCTTGTCTTTTTCAGCCAGCGCCGTCACCAGGGTATAGCTCAGCTCCATATTGCTGATGGCATTCGAAAAGTAGAAGGAAGTGCCTCCTGCCATATAAACGGTGGCTTTCGGGTTCACTACTTTGTCCAGGGTAATATGTCCTACGCAGCAAATGTCGTACATGCTTCTTATTTATTATGTGCTAATGTGTTATGTCTTGCCGGTCTATTCGTCCTATTTACTGACCAACTACAAATTTAACTTATAAAAGGTTCACCTACAACCATAAAAACCGTGCCTGGGTTGACTGGTGCCAGGCATATGATCGCCCCCGGCATAAAAAGTTTAAGCAAGGGTACGCAATACCGCTATATCCAAGTCAAAAGTAAGCGTGAATTCCCCAGGGCGTACATTAAAAAGCTCTTAATGTCTGTTTCTGCAAGAAGACGGTGATTACCCCCGGATAGACAGCGCATGATAAAAGATATTCAACGGGTCCCAATTCCGTTTCACCTGTTGTAACCTTGGATAGTTATCCTTATAGTACAACGTATACCAGGGGATGCCGGAAGTATTCCATGCCGGGTCGGCAAGATCCGCATCGGGATGATTGATCATTGCGCCATCCGTCTGCTGGTTGGGGACGGGCACCCCTCCGGAAGTGGCATACAGATCTCTGTAAAAAGCCCGGACCCAGGCCAGCGCATCCGCTTCCTGCCCGGGGTCGCCCCATCCCACATTACAGGCGGTGTCAAGTATAGCATCCCGCTGGGCTGAGGCAGTGGCGTCCGAAGGTACTTCATTTACTTTGCCGCCATAAGTAGCGAGTCCCAGGCCGCCAAAGGCATTGTAGTCCTGCGTGGTGAGATAATACCAGGCAGTAGCCATTTGTTCGTCGGTGAAGGGACGGCGCAGGAACGCATCTTTTACTTTAGCGCGTACCTGGTCGAAACCGGGTTGGAACAATTCAGGAAAAGGGTTGAGGGCAAAGCTCAGCCAGGGGCTTTTTTCTATCTGACGGGTATAAGGTATATCCACCCCCCTGGTGACAGCAGCCAGATGTTCGTCTATCAGCGTCTCAGCCTTGTCGCCTGCGGTCGACAGGCCTTTCATCTCCACTTTGCCTAACACCCGGCGGTTGAGAAAAAGGATATTGAACAATTGGATATAAGCCGAGCCGGGATGGCTGTTCTCCAGACACCACTGTCCAAAATTTCGGACCAGCAAGGTGAACGTAGTCTGATCGAAGTCTTTCCAATCCCATGTTATCCGGAAAGTAGTGATCGATGCGGGCGCTTTTGGTAGTGCCGTGTATGGGTCGGAGCCGGTGACTTCCGGGGACCTGAGCCAGTAGCGGGTGACGATGCCGAAATTACCGCCTCCGCCGCCTGTGTGCGCCCACCAAAGCTCGCGGTTAGGATCATCGGGCTCACGGGTAGCTATGACACTATGCGCCTTTCCGGCGGCATCCACTGTCACCAGCTCCACACCATAAAGATGATCGGCCGCCAATCCGTATTCCCGGCAAAGGAAACCAAAAGCGCCTCCCAACACATGTCCTCCCACACCTACGCCCGGATGCTCAGCCGCGGGAAGCACAACTCCCCAGCCCAGGAAAAGCCTCCGGTACATCTCACCCACCGTGACGCCGGCCTCTACTGCAAAAGCTGCTTTGTCCGTATCATAATAAACGCTTGTCATCAGGGACATATCGATGATGACACGGACGGCAGGATCGCCCACAAAACCCTCCAGACAATGACCTCCACTGCGCGCCACCAGCCGCCGCCGGCTATTTACCGCCTCCTGGACCGCCTCTATCACCTCAGCCGTGGAACCCGGCAGACGAATGTAATCAGGCTGCCCTATAAAACGCTTGTTGAATGCTTTCCGGACGAGGTCGGCATAGCGGGGGTCGGTTGGTGTAATATTCATGTGCTTCGCTTGTTTTTCTTGTGATCATAAAAATACTTATTCCGGACGATGACCGTATCAAAAACGTGCAGCTCTTTTGCATTTAAAAAATATAATCGATTGATCACGTGACAACTGCAAAGTTGGCACCATCCTAGTATTCAATCGTATATGCTGAAGAGTTATATCGTTACTGCCCTGCGGAACCTCCGTCACAATAAATGGCACGTTTATATTAACATCGGCGGGCTTGCTGTCGGATTAGCCAGTTTTACGGTCATTCTTCTTTATCTGAATTATGAGCTAAGCTACGATAAATGGGCCCCCTCTCTGAAGCAAGTGTATAAAGTATCTATGCGTGAGCATGAGGACATTTTACCCATGACCCCGGCTCCGATGGCTTCTTTTCTGGCGCAGCATGCTCCCGGTGTAGAATCCGCTACGTCTGTCATGCCTGCCGGTGATTACGAGGCCCTGATCGCAAATGGCCGGCAAAAAATATATCAAAGAGGGCTTGTCACAACGGATTCCACCTTCCTCAAAGTATTCCCCTATACTCTGGTGCGCGGAGATGCCGCTACGGCGCTGAACCAGCCCAATGCCATCATTCTTTCCGAGGAAGTTAGCCGGAAGCTATTCGGGAATGCAGACCCAATGGGTGCGCCGGTAAAGCTCTTCAATCAAATTGACGCCGTAGTCACGGGTATACTGAAAGAGCCGGAAACCCCCTCTCATCTGATGGTGAAAATGGTGATGCGTGATCCTGCCGGCAGGCAAAATATTTTTTGGCAGAATTATTCCTTTCAGACCTATATAAAGCTGCGTCATCCGATGGCCGCCGGGCCACGTGACGAGCAGATCAACAGGGTCTTTTATGACGGCCATCTCAAAAATGACAATCAGACCTTCCGCCAGTATGAAAAAGCCGGCCCAGCTACGACATTATTTTCCGATGCGGTGGCAGATATCCACAATTTCCCCCGGCACGGCGAAAGTCAATTTACCATCACAATCGTGCTGCTGGTACTGGCCGTCTTTATACTAATAGCGGGCGCCATTAATTTCAGCAACCTGGCATTGGCCAGGGCGATGACAAGGGCAAAGGAAGTAGGGGTCCGTAAAGTATTGGGATCCGGCAGGATACAGATCATTACCCAATCTTTACTGGAGATTGCTGTTCAGTGTGTCATCAGTTTGTCGCTGGCCTTGTTACTAGTGAAAATGGTCCTGCCATATTTCAGCAGCCAATTCAATCTGCCGGTCAATTTTTTCCAGCGTGGACAGTTCCTCTCCCTTGGCGCCCAACTATCAGTTTGTCTGGTGATGATCATTCTCGTCGCCGGGGTTTATCCGGCCGTCTTTCTTTCCGGGTTCAGGACGGCGGAAGTTTTAAAAGGCAAATACACGCGGGGTACGGGAGGGCGGCTTTTTAGGAATGGGCTGCTGGTGGTACAGCTATCTTTATCCGTCTTATTTATCACAGGGGTTATTGTTGTGAACCGGCAGGTGTCGTATATGCAGCACCAGTACCTTGGGTTCGAACCCTCCAGGGTCATGCGGATTGAAGCCACCCAAAAGACAAGGGATACGGACTTCCCCCAGGTGCGAAATAAACTGCTCTCCATCCCGGGTGTGGAGTATGTTGCAAAATCCACCACCGTGGCAGGCGACTGGCGGAACGACACTACTACAAGGGAATTTCGATGCGACGGGAAAAAATTCCGGCTAAACTCCTCAAAAGTGAGCGCCGACTATTTTTCCGTAATGAATATTCAATTGCTGCAAGGGCGGCTTTTCAGTGATCTTCACCCGGAAGACCCGGGTCATTCGGCCATCATCAACGAAACTGCTCTTCATAAACTGGGTGTGGCAAACCCCACCGGCAAACTTATTTATTTCTCGGGCTGCGACACTATCCCTTACACCATCGTAGGCGTGGTAAAAAACTTTCATGTGCAGGGTTTTCAGCATGCCGTAGAGCCCAGCATCTATACGATTTCGAATAATGCCTGTGAGTTCCGGTCCGGTGGCGCTATCCTTGTGCGGGTATCGACAGATCATGTGCAACAGACACTGGCAGGCATGCAGGCGGCATGGAAAAATATCGAACCCGATTTTCCCATTCGTTATTCCTTTCTGGACCAGGACTTTCAACAGCTGTTCACAGAATATATACGTCTTGAGCGGGTGATCTTTTTCTTTTCCATCATCTCACTCATCATTACCGGCGTCGGCTTGTTTGCGCTTACTTCTTTCCTGTGCCGGCAGCGGGTGAAGGAGGTCGGTATCCGGAAAGTATTAGGCGCTTCCGTCACCGGCGTGGCTGCGCTGTTGTCCAGGGATTTTCTAAAGATACTGGCGATCAGTATTGTCATTGCATTGCCTATAGCAGGATGGGCATTGAACAAATGGCTGGAAGGCTTTGCATACAGGATATCCATGTCATGGTGGATCTTCGCGATGGCAGGATTGATCACCATCGGGCTCACTTTATTGACAGTCTGTATACAGGCGCTCCGCGCAGCCGGCGCCAACCCGGTGAAAAGTCTTCGCACGGAATAGGAAGGGAGCTAAGAAAAATTATTTTGAGGTTATAATGGTATTCGTTGTTTAATGATGTAATGACTTGATAGTATAGCCGCTGGTATTGATGGTCACCGGGCTTTTTTTGATGGAAAGGGTTTGCAATCCCTTCTTTCCGCCGGCCTCTGTCTCCACCCAGAGATAGTTGGTGTTCAGCACAGGGATGGCGATGATATTGTTCTTCATCTTAGGGTCGTTGCGCAGCTTGTCCGGGTCCGCGGGCCGGCCCGCGCCCATCGTGTAGATCTTTACGGGATCAAAAGGCACTTTGGCATACCAGAAGCTGGCGGCACCCGTCCTGCCGGAAGAAGCCCGGGTATTGGTCATCTCGTATTCATCCGCCGTATAACCTGCGATCTCACGGGTACGCCCCGTCTTACGGACGGAAAGATGCTCATCGTTCTTATCTTTTTCCAAAGGCCCTTTTTTAAAATGTTCAGCCATCTGTTTGGCTGCCAATCCGCCTTCCCCGACCACACGGGGCATGTTCATCACCATAATGGTCTTTGTCTTATCGTCGAACATCCAGGTATGCCCCTGTCTGGAATAAACCATCAGACTAAAGCTTTTGTCCTGGGGTTTGAGGGCGGCATAATCGCCGGAGGTAGTAAAATAATAGGTCACTTCCTGTTCACCGTCCTCACCCCCCGTACGCTGTATCACCTGCCAGTCGAAGGTGAGGGTGGCGGGGATGGGTTCGTCTTGCCGGACGGTATCAACAGAGTCGGCAGAGACTGTCGTTTTATTTTTATGAAAAAGCCTGTCGAGGCTTTTATCCATAGCTTTTTCCGTACCGGATGCAGCGCCCTGACGGGCGCCTTCTCCCGCCCTTCTTTTTAGGATATCTCCCAATTGGGCCTGTGAGGCGGCAGCCAACCACCACCATAAAAGAGAAAGCAGATATTTTTTCATAACCATAAGTTTAATGTCGATGTGAAACTAACAGGTGCTTGTTTGCCGTCCTATCGTCGTTGTACCTGTGGAAGGGGTGAGTCAATAGATGGCGGGTTTGGGGATGTGAATGCAGGGTAGGGGATGGGCCGCCGATTATTGACCGGGGCAGGCCATTTATACAACGGCCCCTCTGTGTTCAGAAGTTTTATGCTTAATTTGAGAGGAATGAAAGGGAAGCTTTATTTATTAGCCGTTTGTCTGGTCATGCTGCAGGGAGTGACGGCCCAATGGCCGGTGCAGGACATGCCGTCTGCCTACCAGGCCTTGTCGTCGGATACAGCCCGGATGCGATGGCTGGTAAAGGCTATCAACGATTCACTGGACGATGACAGGCTGGAGCCTGTCTATAGTTGGGCCAGAAAAGGATTGGCTTTGTCAGAAGGGGATAAGACGGACACCATGAAAGGCATCTTCAATTATTTTATCGGTAAGGCCTTTACTTATAAACTTCTGAAACCCGACAGCGCTGTTGTCTATTATAAAAAGGTATTACCATATTTCCCCGACAAGATGCGGAAATATCATGTCTTTGCCCTGCGTGAGCTGATGGATAATTACAGTGAGATGGGAAATAAGGATTCCAGCTTCCGGTACCTGGACTCCATAAAGGCCCTCATCGACACCATGCCCGACACTTCCCCCAAAAAGATCACCCTTTCCACGAATATCGCCACCGTCTATCAATGGTTTGGCATGTACAAGTCGGCTATCCGCAACTATTATGTGGCTATCAACGGCCACCGGAAGAACGGCAATACCCGCGGTCTGGGCATGGCCCTGGCCAATCTGGCGGAGCTGTACAATGAATCCGAAGACCTCCCAAAGGCGACGGCCTATGCCAGGGAGGCGCTGGGTTACCTGGCTGACGTAAACATGCCTTTTATAAAGACAGCCAGCAATCTGGCATCTTATTACACCGATCTCGGGAAATTTGATTCCGCCTTTTTCTATCTGGAAAGATCGAATAAAGTGGCTGGTACCATCAACGACAGCGCACAGATCTATACAAACCAGTACCTGCTGGCCAATATTTATCTGGGGCAAAAGAAGTTTGATGCTGCGCGTGTCCTTCTTGAAAAGAACATCGCGGCGTTAAAGTCCGGTGACAGCTGGTTCAACCTCACCCAGACCTGGCTGAGCCTGGCGCATCTTGACACAAGTCTGTATGCCTACGGTCCGGCCCGGGAGCATCTGTTAAAAGCGCTGGCATTGGCCCGGCGCAATCAGCAGAGCGGATTGATCATGCTGGCCCTCTCAGATCTCACCACCGTGAGCGCAAAGCTGCATGATTACCAAAAAGCCTATGAATACCAGCAGGAATTGTTATTGCGCAAGGATTCCCTGGCCGATGAAAAGACAAAAATAAGCCTGGCCGACATGGAAGTCAACTACCAGACACAGCAGAAAGAGGAGCAGATACGACTGCTGCGGCAGGACAATGACATCAAGGACCTGCAGCTGTTGAGCAACCGGCGCCGTCTGCTGATCTATATCCTTCTTTTTGCGGCAGTATCGATAACCCTGGGTGTTGTCTTTTATCAACGGAACCTTCGCAATAAGATAAGGGCAGAGAAGATAAGGTCCGAACTGGAGACAAAGGTGCTCCGGCTTCAAATGAACCCTCACTTCATCTTCAATAGCCTCAACAGCATCGAGAACTTTATCATGCGCAACGAGAAACGTCCCGCCATCGATTATCTCAATAAATTTGCCTGTCTGATACGGATCATCCTGGACAGCAGCACGTCGGAGGTAGTGCCGATAGATAGGGATATGGAGGCCTTACAACTGTATGTGGACCTGGAACAGCTGCGTTTTGACCATAAGTTCAGCTATCAGGCAATGATCGATCCGGCTTTGCTGGGCGGCGACTACCGGGCCCCCGCGCTGCTTATACAGCCGTATGTTGAAAACGCCATCCTGCATGGACTGGCCAACAGCGAAGAAGACGACCTTTGTCTGATGGTGACGGCCACCCTGGAAAATGACAAGATCAAATATGTGATACAGGACAATGGCGTAGGACGGGAAAAGTCAAAAGAATATGTGCGGAAGAACAGACCTTACCACCGCAGCATGGGACTGGCTATTACGGAGGACAGGATCCATATCTTTAACAACACACAAGAAAGGGCAGTGACGATCACCGACCTGTATCGTGCCGACAGAAGTGCCGGAGGGACCCGGGTTGAGATCATTCTTAATGCAATGTAAGATGGAACCATTAAAAGCCATATTAGTAGATGATGAGCTCAGCAGTTTGCAGAACCTGGAGCAAAAGCTGACCGAATTTTGCCCGGATATAGCCATTGTCGCCACTACGAGAAGGCCCGAGGAGGCCATCCAGCTTATCCGGCAGCATCGGCCGGATGTCGTTTTTCTGGACATCGAAATGCCCCGGATGAACGGGTTCCTGATGTTGGATGAGCTGGGTGAACTGGGCTTCGAGATCATTTTTACCACCGCCTATAACCATTATGCAGTGGATGCCATCCGTATCAGCGCTTTTGATTATCTTATGAAACCCGTGGCTATCAAGGATCTGCAAGGCGCGGTAGAAAGGCTGTCCCGTCAGCGGCAGGTACAGACAAAGGATAAACTGGATGTATTACGACAATCCCTGGGGTCCGTCAGAAGCCAGGAGGAAAAGATCGCCGTACCTACCGCGGAAGGGTTGGAGTTCATCCCTATCAAGGATATCCTGCACATTGAATCCAGCTCGAATTACTCCCGGCTCTTCTTTCTGGAAGGGAAGTCCATTCTGGTGACAAGGCTGTTAAAAGAATTCGAGGACCTGCTGTTGCCGTATCATTTTTTCAGGGTGCATAATTCCCATCTCATCAACCTAAAACATATCAAACGTTATATCCGGGGTGAAGGTGGACAGGTCGTGATGCAGAACGGAGATGTCATCGACGTATCGCGCCGGAAAAAGGATGAATTCCTCAAGCTCATTGTCACCTGAAACTATTTTTCACTAAGCGCTTTCAGCTGACCAAGTCCTTTGGTAAAATCCCTGTTCAGATTTTTTTCGATGACACCGAACAGTTTGAGGATATTCATGGGATAGGGGGTGGAGCTGGCGATGCCCCAGGTGGCCCTGGTCGTTCCCCGCTCGTGCTCCAGTCTGATCCAGGCATCTCCGACACCTGCAAAGGGCCGGATAAAATTGATACGGCTGGTCATTTCGGTATTTTCTTTTACCCCCGTGATGGTCTGGTTGCCGGCGCCAACGTTCTTCTCGGCGCTATCCCAGGCATAAGCAGCGCCGGGTGCGCCGTCCGTACCCGTATATTCCTGGCGAACGTTGGGGTCCCTGTCCAGCCATGGGTTCCAGCGGTTGATCGCATGCAGGGAATTTGTGTTCTGCCAGACTTTTTCGATAGGAGCATTGATAAGAACGGATCTCTCAAACTGCCATTTGGTACCCACCAGGGCCGCCACCAGCAGGAATAGCAGGATGATCCCGATAATGATATAAACAGCAAGCATAGTAGTGGTGTTTATATAAATATATAAAATATTCCGGATGGATCTATGCCGCGGCGATACCTTGTATATTCTTCCTGAACTGCGTGGGGGTGACCCCCTTGTACTTCTTAAAGGTCTTTGTCAGATGGCTTTCATCCGTAAAACCCAGCTCATCAGCTATTTCATTCAATCTCATATCGCTGTGGCGCAGCCTGGCCTCCACCAGTGAAAGTTTGTAATGGATGATGTATTGCTGCAGGTTCTCTCCCGCCTCTTTTTTAAAATATTCACCCACATAATGGAGGGAGATGTTAAAATGGGCCGCGAGATGTTCCGCCTTTAGTTTGGAGGGGTCGTATATGTTCTGATGGATATAGTTGATGATCCGGAGGGCAGTATTATCCGTTCGCTTATCCATATAATCCCCGCTGATATTTCTTGCCACCAGGGTGATCAGGGTATTTATCAGCTGCTGGACCAGCTCTTTCTGCAGGAGCTGTCCTTCTGCATATTCCTTGAGAAGCGCTTCTATCACCGCCCTGGCCAGGGGTTTGTCATGCAGGTTCTGAATGATACAGCCATTGCTGTGATTGTTCTCAAAGATATATTCCAGCTTATGTATCCATTGTCCCAGAGGATTGCGCTCATCTTTTACCATCTGCCCCTGCAGATAAATGTTGTTAAAGCGGATGAACAAAAAGGAGGTGAATTCCTTTATCACGAAATAATGTGTGTCCATCGGTCTTAGCAGAAAAAGATTGTTTGCCATATAAGGGAACACATTGCCATTTACGTTATGGGTGCCTTCCCCGGATACGATATATACCAGTTCGAAATAACTGTGTTTGTGTGTCTTCAATGGACAGTCGCCCGAGGCAACAACCTCGATGCCAAAAGGTTGGAACAAGTGTTCTGTATGCATAACCTAAAAAACTACAGGATAATCCCCAAATTATACAAGGGTTGCACCGGGTGGCCGGCAGACCTTTGTCAAACAATAAAGATAATAAATCTATGAAGGCAATAACACTTTCGAAGAACGGAGATATCGAAAACCTTATTGTAAAAGAGGTAGCCCGTCCCAACCTGCAGCCGGGCGAAGTATTGATACAGACAAAAGCTTTGTCCGTCAACCCTGTGGATAATTTTGTGCGGGCATACAGCCAGGCAATGGAAACTTATCTGCAACCCGTGCCCGGCGAGGATATCATCATCGGGTGGGATGTGGCCGGTGTGGTGACGGAGACGGGTGCAGCCGTAAAAGGCCTTAAAAAAGGAGATGAGGTATTCGGGTTGATAAAATTCCCCGGCAATGGCAAGGGATATGCCGGGTATGTGGCAGCCCCGGCGGACCAGCTGGCGTCCAAACCATCCAATATCTCTTTTGAAGAAGCCGCTGCCGCGACGCTGGCAGCCCTGACGGCCTGGCAATCGCTGGTCACTTATGGGAAAGTACAAAAAGGAGAAAAGGTATTGATACATGCCGCGGCGGGCGGGGTCGGGCATTTTGCCGTACAACTGGCGAAATACCTGGGCGCCTATGTCATCGGCACGGCATCCGGCGCCAACAGAGAGTTTGTGCTGTCGCTGGGGGCAGACGAGTTCATCGATTATACAAAGGAAAAGTTTGAGGAAAAAATAAAGGATGCCGACCTGGTGCTCGACCCCATTGCGGGTGACCATGTGTTGCGGAGCCTGGATGCCGTAAGACCCGGTGGTCGGGTCATTACCCTGCTATCCTATTTTGAAGGTCCCATTGCAGAGAAGGCCCGGGCAAAAGACATATTTACGCACAGGCTGGATGTCGTTTCGAATGGCGAGGACCAGCGGCATATTGCCGCATTGTTGGAAAAAGGGGCGCTACGGACCCGTATATCGGAGACATTCTCTTTTGATGAAATGGGCAAGGCGCATCAGCAGATAGCTACGGGTAAGACCCGAGGGAAGATCGCAGTGAAAGTGGTTTTTTAAACATCCGGCATATTCTTCAGGTATTCCCTGGGACTGCGATGGGTGAACTCCTTGAATACGCGTATAAAATGACTGGGGTCCGCGTAATCATGTTCATAGGCGAGATCTGCAAGCCGGGAGAATTTCCCCTGGTTGAGCTGACGGAATGCGGCATCAAACTGGCAGATCTTGCGGAACATTTTTGGGGAAAGCCCGACGTGTGATTCGAACATACGCTGAAAGGTCCTTTCCGTGACACAAAGTTCGCGCTGAAGATCCTGCAGGGATATCAGCCCCTTCGCCATCTGTATGGCGTTGGTGGCATAAGCGACAGCGTTATGTACGCCGGCGTGGCTGCCGGCAGCCAGTTTCAGTACATATTCATCCATCAGCTGCAAGCGTTCGCTTAAGACAGCCGTATCCTGCAGGGGTTGTAACAGACTCATTTTCCCCGCGGGTAAGAGGAGAGACAAATCGATCCTCTTATCCGTCATTTCTTTTGCGTCAAATCCAAAGAAAGCCTTCAGGACAGGCGGGTAAAGAAAATAGGCGATGATGGTAACATGTCCGTCAGCATTGAATTCCACAGGCTGAACAGTCTGTCCATAAAGCAACAGTTCATCCTTCTCTCCAGTAGACTGAAAAACAATACCCGGATGACCATTGGCTATCAACGGTATCACCAAATCCCCTGGCAACCGGGGCTCCCATAGCACGACCCTGTAACGTACATATGCGGCTATGGCCGGTGGCGGTAAAAGAAACTGTGTTTGCATGGGTAAGGCAATTTATGAATAAATCTTCTTATTCCTATAGGCACTACTCATCGTAAGCAAGGCGCCAAACAGGACGATGAGCGCTCCTATCAAAGGAGTGGCCCGGAGGCCCAGGGCTTGCGTATTCAGGATCAGCCCACCCACGTAGGAGCCGATGGCTACACCCAGGTTGAAGGCAGAGATATTCAGGGATGATGCGATCTCCTCTGTTCCGGGCAGGTATTTTTCCGAAAGCTGCACGATATACAGCTGTAGTCCCGGTACTGTTGCAAAAGACAGGCCACCCATCACAAACAAGGTAATGACGGCAGGTATCTTATAGGCGACTGTAAAGCTGAACAGCAGCAGGATAATTGTCTGCAGAAAAAACAGCCGGACCAGGGTCTTTACGGGGTGGGTATTGGACAATTTCCCTCCCGCCAGGTTCCCCAGGGCAATGGCCAATCCATATATCAACAGCAGGATACTGACCGAGGCGGCAGGGAATCCCGTAATATTTTCCAACAGGCTTGCCATATAAGTGAAGGGCACAAAGGTACCGCCATAGCCAAAGGCTGTAATAGCCAGGACGGTGAGGATACGGCCGTTGCCCAGCACTTTCAACTGGTGTTTTAGTTTCAGCGGGGTAGGGGTTCTGATATCGGAAGGCACCAACGCCAGGGTGGCCGTACATCCGATAGCTCCCAACAGGGCTACACCCAAAAAGGTAGCCCTCCATCCAAAATGTTGTCCTATAAAAGTACCTAATGGTACGCCGGCGATGATGGCAATGGTCAACCCCGCAAACATGATCGCAATGGCAGTCGCTTTTTTATCAGGAGGTACGACCGTGGCGGCAATAGTGGCTCCGACACCAAAAAAAGTGGCATGAGCAAATCCTGAGAGGAAACGGGCGATGAGCAGCATGGCAAAATCCGTGGCCAGTGCCGAGGCGATATGTCCGGCGATAAACAGCATCATGAGGCCGGCCAGCAGAGGTTTACGGGGTACTTTACCCGTCAGGACTGTGAGCAGAGGGCCGCCGATGGCTACCCCCATGGCATAAATGCTGACCAGGGCTCCGGAGGCAGCGACACTAACCCCCAGGCTTTGGGCGATGGTAGGCAGGATACCCACGGCCACAAATTCGGTGGTGCCGATGGCAAATGCGCTGATAGTAAGGGCCCAGAGGGCGGGATGTAAGGTGCTGCTGAGTGTCTTGTATTTCATGGGGCAAAATTATTTCCAGCATATCTATAAACATAATTATATAATTTTAGTATATCAATCATTAAAATAATAGATCAATGTTACTCAACCTGGAATGGTTCCGGACCTTCAAGACCATCTACGAGACGGGATCGCTCACTTCGACGGCGCAAATGCTGTATATATCGCAGCCGGGTGTCAGTCTTCATCTCAGCAACCTGGAGTCATATGTCGGCTACAGGCTGTTTGACAGGATGGCAAGGAAAATGGTGCCTACTGAAAGGGCAAAAGTTTTATATAACTTTATCATTGACGGGGTTTCCCGGCTGGAAGAGGCCGAATCGCATTTTCATAAGAGCACGGATACGGACAGGGCCACCATCAGCATCGGCATGTGTATGGAAACCTTTCAGTTCACGTTGGAGCAATACATTTCTTCCCTGCCTTTTAATGTAAGTATCCGATTTGGAGAATATCAGGCGATGGAAGAAGGACTCGACAATGGCTCGCTGGATCTGATCATTACTCCCCGGCAGGGCCAGCAGACGGGGATGGAATACACCGCCTTTTCCAGGGAGCGGATCGTCCTGGTCAGTGGGGGACAGCAGGATAGCAAGGTCTTCGGACAACTGATCAAAAAAGGTAAGTATGATGAGGCGGAAAAATGGCTAAAACAACAGCGATGGTACAGCACGGCCGCCGACATGGAACATCTCCGGAAGTTCTGGCATAATAATTTTGACAAACACCCCGATTTCCGGCCTAATTATATTGTACCCAACAAGTGTTCGATCGTCAGGTGCCTCAGCAATGAAAAGGGCTTTGCCGTCATCCCCGATTTTCTCTGCCGTACTGAGCTGAAGGAAAAGAAACTAAGGTTGATATGGGAGGGAAAGAATATCATGGAGAATACGCTCTATTTCGGAAAGAGAAAAAAGACGATGTTTGCCCGGGAGATTACCCTGATCGAGAGCTTTTTTAAACGCCAGTCGATGGTATAAGATAGACGGGAAGCGGGCTTTCTCCGGACGAACCCCTTCCGACGGTCCCTAAAAAACTTCCGGTGTTTGTCCTATCCCGGAAAGTTCGGTTGTCTACAGTATATACAATCACTATTTAAAAAGTATTACCATGAAAGAGTTTGCATTGATCTTCCGAACAAGTACCGACAACGAATTCAAGCCGTCGCCCGCACAGATGCAGGATATCCTGACCTCCTGGACAAACTGGATGGGGGGTATTGCCGCCAAGAACAGACTGATCGACAAAGGCACCCGGTTGGGGATTGCCGGATCAAAAACCCTTGCACCGGGCAACGTGGTCACGGACGGGCCATACACCGAGATAAAGGAATTTATCAATGGGGTCATGTACATCCGTGCCGAAAACATCGACGAGGCGGTGGAGCTGGCGAAGGGCTGCCCCATGCTGAATGGAGGGGGCAAGGTAGAGATAAGACCGCTGGTAACTTCCGATAATTTCTCATGATACAAGAGCTTTACAGGAAAGAGTATGGCAAGATGGTGACGGTGATATGCAGTCGCTTTGGGATAGCCTATATCGACGAGGCGGAGGACATCGTCAGCGACACCTTTCTGTCCGCGGCGGAAACATGGGGTATGAATGGGATACCGTCCAACCCAGTCGCCTGGCTATACGCCGTGGCAAGGAATAATGCCCTGAATTATCTCAAGCATGATAAAGTATTCCAACGGCGGGTGAAAAAGGACCTGGTACAGGACAGCCAACGAAGCTTTGAAATGGACATCGATCTTTCAGATCAGAATATCACCGACAGTCAGCTGCGGATGCTGTTTGCCATCTGTCATCCCTCTATACCTGTAGAAGCTCAAATAAGCCTGGCCCTGCGCGTTCTTTGCGGATTTACCATCGACGAGATCGCACAGGCCCTGCTTACATCAAAAGGCAACATCAACAAACGCCTGTTCCGGGCCAAGGACAAACTAAGGACGGAGGATAAAGAAATAGCATTCCCCAATGACAGCGAAATAAGCGCCCGGCTGGATACAGTATTGCTATGTCTTTACCTTCTGTTCAATGAAGGATATTATTCGGCAAACCCGGACAAAGTTTTGCGGAAGGATTTTTGTCTGGAAGCCATGCGTCTTACCTGGCTGCTGGTCAATCATCCTCCCACCGCCATACCCCGTGTGTATGCCCTGATGGCCCTCATGTGTTTTCAGGCGTCCCGTTTTGACGCAAGGATCAGCGACAGCGGAGAGCTGGTGCTATACGAAGACCAGGACATCAGCCGTTGGGACCAGGAGCTGATAGACAGAGGGGGTAGTTTTTTTGTGAAAGCCTCAGGAATGGGAGAAGTGTCGAAGTATCATCTGGAGGCGGCCATCGCCTGGTGGCACACGCACAAGGCCGACGAGCGGGTGAAATGGGAAAACATCCTCCGGCTGTACAATCAACTGTTGATGCTGGAATATTCCCCCATGGCGGCGCTAAACAGGGCTTATGCTTTTTTCAGGGTTTACGGCAGGGAAAAAGCCATCGCAGAGGCGGAAGGGCTGCAACAACTATCCGGCAACTTATTTTATCATTCGCTGCTGGGCGAGCTCTACACGGGTGTTGACGATGAAAAAGCGCGGCGGCATATATTGCGGGCATTGGAGCTGGCCGGGTCGCCGGAGGAAAGGGCGGTACTGGAAAAGAAGCTGAATGGTCACTGCTCAAAGAAAGAGAACCACGGAAAGCCAGGTTAGCCTGTAAATAAAAACGAACAGACTTGTCTGTTTTTTGAAAATTTTCCCTAGCTTTACAATATGAAAGAAAATTCAAAGGTCAGGCACCGGGTGCTGGACACGGTGACGCGTTTGTTTTATGAGCAGGGGTTTCAGGCTACAGGGATCAACCAGATCATCGAGGAGTCGGAGGTGGCCAAAGCCAGCCTGTACGAGCATTTTCCTTCTAAAGAAGATATTCTCCGGGCTTACCTGGAAGATGCCACTGCCCGGTGGCGTACGGATTTCGCCGCCTTCTGTAACGATAGGCCCCCGGGAGAGAAGACCCTGCTGGCGCTGTTCGACTATCGCAAACAACGGGCAGTGGAAGGCGGGTTCAAAGGATGTACGTTTGTCCGGGTGGCCTATGAACTCCCAAATCTCGATGAAGCGTCGCTGGACATCATCCGCAAACATAAAGCCTATATAAAAACCATGGTAAAACAGCACATTTCCCTGCTGCCCGTTCGACGGTCGGCCCGGGAGACAGAAGACCTTGCAGAAATGATCGTCTGGTTGTATGAGGGCAGTGGCGTACAGTCCTCGCTGGAACGTTCAGCTCATCCGATAGACGCCGCCAAAAAGATCGCTCAAAAATTGTTATCATAAAAAAATTTAAGCTTATGAAAACAGACCAGTCTGTTCGGCCTGTGACAACCTTATCTGCCACGGCCTTTGCCCACACGGCTCCCACAACCATTGCACCTGAACTACGGCAAGAGAAACCCGACAAACGCCGATGGTGGAACCTGTTTGTCATCCTGCTGGCTCCGGTGATCTCGGTAGTTGACATCTTTATCACCAATGTAAGTCTGCCCACGATACAATCTTATTATAACACCAGCGATGCAAAGGTCCAGTTGATCGTTGCGGCTTATCTGATAGGTTATGCCGTATTTCTTATCACGGGCAGCCGTCTCGGCGACAAGTTCGGAAGGAAAAAAATGCTTATCGCCGGGTTATCCGCCTTTACCGTTACCTCCGTCCTGTGTGGTCTGGCGGCCACCATCGGGCAACTGATCCTGTTCCGTTTTCTCCAGGGCATGTCGGCAGCATTCATGGTGCCGCAGACAGTGACCCTCATCCATCTCAATTTCCCGGAAGGTAATGACAGGTTTAAAGCCTTTGGGTATTATGGTATCGCCCAGGGCATGGCCGCCATCCTGGGACAGTTCCTGGGAGGATATTTTATCCATGGAGGATGGATCGCCGCCTCCTGGCGGCTGATATTTCTTGTCAACCTGCCCATTGGGGTCATGGCGGTGGTCCTGGCAGCTATATCTTTAAAAGAATCCACACAGAACAAACAACGGAAGCTCGACATGAAGGGAGTGATCCTGCTAACCCTGGCCCTGGTCTGTCTCATCTATCCCCTGACGCAAGGCAGGGAATATGGCTGGCCCGGCTGGTCCTATGCCATGCTGTTGGGTTCCCTGGCAGGTATCTATATCTTCTTCCGGCATCTCGGCAACCTCAAAGATCCTCAAAAAGAACCCCTGATCGATCTGCGTCTGTTCAGGATCAGAAGCTTTAATACAGGCGTGCTGTCCGTCTTCTTTTATTTCGGGCTTCACAACGCGTTCCTGTTCACCTGCGCGATACTGTTGCAGAAAGGCTACCATATTTCGCCTTATACAGCCTCCCTGCTCTTTACATCGTTGGGATGGACCTATATGTTCTCCTCCTGGTGGTCTATCCGTAATGCAGGCAAATACGGCATCCGTATGTTGCAGGCCGGCTGTGTAATCATGACGGCTTCATTTCTTGCACAGGTATTCCTGTTTGGCGCCGCCGGGCCTTCCACCGTGGTAATCGTCGTCTGTTTCGCCATATTCGGGCTGGGCAGCGGTCTGGTGCTGCCGTCTTTGTTGAATGTGTCGTTAAAGGATGTGCCTCCCTCACTGGCAGGCAGCAGTAGCGGGGTCTATTCCACCATCCAGCAATTCTCTTCCGCGGCCGGGATCAGTATGCTGGGAGGGTTGTTCTTTTCCGTATTATCGCATACCGGCGATTATCATCCGGCCTATCATATAAGTCTGTACTGTTTTATCGTTTATTTGGGGGTGATCTTCCTGTTGCTAAACAGGATACGGGATAAAAAAATTGACGGGACTTTAAGAAAATAATAAGTATCATTACGGGATGAAGGCGATCAGGAATACGTCCATTATAATCTCGGCTATATTTATTGCGGCAACTACGATTATTTGGATGGGTGTCTTATTACAAAAGGAGGAGTTTCATTTCAAAAATTTTATCCAATCCGCATTATTGGTTGGGGGTATCGACCTTTTTTATGCGTTGATCATATGGTTCCCCTATCATTACAAGGAAAGCCGGTATGTGAATGTCATTACATACACTGCTTTCTCGCTAAGCCTGTTGCCTGTTCTTTTTATATTTTTTGTTATCCATCTTCTAAGCCAATGGCATTGTTGACCAGTAATTTTTCTTATCATATGTCTCTAAGAAATACTGCAACGGTCTTATTTTTATTTTTTCAGACGGCGGTTTTCGCCCAACACACACCAGGGCAGGTGGACACCACTTTGCTGCCCGTGCAGTATCCTCATTACATGTCTGAATACGCCTTCGACGCGCCGGTCAGTCCCCAAGTATGGACCGAACAACCCAAAGGCTTGCACGTATCCTTTGCGTCTACCGACCGGGCCTGGTTCAGGACGGAGGTTCCTGAATTGAAAGCGTCAGATGTATGGAAAGCCGTAGGCTGGCGAGGTGAAAGACTGAATACCCAACTGCTGGTGTGGTCGCCGGATACACTGGAACAGGTGAGGGTCATCCCCGGGGACCTGACGAGCGCCGCCGGAAAGACCATCAGCCATAAACATATTACGTTGAACCTTGTACGCTATGTCCTTTCCAATTATCCTTATGGGGCGAAAGACGCCATATGTGGTCCCTCTCCTTATAAGAACGGATATCTTATGCCTGACAGGTTCCAGCCGTTGGAACGTTTTCAACTGCCCGGCAGAACGGTAAGACCCATATGGTTGACGGCGGATGTGCCGGCGGATGCAACACCCGGCATCTACAAAGGAGTCTTCATGGTGCACACTGATCATGACAGCCGGCAGTTGCAGATAAGCATAGAAGTTCAGCCCGAAGTCCTTCCGCCGCCGCACGAATGGCAATACAGACTGGACCTGTGGCAAAATCCCTGGGTGATTGCCTGGCGTAACCACTTGCAGCCATGGTCGGAAGAACATAAGGCCTTATTAAAAAAGCACCTGCAATTGTATGCCGATGCAGGCGGCAAATACATCACTACTTACGCAGTACATTCTCCCTGGGCCGACAATTCCTATATGATCGAGGGCGGCATGATCGACTGGATAAAAGGAAAGGACGGGAAGTGGCGGTATGATTTTACCATTTTTGACACCTATGTAACCCTGGCCATGCAGACAGGCGTCGACAAGGCCATTACCATATACACGCCTGTGTCCTGGGGGGACCGGTTCCGTTATACGGACGAAGCCACTGGCAATGCCGTATATGCCACCTGGGCGCCGGGCACACCCGACTACATCACCCGCTGGAACCACTTTCTTACAGCGCTGAAAGGACATCTGGAAAAAAAGGGGTGGTTCTCAAAAACCTACATCGGCATCAACGAAAGCGAGATGAGCCAAACACTGGCAGCTATAAAAGTGATCAAAAAACATTCGAAGGACTGGAAGATCACCTATGCGGGTAATTGGCATAAGGAGCTGGACGGGCTGCTGGACGATTATTGTTTTCTGTATGGTAATGAGCCCGGGATCCAGCAATTGAAGGACCGTGCCGCCCGGGGCGCCACGTCCACCTATTATGTCTGCTGCAATCCCGCCAAACCAAACAACTTTGTTTTCTCGCCGCCGGTGGAAGGTAGATGGATCAGTTGGTATGCTGCCGCCGCCGGTTACAACGGCTTCTTGCGTTGGGCCTACGATGCCTGGCCCGAAGATCCCGTGAGGGACGCCCGTTTTGGAAGCTGGCCTGCCGGAGACTGTTTTTTGGTATATCCCGGCGCAGGCAGTTGTGTCCGTTTTGAAAAGCTCAGGGAAGGTATTGCAGACTTCGAGAAGATACGGATACTAAAGGGACGGATGGCGGGCCGTACGGGCGAAATACAGCAACTATGGAAAACATTTGAAGATCACTTAAAAAACTTTACGACGGAGCACGATTTCAACGAAGAAAAGATCACCGGTGATGTTGACAAGGGGCGGGCGATGGTCGATGAATTGAGCAGGAAATTGAAATAGGCAGTCGGCATCGCGGTATCTATCATTTGATCCATCCATTCAATTCCATCCAATGCTTGCATCTATCCATCCACAACTCCTCCTTCAGGGGAAGATGCAACCCGAACCCATGCCCCCCTTTCTGATAGATATGCAGCTCAGCCGGCACATGATGAGCCGTCAGAGCCTGATAAAAAAGTATACTGTTCTGTGCGGAGACGCCATCGTCATCCTGCGCATGTACCAGGAATGCGGGTGGTGTCCTGTCGGTGACCTGTAGTTCATTGCTATAATATTTCAACAGGCTGTCAGTGGCGTCCCTGCCAAGCAGCTTATCAAAGGATCCTCTGTGTGATACAGATTTGTCGCCGGTGATGACCGGGTAGCCCAGGATCATCCAGTCGGGCCGGACGCTGATGTTCTCCGGGTCGGGTACCAGCACTCTGTCAAAATGCGTACCTGCCGTGGAAGCCAGATGCCCACCGGCAGAAAAACCCATAATACCCACACGCCTGGGATCGATATGCCATTTAGCCGCATTACGTCTCACCTGCAGGATGGCCTGTTGAGCATCCTGCAGCGGAGCTATCTCCGGATGTATGCAATAAGCGCTGTCGGGAATGCGATAAGTAAGGACAAACGCAGCTACACCCCAGCTGTTCAGAACTTTTGCCTCATCATAACCTTCGATGTTGACTGCGTTGATCCAGTAACCTCCTCCGGGGCAGATCACGACGGCGGGGGTCGTAGCATTCGCGTGTTCGGGAAGAAAAAGCGTAAGGGTAGGGCGGGATACCCTACCTACCAAAAGAACACCTTTCTCATCGGTAGTCCGTTCCTCTTCATCAGGGTGAGGAATGGAGTTGGGAATGCTGTCAGGATAATACAATGGGATCACTTTCTGGGCAAACGTTCGGCAACAACAGGAAAGAATAGCTGCAAATAAAATAATGTATCGCATATACGAATGTACTGTTTTTGAAAAATAAATATCGATACTGCCATTGTCCGTCGGGAACACATCATATGTCCGAAAACGGGCAATGTCTATGTCTGACCATTAATACATATATTTGATTATCATACAAGTAGAATATCGGCATCCCATTGGCTGTTAAAAAGTAAAATCCTGGATCAATGTTAAGACACTACCTGCTTATAGCCGTCAGGAACCTGCGACGTCACAAAAGTTCCTTTTTTATCAATTGGATAGGCTTGTCCACGGGGCTGGCCTGCGCTTTCCTGATCTATCTATGGGTCAATGACGAATGGAATTTCGATAAATTCCATGCGAATGACAGCCGTCTGTATCAGGTAATGGAAAAGAACAAGATAAGCGACGAGATACAGGTGCATGAGTCCACACAGGGTCTGCTGGCCACATCCATGCAAAAAGACCTGCCGGAAGTCGAGTCCGCTGTCACTGTCATGGATCTGAAAAAAGTGGGTATATACTTCCAGATGCGAACAACAGACAAAGTGGTGAAGACAGGAGGCCTTTCCGCGGGCAGGGATTTCTTCCGGATGTTCTCTTTCCCGTTGTTGCGTGGAAGACCAGACCAGGTATTGGCCGATAAGAATGGTATCGTCCTCTCCGAGGAAATGGCCGATAAACTTTTTGGCGGGGCAGACAAAGCCATGGGACGTACCGTTTCCTGGGAGGTCATGGGAAAAAAGGAACAGTCGGTGGTGACAGGGGTCGCTGCCCGGCTGTCTGCGAAGAGCTCCCTGACATTCGACTTCGTCTTTACGCACGAGCTATTGCTCAGCGATCTATGGCCCAATGGCAATAAATGGTGGAATGAAGGACCTGCTACCTATCTGCTGCTGAAACCCCGCACGGATATCACAGCCTTTAATACCAAGATCGCTGATTTTATAAAAAGATACCAAAAGGATTCCGACTTCTCGTTATTTGTTCGGCCATATTCCAGCGCCTATTTATACGGCAGATATGAAAATGGAGTGGTGGCGGGTGGCAGGATCGAATACGTACGGATATTTTCTGTGGTAGCTATCATTATACTGGTGATCGCTTGTATAAATTTTATGAACCTTTCCACGGCCAAGGCTTCCCGCAGGGCAAAGGAAGTAGGTATCAAGAAGGTGATGGGGTCCAGCAGGGCAGCGCTGATCTACCAGTTCCTCACGGAAGCTGCGTTGACAGCCATTCTATCTTTTTTCCTGGCGCTGCTGATCGTCGCGTTGTTGCTACCCGTCTTTAACCAGGTGACGGGTAAACATCTCGATGAAACCTTTACAGCACCCGTACTAGCGACGTTGCTGGGGATCACCTTACTGACAGGTGTCCTTGCCGGCAGCTATCCCGCCTTTTACCTGTCCGGGTTCAGACCCATCCTTGTCCTGAAGGGAAAGCTGCGTAACTCCATCCTGGAACTGCTGACCAGGAAAGGGTTGGTTGTCTTTCAGTTTACCATCTCCCTGGTGCTGATCGTTTCGATGATCATCATCTATCAGCAGGTGGCCTATGTGCAGTCCAAGAATTTGGGATACGACAGGGAACATGTCGTCTATTTTGATAAGGAAGGAGCGTTGGCTCAAAACCAGGACGCTTTCCTGGCCGGGCTGAGAAAGGTGCCGGGTGTCGTCAGTGCGGCCACCATGGAGCAGAACATCGTACAGGCCGATCTTGGCTCATCTACCTATGGCATCGGGTGGCCGGGCAAGCCAAAGGACCTGGAAGTGAACTTCGGTGTAAGGGCGCTCGATTACGGCGTACTACAGACAATGGGTATACAACTAAAAGAAGGGCGGGATTTTTCCCCGGCATTTGGCGTAGATTCCACCAAACTATTGTGCAACGAGACAGCCGTCAGGATCATGGGGCTAAAAAACCCTGTTGGAACCACTATCCGCATGTGGGGCAGGGATATGACCATCATTGGCGTGATGAAAGACTTCCATGTCACTTCCCTGCATGACCCCATCTTACCGATGGTATTCTATTTTAATCCGACACATACTTCTACCATCATTGCCCGGATAGCAGGGAACGAACAACAAACCCTCCTCCGGATAGCAGCATTGTATAAACGCTTTAACCCCGGATATGTCTTCGAATATAAGTTCCAGGACCAGACATATCAGGCATTGTATGTATCAGAGCAGAGGGTATCGCTGCTTTCCCGTTACTTTGCCGGGCTGGCCATACTCATCTCCTGTCTGGGGCTCTCGGGTCTGGCGGCCTTTAATGCGGAGTCACGGACCAAAGAGATCGGGATCCGAAAGGTCCTGGGTGCTTCGGTGGGTAGCGTGACCTTGCTGCTTTCAAGGAGCTTTGTCAGCCTGATGGTGCTGGCCATGCTGATAGCATTCCCGCTGACCTGGTGGCTTATGCATGCATGGCTGGCTGGCTTTGCTTATCGTATAGATATAGGATGGGGCGTTTTTGTAATAGCCGGCATATCACTGGTAGTGATCACCCTTTCGACCGTGAGCTACCAATCCATCAAGGCAGCAGTGATCAATCCTGCTGACAGTTTGAGGTCAGAATAAAGCCCGTTCGTACATTTGCGCATGACCCATGATCATTTTTCAAAGCTTGATAACCCTGCCTGGTGGGCACTGACGGGCGTACAGCAATCTTTTGCCGCCGGCGGGACTGTCGCCAAACGTTACCAACGCGGGATCCTGCCGTTTGCCGCATATGACCACACTTCCCCGGAAAACCTTATGGCATTGGATGAATGGCTGCAGCCGGGTGAAGTCTTTTTTCTCATCGGAACGCTGCCTTTTTTGCCATCACACTGGGAAGTGATCAGGGAATTACCCTGTGTACAGATGGTACTGGAACAGCCTATCGCGGATATCCCTTTAACGACGCCTGTCATTCCCCTTACAGCTGCCGACCGGGACGACATGTTCAGTCTGATAAATAAAGTACAGCCGGGGTATTATGAGCCGGATACATACCGCCTGGGTAGTTATTATGGCATCCGGCAGGAAGGGCAGTTGGTAGCTATTGCCGGAGAACGTGTCCGGCTGGATGGATTGACCGAGATAAGCGCCGTCTGTACTGACCCCGCTTATACAGGACGAGGGTATGCGCAGCTATTGACGACCCGCGTCTGTCTGCACAACCTCGAACAGGGAATTACGCCCTACCTGCATACGTTGACGACGAATGAACGGGCTATCATGATATATCAACGCCTGGGGTTTCGGCAAAGACGGGTCATCAACTTCTGGAAATTGAGAAAAGGCGCCGCGTGATCACAACTTTAACTTCTTCAACACTTCCGCCCTGTTAGCCGACAACTTTTCGTCTATCGCGGTCCAGTCATTGGCGCGAAGACCTTCTCTGTATAAGTGCAGTTCAGCAAGATATTCACTTTGCGGATTGAAATTCCGTATCTGCGATATAGAACTATCCAGTATGCCGGCAGCATGAACATTCACCTTGTTTTGTAATTCACAGAACAGGATAAGACCATCATATCCAAAGGGCTGACCATTGGGTTTAATATCTTTGAGAGATCTCAGGACGTTTGCCGAGCTGTCGTATTGCTCAAAATAAGGTAGAATACTTTGCCGGATATGTCTTGTCAGATAGTCCGCCAATAGCTCATACTCGCGGGTGATCCTATAATGATTGCGTATGCCTTTGGTAATTTCCTCCATCTTTTTCGCGGGGCGAGGCTCCGATTTTCGGATAAAAGAGGACTTGTCACTTACAGGTTCCAAAGAGATCTCTGTTTCAAAATATTCGTCGATACCTGTCCAGCTGCCGCGGGTATCGACATGGATCACCTGGACGATGTCGTTTGACAACCGCACCAGTTTTCTGCCAAAAGGCTGAAATCCGAATGGGGACATGTTGTCCGCGATGATCCTACCAAATGCTTTATAGGCAGGTTTGAGCTCTTCCTTGGACAAATTTTTATAGACTTTGAGATCTTCCCACCTCATACCGTAAAAATAAGGGGATTTTACGACCTCATCGCCCCCGGCTGGGGCTTTCCAGCCGTAGGAATACATCCGGTGGAAAAATTTATCGCTTGCCCGTAAGGGTATACAGGCTAATTTGTGTCTTATTGGTGGACGATGAACGTGATCAACATAGAGTTCCTGGAAGATGCTTTTCATCTGTACTATGAAGGGTTGCACAGGTATGCGTTTACCATGCTGAATGACAGCGATTTGGCAAAGGACGTTGTGCAACAGGTGTTTGTCACGCTATGGGAAAAGAAAGATGCGCTCAGCATCACCATGTCCGTCAAAGCCTACCTGTACCGTGCCGTCTACAACAGCTGTGTGAACCGGCAGACGAGAGGGCATAAACATCTCTCATTACCACCGGATGATGCAGGACAATTGCCTGTGAAACCGGAATTTCTTAGCGATATCCGGGAATTACAGGCCATCCTTGAGCAGGCGATAGGGTCCCTTCCACCTCAATGCCGGGTGGTGTTCCTTAAAAGCAGGGAAGAAGAAAAAAGCTATCCGGTCATCGCCAGGGAACTGGATATTTCCGTCAAGACAGTGGAGGCTCAGATCAGTAAGGCATTGAAGATCCTCCGGAGCGCACTGGAAAAGCACGAAATCCTATCCTGTGTCATGATGATCTGCAGTTGTCTGTTAAAATAATACGCTATGCAAGTGCCTGATAGATCCATATTGCTGAGATGTCTTTCCGGGGAAGCTTCCCCCGAAGAGGCAGCATTGCTGGATGACTGGCTCAATGCTTCCCCTGGCAACAGACAGGAGTTCGAGTCTTTATGGAGGCTGTGGCAAAAGACCACGGACAGGACCGGCTACGTCCCGCCGGATATGGAAAAGGGCTGGCAGGACCTGCGGGCCCGGGTGCAGCCAGCGCAGGCATCCGTACCCATAAAAGCGCCCGTCCGTCCCCTGATCTGGAAAACGCTGTCTGTCTTCCTGGCCGGCAGTGTCATTACGGGTATCATCATAATAAAAACAAACAGACATCATACTCCCACATACCCGCAGGTGGTACGGTACAGCAGCCAGATGCCCCTAAAAGACACGCTGTCCAATGGGACGATCCTTACACTGGATGAACAGAGTGTATTTTCTTATCCGTCTCCGGGTCATGGCAGCGGGGATACAGCCATCCTGATAAAGGGTAAGGCCTATATACAAGCCGCTGCCGGACCACTTACCGTCGGGGTAGGAGAGCTATCCATACATTCGAAGGGTGGGGATTTCCTTCTGATCCATGACAGTCTTACAGGAACCACTGGCATAGAGGTGTCCAGGGGAGCATTGGAAGTAAAGAGCGCTGCGGGGAGCTATATCGTGGAAAAAGGGCATTCCCTTTTGTACGATGCGTCAGCACACCGGTTTACCGGGAGAAATTCGATTGACACCAACAGCGTCGCTTTTGCAACAGGCATATTCTCGTTTACCAATACGCCGCTGAAGGAGCTGACAGCCACCCTGGCCAAAGCCTACAAGGTCGACATACGGCTGGATAATCCTGCCATCGGGGATTGTCGTATGACCGTCCAATTCGATAACCTACCGATAAAAAGCGTGCTTGAAATTATTGCAGCGACGTTGAATATACAGTACTCTATTCAACAACAGGGGAAAACGATCTATTTAAATGGCGGGGGTTGTGACTAAAAGGATATTAGCTATAGCATGTTTGCTGGGAACGGTGTTTTTTTCCGCCGGGCAAGGTCAGCTGTTGCCGGGAACAGGGGCGCTCATCGGCCCCATTAGTCTGGATTCCCTCACCCATTATATGAATATCCATACGGATATCCGGCTGACCTTTAATGCCGGGAAGATCAGTGGTCGCAGGCCTGTCAGATTCCCGGGGAGGACCTATGATCTCAACGGACTACTGGCGCATATCCAAAAGAACACGGGACTGACCTGGTCACTCTATGGAAAACATGTCATTTTCCGGGAAGATCATCATAAGATACCCCCGCCCATTATACGCAAAAAGCCGGCGCCCCCAAAAAAGACCGGAGTTGATACCCCGGTGATCATCCGGCAAAAAAATACAGGACCACCAGTCAGCCTCGCTATCATAGATACAATAAAACGGGCCCCTGTCAGCATCGATACAAGAACAAGAACGCGTATTCATGTACGAACGACCATTCCGGCCCCGGAGAACGGGCCGGCGAAAACCGTCGCGCCTTCCTCTTCTTCCAAATGGCTGCTGCATGCCGGCGTCTTTGCCAATGAGGTATTCTATGTCAATGGCGGCATCGAAGCAGGGATAAAACCTGTGTCCCTCCTTTTTTCGGTAGGCAGCAATTTTCATGTTACCACCTGGCACATCGGGCTGCAGTCGGGCAACCTCTTCAAACACCTGCCCGAGCGTATGTCATTCCACATTACAGCAGGATACAGCCCATTGAGCGCTGTCATCAACGTAGACAGCGGTCTGCAGCATACCACCCATTTCAATGTCAAAGGACAGCTGTACGACCTGGGATTCACAGCATACAGCAGGCACGGCAAGCACTGGCTGTTTAAAGCAGGCATCGAATGGAGGTTATTAAAGACCAGCTATTACATCGACGGTACCCTGACGTCGCCCGCACGATATTTTTCTCAAGGTCAAAACCCCGACAAGACCTTGTACCTGCTGCGCCCACCGCTGAAGTTCGTCAATACTTTTGACAGGAATTCGGGCTCCAATATAAAATTCTGGCCGGGCATTTCTATTGGAGTCTACTATAATTTTTTAAGATGACATAAGGGTAGGGGCGCCATACTGTGTCATAGAGGTACAACATCTCTTATGCTCTCACTTCTTAGTACGGCGGAGAGGACCACCAACACCGCACCTATCAGCAACTATGTATATCAACGGCACGCATTTGCCTATGTCAAGGCCATCGATCATATAGGTGATAATGTCATCGAGCTGGGCTGTGGCTCCGGCTATGGGATGCAGATGCTGGCGCCGTCATGTAGCTGGTACGTAGGCCTGGATAAATATATTCCGCAAAACCGCAAGGCTTTTATCAATACCGCTTTTTTTAAGGCGCGCTTCCCGGACCTCCATAACATAGGAGACAATAGCTTTGACACCGTCATCTGCTTCCAGGTAATAGAACATATCAAAAAGGACAGACAGTTGCTGGAAGAAGCCCACCGTATATTAAAGCCCGGGGGAAAGCTGCTGCTGACCACGCCCAACCGACTAATGTCTCTCACCCGTAATCCGTTTCATATCCGGGAATACACACCGGATAGTATCCATCAGCTGGTGGGGTCCCGTTTTACAAAGTTTGATATCCTGGGTATCTATGGTAAAAAGATCGTCAGGGAATATTATAAGGACAACAGAAAAAGCGTGGAGAACATCCTGCGCTGGGATATATTCCATTTACAGCACCGTCTGCCCGCATCCTTGTTGAAGATCCCGTACAGTATCCTGAACAATATCAACCGGGCCCTTTTGTCCAACGGCAATCCAGGGAGATGGGCCGCTATCACACACGAAGATTTCTACACAAGTGTGCTCGACAGTCAATGTCTGGATTTCTTTGTAGTCGCGGAGAAGTAACAGGTCGGGTATAAATTACTGGTTTTTGGTTATCTTAATTTTTTATTAATTTTAAGGATGACCAGCTACCTGCACTCCTCCGATGGAAATGGTGACGAACATGCCCTGGAGATACTCTTTGCGGATGTCTTCCAGCAGCATGAGCACAGGTTGTATACACTGGCGCTATGTCTGATCAAGTCTGAACAGCATGTCAAGGACATTATCCAGGAAGTATTCATGAAGTTATGGGAGCACCGGCATCACTTGCAGGATATTAATAATATGGAAGCCTGGCTTTACCGGGTCATGGAGAACAAGGTCATCGATTTCCTCCGTAAGGCGGCTGCCGACCACCGGCTAAAAGACGCCATCTGGAATAGTATCTCACAAGCCCGCAACGACACGGATGAATGGCTGGAAGCAAGGGAGTACAACCGGATCATTCAGCAAGCCATCGATCATTTGCCCCCTCAGCGGCGGCGAATTTATTGTCTGCATAAGAAAGAAGGGTTGGATCATGCACAGATAGCCGAGGAATTATCTATTTCCCGTCATACCGTCAAAAACCAGCTATCCGCGGCTCTCCAGTCCATCCGCAGCTTTGTCGCCCGGAATTCCGGGTTCTTTTTCCTTTAATTATAATTTTTTTTTCCGCCGGATAGGAATAGTTGCCGGTTGCTTCGTCTTTTCTTATAATGGAAGAAAGAATAAGATATCTTTTCCGGCAATATCTGGAGAATAAATGTTCCAGGGAAGAACTGGAAGAGTTTTTTTCCTATATCCGCGCTTCCGATCGGGATGAGGTGCTGAGAGGTCTGATAAAAAAGGTCTATGAGCATATGGAGCAAATGCCCTCCCTACAGACCTATGTAAATGAAGAAGGAACGCTTATTCTCACCGGGAAGGCAGGGGTTTCGGATGTCACCGTGCCCAAAAACTACTCCCGCCGCAGATGGCTGGCGGCCGCTGTTATCGTATTGCTGGTAGCAGCCGGCTCTGTCCTTTGGCGGCTGAATACGCCCGGCCGTCATCATCCAACCCTTGTCACGGCCTCGCTGACAAAAAGAACGACGGAGCCGTCTGAATACAAATACCTGCTTTTACCAGACAGCACCCAGGTATGGCTGAATGCCTCCAGTTCCCTGGAATTCCCGGCACAATTCAGATCTGACAAAAGAGAGGTTACCTTGTCGGGAGAAGCCTATTTTGATGTCAGGCATACGGAGAAAGCACCCTTTATCATCCATACCGGCAGGATATCCACCACCGTGCTGGGAACATCTTTTAATATCAAGGCCTATCCCGACCGTCAGCATATCATTATTTCAGTGAGCACCGGAAAAGTGAAGGTAAGTTATAACAATGTACCGCTGGCGACCCTTGTCAAGGGACAGCAGGTCAAGGTTAACAGCCGGTTCAATACCGTGGTGGAAAAAGAGATCGCACCTGCTGAAGTGGCCGCTTGGCAGCAGGGGAACATGTCGTATGAGGATGAAACCTTTGAGGATATTGTCGCTGACCTGGAGAGGCTGTACAACGTAAAGATCAGGATCGATAACGATGCCATCCGGGCGCTAAAAGTGTCCACTTCATTCAGAAGGGAGATAGGGATAGAACAGGCATTACAAGTGTTGTGCAAGCTGACGGACACGATGCTACGGCAGTCCGACGGATGGTATATCATTCAATAGGCCATACATTAAAACCAAACTCATCATATGCTTATGAACACTCCCCCGCCTACATAAAGGTTTTTAAAAGCGGACAAAATAAAACGACCGCTCCCAGGTTGCAACTGAGGCGGTCCAAGTTTTAAAATAACCCTGTCTTGAATTACTTAAAACTTATCAAATATATGAATTTACATTCATGCCTGTATTTGCTTGCCCTGCCATTAAAAAACAAAGGTCTACTTATGAAGGCATTTTTCTTGGGTATATTGCTCCTTTCAGGCGGATTGCTGGTGGCGCGTGACAGCAACGGCCAGGATCTGAAGAAAATGACCCTGTCCATACAGTTGAAGAACGTCTCCCTCAAACATGCCTTACGAAAGATCGAGACGCTTACCAGTTTGCCTTTTACCTATAAGACCAGTGATATAGCAGAGTATAAAGATGTCAGCTGTGAGGGCACAAATATCCCCGTCTCCCGTGTGCTGGATGCGCTGTTGTTACACACCGGGTTAAGCTATGAACAGGTCAACAGCAATATCATTATCAAAAAGATCAAAGCGACCCCTCAACCGCAGCCTGTGGAAGGTGTCTCCTTTGATGGAGGGGTAAAAGGCAGGGTGACGAGTGCAACGGGAGAGCCGATATCAAGCGCCACTATCAAAGTGGAAGGTTCGACCAGGGCCATTGCCGCAGACAATAATGGTGTATTTACCCTTACAGGTCTGAAAGCCGGCAGTTATAAATTGAGGGTATCCGCAGTGGGCTATGAGCCTCTTGTCAAAGATATCCGGGTGCAGGATAATGAGATCACCGACTATGAATTCGTTCTAAAACAAGGCAACGCCAGGATGGACGAGGTGGTCGTCACTGCCCTGGGCATTACCCGGAAGGAAAGGTCCGTGGGTTATTCCACCCAGCAGATCAGCGGCAACAACCTCACCGTCGCAAAGGAACAGAATGTCCTGGGATCGTTGGGTGGTAAGATAGCCGGTGTACAGGTATCGGGGTCTTCGGCGGCCAGCATGGGCGGCACTCAAAAGATCCAGATACGGGGCGTCAACTCCGTCACGGGTGACGGGGAGCCGCTGGTAGTAGTGGACAATACCCCCATCTCAAATACAAACTACGCCAGCAAGAACGGGCGTGATTACGGCAACCTGGCGCAGGATATCAACCCCGAGGACATCGAGTCCGTAAATGTCTTGAAGGGACCGGCCGCATCCGCTCTTTATGGTTTGCGGGGACAGTTTGGCGTCATCCTCATCACTACCAAAAAGGGGAGTAAGAACAGCAAGCCAACCGTCACGTTCAGTTCTGCCGCCTCGATAGAGAAAGCAGGTAATTTCATGCCCCTGCAGAATATTTATGGAGCCGGCTCCTCGCTGAACTTTGAGACGGTGCCCATCAATGGGGTCGATACCAAGTACGTGGATGGCACCTGGGACGAGAGCTGGGGCCCCAAAATGGACGGCACCCTCGTTCGTCAGCAATACAGCTTTTACCGGGCAGACCCCGACTTTGGCAAGGCCACGCCTTTTGTCCCTCATCCCAACAATATAAAAGAATACTTTGTAACAGGACGCACCCTGAACAACAGCCTTTCGCTCACAGGCGGGGGGCAGAACACTACTTTCCGGCTGTCGTACAACAATACGGATATTAAAGGCATAGAACCCAACACCTATCTCAAAAGGAATAACCTTTCCTTCAACGGATCGTTGAACATCACGTCCAGTCTGACGGCGACGGTCAATCTGAACTATGCTCAAAACAAGGGGCAACGGCCCTCGCAAGGCTACCAGGCCCTGGGCTCCCGCAACATGTACCAGTGGTTCGAGCGCAACCTGGACATGCAAAAGTTGAAACAGTATAAATATCCGGATGGTACTTTTTATCAATGGAATGTAAATGATCCTAATTCAGAAGGCGTATACGATGACCCAACGCCCATCGACTGGAACAACCCTTATTTCGACGCCTATGAAAATCCGGCGCATGACTCGCGTGACAGGTTCTTTGGGGACATCGGTCTTAGCTGGACCATCCTGCCTGGTCTGTCGGTCAATGGTTTTGTAAGACAGGATGGCTTTACCCAGAACCTGGATGGGCGTAATGCCGCCGGAGGAAGAGGCACCCCCTCGTTCTGGATAGGGAAATATCAGTCAAAGGAAATGAACTATGAGTTCCTCGCTCAGTACAATAAAGGATTTGGAGACTTTTCGTTAAATGCCAACCTGGGCGGCAACATTCTCACCCAGCGGTATGACTATCTCCAGGAAGAAACCCAGGGTGGTTTTGTAACACCGGGTTTTTATAATATCGCCAATTCCCTGCAAAGACCCACTGTCATCAATTATTTGCGAAAAAAAGAGGTGAGAAGCGCCTATGGGTCGGTGACGCTCGGATATAAAAATATTTACTTCCTGGATGCCAGCCTGCGGAATGATATTTCTTCTACGCTGCCGCAGAATAATAATTCTTACCTGTATCCTTCCGTGTCAGGCAGCGTTGTATTCAGTGAGTTGTTGAAATGGCAGCCGCTGTCCTATGGTAAAGCACGCCTGAGCTTTGCACAGGCCGGCTCGGATATCCCTCCCTATCTGACTACGGGGTATTTCAATCTGGGTCAACCCTATAACAGCACTTTCCCCATGGACGTCCCGGATACCCTGAACAATCCCAACCTGAAACCTTCGCTGGGTACAGCTTATGAGGCAGGTCTGGACCTGAAATTCTTTCAGAACCGGCTAAGTATAAGCGCTACCTGGTATCGCCAGAACAATAAGAATGCCGTACTGCCCCTGGACGTATCGGGGACCAGCGGTTATACCACCTCCATCATCAATGCGGGGAATATAGAGAATCATGGCATCGAATTGAGTGTATCCGGTACGATAATAAAGACCAGGAACGTCAGCTGGACAAGCACCTTCAATGTCAGTCACAACACGAGCAAGATCATTTCGTTGTACCCGGGTCTTCATACCTATCAGCTGGATTACAACCGCTATGCCAGCGTGGACATGTACCTGCTGGCGGGCGAAGGGGAGCCCTTCGGCACTATCGTAGGCAACGGCTATATGAGAGATCAGAAAACAGGGAAAGTCCTGCTGAACAGCAAGAATTTACCGATGTATGAATCCGGGCACAAACTAGGCAATGTGTTGCCAAAGTACACAGGCGGATGGCAGAACGCCGTGACCTGGAAGAACTTTGATCTGTCTGCCACCATCGACTTTCAAAGCGGCGGTAAATTCCTCAGCTGGACAAAGATGCTGGCTGTAAAGAGTGGACAGGCTGCCGAGACAGCTGTGATAAATGACAGGGGTAAAAATATAAGGGATGATACAGCTGCCGGCGGCGGGATAAAAGTATCGGGTATTTCCTCGGTCACCGGTCAGGCTGTCACGGCCTACGTAAAAGCAAGGGATTATTACAGGAATACCATTGGCGCTAAGATCTATGAACCCTGGACAGAGGATGCCAGCTATATACGGCTGCGGGAGGCAAGATTGGGCTATACGTTTAGCAGAACAGCCATTCCTTCCCTTCCTTTCAAGAGCCTGAACCTGGCGTTTATCGCCCGTAATCCCTGGATGATCTGGCAAAAAGCGCCCAAAGGCGTCAATCCTGCGGAGCTGGCTACCGGCGCATCCTCGCTTAACTGGCTGGAGACTGGTCAGCTGGCCACTGCACGTTCCTATGGCCTAAACCTGACTATTTCCTTTTAAAAACCACTACCATGCGAAAAAAATTCCTGATCATAGCAGCAATAATAATTTCGGCGACTGCACCGGGATGTAAAAAGTTCCCGTCTGACATCAATGTTAACCCCAATGTACCAACCACTGCCTCCAATGCACAATTGCTCACTTCCGCCATCAACTATCTGCCCGTAGTTATCGAAGGCATATCCGGGGCGCTGTATACGCAGCAATGGGCGGAAAAGCCGTATACGGACGACTCCAGGTATATTTCTGTGAACTTTGATTTTTATGGCATCTATGCGGGTCCGTTGGAGAACCTTCAGACCATCATCAGCGGTACGACCTTTAATGGCAATGAAGGATCGAAGAACAATCAACTGGCGGCGGCCCGGATCCTGCGTGCCTGGTTCTATTGGTATATGACAGACCGCTGGGGAGACATTCCCTATTCGGAAGCGCTAAAAGCAAAGGATAATTTCACGCCCAAATACGATGCGCAGAAGGATATTTATTACGATCTGATAAAAGAGCTGAAAGAGGCTGCTGCACAGATAGACGATGGGAGTGGGGTGACAGGCGATCTGTTGTATGACGGACATATGGATAAATGGAAAAAATTCGCCAACTCCATACGGGTCCTGATGGCATTGCGTATGTCAAAGATCGACCCTGACAAGGGCAAGGCAGAGTTCGCGGATGCGGTAGCAGGCGGCGTTTTTACGGACAACAGTGACAATGCCGTGTATGTCCACCTGGCGGACCCGGTGAACCAAAACTACTGGTACTATGTAGCGGATGTGCAAAATCGTCAGTGGTACTGGATCAGCAAGACCCTGACGGATTATATGGATCCATTGCATGATCCCCGGCTGCCCATATTTGCCGATGCGGCCCCTTCCACGGGTGACTATGCAGGAGTGCCTTATGGCCTGGATGGCGACTCTATTGCAAAGATCTCTACCTCGAAAGTTTCCTGGATGGGTGTCCATGTCCGCGCTCAAAATGCACCTTGTTATATCGTCACCTATGCCGAGCTCCTGCTGGCGGAAGCCGAGGCCGATAAATTAGGCTGGTTGTCCGGTGGTGACGCGGATGCGGCATTGAAATACCGGTCGGGTATTGAAGCTTCAGTGCGCCAATGGGTCCGGAATAGCTTTAAAGGAGGCGTCGTCAACGACGTGGAAAAGACGTCTTATGATCCCGCCGACGAAGGCGATACCACGGGCCTTGGTGTTTATCTGGCACAGCCGGGAGTGACCTATGACCCCGCAAATGCCCTGAAACAGATAGCCTATCAGCGATGGGTACACTTGTATATGCATGGTTATGAAGCATGGGCGGAATGGAGACGCACAGGATATCCCGTACTGACACCAGCGCCTAATAACAATAATATTCCTATTCCAAGGAGACAGGGATATCCCAGCAGCGAGCCGAACATCAATACCAACAATTATAAAGCTGCGGTACAGGCGCAGACAAGCTTTGGCGGAAAGGATGATCTCAACGGCAGGATATGGTGGGATAAACCTTAAACGTAGTCAATGATGAGGTCACTATGAGAAACAGGGCCGCCCATACATAATGAAGGGCGGCCCTTTTTGTTTCATGCAGTTATACATAATTGCTACCACCATGCATAAACGATTATAAGACAGCATTCTTTTAAATAAAGGACAAATATATTCCTGACGTATATACTTTAATTTCCCGAACCCCGTTATAAGCGGGCAAAAGATAAAAACACATACCCTCATGAAAAAGTCCATTTTTCCAATGATCCTATGTATGACCCTTGGAACTGTGCATGCTCACGCTATCAACGGGAATCTCACAAATGAAGGTGAGCGTTCAAAGAAGAACCCCACTGTAGTACGGAACATACTTTCCGACAAACTTCCCTCCAGGCTTTTGGCAAGCATCAAAAAGGATTATAAAGATTATTGGATCACTGCGCTTAGCAGAGAAGATGCCGGCGGCAAGATCTCCTATCACATTACGGTAGAAAATGCGGATCAGATCGTATCGCTCGCTGCCACGCGTAACTCCGGTTGGGCTGTTGAGCGCATCGTATCAAAAGAACAAGGAACATTTTAATACAGCTCCGCTGCAAACAATTGAAACCCCCGCAATCATCTGCGGGGGTTTTGTTATTTTTGAAGTAATGGGACAAAAGCGGTTATACCTGGTTTTCCTGCTGATCATTGGCGCCGGCGCATTTATTCATGTGCCATTCCAAACCGAAAACATAATAAGCTGTACCATCGACCCGGCAAAACAGGATCTTCAATTTTATTGGAAAGATGACAGTGGGCGTAATTTCGGGAGTATTCAGGCGCTGAAGGATTATCTTCACCATAAACACAGGAAACTCATGTTTGCCATGAATGGCGGTATGTTCAGGGCTGACCGTTCACCTGTAGGGCTTTTTATTCAGCAGCAGATGACACGCATGTCCCTGGATACATCCTCAGGCAGTGGAAACTTCTATATGAAGCCCAATGGCGTACTATATATTACTACTGAAAATAAGGCAGGTATTTGTTCAACGCCGGATCTTGGAAATTACGACCGCATAAAGTTTGCCACACAATCAGGTCCTATGTTACTGATCAATGGAAATTTCCATCCTGCTTTTAAAAAAGGGTCGGCAAATGTCAATATCCGAAATGGCGTCGGTATCTTGCCGGATGGCCGGCTGGTATTTGCCATGTCAAAAGGGCCCATCAATTTTTATGATCTCGCCGATTATTTTAAAAACCAGGGTTGCCGGGATGCGTTGTATCTGGATGGCTTTGTTTCAAGGACCTATATACCCGAAAAGAACTGGATACAGACGGACGGAGACTTCGGCGTGATCATCGGGGTTTCTCAAAGGGATTGAAATAAAGAATAAATCAGGAGTAAAATTTTTTTTCAAAAAAAGGTAGCCATTTCCCTTCCTTTTTATATATTTGTAACCAAACGGCTTCACAATGGAAAAAAGAAGAGATGTTTTTCAGGCAATCGCGGACCCCACCCGGAGGGGAATACTCCATCTGGTTTCCCGGCAAACGCTCAACTACAACAGTATTGCAGAGCATTTTGATTCCAGCCGTCCCACCATATCCGAACATATCAAAATACTTACCGAGTGTGGTCTGATCATCATAAAAAAACAGGGGAGGGAAAGATATTGCGAAGCCAGGCTGGACAAGCTGACTGAAGTGTCGGATTGGGTAGCTGACTGCAGGAAATATTGGAATGAGGCTCTTGACTCCCTGGAAAATTATTTGAGCGATTTACAATCAAAAAATAAAACATATGACACAGCATCCCGCAGAAATGCTCCTCGAAAAAAATGACACGTTCATCTCCCGTATCATCCATGCTCCCCGGGAGCTCGTGTTTCAGGCATGGACAGATGTGGAACATCTGAAACATTGGTTTGCTCCCAAAGGGTGTACCATTCATTTTACATACATCGACATCCGGCCTGGCGGTACCTTCCTCTCCTGTATCAAGACCCCGAACTTTAAGGATTGCTGGTGTAAAGGTACCTACCTGGAGATCACTGCTCCTGAACGGATCGTGTATAAGCTGGCGATCTCCGATGAGACGGGTGCTCCAAGGAGGCCTGAAGAGGTAGGGATGGACCCTGAGTGGCCGGCTGAAACCATCGTGACAGTTACATTTAAAGAGATGGGTATAACGACAAAATTTACGTTGCACCAGACCGTGGCTCAGACATTAGCCACACGTACGGGCGCCTATCCCAGTTGGCTGTCTTCCCTGGATCTCCTGGATGAATTGTTAAAGCGGTCGATTTAATTCAGCAGGGCGGCGAGCTTCTCCACCAGCGCTTGTCCCCGTAAGTTTTTAGCGATGATCTTCCCTTTTTTGTCCAACAGGTAATTCATGGGTATGCCCCTTACGCCATAAAGCCTGGCAGCGCTGTTCTGCCATCCGTTGAGGTCTGTGACATGCGTCCAGGGTAGCTGGTCTTTCTTAATAGCCTCCAGCCACTTTTCTCTGTTGTTATCCAATGAGACACCCAGGATATCAAACCCTTTTGGGTGAAAGCGTTGCCAGGCTTTTACAACTGCCGGATTTTCTCTGCGACAGGGGCCGCACCAACTGGCCCAAAAATCCACCAATATGTACTTGCCCTTGAAGGAGGACAATCTTACGTCGCTCCCGGCAGTATCAGTTTGGGTAAAATCCGGGGCTGGCTGACCTATATCTGTGAGCTTTGCCTTATCAAGGATATCCTTTATGAGGCTGCCGTAATAGGATACCCTGACAGCAGTGTCGAGCCTGTTATACAGACTGTCTATTTCTTTGGCATCAGGGTTGACGCCAAAAGCCTGCTGGATCTCAAATGCTGCGACATAAGAAGAAGGATGCGCATAGACGAACTGTTTGATAAAGGTCTTTTGCTGTTGGTCCATATCGCCGATGATGGCCAGTTGTCTGCGGACGCTCCTGAATTCGTCCTCTGCCGGCGAACCGGTGATCATCACTGCGTCATCCCGCAGTGAATCAGGTTTTGCGGTCATTTCCAGCTTGCCATTCTGCAGGAAGAAGTTGCAGCAGAAATCCATGTTCCCATTGTTAAGAAAACCGAGTCTGCAATACTCGGGTGTATCTGCCCTGCCCGTGAATACAAAAACGCCGTCCCGGATTTCCGCCGTATCGATCTTATTTCCATTCCCTCTGTGCAGTAAGAAAGCTAAACCCTCATCGAGGCCGGCTATCCTGCCGGTGAAGGTGTAAGCATGTGTATAATCGATGTCTTTTTTGCCGGGTTCGCGGCAGGAGAGAAAAGCCAGAAGGACAAGGATGGATAAAGGTTTCATACTAAGTGACCATTTGCACTTAAAGATAATCATAATTAACCCAAAAGTACAGGTGGGGAAGTTGCACCAAATAAAACTTTAATGTAGCTTTGAGTATCCAAATGCAGGAACATCTACCTCTCTGGGATAAAATACAAAGCTTTTCCATGGATGATGGGACGGCGGCGGTCCCTTTCTCTGTAAAATTAGCCTCATCAGAGAACTGGTCGATCGAATTCACCAAAAGAGCGATAGAGGAGTATAAAAAATTCATACTGCTCTGCTGTATTTCGGAAAAAGGCGCCTCGCCTTCCCGGACGGTGGATGAAGTGTGGCATCTGCACCTGACTTATACACAATCTTACTGGATAGACTTTTGCAGAAATACCCTGGGTAAGGATATTCACCACTATCCTTCTGCGGGAGGCGACCTGGAGAACCATAAGCACCTGGAATGGTACAAGGAAACCCTGCAGTTATATCACACCGTCTTTGGAGCCGGCCCTCCCGTGGATATATGGCCGCCGCCAACATCGGACCCGCAGGTGCCTGAAGAACCTCCCATCGTCTGGCATCGATATGCTGTCTTAGCCCTTGTGATCATCCTGCTCTTACCTTTTATATTCATAGGTTTGGCTTACAAGACGTTGTCCCCTTTTTCATTGGGCGGCCCTCATTTCCTCGTATTCTTTCCCCTATATGGAGCTGCGCTTCTTGCCGGCTATATCCTTCACCGGAGCCTGATCAAAAAAAAGATAGAGGAGGTGGCGATAGCATATTTCCCGGATGACGTCACCGCCTTCCAGATGGCGGACTTTTTATATGGCAAGCACAGGGCTTTACAGGCATGTATTGTCGACCTGATCAATAGGGACATGCTGGAAGTGACACAAGGCGATTTTTTTGTGGTAAAGAAAGCCGGCTACAGACCGGCGTTCAAAGAGAAAAATCCATTGCTGCCGGCTTATGATGCAGCTTCGGCCGGCAGCCCGTATACTTATGAAACTATGTTGGGAAATTGGTACGACCGTGCAACATTTTCTCACCCTGCCCTGCAGGCGCTGGATGAATTTATACGACGCCCGGAATCCCTCACCCGGGCATATCTCTTCCATGCAGCTTTTTTGGGCTTATTGTTAGCCAGGACGATCCAGGCCATGGTAAATCAAAGACCATTTGTTTTCCTTTGGCTGGAGGCGGCTGGGCTGTTGCTCCTATTTTATGTAACGGCAAAGTTTTTTTCGAAAAAATCGGTGGTCAGTGAAATAGTCAAACAAAGATGGCAGGAACGGGCCGGCGGGGAGGGTGATATGGTGAAACAATTTGCGCTGGATGGGGCCCCGGCCATGAATGGCTGGACGCAAGGGGCATTGCTTACGGGTATATTTGCTGTCTATACACCTGCCAACAATTGGAGCAGTTCTGACAGCAGCAGTAGTAGTGACTCCGGAGGCAGCAGTTGCGGCGGAAGCAGTTGTGGGGGTGGGGGAGGATGCGGCGGCTGCAGTGGGAGCAATTAAACAAACAGCAGATGAAAGATAACTTTTCAACACAGTCCGATCAGTATGCCAAATACCGGCCCACCTATCCGGATGCGTTGTATGATTACTTGTTGTCTATCGTTCCCGGCAGGGAAAACGCGTGGGACTGCGGCACAGGTAATGGACAGATTGCGCAGGTGCTTGCAAGGTCTTTTGAAAAAGTGTTTGCGACGGATATCAGCCGGCAGCAAATAGATAACGCCGTCCTCCATAAGAGGATCGAGTATACCGTACAACCCGCCGAAAGGACCTCGTTCCCGGACAGTACCTTTGATCTTATCACCGTAGCGCAGGCTATACATTGGTTTGATTTTGACGCCTTCTACCGGGAAGTACGCCGGACGATCAGGAACAGGGGTGTGCTCGCCGTCATCGGGTATGGACTTATCCGTACCAATCCCTCCATAGACAGGATCATCTCAACATTTTACCAGGATGTGGTCGGGCCCTTTTGGGATAAGGAAAGAAGATACGTCGATGAGAATTACCAGACCATTCCTTTTCCTTTTCAGGAAATAAGTACGCCCCATTTTGACAATGACTTTGAATGGTCGTTCGACCATTTGATCGGGTACATCGGCACCTGGTCCGCAGTAAAGCATTACGAAAAGAAAAATGCCCGCAATCCCGTCGATCTGATCCGGGACGAGTTGAAAAAAAATTGGGGAGATACGGCCATGCTAAAAGGGACGTTTCCCATCTTGCTCAGGGTTGCACGGATCTAGTACTAAAGGACTATTGTCCGTCCGGCACGAGGACCTTTATTTTGCGGCAAAAAGAATGAATTTTAGTACAACCTTTACGAGTCCGTATGCGCATTGGATCACACCTGTATTCTATTTTCTCGCTATGTATACCGTTGGCGCCGGGATGCTGGATAGTTTTGCCATGTACCATAGCTGGCGGTTTGTCGGACCGGCGGATTTCACACTCATGCATAAGGAAGCGGGGAACAGGGTCATCCGGGTATTGGTAATACCTTCAGCCATCATGACCATTTTTCTGGTCCTTCAGTTGTGGCACAGACCTACCGTAGTGCCCAAGTCACTGGTGTGGGTGGGGCTGGTATGCGCGATGATCACATGGCTTTCTTCTTTTTTTATCCAGATACCGCTGCAGATAAGACTTGACCATGACCCCAGCGTGCTTGAACGATTGATCATATCCGACTGGATACGCGTAATCCCCAATCTTGTGTTTGCAGGCGTGGTCTTCGAAATGATGCGTAGAAGCATTACAGGATATAAAGTTTAAAAATCAAGTATCTTTAGACTTTATACGCATCATTATGTCTATAAAGTCAGCATCAGCGTCATTTAACGACTTTCTCAGGAATGATCCGCAGCAACTTCTCTCTCCCGGGTTTGAAGCTGAAGATGACGGCAACAGGATCCTGGACAGCTTATCCATGATCGAAAAGATCTATCCGGAGCAGGTTTTATTGTTATGCAACCGGAGCCATCCCCGCCTGCAATACATCAGCGCCAACTGCCGTCATCTGTTCGGTTTTGACAGGGAAGTGTTCAAGAACATGAGCGTGTCTGATTTTTTCAGACAAATACATCCGGAAGATATCGATGGCCTTCAGCAGTGTTATAATTTTATTCAAAGTGCGGAGCCCTATGACCCTCTGACACACCGGTTTGTCTTACACTACCGCTACAGACACACGGACGGCCGTTACATCCATTTACGGGATGAGAAGCTGGCCATCACCGATGACGGCGGGAAATGTATTTACTTCACCCTGTTCAAAGAGGTGACAGACGAAAAGTTCTTTTATGTACACCTGGATATTTACCGGTACAATAAGGGCAATGCGCTAAAACTATATGCCTATAACCCCAGGTCGGCGGATGCCCTTATCACTCCGCGACAGCACCAGATCATCAGGTTGATCATCCGGGGCTTTTCCACTCAGGAGATCGCCCGGCAGTTGAATGTCAGTATCAGCACCATTAAGAACCATAAACAGGTGTTGTTCAGGAAGGTCAACGTAAACAGCAGTGTTGAGCTGATCAGTTTAGTCAAACGCCGGGAAATATGAAAATTGCTGTAGCACAGACAAAGCCTGTCACAGGCGATATCCAAAAGAATATCGGGCGGCATAAGATATTGATAGACCTGGCTGTTTCCCGGGGCGTGGATACCATTATCTTCCCTGAGTTGTCATTGACGGGTTATGAGCCCCCGATGGCGGCGGCATGGGCTATCAGCCCGGACGACAGCAGGCTGGACGAGCTTTCCATGGCCAGCGAAGAGGGGGGGATTACCATTGGAGCCGGCGTCCCGACCAGACATGCCGAAGGCACCCGTATCGGTATGATCCTTTTTCAGCCTGGCAAACCAAGACGGCTGTATGCAAAAAGATATTTACACGCCGACGAAGAGCCATTCTTTGTCAGCGGCCCCGCCGACACCGGCTTGATAGGGGAGGGGAACAGGCTTGCCCTTGCCATCTGTTATGAGATCTCCGTCCCCCAACATGCGGAGGATGCATTTGCCTCCGGAGCAAAATTCTATGTCGCCAGCGTGGTCAAGTCCCCCCGCAACATCGATAAAGCGTTGACCCGGCTGTCGCAGATAAGCAGAGACTTTTCCGTGCCGGTGTTGATGGCTAATTCCATCGGGCAGGCGGATGGCGAGACATGCGCAGGAATGACATCTGTCTGGAATGACAAAGGACAGCTGATACAACAGCTCGATGATACACACGAAGGTATCCTGATCCTCGATACGGACACGCAGGAAGCAACAGCACATTTATCCCTGTAAACACTTAGACGGACGTTTTTATTTCTTATTTCCGTAAAAGTTATTTACATTTATTATGTCCTACATTAGTTCAAATAAACCTAATTGATTGCATATGAAAAAAATGATCCTTCCGGCGCTTGTCTGCGCCTCCGTCCTCCTTATAGGCGGATGCTCCAAAAAACCCATCGCCTCCAACAATACAGCCGGCAGGGCCGCCGCCCTGGCAGCGCCTGTCCACAGCCGGGTGGTTGTTTTCAACGGAGGGGATGAAAGCATCTATCATTCCTTTCGCATTCCCTCTATCATCAAGACAAAGAATGGCACATTGGTGGCTTTTGCGGAAGGCAGGCGCTGGAGCCCCAGTGATTATGGCGATATCAATGTCGTGTACAAGCGATCGACGGATAATGGGAATTCATGGCTTACCCTGGGAGAGGTCGTAGGAAAAGGGCCCGGGACCTGGGGCAATCCAACAGCCGTATACGATCCGACAGTAGGCGCCAACGGACGCATATGGCTTTTTATGGAGTGGAATGATTCCGCAAAACATAAATTCTCGGATTTTAAAGCCTGGGGGGATCGAAAGATCCATACCTCTTACAGCGATGACGATGGGATTACATGGTCCGATCCGCTGGACAGGACGAGTGACTTAACACCTGCCAGCTACAAATGGGATTGCGTAGGTCCGGGCATCGGTGTAAGGACAGCCTTTGATCACCCGGGCAGGCTGATCGTACCTGCGATGGGCAGGAATATCTACAGCGATGATCACGGTAACACCTGGACTTCCGTCCCCATCCCGGGCGCAACGGATGAAAGCACGATCGTTGAATTGATGAATGGCAGCCTGATGAGAAATGACAGACCCGGCACTACCTCCTGGGACTCCTCAAAAACAAGAAGAAAGTCAGTAGGTTCTATTGAAAGCGGGTTCCCTGGCTTCAGTTGGGTGACGGCGCTGCCCGACCCAAAGTGCGAGGCTTCCGTCCTGCGATATAACACGGACAGCCCTAACAGGATCATCTTCCTGAACCCCAATGGGACAGGACAACGATGTAATATGACCGTACGGATCAGCTATGACGATGGGGTCACCTCGCCCAGGAGCAGGGCGCTCTATGACGCCGTCAACTGTAACTATACTTCAAGCACCGTGGTGTATGGCGGGTATTCCAGTATGGTCAAGACCTCCGACTATTGCATCGGCGCTCTGATAGAATATAACGAGGACGTACATCACTCCGACAGCAGTCACAAATCCATTGAGTTCAACAAATTTAATCTCGCCTGGATACTAAATGGGCAGACAGAGCCGTAAATTACGGTAAAAAAAAGATGATCACCAGAATATGGCATGGGAGGACTTCTCCCGGGCACTCCGACAGCTACCTAAGCTTTTTACTGAATGACGGCACGAAGGAATACCGGGAGACGGAGGGTAACATCTCCATTAAAGTATGGCGCCGGAAAGAAAAAGACTGTTGTCATTTTTATACTGTTACGGAATGGGAAGATCTGGAGGCAGTAAAGCGTTTTGCCGGTGAAGACTACGAAAAAGCCGTGTATTACCCGGAAGACGAGGGTATCCTGCTGGAATTTGAAGAGAAGGTCCTCCACTATGAAAGCTATGATGTGACAAAGGGGTAGGTTATTGGTATTGTCTGTACAAAGTGTAAAGGATCTTTTCATCCTGTAAACCCCAGCTCCGGGTAGTATCCTGCTCAAAATGACGTTTGAAAGCAAGTGCGGCGGCGCTACTATCCCTTATATCGTATCCCACCAGCCGAAGGGCTGTCAGACTGCTGAAACCCTGGGGTACGCAGACACCGGTGGTATCCCCATACCATAACCCAAACCCCTTATCCGCCAACTGTCGCCAGGGAAATGCCGCATTGGGATCATCCTTCCGGGTGGGGGCAATATCTCCGTGTCCGATAAAATTGGCGGCAGGTATGTTGTAAGTGCTCTTTAGCTTTGTCAGGAGACGCAGAAGGCTACCTATCTGCGCATCCGGGAATGATTCGAACCCATTATTATCCAGCTCGATCCCGATAGATATGGAATTGACATCCGTTACATTCCCCCATTTGCTGACACCGGCTTGCCATGCTCTCAGATAGTCATTCAGCATATGATAAACAGTCCCGTCCTTACAAATGACATAGTGCGCGCTCACCTGTGTCCTGGTCATGGTAAAGGTCTGTAGGGTCTGGGGACAACTGTTTTGAGCAGTATGATGGATGATGATAAAGTTCGGTTTTCGTAGATTGAAATTGGTCGTACCCACCCAATAAGGCGCCGGAGGTATCGAGTCGACGCCGGCATCCAGTGGCGTTTGATCAATGACCCGGGCATACTGGCGGGACTGTTTTTTATAGTCCCGATTGGTAGCTTTATACGGATTTGTTTTACACGCGGATAGCAGGGTCAGAAAAAAGAAGACATATTTTTTCATCATATCTGTGAATAATTGGTAGGGGAGAGAAAGGTACGGGTAATTTTAGAGATCAGCCGGGCATCCGAATATTCCGGGATGGCGCTGATCTTTTTCCATTCCGGATCACTGCCAAAAGCCTTCCAGCATGTATCATGTCCCTCCATATTATCAAAACAAAGCATATAGGTCAGATTGGGCCGCCTAAGTCCGATGATCGTCTCGCCAAAGAATACGGGACGGGCGCCGATCTTTTTAAAGATATCTATTTCACCTGCTTCATTGAACATCTCAATTTTCTTTTGGCCAGCCGTTTCACCGGGACTTTCATAACACCGTAATTCAAAAAGGCGCTCTTTTCTTTCAGGTATTTCCATCTGCGGCATGTGCCGGAAAGCCTTGAGAAGGGAGCTTTCTATACGATCGTAAGCAGGCTGATCCGCCGTGGCGGCATCATACGGCAGCTTGCCATTGAGCGCAGCCAATGGGTCCAGGGAATCCAACGGTACCAGCACAAACATTTTACCCTGCCCCTGGGGTTGATATTCGGTGAATACCCCTACATTCCTGATGCCGGCATGGTTCAAGGCAGGTACATATGTCTGCTCCAGGTATGCGCTGGTCAGTTGCCGTTGAGTGTCGTTTGCAAATGTATAGGTCCTGAGCTCATACCATTGTTGTTGCTTTTTACTGCTCATAGCGGAGACATTTTCGGACGGAAGCACCCCGGTCAATACAGGGCCTGAGAGTAATGTCGACTTTACAAAATTTCGTCTGTCCATATATCGGGTATTGAGAAACAGCCTGTAAAATATGAAAATCGCCTTAGATTTGCGGCATGTCTGTAAAATCGTATGGCGCCTTTTTTATTTTATTGCTCACCGCCTGCATGACCTCCCAAAAAGATACCGGATATTATAAGGTCAGACCATCCATCAGCAACGATTCTGTAAATAAAGTCAGGTCCTATATATTTTCGATCGATAACGACAATTTCAGGCCATTGCAATACACAGGCCCCGATGGAACGGTCAATTACAGGCTGCTGACGCCGGCAACGGTAAATAAGGGAGAACGATACCCGCTGGTGCTTGTATTGCACAGTTCCGGAAAACCTATAGGTACGGATAATATCAGCCAGTTGGGAATACTGGTCAAATTATGGGCGCAGCCAGGGATCAGGAAAAACTATCCTGCATATGTGGTCGCCCCCCAGTTTGCCAGGCGTTCTTCCAACTATGTTTTGGATCCGGTCCGGCATGTGCTTGCCTCGGCGCCTGACCCCTGTCTTTCTACAGCGCTGCAGTTGGTCGACTCGTTAACAAGAACGCTTCCCATAGATACGGCAAGGGTCTATGTAATGGGGTTCTCCATGGGAGGGTCCAGCGCTATTAATTCCCTGGAACTGCGACCCCACCTGTTTGCAGCCTGCATATCCATTTCAGGCATACCCGGCTTCCGGCAAATCGAGACGATCTCACAAGTACCGGTCTGGCTGGTACATGGAAATGCCGACACGGAAAACCCTTTCAGCAGCGATTCTTTATTATATAAGGAATTGCGGTCCGTACATGGACGGCATGTGAGGTTTTGGGAGGTTGATAAGCTTGATCACGCTGTTTATCCGGGGTTATACAGCGGAGATCTTATTCCACAATGGCTTTTTAAACAAAAGAAATAGAGATCACAAGTTTTTGCGCATCCGTACAATACCAAATGTCTCTCCATCGGGCAGAACCTCATCTATTCTTTCCAATGGCCGGTAGCCCATAGCAGTATAAAGAGGTACCCCCGGTAATGTAGCGCCCAGTTCAAAACTTGTAAAGCCATTGCGCTGTGCGGCAGACTCACAAGCCCTGATCAGCTGGCTGCCGATGCCTTGTCTCGCATGATCCGGATGAACAAAAAATGCCCTGATCCTCGCCGCATCTCTGGCCGGGTCCAGCAAGGGGTCCTCTACATCTTTATGCTGATCGCCCCCATACAAAGTATTGCGTTTGCTCCAGCCGCCACAGCCGGCCAGCGTATTTTCTTTCTCAAAAATGTAATAGGTGCCGTCGACGATCAATTGGGTGTCGACGCCAAAGACGTACCGGATAGCGCTTTCTATTTGTCCGGTGGTGTAATAACCGGAGCTTAATCCACGGGCAGACAAAGCTATCAGCCCCTGTAACGCCGGAACATCCTTTATGGTAGCCAGTCTGATCATATTCGTGCGTCCTTTTTATCTTCATTACTCAATCCCCATGCACACATAGCCTCGATCACAGGTATAAAGGACTTCCCCTTTTCGGTGAGACTGTATTCCACCTTTTTCAGGCGCTGATCAGAGGCTGTACGCTGTAAAATACCGTCGGCCTCCATCTCTCTTAATTGGGTGGTCAGCACTTTTTTGCTTAACCCTTCTACGAGGTGTACTATTTCACCAAAACGGTTTACATCGTGGACAATGAGATTAAAAATGACCGGCTTCCATTTACCGCCAATCACATTATTGGTCAGTCTAACAGGGCAATTGCCGATGCGATGCACCATCGATAAAAAATGATCGAATTTGGGAGATTGCTTTTGCTTCTGTAAAGATAGTAAATAGCTGGTCCTGTCCATTGCTGCGATTTCACCAAAACTACACGATTTATTGCTTATACCAGGCTCGTACCTCCATCTACCTCCAATACCTGGCCCGTCATGTAATCATTGGTCATAAGGAAAACTACGGCATGACCAATGTCATGATTGTTTCCCATAAAGCCATTGAGATTTTTGGTCGTTGCGGTATGATCACCCTCCTTATCGATCCAGGTCGGTCGAATAGCATTGACCCTCACAGGCGCCAGACTGACAGCCATGGCTTTTGCAAGCGATTCGGTAGCTGCGAATGCCACTGTAACCAGGCAATAATCCGGGTGCGGTCTGACCGCATACCCTCCGGACATCAGTGTTATTGACCCATTGGGGCTGATATGTCTGAACGCCTGTTGTAGAAAAATGAAAGTATGCCAGAACTTACCGTACAAATAGGAACTTTCGATAGTTGGGTATGTCGACCTGAAACTGCTTTCTCCTCCAGGGGAAGCAGAGATAAACAGATGATCAAAAGTACCGATTTCATCCAGCCAGGCCGGATAGCTCGCCGGCCGCGTCAGGTCGCCCGCAATTATGCGGGTCTTTGGCCCCAATGTTTTCTTTGCGGATAGTAATTGGGCTTCATCGCGACCGATGAGAATGACTTCCGCGCCCGCAGCGGATGCTATTTTGGCTGTGCCCAGTCCCATGCCATGGCTCCCGCCGATGAGGACTACTTTCCTTTTTTCTAGTTCCATGTTTACAAATTTAGGCGTGTCGATGTTGAAAGTCAAGTAGTTACTTAAAGGTAACCAACCACTTGAGGAAGTCATGGCGGCATGCTATCTTAAAGGTAGAATTACGACAGGATGTATGTAAAAGACACCCATACATTGATCATAGGAGCAAGCATCTCCGGTCTGGCTACGGCAGCCTGTCTGCACAGGAAAAAAATTGAATACCTGATTATTGAAAAACAGGGTAGGGTAGCCGCCCCCTGGCATAGCCACTACGACCGTCTGCATTTGCATACGAGCAAAGGATCCTCCCATCTTCCCTATAAAAAATTCGGGAAGCGCATACCCCGGTATCCCAGCAGAGAACAGGTGATCGATTACCTGGAAGATTATCAGCGAACATTTGACATCCATCCCATTTTCAACACGGAAGCTACCACCATCAGGAAAACAGACGGCTATTGGCTTACCGGGACCGCGGGCGGGCAGTTCAGATCAAAATACCTGATAATGGCTACCGGTGCTTATGGCAAACCCAGGCCCATTGAATTCAAAGGGATGGAGACATTCCCGGGGCGGGTACTGCATAGTTATGAATACAGGTCCGGCAGGGACTTCAAGGGACAAAATGTACTGCTGATAGGATTTGGGAATTCAGCCTGTGAAATTGCCATCGACCTGTATGAACAAGGGTCCACGCCTTCCATGTCCGTCCGCTCTCCCGTAAATGTGGTCCCCCGCGATGTATTGGGTATACCTGTACTGAGGTTGAGTTTATTGATGAACCGTCTTCCACCACGCATAGCCGACGTCATCAGCGCCCCGCTTGTAAAATGGCTGATAGGCGATATTAGCAAACTGGGCCTCAGAAAAATGCCATATGGACCGCTGGAGCAAATCCGCAGGGATGGAAAAGCGCCTGTGCTCGACATCGGCACGATACGTCATATCCGGGATGGTTGTATAAAGGTCTATGACGACATAGATCACATCGACGGAAAGACCATTTACTTTATTGATGGTAAAAAAGAAAGGTTCGACGCCATTGTTGCGGGCATTGGTTATTATAGGGATTATGCAGAGATTGTCAAGGTCGCTCCCTGCCGTTTTGACGATCTGCGGGTCAGTATCGATAACCAAAAATACTTTGGCCAGGACGGTTTGTATTTCTGTGGTTATTGGGTCAGCCCGACAGGTCAGATACGGGAGATCGCCTCGGATGCCAAAAAAATTGCCGGAGATATAGCCCGGAAAGAACCCGGACATTGACCCCCGGAGCTACAAGTCCTTTATCGTCTGTGCTACGGCAACGACGTCATGTTCTCCCAGCCCGGCCTCCATCGATCTTTGAAGAAGGTCCCGCACCTGTTGCCCTACAGGCATGCCTGCCTGAACGCTCTGCGCCTGCTGCAGCACCAGGCTCATGTCTTTTAAACCCAGGCGAAGGCTAAATGCCGCCGGCTGGAAAGCCTCCTCGAATATCAGTTTGCTGTAATTGATATATGCCGGAGCATTGAGATAGGTCTGTGTGATCATGCGCAGCCAAAGTTCAGTATTGATATTACTGCGCTGCGCGAGGTTGATGCTTTCCGCCAGGGCCTCCACAGCTGCAATGATCAGGTAATTGCTGCAGAGCTTGGCCACATTGGCAGCGCCGACTTCATTGCCAAACTCCCATATGGCTGCCGCGCCTGCGTGCTCCAGCAGGGGTTTGATGGTCTGAATGCTTGTATGATCGCCGGATATGAGAAAATTTATCTTTCTCGCCCTGGCGACTTCCGGTCTGGCCATTACAGGACAATCGAGATAATGGCTGCCGTGTTGCAGATGCAAAGCATGCAGTGCAGCAGAAGTAGACGGCAGGACCGTGCTGAGTGAAACATGGATACCGCCTTTTCGCAAATGAGCGGCAATACCACCAGGCCCCGTCGTGATATCGTTCAGCGCGGCGTCATCGGACACGATCGAAAAGACTACATCGCATTTTTCAGCCAGTTCCTTCACTGAATCACAGACTATAGCCCCCTTGTCAGCCAGGGGTTTAGCCTTAGCAGGCGTACGATTGTAAATGTAGAGAGGTTGATGCTTTTCTACTATATTCTCTGCTATAGCTATTCCGAGATTCCCCAGTCCGATAAATCCTGTTGGCATATATCCTTTTTAATAGTTTAGATCATGTTGTTGCAGTACTGGCCGCAGTCACTCTCTTTTCCCGACTAAGCACCCTGTTGGCGATGATAACGGCAAGCAACATACAGAAAGCCCCGATCAAAAAGTGTACGCCGGGAAGATGGAAAGGCGCTTTTGTCGAAGTAAAATAGGCAAAGGTAGTATTCATGATCACCGGGCCGATGACGGCAGTAAGGCTCATAAGGCTTGTCAGTGCACCCTGCAGCTCACCCTGCTGATTGGCGGGTACGTGACCCGATATGACGGATTGCAGTGAAGGCCCGCAGAGCCCTCCCAGACAATAGGGCACCAGAAAGGCAAACATCATCCAGCCCTGTGTGGCAAAGGCAAACAACACCAGTCCCAAAGTATACAACGACAAGCCCAGGTAAATACTCTTTTCATTGCCGATCTTGGGGACGATGACCCTCGTCAGCCCTGCTTGCACGCCTCCGACCAATACACCTACCACGGTCAGTGAGATACCGACCATTTTTTCGCTCCAGCCAAACCGGTAGATGGTAAAGTAGTTCCAGTTACCCTGCACAGCCTGGGCTGCAAAATAGATCAGAAAAAAGCTAAGCGCCAGTCCACCAATCTCCGGGTGCTTTGTCAGGAATTTCAGCGCTCCGAATGGATTGGCCCTTCGCCATTCGAAAGGCCGACGGTTCTCCTTACTTAGGGATTCGGGCAGTATAAAGTATCCGTAGAGACAGTTCAGCAGACAGAGGATTGACGCGGCATAAAATGGCGCTCGCAGCCCCCATGCCGCCAGAAATCCGCCCAGGGCGGGACCAAGGACGAAACCAAGTCCAAAAGCCGCGCCGATGAGGCCAAAGTTCTTGGCCTTACTTGTTTCATCCGTGCTCACATCGGCAATATAAGCTGAGGCAGTGGTAAAACTGGCGCCTGTGATCCCGGCAATGACACGCCCGATAAAAAGCCATCCGTAGGACGGCGCTATCGCCAGAATGATATAGTCAATGCCAAAACCCAATAAGGAGAACAACAAGACAGGCCGGCGGCCATATTTATCGCTGAGATTACCTACCACCGGCGCAAAAAGGAATTGCATGCATGCAAAAACAGATAATAGGAGAGCGCCATAAGTGCTGGCCTGGTTCACCGGTATACCCTTTAGCTGGGCGATCAGGTCTGCCATCACGGGAATGATCAATCCCCAACCCATTACATCGATGAGTAATGTGACAAAAATAAATCCGATTGCAGCTTTCCTGGATGTAGGCATAAAAATTTTGTTATCCTGTAAACTTACACCGAAACATTTAATAGCAAGGGTGGTAAATATGCCAATTTTCAGGGGAAATTGCGACAATGGCAGCACAGTTGTCAATAATAAAATTTGTATCTTTATTGCTCCTATCTTATCAGCCATATCCCGCATTACCTCTCACTATCGATCAGACCTGTATCTCCGCCGCGCCATGAACTCTTTTAATCGGTTGCCCGGTCCGCTTCCTGTATTTCAATAGGAAAAGTTCATTTTATTAACCTTAAAAGCTCTTTTTATGGAAACCTTAGTACGTTATGGCCTACAGGTACAAGAAATGTACGAAGCTTATCAGAAGGGAGACATCCCCGCTATTTTATCCGCGTTGAATAAAGATGTCATCTGGGAGGTGATGGGGCAGCCGGATGTCCCGTTTGCAGGGATTTATCATGGCCCGGCGGATGTAAGAGAATTTTTTGGAAAGTTGAATGATCACGTAGAACCAAAAGAGTTTGTGACCGAGCATATCCTTGAAAACGAACATATAGTGGTTGCCACGGGACATATGAATGCCAAAGGCCGGAAGACAGGCAGGAATTTTTCCACCACATGGTCAATGATATGGGAATTTAATGATGCAGGCGAGGTCATTCATTTCCGCGATTGTTTTGACACCCTGGCCTTTGCCAGAGGGCTGGCCAAATAGCAGAAGCCCGGGCCGGCTTCCCGGCCCGGGTTTGTTTACCCCAACAGTTCCAATATCCCCTCATTTCTGATGATCATCATGCCTTGTCTGTCTTCTGTGATGCCTTCCTTTAATTGGTAGGTATAGCGGGGGTGGGGGCCATCCATCACTGTGGGCATATAGACAAAATGGATATTGGGTCTGCCTTTCAGCGCCTCTCCAACTTCGATAATGTGAGTAGAGACGATAAAAAGACATTGTCTGTAATCAGAGAACCCTTCGGTTACTGCAAGCGTCCCGTCAAAAGCGTCTTTTACGTTGGTCCCTTTAAACAGCTCATCAAACATCAGCAAGAGTCTTTTACCCATCGAAGCCCCTTCCGCCGCCCTTTTTACCCTCACCACCTCGGCATAAAAATGACTATAGCCCATCCCAATATTGTCAGCAACATTGATCGAAGTATATAGCCCTTCCCTTACGGAGAACTCCACGCTGGCGGCAGCTACCGGAAAACCCATATGTGCAAGGTAAAGGTTCACGCCGATGGCTTTCATCAGCGTGGATTTACCCGCCATATTGGCGCCTGTTAAAAAAAGTACATTCCCGTTTTGATCCAGTCGTATGTTATTGCCTACCGCCTGGCTGATACAAGGATGAAAAATGCCGGCGGCAGAGAGGACATTCGCTTCGGGGGGAAGCGCCTTTGCATAACAAAATCCTCCTCTTTTAGCGGCTTCGCTTACGGCTATATTGACATCTATCTCGTAGATAAATGAGAGGACGGCTTCCATCTGCCCGTGAAGTTTTCCTTTCAGGATCGTATCGAAATAAGCGATTGTTCCTGTGGTCAGGTCTTTATAAATATCCGTGTTGCGGATTTTTTCAATCTGCTTGTCTGACAAGATGTTCTTTATTTCCTTTATCCTTTCGTCAAAAGGCCCCCCTCGGAGATCAAATGACCCGACAAATTCAAAACATTTGTTCAACGTCATGATAGCGGCCTGCAACCCCTGCACATTTTTTTTAAACCGCTCGTCTCTTACAAGAGAGGAAAGCGCCCTGTTGATGACGGTTTTTACAAGGACAGCCGGGGGATATTTGCTGGTCTTTGTATCGAGGTATTCACGCATCGACTGCAGCTGTTGTACATCGAACGGGAAGACCAGACCCGTCTGCTGAAAAAAAAGAAACGTTTTGCTCCGGTAGTTGATGGCTTTGGCGTCCACCAGGGGATGCTTGAACATATCCTCAAGCATCCTTTCTCCCCCTCTTGTTTTGGTATTACTGAACAGGCTGTAGACCGAGCCGTTCCGGAATTTGCCCAGGAGGTTCAGCTCTTCCAATGTCTGTTTATCTATATTGAACTGCATATCTGTTATTTGTTAAAAATATCCTCCAGCTTTTTATCCAGGTCTTCCCCTCTGAGACTCGATGCGATGATCTTTCCGTTGGGGTCGATCAGAAAGTTCTGGGGGATGCTCTGGACCCCATACAATCGCGCTGCGGCATTGTCCCCGCCTTTCAGATCGCTGACCTGTGTCCAGGACAGGCTGTCTTTCCGGATCGCATCCAACCATGCGCTTCTTTGAGCTTCGTCGTCCAATGATACGCCGAGTATTTCCAGGCCTTTGGGATGATATTTTTCATATGCTTTTACCAGATTGGGATTCTCTAACCGGCACGGCATACACCAGCTTGCCCAAAAATCTATCAACACATACTTGCCTTTGAATCCGGCCAGACTGACGGCCGATCCGTTGGTATCCGGCTGCGTAAATAGGGGCGCGGGTGCGCCAATGGACGTATTCCGGAACAGTTCTATTTCCTTTGCAGTCTTTCTTCCTTGCGGGGTGACCTGAAGAGCGGGTGGGATCTTCTTGTACAAATTCCCGACGGCTTCCGCATCCGCTTTCAGAAACACCAGGTTGGAAAGGGCCAGTAGACTGAAATAGGAAGAGGGGTGCTGTCCGATATAGATCGTCAATGCCCCCCTTAGCTCTTCCCTGGCTTCTTGCATTTGCTGCTGTAGTAATTTCTGGAATTCGGGATCATTCTGTTTTTCCTGGGGAGTGCTTGCCAGTTCCGTCTGTAAAGCGGCCGATTTTTTTGTATTTGTCTGGATAAAGGCGGTATATGCGGCATTCTCGTCATTGGCGGCCGACCCGCTGACAACAGCTTTTTTTATCGAATCTTTGGACGTTACCGAGATCACTTCATCGTCCAGATAAAACCTGGTAAAGTCGGCGTTGCGGTCGTTGAGCCCCGATAAGCCCAGGCCGGCTTCATCGAGTATAAGCGTGGCGTATACAGGTTCACCGACAAGGCCTTTGAACGTGAACTCTCCATTGGCGAGCTGCGCGGAGTCAACCGTATTGACAGCGCTTCCCGGTGTTATATAAACCATGTAGACCTTGACCGGTGCGTTCCAGGCGCCAACCTTTCCCTTGATCTCAAAACCTTTTTTTTGCGCCAGCGTGCAAAAAGGCAGACCTAATAAAGTCAAAAAAGTTATTTTTTTCATGATTTTTTTCCGTTTTTAAATAGTTCAAGTATCCCTTCATTTTTAATAATGATCATTCCATGACGGTCGTTGGTGATGCCCTTTTCCAGTGTATAGGTGTATTCAGGAACATGCCCGTTCATACGTGTCGGGAGATAAAAGAAGCCGACGTTTGATTTTTGTTCCAGGTCCTCTGCCGCCTCCACGATATGGGAAGAGATGATAAACAGGCTGTTCTTCTTTGAGGAAAACCCGGAAGTAACGGCTACCGTGGCCTCATGGGCATCTTTTACATTGGTGCCACGGAATAACTCGTCAAATAAAATAAAAAATGACTGGCCGGTGCTTAATTCCTCAGCTATTTTTTTGACCCGCAGGACTTCCGCATAAAAATGACTGGCCCCGATACCCAGGTTATCAGGCAGGTTGATGGTGGTGTAAATACCATCCATCACAGAGAATTCCATCGATCTGGCTGCCACGGGGAATCCCATATGCGCCAGGTAGAGCGCCGTGCTCACTGAACGCAGAAAGGTGGATTTTCCCGCCATATTAGCGCCGGTGAGAAAAATAACATTCCGTGCAGCGTTCATACTGATATCATTGGCCACCGGCTCCTTTAAGGAGGGATGATAGACGCCTTCCAGATAAAGCTGGCCCCGTCCTTTTTCCAGCGCTTTGGGAAAGATAAATTTCCTTTCCCTGGCGGTGCCGGCCACCGATATATACACGTCGAGATAATACATGTATTCCAGTAACTTTTTCAGCTTATTTTTTTCCGTGATCCTGAACAGGCTGTCGTAGGCGGTGAGAGCACTAAAAGCCAGACGGTTCCTGGATTGCTCCCGGAAGACGGGCGCAAAAGCCGGGTCAGCCAGCAGCCCCGAGATGGCCTCCCTTTCCATTAAAAGGGCAGGGACTTGTTTGATCTCAGCGCTCTCCATAAAAGCTCTGGTTTGTTGTAATATCTCCAGTAAGGCCCCAATGCCATTCTGCATCTCTTTTTCCCCGGGTGAGGCGGGACCATTCTCGTTCCTGGCTTCCTGTTTTGTGTCGCTCAGATATTTCTCCGCGGCGTCGAGCAGGGAAGCGCTGTAGGGGAATCGGATTTGTAGTCTTGCAAAGCCTTCGATGATATTTACCCTCCTGTTGATAGCATCCCTGTCAGCCAGCGGCTGACGGAACATTTCTTCCAGAACCACCGCTCCACCACGGCTGCTTATCCTATGGAAGATCTCATAAATACTCCTGCCCCCTTTGTTTCCAAAGATCCCCAGGTCATTGATCGTTTGTTCGTCGGTTCGTAATAACATATTATTTTCTCTTTCTCCTTATTAGTATCACTGTACCCGTCAGCAGCAGCAGCGCCGGCACGACCCAGATGTACGCTATTTTTTGAATACCGGCGACTTTTGGACTGAGCGTCACTAAATTGTCTTTAGGGTCCGGACGCGGAGTGTAGATGGGATACTGATTATCATTGAGCCAGCTGTAACCGGGCATGAGCAGGAACGCGGCGTTCCGTATCCTCAGATTGCTCATAAAGTCGGCATCGCCGAATACTGCGATACGCTGTTCCTTCCCGTTGATCTTTCTGGTAAGTTGAACACCCGTTGTAAAAGCCCCTCTCACGTCACCCTGTTCCGGGTTAAAAACAGGCGCCGCCGAATCCAGCACCAGGCTACCTGCTTTAAGCCACGAATTGCTCTCGGTGGTCAGCAGTAAAGGGCTTACTTTGAAAAGGCTGTCTTTAAAAGAAATGGCCGCCACTCCCGGAGTGATGATCTTTAAAGAGTCATCGGTGTTATGGCTTACAATCCATTTTTTTAAATTCGTAAGGACTTTTTCTTCCGACAGTTCTGCGGCCGTCAGTGTAAGATAGGGCATTACTTTATCGGGTGTTTCATTGAACGATGGCTGTATGATCTCTCCGGGCATCAGCTGTACATTCAGCTCGCGCAGCAATGGATTAAGTTCCTGTTGTTTACCTGGTTCTCCGGCAATCAGCATATTGCCCCCACCTGCGATATATCTTTTTAACTTACCGGTTTCTATAGGTGTCAGGTCCATTTTCGGGTCCGGCAGCACCAACGTCGTTACGTTTGCCGGTATCTCCTGGGTGGAAAGGTTAACGGTGTCTGAATTAAAACCTGTGTTTATCAGCGAGTATCGTGCATGTTTCGCCAATACATGTGTATGGAACTCTCTTTCCCCCGTCTTGTAAATATTCCGCTCATATCCACCTGTTACAAAAGCCAGTTTTGGAAGACTTGCCTGCAGCAGTCTTTTAAACGCGGCATTCAAATTCGATTCGTTGGGCCAGAATTCAAAATCATCAAAAGTACGTACGAACTCCGTGTTCCCTTTATACTTCAAACTTAGCGCCAGCCTGTAGCCTTCAGGGTCCAGGTTGACTGTTTTATGCATTTCCTCCGGCGATTTGAAGATGGACACATCGGTCTCTATACCTTTCGCCATCTCAACGGCTATCTGTTTGAGTGATTTACCCGGCATCGACTTATATAACAAACTGTCCGTAGCCATGGCAAGATAATTGTTGAACACAGGGTTGTAGTCATAGTAATATTCATACCTGAATACGATATCGGGTTTAAATCGGAGATAGGGGTCCCAAAGCGTCGACAAATAGAGATTACGGGCCTCTGGCAAACCCTTACCCACCGTGCCCATATCGAGAAGATTGGTATATAGGGTCACTTCCAACGGCCCATCCTTCAGGCTTTTTACAATCTCCTGGGTACGGGGATGGATCGTATTGATCTTGCGTGCTGTAGTATCCCAATAGCCCGTAAGACTTGGCCGTGAGGTAAAATAGCCTGTCAATAACCCCGCTATGACGATCAGCGTGTACCGCCCTGCTTTTATCCACCAGGGCCTGGACTCCATTTCTCCTCTCAACCGCAGGATAGTAAACCCTAAGAACATGCACGCGATGATCACAAAATAAAAAAAGTCTTTTGTCGTGATCAGACCGCTCAGCATTTTTGCCGTGCGACCTTCGAGTGATAAAAAATAGGTGAGGTCCCTGACAAAATCATACTTCTGCCATAGGCTCCCTATATGGCTAAGTATAAATATGATGGTAAAAGTACTGATACCTGATATGATCTGGTAAGTGGTAAGGCTCGACATAAAGATCCCTATCGCCGAATAAGCGCAGATCATCAGGTAGAAGCCCAATGAGGCGGATAATAAAAGACCGTAGTCGATATGCCGGATACTGAATGCACCCGTCACCATAAAAATACCAAGTATCCCCAGCAGCAACAGGTTATAGACCATGACCGCCAGGTATTTTCCCAGTACGATCCTGGGTAATTTCACAGGGGAAGAATAGAGTAATTGTATCGACCCATTGTTGATCTCCCTGCTGATAAGCCCCATGGTCAGTAATGGAACGAAGAGGTAAAGATTTTGAAGGACAGTAGCAAAAACACCTTCCGGCCCCAGAAAAATAGATATTGTTATCGATGTTTCGCCAAAACTCTTAAATTTTGGGGTATTTCGCTGAAAGATCTCCTGCCAGTTCGCGTAAGGATAAACACTATTCACATAGACTATTGCGCATTGAATAAGAAAGACCAACGCTAAGAACCAGGCCACGGGGGAATAGAAAAGGTTCCTTAATTCGTTTCTCGCTATTTTGATGATCATTATCAATTGTTTTATTTGGTCGATTGTTGGGATATTTTTTTGAATATGTCGTCCAGCTCTCCTTTGTCGATGCTGATCTCCTGTAAACGCCAGTCGCCGGCGACACTAGCCGCTATGATTTTTTCAGTGATCTCCCGTTCTCCTTCAAAATAGATGCGGAACCTTTTCTCCGTCATATATTCCATACCGGTGATGCCTCGGATCTTTAACAGATCTTCTCTTGCCGGTGGGTTTTCCATGCTGACGACGACTGCATTTGTCTGAATGTAATTGTTAAAGGACTCCATACTGTCGGAAAAAACGATCCTCCCGGATTCTATCATGACGATCTCCTTGCAAAGCAGATTGACTTCCGAAAGCACATGGGATGACAACAGCACCGTATGCTCTGCCGCGATCTCCTTTATCAGCTTCCTTGCCTCTATCAGCTGATTGGGATCAAGTCCGTTGGTGGGTTCGTCCATCACCACCAGTTTGGGCTTATGTATGATGGCCTGCGCAATACCCACCCTTTGACGATAGCCGCCCGATAGGTTTTTTATCAACCTGGAACTGACCTGGGTGATACCACAGCGTTCTTTTACCGCCTCCAGGGCCGGCTTTATTTTGTCTTTCTGCACCAGCCGTAATTCAGCACTGTACATAAGGTATTCATCCACAGTAAGGTCAGTGTATAGCGGCAGGGTCTGTGGCAGATAGCCGATCTTTTTCTTGGCCTCTTCCGGAGATTTCCTCAGGTCTATGCCGTCGATATATACATTTCCCTCTGTCGGGTTCAACGTCCCGCAGATGATCTTCATGGTGGTCGATTTGCCCGCTCCGTTGGATCCTAAAAGTCCGATGATGCCTGTACCTTCAATTTGGATCCCAATATCCCGGATAGCCCATGTACTGCTATATTTATGAGAAAGGTTTTCAGTTTTTAATATCATGATTATAGTGATTTAGTAATTATTGATCATCAACACCGTTTGAGCTGCGTCACCCGATCCGCCCGGCAGCCCCAGCAACGCCAGCGTCGTATTCTTGTACCGCCAGATCTTTGAAGGAGCATATGGGTCCGATTCTGCATTATTGATCCCGTCCGCGGTGTAGGTGACAAGCAATGCCCCGGTGGCCGCATCCCTGAACTCAAAAGTATAGCTGCCGATATCCTGCGTAGCCGGATAGCTTTTGAACTCAGTAATTCCCTTATAGGGCAAGGTCGTCACCTCACTGCCGTTGTTCTTCCCGGTGATGTTGATACTGACAGGGGCGCTGTTGGGAGAGAGATTGACAAATCGGATGCCCGCGGCGCTGTCGGATACGGCGTGAAGGGGGAGCTTGTCTGTAGTGAATAAGGTATCGGGAGCATTGATGGTGCCTGTTAAGAACAGGCTATTGATGGACCCTGAAGAGAGGTTGAGGGTGAGATTAAAAAGGGGCTTATCTTTTTGCAGGGTGTCAGGATACTGGTACAGCGCCAGCTTTTGCATCCCGGGGTTGAAGGTCACCCGGTTATTGTTATTGTATTCATCCGTACTGAAAGTATTGTAGACGATCTGATTGGCGCCCAGATACCAGGTAAGGGAGTCTGTTCCCGAAAAATTGGTCACCAGCGGAGCGCTTCCTACGACCCCATTGATAATAGTAAGGGAAGAGGGTGGTGGTGGGGCAGATTGTTTGGAACAGGACGCAATGCCTGCCAACAGCAAAATAAATAGAGAGATGTTTTTTATTTTCATAACTAGTAAGTAAACCCAGGTATCACAACCTGAGATTCTGTTAGAACCGTGCGTAACAGTCTCCCGTTACACGGCTCCGGTTATCAAATCGTTGGTTTAGATCCTAAGAGTGCCCAGTGGGCAAAGAGATTCGGTTCTCGCAGGCATACCCCGTGCAGCCACCGGATCGCCTTCAGTTCGCTGGCTCTTAGGTTCTTGTACTTTCGTCTTGCCCAGCTCGTAAGTTTTACATTGATGATGTGCATAAACTTCTTGAGTTTTGTTTTGTAAAATTTACCGTAGTAATTGATCCAGCTTCTCAGTACAGGGTTGATCGCTGTAGCGATCTCCTGTATGTTGTTGTCGCTCTTCTTTAATACGTCCCACTTCCGCATCTTCTCGTTCATCGACCGCATTGACTCCTGACTCACCGCTGGCAGCCAGTTGGTGAACCATTCACCGCGCTGTCCATTCTCGGCCAGCCTCGGCCGGAAGGTATATCCCAAAAAGTCAAATGACATCTTCGGGAGTCCTTTCGCCGTCCGGTTACTATCCTTGCAGTACACGATCTTCGTCTTCTCCGGATGCAGTTGCAGTCCGCATTCTTCCATCCTTCTTTCCAATGCCGCCTTTATTACCAGGGCATCATTCAGCCGGTGACAGTGAATGATCGCATCGTCGGCGTATCGCTCGAACCGACATCCGGGAAACCCTCTTTCCAGCCATACATCCATGCAGTAGTGCAGGTACAGGTTGGCTAGTACAGGCCCAATGATCGATCCTTGCGGCACCCCCTTCGTCCTGGCTACTATCGTACCATCTGCTTTTTGCAATGGCGCCTTCAACCAGCGCTCGATGTACAACAGCATCCATTTCACCCGGCAGTGCTTTCCGACTGCTTTCATCAAAAGCCCATGCGGAATGTTCTCAAAGTATCCCTTGATGTCCACCTCCACCACCCAGTTCAGCTTCCAGCAGCGCTCTCGCGCTTTACCTAACGCCATCACCGCTGACTTCCGGGGTCTGTATCCATAGGAATCCTCGTGAAAGATCAGCTCCAGTCCCGGTTCCAATAGCCCTCTTACTACTGTCTGGGCAATCCGGTCAGCTATCGTGGGTATGCCCAGAGGTCTTAGTCCACCTCCTTTCTTCGGRATCTCGACCAGCTTTACCGGCGGTGGCATGTAACTCCCTGAACTCATCCGGTTCCACAACCGGTACAAGTGTTCCTTGTATCCGGCGTGGAAGGACGTTAAGCTCATTCCATCCACTCCTCCGGCTCCTTTGTTCGAGCGAACCTTCTGATAGGCCATGCTCACCAATCGCCGACTAATACTAAACGGTTTTGTTTCGCTCACTTTCGTACCTCCTGAAGTCGCCTTCAGTTTTCGTCCATGAAAAAAAAAACTTGATAACAGCCTCCCTTCGCTCCATCTCCATTACAGGGACTTCATCACTAATACGGAGGCTTCTGCCCCTGTGCCAGTCATCGATACTTTCTATCTCGCTGTCCTTGCAGCTTGATATTTTCTCTTACCATTCCGGCGACAGGTTCTCCTGTTCCCGGTAAACGCCTGTATTAAGCTCACGCCGTCTATACGCCGGATGCCGCAGCAACAGTGTTCAGGTAGCCTTGCTGCTTATCCCGGAGACGGTACTGCACCCCGGTTTTGACATCATCTCACACTTTCGACGCCTTGGGCAACGGTTCACTTCGTTCGTCTTCTTAATACACACCTGACAGGTTATCCTGCCTTTCCCTTTCATGCTCACTACCACAACTCTTGATTGCAGCAGCTAAAGGTGGTTTGAAGGCTGCTCCTGATAGCCGCCTCCGGTGGGCCCGCCACCATCATTTACCGAGCATTGAACTGCTCGCTCAAAGAACTAATTCGAACTCGCTGTCCATTCAGGACACTCAATACCCGGTGTTTTGGATGAGATAATGATCGTAGATGATCTCCTGGGTAGGGATGGGATACAGCAGTTGGTAGTCGCCTTTCCAGGGTTGTTTTACAGGGATGACGGACAGGACATCATGTGCCTGACCTGTCCTTTTAAGATTGAACCAGCGATGCCCCCACTCGCAAAAGAACTCTCTTTGCCATTCTTTGGATAGGGCGGCTTTAAGGTCCGTATTTGATAGGTTACCCGGCAGATCTGTCAACCCGGCCCGGCTGCGGATAGCATTTATATCCGCAATGGCAGCGTTATCGCCGCCCGCCCCCCCATTCGTTGCCGCCTCTGCGCGTATCAGGTATTGCTCTGCCAGCCTTAACACCATATAATATTCAGTGGCGACCCCGCCCAGTGTATGGTTATAGACGCCTGTTTTATATTTATAAGGGAAGTAAAAGGTGGAAGAGGGTATGCTGGGATCAGGTGTATAATCGGTGCTGTCGATCCAATTCGCCCTTCGCTTGTCGCCTGGTTCAAACGCATTCACCAGCCGGCTGGTTAAAAATACCAAAAAAGGCCTCCCTGTGTGCAGCGGGTTTGGCAGCATGAGTGCGCCTTCAGGAGTGGCATTTCCCAGGTTGGTGACAGCGGTATTCTGTTGCAGTTGCCAGATCGCTTCGTTACTGGTGGTCAGGAACACATTGTTCAGATCAGGTTCTAAATGGTATAGCTCTGCATGACTGATCACCGCGCCAGCCTGTATAGATGCATTGGTATAATCTCCCGTATAGAGATAAACCCTGGCTAACAGTGCGGCTGCCGCCCACTTGTTGGGTCTTATCCGTTGTCCCGCGCTTATGTAGTTGTCGGGTAAAAGAGCCTGGGCGTCTTTCAGGTCCTGTATGATCTGATTGTATACATCGGCTTGCTTTGTCCTTGCCAGGTTGGAGGTTTTGTTAAAATCGGTTGTAAGCACCAGCGGTACATCCCCAAAAAAATTGGTGAGATAAAAATGGCAAAAAGCGCGTATGAACTTAGCTTCTCCTGTCAGTTGTTTTCTGGTGCTGTCGGTCAGGTCGGGCGAATGGGAAGCATCGACCCCTTCCAGGATCGCATTGGCGCCATAAATACCAATGGTGTAGGCGCTTGTCCATAGTGTGGGGATATAAGACTGGTCGGCCAATTTTGCCGTAACATTATTTGCGGAGATCTGATACAAAGTGTTATTGACGGTTGATGTCTGCAGCTCGTCGGATGACAGACCGGCCAGGATCGTGGTTAGCCCGCAGCTGAATGTAGTGGTGGCAAAATTACCGGTGCGTAAGCCATCTGTTCCGTTGATGAGCTGTGTATATACCCCCGCCATGGCAGATGTCGCAGTAGCATCCGAACCAAACACTTTCGGGATCGTGATGCTGTTGGTAGGTTCCGGAATACTGATCATCTTTGAGCAAGAGGACAAATACGTAATCAGGAAAAAAATAATAGTTGATGTATGAATGCGCATATCTATCCTGTTAAAAGTTAAAAGATAAGTCCCCTGTGATCGTTCTGGGGATCGGCATGGTCCCAAAGCCGGTGATACCCGGGTCGGGTCCTTTAGATCCGGTGATCGTAAATACATTTTGAGCCTGAATAGAAAAAACACATCCTTTTGCCCCCGTTTTTTTCACCACCTTTTGCGGCAGGGCATAGCTGATGGCCAGCGTATTGAGACGCAGATAGGACGCATCGACGACAACGCCGTCGGAAGAGGAAAAGTTATAGTCGGAATTCTGTGGGGCAGTGGTAAACCTTGCATAAGCAGCCCGGTCCCCGGGATTTTGCCAGCGGCCCTTAAATATTTCAGTCGATATATTCGAGGCGCCTCCTGCCGGGGAAGTCAACAATGAGTTTACCCCTTTTTGTTTGACAAAACTGAAGTTAAGACCAAGCTGAACCCCTTTATAGCCGAATTGAGTGCCAAAACCTCCCGAATACTTAGGGGCGTAATCGATAACGATACGCCGGTCGTCGTTTAAAATGCCGGGTGTGATAGATGCATCGTAATATATCTTGCCGTCGTGATTGAAATCCTGATAGGTATATTCGCCGGTGAGGGGGTCTACGCCTGTGTAATGAAGCGCAAAACTGATCGTTGTCGGGGAACCTACTCTATATAAGGTTGCATAGGGCGATTTGTCCAGGTTGGGGAAGGCCAGTAGTTTGTTCCTGTTGACGGCGATATTGAAGTCTGCAGACCAGGTGAAGTTCTTTGTTTGAATGATAGTGGCACGTACAGCGCCCTCCACGCCGGAGTTTTGAACAAGGGCAGGGGAGTTGGCGGTGACGGTACCAAAGCCGGTGAGCAGCGGTGTCGGATAAGGTACCAACTGATTGCCTGTACGCTCGCGGTACCAGGCGATCGACAGATTGATACGGTTATCATCAAAAAAACCAAGCTCCAGGGCTCCTTCCAGTTTTTTGTTGGTTTGCCATTGGAACCGGGGATTGACGGCCTGGATACTGATCAACGGTGAAATACCACCGTAATCGGGTTGGCTAACGATAGAAACGCCCAGCGGGTTCCACAATGAAATATACTGGTAATCACCGATGCCATCGCTGCCCGTTATACCATAGCTGCCACGGAGCTTCACAAAATTCATCCAGGATGGCAGCGCCTCCTTTAGCCATTTTTCTTCGGAGCCTATCCAGGCGAACGCCATAGACCCAAAATTCCCGAATTGTCTGCCCGGTCCAAAACGGGAAGACCCGTCCCTTCTGGCGCTCAGGTCCAGAATATATTTGTTGTACAGGTTATAGTTTATATTGGCGAATACACCCACGTATTTTTTAAACCTGTCGTCAGCAGTGTTCTTACTGATAGGGGCGGCTGAGATGGAACTCAGCAGATAATCGTTGGTATACCCAAAACCACTCTGCATCTTAAGATGCGTTGCCGTAGATTGAAAGGTACCGCCTGCCAGGATACCCAGTTTTCCACTACCTATCAGCACGGTGTAGTCGAGCTTTGGCTCGACGGTCCAGTTGGTGTTGTCAGTTGTACTGAAATAGGCCTGGCCCGTTGGATTCAGGAGGGGGTTTTGTGCAGTGATTGGATTGAAGTAGCTTGAGTTATTATGTGCATCATCATAGCCAAAGCTCGTTGAAAACAACAGGTTGCTGAAGATCCTGTACCCGAGCTTAAAGTTGGCATTCAGATAATTGGTTTTTTGAGGGGTGGTTTGTTTTATCGAGCCAAATGGGTAGCTGACCACAGCGAAATAGGGACTCATTCCCTTGTTCCATCCCTCCCAGTTCAGGTTCCTATTCCCGGAAAACATAGACGGTGCATTGGGTGGCAGTGCGCTGACAGCAGCGCCACCTGGAAAACCGACCACATCCACATCCGAGTAGGAGAGGGCGGTGGTGAACGAAAGATCCAGTTTGTTATTGAGGCTGCGATAGCTGGTGACTGAATTGATCGTGGCTCTCTGTGTACTTCCGGACGTGGTCGTAATATCCGTTACCCGGGAATATCCGCCTCTAAGGCTGAATGTCGTTTGGGCGCTGCCGCCGGACAACGACATTGATACGTCGGTATATTTTCCCGTGCCGCCATAAGCAGCCCTCTGCCAATCCGTATAACGTGTGGAATCCCATAGCAGCAGATCGGGGGCAATCAATACATTGGGCGTGATAGCATCATTCTTGAGCGCCTCCCGCCGCATCTGAAAATACTGGCTCGTATTCAGCATATCCCAGTAGCTGGTGTTCTTAGTGATCCCCTGCCGGAGACTGAGATTGAGTTGCGCAGGCCCTTGTTTTCCTTTCTTGGTAGTGATCAGGATAACGCCTTTTGCTCCCCGTGAACCATAGATAGCGGTAGCGCCGGCATCTTTTAATACCTCGATGCTTTCTATATCTTTTGGGTTGATGCTAAATAAAGGGCTTTGTCCATTTGTAAAGCCCGACACTCCCTGGTTGAACCCCTGTGAACCAAAGACATAACTACTCTTATTGGACATTTCGAGTATGGTTATGGGCACCCCGTCGATCACATATAATGGGTCGGATGTCGAGGAAGGGTTCAGATCGCTTCTACCTCTCAATTCCACCTTTACAGGACTGCTGGCATATCCTGAATACGGTGTGACCACCAACCCTGGCACCCTTCCCTGCAGCGCCAGCATAGGGTTCAGGACAGGCTGCTTCTCTATTTCCTCCGCGGTTACTTTAGCGATATCCCCGGTGGCCAGGCGCCGGCTGGTTCTTCCATAGGCCGTTTTTATCACTTCATCCAGTTTATCGACGGCATCCTTCAAAACGATACTGAGATCACCTGACGGAGGTACGGCCATCCTATCAGTTTTGTACCCGATCATGCTGACAACAAGCGTGTCGGTCAGCCTGACCTTATCCAGGGTAAATACGCCCTTGACATCGGTCAATGTACCGCTGTTTACATGCAGGATCATGATGCTTGCGCCTTCCAACGGCTGATCGAGTTTGTTCCGTACTCGTCCTGATACTCTGACAACGGGAATTATAAATTTTGGCGTCGCAAAAATGCTCTTTTTTGATAGTGTTATCAGTTTTCCCACCAGCGAATAGGAAATAGGCTGATCTTTGAACAGCAGCTCCAGCACTTCCCCGAGAGGTCTGTCCTTTACATTGATCGTTATTTTTTTTGTTTTGTCCAGCAGGTCGGGGTCATAAAAGAATGTATACCCCGTCTGTTTCTTTATTTCCGCAAACACCGATCGTACTGAAGTGTTGGTCGTCTTAAGACTGACATTTTGTGCGAAGCCGATGGTCGATGTAATTGAAAAAAACATCACCAGCAGTGGCGTAATCGATTTTCGATACATTCTCGTTTTGGTTATTATGAATGAGCAATAGTTTCCCATCGTTGTGGAACGTCGATATAAATAACCCCAATAAATTGTAGGACTAAGGTAGAACGGTCAGTTTTTTTCCTTGCAGATGGAAATGGACATTGTTTTTTCCCAAAACGTCCAACACCTGTGAAAGCATGGTATTCATAGGTATCTCACCTTCGAAATGTTTGTCTAGCGGAGCTCCATTCTCATATATTATTTCCAGGTCGTACCAACGGGAAAGCTGGCGCATCACTGTTCTCAGATCGGCGTATTTAAAATAGAATTCGTCATTCTTCCAGGCCATTTCGAGATCCATGTCTACGTCGGTAATAAGCCTGAATTTATTGTCTTTATCCAATTGAGCTTGCTGTCCGGGCAACAACAATTGCTCATTTCCCCCCTTTTTAACTTTTACAGACCCCTGCAGGAGCGTTGTCTTAATAATATCCTCATCGCTGTAAGCGTTGATATTGAAGTTTGTCCCCAACACCTCGACCCTCATATTATCGACGTTTACGAGGAAAGGCTTTTTTGTATCCCTGGCCACTTCAAAGTATGCTTCTCCGGTGATCGATACGACCCTCTGGTCCCCTGAAAAGGTGGTAGGGAAAGTAATGGAAGATGCAGCATTCAGCCAAACTTGTGTTCCATCAGAAAGCGTCAGCTGATACTTGCGTCCCACAGGCGTTGTCATCGTATTATTGGATATGGCCGCCGTCGTCTTGTCCTTATGATAGGTCAGTTTTCCGCTGTCCTGCTCGATCCTTGCGCCATTTTGCAGAGCAACGACCCCATTCCCCGAACTGTCCAGGATTACCTGTTTCCCATTATCGAGGGTAAGGATAGCGCCGTTCTTCCCGGGCAAAACATCATTGACAATGCCGGCCTGAAGCGCTTTTTCAGTGGTCTTTTTTATATCAAAGAGATAGATACCTCCGCTGACAATGACACCCAAAAGACATGCGGCAGCCACGATCCTGATCCATTTTAGTTTACTTCTGCTGCCGACCTTTTCATAATTGATCTCAAGACGTTTTCCTTTACGCATCATTTCATCAAACAAAGTGTCCCAGTCAACGTTCTCCGATGAATAGCGCGAGTTCCTCCTCGCTTCCCACAAATGCTTAATATCTTCCGTAACTATGTCATTTTCAGACAGTTCACCCATCAACTGCCAAAACTCCCTCAACTCGTCCGTCGAGCAGGTGTTGTTCACATACCGATTGAAAAGGTATTGTAGCCGTATGGGGTTACTTGACATGGCAGTTGGCTTATACTATAAAGACGATTGTCAGATTGCGCAACAGCTATCCGGAAAGAAAAAAAAGAAAAATTATTTCCTCAGTGTATATAACAGGAAGGTAGTAATGGGTATATTATTCTTACTCAGGAACCCTCTTATGGCCTTCAGCGCCTCTTTGGTATGGTTGTTTACAGTGTGTATAGAGAGATTGAGTTCCCGGGCTATTTCGTCGTGGGTCATACCTTTTTCACGGCTTAAGGTATAAACCAGGCGCCGCTGGGGGGACAATTGGCGTACAGCTTCCTGTACTATATTTTGGTAGTCCTTTTCCAATAGTTGTATCTCCAGCGAGCGATCCAGTTCACCGGCCATTTCTTTGGCAATGAGATGCTGCAATTTGTGGTTTCTGGCGGCATAACGCAGAAAATCGATCGCTTTATTGTATGCCACTTTTTGAATAAATGCTTGAATATGTTCGATGTCGGCAATCCATTCCCTACCTAGCCATAGTTTCAAAAAAATGTCCATGACAAGTTCCTCCGCCACTTCCCTGGATTTGACAATGCCTATCAGGTAGTCGAAGATCCTACCTTTATAGAGGTCAAAAAGTCTGCGAAAAGCGGTTTCGTCCCCTTCTGTAATTCTACGCAATATTTCGGGCGTAATATGGTCGCTGTCCGTCGCCATTCAGATAGATCAATTTATGAAGATAGATTTATTTGCAGATAAATAAGAAAAAATATCGAAAACTGCCGGTTCCAAGTTGTCTAAATCCACCCGTTACAAAGTCCATTTTACCCCGATCTATTACAGAATAAGGACACTAACTTGCTTATCTAAAAATAAAATTATGGCTAGTAAAGATTTTACCACAACCATTTTAGTTGATAAAACCCCAACAGAGGTATTCGATGCCATCAATAATGTCCGTGGATGGTGGCCGGGGGAGATTGAAGGCGGTTCAAAGAAACTAAACGACGAATTTACTTATCAATATGAAGAGATCCACTACAGCAAACAGAAGTTGATAGAGGTCGTTCCTGACAAAAGGGTCGTGTGGCTTGTCACGGACAGTCGTTTGAATTTTATAAAAGATAAGAGCGAATGGACTGGCTCAAAAATAAGTTTTGAGATCACTAAGAAGGAGAACAAAACACAAATCCGGTTTACCCACCAGGGTTTGATCCCCGAGAATGAATGCTTCGACTCTTGCTCAAGTGCATGGACAAAGATCATAAACAATAGTTTGCACGGCTTTATTACCGTAGGTAAAGGGCTGGATGACCTGCAATAAAGTTGAACAAACTGATATGGAAACGCTAAAAGGACAGCCTGTAGTCGTTACAGGCGGAAGCCGTGGCCTCGGACTCGGCATTGTAGAGGCATTGGTGGAGCAACAAGCGCGCGTAACTGTCGTAGCGCGTGATCATGGTCGTCTCGTCGAGGTTGCACGACGGCTTGGTGTCAATGTTATTCAAGGCGATGTCACCGACGAAAAGATGGCCAGGAGCGTCTTACACGACATACGCCCTTCGGTGCTGGTGCTCAATGCCGGAGAAACCCCTCCAACGAGCCCTCTTCACGAACTCACCTGGGAAAACTTCTCCCGGGTATGGGATGTCGATGTAAAAGCCGGGTTTTACTGGTTACAGGCAGCGATCCGTCTTCCGCTGCCGCGCGGCAGCCGGGTGATCATAGGGTCGAGTGGGGCGGCGGTAAACGGATCACCTCTTTCCGGCAGCTATGCCGGTGCAAAACGCATGCTATGGTTTATGGCGGATTACGCCAATGCCGTAGCCGGAGAGCTTGACCTCGACATCCGCTGCCAGGCCATTCTCCCCATGCAGATCATCGGGGATACTGAGTTGGGGCGCCAGGCGGCCGGAGCCTATGCAAAACGTAAGGGCATCAGCATCGAGACCTACCTGGCCGGGTTCGGTGCTCCCATGCCGCCTCGTAAGGTCGGTGAAAATGTCGTATCGATCCTCACCGACCCCCGTTATGAGACAGGGATAGCCTTTGGTATGAAAGGCGACAAAGGCATTATTTCGCTGGACAAATAAGACCGTCATTTCTCAATAGATTTGCGCTGCATCTTTCGGAAGTTGCTGCACATGCTGCATAAAGGCTGTTACGGCACTATCTTCCGCCACCGGATATTCGTATCCTAACCTTGCAGCTACATACATAGCCGTCTCCCTGAATAGGGTCATTGTCAGATACACGGCATTCCAGATATTGTTCAAATCAGCATCCGGATACGTAGCCAGCCATTTATCATATATTTTACTTTCCAGGTATTGTTGATAATTCTTTCCAAACTTCCCCGGGTTCACGGCAAACCCATGCTTACAGCCAATATACCAATCCATCATCTGTCTTAGCGCCTCATGAATCACCTGATGAAATAGTTCCATTATCAGTGTTGTTTCCCCGCGCCATAAACCTTTGGCCAACCCGGAATTAGTATACCAGAATTCATTACAGCAATCCGAAAAAGACCGTGAAGAGGGTTGGCGAACGATGTAGCTTTTATCGCTGGGAGCTGGAAGCGGCCGATCCAGGAATAACCCTTTTTTGTCCCATAAAACCTGACATAGGCTATCACTGGTGAAAAAATCCAGTTTCTCCACCGGCACAAGCACCAGATCAATCCGATTTCCATCCATGAACTGTATAAGATAGGAAAATGCGTCTTTCAATTCCGGCGATGGAGGGTACAGTTCCATATCCTCCGGCATTTGCAGGATCATCCTCTGTCCGAATACATCTATCCAGCTATGATCCTGTATAAAAGGGGTCAAACTGTCAACTACATAAATAATATCATAGTCCTGAAAAATATCTTTTTTTACATTTGGGTTTGACCTGGATCCATCTTGCAGGACGGACAAAATTCCGGGGTATTTTGCCGCGACACTTATTATTAGCTCCATCATCTCCCTTTCACTTCTACTGACCATATCATTATCTGCATTTACTGCAATATAATTATTTGTTGAAAATCCCTGTAAAGTACGCGATGTTATACAGACCAAAATATTTTCAAAAACTTGTCCCCTTTTAAAACCCCGATCGTCATTAAGTAATAACAACTAAATTTTCAATGTATCATGGAAAAATTTATGCTTTTATTCAGAGGCAGCGATGTTTATCAACCAGGCCAGTCGCCTGAAGCTTTACAAGCTCTTAAACAAAAGCTGATATATTGGGTAGCCGACCTTCATAAAAAGGGACAGCATATAGCCAGTGAACCATTAGAGCCCATTGGCAAACAGGTTAGCGGCAGAAAAAAGACGATAACCGATGCGCCTTTTGGAGAGGGTAGAGAAATTATTGGTGGTTGTACTATTGTACAGGCAAAAGATATAGATGAGGCTATTGAAATCGCAAAAGGCTGTCCTATTTTAGAATCGAATGCCAACATTGAAGTGCGCCCTATCCAAAAGGTGGAGATGTAACCATCACCATGTTTGAAGTATCAACCGGCCGATACTTCGCCGTTCTTCCATATCCTGGTGTGCCCGGGCTGCATCAACCAGGGGGTACGAAGTTATCTTTACGTCCAGTTGACCCGATCGTATCCATTGGATGATCTCCTTCGTCCATTGCTCCCTTAATGTGAGGGGGGCGGAATAGAGCCTGGCACTCACGATCCTGGTGTTGGACATGATAAGACCCGACATATCCACTATGGATGGCTGCCCTGAGCTGTTGCCATAGACTACCATAGTACCGCCGCGGGCAAGACGGGACAGCAACGCAGCGCCAACATGGCCGCCCACCGAATCGAGTATCAGGTCTATGCCCTTTTTTTCAACGAGAGCGTCCAATTGATCCAGCCAATTGCCGGCAGTGTAAATGACAGTACTGGTAGCGCCAAGGGATGAAACATATCCTGCCTTATCTGCACTGCCGGCCATCCCGATGATAGTACCGACACCTTTCAGTCCGGCTATACGTATAACAGAAGACCCAACTCCACCGGCTGCGGCGGTAATCAGCAGGGAATCATACCCGTCAGACTGATGTAGCAGGTTCTGCGCCGTAAGATGATGTATCAGCATGCCTGTTCCCAAGGGAAGTTCCTCTGGTAATAAAGTGACTTCGCTGGCTGGTATAACGGCAAATTGAGCATAGCCTGCCTGGGCGTACCCGGTTATACGCTGGCCGGGATAAAGGTGCCGTACCTCTTTGCCGGCATCTTCTATGATACCTTCCACTTCTCCGGGCATAACGGCCGGAAACTGTTTTAATATTGGATGTCTGCCTTTGCGGATGAGGGTGTCTACATAATTAAGCCCCACGGCCTCTACCCGGACAAGTACTTCGTCCGGCTTACAAACAGGCAAGGGGATCTCCTTAATTGTCAATAATTCCGGCCCTCCATAATTTACTAATTGTATTGCTTTCATGAGTAGTACTTTTATATGGGCAATTTATTGGCAAACCCGGGATTGATCATTATGGGTTACCTTTAGGAAAGTAAAAGAAGTTGTATGTTACAATTGAGATGTGATGATATTAATGCCGACTGGAAGGAGAGGGCGCTGGGGCTCAGGGATGCTGTTGAGTTGTTTCGGGGAAAATGGAAATTTGTGATCCTTAAAACCCTTGCACATGGTCCCCTGCGTTTTAAAGACCTGCAGGAAAAATTGAATATTAGCCCAAAAGTGCTTACCCGGGAGCTTCGGGAGCTGGAACAAAATCTGCTGATCGTCCGTACGATAAGAAAAATGAAGCAGATCTCCGTCGAGTATGCGGTTACCGAATATGCGAGAGAAACAAAATGGATACTTGAAACACTTATCTCATTTGGTGAGAATCACAGAAAAAAGATAAAAGCGCAAGTAAAGGCGTAAGGTGGTTTATAAACGCCGTAGCACATCCCTCGTCGTACTTATCAGGTCTGTAGCACCCGGCCGGCAATTACGTAACAGGATCACCGCATTCCCCGTTTTAGGGTCTATGGAAAATTGTGAAGTATAGCCGGGGTCGGAGCCGTCATGCCCGATCATCGTCAATGAATTGTCACGCATGATCATCATCCCCATACCATAACTCCTGCTCCCTGAGGGGATCTCCAGCATTTTGCGAATGCTGGCGGCCTTGATCAATGTACCGTTCATAAATGCGATCTCAAATCTGGCCAGGTCAACAGGTGTCGACCAGATACCGCCATTAGGCACTCTGTAGCCCATACCGTCTATCTGTCGCAACGGCGTCTGTGTATTGATAATCCCCGTCCGATACTCGATACCCGGGGCCAGCCGGTCGCGTTTGTCGCCAGGCACGGCGAAAAAGCTGTTGTTCATGTTCAGTGGCGTAAAGATCCTCTCCTGAACTAATTGGACATACGGCTTGTCTGCCGCACGCTCCAGTGCCAGGCCAAGCAGGGCAAACCCGACATTCGAATAGGAGAATTGCTCACCAGGGCTGCTGTGAAAGGATACATGGGGGATGAGAGCCAGTACTTTTTCTTCCCATTTGTCGACTGGACCAAAACTCAGATCCGGGATGCCTTGGGGTTCCCGGTCAAGCCCGGAGGTATGCGAAGCCAGCTGTTGCAAAGTAAAGCGTGTCTGTTTATCATACCCCGGCAGGAGTTTGATCTCCGGCACATAAGTTTCGGCAAGGTCATCCAGTTTGACCTTGCCTTCTTCCACCAGTTGCATGAGCAAGGTGACAGTGAACATTTTCGTGATCGAGCAGATCCGGTAAATGGTACCGGTGTCAGCAGGAATATCCTTGTCGTAGCTTGCATAGCCACAGGCTCCGGCCCAGATGACCTTCCCTTTTTCGACGATGGCCGCCGACAAGCTGCCATGAAGATTGTCTTTTTTTAGATCATTGGTCAGTTCTTTCTGTAGATCGGAGATGATCTTCACTTGTCTGGAGTCCGGCTGCCCCGGACACAGCTGACAGAAAAGGACGAATAAGGATAGAAAAAGATAGCTGCGTATCATGGTTGGGTTGTTGGATGTTTAAACTTACGATTTGCCCGGAGGGTATCCAAATCCATTAAATTCTGCAATGAATTACATATATTGTAATATCAAATACAAAAAATATGAAACATACATGTTAATATGGCAAAGGAAATAGAGAGAAAATACCTTATTGATCTAAAAAAATGGCGGGAGATGAAGAAACCTTCCGGGCATCATTACAGACAAGGCTATTTGCTAACAGATCCACAAAAAACAATTAGAGTGCGGCTTACCGAGACAACGGGATTCCTGACTATAAAAGGTGTTTCTGTTGGTACTACAAGATCGGAGTATGAATATGAGATACCAATCACTGAAGCAAAAGAGTTGTTAGATAATTTTTCGACTTCCGAACTATCAAAGATCAGGTATCACATAGAATTTAATAACAAAATATGGGAGGTAGATGAGTTCTTAGGTGATAATGCTGGGCTTTTTATCGCTGAAATTGAATTGAAAAGCGAGGATGAAGTTTTTGACCTCCCGGAATGGGTGACAAAGGAAGTTACTGAGGAAAAGAAATATTATAATTCCAACTTAACAATAAATCCATATAAAAATTGGGCTCCTTAAACACACACAATCAGCGTATCGCAAAAATGACTTTTGCCTCCGTCTATCCTATGTATATCGCAAAAGTGGAGAAGAAAGGCAGAACAAAAGAAGAATTACATCAGGTCATACAATGGCTAACAGGATTTGACAACAAGAAACTGCAGGAACTTATAAAAGAAAAGGTAACTTTTGAAACCTTCTTCCAACATGCTTCACTAAACCCCAATACAAACCTCATTACCGGGATTATCTGCGGGTATCGTGTAGAGGAAATCGAGAATCCGTTGACGCAGAAGGTTCGATATTTAGATAAATTAGTGGATGAGTTGGCAAAGGGTAGGAAGATGGAAAAGATTTTGCGCGGATCGTAAATATGAATTACTTTATTATGAACTTAAAAATAATTACCTGTTCGCTTTTTGGTTTTTTATTTGCCCCGCTGTTAAATTCGGCTCAGACATTAAGCTGCAGCGACCTGAAGAATGGCGTTTTTGTCTTCTTCTCAAGCGCCGACGGATCCAGCCGGATCTACACCCGAAATCGTGAAATGCAAAAAGAATTTAGTCCGGCAACACACGAGACAGTGAATTGGGATGTTGAGTGGGTAAGCGATTGCGCTTATTATTTAAAATATAATTCCGGATTGGAGGATAAACCCAAGCAGACACAGGAACTGTTAAAAAAACATAAGTTCTTATTCCAGATCCTCAGCGTTACCGACGACTACTATATTTTTCAGAGTACCCTCGACAACGCCTCCAATCCAGTCATTTCAAAGGATACGCTTTGGATAAAACAACGAAGCGATGCCAAAAGAAAAGTGACCACCAACCCAAAGATTGACAGCCTGCTGGCATTGCGAAAAGCAGTATTCGACTCAGTCGTCAGCAAAGCGGCTTTCTTATATGTTTTCAGACCGGGAAAATTCGCCGAAAGCCTGGTAAGCTATACACTTTGTTTGAACGATGTGCCCATCTGCGAAATGGCCAACAAGGCATCCTATATCATTCGTTTATCCAAAGAGGGGCAAACGACATTCGTAGCCAAAGTTAAAAAACAGGAAACCTCCATCACGATCAATGTTAAATCAGGCAACAAATATTTCCTGCGCTGTGAATTGCCCTGGTCGCTGGCACCTAAACCTAAGCTTACTGAAGTAACGAGGGAAGAAGCTCAGCCTTACTTCGACAGTGTTATTAAATAGAATTCAATTACTAATCTTCGCGCAATCTTTCGTCGGTATACGTGATCGTGGTTCTACCGTGCGGCCAGGGTTGTCCGTTTTCATCTAAGCTAACGAAAACCATTTTATCGATAGTCAGAATACTTTTTTTCGTTATCTTATTTCGAACCTCGCAGGTAAGGGTAAGGGAAGTACGCCCAAAATGGGCTGCTTTAATGCCCAGCTCGATAATATCACCTTGTCTTGCCGAGCTGACAAAATTGATCTCAGACATGAACTTGGTGACACAGCGGTTGGTGCCTAGCTGGATAATAGCGTAGATCGCCGCTTCCTCATCAATCCAACGCAGCAGGCTACCGCCGAATAAAGTGCCATGGGCATTGAGGTCTTCCGGTTTGATCCACTTTCGGGTATAGAAATTCATCGATTCGTGGTTAAAGTTAAAAAAGAAGAGCAAAGGTAAGCATTGCGCAAGCTGCTGGGGTGTGATCTGGTATAATTTTCATTTTCCGGACGCATTTTGTCCGAATTTTTTCTTGTATTCTGTTGAAAAATGAGAAAAATTCTCAAAACCTACCTTGTAATAAATATCAACGGGCTTTTGCCCTGTCTTGATCAAAAGCTTTGCTTCCTGCAAACGCCTATTCTTTAGCCATCTTTCGGGGGTATTGTCGAAGATATTTTTAAAATCCCTTTTAAAAGTGGAGAGGCTTCTACCTGTGAGCCTTGCAAATTCAGATAATGGAATATTGTAGGTAAAATTCTCATTCATGAATTTTTCCAAATTTATTTTATGAGGTTCGCTTAAATCAAACATCATATCTTCAAGCCGTTGGTCATATTCCAATAATAGGGTAATAGCTTCGGTGGTTTTTAACAAAGCTAAAGTTTCGATTAATTTTTCCGGATGATTAAAGTATGGCAATAAGGATTGGAAATAGGCCTTTATAAATTTTGAATTGCTTACATCAGTTAAGGATATGCCCGAATACCTGTGTTTCAATTCAATTTTATTTTTGGTGGCATATTTTTTTAAAGTTTCCGGTGTCAGAAAAATGTTCACACTTTTACATGGCTGGCCGTTTTCATCTGGAATTTTTAAAGATTTTACCAACTCGTTTTTTCGTATCAGGGTAATGGACCCGGCGTTTGCAACATATTTACTTTGGGCAAATTGTAACTCAATCGTTCCGCTTTCCAAGTAGAGCAATGTAAGATCGGGGACTATTTGCTCATCAGCATAAGCCTTTTGTCTTACACAACTGAATAATATGCTTTCTGAATCCAGGTTCATGCGTCTCGATGCAAGATATTTATTTTAGTTAGAAAATTGCAAACTATAATGCCCCGTCTATCAGTAAATCGGCCCCTGTAGTGTAGGCATCTTTATAGAGCATTGTAACCACCATCAACAAAAAGCGTAGTGCCTGTCATAAATGGGCAGTCGTCTGAAGCCAGGAACACGATGCCATTAGCAATATCTTCTGCTGTACCCATACGTTTCATAGGGTGAATAGCGGCAATGCTTTCTTCACTATAAGCGCCGGTATCAATAGCGCCCTGGATAATATCAGTTTTGATGGCTCCCGGTGCAATTGCATTGATGTGGATACCCATTGTAGCATAATCAATTGCAGCACCTTTTGTCAAACCTACCACTGCATGTTTGGAAGCGCAGTATTGCGCTGTATAAAGCAACCCGTTATGTCCCGCAATAGAGGCCAGGTTAACGATGGCGCCACCACCGGTTTGCAGCATTGCCTTGATGGCGTATTTCATACCATAGAAAACGCCCATAACATTGGTGTCAAGCATTTGCCTGAGGTTTTCAGTAGTTGCATCTGCCAGCAAGACACTGCCAAGTGCGACACCAGCATTATTAACTAACGCATCCAGCTTCCCGTATTTTGTAACGGCTCTTTCTACTACAATTTTTACGGCCTCTTCATTGGTTACATCCAGCTCAAGAAAAGTGTTTTCTACACCCTTGTTGCTTAACTCTTTTGAAAAGGATTCGCCTCTTGTCTTATTTCGGCTAGTGAATACCACGTTGTAACCTTTATTACCAAATGCAAAGGCGGTCGCTTTACCGATACCGGTTGTTGCACCGGTGATGAGAACTGTTTTTTTCATTGTTGTTCTTTTAAAATTTTGATAAGGCAAATTTCATAAGCTAAAATGATTCGTATTTTGCCCAGCAGTCCAAAAAAGTTTGGTGAGCGGTCCAGCTGGCTGTACATTTTTAGAACCAATCTTTGGCAGATTTGAAACTATTTGGTAATTTTTAGAAAGGATAAGCACACAGGTCCCGAAATGGGCATGGCAAGAGAATGAAAAATAAAAAATGTCAATAGATAAAATATCCCTTTATTCCCTGAGTGAGGCTAACCTCCTCTTTGCAAAAACCTATAATGGAGCTTGCTGGTCCCTTATAGAAAAAAAAGAAAGGTCAATCGAAGACACGGCCAAAATGATCAGTCTGGCGCACGCATCAATGCTGCACTGGAGTGAGAGCAGGGAATGTACACCCGCTAACTTACAACGCGGAGAGTTCCTGATCTCTTTGGCATATTTGGTCGCTGAAAGGGGAGAACTGGCGTATGAGCATGCCAAACGGTGTTTGGACTTAACCTTAAACTGGCCGGATTCGATGGTAGGTTTTGATTTCGCGTATGCATACATGATCATGGCAAGAGCGTTGGCGTTAACAGCCCAGGAAGATGAGGCGAAGGAGTATTTGTCAAAAATGGTTGATGCAACCGGTGCAAACAAAAATGAACGCGACAGGCAAATATTTCTGGGTGATCTCCAAATCGGCAGCTGGTATGGTTTGACAGAACTGGCCTCATCCATCTTCAGTGGCCTTTCCGCGTCCTGGGGGTTGACGGGCTGATTATCATCCCCTCTTAACTTTGCATAAGATGCTGAAACTGAGGGTTGACTTTCATCGCCCATTCTGCCATACCCAATAGGATAGGGCCTAATTGTTCACCGACCGGGGTGAGGCTATAAATGGTGACGGGCGGCTTTAATTGCAGAACTTCTTTTGTTATGAGTTCATCTTCTTGCAACTGTTTTAGGTGCTGGACCAGCATTTTTTCTGTAATGGCAGGAATGGATTTTTTTAACTCATGGTAGCGTTTAGGCCCATTCATTAAATAATAGAGTATGATGGTTTTCCAATGCCCGCCTATTTTATTCACGGCATAGGTTATCGGGCAAAGCATTTCGGAGGCTTGTTTGTTTTGCTGCAGGGTGGAATGCTCTTTTACCTTTGCCATGGGACTTACTTTGGAGTAGGTTCTTGGATGGATGTTTACTCAAAGATAGCTTTGTGTACACTTTTAAACAAGGAGTTATGAAATTTACTGTAACAGGCTCATTGGGAAATATCAGTAAGCCACTTACCCAATTACTGATCGACAAGGGCCATGAAGTCACTGTTGTAAGTAGTGATAGCCAAAAAGCTGGAAAAATAGAGGCCCTGGGTGCTAACCCAGCGATAGGATCGGTTGAAGATGTTGATTTTTTAGCCAGATCATTTGAAGGGGCTGACGGCATTTATACGATGGTCCCTCCTAATTGGAATACGAGCCGTTACCGGCAGTATATCGGTGGGATTGGGAAGGTTTATCTCAAAGCAATTCAGTTATCCGGGATCAAGAAGGTTGTGAACTTGAGCAGTATCGGTGCTCATCTACCTGCGGGCACGGGCTCGATCGCCGGCCTGCATGATGTTGAAGACATATTGAATACGCTGGATGGTGTCGCCATCAGGCATCTACGGGCGGGGCTCTTCTTTCCCAATTTCTTTTTTGACATGGTGACTATCAGAAATATGGGCTTGATGGGCAATAATTACGGAAGCGGATCAACGTTGGTGATGGTGCACCCCAGGGACATTGCAGGTACTGCCTGCAGAGAGTTAGAGAGCTTGTTTACAGAAAAAAAGCATTTGTATGTTGTGGGCGAAGAGGGTAGGATTGGGAGTATTGTCAGGGTGCTGGGCTCTGCAATAGGTAAACCAGATTTGCCATGGGTACAATTTAGCGATGAAGAAACATTGAATGGAATGATTGCTGGAGGTATGTCTAAAGGGATTGCGGAGATGTACGTTGAAATGGGGAGAGCCATTGGCAGCGGCGTGTTGTTCGAAGATTTTGAAGCACATAAGCCCCGTGACTTTGGCCCTACAAAGCTTTCTGATTTTGTATCTGAATTTGCGGCTGTTTATCATTCTGGTAAATAGTGCTGCATGGATGCTTGGAAGTTTTTAAAATAATAAATGGATACTATGATTAAAAGGAACCACCCTGCGTTCAAAAAAGAAGCAGATCCGTTCTACAACATTATTATGGAAGGGCTTAGGGGAGAAGTTGATGGTGAACACTTTTGGGATGCGATCGCGGAAGATGCTGTGTTTGAATTTTTATACCAATTTCAAGGATTCCCCTCTACCATCAATGGCCGCAAAAAATACATGGACTGGTTTGGCGGGTATAGCATGGTACTAAATACTGCGGATGGCCTGGTTGTCCACAAATCCACTGTTCCTGGTGTTATTATACTTGAATACGCAGTTCACGGGGTTGCTCCCACCGGAAAGCCTTATAACAACAGATTTTGCTCCATAATCACTATCAAAAACCGTAAGGTCGTGCATTGGCGCGATTATATGGATTCTCTGGCGGTCTTGTCAGCTTTGAGTTGAAATAGTTGGGGCATAGTTTCGATCCCTGCCGGCGATATATCCAGTTTGGGCGGTGACATTATCCTCCAATCTCGCTACAGTATGGATTTCCTGTCTGGTAAGCCAGTAAGTCTATAATTCTATAATTTATATTAGATGAAAATAAAGGCCACCCTATTATGAATATTGATGACCATCTAAAGCTCGCAAAAGTATCTCTTCTGGGTTTGGTTTCGCCGCACAGCCCTTCAGGCTTTTTTGTTGTTGTCGCTGCGCTTGCCCGAGCAAGCTCGGCGCAGACTTTGTCGGAGCTGCTTCCACACGAGGACTACGCCCGTTACGCTGTGCTGGGAGATGCGTTCAGACAGGATCACCGGTCGGGTGTTTTTCCTTCTCAAGTAAATACGCAACGGACTGCGCGGCTTCCTGCTTTAATTTATTCAGGTCGGCGCCAATCAGCTCCCCTTTCGATTTCAGTATCTTCCCGGCTATTATCACGGTGTCCACGTTACTGCGATCGGCTGCATGTACCACCGTGCCAAGGGCATTGTTGGAGGGGAAAAGATTGACCGCATCGGTATTGATCAATATCAGGTCTGCAGACTTGCCCGGAGTGATGCTGCCCGAAACCGGGCCAAATCCAGCAATCTCTGCGCCGTGCACAGTTGCGGCCCGGAGCAATGCCTCGGACGTCACAGGTGCAGGTGCTGCCGTGTCGCCCTGGAATCTGCGTTGCTGGGCAAAGGCCCGTTGCAGTGAAAAGGCCACGCGCATTTCGGTAAACATATCGCCTCCATAGGCTGTTTCCAGATCTGTGCCGAGGCCTGGCCTTATCCCATGATCTACTGCGTGCTGATAAGCAAATACGCCCTCCTCAAGACCGTATTGTGCGTCGCTGCGCGGGTCAACCGTTACTTTAACGCCCTTATCGCTTATGATCCGCCATGCCTCTTCGGTCAGCCCGGTGCAATGATTAAAAATATTATCGGGGCCCAGTTTACCTGCCGCGGCAAGATACCGTAAAGAATCAGCTAGTTCTCTGCCCAGAAATTCCGTAACTATCGGTATCCTTAAACTTCTGGCAACATCCCAATGATCGGTGCTCATGTGGCTGAAAATGCCCAGCCGGACCAATCCGTCTGACCCGAACCGCTCGGCCTGCAGGAGTTCCAATCCTTTTGTCCAGAAAGATCGTTCCCATTCTCCTCCCAACGGAAATGCGGGTGCATACAAGGCTCTGATCCCGGCTGCTTCCAATGCATCGATTGCGGCATTGGCATGCGCATAGCTGCGGGTGTTGTGCGAGGCATCGATGATAGTGGTAATACCGTGATCTATGGCGCTCCAGGCGGTCAGCAGGTTGCCGGTGTAAATATCTTCGGGTCTGTAGTGCAGGGCTAATCCAAAATGGATCCGTTCTACATAGCTCATCAGATCGCTTACATCCGGCAGAAGTCTGCGGAGGCTTCCTTGCCATGCGTGGCGATGGGCGTCGACAAATCCCGGCAAAAGGATCATTCCTGTCGCATCGATTACCTGAGCGTCTTCGATGTCAATAAGGGGCTCTACTGCCTTTATCCTGGCGCCTTCTATCAACACGTCGCCATGGGAAAGATTGCCGATGGCGCTGTCCATCGTGAGAATCGTAGCTCCTTTTATCAATACTCTCTGTTGTATCATAGTTTTTTTGCAAAACTATGCCGACAGCCGCGGACAAATCAGGACAGGCTACGGAAGCATTGGTACTATCTACGGGTGTTGTCTACGGGATTCCGATGGCGATACACCGGTATGTTTCCGGTAAAACCGGGCAAAATACGCGGGGTCTTTGAACCCAAGCCGATCGGCTATCTGGCCGATAGGCAAATCCGTTTGTTGTAGTAATGCCGAGGCATACCGGGAAAGCTCCTGTTGGAGGTATTGTCCTACTGACCGACCGGTTACCGCCTTTACGGTATCATTAAGATGATTAGGAGTGACATGGAGACGATGGGCATAGGCAGCCAGGGAAGGGATTCCGGCAATTCCGCCCGTCAGGAGTCGTTCAAAGTCCGCTTTACAATTATCCAGGAACCGCCTGGTGAGGCCTATAGCAGCGGTGCTGCCAGGAACAATATGTTTGTGTTGATCGCTGAAGAGAGCAGCGATCTTTCTGACCAGCACATGGAGCTGGCTTCTCATCAGATCCAGATCGGCAGCCGTCTCATGCGTAGCCAGCAGGTCTTCCAGCAGTACCGCGAAGTAAGCCGTTTGCTCTGTAGTAAGCGAAAGCACTGTGTCGCCCCGTTCGCCTGTATTTTTAAGCCAGGACTTGTTTTCCAATCCTTCATTGAACCAGGCTTCGGTGAAGGTGCAGCAAAATCCCTGCTGCCAGGCAGTTTGCGAGTGCCAGGACGTCAACGTCCATGGCGGTATAAAACACAAGGTGTTCTCACCAAGGTAGTAGCTGTTGGCGCCGAAATGATAGACGCCTTCGCCGCCACGGACCAGACAGATCATATAACAATCCAGGATGTGAGGACTTACTGCATTGCGGCAACTCAGAAAATGATCGTCGGTTCGGATGACAGTAATTCCCATTTGTCGGAGAGGCTTATCCGGGTGCTCTTGTGCCGGCATATTCCCCGTGAAATAGGTGTTGGGCAACCGCTCCATGTGCAATGTCCGGATCGATGGCTGCATTTGAGCATTTTTTGCAAAAATACTGCAAAATGGCGATGTGTCCCTTTGGGAGCTAATCAATTGATCCTGCGCTGAAAATCTGTCGGTAGACAACAATAATTCCTTATAGGAAATCATAACATCCTGACTGAAAATATTTGGGCCACTCCAAGAAAAAGTGAAACCCTCATCAGAGCGACTTGATAATGAATTTTTTCCATTATTTTTCAGCAAGAAGCCATTAGCTTCAGTCATTTTAATCTTTTTCTTAATGCGATCTTTTCGACCATTGAACATCTATGTACCGCATATAAAATTTCTAGTATCCCTATTTGCAATGCTGGTAATTAATGCGACGAAGTGTGCATTGGCTCAAATTTCTTTTCCAAAGGGGTTTAAACAGATAAAAGGCGAACTCGGCAGCGGTCTAGATGATGTTTATAGCAATGGAAGATATGCCTTTTCGACTCGTCGGGAATTCTTAGCCTATGATGAGTATAAAACAAATGATGCCAAATTTAAGATGTATGTAAGTAATGCCTATGGATTTCCATTCTTCCAAACAAAAGATAGCCTCTTATGGGGGACAGGAAAGAGTGATGATGGAATCTTCTATTATGTCGTAGTAGACTGGGGTGGGGAAGCGTATATATTACATTCGTATTTTAATGATAGTGGGTTTTCTTACTATTCAAAATGGTTGATTATGTCAATTCGAGAATATCGTAAAAAAGGAAAGTTATTTGTTTTTCCATTGCATTGATAGGCGTTACAACCTGATACTTGATTGTATTCGAACTCGCAGACCTTGAGTGCCAAGAATTCGAACCGATTGCCTTCAGATTCGCGGTATTTGGCCCTCCTACAAGATAGCTTTAACTAATATAAGTGATTTTGTACATTTAACTTGTGAACAACAGGGTATAATCTCCGCAGCTAAAGCATATTATATGATAGAAGACCAAATTGAAATTCCCTTAAGCAAGGTAAAGCTATCCAAACTTCTGGTTTTTAGTGTGTTATTTCTTGCCGGAGGTCTTTGGGTGATGATTGCAAACCCACAGACAAACAATCCTGTATTTAGCAATCCCATGGCCAAAGCATTTGCATCTTATGGGGCGACAATTATGGGATTGTTGGGTATTTTGTATATTCCTACGCATCGTGACCACCCATTCCTGTGATGCTGACCAGCTGTTCTCAGCATGCTGACCAGTGGTCCGAGGGGTTGTATTCTCGCGATATTGACCACCTGCTGGCTCAAAGCGCAGGATCATTCCTAGCATGTTGACCACCCCGCAAGGCTGACATTCTTGCGATATTGACCACCCGGAGGAGGGAGAGGGACTGACATTCCTGCAATGCTGACCACCTGTTGGGCCTGTTTCTGTAATCGTTTTGCTTTGCAGCTTTTACCTAAAAGTCTGCGGAGTAATGGCTGGAAAAACGATTATCATGAGCAAGTTGAAGCAAATTATCAGGCTGCGTAAGGAGGGTGTCGCCCTGCAAACCATTGCCAGGGCTGTATCGATCTCGCGTAATACCGTTAAGAAATACCTGCGGCTTATTGAAGTAAAAGGCCTGGAGCCGACCACTCTGCTACAGATGGAAGATACTGCCCTGGAGGCCCTGCTGGACGATCCGGACCCGGAAGAGCAGGAACGCCTGGGCAGCCTGGAAGAACTATTCCCCTACTTTGAACGGGAACTGACCCGGACCGGCGTTACCCGCTGGGTGCTCTGGGGCGAGTACAAGCAGCAATACCCTGCGGGCTTCAGTTATTCCCGGTTTTGTGCCCATTTTAGCCAGTGGAAGCGGAGCCGGTCGGCCACGCNTGTATATTCCTACGCATCGTGACCACCCATTCCTGTGATGCTGACCAGCTGTTCTCAGCATGCTGACCAGTGGTCCGAGGGGTTGTATTCTCGCGATATTGACCACCTGCTGGCTCAAAGCGCAGGATCATTCCTAGCATGTTGACCACCCCGCAAGGCTGACATTCTTGCGATATTGACCACCCGGAGGAGGGAGAGGGACTGACATTCCTGCAATGCTGACCACCTGTTGGGCCTGTTTCTGTAATCGTTTTGCTTTGCAGCTTTTACCTAAAAGTCTGCGGAGTAATGGCTGGAAAAACGATTATCATGAGCAAGTTGAAGCAAATTATCAGGCTGCGTAAGGAGGGTGTCGCCCTGCAAACCATTGCCAGGGCTGTATCGATCTCGCGTAATACCGTTAAGAAATACCTGCGGCTTATTGAAGTAAAAGGCCTGGAGCCGACCACTCTGCTACAGATGGAAGATACTGCCCTGGAGGCCCTGCTGGACGATCCGGACCCGGAAGAGCAGGAACGCCTGGGCAGCCTGGAAGAACTATTCCCCTACTTTGAACGGGAACTGACCCGGACCGGCGTTACCCGCTGGGTGCTCTGGGGCGAGTACAAGCAGCAATMCCCTGCGGGCTTCAGTTATTCCCGGTTTTGTGCCCATTTTAGCCAGTGGAAGCGGAGCCGGTCGGCCACGCTGTTTTTTGAACATACMCCTGCCGATAAGCTCTTTATTGATTTTACTGGTAAGAAGCTGTCTGTCGTGGACCCGGTCGCTGGCGAGGTAACCGAGGTGGAAGTATATGTGGCGATACTGGGTTATAGCCAGCTGACCTATGTACAGGCAGTGGCCTCCCAGCGTAAGGAGGATTTTATAGCCGCGACCGAAAACGCCCTTCACTTCTTTGGCGGGGTACCGAAAGCCCTGGTGCCCGATAACCTGAAGAGTGCCGTCATCAAGGCAGATAAGTATGAGGCGGAGTTGAACCCTGACTTCCTGGATTTTGCCAACCATTACGGGACCAGCGTACTACCCGCCCGCAGCTATAAGCCCCGGGATAAAGCCCATGTGGAGCGTGCAGTGAACATTGCTTACTCGCGGATCTTCGCCCCCTTGCGCAATCAGGTATTCTATAGCCTTAAAGCGCTGAACACCGCTATAGACGGGCTGCTGGATAAACACAACGGCAAAAGCTTCCAGCAACGACCCGTCAGCCGCCGGACGCTGTTCGAACAAGACGAAAAGCAGCTGCTGGCACCCTTGCCGGCAGACCGCTATGAGCTCAAAAGGTTCAAAGAGGTCACCGTCATGAAGAACGGGTATATACAACTATCCGAAGACAAGCACTACTATAGCGTTCCCTATCGGTATATCGGCTGCCGGGTGAAGATCATTTACTCGGCCACGCAGGTGTCTGTCTTTTACAACAAGGAGCGCATTGCTTATCATGCCCGCAGTTCAAAGCGGTATGGGCACTCTACCATACATGATCATATGTCTTCCTCTCACCAGTTCGTTAGTGAATGGAACCCGGATAAATTTATCGGCTGGGCAGCAACCATATCCCCGACCGTCAAAGACTACATCACCCATATCCTGGAAGTGGCTGCCTATCCGGAAACAGCCTACAGGAGCTGCGTGGGCATCCTGAGCTATGAGAAAAAGGTCGGCCGCCAGCGGTTGATACAGGCCGTTGAAAGAGCTACTTACTTCGGGGCATATAACTACACCATCATCAAAAAGATACTCCAATCCGGACTCGACCAGCTCGCCTTCGGCGAGGACACCTCGCCCGGTCAGACGCTGCCGGATCATACCAACATCCGGGGAGCAGCCGCCTATCAATAAATCCATTTACCAATCACATAAAACAACACCATGAGTAGTATTGTCCTCAACAAAATGGCCCAGCTGAAACTGCAGGGTATGTTACGTACTTATCAATCCCTGCTGGACAGCCGCCAGCATCAAGACCTGACCCACGACGAACTGATCAATACCCTGATCCAGGCAGAATGGGAAGACCGGGAACATAAAAAGGTGAGCCGTCATCTACGGCTGGCCCACTTCCGCTATGCGGCCAGCATCGAAGAACTGAACTTTGTCAGCAGCCGTGGTCTGGATAAAACACAGGTGCTCCGACTGGCCGATGGCAGCTTTATCGACAAAAAAGAAAATATCCTTATCACCGGGTCCACCGGCGTGGGAAAGAGCTATCTGGCCTCTGCCCTGGGGCACCAGGCCTGCCAGTTAGGCTATCGAACCCTGTATTTTAATGCCCAGAAGCTGTTCTCCAAACTCAAGATGATGAAGGCCGACGGCTCCTATGGCCGGGAGATCGCCAAGATCGAACGCTATGACCTGCTGATCCTGGACGACTTTGGCTTGCAGCCCCTGGATAACACCGCACGAATGATCCTGCTGGAAATTATTGAAGACCGACACGGTCGGAAATCGACCATCATTAGCTCTCAGCTCCCGGTGGGTAAATGGTATGAGATCATCGGTGACAGCACGGTGGCTGACGCGATCTTGGACCGAATGGTCCATACCGCTCACCGGCTTGAACTTAAAGGAGAGTCGCTCAGAAAGAAATAGAACCTTATTTTTGTACCACCAGCTCTTTACAAGATTACAGAACAGGCCATCATCCCCAGGTGGTCAGCATCGCAAGAACGATGGTCAGCATGGTAGGATTTTACAGTATTTACTGGTTTACTAGAAAGTTGTTCGACCCTGGCACAACAATTATGGTTCAGGATCAAAATTGTCTTTGTCCTTCTTTTGATCGGCAACAATATTTTCTACGGCGCACGCCTTGGTGTAAACCTCAGAAAAGTTATTGACTCGAATGCGCATGATTGGATCGTTCGGGTCCTGAATTTAAAGGGCAAATTACGAACGTTCCATATTGTGCAGCTTAATCCGATTTATCTTTTTTAATGTATTCAAGCAGCTTATTCAAAGCAGGAGGATTGCCGTTCCTATTTAAAAACATCTGTAATATGACGGCGGCAGTTACATTCTGATCCGGCTTGACTACCGAACACTTATCCTCTGGCGAGCTATCCGCAAAATCAAGATTAACGTAGCACACGGGAACGGAAAATTCCATTCCACTATTGGGCAGTCGATATTGCAATAGTATGGCTGCATTCATGAAATGCACATTACCGCCGGCCTGCGTGCCGAATAAAAGCGCCCGCTTATTCACCCTGGCAAGGGTGGCAAAGGCGCAAGCTGCGGAATAGGTCTGCCCGGAGATGAGAATATACACAGCCCCGGAAAACCGCTTCTCCGGTGCTACTGGTTCGAAAGGCGTCTGAAAGAGCTTTTCCTCGTACCTTTTCGTCGCGATCTTTCGGAAGCCGCCCCACAATGCCTGCTCGGCATTATCGATCTCACGGGATGCTTGCCCGTTTAAAGGGCTGTAGTCGATTCCCGTCAGATATTTACGGTAGGGTATATCCTTCTTATCCGCACTCAATGTCAGGGAAAAGCCGAAGGGGCGATCTGTCAGATAGGAATATAACAGCGGTACGTTATTCATGAGGCCGCCGCCATTACGGGTGAGGTCGATAACCAGCTGGCCTATGCTATCTCCCCTCAACTTGCCAAAAATGCTGTCCAGAAAAGTCTTCAGTGTATCCGGAGGAAAGTTGAAAGTATTCAAATACAGGGTAGCGGTGCGGGTTGCCTTATCGATGTCATAATCTATCGCTTTCCCTTCCTTGCTTTTCCAGAAAGCAGACGGTGTCACTCTTCTGGGATACATAACCTGCAAATAAGTCTCCACCGGAATAGCTTCAATTGTCGCATGTCTTTCCCGATTTTCGTACCTGTACTCGACGTCGAAGCTTCTCTGTGGCCCATATTCCTCCGACCATATGATGGGCAACGCTGCCTCAACACCCGAAAGATCCATTGTCGAATCGGCCCCATACCTGTTTCCGGAGGAATGAAGGGCGTCGAGCAGCTGTCTTACCGGGTGGCCATTGATGACGGTGATCTCCGCCGCAAAAGGTATATCCACGCTGTCCTGGTTGATATAAAGACTGTTACCGATAATGCGTACTACATAGGGCCAAACTTTAAATCCCGATTGCTGCCAGCTAAAGTAGCTATGAGTGTCAGCACACAAATCGCCTATGTCGACATATTTGAAAACAGACGCCACCTGAGAAATTGTCAAAGGCTGACCAAGACGATAGAGAGAATCAATTTTCCCGGAAACCTGTTCTCTGATACCCGGCTTATTATATATAGGGTGAAGAGACGTGACCAACTGCTTAAAAATTGGAAGGTCATTCCTGAGGTTTTGTCTGAAGGTGATAATGCTTTCATCATTTTGCGCCAGGCACAACAATGCATTCATTATGCACAAAAAACCTAAGAAAAGAATTTTACCCCGAATTCTATTCATACCTGTGTCTTCGTGTCGAAAATTAGTTTTTTTTTTGCCGCTCGAGCAATTAAATATATTTGCCGGCCTGTTTGTTCACATAATATTGATTCCAGTGCGACTGTTTCCCTCAATAGCCACCTCGTTCATCAGAGTATCTGTTGTAGCGAACTTTCGAACAACCATAACGGCTACGTTTCAAAATACAAAAACCCCTGGCTTACGCCAAGGGCTCCGTTGATTTGTCGCCCTGCCTGTACAATTTTCGAACTTATTTGTCCATGATTTAAGGCGTTTGGCCAACATAGCGGTGTGAAAATGAATGTTTTCAGCCGCTTTTTCATTTATGGCATAACCCGTTACCCAATTTATATAATTCTCTGATATGACCTTTGATCGATAATAATTATTATCGCCAATTTTAGCTAAATAATTTAGTATTCTGTTGGTAAAATTTAGTAATTTGCGATGAAACCTTCCTTATGAAAAAAGATTATGCGGTGTGGTTTGCAGAAATTAAACGCAAAGTTCAGTTGGCCCAATTAAAAGCCGCAGCGAGTATTAATACAGTATTGATTGAACTTTACTGGGATTTGGGAAAAGAAATAGTGACAAGAGAAACTGAGTTTAAATGGGGTGATAATTTTCTGCTTCAGCTATCCATAGATTTGAAAAGCAATTTTCCTCAAATAAATGGCTTTTCGAGGAGGAATTTATATACAATCCGGCAATGGTATCTATTCTTTTCGCAAAAATTTCCATTTGTGCCACAAGCTGTGGCACAATTACCCTGGTCATACCAAAGGCTTATTATATCAAAAATAAAGGATATTGAAATAGCCATTCTGTATGCGCATGCTAGCCATAAAAATCATTGGTCGCGTGATACGCTTGAAGTCAATATTAAAGGTAATTATCATCTTAGACTTGGAAAATCCGACCATAATTTCGAGATAACACTTCCCAAACCTCAATCGGATTTAGCCTCTGAAAGTATAAAAGATCCCTATCATTTTGATTTTCTTGGACTAGAGGAAGACGCTCAAGAAAGAGAAATCGAGCATACCCTAACACAAAAGATCACTGATTTTATGCTGGAGCTTGGGAAGGGGTTTGCTTTTGTTGGCCGACAATACAGATTAGAAATAGGAGATAGTGATTATTTTCTAGATTTGCTTTTTTATCATTTGCATTTACGATGCTATGTGGTTATCGAGCTGAAAGCCGGAAAATTTAGACCTGAATATGCAGGTAAGTTAAATTTCTATTTATCTGCGGTAGACACACAATTGAGACACCAGATGGATTTTCCTTCAATAGGTATCTTGTTGTGCAGGACAAAAGATAAAATTGAAGTCGAATATGCTCTGCGTGATATGAACAAGCCTATAGGAGTAAGTGCATTTGAATTATCCGAAATTATTCCTGATGAACTAAAAACTCAGTTACCTACTGTCGAAGAAATGGAAAGAAGCTTGATCGATTAGCCTTCTCGCGTGAGGTAAAATGATTCTGTATGATTTTAATTGATTTTTGTAAATTCATATACTAGATCATAGGATCTAGCCAAAGTAAACGAGAAAACTCTTATCACTATATTTTAGTTGCATTGACCATAAAACTTGAACCTATTAGATGCCTATAAAAATCAATGTCCCCTTTAGCCAAAAAGACGAGGCAAAACAAAAAGGAGCTATCTGGATAAATGATGCAAAAACATGGGTAATCCCAGATAGTATCGAGAACATAGATCCGTTCGATCGTTGGTTGCCGGGTGATGGCTTTATTGTCAAATTTCCATATCTTATCTGCAAAAGCAGTCGCAAATGCTGGAAATGCCAAAAAGAAACGCCGCTAATAGCATTGGCCGCAAGAACTTATTATACATGCGATTTGGCATCCGACATAAATCTTAAATGGCAAAAGATTAAATATCCCGCATTTTTTGTAAGTATTCGACATATGGACCCCGTACTTTCTCAGATACTAATAGAAAAATATCCCTTTTACCAAGAGGTACCCGCAAAAAAAACAGGAATACTCACTTGGGTGAATACTTGCCAATATTGCAGAACTATACAAGGGGATGACTACAATATCAACAACCCAGGTTCTCCTTTTGGAGGTTACCTGAACGAAAAGAAAACATTGTTCAGAGGTAAAAATATGCAAGAAATACAACTCAGATTTGACTACTATATAGACGGAATGCTATTTGAAGGGGACTACTATTGGGATGGCTTCTCTGAAGCCGAGTAATAAGTTTTAAAAATGTTTTGTGTATTTACGCAAGAAAAGCGCCTGTACATTTGGTAGCTGCGGCAGTAAAATTTTTCGCTATGAAGAGACTAGCTTCGAAATATCCTGAAGATGCATATGAGATGGTTCTCAATAATAAATTGGATCTAAGCCAATTTTTAGCTTTAGTCCTTTACGACGATAATTATTTTGATAGGATATGCGAAAAACTTTCCTCATACCATAATTTTGGCAGGATGGTTCCATTAATAAATAATTTTACTATTCCAAGAGCTGAATATGATGGCAAAAATGGCTTGGTAAAATTGGAATACAAAGCTTTCTATAAATTTTATGAGGGTGATACTGATGAAGAAGAAGTTAAAGATTATTACACAAATGTTAATTTTACTATAGATACAAACTCAAATGAACTGGTTTTTTGGTTTCCTCTTTTTTCATAGGTAAATTCATCAAGAGATCCTTCTGGCCTATTGAATCCCCATCTTTCGTCCTCATGAGCAGGCTCAAACCGCTACAAAATGCAAAGCCCGTGGCTTTTGCCAAGGGCTTCATTTGTCAAGCCGGGAAGACAGGATTACCTCCGGGCGGCTTCGCCGTCCTCGGTGATCCTCAAAGGGGAGGCCTAAAACAATCAGCACAGCCCTTCGGGCTATTTTGCTATTGTCGCTGCGCTTGCCCGAGCAAGCTCGGTCCGCTCCTCTCCAAAGCAAAAACCTCCGCTATCGCGGAGGCTGTGCTGATCAAGTTTTGTCGGGAAGACAGGATTCGAACCTGCGACCCCTACGTCCCGAACGTAATGCGCTACCGGGCTGCGCTACTTCCCGAAACCGGTAAGACCAAAAGTCCCGTGAGACGGTCCCTTCGATCATTGGCCCAATGGCCGGGTGTCCATGTCCGCTGAAACTTACGATCTCTGACAAAAGACCATTTGTCTCCAGCGGGATGTAAAAGTAGCACCCTTTCAGCATCTTACAAAATAGAATTCACTCGTGTTCCCCAAGGATTAAAAAAGCTTTCCCCAGGTGATCGATCAGGTCGGAAGCCAGCATGCTTTCCTGGGAAAGGTTGTCTGCGGCCAGATCGCCGGCAAGGCCATGTAAATAAGCGCCCAGAAGGGCAGCCTCGCCGGAAGAATAGCCTTGGGAGAGAAGCGCGGTAATAATGCCGGTCAGTGCATCGCCGCTGCCGCCTTTGGCCATTCCGGGATTGCCTGTAGAATTAAAGTACCCTTTCCCTCCCGGCATGGCAATAAACGTGTAATGCCCCTTGAGCACAATGATACACTGGTGGTCCCTGGACATTTCGGAGGCCAGTTGCAGACGGGCGAAATCGTCTTCCGACTTGCCAAACATACGCTCGAATTCCTTTGGGTGGGGGGTAAGGATAGAGTAGGGGGGTACCAGAAAGAACAGGGATGGATTGGCGCCCATCATATTGAGTCCGTCTGCATCCAGGACAATGGGCTTTTTATAGCTGCGAAGCAGGGTTTCTAGCAAGGCCTTTGTACGGGGAGCCACGCCGATGCCCGGCCCGATGCCAATGACGGAATAGGCGGAGAGTTCGCCAGAGAAATTGGTATTGATCTTTTCATCGGGATCTGTCTGTATCATGGCTTCCGGCAAGGCCGTCTGCAGGATATCATACCCGCAGGCGGGGGTGTGACAGGTAAGCAAACCCGCGCCACTGCGGAGGCATGACCGGCTGGCCAGCAGCGCAGCGCCTATTTTACCGTAGCTGCCGGCTATCAACAAAGCATGACCGAAATTACCTTTATGAGCAAAGCTTTTTCTGGGCCGGAAAATGGCCTTTATCATCCCTCTATCCACCATTTCCAGCTCACTGACCGCATTTTTCAGATAGCCTTCATGCAGACCGATGTCCAGGATATGTACCTGTCCGACAAGGGGTTCATTCTCAGGCATCAAAAAGGCCAGTTTGTAGCATTGGAAGCTAAGGGTATGAGCGGCACGTATCACCGTATTGTTCTTTGAAGACTTGTCCACGAAAAGGCCGCTGGGGATATCTATGGAGATGATCTCATTCCCCGACTGGTTCATATGTTGTACTACCAGTTCTGTCACTCCTTCCAGATGGCGGCTTAATCCCGTGCCGAGAAGAGCGTCTATCAGGACATCGTCTTCGGGCACAGGCAGGAGATTGTCCTGTCCCTGGATAAATCTCACTTCTACGGGTGTCGCGTGAAGTCTTGCCAGGTTGGCTTGAAAGTCGTCCGTACCTTTATGCCCGAATTCCAGTATATGGACAATGACAGGGCAGTCCTGTTCCGACAGCATCCGCGCAAGCGCCAATCCATCCCCGCCGTTGTTGCCTTTCCCGCAGTAGATGGAAAAGCTACGATCCAGATACCCCTGTCGTTCCAGCCAGGAAAAACAGTTTTCTGCAGCACGCTCCATCAAGTCGATGGAAGCAATTGGTTCGTTTGCTATGGTAAATTGATCCCAGGCGCGTATTTGCTCGGCTGAAAATATTTCCATGCCGGAATTTACTTAATTTCTCAATTCCACGCAGATTTGGCTGAGATTGATAATTTTCAACGGGAGGCGGCAGTCGTTGATTTGCGTTTACGGGTATGCACCGAATGCCGTTTGGCGGTTGACCTTTTGGCTACTGCCCGTCTGACCGTATGTTTTTTGGGCGCGGGGGGCGGCGTATCCGCCTTTTTTACTTCCCCGGCTTCTCCAGCTGAAGATGAGATCCCCGTTGAAGCGGTAGCGCCGGAAGGGTCGGAGGGGTCCTCATCGTCGAAGTTCTCTCTTCCCTGTCTGTAATCCCCGAAAAGATCGCAAAGCGCTTTTGAGGAATAAACCCTTTTATAGTCGTTGTTGCAAAGTGCGATGATCGTAGCGTCCTCGTCCAGCATACGGATGAATACGGTACGGTTGCCATGCCACCAACCATTGTGATAGATCAGCTTTTTGCCATTTGGGATCAGCAACATACGCCATCCAAGGCCATAGTTGCGCTGACCCGGTTTTTCGAAGCTATAGCCCGAGTAAGCACTATCGAGTACCCCTTTGGAGAAAAGCTGACCATTGCGCAGGGCCTGGTCCCATTTGTACAGATCGCGTACCGTGCTGAAAATATTCTTATCCCCGTACACCTGGTCAAGAAACTCTATACGGAACTTCTTTCCCGTCTGATAGTAGGACTGCATGGCCGTGGCTGAATCAGCCTGGGTATAAACATAGGTATCCTGCATCTGCAAAGGCTGAAAAAAGGTCCTGGCAAGATAGTCGGGGTAGGGAAGGCCGGAGGTTTTTTCGATGATCAATGCGAGTAGGGCATAGTTGGTGTTTGAATATTCAAAATGCTTTCCCGGCGAAGTGCCTCTTGTCTCCCGGGGATGATCGATGATATATTGCAGCACGTCGGCATTGGAAAGGAATTTATGCTTGTCCCAGCCGCTGCGATCCATAAAATGTACATAGTTACGCAGACCGCTGCGATGGCTTAACAGCATCTGAATGGTAGTAGCATTGTCGGGAAACCCTGTCAGGTACTTTGAGACAGGATCGTGTATATCCAGCTTGCCTTCCTGCCATAATTTTAAAGTGGCCATGGCGGTAAAGGTCTTTGACACGGAAGCAAGGTGGAAAGCTGTATGAATATCCAATGAATCCTCTTTTTTCTCGGGATACTTGAATCCTTTGTACCGTTCGTATAATACTACACCTTTTTTGGCGACTAAAATGCTCCCGTTAAACCGGCCTGAGGTCAGGCTGTCAAAAAAATGCGCGGTGATGGTGGAAAAATGACGCAGTTCCGTCTCTGTCAATGCCGGCGTGGTGGTGGTCGCGGGGTTCAGCGTGTCCTTCGAAGGTACGGCGGAAGGCTGTGCGGCCTGACCGCAGGATGCTAATAGGGACGCGGATAAGACTAAAAGACCGATTGCTTTCAAAAGGAATAATATTTTTTTGGGTTAGAAAACGGCAAAATTAAAATAATCCGGTGTTACTTTGCACTTCCAATTTGGAAAAGTAACGTAAAAAGAAGGGCAAAATTATGGTAGATAAAAAATCTACAAGCTATCCAAAAGAAAAGATTAACATTCTTTTCTTAGAAAACATAAGTGATGCTGCTGTTAAGCATTTTAAAGATGCTGGTTATGCTTCTGTTCGTAAGTTGGGAGGAGCTTTATCCGAGGAACAGCTGATCAATGAAGTGAAGGATGTACATCTGCTGGGTATTCGTTCAAAAACCCAGATCACGCCCAAAGTACTGGATGCCGCAAAAAAATTACAGGCCATCGGCTGTTTTTGCATCGGTGTCAACCAGGTAGACCTGAAAGCTGCGACCAATCAGGGAGTAGTCGTATTCAATGCTCCTTATTCCAACACCCGCTCGGTAGCCGAACTGGTGATCGGGCTGGCCATTATGCTGATAAGGCGTATCCCGGACAAAAGCAAGGCCGCCCATGACGGGATCTGGCTAAAAGAGGCAAAAGGAAGTTATGAGTTGAGAGGTAAAACACTGGGAATCATAGGATATGGAAATATTGGCACCCAGGTAAGCATCCTTGCGGAAGCCCTGGGTATGAAAGTGATCTTCTATGACACGGTAACCAAACTGCCGCTTGGCAATGCGGTCGCAAAAAAGACCCTCAAGGAAGTGGTTAGCCAGGCTGATATCGTGACACTACATGTGCCCGAAACAGCCCAAACAAAGAACCTTATCAATAAGACGGTGCTGAAACAGTTTAAGAAGGGGAGTATCCTGCTGAACTATGCCAGGGGAGAAGTTGTCGACCTGGACGGACTGGCCAAAACCATACAGGAAGGTTTGATCTCGGGGGCCGCCATCGACGTATACCCCTGGGAACCAGAGAAGAATGGCGATCGATTTGAAACTCCCCTGCAACACCTGCCCAATGTGATCCTTACCCCGCACATCGGCGGGTCAACAGAAGAAGCCCAGGAGAACATCGGGGGTGACGTCAGCAACAAGCTTTTCCAATACCTTGAGACAGGTATGACCATCGGCAGCCACACCGTCCCGCCACTGAGCCTGCCCCTCCAGGAAGGGACTCACCGGATCCTGCATATTCATAAAAATGTGCCGGGTGTGCTATCCGAGATCAATACCACGCTTTCCAAACACAATATCAATATCCTGGGCCAATATCTAAAGACCAACGATGAGATTGGCTACGTGGTCCTGGACGTCGATAAACGGCTCTCTAAACAGGCTTTAGAGTTGCTGAAAGAAGTAAAACAAACGCTCAAAACAAGGCTTTTATATTGATATTCAAACACATACTTCAATTTAACAATAATTAAATTTGAAGTCAATATCCCCTTTTCTCACAGCCGAATGGCGCAAGCTGGTCATGGCTAATTACCCCGTAGATCGGCAGGTATTGCAAGCTTACCTGCCGGCACATACAGAGCTCGATGAATGGAACGGTCAGACCTATGTCAGTCTGGTGGGGTTTATGTTCCGTAAGGTACGGGTAAAGGGGCTGGCGGTGCCTTATCACACAGAATTCCCCGAAGTGAACCTTCGCTTTTACGTCAGACGAAAACAAGCGAATGAATGGAAAAGGGGAGTAGTGTTCATCAGCGAAATCGTTCCCAAGCCTGCCATTACCTGGGTAGCCAACACTTTGTTCCGCGAACGTTACAGGACGCTGCCCATGCGTAACGAAGAACTTACAAAAGGAAACATCCTGAAAGTGGGTTATCAGTGGAAATTCCGGAACAATTGGAACACACTGACCGTAGATGCCGACGCACAGCCTGTTATGCTGGAGCCTGGCAGCAAGGAAGAATTTATCACCGAGCATTTTTGGGGATATGCATCCATGGGACCAGTCCACTGCGGAGAGTATGAGGTAGCGCATCCCCGCTGGAATATCCATCCCGTCCACAGCCACCACATCGAATGTAATTTTGACAATCTTTATGGGCACGTATTTGCAGGGTTAAAAGACCAGGCGCCGGCATCCGTCTTTCTTGCAGAAGGTTCTCCCATAAAAGTATATGCCAAAAAACGTATCGGTTAAGTTTTAACCCCGATAAGTTGTATCCGGCCTCTTATCACTCATGACCTTCAGCACTTTTTTGGCCCGGCTTCGAAAGGCCGGAGGGGCTTGGTCCCATTGGGATTCAATGAGCTCCTTCAACTCGGGAAGGATATCAGGATATTTTTTAGATAAATTCTCCAACACAGTGAGTGAGAATGCTTTGACGGCAATAGGTGTCTCCGGTGCAGCTACATAGTCAAAGCAACGGCTCATCACACGGCCCTGGTACCTGGAGGGTACTTCCACATCCTGTAAGAGCCTGACCGTATTGCGAATGACGGCGGTATGGATCCCGGGCTTATCGAGGTAGTCTAACAGTTTTTTGAAATAAGGTGTGATAAGACCCGGGTATTGCCGTACTATATAGCTCATGGGCCAGGCAGCCCTTTGCGTGATCCGGTACTCTCCTTTGAAAAAAAGACGCATCAGCTCTGCAAAACGGTCTTTATCCCTGCCGACGTATTGTACGATACGATCACATTGTTGTTTGGAATGTTCTTCTGCCAGTAATTTCTCCAGATGCATATCCGATCATTTAACATTTTCCAATTGACGGGTCCAACGAAGTAACAAAAACAGGGGGATTAAGCCAAAGATCCCGAAACAACAATCTACCACGATATGATACCAGGGTATGCCACGGATAGGGCCTGCGATGAGCGCCAGCGGCAATATGCCTATGCAGGCCAGCATGGCCCATTGGATAACCCATTTATTCTTCACGGGATCACGGTAGGGTCCGATGAACAGGAGCGCGATGATCAGGTGGGCAAAGGCCAGCCAGTCAAATCCATAAAAAAGGAAGGGATAAGTGTTCTGTGTATCCCGAACGCCCTTCCACACCTTCCATAACCAGTCGGGCCCAGCCCCATGATACGTCCCTTCTCCTCCCAGCAACCACTTTAGTTCCGAATATACAGGGAAGGCCGTAGCCCCGCTGACGACCAGGGCGATCATAAAAAAGATCAACAGGCTTCGGATCTTAAATAAGATTTTAGGGGAATCCATAAGGGTGATGTTCGTGCAAATAAAGTTAAGTAGATTTACGCTTTAATCCTTTCAAAATGGCCTATACTCCTGCTTATAATCGTTATCAGTCCATGGAATACCGTCGCTGCGGGAAAAGCGGCCTGAAATTGCCGGCCGTTTCATTGGGCCTCTGGCATAATTTCGGTCATGTAGACGTGTTAGACAATTACCGCAGGATCTTACACCTGGCGTTCGACCAGGGTATCACGCATTTCGACCTGGCCAATAATTATGGCCCGCCTCCCGGATCGGCAGAGAAAAATTTCGGACAGCTTTTCAAAGCGGATTTCCTGCCTTACCGCGACGAGCTCATCATCTCCACCAAAGCAGGGTACTATATGTGGGAAGGCCCCTACGGGGACTGGGGTTCCAAAAAATACCTGGTATCCAGCCTGGATCAAAGCCTGCGGCGAATGAAGCTCGATTACGTGGATATCTTTTACCACCACCGGCCGGACCCCGACACCCCCCTGGAAGAAACCATGGCAACGTTGGACCTGATTGTCCGGCAGGGAAAGGCGCTATATGTCGGGTTGTCCAACTACAAACAGGAAGAGGCCGCCAAAGCTATCGGCATCCTGCGACAATTGGGCACGCCTTGCCTTATACACCAGCCCAAATACTCCATGTTCGAGCGATGGGTGGAAACAGGGCTGCTGGACCTCCTGGAAAAAGAGGGCGTGGGCTGTATCCCTTTTTCACCGCTTGCACAAGGATTGCTGACCAACAAATACCTGAAGGGGATCCCCGAAGACTCCAGGGCGCATAAGTCCCATGGATTCCTAAAAGAAGAGCAGGTGACCCCGGAAGTGTTGGAAAAGATCAGACGGTTGAATGAACTGGCGATAAAGAGAGATCAGACCCTGGCACAGATGGCCCTGGCCTGGATACTGAGAGACAAGCGGATCACCTCCGTGCTCATCGGTGTCAGCAAGCCGGAACAGGTGACAGACTCCCTGCAATGTTTCAGAAATACCTGGTTTAGCGAAGATGAGTTGCGCCTCATAGAAGAAATACTGCGATAGGTGCTCCGGAAACCGTTAGTTTTTATCCGGAAGATGCAATCTCATACGATTCCCGTCGATTAAGTTTGTTCCATAAAAAATATACTTATGGCCAAAGAAATGAAAATAGAGAATACCGTCCGGATCAACGCTCCGATGGAAAAAGTTTGGGAAGCGCTTACTGAGTCCAAATGGACAAAACAGTATATGTTCAACTGCTCCGTCGAGTCCGACTGGAAACCAGGAAGCCCCGTCCTCTGGAAAATGCAGCACGAAGGAAAGGAGATCATCCCTGTAAAAGGAAATGTGGAAGATATCATCCCCGGTCGTCTGTTGAAATACTCAGTCATAGATCCCAGTATGGGTATTCCCGACATCCCCGAAAATTATTTACATGTCACCTATATCCTGTCCGAGGCCGACGGACAGACAGAGCTCAAAGTAATACAGGACGGATATGAACACGCGGCCAAAGGAAAAGAAAGATATGAGGAGGCTGCAAATGCGGGAGGCTGGAGCTCTATCCTGTCCGTTATCAAGGACTTACTGGAGAAATAAACAGCTTTCCTGGTTTGGGAATCGTATTCTTACGAAGGGAAATCTCCATCTTACATACAACCTCGTATTTATCTGTTTTTCAATTATTTGCACAATGGCATAGCGGTTGGGTATATTCTGGTATAATTCGCACCCTCATGAAATCAATTTACCTCTATCTTGCCTGCCTGCTCCTGAGCCTGGCAGTGCATGCTGAAAAGGGACCCCGTGCCAAGGCAGCCACAAAGGCGGTGGCGCAGGAAGGTTCCGTACAATTTAGGTTCAACAACCTGAGTCCAGCCGATGCGCATAAAGATTCCGTGCTGATCATTTTCGATCGTTTTGATCGCACCGGTGCCGGCGTGATCTACAAAGTGTTCGCAGCCGACAACCAACGGAATATTTCTATCGAAGGCATCCCTGCCGGAAAGTATTATGTAACCATCCAGGGCTTGGGTATCCATCGCGATCATACGGAAACCATCGTCACCGTAAAAGCACAAAAGAACCACCAGCAGTCTATCAATCTGGAAGATGTTGAAGAGTTTACAAAAGACACCGTGATCATTCCTGCATCCAGGACCGATCTTGCTTCTTTGTCCATCGTGAACATGAAATAGTTTGCTACTGTCCTCTATCCTCCCAGCGACAATATCCCCGAAAAAACAGGCTCCCAGCCGTCACAAGAAATAACCCTGATAATAAGATCAGGTTGTCCGACAGAACACCGAAATACAATATCCCGAACAGTACAAAAGTTAGCTTGATAAAATCGCTTTTTCGTAAAGCAGCGATAAACAGACAGCTATTTAATAGTAATAAGGTAGTATAACCGGCCAGCGCAAATCCAAACGCATCCTTGACCCGGATGTGATCAGGCGTCAGCCAGGTGATGGTGACCATTTCCGGTAGTAATACCAGGAAATAGAGTATCCCATACTGCATCCACCGGCCGGGCAAGGACACCGGCATACCACGATAGAAAAGCAATCGCTGCTCTTCCATTCCGCGCAGCTGGTGAATCAGCACGCTGTGCCCGAACAATGCCATGCTGAAAATGAGAAAGGGTAACCGTATATCGTAGCTATCAGGGCTCTGTGTTTCTAACAACAAATACAATATCCCGCAACCAAATAGTTTGATTCCCGCCAGCAAGACTTTGTGCTCCGAAAAGAAACTCCGTGATAAAAAAGACCAGTAAAATGTACGCCACCTTCGTTTGCCGGCGCGGTTGTGAAAAGACACCCGTCTAAAAATTTCCGGGTGAAAAAGCTCGTATTGATAAACTACTACAGAGGTCAGACAAACCAACAATATAAAAAAAGACACGACGGCTGCCGGTATCCATGCAGACTCGTAAAGAGCCACGCTGACAAGGGCCAACGCATATAGAATCACCGGCATGAACAGCATCAGCTGCACCTCCAGCAAAAGTTGAAAGGCTCTTACTTTGCCCATCTGAGGCAGCATATACAGAAAAATGTGATCGGGTCCTCGCTGAAGACCCGTGATCCACTGGCCGCATTTGGTTGCATACAACAGCCATAAAAAGAGAACGAGGATCAGAAAGGTGGGTGTAGCCAGCATACCGCGGATCAGCGCATAATGATAGGTCAGCTGCTGGGAGGGGGCCACCACACCAAAGAATACTAAAAAGAAGAAAAGAAAAAAGCCGGTATTTTGCCGGTAGTATTGCCGGACCAGTGTCTTCCATAAAAGTTTACGGGGATGATCCATAAGTGCAGCCATGAAAAGTTTGTCGGTAGGGACAGATAATCATTACAGGTGGATAGGAAAAAAAGATTTCGGAACTACTCAAAAACCACCGTTTTATTCTTATACACCAGCACCCTGTCCTCAAACACAAGTCGTAAGGCCCTGGCCAAAACAGAAGTCTCAATTTCTTTACCGGCCTTCATCATGTCGGTCGCGGTAAAAGAATGACTCACAGGGATGATCTGTTGCGCAATAATGGGGCCTTCATCCAGTTGGTCTGTTACGAAATGAGCCGTCGCGCCAATAAGCTTTACACCTCGTTCAAATGCCTGCCGATAGGGGCTGGCGCCTACAAACGCCGGAAGAAAAGAATGATGGATATTGATGATCCGGGTGGGAAAAGCGCCGATAAAAGCCGGGGACAGGATACGCATAAATTTAGCCAGCACGATATAATCAGGCTGACAACGCAAAAGTACATCGAGTATCTGCTGCTCGAAAACTTCCTTATCGATCTCCTGGTGGGAAATATGGGAAAAAGGGATCTCAAAACGTCTGCAAATGTCCTCCAGGACAGGATAATTGCCAATAACGTGTTGAACGGAGGCGCCCAACGTCCTGAAATGATGCCGTACCAAAATATCCGATAGACAATGGTACTCTTTGGTTACCATCACCACGATCTTTTTTTCGGGGCGTGGATTGATCGAGATCACAGCATCCTCAGGCAGGAGAGTGCTCAATCTGCGTTGAAGCATTTCCATGGGAGCTTCTCCATTCACTTCTATCCGGATAAAAAAACGGTTCTCCGAAGGGTCAACGTGCTCCCTCAAAGAGACGATGTTGAGCTGTTCCTGTGCCAGGACCCCTGATATGGCGGCGACCAATCCTATCTGGTCTTTACATTGAATGACGATGATCATGGCTGACAAGATCGGAAGAATGACGGATTTTTCACCTGGCTTTTTGGGAACTTTGAATTCCAAAATCGGGAATAAAGTCCCCGAAATAGAATTCGTTTATTATCCTCAAAAACTATTTTATTGATTTTTAATCACTTAAACATTGGCACATTAGTCGCAATAAAGAATACAAAAATCCCGATATCATGACCCGATATTCCCTGGTCCTGAATAAGAAAGGAACCATTCTTTCCTTTAAAGTGGTGGATGCAGACCCTGAAAGGTTCCCGGTGAAGGATATGACAGGACTTCATTTTAGCTGGCTGATTGGAGAAAATTGCAAAAAAGACCTTCGATATATTTTACAAGAGATTTCCAGGACCCGACAGACGAGGAGCTTCCGGACTTTTTTTAGTCCCAGGGGCAATCTCGCTGGACCGGTGGTCGAATGGACGATCGAGCCTAAACCGGGTAATATTTTTTCCACCGCCCGTTTTGTGCTGATAGGAAAAGATCCTGAGTAGTAGCGAAATAACACCGATTTAGACTGGTTTGACCTTCGATCCCGGGCGCAAAACCCGGGATTTTTTTGTCTTATAATGTATACTAGCGTTATGTTAAATAGCTTGGCAGGTGCTTTTCGTAAATTGTTCTCACGAAAACACCGCGCAGCGTTGGAAAAGCATAGCCAAGGGGCAGGAGAAAATATTTTGAGAGGCCGGAGCGGTTTTGAAAAGGAGGGCCCTATGAATGAGAAGTTTTAAGGATTCTTTTGAGGATTGGGGGGATAGGATGGAGAATTGGTTACGGAATCATATACCCTATGGTCTGTTTTGCGTGTTGATTGTATATTTGATGGCACCCATAGTTCTTTTATTAACTGCTGTGTTACTGCGATTGTTACTCCCGCTACTACGGAGAATAATAGGCCAATAGCGCCTAATATAAAAGCATACTTGTAAGGATGCCTTTTGGAAAAGATAGTTCTCTTAATGAAGAATACGGTCCATTCTTTCTGTGGTATAACTTCAGCAAATCCTAATTCTTCTGCTTTATATGCAACACTCCTGACGAAGCCGGAGTGTTTAAATCCATCTTTCGAATGCTTTTCTATAAAAGCAGTAAGATCGACAAGACCATGTTCTTTTAGCTCGGGTTGAACCATCACAATCAATCTTGCTTTTTCTACTGCTGTTTCTTCGGATGAAGGGGTGTATGGGGTATTCATATGAAAAGGGTTTAGTGAGGATACCTAATTTACCTCTATTTTGGATAGAACATACACAATCCCACAAATCCGCTTAGAAAACCTCCTTCAGCCATAATCAAGGGTAATTCATGTACTCCGGTTATTCTCATAATTATCTCATAGATCAAGTAAGCGGCTAATAGGGAGATGTTTATAATGGCCACGGTCTTTTTCCGGTCGGGGACTATTTTAATGCTTACCCACATAGCTAGAAAGGAGCCGGCCATAAACCCCAGTAACATACCTACCTCTGTATTGAACAAGACGCCGAAGGGGATGCCTACAACATATACGGAAAGAAATACGGTAAGAAGGGAGGCTGGAAACCAAACAATCCATCTAAATACATACGTCCTTTTGTCCATAGGCTTTTTAGTTTTCAGCGAGTTAAAAGGAAGCCTGGACTAAATATTTTCTCCTGATCCCGTGCGTGGATTTCTTGTGCGGCTGTTTAGCATAACGTCTAATTATAAGACGGGTTTTAAACTTCCTTTATAACGGCAATCAAATATTTTTTAAAACTTGTCTTATAATTAACATTATGTTAAATAGAATCAAGACCAAAACATCCCTCCCTTACCTTCCCAAATCTTCCGAAAAACGCATAGCTATAGCTTACTGATCTCTACAACCGGGATCGCTATATTCTGCGCACGCAGGAAGTAAAGACCATGTGCCAGCCGGGAAATATCCCACTCACAAGTATTGCTGCCCGGGACAAGATGAACTGCTTTGACCGATGCGATCTTCCCGGAAACATCCACCAGCTCCAGGTGTCCATCGACCACGTCGGTGACGTGGATCAGAAGTACAAACTTGTCCGTCGCAGGGTTGGGGAAAATGGAATAGGAAAAGCCCGTACTGTTCTGAACGGACACTACAGGCGAGTACCTGGAAGCTCCATCGATGTCCACCTGTTTTAGCCGGTAATAGGTATATCCGTCAAAAGGATGAGTGTCGGTGTACTCATAGTATTGTTGAGCATTGCTATTCCCATGGCTGTTGATACTTGCCAGCCAGGTAAACTGCCGCCCGTCCGGCGAACGCTCCAGCTCAAAATGATCATTATTGTATTCATAGGCTGTACTCCAGTTCAACAGGGTCATGCCGTCCTTCAATATCCCGGTGAAAGATAAAAGCTGTATCGGTAAGGGATTGTTGATATCGCTGGCCAGGGTCACCCTGTCAAACACGGCAATGGAATTTTTTAGTACCCAGTCGTTGGCATTATCAAGCTGGTTCATTCCCAGGAAAGCCCAATGCGCTCCCGTATCAGCGCTCTCCCATTGGGTCAGCTCGGGTTTATTCCTGCCGGCTAGCTCATTGTCAAAATAGTAAAATTTAAGGGTAGCATTCAGGGCGCTGTTATTTGTGGGCACAATATCAAAATACCTGTCGATACTCAATCCGCCGCCGGGAGTGGTCTGCTGTACATGACCTCTTTTAATAAGCGTAGAACCCAGATTAGCCGCGCTGGTTATCTCCACGCCGATATTACCGGGATTGACGGCTGCGGGAGCGTTCAGCAGGACAGTCTTATTGATAGTGCCACCCCTCAGCCCGGTGATCCTGGCATTGATATTTTCCCCAACGATTGCTCCTGCCCCGCTGCCCAGATCAACTACATAGTTATTCAACTGCAGATTCCCGGCCATCATGGTGAGATTGCCATTCACAATGATATCGCTGTTCAGTACGACATCATTCGAAGTTTTATTGATGGTTAAATGATAAAACATCATGGGTCCCGCCCCTCCTATAAAGGAATTGGCCGTTGCGGTGGTTCCGGTGAACAGGACAGCACCATTCCCGGCAGAAAAACTGCCGTTATTGATCAGCCCCCCATTCTGAATGGTAAGGGTATCATTGCCGGTCAGCACCAGACTGGCACCGGGAGTAATGGTGATTCCCTGTGACCGGGCGCAGAGTGGCAATAGCAGGAGTATAATATATTTCATATTGGAGAATTCCCGCAAAATAACAGGCGTTACCCCAAAGTCAGGGTCCGGTTTTAGTCGCCGGTGGGAACCATTGAGTAAAATGCGATCCTGGCAGGGTATTTTACAATACAGGCAAGTCGTGTCGTAGACCCCTATGGCAAATTCTCATCCATTTCCTCCTGTTACCATCATTTTAACCCCTCTGCCTAATCAGGTATTTTCTCTCATTAGTAATCAACCAACATATAGTACCTTAATCCCGAAAATCATGTGACTGGAAGTATTTTTAACCCATATCACCAAACGTCTGTACATTCTCGTCTGTGTGTCTCTGTTGTGCGCGAATGCTGATGCCCAGGATAAAGAATTCATATTCCGGCACCTGACCACGGAGAACGGCTTGGTCAGCGATCGAATTACGCACATACTACAGGACAGACAGGGATACATTTGGATTGCCACCCGCAGTGGATTACAACGCTATGACGGGTGCCGGTTCCTCACGTACCATGCAGACATACACAACCCGGATGCCCTGCAAACGGATTGGTTGAACACTATTTTTGAAGATAGCCGGGGGCGTCTATGGATCGGTTCCGACCTGGAATCGCCCTACGTTTTCGACCGGGCTACCGGCAGGTTCTATGATTTCAATGCTCATTGCCCCGACAAAGACAATATCATAGCAGGTGTCTGGAGATTCCTGGAGGACGGCAACGGAGATATCTGGGTAAGCGCCAAGAACGGTTTTTTCAAACTGAACAGGCGCAGCAATCAATTTGAGAATTACAATAAACTATTGGGCATATATGCAGGCGTAAAAAAAGACATCTCATTTGCCAATGACAAACAGGGAAATATTTGGTATAATACCTCAGATGGTATAAAATATTATGACGTGAGAGAAAAAAGGGTTTACGACAAACATAACAATCCTGCCGGCTTGGAAATATTTAATATTCAAAAAGGTGTCAATGACATCCTGGTTGATGACAATAATGATATCTGGCTGGATATTTATGTTTCCAGTCTGTTGTATAGATTCGATGGGCAGACGCATCACATGAAATCTTATAGTTTTGACAGGAACAAGACATCCATGCACGGGATAAATGCATTTCCCGGTATCATCAGCAAAGGGCCGGGTGGTAATATCGTTGTTGATCTGTCCGGAGCCGGCCTGGCTATCTATCATCCTGAAAAGGATGACTTCTCCATCATATCCATAGATAACAATAACCCTTATGGATTGCACAGTAGCCCGGATTGGCTCAATGTCCCCGTACTGATCGACAGGGAAGAGAATATCTGGGCCGGCTCGGATAAGGGTATCAACATCTTCAACCCCGCCAGACAATATTTTTCCTGGTATGACCTCCACAAGATGGATCCGGGTCGTACCAATCGTTATCCCAGCAGCGTGAGCGGTTTTTTGCAGGACCCCAACGGAGATGTGTTTGTGTCTTACTACTGTCCCGATGGTGGTATCCTTCACCTGGACAGTAATCTCCGGATAAAAAGACACTACCTACTGGAACCTGCCGGTCATCAGAGCGGAAAGGATCAACTATGGGGCCTCTACTGGGATAATACGGGTAGCAGGATATGGGCGCCCAACCAGGCCGGGACCATTCTTCAATTAAATACCCGGCAGGAACGGCTGGAAAACGTCAGCATTCATGATCTGGCAGGCAATATCAACACCATCCGGCAAGACAAAAATGGGGATCTATGGATCGGGCATTGGACAAAGGGATTGATCCGGGTGGATCATCGCACCGGCGCCTGCCGGGCTTTTAATAACCCTCCCGACATAGCCCACTACCCGTTGAAGAAAGTCTACTTCATTTGCCTGGATGAAGACAGCCTGGTATGGGTGGGAAGTGATCAGGGATTATTCAAATTCAATAAGATTAGGGAGGAATTTACAGCGTCTTATTTCGCCAACGAGAAGGACAGCCAATCGATCAGCAGTAATATTATTAAGGCCATCCTCCCTTATAACCGGGATACACTGTTGATTGCTACCGGGGCAGGTATCGATATATTTGATAAGAAAAAAAAGACCTTCGATGTGATATCGACGAGGGATGGGCTGCCCAATAACTATGTGCAGACTATTGCGCTGGATAAACACCATAATATATGGGCAGGATGTGTGGGAGGGTTTTGCAGGTTAAATATAAGCACCCACACAGTGACAAACTATGATCTTTCAGATGGTATCTCCCACCCTGTCTTTGAGAACGTCCCTTTCTTTCCTCTCCGGGATGGGGATTTCCTTGTATCGGAGGAAAATGGCTTTATGCGGTTCAACCCGGATAGCGTAAGGGAAAAAACACCCCCGACTCCTCCTTCGATCACCGGTGTCCATGTATTCGATAAGGAAATAAAGGCAGATAGCTTTATCAATTCCGGGCGGCCATTAACCCTGCCTTATACCGATAACAATATCCGTATCGAGTTTTCTTCTTTACAATTCGCCGCATCCGATAAGATCAGGTATGCCTATCTGCTGGAAGGTGTTGATAAGGATTGGGTGCCGGCCGGCAAGGATCAAACGGCCCGCTACAATCAATTGCGGAGCGGTCATTACCTGTTCAGAGTAAAATGCACGGATAGGGATGGTATTGTTGCCCGGGGTACTACCCTGCTCTCTCTGTATATTGTACCTCCTTTCTGGAATACCTGGTGGTTTTATACCTGCATCGCCTTGCTGACAGCCGGGGGGATCTTTACTTTGACAAAATGGATCCATGGGCGCAGGAAGGAAAAGGAACTACTTCGCCTCAATTATGAAAAGAAAATAGCGGTTGTGGAAATGAAAACCCTCAGAGCGCAAATGAACCCTCATTTTATTTTCAACAGCCTGAACTCGATCAATACGTTCATATTAAAGAATGAGCAGGAAAACGCCTCGGGTTATCTCGGCAAATTCTCCCAGTTGGTGCGGTTGATACTGGATAATTCGAGAACCGAATGGGTGTTGCTGGAAAATGAACTGAAGGCACTGCATCTGTACATCGAACTGGAATCACTCCGGTTTGACAAAGGCTTTACCTACACCATCGACATTGACCCGGGCGTATATCCTTCACAGGTGGTGGTGCCTCCCCTGATCATTCAACCCTACGTGGAAAATGCCATATGGCATGGCTTATCGCACCGGCAAGAGCCGGGTGGAGCCATCGGTATCCGTATCTGGAAAGAGGCTCATGAATTAAAAATGCAGGTCACGGACAACGGTGTGGGCAGAGCAGAGGCGGCAAGGCGGGGAAGCAGGAACAATACCTTGCATAAGTCGCATGGGATGAAGATCACGGCTGAAAGGCTAGCCGTCTTAAATGAAGTATTTAAAGTAAATGCTACCGTAACGGTAAATGATATTACCGGCACTACAATGACGGTGTCGGGAACGAAGGTATTACTAACCATTCAATATAAAACCCATGCAGGCATTAATCATTGATGACGAGAAGCATTGCAGGGAAGGCTTGTTTATCATGCTGTCCAAATACTGTCCCGAGGTAGAAGTGGTGGCCCAATGCTCCAGCACAACGGCGGCTATCCAGGCCATCGTGAAATTCCAGCCTCACCTGATCTTCCTGGACATAGAGATGCCGGGCATGAACGGCTTCGAGCTGCTTGAAAACTGTAAGGGTTATGATTTTAAGGTGATATTCACCACCGCCTACAATGAATATGCTATTCAGGCCATCCGGCATAGCGCACTCGACTATCTGCTAAAGCCGGTGGACAAGACCGAACTGGTCCAAGCGGTGACAAAAGCAAAGGCTGCACAGCAACCATCGACATCGGAAAGGATAGCCCGTTTGCTGGAATCCATAGAAAGCCGGAAAGCCACGGAAAGGATCGCGCTGACGACATTTGACGGGATGATCGTCATCGAGATCAGGGATATCCTGTACTGTGAGTCGGAAAATAACTACACCCGCTTCCATCTGGTGAGTGGAAAGGTTATCCTGGTATCGAAGACACTAAAAAAAGTCGAAGAACTCCTGTCGAACGAAAGCGATTTTCTTCGCATCCACCATAGTTTCATCATCAATATCCGGTATGTAGAACGCTATTTGAAGGGCGACGGGGGCGAGATCTGCCTGACCAATGGAAAAAGCCTGCCGGTATCCAGGACAAAAAAGCAGGAATTCCTCTCCAGGCTGGAGAAGTTATAAATTCACCTGGATCAGTCGATCATCCTTTTCACCTCCTCCACACTGCCTGGTCGGGCGATGATGCGTTTTTGCCTGTCGAGCAGGTAGAACTGAGGCGTTGCAAACACCCCATAGTCCTTAGCCGGGCCGCTGTCCCAACCTTTAAGATCGCAATAGTTGATCCATCCAAAACCTCCGCCAGCGCCGGCATTTGTCCATGCCTGTTGATTCGTATCGATGCTCACGGCCAGGACCTCCCAATCCCGATGCCCGCTGCTGTCATAAAGCTTTTTGAGCAGCGGCAGTTCTTGCCGGCAGTGCGGGCACCAGCTCGCCCAGAACACTACCAGGGTCTTAGAAGCTTTTATATCAGCCAGGCTTTTGGCCGCCGGCCCGTTCAAGGTTATCTCCGGGGCCGGCATTCCCGGCTGAAGTCGTTGAGAAGCCTGCATCCGCTGCAGGGTTTGCAGGGTACCGGGGCTCACATTGCAGGTGCTGGTAAAGACATCCTCCGTCATCTGTGCTGCTGTGTAGGCCAGGCAGTGATGCAGTCCCTTGTCTTCGCAAAAGCTATACAGCCAGGCGGCGACAAATTGTAGTGACGCAGTACGGACGGCAGGGTTGTCTCGCGTGTAATACCCGTTTTTGGCATGTTCGATGATGCCTCGCACCGCTGCCAGCAACCCGCTGTCCATGGCCTCGCGGCTGATAAAATCGTACGGGTAGCCAAAGAGCCCCAGATACTGCTCCAACTTCTGCCCCAACAGGTGGGAGGCCTGAAGGGGAGAGTTGGAGAAATCCACGCTGTCCAGCAAATGCTGCTGCCAGAAAAGGGTACGATCCTTCTTTTTGAACAGCCGGCCTGTAAATGGCACCATCATACGCCGCTGGCAGGTTAACAAAGGATTAGCCGGCTGCTGCTTTTGCAGACGCCTCCCCGCCGCTGCGCACTCCCGCTGCGCCTTCAGGTATTCCCGTCTGATCTGCGTACAGAAATGGCTCGCGGAACCAGGGTAGATATCCAATAGTTGCATACTGATGGACAGTCTTTGCAAATAGGGTTGCAACACCCGCTCATTGTCAAACCACCAGGTGTTGTACCATCCTTTACTGAACCGTGCGCTGCCTGTACAATCATTTACCAGTGTATGAAAGGACACTTCCTCCCCAAAACCCAGCCAAAGGTGCAGGGTATTGCCGGGATTGCTGCTGTACCAACCCCGGCGCCCCTGGCAGATACGGTACATACCGGGTGTGACAGGCTGAACCATATTGAAATAGCCCATGCTGTCGGTATGGGTACTGTCCATGACCTCATAGGCAAACAGGTGGCTGTTGTTGTACTTCAATATAAACACCTGTCCGTTGGGAAAGCCTTGTATGGTACCACTCAATGACTGGGCAGCGGGCTGGGCCAACGTATTGCTGCACGCAACAGCAAGCGTGAAGAAGATTTGCAGGTGCCTCATGTTTATCGTTTTACCTTCTACAACGGACAGAAAGACCATAAGCGCGATCGGTGTCGATAGTGCCACCTTGGCTACCAGACATGTATAATTCCCTGCTGTCTTTTAGAGACAGACTGGGTTGATATGGACTACTACTCCAATAATAGCCGAAGCTGCCTGCATAAAAAGAGGATATGCCGCCATTTCCCCCGTCACGGTAGCCTGCGGCGGTAAGCCTTAGCAGGGTGTAGCCTGAAGCGACGTTAGAAATAGAACCAAAGCCGCTCTCTGCATCCCAGTCGGCTGAGGTAGGTACATACCAACCGGGAGGACAGGGATTATTGACACCGCTGGCCCCCTGCCACAAGTTGTCATTCTGCGGGCTGCGCCAGTCATAGGGACTGCTGTTGGACATAATGAACAGGTTGTTGCCCACGTTGTCGCTGGACGATAAGGAGGCAGTGGTCCCATGAAGGGGCGTGCCCATGTTACTGGCGGTCCAGTTGATCAGTTGATGACCATCTGCCGACCGGCCCCATTGGAACAGGTCCCCATATCCATTAAAGTCATTATAGGCGGTGGCCTCTACGCTGGCACCCAGGTTGCGGTCCAAAAAACAGACACCCGTGGTTGGACTGGCGATGGTGCCATAGGTGACAGAAGCGCCGTTATAGGTAAAGGTGACCACTCGCAAGCCGCAGAAATAACCGTCGACAGGTCCCTTATAGGCAGAAAACGACTGATTGCCGGGAGTAGGCCCGGAGGCCGCACCCGGAGTGACGCCTACACGGACAAAGTTGTTGACATCAGCCTGCACCAAAAAATAGGTGGACGAAGTGGCGCCGGAAATGGCCACGTCTGTAGTACCAGAACTGTCTGTACCGCGGTACCACTGATAGGTGGTGCCATGTTCGGGGGCCAGATTAACGCTGTAGTAGGTATATGACGCCGTGAGCGTATTACCCCAGCTGGCAGTACCCTTGACGGCAACATTCTGGGCCACGGGAGGCAGCAGCGCTGCGGAAAGGGTGATCGACCGCCACTGCGTACCATCGTTGATATAAAGACCCGGCGATACAGCGGTGCTGCCGCTGCCGGCAGTGGCGGTATTGTACACCATCATACCCGCCACATGAGCGGTGAGCGGCAAAGGTGAGATGCTGTTGGTAAGAGCCAGTTGCGGAAGACGGAAACCTTTGTTGGTGCTGGAGACTTCCAGCGCCGAATTACTGTCGGGAGTGGTGGTGCCGATACCTACCTGGGCAAAGCCGGTCGCTGCAAGCAGCCATGATACGGATAGTACTAATAATGACTTTTTCATTTGAAGATGTTAATGCAATTGAAATATCCAAAAGTTGTCGGATGACCGGCCCGAACGGACCTGCCCCTGCAAATCTCCGTTTGTGCTGGCGCTGGAACCTGCCACGATATATCCCCCGCCGCCGATCGCACGTACGATGGCAGCGCCGCCTCCTAAAACATCGGATGCAGTACCGCCTAACGGCTTCTCGTATAAAATTTTCCGGGCGCTGTCCAGCTCCACTACCCAAACATCATAAATGCCATGGGCTGGCCCGACATCCCCGCTGTTATTGCTTGAAGAAACGCCTGCCAGCGCATAACCCCCGCCGCCATAGGAAGTCGTGATGACGGAAGTAGCCCAATCGGTGCCGGACCCGCCCAGGAGCTTTGTCCAGACAGTGTCTCCTCCTGCTTTTAATTTCAACAGCCAGATATCATCTGCGCCATGATTGGCTCCCACCAGACCACTGTTTGAACTGGCGGTGCTTCCCGTTACCAGGTATCCTCCGTCAGCTGTCGTAGTCATACCTGTGGCGCCTTCATTATCGGAGCCGCCATACGTTTTTATCCAGGTGATATCGCCTCCGGCATTTATCTTCATCACGCAGACGTCATTCAAACCATAGGCTACTGTACCGGCCAGATCTCCATCGTTGCTGCCGCTGAAGCCGCTCACAGCATATCCTCCGTCAGCTGTAGCCACGATGGACCGGGCATTTTCATCCCTGGTGCCACCTTTGGCCTTGCTCCACAGCAAGTTGCCATTTCCATCCACCTTCCCGATCAAGATATCGTCTGCTAAGCCCACTGCACCGTGGAACCCGGTAATGCCATTGTCATTGCTTCGGGTAGCGCCCACAAAGACATACCCTCCATCCGGGGCAGCTGCTATACCATATACGTAGTCGTCCTGGGAGCCGCCTACAGTGGTTCCCCATACCCAATCCCCTTTGGATGACAGCTTCACGATCCAACCATCCCATCCCCCATGATTTTTTCCTACGATGCCGCCGGTGCTGCTGGTCATTCCTCCCACGATATAGCCGCCATCGGTTGTTGCCAATGCGCAGGTGGCGTAATCATAGCTGCTGCCTCCCAGGGTCTTTGTCCACAGGGTATCTCCATTCTTTCCCAGCTTTATGATCCACATGTCAGCGGATCCCGCATTATTTCTCACATCCCCACTGTTGACGCTAAAGGTCGAACCGATGACCAGGTACCCGCTGTCCCGGGTCTGGATGATTGAATAGCTATCATCGACATCGGTTCCTCCCAGCACGGACTGCCATCCGAGCTTATAGCCACCCGTTGGGATAGTGTCTGTTTTTTGTCCCCCCGTTCCGCCCTGCTGCCCTCCGCCGCCCGTTCCGGGCCCATTGTTCACTGTGTGTTTGCTGCAGGATGGCAAAAACAACAGTAACCAGCATACTGGTAAAAAAAGCATTGATCTCATTGTTAAAAGTATTTGAATTGGACGCGAAGGTATCCGGCGTGCGGTATTTCACCGGGAGGATTTAGTAATCGCCGTTATTGGGATGTCAATTGACAATTTCTGTTGAGAAGAGCACAGAACTTTCCTTATGTTTTTTATGCTTTACACCTTGTGTTTTTTAAAATACAAGAAAGAGTAGATAAGAGGAGCCAGCGTCATAACGGCGATACACCCTTCGAGTATCCACATGGCCACCTTGACGGGGGCCAACAGCGTTCCAACCATGATAAAAATACCCCCTGCAAAAAACAATTTGCTTCCGAACCGGTGGGTAGCCCTCCAGTTGTCTTCATTCTCCAAGGTCCACGGCGAACGTATCCCGACAAAATAATTAGGCTTGACGCTATACATCAGGTTGCCGAGATACACAAAAAACAATCCCAGGATCGGGAAGAAGAGGCGGGCGACATTATGGCCGCGGTAAAAAGCCGAATAAATAATCATAATATTGATAGCGGAAAGCAAAGAAGCCACCCCTATCGATATCTTCTGGTAAGTCTGCGGGGAAGTGCTGGCCGCTTTTTTCGGATCGATCGAAGAGATGTTTCTTACAAGCAGGTACAGCCCCGCCGCCAGCAAGGTCAATAGCAGGCTGATGAACCACAGGGTTTTTTTTGTACTGAAACCATTGGCTTTGCCTTCGGCATCAAAATGAATGGGTACCGTATCCGGCATCGAGGGATACAGGAAGGCGAGATAGATGACCGGCAACAAGAGAACGACCCCCATAAACAGGACCTCTTTTAAAGAATATTTGGGTTTCATATGTAAAGGTTTACTTTTTTTTGTTTTTAAAACGGAGGAACCATTTGAGGATCTCCTCTACTACGGTTGTATTCAGCGAATAATAGATGAATTGCCCCTGCTTCACGGATACTACCAGTCCCGCCTGCTTCAGCAGGTCGAGGTGATGGGAAATGCTCGGTTTGGAGATGCTGAACTGATCGGCGATCTGTCCGGCAGTCAGGTCTTTGTCCTGCAGCAATTCGAGGATTTCCCGCCTGGTCGAGTCATTTAAGGCCTTAAAGACAATGTTCATGAAGCGAAGCTATAGTTATACATTTAGACAAATATCTAAATAATAACTGACAAAAACAACCGAATTTTATTTCACAAATATTAATGCACTGATCATCAAAAAGTAGATACGGTAACCCACAACGTCAGGTCAGTGGGAAGAGATGGCTTATTTCCTCTGGAACTCCGGCGATCCGATGATAACGCCGGCAACAAGGTTTAGCATATTACTTTTGGCTGGGGTAATCCTGGTAGCCCCCACACTTGTTGCGGCGGCCGTGCCGCCCGGAGGATTATTATGGTCGGCTGTATTACCGGCGCTCATCATCATCATGTCGCCTGGCGCCCCCGGAACCGGGTTTTCAGGGGTAGGTGTGACAACTTTTGTAACCTTGGCACTGGTCATAGTTACTAAGCCCGGCTGGTTGAGCAGTGGTGTCAATTGTTTTATCATCTGCCCGGTGTTTACCTCGGGCAGCAGCAGCTTACTACAGGCGGTCAGCGCGCTTTCTGCATTATCAGGATGGTCAGCCTCTGCCCAGCCATTTATATCGATCTTCACGCCGGCAATATTTCCATTTGTCAATGCCAGGCTGAAATCCATTCGATTGAGCAAAGAACCGGCATTGACCCAAAACTGCGCCCGGTCCGGGAAGCCGGTGGGCGCCTGGTAATAATATTTTTTCTCTCCCATCCTGGTTATCCAGCCGTATAAGGGATAAGGGTCTTTAATATCTGCATTCAATGCACGTACAGCGCTGATGGCCAGTTCAAAGGGTGATTTGGTCTTTTCACGCAATTCTTTTTTGTTCCAAAATTCAGGAGAGCGGACCATCGTGAGAAGCACCTGCCGGATATCGCCGTCATGTTCGGTAAATGATCTGGCCATTTTTTTGATCAGGCTTTGCGGTGGATTGTCGCTGACAAAACGCACAGCCAGCTTCCTTGAAATAAAAACAGCGGCGGAAGGATGGTGCGCCAGCATTTCCAGCAAGTCGACTCCTTCCTGGTAGCCGGAAGCCGGATCAGGATTTGCCGGGAATTCATGCCCCAGTACCGTCTTCCCGCCATGGTCATGACGGTTGGGTGTGAACAGGAAATCCCCTTCACGGACAAAGCCTTTTACAGCCAGGTTGTTCTCCCCTATCCTGGATACCAAATCCTTCATGGCGCTGCCATAAGCATAGTCGCTGATCGGGTAGATCGTCCAGCCCGTCAGCACCCTCGCCGCCTCCGTAACATCATGCTGGTTATAACCGCCGTCGACCCCCAATGTATGCAGCTCCATCACTTCGCGGGCGTAGTTTTCGTTCAGCCCGCTGATATTCTTGGCGGGTTGCGCCGGAGTAGCCATCATCATGGATTGATTTGCTGCTCCTGGCTTATCGTTGATTCTTACAGGAGTCGCTTTTGCGGGAGCAGCTGCAGGAGGACCAACACTTGCAAAGTTGTCCAGGTAGTAGAGCATAGCCGGCGATTGGGCGGAAGCCAATAATAGCTGGTCGAATCTCCCAAGGGCATTCGGCCGGATGACATCCCTTTCATAAGCAGGGATGAACTGGGCACACTCCCCTTTGGTAAAAGATACATTGAAATGGTTGAACCAGAAATCGGTCATAACCTCCTCCAGTTGGTTGCGGGAATAAGCTGCCCTCAGTATATTCTGATCGATAAATTGTTTGTAAAGGTCCTGGTCTGTTTTAAAGCCTTTTTTATCCATATAGGCCTGTATCTGGGCATTAAAGCTTTTTTTATCGACAGCCTTATCCACGGAATCCTTGCTGATCACGCTATCTTTAATAGCCAGGGTGCGGATGATAAAACCCGGAGGATACACATGGCACACTTGAGTATTGCTAAGGTTGAGCGCATTATATAAGTTGAGCCGATTGTCCAGCTCGTCATCCGGCAGGCTGGCGGACAGTTGCTGATTAAACCAGTTCTCCAACCCCATATTCATGATTGAATCGATCAGTCCCGGTGTAGCGCCGTAAGTAAACCTGTCCACCAGATGGTAGGCAGCTTCACGCTCGGTAAGTCCTGCTTTTCTGTATGGGAAACGGGAGGCTTTAGAAGGCGCCGGCCTAAAAAGGAATGAGCTGAATATCAACATGCTGCCAGCCAATAATACGATTGAACACCAGACGTGGATAGGTTTTGTCATAACCGACGTGAATTTAAGCTGGTCGTTAGACAGTCAATCCCCCATTTGGTTTAATGGGGTTCAAAATCTTGCGCCAAAAGATATATACGCACTCCTTGCAATAGCCGGAATGATCCCGGGACCAGGGTATTCGTCCGTACGCAAGGTGAAGTACCGGTGGTCGGTGAGATTATTCACCCCCGCTTTGATATTCCATCCCCCTTTCAGGTTCACGGTGGCCGACCAATCCAATACAGTATATGCCGGGATGATACCCACGATGGCATCGGAGCTTGCAGTTGTATTACCCGCATCGCCGAAAGACCTGTCCGTGCGGCTGACCAGGAAAGTGGTAGAGACAGACCGCCGGGACCAGGTAATGCCCGAACGTAGAATGGTCCGTGGAGCGTATTCTACAAAATTGCCTTTATAAGGGCCGCTGGTATATTTCGCATGGATATAAGAGAACGAGCTAAAGATGCTGAGGTTCCCCAAGGATGCGGGAGACTTTGCGATCTTCGTCGGGCTGAACTCGATATAAGTCTCTACTCCTTTATGAACACTGTTCGCCACATTAGTGCGATAGGTATAAGGATTGCCACCCGCGTCTGTCAGCTGTATGAGCCCAACCCTGTTGTTATAGGCCATATAAAAAACATTCACGTCAAAATTGAGATATTTCCCGAAAGTGCCCCGCCAGCCGAGATCTGCATTATAGCCTTTGGCATCCTTCATATTCGGGTCGATCTTCGAGGCGACGGCATAAGGGGTGACCTGGTCATAGGTAATAGGTTTATACGCCTGTGAGATGTTCCCATATATATTGGTGGTGTGGGTTGTTTTATACTGCAGGCCGATACCAAATAAAGGGATATGCCTCTTCCGGGCGCTGTCTGTCGTCACTTCTTCCGTCCCATCAGTAATATAACCCTTCGCAGAGGACCGCAGGTATTCATACCGTATGCCCGGCGTTATGGAAAATCGGTCGTCCAGACGGAAGATATGTTCGACAAAGGGGGCGATATTCGTAGTAGTAAAATCGAGATCATATGCATAGTGGGGATCCAGGAGGCTGAGATCGAAATCATTGCCGGTGGTGCCCAGACCACCTCCCTGCCGTTTGAATTTGCCGACAAAAACCCTGACGCCGGCAGCGAGGGTATTATTCATACCCGCCAGCCTGTAGTTGCTCAGCAAACGGATCTCCGTGGTAAGGCTATTCATTTTTTCCCTTTGGACTTCCCGGTTCACGTATTGCAACGTCACAGGGCTGATGCTGTCGGGGGTGCCGGGACCGCCGTCCTCGTTCTTCCAGACAAGGTCCCGGGCGCTGAACAGATAAGTCGAAGTGATGTGCAGGGAAGTGTTGGCAGAGAAGGCATAATCCAGATGGGCGGCAATGATATTCCAGGGGCTCTTCAGCCAGTTCCTCGCCCGATAGGAAGTGTCGCTCTTATAGGCGAACTGGGCATCTGTAAAACCACCCGGCATGTGTATCCTGTTGCGGAACAGGGTGTACTCCAATCCAAGCCGTAACCTGGGACCCGCCTGGTAACTTAGCTTGCCGAAGGCGCTGACCTGCCGGTAGTCGGAATTTGGTCTCCAGCCCTGCATGGACTGATACTGAACAAAAGAGTAGTAATTGAACTTACCCAGTTGGCCGCCTATCGAATGAAAAGAATTGAACAGCCCATAGCTGCCGCCGGTTTGCTGCATGGTGTATTCCACCGGCCGGTCGGAGACGCCGTCCCGGATGATGTAATTGATAACGCCGCCGAACTGGGGGCCAAACTGGAGAGATGATTCGCCGCGCGTCACTTCAATGCGCTGCACGGCCTCCAGAGGAGGTTGGTAATAGGATTCTGAATACCCATAAATATCTGCGGCCAGGTTGTAGCCATTCTGACGTGTGTTCGTCTCGATGGACTGGGTAGGCGTCAACCCCCGAAAGCCGATGCCGTTGGAAGGGAATCCGCTGCCCTGTGTCTCTGAATAATTAGCCCCGGGGATCCTGCCCAGCACCTGGCGGGGATTGTTCTGGGACGTGTTGGCATCCAGGCTATCGAGGAGAATTACCTCGGTTTTTTTCCCCGAATAAATAACCCCATTATGTATCTCATCCAGCCTACCCATTCCACTAATGGTCCTTACCCCGTTGACGATGACTGTCCGGAGGGTCGTTACCGTATCCCGGGAATCCCCTTTGCCTTTACCAGTCTGGGAATAAGCAGACAGAACGAAAATAAAAGAAAGAAAAAATAGACATAGTCCCGGATAAAAAGCAGTCTTGAATACCATGAAAGGTATAGATTTTCCGCAAAGAAAAGGCCGAATGAAGCCGTGGCAGTTGCTTTTTCGGGAAATAGGCTTACGGAATCGGGAAAAAGAAGACAGTGCCGGTCTTCTTTACCCCTGCTTGCGTTCCAACAGGTTGATCAGCTGGTCCAGCTGAGGGAAAATGACGATCCGGGTCCGACGGTTAGCGGCCTGTCCTTCAGACGTATCATTGGGAGCAGCGGGGATATATTCACTCCGCCCGGCGGCCGTCATACGTGCAGGCGATACATTATATTGGTTCTGCAGTATGCGTACAACAGCAGCGGCCCTTTTGACGCTGAGGTCCCAATTATCCAGCAATACCCCCTGGGCATAGGGAATGCTGTCCGTATGTCCTTCGACCATAAATTCGATATCCGGCTGGTTGTTCAACACTTTTGCCAGTCTGCCCAATACCGGCTTTGCTTTTTCACTCACTGTATAGCTGGTGCTGTCTCCGTTGAACAACAGGGTGTCGGACAGATCGACCCGGACCTCGCCTTTCTCGAGCTTTATATCGACGTCCCGGGACGCACCCAGGTATCCCTTCAGATTCATCAACACAGCCAGGTTCACCGAATCGCGGTGGGCTACGGCGGCCCGGAGCTCCTGGATATACTCATCTTTGGCGCCAATGTTATCTATCGATTTCTTTATGCTTTCCGCCTGAGCGCTGCTGAGCGCCGACAGGGCATCCATTTGTTTTCTCAAAACCTGGTTGTTCTGTTTGGACGCGTTCAACTCCAGGTTGACGCTGTTCACCTGGTTCTGCAGGTCCGTTTTTTGCTTCGAGAGGTCATTATTCGCGTCCTGGCAGGTCTTCAATGTACGCTGTGACCAGGTGTACAGCGAGTCGGACTTTTGCGCTTCCTGCTGCATGGCCTTGAATTTGCCGGTGCTGACACAGGAGATCATAGAGGACGAAAAAAGAACAATACAGAAATAGACAGATCGCATAAAAAGGGGTTAAGATTGGGCCCAAAGATAATACACAAACCCCTATTTCCCTGGAATACAGCTTATCCTGTTCATATTTCCATTATTGTGCTTGAACTCCAGCCGGCTGATGCTGACCTTTTCCGGTTGATCGCTCCCCTCCCTGATCTTTAGGAATTGCCGGGGCGCAATGTTTTTAAACGTCTGTACGATACCCGTGGTCGGCCATTGGATGGTCAGTTCATCGATGATGGCTGCCCTGCCGATGCCAATCTCTTTCCTGAACGGGTTGCCGCCAAAGCTTCCCCCGGAGTTGACATCCATGTAAACGTTCCTTTTCACCCCATTCTCCCTGAAACCGACCGTTATATGTGCGCCTATTGCGCACCGGTTGGACCTGCTGCCTTCCAGCTGTACGCTTATCCAGTTATTATCATTCTGACCCGGGTTTACATAGAACGAGTTGTAATAAGCATCGCCTTTGTATGCCCCACCTACTTCGACAAAGATATCCTGGTCGCCATCATTATCGACATCCGCAAATGCCACACCATGACCTTTCTGCAGATTACCCACCCGCGCGGAACTGGTGACATCTGCAAATTGCCGTCCTTCAATATTCCTGAACAATCTATTAGGGACCAGCGAAGCAAAGTCCGGATTGCCCGTGCCGAGGTACATGTCCGGCCACCCGTCATTATCCAGGTCCCCAAAGTTGGACCCCATCGAAAATACAGGTCTTTGGAGTCCCATATCTTTGGAGACATCGGTAAATGTCCCGTCATGGTTGTTCCTGTACAAGTACATGGTACTGGTCTTTTGTGGCATTGGAAGATTAAGGGCCTCCGCTGCCGCGGTGATCCCCAATGAGCCCCGGAACTGGTAACCACATACGAAGATATCGGGCCAGCCATCATTATTGTAATCCCAAAACCAGGTGGGAAAGGTGAAGGTTAGTTCATGATCCAGCCCTGCCTCATGAGTGACATCCTCGAACTGGGGGATATTCGATTCGGCTCCTTTGTTCTTTAGAAGGAACTTCTGACCGTCACGACAGGATATAAAGATGTCCGGCCAGCCGTCCTTATTATAATCTCCGGAAGTAACGCCTTTCATAAACCCTGTCTTGGCGCATCCGGCCAGTTGTGCGACCTCTCTGAAAGTACCGTCCTGGTTGTTAATGTACAATTCCGACGGATGGGGATATCCCATGGATGTAGTCTCATTTCCAATGAACAGGTCCAGCCATCCGTCATTATTAAAGTCGGCCCAGGTGGCGGTTTGAGTAGGATGAAAAGAAAGCAGGCCGCTTTCTATGGTAACGTCGGTGAATGTGCCGTCGCCATTATTTTTTAACAGCGTATTGGGTTGTGTGCCGAATTGCCCCAGCCAGGCGCCACGCAATACAAGGATATCCATAAAGCCATCATTGTTGTAATCTGCCTGTATTATATTCAACCCGCCTTTAATGGCTTCCAGTCCCGAGGTCTTTGAAACATCCGAGAATGTACCATCTGCATTATTCTTAAAATAATGCATGCTTTCATCAAGATCCCAGGAAGAGGTCACAATGTCCAGGTAACCGTCGTTGTTAAAATCCTCTACAATGCTACCCCCTGCCTGGCTGCGGAAGTTGTTTAACCCCAGTTCATGGGAAAAATCCTCAAAAGGCTTCATCTTCCACGAACAGGTATCCTTGTCCAACCCCGGGATAAGGAGGTTCGAGGGGACGCTGCCCGGATACTCGCCTATCGTCATATAAGCGATGTTAAGCATCCACTTAGACTCCAGATCGGCAGGGTTCATCTGAAGTACCTGCCTGTATAACTCGATGCCCTTCAGGCTTGCCGACGGGTCCATATACACCCCCGATCCGGCAATCGGAAAAATACAAGACCCCGAAGAATGATTGGAGACACAGTTATTCCTTTCTCCTAACCTGACATAGGCCAGGGCCAGCTTTTGTTTAACTTCCATGGAAAACCGGAGATCCTGGATGCTGTCGGCTCTCGCAGCCAGCGCCATGAGTATTCCGATGGACTGTTTTTCCTGTCCCAGTTTCAATAAAGTCATTGCTTTATAGAACTGTACGGCCATGGCTTTCTGCTCTCCAAGATAAGGCACCAGTTCCAGGGAATTATAAAAGGCAAGTTGAGCTTCGGGAACAAATTCATTGTCCTTATGATATATTTTTTTTAATCCTGCCCTGTATTGCAGGAAAGTTTCATTCCCGTTGCGGTAATTTTTTACGCATACGTAGGTCACCGACGTCAGCAGCAAAAAGGCAACAACGCCTGCAATGCTGATTACAAGGGTCTTTTTCTTCATAAAATAAGCATGAACAGCGGACCAATGGTCCGCTAAGTGTGAGTAATAAAAGATGGTCGTGTTATGACGTCACACTACTTTGGGAGGATGCTCCGGAACAAGCGTATAGATAGAGGAAAGAGGAAAAAAGTTATCGACATATCTCTTTGTAAAAGAGCGCCAGACATTATTGATCCCAAACGGAAGGCCCTGTACGGGGTAATATTCCACAGAAATATCTTTGGAAATGTTGGAATTCGCGCTTTGTTTTTTTTCGTGCCCCCCTTGCTGTAAGCCATTTACAAACGCAAAGAAAGCATTTTTCACGGCTTTTAATTTCATCGCCGCGGCATCGGGTATGCATAGTACTTCCAATGAATCGTTATATATCCGCCGCTTGACATATTTATATTGTATGCCACCGATCTCTATCTTTCCACCTGTGGTTTCAAATTCCGGGGAGTTGTGATAGTAGGACAGATGCGTTATGGGGGTTTTTACGGATATCAATTGCGTCTCTTCGTAGTTATTGTCATCGAGCCTGGCCTGCAATTGCATATCGGCCCTGGCCTCCAGGTAATAGGTGAGCAGCCTGTACCCAACCCAGTTGAACAGGAACAGTCCCAGCAGCAGTATGGCGGTGATCTTTTTGAGCATTGCACAAGAGAGAGCGTATCTGAAATTACGAAAAAAACCGCGCATTGCCAAAAAGGGCCAGCCAGGAATGGCCGGCCCGTATAGCGGATGTTATCCGCCTTCAGTCGGACGTGTCGACTTTCGGCGGATTGATGGAATAGAATACTTACTTAACCACAAGCGAACGCCGTTGCGTTGTGTGTGCGCTAAAATACCCCAATGCCCCTCCCTGGATATTGGTTACGGGATTGGAAGGGATTGCGCTGCCGTTTCCATTGGAGGACTGGTCCAGGCTAAACCAGTATTTGTAGACAGGCTTGTCGATACATTGCATATCGACCTCTACCTTATCCCCTACGTGCAGGGTGCTGTCCGGGTCCGGCTGAAGCAAGGCAAAACTATTCGTCAGCCCGTCGGTGAAGTCGTCATTCTGATAGTACAGCCCTTTGTCCAGCCTGCCATTGATATACTGGTTGAACCGGTATGAATTGCCCTGTCCCTTTGGATCTGTAAAAACAGGGACGGCCGCCTTGACGGTCTTGGAAATATTCACCAGTTCGCGGACATACAGGCTATCGAAGTTTACCCGGTGCGGCATGGTGGAGGTGGAAGTAAAGGTCTTCCCTCCTACATCAATGTGCAACTCATATGTCCGGCCTTCCACACCCGCAAGCCCGCTGGTCTGATAAACCCCTGTTCCGACTTCCTTCAGAAGCTCGCTGTTGCCCGCATCGTCCTTGATGGTGACCGCGGCCCCTCCTACCCCCTGGAATGTGTAAGAAACATTAAAAGCGGAGGTCTGTGATATGGTCACCGTATAAGGTCCCGGCACATCCGTAACATTACCTTCGATGACGTACTGTTTGGGTGCATTATTTAATTTAAGATCGATGACCTTCTGACAGGAGGTTAGCAAAAATATACCGGCGATTATAGTAGTTCTTTTCACGTTTTAGAATTTAAAATTGTAGGAAATATAAGGTACCGCACCAAATAAGGTCGTTCGCACGGCTTCTGTTTTGTTAGGGTCCGTCTTGTTGTCCCGGAAAGTAATGATAAATGCATTATTCCTGTTGTAAGCATTGTACACCCCAAACGCCATCTCGGATGAATAACGTTTTCTTTGTTTCAACTGTACCGTCGCAGACAGATCAAGCCGGTGGTAGGCAGGCATTCTGTAACCATTCCTCTCGGAATAATAATACACGGTCCGGCCATCCGCCCTGTATTTGCCACTGGGAAAGCTTACGGCATTGCCCGTAGTATACACCCAGTTCGCCGACAGCATCCATTTGGGATTGAGCTTATACATACCTACGACGGATATATCGTGTGTCTTGTCCTGAACCGCGTTGTACCACCGGTCTTCGTTGATGCCGGGTATCTGTTTCTCCGATTTTGAGAGCGTATACCCTATCCAGCCTGTCAGTCTTCCCGTCTTTTTCCGTATCAGCCATTCCGCCCCATAAGCGCGTCCCTTGCCGAACAGCAGTTCCGTCTCGATGGTGCCGTTGGCCGTCAATTGAGCCCCGTCCCGGTAATCTATCTGGTTTTCCAGCGCCTTGTAATAAGTCTCTGCTGTAAACTCATATGCATTCTCGCGGAAATCGAAATTCTTATAATATCCAAGGGACACCTGATGGGACCTCTCCGGCTTGATCATATTATTGCTCACCACCCATAGGTCGGTGGGAAATCCCGCATTGGTGGAGGATATCAGGTGCATATTCTGCGTATTGTCCACATAGGAAACCTTGACGGAAGAAGCCTCGTTCAACTGATAGCTGAAAGCCACCCTGATCTCGGGATTGACATAGGTCTTTACCACCTGGCCGCTGTTGTAATGCATGGTATCCAATATGACGCCTTCCGGGCTTACTTTGTAAAAATCACCTTTACCAAGCGCGCTGAAGATGCTCAACCGGCCACCATAAGAGATATCCAACTTATCCGATACCTTCCAGCTGTTGCCCGCAAAGACGGCATTCTCCAGCCCGTATCTTTTTTGGAAAGAAGTGTCGTTGACGCCGCTTTTGGGTCCGCCGGTAAGCACGCCGGGGTTCAATGTATGGTAGATGGAGTTAAACCCGACACGGACGTTGTTCCGCGGGTTGATATAGAACTGCAGTTCCTCTTTTATATTCCAATCTCTCAGTTCGGAGAGCACGTTGAAATTGGTGCCGTTATTATTGATCCGCAGCTTATAATTGTAGTAGCTGTAGATAAGGGAGGTGTTGGAGAAGAATCGGGGGCCGAACGTGTGGTTCCAGCGCAGCGTGCTGGTGGCATTACCCCAGTTGAGCCCGAATATATCCTGGCTGGCTAGGTTGTCCCTGCCGAAATAACCGGAGAGGTACAGCTTATCCCTGCTCCCCAGGGTAAAGTTGAGCTTGGCGTTCAGATCGTAGAAATAAAGGCTGTTCTTGTTCACCGTGCTGTCCTTCGAAAGCTTCAGGAACATGTCGTAATAGGTCCTTCTGGCGCTGAGCAGAAAGGAGGATCTGTCCTTTTCTATGGGACCTTCCACATTGATCTTGGCGGATATCGCACCCAGCCCTCCGCTGACATGAAAGTCCTGGTTGTTGCCGTCATTCATCCGTACATCAACCACGGAGGAGAGACGCCCTCCGTATTGAGCGGGCATGCCCCCTTTGTATAAGGTAACATCCTTGATCGCATCCGAATTGAAGGTGGAGAAAAAACCCAGCAGATGGGATGCGTTGTATACAGGCGCTTCGTCCAGCAGAATGAGGTTCTGGTCGGCCGAGCCGCCCCGGACACTGATACCGCTGGTGCCCTGGGACACCGGCTTTACCCCCGGCAGCAGCTGTAAAGTCTTTAATACATCCCGCTCGCCAAACAGCACGGGTACATTCTTGATCTCCTTCGTGGACAGGTGCTCCACGCCCATTTGCGTGCCCCTGATGCTCCTGCCCCTGGTCTGGGCCGTAACGGTAGCATCCTGCAGCTGTGTGCCCTGTATTTCCATCGTGGCCTGCAATTGTAGGTTTTCATGCAGAGTTACTTCAAGCGCTTTGGTTTCCCACCCCACTGCGGAGATGATCAGGGTATATTTGCCATCGGGAAGCGTGATGGAAAAAAAGCCGTAATCATTGGTGGTAACGCCTGTATTCTTTCCATCCACTACAATCGTGGCCCGGAGAATGGTTTCCCCGCTGACCTTTGCGCGCACAGTGCCGCTGATAGTGTGCTTGGGAGGTTCCTGCGCCTGTAGACGCAGGGATAGAACTAATAAACAAATTAGCAAACGCATACAATAATTGATTGGTGAGTGTTTTTAGAAGATAATGTTCATACCGCCGGTGGCTCCGAAGTAAAGGCCATGCAGGATACCGCTGGGCTCTTTTTCGCTCCATAAATAATGGGTAACAAGCCCGGCGCCTTTGCCTTTTTCGCTGCGGATATAATTGAAGCTGGGGCCGGCAAAAAGTTCAACGCGATGGCCTAACCGCAGTGACGGCAGGAGCCGTAAGGAACTGCGGAAATAGTCCCCTGATTTGAAATCCGTCAGACCGATGGATACCAGCTCTGTATTAAGACGGAAGTCGCGGGCGATGTTGAAATGAGCGCCAAAACCTCCTTCCCAGGCATAGAGGTCCTTTTTGTCCTTGCCATTATAACCCACGCCCACTATGCCATATAATTTGCGGCTGCCGCTGCGGAAAGTGACCAGGCTGGTGAGTGTCTCATCAGTGCTAAGACCGATGGATTTTTCCCCATTGCGGATAATGTTTACCAGAGCGATGGGATAGTCGCTGCTGTCGGCGATGTTGAGAAAGCCTGCGATCTGAACGCCTTTTACTTTTTTTGCAATGTTCATAAACCCGCCAACCTGCGTGCCGGCATCACCGGAGACATTTACAAACCCCGCCATACTCACTCCTTTGGAGGAGCCGGTGGAATTCATAAACCCTGCGAGCTGTGTGCCCCGGGCATTATGTGTAACATAATTGGCAAAGCCGGATGCCAGCAATCCGGAGGCGCTGTCCTTGATGATAAGGGCGACACCGGCCAGCGCAACCCCTGTTTCTGCGCCGGAGGCGCCGGCTATAGCGTGTAAGGAAAGACTATTGCTGTACGAGGCTGCCTCCCAGCCATTGGTACTGACGGGATATATCAGGCCTATATGAGCATGGCTCTTTTTCAGGGTTGGGGGCGGGGCCGGAGCCGGGGTCTGGGCATGCGCGTCCGTAAAGAAGACCCATGCGGCCAGGGTGAATGTCATGATCTTTAATAAGTCCATATCTGTTGTTTTTAACATGTACAGATAGGTAACAACTGATCAAACATTCACCCCTATGCCGCCTGAAAAAAAATTTGCGGGAATTGGTCTTTACAAAAAAATTAGTCCAATTCCCGCAAAAGCGCTAATATCTGTCCTTCGGACGAACCGCTTCCAGCGGTTCCTGTTATTTTCCCTGGTAAAAATTGGTCAAAAACCGGGCTGCCCTCACTGGCTTACGACCCAATATCTCTTCCAGGTCGCCCGACACAAAATCGAGTTCCCCTGTTTTGAAGGAGCTGGCAAAGCCGGCAACCACGTCCACTATTTCCGATGGTACCCCTGCGCCGGTGAGCGTCGTTTTAAATTCTTCGACAGAGGGTGAATAATAACCGATGTTCAATCCCGTGGCAGTTGAAATGCTTTTAGCAGCATCTTCAAAAGATACGGCTTCGACGCCTGTGAGGGGGATCACCTTGTTGTCGTATTTACCCGTCTTGTCCAGCAATACATTGGCGCCGGCTTCGGCCAGGTCCGTACGTACGGCATAGGCAACCCTGCCGTCACCCGCAGGCAGATAGATCGTCTTTGTCTGTAGCAGCTGCTCACCTGCAAAGACAGGGATCATATCCGTATAAATGCTGTGCTGCAGGATGGTGTAGGTCAATCCGGAATCTTCCAGCAGCTTTTCCGTCTGCGCATGCGAGCTGACAACAAAATGTATAGGAGAACGACGGGTGTCATGCTCATGCGGGATGCTGGTATATATTATATGCCGCACGCCGGCCTCCCGGGCCGCCCGTACGACATTCTCATGCTGCGACATACGCCCGGGGATATCATTGCCGGAAACAAAATAGAGCTTATCGATGTCTGCGAAAGCAGACACCAGAGAAGCATAATTGCCATAATCTCCTGTCCTCAGCTCCACACCTTTAGCTTTCAGATTGCCTGCCTTGTCCGGCGTACGCACCAGAACAGCGATATCCGCGGCAGATATTTTTTTCAACAGGCTGTCTACTACAGCCGAACCAAGAGGGCCGGTGGCCCCGGTAACCATGATCTTTTTCATTTTTTGTTAATTTTGTTGCTACCCAAAAGAGTGTTAGTTACTTTTGGTAAGTCAAAGGTAGTCGGAAGCTAAGTGCCTGACAAGAAGGCACGAAGACGTGCCTCACTTACTTTGAAGAAACTATTATTGATAGTCAACATAAAAAAACATGGAATACAGTTTAAAAAATTATCAACGCTCCCCTTCCTGTCCTATCCGCAACGTACTTGACCGTTTTGGAGACAAATGGTCCATTCTCATCATCATTATTTTGGGAGAGGTGGGGAAAATGCGTTTTAACGAGTTGCATAAGACCATTGGCGATGTCTCGCAGAAGATGTTGACCACCACCCTGCGTACCCTGGAGGCGGATGGACTGATCTCCAGGAAAGTGTTCCCCGAGATACCGCCCCGGGTGGAATATGAGCTGACGGAAATAGGCAAAAGCCTGGTCCCGCATATCGCCGGCTTGTCAGCATGGGCGGATGAACATATGCCCGCCATCAAAAGATCCAGGAAGAAATTTGAAAAGGTTACCGTTCCAGAGCAAGCTTGATCCGCCCGTTTACAGGACAGCCACTGTATCAAAAACGAACAGATTCGTACAAAAACAGCCATATCTAATTAATAATCAAATACTTAAAATCAGGCACTATCTTGGGTAGAGAAGAGCACAAACCAATCTTCCCATATGCTTAGGAGTTATTTCAAGATAGCCTGGAGGAACCTGTTCCGCCACAAAAGCTTCACCGCATCCAATCTGCTGGGTCTTACCATTGGCATGACCTGCAGCATCCTTATTTTTTTATGGGTGCATGATGAGCTGACTTATGATAGATTCCATGCTAATTACAACAATATCTACCAGGTCATAGCCAACAGGGATTTTAAGAACCATGTATATACCGACAAGAACATGGTGTTTCCCCTGGCGAAGTCCATGAGCGCCGGCTATTCCAATATCAGATATGCTGTGGAAGTTACCTATCCGGAGGATCATATCATCCGGCTGGGCGAGGCGCGGCTGAAGAAGAATGGATATACCGTGAGCGAGCATTTCTTTGATATGTTCACCTGGAAATTCCTCCGGGGCAACCCGGCCACTGCTATCGCAGATGCCAATTCCATCGTGCTAACGGCATCCGCTGCAAAAGCTTTTTTCGGGCAGCAGGACCCCATCGGTAAAATACTAAAAATGGACGATGACGTCAACATGAAGGTCAGCGCCATCGTGGCCGATCCACCGGACAACTCTACATTCAAATTCGATTTTATCCGGCTTTTTGATTACGCTCACATGCAGCAGGAAATGGCCGAATGGCAGAATTCTTCCTGGAATGTATTTGTACAGGTGGCGCCGGGCAGTTCCCCCGCCCTGCTGGAAAAGGAAGCTAATGAGGTCATGCGCTCGCATAATAATGACAAGATCAGCACTTATTTTGCCTTCCCTATGAACAAATGGAGACTGTACAGCGATTTCAAGGATGGGAAGAACGCAGGAGGCATGATAGAATATGTCCGGCTTTTTACTATTATCGCCATTATCATCTTATTGATAGCTTGTATCAATTTTATGAACCTCAGTACAGCCCGCAGTGAAAAAAGGGCCAAGGAAGTAGGTATTCGCAAAACACTGGGTTCGGACAAAAAGCAATTGCGGTGGCAATTCATCTTCGAGTCGATCATCCTCACCTGTATCGCCTTTGTTTTTTCTGTACTACTGGTGGCTGTGCTATTGCCGTACTTCAATACCATGGTAGGCAAACAGCTGACAGTGCATCCCGGGGATCCTGTTCTTTGGATAGGCGGGGTCAGCATCATTTTCCTGACAGGACTGGTGGCCGGCAGTTATCCTGCTTTTTATCTTTCTTCCTTTAGTCCTATAAAAGTGCTGAAAGGCACTTTCCTTGCAGGAAGAAAGGCTATCTTGCCCCGGCGGGTCCTTGTCGTAGGGCAGTTTATGATCTCTATCCTGTTGATATCTGCAACGATCATCGTATACCGCCAACTGCAATATATAAAGAACAGGGACCTTGGCTACAACCCGGATAACCTTATTATGATGTCTCAAAGCGGGGACCTGGGAAAAAACTACGCAGCATTAAAGCAGGATCTGCTGAATACAGGTATGATCGCTGCGGTGACCCGTACCTTCTCCCCCGTCACGGATATCTGGTGGAAAAGCCCATCCCCCCATTGGGATGAAAAGCCGGCAGGCACAGAGATCATCTTCTGCGGCCAGTCCGTCGACAAGGACTATGTCAGGACACTGGGTATCCGGATGCTGGCAGGAAGTGACTTTTCCGGTCTGCCCGCCGACTCCGGGACCATGCTGCTGAACAAGGCAGCCGTGGATGCCATGCACCTGACAAACCCCATCGGACGTATCCTGCGTTATGGCCCCCGAAAATATACGGTCATCGGTGTGATGGATAACGTGATCATGGAAAGCCCCTATAAACCCGTGGATCCGCTGATGGTATATTACCGGCCCGGACAAACATCCAACATCAGTATCCGGCTGAACGATGGCGCTTCTCCGCAGAAGGCTATTTCCGCCATGGAGACGCTGGTAAAAAAATACAGCCCTTCCACAGTGTTTGAATACACTTTTGTCGATAAGGAATTTGGCAAAAAGTTCCTCACCGAGGAGCTCATCAGTAAGATAACGAACATCTTTGCCGGCCTGGCCATCTTCATCTGCTGTCTGGGTCTGGCCGGTCTGGCCTCTTTCACCATCGAAAAACGCATACGGGAGATCGGTATACGGAAAGTGCTGGGCGCTTCTGTCATACAATTGCTGGTATTGATCTCAAAGGAATTCCTCCGGCTGGTGGCCATTGCCTTTGTCATTGCCGTGCCGCTGACCTGGTGGGCTATGCACAATTGGCTAAGTAATTATACTTTCCGGACCACCATCAATCCCCTGATATTCCTGCTGGTAGGTGGCGCTATTTTGCTGCTGACCCTGGTTGTTGTGGGGTTGAATACAGTGCGGGCGGCGGTAGGCAATCCCGTGAAGAGTCTGAGAACGGAGTGATCAGGCTCTTTGGCCGAAGGACTTATCAAACCTTCATCGCCCACTTTTTTAACATATTGATCAGCCGCTCCAGCTGCAACGGCTTGCTGATATAATCATCCATCCCCGCCGCCAGGCATTCCTGTCTGTCCTCCTCCTGCGCGTCTGCCGTCAGGGCGATGATCACCGGCTGGTCACCCCCGCGCATGCGTATGAGCCGGGTAGCCTCCAGTCCATCCATTACAGGCATCTGTACATCCATGAAAATAATGTCAAACTCTCCCCCGGTCAGCTTGTCCAATGCTTCCTGGCCATTCTCCACGATCTCGGGGGTATAACCTAATTTCCCCAGCACGTGACTGATCAGTTGTCTGTTGACCAGGTTATCCTCGGCAATGAGTATGCGCAGCGGAAAGTTGCCGGCAAATCGATCGGACAGTTTCTGCGGGTGCAGCTCTTCCTGTCCAAAAAAGACCTGGCTGCCCTGTAATAGACGGGCAATGTATTTCAGCAGCAAATGATGTTTCACCGGTTTGTTCAGCACAGCCTGAAAAAGGTCCGGGTATTTTCGCCGGCTCTCATTGCCAACGGAGCTCAGTAACAAAATGGGTATTTCACGCCCTTTCTCCCGCAGCGTCTTTGCCAGGGCAATACCATCCATTTCCGGCATGTGCAGGTCGGAGATCAACAGGTCAACACGATGGAGGTCCATCAGTGTCAGCGCTTCCCGGCCGGAGGCGGCCAACAGCGGCCGTATCTTCCATTGCAGCAGCAACCGTTGGAGGATAGTACGGTTGGTAGTATTGTCGTCCACCACCAACACAGTAGCGCCTTCCATTTCGGACAGAGGAGCGGGGAGCTCTTTTTCGGTATGCAGCTCCTGTCCCTTTTCGGCTGCGATATGAAATGTAAAAGTGGTACCCACTCCTTCCCTGCTGTTGACCCTGATCTCACCGCCCATAAGCCGGATCAGTTTTTCGCTGATGGCCAGCCCAAGCCCTGTCCCTCCATATTTACGGGTGGTGGAGCTATCGGCCTGGGAGAAGGCTTTAAACAGACGGTTTAGTTTATCAGGCGGTATCCCGATGCCCGTATCCCGAACCTCGAACTCCAGTTGTAGTCCTTGCCCGGCCCCCCTCTCCAACATCCGCACTCCGACATAAACCTCTCCCCTGGCTGTGAATTTTACCGCATTGCCTACAAGGTTCATCAACACTTGTTTCAAACGGATATCGTCACCATGTATATGATCCGGCACGTCCGGGTCTATCTCATAGACCAACTCGATACCGGCCTTGGCAGCCTTGTCGGAGAACACATCCAATACCTCCTCCACGGATGAACGTATCTCGAAGTCATGCGTATCCAGCTCCATACTGCCGGCTTCGATCTTGGAGAAATCCAGGATATCGTTGATGACGGACATAAGACTTTCTCCACAGGATCGGATGGTGGCGGCATACTCTTCCTGTTCCTCCGTCAATGGAGTTTGAAAAAGAAGGGATGACATGCCGATGACGCCATTCAGCGGCGTCCGGATCTCATGGCTCATGGTGGCCAGGAAAGCGCTCTTGGCCCGGTTAGCCGTCTCCGCTTGAAGTGTACGTTCGGCTACCAGCTGCTCCAGGATGACCTTTTGCTTTTGCATACGGTGGATACGCCGGCGGTATAAAGAATATAAGGCGGCGCATAAACCCAGCAGGGCCGCGATCCTGAACCACCAGGTCTGCCACCAGGGTGGCCGGATCACCAGTCGCAGCGTATATATTTTGTCACTCCAGACGCCCCTGCTGTCCCATCCTTTTACCTTTAATGTATACGTACCGGGGTCCAGATTGGTATAGGTGGCCGAATGACGCATTCCGGCCTCATTCCAGTCTTTGTCGAAACCTTCCAGCATGTATGCATACTGCTTTTTCCGGCCCAGCGTATAATTCAGTGAGGCAAATTCGAAAGAGATGATGGAACTGGAATAGGGCAGCATGATCTCCCTGGTAAAAGTGATATTTTCTTTTAGGGACGATCGGTCCTTATTACCGCGGGCGATGGGCACATCCTTAAAAAACAACTGAAAACGGGTCATTACCAGGGGGGGATCAAAATGGTCTTCCCTGATACTGTCCGGGAAAATGATATTAAAGCCATTGGAACCTCCGAAATACAAAGCTCCAGTATTACTCCGGATGGCGGAATGCTGCTTGAACTCGTCTCCCTGAAGACCGTCGGCAATGGAAAAATTCTTAAACTGACGAGTGGAAGGGGTAAATCGGGAAACGCCTTTTAACGTACTCACCCATATGTTGCCTTTACGATCCTGTAATATGCTCATGATCGTATTATCCGGCAATCCATCTTCAATAAAATAGGAGGTGAATTTTCCCGTTCGGATATCCAGGCAGTCAAGACCGGAATTGGTGCCTATCCAAATATTTCCCCTCGTGTCCTCCAGCAAACAGTAGAGCGTATTGCTGCTGATGCTGCCCGCGGCATCCTCATGCTTGAAATGCGTAAATACCCCTGTTCTCTTGTCCAGCATGTCCAGCCCCTTGTCAAAAGTGGCGATCCAGATCCTGCCCCTGGAGTCAGCCAGGAGGTTTTGGATACGATCGCTGCTGATAGAGCCGTTTTCCAGGGTATAATGGGAAAAGGTCTTTTTGGCCGGATGGTAAAGATCAAGTCCCATGTTATAACAGGCGCACCAGATATCCCCGTCACGGTCACAGAGGACGATATTGGCATCATCACTGGCAATGCTGGTCGTGTCCCCCGGAACATTCTTATAAACATGGATGATCCGGCGATGTTGATCGATGACATTAAGCCCGGCCCCTACCGAACCGGCCCATATATTGCCATCCCTATCCATGGCCAGGCTCATAATATGATCATTGGTGATGGACGAAGTCTTACCCGGCTGATGACGCAGGGAAGAAAAACCGCCTGTTACAGGATCGAACAGGTCTACCCCTCCCCCGTCCGTGCCGATCCACATTTTCCCATGCCCATCTTCCAGGAAGGCCAGGACATTGTTGTTGCTCAAAGAGGCGCCGGTGGAGTTATGTCTGTAATGCGGAAATAGCGTAGCGCCGCGGTTGCACAGATTGATCCCCCCGCTGTAAGTGCCGACCCACATGTTGTCATGTCTGTCCTTGTACATCGAATAGATGGAATTATTGCTAAGGGAGGCATTGTCGACATCGTTATTTACACAAATAAAAAACCGCCTGGTAGCAGGATCGAGGATGTTGATCCCTCCATTCTCTGTACCTACCCATATTTTGCCGGCTGCATCTTCAGCGAGAGAAAGGACTATATCCAATGACAGGCTTCCCGGGTCGGAAGGGTTATTTCTGTAGTGTCTGAAAGTGCCCGTTGCCGGATCCATGCAATCCAGCCCTCTGTCTGACGTACCTATCCAGATGGTCTTGCGGCTATCCTGCATGAGACAGCGGATATTGTCGCTGGCCAGGGAACTCCCGGCCCGGAGATCATGCCGGTAATGAAGAAAATTCCGCCCGTCAGGCTGCAGGAGGTTCAATCCATCCCGCAGAGTCGCTACCCATATCCGGTGCCCGCTGTCTACCAGGATATCCGTAACGTTGTTGTCGCTGAGACTGCCCGGCTGCCCAGGATCATACAGCCAGGAAGTGACCCGGCCCGTACGGATCTCCATCCTGCATAAACCACCGCTCTCCGTGCCTATCCATAAGTTCCCCTTGTTATCCGCCCGGACACAATTGACAAAGTTATCCGTGAGGCCTCCCGGTCGCCGGGGGTCATGAGCATAACAGGTGAAAGTGCCTTTCTCCGGATCAAAACGATTGAGTCCCCCGCCCCAGGTGCCGATCCACAGACGGCCGTCGGCATCCTCAGCAATCGACTTGATATAATTGTTGGAAAGACTGGTGGTATCCTTGGGGTCATTGTGGTACACGGTAAACTGGTAGCCGTCATAGCGGTTGAGCCCGTTCTGCGTGCCAAACCAGAGGAACCCTGTCTTGTCCTGCAGGATACAGGTGACATTGCTTTGGGAAAGACCATTGTTTGTGCTAAAACGGCTGAACTTGATAGGAACAGGCTGGGAGATCGAACAGAAAGGCATACAGCAAAACAATAAGATCAGGACCCGTCCTGCTATCGGCGTCATATACATTGTGTTTACATTCTCCCGTTTTGTTAACGTATAGGTTACTAATATATTATATGTTAACTACCTTCTGGTAAAACCCTTAGTTTTGTGAGGAGATATATAAACGTATTATTACTATGAAGAACTTCCTGGTATTGTGCTTTCTCGTAGTGGGGATCGGCCGGTTATCCGCTCAGGACACCCTAAAACAAGGCAATCCCCGTCTGCTGGCCCCCGCCGACACCTCGCAGCCGGGAAAAAAGACCCCACGCGACGGGGAGAAGGAGCCGAGACGTAAAAAAGGGACCTTCGAAAGGGAAAAAGCCGAGCGGCGTAAATTTGACTCCTCCCTTTTTACAAATAGCAATACCCCCACCCGCAGTGATTACCTGGAAAGCCTGGAAAAGATCTTCCAGATGTTGAGTCAGGTACCGGCGGTGACCACCACCTTTGTCCAGCTGGACGACATAGATGATAGATTGGATGATGAAGACTCCGCCCTCCAGATCCTGAAAGAGCGGATCATGACGGACGACCGGACGTTGAATATCCACAACCTGCAAATGTTCAATACCCTGCTGGATGAACTGGACAAGAGCACCGACAGCTATAGCAAGGTCCTGGACCAGTATGATAAAAGTTTGAACGATGTAAAAAAGGATATTGCGGGTATGCGAAAGGACACGCTCATCCTGCATATTTTCAGGGACTCCGCGTTAAAAACCTCTTTTATGCCGCAGCTGTTGCAATTGCGGGCCAAATGGCGGCAGGCCGACAGCCTGGTGAGACTCAACGGGGATAAGATCAATGATCTGAAAGCCCGCTCTACGGCCAATGCCATTACTATCGAGGACCTCCTGTACCGGGTAGACGAGGCCCTTGCGACAGTGGGAACCAAGGCTTTTGGGAAAGAGCGGCGTTATCTCTGGGAGCCCCGTACACCGGGCACACGCAGCGGCTTTTCACGAGAAGGACTTCAAAAATCGCTGGCCGCCGAACAACAGCTGGCCAAATATTATTTTGCCAATACCCGCAGCAAACGCCAGTGGCTGCTATTTACGGGGATGCTTTTTTTCTTTTGGATCGTTTTCAACTTCCGGCGGCTGCGCAGAATGAATGCCCTGAAGTCTGTCGAAGACTTCAGGTTCCGTTATATCAAGCCATGGCCGGTGGTCGCTGGCCTGGTGTTCATGCTTAGCCTGGCGCCTCTCTTCGACGCACATGCTCCTGCCATCTATATCGAGTCGACACAATTCCTGCTGATGGTGCTGCTGACGATCATTTTTTACAGACAGCTGCCCCGTATGCTATTCTATGGATGGTGCACCTTTATGCTGCTGTTCCTGCTGGTGCCCATCACCCGGATCTTAGGCCTGCCCTTCTCCTGGCAACGCTGGATCTATCTGATACAGAACAGCGCCTCTATCGCCCTTGGTCTTTTTTATCTCTTTGACAAAAGGGTTGCGGGCGAACGCCCCCAGCTGGCAAAGACGGCGGCCTGGCTGTATGTAGTACTCAATCTGCTGGCCGTCATCTGCAATCTTTGGGGCAGGGTCACCTTATCGCAGATATTCAGCGCCACAGCCGTGTACGCGTTTGCACAAACCGTGAGCCTGGCAGTCTTTGTTCGCAGCGTGGTAGAAGGCTTTCTGTTGCAGATACAGACCAGTCGTACCCGAAAGAAATACCCCGGATATTTTGATCACGGCAAGATCACCCGGTCCATCGGCCGGTTTTTCGGCGGCATAGCCGTCCTGCTGTGGCTGATCGTCTTTACTTCCAACCTGAACTTATTGGACGGCATCAGTGACGCGCTAATGGACGTATTCAACTCTCCGCGGGTAGTAGGGAACTTTTCCTTTACGCTGGGCGGCATCCTGTTGTTTGCAGGTATCATCTGGGTGGCAAATTTCCTCCAGAAATACATTGCTTATTTCTTTGGCGATGTTGGGGACGATGCCTCCCTGGATGACAGCGGGCAACGATCCAGGCTGCTCGTGACCCGTCTGATCCTGCTGACGGTGGGTTTCCTGCTGGCGGTAGCAGCTTCCGGGCTATCCATCGACAGGATCACAGTGATCATCGGCGCCCTGGGCGTCGGCATCGGCCTGGGTCTGCAAAGCATCGTCAACAATTTTGTGTCGGGTATCATCCTCATCTTTGACAGACCTTTACGACTGGGCGATACAGTGGAAATAGGCGATAAAAAAGGGCGGGTAAAAGAGATAGGTATCCGCAGCAGCACGCTGCTGACGGAAGAAGGGGCCGAAGTGATCATCCCCAACGGAGATGTGCTGGCGCATAATATCGTAAACTGGACGCTTAGCAATAACCATGTCCGTATGAGCCTCAGCTTCACCGTTGACAGACAGCATGCCGAAGCCATTCAACCGGATGCCATCAGGGATATCGTACGCGGCAACGCTAACGTATATACGGCCCGTCAGCCCGACGTACTGATCAATATCCTCAACTCGAAATCCATCGAGATAAAAGTCCTTTTTTGGGGTAATGACGTCACCAAGACTACATTGACGTCCGCCGAAGTGCGTGCGGCTATTTATCGCTATCTTGATACGCAGGGGATCAACGTCGAGTGACCCATACCTTCATCTTATTCATGCCCCTGTTGTCCCAGACGCAGTATGGTATCGCGGTGAATGCCTGTCCACCTGATACACCATGGATCTCCACAATGCCGTTCAGCTTCCCGGGATGGTATTCCGCGGAAAGACGCACCCCTTCCTGCAACGTGAGACTATCCAACCCCATTGTATTATCCGCTGCCTCAAAACAGAATACGATGGGTCCCCGTTCGATGGCTATCTTGCCCGTGTCGGCCACGACGCGTTCATCCGCCCTTACCTGGTGAATATCCATCGGCAACTTGTATTCAATAAAGTCTCCTTTCTTCCATTGTCTGTTGATAACAGCATAGCCTTTATCCATCGTATAGGCGACAGGCTTGCCATTGACCTTTAACACAAACCCGGTCCTCCCCATCCCCGCATACCTGTAAAGCCCTCCCGGCGCCGGCTGCCCCATAGCCCAGCCGGGGACACGGATATACATCGCCAGCGTCGCCTCCTTCCCGGGATCGACACTGATACGTACCTGCCCGTCCCATGGATAGCGGGTTTCCTGACTCACCTGAACTTTCTGTCCTGCATATTCCAATTGCGCAGTCCCATTCACGAAAAGATTTATATATATCCGGTCCTGTTGCTGCGCATAGATATACCCTGGTACGGAGGGTAGAAATCGGCAGAGATTGGTGGGACAACAGGAACAGTCGAACCAGGGCTGGCGGGTAAGACTACCTCGGTTGAACTTAAAGGATGCATCGCACTGCAGCGGGTTGGGATAAAAGAATGTTTTTCCATCCAGACCTACCCCCGAGATCAATCCATTGTAAAGAGATCGTTCCAGTACGTCGATGTACTTTGATTCACCGTGGAGCAGGAACATCCGGTAATTCCAGTATACATTGGCAATAGCTGCACAGGTTTCGTTGTAAGCGGTGAGATTGGGTAATTCATAAGGTCCACCAAAAGCTTCGCCGTCAGGCCTGGCTCCTATCCCACCCGTAATATAATATTTCTTCGAAACCATATTGTCCCATATCCTGTCGATAGCCAGGAGATAGTCCTTATTGTCTGTGAGGGAAGCAACATCCGCTACGCCGGAGTATAAATAACATGCCCTTACGGCATGGCCAACCGCCTCGTCCTGACGGACAACAGGCGTCGCGTCCTGCCAGTAGGCCCGGGCAGGATCGTTCTTTTTCCCACGGCTATCGATAAAAAAACTGGCCAGGTCCAGGTATTTCTTTTCGCCTGTAACACGGTAGAGGCTTACCAGTCCCATCTCCACGATCTCATGCCCCGGAGCGTCATTACGCTGGCCTGGCGCGGGTCCAAAAACCTTCACCAGCAGATCGGCATTCTTTACAGCCACGTCAAGGAAATTTCTTTTGCCTGTAGCACGGTAGTGCGCGGTGGCGGCCTCATACAGATGACCGGCATTATACAGCTCGTGACTCAGCACAGACTCTTTAACCCAACGTTCAGGACCCGACCATTCGTGGGGATGCGCAGGGTCGATGGTACGTGCGGTATAAAGATAGCCATCCGGCTCCTGGGCTGCGGCAATGAGGGTGATGAGACTGTCTACATAACGGTCCATGGCAACATCCGGATGTACGCTCATGGAAAACGAGGCGCCTTCGATGGTCTTGTAGATGTCGGTGTCATCAAAAGGGAAGGTCGTAAGAAATTTCCCCTGTCTTTTTGCAGCCTTCACAAAGTTCTCTACCCGGCCTGTCTCCTCGCATTTCTGAAAGGAAGAAGGGATCGTCACCGTCCGGTTGATCTCGATACGTGGCGCCCAGAAAGAGTCGGTGATCCGCACCTGTTTGAAGGACACAGGGCTGATGGATGTCTGTCCGAAGATCGGGCAGGCAGCGGAAAATGCAAGGATCGATGTGATAAGGGTCGATGTTCTGAAGATCATTCTGTAATAAAAATAACTGTTATTTTTACAATTAAAAAAATTATTTGGGCGCCTTTAGATACGAGGGGCTGAACAACCAGGCTTTGGGCTTACATTGAGCGTCATTGCCATAGCCGCCCGCCAGGAGTATATCGCCGTTTGGCAGCAAAGTGGCGGTTGAGAAATAATAAGGCTGGTCCATGGTGACCACGGGCGTAAAGGCTGTATCTCCCGGCCGGAGTATTTCTATATGATCGTTCCCGCCGGCGACAACGATCGTGCCGTTGCGGAGGGTGACGACGGCGCCATTTAGCTTAAAGCGTTGGAAATGGAGGTTGGGGCCGTTGGTAAAGCTATTCTTCGAAGGGTCATAGATCTCGGTGCTGCTGTATTTCCCATTCCAGTCACGGTTGTCGGAGCCGCCGATGATGATAACCCTTCCATCAGGCAGCAGCGCTGCGCCTGCTTTATGCTTTACAATACCCAGATCTGCGCACCGGGTGAACTTATTGGCGGCGGGGTCATAGATCATGCTGTATTGCACCGCCTCTTTACCTTGTATGCCGCCCGATATAAAAACCCTGCCGTCACGCAGCTGCACCACGACAGAGCCGCTGAGACGCAAGGGAGAGGCTCCGGCCTTTTCAAATGTCCTTGTTGCAGGGTTATAGAGTTCGGCATAAAGGTCCGGGTCGTTTGAGCCGCCAGCGATAAGGACCTTTCCGTTGGTGAGAAGGACGGCGCGGTGGCCTTCCCTGCCGGTGAGCATATCGGGGAGACGGGTCCAGGTGCCGGTGCTGCCGTTATACAATTCCGCGCTGGCCAGCCGGGGTACGTCGTTGTTACCACCCGTGATAAGAACATCGCCGCCCGGCAGCAAGGTGGCAGTCTGGCCGCAGCGTGCAATATGCAGGCTGCCGGTGTAGGTGAACTTCCCCGTAGAGGGATCGTATAGTTCCGCCGTATTGCTGTAAAGCTGGCTGTACCCATTAGGGCCTTTTCTGAACCCTGCGGCGATGAGCACTTTTCCACCAGGCAATAAGGTCGCGCTATGGGCGGCCCTTAATTCGTGAAGGTCCGGCAAACGCGTGAGCGGGCCCTTAAAAAGAGGGGAGCTTAACAGCAGCATAAAAAGGATAATGATCCGCATAGCTATAAGTTTTATTTACCGCAAGCTACAGCCGCCTATCCCCTGACAGAAAAATAGTATACGAACTACCCCAAAAATAGAGGACCGACCCGTCAGGGTCGGTCCTCTACTCAGTAGTCGATATTTTTAGTGATCCTTATCTACGTTGTTAAACTTGGTAGTATAAACCTCTACTTTGTCCTTCAGGTTCTTCTGCTCATAAATAGTGATCAGCAGATCGTATGCGTCCTTGAGGCTCGTCTTTTCATCCATTTTCAGCTTGCCCTTCGAACCCAGGTCCTTTTCTACCATCTCAAAATAAGGGATGGCTTCATCGAACTTCTTACCGGCGGCAATACGCAGATCGGCTCTTTTCTTTACATCCTCGGGAGTTTTTCCGGGGATCTTCTTGGTTTGAGCCTGCAGGTCGACGCCCGCATTATAAGAGATCTGTCCTAACACCAGCGCTGCCTGAGGATAATCGGGCTGTACCTCCAGACATTTCTTCAGATTCTCCTGTGCCTTGGCAACAAGGACGTCTGCATTGGCAGGACGCTTGCCGGAGCTTGTGTCGGATGCATATTGATACAATTCAAGACCAAAGTTAAAGAAGAAGAGATGGTTCTTGGGGAATTTAGCCGTGATCTCGTCGTATTTAGCCCATAGGGAATCCTTTGGACCTTTTTCACGCAGGTTATCTAGTTCGGTGCTGGGCCAGAAAAGGTCGTCAGGATATTGTTCTTTAGCAAGGGTAATAAATTTCTTTGTGTTAGCCTCGTCTTTTTTCTGATTGTAATAATCCACCAGCCATTTATAGATATCGATCATGTTGGAGCCATTGATATTGGCTATCTTGGCTTCAGCCAGTTTGCCATAGTATACAGCGGCGGAATCTCTTTTACCGGCTTTTTCGGCGGAGATGCCGGCATATAATGTGGAAGTGGTATCGATCTTCAGGTTGGTCCATCCCTTGGCATTCATAAAAGCGCTGGTTTTAAGGGCGCCGCTGAAATTCATAAGGGCTGAGTCATATTTGCCTCCATTATAATCGTTGGCGCCTACCTGAAAATAACCCTGATAGATCTCGTTGACAGGCTTATAGGCATCCATCTGCAAAAGGAGCAGCTTCTTATCGTCCACTTCGGTGTATTTCTGCAGGGCGTCAAAAGCCTGGCTCCGTGCGTCAGGAACTTGTCCGCTCATCTGCCCGCTGGCTGCAATGGCATTGTATATTTTCAGCTTCGTATACCAGGCGTCGCCGCTCTTCTGGTTTTTATCGACGGCAAGCACTTTATCTATTTCCGTCTTGGCCTCAGGAAGTTTGCCCGCCTTCAGCAGGTCTTTAGCCTTGTCTACATTCTGTGCGAACAGGCCCCATCCGGTGAGTGCAAGCAATCCAGACAGCAGGAGTCGTTTATTCACGTTCATAATAGTTGTGATTTTAAGGAGTTTGATGCTTTGTTTTTATTATAAATAACTACCCTTAATTATTCACTTTCAGAGGGTTCAATACCCAGCAGAGGATCCAGTCCCGGGTCAGGTTGATCGCCGGAGCCAGACTGATCGGGCTGGTCATCGGAACCTTCCTGGTCCACCACACCGGGCAAAGCAGCTCCCGCTTCCGGCAGGGCATGTCCGTTGCCATTCTCTTCCTCCAGTTTGTCCAGTTTGGTAATGGCGGCGATCTCGTCATTTTCATCCAGGCGGATGAGTTTTACACCCTGGGTGGCCCTACCCTGCTCGCTGATGCCATTGACAGGCATACGGATGGTGAGGCCGCTTTTACAGGTGATCATAAGGTCCTCTTTTTCCGTCACATCCAAAATGCCCACCAATTTACCAGTTTTATCCGTAACACTGATGGTTTTTACGCCTTTTCCACCCCGGTTGGTTATTCGATACTCGTCGATGGGAGTTCGTTTCCCATACCCTTTTTCGCTGACTACCAGAACGGTCCTGGATTTATCCTCCCTATTGACACAGATCATGCCAATTACTTCATCTGTATTATCATCCACTTCGATACCTGCAACACCGATGGCGCCGCGGCCGGTGGGTCGAACCTTCTCTTCTTCAAAACGGATGGCCCTGCCGCTGCGTACGGCCATGAGGATCTCGGAATTACCGTCCGTGAGACGGGCCTCCAACAGGTGATCGCCTTCCACGATAGTGATGGCGTTGACGCCAGTCTGACGGGGACGGCTGAAGTCCTCCAGGGAGGTTTTTTTGATAACACCTTGCTTGGTACAAAGCACGATATGATGGTTGCTTACAAAGGTTTCGTCCTTCAGGTCCTTTACGTCCAGGATGGCTCGGACCTTGTCGTCCGGTGGTATCTGTATCAGGTTCTGGATAGCGCGCCCCTTGCTGGTCTTGTCGCCTTCCGGTATCGCATATACATTCAGCCAGTAGCACCGTCCTTTTTCCGTAAAGAAAAGCATAGTGTGGTGCGTGGAAGCCACGAAAAGATGTTCGATATAGTCCTCATCGCGGGTCTTGCCGCCTATTGCGCCCCTGCCGCCGCGACGCTGCTGACGGTATTCAGTGGCGGAGGTACGTTTGATATAGCCCAGATGCGAGATGGTGATGACCACATCCTCTTCCCTGATAAGGTCCTTGATGCTGACCTCGTCTTCCAGGTAGGTGATCTCCGTCTTGCGCTCGTCCCCAAACTTTTCTTTTACTTCCAGCAATTCCTTACGAATGACCTCGAAGCGTTTGCCTTCGTCGGCCAGCAGCTCTTGCAGATAAGCGATGAGCTTCATCAGCTCGTCATACTCCTCACGGATCTTCTCCCTTTCCATGCCGGTGAGGCGCTGAAGACGAAGTTCCAGGATAGCCTTGGCTTGTATCTCATCCAATCCCCACCCTGCATTGATCAGACTTTCCTTTGCTATCTCCGGCGTGGAACTGGCGCGGATAAGGGCGATGACCTCATCCAGATGATCCAGGGCGATCAGGTAGCCTTGCAGGATATGGGCCTTCTTTTGCGCTTCTTTTAGTTCGAACTGGGTACGGCGGGTGACCACTTCCATACGGAAATCGACAAACTCGACGATCATCTCCCGGACGTTGAGGGTCCTGGGCCGGCCCTTTACAAGAGCGACGTTGTTGATGCCATAAGAGGTCTGCAGCTCCGAATGCTTGTACAACTGATTGATGACGATATTGGCAATGGCGTCCCTTTTCAGGTCGACGACGATACGGGTGCCTTCCCGCTTGTTGGACTCATTGTTGATATGCGCGATGCCTTCAATGATCTTTTCATTCACCAACTGACCGATGCGATCGCACAATGCATCCCGGTTCACCTGATAGGGAACCTCCGTGATGATGATCTGTTCGCGGCCGCTGGGTTTGGTATCCACATGCAGCTTGCCCCGGAGTACGACGCGTCCTCTGCCAAAATGCATGGCGGCCTTTACCCCTTCCATGCCGTAGATGATCCCCCCCGTGGGGAAGTCAGGCGCTTTCACGTGCCTGACCAGATCTTCTATGGTAATTTCCTTGTTATCGATGTAAGCCACGCAGCCATCGATGACCTCGGATAGGTTATGGGGCATCATGTTGGTGGCCATACCCACGGCAATACCGCTGGAACCATTGACCAGCAGTTGAGGAATACGCGTGGGTAACACAGTAGGCTCCTTGAGGGAGTCGTCAAAATTGAGCTGGAAATCCACTGTGTCCTTGTCGATATCTTCCAGCATATATTCAGCCAGCCGTTGAAGACGGGCTTCGATATACCGCATGGCCGCGGGACCGTCTCCATCCTGGTTGCCAAAATTACCCTGGCCATCGACGAGGAGATAGCGCATGCTCCATGGCTGGGCCATACGAACCATTGCGTCAAAAATAGAGGCGTCGCCATGGGGATGGTATTTACCCATTACTTCCCCCACGATACGCGCGGCTTTCTTATAAGGTTTATTGCTGTTGTTACCCAGTTCATTCATCCCGTACAGGATACGGCGGTGAACGGGTTTCATCCCGTCACGGACATCCGGCAGCGCACGACCCACGATCACCGACATAGAATAGTCGATATAGGCCGTCTTCATTTGCTCTTCGATGTTCACCGGAACGATGCGATTGTTGTCCTGGGTCTCCAATGGCGTGCTGTTATCTTCCATATTGTGTTTTAGGCGATTTGAGTGCACGGAAGGCAGGTTCTCTTGAAACGCGCCCCACCTCCCGAAAGGATGGCAAATTTACCCCTTTTAGGCCTGAAAACCTGATGCTTTATGCGGATTTTAACACCCTTTTTTCCACGTTTGTGGATAGGTTCTTCACCCCGTAACCGGCTATTCCAGGTAGGCTCCCGTGACATGCTCCCCCTCCACTTCCACATAGATATGTTCCTGCAGGGTAGTAGAAAGGGACAGACCGATATAGTCGGGATGCACGGGGAATGTCTTGTGGGTCCGGCCCACCAGGACAAGGGATTCGATCTTGCGGGGATGTGCGTCAAGAAAGGGTTTCATGGCGTAGAGAAGGGTCTTGCCGCTGCTGGCCACATCGTCTACCACGATGATCACCTGGTCGTCAAATGACAGGGACTGGCTTAGCGTGACCTCGCGGGGTTTTCTCTTATCCAGGGAAATAGAGATAAGTCTGACCTCCAGTTTGCCGTCCGTGATCTCCTGCAGCAGACGTTGGATATACCGGGCAATGACACTCCCGTTCTGTTCAATGCCGGCCAGGATCAATTGCGACTCCCCAGCATTGTGCTCCAATATCTCGTAGGCCATACGACGCAGCTTTTTTTCAGCCACCAGTTGTGTGAGGATGTAGTTCTTCATTTGTAGGCGTAAAACTAAAGCAATAAGTGCAAATCACTTATCTTCACCGGGAGAAATAATTTCCTATGACGATGGTACAGCAAATAGTCTTCATACTAATAGCCGCCACGGCCATTTGGTTATTTACCCGGAACGCCATCCGTATTCGCCGGAATATCTTACTGGGCAAGGACGAAGCTTACAACGACCAGCCGGGGCTGCGCTGGAAGAACGTGCTCCTGCTCGCCTTTGGTCAGAAGAAGATGTTCCGCAATCCCCTGGTGGCCCTCATGCACTTTGTCATCTACGCGGGGTTTATCATCATCAACCTGGAAGTATTGGAAATAGGGTTGGACGGCATCTTTGGGACCCACCGGCTCTTTGCCGGTCCTCTGGGCGCCTTATACGGGTGGCTGATAAATGCCTTTGAGTTGCTGGCCGTGGGCGTCCTTACTTTCTGTATCGTCTTTCTCTGCCGCAGAAATATCCTGAAACTGCGCCGCTTTATCAGTCATGACCTGGACGGCTGGCCCCGCAGCGACGCCAACTATATCCTGGTCACGGAGATATTGTTAATGACCCTGTTCCTTACCATGAACGCTTCCGACACTTTGCTGCAGGCAAGGGGTTATGGACATTATGGCGAACATCTCACAGGCGACTTTGTTTTTTCCCGCCTGCTGCATCCGTTGTTAAGCGGTCTGAGCACAGGTGCCCTGATAAGCGTCGAACGCACCTGCTGGTGGCTGCACATCGTCGGCATTCTGGCCTTTCTCAACTATCTGCCCTATTCCAAACACCTGCATATCCTGCTGGCCTTCCCCAACGCATATTATTCCCGGCTGGCGCCGGAGGGCAAATTGAAAAACATGCCGGCTGTACAAAATGAAGTGCTGTATGCCATGGAGCCGGACAAAGCTCCTGCGGCAGGTACGGATACGGCTTCCCCACCCCCCGGAGCGGCTTCGGCCGCGCCACCGACGGATCGATTTGGCGCAAAGGATGTCTTTGACCTCAGCTGGCGCAACCTGCTGGACGCATACTCCTGTACGGAATGCGGCAGGTGCACGGCCGCCTGTCCCGCTAATCTTACGGGAAAAGTGCTTTCTCCACGGAAGATCATGATGTCCACCCGCGACAGACTGGAGGAGGTGGGAAGGAACATCAACGTCAACGGCGCCTTCAAGGACGACGGTAAGAACTTACTCAGCTACATTTCCGTGGAAGAGCTTCGGGCCTGCACTACCTGTAATGCCTGCGTGGAAGAATGCCCCGTCAGCATCAGCCCTCTTGAGATCATCGTGGAAATGCGGAGGGCTCTCATCATGGAGGACAGCAACGCTCCACAGGAATGGAATGCACTGTTCGGTAATGTGGAGAATAATTTCGCCCCCTGGAAATTCAGCCCGGACGACCGGGATAAATGGACTGCGGAAGCCTGATCCGCAGCCGGCGCCCGTCCCATGACGCATGGCCTCTCATTGCCGTCTGGCAAAGACGGTGAACTGTACAGTCAGGGCATTGGAGATCGGGCCGGACCCGCCTACTTTATAATCCTTTCTGTTAAGCTTGAACTCACCGGTGAAAATATAGCCGGAATCTTTGGGGACTGCCGTAAAAGGGATAGACACCTCTTTGGTGGTACCCTTCATGGTCAGTTGTCCTGTGGCAGTAAAATGCGCATTTTTATCTACTGCGACGCTGCTGGATACAAAACGGATGCGGGGATAGTGCTGCACGTCGAGGTATTCGTCTTTTCTCAGGTGGTTATCCCGCATATTATTGTCGGTGTTGATGGAATTAGCGTCGATGCTGAGATCGATACTATCCTTTAAAATGTTGTTCGGGTCAAAGCTGATGTTGCCTTCCAGCCCCGTAAAACTGCCTCCCGTTTCAATCCCAAAATTTTTTATCCTGAATTTTATCGAAGAACCTTCATCCGTGACCTTGTATCGCTGAGCAAAAGCCGTTACTGTTAGTAGCTGGATCAATAGAAACCCGAAAAAACATCTCATATTTTTTATTTACGTTCACTGTCGTTCAATTGCCGTTCACCCTTTTTTGAAGCTTTTTGACGTCCAGGAAGCATATTTCCTGCCGGTTGTAAGAGAGGATGCCTTCTATCTCCAGTTCGTTGATCATGGTAGTCACCGTCTGACGGCTGCTGCCGATCAGATTGGCGATGTCCTCATGAGTGAGATAGTTGGGTATACAAAAGCCTTCGGCCGTATTCTCGCCCAGGTTTTGTTCCACCAGCTGCCAAAGGAAATGAAGCAGACGGGTTTTGACGTCCTTGTTTAGCAGATTGACCAGCCTGTTCTCGATATTACGGAGCTTGGCGCCCACCTGCTTGCTGTACGAGAGAGCCAGGTCGGGTCTGTTCTTTAGCAACTTTTCAAAGTCGTCGATGGTAAAAGCGCAAATACTTACATCATGTTTGTACGCCTGGGCAAATTCGCCATGGAGGTTGTTCCTTTCCAGGCTGAATTGCCCGAAAAGCTCCCCCTTTTGGATGATCTCCTTGATCTTTTCATTGCCTTCCTCGTCGATATAACCAATCTTGATCGTGCCTTCCTTGACAAAGTATATCTTATTGTGGTTGTAGGCTTCAAAATAGATATACTCTCCCTTGGGCACGTCAATGACATGGTGCTGGACCTTCAGCTCCTTGTACTCATCCTCGGACAGATGGCACCAGAGATCATAGTTCTTTATCACAAGCATATTATCGTCTCCCGGCATAATAACAAATTTGGGCGGTTAAAGTTACCGAATTTGGGTTTTGTACAATGGTTCCTTTAGATTTACGGAAAAATAGTCCTATGCAGGTACCTACCATGGCCGAATTGACAGCAAAAGGAGAAGTCCCGGATATCCTCTTTTGGGTAGGATGCTCCGGCAGCTATGACCAACGGGCGCAAAAGATCACCCGGGCCTTTGCCTCCATTTTGAACAAGGTAGGTGTAAAATATGCCATTTTAGGAAAGGAAGAGTTATGTACAGGGGACCCTGCCCGCCGGGCAGGCAATGAGTTCATCTTCCAGATGATGGCCTACCAGAATGTACAGGTGCTAAATAACTACGGAATAAAAAAGATCGTCACCGCCTGTCCTCACTGTTTTAATATCTTTCAGAACGAATACCCCGAATTAGGTGGACACTACGAAGTCATCCATCACACGGTCTTTCTCCAACAGTTGATCGATGAAGGTAAGATTATTCTCAAAGAAGGAGGTCCGTTTAAAGGAAAACGTATTACTTATCATGACAGCTGCTATCTGGGCAGGGCCAATCACATTTACGAAGCGCCCCGGAAAGTACTGGAGGCACTGGACAGTGAACTCGTGGAAATGAAACGATGCCGCAGCAAAGGGCTCTGCTGCGGGGCCGGTGGGGCGCAGATGTTCAAAGAGGAAGAAAAAGGGACAACCCGGGTAAATTTCGAGCGGAGCGGCGAAGCCCTGGAGACAGGTGCGGCCATCGTTGCAGCGGCCTGTCCCTTCTGCAATACCATGCTGACGGACGGGGTAAAACACGCAGAAAAAGAAGACAGTGTAAAAGTGATGGATATCGCCGAGCTGATCGCGGCCTCCATGAGCTGAACCGGCAGTTTCCTCTCAATGCCGTACCTTTGTAGCATGAATACCTCTCATACAGAATTGCTCCCCGCCGACTTTGCAGACGACAGCAGGGTCTGGATATATCAGGCCTCCCGTCTTTTTATGCTGTCCGAGGCCCTGGTCATCGAAGAAATGCTGGAGAACTTTGTCAAAGACTGGAAATCACACGGTACACCAGTAAAAGGATATGCCAATCTCTTCTACGGTCAATTCATCGTCCTGATGGCGGACGAGTCGGCAACGGGTGTCAGCGGATGCAGCACAGATAGCTCGGTAAGGTTGATCAAGGACATCGAACAACGTTTTGGCGTAACCATGTTTGATAGGTTGAACCTGGCTTTCCAGGTAAAAGGCAAGGTTCAGATAGTGCCCATGGCGCAGTTGTCCTATGCTCTGGAGAATGGCTTCCTCGATGGAGACAGCCTCTATTTTAATAACACCATACAGACGAAGGAAGAATTAGAGAAAAATTGGATAATACCCGTGAAAAACAGTTGGTTATCTTCAAAATATCTTCATACTGATACCCGGGCCGGCGTATAGCCCCCCGGTAAAAATAAATAATAATAATTTTTACTATTTGTTGTCAGTTTCGCCGAATTAGCGGAAATTCATTTCAAATATTTTCCATATGAAAAGGATCTTTTCGCTATTCCTGGTCTTGTTTGTACTAACGGCCAGTCTGAACACCATCGCTCAAACGACCGATCCGAACACTGCAGCCGCACAAAAAAAGGCGGATAAAGCAAAAGCCAGGGCGGAAAAGAAAGCCGCCAGGGAAAAGGCCAAGGCCGACAAACAAGCTACCACTCCTGCCACGCCCGCTTCTCCTGCTACGCCACCCACTACCAAGCCAAACATTACGCAGCCGGTGAACAAATCCGCTGACAAAGCTGTCGGCACCGATGCCAAAGGCCGCACAATCTATGAAGGGCCTCGTGGTGGACGTTATGTTCTTTCAAAAAATGGAAATAAGGAGTACATCAAAAAGAATTAAAATCAGCAGGATTTTTTTTCGGGATGGATTTACCCCTATTTTTGCATGGCTGAACAAATATTTGTTCAGCCATTTTCTGCGGAAGTAGCTCAGTTGGTAGAGCGACAGCTTCCCAAGCTGTAGGTCGCGGGTTCGAACCTCGTCTTCCGCTCAGGATTAGCAAAGGTTTCAGCTATTCGCTGAAACCTTTGTCTTTTAGGAACCCTCCCCTATTGAAAACTGAAGCCTGACGCCGTAATGCCGGTCGCTCCAAGGTTGTTCCCTCCGGATTTTATAGTAAGATAATAGGTGCCGCCTGTCGGGACGGTAATGGTGCTACCTTTTCCTGTACAACCTATCGTCGCAAGTTGCCCGTCAAACGGAGCAACGCCACAACCTGTCCAGGTGTTTAATCCCAGCAGCTGGACAGCAGTAGGGTCCCAGCCGGTGGCAACATCCTGCCCATCCTGCGGTTTCTTTTGTGATAGCCATACTTCAAACCAAACATTGGTTGCGCCAGAACCCGTTACGTGCAAATCGACTTTATATTGTCTGTGCCCGTACAAATGGACCTGCTGATAAACACCGGTTTGATCATAGCTGCCATTCCCGCCACTAAAAAGAATAGTACCATTCTGTGTATCGATGGTTGCGGTCACATTATTGCTACTGGAGATCTTTACGGGGACCCATTGCGTAATGTCGGCGATGAGGTTTACCCGCGGTGCAAATATTGCAAGGATATCGTCCGCGTTAAAGTAAACGACTATTTTATTTCTATTGGGATCGATGGTGAATGGACCGCCGGAAATAGTTAATCCCAGGGCAACGACCTTGCCGGCATATTGAGATAGCTTGGCAATACTGATCTTAGGTATTGCACTACCCTGAAGCGTACCGTTCTGGCTGCTCATGGCTACATTTCCATCGAATGTATAATCAGATGAAGCCAGCGCCACAGTATTCGAAGGCAACCCGCCGCCGCTGATCAATCCGGCAATCGAGCTGTTATCGACCGTTACGTTTACGCTTGACGTAGCCAGATCCGCAATACCGCCCCTTTTTACGGGTATCGGATAATTGACCGTACCCGCAACGCTGTCGATGGTGTAACTATCCCCTAATGAAACTACGCTGGCAGCACCTCCGGTAGCGCCAGGGAAATATACCGGTCCCACCAATGAATCAACAGGGAAATAGATCACCAATCTGTTCATGGAAGTATTCACGTCGAACTTACCCGCACTCTTTGTCGTAATACCCAACGCTGCATATTTGCCGCTGTATTTACCCAAATTGGCGACTTTTATTTTAGGCATCACCACGCCTTTCATAATTCCGTCGGTATAGGAAAGAGTATCTGTTGCGGAAAGAATGTAACTGTCCGGGTTCAGCGCTATAGTATTCTGGGGGAGCAGACCTGCCTGTATAAGCCCTGGTATGCTGCTGTTGTCGGCGCTTATATTCACGGCAAAGGAAGAAAGATCGGAGAACCCGCCGCGAAAAAGGGAAATGGGGAAATTGATAGTATTCGCAGTAGTATCTATTGAATAGTTCTTTGTTCCCAAAGGGGCCACTAAAGAGCTGTCCCCATTTTTTGCATCCGGGAAATAGACCAGGCCTTTCGTAGTTTCGTGCACTACGGTACCGGTTAACACATCGCGTCTGCAAGAGAAAAATACAAGCGACCATGATAACAGAGCTGCGGCGGTGGAACCTATAAATATTTTATTTCTCATAAAACACGTTTGAATCTAAAAAATTAAACAATTCTACCCGTTGCAATGTCTTATTCTTACCAGCCCGGATTTTGTTTCCATCCCGTCTTGGTAATTTCATCCTGTGCTATAGGGTACCATGCCATCTTAGCATCGAATTTTCTGTTCTCCAACTTGTTGACCGTATAGGTATAGGATGTCCCGTTGGGCTGTATATCAACGCGATAGACAGGGGCATTAAAATACTGTGTACCTTCATTCCACCTGCGTACGTCCCACAGACGCTGGTCTTCAAAGCCAAGTTCGACATTGCGCTCGTGTTCTATGCTTTGCTGATCGATCTGTACAGCCGTCAACGCAGGCATCTTCACACGCTGTCTGACCTTGTTGATGGCATCCAATGCCGTCATGCCATATCCCTGGGGATCTGCTGTTGCACCATAAGCATTATACATCGCCTCGGCATAATCCAATAATATTTCGCCATACCTGAAATAGTTCCATGTATGTGCAGTGGATGTACCCGCGACGAGGTCTACGGATTGGTTCACCCATTTTGAAAGATAGTAACCCGTTTTGGTAGCGTTTGACTTGGGTTGTCCGCTATTTCCACCCGCAAATGTTTCTATCACCGTAGAAGAGAATGTAGAACCGTTGTATACTACTGTAGCGGCCATGCGCGGATCCCTGTTCACATAGGGATTGGCCGCATCGGCAGGGTTGGTCCAGTCGAACGGTCTTGATCCCGTAATATTGCCGCCGCCATCTTTTACAAGGACTTCAAAGCCGTCCACAAAATTCTGTGTGGGCGTTATACTGTTGCCGTCGGTATTCTGAAAAACGATGGGAAAATTGTGTCTTTCTACAGAATTGATATTGCCGTACCGGCGGTAAAAGATCACTTCTTTGGAAGAAGCGTTATTTGAGCCAAACAGGTTGGAATATGTCGCGTCCAACGTGTATGTATTCAATGCTATCACGTCGTGTAATGCGCTTGCTGCGTCTCCCCAGGTGGCGGTTGTTCCTGCACTTTTAAACAAAGGACTGGCAGCATACAACAGTGTTCTTGCTTTCAGCGCTTTGACGGCGCCATAGGTCACACGGCCAAGATCGTACCAGGAATAAGGACCCAGGTTGGAAGGAATGATCGTTGCGGCCGAATCACACAGCGACACAATATAGTGTACACAATCATCAATGCTGTTCCTGGAAATATTTTTCCAGGAAGCAGGGTTGTTATTATCCAGCGGAGCATTCATAATAGGCACGCCGCCATAGCGTTTTACCAGGTCGAAGTAAAAAAAGGCTTTTAAGAACAGTACTTCGCCCTGCATGAACTTTACATTGTTTTGAGCATTGTACCAGGAGGAAGAATCGCTTGTGACAATTTTATCCCGGATGTAGGTGATATCAGCCTTGTCCTTGTTTTTCAAATAAAGATTGGCTTGTCTTATTCCTTCGAAATCCCGTGCCCAGGCATCGTCCGGGTTATTATATTGGTTCCAGGTGCCATTATTAAATACCTTGGATGGGTCTGTAACATTTGTCGCATCCGCATTGTCAGTGATTGCTTCATAAGCCAGGATAAATCCATCCGGGAGGTAACCGTATATATTCCATACTGCTTGTTGAGCATAATTGTAGTTGGTATATAACTGGTCGGGAGTTACAAATGCATTTACATCATTTACATTCAGGTAGTCTTTTTTACAAGAGGCCAGTAAAGTGATGAAAGCTGATAATATGGCAATTTTTTTTCTCATAATGTTTGGTCGCATTTAAGATCTAAAATTTCAAATTGAATCCGAAATTGATCACTTTAGTCAAAGGATAACCCATGGAAAGGTTTTCAGGCTCAAGCCCATCGATCTTGCTGAACGTGATCAGATTGGTTCCATTGACAAACAATCTGGCCCCGTCCAGACCCTTAAAAACCCCTTTCTTGGGTAAAGTATATCCCAGTTCGATACTTCTTAATTTGAAAAAGCGGCCATTGCGCAGCCAGAAGTCGGAGGGTTGGTCATTGTTAGGGTTGCTAAGTGTAGACAGACGGGGAGTCGTAGCTGTTGCTGCCGTTGCTGGGGTCCAACTGTTCGCAGAAAAGTTTGTGATATTGTTGTTGCCCGTAAAGGGATGCGTATAATTATACGCGCCTGACAGCAAATTGACGGTACGATGCATAACTCCCTGTAAGAAAGCGCTAAGATCAAACCCTTTGTATTTGAACGCCAGATCGAGCCCAAGGTTTATTTCAGGGACGCTATTATACCCGATAGGCTTTTTGTCGTAAACATTGATTACGCCGTTGCCGTCCAGGTCTTTAAATTTCAGGTCGCCGGGTTTCACGTTGTTAAAGGAAGACACTGGTACTCCATTTTTCAGGCTGCCGTCGCTGTTGAAATCGGAGGCCTGATAAAAGCCGTCAAACACCAGACCTTTCTCCTGTCCGATGGAAAAACCCTTTTGGTACAATCTGTCGAATGGCTGTGCGGTCTCCGACTTTTGTATGATCTTATTTCTGGCATAAGCAAATGAACCCCCGATATGGTATTCAAAAGCACCCTGTTTATTGTCGTAGCCTATGACCGCCTCCAATCCTTTATTATGCACTTCACCACTGTTGACAAAAGGCAGATTAAAACCCGTAAAGGCCGGGACATTTGCCGAAGGGATCTCATAAATACCCGTTCGTTTTTCGGTGAATGCATCCAGGGTCACGGAAATATTTTTCAAAAGCCGCATATCGACACCAACGTTGTAGGTCGTTTTTAATTCCCATGTGGCGTCGGCATTGGCGTATTGCGTTATGGCCATACCATTTTTAAATACATTACCGCTTCCAAAGGTCCAGCCTCCGGCGGTGGTTGCCATAGCCTGGTATAGAAAACGATAATTTTCATTAATATTTCCTGCCGACCCGTAGGAAGTACGCAGCTTCAGGTAATCAAATACGGTATTGTTCTTAAGAAAATTTTCGTTGGATATTATCCAGCCCAATCCTGCAGCAGGGAAAAACCCATAGCGCTTCCCCTGACTGAAATCTGCCGAGCCCGTATAAGCACCGGAAAAATCGAGGATATACTTTTTTGCATAATCATACGTAACATTTCCTGAGATCCCTTGTGTCCGTACAGCATAAAATTGTCCCTGTCTCGAATACCCCTGTCTTCTTCCCAATAAAACGCCCGAAATAGTGCTTTTGCCAAAGCTGTGGTAATAATCAAAACCTAGCTGCAGCGTATTCCTGTTCCAGTGCTGCGTACCTCCGTCATTGGAAGACTGGGGTACGTCATTCCCGATGGTTTTGTATACGATATTCCCGCTTGCATCTTTTACGGGCATATCGTTGTTGTCCTTTGTTATTTCAAAAGACCTTACGGAATAAAGTGTCTGGTAAAACCCCGCATACTGGTTATTAAAAGACACGCCTGCTATAAAATTCAGTCCTTGTGTAAGAATATCCAGTTTTTGCCGTAAAGTAAAATCGGTTTGCAGGGTTCTGGTATGACCACTATAAATACCATTTTGCCGTAAAAGTTGTACGGGGTTGAAATTATATACGGAGTTGTTTCCCCATGTCCCATTTGGGTTTTTCACCGGAAAAGCTGCGGCGGGTAATGTCAGCAGGCGATCAAAAAGTTGTGAGGCAGTAAATCCGGAGGGGGTATTCCTGTCTTCCACGACACCGGAAACGTTTGCCATTACATAAAGGTTTTCGGTAAGGTCTATTTCTGCGTTTGCACGAAGATTTATTTTATTGTATGTAGCATTCGTACCATAATCCTTACTGATGGCCGTTGCGTTTTTATACAATCCGTTATAATTCTCATAATCCATCAGGACAAAGTATTTTGCCTTTTGATTCCCGCCACGAAATAAAAGGTTGTAATCCTGTATAATGGAGGTATTCTTCAACATTTCATCATACCAGTTTACATTGGGATGAAAAGGATCGTTCGCTACCTTGTATAAACCCGGATTGGGATATTTTTGAGGAAGTCCGTCATTGGTTAACGCCTGATCATATAATCGCGTGTAATCATAGGCATTCATCACTTTTGGCAATTGAACAGGGCTTTGAACGCCAAACCGTGCATTTAATATTATTTCATTTTTCGGGATGTCTTTGCCCCGTCTGGTACGTACGCTCAGGACACCTGCCCCACCCTGCAACCCAAACATGGCAGTAGCTGTAGCGTCTTTTAAAAGCGTTATCGATTCTATTTCATAAGGGGATAAGGCGCTCAGCGCGCTCATGTCTACCTGAAAACCGTCCAACAGAACAACAACCTGGTTGCCGTCAATATTCCAGCTGGTTTGTCCCCTTACAAATAAGGAAGGGTTATCGTAGCCCGGCTCGCCGGAACCCGTTATAACGGTAAGCCCCGGGATCCTTCCCTGAAGCGTATTTAATAAGTTGCCGGTAAACATTTTGGTCAGCTCCTTTCCTTGCAGCGTATAGGCGGCGCCCGTATATCTCCAGGATGTATCTTTTTTTAATCCACCGTCTATGACTGTATCCGACTGCCGGAAGGGAGTTTGTGCATTGACAGCGCTGAAACTGCCGGCGATGATTATCATTACCACTAAAGATCTATATATAGTTGCCATGGTTTAAAATGTATTAGGAAGTGAATATCCTTGTATTTTCTACTACCATCCCGGGTTTTGCCCGTTCCATGAATTACCATCGCCTAAATAATTGTCACTTACCTCCGCAGTTGGGAAAGGCAAATAGTAATATTTCTTTGGCCATACCCGTGTCATAAAAGAGACTACCTTCCAATTCCTCTTTAGTGTGCCTGAGCTTGCATTAGCCTTTGTTTGAATGCCATGCAGCGAAGTATTCAGTGCTGATGATGCTTTCAGCCAGCGCTGCAGGTCATTCAGCCGATGGCCTTCATAGGCCAGTTCGATCGTCCTTTCGTTTTGTATAGCATTCCTGAAATCGTCGGGAGAGGATATATTCACCGGGGGCATTCCGGCTCTTTGCCTGATCTGGTTGATATAGGTAGTCGCATCTCCGGACGGGCCCTGGTATTCATTAAGCGCCTCCGCATAGCTCAGATAAAATTCTGCCAGGCGAAAAACAGGCCACGCAAAATGTTTATCGTCAAAATTGTCTATCCTGGCTATAAACTTGTAGGTTTCTAAAGCATAACCGTCTTCACCGGCATCGCTCTTTCCAAAATCAGTGGTCGGGTATTTCCCCCCATCACCTATGTAATAGGATAAGACACCACGCGTGCTGTTGTACCAAAGGCCATCATATAAGATCGTCTGATAAAAACGGGGGTCCAGGTTCAGTCCCTGGATCCACGCTGGAAAATCGTCTCCGGTACTATTTAAAGGCAATGTCCATTGAGAGCCGTCCCTTTTTTGGTATTGCTGAAGGAATTCAACAGGCACGTTATTTTTTATCGCCCATTGCCCTTCTCTTACTTTTGACGTAATCCAGTTACCCCATAAGAACCCGTTGGTCGCAGACATGTTCGTTGTATTGACCAGTATCAGTTCGGAATTGGCGTACACATTCGATACGGCCTCGTAATCACCCAATCCTGCATAAGAATCATCATGGGGGGTGGTTTCTGGTTTACCGGTATTATATATGGCAACCCCCGAGGCCGATGCAGCGTCTATTACATCCTTTGCGGCCTTTGCGGCAGTATTCCAACGTTCTTTGTCATAATTTGGATAAGCCAGCACCGTGTCATGGGCTCCACCGTATCTTGCCCCCTGTACGTCTCCCTGGTTGGCTGGAGGGGTATTATACAGCGGACTGGCAGCATACAGCAGCACTCTTGCTTTAAGTGCTTTTGCGGCGAGGCTGGTAACTCTTCCATAATTGGCAGCGTCCCAGGTTGGGGGCAACAAGACGGCGGCACTATTACACCAGGTAACGATACTGTCCACCGTGCTGGCTACGGAACTGCGCCTTACTTTTATAGTTGCCGTACCATCCAAAGGCTGAGATACGATGGGTATACCGCCATACTGACGAAACAATTCGAAGTGTTGCATGGCCCTGCAAAACAATGCCTGCCCCTTTACCTGCTGCTTCCAGTTATTGTCTGCATCTGTTACCTCATCAATGTGTTTTAGGACAAGGTTTGCCTGGCGTATCGCCGTATAATGACTGCCGAATCCGCCTCTGTCGATGGTTGCATCCGTGGTCATATTACCTGTGGTATAACTGGCTTGATTCCAGGTCAGTCCCACCCAGTCATAGGCGGGATGAATAAAATAGAGTTCGTCCGTCACCATATCGGGTCTTGGCATGTCATTGGCGACGTCCCGCGGGAACCATGTGGGCACACACAAATTGTACATTTGTGCTATTGCGCCGTCCGCATTTAGTTTGGTATGGAACACCGTATCAACGGTAAATGTCCCTCCCAAAGGTTTTTCCAGATAATTTTTACTACAACCGGCTATCGATAAAATAAAGAAAAATGCGATGCCGGGTAGTATATATTTGTATTCTTTCATCCTTGACAAATTTTTATGATACGGCTCAAAAATTTAGATTAATCCCCGTGTTATAGGTTTTATAAAGCGGGTAGTCAATAACTCCCAGGTTCTCGGGATCCCCCCATATCTTAGCCGGGGACCAGGTGTACAGGTTGTCCCCGCTTACAAATATCCTGACGGATTTGACCCCCATTCTTTTCATAAAGTCTCTGCTGAATGTATAACCGAACGAGATGTTCTGTAGTCTTACGTAGGAAGTGTTTATCAGGAAAAAAGTATTGCCGGCATAGGTAGACCCGAATCCGGAAGCATTTTTGTCATAGTCGGCCATAGGGAAATCGATCTGCTGGCCTTTGTTAAACCGGTCCTGGGAGAACCGGTTAAGGTTTACAGCAAATATTGCCTGTTGTTTGTCCAAATGATATTCACTCATTCCGCCTCTTGCCACGCCTGCTATACCTGCCAGCAGGAACGAAAGGTCAAACCCTTTATAACTACCCCCAAGCGTAAGGCCAAAATTATATTCAGGGTTGATCGTTTTACCCGTCCTCACCCTGTCTTTTGCGTCAATGACACCATCCCCATTTACGTCAACCAGCCGGATATCGCCGGGCTGCAATGGTCTTCCACCGTAACCGAGGTCCTTTACATACACCGGATTCCCTTGAGCATTGGTATACGGCTTGCCATTTTTTAACGCCGATACGGGCTGGGATAAGATAGGGTTGCCGTTTTTGTCGGTTTGGTACAACTGCGACCAGGAGGTGTATAACCCATCGGCCTTTAACATCAATTGCTGGCCGACAGGATGGTTTGTGGATGCCTGGTATTCCAGACCTGGCAAAATGGCTTCATCCTGGAATAATATCCTATTCTTTTGTATAGCTGCATTTCCCCGCATGTAGAAGGAAAAGTCGCCGATCCGATCATTGTAAGTAAATTCCAGATTGTGTCCCCAGCTTCTTACTCTTCCCAGGTTATAGGGCGGAAGGTTTGCGGCTACGATGCCGGGAATAGTTCCCCGGTAAGAAAGTATATTGGAGCGATTGTTCCTGTAGTATTCATAGGTAACGGAGAGCTTGCTTTCGAACAAGTGTAATTCTATAGAGAGGTTCATTTCTTTGGCGACCTCCCATGTTACATTCGGGTTTCCTAACACCGATTCGCTTGCGCCGTTGATGTAGTGCTGGTTATTCAGGGTGCCGAACGTATATCCGCCGTTTGGTTTCCATGTGTCGGGGAGATAAAGGTAGCGTGCGTCCTGTGTACTGCCGGCAGGCCGGATGTTGTCGTTACCTACCTCTCCGTACGACCCCCTTAGTTTGACAAAATTGACGATGTTATTTACAGGGAAAAAGGGCTCCTTACTCAATACCCATGCGCCGGAATAAGAAGGGAAATAGCCGAATCTTTTCCCGACCGGAAAATTTTCCGAGCCATTATATCCCATATCATATTCCACGATATACTTCCCGGAAAAGTTATAATTTACCCTGGCGGTTAAGCCTTCATAGGCATGCGGCAGATCATACTGAAGTGTCGGATCATATTTTTTTTCGCGGCTGCCCAATACCATTGCCGATACGGTATGTCTTCCGAAATATCTGTCGTAGTTAATGGAAGCCTCCGCATACAGTTTGCGCCATTTACTCAGGTAAAAGTCCGCATTTATCGAGGGGGGCGAAGCATCATTTCTTTGGCTGAAAATGGGATTCAGCAGATCTCCGTTGGGGTTCGGGCGGATATCGTACAGCAATGGGACAAATTTCCCATAGCTTCTGCTGGCAAAGTAGCTGTCATATGAGCCAAGTACATGTACCGACAGTCCTTTTACCACTTTATCCAGCTTGTAATTCGCATTCACGGAAGAGTTCAGGATACTGTTGTTAGTGATATTCCAGGAGTCTTCGCTTTCCATGGCATACATGGGATTATATTTATCATCCCCATTGGCAGTAAGCGGTACAACGTATTTTCCATTTATCATCCCGGGAGAGCTCATAGGGAAAGACCATAGTATTTTCTTTTCCCAGATGTAGGAATCCCTATCCATCCCCCCTATCGTCACAAATTGAGTTCCTACGTTGACCGCGATCTTGAAATCCTGCGTTACATCAAAATCAAAATTCCCCCGGAGATTATAGCGATTCTTTGTAGACTGCATTTTGTCGGCATAGGTCATGTAATCCGTCTTAAACAAGCCGCCCTGATTCAGATAGCCGAGAGAAACAAAATATCTCATAAACTTTGTTCCTCCGGAAATATTGGTATTGACCTGCGTTGTCGGTGTGTTCTTTTTAAAAAGCTTGTCTTTCCAATCCGTATCAGGGTGAAAGAAGGGGTCGTACCAGGGGTTGGCTTGTCCATTCGGCAGTTTGGGGGTATGCGCATTCTGGAAATACTTCAGGTCATTATCCGTGAACGTAAGTGATCCGTCCGTACGCCAGTTAGCGCTTCGTTTCGCAATAAAATCATCCCAGGTTTTTACATCGGGATCATTCGCATGTTTTACCCAATAGTTTTCCATTGCCTGTTCATTGATAATGGTGGCATATTGATAAGAATTGGCAAATGGTTTCAGATTTGTAAATGAAGACAGGGCGGTTTGGGCCGTTACATTGATAGACGGCGGGCCTTCTTTGCCCCGTTTGGTCGTTATCAATATTACTCCGTTGGCGCCGCGCACCCCGTATACGGCAGTAGCCGATGCGTCTTTTAAGATGCTGATGCTTTCCACCTCATTCATGTCGATGTCGTCATAGGTATCCCTTGCCACACCATCGACCATTATCAACGGAGCTGTTTGCCCTGTGTAGGTACCTATTCCCCTGATCGTAAGCGTGGAGCCGTCGGACCCTGGTTTTCCGGAGGTTTGCAGTGCAACAAGGCCGGCCAGCTGACCTTTCAATGCTGTACTTAGATTCGGCACTGGCGCTTTGACCAGCTCCGATCCTGACACCGTACTGACCGATGCTGTCAGGAACTCTCTCTTTTGTCTTCCATAACCGACATTTACGATCACAGCATTTAAACTATTCTCCAAACTTTGAAGCGAAACGGCTATTTCGGCTTTCCCGTTGACGGGAACTTCCTGTATAATATAGCCGACATAGGAGAAAACAAGGATCGCATTATCATCTACGTTACTAAGAGAAAAAACACCTGCAGCATTGGTAACTGCTCCTCTTTTTGAGCCTTTTATCTGTACAGACGCGCCGGCGATAGGTTTTCCGGCGCTGTCAGCAACATGACCGGTGATCTCTCTACCCGGCAAAGGAGTATTTTTATTGTTTACGGGTTCTGCGTGTTTTTCTTCTTTTCTTTGGACCACGATAGCGTCCCCGGATATTACATAAGTGAACGGCTGGTCCTTGAAGCAGAGTTCCAAAGCCTCGGTAAGCGAGACGTTCTTTACGTGTATGTCAACGGGTTTAGCCCCTTCCAGAACTTTATCCGTATAGACAAACTGACGCCTGGTTTGTTTGTATATCTCACGGAAGATCTCGCGGATAGAAGCTGCATTCTTTGCCAGCGTAACGGTTTGAGTAAACGCTTTCGCATGAAAGCCGAAAGTACAGAGAGCCACCAGTAAAAGCAGCATTAATTGTCCGGGGCGAAGTCTTGGTTTTTTGGTATTTTTTCTTTTCTTTAAGACATAATCCGCCTTATTATCCATAACTTTGGTTGTTTGGGTAAATGAAATAGAACTCTTTTCCAGAGAGGAATGGTTGGACCCGAATTGAACTGTTCCGGACGCGACCCGGGGCAGTTTTTTTTTAGTCTGGTTTTAAAATAGCAGTCGTTTTGTTAGTTTTAGTTACTTACATATATTGTCCTGTTTTTTATAGAAAAATGTACTCTCAGTGTATTTTGTAACATCGTCAACACCTGGTCAATGCTGTTTTGACGATTTATAACCGCAGAAAAAAGGTCCGCAGGTACGTTCCCCTCATAAGCGATCTCCACGTTATACCAGCGGCTTATTTCTCTCATAACGGTCTTAATATCTGTACTATTAAATTCAAAAACGCCATTTTTCCAGGCGACCTCACTACCTGCATCTACATTTGTCAGGAGACGAAGGTTTCCATCGTCGGTAAGTTGCGTCTGTTCAGAGGGTTTTAAAACTTTTATTGCTTTATCAGAGCTTACTCTGACGGCCCCCTCCAATAATGTCGTCTTAATGAATGGTTCATTTGAATATGCCTTTACATCAAAATGCGTCCCGAGCACTTCTATCTGCATATTTTTTCCCGTTCTTACTATAAAAGACTTCCGGGAGTCCCGGGCAACTTCGAAATATACCTCTCCGGTGATCTTCACGTCTCTTCTATCTGTCGTAAAAGCCGTTGGATAAGTAATACTTGATACGGCATTTAAGACCGCCACCGTACCGTCCGGCAATATTACCTCGTATTGTCCACCGGGAGGCGTAGCAACTGTATTGATAAGCACTTCAGCGATTGTACCGGTGTTATTATTCACCAACTGTCCGTTCTTATTTGTTTGAATGCTGAAGTTTTTCCCTCGTACGATCACTTTATCAGTGCTGCTGTCAAGCAATATTTCCTTTCCCCCGTCAGTTATCAGCACCGCTTTTTTAGTCCCTGGTACGATAGCCTCCTTTTTTCCGGCATCCGGCGCTTTTGCGATGCTTTCCGGGCGCTTATTGAGCAGGATCGCACCGAGTGCACAACAGATGAGCAAACAGGCTGCTGCGGCCCATCTGCCAAGCGGTCTTATGCGTCTTTCTCTCACTGACGGCAAGGTTGCTGAATCCCCCCCGCGTTCATCCTCTTCAGGGATTTTTTCCATTATTTTTTGCCACTGGCTATTATAATACGCGACTTCGCTTTCCCATAAGTATACTTCTTTTTCCTCCACTCCAAGCTGCCTGCAGATCTCCGGCATATTTTCCGCCGCCTCGTCGCCTTCCAGCCATTGCAAAAGCTCATCCAACTGAGGCCTGTCAATGGACTTATCGCGTGCTTTTTGCACCAGTTTTTTGATATGGTCGATGTTCTTCAAAGCTTATTCAACGGCTGTTTGTTATCTATAGACACCCGGGAAAAATAAAAGTACTAATAAGTAAAAAAAAATATAAGATCAGGAGGTAAGTCCATGTTGCCGGAGGTAGGCCTTGACTTTTTTAAGCGCAGTTCCCAATGTGTTCTTGACTGTTTGGGGGGACAGTTGCATATAACTTGCTATTTCGGAAATTTTCATTCCCTGCTCTTTACTCAATTTAAAGATCAGGCGTGTTTGCGGAGGAAGTTCTTTTACTGCTTTTGCCAGATTATCGGTAGTCTCTGTAAAGGCAATGGCTTCTTCCACGTGGTTGCAGGAGTCGGGCAACAGATGTCTTATTTGAGCGGTTGCTTTTTCTCCATATTTTTCATGTCTTAGCCAGTTATAGCAAATGTAACAGGTGATCCGGGCGATCCAGGCCTTCGGGTTCTCTACAGAAGGTAATGTTTCTTTTTTGAGCCAGAGTTTTAGAAATACCTCCTGCAGGATATCTTCTACGGGCTCCCCCGGGCCAATGATCTTTTTTATGATAGCAACAGAAAAAGGAGCATATAAATTGAACAATTGATGAAACGCACCTTTATCTCCTTTAGAAATAAGTTGGAACAATCGATGAGAGATATCTGAAATTTCCGTGTTGCCCGATATCTCTATCTGAGTCTTGTAATTTTCTCTGTGCGTATTCATCTATATGGCAAACTTCTTATAAGAAGAGTTTTGATTCTGCAACCGAACAAATGTATAATAATTTTATTTATAAACAGAAGAGATTGCATAGACAAGCACCCTCGGTTGTCTTAACTCGAAAGAACACTCATTATCAATTTATTACGAATAATAAATATTTTTTCAACAAAAAAGGGCGTACCAGGCTTATGATACACCCTCTTTTGTCTTTATGGGAACACCTGGTCCGCATAGAATGTCTTTGCCATCAGCCATTTTTTTGCAGAGTTGGCGTTAGAGACGACGTTGAAGCTGATGCGGATACCCATTGTCTGATGTAGCACCTTATAGGAAGTAAAAGAAGGCAGGGGAGGCACGATAATGTATCTTGTTGAGTAGGTCGAATTCAGGGCCACACTATTGGAACCCACCTGCTCTACCGTTCCATCCGTTATGTCGTCCGGACCGCCAGGCTCTGTGTATCCATCAGTAGCGTATCCCGAGCCTTGCAACCAGATACCGGAAGGAGAGAACATCACCAGTTCTTCCTTATAATTCTCAATATGAGCGCCGTCAGCAGCGGTGTTGATGACAGCAGGATTGTATAAGACCTGGAAAGAGCTGTGATCGATGCTGTAAGTATGCTTATCCGCCCGGCTCGTAGCGCCATAGCCAATGCTCACTCCAGTGGTAGCCAATTGGTCGGTCACAATGAGCTTTGGCGTGGCGGATATATTGAATACGCCCATAGGAGAATTATAGTAAGGGTTCAGGCCTTGGACACTCTGACTGTTGGTAGTGCCCGGCAAACCTACCGTAAGCCCAGGGTCAGGAATCAGCGCCCCGCTTTGCGTAGCAGACCCCGTAAGCGTTATCTTGGCGTTCAGTGTCAGGTCCACATTCTGCGTAGAGCCGCCGCTGCCAAATATCCCGCTAAAAATATTCTTTACCACCCCGCTCAATCCACTGGATAAGCCGCTCTGCATCGATTCGAAAACATTGGCGGGCAGCCCAAGATGATTGCCGGTGCCTGGATGAGCCGGGTCATTGCCTGCATTGTTTTGGAATATTGAAAGTCCGGAGGCTTCCAGGGCGCCGGTGGCGGCATTGGATGCCAATCCCGAGAGATCGAATCCCGAAGCAGGCGTCGAAATGGTTCCCTTTATTGTACCCTGGATATCTCCACCAAGGCTGATCTGGGTGACGTAAGTCCATTTAAGGCTCCAGTTCAACCCTACTTGTGTATAGCTGCTCGTAGCAATATTGGGATCATAGGCAATCTCATACTGCGCCGCATACCATGCACCTGTTGCCATCTGGTAGGGCTCGATCTTGGTAAATACCGTTCTGTGCGTATTGACGTCGATGAAATCCTGACCAATAAAATTCAGCATAGTGGAACTAATGGTATTGGGGTTGAGGCTCAATCCCGTCGTCAGATAGTCCGACGGCACGAACCCATTGGTCGTAACATAAACATAAATACGCAGAATCCCGGAGAACTTATTGTACAGGACAAAGCATGGATTATTGGGCAGCGCAGGCAATGTGGGATCGAATTCGTTATAGACCAGTTGCCATCCGTCAGCCGGCTGCATGTCGTACATGATATCAGGTGAAAAGGCCTTTGTCGCGAGGTTGCCCCATGGAACCCAGATCGTCTGGGAACTTCCCGACGGCACAGGCATAAGATTGGCCGATTCCCAATGAAAGAAGTACGTAGGCAATCCATCCCTTGTCCCGGTGGAAGTCTGAATAACAGACGCCTGATGAATATCCTTTTTACAGCTGATAGAAAAAAAAGATAAGAGTGCGATGGCTGCAAGGCAGCGAGGAGTTAGTTTGATCATAGCAGATAAGGTTTAAAATAAATAAAGGTTAACACTATTAAAATATCAAATTTCGATCTATCTAATAAATTTTTCTTTTGGTTATATATTTAAACTCAATCAAGATTTTATCCCGAAAGGATAATCACTTTATTAATGAAATACCTTTTTCAAGCTGTCTATCGATGCCCGCATTGATGGAGGACAGATCGAAAGGAACTGCGATATCAGGCGGGAATCCGACACCCTCATATATCCTGCCGTCGAGATGCTTAAATTCAACGGAAGAAGTATTGACGGATAAGAACCCGGGTATACTGAAAGGACCATCGTTGTATACATTCTCATCAGTGAAAGGTCCCGTCGCCCCCCATGTATTTTCTCCAACGATAGTCGTGTTGGGCAAACAGCGAAGAGCCATGATCATCGCCTCTGAAGTAGAAGCAGAAAAGTTATCCGCCAGTACGATAATAGGCGCCGATATTTTTTTGGCGCCTGCCGAGGGGCTGACGGCCGCCTCAAGCCAGGAACTATGATCCAATCTGCCGTTGCCATTTCTATACCGGGTGTAACCAAAAAGAAGACGCTGATCGATAATACGCCCCACCAGGAAGCCCAGGTCGATAAGGTCCCCGCCACCATTATCACGAAGGTCGATGATCAACCCCTTCATGTCAAAAGAATTGCCGGCCAGGTGATCAAAAAAGGACTGTAACACCGGACGAACTCCATTTCCCGATGGCGACTGATAAGACCGTAATAAGGCCATTCGGTTGCAGGTGAAATAAAGGACCCGTTGCCCAATAGTCCCTGACAAAGCATACAACAACTGGTGAGCGTCTGTCGTGCTGTCATAGCCGGACATATAGCCTGGGTCCAGGTAATGAGCGGCAAGGCCGGCAAAAGAATAAGGCTCATGGAATGCAGGGCCGCTCCGCTTACGATCATAGGCGGGGTCGATCGTAGAATCCGTCAGCAGCGAATGGTAAAAACGTATTGCATAATGTCCATCTATGAGCCCCTTTGTCATGTCACGAAAAAGTTGCACGGAGGCCCTCACATCCCCTGCATCCTGCAGGTCCAGCCGGGCAAATAATGGTCTGTATTGCTGGTAGATGGCATCCCAATGCGTAGTATCTATATCCCAATATACATAATGAGTATTCATGCCTTCCCAGAACTGGTCAAAGACATCCGTAAAATTTGCCGGACCAGTCCTGGTGGGGCCGGAGACGCTTTTTCTGCAGGCAGCAAAGGATAATATCACATACAGAAGGATACATAAAATATAAAAAAACCTGGTCATGCGGCGTTTTTTTTGGTTGAGCGTCTCTTTGTCTTCAGCCGCACAGTCCCGCCTGCAGATAGATAAAAGGTATGGTTATGCTCGGGAGGCTGCGCCTTCATATATTTTTTTTGCCGATCCGACAGCGACCCGGTATATCTGCCTTCTATAAACAATGCATATTGAGCGTTGAGATGGTATTCGCCGCCGATGCCCGTCACCCACCCCCATTCAAAACGATTATCCTTGCGCGTATCGAAGTGATACTTCATCTCATAAGCGTCCAACCTGATATATTCCACCAGCTGCCCGTTGGCTCCGGCAGAGTCATGCAGGTCAAACAAATTGGGAGCCACACCTTTTATCCTACCGGAGATCCACCAGGCGGAATAAACACCCAGCTCAAGGAAAACATCGAATCTTTTTCGTTTAAACACATACCGCGCAGTCAATGGCAACTGCAGATAATTGTTGTAATGATATTCATAAATGCCGGCAAAAGTATCTGTTCGTTTTGACAGATAATTTTTTTTACAAAAGGAAGGAGTAGCGCATAACATCAGCCAGGAGTTGCACTGGTATAGAACGGGAACGCCAATAGTGTAGCCCGCCTGGCCATCGTTCTCAGAAAACCACCTGCCGGAAAGATCCTTGGATAGATAGTTGTAATTATAACCGCCCTCCAGGCCCAGTGAAAGTTGCGCCATCACAGGTTGTCCTGCTATACCCAATAACGTGACAAAAAGTGGCGTCAAATGCCAATTACCCTTTAAAGTGATACGAGTAGTCAAAGAAGATAAGGTTTCAAAGAGGCGTCCGGCAATTGTCGGACGCCTCTGGCACTAAAATATATACCTCAACCCCACCTGCATCTGCCACCTGGACGGCAGATCGGGGCTGCTGATAAAAGTCGACTTCAGCGACGGATCAAACTGGTAATGCGCCTTCCCGTCATCTGCATTGATCCCTTTATAAGTCAGCGGCTGATAATACCCGCTGGCGCTGGCATATTTCCTAACCCCCCATTTGCTGCTGATCAGATTCCCCAGGTTGACGATGTCCAGGCTCACCTGCACGGTGTTCGTCCGCTTGCCTACCTTGAAATTGAAGTCCTGCAACACCCGCATATCCACTTGGCTGAACCAGGGTGTAGTGCCTCCATATTTACTCGTATACTGACCACGGCGCTTGCTCAGGTATTTGTCCTGCCCGATGAATTTCTCCAGCGCGCCTCTCTGATCCGCCTCATGCTGCCAGACACCATTCACATCCCTCAAACTATCGAATTTCATAACACCGATCTCGGCCGCAGTGGGCACATACATCAGATCATTGAACCCGGACCCGTCATTGTTCACATCTCCTGCGTACACGTAGGAGAAGCGGTTCCCGCTGGTCCAGTTGGCAAAAAAGGAGACTGTAGTTGCATATTTACCATCAGCATAGTCAAAGCGCTTGATGCCCGCCAGCACAAACCGGTGGGTATTCCCATACAGCGAAGTAGAATTACGCGCGACGTTCGCATTGCCCAGCACAGGGTTACGGTCAAAGGCATCCCCGGAGATCTCCGCAGAGATGGAGCTGGCGTCTTTCGCCACCAGGTAATTATAAGACCCCATCAGGAAATACCCCTTGCCGAATGTCTGCTGCACCTGGAAGCTCACATTATAAGAATAACCCGTGTTGGCATTGGTGAAAACATAGGTGCCGGTGCCGGGATTACCTTTATCCGATGCCTGGTACACAGCACGCGTGTCGCCCGTACCGGAGTTTAGATGGCCGGAGGGTGTACCCAGTCCAAAGTCACGTACCATCATCGCATGCACATCCTTTGTATAAGCTACATCCACGGTAAGGACGGTGTTGCTGGGCAGCTTGTAATCCACTCCCAGGTTCGAACGCCAGATCTGGGGCCACCTGAAATCCTTTGCGGTGACGTTGTAATAACCGGTGCCGGGGTTACCGATGGCATTACCCAGCCAGACGAAAGGGAAGCGCCCGGTGAACAATCCGGTACCGCCCCTTAATTGCACAGTCTTGTCGCCCTTTACATCCCAGTTGAAGCCCAGACGGGGCGAGAACAGGGGCTTGCCTGTCGGCATCCGGGTGTTGTCGATGTCCTTGCCAGCGCCGTTGTGGACAGGATTTCCGGCAGGATCAAAAAGGGTCAGGTTATCCCTGTTTGGTACGGTGGGAGAACCCCAGGCATACAGGTTGTCGGTAAAAGTACCGTCAGGATTTGTATGGGGGCTCCTATATTCGGCCTGTCCCGGAAAATAGAGGGGTTTATCGACCCTTACGCCATAGGTCAGCTTGAAATTAGGCGTTATCTTCCACTCGTCCTGGATATAGCCGGCCAGCTGCCCCACGGTGAGATAATACCAGGTCCATTGACCAGCAGCGGCCCTGTTCCTCGCATAGGAGGCATCCCCGTTCAGGCTGCCGCCCGGAGCATTGGCAAGAAAATCGTTTATGTCGGTAGTGCCAAATACCGCGAAACCATAACCCGTCAGGTTAAACGAATTGCCAAACCTGAACTGCTCGTAGCTGGCGCCGACGGTCAGCGTGTGTTTGGCGAAAATAATATTGACATTATCCGTAAACTGCAACGCATCCTGGTTTAGCACATTGTTGATGGAAAAGGGTTCTTGCCCCGCAATAATATACGATACGTCATTTTTGGTAATAGTAAGTGCCGGGAAGGGCGCGGAAAAGGGCTCGCGATGGTCCCTGAAACGGGTGTATACGGCACGGAATTTATTGGCATAGCTGTCTCCCCAGTTCGTCTTCAATTCAAGACTGAAGTTATGCAGCTTGTTGATCATCCTATAGCCGGAATTTTGGAACTGCATGGTAATGGCATCCGGACCGCGACGATGAATGGCATTGGGGTGGGCCGGTTTATCCAGTCTGGCGTCCAGACCATTGTAGGTAAAAGTCAGCGTGCTGCGGTTGTTGATTACCCAATCCAGTTTTGCCATCCATTTATAATTGGTCTGTTTCAGGTTGTATCCCTGGTAAGGTCCTGTCTCATAGCCGTAAGTATTCTTCAGGATAGCGCTGACGGCATCCAGGTCGCTTTGTAAGACCCTGGAAGTCGTGACCTGTCCCGCATTGGAGGCATTCTGCGCCCGGTAGGCAGAAACCTCGTCCTTGCGCTGCTCCGTCTCGAAGTTGATGAAATAGAACAACCGGCTCTTTTGCAGGGCTCCTCCCAGGGAAGCACCGGCCTGTAGGTGATTGAGCGTGGGCACGGTAAATTTTGTTCCGTCCACTTTATGGCCCGTCATCCCCGTGCTGCGGTAAAACCCATAAACGGTCCCTGTAGTCTTGTTGCTGCCGCTCTTGGTCACCGTGTTTACGCCGGCTCCGGTAAATCCGGATTGGGTGACGTCATAAGGCGCGATATTCACCTGTATCTGATCGATGGCGTCCAGTGAGATCGGCTGCGCATTGGTCTGTCCTCCGGGTGTAGGCGCATCCAGACCGAAAGGATTGTTGAACACCGCCCCATCAAGAGAAAAATTATTATACTGCCCATTCCTGCCCGCAAAAGAGATACCATTGTAGGTAGGAGAAGCAGAAGGTGTCAGCCGCGTATAATCGTCGGCCGACCTGGAAATGGTGGGCAATGTCCGCAGCAGTCTTGAATTGATCTGGGTAGAGGCTCCCGTACGATGATCGTCAAAAATACCTGACCTGGCCGTCACCGTTACTTCCGCCAGGTTAGCAGCCGACTGCACCAGCCGGATATCCAGGCTGGTATTCTCACCCAGGTTGAGATAAATATTCGAATCCACGCTGGGAGTATAGCCCGTAAAGCTCACCATAACAGTGTAGGGCCCTCCTACCCTGAGGTTGGGAAGAACAAAGCTCCCGTCCGACTTGGTCACTAATAGTTTATTGATACCGGCGTCTGTAAAGGCCACCTGCACAGTAGCGCCTGAAAGGGGTTTGCCCTTATCCGAAACGACCCCGCTGAGTGTGGCGGTGGTCACCTGGGCCTGGGCCCAGCTAGTGATGAAAAGAAATAACAATAAGCTCGCGCATCTGGTTAGTCCTGGTTGATGTTTTTTCATAATATTTAAGGTTGAACATTAAATTCTCTCGCAGTAATAACAATTTAATGTAAAAACATCACATAAAAAAAACCGACCACAGGACAGAACTTCGTCAGGGCTGCTTCGACACGCCCTTCCTCGTCCGTAACCTTCGCTACGCTTGGTTATCCGAAGGGCCATTATTAGCCGTTTGGCGACCGGGGTTATTTTTTCCAAAACCCGTGGGAGCCAAACAATAAAAAACATCTATGCACGTGCTACCGGATAACCAGGACGGTTCCTTTTCTAAGAACAGGCTGTTTGGTGATGGTGTTGAAATAATGGACCATCCATATAAAGCTGCCGGATGGGACCTTGTGCCCGCCAAAAGTGCCGTCCCAACCGACCCCGGGACTTGAGCTGCGAAAGACCAGCTCTCCAAAACGATCGTAGATAGCCATCTGGAAATCCTTCATCTCGCAGGCATGCAGCGGCCGGAAAATGTCGTTGCGGCCGTTCCCATCAGGCGTAAAAGCATTCGGCAGCAGGAGCTGACAGGCGCAAGCCGTCAGGTTTACAGTAGCCCGGAGCGTATCTTTTCCGCACCCATTCTTCGCCACAACGGTATAGATGCCGCTTTGCTCTACCTTATAGCTGGCGGAGACAGCGCCATCCTGCCATATAAGACTATCCGCATTGCCATTCACCTGTAACCAAAAATCCTCTCCGTTGCAAAGGGTAGTATCCTTTATCATCGACACTTTGAGACTGTCGTCTATTCGGACGGTGAGTGTGTCCTTATAAACACATTGCCCCACCGTAGCTGTAACGGCATACGTACCGGGACGATATACAAAATAAGTAGCCTGGCCTGTCTGGTTCTGGTCATCCCGTTGCGGCGGGATAGCTTCCCAATTATACTGCCCTACTCCAAAATCCGCATTAAGGGACAGCGTGGAGCCTTTACAGATCGCCGTATCATGAAAGTCCAGGGGGCGGTCCCCACGATAACGCACCAATACCGTGTCCGTGACCTGGCACCCGCCGTTGTAGGTGACAAATACCCAGTATGTACCCGGACCTGAGATCCGGATGCTGCTCGCGCTGCTGCCCGTGCTCCAGTCATAACCCGTAGCCCCGCCCAAACTCGCCGTCAACGTATACACCTCCTTTGGACACAGTAAGGTATCGGGCCCCAGGCTGAAGGATGGCTTTAAAGGAGAAGCATAGGTAATAGAAACGGCGTCCCTGTATATGCCGCAGCCCGGCACATCGACGACGACGGCATAGTTGCCCCCGGGATAATGTGTCAGCAGCTGACCTTCCGTGACAGGCAGCACCGTGCCGTTGAGTGACCAGGTATATTGCCCGTTTTGCGAGGCGGCATTGAGCAACAGGTTGGCGCTGTCGCACATGACATGATCCTTCCCCAGGTCCAGCCGGGGCGTATCGCTGAAAAATACGCCGAGACTGTCGCTGACGCCACAGCCATCGATGCTGACAGTGTAGACGCCTGTTTTGGATACCTTTAATGTAGATGTAGTGGTCGCGCTGTCATCATTCCACAGATAGATCGCTCCCGCCACGGCGGGAGCTGTAAGCACCGTATCCTTTCCCGAACACAAAAAAATATCCGGTCCGAAGTTATAGGCCATGGGCGAGACGATCTTTACTGTCTTCTGTATTTGAATGATATCTGTCCCATTCTTCACGGTCAGGGTCACATTATATAATCCCGGGGCGGTATACACATGTTTGGGTTCCTTGGCCGTCGAGCTGTCATAGTAGCCGGAAGCAGGGTCCCCGAAATGCCATTTCACCGAGCTGGGGAAAAAGATGCTGTCGAAGACAGGTGATCCGAAGGTGATGGTAGCGCCTGCGCAGGTCGAAGTATAGTGGATCGTATCCTTAGCCGCTGCCTGCGCAAAGCCATGCGCCGGCAGCACTGTCCCCCCCCCCAACACCAGGAACCATATGGAAAAAATTACTTTCATCGGCGGACTTTGAGCAGGGTTCTCACCTGTTGGATGGATTGATTCTGGAGACGGGCATAGTAGACGCCGGCAGCCAGGGCCGACGTATCGACAGTGACCTTATATGTCCCCGCGTTGTAATCCTGGTCCACCGGCACTTTTACGAGCCTGCCGGCAGCATCGAACAATTGCACCAGCGTATGCCCCCCTGCTGTTTTGAATTGGATATCGGTACTGTCGGAGAAAGGATTGGGCGCATTGGATATCAATTTATCGCCCAGGTTATTCAGGTCGTCATACGTATTGCCGCAAGCCGTATTCTTTATGAACGGCAGGTATTGATAATTCTTTAGCAGCATAGTCGTTGTATCCGCGGCCGGTACACAAAACCAATCCCTTAAAATGGTGGAATAGACCGAACGGAAATCATATTGCATCTGGACATTGGTCCCTTCGTTGATGCCCGTAAGGATGGGGTTGTTGCCCAATACCCCGGTGGCCGCATATTCGCCAAAGATAAATACAGGCTGCGAGGCCCCATGGTCTGTTCCCAGGCTGCCATTGGACTTTATACGTCTTCCAAACTCGGAAAAGGTCATACCAAGCACACGCTGACCTACACCTAAATTCTTGCAGTCGGTCATAAAGGCTGCGATGGCGTCCGACAACTGCCGGAGCAGGTTGGCATGATTCCCGGTGGTGGTATCGCCATTCTGTACCTGTCCTCCATGGGTGTCAAAACCGCCTGTGCTCACCATATAGACCTTTGTCTTAAGCCCTCCCGCAATGAGTCGTGCTACCGTCTTAAGCTGGGCCGCCAGCTCTCCCTGCGGATAAGACGACTGGCTGGTGACCTTCTTCGCGGCTGCTTCGATGGCATTCGCATATTTATTGGTCTGCCGGGCTACCGCGCGGAGATAGGTAAGCTCGTTGCCCATAGGCGTATCCGGCTCCGGTTCGGTGATGCCATTGATCAGGTCATAGAATGCCGTGTCGGTAGGAACAGCCATGGCTGTCGTGCCTGTCTGCGCCATAAAGACGGGTGATATGACAGAGCCGATCTGGATGGCAAGAGGGTCCGGCATCGTTTCATTGGGATAGCCGACGGGGAAATTCGTATAGGTGTCCGACAGGAACCTTCCCGTCCAGCCCGTATCCAGGTATTGGTTGGCGTCGGCTCCCGTCAGCCAGATATCGGTGCTGCGGAAATGACTGCCGTCCGGGAAAGGATAACCCACCGCCTGGAGGATCGCCAGCTTGTCTGCATCATAGAGCCCTTTTAGTCCCGCGAGAGAAGGATGAAGACCCGTTTTTGGGTTTTTGCTGAGCGTCAGCACTTTTCCCTGCGGGATAGCGATGTTGGAACGGGCCGCTATATAATCGCCGTAAGTATCCAGAGGTATGACGGTGTTCAGACCGTCATTACCTCCGATCAGCTGTACCAACACCAGTACATGATCATTATCGGTAGCACCCTGCAGTCCGTCCAAAAAAGGCAGGTGTGAAAGGGCATTGATCTTAAAGCCTCCCAGGAATCCCACAGGCGCCATATTTCTTATAAAGTCTCTGCGTCGCATAAGGATAGATTCTATGATAAATGGTATTCGGGCAAATTCATCAGGTATTTATACAAGGCTCTCAGCTTGCTGCTCACGGTCGTATAGGCATTCATATTCGTCGGGTCTGCGGTATAGGCCAGCCAGGCATTGGTCCAATAGATGTCATTGGAAAGATTCCCCAGCAGGATAGATTGTTTGAGCAGGGTTACATTGCTGTCGGACATCGGTGGACGTATAAGGACGCTGAGGCTGTCGGCAATGAGCTTGTTCGGATCATGCGGTGCAGGCAGCAGCCTGGCAAATGCAATGGGGTCTATCTGTAGCGTGACACCGCTCATCATGTCTCCTTTCCCGATCAGCAGGTCAGTATAGAAATTCCGGGCTGTATATGTCACCGAGTTGATCCATAGCTCATGATATTGAGGGGACTGGCGATAGGCGTCCCAGCCTGCCACCAGCTCGATAGCCATGATCTCCTGCTGGAGGATGGCGGCCCTTTCATTTAACATGCTCCAGGCGGCATACTGTCCTTCCTGACTCGTTGGAATGACCACCTGGTATTCCCTGGAGAGTCCTATAAGCATGTCCAGCGGGCTTTTAATGATACAAGCGCCGGAATTCACCAGATCATAGAAATGCTGGCTCTTTAACAAGGTTGATAATACGGTGGTGATGTTATATCCGCTGCTGCGGAAGATCTCGGCCAGTGGATCGATGACATTCGTCTCGACGGTGCTGTCGATCTTGTAATACACAAAGAAGTTGTAGAGTTTGCGACAGATAAAGCGGGCGCATTCCTGTGTGGAGAAGATCATGGACAGCATTTCATCCAGCTCGTTTACCCCATTGTTGCCGGAATATCCAGTGACTATATGATTGGAATAGAAACCGGAGAACTCTTTGTTCAGGTCGTCATGCTGACCGGGCAGGAACACATAGTTATAATTGGCATCCACCGTATGACCAGTCAGCACTCGCGCAGCGGCGTAGACATCGTCCTGTGTGTATTGCGAACCGCTGCCTTTCCCAATGGTATACAACTCCTGTAGTTCACGGCCGAAATTCTCATTGGGAGACGTCTTGAAGTTGGTGCTGCCGTTGAGATAGATCAACATGGCCGGGTCCAGGGTGATACTCTTCACCAGCGCCTGGAAATTACCCAGGGCGTTCTGACGCAGGGTAAGATATTGGTTGTACCACAGCCGGCAGGGAATGTCTTCAAAATGGACAGTGGCATCCATCGCAAAATGGTTGTGCCAGAAAAGGGTCATCTTTTCGTGGATACTGCGACCGCAATTGAGCAGTTGCCCTATCCACCAGCACTGCAGGGAATCGAGCCTGTTCGTATTCATATCTGCATCCACATATAAAAGACCGGTGTTGATCCATGTCTGCCAGGGAGCGACGCCCGTGGGGTCGTTACCGTAATTATTCAGAGGGACTGTAGCGGGTATGGGTGTAGGTTGTAGCAGTTCGTCAACAGCCTGGGACATCGTGCGTGTCTTGAAATAATTGATATCCTGCACGGCGGCTCCGAATAGGGTCCTTTTTAACAGATGGACGACCTGGGGAGTATCCCAGGTTCCCGTGTATTCACTGATACCCATAGAGATGTAATTAATGATCCTGGTCCTTAACGGACCAGGATCGGTTTTTATTCCTGGTAAAGCGCTGTAAATATTCCCTGACTGAGACGGATGCTTTCGGAGCCATTGGCCACCTTGACAATAAAGCTTCCGCTGACAGTGCCATTGTACTTTTTGATATACTTGTCGATCGTCACGACATTGTCACTGTCCTTCGTATTGTAAAAAGCTGTGCCGCTGCTGTTGATATAGGTGACAAGCAGGCTGTCACCCCGGTATCTGCCGGTGGTATCGCCGAAGACGCGGATACTGATGCTTCCCTTTCGGGTAGAGGTATCCGTATACTGACCGGTGATCAGGGTAGTACGTGTACTGTATACATCTTGTACAGCGGCTTGGTTGATAGGAAAGCTCATCAGAGAGTCGCCGGCAGAAAAAGTGAGGGAAGAAGAAGGAATAAGAGGCGTTTCAGTGCCGTTTTTCTTGCAGGCGGACACAATAACTCCCAGGCAGATAGTGGATATTAGCAGCAGGTTGTTTTTCATAAAGTTGGCTTCTACCGGCTTGGCTAGGGCCGGTCGATGGGCTACGCCCGTAACCTTCGGTCGGTTCCAACACTGTTGGACCCTTCCTCGGTTACACTGATCGCTTGATGAAAAGCAATTTTCAGGCCAAAAAGTCTAAGGGTTTCTACGCAAAAATTACTGCGTCACATACCGATAGATCAACCCCGAAACAGCGGCCATAGCGCTTATGGCTGCCTTTTCATCCGCCACTGCCTTTGACAGGAGGACCAATACATATTTCCTTCCGTCCGGCAGCAGAACGATACCCGAATCGTGATGGATCCCTTTTATCCACCCTGTCTTATGGGCCACTTTCACGCCGGCCGGCAACTGGGCAGGTATGATCTCGTTGTAATGTTGATCTAGCAGGATGCCGATCATGGAATCCGAGGCCGCCGGACTTACCAGTTTTCTCTCTGCCATCAACCGGAACAACCCCATCAGCCCCGCTGCCGTCACTGTATTGTTCAACCCCATCTGATAGGCTTTATTGTCTTCTACCCCCCTCACCACATGCACCTCGTCAAGACCCATTTTATGCATGGTGGCGACGATACTCGCGGCGCCGATCTTATCTATCAGGAGGTTGGTGGCAAAATTGCTGCTGACCGTGATCATTTGATAAACAAGCTCGCTGATGGTACGCCGCTCACCCACGTGACGGTAAAGCGCCGTTTCGCTGTCATCGGCTGAATCCAGCTGGTAGGTGCTGCTGTCGGCAATGCTGGTGAACTCATTCCGCAGGGTCAGAGAGTCGGAAAGCTTCAGACGGCCAAGCGCAGCCTGTCTGTATATCTCCACCAGGACGGGGGTCTTCATCGTGCTGGCGGCATGGAAAGTCTCGTGTTCCCGGATAAATAGTTCCCTTCCGGTGGACAAATCCCTGAAAGCCAGCGCGAATGTCCCCTGTTGCGAGCCGAAGATGCTATCGATCTGCCGTAAACAAGCCTCCCTGGAAAGACGTTGACCATGGGCGGCAAAGGACAACAACAAACCTGCACACAATAAACGCATAAGCAGATATTTACCCCTAAGGTAAATGTCCGGAAAACGGGTACCTAAAAAATATAACCCGTTTTCCGGAAAGATCTGATAATGAGCCTTCGGCTAACGGACCTGTGGTCCGTTATTGCAATGCGCTGCCAACTTGTCATTATAAATCTGATTGTCGTATCTTTGTGTCCCCCAAATTTAATACCTGATGTCTGAGACGCTTTCCAGCAGAACACATGATGAAACACGCCAGGGGGAGGCCTATGCTCCCGCCGGCGAAGACCAACGTGCATTCCGGAAGAAGTTCTACATAGAAAGCTATGGATGCCAGATGAACTTTGCTGATAGTGAGATCGTTGCATCTATTCTCAATGAACGCGGGTTTGGCGCTACAGGGAATTATCTCGAGGCGGATCTCGTATTGCTGAATACCTGTAGTATCCGGGAAAAGGCGGAACAGACGGTGCGCAACCGCCTGCAGTTGTTCCGGCAGGTAAAAGAGGATAAGCCTGGCATGCTGATCGGGGTATTGGGCTGTATGGCCGAGCGGCTGAAGGGCAAATTCCTGGAAGAGGAGAAACTGGTGGACCTGGTGGTCGGCCCGGATGCGTATCGTACCCTGCCGGGACTTATTGAAGAGGCTGAGTCTGGCCAGCGGGCGGTAAATGTTCTTTTAAGCAGGGAAGAAACCTATGCAGATATCTCTCCCATACGGCTGGACAGCAATGGTGTAACTGCATTCGTCAGCATTATGCGGGGCTGTAATAATATGTGCTCTTTTTGTGTGGTGCCTTTTACAAGGGGGCGTGAGCGAAGCCGGGATGCCGGGAGCATTGTCCGGGAATGCGAGGACCTTTTCTCAAGAGGCTATAAGGAAGTCACCCTCCTGGGCCAGAATGTCGACAGCTATTACTATATGGACGAACAGCAGGATGAGATCGTCACTTTTGCAAAGCTCCTTGAAAAAGTAGCACTGATAGCCCCTTCTCTGAGAGTTCGTTTTTCAACCTCCCATCCAAAGGATATCACGGACGAGGTGCTGTACACCATGGCAAAGTACGACAACATATGTAAATATATTCACCTACCCGTCCAGAGCGGCAGCACACGGATCTTACAACTGATGAACCGGACCTACACCCGGGAGTGGTATATGGCAAAAGTAGATCGTATCCTGGAGATACTGCCAGGTTGCGGCATCAGTTCGGATATTATCGCAGGTTTCTGCACCGAGACAGAGGAAGATCACTGGGATACGCTGGAGCTGATGAAATACGCTAAGTACGACATGAGCTATATGTTCTTTTATAGCGAGCGTCCGGGAACCCTGGCGGCCCGTCGCTACCGGGACGATGTACCCGAGGAGGTAAAAAAACGCCGCCTCGATGAGATCGTAAAGCTCCAGAATAGGTTGTCGCTGGAAAGCAACCGACGGGATATCGGAAAGATATTCACTGTCCTGATAGAAGGAGATTCAAAAAAAAGCGCCGCTGATTGGCGAGGTCGTAATAGTCAAAATAAGGTGGTGGTGTTCCCAAAAGGAGAAATGCATCTGCGGAAAGGAGATTATGTGCAGGTAAAGGTGGAGGATTGTACGGGAGCAACACTAATTGGACAAATCGCTTACAGCGATTTAAAGGCAATTTAAGAACATGGAAATTCAATCAATCAAAAACAGGTTTGGTATCATCGGTAATTCGCCGGCCCTGAATTTTGCGCTGCAGGTAGCTGCACAGGTGGCGAATACAGATCTTACTGTATTAATAGCCGGAGAAAGCGGCGTTGGGAAGGAGGCGTTCTCGCAGATCATTCATGCCTTGTCGGCCCGCAAGCATAACCCCTTTATTGCAGTGAACTGCGGGGCCATTCCCGAAGGAACTATCGATTCGGAATTGTTCGGACACGAAAAAGGGTCCTTCACAGGCGCCGTGGATTTCAGAAAGGGATACTTCGAGACGGTGAATGGCGGGACGATCTTTCTGGATGAGATAGGAGAAATGCCGTTGGGGACGCAAGCGCGTCTGCTGAGGGTATTGGAGGCTGGGGAATTCATCCGGGTAGGCTCATCCAAAGTACAGAAAACGGATGTACGGGTGATCGCGGCCACTAATAAAGACCTGCTGGAACTGACCGATAAGGGTAAGTTCAGGGAGGACCTGTATTACCGGCTAAGTACTGTACCCATCCGGGTGCCTGCCCTGCGTGACCGCACAGAAGATATTCCGCTGCTATTCCGGAAATTCGCCGTAGATTTCGCCGAGCGATACAAGACGGCGCCTGTACAGCTGGATGAAGAGGCAAAAAATCTGTTAATTAACTATCCCTGGCCGGGCAATGTCCGGGAATTGAAGAATATTGCCGAGCAGATCTCCGTTCTATCGGAGGACAAGCAGGTGACGGCCGCAAACCTCCGGCGTTTTCTACCGGAGACGGGCAACCGGCTCCCCATGGTGATGCCTTCCAATGGGGCCACATCCAATGGCAGCCCGGAATTTGCCAATGAGCGGGAGATCCTGTACAAGCTCTTTTTCGATATGAAGAAGGATGTGACAGAACTGAAGAAGATGTTCCTGGAGATCGTGCAGAACCCATCCCTCAATGCATCCCAGCATGCAGCCTATCTCAATGAGCTGAAGGAGTTGAAACCGTCGGAGTCTTTTCCGCCTCCGGTCATAACAGGGGTGGCTCAGCCGGTGGTGATACATAACAATGGGCACGAGGATATCCATCATCATGAGGAAGTGGAAGAGTCCCTGAACATCATGGACAAAGAAAAAGAACTGATTGTAAAGGCGTTAAAAAAGCACAAGGGTAAAAGGAAGGATGCCGCCAGCGACCTGGGCATCAGCGAGCGGACCCTGTACCGGAAATTAAAAGAATATGATATCAGTGAATAAAATTCTTTCAGGCATCCTCGTTCTGACCTTGGGATTTTCAGCCTGTAAGGTATATTCCTTTAAGGATGTGTCTATTCCTCCCCAGGTGAAAAGCATCCATATAGGGTATATCGAGAACAGGGCCAGACTGATCAACCCTCAGCTGGCGCCCCAGTTGAACGACAAGCTCCGGCAGAAGATCAACCAGCAGGCATCCAGGCTGACACAGATACAGGACCCCGGGGCGGACTATGACGTCAGCGGTACGATTACTGACTATAACTATACCACCTCAGGTATTTCCAACCAGCAGGTGGCCAGCAACCGGCTGAACGTCACCGTACACATCATCTTCAAGAATCACCTGGACCCTACGGGCAAGACGGTGGCGCCGGCTGACTTTGAGGCGGATGTAACCAGGAACTTCGATTTTTCCGGTAACACCAGCATTACGGATGCAGAACAGCAGCTGCTGCCTACCATCGTAAGCAATATGACGGATGAAATCTTTAACAAACTCTTCTCCAACTGGTAAAGTAAACAAGCTCCAATGTCCCTTTCCGCACAACATATCATCAGACACCTGTTCCGGGTGGAGTCGCTGGAAGAAGTATCCCGTCAGCAGCTGGAAGAACTGGTGGAAACCTATCCTTCCTTTGGGGTAGGCAGATACCTGCTTTCCCGCAAGCTGCAGGCAGAGAAGGCGGATCATTTCAGCGAGGAAACCCAAAAGACCAACCTATACTTTACTAATCCGTTCTGGTTGCAATGGCTATTACAGGAGGATCTCGTCCAACCCGTAAATGGATGGGGGCACACATCTCCTGTGGTGGAAGATACGGATACGACCATAAATGCCGGACCTTCTTCTGTGGAAGAAACGACCATGGACACAGGGCTTCCTGCTGAAGAAGTTTTTGCCCCTGTGGTTGACCCTACGGAGCAGGTGATCGACACGGAAGTCCCGCACCAGACAGAGCCAGACGAAGTAGGTGAGTCGCTCCCGGCAGAGCCCCCCCCTCCTTCTGCCGCGGACGAATTATTAAAAAGCATCGCCGAATTAAAAGACAGACGGCAGAACGAGACAGAACAGGCGATCATTATACCGGAGGAAACATCTCCCTCCATGGGAATTGCCGGTCTGGCCCTTGAGCAATTGGAGGAACAATCTATCCATGAAGAGCCGGTGCAAACGGAACAAGCTCCCATTGAAGATCCATCCCCTATTACGGAACAGCCGCACGTCGAAGAGCCTGCCCCGATGGAACAGGTGCATGCCGAAGAGCCGGCGCCGACAGCCCAGGCGTCCTCTGAGCCGGCGCCCCCCACAGTAACGGAACCGGCAGACGCCCCCATCTTCGAGCCCTATCATACCGTCGACTATTTTGCATCCCAGGGCATCCGTCTGGTGCTGGAGGAAAACCCCAGCGACAAACTGGGTAAACAACTAAAAAGCTTTACGGACTGGCTGAAAGTAATGCGCAAGCTGCCGCAAAAGAACAGGGAGATCGTCCCCGATATCGCCTCCGAACGCCAGGTACAGGCCATCGCCGCCCATTCCATCGAAAGAAAGGAGATCGTCACGGAAGCCATGGCGGAAGTGCTGGCCAAACAGGGCATGCGGGAAAAAGCAACGGAAATGTACCGGAAATTAAGTTTGCTGGAACCTGAGAAAAGTGCGTACTTCGCAGAGAAAATAGAAAAATTAAAAATAATCTGATATGACCTTTTTATTTGTGTTATTGATCATTGTAGCCTGTGTGTTCTTAGGCCTTATCATCCTGGTACAGAATCCCAAAGGCGGCGGTCTTGCCGGTAACGTGGGCGGGTTCAGCAATCAATTGATGGGTGTCAAACAGACAACGGATGTCCTGGAAAAAGGCACCTGGGTACTGGCAGTGGTCGTAGGCCTCCTTTGCCTCTTCTCCACCCTGTTCGTTCCCCATGCTTCATCCGCCAATCAACGGGGTCTGGAAAAGACTTCTGCGCCTACGCAACAAGCTCCCACAAAGCCATAAGATCATTTAAAAATAATTTCAACCCTGCCAATACAACTGGCAGGGTTTTTTGTATAATTTAACGCACCAATCGAATATACCTATGAAGAGGATTATCCTGATCATATCATCCGTACTACTACTTTTTATCGCCTTTTCCACCTGGCGCCTGCTGGGGTCCGCCACTGCCTTCCAGCGTGAAAAATATGACCTGTATATCCGTACAGGAATGAATTTTGATCAGCTGATGGCCTTGATGGAAAAAGATACAGTATTGAAAAGCCCTGCTTTCTTTAGCTGGGTGGCCGCAAGGATGGATTACAAAGAAAATGTAAAGGCCGGCAAATACGAGATCCGGAAAGGCATGGGGCTTTTGAGCATTATCCGGATGCTGCACAATGGCCGGCAAACGCCTGTCCATTTTACCATCGCAAAGCTTCGCACCAGGGAAGGGCTGGCAGGCATGGTGGGAAGAAAGTTCGAATGTGACTCCCTTTCCATGCTGCACTTCTCCGGGAACAAAGATTCGTTGTCTGCCTTTGGCGTGGACTCCAATACTTTTATGACGCTGATCATGCCCAATACCTACACCTATTTCTGGAATACAACTCCTTCCGCTATTTTGAAAAAAATGCAGGCTTTTTCAAACGCCTGGTGGACGCCGGAGCGTATACATCTGGCTGAGGAGAAAGGTTTCACGCCTGTACAGGCCTATATCCTGGCTTCCATTGTAGAGGAAGAAACCAATGTTCCCGCGGATAAAGGCAATATCGCCAGCGTCTATATAAACAGGCTGGCCAAAGGGATGAAACTGGCTGCAGACCCTACCATCAAATACGCCATGCGGGACTTTGAGATGAAACATATCTACTTCAATACGCTAAAATTCGAATCGCCTTATAACACCTATATCCATGCCGGTCTGCCGCCAGGCCCTATCTGCACGCCTTCGGAGCAGACGCTGGAAGCAGTGCTGCACGCGCCGACGACAGATTATCTGTTCTTTGCCGCCAAGCCGGACTTTACGGGCACCAGCTTTGCCGCCACCTTCAAAGAGCACCTGGAAAATGCCAATGCATACCGGAAAGAGCTCCATACCCAGGAAGCTATCCGCGATTCGCTGGCAGCTGCCAAAAATGGAGGAGCCCGTCCGAATAGACCCGACACGGCTAAGACCGGTAAAAAAGTAAGACCTTCAAAGCCTGTAAAGAAAAAGCATCATTGATCCGGGATCATAGCCACCCCTTACCATGATCAAATTAGAAAGAAAGATATACAATAGCCGCCCGATGCGCTGGGTGCAGGAAAAAAGCAAAAAACTCATCCTGCCGGGATTCGAAGGTATCCCCTTGTACGAGGTAGCAACTTTTTTTAGAGGCCAGGTAAAAAAAGTAGGGCTCGAAGACAGGGCCAGGTCTATCGCCTTCAGCTTTCTCACGGCCATTCCTGCCGCCACTATTTTTATCTGTACCCTTATCCCCTATCTGCCCATTGCCCGGCAGATCAAACGACAGCTGTTGTTCCTGACGCGTGACCTCACGCCCAATCAAAATACCTACGAGCTGGTAAGCCAGTTCCTGACGGATTTCCTTGACAAGCCCCGGGTGGGACTCCTGTCCATCGGTTTTGCGCTGGCCCTCTTCTATTCTTCCAACGCCATGATGGGCATCATGCGCAGTTTTAACAAATCGCTGATCTATAATACCAAGCGGAATGCCCTGGAAACCCGGTGGATGGCCATCAAGCTGACCTCGCTGGTGCTGTTCATGGTCATCGGGTCCGTCACGATCCTCGTCACACAGGCGGAGTTACTGCACAGCCTGCTGCAATGGCTCCATATCCGTGGCCGCAACGCCCGCTGGCTGTTCAAAACCGTTCGCTGGATCGTCATCATCCCTTTGTTTTATTTCGCCATCGCCTGTATCTATAAATATGGACCCGCCGTTCACAAACGATGGAGGCTCTTCTCCCCCGGCACCCTGCTCGCTACAGCCCTCTCCATCATCATTACTGTGGTCTTCTCTTATTGGGTAAATAATTTCGGCACCTATAACAAAGTGTATGGCTCCATCGGCACAGTTATGATCCTCATGCTCATGATTTATTTCAATTCACTTATATTACTAATTGGGTATGAACTAAATGTAAGCATTCATCACCTGCGGGTCCTCGCCGAAGAAAGGGCCTTGCGAAGTACAAACGAGGGTAGCGCTGTTCCCCCGGCAGTGGAAAAGAAGTAGGTTTTTTGGCGGTTTTTACGTAAACTTTATAGCAAAACCTTAAATGTTATGAATCGACTACTCATCGCCGGCCTGGTGCTGCCTGCACTGGGTTTGTTGTCTTTCTCTTTCCTGCACACCGATGAAAGCCTGCCGATCGGTGCAGCCATTCCAAAGGCGAGCGTACGGGTGAAGGATGTTTCCGGTAAGGAGCTGAGTCTGCAGGAGGCGAAACAATCAGGCGGGCTGCTGGTAATGTTCACCTGTAATACCTGCCCTTATGTCATCCGCAACCAATCCCGTACCAACGAGATCTGTAAATATGCTCAATCCAACAAGGTGGGAGTAGTCCTGTTAAATGCCAATGAAGGGGATCGCGCCGAGGGTAATTCCTTTGCTGAAATGCAGTCCTATGCAAGATCACAAGGTTATCAGTGGACCTATGCCATGGATGAGAAAAGCGTACTGGCAGATGCATTCGGCGCCAGTCGTACGCCGGAATGTTACCTATTCGACAAGAATGGCAAGTTGGTATATCATGGGGCCATCGACGATAGCCCGGGAGATGCGGGTCAGGTAAAACGTCATCATTTGAAAGAAGCCATCAACGAAATGATGCAAGGCAGGGAAGTTTCGGTAAAAGAAACCCGGTCAGTGGGCTGCTCGATCAACCGGGGCTAACATCTCCTTTATTGCCAGTTCCACCTGAGGCTCGGTAAGCTGCCGGTCATAAAATCTCCGGTAGTGTGTTTTATTATTTACAAATAAAGAAGAAGGTATCCCGCCTGTCCACCGTCGGTCAACCCGGGGACAAAAATAGTCCGCATCTGTCTCGTTAAGCCAGGCAAGGGTTGCCGTATAGCCTTGCTTTTTGGCAAATGCGGCTATACGTACGGGATAATAATCCGGTAAGTCCAGACTGACGAGGAGGAGCTCAACTCCCTGAAACTTTGCCGCTGTACTTTGAAAATAGGGTATCTCCTTGTTACAGGGGGCGCAAAAAGTTGCCCAGAAATTGATAATGAGGGGATGGTCGGCGTTGGCTATATAAGATTCCAGGTCGGTGATCTTCCACTTGTAGACAGTAGGTGCATTCCCGCCCGCATGCAGGGAAAGAGCCCATAAACAAAATATCGTAATAATTACCTTCATAACATTCCTCTGCTCCATTCTTTGGCCAGCGCCTGGTACTGTCCATCCGGCAAGCTGCGCTGTGCGTAATGTCCTGCCGCCGCCTTCTGGCGGTAAGCTTCATACAGGCTGACGGCACAGGCCACCGAAATATTCAGCGATTTGATGATACCCACCTGGGGAATGATAAAATTCCCGTCCGATAACGCCCTTATCTCCTCGCTGACACCGGCATGCTCATTTCCAAAGACCAGGGCGATCCGTTGGGTCAGGTCCATCTCGTAGAGCCCCAATGCTTTACTGTCCAGGTGAGTGGTATAGATCTTATCATAATTGTTCCGCAAACGTGTAAAGCATTCCCCTGCATCCGTAAACTGGTGAACGGTCAGCCAGTTGGCGGCACTGCTGCTGCTCTTGGCGCCCCATTTCTTATGCCGGGGGATACGCGTGTTCAGTACAAAGATCTCCTGTACCCCTACGGCATCGCAGGTCCGCATGACTGCTGAGATATTATGAGGGTCAAATACATTCTCCAGGACCACCGTAATATTGCCTTGCCGTTTGTCAAGCACCTTTATTATCCTTTCTTCTCTTTCTGGAGTCATAGGACGTAAAATTACGTAATATAAATTTTTCGCCGTATTTTAGCCCGACTCTAATATCCTTACTGACCATGATAAAAAAAACACTCAAGATCGCAGGTATCATCCTCTTAGTCCTTATCGCCGCCGCAGTAGCCATCCCTCTTCTGTTCAAGGGAAAGATCACCCGGATCATCAAAGAACAGGTCAACAAGAGTATTGCCGCCAAAGTGGATTTTTCCGACGTAGATCTTTCATTATTCCGCAATTTCCCCCGGCTATCAGTAGCGCTCGACAGCCTGCGGGTAACGGGCATCGATGAGTTCGCGGAAGACACATTGGTTTCTGCTCAACGGATCAATGTAGCTCTCGACCTGTTCAGCGTCTTTGGCAGTGAGATGAAGATCCACTCCATCCAGGTGGACCAACCCCGGGTGCACGCCATCGTCCATAAGAACGGGCACGCCAACTGGAATATCACGCTGCCGGATACGACGGCTGCCACGCCACAGACCACCGCTTCAAAGCCATTCAAAATGGCCTTGCAGAAATACGCCGTTACAGATGGGTACGTCAGCTATAGGGATGACAGCGCGCATATGAGCTGTGAGATATCTGGGCTGAACCATTCGGGGAAAGGCGACTTTACCTCAGACGAGTTTGTATTGCAAACAAGCACACAGACCGCAGCCCTCAGCTTTACCTATGGCGGTATCCCCTATCTGATCCGTACCCGTGCGAATGTAGGGGCAGCCTTCAACATCGACAACAAGGTGAATAAATATACCTTCAAAGTGGACGACCTCTCCGTCAACGATCTGAGGCTGCATACGGAAGGTTTCTTCCAGTTAGTGAATGACAGCACTTATGACATGGACATTAAATTCAACGGCCCCTCGCTTGACTTCAAAAGCATACTCTCCCTGGTGCCGGCCATGTATACAAAAGATTTTGCGGGTATCAAGACCAGCGGTCAGGCCAGCCTGTCGGGTTTTGTAAAAGGCAGGTATGACAGCAAACACATCCCGGCCTATCATGTGGACCTGGAAGTAAAGAACGGCTTCTTCCAATACCCTGACCTGCCACGGCCTGTAAAAAATATCAACCTGGTGGTAAAGACTGATAACCCGGATGGTATCACCGATCACACGGTGGTGGATATACCACAGGGACATATAGAAATGGAAGAGACGCCCTTCGACTTCCGGTTGTTATTAAAAACGCCGGTAAGCGACCCATACATCGACGCGGCAGCCAAAGGAAGGCTGGACCTGGCGAAAATCACCCAGTTTGTAAAACTGGATGGCGGTACGCACCTGGCCGGGCTCCTCAACGCAGATATGCATGCCCGTGGTAACCTTTCCGCTATTCAAAAACAACAATACGACAAGTTCGACGCCAGCGGCACGCTGGGACTCACTGGTTTTTCCTACGCCTCTACAGCCTACCCTACCCCGCTGAGCCTGGACAATCTCCTGCTGACCTTCAACCCCAGAAATGTGACCCTCAATGACCTTAAAGGGGGATATGGGAAAACTCATTTTCAGGCAAGTGGGGTGTTGAACAACCTGCTGGCCTATATGCTTCAGCACAAGGCCCTGGATGGCTCACTGGATGTGAAGGCGGACCTGGTGGACCTGGATCAGCTGATGGGAACAAGTACTACTCCGGGTACAAAAACAGATACTACCGCGGCCAAGCCGGGGACCACCGCCGCAAGTGAGCCTTTCGCCGTCCCGGCAAACATCGATTTCACGCTGCGCGCCGCCGTCGACAAGATCCATTATGGCAACCTGGACCTGAGCAAGGTATCAGGCAATCTCCGGATTGCCGACGAGACGGTAAAATTAGATAACGTCAAAGCAGAAGGTCTGGACGGGGTGATGATCCTCACCGGAGCGTATTCCACAAAAGTAAGTAAGAAGACGCCCGTGTTCGCCATGTCCTACGATCTGCAGAAACTGGATGTACAAAAGACTTTCTATGCTTTCAATTCCGTACAAAAGCTGATGCCTGCCGGTAAATATATCGCGGGCAAATTCAGCAGCCGGCTGACTGTGGACGGCGTGCTGGGCGGTGATATGAAGCCGGACATGAACACGTTGAACGGCAATGGCAGCCTGTCATTAATAGACGGGGCGCTAAAAGATTTCGCTCCTACCGATAAGCTGGCACAGACCCTGCACCTGGATCAATTGAAAGATATACCTGTAAAGGATATAAAAACAACATTTGCTTTCAAGAACGGTCGTGTTATCGTCGATCCTTTCCACGTAAAAGTAAAGGACATCGATATGGAGGTGGGCGGCTCTCACGGATTTGACCAGTCGCTGGACTATGACGTGGCTATGAAGCTGCCTCGTAGTCTGCTGGGCGGCCAAGCGAATAGCGCGGTTAACGACCTGGTAGCAAAAGCTTCGTCAAAAGGCGTCAATGTAAAAGTCGATGAACAGGTGGCCCTCCCGGTAAAAGTGGGCGGTACGCTGACCAGTCCAGTCCTGAAGATGGATCTGAAAAGCGCCCTGAGCAGTACGACCAATAGCCTTAAACAGCAGGCTACCGACCTGGTAAAAGCCAGGGTGGACAGCGCCAAACAGCAACTGAAGGATACGGCCAAAGCCGTAGGGCAACAGGCGCTGAAGGATGCCGGTAATGCCCTGAAAAACCAGATCTTCGGAGGCAAGGATACTACAGACAAAAAAGGCGAAACCCTGGATGACACAAAGAAAAAAGTGCAGGATGCCGGGAAGGGACTTTTAAATGGATTGCTGAATAAGAAGAAGTCTGAATAACCCGGGCCTGACGGCCCTTCCGGATAATTCTTATCTTTGCAAAAAAGAACAGTCACATGCCCCATCAATTGCACGATCCCCGGCCAGTCCAATATGAGGACGAGGATATAGCGGTGCTCACCACGCCAGACGACCCGTTCAGCCTCATCGTCTGGAATGATGAGGTCAATACGTTCGAATGGGTGATACAGACCCTGATGGAAGTATGCGGACATTCTCTGGAACAGGCCGAACAATGCGCTATGATCATACATACCAAGGGTAAGTATGCGGTCAAACAGGGATCATATGACGAGTTGAAACCCCAGTGCGATGCGATTACCGAGCGGGGTATCGGCGCCACCATCGAAGAGATCGCCGGTACCTGACCGACGCCGGCTTATCCGCACCTCATCCCAGAACCTATGCCATTATTTGCATTAGACCAGGACTTGATATTCCCTCCTGTGGGGATGGCGGAGCCCGACGGCTTGCTGGCCATCGGAGGAGACCTTTCCACTGAGCGGCTGCTACTGGCTTATCGCAATGGTATCTTTCCCTGGTATGAAGGCAGACACATCCTCTGGTGGAGCCCCGACCCACGATTTGTACTTTTCCCCGAAGAGTTAAAGGTCAGCAAAAGCATGCTGCAGATCATCCGCCGGGGGACCTTCACTTTTACTACCAATAAGGCCTTCAATGAAGTGATTGCCAGTTGTAAGACTATCCCCCGCAGAGGGCAGGATGGCACATGGATCACCGAAGACGTAAAGGAAGCCTATGGCCGCCTGTATAAGGAAGGCTATGTTCATAGTGCGGAAGCCTGGTTAAATGGAGAGTTGGTAGGCGGCCTGTATGGTGTCAGGTTGGGCAGGGCATTTTTCGGGGAGAGTATGTTCAGTAAGTACAGCAATGCCAGCAAATTTGCCTTCATCAGTTATGTGGAGCAATTGCGCAATGAAGGGGTTGGGCTCATCGATTGTCAGGTATATACTGAACACCTGGAGAGCCTGGGAGCCAGAATGATCCCCCGCGAGGCGTTCGTCGATGCTATTCGTCAACTGGGGGTATGAAGGTTTATCCTTTTGTAGGGCCATTTTTCCACGTGTTCGTACACTAACCCACGCATATAATCATTTTCGGGGTACCGGGTGAGAAAGGCTTTCAACTCGCTGGCGTCCACACGAACGTTTTCCCGGCCCCAGGCCTGGTCGGCCGGCAGATAGCCCATCCCATAGAAACGTCCCTGTTCTACCAGGATACAGCTTTTTTCCTCCGGATGGCGGCCTTCATCCACCAATGTAAAAGTGGGCAAACTTTTTATCAGCCCGTCCACCGCCTGCTGTACCCGCTGATTATAGACTTCAGGAGATTCCTTATGCTCACAGGCGCCATGGCAGTAATGCTCTTTCACGCCTTCACAAGGCCCCTCCCCCTTCTCGATAAAGCAAAGACGCGGACAGAGCTCGAATTGCCGGATCAGTTTCCAGAGGATGTTCTGCCCTTCCCACAACAGAGAAAAAGTATAGATGGGGGTCAGCTGCTTCCGCTGCTTTTCCAGTACCAGTCTTGTATATCCACTGCGATCTTCGAAGACATACAGACCATAGGTCTGCTGAAAGCGTTTCATACTGCGGTTGTAAGCCGGCCATAACCGGCGGATCTCGACACACTCCAAAAGAAAGGCCATAAGCTCCGTGCCCGTTGTTTCATGCGAGATGGAGTAGATATTACGGAGGAACTCCTGTTTCTGACGCCCGGGCTTATTGTTGGAGAAATGGCTGCTCACACGGTGGCGGAGGTTCTTCGCCTTTCCCACATAAATAACCTTTCCTTTCTGATCATGGAAATAGTATACTCCGGGGGTTTCCGGCAAACGTGTCAACTCTTCTGCCGGAAGGTTGGCGGGAAGATATTGTTCCCGGCTGCCCCCTTTCAGCATGGCCCTGATATGTTCCAGCCCCCCGGTCTGCAGTATCTTCTCGAAGAGCAGGACAGTGGCGTTCGCATCCCCTCCGGCTCGGTGGCGGTTGGGAACAGAAATACCCAGGTGGCTGCAGATATTGCCCAGGCTATAACTAGGCGCTCCGGGAAACGTCTTCCGGCTGAGACGGACGGTACAGAGTTTCCTGACATCCAGGTCCTTCCCGCAGGCTTTCAGCTGATGTTTGATAAAGGAATAGTCAAAATTGACGTTGTGAGCGACAAAGACGGCGCCGGAAAGCCACTCGTGGACGACATCGGCTATTTCATTGAAATAAGGGGCATCGGAAACCATTTCGTCGTTGATACCCGTGAGGGCCTGGACATACCGGGGAATGGGCATACCCGGGTTTACAAGGGTCTCATACCGCTTAAGTTCCCGGATCCCATCGTGTAACACAATAGCAACTTCTGTTATAGCGTTATTCGTAGCATAACCGCCGGTGGTTTCAATATCGACTATCGCGTACATTCTTTTTATCTGTGTCGGGCTGTGCGGAAAACAACCCTAGCAGCCAAAGGTAAAAAGAAGTTTCGGTTAACCCCCGATCCCTACCTCTACGAAAGCGTGTATTTATTACTAACCCAAAATCCAATCCAGATGGAAAAAATGCACCCTTTTAAATCCAGGATCTCTGAAGGTACTGTATTGACCTTTATTACGGCCATCCTGTACTTTTGCGCGATCATGGCTTTTGCTTATTTGTTCACGATGTCTCAATAGGCGTCGGGGGAGCGGATGTATATCTTGTTGAAAAAGAAGGAATAAGGGCAAGATGCCCATGTAAGAAGCCCCCGGGGGGCCGGAAGAGGGCCAAAAACCCTCTAAAAAGTTTTAGAATCCGGAAAATCGGACTATCTTTGTATACAGTTACAGATAGTCGACTACTTCTTACGACAACCTATAGCACGAGCAAAGTTTTTCGAACGGCAATCTTCCTTCTACACGCCAAGATCTTACAGAGAAACCAATCGCGTACCGACAATCTCCGATCCCCTACGAATTCCACATTTAATCAGCTTGGTTTCACCCTAAAAAATTGTTTTTTTTATGAAAAAGATCTCCTCTTTCCACATTAGCGAAACATTGAAAACTGTATTGCTTGCCCTTGGTTTCATCGGGTTAGTTATGTTCTTATCTTACCTCTACTGGTTTGCATAAAAGTTTGTCGATCTCTATATATTTACGAACTCCCCGCAACCGGGGAGTTTTTGTTTAAGGCCGAGCACAGGAGGTAACCGAAGGTTACGAACGAGAAGGAGCGTGTCGAAGCAGCTCCGACGAAGTTCCGAAGCGCAATAGTTTAGCGTCTAAATAAACCCGGGCCGTCAGGCCCGGTTCCTTTCGGCTCATTTTCTTACCTTTGCATCCCATTTAACAGAACAGATATTCATGGAATTAAGCAAGAACTATATCCCCGCCGATACAGAAGAAAAATGGAACGCCCATTGGCAGCAGCAACGCTATTTTAACAGCAAACCCGACGGACGTCCCCCTTTCACCGTCGTTATCCCCCCGCCAAATGTGACAGGTGTACTGCATATGGGTCACACATTGAACGAGACGGTGCAGGATATCCTCGTGCGGAAAGCCCGTATGAGCGGCTATAACGCCTGCTGGGTGCCGGGCAGCGACCATGCTTCCATTGCCACGGAGGCAAAAGTCGTGGGTATGCTAAAGGAACGAGGGATCGATAAGCGCCAACTGACCCGGGCGGAATTCATGAAATATGCTTACGAATGGAAGGACAAGTATGGGGGCATCATCTATTCGCAAATACGCAAGCTGGGCTGCAGTGTAGACTGGGACCGGGTAGCCTTTACCATGGACCCGGACTATTACGCATCCGTGATAAAGATCTTTATAGACCTGTATAAACAGGGACTTATCTATCGGGGCGCCCGGATGATCAATTGGGATCCCCTGGCAAAGACGGCCCTCAGCGATGAAGAAGTCGAGTACAAGGAGGAGCAAGGCATCCTCTACTATGTTCAATATAAGGTCGTAAATGCCGACGGTACGCCATATGCAGCTACGCCTTCACTTACCATTGCAACACAACGTCCCGAAACCATTATGGGAGATACGGCCATCTGTGTCAATCCCAACGACGAACGTTACCAGGGACTGACGGGGAAATTCGCCATCGTCCCCCTCGTGGACAGACGCGTGCCCATCATCTTTGATGAGTATGTTGATCCGGCATTTGGCACCGGCGCTTTAAAAGTGACGCCGGCTCATGATATCAATGACTATAATCTGGGGTTAAAACATCATCTGCCCATTGTCGATACGTTGAACGAAGATGGGACGCTCAGCGCCGCCGCCGGGGTCTTCATAGGTATGGAACGTTTCGCGGCCCGCAAAGCCGTCGTCCAACAGCTAAAAGCCGAAGGCCGGCTGACAAAGGAAGAAACGCACATGACCCGCATTGGCTTCTCCCAGCGTACAAGTTGTGTCGTAGAGCCTCGTATCTCTACCCAATGGTTCGTAAAGATGGCTGCACTGGCTGAGCCAGCGTTAGGGGCAGTAACAGAAGGGCATATACGTATCCATCCGGGCGATAAGTTCCTTGCCACCTATAAATACTGGCTGGAGAATGTAAAGGACTGGTGTATCTCACGACAGCTGTGGTGGGGTCAGCAGATCCCTGCCTGGTATGCGCCGGACGGTACTTTCCAGGTGGCCGCCACCCGGGAGGAAGCGTATGCACAATTTGGTAAATCTCCCGCCTTCTCCATCGACGAGCTAAAACAGGACGATGACGTCCTGGATACCTGGTTCTCCTCCTGGCTGTGGCCAATGGAAGTTTTTAAAGGCGTTACCCATCCCGGCAATCCGGATATCTCCTATTACTACCCTACTTCTGTATTGGTGACGGGCCAGGACATCATCTTTTTCTGGGTGGCCAGGATGATTATGGCCGGACTGTATTTTTTCAAGGATGATGTGCCCATGGAAAAACGCATTCCTTTCAGGGACGTATATTTCACGGGCATGGTGCGGGACAAGCAGGGTAGAAAGATGAGCAAGAGTTTGGGCAATTCACCCGATCTGCTGGCCCTCATCGACAAATATGGGGCGGATGCCGTCCGTTTTGGCATCATGATCTCATCCCCGGCCGGCAATGACCTGCTGTTTGATGAGGCCGCACTGGAACAGGGCCGCAACTTCAATAACAAGCTGTGGAATGCGCTAAAGCTGGTGAAAGGCTGGGAAGGCCGTTTGCAGGAGAGCGCCACGCCCGGAACAGACGCAGCGTTCGCCGTCGAATGGTTTAGCAGCCGTTTGCAGGAAGCCCGGGCGGAGATCGAAACGCTCTTTTCAGAATTCCGGCTGAGCGAAGCCCTGAAAACCCTTTACTCACTTATCTGGGATGATTTCTGCAGCTGGTACCTGGAATGGGTAAAGCCCGGTTTTGAACAACCCATGGATGCAGCCGTATATCGTCATACCATCGCTTATTTCGAGCAACTGATGCAGCTGCTCCATCCTTTTATGCCTTTTATTACCGAAGAGGTCTATCACCTGCTGGCCCAACGCACGGACGACCTTTGTGTCCGTCAGTTCGGCGCTATAGAAAAACCCGATACAGCCGTCCTGGCACGGGGCACATTGTTGAAAGAGGCCATCACTGCCATCCGGGATGCCCGTAATAAAGTCCAGATCAAACCAAAGGAATCTATCCATCTCTATATCCAATCCGGGCAGGAAAAGGTCTATCAGCTGATATCCCCGATCCTTACCCGCCAGGTGAATGCAAAAGATATTACTATCACAAAAGAAATGGTCCCCGGCACATTGACGGTCGTTTCCGGCAAGGATAAATTCTACATCGGTACGGATCAGAAAGTAGACGCGGGGATACAAAAAGAGGAATTGCAAAAAGAGCTCGCCTATCTGAAAGGTTTTCTGGAATCCGTCAACAAAAAGCTCGGCAACGAACGGTTTGTACAAAATGCAAAACCCGAAGTGGTGGCTGTCGAACGGAAAAAGCAGGAGGATGCGCTGGCAAAGATCAGGACCATCGAGGAGAGTTTGGCGCAGATCGGATAAGCCGGATCAATTCAGCTCGTTTAATATCAGGTCCGTCATATCAAACCTAGGGAAATCGCTGTGATTGCTCAACAGGATGATAAAAATATCCTTATCCGGCTGCCGCACCAGCATATCGTAAAACCCTTCTTCCGTCCCGGGATGATATTGGATTGTATGCTTTTTGGACACCTCGAATTGTAGCCGGTCGATCATCCAGCCATAGCCATAATACGCGCCCCATTCATCCCATTGCACCCTGGGCTTGAACAGTTCATCCATCTTTTCTTTTGGCAACAGCGTATTTGCCGACAGCGCGTTATGCCATAACAAAAGGTCTTCCGCGGTGGAAGTGATTCCTCCTGCCCCCGCCAGATTTTGCACCGGGTAACCTATTTCGGGTTCATCGAACATATAGCCAATAGCAAGCCGGGTGGTATCCTGCCCTTCCTTGCCAAAATAACTATGCGTCATCCCTAAAGGGGTAAATATCTTTTCGGCCAGTACATCGGCATATTTTTTACCCGTTATTTTTTCAATGATGTCCGCCAGCACGACAAAACCGGAGTTGGAATAATCCATCTTCGTCCCCGGCTCAAAGTCCAGGGAATCGCTGCAGAAGCGTGTTACCAGCTCGTCCAATGAATATTTTCGGGTAAGAAATGCTGCCAGGTTCTTCCCTGCCAGGTATTCAGGTATGCCCGACTGGTGGGTCAATAATTGTTGAATAGTGACCATACCGTTGCGGTAACCGGGTATGAACCTGCCGGCAGTATCTTCTACGCTAAGCTTGCCTTCATTCACCAGCTGCATGATCAGCATAGCCGTAAATTGCTTGGAGGTAGAGCCGATCCGGAATTGTGTTTCCGCCGTATTTGGAAAAACCCTCTTATTATCGGCCAGCCCAAAACCCTTTGAATAGATCACCTTCCCCTGGTATTTCACTAATGCCGTCCCATTGAACTGGCCTTTATGATAGTAGAAAGAAAGGATGGAATCGATCCTCACCGCCGGCTCTTTCTTATACTTTGACAGTTGGCGGGCCAACGCATTCTTGTAGTTCAGCGTCTCGTTATTGGCGCGGATGATCTTTGATGCTGAGTCCACATTGAATTCAGCCTGTATCAGGTTGTAGTCGCCCCAAAAGGCGTCCGTGCTGTCGGTATTCTTTTCCGGGGCATGGTTTTCCATCAATTTGGAATTGCGCTGCACCTCCTCTTTTTTGAAGGCCCGCACGCCCGCCGTATCGATCCCTGTCACCAGGCAATTAAATGTCAGCCGCATGGGGTTCAGCTCAAAGTGCTTTCTGCTTCCCGCGAGGTACCACCGGGCCGAGCCATAGACATGGTTGAGATAATATTTGTCCCCATACTTTTTATAAGTGATATAACCGCTATCTCCCAGCAAACGGGCATGTACATTTGCCAGCATCAACATTGTTCGTTGTACGAACCCCAAGCCCCAGTACTTTATCCCTTTCGGGCTTTTTTGTACGGTGAGCTGCAGAAATGCCAGGCTGCCCGCGTCCAGATAAATAGTGCCCTTGTTCAATGATTTCTTTACCCCATCTTTCTGGTCAAACCCGATGACATAGGCATCCCGGCCATTGTAATCGATGATGCCATTGTAGGTAAATACATGCTCTTTCAGACCTTCTTCGCTTAGCAGATCTGATCCACCCACATTGCTCACAATATCGTCCTCCATCAGCCCTTCCGGCTTTGCGCCAAAGTCAATGCCATCCATCCCTCCAAAAGCCGTCAGGTCCTTATCCAGCCGGGCCCTGACCACTTTATACTGTTTGTTCTTACTGGAATAGTTTTCATTATACACCTGGAACACCGCCTCGGAGAGATCGATAACATGCAAACCTTTCCTTCCTGTCAGCCTGTAAAATCCATCATAGATATACGGAGTGGATGGGTAATTATCAGGTATCCTCGCTATCGCCCGCCGGATCAGGTTCAATGGATTAATGGTTTTCACCGTCACTTCAGATAAGGGCCTGATATCTTCATTCAATTTTATTACCGTAAAACCCGTATCGGACGAGCTAATGACCATAGCCACCTGCTTATATCCTACATGCGATATATAAATACTGTCTTGCTTATCCCCAACAGCTATCTTAAAGATAAATTTTCCGGACTCATTACTCATGGTGCTGACGCTCTTCCTTGCCAGGGTAACCGTCGCATAGCTCACAGGCTCTCCCGTGGAAGCATTTATCACCACCCCTCTTACAATCGTAACAGGGGTAGCTTGCCCATAACAGACCGCCAAAGAGAAGACCGTAAATGTTAAAGAAAGGATAAAGGTTTTATTCATAAGCGTGAGATGAAATTGAAACCTGAAAATAGATAAGAAATAAAGCAACCATATCAGCCACTGGTGCATTTTAGGTATTATTTAACCAGGGTAGAACATACAATACTGCCTGTCCGACGCTATTTTTAAAGCAGCAAACCTCCTGATATGAAAAAATATTTACCAGCATTATTTATTGTATTATCCACCGGTACAGCGCACGCACAGTCTCTTACGCAAAAAATGGATTCGTTTATGCAGGCGGCAAATCGCGCGCAACTTTTTAATGGTGTGGTCCTGGTAGCGCGACACGACAGCATTCTCTATGCAAAGGGATGGGGTTGGCGGGATGCGGAAAATAAAGTACCCCATGACACCAATTCCATATTCCTCATCGGCTCGGTGACCAAACCTTTTACGGCGACATTGATTATGGACCTCCAGGAAAGAGGCTACCTGCGGCTGACGGACCGCATCGGTAAATATTTCCCTGATTATAAGTACGGTAATATGATCACCATCGAAAACCTGCTGGACCATAGCTCAGGGATCTTTGAATATTCAAAGGATGCGGAATTCATGTCATGGGTAACGCGCGGGCATTTTACTGAAAAGGAGTTTTGGGAACGCTTTGGGGAAAAACCGCTGGACTTTACGCCAGGCACAAAATTCGGGTACAGCAATACGGCTTATATGGTGTTGGGCTATCTTGTCCAAAAGGTCACGGGCCGGACTTACTGGGACCTCATACGGCAACGTATCTTTCAAAGGGCAGGTATGACGCATTCCGGGTTTGACTATATAGGGCTCAGCAGCCCTTTTAAATCCGTGGGATATGATAGTTTGTATGACCCTGACCCTGCACAGGCAGGTATCGTGGATTCAACCTATTCCTTTTCCGCTGGGGCCATTTATTCTACCGTAGGTGACATGTACCGCTGGAGTCAGGCCTTGTTCGGAGGGCAGCTGATAAGCCCCGAAGACCTGGAAAGATCCGTACAAATTCATAGGGTCAGCGGCAGCTGGAAATATGGTTATGGCTGGACCATGGATTCGGCAATAGGCAAACGATTGATCTTTCATGAAGGCGGCAACTTCGGGTTTGCCTCGCTGATCAGCAATATACCCCAGGACCAGGCGTGTATCGTCCTGCTGACCAATAATCGTGACAGAATAGCCAATGCCCGTCCCTGTTATATCGGATTACTACAAATATTATACGATCAACCTTATGTGCTGCCCCGTAAGGCCATTGCACTGCTGCCGGCAGTCTTGCAGGAATACACCGGGGACTACGAACTGGAGGATAAAAAAGAATTTAAAGGGCTTATCGCGTGGAAGAATGGTCAGCTGTCTATAAGTTGGAATGGGGCCAAAGCCGATGAGTTATACGCCGAAAAAAGGGATCTTCTTTTTCTGAAGGCCTATGACCTGCAGTTGTCATTTACGCGGGACGCCCAGGGCAAGGTCACCGGCTTTACCGCCTATTCGGGCGGCAAAGCATTCGTTTATCATAAGGTCGGGTCATAATTTTTCATAACAAAGCTAACTGGAATAGTTATTGTGGTTGTCTACAGACTACCTTAAAGTTGGAAGGTTTACATCCAGACTCACCCAACAAACAGAAATACTTTTTATATAATAAGGGTTTTAAGCCGTCTTAGGTGTATTATCATTTTCCAGGAGAAAATAAGGTGTCACTAATTCAAGTTGGACTTACAAGAAGAAAGAAGAAAAAGCGTTCACAACGAATTGACCGTCAAAGTCGGGCAATACTTTCAAGAATATTTTGGAAGGTTGTGTCGCTATGCTTATACCATATTGCGCGATGAAGATGAAGCAAAAGACGCTGTTCAGGCCATTTTCCTGAAATTATGGGAGAAAGGTAAAGACCTGGACGACAATCAATCTATTAAAACTTATCTATATACATCCGTACACAATTATTGTCTCAATATAAAAAGGCATCAAAAAGTGAAGGATCGGCATCTGGCTACTATCAAGGAATCGATCTATGAAATGGAAGATAACATGTCACGGAAGGAGAAACACCTGCAGGTGATGACTTCTCTGGAAAACCTGCTGCCCCCCAGGTGCAGACAGATTTTTATCATGAGCCGTCTGGATGAGAAAAAATATGCGGAGATTGCCGCCGAATTAGGAATATCGATAAAGACAGTTGAGATTCAGATGGGCAAAGCTTTGAAGATCCTGCGAACCAGATTTTTTGGATCAAACCCTGTTAAATGATTATACTAAACTGGTAAATGGACAACTCTAAATTCAATAATTTTGATTATACATTACTAGCCAAATACTTGTCCGGAGAAGCCACTCCGGAGGAAGCAATTGAAGTAGATGACTGGATCATGTCTTCAGAAAATAATCGCTTGCTCTTTGAGCAGGCTTCCACTGCCTGGCAAGGTAATGCGCCATTCCAGGCCGGCCATGCTATTAAGCCGTTGAAGCGCACTATATACCTATACCGTGTGGGGATCGCGGCCTCCCTCCTGCTCCTGGCCGGCGCCCTTTGGCTGCTTGTCCGTCCCGATCAAAAAAGCCCCCCCGGCCATATCATTTCCGATGCTGTCTCCTCTGTCACCAAATGGGCACATAAGGATATTTTACGCGACACGCTCCCGGATAATTCTATCGTCGTCCAAAGCACAAATTCTGTATTACAATATGCCAGTGATTTTAGCACTGGCAATAGAGAAGTTCATTTGGCCGGGGAAGCCTGGTTCAATGTGACACCCAATAAGGCCAAACCATTCCTGCTGCATATCGGAAATTTACGAGTCACCGTCCTCGGGACCTCATTTAATGTGCAGCAAGGCCCATCCAAAATTGAAATTTCCGTAAAAACAGGCTCCGTAATGATGTGGGTTCATTCGGATTCTTTATCGGATTCTCTAATAGTTAAAGCCGGTCAGCAAGGCATCTACGATATAAAGGAGAATAAATTTATATTATTTAATTCCTTCAATATCAATGATCAGGCATATGCAACTAAAATATTGAGTTTTGAAAATTCCACATTGAAAGAAATCGTTGCACAAGTTGAAAAAGCATACGGTATCAGGGTCGTATTTCTTAATGAAAAACTTAAGAATCTGACAATGAGCAGTTCTTTCGATAATAATTCTATTGAATATATCTTTGAAGTCATTTCCATCACTTTGCACGTGAACTATAAGATAAAGAATAATGTGGTCTATATCAGCAGCTCATAATAAGTATCTCAACGATTCAAGATTTTACTTGCTTTTTGTCTTTTTCCTGATTGCAGCCATATCCGTCAGCGGCCAGGAAGCTATTCCTGTGCTTCATCAAAATGTGAATTTGCCTGCTGAAGACCTGCGATTGGGTTATCTGCTTCACCTGATCAACAAACAGACAGGGGTAAAATTTTCCCTCAATACACAAAAATTCAAACCTTCCAAAATTATTCATCTCCGGAAAGGAATACAGTCGATCGATAAGATCCTTTCAGAAATAAAAAGTAGTACCGGGGTATATTTTACATATTTGGGAGACCACGTCATATTTATCGATAAGCCACCCGCAAACTCCACCATTGCTGTCAATAAAGAAAAAATAGCCTCTTCGTCCTTACCATCCCCAAAATCTCCCCTTTCTTCAATATCTCCAACATCCCATACAGCTCCTGAATCCTCAGCATCTGCAACATCTCATAGATCTCCCGTACGCTCAGCCTCTTCACCACTGTCGCCTACCGGTCTACCATCCTCTCCCACAGATGCCTCCTCTACTCTTCCGCATTTCGCCACCACCCCACACGCAGAAAAATACCTGTCCGACGAGGGGTTTGATAACGATAAGATCTATCAGACAATGGGCGCTCCCACTTTCTCTCCCCTTCCCTGTTCCTTTCCCATTCCCCCTCCTCCTATCTCCTTTCAAATCCGTACAGATAAACAAAGAACAAGTGGTTCCACGCGTTTTTTTTTCGATGCAGGTCTGATTGCCGATGAGAACATGTATATCAATCCTTCCATACGGGTCGGATGGCGTTTTATCTATGGGATTGTTCAATTGAGTACGAATTTCAGCGTTGCCGGCTTTCGTTATGGAGTAGGAGGATCTTTGCAACTGGCAGACAAATGGAGGATGGGGCTTATTGCCACTACAGGCACCTATTCAAAAGATTATCTATGGAAGGAATCACCTGCAACAGGCTTACCACTTACAGTCAAAACATCTCTGCAGAAACTTGGTTTATCATTTGAAACAGCCATTGGCCGGAGGATCCTGCTTCAATTTGGTCCCGTATTCGATAAATTAGATACGCATTATTATGCCTATGGTGTTTCAACCCCTCCTTTGGCAGGTGCGACAGATGCAAATAACCCTTATCAATATATAAAACCTCTTTATACCGTCCAGGACACTTACTCTCAGTATTCCCCCCAAAATACCAAACTCTGGATCGGGCTGCAGGCAGGGGTTTTTTACAGGATAAATTTTGAAAAGAGCCGGTAGGGGTTTTTTTTGCGTCTCCGTGTATTAGAGGAAATGAAGTTTCTAATTTTTAAAACCAACACAATTTTAGTTCATGAAACCATTTCCTACCGGCATTGCAATATGCCTTGGCATCAGCACAATGATTTTTGTTGCTTCCTGTACAAAGAGTACAACACCACCAACACATCCGGGTGGCGGAACCGGGCCTTCCAATCCTCCGTCGAACGGTAATTATTTATCCTCGATAAGGAATGGACAGTCTTCAGACTTACTCGATTCTTTCAGCTATGACAATTCAAACCGTCTGACAAAGATCGTCGTTTATTATGGATCCGGCTCAGGTATTATCAACATCGGGTCAATCAAGATCGATGGTAGTAACCCCAGCACTTCAACCGTGACGTTCTCTTATGCCGGCAACAGTACGGCCCCCGCTTCATACACCGTCGTCAATAGTTTTGATCAAAAGAGTCATCTCCATCAATTACAGTATGATGGGCAAAACCGGATAATAAAGGATACAGCCCTGGATAATTCAGGATATGCGACAACCTGGACTTATCCCAACGGGAATATTGCAGCAAGGTTAAATAGTGGTTCAGACGGACAAATACTTGATACACTTTTCCTTACCAATGGAAATATCACCGCCCAATATACGTATTTAGTTGGCAATACGGGAAGGCCGGACACGGTTGTCAACTCTACTACGTCCACCTATTCATCGATCGTAAACCCCAATTATCATCAGGCGATTGCCAGCACCTACGGGCCATTGTTGAGCCATATTGGCATCAACGGCGGAGCAACAGATTATGTATCCGTGAATGGGATAAGTACGGCAACCGAAAAATCGCAGATCATTGGAGCAGACAAGCTGCCTGGGGCAACGGATGCACAAACTTATACCTGGACGACGGATAGTAAAAACAGAGCAGCCACCCTGAAGTTGACAGATTCGAAGATAGGCGATATCAGCAATCTGAAATTCTCTTATTACTGATCACCTGCCCGCAACAATCTCAACCTTCACGGCGCATAACGCTCTGGGGGGCTGTATCCAAAGATGGGTGCAGCCCCCTTTAATAATATCTTACTCATAAACCTTTGCTCCCCCTTTCGCGCTATATCCCTGTGAGAGTATATTCAGCGGCAGGATCAGCTCCCATTGATTAGGACCTCTTCCCTCTATATCCAGGTCCACCAGCCGGCTGTACCGGACCCCAAAGCTGATGGGTAATTGATTCCACCATTTTGTATCAAAGAACATCTCCACTCCATAGCTGCGAAAGGGGAACCAGAGCACATCCCCGGCCCTGTTAAAGAATGCCCCTTTCATATAATCATAGAAGCAGTTGGCGCGTATGCGCATCAGGTAGATCATATTGGCAAACCCCGCGTCAGGGTACAAAAGAGGAAAATGATAGTTGGCCGTCAGCCGCCACATCTGGTAAAGGTTATAGGCAGCGTAGCCCCTGGCCCAGGGAAAACCGTTGGAGTAGCTGCCTGCTCCTGCCTTATCCCTCCCCTGCCAGGCTGCGCCCAACTGCAAACTATGGGTAAGGTCGACCCCTGGCAGATAGAAATACCCTGAAGCCAGGAATTGATGACTGGGGGTTGAGCTCACCGATTGATCATACAGCAGATAGACGGTCTGTGCCAGCCGGGGATAAATTTGAGCGGCTGCCTTTTGTATCTGGTTTGTAAAACTGAGGTAGTTGCGTAAATAAGTAAAATGTCTGTCCAGCCCTGAATCCTTAAAAAGTCCCTGGAAATATTGCCGGGAATACACAAGGTCCGTCCCGAACTGAATACCCGTGAAGCTGCGTCCATGCGTCCAGTTCAGGGGGATACTATAGCCGATGTAGGCGTTTGCTTCGTTAAAATAGGCTTTTCCGGAGCGCGTAAGCGTATTGCGGTCGAATATATAGTTTACCCCGATATCCAGCCAGGGAAAGAGCGCTCCGTAAGTAGCGTCTACTCCTACTTGTTTATATTTCTCGTTCCGGTTGTAATCAAAGAACAGCTCGGACTGGAGGGTATTCAGGATATTCTCGCTTACCAGCGAAAAAGTGTAGTCAGGGTCAGAGATATACGGCCGCCAACTATGGAAGTTGAAAATATGGAAGGAACCAGGATATTTCTTCACAGGATAATCCCCTTTCCCGATCCTGTCCAGAAGACGGGAAGGGCCTTTGTCAAGACTGTCGATACCCTGGATGGCCAGGGGCAGTTGCCAGCGGTCGACGGCCAGTGGTTCCAGCTGCAGCTGGCTTCCCGGGGCTGCGTCAGCCCTGTAACCTACGGCTGTAAAGGCACTCCATGCATACCCCCCCTCCGTGGCGTTGAATCCGTAATCCCCCGTAATAGGCTCGCCGTGTGGCAGGCGGACCCGGAAAAGCTTTTCGCCCGTAAAGCAATAGATCCTGTTCTCATTCTCCCGGCTGGCAGTGAACCATACCGTGTCACCCCGGACAGAGGGGAAGGCTATCGCCTGATAGCTGAAAGGCAGCAAAAGGTCCATGGCTCCGTCAGGCACGTGCACCAGCGCGAGTGACATCTCGCCCCTGGCATTGCGTACGGCTGTGATAATTTTATCCTTACCATAAAATTTGGGGTAAGTGTAGAAGAGCGAATCCTTATTGGGAAGCCGTTGTTCCACTGCCCCGGTGGCCGTATCCAGCAGATGGAGGGTGCTCCCGCCGTCCGTGGACACCTGCACGGCTACGATATGCCCGCCATCGGGGGAGATATCGGGTGCAAAATACCGGCTCTTTACCGTGAGCCGGCGGTCCTCCCCTGTCATCGCGTCCATCATCCGGATAACGCTGTAATCCCGCCATGACCAGCGGGGGTCCGTCTCATAGGCGGCATATACGATTTTTCCGCCGCCATAGGAGAAATAGTCATCGATGGCAATAGCCCGGCTCCGGAGTTTGTGTTCATGCCCCTGTTGCATATCCTTTATGATAAAAGCGGGGATCTTTCTATAGCTGCTGCTGAGATAGAGCAGGCTATCCTGCCCGATAAAACGGGGGAACTGCTGGTTACCCTGGAAGTGCCGGTGTGTCCGTGCAAATTCGTCGGCAGTAGCCATTTCAGTTTGGTGAGGCTCAGTAGCCTTGAAATGGTCCAGTGCATCCCGGCGGAACTGTGTAAAAGATACCGAGGCATATCTTTTGATGCCGGCCTGGAGGGGAAAGAACAGCCCTTTAAAACGGGCGGCATCCAGGGTGACATTTTTCCAGAAGTCATCGCCATAATGTTGCCGTCCATAGGCCACCAGCATATAGCCCAGCGGATAATGGTCGGGGATATAATCCCTGAAAGAGCCATTGCGCAGTTTCATCCAGGAATAACGTTTATCCGCTGCCCAGAGGCTGCGGTAACTGGAAAAGAAGAAAGGAAGGCGTCCCCTGCCCTGGTCGCTTACCAGGGTTTCCTGGTAAACGGCATCGCCTTCCCAGAACCAGTTGGGTATGGAAAGGCTGTTGGCCAGCGCCTGTCCGCCTTCGCCAAAGAGATAATAGAAGGCTTTGGAGAGCCCGATACGGTAGTTATTATACTGCTGTACGTGGCGGTATTCGTGGATGGCCAGGGTCTTTTGCCAGGGCAGACTGCCCAGTTCGAGGCTGTTCTGCTCGGGGGTTAGCTGAAACTCACTGCGAAAAGGAGCAAGACCGACATAACCATTTGGAATTATGGTCTGATTTTGGAATACAATATTGATCTTGCGTTGCTGTCCGCCGATGGTAGGCAAGGTGGTACGGCTTAGCGTATGGACGATGGCCGCCACTTGCCGGGCAGGGGATTCCAATCCTTTGGGAAAGATGATACGGGCTGTGTCCGTATTGATCTGTTGCCAGTGAAGGGAGGGCGGATTTCCACCAAATTGCTGTGCGGATAAGCCTGTCGTCAGGAGTAGGACAAAGAAAAGAACGGGCAGGCGGCGAAAGATCATGTAGTATTGCTTTAGATAGTTTTGAAATTACGTATAAATATAGTGAATCGCTTACTTTTGGTCTGACTTATGAACCGACCCAATTTCTACCTACGGGATATTGATTCTTTTATCGCTGCCATCATTGGTTTTCTGCTGATCCAGACCTGGGCCGGCCACAGCGGCATTGGGGTATCACCGGACTCTGTAATATATATGAGCACGGCCGCCAATATCCGTCACCATGGGGCTATCAACGATTTTACCGGGACGCCGATGATGGATTTCCCCGCCGGCTACCCCATCTTTCTCAGCGGCATTATGCTCGTAACGGGATTGGAACCCATGCAATTCGCCGTCGTGCTCAACGGGCTGTTGTTCGGCATACTGATCTTTTTGTCGGGATGGATGATGGAACGGTTCGGGCATCCCAACCGGGTGTATAAGATCGTCCTGTTGAGTATCATCGTGCTGAGCCCCTGTCTGCTGGAAGTATATTCCATGGTATGGTCAGAGACCTTATTCCTTCTGCTGACGCTCCTGTTCATCCGGGTGGCCCGCCGTTATCACCTAACCCATAGCATCGAGGTCATGGCGCTGTTGGGGGTCATCGCTGCCGTAGCCTGTGTCATGCGCTATGCCGGAGTAAGCCTCATCTTATTAGGTGGTTTTCTGATGATCACCGACAGAGGGATCAACTGGGGCAAAAAAATAGTACATATCATCCTGTTCGGGTTGATCGGCGTTTCGCTGGCGGCGTTGAATGTGTTCCGTAATCACCTGGTCACGGGGACATTGACGGGTTACAGGGAGAAGGCCGTGACAAGCCTGGGTAAGAACCTGGAATACTTTGGCAGCGTTTTCTGCGACTGGCTGCCTTTTTTCGACGACCCTTACAAATACCCCGCGCTGGTGGGGGTCATCTGTCTGCTGGTATGCCTGGGGATCTGGCTTTTCCGGCTCATACGACAACATGATGAGTATTCCTACGATCAGATTGCCACGGCGCATTTTATTGTATATGCTTTTTTCTTACTGATCATTGCCAGTGTTACCCGGTTCCAACAGTTAGACAGCCGGCTCATGTCCCCTCTGTTCATTTCCTGGCTCTGGGGCAGCAGCAGCTGGGTCCCTTCCGTCATGACGCGGGTGGGCAAGCGTCAGCGCCGGTGGCTGGCAGGTGTGGCCCTGGCAGGAGCCTTATGTATGGAATATGGCCAGTGGGATATGTATAAGTTCAACTGGAATGGAATCCATTATGCCGGCATACCCGGCTATACAGAAGATTCCTGGACACAGTCGCCGACAATGGGCTTTGTAAAAAAGACCTCCGGACTACACAAGACAGCGCCGATCTATTCGAATGCCTATGAAGGCATCTGGTTCTTCACAGGCATGGTAACTGACCTTATCCCCCATAAAGACCTTCCCTGGGATGTCAGGGACCTGATGAAGGAGGATCATTTCTATGTCGTCTGGTTTAACGATGCCCTCAACACGGACCTGCTGACCATCGAGGATATTCAGAAAACCAAGCACCTGGATACGGCCTGGCGATTCAACGACGGAGCTGTCTATTATTTCACAACACAACCGCGACAGGAGGTGCATTGATGTTGTTGTTATTATTATCCTTAGCCATCGCGCCCGGCATCGCCATCAGCCTGTTCATCTATTCCTTCCGGAGACTTTATGACGGGTCGGTACGGCATCTGGTAATCTCTTTCATACTGGGTATCTGTGCGACTATACCTCCACTCCTCATCCAATGGTTTGCCGGGGACGTGCGGGACGACCCTTACAGACATTCCGTCCTTGCCTTTGCCTGGTATGCTTTTATCATCGTGGCCTTTACGGAGGAGGGCAGCAAATACCTCGTTCTACGATGGTATGCCTATCCGCTGGAGCGTTTCCAGGAGCCATTCGACGGGGTGATCTATTCCGTGATGATAGGGATGGGCTTTGCGACCGTGGAGAATATAGAATATGTATGGAAATTCGGGGTAGAGACGGGGGTGGCCCGTATGTTCCTGTCGGTGCCGGCGCATGCTTCCTTCGCCGTATTGATGGGATATAATATTGGTCTGGCAAAAGTCAGACCGCGGCGAAAGGTCTGGTTGATGTGGAAAGGCCTGGTAATCGTCGTGCTCTTACACGGGAGCTTTGATTTCTTTCTTTTTATCCAGCAGCACCACGTTGTCAGACGTTATGTATCGGACGGGATCCTTTCCTTTGGGGCCTTTACCAGTTTTTATATTGCTGTACGGCAGGCCTGGAAGGCTATCCGGCTTCATAAATAAATCTTCTTTATCTTTGTGCGGCATATATTATGGAAGCATCCCTCTCTTTTCGATTTGCAGACCTGGACGATATCAATACCATCGGATTTTTAGCGCAGCAGATCTGGCCTGTGGCATACAAGGATATTACACCTCCTCACCAGCTGGATTATATGCTAAAGTTGTTCTATAGCCCCGCCTCGCTGCGCAAACAGATGAAAGAGGATAAGCACCGGTTTCTCATGGTAGAGGAAGAGGAAGAACCCATCGGTTTTGCGTCCTGGGGGCCCACCGGGGAGCCCGGCATATTCAAGCTGCATAAGCTCTATGTGCAGACGGGCAGGCAAGGCAAGGGCCGGGGAAAGGCGATCCTGCATTTTATCTTCGACGACATCCGGGCAAAAGGCGCAAAGACCTTGCGGCTGAATGTCAATCGTTATAACAAAGCGCGTCAGTTCTATGAGAAGATGGGGTTTAGCGTCGTCGGAGAAGAAGATGTGCCCATCGGCAACAATTACTTTATGAATGATTATGTGATGGAAGTGCCTGTATAAGCAGTCCGTTTATTCATTTTCCAATCCCATTGCGGCCCGTTTCATCTTATGGGTGGTTTCATGCCCCAGGTATTTTTCTATGCGATGTTCTACCAGGTAGATCAAAGGAGTAAGGACGATCGCCATCGTAAACTTATAGGTATAGTTCACCAGACATACAGCCAATACCTTTTGCCATGACCAGTTGTTCCCTATCTTAAATGCTATATAAAGCACGATGAAACTGTCCACGAGTTGGGAGACGACAGTGGAACCGGTGGCTCTCAACCATACGTGTTTTTCGCCAGTGTGCTTCTTTATCTTGTGGAATACGGTGACATCCACGATCTGGCTGACAAGGAATGCCACCAGACTGGCAAAAATAATCCACATCCCCTGACCAAAAATACCATTGAAGGCTGCCTGCATATTAGCGATCCCATCGTCCGCCTTGGATGTGATCCAGAAATTGGAGGGAGCGATATGTATGGCGGCATAAAACATCAAAAAAGCATAGGAGATTAAGGCAACCGCTGTATAAGAAATACGACGCACAGCCTTGGGGCCATAATACTCGTTAACGATGTCCGTCATGACGAATTCCAGGGGCCATAGCAGTACCCCGCAAGTAAGGTCGAACGACAAATGTTTTTGCCCAAAAAAGGTAAAATCAGCCGGTGCCAGCCCCAGCACCTTTTCCAAAGAGAAAAGTTTCCCGCCGATACATTCTGCGATGAGGGCATTGGCAACAAAAAAAGCCGTGAAAGAAATGAACAGGCGGGTAGGTTTATCCCTGAGTATTCCGTGGATCATGTGCGAATAAATAAGATGACCAATTGAACGATTAAAAAAATAAGATTAACGATCCACAGCCAGCGGGGGATATCCAGTAAACCTTTTCTGAACGCCCATACCACCAGCAACCACCCATTGACCACGAAATTCACCAGAATGGACAGCAGCCAGCCCAATACGATAATGGTTGAGAGCGCTTCTCCTTCAGGGGGGTTAGGGATGTACTGGACCAGAGAGGCCAACAAATAGCAAATATTACAAATAAATGCCACCCGGGAGAGGTGTCTCAATAATCTCATATTTGTCCAAAAATCTGTATTTCTGGGCAAAATACCATTATTTTGCCGGGAATAATTCATCCGATATTATGAACTCTCCGTTTTTGAAAAAAGCGTTGCCTCATATCCTAGCTATCCTTGTTTTCTTAGTCGTTGCCATTGTTTATTGCAAGCCTGCGCTGGAAGGCTTGGTAGTGAACCAGCATGATACGTTAGGATATAAGGGCATGGTGCAGCAGTCCCTGGAGTACAAGGAAAAATACGGTCATTTCCCCTTGTGGACGGAGAGTATGTTCAGCGGTATGCCGGCTTACAACATTGCCATCGAGCAGCAAAGTAAGATCTCGTTGGGCTATCTCATCTATATTCTGACCCTGGGGATGCCGGCGCCCATCAGCTACTTTTTTGCAGCCTGCGTATGCATGTATATCCTTTGTATGGTGCTCCGCATCAATCCTTTGATCGGCATGCTCGCTTCGCTGGCCTATGCCTACGCCACCTATGACCCCATCATCATCGCCGTAGGGCATGTCACCAAGATGCAGGCCATCGCTTATGCACCGGGCGTCATCGCCAGCCTGTTGCTGATCTACCAGCGTAAATGGCTTTGGGGCGCTGTCTTACTTACCTGTTTTTCCATGTTCCAGGTGGGCACCGGTCACTTACAGGTGGTGTATTATACTTTGATCAGCGCCGGCTTTCTTACATTATATTATTTCATCGACAGCTGGCGGAAGAAAGAAATCAAGCCGCTGCTCGTCGGTGTGGCCATTGCGGGAGGCGCCTTCCTCATCGGCTTTGGGTCCCTTGCCGTGTTGAATCTGCCGACGAATGAACTTGCCAAGGAAACGATGCGGGGTGGCAGGACAGAGCTGACAGGCGGCAATGCCGGCAAAACAATGAGCAAGGGCGGACTTAGCCCTGAATATGCATTCAATTGGAGCTATGGTATACCGGAAACGTTCAATCTGCTGGTGCCGAATGCACAGGGTCCCGGAGATCTTGGCAAGGTTATTACAGGCAACTCGAAGTTTGCGGACAAGTTGACGGAAGTCGGTGTACCCGAAGATCAGGCCCTGGCCATGGCAAATGCCTACAGCTATTGGGGCAATCAGCCCGGCACAGCGGGTCCGGCCTACCTGGGCGCTGTTTGCTGGATGTTGTTCATCCTGGGGCTGGTATTTATAAAAGGCTGGCAAAAGTGGTGGCTGGTAAGCATCACCATCGTGGGTATCGTCCTGGCATGGGGTAAGAACTTTTCCACCATCAATGATTTCCTGCTCTATCACCTTCCCTATTACAACAAATTCAGGGCCCCTACCATCGCTATGATCCTACCGCAATTCGGTGTGCCTTTATTGGGTGCGCTGGGGCTCGATGCGCTTGTCCGCAGCCAGGAGTCGGCTGCAGTGCTTTGGAAGAAGTTCCGCCGGGTGATGATCATCACGGCGGGTCTGCTGGTGGTAACGGCAGGATTTTACTTCACGGCCAGCTACAGGAGTGAGAACGATGCTATGATTCAACAGCGGTTTGTACAGATGGCATCCCGTGGACAGCAGACACCCCAGGCGCTGCAACAGGCTACCGAGCTGGCTGGTTCGTTGATGAGCGGAATACGGGCGGACAGACAATCGATATTTGGCAGCGACCTGCTACGCACTTTTATACTGATAGCCCTGGCGGTGACGCTCATCGCCCTTTATCTAAAAGGCAAATACAAACAACAGCTGATACTTTTGGGAGGTTTACTGGTGCTCAGTTCTTTCGATATACTGGCGGTGGGCAGGCGTTACCTTAACGAAGACAGCTTTATAGATGCCGCGGAGTATGAAAACCAACTGGCGCCCACGGCAGCGAATACGCGTATCAAGGCCGATCCCGACAAGAACTTCCGCGTATACGACCAGGCGGTAGGCAACCCTTTCCAGGATTCCCATACCTCCTACTACCACAATTCCATTGGCGGATATAGCCCCGCCAAGCTGGGTCTTTATGAGGACCTCATCGAAAATCAGCTGCAGAAAGGTAATATGCAGGTGTTCAATATGCTGAACACAAAGTATTTTATCCAACCCAACCCCAGCGGCCAGCCTGAAGCAAGACTCAACCCCGGCGCCTTTGGCCCCTGCTGGTTCGTAAAGAGCCTCCATTATGTAAAGGACGGTAACGAAGAAATGAAGGCCCTGGATAGTGTGAATGTGCGCGATACGGCTATCATCCAACAGAAATACCAGCCGCTGGTGAAATTCCAGCCCATGGAAGACTCCACAGCAAAGATCCTGCTGGTGGAAAATCTGAACGACAAGATCACCTATAAGTCTTCCGCAAAGACGGGTCAGTTTGCCGTCTTTAGCGAGATCTACTACGACAAGGGCTGGAGTGCTTTTATTGATGGCAACAAGGCAGACATTATCCGTGTGGATTATGTGCTCCGGGGCATGTCTATCCCTGCGGGAGAGCACAACATCGAGTTCCGCTTTGAACCCAAGTCCTTTTATACAGGCGATAAGATCACTACTTGGTGCGGTATCCTCGGCTACCTGCTGCTGCTTGCCGCGGTGGTAGCGGAATGGCGGAAAAGAAGCAAGAGCACGCCCGCCGGCGCCAAGGCATAAAGTAAAAACAGTATTTTGAAGCCGCTCAGCATCGTCATTATTACCTACAACCGGCCGGAGGACGCCCTGCAGCTGGCAGAGAACATCGACGGTCTGACAGGGCTACACCAACTCGTGGAAGAGGTGATTTTTGTTAACAATCGTTCTTCCCTTTCCTACAGCGCCCTGGAATCCTTTATTGCAGCCCGTCCCGGCGGGCCTTTCCGGTATTACGCCACCGAAGAGAACCTGGGGGTTTCCAGGGGACGTAATTACGCCATACGGCAAAGTACCGCCCCCATCCTTGTATTCCTGGACGACGATGCCCTTTTTCGGAATAAGGATGCTTTGCTGCAGATCGTCGCCCTTTTCAAAGAAGAAAAAGAGCAGGGACGGAACACAGGCATTGCAGGTTTCAAGGTGTTTTATTATGACACGGGCGGGCTGCAGCAAACCGCCTTTCCGCACAAGCAATTTGACAGACGAAAGGATTGGCCGCATTTTGAAACGTATTATTTCACCGGCTGCGCCCATGCCATCCGGAGAGAGGTATTCGAACAGGCCGGCTTTTATCCCGAGAACTTTTTCTATGGTATGGAAGAGTATGATCTTAGCTACCGCGCTCTGGATGCAGGATTCCATATCTGTTATGATCACCGGGTCGCCATCCTGCATAAAGAGTCCCCGGCCGGCCGGCTGCCACACCGGGACAAACTGCGGGGGATGTGGGTGAATAAGAGCCGGGTCGCCTGGAAATACCTGCCCAAAAAATACTTTTATACTACTGCCCTGCTGTGGAGTCTCGAATACCTGAAAAAGAGCGGATGGGACTGGAAAGGGTTTTGGAAAGGATGGAAGGAGGTACGCCAAATACCCTCCGGAGAAGTACGCCACCTGTTACGGCCGGAGAGCCAGGCTTATCTGCAAAAGGTGGAAGCCCGCCTGACTTATTAAATAAAAAAACCCTTGCTCTGCAAGGGTTTTAGTAATGAGTTTATGATGTTACCATTTGTCTACTTCTTCTCCGGTAGCGGTTGTAGTGTTAGGGGAGGTAGTGGGAACATGGCGAACTTCTTCGATGATGTCATCAGCGATAGAACTGCTGTTGTCCTGTCCTTCGTTTTCCGCAACGTTGTCATGGTTGTAGGCGTCGAAGTCAAAGTCTGGCATTAATTCCGTCTTTACGTAATCCACAGCTTCAGTCAGGGCTTTCAGGAACTTGTTGAAGTCCTCCTTGTACAGGAAGATCTTGTGCCTGTCGTACCCATCTTCATTGAATTTCTTACGGCTTTCGGTAATAGTCAGATAGTAGTCGTTGCTACGTGTTGCCCTCACATCAAAGAAGTACGTTCTGCGTTTGCCAGCCCTGATGCGCTTGCTGTAAACGCTTTCCATTCTTTTTTCGTTGTTGTCGTACGCCACAAATAATTTTTTTACAGTTGTGAATAACAATTTGAACCGAGCACAAATATAGTATTGTTTTCGAATTAGCAAAATTCACAAAAGAATTTATATCACCGATTTAGGCCGCGACCAGCCTGCTTTTCACAGAAAAACGTCCCAACTGCCGGGATATTGACCATTTTGTTATGCCGCATCACCAGGAAAGGCGGAAAGATATATCTCTTTCCCGTTATGAGACTGGCCTTTGTAATTGGGACCAGGACGGAGCCCCTATTCCTGCACATTCTCCTGCTGCTGCTGTTCGTATAAATAGGTATAGTAACCATTGAGGGCAAGAAGTTCCTGGTGGGTGCCCGTCTCTACGATACGGCCTTCTTCCAGGACGATGATCCTGTCAAAACCCACCAGGGAAAAGATACGATGGGTAATAATGATAGCCGTCTTATGTTGGAGATATTGATGTAAGTTTTCAAGTATTTCCTTTTCAGTCTTAGCATCTACAGCGCTTAGGCAGTCATCGAAAACGACGATCTCGGGGTCTTTGACAAGGCTGCGGGCGATGGAGATACGTTGTTTTTGCCCCCCGCTGAGCGTCACGCCTCTCTCCCCTATCATCGTGTCGTATTTGGCGGCAAACCCTTCAATTTCTTTGTCGACGGAGGCATAGCGGGCGGCCCTGCGCACTTTCTCTTCGTCGGGGCCCTCCAGTCCGAACTGGATATTGCCCATGACGGTATCGCTGAACAGGAAGGTATCCTGGGGAGTGTAGCTGATCTGTCGGCGGAGGTCCTGCAGGTCCATTTGACGCAAATCAACGCCATCGATAAGGATACGGCCCTTGCCGGGGTCATACATACGAAGGAGCAGTTGGGCGACGGTAGTCTTGCCACTCCCTGTCCTGCCGATGATGACCACCTTCTCTCCTCTTCGAACATCCAGGTGGAAATCTTTTAGGGCATGGATCCCTGTATTGGGATAGATAAAATCCACGTGCTCGAAACTGATATTTCCCTGCAGTCTGTGCGCAGCGGGCGCCGGTGGGTTGCGTATACCTGGCACGGTGTCCAGGAATTCGTTGAGCCTTTTCTGAGAGGCGGAGGCTCGTTGGATGATACTGGCCACCCAGCCGATGGCGCTCACGGGGAAGGTGAGCATGGTGATATAAATGACAAATTCGGTGATGGTCCCCAGGTCGGTGCTATGGCGGCCATAGATGGTATACAGCCCACCGATCATGATAGCCAACAGGGTACTTAGGCCAATCATCAAGCCCATGGAAGGGAAGTAAATGGATTCCACTTTGGCCAGACCTACGGCGTTCTTGCGATATTCTTCGCTATTGTGGGAAAAAAAATGCAACATAGCCTTTTCCTGGACAAAGGATTTGATGACACGGATACCGCTGTACGACTCCTGGGCATTGGTGGTGAGATTGCTCAACAACGCCTGGATATGCTCGCTGCGCTTATGGATAATATTATTTACGTAATAAATAGTGATCGCCAGGATGGGTAAGGGGGTAAGGACGTAAAGGCTGAGCAAGGGGTCTTTTCTCAGCATAAAAAAGAGGCTGAAAGCAATCGTAGCAAGCAGGTTGACCAGGTACATCACTGCCGGCCCCGTGTACATGCGTACCCGGCTGACATCTTCCGCCATACGGCTCATCAGGTCACCCGTGGAATGGACCTTATAGAAATTGGCGTCCAATAGTTGATAATGATCATAGATCGCTTTTTTCTGGTCGTACTCTATGTGGCGGCTCATGACAATGATCGTCTGACGCATGAGGAACATAAAAAAGCCACCAATGAGGGCCAGTAACAGTAATGTGATGCCGCAAATGGCCACTTTGGCCCCAAAAGAGGGTTTGGCCTTGTCCATGCCGCGAATGAATTTCTTTACCAGGATGTCATAATTAGCCGTATCCTTTGTATCCTGGGTGGACCTGTGGCTGTCTGCCGTCCGGGAGTTGGAGGTGATGTCTTCTGAGGGTATACCTTTCGGCAAGGTGGGGTTTTGGGCCGTTTTTTTGCCGGCCACGCTGTCCCGGATCTCTTTTTCCACGGAATTGACCACATAGCCCGTTACCTGGGGAGTGAGGATGCGGAAATAGTTGGAAAGTATGATGAATATCAGTCCCAACAGGAAACGCCAGCGATATCTCCAGAAGTACTTGTTGACAGCTTGTAGGTGCTTCATTCCGGCAAAGTTACGGGCAAAACCCCTTCTCTATGTTTTTTTTGGCTGTATGGTCAGAGAGCCCTTATTTTGCGCCCGGAGAGATGGCAGAGCGGTCGATTGCGGCGGTCTTGAAAACCGTTGAAGGTAACACTTCCGGGGGTTCGAATCCCTCTCTCTCCGCAAACACAAATTGATGCCCCCAACGGGGGCATTTGTTATTCCGGGGAGCGTGGCGAGCGGAATAACAGATGTATTGAAAATGTTAAGGGATTTTTGAATTGTAACGAGCAAGCTCGTCAAAGCGGACCGGGATAACAAATGATGGCGCGACAGCGCCAGGTATCAATTTGTTTTGACGCCTCCCCATCCGGGCTCACCGGAGCCGGCCGTCCAGGGCGCGGAGGTAATCCCTCTCTCTCAGAAACATCGGGTTTTATCGTTCGAAATAAGGACCTCCATTTTAAGCGAAAATTGCAAGCTCATGTAAGTCGATGGCTATCTTGTTCGAATGTATTGTAGTCTTAATGCTAGTCCAATTGTATCAAAATTGTTCGCCGATCTATGTCAACATCCCACCAATTGTCGCTTTCAGGACTGGGTAGGCATTCGGTGACGTCCAACCCTCTTGCATATCTACTTAAGGCTTTTTTGCCAAACTTAAGGGTCAGTTCATATATGTCCTGCCCTGTGGGGCCGATATAGGCCGTCATCAAAATTTGTCTTTTGTCATTTACGGTTTTTCTTGAATAATCTACTTCAAAGGTGGGAAGCAGCACGCCGTCGCACCAAAAATGTCTGACTGATTCGCGGGTCGAATTTTCAAACACCTCGCCAATTTTATATTCAAGAAAGTCACAAAAGCTCTGATCTAACATTCGATAAATAGGTTTAAGGTTACCAATAAGTCTTCAATTTTCTCCTCGATAAAAATAGCTTCCATTTTATAATCCATTGATTGTGTTCCCAATTAATGTTGAACTTTTCTTTTTTTTCAGTCATCCAAGGCGGTATCGTCACTTTAAGGTGAAGCATTGGTGGATCATTAAATACTTTTTGCCTATAATCAGTGTCAAGAGAAGACTTTGGATAATAGCGGACATCAATAATTGTTAAGGTTTTTGTCGCTTTGTATATGTGCAGATTGATATCATATATATTGGAATACAAACGTCGTAATGTCCGTAGCAGCTCTTGAATTGTCAAAGGAAGTTTCCTGTCATTCTCCTTTTTTATTAACCTTCTTTGTACGTTAAAATTTTTGTCGGTGTTTTTTATTTCTGTCAGAATGAATTTGTAATTGTCTGGAATTTTATTCCACGTCAATCCCCTTGCTAGGGAGAATAATTTTGGAATCGCTTCTTGTATTTCATCCTGAAGTGTAACTAAAGTCATGTGTAATTGTCTTAAATCTTAGCGGTCAATTTTTCTATGCCTGAAAATATCCTACAACGGACTATGGGTGCAGGCTATAAGGAATTAATATACTTATGAAGTTATTTATTTTCAATAAACCTATAACAAAAATGTTCGAAAAGTGTCCCCTCTATACTACAGCAAATTGTTGTCAGGATGTACAAGGGTCATCGCCAGATAATCTCCACAATTTTCAGATCTTTTGCTGTCGCGGCCTCAAGGTAATATATGCCGGCAGGAAGCGTGCCCATCGGGAATCCTGTACTTCTCCCCGGGACCGCGATTCCAAGTCCAACCCTGATAGTTCAATCTCGCTAATCACCAGTCGATCACCTTCAGGAATAAAAGTTTCCGAATTTAATACGCTATGATCAGTGGTTTTCACGAAGGCGGTGCGGGGATGGTCATAGTGAAGGATGGTAACCGATGTCAGTTCTATGATCTCGAACTTAAAGACGCCTAAGGATATCATCGAGCCCATCTCCTCACACCGTCTCCGTATCGGTAATCAATATTTTCAAAAGCTTGAACATCCGGATATGGAAAAGTATGAATGGGGTATCCTGAACGAGATACTTTTTGGCGGCAAATATCAAAACCAATAACATAGGCGAGATATCTAAAAAAAAGTATAAAACTGAACATAGAGTGTGCGGAACCGTACAATTAATAAAATCAAACAAATCACAACTAATTGATTGTTAATATGTAAAAAAATAGGTACTTTTCTGGCTACTGTTCTGCTGCATTCTTAAACTAAGAGCATGTTCAAAAACTATCTCCTCCTCGCCCTCCGCCAGCTGCGCAGGAACCGCGGCTATTCCTTTATCAACGTTTTCGGCCTCGCCATCGGCATGGCGATCGCGCTAGTCATCGGATTCTGGGCAGTCGACGAGCTTTCCATCGATCAGGGCATTCCGAACGGCGACCGCGTCGTGGAGATCATGCAAAACCAATGGCCAAAGGGCCAGACCGGCGAGAAAACGCCGCCCTCGTATGTAGGCACTACCGTGTCCCCGGCCCTCAATCCCTGGCTGCAAAAAGGAAAGTATCAGGATGTCTTCGCCCAAACGGCGATGACCCTTTGGGCCGGCCAACATTTGCTGGTGAACGGCGACAAAAGCATCTCCCAGACCGGCACCTCGGCGGAGTATACCTTCCCGCTCATTTTTGGCTACCGTTTTCTAAGCGGCACCGCCGAATCCATGCGCGACCCAAACACCGCCCTTATTTCAAGGTCGACGGCTATTGCGCTCTATGGCACCGAGAACGCAGTCGGTAAAACCTTTAAATATGAAAATCGCCGTCCGTTCACCGTCGGAGGTGTCTATGCCAATCAGCCTGTGAACAGCAGCTTACATGACTTTGATTTTTTCATCTCGATGGCCAATGAGGAAACCAGCTGGCTCAGGAATATCAACAATTTCGAGGACCATGATTGCCGCATCTTTGCCCGTCTCGCCGGTAACGTCACCGCGGATCAGGCGACGGCCCGCGTCAAGAATATCTGCAGCCCTTATGTGAAGTTCGCGTACGAAAACTACAAGGTGCTTCCGTTCCAAAGCCTGTATCTGCATTACGATGAGTCCAACTCCGTCGGAGAGGGCCGCATCGTCTACGTCAGAATGCTCGGGATCATCGGGGTCTTTATCCTCTTGCTGGCTTGCATCAATTTTATGAACCTGGCCACGGCCCGCAGCGAAAAACGCGCGAAGGAAGTGGGCATCCGCAAGACGGTCGGCTCGCTGCGTGGTCATCTCATCGCCCAATTCCTCGGTGAGTCGGTCCTTCTCGCATTCCTCTCTTTTGTCCTCGCCGTCGCCCTGGCGGCTCTGGCCCTGCCCTGGTTCAATCAGCTGGCTGGCAAGACCATGATTTTCCCCTGGACGAACCCACTTTTCTGGGGTCTTTCGTTGATCTGTACCCTACTCACCGGTCTGCTGGCCGGCAGCTACCCGGCTTTCTATCTTTCCAGCTTCCGACCGGTGAAAGTCCTGAAAGGGGCATTCAAAGCCGGCAAAGGCGCCAGCAATCCGCGCAAAATCCTCGTCGTGGCCCAATTCTCTATCTCGCTCGCCCTGATCATCGGCACCATCGTCGTATTCCGTCAGATCCAGTTTGCCAAAGATCAACCGCTGGGCTATGATCAGGCCGGACTGATCACCGTTCCCGATAATACGCATGAATTGGACACTCATTATGAGGCCCTACGCAAGGGCTTGCTCAACACGGGCGTGGTCGCGGGTATCGCCAACTCCTCCATGAACCTTAACGGATTTTATCAGAATAATATGCTCGAATGGGAAGGAATGAGTGAGGAAGCAAAAAACCTTACGTTCCGCGACATTTTCGTTAACGCTGATTTTGGTCCCACTATCGGCTGGAACATCCTCAAAGGACGTGACTTCTCCCGCGCGCACCTCACCGACAGCGCGGCCGCCATCGTTAACGAAACGGGTGCCCGCATCCTCGGATTTAAAGATCCTATCGGCAAGACCATCAAACATTGGGGGAAGCCCTATACCATCATCGGGGTCGCGAAGAACATGATCAGCAATAGCCCCTATTACCCGGTGCAACCCGCGATCTTCATGGGCGAAGGCGGCCATGCCGTCTTTACGATCCGCATCAAACCCGGTACGCCGGTACGCACCGCCCTCGCCGCGATGGAACCCGTCTTCAAACTGTTCAACCCGGCCAGCCCCTTTATCTATTCTTTCATTGATGAAGAGTTTCAAAAGAAGTTTAATACAGAGTCGCGGATTGGCAATCTCGCAACGGTGTTCTCCGGTCTGGCCATCCTTATTTCCTGTCTGGGCCTCTTCGGTCTCGCCTCCTTCGTCGCTGAACAACGTACAAAGGAGATCGGAGTCCGCAAAGTGCTTGGCGCCCGGGTGACGGGGCTCTGGGCGCTGCTCTCCACCGACTTCATAAAGCTGGTGGCGCTGTCCATGCTGATCGCGATGCCCCTTTCTTATTACTGCATGGATCAATGGCTTCAGAACTATACGCTTCATACCCCCTTATCCGCATGGATCTTTGTAGTCGCCGGCGTGGGTTTGCTGCTCGTCACATTGGCGACGGTCAGTTACCAGGCGGTGCGGGCAGCATTGATGAATCCCGTCAAAAGTCTCCGCACTGAATGACATAGGGTCGAAAATTGTCCCCTCCGCCCCGCAGATCAAAGGAATGTCCCCACCTTTCAGGCGGGCTATTTTTCGTTTAGGAGCGTGTTCTTCTCTTTTTTGTTTTATGATGCTTCATCCTTTATATTTACCACTCCTAAACTCACAATATGAAACGCGTAGCCGTCATTGTCTTATTTTTCCTAAGCTCAACGAGTCTTTTCAGTCAACATTCATCAGTAAGTATTTCCGACGATTTCAAGATCAAAGAAGGTCTAAACAAAGATCAAACCGTCACACATTCCATATATTACAACAACAATTTCTATACTGTTACAAACTCCGCCGCCGGCGGGAACAAATGGATATTCTCCAAACTGTACGATATAACATATGCTGTTACACTCTCCAGGTTCGACAAGGACATGAAACCCATCGGACAGATTGAATTGGAGAATGGAAAGAAAAATTTTGGCCCCCTGGTCCCATCGATGCTATGTTTCAATAATAAGTTGTATCTCGCCTATTTCAAGGCTTCCAATAAAACTTCCTTTAGCCTTTATCTCACCCGGGTCGATGAAAATAGCCTCTCTTTGAGCGAGCCTTTGACTCTTTGCACAATCCAGCAGGAAAATGCCGGTCTTTCAGGTATCATGTCTGTGTTAGAAGGCGGTTTGGTGTATTTTGCCATTTCGCCGGACAATACCCGGCTGTTAGTGGTATGCAAAAGCGCCGCTAATAAGGTGCAGACAATAGTATTGGATCAAGACCTTCATGTGCTTAACCAGGCGACTGTCTCCGTAAACCTCTCCTCTTTTGACATATCTTCGGCCGTGCTGACCAATGACAATGGAGCTTGTCTCGTCATTTCTTCCGATGAAGGAGTCCGCATCCTGGGCATTACACCCGATGGGCACAAAACTGAATCCCGGTATAATCCTGTGGGGGGGGGCAGCCGTAAATAATTGTCATGCACAGCTAGCCAAAGACGGAAAGAGCATCTTCATTTATGGTATAATCAGTTATTCGTCGCAACCGTCGGAATTCTGGTGCAGCGGGTTCATGGTAGCGCGAGCGGATGCCAAAACATTTAAATTGTCTGCGCCATTTACTTATGGATTCGGCGAGGCGTTTCTACAATCGATAGTCGAAAAGGGCGGCGGTATAAAAACTAAAAAGGGCTATTCCATGTACAACCTTGTCCCCCAGATGCTGGAAATGGACAATGGAGACATTGCCCTTATCGGTAGTGCGAATATAACTACAGGAGAATTCTCTCAATCCGCACCCGATATGAATAACAGGACTCACATGAAGGCGACCACAACGTTGAATGCAGGACCGGTTGTCGTCTTATTCCCCGATCTGAAAGGAAAGGCATTTGACTATGAGATCATTCCCAGGCGGATCGAATTATACAAATCTGCTTCAAGTGGCTCACAGCCAATTCAAATAGTGACCGCGCCAGGGATTTCAAACGTCCCCGCCGAATTTATAGCAAAGTCGTTAGGCAATGAGATCGTCATCATCTATAATGATAACCTGGCAAATCTCTCTACATCAGCGGACGAAAAGGTCAAGGTGTCGAAAAAGACCGGGGACCTCGAATTGGCCGAAGCATTTATAAATAAAGAAAAGAAATTGGAGTATCGCAAGGTGATAAACCAAACCGATAAGGTAAGAGCAACGTATTTTTTGGGAGATGCTATTCCCACTAATTCCTCTGATATCGTATTCCCCATCGGAAAGGAAGGGCAGGGTTTTAGCGCGTTGAAGACATTTTTCACAAATTGGTGTTTTTTAGAAATAAAATGATGGGGGTTGCAGTATTGTAAAAATCAACGGCGCCATGTTACCTCTGCAGGATGTATTCCTGGCATGAATAAATCCGTGATAAAGAAGTTCGTTATATTAAAACTTATATCTTAAAGAAACTTTAAAACTTCTACCAAGTAATGGGCGTGCCAGAAATATGTATTGACCTGCTGCCGCACTTTGGATCTCACCCTGGCGTGGATTACCTTCTGTAAGTCCTAAGGAATTAGTAAGGTTATCAATAACTCCAAAAATCGAAATTTCATTGGTAACTTTTATCTGGGCATTTATATCAACTTTTGTATAACCTGGAAGAATCTGAGAGTTTGCGACATCTGTATAACGTTTCCCCTCGTATTCTATGGCAGATTGTAAACGAAGACGGTCGCGAAAAAGATTGAATCCAGGAACAACTCTGACAGAAACACTGGGCACCCTAATAAGTTTATTACCATTGTAATTGTACTTTTGCGTTAGCGTCCCTCCGGAAACCGCATCTGCAACAAGTCCCTGATATTCTCCATGCTGCAATGTCGCCGTCGCTGAAACATCAAACCATTTCACCGGATATATACCGCCCTCAAGTTCAAGACCAAATGTCTCTGTATTTGCCATCGCGTTTACCTGAGTGAAACCGTTCAAGGTACTAACCGTATTTGTAAAACCGACGTTATGGTATTTTGTCCAGAATCCTGTGCCGTAAAAAGAGAATAGCCTGCGAGCGTATTTGAATCCAAGTTCACCGAGATCCATTGTCTGGGTAACAGGTGTTGCATTGACATTGGTATAGTAAGTAGCAAATCCGGGAATTCGCGCCGCAGAAGTAAATCTGCCAAAAAGACCCATATTATTTGAAAGTTGATAGTCTGCTCCCAATGTCCAGGTAGTGTAGTCAAAATGATGGTTATATCCTTGGAATATTCCGTTGCCGGTTGTTATTTGGGAGGTCGCATAAGTGCCTAAGTTTACGGTTTTCGATTGCCCTACGACTCCCTCCGTTTGCGCATATTCCCAACGAAGTCCGCCATCGATACGGAAGGCAGGTGTTATCTGCCATTCATCACTGATATAAAGCGCATTGGTTGTCTGTTCACCACGAGCATCTGCCCACTCATATCCATATTGGGATACGCCATTATTGGAAAATGTATGTACTATATTTCCACTGCCATCCAGGGCTACGATATTCAACAATCTTGAATTGTTTTGAACGTCTAAATAGACCTTTGAAGAATATCTGGAAAAATTTTCATCGAAGTGAGCGTAATAGTATCCAAGGTTAAAATCATGTTTTGAAGAACCCGTAAAAAAAACATGCGAAAGATGAAGATCATTTGTAATTTCTGTAACAGGCATTGTAATACCTCTTAATCCACTTTGAATGACAAGACCATTGCCATTTTGGTTAGCAGAGTTAAATAATGTGCCGTTACTTACATATTGGAAGCCCAGTTGCTGCGCGCCCGGAGCTTGTGACAAAAGGCTTGATTGGGCTCTATAAAATGAATCGGCGGTTAATAAATTAAGCGCAAACAAACCGTTGCGTTGGGTTTGTGTATTATCATAGCGAAGTGAACTCTTTAAGATCCAGTTATTGGAAAGTTCGGTCTGGAATTTAATTGTTAGTTGACTTCTGTTTACAGCCGTTCCAACTGTATTATCATAATGGTAAAGACTGCTGTCCCCCTGGATCATGTTCATTCTTTGTGTTTCGGCGCCGGCTATTGCTCCGTAATTACCATCAAATCCAGACACAGCTACAATTTTGCCTTTGCTATTGTAGGTCATAGGCAGATCTGTGTAAAAAACCACATCATCATTTAATTGTTTGAAGTCAACATTAAGCGATGTTTTTTCCCAGCTCTTGCCAAGTGAAAATCTAATTTGTCCACCGCGGTTACCGGAGTAGCCAGGGTTACGCACCCCTGTCCCTGTTCGGTAAAACCCTCCGGCAGCCATTTTCCATCCATCAGCGATAGGAGCTCCTATCCAGAAATCTTCTCTATTAAGACTATAATCTCCCATGGTGATCTTGAAGATGCCTTCTGTTTTGTCACCCACGGAGCGGGGAATATAGTTTACTGCTCCTGCCGGTGCATTTGAATAAAACACGGAAGAAGGCCCACCACGAACAACTTCAATAGATTGGATTGTCTCATCAAAACGAAATGCCTGATCTCCGTTCAGGTAGCCTAAGGCCGGGTCATGTTGTACAGGAATTCCGTCCTCCAGCAACTGAATTGATCCGAAACCATCCACGGGGACACCTCTTGCTCTTACATTACCACTCGCCTCACCTCCGGACGCTTCAACCCAGAAACCCGGTACTGATTTTAAGGTTTCGGTAACACTGGTAGGCCCCTGCAAGCTAAGCGCATTATACCCAATGCTGGTAACTGAATAGCTTGTATTAAGTTTGGTACGATTCAGCGCACCGGCACGACCGGTAACAATAACTTCATTTAAACCATTCTCTACCGCTTTTAATTTTATCAACAGGGATATGTCGGCATCGGCTTTTATATTATACCCGGATAGTGTTTGAGTTTGAAAACCTACGTGTGAAACAACAAATGAATAAGGGCCTCCTGCAGGCAAATTGTGATAAATGAAAATACCTAAAGAATCTGTTTGTGTCGTAGTGGTTGTACCAGTACTTTGGTTTTTTGCAATAACAGAAGCGTAGGTAACAGGTTGTCCGTTCTCATCATTTACCTGCCCCTTTATTTCATTGACATTTTGCGCATTGGCAATCAACTGAATATGACAGCAGAGCACCAATAATAGAATAAACAAAAGCTGTTTGGTTTTGGCAATTGATCTGGTCATACAATAGACTTATTCTTCGTTAATAAAGATTCTACTTCTTTATTATACGCATTATCTGCACCATGCCCTTACTGTTAATATTAACTTAATAAGCTTAATGCTCTAAAGTGAGAGGGGATTAAGAAAAAGAATATTTGTAGTTAGCTGATTAATTGCTTATAATAAAGCTATCACCTTGTTTATGTAAACTGAAGTTATTCAGCAGCGCAATGCTTTTAAGTATATTATAAAGCGGATCTTTTTTATCTATTTTTCCAATAAACGACCGATTGTTTAGTTCTGCTTTACTATATATGATTTTTGTATTGTAAATGATCTGCAGTTGGTCAAATACTACATCAAGAGGGTAGTTATTGAATATATAGCAATTTTCTTTATCTTTTTCAAGATGTAAAATGCGGGCCGATGGAGGATCGGTCGATAATGAATCGTCTGAGATATCCTTTGGAGGTGTAGTACGCTCTTTATCAATGATTCGAGATGGCCTATTTACCTTTTTTAATATAAAAATATCCCCAGGAGTAAGATAATATTCATTTTTATTGTCCTGGGATGAGGAACTGGAAATTTTTACCACTACCCTTCCTTCATGTAAGATAATTTTTGTAGCATTATTCCCTTCATAAGGTTTTACCGTGAAACGAGTGCCTAAAACAGTAATTAAAACAGAATTGCTATATACGGAAAAGGGCTTGGCGACATCTTTAGTTACGTTAAAATTTGCTTCGCCATTTAATATTACATCTCTTTTAAAAGAGCTAAAGTTTTCGGGATAAGAAAGCGTACTGTTAGGCAACAGTTCTACTGTAGATCCATCACTTAGCGTGAGCGCCATTTTGGAAAGAGTGTTATTATAAATATTTTTTGTTTTTGCAATAGTTGCAGCACTAATTACACTTGTCTTTTGTTTTTTTAAAATAAAATACCAGGACAATCCTATAATCAATAAAACTGATGCAGCCACTGCAATCCATTTCCTATACGGATAATGCACTTCAGGAGGATTAGCATTTTTACTTATGCTATTCCATAATTTGCCGGATATATCGGGCGACAAAGCATGAGTGGGCTGAAACTCATCCCATTCTTCCGCTGCCATATATTCTTTCAATTTAGCTGGATTTTCATTGAGCCATGCGTGCACGATAGCAGCATCCCGGGTGTCGCATTTGCCTTCAAAAAATTTTTTTATGATCTCCTCTGTTATCAAATTATATTATATGCTTTTTTATCTGCTTCAGCGCCTTGTAAATATGCGTTTCTACCGTTTTTGAAGAAACAGACAAGGTTTCAGCTATTTCTCTGTATGACATACCTTGCTCGCGGCTCATCTCAAATACTAGCTTTCTTACAGGGGGCAGATCATTAACAGCTTCCGTTATTCTCTTTTGTAATTCAGCCCCACTCATTTTTTCATTTGTACTGTCAATTCCTTTTTCAATAGCCAGCGTATCAAGACGAGCAGTTACCGCATCTTTATTGTTATACTTTCGCAAAAAATCAATAAGTGTTGTAGTGGCGATCCTGAACAACTGTGTGGAAACAGCGTATTCTTCCTGCAAGGTTTGGCGGCATTGCCAAAGCTTGGTAAATGCCATCTGTGATACTTCTTCTGCTATATATTCTGATTTTGTTTTGTATAGAATAAAGAAATAAAGTTTTTGATGGTACTGGTCAAATACTTGTCTGAAGTATAATTCATCACCATCCTTTAATTCCTTAATACCAGGCAACTTTATTAAATTTAATCAAACTGATAAATATATATTAACGTGATGTGCTATTAAAAACTTAGGCCGGTCTGCGGCGAATGTATATAAATAGCAATTTATCAATTACAGCATAAATTAAAAATAAATATTTGATAATATTGATATATCCTTCACGCACCTGAACCCCACCGACCCCGCTCTATCCATTCCCGGCGACAGCAGTAAATATTTTCCATAAGCATTTACCTCATAGGCTTGAGGGAAATACCAAAAGGAAGATTGCGCCCGGAAATAGCTGCCACCTTTCAGGATGGCGGCACGGGTATGCTCGTCCACGTATTCATCCGTCCATTGCCAGACATTCCCCACCATGTCTATGACCCCAAAGGGGCTGGCTCCCGCCGGGAACTCGTCCACGTCGCCGGGAGCCCGCATAGCGCGGGCGGTATCGGGCGCCGGCATCCTGGAACTATCTTTGGCATTCCCCCAGGGATACAGAAGACGATCCATGCCTTGTGCGGCATATTGCCATTCCCACTCGTGTGGAAGACGTTTGCCTGCCCATCGGGCATAGGCGCGTGCGTCTTCTAATGACACCCAGGTCACAGGCTTCTTGTCCCACCCTTCGGGATAGACGCCGTTATGCCAGTCTTTAAGGAAGTTGTGTCCGTCCCGGGGCCGGTAATGTGTCGCATCCATAAATGTCTTGAACTGTTGATTGGTCACAGGATATTTGTCTATATAGAAGGCGGAAATATCCATTGTATGCTGCTGCGATCTGGCCGGATGGGTTTCCCAGGGATGCTGCACGCCCAGTCCATCGGGCAGTTCGTTGCCTTCGATCATGACGCCCTTGGATTCAAATACATACCCTTTGGCGGCAGGGATACGCACCATCCCTGCGGGGGCCTCTCCCTGTTTAGCAGCCCTTATCAAAGGAATGTCCACGATCCGCTGAGGCAATGGCTTCCATTCATCGCTCACCTCCTGCAGCCGTTTGACCGCCATTTTCCGCATGGCTGCCAGGAATGGTTCTAGTGATCCGGACATGCCTTTTGCAGTCTGCCCGGACCTGACTACCGCGATGGCGCCAAAGCCCCGTTTTTCTATGGGGAACCGAAGATAGATCGATGCGGAGGAGTCCTTTTCCGGCTCCAGCTTTATTCCATTCCACAGATCATAATATTCAACTCCCGGCCTGTACGGCAGCCGCAGTTGTCTTCCTTCCCGGTCTATGCTATCCCTGTTTACCAGCGTATATACGGTATGATCGCCGTTTGAAAACCGGGAGGCGAATATTCCGGCTTGCACGGTAGGGATATGCGGCTCCCAGTCTTCCGTGCTCCACACATCGGGGAACTGCCGGTAGATAGCGGAGATCCTTCGCAGCGCAAGGGCATAACGCTCCGGCACCTGGTTCCAGATGCCCCAGATATTTTCCCAGGCATTATAGGCTATCCCATTGAAGAAGGCGTATTGGAGATCGTCGGTCTTGTCCACCGCCCATCGATTGGTCAGGCAAACCTGGTGTTTCGGTTCCATCCATTTGTAGGTGCTCACGCCCGGGACGCGCGCATATTGCCAATAGTAGCCCCAGCTCGTGGGATTCCATTCCAGCATTTTCAGATCCCCGATGGTCAGTTCCGGCTGCAGCGCCAGCGGATAATGCTGGCTTTCATAAGCCAGCTTGAATTCCTCGTCCACACCCGACATGGTATCACCAAACATACCATCTGCACCGATGTCCTTCATTTCCTTTACCAGCGCTTCCGGCATCGAGAGGGATATCCTCCGCGTTCCATGATCCCAGATCATGATCGGAAAGAACACCCGCACCCCTCGCCTTCTGAAATCGGCCACCATCTTCTTCAATCCTGCTATACCACCCGGCATGGCAGCCATCAGGTCGAACTGGTTGCGGTTGTCGATGCCGATATTGGGATAAGTACCCCATATCAGCACCGCGTCTACTCCACCGTACCTGCGCTGCAGGTCATTGAGGAATTTGTCTACGGTATATCTGCCCGCCACGGGGTCATAGAAATAGCGGTCATATGCCATCATCTGCGCATATACAAAGACTTTTCGCGTCCATCGAAGTTCTTTGCGCAGGTAGTTGCTGTCTGCATATCGCAGCCTTTTCCGCTCTGCCGTTCTCCATGCTCGCATGGATTGCAGCCAGGCATCCCGGTCTTTTGCACCAACTGTATCTGATACTCCGGCCAGCAATTCGTTCCAGTTCCCTTGCCATTTCGGTTCCTGGGCCAGGGCGGCAGCGCTCCACAGACAGAACAGTCCCAGGAATATTCTTTTTATTTTTCGTTGCCCCATAAAGTCGGTTTATTTCCATGAGCTTTTCTCCATTCGTGCCGCCAGCGCAGCATATCGTTGGCGTTAATACCCGGCATAAATTTCCGGTGTTCCTTATCCGGGATTGGTCCCACGTCCGTCGCTTCCCGCGTATACCAATAGGCAACGCTGGCCAGGTCGAGCGTCAATCCATTTGCGTGCCCATGCTCGATCGTCGCCTTCAGCGATTTGCTGAAATGGATCGGGTCTGCGATGTGAAATCGGTAGCAATGCGTTCGGTAGAGCCAGCCCGTTTCGTAACTGGCCACCCGGGGATACCCGAAATAAGGGTGCGAATAGGGCGTTTTCGGGCACCAGGATGTGTTGAAATAATCTTCTGTTCCGGTGCCATGGAGGGAGGGGGTTTTCTCCCCATCGATGAAGAACATATCGTCGCCTTCACCGTACCACATGATCGAAGGGTTCTGTACATAATAGTTCACACCGACAAACTGGCCGTCGCCCTTGATATCCGCGAAAACATAATTTTTTGCACCGTCGGGGTTCTTGTCGAATTTCCGGATGGATTCCCATTCGTTCTCTCCTTCTTCCGGCGCTTCGGTCACCTGACGATTGAACCAGGCATGGAAACGTCCCATATCCTGGGGCAGCTTGTCCATCTCTTCATAGTCGATGTAAAAATACAGGGCCTCGATGGCAATATCCGCCTGGTTCTCGATAACGATCTTAGCTCCCTTTTCAAAGGGCATCTGGAAGTACGATACAAGCCCTGTCCCGCCTGCGGGGGTAGCCGTCAGCGGCAAGGCCGAGTAGTCATAGCTCTCGTTCCAGCCCTGGCCAAAAAAAGGGCCTATCGGCGAATGCACGGAAGGCTGCTCTTTTCCGTCCCAATACATCTTTAGAATGACGTCTGTGCGATTCAACGTGGAGGGCACCGGGGCCAGCGTAAACCATATGTGCGTAATAATGCCCGCGCCCTTGACGTCGAGGATGGTCCGGCTTTCGCCCGGCTTGATCATGTAAACGTTGTCGCCATTGCCACCGGACCGGTCGTAACTGCTCACTCTTTTGGATCGTACGCCCGAACGGATCTTCGCAAGACCCGCCAGGTCGGTGGTTTGTGCATGCACCGACACCGCCCAAAGATAGAAGGCAACACTAAAAAAAAACATCTTTTTACTCACATTCATATTAGATTTTTTAAGGTGTTCGTGAAAGCGATAGCTTCGACAACTCCTTTGGAAAATAATTGATTCGTTGTCAATGCTGGGTACGCATTTCATAACAGATAGTTGATGTGAAAATAATTTAATCGTTCCAATAGAGAGGCGCCAGGTATAGTCCTCCCTTGAGCAATCCGCAGGAGCTGATGTACCATTTGTCTTTGTCCTGTATGATCTCTGCGGCATGGGTATCCAGCGTGGCTACTTCGTCGTCCATGTCCCAGTTGAACATATCCCGGCTCCTGTACACCTTGGTGGTCTTATAGCTCGCACCCGGACCGATGAACAGGTAGTAATAATCGCCCCGGTGAATGACCTGTGGCGACTCGGTATTACCACCCCAGGTCCCCTTTTCCGTCGTGTCCCGGAAAACGACATATCTGTCTTTCGACCAGTTCACCAGGTCATAGCTGATCCGGGCCGCTACGATATGCGCCCCTCTTTCCGGCTTGCTGGTGGCAGTATAATATATGACCCACCGTTTATTGAACTCGTCATAAAATACGAAAGGGTCTCTGCCGTCGTAGCCGTCAACAAACAAAGGGTTACCGGGATATCTCGACCATTTTTCCAGGTCTTTGCTGGTAGCCAGGTTGATCTGGTATCGGCGGTGATCCTGATGCCCTCCGCAATAATACATGTAATAAGTGTCTTCGTGCTTGATAATGTGAGGCGCCCACAACACCGTTTCATCCACCTCTTTGGATACGCTCAAGACAAAGGGCTTCTTCGTCCATTTGCCGGTGAGGCTGTCGGCTACCGCATGCGCAAAATTGCTTTCGTCCCAGGGTTTGGCGGAATCCATGCCCGTAATCCCGATCATATGCCATTTACCGTCCGGTCCTTTCATAAAGGCATGATCGTTGATATACCATGAGTCTTTCTCTCCGACGCTGGGATCATAGATCTTTACAAATTTTCCCGTCGTGATCAGGTCCTTTTTCTTTGCTGGCTGGCAGTTGCCATCATAAGGCAGCGCCTGTAAAAACAATATCAGGGCGACGGCGAATTTAAATACGAACTTGCATTGCATGATTGGTCTCTGTTTTATTTCAATTGGTTAGTTACTCCATGATATGCGCGGACCGGCTTACCATCCGGGATTATTCGGCCCGAACGCCGTATTTCCATCTATCTCCGTCGTCGGTACAGGATACAGCAAATGCTTCTGCTCACGCTTTTTCGATATGCTTTGCATGTCCGAATCCGTATAGGGTTTGCGGATGCCCACTGCATTCATCACTTCCAGATAGATGCCCCAACGGATCAGGTCAAACCTGCGGTAATCCTCGCCGATGAATTCACGGGTCCTTTCTTCCAGGATATAGGACCGCAGCTGCTCCTGGCTCATGGTTCTGTCCACTCGCGTAAAGCCCGGCTGAAAACGATAGCTTTTGATCAGGTCCAGGGCATCAAATATCTCCGCCGATGGACCATGGGCTTCATTCTCAGCCTCGGCCAGGATAAAGAAGGCCTCTGTATAGCGTAGGAAGGGATAATTCTGCGTCGGAGTCGTCACTACGGCGCCGGCATTGTCTCCATTCAAATTCACCGTTGGGGACTCCGCATTGCCCAAATACCATTTCATCAGGTAGCAGGAGTTGCTGGTGATATCCGGCAAAGCATTTCCCTTACCATACATCTGCCAATAGTACATGCTATCTTCCGCAGGAAAAAAATTGCGCATCCATACCCCATTGGGCAGGAGGTTGGAAGATTTGTACTCGTGCGCGATGCCGTATAACGCCCGCTCGTCCGTAGGCTCGTACAAATAATACAGGTCCTTGGTATAGTGTAGCCAGCCCGAGCCTTTGAGCCCCACGGGTGTTATGAACATATTGAATTTGGTCGTGGTAGGCGTATAGGCGGAGTCCGTTTCCAGTGCAAAGATGAAGTCCTTACCCCCGTAGTTCTTAGGATTCCACGTGTTGGCATAGCTCTCCATTTCATATTCCCTGGTAGCGATCAGGCGGCGGACCACTGCGCCGGCCGAATCATACACCGCCTTGGAATCAAAATCATAGCCGGCAACTTTGTTCTTTGCCACATGGATCTCCTGCCGGACGATGCTGCTATCAGGCATATGGGTGATACGTATCGGTACGGTGACCTGTCCTCCTGCCAGCGAGCCGGAGCCCATCGTGTTGTATACCTTAGCCAGCAGCAGCTGGGCGGCCCCTTTTGTGAAATGCCCCCGCGGTATGGAGGAAGGGCGTTTGGAGTTTAGGTATAATTTCCCTTCCGCCTCGTGCAGGTCTTTTAGGATCTGCGCATATACGTCTTTGATGGGTGATCTGGGCATGGTCGCCGGGTCATCCGTATGCAGGTGCAGGGGAAGGGCTCCGTACATCTGGACCAGGAAGAAATAAGCCATCGACCGCAGGGTCAGGGCCTCCCCTTCGAACTGTGTCTTCAGATAGGATTCTTCCTGAGAGAATTTTGCCTTGGGCAATACGTCCAGTACGCCGTTGGCGGCCCGCACCAGCCTGTAGAATACATAATAAGGATCGTTGCCGGGGTTGTTGTACATCCATCCTCCCGTAAAGTTCCCTACCCCGTAAGTGCCCATTACCCATTCTACCCCATCCGTCCATTCATTGTCACAAAAAGTAAGGTACATCCAGGATTCGTTGGCGAACATGGCGGCGTTGAAAAATACGCCATACATGCCCGTCACCATTTGCTTTACACCTTCCGGGGAAGATTGCAGGTTTTCCGGGGAGATGATATCGTAGGGTTTCTCCTCGAGATATTTTTTACAGGAAGGCAGTGCTACCGTCACCAGGGTGAAGACAGTCAGTATTTTTATTGCGATCTGCTTTTTCATTTTCGTCATTTTTTGGAATTGCGGCAAAACGTGCCTGAAAGCATTATTTTAGGTATCAGAACTGTGCCTGCAGGCTGAAGATGAAGGTTCTAGCATAGGGATAGGCGCCCACGTCAATGCCACGCCAGGACGCATTACCCGTCCCTGCCGAATTCACCTCGGGATCGAAGCCGGAATACTTTGTTACCGTCATTACATTATTGACCGAGAAAGCCAGGGTTATCCGTTTGACATCCTTGATATTGAAGAGTCGATCGATCCGGTAGGAAAGATTGATGTTCTTCAGCCGCAGATAGCTGCCGTCCTCCACGTACCGGCGGGAGAAGCGGATATTACGGCTAAGGTTCTGCCCCAGTTTGGGATATTTGATGATCCCCGGATTTTTGATGCTGCGCTCCGGTGTCCAGGCATTGTCCATAAGGCCTGCCGGGCCGTTGGCCCAGGTAGAAGTGCCATTATAATCCAGCAGCATGGCATTCAGGATGTCATTCCCCTGTACCCCCTGGAAAAATATGCCCAGTGAAAAATTCTTATAATCGAATTTGTTGGTAATCCCGTAAATGAAAGATGGGTTTACATTCCCGATCATGGTACGGTCTTTTTCGTTGAGGACACCATCGTGGTTCCTGTCCTTATAACGGATCTCTCCCAGGTAATTTTGAGCGATCACCGCATCGGTAGGCAGCTGGGAGGGATTATTCTGCTGTATGGTCTTGTAATAATCGCTGTTCTTATATTCATCGATGCTATTCCAAAATCCCTGCTCTTCGTAGCCGTATAGCTGCCCGATGGGATGGCCCTGTTTCAGTATCAGACCTTCCAGCCGATAGGGCCCGTATACATCCTGGGCATCGGCGTTCTCCCCAAAGCGGAGGATCTTATTCCTGTTTGCAGACCAGTTCGCCGAGACTTCCCAGGAAAAGTCAGCGCGACGGATAGGGGTACCTGAGAGTGACAGTTCGATGCCATGGTTCTCCACCGCGCCGACATTCATGGGTTGTGTTTGTATCCCCGTACTCATGGCTACAGCCTTATATTGCAGAAGATCGTAGGTGTGCTTGTGATAATAATCCATCGTGAAATTCAGACGGGACTTGAACAGCGTGACGTCCAGCCCCACGTCCACCTGTTTGGTCGTCTCCCATTTGAGGTTGGCATTGCCCGGCTTGGTTCCGCTGATGATATATCCGTTATAAATGATCCCTTCGAAAGGATAATTGGCAGCCACGTACTGCGCCAGCGATGCATAAGCTCCGATGCCCTGGTTGCCTGTGTATCCATAGCTACCCCTGATCTTCAGCAGATCGATCCAGCTGACGTGTTGCAGGAATTTCTCCCTGGCCAGGTTATAGGCCGCGGCAAAAGAATAAAAGGTCGCCCATTTATTATTGGCGGCGAAGTTGCTGGCGCCGTCCCGCCGGATGGAGCCCGTCAGATAATACCGTTCGTCGTAGTTATAATTAAATCGTCCCAGGAAGGACATCAGGCTCGTTTCGCCGCGACCCGCCCATACACGGGGCACGCCCGTGGCGGAGCTCATGTCATAACCCTGCGTAACGTCCAGACCGAAGCCTCTTACGTCCATGGAATTCATCGACCATTCGTATTTGCTCGTGCTTAGGGTACCCATCAGGTTGAGGGAATGACGGTCGATGTGCTGATCATAGGTCAGCGTATTTTCAAAGCTGGTGCTGATGTTCTTGGTAAAACCTTCTTCCGCATACCCGTACAGCGTCACTCCGCCCGCCCCCACGGCACGGCCTTCGTAGAGATCCCTGTTGTAGTATTTATGCCGCTGATTCTGGTTGAGCTGATAGCCTACGTTCGACCGGAGCTTTAACGAGGGTAAAAATGTGATCTCTCCGTACAAATTGGTAAACGCCTGGATCTGGTCCGTATAGTCGGGGGTCGAGATATAGGCGAAGGGTGAGGAAGTGGCATAGAAACCGCCCTGATCCAGGAAGCTTTTTGGCACTTCAGCGTCAATGGGACGGGCGTAAATGGCTGTTTTGATCAGACCCATGGTCCCGAAATCCGCGGTACTGGCCGTGTTCACCAGGTTGTATTTGACCATCGAAAGATTGGTATTGGTGCCCAGCGACAACCAGTCGAAGGTCTTTTGATTGAGATTGAAGTTCAGCCCGTTGCGGGAAAAGCTCGAATTCCTGATGATCCCTTTCTGTCCGGTGTGATTGTAACGCAGCGCATACGTGGTATTTTTAGAACCACCGCTGACTCCTATAGAATATTTCTGATTGACGCCTGTCCGCATGATCGCCCGCTGCCACACATTTTTTTCCGGGCTATAATCCTTGGGGCCTTTCAGGTACATGCCCTGGGTGTAATCGAATATGCCCGGATAGGTAAAGTCCTTATTTGGATTGGGCACATAGGAGCTGGTGCCTGTTGCAGGATCGTAGAACTTCCAATAGTTCGTCCAGTAATCGACGTCGTTCATATATTGGGTGTACTGCTGACCGGACATGACGTCAGTGAACTTAATGATATGGCTGAGGGCATTCTCTACTCCTACATCTACTGTAGGCTTTTGAGAGGCCCGGCCCCCCTTGGTAGTAATGATAACCACACCGTTGGCGCCACGGGACCCATAAATAGCCGTGGCGGATGCGTCTTTGAGGACCTGAATAGTCTCGATATCCCTGGGATCCAGGAAGGCGAGGGCATTGGTCTGGTTTTTTGAATAGCTGTTGGGATCTGCTACGGTGCCTTCCAGGGGAGTAGAGCTGGAATTGGATACGTTCAGGGGAACGCCGTCTACTACGTACAGCGGTTCGCCGCTGCCGCTGAAGGTATTGGACCCGCGGATCTGGATGGACATGCCGCCACCGGGAGCGCCGTCGTTGCTGACAACATTTACGCCTGCCATCTTACCCTGCAGGCCCTGCTCCAAGGTGAGAGGGCTGTTGGAGTTCAGTTCCTCGCTTTTGATGCTGGCCACCGCGCCGGTGAGGTCTTTTTTCTTTACCGAGCCATATCCGATGACGATCACATCGTTAAGGGATTCGTTGTTCTTTTTTAATACAACCTGGATCTCACTGTGTCCTGCCAGCGGCACTTCCACCGGCTCCATACCTACGAAGCTGAAGCGCAGTGTAGCCCTGGGCGAAGCCTGGATAGAGAATCTTCCTGCACTATCCGTTTGTCCGCCATGATCACTTCCTTTTATAGTGATGGAAACCCCGGGAAGCGGGATGCCTTCTTTGGATCTTACAGTGCCCGTGACAGTCCTGGTCTGGGCGAAAACCGCCCTCCCGCAGGTCATCAGGCAAAGCAATAGGAATATCGTTCTCATATAAAAATAGCTTGGTTAGTTTTAAAACTCGTATTTGAAGCGATTGAAAGGAAGTTTTACGATCTCCCCGTGGGGGATCAACACCCGGATACCTATGCGCCATGCAAAGCTATTCTGGTTGAGTCCTGTATTCTTTATGATCTCCGGATCGGAAAGTTTGGGTTTGAGCGTATTATCCGGGCCGAAGTCTTCTCCTTCATTGCCCCAGAAATGGATGGGTCCCATCGAGCCGCCGATGATCTGGATGGTTCCCAGTGTACCGGGATCACCTATTCCCAGTTCATACAGGATCTCGGAAGCATTCCCGCTCATGTCGTAGATCCCGAGCTCGTTGGGATTTTTTTTACCCGGAGGGTTCAGGAAAGTATTGCTTCCCGGAGGAAAGCCCCACCAGCCGACGGCATCGGGATCATTTCCGCCGGCATAGTCATATCCGTTGCTCAAGGGACCGCCCTTGGCTGCATATAGCCATTCCTCTTTCGTGGGGCAGCGACCGTTGTATTTGATCAGGCTGTATAACATGGCTCCTTCCCAGCTAACCCTTCCGAAAGCATCTTCCGGGGCATAGCGATTGGATATCCACCCCCCGGGACCGTAAGAGAATTCCCAGGTATTAAAACCCATCATATAGAAATAGGGTCTTTCCGTCGGGTCCGTTCCATACCACCATTTAAACCAGGCTGTGTCCTCCACCTTGGAGTTATCCGCCTTGTATACGCCGTATTCCTGGGTAATGCCCATTTCATTAACAATAAAGTCTTTGAATTCAGCTGCCGTCACTTCATATTTGGCAATATAGAAATCGAATCCCCCACCCTTCACACGGACAAACTTCTCTCCAAAGGTCACCTTGGGAAAAGATTGGACATATTCGGCGGAATAGTAGCCTGACGTGCCATGTGTGTACACTTTTATGTAATGATATCCATCCGGCAGATCGGGGACGACCACGCTGGTGGCGTTGGCCTTGACCGCCACGCGCTGGAAGATTGAGTCCACCTCCACGATGACGCTGTCCACCGGCTCGATGATACTCTGGCCATCTACCGTAGTTTTGAAGTCCTTGTCTGTCAGCGAATCCCAGGAGACGTGCACCACGTTCCAGTAGATAGCTGCATTGATGTGCTTTACGTTGACGGGGGCCTTGCTTAGAAATGAAAAATGCAGGGTGTCCCCGTCCGACAGGTTGTTTTGTTTGTCGCGGGTCCTCACCTTCAAATAGTAGTTGCCCGCTGCCAGGTGCCTGAATGTATATCCTGCAGAATCTTTTGGTCTGTCTACAAGCATGACCTGGCCTTGGTTGTCTGCATAGTAGAGGGAAACCTGGTAGGCGATGAGATCTTTGTCAGAGGGAGGGGTCCATGTTACGGCCACGTCCACATCGCGTTTTTCGATCGACAGATTTTTGACTTCGCCGGGTGGCGTAACGTCGGCTACGATATCATACGACTTGTAACATCCTGACAGGATGAGCAGCAGCAGTGACGCCAGATAGTAGGGTTTGCAATGCATCGTTATAAGTTATAAGTTTAAAGATTTACCGATGCCCGGTGCAAAGTCAGCAGGGCATACAAAAAAAATCATCAAAGCATGTCTGGATTTTAAAAACATCTAAGAGGAAACAGGTCGGAGGATCGATGGCCGGATATCTTTGTCAAAAGTAGACCCATTTCGAAACCAATTTCAATACTTTTTTATCCGATGTTGACACCTCCGATGGTAACGTATATGCATAACTGTTCTTTACGGGTTTTTCCGTAAGGTTTTTGAGATAATCGGGTTGGTTCTGGAAGAAATTACGAGGGCATTAGCTTCATTTTTCGAATATGCATATTCGATAGTCCGTGGAGTGGCGAATAAAGTCCGGCGACAATCGTGTGTGACAGTTTCATACAATCAGGAGTTGATAATCGTCGGTCAAAATATAGTTAAACGTTTAACTAAACAAATATATTTTTTTAGCAATTGGTTGTTTTGGAGCAAGAAAGGCTTGTATTTATTTGAATATCAGCAGATTGCCAACGACAAAGGATTGTGGTCGCCGTTATGCCGCCGGTTCCGAATGATGTTCATGCATTACCCACCACTGCCCGGCTATCTTTTTCAGGCCGATCGTCAGACGGAAGTCGAGGTAGACGCACCTGCCGTCCGCTTCATAGTAGCCGCATTTCATCGGCGTATAGCAAAAGGCCACATCCTCGCCGGCAGTAATGGTCAGGTTGACGATCTGGAATGAGTCCTTCACCTGTTGTTTGGAATAAAAAAGATCCCATGTTTTCCGGTAGGCTTCGATCCCGATGGACTGAAAGGGCAAAGGGACATCATACATGACGATATCTTCGTGGTGCCAGGCCATGATGGCAGGCAGGTCTTCTTCGCGGACGGCGCGGGCCCAGTTCTCAACAAGACTTCTGATTTGAGCTTCGTTGTTCATGATTTTTTTACAAAGTTAGTTAGGAATTGATCAATTCCAGGATCCCTTCATTACGTATGATCATCATTCCCTGCCGGTCTTCTGTTATACCCTCCTGCAGCCGGCTCGACCACCCGGGTAAATTTCACGATCTGCCCAAACAGCCTGTTCGCGTACAATCCATAGATCGCGTCAAAGGCCCACTCCTCCCCCGCTTTCAGCTTGGAAACCAATATTTCTTCATCTTCATTTGGTATGTGGGGATTCATGGCTCACAGGGTTCCTCAGTTTACTTTTCATTTGCGCGGACAAGCTAAATACCCGGCAACAAAATTGGGAAAAAAAGTTGTCAAAAGTTGTCCCATTTTCACTGTTCAGTTTGTCTATAATAACATGAACATGCTATCACACATAAAAATACTTTTTATATGAACCAGGGAAAAGGAATTATTGTATCGACGGTCCTGACAGTACTTCTGTCGGCAAGCCGTGTCCAGGCTCAGCAAAAAACAGATCAACACCAAAAAGAGAAAATCATGATCACAGAAAAAAAGGCGACCATCGATGAGGTACAGGTCCGGCAGTTAATGGAGAATTTTGTCAAGGCGTTTCGCGACAAGGACGTGGACCTGATGATGTCTCTCTTTGCTCCGGGATTTGTAGCATTCGATATCGTACCTCCCTTGCAGGATGTAGGGAAAGATACCTATAGGAAAGTTTGGGTACAAGTATTTACTTTTTTCCAGGACCCCATTGAGTTTGAGACGCGTGATCTGCACATTACAGCCGGCACTGACGTAGCATTCAGTTACCAGCTCCTGCATCTGAAGGCAAACGCGTCCATTGGGCAGAAGGTCGATCGCTGGCAGCGCCTGACCTTTTGTTTTTGTAAGATCGAAGGCAAATGGTTGATCACACATGAGCATGTATCGGTACCTGTCGACTTCGCCAGCGGTAAAGCAGTATTGGACCTCATTCCCTGATCCTCATTTTTTGACAAACCTCACCGTGCCCTCTTTCATTACGCCATAATATATACCCGTGCTCAATTCACTGATATCTATTGCATTGACGCCTTCCCGCAGTGCCACAACCTTTACCAGTTTCCCGTCTGCCGCATAAATACCTAAACTTGCAGCGCCGGGGACCTTAACGTTAATAAAATTTGTTGCTGGGTTGGGATAGACGACAATACCGCTGTCGGCACGCTGTGACAAGATCAGGATGCGGCTGTAAATATAGCGGCCGTCATTGTCTACTACCTTCAAACGATAATACGCCATCGGTTCCTGTTGCGCCAGATTATAGGAGTAGCTGCTGCCGCTTCCATTGGCTGCAATTTTTCCTTGTGTCTTGAATCTTGGGCCGCCTACACTTTTTTCTACTTCAAAGTGATTGAAATTGGACTCCACGCCCGTGCACCATTGCAGATGGGCAATGGCGTTTTCCAGGATACCCGTAAAGCTGAGGATCGTGATAGGCAACGGCGTACTATTACTTTCATATGCCCCCATGTCAATGGCTGCACCTGCAATACGGAGGTTATGGGCAATATCCGCATTGCCTAAAGCCAGGCTCGTAGGATCGGGCGTACCGGCATCGATGCCGGGACTACCGGAGGCCAACGCCAACCCATCATCGGTAGTTCCCCAGATACCATCGGGACCGGCCGGGTTGGCAGCATTCACAAACGGGCTGCTGCTGCCTGTAATATTGCCAGAGCCGGTCCAGTTTGTCTGTGAAAAGCTATAGGAGAGGCCGCCGGAGCCGCTTTCCCACCAGATATCACTATGACCATTGACATCCGTATTACCCCAGATTACCGTGTTGGTAATAGTGAGGGAGGATTTGTCATTATCTATTGCGCCCCCGCCCCTGCCGGATGTATTATTGGCGATCGTCACATTCGAAAGCGTAAGCGAGGTCCCATAGCTTGCTATGGCGCCCCCATCCAGGCCGCAGCTGTTATTGGCAAATACACAGTTCTTAATCACCATATTAGCTGCCGGGCTGGCTACGTTTAAGGCATTGTAGATGGCTCCGGCCCAACCGCCGATAGACGAATTATCATGAAAGATACAATTGCTGATCAGGGGAGAGCCGTTAGAATTATAAATAGCCCCTCCGCCGCTGGTAGCAAGCGTGGTAGTATTACCATAAAAAATACAGTTGGTTATTACCGGCGACGCACCGCCCTTGTTATAGATAGCCCCTCCCGCATTGGTGACGGTATTCCCGGAAAAAATACAATTATTGATGGCAGGCGAAGAATGGTTATTGTGCATCCCCCCGCCAAAAGCAGCATTCCCGCCGGAGATGGTAAAACCATCCAATACCGCGGTAGCATCCAGGTTATTGTATGCATTATAGATCACATTGCTGCCGGCGCCTTGTAAGGTCGTTACATTGGCAGTCGCATTCCGTTGGCCAAAGGCGCTACCTCCCGATGGAAAACCACCAAAGATCCCTACATGAGGCGCCATGACCAGATTTTTGCCCGATGCAGGCTGGTAAGTCCCTTTTGCCACCAGGATGGTATCTACTACAGAACATTGACCAGCAGCAACCAGCGCCTCGTCCAGGGTCTTGTATGCCGCCGCCCAGCTGCTTCCATCACCGGACGCAGCAATACTGCTATCCACATACAGTTTAGCAACCGCTCCACAGCTAAAAGAATTTTCATAAGCCCCAATATCTATCTTACCACCCTGTATGCGTGGCGCCCCGGCCAAGTCGGTGGCAGGCAGGTTTAAGCCGGTCGTATCCGCATTCCCGCCATTTAATCCCAGGCTGCCCGCCAGCAACTCCAGCCCATCATCCGGCGTACCGAAAATATTATCCACGCCCTCGGATCTATTTCCATCGACAAACTTCGGGTCAACTTTCAGATTGCCCAGCCCGGCCCCTCCCATAATGATACAGTTGGTGATAATGCTATTGGTAGCCCAGCCAAAATATAATTCGGTGCTTCCATCTCCCCAGAGTATGGAGTTTCTGATGGACGGATTTGACCTGGAATCACAATAGATCCCTCCCACACCTGTATTGTTCCCGGCATTTGCCCAGAAAGTACAGTTCGTGATACTGCACGAAACCGTCGCAACATCACTCATATATATCCCGCCGCCAAATTTGCCATGATTCCCTGTGAACATACAACCGATCACCGATACACCGGGAGAATTGAAATTGCTAATACCGCCACCCGGCGCGCTCGCGGTAGTTCCGGCCGTATTCTGCCAGAATACGCAATTGATGATCATTGCCGAAGATGAGCTGTTCTGGATACCCCCTCCGTTATTGCTGCGAAAAACACAATTCCGGATAATTGGTGATGCGTTGCTGTTCAGCATGCCTGCGCCATTCGGGGCACTACCACCTGTTACTGTAAAACCGTCCAATACAGCCGCGGATGTCAACCCATTGTTGTTATTGACGATGACCCTTCCGGCGCCATTCCCATTCAGGACAGAGATATGCCCGGCCACCAGGTTCCGCCCCGCCAAAGACGCTTCGGTCCCTGCAAAACCACCACAGATCTTTACTCCTTCCTTCATCCCAAAAGTACCCGTATAAGTTCCCTGGGCTACAAACACACTGTCACCCGCGCTGGCATTATTGATCGCGGTTTGAAGATCGATAGGGGTTGCCCACGCAGTGCCTGGCCCCGCAGCAGGAGCGCCAGGTGTCACAAACCATCTGGTTTGCGCTTGCAACGAAACTATAGCACATAAGAATACAACGAAGGATGCAAATATTCTTTGCATAAGGAGCAGATTTTTGAACGCACAAAAGTAATCAAGCAGGGAAACCGCAGACCGGCAAGTTTGTCCTGAATGATAAATCAGGACAAATTTTTATAAGCCGGGAAAAACTCTGTCGGTTATTTTGCAAGACGTTGAAGATATTCTTTAGGGCTAATGCCTGTTTCCTTTTTAAAGGCACTGTAAAAAGCGCTGCGGGAGGCGAATCCGGCATCGTTTGCCAGCATTTCAATGGTATGTCGCTGCAGGACCCTGGTATCCTTGAGCTGTTCCTTTATGCGGTTGATGCGAAAGGAATTGATATAATCTGAAAACGTAAGATGATAATAATTATTGATAAGCGAAGAAAGCCTGTGCCTGCCAATACCCAGCTCCGCTGACAGCGAGGTAAGGCTTATTTTCTTGTTCCTGTACAACTGGCGGCTCCGTATATGATGGTCCAGCTGTCTGCATTTTTCTTCGTCTTCGGACGCTTGCGGCTTTGCGGCTGCGGCAAACTGCTTTTTTAGCCTGGCCAGCGTAACAGCCTTTATATTTAGCAGAGACGCTACACTTTCCTCAGGCAGACGCTCCATATATCCCGGCATGGTCTGCGCAAAGTACATATAACGCTCACGCGCATTTCCGATCCTGATAATATAAGACCGCTCCTGCGCATCCCGATAGTATTTCTCCACCATTACCCGGAAAATAAAATTGAAATCGAAATAGACTGTAAAAAGCTGTTGCATTACGTCGTTATGCATCGCCAGCAATACCGAATGTTCTACGGCTACCACCGTTTCTTTGGAGGGAGATACCCCATGCAGGCCTGTGATAGAGCTTACAAACTCATTTTCTACGGATATATAGGTCGTTATTTTTTTACCGTTGTGAGCGGAATATCCCATGAGGGCGCCTTTCTTGATAAAATACATGTAGTGGCATATTTCGCCCTGCTTCAACAAAATGTCGTTCTTCTGCAACTCAATACTTCGTATGTTTTTATAGAACTCCTGCTTCAAACCTTCGCTCATCGGATAAATAGAGGAAAGCATTCGAATTATTTGCAATACATCCATTTCCCCAGCTTTTCGGTAGGGCCTGCCTGTTTTGTTGTGACTCATATCCGTGAATATAAGCCGGATTCGTTAAATCGGATCTTATTTATGGTGCAAGAAGGGAATGTCGTTACAAACGATAGATTCAACCGTTGCCAGCTCTTTCACCTTTTGAAAGTACTGCCCGACCTCTGGTTTTTTGCGGAATGCATCGATGTATTGCTGACTTTCCCACTGACCATATAAAACCAGTCGTTTAGAGTCAACTCCCCTGTGAAGACTGGCCGAGATGTACCCGGGCTGTTTGCTGAATATCGACAAGGTCCCTTCTTCAAACAATTCAATAAGTTTCTGTTCGTTCTCCGGCTGCACGGTGAATACACTGATCAGAACCGTGATCTTGTTCCCGGTGTGTATCTCTATAGTTGGGGCGTCGGCATCGTCCGCTGTTTTTCGATGCTCACCTGCAAACCCGGGAAGCGAGAAACTTAACGAAAGCAGGCTGGCATTTCTTAAAAAACTACGTCTGTCATGATCGATTTGCTTAAACATATTCATTGAAATTTTTTTGAGGTGAATAAATGGTCAAACTCAAGCTTTCAATGTAATAACAATCGAATCGATATAAATGGGACAATACTTTTTACATATTTTTCCCAGCTCAAAATTTCCCGGCATTTCCCACAACTAATTTGAATCGCCGGTGGCTTTCGGGATGGCTTACGATCTCCTCATACACACGCATAAACTCATTCCGGAGTTCTGCCTGATTGAGCTTTTCAGCCATTTTCTCCGCAAGTTCCTTCTTCCCTATTAAATCGAGGATGATCATACCGCTGTTGTCATTGTCCTTTATCAACATGCAAATGAATTTGCCTATCGGTATAATAAATATTCCATTTATTCTATTAAAGAGGTTGCGCCGGTATGGGATAGGCATGTCAAGCGACATGGTTTTAAGGTTATAAAACACGGTATCTCTATTTGATACAGTTGCCTTTATTTTATCATCACTTATTTCGTCAACATATAAAGGGAAAGGCGCTATCATAAAGGAAGTGATATTAATGCCCAATTTACCGATTTAGACTTTAGCTTAACGCGATAGGCATACCCCAAAATGATCGTTTAATAGTTCCCTTTGGGCTGAAAAGAAATCTTTGGTATATTTAGGATCAAGAACATTGCACCCTCGCGCTCAGAAAATAACCCATGAATGTAGACTTTTATCTAAAAGAATTTCAATCTGCTCATGCCGAGCTTGACAAGAGTCGGTTTGACCAACAGAATATCAGGACGTTTGTTGGAATTACTTTAGACTCGGTTGTAATAAAAGCCTACAGACCTGAATGGTCGAACAACCCCAAAAATCCTTTGATGGCCCCCTGCAGAATATTCTTTTCGGTTTGGGTGAATGAAAAGACCATAGATGATAATAAAATATACTACAATATCCATGCATTCAAATTAAGGCTTCTCAACGGCTACAAAATAACAAGCAGGGATTTTGCCAAACGATTCAGGGATAAGTTTAAGCCCTATCTTATGGATTGGCCGAATTGTAGTACAGATTATGGACCGTTGACCTTAATGCAAGGATGGAAGATACTGGAGCCTCGCACATGTAAAAATGATGTGGCGGAGCTTGCGCAGAGTTTCCCCGGTATTTCTCACATTATAGATAATACAATAAAGCACTATCAGGCGCCGTAGGCCCTAAGAATCCAGGTACTTATCCAGAATCGTGTTGAATTCCCGGGGCTTTTCCATCATCGGAACGTGTCCGCATTGGGATAGCATGATCAACGAGGCCCGGGGCAGGAGGCTTTCAAACTCCCTGGCCACGTCCGGTGGGGTGATCTTATCATCTTCCCCCCAGATGAGCAATGTGGGAGTAGATATCTCCGGTAAAAGATCGGCTACATAATTGCGCTGGGCTGATTTGGCCATCCGGACGATGCTCATACATTTGGGGGCATCGGTAGTGATCTGGAATACCTCGTCTACCAGCGTGTCAGTAGCTATAGCAGGGTCGTAAAAAGTATAGGCTACCCGTTCCCGGATATAAGCGTAATTGCTTCTTTTGGGATAACTGCCGATACTGGTATTCTCGTATAACCCCGAGCTGCCGGTAAGTACCATCCGGCGTACCTTTTCCGGATGACGGTGAGTATACAGGATGGCCACATGCCCCCCAAGGGAGTTCCCGATAAGGACCACATCCTTCAGTTGATGATCGAGAATATAAGATCCCAAAAAGTCGGTCAGAGAGCCAAGCCTGTCCCCATTATGCCTGTCGAAAATTGGTAATGCCGGGATATGTATGTCATAAGTGGATTGAAAATGTGCTACAACCCCATTCCAATTGCTTAGTCCGCCAAAAAGACCATGCAATAATATCATACTTTGCTTCATACTATTTTTACAGACAAAGTTATCAGACCGGCCAAGCCCTGCCTGTGATTCCGATCACAAAACTCACGGGCATCGTGCGGATAGTAATATCCGTGCACGGCTTAAAGCTTCCCTGCTGATATAGAGGTAGCGGGCAATATTGGTGAGTGATATTTTTTGGATGATCGCCGGCCTGTGTTCCAGGAGGAATCGGTAGCGTTGCAGCGGGCTTTTTAGCGAAAGGATATATTGATGTTCCGACAGTTGTTCCAGCAGTTCCTGGTATAGCAGCAGTTTTACCTGTAAAAGGTTGGGGTGCAGGCCGTACAAATGATGCAGTTTTTTGGTATTGATCCGCAATATTACCGCATCTTCTATAGCCGTGATGCCGATGGTAGAGGGAGTCCTTTTTTGATAGCTTTCGCAATTTGCCAGAAAATCATCTGCAAACCCGAATTTTACGATCTTCTCATTCCCTTCATCATCCAATAAGCTGAACTTGAACTGACCCGACAACACAAAAGCGGCGAACCTGGCAACTTTGCCATAACGGAGAAAACTATCCCCTTTACGTAAGTACCTTACGGTAGAAAGGTTGTCCAGCAGCCGCCACTCCTCTATTGTTACCTGTGGATATTTTTTTATCAGACGCTGATAGTATGATAGTAGTTCCATGATTCCATGAAAATAGGGTAAAGTTCTCCTCCTGTCGGTTAATTTTTTCAAAAAAAAATTTGCGAAACCGATTGGCTGCACATATATTTGCAACCGATTGGCTTCTTAATTAAAAAAAATGAGACGAGATATATTTCAAGCTATCGCCGACCCGACAAGACGGGCGATCATCACACTTATTGCCGTGCAGGCAATGACCCCTAATACAATTGCCGAACACTTTGATGCGACCCGGCAATCGATATCCAAGCACCTACGCATTTTGTCGGAATGCGAGCTCCTGTCAAAAAAACAACAGGGCCGGGAGATATACTATCAACTTCAGGTTGATAAAATGAAAGAGATCGATAAGTGGCTCGACCAGTTCAGAAAAATATGGGAAACCCGTTTCCACCAACTGGATAACCTATTAGCAACTATCAAAAACGTCAAAAGATGAATACTCATTTGCATTTCGATTTCACCATCAGTAAGGAAACAAATACTATTTATGTACAACGGGAGTTTGCAGCGGACCTTGCCCCTGTCTGGGACGCCTGGACGAAACCTGAGCTGCTGGACCTTTGGTGGGCGCCAAAACCTTACCAGGCTAAAACGAAGTCGATGGACTTCAGGGAAGGCGGTCACTGGCTGTATGCGATGATTTCTCCCGAGGATGTCGCGCAGTGGTGCAGGATCGATTTTAAAAAGGTTACCCCAAAAAAAAGTTTCTCCGGGTTGGTCGCCTTCTGTAATGAAGAAGGAAATGTCGATACCGGGCTCCCCCGTTCAGTATGGACAAATGTATTCAGTGAAGGACCCAATACAACCACTGTCAGTATCAAGGTAGAATACGAAAACCTCACGGATCTTGAAACGATCATCCAGATGGGCTTTAAAGAAGGATTTGCAATGGCAATGACCAACCTGGATCGGTATATCGAGAGTCAATTCAGATTATGGGGTGAGCTTAAACCCGACAATGCCCCCAGGGTTTGCACCTATCTGAACTTCCCCGGCAATACGGAAGAAGCATTCCGGTTCTATCAATCCGTCTTCAGGACGAAATTCACCGGCGGGGGKATCCGGCGCTTTGGCGATATACCAGCAGAAGCCGGTCACCCACCCATTGCCGACAACATAAAAAATATGGTGCTCCATGTCGAGCTGCCCATTACAGGCAACCATATTTTAATGGCAACAGACGCACCAAAAGAAATGGGATTTACCCTTATCCAGGGCAACAATATGCATATCAGCATCGAGCCGGAAACAAGAGAAGAAGCCAAAAGGATATTCGATGAGCTGTCGGCAGGAGGAAATATCACCATGCCATTGCAGGATATGTTCTTTGGCGCCTATTTCGGCGAATTTACAGACAAATATGGCATCAATTGGATGATAAACTTTCAAAACAAAAAACAATAAATGATGAAACCAAAAACAATCAACATTCTTTATTGGGTATTCACCATTCTTTTTGCAGCGCTCATGCTGTTCTCCGCCGTTGGCGGTTTAAAGCCCACCGATGATGCCATCAAAATGATGCATGATTTTATGGGCTATCCCGTCTATTTTATCCAGTTTATCAGTATTGCCAAGCTGATCGGGTCCATCGCCATACTGATCCCTGGTTTCTACAAGGTCAAGGAATGGGCCTATGCCGGCTTGTTCTTTGATCTGGTGGGTGCGACGTATACCAATATTGCCGCAGCCGGCAAGTTCGATCCCATGATGCTTTCCTTGCTCCTATGGTTCGGTACAGGGATCCTATCCTATTATTTCTGGCATAAAAGGATGGCCATTTCAACCAGCCTTAGCTAACTGCTAACCATCATCATCACCGGGAAGGTCAGCGGGACGTCATTGGCCTGCTGATCCCTCCCGGCTTCTCCTGTTCTCCGCATGAGCTTGGGCTATCTCGTATTCCAGCTCGGGATCGATGTTCTGTTGCTCCACCCGCCGGGTTTTTTCCATCAGCACGTTGTGATGCGCCTGCAGCCACTGCAGCTGTTTTTTCCCATATGACCACTTGGTAAAAAGCACATACAGCACAGGCACGATAAAGATCGCCATCGAGGTCGACGCCAGCATACCTCCCAGCACGGCAAACCCTATCGTCTTACGGGCTACCGCCCCTGCTCCCGAAGCCAGTACCAGCGGCATCACCCCCAGTATAAAGGCCAGCGATGTCATTACGATGGGCCGCAAACGCAGCTTTACGGCCTCCAGCGTGGACTGTAACAATGGTTCCCCTCTGTCTACACGCACCTTGGCAAATTCAACGATGAGGATAGCATTTTTGGCCGAAAGACCGATCAGCGTGATCAGTCCTATCTGTGCATAAACATTATTTGTCAGCATGGGTAGGAATGTCAGCGTCAATATGGCCCCAAAGGCGCTGATCGGGAAGGCCAGCATCACCGACAAGGGTACTGACCAGCTCTCATACAGGGCCGCCAGGAACAAAAACACAAATAATATCGAAAAGGCGAATATATACACTGTCGTCTGCCCCGCCTTGATCTCTTCGTAACTAAGTCCTGAAAATTCATATTTATAACCCTGTGGAAGCACACGGGCCGCAATCTCCTTCAATGCTGCGATACCTTGACCCGAACTATAGCCCACCGGCGTCGATCCATCCACCTCCGCGCTGCGGAATATATTGAAATGCGTGATCAACGGCGCCGTCTCCACCGGGTCATAATGGATCAGTGTACCCAAGGGCAGCATCTGCCCCGACTGGTTACGCACATAATATTTATCCATATTGGAGATAAGGGCCCGAAAGGCCGTATCGGCCTGCACCACCACGTGGAACGTACGGTTATATAACGTAAAGTTGTTTACGAAGAGACTACCCATATAGGCCTGCATCGTGTTAAAGACATCCGAGATGCTTACCCCTAACTTCTGACATTTATCCCTGTCTACCGTCAGGTTGTAGCTGGGTGTATGCGCCCCAAAATAGCAGAAGGCGGTGGAAGTAGCCGGGTTCTTCTTACAAGCGGCCACAAATTTTTTTATCACATTCTCGAACTGGTGGACGTCATCATTTGTATTGCCCTGTTCTATCTGCATGGAGAATCCCGCCGCACGGCCAATCCCCCGGATGGGCGGAGGAGCCGCCACCACCACATTGGCATTCTTGATCCCCGCCCTGGCGATACGCTCCTGTATGACATTGATCAGTCCCGGTAGCCGCTCACCCGGCGTCTTTCGGTCTTCCCAGGGTTTTAACATGACAAAGATCGTCCCATTATTGGAGTTTGCCCCCCCGTTGAGGATATTCAACCCCGACAAGGCAGCAAAATGATTTACACCCGGTGTATTCCCCACGATCCCCATCAGCCTGGTGATGGTTTCTACCGACTGCGTCACCGAAGAAGCTTCCGGCAACTGGTAAGTGACATAGAGCCGTCCATCGTCTTCCGTCGGGATAAAGCTGGAAGGTTTTATCTTGAATAGCCAGACAGCTCCCACAATGATACACAACAGCAGGATCACCACATATCTTGCCCCCTTGATACAACGTCTGACCCCATTTCCATATCGCTCCGTCATCTTTTCAAAGCCACGATTAAATCTCACAAAGAAGCTAGCCATAAAATTGTGCCTTATCTCCATATGGGAAGGCCGCAGCAAGAGACTGCACAATGCGGGCGTCAGCGACAGAGCCGTAAAGGCCGATATGATCACTGAGATCGCGATCGTGATCGCAAACTGCTGATACAGCCTGCCCACGATCCCGGGTATAAAACCCACCGGGACAAACACTGATGCCAATATCAACGCGATCGCCACCACCGGCGCCGAAATGTCCCGCATCGCATGATAGCTAGCCTCCTTTGGCGACATCCCCTTTTCGTCGATATAATGTTGTACCGCCTCTACCACGATGATCGCATCGTCCACCACGATCCCGATGGCCAGCACAAACCCGAACAGCGTCAGCGTATTGATAGTAAAACCCAGCGGGATAAAAAAACAGAAAGTCCCTAATATGGACACGGGTATGGCAAGGATGGGTATCAGCGTTGAACGCAGGTTCTGCAGGAAGAGAAATACCACCACCGCCACCAGCCCCAACGCCTGCAACAAGGTGACCACCACCTCATGTATCGATACATTGATGATCGTCACCGACTCGAAAGGTACTTTATAATCCACGTCCGGGGGAAAGAATTTCTTCAGTCCTTCCAATTCCTTGTATACGTTCTCCGCCGTCTGCAATGCATTGCTCCCCGGCGCCTGATATACCATAAGAAAAGAAGCCCGTTTCCCATCCACAAAAGAGTTCCCCGAAAAGGTGAACTTCCCCAGTTGCACCCGTGCTACGTCCCGCAGATATACCAGCCGTCCTCCTCCCTGTCCACTGTCGGGTATTTTCTTTACTACCACATTCTCATAATCCGATGCTTTTTGCAGCTGACCATTCGGCAACACGCTCAGCTCGTAGGATTGGGCGTTGTTCTGCGGAGGGGCGCCCACCGATCCTGCGGCTACATATACATTCTGTGAATCTAATGCACTTATTACATCTTTTGGCATCAACCCGTAATTTGCCATTTTATTCGGGTCCAGCCACACGCGCATGCTGAACTGATCTGTCCTCGTCTGGATATCCCCCACCCCCGGCACGCGCAGCAGGGCATCCTCTACAAAGATGTTTGTATAATTATCCAGGAAGGTGATGTTATGCGTACCCTTCGGGGAATATATCGCTACCATCATCAGCTGGTCCGGGTTACGCGCCCGCACCGTAAGTCCCAGTTTGCTCACCACCGAGGGCAGCTGCGGCGAGGCGATACCCACCCTGTTCTGCACGTTCAGCGCCGCAATATGAACATTTGTGCCCACATTGAATGTCACGCTGATATTCATATTCCCCGAATTCGTATTCGTGCTTTGCATATACTCCATCCCCGGCGTCCCATTCACCTGCTCCTCGATGGGCACTGCTACCGTCTGCTCCACCGTCTGCGCATCCGCGCCTGTATACTGCCCCGTGATCGACACCGATGGAGGAGAGATGTTCGGGTACTGATCCACCGCCAGGTTGAATATACATATCGTACCTGAGATGATCAGGACGATGGATATGACGATGGCCGTCACCGGGCGCTTGATAAATGTATTAGCTATCATAAGAGGTCCCGCGATTTTTGTATCTCGAACTCGAGTTCCGGATCTATGCTTTGCGCCTCCACCTTCTTTGCTTTTTCCATCAGCTCCTCATGATGGGCCTTGAGATATTCCAGTTTTTTCTTCCCATAGGATGCCCGGGTGATCAGCACGAAAAGCACCGGTACGATAAAGATCGCCAGCGTCGAGGCCGCCAGCATCCCCCCTAATACGGTAAGCCCGATGGTCCTCCGCGCTACCGCGCCTGCTCCCGAAGCAAACACGAGTGGCAATACCCCCAGGATAAAGGCCAGCGACGTCATGACAATGGGACGCAGACGCAGTTTCACCGCCTCCAGCGTCGATGCGATCAGGTCCTCACCTCTGTCCACCCGCACCTTGGCAAATTCCACGATAAGGATTGCATTCTTGGCCGCCAGCCCGACCAGCGTAATAAGCCCTATTTGCGCATAAACATTGTCCGTCAGCTTTGGCACGAGCTCCAGCGCCAGTATCGCTCCAAAAGCACCGATCGGCACCGCCAGCAGTACGCTGAAAGGCACCGACCAGCTCTCGTACAAGGCGGCAAGAAACAGGAAGACGAACGTGATCGAGAACAAAAAGATATATACTGTTGCGGAACCCGCCTTTACTTCTTCGTAACTGAGGCCTGAGAACTCATACGTATAGCCCGTCGGCAGCACATTTGTCGCGATCCTTTTCAACGCCTCCAGCGCCCGCGTACTGCTCACGCCCGTCGCAGGCACCCCGTCCACCTCCGCCGTGCGGAAGATATTAAAATGGGATATCAGGGGCGCCGTCTCCGTCGGCTGATAACTGATCAGCGTTCCCAGCGGCAGCATCTGGCCTGACTGGTTACGTACATAATACTTATCCATATCCGAGATCATGCTCCGGAACACTGTGTCCGCCTGCACCACTACATGAAAGGTCCTGTTATAGGTGGTAAAGTCATTGATATAAAGACTTCCCATAAAAGCCTGAATGGTCGTAAATACATCTCCCACATTGACCCCCAGCTTCTCGCATTTCTCCCGGTCCACCGACAGATTGTACGCGGGCGTATGGGCCGAATAAAAACTGTAGGCATTGGCAACGGCAGGGTCCTTATTCGCCTCTGCAATAAAATTATTTACCACTTTTTCAAACGCATGGATATCGTCGTTCGTACTCCGTTGTTCTATCTGCACCGTGAACCCTACGCTGGCGCCAATACCCGGGATAGGCGATGGCTGGATCACCTCTACATTCGCATTACGGACACCCGCGTCAGCGATACGCCGCTGTAGTACATCGAGAATACCCGGCACCTCCTCATCCCTGCCATGTCTTTCATCCCAGGGTTTCAGTTGGCAATAGATCGTGCCGCAGTTGGAGTTGGACGCGTTTGTTATGACATTGAGGCCCGACAAGGCCGCATAGTGAGCTATCCCCGGCGTGGTCGAAACTACCTTCATGATCTGTGACATGACATTCACCGATGCCGCCGTCGAAGAAGCAGGCGGCAGCTGGAAAGTGACATAGATATTGCCGTCGTCTTCCGATGGGATAAAGCCCGTTGGTTTATGTCTGAACAGGAATACCGCCCCGATAAGGATACAGAGTAGTATCACCAGTATGAACCGCGACGCCCTGATGCTTCGTTTTACCCCCAGCGAATATTTGTCCGTCACCCTTTCGAACCAGGTGTTAAATCGATAGAACAGTTTATTGATACCCCTCGCCTCTTTTTTGATCCTGGTCGGTTTCAGCAGCAACGTACATAACGCCGGCGTCAGGGACAGGGCGATAAAGGCCGAGATAATGACCGAAATGGCGATGGTTATCGCAAACTGCTGATAGAGCCGCCCGACTATGCCGGGTATAAAACCCACCGGCACAAAGACAGCCGCCAGTATTAACGCGATCGCCACCACCGGCGCCGAAATATCTTTCATCGCATAATAGGTGGCTTCTTTTGGGGACATCCCCTTTTCGTCGATGTAATGCTGTACCGCCTCCACCACGATGATCGCGTCGTCCACCACAATACCGATGGCCAGCACAAATCCAAACATCGTCAGCGTATTGATGGTAAATCCCAGAGGGATAAAAAAACAAAAAGTACCTACTATGGACACGGGTATTGCCAGCACAGGTATCAGCGTAGAGCGCAGGTTTTGCAGGAAGAGGAATACCACCACCGCCACCAGCCCCAGCGTCATCAGCAGCGTACCCACTACATCTTGCATCGACACCTTTACTACTGTCACCGACTCGAAAGGCACCGAGTATTCTACATCCGCCGGAAAGAATTTCTTCAGTTCCGCCAGTTCCTTATAGATCCCCTCCGCCGTACGCAATGCATTGCTCCCCGGGGATTGGTATATCTGCAGATAAGAGGCTCTTTTCCCATCCACGAATGAATTGCTGGCGAACGTGAACTTACCCAGCTCCACCCGCGCCACATCTTTCAGATAGACCAGTTCCCCCGTAGAGGGCACCGTCTTTACGATGATATTCTGAAACTCCGAAGGTTTGCTAAGACGTCCATTTACAAGAATACCAATCTCGAACGTCTGTGTCGGCAACTGTGGAGGTACTCCCGCCGAGCCGGCCGCCACCTGGACATTCTGTGCATTCAGCGCATTGATGATATCCTGCGGCGTCAGACTGTATGCCGCCATCTTCTGCGGATTCATCCATATCCGCATGCTGAAGTCGTCGGTAAACCGGGTGATCGTACCTACGCCCGGCACGCGCAGCAAGGCATCCTGTACGAAAATATTGGTATAGTTGTCGAGAAAGGTAATGTTATGTGTACCCTTTGGCGAATACAAGGCCACCATCATCAACATGCTTGGATTTACTGCACGCACTGTGATCCCCAGACGGCTGGCGACGGAAGGCACCAGCGGCGTGGCAATGCTAACCCTGTTTTGTACATCCAGTGTTGCAATATCGATATCCGTCCCGATGCCAAAAGTGACGTTCATCGTCATCTGCCCATTGTTCGTGCTATTGCTTTGCATGTATTCCATCCCCGGCGTGCCGTTCACCTGCTGCTCTATAGGCGTCGCTACTGTCTGCTCCACCGTCTGGGCGTCCGCCCCCGTAAACTGCGCATTCACCTGCACCAACGGCGGCGTAATGTCCGGGTACTGATCAATGGGCAGCACGGCAATACAGATCGTCCCCGTGATCACCAGTACAATGCTGATGACAATGGCCGTCACAGGCCGCTTGATAAAAGTATTTGCGATCATAGTTATTTCCCCCTTCCTCCTGCGGCGGCAGGCCCCCGTTTGTTCGCCGTCGTGATAGCCGATCCGTCATGCAATGCCTGCACCCCATCCACCACGATACGGTCCCCTTCTTTCAACCCCTTTGTAATAATGACGTTCGATCCTATCGTTTTCCCCTCTTCCACCTTCACCTGCATAGCCATCAGATGCGCCGCCGAGTCCCGGGCAATAAAAACAAAGTACTCCCCCATCTGCTCCACCACTGCCTTGCCCGGTATCGTGATCTGCGGTCCCGGCTCCAGGTTATGTACCCGCAGTACACAGCTCATTCCCGCCCGCAGGTCATTCCGCGGATTGGGAAATACCAGTCGTATCCGTATCGTCCCCGTCTGCGGGTCCACGGCCCTGTCGATGACAGATATCTTACCACTGTAGGGATATAGCTTCTTGCCCGGCATGATGATCGTAAACAGCGAGTCCGGCTCCTTTTGCTTCGTACGCTGCAGGTCTTCATACTGGGGCAGCTGCGCCTCGTTAGCCAAAAAATCCACCGCCATGGGTTCATCCGTGGATATGGTCGTGAGCGTCGTCGCGCCCACCGTCACCAGGTTCCCCAGCTTGACCTGGCTGAAACCCACGGTCCCATCAAAGGGAGCCGTAATTATTGAGTAAGTCAGGTTGGTGGCGGCAGTCTTTAGCGCTTGCCGGGCGGCCGCAACCTCGTTCTTTGCATTTTGAAGGGCTATCTCCGCGTGATCCAGCACCTGTCTGGCTACCGCATTGTGCTGGTTCAGGTACTCGTACCGGTCGGCATCCTGCTGCGCCTGTTTTTGATTGCCTTCCGCCACCTGTACATTGGCCGCGGCCTGGTCGTAGGCAGCCTGGTAAAGCCGCTCGTCGATGGCGTAAAGCTTCTCGCCTTTATGCACATGCGAACCCTCGTTAAAATAAATGCCTGTTATATAGCCCGTCACCTGTGCATGCAGGTCTACCTGGCTAAGCGCCTGCGTGGTAGCCGGATAGTCGTCATAATAAAGTACGGGTTGCGACTTTACTACGGCAAGATTGACGGGCGTCGCGGAAGCCGGCGCCGGACGTGGATCCTGGCAGGAAAGTATCGCCAGGCTGCTGCAGAGGATCAATATCGATACCTGTCTACTCATATAAAGGATTAATGTTGAACGGTAATAATACCCATGGCCTTTTCAAGATCGATCTTGCTGGACAGGAGTTGAAAAAGCGCATTCTGATAACCTATCTCCGCCTGGATCAGATTGGATTCTGCGGTAATGACATTGAGATAGGGCACAGTGCCCTGTTGATATTGCAGCTGTACAATGTCATAGACCTTCCTGGCCAGGTCTGTGTTCTCACGGGTAGTATGCAGATTGTACAAATTGCTTTTATAGCCGGCCAGCGCGCCTGTGTACTCCGAATAGATGACATTGCGAAGACCGGCTTCCTGCCAGTCCAGCAGTTGGAGTTGCAGCCGGGCTTTACGGATATTCTGTACACGTGCAAGGCCGGTGAAGATGGGCAGGTTCAGGGAGAGGCCCACATAAGAATATGGATAGGACTGGCTGAAAAGCTTGCTAAAACTATTATTTTGAAAAGCGTAATCATAATCAAAGAAAGCTCCTACGGTAGGGATCCAGGCCTTGCGGTAATAATCCACCAGTTGGCCTTGCAGCTGCCGGGACGTCTGCAGCTGCCGGAACTCGATACGCTGCTCGTACTGCAGCTGCTGCGTGGTATCAATGGAAATATCGTTCATCATCCTTGCCGTATCATAGAGGATGTTGAACCGCCCTGCAGGAGGATAACCCATCACCTGTTTTAGCAGCGCGTATTGCGGGTCTACATTCAATACGGCTTGTCTTAGCTGCGCAAGCGAATTGTTCAGGGAAATAGCCGCCTGATCGTAGTCCGTTTCATCTACGATGCCACCCTGGTACTGGTGGTAGGCGTCGTGGAGGTTCTTGTTAAGACGGGCGGTATCCTCTTTCAGCACGTTGATCTGCTCCAGCGTGAGCAGCAGGCTGTAGAAGGTTTTACTAACGGCTGCGACAATATCTATTTTGGCACTGTCGGTGAACTGTTCAGCCTGCCGGACATACAGCGAGGCGCTTTTTGATGCATACAGCAGGGCCGGGTTAAAGATAGTTTGTGTAACAGAAAGCACAGGCGCGAACGTATTAACCACACCCGTCTTTTGTTGAGTGATGGCGCCGGTGCTGCTGTTCTTGATAAAATTGGTAGGCAGACTGAGATAGTGCGTGAGATTACCGGAGATCCCGGCCTGGGGAAGCCAGCCTGCCGTATTGATGGAATTGGTAGCCCGGACGATGGCCTGGCCGATGATGGTCTGGTTGATCAACGGTTGGTGCTTTAGCGCATAATCCACGCATTGGTCCAGGGTTAGCGCACCGGTGGTATCCCGCCCGCCTGCCGCCTGTGCAAAAATGGCTGACGATATGCACATCCATACGAAGAAGCATAACAAGTTTTTGATAACTAATCCTACGATCTTTGACATATCCAATATAAAATTTACACGAAATGGCCCTCTGGATACACGCCATATGCACGCCCAAAGGACAATATTGATCAATAGGTCAGTTAGAAGAGAAGGTCAATGCAGGAGTTCAGCAAGATAGGTCAATCGTACAAATATTATTCTTTTTGGAAACAATATGTATTAAAAAGGAATTAATATCATATGGAATGAATTAGAGGCACATGACCGGCCCGGAAAACATTTTGTCGGGTGAAATGGCAGAAATTGCCTCCCGGGGAAATAAAAGCTTTTTCTTTACAAATGTCATTTATTTTGCACTATCACCCCTATTAATATTTAGAAATGGATCATTGTATTACAGACCAAACTTTTGAAAAAAAGGATTTCACCGGGCATTTGCTGAAAAAAGGTGAGTATGAGAATTGTGTTTTCAGCCATTGCAATCTTTCCGGCGCCGATCTTTCGGAGATGGTATGGGACTGCAATGAATTTGGGCTCTCTTTCAACGTCCAGGGTTGTACGCTGGATCAATCTTCTTTCTACCAGGTAAAATTAAAAAAGACGGTATTCAGGAACACCCAGCTAAAAGAAGCCGATTTCACAGCATGCGATCTTACTGAGGCTGTATTTGACAACTGCGATCTCCTGAACGCTGTTTTCGACGGCGCCGTCCTTGAAAAATCCGATCTCCGGACAGCATACAACTATTCCATCGATCCCGAGAAGAACAGGATAAAAAAAGCCAGGTTCTCATCGGCAGGGTTGTCGGGGCTGTTAGATAAATACAATATTCAAATTGATTAAAAGCGTTTGGCCTTTCAGCACAAAATACATTATTTATTAGCGCCATATATCATGCAGATAATTTAACTTTATCCTTAACCATAAAATCTTTCCATATGACGCGTAATCTTTTCCTGGGCTTCGTCATTATAGCCCTCTCCGCCTGCGGAACAAGCACACAGATCACCGACAGCTGGCGGGATCCCGGAGTGGTAGTTGATACAGCTAATGTACACAAGTTCGTCGTGGCGGCCCTTTTAAAAAACCAGACGATCAGACGGCAGGTGGAAGATGACGTCTCGGCACAATTCCCCGGGAAGGCTGTACAATCTTACAAAGAGTTGGGAGAAGATGAATTAAAAGGGGATGACGACATGTACAATCAAAAATTAAAAAATGACGGTTATGACGGCATCGTGATGATGCGGCTGGTGGACGTTGACAAAAGCACGCGTTATGTCCCCGGCGCATACCCCATGTACTATGGTTCCTGGCGTCGTTATTGGCGGTATTCCTGGACGGGATTCTATGACCAGGGTTATTATACGACCGATAAATCATTTAACGTAGAGGTCACCGTCTACTCACTGATCCGGGACAAACTGATCTGGACAGCCAATACCACGACAGTCAACCCCGCCGGCAAAGGAGAGCTATTCTCGGACGTCAGTAAGGCGGTGGTGAAAAGAATGAAAAAAGAGGGTTTTCTGAAATAGGGCCCCTCATTAATTCTTCGGAAAATAAATCCCTTAATTCCCCACGCTATATGAATTTCTTTAAAAAACTCTTTGGTCGGAAAGATGATAAAAAAGCATACATAGAAGAATTTGAAAAACATGACCATCTGAAAATGGAAGGCCTGGAAAGAGTGTTGGGACCTTCGCACGATATGGTGGGTCATGCGCTCATTCCTTTCGATATTGGCGGCGCGGTCGATATGTATTACTTTCCCAACGGTATCGCCGGAACAGGGTTTGCCACAATGGAACTGATCAAGCCCGACGGGACAGGCCCTATACCTAACAGTCTGGGGACCTATGAGTTTGTTGCATTCACCAGGCATGAATATGTCCAGGACGCCCCGGAAACGGCCCCGTTCACCTTGATGCAAAGCAGACTTTGCGGCATCTTTACGACCATGGGGAATTATTCATTCGAGGCAAAATTAAAGCCCGGCGACACCTGTGAAGTTCCGGGCAGCGAAGATGAGCCGAATATGTTTGTCATACTGGATGAATACAGACCGGATAACCTCGAATTTCGCATTGGTGACAATAAACATGGTCTTCTGCTTATCATGGAAGTCTTCCGCGAGGAAATGGAGTATGCGCGTGAAAATGGCAGCGCAGCGTTATTTGCTAGGCTGAAAGAGAAGGGGCGCTATCCTTATTCGGATATGGACAGGGCATCCGTTCTGTAAAACTTTCATTTAAATACGGCGCCGGGTTGAGATCTTGCTGACATAGGGTTGTCACAGAGGGGTGTTATTATTGTCAAAACTTTATTACATGACTACGACAACCCAACAACTTCAAAAAAGAGTAAAAGTCCTTGATACAGAAATAAGCTATATCGACACCGGGTCAGGGGACCCCATTGTCTTTTTACATGGCAACCCAACCTCTTCTTATTTATGGCGGAATATTATCCCTTACGCTGCCGGTCTGGGCAGATGTCTGGCTCCCGATCTCGTAGGCATGGGACAGAGCGGAAAGTCACCGGAAAACAATTACAGGTTTATAGACCACTCACGCTATCTGGATGCCTGGTTCCATGCCTTGCAACTGGATACTCCTGTGACGCTGGTCCTTCATGACTGGGGCTCAGCCCTGGGATTTTACTGGGCGTCCCGTCATCCCGATAATGTCAGGTCCATCGTTTATATGGAAGCCATCGTCCAGCCCAGGCGTTGGGAAGATTTCCCCCCGGGAAGAGATGCCATATTCCGCGCCCTGCGTTCGGAGAAAGGTGAAACCCTCATCAGGGAACAGAATTTCTTTATCGAAACCGTTCTGCCCAAAAGCATCCTGCGGCAATTGTCGGAAGAGGAAATGGAAGCCTATCGTGAACCTTTCCGTACGAGCGAGTCCCGGCTGCCCACCTTGATCTTCTCCCGGGAATTGCCCATCGACGGCGAGCCGGCGGATGTCGCCGCCATCGTCGACAACTACGGAAGGTGGATGGCAACTACTACCTTCCCAAAACTGCTGATCACTGCCAGGCCTGGCGCTCTTTTGGTCGGACGTGCGTTGGACTTCTGCCGCACCTGGAAGAATCAGGAGGAAGTAGAGGTGGAAGGCATCCACTATATACAAGAGGATTCCCCCGCAGCTATCGGAGAGGCTATCCGGAACTTCCTGGTCCGGGTCTATGGATGATACATCCGTTTATCTATGCCGGCGGAAGGATGAGTCGCTTACCCAAAAAAGCGCTGTATCTTTCCGCTTCTTTTTGCATGGCTTTATTCAAATGTCCGGACCACCCTGTCGACCGGGTAACCTTGATCTTCACCATCCCCTTACCCGACGTATATGTCCAGCTACCCGACACCTGCCCGTCGATGACGACAGCCGGCCTGAAGATCCTGTTGTTGGGATAAGCCATTGTCAGTTCGTCAAAGGCCGGCAACAGGAATAGGGAAGGATCACGGTTAAAGCGTTCTCTGTCCGGATCATTCCTTCCGGAAGGATCAAACCAATACACCTGCCCGCCGACCATCTCATTCCCCAACCACTGTTTGTTCATTTCCATACCTCTCCCTACATCCGCCGGACGCAAACCGCTCCACACCGAGAAATCATACGTCGTTGCCGGTCCCCGGCTGAGGAAATATCTCCGGGCAAGCTCGGCAATGGCTTCTGCTTTATCATAATGGTGTGTCACCCGTGCCCGATCCTCCAGCAACGTATAGGTGAATGTGCGGCCCTCCATGCTACCGCTGCAAATGAGCCCGTCCAGTTCCGCGTCCATCAATAACAAACCCAGCCGGATCTCATCCACTTCTATATCATCGTCCTTCAACGCCGCCGACAGCTGCGTCCGGGTCATGTGTCCCTTCTCCAGCGCCCGGGTCATTATCCGCCGGCTTTTTCTCAGCATCTCCTCCCCAATGCCCAGCGATCGATACAAACCCTGGTTGATCATTTTTAGCCTGGGCGCCGTCAGCGCCAACATCCAGCGGATGTCATCTGAGGAGACAAAATGCTTCACAGGCTGCAGCACATAAGACCATAAGATCCGTCCCTCGTTGAGTGCCCGCTCGATCATATTGTCCGTGCTGTCCTGCACCCGATGGCCGACGGCCCATTTGGCAGCCGTGAAATCCTCTGCCCGGATGCAACCCATCCATTTTACCAACGCCGCCGGGTCCGTAAAACTGCCGCCGGTGATCTGTTGACTAAAAAGCCGCAAAAAGGCTATATCCTGGCTTGTCATATACAAGATTACATTCGCCTGGTGACAGCCCTATGTCAGTATCAGCCGTTTGCCAGATGGTAGTCCCTTTTCCCCGACCGGAATATCCTAAAACTAATGGCAGCCAGCACCCAGACGCCTATCCCTCCGTACAGCATCACCCAGTTGAAACCATTCGATAGCGCGCCCTGGATAATATTTTCTGCTGTACCCGAAGCATATAATTCCGGGAACTTTGTATGAAGCAGGGCCGTGTTCCCCGAAGCTATCTCCTCGGCCATAACATACAGGTCCGAAGAAGGAATGGAGCTAAAAGAAACGTTTTTTAAATGGGAAAAAATACCCGCCACCAGGATGGTCCCCATCACGGCAATGTTGATCGCCAGCGTGATCAACCTGGCGCTGATATCCATGCCGGAGGCCATACCCGCACGTGTAGCCGACACTGATCCGGTGGTCGTATTGGTGGTAGGTGTTGTCGTTAACCCAAGACCTGCACCGGCAAGCGCCATACCCGGCAGCATGGTGAGCCAGCTTGCATGCGCAACGCTGCTGCCCGCTTTCATCAATATAAAGCCCAGTCCGATGGTGAACATACCCAACGGGATAATGGTCCGGGGTTGATAGCGGCGGGTAAGATATTCCGCCAGTGGCGGCAGGAACAAAGTAGGAAGCGTATAAGCCAATAAAGAAAGCCCCGTGGCCATTGGAGTGTAGCCAAGCGTGTTCTGAAAGTAAATGGGCAGGTAGATCATGAACGGCCAGAAACTAAAGTTCATACCGATACAGCCCATCAACGCGCCTGAGAAATCCCGTATCCTGAATACGGAAAAATCGAACATGGGATAAGGATTTACTTTTTCTACCCAAAGAAAAATAAGAAAGGAAAGGGCTGAAGCCGTAATGATACCGATCGCCGCGGTACTGCCAAAACCCAGCTCCTGTCCCTGTGTAAAGAAATAGGCAAGACCAAAGATCGAAGCGCTCAGCGTCACAATACCCCATATATCCAGCTTCCCCGCCTGAGGATCACGGGATTCCTGTGTGCTCCGGAAGACCAGCATGAGCGTAAGGATAGCCAGGGGTACATGGACCCAGAAAACCCATTGCCACCCCGTAAGAAAAACGATACCGCCGCCGATGATGGCCCCAAAACCCAGCCCGATGCCGATGACGATGCCCCACATGCCAAATGCCCGGCTACGTGCCTTGCCCTGCTGGAACTGATGCGAAAGGATCGCTGTCTGACATATCAACATGGCGCCGCCCGTTATGCCCTGGATAAATCGGCTGACAATAAGTATAAATACATTCTGACCAATACCACAAACCAGCGAGGCAATACCAAACCCGGCAATACTGATCATAAAAATACGCTTCCTGCCATACCTGTCGGCCAGGGTCCCCGTGGCCATCAACACCGTGGTACAGGCGATGGTGTAGGCATTCATCACCCATTGCATATCTTTGAGCCCTGCATGCAGCTTCTCTTCCAACGTAGGCAGGATTACGGGTACACTCGAAATTTCCAGACTAAACATCAAGGCCGCCAGACAGACGGCCACCAATGCCAGATTGTTTTTTTGCATCGTCATTTTTTAACGAAAATAAACCTGATATCCGAGCAATTTCCGGTACATTTTAATGATAAATAGGTAATTTTGTCCTATGCGCAAAGAGAACATCCACCAGCCGATGGAGGTGGTCTATAAGAAAATAGATAGATGCCCGACTCAATATGCCCAGCATACCTTTTTTCAGATGACGTATGTAATTTCAGGCGCCGGTACCTTGAGCCTCAACGGGCACGAGGTCGATTATAACAAGGGCAACCTAATGTTGCTGAACCCTAACGACCGTCACATCTTTCACATATCCTCCACAACGGAATTTCTGCATATCCGGTTCCAAAGTCAATACATAAAAGAATATCGCTGGAAGAACATCGCTTATCTGGAATGCCTGCTATATTATTCTTCCCATCTGATGGGCTGTATCATGAGGAGCGACTCCGATGGTACACAGGTACGAAGGATCGTGGAATCGTTGTTACAGAGCATAGAGGAGAACGATCTGTTCAACGAGGAATTGATGACGCATTATGTAAATGCATTGATCGTGATCGCGGCAAGGAACATCTCAAAAATAAAACCTGAGCATATAAAAGTAAATACCGACCAGCGGATACAGGAGCTGATCAATTATGTACAGTCCAACATCTGTTACCCTGAAAAATTGACCGCCACCGCTATGGCCGGGGCTTTTGGCATTTCCAGCACTTATCTGGGCAGTTACTTCAAAAAACAATGCGGAGAAACCCTGCAGCATTTTATTGCCGGCTACCGGCTCAGACTCATAGAGCTTCGCTTACAATTCAGCGATATGCGTATCAATGAGATTGCCGCTGAATTTGGCTTTACGGATGAAAGCCACTTGAATAAATTTTTTAAAAAGCATAATAAGATAAGCCTTACGGCCTATCGAAGATCCCTGGTCAGTCAGTCCTGAGACTCTTCACCGGACTGGATACCGCAGCCTTTATCGCCTGGAAGCTCACCGTGACGAGGGTAATGACGATAGCCAGTACAGCCGTGCTCGCAAACACCAACGGGCTGATGCTGATGCGATAATCATATTTCAGCAGCCATCCGTGCATAAAATACCAGGCCAGGGGCGATGCGATCAGACAACTGATGACCACCAGCAATATAAATTCCTTCGACAGCAACAGCCACAGCTGCGGCACCGAAGCGCCCAGCACTTTTCGTACACCGATCTCCCGGGTGCGGCGCTCGGCCATAAAGGAGGCCAGACCAAATAGTCCGAGACAGCTGATAAAAATGGCGAGCGCTGCAAAAATGCCGGATAATTTTCCCGCCTGCTGCTCGCTCTGGAATTTATTGTTGAATTCTTCGTCGGTGAACTTATAGTCAAATGGATAGGCAGGATTGTATTTCTCCACGACGGGTTGAATAGCCGTCATCGCTTTTCTAACATCTATGCCATCCTTCAGCCGGATAAGCCCCTGGAAGACAAAGTAAGGTCTGAACAGCATGATAGCAGGTTCCACAGGCTTGAAAGGATCGTCCTGCAGCACATTGCGGGCAACGCCGATCACGGTCATTTTCTCGTCATTGAATTTTACCGTCTCTCCCATCGGATGCTTAAACCCCATCAGTTTGACAGCGGCTTCGTTCAGGACAACGGCATTGCTGTCCGTGGCAAACTGCCGGGAAAAGAACCTCCCCTCTTTTAGGCTAAGACCCGTGGCTTTTTCATAGTCATAATCCACCATGATGGCTGAAAAAACAGGGCTGCTGCCCGGATCCATACCAGCCCAGGAAAAGCCGCCCCAATTGTTATATATGCCCGTCATAGGACTGGAGGACTTGCTGACCGCGGCCACATAATCGGTGGCAAGCAGATCCCTTTTCATCGGCAGATAATTCTTCTGCAGGTCGGATGAAAGACTGATCCCGATGAGATTATTAGGGTCATAACCCAGCGGTCTGTTCCTGGCATGCTGTATCTGCTGGAATACGATGATAACACCGATGATCAGGGCTACAGAACAACTAAACTGGACTACCACCAGTATCTTTCGGGGCAGACTCGCTCCCTTGCCCGGAGAGAAAGCGCCCTTCAGTACTTTCACAGGTTTAAAGGCAGAGAGATACAGCGCCGGATAGCTGCCTGCCAGCAGACCGGTAATAATACAGCCCGCCAGTGCGACGCCCAGCAACGGCAGATTGGTCAGGTTAAGCTCTACGTCCTTGAAACCCGCATCTTTTAGTAAAGGCAGGGCCAGTTTCACCATCAGCAGCGAGATAAGGAAGGCAATAAAGGCCGTGATGACGGCTTCTCCGAGGAATTGCGCTATCAGCTGCCGGCGCTGTGAGCCGATGGCTTTGCGTATACCTACCTCCCTGGCCCTCCTTTCGCTGCGGGCCGTACTCAGGTTCATAAAGTTGATACAGGCGATGATAAGCACCAGCAGACCCACGATGGAGAACATACGAACATATTCGATGGCGCCGCCCGTATTCTCCCATTCATCAAAATGGCTGAAGAGATGCCATTTCTCCATCGGGTGAAGGAAGAGTAATCCTTCTTTTTTATCGTTTGTTTTTTTCCGTACGATGTCCGCGATCCTGGAGGAGAAAGCATCCATATTCGTCCCCTCTTTTAGCTGTACATAATTCTGGAGAAAATTATTCTGCCATTGCTGCTGAGCCCCTTTTACAAAATCGCTGGTGGCGATATTCAGCGTGTACGGGACAAGAAAATCAAAGGTGATGGAAGAATTTTCCGGTATGTCCTTCAGTACTCCGGTAACCACCAGATTGGACTGGTTATCCATTTTTATCGTCCGGCCCATGGGGTCAGCTTTACCAAACAAGGCCCTGGCCAACGACTCTGTCAACACAATGGAATAAGTATCTTTCAACACCTTATCGACATTCCCCTTTATCAGAGGAAAAGTGAATATCTTTAAAATGTCAGGGTCTGCAAAATGCCCTTTCTTGCTGATCTTCTTATCGCCTGTCAGCAAACTGTGGCTATCACCCCAATCCAGCCGGGTGATATATTGTACTTCCGGGTAGTTGTTCTTTAGCTCATCATATAAAGGCAGCATGACGCCGTTTTGCACATGCTTTTGACCATTAAACAAGGTCTTCTTCCTGATCCTCGCTATCTGTGCTTTATGGATATTAAAAGCATCATAGCTTATCTCGTGCCGTACCCATAGTCCAATGAGAAGCGCTACCGCCATGCCCACCGCCAGACCAAAGATGTTGATAAAGGAATAGCCTTTGTTCTTTCTGAGATGCCGGATGGCAGTCATGAAATAATTTCTGATCATGATGGCTGTTTTTTTAATATATAGACAAAATTTCATTCCAAAGTTATAACACGATGAAAATAAATCCCTTATAAGAAAGCCATCACCCGGCCATGTATCGGAATCGAACAATCATTGTCCGGTGGGTAAATCATTAAAATTCCGAAATTGCGGCATGACAAAAGAAGAGATTATCGACAACTATCTCCGCTTTGATGAGGACAGCCGCTTAAAGAATGCATTCGGAAGATTAGAAGAACAGCATACCCAACGGCTGATACTCCGGCATATTCCTTTCCCACGGGCTGTCATTTTTGACATCGGCGCCGGCACGGGTCCTTATTCGGTCTGGCTGGCGGCAATGGGATACCAGGTACACTATTCCGACATTGTCCCCCACCACGTCGCCTTGTTTGAAAGCAGGCACGGTAATACGGACAATATCGTTTCCATCGGCGTTGAGGATGCCCGGAACCTTCGTTATAGGGATAATACAGCCGACCTGGTCCTGCTCAACGGTCCTCTGTACCATCTTCCCGCAAAAGAGGAAAGGCTGCAGGTCTTGCGGGAAGCAGGAAGGGTGTTGAAGCCCGGTGGCCGGCTGTTGGGTTTTACTATCTCCAGGTTTGCCGGACTTCACTATGCGCTGTCATCGAGGGAAGTTTTTAATGATGATTATTTCGAAATGGTCCTCGGGGAAGTTAGAACGGGGTTCAGGGATAACCGTAATTTGAAAAATAAGACTTTTATCAGCGCCTATTTCCATTTGCAGGAAGAGATCGAAGATGAATTCAGACAGGTCGGATTACAGGTAACGGGTTCTTATGGTGTGTTAGGTCCGGCCGGAAATATGCCGGACCTGGAAGAGGTGATAAAGGACGAAAAAAAGAAGGAAAGATTGCTTCTGACAGCTGAACTGATGGAGCAGTACCCCATGCAAAGTCATAAGATAATGACGGTGGGAATAAAATGATCATATGCAAATGGAAGTTGTACATCGGTCCATAGAGAACTCCCTGAACTTTGGAGTATTCCACGATACCCGGCAAGTGGGTTTTGCACGGATCGTTTCGGACTTTGCTACCGTTGCCTACCTGGGAGATGTGTTTATCGATGAGGGGCACCGTGGAAAGGGGCTATCCAAATGGCTGATGGAAGGGGAATGTATAAAGGAGAATTAGGGTATTTCCACGGTTTTTTTTGCAGGCGGAATGAAATAACTTGCCGGAGCGGAACAAAAAACCTATTCTATGCCAATCAAAGATTATGGCGTCCTTAAAGGAAAAGCCTCCCAACGCATCTTAGCTACAAAGAACAGCGAGCACTACCAGATCCTTATCAATGAGGGCGACGATCCTCACCGTATAGCCATCAACACCCAGTCGAGCGAAGCGCCCAGCCAGGTACTGTTCTATGCGGACGATGATTTTCACCATGCCATTACCGATGCGCTCCTGCAGGCGGGTCTGCCGGATGCCTTTACCCCCCTTCCTTCCAAACCTGACGGTCTGGCGCTGGATTTTATCCGCGGTAATTTATTCGACGTAGCACAGATGGTCCCTCTGCCCTCCAACGTTCCGGGGGACAATAACGACCTCAATGACAAACTGGACCTTTTTGTACAGCAGGCCATTGCGGATGATGATGCCGTCGTCTATGCGTTCGGGCAGCATTGGGTGGACACCAAACCAGATCAGTATTTCCCGGAGATCGACCCCAGCACAGGCATACATGATATACATATGAACCAGGGTAATCCCCCCGGCAATTATTTAAAGGACAACGGTCCCTACCAGGATGGCGGGCTCATTTTCCACTTTCCTTCCCGGGGCCGGTGGGCAGCCGTCTTTACCGCCTTCCAATCCCAGTCCTTCCATACGGATGATGTAACGGGCAACCCGCTGAACAATCTGTCGCCAACCGACCCGGGACAACCCGAGAACGACACGCCCCTCAGGATCATTGCCGCCATGGTAAATCCCAAAGGCGACGATCCCGGAAAGGAATATGTTATCCTGCTAAATAAAGGCGCTGTGGATATCAATCTTTCCGGCTGGCAGATAGCCGACAAACAAAAGAAGAAGGATACCCTTGGCAATCTCACCGTCCCGGCAGGCGATACGCTAAAAGTAAAGCTCACCGGCAATGGTGCGCAATTATCTCAAAAAGGCGGTATCATCACCCTGTTGAATAAGGACGGTCTGAAAGTGGATGGGGTGACCTATACACAGAAAGACGCGCAACAGGAAGGCGTGCTGGTCGAATTATAACAGACGATCATTTCAGACTCCAGTCATCTGTCCGGAAAGGAGCAACAGGAAGACCTTCTGTATTGTAAAGATCGCCGATCACCCAATCCTTCCATGCATAACGGGCAGCCACGGGTGTACTGACGCTGTCGGACCAGACGATGATACCATTCCCGGTGATCTTTGCTTTTGCAGGATAGAATACTTTATCGTCACCTGCCACTTCAAAAGCCGTCAGCGTTTTTCCAAAAGAGGTGAGGCCGTTGGACGCATCGTTAAAACTAATGGCAATGCCATCCTTTTCGGCCTTCATGCTGCGATAGGTTGGACTGATATGAGGCAGTCCAACACGGTTATAGGTATCCGCCAGGGCCCAGCAGGCCAGACGCTCGCTGATGACGGTTTTATCCGCGGGATGAATACTCCGCTGCTCGCCCGCATCCACGCTCACCACCATGCCGGCATGAGGAATACGAGGCAGCGCTTTTAGCTGAGCCTCCCGAAGGGGGGCTGCCGGACCCAGTTTGTCGTTGTAGCCATAGGGTGCTATCTGTACATAATAAAAAGGCCAGTCTCCCCTACCCCAAAGCCGTCGCCACTCTTTCACCATGGTCACCAGCAGGCTGTCATAGACGTCGGGGTTCGGTCTGTTTTGCTCACCCTGGTACCAGATGACGCCTTTTATACCATAGCCCACCAACGGATGGACCATGGCGTTGTAGAGCACGGTGGGCTCATTCTTAAAGATCTTTGCCGTGTCATCCGCATTCAGCACCTTAATACCCGGGAACGATGCCAGGCTCTGCTGATCCATCCACGCCTCGATGACAGTTCCACCCCAGGTGGTCATGATGACGCCCACGGGTACTTTTAGCTTTTCCTGCAATATCTTCGCATATTGATAACCGACAGCGCTGAAGTCTGTTACGCTGGCGGTATTGGCATCCTGCCAGCCTGTGGCCTTGCAGTCCGTCTGTGGTGTCCGGGACTGCGCCCTTTCCAGCCGGAAAAGACGTATCTGCGGGTTGTCGGCATCCATCAGCAATCGCGTCGATCCCAGTACAGGCTGGTTCTTAAAGCCTTTCACGGGCATTTCCATATTGGACTGACCGCTGCATAACCAGACCTCGCCGATGAGGATATTGTTCAGCGTCACGGCTTTCCCATCAGAGAACCTGATACTATAGGGTCCCCCGGCCCCCGGTGTCTTTACCATTACTTTCCATGCTCCGTCCCCACCGGCCGTAACTCCATATACTTTATGATCCCAGGAAGGGACCACCGTCACCTTCGATCCGGCTGTCGCCCTTCCCCACAACAATACGTCCGATTGCCGCTGTAGCACCATATTCGAAGCAATGATGGCAGGCAGGCTAACCTCCCCAAGACCAGCCAGCGAACAGCAGAGAAGAACCAATAAAAATACACTACGCATATTAGAAGAATTCAGGTAACAATGATTTTGCGACAGCCCTCGCAGCAGCCGCCTCTCCCTCATCTATCCATTTATAAGGCCATCGCAGACGAGTGCCGACGCTGCCCCATCCTCCCACCGCCGCCAGGAATTTGTCGAGGGCGGGATTGGAATAACCGGCCTGTTTAAAGGGCAGGATACAACGATCGAAAAATTCCCCGATGCGCTGCTGTATGCGCAGCGCCTCCGCCAGGTCGGTTTGCATCAGCCGCCACCAGTCCTGCGAACCCGCGGGGCTCAGACAGGCTACATTGGAATAAGCGCCGGCAGCCACTTCCTGCTTTACGCCCGTCGCCAGCAAGTGCCCCGGGACAAATACCGACAGGTCATTTGCAAAAGGCCGCATGGCTGCATACCACCGGTGATCCCCTGCCCCTGTTTTAACCCCGATCATCTGCGGCACAGCGGCTGATAACAAAGCAAGCTCATGTGGCTGTAGCACCGACTTTGCATGAGGTGGATTATACAATACTAGCGGAATATTCTCCGCGGCTTCGGCTATACGGCGTAAAAAGGGGGTCCGTTCGTCCGGGCCAGCCGCCACCCAGTCGGGCAGGATGACCTGAAAAGCCGAAGGCCGCAATGCGATGGTTCGGCGCACTCTTTCCAACATAACGACAGGACTTGGATGGCTGGCGCCGATCTGGAAAGGTATACCGCTGCGATGACATTTCTCTGCCATCAGCTCCTGCACCCGGAGAAACTCATCTTCCGTCTGATTGTGAAACTCTCCTGCGGTGCCGTTGGAATAGATACCGTCCGGTCCGACAGATATAAGCAGGTCCAATTCCTCCCCTAATTTATCATAATTGATATGCTCATCCGCATCGATAGGCAATAATAATGTTCCCCAGTTCCCGCGAAGATTTCCTGCTGTCAGCGTACTCATGGCGCCAGTGGTTTTAGCTCATCCCAACCAATCGTTGCGAACACAATGCCCTCATACGGCCGCAGTTTACCCGCCTCGTAAAGACAAGATAACCGTCCGTCCGGCAATATAGTCAAACACGAATACGCGGAGGGGCCTTCATACAACAGCCGTTGTAATGGCCATGTCCGGCCATCGTCATAGCTGACTCTCACGGTCATATTGACCCGTCCTATAGCGCTTGCGGGATTCGAAAAGGCCAGCCCCTGTCGCCCGTCAGCAGCCCGAAAGGCCAGCAGGTTGCCTTCACACACCGGCTCGACCAACGTACTGTCGGGCACGGCAGACGAGAATTTCCTGCCGGCATTCCTGCTGATGGCGATCTGTCTATACCGCGTCTTACCCGTATTACGCATATTCAGCATCAGACGGCCATTGGAAAGCTCCGCCACGGTGGATTCATTGGTACTGTCCTGCGCAATCCCGCCCAGTGTCCAGGTTTTGCCATGATCATCTGACCAGATAACATGGGAATAATTTCTTCCGGCGCCTGCCTCTTCATGGTTGCAGGGAATGACCAATCGTCCCTTCTTCCGGCCCCGGATGATCTGTATCCCCCGGCCCGGGCCTGTGGCATACCACGTCCAGTCCGGCAGCTTTACGCTGGCCGTGATCTCTCTGGGCACGCTCCAGCTGCCCCCATCATCAGTTGACGACAACATAAAGACCCGCCGCGTATTGACAGAACTACGGTTCTTGATAGCCTTTTCCTTGTCAGCGCCCCAATTCCAGGTAGACAACAAAATAACAGTACCTGTCGTCTCATCAACCACAGGCGTGGGATTACCACAGGTATTGGTCGAGTCATCCCATATCACACGCAGAGGCCCCCAGGTCCTGCCGCCATCTTCTGAACGCCGGACCACAAGATCGATGTCCCCCGCGTCACCACAGTTGTTCTTCCTTCCTTCGGCAAAAGCAAGCACAGCGCCATGCTGTGTCGTGATCAGCGAGGGTATGCGAAAACAGCTATATCCGTCTTCTCCATTCTTAAAAATATAATTCAATCCCGGCGCCTGTGCATGGACAGCGGCGGACAACAACACGCCAGCCGCCGTCATCGCCCCAACTTTCCGGGCCGCGCCCAGGCTGAAGAGATAACCGAATAGCAAACATCCGGCCACGGCGAACAACGGGTACAGGAAAAAGTTCACCACCCCGGAACGCTGCAGGAAATAAAGCCCGATGCTGCTCAGTACAAAGCCAGCCAGAATACCCCGGCTGTTGATACGAGGGAAAAAGATACCCGCTGTGAACATGCCTGCCAGACAGCCGCCGAATAATCCGATGATCTTCAGGTATTGATCCCAGATAGAGGGGTTCTGAAGATAGACCAGGTAACAGGCGATGCCGCATCCCAGTATGCCCAGCATTACCGTAAACCATTGGGCAAATCGGAGACATTGCCTGTCAGAAGCCTGTTTATAATAAGTTCTGTAAAAATCCGTCGTCACCACCGTGGCGATGGAGTTCATGCTGCTGCTGATGGTGGACATGGTGGCTGCAAACAAACCCGCAATTACCAGCCCCGAAAGCCCTGCGGGCAGCTGCTGCGAGATAAACCAGGGAAATACATCGTCCGTGCGGCCGTTGGGATCTAAATTCCCCGGATATTGACGGTAAAAGTACCAAAGGGCCGTACCTACTCCAAAGAAGATGATCGAGGCGGGGATCACCATCAACGCATTTGTATAGATGCTCCGGCGTGCTTCTCCTTCGGTAGCCGTGGTGAGATAACGTTGTACTACCACCTGATCGGATGTATAGGTCACCAGGTTGGTAAGCAGGGCGCCGACGGCCACTACCCAGAGGACAGGCTGTGAGATGCTCCATCCCAGGTTAGCCACACGAAATTTGTCCCGGGCAAATGCTTCCTGTAAAAAGCCGGAAAAGCCCCCCTCCGTATGCGAAGTAATAAAAAAGAAGCTGGCCAGCGCGCCACCCAATAACACAAACACCTGCATGACCTCGGTCCAAACGACGGCTTCGATGCCGCCGGCCACACTGTAGGCGGTGGTAACCAGTGTGGTCAGCAGGATGCAGGTAAAAATATTGATGCCTGTCACGGTGCTGAGCACAAGGGCAGGCAGGTAGATCACTACTCCCAGCCGGCTAAGCTGGAAGATAACAAAGGTCAGGCTGCCCAAAATTTTTACCCGGCTGTCGAAACGGATGCGTAAATACTCATACACGCTGGTGAGCTTTAGCCGTCTGAAATAAGGCAGATAAAAGAAAGTGACGATGGGCGCTATCGCAACGATCATAATGTTGTTCATAATATAGGTCCAGTCGGTAGCATAGGCTTTTGCAGGAATGGCGATAAAGGTAAGGGCGCTGAGCTTGGAGCCGAAAATGCTGAGGCCCGCGGCCCACCACGGGATCCTCTGCCCCCCCAGGAAAAAGTCCCCTGTTGTCTTACCCATATTCCTCGAAACCCAGATGCTGATGCCGATGACCAGGGCAAAATAACAGGCGATCACCGTCCAGTCCAGCCCTCTGAACTTCCCGGAAGGCTGATGAGGTGTAGCCACAAGCACCCGCCGGCTGCGCACGCCGGGACGGGCTTCACCGCCGGCAAGGATGACCTGATCGTTCCAGACCACCAGAGGCGTGGTGACAGGAGCATAAGTGCTGGAATAGGGGTTCGCCGCCGCATCGGGCCTCCTGTCAACAGGCATCTTACCTATCACCGACCAGACTCCCGTGATGGTATTAAAAGCCAGCATCTCATCGCTGAATCCGGGGTGATCATTCTTCAACTCCCTCGTCATAGCCGCCTTCGATCCATCATCTCCGCCAAAAAGGACCAGGTGAGACTGCCCCGCCTGATAGGCCGGCGTAGGCGCCGCAGCCAGGGGATGAGGCAGGTCGGCCACCCGTACCCATCCTTTTCCCGGCTGGTATTTCCAACAATCTTTTAAATATTCCCTTGTGGAATCCTTCATGTGCACACCTCCAAAAATGTATACCTCATTCTCACCGGCGCCGGCTGCCGCCAGCGTACGGGAAGGGCCGGGCAATGGAGGAAGCATTTCCCATTTCTTTACAGATGCGGCAAGGTCGAGACTCCAGAAACAATTTTCTGTACCTCCGCCCAGAGCATGTATAGCGCCGGCCACATAGATACGATTATGCAAAAGTACCCCGCATCCATTCGCTATCGGTGCAGGCAACCACGGCAGTTCCTCGGACACCACCCGCCCTCCGCGGTAACGTAATATGAACGCAGCAGCATACTCCCGTTCTGCATCTCCTCCACCCAGACATATCAATCCGCCTGCGCCCGTGATCGAGATGCCATATCCCAGGGGACGGGGAAGTCTGCCGGCAACCGACCAGGAGCCGTGTGGTTGCCGGAGGACATAGATCTTATCATACCAGGTCTTGGTGCCGCCCGTCCAGGGTCTTCCGTCACCGGGGAAGTTGGTCCCCCCGGCCAGGATAAGCGCACCGTTGCTTACACCTGCAAAAGCGCCGGCAAGCCCATCTGCATCCGGCAAGGGACTGACTTGTTCCCAGTAAAAAAAGTTCTTTTCCTGTGGTGTCTGGCTACGACTGGTCATTACTGATAGTGATAAGAATGCCAAAAAGATTTTCTTCAATATGCTCATGCAGGATATTTAATTTTTCGCGAGCCTACCTTGTCAAAAAAGGACAGGGCATCCAGCTCTCTGTAAAATTCGTCGAAACTTTCCTTATCCAGGGTGGCCAGCGGCAGACGGCAGGGCCCCATATCCCAGCCCAACATCTGCATGATAGCTTTCTGTCCCGGGATGGGCGGATATTTCAGCAAGATACGGATCACTTCTACAAGGTAGGCATGTTGCTGACGGGCAGTTTCCATATCGCCTTTTTGGAAAGCTTCCATGGTATGCAGGTACAGCGGTGCGGCAAATGTATATGTACTGCCGATGGCAGCCTTTGCACCCGCCGCCAGCGCCGGCAGCAACAGTTCGTCCACTCCGTACAGGATGTCGAACTTGCCCTGGCTATAATTCAGACAGGATTGATACTCCTGGATAGTGGCCGCCGTATATTTTATACCCGCCAGGTTGGGTATGCGCCGTCCCCCCAGCCGGAGGAACTCGATCATGTCCATGCCTACGCCGGTGAGATGGGGAATATGATAGTAATAAAAAGGCAGGCCGGGCGCTCCGCCGGCGATGTCCGCCATGCAGTCCACAAGATTCTCTACGGAAGATGGTTTGAAGTAAAAAGCCGCGACGGCCGAGAATGCGTCGGCGCCGATGGCGGCTGCATGAGCAGCCAGTTCCTTTGCTTCGGCAATACAACTGTGGCCCACATGTACAATGATCAACAGTCTTCCGCCGGCAGCCTTGACAAAGGCTTCTGCTACCAGCTTCCGTTCATCCAGGGTCATATTGGGGCCTTCCCCATTGCTGCCGCAAACAAATATGCCGCGGACGCCATCCTGCACCAGTTTGTCCACCAGGGGCGGGATCAGGCTTATATTCAGGGAGCCATCTTTATAGAACGGAGTAAATGCCGCCGCGATCAATCCTTCAATTTTGTTCATAGTTATTGTTTAGCGATGTTTTGTTTTCTCTCTTCCCTGTATAAAGCACCCATTTTTAGTACCCATCCGTTTGGTTCAATTTGCTGTTGCCCCCCAGCACGGTGGAATTCAACGGCCAGTACAACGGTGTGGTCTTCCCCACCAGGTTGGGTACATATTGGTAGACATTGATGACGCCTTCTTTATGAAAGCGCACGAGGTCATACCAGCGTTTGTTCTCAAAAAATAATTCTCTTCCCCTTTCATTCAATATTTCTTTTTCCACGGTCAGCTTATCCGTCGCTCCGGTGTAATCGCCATTGCCGGCCCGCTGACGGACCTTGTTCAGATATGCGATAGCCGAATCCGTATTAGGCGCGGACAGGGCGGCGAAGGCTTCCGCCTTCATCAGATAGATATCCGCAAGCCGGTACATGATGATATCATTGTCCGATACCCTGTCGTCTGTGTATTTTGTCCCGGGGTACTTTGTGATCCAGGAGATCTTCGGCCCTGAGGCTTGTCTTTCCGTCACCCATGTATAAGGGATGCGCTTGTCATTAGGATTCGCGCTGAAAAGCCCCCTTGACAGGGGGCTGATCTGGTAGGCACCCTGGCCATTACTGGTGGTCAGTACATACGGTAGGCTGTCCAGGTTAAGTGCACCCTGTACACCCGCTGTAAAATAAGGCAAAGCATTAAGGCCATAGTTGGCTCCCGTCTCATCCCGCAAATAAAAGGCCGCCAGGGCCACTTCGGGGTTGGCCGATGCACGAGGCTGCGTCACATTCTTAAAATCTGTGTTCAGTGACAGACCTGTTGACTGCACTTCGTTGATGGCCGCAATAGCATTATTGAGGGCGGCATCTCCACCGCCCAGCACCTTGGCGCTCCAAAGGTTGGCATCCGCCTTTAGCGCCTGCACCGATCCGTAAGCAAAGCGATATTTGGAAGCATAGGTTTTGGGAGAAAAGTTGCTCATGGATTTGAGGAGCAGGATGGCGCTGTCCAGGTCGGAATTCACCTGTTTGATAACGTCTGTAGCAGGCGAACGGGCCAGCAGCGGCACCTTATCGTCTACCACTGCCTGCAGCATCAGCGGCGCATCGCCGATGATACGGGTAAGATGAAAAAAGAAATAGGCCCGGAGACTATAGGTTTCTGCCAGTATCCGCGCCTTCGTGTCAGGGGCATCGGAAAAGCTAAAACCCTTGATCTTATACAGCAGCAGGTTACAGTTGCCGATGGCCTTATACCAGGCGTTGTAGTCGAGCGCTCCCGTGGAAGGAGAGATGATTTGCGACCAGGCTGTCGTAAAACGGGAATTCAGCGCCGGTATCAGTTCCTCACTTCTTTCCGTTCCATAAGTGACATTGTTCGCCAGACTGCGCATCTGGGTATAGATCCCTACTACATAAGGCTCGAAATCACCCTGACTGGTGAAATAGTTCTGGTCGGTGATGTTGGACTGAGGAGTTACTTCCAGCATCTTCTTACATCCCGTAGCCAGCATTGATAAAGCGGCGGACAAAAAGAATATATTGACAAGCTTTTGCATATGGTAATATTTTTAAAATTTCAGGGTAGCGCCTAAGGAATACTGTCTTGGACGGGGATAGCCGCCGCCGTCGACACCTGTGTAAGTCTCGGGGTTGAAACCCTTATAGCCCGTGATATAGCCAATGTTGTTCACACTGGCAAAGACATTCAATCCCACTATATGTGCTCTGCGGAGCAGGTCCTTTGGTATATCGTAACCGATGGATATCTCCCGGAAGGCGAGAAAGTCGCCCTTCTGGATCATGGTCGATACGTCGGAAGAATAGGTGTAGTTGGTGCCCAGCGAGGCGTTGCGGAGATAGTTACGTTGCCCGAAATCATAGTCTGCAAAAGAGAAGCGGGCGTATTTTTTACCTACATCTCCTTCCTTCTGCCAGATATCGGGGCCTAGCGCTTCCCTGGGCGCGCCTTCGTTATAAGCACGTCCTTGTCCCAGACTGCGGGCCAGTGCGCCATTGCTGATCATGTGCCCCAGGGCATAGTCCATGGTGATGCGCATGGAGATGCCTCTCCAGGAAAAGGTATTTTGCATACCGCCAAGAATGCTGGGCGTGCGATAACCCATAAAGACCTGGTCCTTCTGATCGATGACCCCGTCCCCATTGACATCGGCGAAAATATAGTCACCGGCATGTTTGCCAACAGTGATGCCTGAAGGGGATGCCAGGTTATCCTTGATCTTTGCATTCCAGGCAGCGGCTTCCGCGTCGGTGGAGAATACGCCCAGCACCTTGAAGGCCCAGATGCCAAAGGGACGTTCACCTTCCGCATATCCTCCCTGTTCTATATTTTGCTTGGTGCCGGGATCCCATACCACCTGGCCGTTCTGCCGGTTCCTGGGGTGACCATTGGCAGGTAGTTTCGTTATCACCGTGCGGTTAAAGGCAAAAGAGAAATTCGTTTTCCAGCTAAAAGCGCCGGCATGGATAACCTGTGCTTCCAGCCCTATTTCCACGCCCCTATTGCGAAGCGTGCCGTTATTATAGGTAATGCTGGAGAAAGGCGCTTCCGAAGGAAGGGGTTTGGAGTCCAGCCGGTCCTTCGTCAATTTATTATAATAATCCACTACCAGGTTGACCCTGTCCTTGAACAGGCCTATTTCAGCAGCCAGGTCCGTCGTCTCCGTAGTTTCCCATTTTAGATTGGGGTTGGCAAGATTGCCGCGGAGGATACCCGAGTTTTGCGCATATTGTGTGGCTGAATAGCCGCCATAAGTGTCGGTGAGGTCCAGGTCGCTGAGACCGGCCTGACCCCAACTGGCTCTCAGTTTCAGGGTGCTGACAGACGTCACATGCCAGAATTTCTCCCGGGCGACATTCCAGCCCACGGCCGCTGATGGGAAAAGCGCATATTTATTTTCCGGTGCAAAATTTGAGAAGCCGTCGTAACGTAGCGAGCTGCTAAAAAGATACTTTCCGTCATAGTCATAGTTCATCTGACCAAAATAGCTGGCAGAACGCTGTTCCGATAATGTAGTACCCAGGTCAGTGACATTGGTAAAGACCGTGCCGCTGATGCTGGTAGTAGAAGGCTCGGCAATGGTAAAGACATAATCGTTGCTGGCCCGCTGGGTGCCTATCGTCACCGTATTGCCTGTCTTGCGGGTGTAGTTGAAGCCGGTCAACGCGGTAAAATGATGATTGATGCCCAGGTTAAAGTCGTACTGGAGGATTTGGTCCGTCATCAACTGCCGGGTGTTATTGATATTCTCGTTCTTCTGCCGCTGCGTGGAAGGCTGTACCTCGTCGGCAGGTGTTGCCTTACGCATGAACATATACGTGTAGTTCTGCGCATAGTAGGATACGGAAGGCTTAAAGTGCAGTCCGGGAATAATGGTCCAGTCGCCGGCGACCCTGTTGACAAACCTTTCGGTGGATACCCGGGTCTGGTCGTATTTCAAGGTATGGAATCGGTTGACTACCGTCCACAACTCACCCACCGTGGGGTCGCCGTTGTCTTTGAAGATACGGATCAGCGGTGTGATACGTGTGCCCCGGATCAGCTCGTTCACAAAGCCGGCAACATAGTTGGGCAGGATGTTCTGGTAGTTAGCCATGATGTCCAGTTTGAAATTGTCAGTCGGCCTGTAGCTGAGATTTCCCAGTACATCATAGCGTTTGTAGTTCGTACCGACAAAGGTGCCCGCCTGGTTGATATAGTTGGCGCTGACGAAATAGCTGGCCTTGTCGCTGCCGCCGTCGACGGAAATATTCTCGTTGTTGGTGACACCCGTGTTCCACAGCAGATCCTGGTAATGGTTGTCCGCATACAGGAGCTTGGTGCCCGGATTGATGGGGTCGTCCATCGTCTTCCATCCTTTCTTTAGCAGGCCGTCTACATAGTCCTGCCCTTCAATAGCCACGATATTGTCATAAAGGGCGGTGAGGTTGATGTCCTTGCCGTATTGTCCCTTGGCCGTATATACCTTGGTGCCGGCGGAAAAGCCGCCCTTGTTGAGCAGGTTGTCCTTGTTCAGTGCGTCGTGCGTATTGAACACCGTGGTGCGTGCCAGCCGAAGGTATTGCTCGGCATTCATATAGTTCAGCGTCCGCGAATTGGTTTCCCAGGTAGTGCGATGGTTCATCGTTAAAGTCATCTTCTTGTTGTATCTACCGCTCTTCGTCTTTACCACTATGACCCCATTGGCTCCCTGAGCTCCATAAATGGAAGTAGCGGCCGCATCCTTCATCACCTGCAGCGATTCGATGTTGAAAGGATTGACATCCGCCATGGGTCGGAAGACCCCGTCCACGATCACCAGGGGACTGGTGGCGTCGCTGCTGCCGACGGCATTGCCGCTGCTATTGCCAATGCCCGTCCCATACACATTCAGCTTGGTACCGCCCCGGATGATGATATTCACAGGCGAGGCGCCTGGCTGGCCGGAGCTGACGGGGACTGATACCCCGGGCAGTTTGCCCTGCAAGGCCAGCACCGGGTTGGGGCTGGAGACATCCTTCATTTCCGCCATGTCCAGTTTGCTGACGGCAGCAGTAGTCTTCGCCCGGCTTTGCTGTGTGTACCCTACGATGATGACGTCCTGCATGGCCTCCGTGCTGCGGTTAAGTATAACGGAGATCTCATGCTGCTCCGCGCTCACTATAACCTGTTGCGAAGCATACCCCACGGCCGAGATGACCAACGTGACCCGTGCGGCAGGGATCGCCAGGCTAAAAGCCCCCGATGCATCCGTGGTAGTAGCCTTTTTCTGACCCTTTACGATGATGCTGACCCCTTCCAGACCTTTGCCCGTACTGTCGACGACCTTTCCTGTGAGAGGCCCTGTCTGTCCGAAGGATTGCCGGGTGAGAAATAATACTGCGATCAGGATGAGCGACCGCAGCGGAAGGAGAAATGATAAACTTTTCATACGCAGTTGAATCGTTTTGAAAACAGTTGATAAAATGTTTTGGGAAGGATAAAGTATATTAGTAGTTATGTCCTACATAACAAATGTAGAAATAAAATCCCTTTCCTGCCAAAAAAAAATTTGGACGGCCGGGCTGGAATGCCTGTTACTTCCCCCTATTTAGAGGATTTATTTTAGTTTGGCAAAATGATGCTCCAGGTGCTGCAGCATCCCCTGGCGGAACTCCTCCTTGGAGCCATGCTTTAATATCTCTACCAGGTCGAGATGGGATACTTTGCCGATGATGGGGACTTTTTCAAGGCTGACGAGGTAGCCGAAAACAGGGAGTAGCATGTTTTGAAAACGCTGTAGCGTCTCATTCCCCGTCATTTGGTATATCTTTCCGTGAAAGGCTATTTCATTCTTGATGCGAAAGGTCTGTCGGCCGCTGGTCACCTTTTGGTTCCTGGCTATCTGCTCCAGTTCTTCCACATCCTTTTTTGTCTTGCGGAGGTAAAGGAGGTCGGCCAGCCCCACTTCAAGGGTAAGACGGATCTCAAAAATATCCTGGAGCGTGCTTTCACCGATGATAAGAGGGTCCAGCACCCTTTCAAAAGAACTGAGGATATCCGGGCGGGACAGTACCATCCCCCTCTTCTTCTTTGTCTCCACCATGCCCAGCATACGCAGCCGGCTGAGCGCCTCCCGCACCACATTCCTGCTCACCCCCAACGATTGAGCGATCTCCAACTCCTTGGGCAGTGGGTCCCCCGGCTTAAAGGATTTCTCCTTTAGGTATTCCCTTAACCGGATCTCCACCACATCCGCCATGGTCTTCTGGACGATGGGACCAAGTTCCTTATTCAACACGTTGTTCGCCATGCAGGTGTAATTTCCTCAAATATCGTTTAAATGTAGGACAAATTACATCTTCTCCCCCACGCTGTGAAAAAACCGTATCTTACCTCAAAATTCTTCCCGTGACCTTCATCACCCTCATCGGTCTGCTGGCCGCGGCCTGCACCACCTTCTCCTTTCTTCCCCAGGCAATAAAGACCATCCGCACAAAGGACACCCAAAGCATATCCCTGTCAATGTATGCGCTATTCACCTTCGGGACCCTGCTTTGGCTCCTCTACGGCATATTCACGGACAACCTTCCCGTCTATCTTGCTAATGGGATCACGCTCCTGTTCGCTCTGATCATCCTGGGGTATAAGGTGAGGTATAAATAGAGGAATGCCTGTTCATCGGCAGGCGGGGATTCAAAAAGCATTTTTATCCCCTTTGATCGTTACATACCCGGTAAGGAGGATAATACGGATATCCAGCCAGGAACTCCAATGTTCAAGATACCAGATATCATGTTCTATGCGCTTGCGCAGTTGGTCCTCCCGCTTGATCTCCCCCCGGAACCCGTTGACCTGTGCCCAACCTGTAACCCCGGGTTTGACAAAATGACGGATCATATATTGCCCCAGGATCTTCGAATACGTTTCAGTATGCTGCAGCATATGGGGCCGGGGCCCTACCACCGACATAGCGCCCGCCAGCACGTTGAAGAACTGCGGCAGCTCGTCCAGGTTGGTCTTACGGAGGAATTTACCCACCGGCGTGATACGGCTGTCGCCCCGGGTTACCTGTTTCGTATGGGCGTCTTGATTGACGGCCAGGCTCCGGAATTTGATGACCCTGAAAGGCTTGTTATCCTTGCCTGAGCGCCATTGCCGGAAGAACACAGGCCCGGGCGAGCTCAACTTGATAAGTATGGCAAGTAATGGCGTTAGCCAGGAGAGCACAAAGACAATGACGACAAGGCTGAAGACGATGTCAAAAACACGCTTCCTGATACTATTACTCAGGTCTTCCAGCGGCTCGGGTCGCAGGGAAAGAATAGGCAGCTCGTCCAGGTATTCCAGATGCGTATCCCGGTTGACATACAGCTTGAGATCGGGTACGAATTTGAATCTGATAAGGGACTTCTCCGCCGTCTGAGCCATATCATAGATGGAGGAATTCGTCTCTGGCGAAATAGTGGAATATATCTCGCTGATCCGGTTGTTGATGGCATAGTTGATGCACTCGTCGATGTCACCGATGATGGGCCGGTCTGACAGCTCATGGATATGACGCGGGTCTTCGAAATAACCTTCCACGGAGAGCCGGCCATCTTTCTCCGTAAAATTATAAGCCAGCTTTTTGGCAACGGTATTATACCCCACAATGACGACCTTCCTGATAGACTTATTCTTCTTCTGTCTGTAGAAAGCCCTTGCTATAAGCCCTCCCCTGGCAGCCAGCAGGATCGTACAAAAAGCGGCAAAACTTATCATGACGAATATCCTGGAATAGGCAAAATGGTAAAGAAAGATAAAGCAGATCATTACCACGATGAACAGTATCATCGTCTTCATCGTGCGCCGGGCAAACAGGTCGAGGTCCAGGCTGGCATTGTCAAGATACAGGGCCGTGGAATAAGAGGCCAGCAGCCATACCATATTGGCCACAATGAACAGGACCATATACTGATGCTCCGCACCTGTCTGTACCTTATTGGTGCTGAGTACCAGCACAAAATAAACAATGTTCAATGCCAGCAGATCGACACAGACGAAGAAAAATCGAAAAAGGTTGCTGGAGCGGCTGTTCATGATGTCTCGTTTTAATGTGCCCGATAAAATGTCTTTGTCAGCTTAAGGATGACCCCGCCCGAATTATTCAGCAGCTTGCCGTTGTCCAGGGCCGCGAGACAACCAAGACTATACCCATTGCCCAGGGACCTGCTGACTTCCAGGAAGGAGGAGAACTGTGATACTTCCTGCCAGATACCGAAATGGGGAGGTACATATAGCCGGCCTGTGGAATGTCCGTATATGCTGGTGCCGAAAGTGCCGTAATTCCTGGAATAGGATAATTTCACCGTGAAGTACCAGTTGTCGACAGCCCCCTGGGCGCCAAGATGAAAAGCCACCACCCGGTTGTTATTAAAATAGTCAGTGGAATCGTTTGGCAGTCCCGCCCGGGTGCTGGTCCGGGTGCTGATAAATGGGTTGCCAAGCCCTATCCCTTTATAGGACCACCCCTGCGCATATTCATAGTTGTTATAGTAGTTCTCGTCGCCGGAGGGCGTGTACCTGGAATCGGGGTACCCCCCCTGGTTCTTTGAACAAAAGAACTCAAAGAGCAGCTTGCTCCAATGGAACAGCTCGCCATTGTCCTCCTTATTGGTGATGGAAATACCATGCAGCCCGTCCCTGAGATTGGCCAGGTGGTAGAGGGCCCCCTCATCGTAAAAGTTTTGCCGGTAGACAGAGAGCCGCACATCCCCAAAGTCATAGTCCAGCCCCATGTCGATGGAACCAAGGTGGTTGCCGAGCTTGGAATAATTATAGGTCTTCCCGACGACGGCATATAGAAAGGACTCCCATCCGGAAAGCTTAAAGCCCGGACCGAACACCCGCCGCTCATCACCCCAGAACACCTGGTGATTGATCCCTCCATAGAGCTTCAGGGCCCATTGCGGCCTGCCCAGTCGTACATACAGGGAAGATTGGTGGAAATAAGTATTGGCGCCCCTGGCAAGATGTCCATATTGAACGGGTGTTTCTCCCACCCAGCCATAGGCGAAATTGCCTTTGAAAGCCAACAGGTCCTTTAACCAGGGCAGCTGGAAATATTCAGGAATGGAGACTTGTACTTTGGGAATACCCAGGGCACTTCCTGAAATGGCAAAAGCGCCGGAAGACAAGGTGGTGTCCACCAGTCCCATGATCTCTTTCGTACGACCGGCCTTCAGTTCGAAGACACCAACCCTGAGCTTCATATAACCTTCGATAAGCGTGGCGCGGGCCGTAGTTCCCAGATCGCCTCTTACCTCCAACGCTCCCCCCCAGTCTATGAGCCGGGTGCGGGGACTGTCATAATTGATATGTACCGCAGCGATGACAGCCCCCGAACTTCCGGGCAACGGGATGCTTCCGAATTGACCCGCACGGAACCAGAACGGGGTATTGTGTGCAGTAGCCAGTATACCCTGTACTTCCACGCTGCCGTCGACAAGGTTGGGTCTTATTTGCGCCTTGCCTTCGACGCAGAGAAGCCCCCATCCTACCAAAAAAAGAAAATAAACCTTCATTTTAGTAGTTTTCAATCATACTTCTTGTTACCGCCTCCTTATAAGTCTTGTGTATCAGGCTAAGATCAGCATACATGCTCTTCAGCCGTTCGTTCTCTTCTTCCAGCTGCCGCAGACGTTCTTCCGACGGCTGTCCCCCCCTCTTCAGCCTGAATACTTCCACCCCTTTTTGCACAAAGTTCTTCTCCTTATACGCCTCGATCATAAATCGTATGTACTGACCGTTGATATCCTCCCAGGAATAAGTGGTCTTTATCTTACGGTGGTTGTTAAATATTTTCAGCCGGGCCTCTTCGCTGTTCTTCTCCGTGGTTTCCACCATCTGTCTCACCTCTGCAGCATTGGAGAAATAAGTGGCGTCATTGCCCAGGATGGAAAAATTGAAAATATTTTTATTGGCGCAGATATAAGAATTGGAGGACATGGCTTCCAGCAGAGAAGGATTGGTGCCGCCAACAGAATGTCCATGGAAGTAGATATTGGAAAAATAACGCAGGTTGTTGAGGACACGCATGTCGTAGATGCCGCCGATAAAACGGACCTTTTCACAATGTGCGAACTTCTGCTTGAGATAAACTCCATAGGCGGTGTTGTGATTGCCAATGACCAGGAAGCTCCTCGTGCAGGCCGTGGCGGAGCTCACTCCTTCCAGGATCGTTTCAATATTGTTCTCGGGCTCCAGCCGGGCGATGAGCATATCGTATGCATATTCCTCCACGCCGTACTGTGCCAGCACGCTGATGTCCGGGTTTTCAAAAAGACTGGCTCCATAAGGGATATATTGGCTTCGGACCTTGTATTTCTGCAGCAGGTAATCCTGGATGCCGATGCTGTCGGAAATAAGGAAGTCGCTGGTTTTTACAGCCTGCTTTTCCGCCCAGCGAAGAAATTTCTGCACATAAGATCTGTACTTGGACCTTTTCCATTCCATTCCGTCCATATTGGTGATGATGACAGACCTTTTTGGCAATAGGAAACCCCATACTGAATTGCTGGTATAGCCCAGTTGCAGGATGATGTCATAGTTCCTGCGCCGGCAATCCAATATGCAATTGAGGTCGTAAAAGAATTGACCGATGGTCCCGAGCTTATCCTCAGGGTCATGACAATGTCGGATCTTTACGCCCTTCCATTCCGAAGCCTGGTAGGGATGAGTGTGGGAGTTGTAGACAGTCACATCATGTCCGTCCTTTACCAGGTACTCAGACAGATGTTCTGCAAATTGTTCAAAGCCGCCGTAATGGTTGGGCACACCCCGTGTGCCGGTGATCGCGATTTTCATGCCAGTAGGTTTTAAGAAATTAGTAGATCATTAGGGTGCCGGGCAGGCGTCGTGTATATACGGCGAAGCTTGCCTAGTTTCTGCCAAATAAGCTCGTTCATGGTGAAGGCGGCTTTTTCCCAGCCATAACGCCTTCGTATGGTATTACTGATCTCCCGGAGATTGGAAGGACGCTCGGCAAGCGCCCTGGTAATGGATGTTTTCAAAGCGCTAACATCAGGACTGATATGTCTGTCGCCAAAAAAGGTAAAATCCCCCATGGCCGTGGTGTTGCTGCAAATGGTAGGTATACCCAGGGCGCCTGCTTCCAGCGGAGGGATGCCAAAACCCTCCCCTTTTGAAGGATACACAAAAAGCTCGGCTGCCTGGTACAACAGACGCAGGTCTTCATTCGGGATATCCTCCAGGAAGAAGATCTTATTTCTGATGTCTTTGTCAAGAGGGTTGAGTATCTCTCTCAACTGTGGTACGGATATGGAGGTCTTGCCTACAAAGACCAGACATTTACCCTGACGGTAAAGTTCCAGCTCAAGATAGGCGCGCAGCAGATCGAGCTGATTTTTACGGGGCTCGATCCTGCTGACGTAGAGGAGGTAGTCCCGGAACCCGAATTTTTCCCGGACTTCCATCGCGGCCTTTTGTTTGTCGTAGGATTCGAAAAAGAAATGGGAGACTCCATTGGGTACGACATGAATATTTTCTTCCGGTATGGAAAAATGCCGGACGATCGCTTTCTTCGAATAGTCAGAGACAGTGGTGACAAGGTCGGCCCGTTTTGCCGACAGATAGAACGCAGCCCCTTTCACCATTTTATAGGCCAGGCCGAATTCATCCGGAAAATCCTTGAAGAGTAGGTCGTGTATGGTAACGATCTGTACACAATTTTTCCGGGGTGGTGCAACGTATTGGTAGTGTGCTGCATCAATATTGTATCGCGCTATCATCTCCGGCAACTCGCGAAAAGCGCGTTTTAATTTGGAGACTGTGTGGTAGCGTACAAAACGGATACTCGTCGAGCCGGGGAAAAACCCGGCGGCATTTTCCGGGTTGCAGGATGCCAGGAATATCTCGAAATCCCCGATATCATCCATGATCTTATAGAGATTATGGATGTACGTTCTTGTTCCCTGGTATTCGGTGTCGAATACCCTGCCGTCGACAAAGATCCTTGGTTTACGGACATGCATATTTATCTTTTTATGGTTCGGAAAGCGCTTTCTTCACACCCGATAACAAGTGGAGATGGTCGTTCTCGGAAGGCGTCAGCCAGGCGCCTTCTCCGTATTCATTCCAGGCATACAGCAGCGCTATACGCTCGGGAGGAGTGCAGGACGGGTTGCGGCTGATCCAGCTGCGCACAGCCTGGATGCTCCGATACACCGTGGAGGAATCAAAACCCGTGTAGCGGACGGATTTGCTGTAAAAGTTTGTGCCGTTGGCCCAGGGACGAGGGTCCCAATTGAGCGTGGCCACCGGGATATAGGGCAATGCAGCATTCCTGAACTGGTTCCACACCCAGTTGCCGAAGTGGGCAAGACTATCCACATGATGTTCTTTCTTAAAATCCTTGTAAGCAGGGTCGGGATAATTATAGCCCGTTATCATGTCGAAGCCGCAGTCTCTGGCTTCCTGTATCGCCCGCGCATTGGGAGATACGCATACGGCAATGGTAGCGCCCGGCTGCCCGGCCTTATTCCGCAGCTCATCCAGCGCCTTGTGCAAGGCATCATCGGAGCCAAATAAACGCACCAGGCTGCGCAGATCGAAAAAGGCGAGATAAGGTTTACCGGATACTTTGAGATAATCCGGATCTTTCATCAGACTCACCCACTCGTCTGTGACGGCCGGCCAGTCATCAGGCCCGATCTCCTGCCCGGCATGGTTGGCCACCAACAGGCAAAATTTCAACCGGCTCTTATTCGTGGCCGCCAGATAAAGACTCAACGCATGATTCAACGGGTCCTGTCGGAAATTCTTTTTGTCGTAGTCCGGATAATACCAGTCAAAGCTGAAAAAAGCAAGCCCGGCGTCCGCAGCCAGGTCGATCTGCTCTTTCATCGCCTGCGGCGTACTCGTGACCCAGCCCCATTTTGGTTTTCGGTCGGGAAAACTGTCCCGCAGCTTATCTGTCAGATGATGGGAATTGAGGCTGCTCCAGCCATCGAAATAATAAGCGCCTAACGTGATATCGCTGTTTTGTGCAACCATAAAAAAAGGCAGCACCAGCGCGCTGAGTAAGAAACATACTCTCTTCATACGTGATGTTTTAGTGGATCCTTTTTTGTAATTGTTTTCCGAGGCCCATGAACGGCGCCTCCACCAGATGATAGGTCACGAAGGAGAGGAGTATGATGGCAGCCAGCCAGACGATGACGGTCAGGTAAGGCTGTGGAAATACGGGAATGATCGAGAACACAGTGGCTTGCACCAGGTACAGGGAGTAGCTGATCACCCCCAGCGTAAGTAAAAAAGATGGATACTTTATCCGTCGCAGAATAAAACTGATCGTGAACAGCAAATAAGCGCCGGCAATGGCGGTGGTAACAGGCAGAAAGCTCAACGTACCCATGGCCTCCGGCCTGTCCTTACCATACAGATTGAGATAAGTGATCACGAGCAGTACGCCCATGGCGGAAAGAACGACGGCGGTAAGGACGGCTGGGGACACTTTCCCCTGGTGACGGCGATAGTACAGAAAGCCGATGAACATGGTGGAAAAATAGAATGCCGTACCCCAGCCCTGGGTAAAAAGATGTAATAGCTGCGTACAGACAACCCCCACCAGCAAACTCACTACCAGCGATATCACCACCAGCGTCACACTCCTTCTGAGCCATCCGGCCAGGAATACCAGGGAAACCATGATATAAAAGGCCATCTCCAGGCTCAGCGTCCAATAGAGATGAAGAATAGAAGGCCTGCCCAGAAATTTCTGCAACATGGTGAGGTTAGCCAGCAGATCCCCCTCAGACGGTAATACCCCGTGCCGGCTAACTACAAGTATCAGTGTACTGATCATGCTGACCAGATACAGTGGGTAAAGACGGAATACACGGTTGATCCAGAACTTGCGTAAAGAATGTGTCTTCTCCAGGCTGACAGGGATGACAAACCCGCTGGAGAGAAAGAACAGCGTGACGCCAAAAACCCCGAATTGAAAATAATGACTGGTGAACCAGGCAAAAGAGGGAAAAAGCTTCTCGCACGCGTGCTGGATCAGGACCGAGAAGGCCGCCATACAGCGAAGAAAATCCAGGAACTCCATCCTTCGACCGTGGGCCGCCACCGGCGCGACAGCGGGCTTCACCGTCAAAACATCGGTCCGGGCCTCACCCGTCCGCACTGTTGATTGATAATTCACTGTTTAATACTTATTGTTCTTTCTCCTGGAAATAACTATCCGGGAATACGGGAGAAAATGCCAAAACCCAGAAAAACACCTCAGCGATGTTCGTAGAAAAGCTGCCCACGAATTGATAGATGAACATAAAAATAAACAGGCACAGACGGAAGGAAGACCGCTTTACCCTTGTCTTACGGAAGAGGATCAGCTCTGCCAGCAGTTTGACAGAAAAACCCACCCCTCCAAAAGTGGCGAGCACGTCGGCCATGGAGGAAGGTATACGCGCCATCTGCCCTGAATCGTCGTCGGAAAAGGCATACACAAGACTGATGAGATCCTGTCCCAGGATCTTTAGCTGGCCCGGCCCGACGCCAAAGAAAATGCTTTTTAGATCTGCAATGGACATGGCAAGAAAGTAGGCCTGCGAGCTCCGGTTGTTGATGGACGAGTCATTCCCCTCTAATATGTTCAGGATACGCAGGACAAACCCTGAATTTGCAAAGAGGGTCAGTATGAGCCCTACGCCGATAGCCAGCATGACAGATAGAAAGACAAGGAAACGCTTGTTCTGCCGGCGGCGCAGCCGGGAGAAAAAATTATACAGGACAAAGAACCCCAGTGTCAGCAGGGATATAAAGATAGCCCCATAGGATAAGGAAAGCCCCAAAGAAACGACCACTGAGAAAAACAATACCCATTGCTTACGGGTGACGGTCCTGTAGAAGATATATTGAAAGTAGAACAGGAAAGAAGGTATCAGCAGCAGGCTGTAATAGGACGGCTCGTAGGTCAGCATCCGCAGCCGGGGGAACTCCGACACCCCCTCGGAAATATCCGTCACGCTCCATACTACTTCACTCTTACCCGCCAATAATAGACATACACTGACGATTACAAAGAGAAAGTTTATCTTCAACACCCGTTCCATGATGGGTTCATACGTAAAACTATAGAGCTTAAAATAGGTGTAGATCGTCATTCCAAAAAGTAATACCGTAAAGTACAATGCAGAGGATTTCAGGTACGCGCCCAATGATATCCCGTAGGAATAATGGATCACCAGCATGGGGACCCAGCAAAAGAGAAAAATAGAGATACACCTGACGACAGGCGCTTTCTTTATTATCAGCCAATACAAAAAAACAGGACTCAGCAGGATGGTATACAGCAACCCATCCGGCAGCATAAAGCTGTTGAAAAAGAAATAAACACAGGCCACCAACAGGAAATACTTGTACTGGCTGCGTTTTATCTTAGGCGTAGCTGGGCTGAGGCCTGGATATGGTAGGCTTAGTTCCATCGAGGTTATTATCTAGTCTTGTCACGACGTTTTCCCAATTATATTCCTTTACACGGGCAAAGCCGAGTTGTATATAATGCTGCCGGTGGTGGGTCAGTTCCTCAATAGCCGACAGCCAATCCCCCTGGTCCCACCCCTTTACCGTCAATCCCGCGCCCTGTACTACTTCGATCATGGCGGAATGGTGGGGCGCGATGACAGGACAGCCACAGGCCATAGCCTCCAGTTGAGGAAGCCCCAGACCTTCGTTGAGTGAGGTAGAGATAAAAAAGACAGCGCCCCTGTACAATTCGATCAACTCGTCATCCGTCACAAAGCCGGCAAAATGGACCGAGCCGGCGGGATAGTCCTTTTCGTGCAGGATATCATCAATGTGCTTTCGCACATCACCCCAGCCGGGATCGCCAGCGATCACCAACTGGTATCTCCCCGGCTCAAGCTCCCTGAACAATCGTAATAAAAAAGCGAGGTTTTTCCTCGGTTCGATCGTTCCCACGAAGAGGATATAGTCCTTCCATCGCATCACTCTCTCCCCCACCCTTGTCTGCGCCACCCTCTCCAGAAAACCGGGATTGATCCCCGCCCCGGTGAACAGCAGCTTTTGCTGCGCAATATCAGGATAGTATTGCATGAGCTCCTGTCTGGTATAATTCGAGTTCAGCCAGATGATGTCTGCACGCCTCATGGATCTTTCAAAAAAAAGATCCATCTGCACTTTTGTTATCAGCTGCATGGTGCCTCTATATTGTTTGTACACCAGGTCATGAACATAAAGTATCAGCTTTATCTTCCGGGGAAGGAACCAGGTCACCACAAAAAAATTCGGAGCGATAAGGACGTCGGGGTCTATCTTTTTCAACAGCCGGTGAAACCGCAGGATGGACCAGAGGAAACCGATGGACCCAAATACAGGCAACGGGCTTTTCACAATAATTATATTATCCCTCATCAGCAGCTTTGACCTTACTTCCGGGTGCAGTTCCCCGCCCGTAAGGATATAGAATGTATGCTCAGGACATAGCCGGGCATACGCGTTGATGATCGATATGCCGATGTTCGTGACCCCCATGGGTTTCTTTGCCAGGCGTACGCCGTCGAATGCTATTTTCATCCGCTAAAATTTGTTTGTGCGCGGGTTATTGTATGTTTTGGCTTGTAGCCAACGACTTTCTTCACCATACGTTTTAATACATATACCCCCGTCCTCCACAGGGGCAGGTACAACAATCTCCACAGGTACCCATTCGTCTTCCTCCCGTTGAGAAAGACACTAATAACACCCTCTGTCTCATAACGCATACGGTGTTTTATACTGCCCGAAACACCGGCATTGTATCGTACGATGTCCAGGTCCACCGCCTTCAGCGGATAATACGGCAATACCCGGAGAAAAAAGTCAAAATCCATCCTGATCTTATAACTGCCGCTATATCCGCCCAATGACGCATATACATCCCGGCGAACAAAAGTAGCCTGGTGTCCCAGCAACGCCTTTTTCTCTATGTTGATCTCATTTTCGTCTGCAAGCCTGGAATGCTCTCCCGAATTCTCTTCCGTAAACCGAAAGGTCACCAGCGGGGCTGTCAGATAGGGAGCCAGCTCCTCCAACGTAGATATAGAAACAAAGCTATCGCCCGCATTCAGCAGGTTGATGTACCGGCCTTTGGCAGCGGCAATACCCTTGTTAAAAGCGTCGCTGATACCCCTGTCTTTTTCCGACACCCAGTACGAGAGACTTTCGCTGTGGCGCCGGATAACATCAGCTGTGCCGTCCGTGGAACCGCCATCGATGACGATGTATTCATAGTCCGTGGAGCGTTGAGAAAGGACACTTTGGATGGTCTTTTCAACAGCGTCCGCACAGTTGTAGGATATGGTGATGATGCTGATCAGCGGTCTGGTCATAAAATGATCTTTAGGGATGGATGCTCCTGATCTTTTTTGTCAGCTGGAACCCCAGCAGGCTGAACGCCGTCCATTTCCAATGACGGCGTGAAAATAAATTCCATCGAAGGGCCCGGAAAAAGTATTGCATGGCCACCCATCTATGCCGGTGACCCAGGGTAAGCGCTACGGCGCCGGAGCTGAAATAAGCGGCGCCCATAAAATGATTGACGAAGCTTTTCAGGCTCCTCACCTTTACGATCTCGGCCGACCATTTCTCTACGATGAGGTCCAATCCGGCTTTCCGTTTATCAAGGTCGATGCTCGTCCTTTCCCCATCATGCTGGATGAATTTGGCCACCACATCCTTATGGGATATGATGCGGTGGGAACTTGCAATCTTCAACCACATATCATAGTCCTGAAAACTGGGCAGGGATTCATCAAACAAACCCGCTTCCAGTAAAACATGTTTCCTTACCATGACCGCGGAAGAACTGGGCGGGCAGTTACCCATGATGAGGTCGTTCATATAAAGGAATGCCCTTTTGAAAGCAGTGGTTTCCGTAACCTTATACAGTTCATCCACTACCCGGCAGTTGCCGTACACCATATTTACACCTTCTTCCATGGCTGAAAGATGCGCCTCCAGCGCGCCGGGTAACAGGACATCATCATCGTCTAGAAAAGCGATAAAAACACCCGTTGCCGCAAGGATGCCCGTATTCCTCGCCCCGCACCCTCCCGGCCTCCTGGCATTTGAAATGTATTTTACTCTTGGATCATCCAATCCTTCGATAAACACCTTCACCGCAGCTGTTTCACTCTCCTCCCTATTGTCATCCACGACGATGATCTCATGAGCGGGAAGACGCTGGTGCAAGGCGCTGAACAAGGCCTTTCTCAGTTTGTCTTTTCGTTTATACGTAGGAATGATGATAGAAATATCGTTGCTCATTTTTTTGATTTTAACATTGCCAGCGATCCAAGCAACCTCCCACCTCTCCCCGTCTGTCCCAGCCGTCCCATTACAGCCTTCAGCAAGGGGCGGCAGGACAACAGCACATAAACAGAGAACGCCGTTACCGCCACGTTCCGCAGATAATCCTGCCGGTAGTACAGGCAAAGCCAGATCAACAGGGAAAATGCCATTTTCGGAAGCCAGAAGGCATATACCCTCCTCTTTCGCAGACCCAGGCTCTTTATATAGATATAAAAGATATTCAACAGCAGTACGAACACAATAAATGCCAGCGAGTACAGCTGCGCGATGGCTTCCAGCGAGACGGTGGCGCCCAATACAATAAAACCGATGAGGAACAACGCCGATATCCACCCCGAGATCATAAAAGCTCTTTCCTTTTTGTAGAGTATCAGCAGGTGGCCGGAAGTAGACAACAACGATTGCGTAAAGATCAGCAGTCCGAAATAAGGCAGAAGACCGGCGACCCGGGCCCAATGTTTACCCCAAAGTATCAGCACCAGCTCTTTTGGGAAGACCACGAACAGCAGGGTCAACGGGAAGGTAAGACAGCCTATAACGTTCAACACGAAGTAGTATTCGTTTTCGATGTCCCCATTCCGGCTCTGCAGTTTCTTCAGATTGGGGAAGAGGATATTGTTGAACAACCCTGTGATGAGGTTCAAAGGCAGCATCAGCAGCGAATAAGCCCTGTTGTAAATCCCAAGGTCGGAAGGCCCATACCATTTTCCCACGATCATATTGTCACTGTTACGCGCCCAATAATTGATCGAGGAGAACCCGATGACGCTGCTCACCAGTTTTTTGGTATGACGGAAGACTACAATGATATAGTTGCGGGAATAAAGCCTGAAACCCAATTTTACCTTCCGTTCATACATGACAGCCATGATGATGGCTGCAACGATTTGTGGAAAGATCAGGGCCCAGTAACCGGCCCCTAAATAAGCCATTGGTATGGAAAGCATGATCTGGGCGACATTACTCAACAGCGTCACCTTCCCAATGTATCCGAACTGCAGGTTCTTCGCCAGGACAGCGCCCTGAGCCAATCCCATGCCTTTGAACAGAAAGGTGGTCGCCAGCACGATGACAGGCAACACCAGACCGGGATTGTCATAGAAAAGGGCGATAGGCCATGCGGCCAGTACAGTGATCAAAAAAAGCCCTCCGCCAAGGAACATCGAGAGATTGGTAAGGACGCGTTGAAAGGTCCTGCCAAAATCGCTGCGGATAAGGGCATAGGACAGACCGCCATCCGAGAACACCATGATAAACCCCGTAAACACGGTGATCAATCCCACTATCCCATAGCTCTCCGGTGAAAGCAGGCGCGCCAGGATCGTGGATGCCAGAAATGTGACCCCCTGGGATAGATATGTATACCCGCCGGCTACCAGGATGTTGTTAAAAAGACTCCGGCGAAAACCGGGCTCACTAGCGGGAGCCTTCCTATCTGTATTTTTTTTCAAGATGGATGTCTCAGATCACGTTTGTGGATGATATTTCGCCATAAAGAGAAAGGATCTCTACATTCGATTTTTCGATGGTGGCAGTAAGCGTATAACCCAGGGAAGGCAGCTGTACCTTGACCATCTTGTTCCTGATCTCGACGATATTGCCCTCTCTTTCCATCAGCGGTCCCCCGATGATGCGGACGCGGTCATTGATATTGACCTCGGTCTTTTCCAATTTGACAGATTCATAATCATTCATAAAACGGCGGATCGCCTCGATCTCTTCGTCGCGGATAACGGCGGGCTTTTTCAGCCAGTATACAAAGCTCATGACCCCATCTGTCTGCAGCACGGATATATGCTCGGTTTCGGAAAGACGAACGAATACATAGGATGTAAAAAGAGGTTCTAAAACGATCTTTTTACGATCGCTCCACTGTCGTTGGACCTTGTTCAGCGGGCAGTAATATTCCACTCTTTTTTTTGCCAGTATACCTGCCACCTTCTTCTCCCAGCGAGGTCTGGTATGGACTGCATACCAGTTTTTACCAGATTGGTCCATCATTACGGGTTGGTTCATAGTTTTGTAGTTAACAGATTATTCAATAGGTACATATGGCTTCATGGCATTTTTTTTGTCGATGGCGGGCTCCGCCCAATCCAGTCACATCAGGTAGGATGACTGGTCAGATGATTATGTCACTATCTTATACGAAAGTTTGTCCTTACTTTACTTTATCCTTCTTCCTTTTCCTGCTCTTCTTCTCGTCTCCGTAGCCATAGCCGTATTCCTTTCCATATCCATAGCCATAGCCGTAGTTGATACCACCCACGCCTCTGTTCTTAACGCCGTTGAACACAATGGCAAGGTTTTTTAATCCGCGCACCTTTGCATTCTCATCCAGCATTTTTATGTACCCTTTTGGCGTCACTTTGTGACGCACTACATAGATCGTAGCGTCACACAGGGGTGAAAGGATATGAGCATCCGTCACAGGGGCCGTCGGGGCCGTATCTATAAGAATGTAGTCGAATATTGTATCCAGGTATTGCAACAGTTCATCCAGCTTGCCATTCAATATCAGTTCGGACGGATTGGGCGGGATGGCGCCGGAAGGAATGACGAACAGGTTGGGGCTGACGTCCGTCCGTTTGATGATATGATCGGCTTCCTTATTACCTATAAAGTAGTTGGTGAGGCCGACTTCCCGGCTGACATCGAACAGGTGGCTGACATTGGGTTTACGAAGGTCCAGTTCCAGGAGCACCACCTTCTTATCCGTAAGGGCCAGACTTACTGCCAAGTTGGCCGTTACAAAGCTTTTTCCTTCGCCGCTGATAGTGGAAGTGACGAGTATCTTTTTCTTCCTGGAATTGATACCGATGTATGCCAGGGACGTCCGCAGCTGTTTGAACTGCTCCGCGATGACAGTACGTTTCCCTTGTGTCACTACCAGCTCATCATGAGCAGGGGCATACATTATTTCGCCGATGACAGGGACGCTGGTGAACTTCTCTATCTCACTACGGAATACAATGCGTTGGTTCATACCTTCCCGGATGGCGATGATGCCCGCGCCCAGACCAAGGGCGGCCAGGATGGCCAGCGCCCAGACCAGCAAAGGCTTCGGGGCCACGGGATACACCGTAGTGTCTGCATTATCGATGATACGTGTGTCAGCGATGGCTGAACTATAGGTAAGGGCCGTCTCTTCCCGTTTTTGCAACAGGAAGGAGTAAATGCTGTTCTTGATCCCCTGCTGTCTGCTGATCTCCACCAGTTTCCGTTCCTTCGCCGGGATTGTCCTGAGAATGGAGGCATAGCTGTTACTGGTGTTAAGCAGGTTATCTCTGCCCGCCGTGAGATTTTTACGAAGGTTTTGCACGTTCTCCAGGATACCCGGTTTTACCTTTTCGATCTCATGCCGGAGGGACACCAGGATCGGGTTGTTCTCCGCCGTTGTCTTGCTGAGGCCTTCGTATTTTACTTCCAGATCGTATAACTTCTGAAGCAGATCTTCCAGTACCGGGTCGTCCACGCCAAAAGTAGAGGGGACGATGCCCGCCTGGTTACTCTTGGATTGTACATAACGCTCCACCTGGTCCAGGACGGCCAGTTGCACATTGATCTCGCTGAGCTTCTGGTCATTGGCCCCTACATTGTTCAGGTACAGCTGCCCCTGGGCGCTGATGTCCACGATGCCCGCCTCCGTCTTATAACGCTGAATGCCGTGCTCCACAGAGTCCAGCTCGTTGGAAATAAGCCCCAGCCGCTCGTTGATAAAACGGAGCGTATTGGCTGCCAAAGCATTTTTGTCATTGATGCCTGCTTTGTTATATTCCCGGATAAGACCATTGAGGATATTCTCCCCTCGTTGGGGGACCTCGTCTTTTATCTTGAGATCGATGACGGAAGAGAGTTTGGTTGCCTGTGTAACTTTCAGTCCCCACAACAACTCATCCGTGACGGCCCTCACGCTGCGGAGAGAAAAATACAGGGGTCGCTCCTTGTCCGGCTCCTGGTAATACGGATTGGCTATAAACCGGATGTCCCCATATGGTTTTTTTATCCAGGTGTTCAGTGGGTATTTTCCGCTGTCCATCGCCACCTCCTGCGCAGCACTGTCAAAAGATATATATATCTTCTGTACTTCGATCAGGGAGTCGGGCTTTCTCGCCTGGACAATGACAGGAGAAGTAAGATAAGCGCTCCGGGACTTTATTCTTCCCTCCTGAGTGACAGGAGCGTAAAGATTAAAGTTCTTTACTACCTCCCGCATAAGGGTCCTGGATTGGAGGACCTCGATCTCGTTTTCCACCAGTTTTTTACTGCCAAAGAGGTTCAGTTGCTCCATCAGGTTGGATTGATCTTCCAACCCTTTTTTCTCATCCTTTACCAGGATGGTGGCAGCCGTCTCGTACACAGGCACCGCATAATGCAGGTATATATAAGCGCCTGTTCCGGAGAACACCAGCAGAAAAAAGAACAGCGGCCAATAGGGAAGATATTTGAACAGCAGTTCGGAAAAAAGATTGCCTTCATCCTCCTGAAAAATGTTCTTATTGGTTACCTGCATAAGCTCGCGTTTTATTAATTCACATAATGTAATACGACGACTGCAACCAATGATGCAGCGCTCAATATGATAGGTAATAATTGTTGCGTTCTGCTGGTGGCTGCAATCTTCTCCTTACGGGGTTCTACATAGACGACGTCGTTTGTTTTTAAATAATAATAGGGGGAAGTAAGGATCTCATTGGTGCTGAGGTCGAGACGTTTGACGATCTTTTTGTCTCCGGATTCACGTATCAGCAATACGTTGTTCCGTTTGGCATAAATAGTCAGGTCCCCGGCCAGGCCAAGAGCTTCGAAAATAGAGATCCTTTCATTAGCAACATTAAGCGTGGTTGGCTTTGCAACCTCACCCAGCACAGTGACTCTGAAATTCAGAAAACGGGCGGTGACAATGGGGTCGACCAATAATTTCCGGTTGGTCAGCGAGTCTGTAAGCAAAAGCTCCAATTGCCGTTTGGTAAGGCCTGCTGCTTTGACGGGCCCTAATACGGGGAATTTGATCGTTCCGTCCGCGCTCACCAGGTAACCCATCAATTGAGGAGTACCATACCCCCCGGCAGGCGTGGTTCCGGACGAAGTAGCCGTCACAGGCATGGAGATATTGGGCGTATTGAAGATCATGGAGGCTTCCGGATTAAGGCTGGTTACCGAGATGTTGAGCAGGTCATTCACCTGGATCAACGGCTCTACATTCACGAGGGCATTATTTAAAGTCGTGTCCTGGATATTATTGAAGTAGATCGCTTTCCTGCTGTTGACACAGGACGACGCCGACAATAATATCCCCGAAAAAAATAAAAACATCAATAGTTTCGAATGCATATATCTGTTATATAGTACACAAAGCCGTCCTTATTCCAGCAATCGCTGAAATACCTGTCCATTCAGGGCATCGTCCTTTCATCCGGATAATCTGGTTTGGATTACAGGAGTGGCATGCAGCTTCCCTTTAGGGAACTACCCTTAAAAAATAAGCAAGTCTAGTAAGCAAGAAATCGGAACTCGACATGGCGTTTAAAGGATCTTAGGCGGGCAACCGTAGATCTCTTTACGATTTTAGCGGGGGTTTTTTGATAAGGCTGAGCTTGGGGAGTTTTCTACGCGGGAAAATTGTGGGGGTGTTTAATAAAATTATTACAAACACGCCAAAATTCCAAATCTCTCTTTGGTCTTAGTGATCTAAGAACAACTTTTTCTACGATGACTGCTGAGTTACAAATTCCATTCCAAAACAGTGAACTTCATTTTTATTTATCAACACATTTCGATGGAAATCTACAAATTAAGCATTAAAATAAGGCCTGGTCTGCGTTCTGACCGGCACAGGTAAGGAATAATTAATTATGTTTATGTACAAAGTTCCGTCGGTTATGCTACGCCCCATCGACCAATACTATCTCGAAAAAGATGAACCAATAAAAAGTTGTCTGCAATTTATGCGGAAGCATATCCTGCGGCAGGACCCGCATATGACGGAGGCATGGAAATATGGCATGCCTTTTTTTTGTTATAAAGGGAAGATGTGCTGCTACCTGTGGGTACACAAACAATATAAGCAGCCTTATCTGGGCATCGTCGAAGGAGCGAGGATCCATCATCCCGATCTGCTGACGGAGAAAAGGGCGCGCATGAAGATCCTGCTTTTAGATCCTTCCGCGGACCTGCCATTGCGAAAGATCAATGGGATATTGAAAGAGATGCTGGCATTATACCGCTAAATCCTCCACCCTGGGCTAGCTTTATCGACAAGCTATCACCCTCGGCGACATGCCAGGTCTGTTTCTCCAGGTGATTAGGGTTGCCTGCTGCATCCGGTGCGTCCGTCCATAAAGTGATGTCATACGGACCTTTCCTCAACAAACCCAATGGCACAACGAGTTCACGGGCTTCATGACCCGTAATACCCCCGATAAACCAATCCGTCCCTTTTCGACGGGCTACCACGATATATTTATCCACTTCCGCGCTCAACACCCTTGTTTCATCCCAGGTGGTGGGCACCTGTTGCAGGAATTCAAATCCGGGTTGGCCTTCGTAAGCATCCGGGTAATCGCACACCATCGCTAAATTCGTTTCAAGCACCACGTACATGGCTAACATATGACAGCGGGTGCCTAACATCAACGGGCGTGTGTACTGCACGCGAAAGAGCGAATCCGGCACCGCACGAAAACCGCCCAGGTGATAATCCGTCGCACCTGCCAGTCCGCGGGTAAAGGGCATATTAAGATCATGGTCGGGAGTGATCCGCTTATCCCATTTATTCACTTCATAGTTCAGGGTGCCTTCCCGGGTAAGTTCGTTCGGCCATGTGCGGCTGAGCCCTGTGGGTTTGTACGCTCCATGAAATTGGATATGGAGGTGGTGAAGAGCCGCCTTCTCCAGTATCTCCGTCTGGATACCCACCATCTGCTGATCATCCCTATCCATAAAGTCTACCATCATACCACTGACGCCCCATCTTTCAAATTGAGCAAAGGCGGAATCCAGATGCGGATAAAGGGCAGCCCAATGGACCCATACACGAACACCAACGCCTTTCTGACGGGCATAGTCGCAAATTTGTTGCATGTTCAGACCAGGAACAGGCCGGGTGGGGTCTGCATGTGGTCCGGGCATAAAGCCTGCCCCGTCATTGACATACCATTCATGTAACCCGTATTCCACCACGGAATGATATTGTAGTCCCGTACGGGCGCAGAAGTCGATGTAATATTGAGCGGTAACGAAATTATTCCCCGGCGCGTTCAACGTATCGGGCACTACATTGCCGTTCCACCAGGGGAACGTAGTCTTGCCGGGACGTATCCAGGATACATCGGCTATCTTACAAGGCTCGTTGAGGTCTGTGATGATGTTGGATTCGACCAGGGTCCCTACCCTGTCACTGATGAGCAGCACACGCCATGGACTATGATGAGGAAGGCTTGCCTTTACGCAAACACCCGAGCCGTCGGGCAAAGGGGACAGACGTCCTGTCAGGTCCCGTCCTTGCTTTACCAGATAAAGACCGGCATAATCAACAAGCGCAGCTTCTGTGACAGCCAGAAAAACCCCACCGTCATATTGGAAAAGAGCGGGCATATCCATCAATGTATCCGGCTTGAGCCGGTCCCAGCTTACCGTAGTATACTCCCCTTCATGACTGCTGGTGAAATTGGGCAGTAGCAAGGCTTTTACCTGTGGATTTCCCACCAGACGGAATCGGGTGTCTTCCGACGTTAGTTCCAGGGAAGGCCAGGCGGTCTGTTGGGGGAATTCGTATCTAAAGGCAAGACCGTCGTTGAAAGCACGGACGACCAGGCGTAACTTTCGATAGGGAGCTTTTTTTTCCTCCAGGGGTAGGACCAGTTCCCGATAGCGGTCATGCACATGACTGGTCTTGCCCGTCAGCAACGAATAATCATCTTCACCATCGCGGGTGGAGGGGGCCGCCAGCCGAAGCCCCTCTTTAAAGACCCGCTGATCTTTGAATGAAAGGGATAGCGGGCTGCCGGAAACAAGAGGCCGGCCTTTATAACCGACAGCCCATAATGCCGCTGTATCTGTGATCCGGAAATCATAGACAATATTCTTATCCGGAGAGGTCAGTCGGGCAGTCTTTTGCGCTTCGGCCGGCAAAATGGCACATCCGCTTAGCACACCAAGGATGACAAGCAATTTTTTCATCCTTAAATATAAGGCTTCTAACTTTAGAGAACCACACCCCGTCTTTAAAAGGAGTAACGGGCCCCGAACTGCACGGAATAGCCTGCCCCTGTAGTCTGCAGGGTAGCGCCCGCGCTTTGATTGACAAGATACTTATACGATTTTGTATTCGGATCGAACCCATTTAGTTGGTACAGGTTCGTATTGATGATCTGGGTATACCCGCCCCATTTGTTGTTCAACAGGTTGAGCACGTTGTAAATGTCACATCGCAGACCGATCTTGTGAGTGCCTGTTATCTTAAGCTCGTATTGCACGCTCATATTCCACTGTGTGCGCCAGGGCATGAGGCCGCCGTTGTATGGGGCGAACTTGCCATAGTTCTTCTCCAGGAATTTTCTAAAGTTCGAGCTGGTCTTGGCCAGCATCGTATTCATCCCTGTTACGATATCGGCGGGTGTATTGGGATTCTTCGGATCATAAATATAGGCAAGGTCCGTACCATCATTAGCTCCACCGATGATATCCTTATCGATAAAGGAAGAATAACGTGCATTCTGATAAGCCTGGAAAGAAGAGCTGATGCTAACTCCGTAGAAAGTGGGGCTGAGAAGCAACGCCACGATCTTGTTGGGTTGATCACCATCGCTATACCAGTTCTTGCCATAAGAAGCATAAGTCCAATAAGAAGGTCCAACAGCAAAATTGGCGTTACGGGGGTCACCGCTGTCATACGGAGGTGTACCCGTTGCCTTACCTTTTGCATAGGACAGAGTGAAAGAACCATCGCGGCCTAGCTGGGCAGCAGCTTCTACCACAAAGCCAATGTATTTGGACGACCATTTGGTGTTGGTGAAATACCGCACCTGGTTGAAATTGGAAGAAATGCGGCTGTTGGCGATAGGCGCCTGGTTCTTACTGGTGGCGCTTATCGTGGACGGATCCATATACACTTCCCGGCCCTCGTTGGTTACAAATCCGGGCGTACGGCGCAGGTTGAGATCATACAGATAAAAATTGTCCCAGGTATTGTCGAAGTACAGGTTGGCTCCCATCCGGAACCAATTGGAAAAATAATGATAGTAGCTTAGATTGGTTTTAAAGGTCAGCGGGTTCTTCAGATGCTTATCCAGCACCAGCACCGTGGCGGGCTGTGTAGTGGGCAGGGAGTTATAGTAATCCACCCCGGGCACGAGGTTGAAATCCTTTTGATAAGCCTGCCAGTTGGGGACGGGAACATTGGTACGGATGTCTATTTGACGGAAGTCTACTCCATTGTCGATATGGGCAAAGGTAATGGGTTGTGTCGTCAGTTCGGAAGCGAAGAGCCCGGCGCCCCATTTTACGATGTCCCGTCCGTCGTTGTTCATGTCCCAGATCAGGTTGACACGGGGCTGTATATTCTTGGCGTCGAAAGGCACGACATGCGTATTGACACCCAGATCATGCTCCAGCAATGGGTTGTAAGTGGGAGGGCTGCCGATGATCTGGCCGTCCCAGCGAAGACCTACCGTCAGGTTGAGGTTGGGCCGCAGGTTGGTTTCCATCTGCGCAAAAACACCCAGTTCGATCAGGGGTACGCTGATCTTGGGGTTAATGCCGTTCAACGGTATCTTCCGGTTAAATCGGTAAGGTGTATTGTTGCGCATGTCCTGGATACTATTGTAATAGAACTGTCCCTGCTGATCATGCGACAGACGGTCCGTGATATGGTTGATATTGTTATCCGTACCGAAGGTAAAATTAAAGTTGCCTTTTTTCCAGCGGAGGTAATCCACAATCTGGATCACATCGCTGGCATCCCTTTCCGGCACCCAGTTCTGGTCACCAAAAGCCACCGTAGTATTGACGGTGTCGCCGGGAGCAAAGATGGTCCTGACATTTACGAACCCTTCCGGTACATGATTGTCCAGGAAATGCAGGAACTTACGATAAGTGCTGAAATTCAGCTTCAGTTCGTTCACCAGTTTGGGGGAGAATTCCGTCCGAAGTCCCAGCATGACGGCGTTGTCGATCTCCACGCCCGTGTACTGTGTGGTCAGCAGACCGGATCCCTTCAGCTTGTTGGGGTCTACAAAATGCAGATAGTTGTATTTCAGGGTCAACAGGTTTTTCTTGTTGATGATCCAGTCGAATTTGGCAAAGGCATTTTTTGTCTCCTGCTTGATATTGATCGTCCCCGTCTGCTGACGATGGGGAAAGCCAAACTGATTTTCCATAATGTCCTGGATGGCCCGGAGACTATCCCCCGCTATCTTTAAATTGTGGGCCGCCTGGTTGGAGTCCACACCATTGGAGGGGAAATCATAGGCCCGGAAAGGCTGTGTGTTGGTATATTGATCGTAAGAGATGAGGAAATGGATCTTGTCCTTGACGATGGGGCCGCTTAACATGACCCCGAACTGTCCTACTTCATACTTGCTGGTAAGTTTTTTACCATTGATATCCTTGGTCTGAGCAAGGGAGTTGGCGCCATAATAACCCCAGGCAGCGCCGGACAGCGTATTCGTACCGGATTTGGTGATGGCTTTTACCACCCCGCCAGAACCCCGTCCATTCGTTACATCATATGAGTTGGTGGAGATCTCAAACTCCCGGATGGTTTCGGAAGAAATAGAGAAGGCGGCGTCCGTCGTACCGGCAAAATGCGCCCGGCGGTTGCTGACCCCATCCAGCATATATCCCGTGCCGCCGGGTTTGGCTCCTGCCAGGGAGGCTCCGTTGGCCAGCGGCGACAACAGCATCAGGTCGGTGTAATTCCGGGTACCCACAGGTATCTTCTGCAAAGCCCGGCTGGTGACGGCGGTGCCCGTACCCAGACGGTCTACACTATTCCTGAAGCTGGTGCTGTGCACAGTGACTTCCGTCAGCGTAGTGGCGCTTTTACTCAGGGTGACCTTGTGGAGCACCAGCCGGTCGCCCAGGTTAAGACTATTGTCTTTCATCACTGTAGGTTGAAAACCTACAGCTGATATCTCTATATTATACACGCCCACCGGGAGCTCGCGAAAGATAAAATACCCCTGTTTGTTGGAAATGGTAGAGGTGGAAAAGCCGGTGGCTGTATTCTTCACCACGATGGTAGCAGCTTCCAGAGGCTTGCTGTCACTCTCTTCGTAAATAAAACCGCTGATGCCTGAGCCACTGGACTGGGCCATGACAACGGAACAACAGCACATGAGAACCAAAGGGAAAAGAACTCGTTTAAACGACAAGTGCAGGTTCATAAGCAATTTTCATTTGGCATCAAAGCTAGTGAGCCAGTGCTAATGCCGTATCGAACCCGCCCCTGGTAATGATAACTTAAACAACAGGTAATGATTTTGTAACAGAGGGGAGCAGGGGTAAAAGCTATCTCCTCAATTCGCCGAGTAACCCCTGTATATCCAGATGATGGGTAAACATCGTAAGTTTCCCTTCTTCGTCCTTTGGCCATTGGTCTTGGGGACGGTCCCAATATAGCTCCACCCCATTACCGTCGGGGTCATCCAGGTAGAGCGCCTCCGAAACGCCATGATCGGAAGCGCCGGTCAGAGGATATTTCGCATCTACCAATCGCTGAAGCGCTGTGGCAAGGTCCCTTCTCTCCGGGTAAAGGATAGCGGTGTGAAACAGACCGGGAGACTTCTCCGGGGCGGGAGGCTGCCCCTTGCTATACCATGTGTTAAGCCCAATGTGGTGGTGATAGCCGCCCGCAGAGATAAAAGCGGCTTCTGTGCCATAGCGGACCATCAGCTGGAATCCAAGCAGTCCGCAGTAAAAATCCATGGATCGTTGCAGGTCGCTTACTTTAAGATGTACATGACCGATCCGTGTGCCGGCTGGAATGATATAATTGTTCTCCATACGCTATAGTTGGAGACAAATGTAAGGATTTAGAATCTGTAGCGTATCCCCAGGGTGATCGGCAGGGCAAACAGATGATAGCTTGCAGCGTCGGTCTTATTGGAGAAATACTGTCCGCTGAACGAAAGCCCCAGACCGAACTTACAGCTGAAGAAATAGGCCACGCCCATTTTAAATCCGGCAGTAGGGCCGCCTTTTACACCTGGTTTTACCCCCAGGGTATTACCGCCGCTCTCGATCTGATCTTTTACAGGGATAGACCAGCCGGCGGACAGCGATATATTGGACTGCCAGTGCAACGGACCTCCAATGGTAGCCTTCCCAAAGAGCTGAACAGGAATGATGGGCTTGCCGACAAAGACAGTATTGTATGTATTGGGGGCGCTGCCGGGATAAGGAACATCATCCTGGTAAGACAGTGTAATATAGGATGCCATGACACCCGCCTGAAACCAGTGGTTGAATATCCGGGAGATAGCCAGTTCTGCCGCCAGGTGGCTGCCATCCGTGCGGGTATGGGTTGTCATGTTGTCGGGACGGGGAATGGAATTATAAGAGATCCCTCCATCGAGCGCGATCTCCCATTTTTTCTTACAGGTGGTCGTCCCTCCCGCCTGCTCTGTAATATACACAGTATCCGAAAATATGTAACGTATGCTATCGGGAGCCCCGCTGCCGCTGTCTACGATCAAACGGGGGCGCAGTTGGATAACAGAGTCCCGGCAAACGATCATCCTTCTGGCTTCGTCCAGCGCCGACACTGTTAAGGTATGTCCTACGGTGTCCTTAAAGCTCATCACCGTATCGATGCTGCGGAGAAGCGCGACAACCGTATCTGCCTGACCTTTACGCTTACGTGCAGGAAGGATCTTCCCCTGGTAGAAACTGATCTTTATACGCAACGGTCTGTCTACGACCTGTGGTTTTATTTCCAGCGGGTTGATCCTCGTCTCGGCCTGTATCTCCTTGCAACAATCGTCACCGGTGCGACCGGGATAAAAAGCATTCCCGCAAGTATGCAATATGTAAAACCAGCATCCCGATGGACCTGTTATCTTCCAGGCAGGGATACCTCGGCGTCCTTCTCCTGCCGGGTTCAGACGTACATATATATAATTATACTGAGGTTTCTCCTGGTTATAGAACCCCAGGTTGCCGACGGTGCCATCCTGGACAAAGCTTTTTTTCACATGTATGGTGTGCAAGTCCTTATATCCGTGGACAAATCCGATGTCCTTTAGCAGTTGATCGAATATCCTGAATTCTTCCGGGTATTTTTTTTGGCTTTCCGGATCTTTTACAAAATGAATAACAAGGTTTGGCGTAGTAACGCCTTTTTCACGCTGAAGAAATGGGAACTGAGGATGATTGCCCAGTTTGTCGGTAAACAAACGGGGATGTTCATGAGGATCGATCCGGAACAGGGGTGAACTTTTTTTACAATTGTTTTGAGACCGGGCTTGTCCGAATAGGAAAACCAGTACGATCAATAGAGTATATCTCATCAACGGGTCGGGGGTTAGAATTAAGGGTCACGCCAATAACGTTCAAACCCCTATTTTGGTATACTATTAATATAGTATCTCTTACTAGATGCGCCCTTAACAATTACATAAAAATAATTTATATAATGTTCCGTTAAACTATCCATAAAATGATCCGTCCCAGATAAAACCATTTATAAAACCACCAACTAAAACGTAACGTATGAAAACCAGATCGCTGTATCTTATTGGAACGGCCTTCACTCTTATGAGCATCTTGTATGCGTGCAAAAAGGACAGTAATAACAATAATTCCGGTCAGTCCGCCACAGACCTGCAAACTCAGTCAGATGACCAGACACAGGTGTCCAACGAGAATGATGCCGTTGTCAATGATGTGAACCTGATGCTTGGGAGCCAGACTGCCGTCTCCGGCAGCAGCAGCGAGCCCGGTGTAAAATATGGTGTCGTTACCAATGATGCGAAGCCAATTGGCAATGCTGGTATCTGTGACGCTTCCGCCACCCTCGCCGTCGACAGCACCGCCGGGAAATATACCCTGACGATCACTTACAACGGAACTAATTGCGCAGGCAACCGTACCCGCACCGGTACCGTTGTGGTATCCTGGGCAATAGGTACACATTGGCGTGACATGAACGCGGTGGTGACCGTAAGCATCCAGAACCTGAAGATCACTCGTGTAAAGGACAGCAAGAGCATCACCCTCAACGGGACCCATACCTATACAAATGTCAGCGGTGGAAGTTTGATAGATCTGGCTCTTGGAAAGATAAAGAGTGTTACGCACACCGTCACCAGCGACGATATGTCCATCACTTTTGACAACGGCGCCAAACGTACATGGCATGTTGCCCGTCAGCGCGTGTATACCGTAGTGACCCAAAACCTGGTTATTACGACCACAGGGCTGCATGCGGACGGCAACAACACAGGCATTTCAGAGTGGGGAACCAACCGCTGGGGTAATAACTTTGTAACACAGATCACCCAGGCGTTGGTCATCGATGGCAACTGCAGTTGGAGGCTTACCCAGGGAGAAGTCAAGGTCATCCGTCCGGAAGTAACGACGACCGTCACCTTTGGTCTTGATGCCAACGGCTCCCCCACCAGCTGCCCCGGCGACAAAGGAACTTATTATTTCAAATTGGTGTGGCAGGCAGGAAAAACGTATACGTTTATATTGCCTTACTAAGGATTAAAGTATGTATAAATGAAAAGGCCGGCTGACGCCGGCCTTTTTTATTCTATTGCATTGGGGCCAAATCGGGGATCTAGCCATCTTATGTTTTCAAGCATTTTTCTTGCTCTCTCCAGCTTTTCAGGAAATAAAGTATCTTCAGGTTTTATATTCACACAAATCCAAGGATACACGTAAGAAGATGAGTTTTTACTCTTCTTCATTAATCTCCTGATTAATCTTTTACTGACTTTCGGCATATGACAAATTTAAGATTTTCTTTTTATTAAAAAGGCCAAATATTTTTGGTCTGTCCGGGGATCATACGGAATGGAATCAATATAAATACCATTTTTCACTATTCCATCGATAAAAAACTCTTTACTAAACATAGGATAATAAGTCCTCAATATCCGTGTATATAATCTATTGCGTAATTCATTGCTACCCTCTATATATACCTGCACCGTTGGATTTTGTTGAGTAAATTGTCACAGGATATCGACAACTGTACTTAGCACTCTTATAATATCGCCAAAACAAAGATTCATAATATCTCCTGTTCCCAAAGGAGCAAACTCAACTACTTTAGCAATTCTCTCTTTTCCTTCACTCACAAAAAAATACCGCTTTGAATGTAGAGACTTATACACATACGCCTTCTGTTTCATAAAATGAGATTCACTCAAATTTACTAAATAAATTAGCAAACAATTTCCCAAAGATCTTCCCATCAACCATCCAACACTCCCCTCCTGCCGATGTCATTTTTTTCACTACATTGCCCCCATGGAAACCGTCACCGCCACCTGGCTTCAATCGATAGAATCTTTAAATGAAGTTCCTCTTGAAGAGTTGCAATGGATGATCGATAACAGCACTGTTTATGAAGTGCCCGACGGAGACTTTCTTTTCAAGACGGGCGAACCCATGAAGGGCACGCATGTCCTCCTGGAGGGGAGGATAAAAATGTACCTGTTACAGAATAATGAGATCCGCGACATGATGTATATTGAAAAGGAGTCCATATTCGGCTATCTTCCCTTTTCCCGGGGCTTGATAGCCAAGGGGATGGGACAGGCTGTGGGTAACACCAGGCTCATGACCCTGCCTATGAGCAAAATGCGCGAGATGATCACCAGCTATTTCGAGCTGACACAGGCATTGGTGCATATCATGACCACCAGGGTCCGCAACTTCACTGCCTATCAGCAACAGAATGAAAAAATGATGGCCCTGGGAAAACTGTCCGCCGGATTGGCCCACGAGCTAAACAACCCTGCTGCAGCCATCGTAAGGGGATCCACCTCCCTGAAACAGCATCTCCAAATGGAGCCAAAAGCATTCAAGGACGTCATGGCCATCCGGATGGACGAACGCGAGGTGGATATCGTGACACAAAAACTATTCGAGATCCTGGGCCGGGGCGAGAAACCCAGGCTTACGCTTATGCAGCGCACCGAAAAAGAGGACGCCATACGAGATTGGCTGGATGATCACGATGTCGCCAACAGCGACGAGGTGGCGGAGAACTTTGTGGAATACGCCTTCACTTGTGACGATATGGAATCCTTTAAACAGCATATACCGGAAAGGTACCTATCGCCCGTCTTCAACTGGATCAATACAAACCTGGTGACTGAGCGGATGGTGGCCGATATACAGGAGTCCTCCCAACGCATTTCCAATCTGGTAAAATCCATCAAAAGCTTTACGCATATGGACCAGGGGAAAGGCAAGGAGTATATCGACATCCATACAGGTCTTCGCACCACCCTGGCTATCATGCAGCATAAATTAAAAAAAGGGAATATTTCGGTAGTCGAACAGTATGACGAAACGCTGCCCAAGGTAAAGGCCATGGCAGGCGAGTTGAACCAGGTATGGACCAACCTTATCGACAATGCCGTGGACGCCATGGAAGTAAATAAAAAAGGGCAATTGACCATCCGCACGGAAAGAGATAGGGAATTTGTACAGGTGACGATCATCGATGACGGGCCAGGTATCCCGGAAAATATAAGATCCCAGATCTTCGATCCTTTCTTTACGACAAAAGAGATCGGGAAAGGCACAGGTCTGGGATTAGACGTAGTGTCACGCATTGTACAGCAGCACCGAGGCTCGGTAAAAGTAAATTCGCGTCCCGGGTGTACGGAATTCATCGTCTGTTTTCTCATCGATGGATGACATGTGCGGGTTGATAGGCGGCGTCCGCCTGAACATTAATTTAAACTAAATTGCGAGTTCTAACAGACTCAATTTTATGACTCAACCGATCATTTTTTCAATAGACGACGACGCTCAGGTCTTACGTGCCATTACACGCGACCTGAGAAGCCACTATCGCAACGATTACAGGATACTAAGCACCACTTCAGCCAAAGAGGCATTGGATAGTTTGTTGGACCTCAAGAACAAGTCGGAGACTGTCGCCCTGATCATCTCTGATCAGCGAATGCCGGAAATGGAAGGGGTGGATTTTTTCAAAAAGGCGATAGAGTTCTTCCCGGACGCCAAACGGGTATTGCTGACAGCTTATTCCGACACCGATGCCGCCATCCGCGCGATCAACGATATCCAACTGGACTATTATCTCATGAAACCCTGGGATCCACCCGAGGAACGGTTGTATCCTATCGTGGGCGGTCTGTTGGAAGATTGGCAAAGCACGTATAGACCTCCATTTAAAGGTATAAAGGTCATCGGTTATCAATTCTCACCCAAATCCCATGATATCAAGGAATTCCTTTCCGGCAACCTTGTCCCTTTTCAATGGCTGGACATAGAGACGAGCGAAGAAGGCGGGCAGCTGCTGAAGTTGAATAATATCATGACAAAAGACCTGCCTGCGTTGTTCATGGAAGACGGCAGCTGTCTGGTATCCCCCAGCATTCCTATTGTAGCCGAGAGGGTTGGATTAAATCCCACCATCAAGAACAACATGTATGACGTGGTGATCATCGGCGCCGGCCCCGCAGGCCTGGCGGCTTCTGTATATGGTGCTTCGGAAGGATTGAAGACCTTACTGGTGGAGCGTCATTCCCCAGGGGGACAGGCAGGCACCAGTTCCCGGATCGAGAATTACCTGGGCTTCCCAACGGGGCTCAGCGGTTCGGAGCTGACACGACGTGCCGTTACACAAGCCAGCCGGCTGGGCGCAGAGCTGCTGTTGCCCGGCTATGTAAAGGACATCCGGCAAAAAGATGGATATAAAAAGATCATCCTGGATAATGATGTCTGCATCGACTCGCATGCCGTAGTGATAACTACAGGCGTGGATTATCGTAAACTGGAAACCAAGGGTGTGGCTGATTTTACAGGGGCCGGTATATATTATGGTGCGGCAATGACAGAGGCTGCCGCTTTCCGGGATAAAGAGGTCTTTGTCGTCGGCGGAGGCAACTCAGCCGGGCAGGCAGCCATGTACCTGTCCAAGTTTGCCAAAAACGTATATATACTGATCCGCAAGGAAAATCTTGTCAGCACCATGTCCACCTATCTCATCGATCAGCTGGCCACCCGACCCAATGTCCATATAATGGGGAAAAAAGAGATCTCCGAAGCCTGCGGCTCCGGCAAGTTGGAGGAGCTGACCATCGAAGACGTGGAAACAAAAAAAAGAGAAACCCGGAAGGCCGACGCCCTCTTCATCTTCATAGGCGCCCGCCCCTATACGGACTGGATAGGGTTGGATATTATCAAGGACGAAAAGGGGTTTTTGGAGACAGGCCGCGATCTGAAGACCTATTCCGACTTTGGTAAGATATGGAAACAGGACAGGGACCCTTACCTGCTTGAAACCAGCTGTCCCGGTATATTTGCTGCCGGAGATGTACGGGCTGGAGCCATGAACCGGGTAGCTTCGGCTGTCGGCGAAGGATCGATGGCCATCAGCTTTGTCCATAAATACCTGGCAGAAGTCTAAATTGAACGAGAAACAAGAAACACATGAATACAGATCCATCCTGTTCGCATATCGCGGCACTTGATCAGCTAAAAACAGAAAAAGAACACGTTTGTGAAGAGTGTATAAAAACAGGCGATGAGTGGGTACACCTTCGGGTCTGTCAGACCTGCGGCGCTACTTTGTGCTGCGACGATTCTCCCAATACACATATGACCAAACATTACCACAAAACTCATCACCCCCTGGTGATCTCAGCAGAGCCGGGAGAACAATGGTTCTGGTGTTATAAGGACAGGATCTTCGCAGAATACTGATACTCCAGTTCATCTTCTGAATTTGGCACGAAAATTTCTTGGAATGGAGCGGGCCGGCAACATACAGCCCGCTCCATTCCTCATTAATAGCTACTACCTAAGCGATCTACATCGTAGAAGAGAACGCCTTTTCCCTGATCAGAACATTAACAATCAAGATCATATGACACAGGAAAGACAGCAAAACATCATCATTCTCTTACTTTCGGCCATTTTCATTTCCCTGATATTCATCAGTTGAAGCGATCGCCCCTGTCCGGCAAATTTTAAAGTCTCCAACATCCTTTATACAAATTCCGTATCTTCGCGCAATTCTTTGGTAATGAAGATACTCTTTCAGCAGGCTACCATCATCGACCGCCTGTCTCCCCACAACGGACAGATCCGGGATATTTTAATCGAACAGGGCCATATCAAGGCTATAGCGACGGACTTACGGACGGACGCAGACCGTGTGATCCGTCATGCCGGGCTGCATGTCTCTCCCGGCTGGGTGGATATTTTCGCTCATTTCTGTGACCCCGGCTATGAATACAAAGAGACTCTCCAGACGGGGGCTTATGCCGCAGCGACCGGGGGATTCACCGATGTATTTGTCATCCCCAATACCCGGCCTGTCATCGACAGCAAGTCCCAGGTGGAATATATCCGGAGCAAGTCGGCCTTCCTTCCTGTCCATATCCGGCCGATCGGCGCCCTGACGAAGGGGTTGGAAGGAAAAGACCTTGCGGAGATGTATGATATGCGTCACAGCGGTGCGGTCGCCTTTAGCGACGGCACGAGTCCGGTGCAAAGCGCCGGCCTCCTCCTGAAAGGCTTACAATATGTCAAGGCATTTGACGGAGTAGTGATACAGGTCCCGGACGATCGGACAGTGGGCGCGGGAGGGCTGATGAACGAAGGGATCATTTCTACCCGCCTGGGTCTGCCCGGCAAACCCATGATGGCCGAAGAATTGATCATTGCCCGGGATATCAGGCTGGCCCGGTACACCGGGTCTCGTATCCATTTCACCGGGGTGAGTTCCCCCCGGGGATTGGATCATATCCGCGAAGCAAAAAAAGAAGGATTGGCGGTTAGCTGTTCGGTAACGCCGTACCACCTCTTTTTCACCGACGCCAGTCTCGTACAGTACGATACGAACCTGAAGGTCTTCCCTCCTCTCAGGGACGAAGCGGCGGTAGTGCAGCTGAAAAAAGCGGTACTGGACGGGACAGTCGATTGTATCGCATCGCACCATCTCCCCCATGAATACGATAGTAAAGTAGTGGAGTTTGAATATGCAAAAGCCGGGATGACAGGTCTCGAGACGGTGTACGCAGCGCTGCATACAGCCATTCCTGAACTGAGCTCGGAGAACATCGTCCGGCTGCTGTCAGAAGGGCCCCGGAGTATTTTCGGACTGGAAAAGCACTCGATCACGGAAGGAAGCCCGGCGACGATGTCTTTCTTCGACCCTTCGGGCGCTACAGAAGTAGAAGAAGGGACACTGCGGTCCAAGTCGAAGAATACGGCCTTTCTCGGTCAGTCCCTCAAGGGACGTGCATTGGGCATCCTCAATGGAGATCATATCGTGTGGGAGGGAACGGTAACGCACTAACATTAATTTTTTCCTATGCAACCCAGAAAAATATCCATCGCACTCATCTGTGGATTAATTGGCGGTCTTGCCATGGTCCTTCTTACAACCATACTGTACCTGGCAGGCGTATCGGCCTTTTTGGGCAAGGCAGCCTACCTGGGCTTTCTTATTCCCCTTGCCATGGCCATTGCGGCCCCCTTGCTGGAAAAGAAGGCGCAGGGAGGGTTCCTGGAATTCCGGGATGCCCTGAAAGCCGCCTTTCTTGTCTTTGTCATTGCCTATGCACTGCAGGCCTTATTCAATTGGGTGCTGTTAAATTTTATCGACCAGCCTTTCAGACAGGCGGTAGAACAGGAGACACTGCTACGGACGGAACAATGGCTGCAGCGCATGCGTCTCAGCCAGGAAAAGATCGACGAAGCTATTGCACAACAGCGGGGTGTCAATCAATTTGCATTGTCCAAGACAATAATGGGATTGGCAGTGTGGTATGTTGTTCTTTTTCTCGTCTCCCTGCTGATCGCCGCCATCGTAAAAAAGAAAAGACCGGAATTCAGCGAATCGGATCTCAAATAAACTAATCTCATGGACGTTTCGATAGTCATACCTGTATATAACGAAGATGAGTCCCTGCCGGAGCTGTGCAGTTGGATCGATCGCGTGGTAAAGGAACACGATATTTCCTGTGAGATCATCCTCGTCGATGACGGCAGCACGGATAATTCCTGGGAGGTCATAGGCGAGCTGCGCCGGCATAACCCCTGTATAAAAGGCATCCGTTTCCAACGAAACTATGGTAAGTCCGCCGCCCTGAACGAGGGTTTCAAGGCGTCCATGGGGGATGTTGTGATCACAATGGACGCTGATATGCAGGATAGCCCGGACGAGATCCCTGAGTTACGACGCATGATCATCGAAGACAAGTATGACCTGGTCAGCGGATGGAAAAAAGTACGTCACGATCCCCTCTCAAAGACCCTGCCCTCTAAATTCTTCAACTGGACGACAGCGCGGGTGAGCAGGATCCGTCTTCATGATTTCAATTGCGGCCTGAAAGCTTACAAACGTAAGGTCGTCAAAAGTATCGAGGTCTATGGCGAGATGCATCGCTATATCCCGGTGATCGCCAAATGGGCGGGGTTTCGCCGTATCGGGGAGAAAATAGTACAGCACAGGGCCCGGAAATACGGCCATACCAAGTTCGGTGGTCTGGGCCGGGGTCTGAAAGGTTTGCTTGACCTGGCATCCATCACCTTTGTCGGTAAATACAGCAAACGCCCCATGCACTTCTTTGGTCCCCTGGGCGTAATTTGCTTTCTCATTGGCTTTGTTGCAAGCGCATACCTCATCATTGCCAAGTTGACGCATTATGCTTCCTTTGGATTGACCACAAAACCTGCTTTCTATATTGCGCTGACCACGATGGTCATTGGCAGTCAGCTTTTTCTCACCGGCTTCGTGGCAGAACTGATCTCCCGTAATTCACCGGGCCGGAACACTTATCTCATCGAAGAAAAACTAGGAGTGGATCAACCATGAACGGATCCGTCATTATCCTTGGCCCCGCGCATCCCCTGAGAGGAGGTGGTCTTACCACATTCAATCACAGGCTGGCCAGGGCCTTTTTAAAAGAAGGATATGACTGTCATATTTATTCCTTTTCCCTGCAGTATCCTTCTTTTCTTTTTCCCGGCAGCTCGCAGTACACGGATGAGCCAGCCCCGGAGGGCTTGACCATCCATTCAAAGGTGAACAGCATCAACCCCCTCAACTGGTGGCTGGTAGGCGAAGAGCTGCGCCGCCGCCGTCCCGACATCATCGTTGTAAGATACTGGCTGCCCTTAATGGGCCCGGCCCTGGGTACCATCCTCCGGAGGGTGCGCAGGAACAGACATACCCGTATCATTGCACTCACAGACAATGTTATCCCTCACGAGCGGCGTCCGGGTGATGTCCCCTTCACAAGATATTTTTTGAAAAGCTGTGACGCCTTTATAACCATGAGTGAAAAAGTGATGGATGATCTGCGGCAGTTTGAGAAAACAAAGCCTGCCTTGCAGGTCCCCCACCCTTTGTATGACAATTTTGGAGAACCCCTATCCAGAGAGGAAGCCAGGGCCGTCCTACGGCAGAAAAACTTGAAAATAGAGGACACCGACAAGGTACTCCTTTTCTTTGGGTTCATACGGAAGTACAAGGGATTGGATATGCTGTTAGAAGCAATGGCCGATCATCGCGTCCGGGCAGCCGGCATCAGGCTGATGGTAGCAGGTGAGTTTTACGAGGACGAACAAGGTTACCGGGAGCTTATCGATAGATTGGGCATCCGGGACCAGTTATTGCTGCGTACAGACTTTATTCCGGACCAGGATGTAAAATATTATCTCTGCGCAGCCGATGCCGTGGTCCAACCTTACCGGAACGCTACGCAGAGCGGGGTTACTCCTCTGGCCTATCATTTTGAAAAACCCATGATCGTTACGAATGTAGGCGGATTGCCCGCGCTGGTACCCCATGAACGCGTGGGCCTGGTAGTAACACCCGATCCAAAGGCCCTGGCAGATGGGATATTACGTTTTTTTGAATTAGGGGCCGATCATTTTATTCCTCATCTTCGCATGGAACGGGAAAAATATTCCTGGACCACACTGGTGGACAGTATCATTAAAATCATACCATGCAGGACAAAATAAAACATTGTATCAGCGAGTCGGTGACGGTGAAAAGTCAGCTGCTAAAAGACGAGCGGATGTTGCAGCTCATCGGGGAATTGGTAGATGTCATCGTGACGATCTTCCGCAACGGCAATCACATCTATTTTTGTGGCAATGGGGGAAGTGCGGCGGATGCACAGCATCTGGCGGCGGAGTTCTCCGGCAGGTTTTATATCAACAGGGATGCCTTGCCCGCGGAAGCCTTGCATTGCAATACTTCCTATCTTACAGCAGTGGCAAATGATTATAGCTACGATGTCATTTACTCCCGGTTGATCCAGGGTATTGGAAAAGAAGGGGACATGCTCATCGGGCTCTCTACTTCGGGTAACTCCGCCAATATCGTACAGGCTTTTGACACCGCAAGAAAAAAAGGGATGGTGACGGTAGGATTCACCGGCGGCAGCGGGGGACTGTTAAAGGACCGGAGCGATTATCTCGTGAATGTGCCCTCGTCCAATACACCCAGGATACAGGAGGCCCATATGCTTATCGGGCATATCATTTGCCAGTTGGTGGAAGAACAATATTTTGGAAAGCAGGGATAATATGCTGGACCTACAAAAGATAGACCATCGTTGGACGCTGTTCCTGGACAGAGATGGCGTGATCAACGTGGAGAAAGAGCAGAGCTATATATTCCATTATGGTGAATTTGTCTTCTATGAAGGCAATCTGGAAGCCTTGCGGCTCCTGGCGGGTATTTTCCCCCGGATAGTGGTGGTGACCAATCAGCGGGGGGTTGGAAAGGGATTGATGACGGAAGAAGATCTGGCCGATATCCATAAAAAGATGACGGCCGACGTGGCCTCGGCCGGGGGACGGATCGACGCCATTTATTACTGCGACTCCCTGTCGGATGATCATCCGCACCGTAAACCCAACCCGGGAATGGCCCTGGCTGCACAACAGGACTTCCCCGGGATCGATCTTTCGAAGTCTATCATGGTGGGGAATAACATCAGCGATATGGAATTTGGAAGAAATGCGGGCATGTATACGGTGTTCCTGAGCACTACCAGCCAGGTGCCGGACCTCCCCCACCCTTCTATTGACGTGACATTCCGATCTTTGTATGAATTTGTACAAGCACTGTTAAAAAAAGCCTAACACATAACATACTTAAACCTCATACGTTAACATAAGGCATGATCACCCGCATCCTCTCCATATTTTTTCTCTGTCTGTCTGCCGGCCTCGGTTCAACACAGGCCCAGACCTCTATCAGCCGCAGCGTGTTGAAATCGCTGCAGGTACAGGAAGACTCTCTGAAGGTGTTAGCAGATACACTGATCAATGGGGAAGATCCAGCCACGCGGCTCCGTGCGGACAGCCAGTTTGTTCGTACCCTGGTGCGTTCGCTAAAGATAAAGAACTCTTTTTATTATCCTTTCGACAGCCTGGCAGGCATTTCCCGGCTGTATGCACCGGACAGCACTTTCCGTATCATTACCTGGCAATACAAGAAGGATGACCTGGTGTATTTGCAGGAGGGGGCCATTCAGATGAATCAGCCGGACGGGTCCCTGAAGTTGTACCCGCTTTTCGATGTCAGCATGTTCACAGCTAAACCTCTGGACTCGGTAAGGACCCGTCGCAACTGGATCGGCGCTATCTATTACCGCATTATCGCAAAGTCCTACCAGGGTATCAACTACTATACGCTGCTGGGTTTTGACGATTTCACCCGCAGCAGCAATAAGAAATGGATGGAAGTGCTGACCTTCTCCCGTAGTAATGGCGAACCTCTCTTCGGAGGTCCCTATATCTCCTTCCAGGACGATTCGATACCCAAACGTATGCAATACCGGTTCAACATAGAGTATAAAAAGGACGCTGCCACCCGGTTTAACTACGACCCCCAGATGGATATGATCCTATTCGACCACCTGGTGCCCGAAGGGGATGACCCGAACAGGAAAGACACATATATTCCCGACGGAGATTTTGAAGGATTCAAATGGAAGGATGGGATGTGGGTTCATGTGGAAAAACAGATCTTCAATTTCAAACTGAAGGACGGAGAGTTCCCCCAGGAAGCGAAGATGATGGATGAAGGAGGAGGTATCAACGAACAAAAGCTACAGGAGCAATCCGAGAAAAATATACAGAATGCCGAGAAAGTGAAGAACGCGAAGCCAGCCAAGGCCCGACCACAGGGAGGGCGCCCGAAGGGCAATTAGTTAGCGTCTAACCAAACCCGGGCCGTCAGGCCCGGCCAATCCTTCAACAATTAATGCCCTAACAGCCTATTTTTCGCCTTCAGGTACTCTTCCTCCGTCAACGCCCCTTTCTGCTTCAGATCAAATAGCTTTTCCAATTCGGCAGCTATCCCTGCCGGAGTCGCATGTCCGGACCCGCCGGCTTGCCCCAACGATTCATGGAATGCTGCAGCCATTTGCCTGGCCTGTGCGGTGGATTGAAATGCTTTATAGTCCGATTGTGCAGCTGTGATCGTGTCTTTCAGACGGCGGGGATGATTGACATTATAATAATCAGTGGCGCCCACCTCAGCCGCCGTCTGTATCTCCACATGACCATAGTTGAAGATCCGGCCCAGGGGGGCCATATCATAAGACACATTGTTGATCTTATCCAGGGGGCTTTCCTTGGCATGATGGCTTAGCAGACCGGACTCGTCGATGACCCGGAAATTGGTCACCACCCAAATATTGACCTTCCAATCCATGTACTTCCACAGAAAATACAGGATGCCCACTACAGCGGCGATCCATCCATAATGATCGAAAAAACCGATGAAATAAGCCGCGACGATACCTGCCAGGGCAATGAGTACAGGTAGTACCAGCAATGTCCAGCTGCTGTAGGTCACAAGTAGTATCTTTTCACCTTTTTGAAGTGGGGTTCGCATCTTAAAGGCAATATACGATTTATTTGTAGCACTCCTGTTTGCTCATTGCCGTCCGGATGACCTCCTCCCATCGTGTTTGTGCGGCAACGATCTGTCCATGGTCCGTCTCCCCGTCATAAAGCTCCTGCTGCGCGTGCGCCTCCTTGTCTTTTTGTTTATACAGCTGCTCCAGCTGCTTCATATAATTCTGCACAGAAAAAGTAAAATGACGGATGGTATCGGCCAGTTCACAGCCTTTTATAGCTGTGATATTGAAATGTTGCTGTTCATGTTGCAAGGTACGGGCATTACGGCTGCCTGTCCGGCACCAGGACCGGGTCTTGTCAAAAAAAGGGAGGATGGTGACGACAACCCTGGTCTGGTTATATTGGGTTTGCACACTGGTCCTGACATCCAGGCCACTGTTGGTAGCGGCGGCTGCACGGCTCAGTTCGTCGGGTCTGCCCCTGAAATCATCCAATATCAGCGGACGAGCCCGCGTCCAGGCGATCCTTTCCGTATCGGCCGCGTCTGATAATATCTGCACTTCTACTTCCACGGAAGGTCCTTTGAGGGCGGCCTTGAGTTGTTGCTGGTTCCCGCCCGCCCAGGTATCAAATTGCTGCAACATGTCATCCAGTCCCCTCCGGATCAGTTCTTCTATATAGCGGGTGGCATCCATTGTGGCCTGTACGGTATTACTGCCTTTGTATTCCACTATCTTACCGGCAGCATTGTAAAAACCAATGTTCATACGCACTTCCGACTCCGCCTTCAGGCCGCCTGCCTTCTCGGCCACCTCCAGTTGTGCAATATGCAGGATAATGGGAATGGTATGGTCGTCCTGTGTCAGATTGGCTTTGAGAAAGTTACCAAAAGCAGTAGCCGCGCCACCCGGCAGGTTAAGCGACACATATTTTTTGCTAAAGATACCAGCACGCACCGAACCAATAGTCGCCGTGTCGGACCTGTCGTCTTTTATTCCGGCAATATAATAGTTCTGCAACCGTGCCTTCAGCGGTTGCTGTTTGAATTTTATGATCTTCGTTTCCTGGGAATAGCCCGTTTGAAAAACAAAGAAGAGAGGAAGGAAAAAATAAAGTTGTCGGGGTAACATTATCGCTTATTTATTTCATCAGGGGTAATGTCAAATATAAGATAATAATGGGCAATATGGCCCACAGGTTTGAAGGGTTTGAGCCAGTCGTAACGGTGTTCGTTCCATATGTCCAGGAAGTCATTGATGGCGATGGCCTGCCGGCCGGGGCGCGGCGTGGGAGCAGCCATGGTCACATCCGGATGTGCCGCAAGATAATCCTGCAGGAAGTAGACGCCCTGGCCATAATTAAGGTTATCGGCACCAACTATATTATAGGCCATTTTCTTATCCGGGATAAACTCATTGGTATAAGGGATATAGTTCCGGAAGTAGGAAAGTACCGAAACGATATACCAGACGGATAGCAACGCCAGCCCCCATTTTTCCCATGCAGTTGACAAGTAACGTATAATGATACCACAGAACACGTATAACAAAGGATAGATAAAGATAATATGCCGGATATTGATCTGGACTTTATAAAAAAAGTCCATCAGGATAAGAAAATAGAGCACAGGCAGCAACAAAAAGAGTTCATTACGCGCTATCTCACGCCGGGATCTTTTTTGCACCAGCCGCCAGCAGCTCCAGGTTAAAAAAACAAGAACAGGAATAGGCGTCTTGAAAAAGAAAACTACAAAATAGAAATACCAGAAAGTGCCCTGTGTACTGCTATGCCCTAATATGGTCACATTGCCAAACGTGCTGTCGGGAAGACCACCCCCAAGGCTTTCATAATATTTGGCCATATCCAGTCCCTCTATAAAAGAGGAAGGCAGCGGAAGAGGCACAGAGGACAAAAAAGAAAAGCTCCGTTGCACGCCCTGGAAAAGATCGCTTCTGAAATGATAGGCGCCTAATGACCGTCCAAACCCCTGGAAGTAAAAGCCGGCATTGATGACCAGCAGGTTGATAAGCACAAAGACCCCTACCCTGACGAGCAGCGGCCGCAGGGCCACCTTTCGCTGCTGACGCATAAAGAACCACACCAGCACCAGACAAGGAATGATCACATACAAATGGAATAAAGACTGTTTCACCAGTTGGGCCACGCCCGTAAAAACACAAAAGAGAATAAAATCCTTATTGACGCCAAAAGAAAGCCACTTCCAAAGATAGTACATCACCAGCAGCAATAACAGCACGGAATATGTGTCGGTGGTTACAAGGGCAGCATGGGCCAGGCAGTTGGGGCAAAACACAAAGAGGAAAAGAGAGAAAAGCCCCGCTCTTTCCCCGTACAGCTCGCTTGCCCATTTAAACACAAATACGCCGATGAGCAGGGAGATAAAGAGCGTGATGTACCGGCCATGCATGACATCCGAGACGCCATTGTCAGTTTTTTGCAAGCCCCTGTTCCGCAATTGCTCGAAAGCCCGTGGCAGGGCATTCAGTGCGGAAACGGGCATTTTACTGTTGAACTCCCGTCTGTCCGTGCGTTGGGTGCTGCCTTTTAGCACACGAACACCAAAATTCAGGTGTGATATTTCGTCATAAGTGATCGACTGCCGCGGCAGATAGAGGAGTCCGTTGATCAGGTAAATGGCCAGCAGGCCGGCGGCAAACAAAGACGTATGTAAAGGAGATCGCATCAATCATCCAGTTTCAGTACAGCGAGGAACGCTTCCTGCGGAACCTCCACACTACCGATCTGGCGCATACGCTTTTTCCCCTCTTTCTGTTTTTCCAGCAGTTTGCGTTTACGGCTGATGTCACCCCCATAACATTTGGCTGTAACGTCCTTGCGCAAGGCGCTGATGGTTTCCCGGGCAATGACCTTGGCGCCGATGGCCGCCTGGATAGCAATCTGGAATTGCTGACGAGGCAGCAGCTCTTTTAACTTTTCACAAAGCTTTCTTCCAAAGTCAGTGCTACGGCTGCGATGGATCAGGGCGCTAAGCGCGTCCACTTTATCGCCGTTGAGGAGTATATCCATCTTCACGATATCGCTTTCTCTCCTGCCGATGGGGTGATAGTCGAAAGAAGCATAGCCGCGGGTCTGACTTTTCAGTTTGTCATAGAAGTCAAAAACTATTTCCGTCAACGGCATTTCAAAGATCAGCTCCACCCGGGTGGTAGTCAGATAGCTTTGATTGAGCAGCATGCCTCTTTTGCCCAGGCAAAGGGTCATGATATTGCCGATATAGTCCGGTTTGGTAATGATCTGTGCCTTGATATAAGGTTCCTCAATACGGTCGATGCGTGTGGGATCAGGCATTTCGGCGGGGTTGTTCACGATGAGTTCCTCCCCCTTGTTGGTATAGGCAACAAAACTTACGTTGGGGACGGTGGTGATCACCGTCTGGTTGAATTCCCTTTCCAGCCTTTCCTGGATGATCTCCATATGCAGCATGCCCAGAAAACCGCAACGGAATCCAAAGCCCAGCGCCTGCGACGTCTCCAGTTCATAAGTAAGAGAGGCATCGTTCAGCTGCAGCTTGTCCATACAGTCCCGCAGCTCTTCAAAGTCATCCGTGTCAACAGGGAAGATACCCGCGAATACCATGGGTTTTACTTCCTCAAAACCCTGGATCATTTCAGGATTGGGGTTACTTGCGAGCGTGATAGTGTCACCTACTTTAACCTCTTTTGCATTCTTGATCCCGGTGATAATATAGCCTACATCTCCCGTCTTCACTTCCTGCTTGGGGTCCAGTGCAAGTTTTAAGACGCCTACTTCGTCCGCCCCATATTCCAGACCGGTAGAGACGAATTTTACGATATCTCCTTTTTTTATACTCCCGTTCAGGATCCTGTAATACACAATGATTCCCCGGAAAGAGTTGAATACACTGTCGAAGATCAGCGCCTGCAAGGGAGCGTCGGGGTTTCCTTTGGGAGGAGGTATCCTTTCGATGATGGCGTCGAGTATCTCCTGGACACCCAGACCTGTACGGGCGCTGGCCAGCAGGATATCCTCCGGTTTGCATCCGATGAGCTCGATGATCTGGTCCTTTACCTCTTCCACCATGGCCCCGTCCATATCGATCTTATTGATGACAGGAATGATCTCCAGGTCGTTTTCGATGGCAAGATAAAGGTTGGAAATGGTCTGGGCCTGAATACCTTGGGTGGCATCCACCAGCAAAAGAGCCCCTTCACAGGCGGCCAGTGCACGGCTCACTTCGTAGCTGAAATCGACATGGCCCGGTGTATCGATGAGGTTCAGTATATATTGCTGTCCTTTATGGGGGTAATTGATCTGGATAGCATGGCTCTTGATAGTAATGCCCTTCTCTCTCTCCAGGTCCATATCGTCCAGCACCTGGGCCTGCATATCCCGTTCAGATATGGTGTGGGTCATTTCAAGCAGACGGTCTGCCAGGGTACTTTTACCATGGTCGATATGAGCGATAATGCAAAAATTCCGGATATTCTTCATGAAGGTGAATGTGCGCCTTTTTTGTGCCTGCAAATGTACGATTTTGTGCCTGGAAATTGCTTATTTTCACACAAATTCCCGGCATGGCTACCGAACTAATCTCCTTATTTGAACAGGCAGTTTCTGATAGCAAGGATTTGCGTGAACGCCCCAGTAACGAAACCCTGCTGCAGCTGTATTCCCTTTATAAACAAGCCACAGAGGGCGATGCAACGGGAGACGGGCCTTCCAATCCCTTTGATTTCGTCGCCAAAGCAAAATACGAAGCATGGTCAGCCTTAAAAGGCAGGACGAAAGAGACTGCAATGCAGGATTATATCAATCTTATCTCGAAGTTAAAAAGCTAGTTATCAGCACATTGCCCTATCTGTCCAGGATCCTTTTGTAGATGCCGGCCAGTTGCCGCCCTATGACCGGGTAGCTGAATTGTTGTTCTGCCTTCTTTGCAATGAGCGCTCTGTCATAAACTGCATATCTATCCAGCATGACATGCATGGCCTGCAGCAACTGATCTTCTCTTTCGCTGGCCACAAGTATACCGTTGCTGTCGTTGATGATCTCCGGTATCCCCCCCACCTTTGTCGCAATCACAGGCAGACCGCAACACAATGCCTCCAGTATCACACAAGGGAGGTTCTCATATCTGCTGAAGAGCAACAGGAAATGAGCCTCGCTCATTTGCGACGCCACTTCGGCGTAGGTTATTTCTCCCGTCAGGAACACCCGCTTATCCAGCAGCCCTTTGTCGGCAAGCATCTGTCTGATCTGCGGTGTGTAGGGACCGACCAGCGTTATATCCACGTCCTGGCGGGTCGCGCACAACTGCTCGAATACCCGAAGTATCCCCGAGATGTTCTTCTGGTAGTTCATCGTAGAGACATGGATACATTTTTTCCGGCTCCCGGCATCTACAGGAAGATACTGTGGATAGAACAGGGTGGTATTTACGACATTGTATACCACTTCATAGGGAACACCGGGAAACCAGTGCTCCACATCTCCGGCCAGCCCTTTGCTGACAGGAAGGAATAGCTCCGCACCTGCAAAGATCTTTCTGTAAAAACGCTGCATGATAGCGCCCTGGGTGTGTAATCCCACTGGGTTTTGCGTGGTATAGCCCGCCCAATGTTCCGTAAGCAGGTAGTTCCATCCATATCTTTTTTTTAGCCAGAGTCCCAGCAATCCCGCTTTCCATACTACATTAACATGTACCACCGAAGGGGCGCCATACTTCTTTTTTATCTGTCCGACCATCCGTTGACCCAGGAAAAGGTAGCGAAGCAAAGAGCCGCCCCTACCCAGCAGTCTTCCGGCCCTGTAATACACGATGTATTCCACCAGATTGCCCTGTTCGCATATCTGTATGTCGGCAGAATGCTCCCGGCGGGCGTCGTCTTTTACCAGGTACAGCACTACTACTTTCTTATAAAGTGAGATAGCCGTGGCGTGCCGCTGCACAAAGTCCCCGATATGTCTGTCGATCCGGCTGGGGTACCATCCTGCCAGTATGAGAATGTAATTCATGAATGGATATTTCCGACCTGCCGCCGTAACCAACGCCAGTCCTCTTTTTTAAGCAATATCATGGACATCAGCGAAATGCGGTGGTGTTTACTGAATTGCAGCAGCGAATAGAGCATACAGACAAAGTATCCGGCTGAACTGACAGCAGCAGCCCCGGCGATCTTATAACGGGGTATGAATAATATATCACCGGCCACCATCAGTATAACACCCGCCAATGCACCTTTTGCGTTCACCCCCGGACGGTGCAACCCTCCAAAATAAGCGCTCAGCGGGGCCAGGATAAAAAGAAAAAGTATGCCGGGCAACACCAGCAGCGTCGGCAGATACATCTTGTCAAAGCTATCGCCAAAGAGTAAGGGGAACAGCCATTTGCCGGTGAAAAAAATAATAAGGAACAACAGGATAAAGAACAGTACGGCCAGTCTCGTCATCCTCGCCAGGTAGGACGGCATCTCCTCCGTCGTCCTGAGCGCCGTGCTGGGGAATACAACACTTGCCATGATCCCCGGTATCACCAGCAGCATCTGTCCCAGCTTGGATACCTGGATATAATTACCCAGTTCCCCGGCCGTGCAGAATCGCTTGACGAACCAATAGTCCATTCTGTAGACCAGGAAAAAAATGATATTAGCCGTAAAAGCCACCAGGGAATAATTATAGATCTTCTTCAACAGGGCACGATCAGGCAGGGACAGCATTTCAGTACGGACATACTTTCTTCGGAACCAGGCGACCAGCAGGATACCTTGCGCCAATATACCCAGGAAATAAATATAGAGATATTGAACAGGGCCTATTACGGCAGGCGCTATGTCAGTCACCAGCAATAGGAGGATCATGACGCCATTGACGATCAGCAGTATTTTGTTGGACAGCACAGCCGCCTGCCGAGCATAAAAAAGCGCCGAAAAGAAAGTGATCAGCAGCTGCCCTGGTATATACGTCGCAGCTGTAACCCAAAACAAAGTTCCCGTCACCATCTCTTTATCGAGGTAATGAAAATAGATTTTCAGCAGCAGCAAACACAGCGCCGACATGACAACAGTCCACAGCAGTGAAAAAGTATATAAAGCCCCCGCTCCCACCTCCTGCTTTGCAAGGAAAAAGCCCATCCCCGACTCTACGCTCAAACTTCCAATGAGAAGGACAAAAGCATATAGATTGATAAGGTAATACACCGTACTGCTGGCCGATGCACCGTAATACCTGGCAAACAGCAGGTTCAACAGGAAGGTTGAGAACAGGTATGCCCCTCTCCACAAAAGTACCTGGTAGAATAGGTGTTTAAAGCTCATGATTTTTAAATTGAGCACAATTGGTCGGAAAAGTAATTTATTTTTGTCGCATATGCAGGAACGAATGCTTACTTTTTTATGCTGCCCCGTGACCCGCAGCCCATTGCGGCTTGTACTGCTGGCCAACAGCAATGGAGAAAAAAATCATGCGGCGCCGGTCATTTCCGAGGCAATATTATTCGCCGAAGAAGACTGGTTCTTTCCTGTGACGGGCGGCATTCCCCGGCTGACGGTGGAAGCCTTTCTGGACTACGAAGATTTCTTCAGACGGCACCTTCCCGACTATGACGACAGGCGACGGCGCCTGGAGTTGAAATACCCGGCGCTTATCGCCTACGTAAGGAGAAAAAATAAAAGAACAAAAGAAAGCTTCTCACGCGAATGGAGCTTTTACGATTACGAAGAAGACCGCACCTGGAATGCCAATGAAGAAGACATGCTGCAACGATTCCTGAGGGAGACGAATGAAGACCGGGACGGTCTGCGGGGGAAGATAATCTTCGATGCAGGTTGCGGCAACGGGCAGTTGGATACGCTTATCGCACGGCAGGGCGCCATTGTTATTGCCATGGATCTTAGCCTGAGCATCGAACGGGCCTTTCTGCAAAATACACACCCCGATGCCTGGTATATCCAGGGAGATGTTCAATTCCCACCGCTGGCCTTTTCACTCTTCGACATCGTACATAGCAGCGGTGTGCTGCACCATACCAATAATACCGAACTATCTTTCAGCTGTCTGAGCCCTTGCGTGCGGCCCGGCGGCAAATACAGCGTCTGGTTATACCATCCCCGCAAAGACATGATGCACCGGCTGTTCAATACACTTCGTGTATTTCTATCCCCATTGCCCGCCGGGCTACGTTATTTTTTTCTCCGGCTCACTATCTATCCCGTCAGCTATCTTATAAAAAAAATAAAAGGCAGCCGGCAAAATCGACGAGAGATGATCATTGATATCCTGGACTGGTTTACGCCGGAATACCGGCGGGAACACCATCCCGACGAAGTCGCCGCCTGGTTGACCAAAAGAGGTTACCACTCCGTACTGGTGACGACCACCGATACTTTTGGTTTTAACATCATAGGTGAAATGGCCGACGATCTTTCTATTTCAGCGCCTGAATGATCTTTATAAAGTCGGCCGCAACAAGGGAGGCTCCGCCCACCAGTCCGCCGTCAACGTCCGGAGAGCCGAACAGCTCTTTTGCATTGCCGGCCTTTACGCTGCCTCCATAAAGAATGGGAATACTGTCAGCCACCTGCTGGCCGTATTTTCCCTTCAGCAGCCGGCGGATACAGGCATGCATCTCCTGGGCTTGTTCCGCAGTAGCCGTCTTGCCGGTGCCGATGGCCCAGATGGGTTCATAAGCGATGACGATCTTGCTGATTTCATCGTTGGAGAAATGGAAAAGGGATTCTTTTAACTGAGCTTCTACAAAACTTTCCTGCGCATCGACCTCCCGGATACTGAGCGATTCTCCGCAGCAAAAAATGGGAGTGATCCCCAATTCCAGACACCGTTCTGTCTTGACAGCCAGGGACTGATTATGTTCGGAGAAATATTCCCTTCTTTCGCTATGACCCAGGACACAATAGTTGATGTTGATGCTACGGAGCATTTCGGCGGAAACTTCGCCGGTGTAAGCGCCGGCAGGTTGATCAGAACAGTTCTGGGCGGCGGCAGCATAATTCTTTCTGGCTGACAGTTTGGTCTGGGCCATGATGAGATACGGAAAAGGCACAGCAAAGACTGCGTGCTGATGGTCGGCCAACTGTATGTTCTCTTTCAGGATGGCGTCCAATAATGCTTCTCCCTGTTGGTACGTAAGGTTCATCTTCCAGTTGGCGGCCGCAATTTGCTTTCTCATTTGAGCGATTGGTTTATGATTTTTCAAAAATATATCTTATGTTTTGTATTTCAGTGTCCGTCAGCGTCCGGCCTTTAAATCTTTTCCAGCTTGCAATGTCGCGCAGCGCTATCTCCAGCTGATACTTCTGCTGATTGTCATAGCCCCAGCTAAAGCTGGGAATATATTTTGGCGTAAGCCCCTGTCCAAAGACATTACAGCAAACGCCCACCACCGTGCCTGTATTAAAAGAGGTATTGATTGCGCTGCGGGAATAGTCTCCCATGAGCAGCCCGCATTTCGTGCCGGCAGGAACAAACCGGTCAGTACGCATGTCCCATACCTTTACTTCTGCTGCATTATTTTTTAGGTTGGAGTTGGAAGTTCCGGCTCCCATATTGCACCACTCACCGATGACTGAGTCCCCGAGATAGCCGTCATGCCCTTTATTAGAATAACCGAACAACACCGAATTCTTGATCTCGCCACCAACGATACTATAAGGGCCCACCGTAGTGGCGCCATAGATCTTTGTGCCCAGTTTTACGGTGGCGCCTTCACAAAGTGCAAAAGGGCCTCGGATCAGCGATCCTTCCATGACCTCGGCCCCTTTGCCGATGTAGATGGGGCCGGTTGAAGCATTCAGCACGCAATATTGCAATACGGCTCCTTCTTCGATAAAGATGTTCTCCGGCGCGATCGCCTGCACCGATGAAGGAATAGGCTGAGAATTACGCCCGCTGGTAAGCAGGGCAAAGTCATCTGCCAGGGCTTCGGCGTTAAGCTGGAAGATATGCCAGGGTTGTGTAAGACGTGGGACCCAGTGCAATATACCGCGGGATCCATGTTGTTCTTTCTCCCGGATAGTAAGAATGCCTATACGTATGTCGGCGATGGCTCGGGTGGCCGTGAAAGGAAACAGCGTGTCATCCATGGGGTAAAACTATAAAAAAAATCCCTTCCATTGCGGGAAGGGATAATGAGTTATAGAAGCTCCAATGTTTATTTGGTCTTCTTTTCGTAACGTTTTTTAAATTTGTCAATACGACCTGCAGTATCCACCAGTACGTTCTTACCAGTGAAAAAGGGATGGGAAGTATTGGAAATTTCCAATTTGATCAGAGGATATTCATTGCCATCCTCCCATTTGATGGTTTCCCGGGAAGCAGCTCCGCTGCGGCTCAGGAAAGAATAGCCATTACTCATGTCCTTAAAAACTACAAACCGATAGTTGGCAGGATGGATACCTTTCTTCATAACTAGTTCTATTTAAAGGTTGTACGGATTTGGCCGTACGATTGATAAAATAAGAGTGCAAAAGTAGGATATATCTGCTTGAAAAGCAAATATTTTTGCTAAAGAAGGGATTTCCATCAATTCCGCATATTCACATATTGTAATGGAATACCCAGGCTGGCGCCCCCGCAGAGCTTTATGACAGCCTGGAGGTCATCGATCTTTTTGCCCGTCACCCGGATCAGGTCATCCATGATAGCTACCTGCACTTTCAACCCGGAATCCTTGATCACCTTGACGACCTTCTTGGCGTCCTCCTGTTTAAGACCGTTCCTGACAGGCACCTCTTTCTTTGTCACCTTGCCGCTGGGATAGGCTTCCTTGCTCATATCAAAAGCCAGGGCATCCAGTCCCTGTTTCATGCTGCGGCTGATCAGCACGTCCGTGATCTGGTTGATCTTCATTTCGCTTTCCGCCTCCAGTTTGATCTTCATTTCCTTTTTGTCCAGATCAATGATTACCGGAGAATCTTTGAAATCAAAACGGTTGGTTATCTCTTTTTTGGTGATATTGACGGCGTTGTCCAGTGTCTGTGGGTCGACCTTGCTTACGATATCAAAGGATGGCATGATAGAAGAGTTGAGAGACAAAGATAGGCCTTCCGGCCTATCTTTTCTGCTTAATTGTTGCCTCCCGTCTTCACCCTGCTCTCTTCCTCGCCGGTGCCGCTGGCCCTATGGCGTACGGGCGCTTTTAACGGTTTGCCAAAACGGTAGCTGAAAGTGACGCTCACCTGGCGGCTGTCCCGGTAATTGCGGAACGTGGCTTCTGTCTGTTGGAAATTGAGGTATCCATGGGGTTTATTGGTATAAAGGAAATCCCGGATGCCCAGTTTGAGACTAGCCTTCTCCTTTAGTATCTTTTTTGAAATGGCGGCTGTAGCCTGTCCTAAAGAATATATAACGATCTGTCCTTCGACGCCCTTGGTACGGTACCAGCCGGAAAGTTCGGCGCTCCAGCCATGGGGGAAGGTAAACTGGTTATTCACATTCAGGGTCAGTGTGGTGGCGTCTACATTGATCGGCTCTCCATAAAGGATGCCGCTGAACTTGGTATAATTGACATTGCTGTACAGGATGGACATCCACCATTTGGTAACATGCAGCTGGGCGCTGAGGGCGATGCCTGCATTCTGACGGCTGCCGATGTTGCCGTTGCGGAGGATGGTGGCGCGCCCTGACTGCTCGAAGGTCTCGGAAAAGAAATCTTTGGTATAGCTGTAGTTCAGCGTCGTGGAGAGCCAGCCCCCATAAGTATGTCCCAACTCTACATTGTGCGAAAATTGCGGCTGAAGATAGGGGTTACCAGCCTGGTAAGTATACTGGTCCAGGAAAAAGAGGAAGGGGTTCAGGTCCTGGTAAGCCGGCCGGTCGATCCTGCGGCCATAGTTTACCGAGAACTGGTTCTTCTCATTAGCCTGGTAGCTTACATACAGGGTAGGGAAAAAGCTGAAATAGTTGCGGGAAAAGCTGGAATCCTTGTTAATAACGGAAAGTCCGTTACCCAGTTGGTGACCGGAATAGTTGGTATTCTCCACCCGCAGACCGGCCTGGATACCCCATTTCTTATACTGTTTGTTCAGGTTGACATAGCCCGCATTGATATTCTCCCTGTAGATGAAATGGTTGGTCTTGGTAGTATCCACTTCGGGGACATCGTTCTCGACATTAAAATAGTTGGCCATATTGTCCGTGCGCACATAGCTCGATTTGACGCCGGCCTCCAGCTTAAGGTCCTTGGCAAGGGGATGCGTGTAGTCCGACTTGACGGTGTAGATATCGATGGTGCTGGGGAGGTTGCCGGTGAGGATCGTTTCGGTCTTATGGTCGTTGCCGGGATATGTGGTGATATTATCAAAATATTGATCGCTGTGGGAAGAATAGCGGACGTAGTCCAGGTCAGCGGTCAGCTCCTTCCCGGTGGAGTCGAATTGATGCCGGAAATTGAGGTTGACAGATCCGTTCTTCCAGGTATTATCGGTATTACTGGGCGAATAGACTATGGAATCGATGCTGCCATGGGCATCCTTCAAAAAGATATTGCTGGAGCTACGGTTGTTCTCTTCATTCCGGAAGCCGCTGACCACAAATCCCAGGGTAGTTCTATCCGACAAATAATAATCCATACCAAATTTGAGGTTCATAGAGGGGTTTGTAAAGTGCATCTCGGTGGCTTGTGTAAAGATGGAGTTCACTACCCTGTCCGGACCTGGATTCAAATAGGTCCGGCCAATATCCAGGTGTTGAAAACCTTCCCAACGGGAGTAACCAGCATTGAGAAAAAAGTTAGTTCTCCCATCCCGGTAATTGAGGTTTAGACTGCCACTGGGCTTGGGATACACACCTTGGGTATGGGTCAGGTTGATATTACCATTAAATCCCCGGGTCTTGTTCTTTTTTGTCTTGATGTTGATGATCCCGGAGTTTCCGGCAGCATCATATTTTGCCGAAGGGTTGGTCATCAGCTCGATCTGGTCGATGGCGGAAGCCGGCAGGCTTTTGAGATAACTGGCCAGTTGGGCAGCTGTAAGATAAGTAGGTTTATTATCGATCATGACGGTCACGCCTTGTTTTCCTTTCAGACTGATGTTGTCATCCTTATCCAGCGTGACACCGGGGGACCTTTCCAGCACATCGAGGGCTGTCGCCCCCGCATTGGAAGGAGAAGCATCAACATTGACGACCATCCGGTCAGCCTTTTGTTCGATAAAGGGTTTTTTACCTATGACGGCGACCTCCTGTAAATTTTTAGAAGTAGCTTGTAAGACAATGGCTTCCAAAACTATGGCAGATTGATTTCCGATCAATTCAAAAACCTTGCTATAGCTGGAGGAGCGGCCTACGCTGGTGGCGGATACCAGGTATTTCCCTTCGGCCACCTTGTCAAAAACCCACTGACCAGTCTTGTCCGAGACGGTCTGACGGACACGGGAGGAATCTCTGGCATCCAAAAGAGAGATGGTGGCGGCTTCGATAGGCTTGTGGCCTTCGTCTCCCACCAGACCAATGATCCTGGCGGCAGGCGTTTGTGCTGAAAGAGACAGGGAAAAGATCATTACAAAAAGTGGAGTCAGCAGTGTTTTAAGGTCGGTCATTGTCGTAATCGTTTATATTATAAAGTACTATTTTTTATTTATTACAATACAAAGATTGGTACTATTCATTACATAGTACATTGCTTTGTGTCGGATGGCTGATTTGATTGATAGCTGGTAAGACAAACTTACTTTGAGGACGGTGGGGCGGATAATTTTTTAGACGTCGGGGTTGCTTTTGTTGACAACAGGACAATCTTTCAGGGAATATGACGGGAATTTTAGCCGGAAGGTTACAGTAATAGCGGGCACGGTGCCAAAATTTTCACCAATTGGACGATCCCGGATGCATTTGTATAGATGGCTATACGTTCTGGGCGGCAGGTGTTTCCTGTGATGGAGCTTTTTGCGGTGGTCTTGATCTAAGCCTGAAATAGATAATGGCGCCGGTGATCATCAGCAGGAAGGAGATGATCTCGGCCTGCGTGGGATGGAAACCAAAGATATCATACTTGGTATTGACACGTATCTTTTCTACAAAAAAGCGCTCGACCCCGTTGACAAACAGATAGATGCCAAAAAGCGTCCCGGGCACCTTCAGTTTTTTGCGCAATGACCACAAGAGGAAGAAAAGCCCCAGGCAAACCACTGTCTCATAAAAAGGTGTGGGAAAAACAGGGATAGGCAGCTGGCTGCAATAGGAACCATCGCAACCGGGGATCCGTACGCCTTCACTTACTACGTTATGGGGATAGGAATAGGCAAAGAGCCAGTCGGGCAGCCAGGATGGTGCTTTTACGGCCAGGTGCGGGATCTTATCCAGCGCACCGAACTGAGGTAGGTAAACCTCTTTATACTGCTCTGTAATTCGTTGAAAATCACCGGCGCCAGCCAGAACAGGCTTTCCCCCGATGTTGGTATAATAAGCGCTATTAAGAATGCCCCAGTCCCCGTCCCCTGAAGTCTGGCAACCTATACGGCCAATAGCGTAAGCCAACATAAGACCAGGAGCCGCGGCGTCGTTGAGATACCAGAAGCCGATGCCGTGTTTGCGGGCGTAATACCAGATAGCGATTGCGGCGCAAATAAGGCCGCCATAAAAAGTAAGACCGCTGAAAGAGAATAGGGAATCTATAGGGTCTTTTACAAAGTCATCCCAGGTTTCCAGACTGTTGAATACTTTAGCGCCGGCAAATCCAAAAAGTGCAGCATAGAGCGTGAGGTCCCCCACCCTGTCATGGGGCCATATCCGGATCTTTTTCTCCTGGGGCTGCGCTAATTTTTGCTTATTCTTCTCATACCATTTCCATCCTGCCAGCAAAAGTCCCAGCACAATACCTGCTGGCCAGCTCCCTTCCGAGGATTTCAGAAAGTCCTGAGGATTTGCAGCCAGGGGGCTATTGGAAACAAAAAGCCCGATAAACTTAAAACCCACGACAAAACCCAGAATAAAATTCAGAAGCAATTCGGTAGCGCTAGCCGGCTTGCCGATGAGTACCAGCTGGTCCCTACCCTGTAACAGACCTTCCCGTTCTTTTCGGAGTAATTCCCTGGACAGGGTAACAGCAGCCGCTATAAATGAAAGGGCTACAAAGAAACCAAATGTATTGACTACCCGTAAAAATGGTGCCTGGATTCCGAACAGGTCCTTTAAAGCGTAATAAAGGTTGGGATACATACCCCGCAAACCTACATTAAAAAGGTCAAACAAGTATACTCTATAGAAAGAATAGAGGATGAGGAGTTTATTGCGGCAGCCGGATTGTTCAAAATATAACCCGTCTACCGCAAATATCTAATAATGGGCCTTCGGCCAAGATGCCTGTGGCATCTTTTGCACACATTTTCAATCACATTCAAAAAATAATTTTCCACAGATACTAAAGATTGGGGAATCTCGTTCCACACGAGTGTTCCACGGGGAACACTTTTTTTGTGAAATTTAGGCCCTGTTTGTGTTTCGTGGATTATACACAGATGTGGAAAAATCCTCTAAAAAACTACTCTCTCCAAATTTGGGTGCTATGCCCGGGGCTGGGCATAAAAAAACCCTCTGGAAAACCAGAGGGTCTATTACTATGAAAACTCTGATTGCTTAACAATACTCATTAAAAGCGGCGATCAGATTATGCGCGATCACTTGAGCAGGACGCCCCTCTATCTGATGGCGCTCGATCATATGCACCAGTTGACCATCCTTAAACAAGGCAATGGCCGGAGAAGAAGGAGGATAAGGTAATAAATGCTGACGCAACGTGCTTACCGCCTCCATATCAAAACCAGCAAAGCTGGTAGTAAGGAAATCGGGTTTTTTGGAACTGTTCGCTACAGCCATCAACACACCCGGACGAGCCGAGCCGGCAGAGCATCCACATACGGAATTTACCATTACCAGGGTGGTTCCGGATCTCTTTAATTGATCCTCCACTGCTGAGGAAGTCAGTAATTCATCGAACCCATTATCTGTGAGTTCTTCCTTCATCGGTTGTACTATTTCTGCTGGATACATTTTTAATGATGTTTAAAAAAGTTGGATATAACATGAGGCATAGTGCCTTACTACTGTAAACACAAAAGTAGGTAAAAAGTTGAGCGAAGTCCCCGATCGGACCAAATGTCATAAAAACCAAGCGGCAAATGCAATTATGGCACTTAAAATCAGGCCTGATTTGGCAAAATCCGTCAAAAATTCCAGGGAAAAGTCGTTTTTGGCTCATGGTACATGGTTTGATCCCCTCTCATCGTCAAACAAAATTGATAAACTTAAATAAGAACGCACTATGACACTCGTAAAAGTTAACAATCATCCCGCCAGGAACCTGTCCAGCTTTGTAGACGAATTCTTCCAGGATTTCCCCGCCAGTTGGGGTCGTGAAAGCAATTTTGGCTTTCCCCCGGTGAACATTCATGAGACAAAAGATGCTTATCATCTTGAGTTGAGCGCTCCCGGTCGCAGCAAGGAAGATTTTCAGCTGTCCATCGACAAAGGTCAGTTGACCATTGCCTTCGAAAAGAAGGAAGAAACAAAGACCGATGACTATAAGACGGTACGTAAGGAATTCTCTTTCAAGAGCTTCAAACGCACTTTCAATCTGGACGACCGTATTGATGCGAATGGTATCCAGGCTAAATATGAAAATGGTGTCCTGAGGCTCCTACTGCCTAAAAAGGAACAGGAAAAGGAAAGCACCAAACAGATATCGATCCAGTAATCAAGATATTTTAACAGAACGTTTCATAAAAACTTAGATTTTTACTCACGAATCAATGTCATTTTCAATGGCGTTCGTGAATCTACCGATTTCATAAGCAGTTGGTTTTGGTTTAAGCCCCTTCATTCCTGGAGGGGCTTTTTTTGCATCCTATTGGTGTTAACGGGCGACGAATAAGGACTTTCTTTATTTGTTTGCCTGATTTTTAGCCCGATTGTTTTAATTTCGAGCTTCAATTACACCTTTTTATCCAAGAATATGATTAAACCCGTGAAAGTTTTTCAGTTTTGGCTTTTGGTGGTAGGCTTGGCTTTTTCCGATAGCGCGTTTTCCCAGAACCCCGTCTTTCATATTCCCATGGCCCTGTCGGACACGGTAAGGCTTCCTGACGACTCTACCTTGCGGATAAGGAATCTCAACCCTTATTTTTCCCTACATGTCGACAGCGTCCTCACTTATCAGCTGGAGATCAACCGGGACCCCGGCAAATATTTCTTTTTTATGAAGAATGCGCCTGTGGGCATGAAGATCAAAGAGAATGGGCTGCTGACCTTTAGGGCGGACAGATCCTATTTTCTCTCCGGCCGGCTGAAATATGACAATGAATACAAGGTAAATATCGGGGTGCAAAACCTGAATAACCCCAAAGAACGGATAGACACATCCTTCACCATCGTTTTTTTTACCACCGATATCATAGCCTCGCACGTAAAACCTACCGTGAGCAATGTCTTATATATGGATGAAGGAGACACCATCAGCTTTAAGGTACAATGCGAGACAGGTACTTATCCTATTGAAAGTATCAATTTCTACTCCAGCATACCTATAAAGACCAATTCAGTTATAAAGGACTGTAACGATGACTTCACCTGGAGCCCTGCCTATGATTTTGTAAAAGATACGGATAGCAGCAAGCAAAAGCTCCTGATCCTCTATTTTGTTGGGACCAACAAGATCTTTATGCGGGATACGGCCACCATCCGCATCTATGTAAAAGATGCCCTGAACTATCCTTATATGCGGGCAGATTATGATCTGGCCGTCAAAAACATCGATACTTATATCCTCCGGCTGAAATATGCTTTCTTCACCCTGGATAAAAAAATAAAGAAGACCAAGAATACCCGTACGGATTTTGATATGAGCACAGCCACGACGGCCTTGGGTGGCACCATCTTTTCCTCCGCCAGCAGCCAGGATGCCAAGACGGCCGGGACTATATTACCCAGCGTAGGCGTAGCATTGGTACCTGTAAAAGAAGCCGTAGCCCCCCAACTGACGGCCGAGCAAAACCAGGCAGGGCTTGTCCGCAGCAGCATCAAGCGGCTGGAGTATACTAAACGTGACAACGCCCTGGTGGGAGAAAAAGATATGGAGATCACAAAGAAGATCACCGCCCTGAAGAATGAGCTTAAACAAACCCAGGTACAGTTAATAGATGTACCCCTGGAAGAAACGAGCAGTATGACGGAGGAGCAGCTGAGAGATCTTGACAAGTATTTCAATAATCCCAGGGTCAACAAGAAATATAGGCTAAAAAATATGCCTTCTAATAGTAAGTAATCCTATATTACTAATCACAGGCGCCCTTTTTCCGCGTATCCACGATATAAAGGATCTTCCATACTCCCTTCGACCGGATCAATTGGAAACAATCCACTCCACAATGGAGTAAAGTACCATTGTAATAAAAATGATACGGCGCCCACACCGAAGCAAGCGGGCCGTCGATCTTCAGCGTTTCTATCTGGATTTGTTCGTCTGCAGCGCCTTTGGGCAGCCGTCCGATGGCTGTCGCAAATTCAGTCACTGGATAGCTGTGCGCAGTTGCCTTGCCTGAGCTGTCTACAACAATAGTCTGTAGGACGGCGCTGTCGTCAAAGGCAGCCGCCAGTTGGGCGCTATCGGCATTTTTCATGGCCGTGAACAACAATCCCACGGCAGCCCTGACAGAGTCTTGCGCGGATTGAGCACGGACCACACCCGTCGTCGCAAGCAGTGCGATGAGGAGGAAGTATCTAAGGGTCATACAATGATTTTAACAGAAAAGCTACTTGTATCCCAATATCTTCAACATGCTCTGGGCCGTTTGCTCCTTGGCATATACCCAGTCCACCAGCTTCCCGTTCTTATCGTGCCCCACGATGACATGCTTGGGTGAAGGGATCAGACAGTGCTTGATGCCTCCATATCCACTGATCTGGTCCTGATAAGCCCCCGTGTGAAAAAAGCCCACGTAGAGAGGTTCCCCATTGATGATCTTGGGCAGGAACACTTCATTGATATGTTCTTCGGAATCATAGTAATCATGGCTGTCGCAGGTAATGCCGCCCAGCACCACACGTTGGTATTCCACGTCCCATTTATTGATCGGCAGCATGAGAAAACGCTCCCCGATGCCCCAGGTATCGGGCAGCGTGGTGATAAAAGAGGAATCGATCATATACCAGATCTCCCGGTCGTTCTGCATCTTTTGTCCGATGACACTGTAGATATGCGCCATGCTCTCTCCCACCGTATAACTGCCAAATTCGGTGAAAATATTCGGCATAGGGACATTGCTGCGCTTGCAGGCCTTTTTGATATTTCCCACGATCTCATTGATCATGAACTGGTAATCGTATTCAAAGCCTAAAGAGTGCTTGATAGGGAAGCCGCCGCCGATGTTGATGGAGTCCAGCTCGGGACATATCTTTTTCAGCTGACAGTAAAGGTTGATCACTTTATTCAGCTCGGACCAGTAATAGATGTCGTCCTTGATGCCTTTGTTAAGAAAGATATGCAACATCTTCAACTGAAACCTGTCCTCATTGCCTTCGATCTTGTCTACATAGAACTCCAACACATCCCGGGCGCGGAAACCCAGACGGGAGGTATAGAAAGGGAAATTCGGTTCTTCTTCCGCCGCCACCCGGATACCCAGTTTAAAAGGTACTTTTACCGAGCGTTTGTATTGTTGCAGCTCTTCCTTATTGTCCAGGATGGGGACCACATTTTTGAAGCCGCTGTTCAGCAGGCTGGCAATCCGGCTGGTATAGGGCTTTTGTTTGAACCCGTTGCAAATAATATAGGTTTCTTTCGTGATCTTCTTACGGGCATATAGCTTTTTGATGATCTCGATGTCGTAGGCATAGGAGGTTTCCAGATGGATGTCATGGTTCAAAGCCTCCTCCACGATAAAAGAGAAATGAGAGCTCTTGGTACAATAACAATAGAAATACTTCCCCTCGTAATGATGACGCTTGATAGCATTGGCAAACATCTTCTTGGCCTTCCTGATCTGCATCCCGATCTTGGGCAGATAGGTCAGCTTCATAGGAGTGCCATACTTGTCGATGAGCGCTTTCAGATCCAGGCCGTTGAATTGAAGGTAAGCATCTTTGACTTCAAATCCTTCTTGCGGAAAATTGAAGGTTTGCGTCACCAGGTCGGTGTACGTGTTGTTCATTGACTGGTCCAGGTTATAAAGTATTTATAATGATTAAATGGAACCTATACTTTTAAAAAACTATGCAAATGTGAAGTTTTTTTGAAAACAATTGGCAAAATTTTTTTTTGGCCGAGCACAGCGAGGCCGCGCGAAGCGTAATAGTTTAGCGTCTAACCAGTCCCGGGCCGTCAGGCCCGGAAAAAAAAGACCCCCTATCAGGGGGCCTGCATGTATTTGTGGTGCAATAAACCTTATTTGACCGAAGCCACCAACCTTTTGAAGGTTTCCGGCTCATTCATAGCCAGGTCTGCCAGTACCTTACGGTCCAGGCCGATGCCCTTCTGAGCCAGTTTGTGGATAAACGCGGAATAGGTCAGCCCTTCTGCACGGACGGCGGCGTTGATACGGGCGATCCACAGGGTGCGATATTCCCTTTTCTTTAATTTGCGGCCTACATAACGGTAGATAAGGCCTTTTTCCAATACGTTCTTGGCTACGGTATAAACATTTTTACGTTTGCCATAGAAACCTTTTGCCTCTTTTAAGATGCGTTTTCTGCGTGCCCGGGAAGCAACGGCATTTACTGAACGTGGCATATCTTAATAAATTTGAAGTTTGAGTAATACGGTTATTTCAACCTTAACAGACGTTTGACAAAATCAGCGTTGGCCTGGTGCACAACACCTTTCTTATTGAGGTTGCGCTTACGCTTCTTGGACTTCTTGGTCAGGATATGACGTTTGAATGAACGTTGGAAGGTGATTTCGCCGGTGCCGGTGATCTTGAACCTCTTTTTGGCACTCGAATTGGTTTTAACCTTTGGCATTTTAATGCTTTTTGCATGACACCCTGCTGGCGGATCCGCACAGGCGGACCACTTATGGAGCCGTTTGGGCTATTAAAAACGGAGCGCAAAGGTAAAGAATAAATTGGAAAAACCCGCCGAATTGGCGGGTTTTTATTGAAAGAATTGTCGAAAAATCAGCTTTTTTCCTTCTTTTTCTGAGGTTTTGGCGCCCAAATAGCCAACATCCGCTTGCCTTCCATCTTGGGCATGCCTTCCAGCACCCCGGAATCGTTAAGACGCTCTGCAAACTTCAACAGCAGCAGCTCCCCTCTTTCCTTGAACTGGATGGCCCTTCCCTTGAACTGTACATAAGCCTTGACCTTGTTCCCTTCCTTTAGAAATTTCTCGGCATGCTTGGCCTTGAAGTCGAAATCATGGTCATCCGTATTGGGAGTGAACCGGATCTCTTTTACCTCAGAGGCCTTGCTTTTGGCCTTCATTTCCTTTTCCTTCTTCTTCTTCTCGTAAAGGAACTTATTGTAATCAATGATCTTACATACAGGAGGATCTGCATTGGGAGATATCTCCACCAGGTCGAGCGCCTGCTCCTGCGCCATTTTTAGCGCTTCCTGTATAGAATATACCCCCACTTCGACGTTATCACCGACCAGGCGCACCTGCGGTACCCTGATCATATTATTGGTACGGTGTTCTTGTTGTTGTTCTTTCCTAAAACGTGGATTGAAATTACCTCTCGGAGGTCTCGGTGGAAATGCCATTTACAATTTTTAAGTTCAGCCTTCTTCCCTACTGAAGGCCTTGATTTTTTTTGTTCTGTTTAACGACTCCTTTAGGGATTGGGAGTCCTCTCTTTGATCTCTTTCCTGACATCCAGGATAAACTCGTCGATACTTTTTACGCCGAGATCCCCTTTCCCCTGTCTCCTTACTGCCACCTTCCCCTCCTGCATTTCCTTCTCTCCTATCACCAGCATATAGGGAACTTTCGCCAGCTCGGTATCCCTGATCTTCTTCCCTATCTTTTCGCTGCGATCATCCACTTCTGCACGAATATCTGCATTTTTCAGTGAATCTAAAAGAGTTTGTGCATATTCCATAGACTTGTCACTGATGGGTAGGATCTTTACCTGGAGGGGGGCCAGCCATACGGGAAATTTACCCGCATAGTGCTCCAACAGGAAGCCGATGAACCGCTCATGGGTCCCCAGGGGCGCCCTGTGGATGATCAGGGGTGTTTCCGCCTGATTATCCTTATTGGTAAAGGTCAGTTTGAAACGACGGCCCTGAGCAAAGTCTACCTGGTTTGTAGCCAGGGTAAACTCCCGTCCAATAGTACTCCATATCTGCACATCTATCTTGGGGCCATAAAAGGCTGCTTCATCAGCCACCTCTTTAAACGGAGTATTTGTCCGGATCAGCACATCCCTTACCAGGGCTTCCGTCTCTTTCCATAACTCCGGTTCATCCACATATTTCTTGCCAAGTTTGGCGGGATCATGAAGACTTAGCCGCATGACATATTTTTCTACTCCGAAGATCTTAAAATACTTCAGGTACATCTCGTTCACCGCCTTGAACTCTTCATAGAACTGCTCTTTCGTGCAATAAATATGCGCGTCATTCATATGTAAACACCGTACCCGCATAAGCCCAAATAGTTCACCGCTTTGTTCATACCGGTAGCAGGTGCCGTACTCCGCCAGGCGATAAGGGAGGTCCTTATAGCTTTTTGGCTCAGCATCAAAAATTTTGTGGTGATGAGGGCAGTTCATAGCCTTCAGGTAGTATTTTACCCCCTCAAGCTCCATAGGCGGATACATACTGTCCTGATAATAAGGCAGATGACCGCTGGTGAGATAAAGGCTTTCCTTTGCGATATGCGGGGTTACCACCCTTTTATAGCCGGCTTTGTCCTCGCTCTCCTTAGCCAGTTTCTCCAGTTCTTCGATGACAATCCCGCCATTGGGCATCCAGAGAGGAAGCCCGGGACCTACCTGATCGTCAAAGGTGAAAATCCCCAGTTCCTTACCCAGCTTACGGTGATCCCTTTTCCGGGCTTCTTCCTGCAAAGCCTCATATTCCTCCAGGTCCTTTTTTGCGGGAAAGGTAATACCATATATACGGGTTAGCTGCTTGTTCTTCTCATCCCCCTTCCAGTAAGCCCCCGCAATATTGGTCAGTTTCACAGCCTTGATAAACCCGGTGTGCGGGATATGCGGTCCCCGGCAGAGGTCGGTAAACTGTCCCTGGGTATAAAAAGTGATCTCCCCATCCTGCAGGTTACCCAGCAGATCCAACTTATATTCGTCCCCTTTTTGGGTAAAATAGCCGACAGCTTCCGCCTTGCTGATATCCTTCCGCTGATATGCCGACTGCTGTTTGGCCAGCTCCGCCATTTTTGTCTCCAGTTTCCGGAGATCTTCGTCGGATATCTGATGCCCGCCCAGGTCCATATCATAATAAAAACCAGGAGGATTCTCTGTCGCAGGTCCAACCCAAAACTTCACTCCCGGATACATCGATTCGATGGCTTCCGCCATCAGATGGGCGGAAGAGTGCCAGAAAGTGCTCTTGCCTTCCGTATCATCCCAGGTGAGTAACTTCAACGTAGCATCAGTAGGTATCGGACGCGTCGCATCCCATACCTGTCCATTGACATTTGCTGCTAAAACCTTTCTTGCCAATCCTTCACTGATGGACTTTGCGACGTCCAGCGCAGTGCTGCCATAAGGATACTCCCTTACGGCCCCATCGGGAAAAGTGATCTTGATCATGCTCATAAGGGTGCAAATTTAACAGTCTTTTGCCACAAATGGTTGTCCTTTATTGACAGCCGGGGCCGTAGGAATAAATTATTTCTTTACCTTGCTAAAGTGAAACACCCGGTTATGCGGAGTATCTTTACGCTCCTCCTGTTACTTTCCTTTGGCTTTATCCACGCGCAGGACATTACAGGCGTCTGGCAGGGACATTTCCGTGCCAATAACATATCCACACGCAGTTCGTTGTTTGATGACCGCTATAAGTTCGAAGTACAGATCGCAGAGCACAACAAGACACTGGAAGCCGTCACCTACTCCTATCTTTCTACCATTTTTTACGGGAAAGCCGCAGCTAACGGTGCGGTTAACCCTAAGACAGGCAAAGTGCTCCTCCAGGAGGTAAAATTGCTGGAAGTACGCAATCAATCGGGAGATGTGTGTATCATGACCTGCTTCCTGCAATACTCTCAATCCGGCGGCGAAGAATTCCTCGAAGGCACTTATGTCAGCATGAATACGCGGGACTCCTCCAATTGTGGCCGGGGGTCCGTATTCCTCCGAAAAGTCCCCCAATCCGATTTTTATAAAGAGCCGTTCCTGGCAAAAAGGGAGAAGGAAATAGACATGGGCAAACACAGGAATCCGCCCGAGACGACAACCGTGGAAAAACCTAAAGTGACCGGGACCATTGCCAAACGACCGGAAACAGCCAGGGCTACCCCTTCCAAACCATCCGCATCCAAACCAATACCGGAAAAACCGCTGGCTACAACTCCATCAACGGCCAAAACCTCTGTTACAAAACCAGCCCCCAAGCCGCCGTCAGCAAAATCTCCTTTAAAAATAAAAGAGCCGGAAACCACCGCCCCGCTGGCAAAGATCAGCACTCCGCAGGCCCCCAAGCCCACCGCAAGCCTCGATTCTACCACTGGTATTGGGAAACACTTCTCCGTCATTACGCCAAAAGTGCTGCAATCCAGGACAACCGTACTGGCAAAAGCCATTATTGTAAATACACGCGAAGTTATCCTGAACATTTATGATGACGGCACCATCGATCATGATACGGTGTCTGTGTACCTGGATAAAAAACAGATAATTTCCCACGCTATGCTGACTGACAGACCGCTGGTAGTCACTTTACATCTGGACGAGTCCGATGATTATCACGAGCTGGTGATGGTGGCCGAGAATGAAGGCGATATCCCACCCAATACTTCCCTGATGATTGTCAAGGCCGGCGATAAGGAGTACGAAGTACGCATCACCTCCACCGAACAAAAAAATGCCATGGTCACGTTCAAATACCAGAAATGACCCGTCTCATCCCCCTGATACTATGCTGCTGGATGATACCTTGCTGCCTGCCGGCGGAAGACCTCAGCGGTATCTGGAAGGGAACGCTTACCCAGGGCCCGGGAGGCTGCTATCCCAGGTATTTCCTGGAGCTGCAGATCAATTTGATTAACGACCAGATCACCGGCAAAGCATATGATTACTACGACAAGGCGCATTTTGTCAAAATGAGCTTTACAGGACGCTATAACCCCCGCACCCGCCGGCTGGTGCTGATAGAGGACAAGATTCTGCAAGCGGATATCCCCCCGGACTGCGCCGTCTGTATCAAAACCTATGATCTTACCTGGTCCAAAGAAGGCGCCGAAGAAGTGCTTAGGGGTGACTGGAAAGGTATCATCCAGGACCGGCGGGTGGCCTGTCCCCCTGGAAAGATACTCCTGAAACGGGCCGCTGCATCCGACTTCCCCGTTGACTCCGTGCAAAATGATACGCTGCAGGCCCTGCAAAAACAGCTGCACCTTCAGCCCCGGGAAAAAGAAGTGGTAAAGTCCATTACGGTAAACAATCCCGATATAAAGATCGAGCTGTACGACAACGGCGAGATCGATCACGACACAGTCACGGTGTTTATCAATGGGAAACTGCTGCTCTATCGTCAGATGCTTACCGACAGACCGCTGACCATGAATATACATGCACTACCCGGTATTGAATACGAACTGGTGATGTACGCGGATAACCTGGGGGAGATCCCTCCTAATACGGCCCTGATGATGGTGACTGCGGGCACCCGGAAAATAGAAGCGTTTCTCAGCTCCAGCGAACAAAAAAGCGCCGCCGTACGGCTTGTATATAAACCCGATTAATTATTTTTTCCCAAAATCCACCGAATCCACGATCTCTCCGCAACCCAGCATCTTGGATTTATAGGTGGGATGTTTGTTCCCCAGGTAAGGATTTACGATCTTCGGTGAGTTGGAGAGCCAGAATCCTTCATCCGTCTCGTTGAATGCCATGGGACAGCGATCATGATAGACCTTCTCGCCATCATAGCGCACGGCCCTGAGCAGATTATACAGCTCGTCGGTCAGCATATTAAAACCCCTTCTCTTCTGCTCGATACTCCCCTCTCCTACAATACCTTTCGCCTCGCTGCCTACACTGGCTACCAGGCTTTTAGCCGTCAGCACGATGTTGGAGTCCCCCTTGATCTGATCCACCGGCAAACTATCCACCTTACGAGCCAGGGCGAAAGCCGCCTGATCCGCCTTTACGGTATCCCATTCCACCAGGGCATCTTTCAATGCATAATAATCACTCATCAGTCCTGCAAAAGCTGTATTAAAAACGCTTGTATTCCTGCCGATCTTCAAAGCCTGATCCGGTTCTGCCATTTTGGGTGCTTCCTCTTTCTTCGACATCAGCTTCCAGGCCACCAGCCCTGCCAGTATGACAACAATGATCAACAAAACAACTTTCTTCATGCGAAAGAATTTCCGCAAATATACTCATAAAATCCTCATCGCCCTCTCCCTCAATCATAACGTTACAGTACCTTTGCACCCATGTTAGCAGGACTACAAAATGTAACTTTTGAATTCGGGGCCAGGACTATCGTACGTAATGCCACCTGGCACATCCAACCCAATGAACGCATCGGGCTCATCGGCTACAATGGCACGGGGAAATCGACCCTGTTAAAACTGTTTGCCGGCGATTACATGCCTTCGGATGGTACCGTGGAAAGAAGCCGCAGCACCACCATCGGCTATTTACACCAGGACCTTCTGAGCTTTGACACCAATGGCTCTATCCTGGAAGTGGCCATGACGGCCTTCGAAAGGGTATTACAGCTTGAAAAAGAGATCGAAGAACTGGGCAAGCGGCTGGAACAGAATGCGGAAGACGAGGCCTTACTCCACCAATATACCGATGCCCTCCACGAAATGGATACCCTGGACGGCTATAGCATCCATCACAAGACGGAAGAGATCCTGCAGGGGCTGGGGTTTTCCAATGCCGACCTCGTGCGGCCTTTCCGGGAATTCAGCGGCGGCTGGCGGATGCGTGTCCTGCTGGCCAAGATGATCCTGCAACGACCGGATCTGCTGCTATTGGACGAACCTACCAACCACATGGACCTTCCTTCCATCGAATGGCTGGAAAAATACCTGCAGCACTACCAGGGCTCCGTCGTCATCGTCAGCCACGATAAGTACTTTCTCGACAGGATGGTCACCAAGATCGTGGAACTGTATCAGAAAGAGCTGCACGTCTACAACGGCAATTACAGCTACTATGAAACCGAGAAGGCCATGCGGGTGGAATTACAGCAACGGGCTTTCGAGAACCAACAGGAATATATCCGCCAACAAGAACGTTTTATCGAGCGTTTCCGGGCCAAGGCCACCAAGGCGGCAGCAGCCCAAAGCGCTATGAAGCGGCTGGAAAAGATCGACCGTATAGAGGACGTGGAGATCGAACGCCCCAATATCAAGATCAATTTCCGCATAGACAAAACGCCGGGACGTGTGCTGGCGACCTTAAAACATGCCACAAAAAAATTCGGCGACCTCACCATCATCCAGAATGCTTCCGTGGAAATAGACAGAGGTGATAAGATCGCGCTCATCGGGGCCAACGGCAAAGGGAAGTCCACCCTGCTACGTATCATCGGTGGTACGGAACCTTTCGAAGGCGAAAGGGTCTGGGGACACAACGTGGATGAAAGTTTTTATGCCCAGCACCAGCTGGAAGCCCTCGATGTCAACAACACCCTCCTGGAGGAAATGCAGCTTTGCGGCAGTCAGAAGACAGACCTGGAGTTGAGGGTCCTCCTTGGCTGCTTCCTCTTCAGCGGGGACGATGTGGAAAAAAAGATCAGGGTGCTCAGCGGTGGTGAAAAAGCCCGGGTAGCCCTGGCCAAAACCATCGTCAGCAAGGCTAATTTCCTGCTGCTGGACGAACCTACCAACCACCTTGATCTGCATTCCTGCGAGCTGCTGATCGATGCGCTCAACAAATATGAAGGCAGTTTTCTCCTGGTAAGCCACGACCGTTATTTCATCTCCAGGACAGCCAACAAGATCTGGGAGATAGATGAGAACAGACAGATCAGGGAGTTTAAGGGAGGCTACCAGGAATACGTGGAGTGGAAGGAAAGGATGGCGGCCAGGGGTCCGGCTCAACCGACCCCTCAGGCTTCAAAAACCTCTCCGCCCCCCTCTCAGCCTGTCAAACCCGCAACAGTCGCTCCACCGCCTCCGCCACCCCCGGCGGCCAAAACGGCCCCGGCAGCGCCCATCAACAAAGAGCAAAAGAAAGAGCTGCAAAAGCAACAACGGATTTTCCAGCAGCTGGAAGAAAAAATAGCTTCCCTTACCCGGCAAAAAAGTCAGTTGGAAGCATCTCTGGCCGACCCTGCCACGTATTCTGATAAAACCAGGTTCGTACAGGCAGAGACGGATTATAAAAAGACCGCAGATGAGCTGGGAAGGGCCAACAGGGAGTACGAACAGGTCTTCGAAAAGATCATGGAGCTGGAAAAACACCAGTGACCTGAGAATGTCTATATGATGAACAGCCCGTCCAGATACTTCGCCGCCTTATTCCTGCTGACATTGATCGCTCATGGCGCTTATACGCAGCCGTCTGCCCAGGCCTGCCTGACACCTCCGCCGGCGGCCGGACGGCCGAAGATCGGGCTGACCCTTAGCGGAGGCGGTGCAAAAGGACTTGCGCACATCGGTATCCTGAAGGCCATTGACTCAGCAGGCTTGCAGATCGACTATATCACTGGAACCAGTATGGGCAGCATCATCGGAGCGTTATATGCCATCGGTTATTCAGCGGACAGCATCGAAAGGATCACCCGCCGCATCGACTGGGACCTGCTGCTCTCCAACCAATCCACCATGCGCAGCATGATCATGGAAGAAAAGGACGAATACAGCAAGTACATCATCGAACTGCCCTGGGTGGATCACTGGTTCCGTATCGCCACCGGCGTCATAGAAGGGCAGGAACTTTGGTTAAAATTCGCCGAGCTGTTCCGCCCGGTATATAATATCAAGGATTTCCGCAAATTTTCCATCCCATTCGAGTGCATCGCTACCGATGTGTCCACGGGTGAAGGACTGGTGCTGGACAGCGGCGATATCGTGTCGGCCATCCGGAGCAGCATGGCCATTCCTTCTTTATTTACCGCCGTGACTTACAATAGCAGGAAACTGGTGGACGGAGGAGTCGTCCGGAATTTCCCGGTACAGGACGTCAGGAACATGGGAGCCAACGTTGTCATCGGCAGCAATGTAGCGGGCCCCCTGCTTACTTCGGATAAAGTCACCAATGCCATACAGGTGCTGCTGCAGGTGGCCTTCTTCCGCGAGGCGGAGGACACACGCAAACAAATACCCTTATGCGATATCTATATCCAGCAGCCATTGGATAAATTTGGGATGGGCAGCTTTGGCGAGGCGAACCAGATCATCAATGAAGGGCTGAAAGAAGGACGCCGCCTCTATCCCGTCTTCAAACATCTGGCCGACAGCCTCAATGCAATTTATGGTCCACAGGAAGAGACAAAGAACAGACTGCCTGCCGAAGTGCCCGTCAAAATATCTTCCTTTGAAGTAAAAGGGCTGGAAAGAACGACCGAACCTTTTTTTATCCAGGCCACGGGGCTGGAGGTGGGCCGGTATTATACGGCGGGCAATATCTCGCGCATGGTCCGCCGTGCTTTCGGCACCCGCTATTATAACCGTATCACCTACTCCCTGGAACCAAAGGGAGGGGATAGCAATCGGATCGTGTTCGAGGCCCAGGAGAACCCGCTCACTTTTGCAAAGATCGGCCTCAACTACAATCAATTCAGCGGTATCAGCGCCATCATCAACCTGACCACCCGGAATTTCTTAACGCCAACTTCCCGTAGCCTGGTAACGTTGAACATCGGACAGAACTTCAGGGCGCGCGCCGAGCACCTGCAATATTTCAGCCGGGGGGGGAAGTTTGCCTATATCCTCGGCACGCAGTTCGATCAGTTCCGCATCACCAGCTACAATAACGCATTCAAGGAAGCCGGGCTTTATGACCAGAGCTATTTCAAGCTGGACAACAAGTTTAGCTATTCTACCAACAGGGACCTCAGCTTTGGCATAGGCAGCCGTTTTGAATGGATCCATTACGACCCCTCTATTACATCCAGCCTGGAATTCAAAGGGCGCAACAGCTTTACGACCGGGTATTTCTTTATCCGTCATAATACCCTGGACAGACCCATCTATCCCCGTAAGGGCACCAAAATAGAGGCTGAGGCTGACTACGTTTTCGAACAAAGCCCTCATGCAGATTATTTCGCCTCCAATACCACCCGATCTGACACCAGCTTCTCCGACGCTACCTATCAGCGGGTGCTGTTCAACCTGGACAGGTACACGCCGCTCGCAAGACGCTATACCCTGCTGACCCATGTACAGGCCGGTATGAACTTCAACTACGTCCACAATATCATGAATGAATTTTCTATCGGAGGCCTTGTCAGCAATTTTCATAACCAGGTGACCTTTGCAGGCCTCCGGGAAGGCACTTTCTATTCCACCAGTCTGGCAAAACTACTTGTCGGACTACGCTATCAGCTGTTTAGCAACACCTTTATCACCGCGAAGGCAAATGTGCTCTTCAACAACTTCATTACGGATAACAAGAGCTTTTTTACCACGCCGGATTTTCTCTCGGGCTATGCGCTTACCTTCACCTATAACTTTGCCTTGGGACCGCTGGAGCTCAGCGTCATGTATTCTGATCAGTCAAAAAGAGTGTTGGGATATGTGAATATCGGCATACCTTTCTGACAGGTCATTCCCTCGCCTTCACAAAATCGCTCACCAGGTAGCTGACGAGCTTTCCCGTCATCGGGTCGTGACGCCCATCATCGAGGGTAACGGCGCCCTCGCAGATATGCAGGTAGGCGATCTTCGAGTCCGTCGCCGCCAGCGTCACATACTGCCGTGCATGCAAAGGCATAAGACCCGCGGGAGTCATCCCGGAACTGAGCACCCCTTCGATGCTGTCCAGGTCCAACTCAAGGCCGATGTAACTATCCTCAGTAAACGAAGTAGCATGAGCAACGGCCTGGATAAAATTCCTTTTCTCCAGGATAAAGATATCCTCGTAGGTAATGAGATCGATAAAGGGGTTATTGACAATATCAAGCCATACGTTCTGCTGAAGATAGTTCTCGTGAACGCCGATGACACAGTATTTCTGCAGGTAGCCGTCCTCTTCGGCATAACGAAAACCGTTGCCGCTGTGCCGGCCTTCGGCCGGGCGGAAATCCGTGTGCGCGTCCAGGTTGACGCAGTTTATCTGGGCCAACGGTATCAGCCCCGCTTTATGCAATCCTTTGGCCGCTCCCTTGATCAGAGGATAGGAATTGTTATGCCCCCCGCCGATGGCGATGGGTATCTTGCCGGCCGCGGTGATGATCCTTACCAGGTCTTCCACCGTCTCGTCGATGGTATGCACGGCATGGCGATAGGCTTCCAGCTTCTCATCCTGTCCATGGGCGTTGGTTTCTATCAGCCGCTGCAACTCGCTGAAGTCGAAATGCCCCAGCATCAGGATATTGTCGCCTGTGAGAAAATCGTTGCTCTGGATATTGAGGAAGCAGTCCAAAAAAGGCTGCCAGGCTGTGGAGGTGCCCCCCAGGCTGCTGTTGGCCCGGGCGCCGATGTCTTCCGGAATACCGAACACCACATACTCCGCCGGGGTCCTCCCGATACCCTCCACCAACGATTCCGCGCCGGAAACAGTCAATACCTGCTCTCCCAGCTTGGTTTCGAATTTCCGTATCCTGGTCCGGGAGAGGATCTCCTGTTTGCTGTAGACGTTCAGGTATTGCATAAGATTATTTTTTAGGTATTGATCTTATCCCCCACGATCTTTAGTATATCTTCTTCGGCTGCAATGGTCTTGCTTTCCAGTTCTTTCCCCCGGGCCAGGACCCTTTCCAACCAGGCCTTGTCCTCAAAGCCGGCGGCATTGATACGGACATTGAGCCAGGCTCCGAGCACAGCGCTCCGGGCGCAAAGGGCCCCTACACCTGCATCGGACACCGAATTGGGGTTGCCCTCCAACGCCATGGCCCGGATGGGTTCCAAGCTGGCATAGGCCACTTCCATCACCCTTAAAGGTACTTCAATAGCGACTTTCGTAGCGGCCTGTATTGCCGCTGTACGGACTGCCTTCTCTTCCGGGGAACCCTTAGGCAGCCCCATGGCAGCCATAATGCCGTTGAAGGCGCGGGTATCCGCATCCACCAGACCCGTCAATTCCTTTTTAAAGGCCTGCCCTTTTTTCGCCCAATCGCTGAACTCTTTCCAGCGGGCATCCCATCCTTTCTTATGCGCGGATAGATTGGCGACCATGGCGGCAAGCGACGCACCCAGGGCGCCTACGTAAGCCGAGATAGAACCGCCTCCGGGGGCGGGGCTTTCACTGGCCGTCTCATCGGCGAAGTCAGTCAGGGTTTTATTCACCAGCGGATGATCGGTGGCGTTAGCAAGCAAATATTCGATAATACGCTCTTCGGGTTTGAAAGGCGCCAGGTCATCAAGTCCCATGGAAAGGATGGCGATGCGGATCAGCTCTTTTTCGGACACACCGGTAGAACGCTGTTGTTTTTCCAGGAAATACCTACCCGCATCCAGCATAGCTTGCAGCGGGATCAAACCCACCAGTTCGCTGCCCGTAACCCGTAATCCCCTTTCCGTCGCCGACTTGCACACTTCGTCGAATGCGATATGCACCGGCGTCACCCGTATGTTCGTCAGGTTCATGGATATCTGTGCAATACCATACTCCTCTATATACCAGCCGATGGCTTTTACCGCCTTCAGTCTGCCGGGCATGGGTATAGGCTTGGAACGCCCTGCTTCACGGACATCAAAGGCCACCGAATTTGCCCGACGGGTGGAGGTAGTATTGAGATTGACATTGTAGGCCACCAGGAAATCCCGGGCCCCGATGACAGTCCCGCCTCTGCGGGCGTCGAATACGGCAGGCCCAAAATCAGGGGCCCATTCCGGCAATTGTATCTTCTTAAAGAATCCCTCATACTCTCCCGCCCGAATAACTGAAAGGTTGCTGCGCTGCTTGTCAACCTGGGCCTCTTCATATAAATACACCGGAATACCCAGTTCCTCACCTACCCTGCGGGCCAGCGCCTGCGCCCAGGCGGCCGTCTCCTCCATGCTAATGCCGGCTATCGGTATCAGGGGACAAACATCTGTGGCGCCCATACGGGGATGCTCTCCCTTATGAACGCTCATGTCGATGAGCTCGCCTGCCTTTTTAATGGCCCGGAAAGCAGCTTCCACCACAGCAGCGGGACTGCCTACAAAGGTGACGACCGTACGATTGGTAGCTTTGCCGGGATCTACGTTCAGCAGACGAACGCCGGTGACAGTCTCGATCTCGCCCGTAATCTGGCGAATGATATTCAAATCCTGTCCTTCGCTGAAATTAGGTACACATTCGATGATTTGCTCCATAGAGGGCAATTTAAGGAAACTACCGCATTTCCCCCTGCCAAATGGACCTACCCTTCTTCCGTCTCCGGCAACCGCCTTCTGGGCCGGATAAAATCCAGGGGATGGCTTCTGAAATAACGCCAGAGAATGCCCAGGAACTCAGGATAATCCCGCAGGCGGACACCCCTGCTCTTTACCGCTACGACAAAGGCCAGGGAAAAGCTGGAAAGGAAGTTCAAAAAGCCGATGCCCAGCACACCTCCGATGACGGTGGCCAGGTACCAGGGATCGATGTGATCAAAACCCAAACCATATACCGCGAGTCCGGTATTACCTGCGGAAATGGTGATATGACGAATGTCGAAATGGATCCCGAAGATCTCTCCCACAAAACCAGCCATGCCCAGAAAGAAACCCAGGGCTATATTGCCCACCAGAGAGCCGGTATGCTTCTCGACATAGCTGGCCAGTCTCCTCAATCTTTCCTCCGGCATGGTCATCCGCAGAATAGGATGCATCTGCAGTCGTCGTGCGATGTGCCCGTATTGGATCTTGTTCTGCACATAGCCCGCGATGATCCCGCTGAGAAAAAGGAAAAAACCCGTGTTACAGGCATACAGTAGCGAAAGGCTTTGCCAGGGGTGCTGATCCCTCAACATACGCATGGCCGTTTCACCCGATGCCAGGGGGGCGCCGGATATCTTATCATAAGCCCACCCGATAAAGAACATGCCGGGAAATACGATCACCAGGTTGCCGATGAATGAAGCGGTCTGGCTCCTGGAAACCTTTGCCACCGTAACAGCCAGATTATAAAGATTAGGTTTTGTTGTGTTGCGACGGGTGTCCAGGCTGCCGGCCACGGCACTGGCGGTAAAAGCCGGCTGTTTGGTGGCCAGGGTGGTATGGGTTTCTTCGATAAGGATAAAACCCAGACTATAGTTGATGCTATAGGCGAAACCATGCCAGAAGATGGCCATCGGCACCCGGATGAGCAGGTTTTTGATAAGCACCACAAGACATATCCAGGCGCCGCCGCCCATGGCGCTGTACAGCATACTGCGGTACTCCGCCCAGGTGGATGTAATATATTTGTTCCCTTTCGCCCCTTTATGCTCGGCGATCTGGTAGGCCAGATAGCCCATTGTCTGCGACATAAATTCCAGGATACTGTTCTTTCTGTTCTCATTGCGCACCAGCATACGGAAGAAATCCACGAATTTCCCCGCGTCAAAGCGATGATCCCTGTCCAGCAGGTCCGTAAGGATGGATATCCTTTCCAGACGATTGGCCAGCAGGATGAGGATATAGGTCTGGTGAAGACTGGCGCCTCGTTGCGTATGGTTCTCCCGGATAAAACCGAGAGCTTCGTAACATTGCTGCATCATCCAGTCGATCTTTTCGGCCACCGTTTTCAGCGTATCGTCCGAAGAAGGCATCAATAACTCCTTTTCCAGTTGGTGAACAAGATACGACTGCTGTACAAATGGGTTATCCTCTCTGTTCCCTTCCGGCATATAGTTTAAGACCTCTTTTTCAAGTCCCAGCTGCGCCACCTGGAAGCTCAATGCTTTCAGCGAGTACAGCAGCTGTGAAAGAATACGTTTGTCGTCTACGTGGAGGCTGAGGCCGATGCTTTCAAAAAAAAGCACCCAATCCTCCCTGGAGATATCCTCTACCCATTTATAATCGTCATTGTGAAAGAATACCCGGTTTAGCACATATAAGAAGTCATTCTCGTTCCGTAAGGGAGGCAGCAGCTTGTGCCGTAGTCTGCCAAAGAACTCCTGCCAGAACCCCCGGGCCAGGGGTATACCGCTTTCCGTCAGCGCGGAGGAAAGATCCGTACGTATCAGTTGGGAGAGGATCGCATGCTGCAAGTTGCTCAGCAGCACGGGGCTTTGGTGAAGAGCGGATGTCACCCGCCGGATGTTCTCCCGGGCAGGCCGTTTATCAACAGACGAAGCCGGACGGATGGCAGAGAAAAAAGATACGAGAAAATCAAGTCCCTGCTGACTGTCGGTGATCGGTAAGATCGTGCTTCGCCCTGACACCGTCTCTATAAAATCTACCTTTTCCTTTTTTCTACGTCCAAACATACTATGATTTTAGGAACCGCTTGGGTTTAAACAAACTCTCCGTCTATCATCACCCGTTCGATCAGATTAGTACCAAAAGCATAAGGCAGATAAGCCAGGGAAGGCATCGGCCTGGTAATGATCAGGTCGGCCCTTTTGCCGGGTGTCAGGCTGCCTGTGACGGCGCCCAGCTCCATAGCATGCGCCCCGTTGAGCGTGGCTGCATTGATCGCTTCCTCCGGCAGCATCCTCATCTGTATACAACTCATGGATACTACCAGGTTCATGTTGCCGCTGGGCGAGCTGCCGGGGTTGAGGTCCGAGGCCAGTGCGATAGCGCAGCCCGCGTCTATCAACTGCCGGGCCGGTTGAAAAGCCATTCTCAAAAAGAATGCGGCAGTCGGCAGCAATGTCCCGATCGTAGCAGAACCCTTCAGCGCCGTAATGGCATCCTCATCCATCATTTCCAGGTGATCCACGGATACGGCGCCAAGCTTTACCCCCGTTTGCACACCGCCTGAAAGGTTCAGCTGGTTGGCGTGGATCTTCGGTTTGAGCCCCACAGCCATACCGGCACGGCAAATGGCCTCCGTCTCCAAAGGACTGAAGAACCCCTGCTCGCAAAAAACATCGATGTAATCCGCTAATCCCTCCCGTGCGATAACAGGCAGCATCTCGTCCGTAATAAGATCGATATATCCCTGGTGGTTGTCCCTGTATTCCGGCGGGTAGCTGTGGGCGCCCAGAAAAGTGGCTTTGATAGAAAGACGGGACCGCTCCTTCAACCGCCGGATCACCCTCAGCATTTTCAATTCCGCATCTACCGTTAACCCATATCCGCTTTTTATCTCGATGGCTCCCGTTCCTAGCCGGCTTAGTTCGTCAAGACGCGACCATGCCTGGGTAAACAGGACCTCTTCCGGCGTTTCCCGGAGGATGCGGGCGGAGTTGAGGATACCTCCCCCCCTGGCATTGATCTCCGCGTAACTAAGTCCGCGGAGCTTATCCACAAATTCCGTCTCACGGCTGCCGGCATATACGAGATGAGTATGACTGTCGCACCAGGCAGGAAGGACAAATTTCCCGGCGGCATCAATCCTAGGGAGGCCATTCAAACCGGCAGGCATTTCTTCCATCGTTCCTATCCCGGCGACGTGCCTGTCCTCGATCAGCAGCCATCCGTCCTTTATACAAGGCAGCTCGGCCAGTTCCATTCCTCTCAATACAGGTGAAGTGTCCCGGACATTCACCAACGTAGCATTGACTATCAGTTGTGAAGACATGCCTGAAGATAGACATTTCGCTCACTCCTACAAAAAATCCGCTTTATCCAGTTTGCGGGATATCCGGCAGGCGGCATTGATCAGACCTACATGGCTGTATGTCTGGGGGAAATTGCCCCATTGCGAGCCGTCGACAGTGGCGTCTTCGCTAAAGATACCCAGATGATTGCTGAACTGCAGCAATTGGTCCAGATTGCGTATCGCGTCGTCCACCCTGCCTACGCAGGCAAGCGCATCCACATACCAAAATGCACAAACAAGAAAAGTACTTTCCGGAAAACCAAAGTCGTCGTAATGTTTATACCGGTAGAACAATCCTTTCTCCGTCAACAGCTCTTTTTCCAGGGCGGCGATATGCTGTCGGGCCTTGTCGGAATCATGGGCCAGATAGTCCATGGTGATCATAGTGAGCGTGCTGGCATCCAGGTTGACGCTGCCGATGGCCTGTGTGTACAGCTTCCGGACGGGGTCATAGGCTTTCCCGATGAGATTGTCGGCGGCTTCAGCCAGTTGCCCGGCTTTATGCATCATCTCCTGGTCGCCAAAAAGAGCGCCTATTTTATATGCCGCCTTGGCGCCGGCCCAGTGGAATAAAAGTGTATACGTGTGCACCTGTACTTCCTTCCTGAACTCCCAAAGTCCGGAGTCCGGCTCGGACAAGGTCCTTTCGATCTGGCTTAACAGCCAGGGGACGATCTTACGGTAGCTGTTCTTCTTTTTAAATATCAGCCGCTTGTCCGAATACAGGGGCAGCAGGCTTACCAACACCTGCCCATACACATCATGCTGTGATTGGACGTAGGCCTTATTGCCGATGCGTACGGGTTTATTACCCCGATAACCCTGCAGGTCCAGACTCTGCTCGTACAGTTTTTTATCTCCTGAAATGGAGTACAGGGGCTGCAGGGAATTCGTGGCATTGTGAATGATGTTGTAGATAAAGTCGAAGTATTTTTCCAGCTCTTCGAAGTGACCGATCTGGTTAAATGCCCGCAAGGTATAGTGTGCATCGCGGAACCAGCAATAACGATAGTCCCAGTTACGGGTGCTGTCGTGGAATTCCGGCAGGCTGGTACTTCCCGAGGCAATGATACCACCCGTGTCTTCGTACTGATGCAGCTTTAATACCAGGGCGCTGCGGATAATGGCGTCCTGGTATATGTCCGGCAGATAAGAGCTCTTGACCCAGGTCTGCCAATCCTCCACCGTCTTGCGGATAAACTCGTCGGCAGTCTCTTTCAACGGCGCTTCCAGCGGCTCGCCATACGTCAACACCAGGTACCGGTCCTGGTCCAGTATAAAGGATTGCTCCTTCTGGATATAGGTCAGGGGTACATCCGTCGTCAGACGCACCTGTTGATCCAGGTTGAGGTAACGGATATGGTTGCTTGCTATCACCATCTCGGGCGTCAGGTTGCCAAAGTCTCCCCTGGGCTGGCAGGAGACGAGAATGGCCGGCTCGCCTTCCAGCAGCTCGACCTTTCGCACCAGCATCAGGGGGCGGAATTGTCTTTCATGTATCCGCATGCGCGGTGCGCAATCCTTTACGACAAACCGGCCGTCCCGGCATTTGAACTCCGTGCAAAGCACATTGGTGTTGGGTACATAATACTGCGTGGAACTATAGCTGTCATCCACGGGACGGACGAAGAAATGACCTCCTTTTTCTTCATCCAGCAGACTACCGAAAAGAAAGCTGCTGTCAAACCGCGGCAGGCACATCCATTTGACATCGGCGCTGGTGTCAATATAGCACAGGTACGAGCAGTTCCCGATGACGCCCATGTTGTATTTGTGAACAGGCATAGAACTATTTTAAATACTGTAATTGCTGGGGTTCACCAATAGGGCTGATCAATGTATTCAACAAAGGCAATACCTGCGTTTGCGAAAGGATGGTATATTGGGCCGCTGAAGCGCCATTGTTGACCTTTATCGTATAAGCCTCCCCTTCCAATGCTTTGAACATGTCCTCATCCGTCGTATCATCCCCCATGCAGAAGACGAAATCCGGGTTTACTTCATTTACGATCTTAAGCGCAGTAGCCCCCTTGTCGAATCCCGCTATCCTCACTTCCACCACCTTGTTGCCGTCGATCACCTGCAGGGTGGTGTTCTGTATCAGTTGGGAGAGCGTGTTGAGCAATTCACGGGACCTGGAAAAACCCAGCCCAGTTTGGGTATTACGATAGTGCCAGGCGATGGTATTAGGCTTTTCTTCAATAAAGGACCCCGCGCACCGGATGACAAACAGCTGCATGACACGACGGATCTCATCTTTCCACATGTCCGACACCGATACCAGCTGCTGCCAGGCGCCGTTGCGCATTTTAGAACTGGCGCCATGTTCTGCCACAAGCGTCAGAGGCAGCGCACCCAGCCAACGATCCAGGGAGGTAAGGTCCCGTCCGCTGATGACGATGACATGGTTCCTGGGGTCACCGGTAAGCCTGTCAAGTATATCCTTCACGGCATTATCCGGGGATGCCTCGGAAGGCAGACGGGTAAAAGGAACAAGGGTGCCATCGTAATCCAGCAGCAGACAGCGGTTCCTGGCGCTGTGATAATGCCGCCGGATAGCCGTAAGGGCTTTGTCATCCAATATCTTCACTTTTTGTTTTTGTTGTTCCTGTTTCACCTGCATCAGTTGTTCCATAAAATCATTTACCCATTTGATCACATCGTATTCCTGTAGTCTTCGTTGCATGAGGGCCAGTCTGTTCCGCTGCTCATATAAGGGCATGGCAAGAGCGCGGGTGATGGAAGAAGCCACGTCGGCCGTATCGGTAGGGTTCACGAGGATGGCTTCACTCAGCTCACTGGCGGCGCCCGCCAGCTCGCTAAGGATCAGGACACCCCTGCCGGAAGCGCAGCTGGCCACATATTCCTTTGCCACGAGGTTCATACCGTCGCGCAATGGCGTGATAAGGGCCACGTCTGCCGCCTGATAGAGTGCGATCAGCTCCTTAAAAGAAAGATGGTTATACCGGTAGATCAACGGCTGCCAGCTGATGGTGGAAAATCTGCCGTTGATAGTGCCGATCTTCTCTTCAATCATCTTTTTCCTTTCCAGGTACGCGGGAATATTGCTGCGGGAAGGAACGATGTTTAGGATGAATACCATTTTTTCGCGCCATTCCGGGTATTTGTCTAAAAAATATTCAAAGCCATTCAGCCGGCTGGAAAGCCCCTTGGTATAGTCCAGCCTGTCCACGGAAAAGATGATCTTCTTATCCTCCAGGTTGTTGCGGATCTTGTTGCACATGTCAAGCACCTCGGGATCACTGGCAGCCTGGTAGAATTTATTATAATCGATACCGATGGGAAAGAGATCGATACGCACCAGCCTGTCCTGGTATTGCAGATTGTGAAAGTAATTCTCCGTACCTAGCAGCATTTTCACCGACTGGAGGAAATGTTGCACATAGTCATAGGTGTGAAAGCCGATGAGATCGGCGCCGAGCATGCCTTGCAGCAGCGTCTTCTTCCACTCCGTCGGCAAAAGACGAAATATCTCATAGGATGGGAAAGGAATATGCAGAAAAAAGCCGATGGTGGCACTTGGTCGTTTCTGACGCAGTAGATGAGGCAGCAGCATCAATTGGTAGTCGTGTATCCATATCTGATCATCTGGCTCCAACAATGGCAGCAGTTTTTCGGCAAACAACTGATTGACCTGCATGTAAGCGTCGAAGAACTTGCTGTCATAGTCCGCCAGGGAAGAAAAATAATGGAACAGCGGCCATAGCACGGAATTAGAGAATCCATTGTAATAATTGTCGTACAGGCTATTATCCACATAGAGGGGGATGATGCCAAAGTCCAGGTCCGCCGTATGGGATGCTACAGCCTGGTCCCAATCCTCCTGGGGAAAATCCGCCACACCCATCCACAGTTTTTCCTGCAGCTGGTCTTTACCCGTATTGTTCTCAAAATAACTTTTGATCGCGGATACAAGTCCACCCGAGCTCTGACGGAGAGTAAGCTTATCCCCTTCCCTGTCCAGGGAGAAAGGAAGGCGATTGGATATGATGATAAGACGGCCCATAATATGCAGGCCCTTATTCAAAAATGAGGCCATAAACGTGCCAATAAAACAAAAGGGCCCTCCGGAGAGGGCCCTGTGAACAAATTGAGACTTAGATTGTTATTGCGTTCCGGTCGGGATAGGATGTTAGTGGCTGACCGTCTGCCGGATGCTATTTGAATTGAGTTGATAGTTCTTCGCCAGCAAAGCGATCTCCTCGGGAATCAGCACCCGGTTATACAGGCGGACATTGTCCATTTTGCCATTGATGGACTCAGCGTTACCGCCATCCCAAAATCCTCCGATGATAAGCTCAGCTCCCGGGCAGATGGGTACTGTGGGACTTGCTCCCGTTTTAGTCGAGATCAGCTGCCCATTGGCATACATTTGCAGGGTACCCTTGTGGAATATCACTACCAGATTGTACCAGGACTCTGGCTGTAAGGTCAGGTTGGAAGTATCGACGACTGTATTGGCGTCGCTGGTAGGGACATCGCAGGTAGCCAGGTTGTTGGATACAGTGAAGTTGATACGGGTGATACCGGGTATGCCGTAGCCAAGGCCGAAGGTGACGCCTTTGCCGGTGGCCCTTTTCACCATGGATACGAAGGCCTGCTGCGCTGTTGTCCGTGAAAGCACACTGGCTGAGAAAGTAAAGGCCGTATCGAACTTGATAGAGCCATTGTTGGTCACAACGATCCTTTCCCCATTACCGGTGCCGCCAAAAGCGCTATTTGCATAACCATGAGCATCATAAGTAAGCGAGGCTCCGCCAACAGCGGTCGTCGGGTTGTTGTTGCCGCTGGAGTCGGCGATGTTGCCGTTGAACGGCAGGTAAAGCAGCAATCCTTTTTTCAGGTCAGCTACGGGAAGAGAGGAATGGACAGGAAATCCTTGTGCCAATTTGGCTATTTCCTGGTCATTGAGCGTACGATTGTAAAGCCGAACCTCATCCATCTTGCCATTGATGCCCTGGGGAGTAGGACCATCCCACCATCCGCCCACGATCACCTCGGCGCCCGGACAGATAGGCACAGTCGGGCTGCTGCTGGTCTTCGTGGAAATGAGCTTTCCATTGGCATACATTTTCAAAGTGCCTTTATAAAAGGTCACTACAAGGTTGTACCATTGATCCGTAACCATGGTCAGGTCCGATGTATCGACTGCTGTGTTATAGGCGCTCGTCACATCGCTACAAGTGGCATTACTGTTGGAAACAGTGAAATTCACCCGGTTAAAACCCGGTATACCATAACCCAGTCCAAATGTGACGCCTTGTCCTGTGGCCCTTTTCACCATAGATACGAATGACTGGTCATGCTGCTGCCGGCAAAGCACATTGGCTGAAAATGTGAATGCGCTGTCGAATTTAATGGAGCCATTGTTAGTGACAACCACTCTCTCCCAGCCTCCCGAGCTAGCCATGGCGCTGTTAGCTGTGCCAAAAGGATCCGAGGAAAGCGCTACCCCCCCCAACGGAGTAGTCGGGTTATTATTCCCGCTGGAGTCGGCAAAATTGCCCGTAAAAGGCAGGTAGAGGAGCAATCCCTTCCTGAGATCCACCACACTGGTGGAATCTGTGGGGGAATGCGGTTGGGACGTATCCTTCTTACAGGAGAAGAAAAGTGAAAAAACCAGGGTAGCAGTAATCAAAGACAGGCCTAAGAGTTTAGATTTCATAGCATTAACATGATTTAGGAGAAAAGTCTCTCAAAAGTAATAATTTCCCCTTAGCCCTTCAATCATGACTTTACAGACGTGTCGATAATAGCAACCGTCGTGTCGGATTAGCCAATAAGCGTGCGTCTATTCCCCCAACCGTTCCCGGATGTCCAGATGATGCTTCCGGGCTGTATCCAGCGCGATATCGTAGCCGGCATCCGCGTGACGGATGACCCCCATACCCGGGTCATTGCGTAAGACCCGGCCAAGACGGGCGGCTGCCGCTGGTGTCCCATCCGCCACGATGACCATACCGGCATGAATACTATACCCCATGCCCACCCCTCCGCCATGGTGAAGGCTGACCCAACTGGCGCCTCCCGCCGTATTGACCAGGGCATTGAGAAGGGGCCAGTCGGCAACGGCATCGCTGCCGTCCTTCATGGCTTCTGTCTCCCGGTTGGGACTGGCGACAGAGCCCGTATCCAGATGGTCGCGGCCGATAACGATAGGGGCCTTCACCCTTCCTGTGCGCACCAGCTCGTTAAAGGCCAGACCCGCCTTTTCCCTTTCCCCTTGTCCCAGCCAGCAGATCCTGGCAGGTAAACCCTGGAACGCTATCTTTTCCTTAGCCAGCTGCAGCCACCGCTGCAAGGAAGCATTTTCCGGGAAAAGCTCCGCTATTATCGCATCGGTCACCGCAATATCATTGGGATCGCCGCTCAACGCCGCCCAGCGGAAGGGACCTTTTCCTTCACAGAACAGCGGACGTATATAGGCAGGCACGAACCCGGGAAAACCAAATGCATTTTGCAGGCCCTTCTCTGCAGCCCTCGCCCGCAGATTATTGCCATAATCGAACGTAACAGCCCCACGCTCCTGCATTTCCAGCATCAACTCCACATGACGGCGCATGGAGCGATAAGCGTAGTCAATATATTGCTGCGGGTTGTCCGCCCGTAAGACCTTGGCCTGTTCATAGGTGATCTCATGCGGCCAATAGCCGATCAAGGGGTCATGGGCGGATGTCTGGTCCGTAAGCGTATCAGGTATACATCCTCTTTGGAGCATCCTTTCCAGCAGATGTACGGCATTGCAGAGGATGCCGATGGAAAGGGCTTGGCCCCGCTCACGCGCTTCCAGCGCTTTGTCGATACCCTCATCTATATCAAAACATTTATGATCCAGGTACCTCGTCTCCACGCGTTTGTCTATGCGCCATTCCTCCACTTCAGCAATAAGGGCCACGCCTCCATTCATGGTAATGGCCAGGGGCTGGGCGCCACCCATGCCGCCCAGGCCGGCAGTGACATTGAGTGTCCCCTTCAGTGATCCGCCGAAATGTTTGGCCGCGGCTGCAGCATAAGTTTCATATGTACCCTGGACGATGCCCTGTGAGCCGATGTAGATCCAGGAGCCGGCCGTCATCTGTCCATACATCATCAACCCCTTCTTCTCCAGTTCATCGAAGTGTTGCCAGTCAGCCCATTTTGGCACGAGCTGCGAGTTGGATATTAATATACGAGGCGCATCCTGGTGTGTCCGCAATATTCCCACGGGCTTACCGCTTTGTACAAGCAGCGTCTCATCTTCTTCCAGGTCCTTCAGCGCCCTGATGATCAGGTCCAGCGACTCGAAATTGCGGGCGGCCTTACCTCTTCCGCCATAGACGATCAATTCGTCCGGCCGTTCAGCCACTTCCGGGTCCAGGTTATTGAGCAGCATACGCAGGGCGGCTTCCTGTATCCAGCCTTTGCATTGCAGCTGAGGTCCCGTAGGCGTCTTGTATTTGACGGGATCGTAATGTCTAAAAGTGGTGGTGCTCATAATATATGTTTTAATCTCCCGCCACCGCGTCGCCTCCCGGGTAAATAATTTTCCGGATGGTCAGCGTAACAGGATAATCTCCTTTGAACGAAGTGTCTTCATACGAATTTTTCGACTGAGTATGCCTTTCCCATCTTTTGGACCAATTCCCCTGCGGATCATATTCATATCGACAAGTATAGCCTTCTACAGTGTCACCCTGGGGCGAAAGAACCAATTGACGTAAAGGGTCGCCCCATTCATTATTCTTAAAAACATCCCTGCGGGAGATCTTTCCATTCACACAATTGATAATGCTGTCCAGGAACCCGCGGGACGAATAAAAATAATCCGCTCTTGCAGAATCGCCCGGAATATGCTGTTCCACCAGCTTTGACAGACGATCACCTTCATACACATTCAGAACGACCCTGTTGATCTTTGCTCCATCTGTCGTGTCTTTCTGGAATTCTTCTTTCAGCACATTGCCGCCTGACGGGAAAGATATGAACGAAATACTGTAAGTATGACCCTGCGTATCAAATCCGGTCTTTTTTAATCTCCCGTCCGGCTGGACGTCCATTTTGAAGATTATTATTGTATCCGGCTTTTTATCCGCACCACCGGAATGCATCACGCTAAAGCGCCGTTCTCCGCTGTCATCGCGCCGTATGATGCTCTCGTTCCAGAAGCTATCGGTAAAAAAAAGCCTGCGATAGCGCAAAGCTCCCTGCTTATTAAAAGCCCACTTTTCGTATTCGAAGAATTTCCCCGTGCTGTCCATCCTGCCCTCTTCCTTTTCTCCCAATACAGAATCCCTGATTTCAATGGGCTGTCCTTTCAGCGGCCGGTAAGCATTAAGGCCTGTGATCTGCCAACGGCCCTTGGTATAATAGGCGGCCATGCCGCCCAAAGGACCTTGACTACAGGCAGGAAAGGTCAGCGCCCAGCCAAGCGCGAAAAGAAATAAAAGATACTGTTTCATCGGATCAGGTTATCGTAAATCCATCAAAACCGTTGTTCAATATTACACCTTTCCCTGCAGCCGCCTCATTCACTTTCTTTACAAAGGAATGATCCCTGATGATGCTGCGCAACTTCAGGATGTCTTCCGAAAAGATCCGGTCTTCCCTGGCAAACCCGACAAAGTTACGTACATATTCATGGGCGGATTCCAGTATCCCGCTGCTTTTCAGCGGCCGGCGGAATTCAATGGCCTGACAGGCGCTCATCAGCTCGATAGCCAGTATATACTCCAGGTTATCCAGCACACGGCTTAGCTTGCGGCCGCTGATGCTTCCCATGCTGACATGGTCCTCCTGTCCGAGCGAGGTAGGGATGCTGTCGGCGCTGGCGGGAAAACACAACGTTTTGTTCTCGGTCACCAGGGCGGCCGTCGTGTATTGAGGGATCATAAAACCGCTGTTAAGCCCCACATTGCTCATCAGCAGCAGGGGCAATCCCCATTTGCCTTCCAGCAACAAGTAGCAGCGGCGGTCCGAAATATTGCCGATCTCAGCCGCGGCAAAACAGGCATAGTCCAGGGGAAGAGCCAACGGCTGGCCATGAAAATTTCCCCCGCTGATGGTATCGTTCTCTCCCAGGATGATGGGATTGTCTGTGACCGCATTCAACTCAGTTTCAGTTAATTGCCGGAGATGTTGCCAGGCATTACGGGAAGCGCCATGCACCTGGGGCATACAGCGCAGGGAATAAGGGTCCTGTACGCGGCCGCAATCTACATGACTCTTCATGATAGCGCTGTCATGCAGAAGGAGCCGCAAACGCTGGGCTACAAGAGAGGTGCCGGCAAAGGGTCGCAGCCGGTGCAGCCTTTCATCAAAAGGGGCCTTGGTGCCTGTAAGCGCCTCCAGGCTCATAGCGCCGATGATATCGGCCGCCTCCAGGCAATAGTGCATCCGCTCGACGCCGCTGGCGGCATAGGCCAGGATGAATTGGGTGCCGTTGATAAGGGCCAGCCCCTCTTTTGGCCCCAACTGCACGGGAGCAAGACCGAATTTTTCCAATACTTCCTGTGTCGGATATCTCTGGCCTTTGTAAAATACTTCTCCCAATCCTACCAGTGGAAGAAATAGATGCGCCAGGGGGGCCAGGTCACCCGATGCGCCGACGGATCCTTTTTCAGGCACCACCGGTGTAACATCCGTATCTATATGCCATAATATACGCTCCAGGGTTTCCAGCCGTACGCCGGAGTATCCCTGCGCCAGGGCGTGTACTTTTGTAATAAGCATCATACGGGCGATCCCGGCCGGCACGGGCTCTCCTACTCCCACACTATGGCTCTGCAATATCTTATGCTGAAGTATGCGGGTGTCTTCTTCGGAGATCCTGGTGTCTGCCAGGATGCCAAACCCGGTGTTCACGCCATATACCGTGATATTACGTTCTACGATCTGCGCTACATGCTGCTGGCTGGCACGTACTTTTGCCACTACAGCGGGAGAAAGGGAGCCTTGCAGCCCACCTTCAGCCATCGCTATCACCTGGCCTACATCGAGCGTGTCCTCGCCGTAAAAAAAGGTCTTTTTATTCATCCATCAAAAATAATGGCTTTTGATGGAATCCTTTTCTACCTGTGCAGGCGGCAAAAAGAAATGGACGAAATGGCATCTGTCCTATTTAAGCAGCCGGCGAAGGAACTCTTCCCTGCGGCGGCTGGCCACTTCGATATTGCTGCCGTCCTCCATAATGACATACCCCCCCCTTCCCTTATGGTATTTCTGAATCTTATGCAAATTGATAATATGCGAGTTATGCACCCGGCAGAAAATAGAGGGAGGCAGCAGGTCCTCGTATTCCTTGATATTGCGGGTGGCGATGATCTCATCCTTGCTGGTGAGATAAATAGTGGTATAGCTGCCGCCCGCTTCAAAACGCATGATGTCCCTGATAGGAATGAACACCAGACCTGTCAGCGTAGGCACCGCCATCTTTTGTTGGGTCAGCTGAAAGGTTTCCACATTGTATAAAAGCGTCTCCATCTGATCCAGGAAACTCTTTCCCTGCGTCCTTGTAGCCGCCCTTTCCACTGCCGCACGCAGTTCGTCTATATCCACCGGCTTGAGCAGATAATCAAGGGCGCTGTATTTAAAAGCCCTGATCGCATAATTGTCAAAAGCCGTCACAAAAATGATCTGAAATGAAACAGGCTGCAGTTGGTTCAGCAGGTCAAACGCATTGCCATGAGTCATTTCAATGTCGAGGATCACAAGGGCCGGCTTGGTGGTCTGTATGACATGCGTGGCTGTGTCCACGCCATCTGCCGTACCTACGACTTCCACTTCGGGGCAATAGGTACTTAACAATCGTTGCAATATCTTGATGCTGTCTGTTTCATCGTCAACTAATACAGTCTTGATCATATGGTGTTTTTTTGTAGCAATAAATCATATCTTGGAAACCTTATTATTACACGTGTGCCGGCGCCCTGGCCATGCAAGTCCTTCAGATCTATGATCTCCACCTCGATGTCGTCCCCGTTGGCTGTATTGATCAACCGTATCCGGTCGGCCGTCAGCGACATCCCCTTGGACTGGTACTCGATATGTTCACGCGTCTTATAGCGTGCCGCCTCTTCACGACCGATGCCATTGTCCTCGATGATAAAGACCAGTTTGTCTCCCTCCTGCTGTATGCTGATCCGGATATAGCCGCCTCCTTCCGTCCTGTGCCGAAGACCATGCCGCATGCTGTTCTCCACATACGGCTGGATCAGCATCGGTGGTATATGGATATCATCCAGGTCCCCGCGAAGAGATAATGCCACATCGATGCTATAGCTCATCTTTTCCTTGAATCGCAGCTTCTCCAGCGAAAGATAGGCTGATATATAGGCTATCTCCTCGGTCAGGGAAATAAAGGGTTTAGAGGAATTATGCAGCGTCGCCCTTATCAGCTTGGCAAACCCCGTAAGGTACTTATTGGCCACCTGGATGTCCTGGTCGAAGATATACTGCTGAATGGAATTAAGACAATTGAAGATAAAATGAGGGTTCATCTGCGCCTGGAGCGCCATGTGCTCCGTCTCTGCCATACGCTTATGCAATTCTTCCTTTTCCGCTTGCCGGCGGCGAATACCTCTTATACGCCAGGTAACGAACAGCCAGGTAAGGAAGACAAAGCACACAAGGACGGCTGCATCGAACCACACCGTCTTCCAGAAAGGCGTAGCCACGGTGAACCGGACGGACATCGGCAGGCTCCTTACCCCGAACTTGTTGATCGCCTGCAGTTGTAGCTCATAGTCCCCGGAAGGCAGTGTGGGATAGTCAAGGAACGTCTCTTTCGTCCTTTTCCAGTTGCTGTCCAATCCCAGCAGGCGATAGGCATAAGACATATTTCCCGCCGACCGGTAGGAAATACCCACATATTCAAACCGGATGTTATTACCGGTATAGGACAACCGGAGGGAGGAGGTATCAGATTTTCTGTCTTTGTCGGAATTGATCACTCCCAACAAATTCAATCGGCAGCCAGATGTGTTGCCTGTTTGGGCAACGTTGAAAAAGCTCAGCCCCGCCGGTGTGCCGACATACACCATCGCACTGTCGGTATAGATCGCGTTGATGATGTCGGAGCCCAGTCCGTCGCCCGCCGTATAGGATGTCACCGGGTGATCAGGGTCACCAATGTCCACCTTGTTCAGACCTTTATCCGTCCCCACCCAAAGGAGATTATCGCGCAGGTACAGTACACGGCAGAGGTCGCTGCTAAGCCCTTGCTTGCGGGAAAGGACGGTCTGCCGGCGCCCGTTCTTCCAGGCAACGATACCTCCCCCATAGGTGGCGATCCACAACGTGCTGTCTCCCGACTGCACGATCGAACTGATGCGTTTTTGAAGGAGGGGATCATGGCCCCCCCAGTATTCAAAGGATTTATCCGGCTTTACCACATACAGACCATTCAGCGTGCCTACATACGTTAAATGGTCACTGTAGAAAACCGCCGTTGTCCGTTCCGTCCATAAAGCGTCTTTTATCCGATAATTTTTTGTATCGAAAAGTCGCACACCCGCGTAACCGCCCACCAGCAGTTCAGCATCATTTTTCATGACGGCTGTCTTGACGGAAAACATTATAGAAGGTTTTTTGCGAGGCCAATCGAACATGCAGGAAGTCGTCCCCACGATGAGGTGCCCGTCCTCCATTTTTTTGACGAAACGCACATCATCTACATTGCTGAGCATTATATTTTGGCTCCCGGCGTCCTTGAAGGAAGGAATGGCAAGCCGGAAGAGCATGCCGGCATTGGCGCCGATGAGCAACTCTTTACTATCCCCGCTGATGGTAAGGGCTGTGCAGAAAGCGCTATCCATTGAGATCAGGGAAATATTCCTGATCTCTTCCGAATTGAGCCGAAAGACCCCCTGCCCCAGGCTGGCAAACCAGATATTACCCTCATCATCCCGGTAAGTCCTGGATATCGCCACTCCTGTCCGAAAGTGCCTGACGGTGCCGGTGAAGATATTGTACTCCGAAGCTCCCATCGACTCATTCTTATAGACCAGGCTGTCGCCTACCGGGCTAAAAATGATGTTCTTCGCCGTTTCTCCAAGAGGCATCGCCACCGTCTTCCCTGTACGAAGGGATTTGAACTTACAACCGAATTGTGTATGCTGCCATATCATTATCCCCGGCTGGATGCAGGCAGTTTTGGAATAAATATCGGGAGCATCGATGGTATCGGCAAAGGAAAATCGACCTTGTGCAAGACGGTAGAGCGTATCCCGCTGTACAATGAGAAAATGCCCGTCAGGTCCCGTGCCGATGACAGGATTGACCAGTCCTCGTCCGCCGATGTTTTCGATGTCCTCTACCTGTCCCTGCGGGGTAATAAAATGTAGTATTGCCCTTTCCTGTAACAGGATATTCCCATCCCTGTCCTCCGCAAAATTCTCTATCTCCTTTCGGATGTGTATCCGTTTCAACAAAGTATCATTGTCCTGGTTGTGTATCCTGCCCTTGTAATAAAAACAAACAGCCTTGCTGAATGGCCGCATCCAAACCCTTCCCTTGCTGTCTGTAAATAGCAGCAGCACCTCAATGTCCGGCAACCCATCCTCCAGGGAGAAGTTCTTAAAATGCGTGCCGTCAAACCGGCTGAGGCCTGCATCGGTGCCCATCCATAAAAACCCCTCCTTATCCTGGGTGATACAGTAAACATTGGAGCCAGCCAGTCCATCCTTTACGTCATAGTGCGTGTAACTATATTCCTGGGAGAAGGAGGAATATGGCAGTAATGGTAGGACAGGGACGATCAGCAATAGGAGGAGCAGCTTCATAAGACCTTATAAAAGTAAGGCTTATTTCGAATGATATGCACGCTTTTACCTGTTACAAAAACGATATTTTTACAGTACTTTAAGAATTGAGCAAACGAAAAAAGGCTTCGGCCGCCCCGGAATATCCTCGCCAGCAGCACACCGATGAAAAAAACTGGTATCTCCAGCACATAAAAGGCCAGCAGCAACAGGAACCAGCCCACGCCAAACTGCTTACGTATCCTCACAAAGTTGGACAACATGATCTGAAGCCCTTTCCGGTCGTATAGGTTGTAATATCCTTTCCCTTCCGACCCGAAGGTCTCATTGGCGGAGGCTCCCTGTAAGTGTACGACGTGCAGATGCCCGAAAATGCAGAGCTTTCCCAGTTTCCGCAGCCGGCTGCACCATTCCGCCTCTTCCGCATAGAGAAAGAAATCCTCGTCCAGCAGGCCGGCCTTTTCTATGGCATCTTTTTTCACCATCAGGAAGGCGCCGTTGATCCAGTCCACCTCCACCAGGTCAATAGCATCGGGCACATTGGGCTTGCTCACGTTGAAAAACATTCCTGCCTTTTTCACCAGATCTCCCAGGTAAGGCAGAGGCAGCAGATAGTTCAGCCCTCCTTTCATAAAGAAATTGCCGGAGATCTGCGGGGTGCGGTCAGGATTCAGCAACTGAACCCCGCATGCGACATAGTCAGAGGACGACAACCGTTGGTAACATTCTTCTATGGCCCTGTCCTCGATGAGTGTATCCGAATTCAATAACAGTACGGCATCGCCCCGCGACCCGCGGATACCTTCATTGTTGGCCCTGGCGAACCCTGCATTGTACCCCATTTGTATCCAGCGTACAGACGGGAAGGCATCCAGGATCCTCTCCCGGCTGTCATCCCCCGATGCATTGTCCACCACGATGACCTCAAAACCGACCGTATTTGTCGTCTGGGCATACACCGTCCGCAGACAATCCAGCACAAGACCCGGGCTTTTATAATTGACAATGATAATGGAAAGGCCCGTCATGCCGGTATGCGGTTATAATGTATAATATAATGTAAGAACATAAAAGTCTTGGAAAAGGCACCAGTCTTCAACAAGGAATGTGGTATCCTGCTTTGCCATCTTACCATGGAGAGGATCACAGCGGGGATCTCACCCGTATAGCCGGCCTCCGCGATCTCATACGAATGACGGATCTCCAGGTTGCGCATCAGACGCCACCAAGCATCATAGATCAATATATTGCGCAGCTGCCGGGCGCCCACCTTGTTCAGCAGATAAAAATTCTCCGGTATCTCCACCGGCCGCTGACGGAAGCAATCCCTCGTCACCTGCTGACCACCCAATCCTACATTGACAAGGATGGCGGGGATATAGACGGGGACAGTATGCTGAAGCAGACGCATATAAAAGTCGATATCTACTACCCATTTTACCTTATTATCATACCATATGTCGGGTGATCTCCTGCAGGCAACGACGCTGGGCGGTCCGATTACATTGCGCGAGAAGAGGGTGGCGCTGTTGCGGACCAGCGCCTTATAGCGGTAGTGGCTGATATGCATCTCCCGTTGTCTGTCTTCATCCAAAAAAACATCTTTATACGCCGAAAAAACAAACGAAGCTTCCGGATGGTCGCGTATAGTCTGAGCAAATATCTCCAATGCATCTGCTGTGGCAAACCAATCGTCGTCATGCATGATCTTGATCCACTCCCCTTTCGCCTTTCTGATACCTTCGTTCCAGTTTTCGGGCGTGCCCAGCGGCTGCTCGTTACGGTAGTAGGTCAGAGAAAAGCGGGCCCGAAAGGTTTCACAAAGCATGTTGACGGCGCCGTCCGGGCTGTCGTCGGTGACGATGACCTCAAAATCCCGGAAAGTCTGAATGGTGATGGAGTCCAGCAGCCGCTGGAGGAAGTCGGTGCGTTTATAGGCAGGTATGCATATGGATATCAGCACAGGTTCATTTGTTTAATACTTTTCTAATGATCCCGGTGAACTGCTGTAATATCAATGTTTCGCCGGCATGTTTCATCAAAGCTTTTTTCCTTGCTTTTGCGCCTCTTGCCGCTATTTCAGTACGGTGTTTGCACAAGCTCAGGATGGTGGCGGCAAACTGCTCTACCGAATTACCCGGTATGGCCCACCCGCATTCATCCGCCGTAAATTCAGCAGCTCCTCCTGTATTGTCAAAACACAGTGTGGGAACGCCTGCATAAGCTGCTTCTATCATCACCAGCGGATAGGGATCTTCCCGGGAGGTCAGCGCGAGAAGGTCAAAAGGTATAAGAGTGGCAGGCGAATACGGCAGCTTCCCTGTCATGGTGACCCTGTCGGACAGCTCATATTCTGCTATTTTTTTAAAGATCTGCTGTCGACTTTCCTCATGCTCATAGTCTCCTATCCAAATAAAATGCGCATCCTGTGTATGGCGGTATGTCTCTCGTGCAATAGCCAGAAAAAGATCGATGCCCTTGCGGAAGGTAGTGATCCCCATTCCCACCACATACAGTTTGTCCCAGGGGATATTCCATTGTAAAAAAAAACGTTGCCTGATCTCAGCCCGGGAGGCGCCTGTGAGATCGGGCGGTGTCAGGAAATAATTGAGGAATGATAGCTTGCCGGCAGGAATGCCGTGATGTTCCATCAGATTTTTGCTTACCGCCTCCGAAGGTGCGATAAAATGAGTGGAATTGCTCAGGACGAAAGAAGCGCCACCGTCCTTGTCCAGTTCATGGATCACTGACCCCAGTTCGTGGACATAGGTCACGACAGGTTTGTGAAGAGTATGAAACTCTTTTAGCAAAGGGCCTGTGGCCAACGTATTGCAGAATAGTATATCCGCCTGCCCAGCCACTTCGAACGCTTTCCTCAGCTGTACCCTGTACCGCAAATAATTCCATATCCGCGGGATCAACCTCTTCTCCTTGTTGTAACCCGCGCTTTTCAAGATAAGGGTAGGCGCCGTCGCTTTGAATGTATCCTCCAGCGTCCCTCCCCTGTACAACAATATCCGGATGTCGAAAAGGTCCTGCTTCACCAGCAGCTTTATCAGCTGGAATAGCAGGATGGGCGCGCCTGTCAGCGATGCGTCGTGGGAAATAAATACTATTTTTTTTCGGCTTGCCGTCATTGCTTCTGTCGTACCTTTCTTGCCAGGACAATATTATTGAGGTACAGACTATCGTTTTCAGGCAGCAGGGCATTCAACACCGATCCGGTCAGGTTGGGCAGGAACACAAAAAATACTTTGTACAACCACCGGAAAAGAAAGAATTTCCTGGACTTTTTCTGCAACAATAATTTAAAGTACAGCACCCATTCCTGATGTATCACCAGGATGAAATTGCCGCTTTTGGAAAACTCCATTATCTCAAAACCTGCCCTTTTCAGTATATCTTCCAGGGCAAAACGGGTGTACCGCGCGTAGTCGTGCGGTACTTCATGTTCATTCCATACAAAAGGGCATGTGATCAATATCCTGCCGTCGGTCTTAAGTACCCGGTTGATCTCTGCCAGCGCTTCATCCAGGTTAAAAACATGTTCGAAAACTTCGCTGCAGAGCACCGAATCGAAATTCTGATCGCAAAAAGGAAGCTTCTTGCCGTCGTAGAAAAAATCTATCTGCTCATTATCGTGAGGATGACCTTCATTGTAATAGTCCACTCCGATGTACTCTTCCACATCGAAAAGGCTCCTGTAAGGCTTGGAACCGCATCCGAAGTCAAGCAGACGGCCTTTCAGTGCGCCGCTTTTCGAAAGGATGCCTTTATACAATCCCTGTCGTATGAAATAGAAAGGATGCGTAAGAGAAGGTCTGAACTCCCTGGGGACACCGTTGTTGTCAAGCTGTCGGGTTGCCATATTAGTTTTTGACGAATTTCACCAGGATATTGCGGCCCTCTATAAAATGTCGCAAGGTCTTCAATATACACTTATAGACGGGTCTGGGCACCATGGAAAGCAACCTGTGTGCCGAATTGCCTTTCTCCTTCAAAAAAGCTACCTGCGTCTGGTACCACACCTTGTAATCCGTCAGAGGCTCGATAGACACCGTGTCCAGCTTCATCGGGAAGAAGGTCGGAAGCCGGCCGAATGTCTGACGGTTCCACAGGCCTGCATGATGCGGTGGCAGATTGAGCGTGTGAAAGAAATCGTGTTTGTACAGATAGGGATTATTATTGGGGACGCATATGATCAGTTTTCCCCCGGGTTTCAGCGCTTTCAGGGCTGCCGAGACAAACTGCTGGATGGGATAGATATGTTCCAGCACCTGGAATGCACAGACAACGTCAAAGCTTCCGGGATGCTGCGCTGCAAAGTCCTCAATAAAGGCATTGGTTACATCCAGTCCTTTCTTTTCTGCCACCTCTATAGCCTTCGTATTGAGCTCCAGTCCCTTTAGCTGCGCACAGTTCTTCGCGGACAGCAGCTGCATGAAATATCCTTCTCCGCATCCGATCTCCAGCACCTTTTCTCCCTCGCCGATCATCCTGAGCGCCTCCTGATATTCCCACTTATCCGATGGATAATACTCCTCGAATTTTTCCAGCTCCTGGTAGAACTGATCATCCCCGAAAATGGTCGCGGGATGATAAAATCTGTACCCGGTGTCATTGCATAGACAGAGACTAATGGTGTCAAGGCCGTCAAAAAACCTGCGCACATTCAGCTGGAGGCTCTCCTTATATATAGATATTACCTTACTCGTATCTATCTTCTTTACAATTGATACATTATTTTTTCCCGTCACCGGGCTTGTAATATTCATATCGACTGACTTATTCCGCAAATGTAAGTATTTTAAATGAGGCTTACCCGCCGGGAAACACCTGTGACGCAGTCTCTTCGGCCTGCATGATCCGCAGGTATTGGATGAATCTTGCCAGCCCCGCCCTCTTTGCATCATCCAGCTTGTAATCGAGAAATTGGGTGAAATAAGCACGCAGGTCGAATACTGTATAAGGATTTTCGGCAACCACCTTGTCTAACGCCGCCAACCCCTCCCTGTTAGCCGTATCGAATTGCCGTACAAAGGCTGGATCCAGCGGCTTGTTGCTGATCCAGGCGGCAAATACGAAAGGCAGGCCCGTCATGTTCTTCCAGGCCTCGCCCAAGTCATATATATAAGGGGATATCTTCCGTTGCTCCAAAGCACGATCACCAATGACCACACCCGCAGTCGTTCCATTAATATGATCGCGGAAGTCCTTTCCGGTATCCACCAGTTCCGGTGCGGTCCGCCAGTATTCCCGCAATAAGACCCTGGCCAGCTGTACGGACGTCCGGCTTTGGTAATCCAGTAATACCTTTTCTACTTTTTCTATAGGTGTTTCGCTGAATAAGCACACTGATGCCACGGGTCCGTTGCAGCCTATGCAGTATTCGCCGTTGATGTAGTATTCTTTCATTTTGGGGATGATCGCCACGGGCACCAGCCCCATGTCGATCTCGTCCCTTAGCAGCATGGAAGCGATGCTGGCCGGATAATCGATCACCAGCTCCATGTCATTCATAACGGAAGATCTTTGTATACCATAGAGCAGCGGTTTCGTATTCAGATAGCTGACAGCCCCGACCCGTATTTTTCTTTCCAATTCCTTTATGCTAATTTTGGCGGCAAAAGTACGACAAATCACAATATGATGGAGCTAAACACACTGACCGCGATCTCTCCCATTGACGGCCGCTACCGCAACCAGGTACAACACCTGGATGACTATTTCTCAGAATATGCGCTGATCCGCTATCGCGTGTTGGTGGAAGTGGAATATTTCCATTTTTTGGCAAAGAACAGGATATTCACTCTGCCGGCGCCCGCACGTAAACATCTGCAGAGCGTCCTGGAACATTTTGGACATAAAGACGCAGTCTGGATCAAGCAAAAGGAAAAGACCACCAACCACGATGTGAAAGCTGTCGAATACTTTTTAAAAGCAAAACTGGACGAGCTGCAGACGGGCTCAAAGGATATCCAGGAATGGATCCATTTTGGCCTTACTTCCCAGGACATCAATAATACTGCCATCCCTTTGTTGTGGAAGCATGCCGTGGAGTTTGAATATCTTCCCGCTCTCCTGAACCTGAAAAGACAGCTGCAGATGCTGGCCCGCGACTGGAAAGATGTGCCGATGCTGGCCCGGACACATGGACAACCCGCCAGCCCCACACGCCTGGGCAAAGAGATCATGGTATTTGTCGAAAGGCTGGAAAACCAGGTGGAGCTGTTTATCCAGGTGCCCTTCTCTGCAAAGTTCGGAGGAGCCACCGGCAACTTCAATGCCCACCATGTCGCTTTCCCCCGAAAAGACTGGGTAAAGCTGGCTAATAATTTTGTGGAAGGTACACTGGGACTACAACGCCAGCAATATACCACGCAGATAGAACACTATGACAACCTCGCTGCTCACTTTCATGCCATGGAGCGTATCAACACTATTCTCATCGACTTCTGTCGGGACATCTGGACTTATGTATCTATGGATTATTTTTCACAAAAAACAAAGGCAGGAGAGATAGGCTCTTCCGCCATGCCGCACAAGGTCAATCCCATCGACTTCGAAAATGCGGAGGGCAACCTTGGTGTCGCCAATGCGCTTTTTGGACACTTCGCGGCAAAGCTTCCCATCTCCAGGCTGCAAAGGGATCTGACAGACTCCACCGTTCTACGTAATATAGGCGTTCCATTTGCACATACCATACTTGCGCTGAAATCCATCGAAAAAGGATTGGACAAACTGGTGCTAAACCGTCCCCGGCTGGAAAATGATCTGGAAAATAATTGGGCTGTAGTGGCAGAGGCTATCCAGACCGTCCTGCGCCGTGAAAATTACCCACAGCCTTACGAAGCATTAAAAGAGCTGACAAGAGGCAAGGGGAGCATCGACAAACTGGCCATCCACCAGTTTGTCGACAAGTTGAAAATATCCCAGGCCTTGAAGAAGGAGCTCAAGAAGATTACACCACGTAATTATACAGGCATCTCCCTGTCTTAGCGAATAAGCGTTACCGTTCCCTTTCGCGCGGCATCCCCGCATAAAGCATGCGCCCTGATATAATACACATAGACGCCGGCCGGCTGGGGCTGTCCATTGAAAGTGCCGTCCCAGCAGCCGGAAGGATTTTTACTGCCGTAGACCTTCTGCCCCCACCTGTTGAATATGGTCATTTCAAAGTCTCCTACATAACCCCAGTATTTGATACCAAAGCAGTCGTTATGACCGTCCCCATTAGGCGTAAAAGCATTGGCCACGGGGAAGCCGATGTTGCCGCCCCCCTTGGTGGCATAGAGGGGGATGCTATCCAGGATTGAACAGCCGTTCATTCCCGCGACCAGGACGTAGTACCAGGTACTGGTGTCGGTGCGGGCGACAGGGTCAGATTTGTAGGGATTGTCCAGTGTAGTTGCCGGGTACCATGTATAACTGACACCTCCCGTGGCGGTCAACCGGGCTTCACCATAGATGCAGTCAATATCGTTGGATTTGGAAATAGTGACCTCCGGCCGCTGATCCACATTCACCCGTATGGACAGCGGTATCCGCAGACCACAGATGCTATCCCGTGCCAATACACGATAGATGGTAGTGGTAGATGGGGCTACAACGATCTCGCCGGAAGAAGGGTCCTGGGTGCCGATGTCGGACATCCAAGTGTAATAGTCTCCCATCGACGGATCGGCTCCCGTCACGATCAGCCGCGTGGAATCCCCGGCACAGATGCGGAGGGGGGCGCCCTTTATCCGAAATATATCGGGATATTTGATCTGTACAAAAATGGAATCCTCTGTTGTACAGGTATTGGCATCCGTAGCCCTGACATGAAAGTACATGGAACTATCCGCGGCTATCGCTATATGGTCGGTGGTAAATGGACCAGGTGACCAATTGTATTGGTATGGCTGCGCGCCCTTCACCTGCAGGTACGCAGTTTGTCCGTGACAGACTAGCGTATCATTGCTCACCGTTATGGTTAGTGTATCGATATTAACCCTGACTGTATCGCGCACGGGACAGAATTTATGCCAGGCTGTTAGTACATAGGTAGTGTCCTTTTTCGGAACAGCCAGGGGACTTGTCACCGTGGTGTCGGAGAGCCAAATAGAAGGGGTCCAGCGGACAGAGTCTATATTCTGTACGATGGAGGATAGCAACAGACTGGTTCCCTTACAAATGGAAGTATCGCCATGTGCTGCGACCATGGGCAGAGAGACGACCTCCACATGACTGGTATCATGGCCGGCGCATCCTGCCATATTTGTAGCTGTCAGCTTGTATGTGCCCGTGGTGCGCACGGTGAATGTATCCAGGCTGGACCCATCCTGCCATTGCAGCGGCATTACGGGTCCGTTATAGCGGAGTACAAGACTGTCTCCTGAACAAAAAGAATGCTCGTGAGGAAGCACGATCTTAGGGGTATCCAGCACGGTAATGGTCTGACAGAGAGAAGTTTGCGTAGGCAGGCCGTCATCCATGATCAGGCTTACCCGGTAAGTACCCGGCTGCGAGTAGGAGATCACCGGAGGATCGGCCAAATTAGAACCGGGAATGCTGGAGCTGTTGCAGCCTGGGAAGCGTATCCTTGACAACGTGTTATTGTAGGCGTTGGGCAGAAAGCTGTATAGGTCTCCTCCCACCCTAAAGGGCGTGGACAAGGAATGGGGAAAGTTAAAATTACCGATATTACCCAGGTTGACGGCCGTAGGCACGCTAAGCACATCGTTATGGAAGTCCAGCTTAACGACGGTCTGTGCCGTACCATCAGCGACAAGCCCGATGATCTGGTCGCAGGACTGCAAGATAGTGATATCTCTTCCCGACTGTATAACCCCACCTGGGTTGCCCAGGTTGATGGGCACAGGCGTATTCAGCAGGCTATTGCCAAAGTCCAGCCGGACGATATTACCTCCCGCACCATTGGTGATAAAGACATGCCAGTTGCCGGCAGTGTTGAGGGCAAAAATGCCCGTTGGATAGTTCAGCAGTCCACCAGGATTGCCCATGTTAGTGGCGGCAGGGGGTGCTGCAGGTCCTGCCGTACTGAAGTCAAATCGGGTGAGGGTATTGGATTCAGCGTTTACGGTGAAGGCATGAAGCACGCCATTATCACGGAACACATACAGATCTATCGGCATTAAAAGAGTTCCCAGGTTACCCCAGTCCGTGGCGACAGGAGCCGGATTGGTAACGCTGGCCCCGAAATCCACCTGGACGATCTTGGGAACGCCGCCTCCGGAAGGACTTCCTCCAACGATCAACGCATACCAGTGCCCGTTGTCCTTTACCATCTGAATACCTTCTGAACCATAGCCGGGATTGAGCGCACCCAGATTGCCGAGACTGACAGCAGTGGGTGTATTTAGCAGGTTGTTGCCAAAGTCCAGACGTATAAGGGCGCCAGGATAGTGATTGACCAGGAAGCCGTAATAGTTGCCGCCTTCCGACACCACATCCAGGAAAACGGGTTGAGACAACACATTACTGATATTCCCCATATTGGCTGCCTCCGGGATAGTGTTGGGATCCGCATCACAAAAACTCCAGTAAAAGGACGTCCCCCCTGTCGAGGTGTTCTTAATAGTAACAGGTGTATTTGGGCAGACTGCGACAGGCAGGGTAAAGCCAGGGCTCTGTCCCAACAGGATAAAGGCTGATAAACAGCCCATCAGGGTCAACAGCAACGGTCTTGGGGAAATAGGAGACATTCGGATAATAAAAATATTATAAAAATCCTGAAATTTCATTTCTTCCCAATGAATTGAAAAATCGATAATAAATTATTAGTTTTAACGCCAACTCTTGTTCCCGTAGGCATGAAAGCGCAATTCCCCGGCATTATATCAGGTATGATCATGTTTTTCTTATTGTTCCCTTATCCAGGCTCTGCTCAGGACCTTACCACCGGCCTGCTGGCTTACTATCCTTTCAACGGGAATACAAATGATGCCACCGGCAACGGCAACAACGGCACGCTAGTCAATAATCCTACGCTTACGACAGACAAGGCAGGAAATCCAAATAGCGCCTATTCTTTTGACGGCGTCAATAATTATATCTCTATCCCCGGTACAAACCTCAACCCTTTAAATGCACTCTCCGTCGCCATGTTCTTTTATCCCACCCGCAGCGGGACGCAGACCATGGTGGGAAAGATCAATTACACCGGCGGGGTGGCTACACAATTCCAGGTTGCCATGGATTTTGCCGCTTTCCCAGGGGTTTTATTCGGTGTTAACCCCTCTTCTAATGGGTGCGCAGGCGTGCCATTGAACGGGTCCTATGTCAATTCAGGGGGATCCATCAGTCTGAATCAATGGCATTGCTTCGTAGCGACGTTTGACAAAGGCATTCAAAAGATCTATGTAGATGGCGCATTGTTACAAACCACCACCGCAGCCTTTACAACCCTCAATCAATGCCCAAATGCCGACATCCAGATCGGGTCCTGGTGGTCGGGCGATCTGCAGCGATTTCAAGGCAAGATAGATGAAGTACGTATATACAACCGGGCCCTCAGCTTGCTGGATGTGACTTCCTTTTGTCCGACATTGTCCTGTCCTACCTTGGGCGGGACCCTGACGGGTAGCAACACCTGCAATGGTGCGCCGGGTCTGCTGACCTTTCATTCCAGTTCAGGTCCGGGGCCTTTTATCCTCACCTATTCAGATGGCGTAAGTACCTATACAGCGCTGAATGTCCATGACGGCGAACCCTTTGCCGTCCAGGTACCACCCGTTGTCTCCACAGTATATACCCTGCTGTCCATCCAGGATAACAGCGGCTGTCCGGCCACGACAGCGCCTTCCGGCATAACCGCTACTATTAATCCCGGCAACTGCACATTGTGTACAGGATCACTGGGCGATCCCATCGTCAAAGTGGACTTCGGTACGGGCAATGGGTCCGCCCCCCCGCTGGAAGTGCTTGTCCCCGGCGCCACTTCCGTGGGTCTTACCTATGTCCCTGTAACCGGCAACCCTGCCATTCCCACTCCATTAGACGGGCAATACACCATCACCAATAACGTCCCTTACAATTCGGCCTGGTACTCCGGAGGTCTTGATCACACCCCCGGAGACGTCAATGGCTACATGCTTTTCGAAAATGTAGGTGTCAATCCCGGAGAGTTCTTCAGACAGAAGGTCACCGGTCTGTGCGAAGGGGGGAAGTATGAATTTGCGGCCTGGATCGGCAATGCGGACAACCCGGCGCAGGTCACTGCCATACTGCCGGACCTGACCTTTATCATACAGACAGAGGACGGCACAGTGCTGGATGCCTATAATTCGGGGCCTGTTCCCCAGTCCCCTGTATGGACCTGGCGCCAATATGGCTTCTTTTTCACTCTTCCTTCAGGTATCAGCACTGTGGTAATCAGGATCATCGATAATAATCCCGGGGGAACAGCCCAACCCGGCAATGACTTTGCCATCGATGACATCACCTTTCGCCCCTGTGGACCGACGTCAACCTCATCGTTCTCCAATACCACGGTAGTACCTCAGCTAAAGGTCTGCGAAGGAGGAAGTGGAACATTGTACGGTACACTGGCGGCAGGATATGCCAACCCACAGTATCTGTGGCAGATAAGCAGCGACAGCGGTAAGACATGGACCAATATCCCTAACTCCAACGCGCTGCAGCTGCCTGTGACCTCTCCTGTGACGGGCCGGTCCATCGACTATTACTATCGCATGGTGGCCGCGGATGGGGGCAATATCCAGCTGCCCTCTTGCCGCATAACCTCCTCCGTAAGTATCCTGACAGCACGGGCACTGCCCAATACGGATTTTGCTTTTTCACAGACGCCCTGCACCCCTTTGGAGGCGAATTTTTATGACGCCGCCCAACCCGGGGTCACTTACACCTGGAATATCGAAGGGGTCGACCATGCATCCCCGCCAGGCGGCGGCTTTGTATACACCTTCCCTTCCTTCGGATCCTACCCCGTCATATTGAAAGCTACCGACGGTACCTGTCCCAACAGCAGTAAGAAGACCATCGATATACAGTTGAAGCTTTCCGACATTATCGTCACAAAGGACACAGTCCTCTGCGGGAGCAAGCCTATCCACCTGCAGACAAAACCTGCGGTTAACTTCTGCTGGAGCCCCGCAAATTATCTGGACGACCCCGCTTCCGCCAACCCTACGGCTACTCCGCCCGTCACGACCAAATATTATTTTACAGCTAATATTACGGGCCCCAACCTCATCGTAAACGGGGATTTCGGTGGCGGTAATATCAACTTTACCTCGGATTATACATTCTCTTCGGTAGACGATGCGGAAGGCAAGTATTTCATCGGCGCCAATCCGCATGACTGGGACCCTTCGGCGCCCTCATCCTGTGGGGACCACACCAGCGGCGCCGGCAATATGATGATGGTCAATGGCTATGAGTTGGTCCCCGGTGCAAGCGTCTGGTCGCAGCAGATCACCGTGCAGCCCAATACCAACTATGCTTTTTCCACATGGGTACAGTCTCTTATATATCTCAATCCCGCCAGCCTGCAATTTTATATCAACGGGGTTCCGCTAGCCCCCCCTTTCACTGCCAGCGCTACAGCCTGCTCCTGGCAGCAATTCTATACTGTTTGGAATTCCGGCAGCAATACTACCGCAAACATCAAAATTGTGGATCAGAATATGAATTGGGCGGGCAACGACTTTGCACTGGATGATATATCCCTTTCACAACTGTCTCTGCAGAGAGACTCGGTGACCATTACGGTAGAAGATCCTCCCGCTGTAAAAGCCGGACCGGACACCGCCATTTGTCCCGGCAATCCCGTCCCTTTATGGGCCACGGGGGCTGTCAGCTATTCCTGGACTCCGGCCACCACCTTGTCCAGCGCCACCAGCGCCACACCGGTGGCTACCCCGGACCTCAGCACCGAATATATCGTCACCGGCAAATCCTTACAAGGTTGCACAGCCACCGACACAGTGGATGTAGAGATCTGGTACCCTCCTTATATCCGGATCAGTTCCGACACAGCTATCTGCAGCGGCGACAATATCCGGCTGCACATCGAAGGCGGCGCCTCTTATGTCTGGTCGCCCGCCGCCCTGCTGGACAACCCTGCCAGTCCTACCCCTCTTGCCACATTGTCGATGGATACCATGTTTCATGTAGCCATCACCGATGCCAATGGCTGTCCTGAAAAAGATTCTGTGAAAGTATATATCCGCAATCCCCCCACCTTTGTACAACCGTTTGACCTCACCCTCTGCGAGGGCTCTTCCGGGGTTTTGGGACGTAACGACTATCTTTATTATGTTTATTCCTGGCAGCCGGCCATCGGCCTCAGCGACCCCACCGCCCCTCGGCCTGTCATCACGCCGACGGCTTCGGGACAATATACTGTGAACATCTCCGACTCCACCTGTCCGCAGTACAACAATACTTTCCTGGTGAATGTCACCGTGAAACCCAATCCCATCGTTACTGCAACAAAGCTCCATGACATCGATTGTTCACAGGCCACCACGCAGTTGAATGCCTCTGGCGCCTATAGCTATACCTGGTTTCCTCCCATCGGCCTCAGCGATACCAGCAGCCCCAGCCCAATTGTCAGCATCGATACCACTACCACCTATATCGTCAAAGGTACAAGCCTCAATGGTTGTTATGCATACGACAATGTCACTGTTAATGTAAGGGCGGAAGGTAAGAACCTCTTCGTCGTGCCGAATGCTTTCTCTCCCAATGGGGATGGCCATAATGACTGCTATGGGCTCCAACGATGGGGCGATGTACAGCTGGAAGATTTTTCCATCTTTAACAGGGCAGGCCTCCGTGTCTTTACCACCCACAATCCTTCCGAATGCTGGGACGGGAATTTCAACGGGCGGCCGCAGCCAGCAGAGGGCTATGTCTACGTGATCAGGGCAAAGACCTTTTGCGGCCCGGTCACCCGTACGGGAATACTCATGTTAGTGAGATAGAATATCCGCCCATCCTTCGGGCAACACTCCGGGCCCATAATGGCTATTTATGTATCTCTGAAGTAAAATGGAACTCGATGGCCGGGTTATTGGTCCTCTCCGTATTCAGGAACCACTCGCTCTGGGCCAGGTAGACCGTATAGCCGTCCTTGTCCTCAGCGATATTCGCATGTTTGAAACGGGTGAACTCTTCCAGCTTTTTGGGGTCCGCGCTGGTAATCCAGCAGGCTTTATAAAAAGGTAATGCATTGAACTGGACCGAAGCGCCATATTCATGCAGCAGACGATATTGAATGACCTCGAACTGCAACTCTCCCACACAGCCGATGATCTTCTTATTGCCGCCATATTGTGTGAATAACTGCGCTACCCCTTCATCAGTGAGTTGCAGCAGCCCCTTCTCCAGCTGTTTGGTCTTCATGGGGTCCTTATTCACTACTTCTTTGAATATTTCCGGCGAGAAACTGGGGATACCTGTGAAAAAGAAATCCTCTCCTTCCGTCAGCGTATCTCCTATTTTGAAGTTACCGGTATCAAAAAGCCCCACTACATCCCCCGGATAAGCAGTCTCGATGACATCCTTATCGCGGGCCAGGAAAGTATAGGGATTGCTGAAGCGTACATCCTTATCCAGCCGGACATGATGGAAATATTTGTTCCTTTCGAATTTCCCGCTGCACACCCGGAGGAAAGCGATCCTGTCCCGGTGTTTGGGGTCCAGGTTGGCATGTATCTTAAAGACAAAACCACTGAATTTATCTTCTTCCACGTCCAGGTGGCGGATGGATGTCTCACGGCTGCGGGGAATAGGCGCAATACGTATAAAGGTATCCAGCATTTCCCTCACGCCAAAGTTATTGATAGCGCTGCCGAAGAACACCGGGGCCACTTTTCCAGCCAGATAGTCATCCACATCCAGTTCGCCATGCACGCCATCCACCAGTTCTACATCTTCCCGCAGGGTGATAGCGTCCTTTTCACCCAGTCTCTCTTCCAGCAGTGCGTTGCCCAGATTGTCTATCCTCAGTGTGTCTTCATCCGTAGCCTTTGTATTGGCGGTGAAAAGGACCAGGTTCTTATCATAAAGGTTGTAAACGCCTTTGAAATCCTTGCCGCTGTTGATCGGCCAGGTCATGGGATGCAGTTGTATGTTCAGTTCCTTCTCGATCTCTTCCAGGAGGTCAAAACGGTTCTTCCCGTCCCGGTCCATCTTATTGATAAATACGATCACCGGGGTATCGCGCATACGGCATACCTCCATCAGACGGCGGGTCTGGGCTTCCACCCCGTTGACACTGTCCACGACGAGGATAACGCTATCCACGGCTGTAAGGGTCCGGTAAGTGTCTTCTGCAAAATCCTTGTGACCTGGTGTATCCAGGAGATTGACCAGCATGCCTTTGTATTCGAAGCTCATAACAGAGGTGGCTACCGAGATGCCACGCTGTCTTTCGATCTCCATAAAGTCACTGGTAGCATGCTTCTTGATTTTGTTGCTTTTCACCGCACCGGCAGTCTGTATGGCGCCGCCGAACAGGAGGAATTTCTCCGTCAGGGTTGTTTTGCCGGCATCGGGGTGGGAAATGATCGCAAAGGTCTTGCGCCTGTTGATCTCGTTGCTATATCGTGCCATTGGGGCGCAAATGTACGGAATTATGATGAAACGGGCGGGTCAGATCCGCCCGTTCAGTTGGCTAATGAGATACGACCATCTTCTTTGTGTCCGTAGCTTTCCCGTTGATAACCAGTGAATAGATATACATACCCGAAGCGAACTTGCCCGTATCCACGGTGATCCGGTTTTTCCCGGAAGATGGATTAAGCACAATGGAGCTAAGCAGCCTGCCATCCAGGCTGTATACCTGACAGGTCGCCGTCGACGTACCGGCAGGCAGGGAATATTCTATCTGGGTAGAGCCGTTGGAAGAATTGGGTTGGCTTTCTCCCAGCCAGGGGCCGTTCTTTAAATTATTCATCTGGTTTTGCAGGTCGAGGTTCAAAGGGCTGGAGGTGGCAGTCTGCGCAGCAGGAGCGAAAGCAGATCCGGTAGGACCCGTGGACGACTGGTAAACATATCCGTTGCTGTCTATCACCAGGTACTTGCCCGCCCCTCCTTGCAGATTCTGAAACCTGACATTTGACGGATTGGATTGTCCGGCGACAGCTGAACAGTTGACATGCAATTTTGCAGTAGGCGCCGATGCGGCGATACCCATATAGCCATACCGGTTGATCCGGGCCCTTTCTATGCCATTGCTATTGGCGTTGCCCACGACAAAGAGGTTGCCTATGGCAATAACTGTGTCAATCCAGCGGATATTTGTGTTTGCCGTCGACAGATGAGCACGGCCCTATGCGGCAAGCCCCAGTCTTTTTTTGATAGTTTTCCATACAGGGAGTATGTCCTCCGAAAGACGAAACACCAGCACTCCTCCCCCATAGAGCCCAAGAAAGGTAATGCTCCTGAGCGTCAGCCAGCCAAAGCCCTGGTAGGCATTGAAAAGGTAATAACAGATGAAATAACATCCCAGGGCCAGCAACAACGTGTAAACGGTCTTCCGGGTAAAGGGCTGCATGCCGAACCTACGATACAGGAAGAGGAACCTGATAAAATTATACACCGAAAAGGTGAAAAGGTCGGCGATGGCCGGGCCGACAGATCCCAGTTCTTTTGTCAATATATAGTTTGCAGGCAACGTAAGAACGGCAAGTATGACGCCTGTAAAAAAGTCAAAACGCCAGAAAACGGAAGTGACGATGATCTGGGAGTTCACCCCTGTTCCCATGTCCACTATCCGCATGAGTCCTATATAGAAGAATATTGGACGGGCCAGCAGGTAGTCGGACTTCAGATGAAAGGTCAGCACACCATCCGTAAAGTTGAGCCATATGAGGACAAACATGCCGGCGGAAAAGATCAGCTGGTTGATGGACGACCGGTGGTAGATCCGGTTGATCCGTCCATAATCTTTATCCTTCCAGGCCCGCGCAAGCGGACCGACGCTGGCGGCTATAACGCTCCGTTGGATAGCCTGTATCAGACTGCCGACAAACAGCGCCAGCGTATAAATCCCTACAAAACGCATCCCCTCCTTCATCACTGCGCCGATGACTATCTGTCCGAAATAAGTGGAAACATTCAGCAACACCTGGCCGCTCCACACCAGGCTTACCTGGGTAATGATCTTTTTGAAGAACCTCTTTGTCACCCTGCTGCGGTATAAAGGCAAATGTAGCTGCCCGGTCGCGACCAGATAGACCAGCAGGGTCAGCGCCAGCAGCAGGTAGGTACACGCATAGATCTTCATAAATGCGTCGAAGTTTTTTAGCACGCCGATGTAAGAGAGCACGATCAGCGCCAGCGTAAAGAGACGGAACTGTATCTCTCTGAAATAGCTGGTCAGTACGGATTGCTTCAGCTGCCAGGCAAACGTTTCCAGCAGCGAATAAAAAGTAAACCCAAACCCGAAAGGGAAAAGCCAGTAATAATAATTGACAAACTCCGGGGATGTCACACCGTATTTCCTAACTACCAGGTCCTTAAAAATGAACCCGCCGGCCAGCACCAGCAGGAAACCGGTAAAACTCGTGACCAGGGCCCAGGTCATCATATCATTCTTCTTCGGAGGAAGATTGTCGTGATAATAGGGGTAGAATTTAAAAATATAGGATTGCATACCCAGGCTGGCCAGCGGGAGTATGATATTGGACAGAGACACGAACATCGTCGTCAACCCGTACTCTGCGGGGGTAAACCATTTTGTAAACAGCAGCGTATTGAGCGCACCCAGCGCAAAGCCAAAGTAAACGATCCCAGAAGAAATGATGCTCTGCCGACGGATGGTGCTCATGGCGCAAATATAATTTAATGACCTGATAATGCCGGACTGCTTATTTTTGACGAAAATACTCAACGCGCGGATATGAAAAACATCCTCACATTTGTCATCCTGGCCTTGCTGGCCCTGCACGTGGCTGCGCAGCCGAAGAAGAAGAAGGTCGTATTCGTTATTGCAGACGGCATACCTGCCGACGTACTGGAGAAGGCCCGGTTATCCTTCCCCGAACAGATAGGCCGGCAGAATGGGTACAAACGCGCTTATGTAGGCGGCGAACGGGGAGCTTATTCGCAAACACCCACTATTTCAGCTGTAGGATATAACAGCTTGCTTACAGGTGTATGGGTGAACAAGCACAACGTATGGGACAACGATATTAAAGAGCCCAACTATCATTATCCCACCATATTTCAATTGCTAAAAAAGACGGACAGCACCAAAAAGATCGCCGTATTTTCCACCTGGCTGGACAATCGGACAAAACTGGTAGGTGAATCATTACCCGAAACCGGCCATATAAAGGTGGACTACCATGCAGACGGTTTCGAGTTGGATACCGTCAATTATCCCCATGACAACAAAAGCGGATATATCCATCGTATAGATGAAAAAGTGACAGACGAGGCGGAGAAATGCATCCGGGAGCAGGGCCCGGACCTCACGTGGCTTTATCTGGAATACACGGATGATATGGGTCATAGATATGGAGACAGCCCGGAACAAAAAGAGGCCTTAAAATATACAGACAACCAGATAGGCAGGATCTGGAGTGCGGTGCAGTTCCGGCAACAACAATTCAAGGAGGACTGGATGATTGTCATCACCACGGACCATGGCAGGGATTCCATCACCGGCAAGGGGCACGGAGGACAGTCGGAAAGAGAGCGAACCACCTGGATCGTTACCAATACAAAAGACCTGAATCACTATTGGCGCGATTATACACCGGCCATTGTGGATATCATGCCTACCATCGCCCGTTTCCTGGAGGTCAAGATCCCCCGCGAAAATCAATTGGAAATGGACGGCGTACCCCTGACGGGAAAGGTATCCGTGGCAGCGCCCGTGATCCGGCTGGAGAACAACAAGCTCAACATCCGCTGGAAATCCATTGACAAGGATGGGACCATAAAGATCTGGCTGACCAGGTCCAACAACTTTAAGACAGGTGGTACGGATGAATACAAACTGCTGGCGGAAGTCCCGGCAGATCAGCAGTCAGCTACCCTGGGGATAGGGAGCTATCCTTCTTCGTTCTATAAAATAGTGCTGGAAGGGCCTTATAATACGGTAAACAGGTGGATCGTGATCAAGTAAAGGCCTAGCCTATACAGCCCGTCAGTACGCCCCTTGTAAAAGCGCATTCAGATCCTCCTTCCCTTCATAATGAAAGGGCCGGCTGAAAGGGATGGCGCCTCTTTTCAGGTGCACTCTTCCATCCAGCGTTACCGTCACTTGTTTTTCCAGGAATATCTGCAATGCATTGCTCAGCACCCCCTGGAGGTTCAGCTGCATGGTGACAGGGACATAAAAAGTGTCTTTTTTGGGTATCAGGACGGTGGAGTCCAGCACAGAATGCCCCGCAGGTCTGCCATTGAGCAAAACGTCCATTTCCGCCCTCTTCAGCTGCAGGCTGAAAGGGTTGGGATTATAGAACTTAAGGGTAGTACCGAGCGTGGCCTGCTGCCCCTCCCCCCTGCCGATGTGGAGGTCCTGGAACCCATAATACTCCGGTGCTTCCGGTTTGCGGCATCCGGCCAACCCTGCCAGCACCAGAACCAAGATCAATAGCTTGTTTATACGCTTCATAGCCCTGCAATATACGTGTCTTCAGGAAAATGCCTATCTTTCTGAAAACAAACCATTTTGTTAAATATAGCCCAACGGGTCAAGGAATTCAACACAGGCAGGGTACCTGCCTATACGGCCATGAAATATCAGATGATGGCGGAAAACCCCTTCCGTTTCCTTCGTGGCACCTGTCACTTATTCTACGAAGATTTGCAGAAGAGTGATGCCCTTCCCTTATATCCATTGAGTTGGATCTGCGGCGACCTCCACCTGGAGAACTTCGGGACATATAAGGGGGACAATCGCCTGGTATATTTCGATCTCAACGATTTTGACGAAGGCGTCCTGGCCCCTGCGGTTTGGGAACTCGCCAGGATGGTGACCAGCATCTACACCGGGCTGGACTCCCTCGGCATCAAAAAAAAGGAATCTACAAGGGTAGCCGGGCTTTTCCTGGAGAAGTATTCGTCTACCCTGGCAAACGGCAAATCCCGCTACATCGAACCCCGCACCGCGGACGGCATCGTACAAAGCTTCCTGGAAAAGATCAGTGAGCGCAAACAGAAAGAGCTCATCCGCGGCCGGACGGAAAGCGGCAAGGGCGGGAAGGTGCTGCTGCGTATCGATCGTATCCGTTTTTTTCCCCTGGAAAAGACATTGAAGAAAGAGCTGATGACTCATCTGCAGGCCTGGATGAAAGAAGAGCCGTTGATGAACAAACGCTATGAAGGCATGGACTGCGCTTTCCGTATAGCCGGCACCGGCAGTCTCGGGCAGAAGCGGTATGTATTCCTGGTACGTCAGATCAAAGACCCCCAAAAGTACCTTTTGATAGATATGAAGCAGGCCTTACCATCCTCTCTCACCGGACGGACGAACATCACCCAGCCTTCCTGGACCTCCGAGGCCGAGAGGATCGTAGCCATACAGCAGCGTATGCAGAATGTGTGCCCCGCCTTGCTGGACACCTGCCGTTTTAAGGACGACGACTATGTCGTGAAGGAATTGCAACCCACGGCGGATAAAATAGATTTTATGCTGTTACGGGACAGGTATAATGACATAGAATGTGTAGTGGATGATATGGCGTTGCTGACGGCTTCCGCCCAGCTTAGGAGCGCCGGGCGTCAGGGAGCCTCGCTGCCGGATGAACTGATCGCTTTTGGGAACGACCACCACTGGCAGAAAGGGGTCCTGGATTATGCAACTGCCTATTCAGAACAGGTAAAAAAAGACTACAAGGAATATTTTACAGCGTACAAGAGCGGATATTTCCAGACACAAAATAAATGATTATGCCATCTACGGAAGATATTGCCTGGCGACTGCTCCTGGCCGTGGTCGTTGGAGGAATTATAGGAGCCGAAAGGGAATACAGAAGCAAATCCGCCGGATTCCGGACCCTGACGCTCATTTGCCTGGGCGCATGCATGTTCACGATCCTTTCCCAGTTGATAGGGTCCGAACATGCGCCGGAAAGGATCGCCTCCAACATAGTAGTAGGCATTGGGTTCGTAGGGGCCGGCGTGATCTTTAAGTCCGATCACAGCAAGGTCAATGGTATTACCACGGCTGCGATGATCTGGGTGACCGCAGCCCTGGGCATGGGCATTGGGGCCGGATACAAGCTGATCTCTTTTATGGCTTGCCTGCTGGTGATCATCGTCATCTTCCTGTTCAGCCTGTTGGAAGGGTGGATCGACAGGGTCAACCAGATCCGTAATTACAGGATCGTCTGCACATTCGAAAACGAAACCCTCCACCGGTTTGAATTGCTGTTCCAAAGCCACCATCTCTCTTTCAGACGCAGCCGCCAGTCCAAGACCGGCGCAGACATCATCGCCGGGGAATGGATTGTGCAAGGTGCAGAGAAGGACCACCGCCATTGTATCCATGAGATCCTGCGGGATCCTACAGTAAAGGCCTTTGAATTCTAACGGGCATAATTCCGGACGACCGTCCGGTGGCCGGCTTAGTATAACGTCACCGCCCAGATCCTTTCAAACGTCTCTCCGGGCGCCAGTTGCTGGATACCTTCTTTGTCTACCATCTGCTGGTCGGAATCCACACTGTCGGCAATACCGCACCAGGGCTCAATACATACAAAGTCCGCTTTCTCGTTCCTGGCAGCCCAGATCCCCAGGTAAGGGAAATCCGTGAAATCGAAGTCCAGACCATGCCGTGTACGGCGGGATCTGAGACTTACTGTGGTAGAAGCCAGATTCTTGAACACCAGGGCGTCGGAGGAGAACAGGTCCCTGGTGATGGGAAGGATATTCGTGTTGTCCAATATGGGTTGAGGGGTCGTTTCGATCAGGCCCTCTTTGGAGATTGGCCAGCGGCTGGCCGTCTCTTTCTGTTCGAACTCCAGGTAATAGTCCGTGTAGGTAGTCCTTTCAGCCAGGGGTACCCTGAATGCCGGGTGCCCGCCAATGGAAAAATACATTTCCTCGTTTGAGGTATTCTTTACATTGTAAGTGGTAGCCAGCCCATGGGGCGCCAGTTGGTAAATGATCCGAAGCTCAAAGTCGAAGGGATATTTTGCAAGGGTAGCGTCACTGCTTTTCAACAGCAGGGTAATGGCATCCTTTGTTTGCTGTTCCACGCCGAATTCCATCTCCCTGGCAAATCCATGACGGGGAAGGGTCCAGGTTTTGCCCTTATAGTTCCAGGTGTTCTGGCGCAGGGTGCCTACAATGGGGAAAAGCAAGGGAGAATGTTTGCCCCATACATTGGGATCTCCGCCCCACAAATACTCCAACTGGTGGCCCTTGTGATAAATACTTTCTAATTCCGCTCCTTTGGCGTTAATGTTCACTTTCAGGTTTTGATTCTCAATATGGGGCATGAACGGTCTTTTTTAAGTTATAACTCAAATGGGGATTTTAGATGCAATATTACGGGGACATTTTAAAGGTTCAGTGTTACGGGGATATTTAATTTTCGTAGTTAGGTCCCGGGCAATATTATGTATATTCGGGCTATGTTTCGGTATTGGGAGATCATATGGACCAGCTTTAAGATGGCCTTGCAGGAATTCCGTTCCAACAAGCTGCGGACCTTCTTGTCCCTGCTGGGTATAACTTTTGGTATTTTCTGTATTATCAGCGTATTATCAACCATTGCCAGCATGCAGCTGGCGGTCAATAATGACATCAAATCCCTGGGTAATAAGACCATTTATATAGATAAATGGCAATACAGCGGGGGGCCGGACTACCCCTGGTGGAGGTATGTCAAACGCCCGGTGGCGAAGCTGGAAGAAATGAGGCTTTTGCGGTTAAAGGTCCCCGATGCCGCACACATAGATTTTGAGATAGAAACCCAGTCCAGCATAGATTATCAGGATATTTCCCTTTCAGGCGTAAATTTTTACGGGAATACGGAAGATTTCGACAAGATCCAGCAGATCACTATTGGCAGCGGGCGATATTTTCAACAGGCGGATTTCGATCGCGGCACGCCGTATATTGTCATGGGGCATTCCATCGCCGAGAAATTATTTGGCAACCCTGAAAGGGCGGTAGGCAGCATCGTCAGGCTGAAAGGCGGTCGCCCGGCCACCATCATCGGCCTGATCCAAAAACAAGGGCAAAGCCTTTTGGGAGGATGGGATTACGACAACAGTGTCCTGTTTACCTATAATTTCATGCGTCAATTGTTCAAGGAAGAAAATTCCCAGCCAAAGATATTGGTACAGGCAGGAGAAAATATCTCTATTGCAGCGCTGAAAGACGAATTGCGGGGGGCTATGCGGTCCATCCGTAAGCTCAGTCCCACCGAAGAAGACAATTTTGCCCTGAATGACATCGATACCCTCAGCAAATTCTTCGATCCTATCTTTTCAGGCATGAACATTGGCGGTTGGGCTATTGCAGCCCTGTCCCTGGTGGTAGGGATGTTTGGGGTGGCCAATATCATGTTTGTCACCGTACGGGAGCGTACCAGCCAGATCGGGCTCAAAAAAGCCATTGGGGCCAAACGGAAGGTTATCATGACGGAGTTCCTGCTGGAATCCGCCTTTCTTTGCATCATCGGCGGCCTCATCGGGCTGGTGGCGGTATTTATCCTCACCGTGGTATTCTCTTCTGTTTTGAGCTTTAAAGTTTTTATACCCGTGGATATCATTTTTTTAGCCATCGGCATCTGTCTGTTCACGGGCGTTTCCGCGGGGATCATTCCCGCCTTTATTGCCGCACGTATGGACCCTGTGGTAGCCATACGATCGAAATAAATTCCCCTCGTATATTTGCGGCATGCAAAAACTAAAAGGGCCCGGGGGCGCCATTACCATCCTGGCAATAGAGTCTTCATGTGATGAAACCAGTTGTGCCATATGCCGGGATGGAGTGATCCTATCGAATATCATTGCCGGGCAGGCAGTCCATGAACAATATGGAGGTGTGGTGCCCGAACTGGCCAGCAGGGCGCATATGCAGAACATCGTACCCGTGGTGGATGCCGCTCTGAAGAAAGCGGGCTGCGACCAATCTGCCCTCACGGCCATCGCCTTTACCCAATCACCGGGGCTCATCGGATCGCTGCTGGTGGGTGCGCAATTTGCCAAATCCCTGGCACTTGCCCTGGACATTCCACTGCTGGCCGTACACCATATGCAGGCGCATGTGTTGGCTAATCTCATACCCACAGACCGTCCCGCCTTCCCTTTTCTCTGTCTTACCGTCAGTGGCGGCCATACCCAGATAGTCCTCTGCCAGTCGCCTTTACAAATGGAAGTTATCGGGGAAACACTGGACGATGCGGCCGGGGAAGCTTTTGACAAATCGGCTAAGTTATTAGGCCTACCCTACCCTGGCGGCCCGCTGATAGATAAATATGCCCGTGAAGGCAATCCGGATCGCTACAGTTTTCCAGAGCCCCAGATCCCGGGATTGAATTTTAGCTTTAGCGGACTTAAGACGGCCATCCTCTACTTCCTCCAGGAACAGACAAGCAAGAACCCCGATTTTATCCAAAAGAACCTGCCGGACATCTGCGCTTCGATACAAGGCAGGATCATCTCCATTTTATTAAACAAGTTGAAAAAGGCGGCAAAGGAAACGGGGGTCCGCGACCTCTGTATCGCCGGGGGGGTGTCCGCCAACAGCGGTCTGCGCAATACATTCCGGCAATTGGGTCAGCAGCAGGGCTGGCAAACCTTTATCCCCCCCTTCGAATATTGTACGGATAACGCCGCCATGATCGCCATCACCGGGTATTACAAATACCTGGCGGGACAGACCGCTGTCTTGTCGGTCAGCGCCACCGCACGGGCGGAATGGTAAATGTCGACATCACAGATTTGGCCTACCTTTGCGCCCATGCCGAATCCTTATTTTCAGTTCAAGCAATTCACCATCTACCAGGATCGATGCGCCATGAAAGTATGTACGGACGCCTGTATCCTGGGGGCATGGTTCTCCGAGAAAACGCCCGCCTATTCTTCTATCCTGGACATCGGCAGCGGTACAGGGCTGCTGATGCTGATGTTGGCGCAAAAGCATAAAGGAGACATCCAGGGCATCGAACTGGACCTTTCCGCCTTCAAACAGCTAAAGGAAAACATCGGGCAAAGCAGGTGGAGAGAGGAGCTAAAGGTATTTCCGGGAGATGTGCGCCAGTTCAATTTCACTCATAAATTCGACTTTATCATTACCAACCCACCTTTTTATGAAGGGGACCTGGAGGCCGGAACACTCGCAAAGAACCTTGCCCGCCATAGCAAAGAACTGACGCTTGCTGAACTACTGACGGCCATCGATGAAAATCTTTCGGCTGAAGGCTCTTTTGGCATCCTTCTGCCCTACCACCGGGTACAGCATTTCGAAGGTCTGGCAAAAGCCCGGCATTTCCACCTGCGGGAGCGTCTTCTCGTACGACAAACGCCCCGTCATGATCTTTTCCGGGCAGTACTGCATTTCTCCCGTAACAAGGAGAATTTTGTTCCTGAGACAGAGCTCAGTATCCAGGATGAGCAAGGCGCATATACCGAAGATTTTGTGGAGTTGATGCGGGATTATTATTTGAAGCTGTGACCACTGGCGTACGCCTCCAGATAATTATAGGTGGCCGTCAACTGCCCCTTCCGCACCATCGTGGCTCTTTCGATAATAGGTGAGCCTCCTCTTACCAGGTCTTCCAGCACATACTTGATCAATTGTTCTCCAAAATAACGGGAAGCGTCGCGGGGCAGCTCATTAGGAAGATTACCCACGGCCATGATATCTATGGAATCAGAAAGATAGGGTGCTGTTCTCTCCCTGGTCAGCCGGTGAACCCCATATACCGGGTCCTGGATAGTCGTATCCCCCAGGTTACATGGAATAGAACCACCCTTGTCGTCCGTAATATCGGCGATAGTGGTTATTCTGAAGTCTTTCGCAGCCAGGTCTTCCCATTCAAAAAGACGGGGCATGTCCGTATCCCAATAAATACCATTCATCAGTATATCCGCGGACTTTGTGAACGGCAGGAATTTACAGCGATAGTTTTCCGGATGCTGGTGAAAGTCCTCCCGTTGATAAGCTCCCGTTTTTCTGTGTTCATAAAGGTCAGCCCCCTTTAACTGGGTGAATACGGGATAGGCGAATCCCCTCTCCAGGAATTCATCGGGCTCCACCTCGATGATCCCCATGAGGTTCATCACTTCCAGCACGCCATGGGCTACCCGTCCCGAGCCGGTGACGGCTATCTTGATCCTGGGAAGTTTGAGCCCGAAATACGTATGGATCAATTCCCGGAAACTTTGTTGCTTATGGACACGGCCTAATCCGAATTGACCTGTACGTTGCCCGTAAGCCATCATCCCGTTGTGCGCACCCACCACGCCGGCAAAAAATCCAAAGCCCAGGATGCGCTGTCCATCGTCATGCTCCAGGCATTCATAATCGATGAGCGTGATCTTCTTTTCCAGGATGGCCTGGAACATACGTTGGTTATAGGACTGTTCTTTCTTGGTGTGGGAAAAGAACAGGTAGGTCTTATCGGCTATCAAATGTTTTTCGGGCACCTCCTTTATACCCAGCAGGACATCACATTCCGACAGGTCGTCCTTTACTTCCACGCCTGCCGACAAATATTCCTTATCCGAATAACACCGGTCCGGGGATGCCTGAGCAATGACCCTTACGTCCGCTGCATTTTTTTGTATCCATTTGCATTGCGCCGGCGTCAGGGCGACCCTATTGTCGGCGGGTATCTTCCTCTCCTGTAATAAGCCGATCTTGATCATTCGTTATTGATTTTGTGGGGTGGGCCGCCTTGCTGTATCTATTTTCGGTAAAAAGAAAACAGGACAAACCAAAGAAATTTTTGACTTGTCCTGTTTTGTGCCCAGAACAGGAATCGAACCTGCACATTGTTGCCAATACCAGATTTTGAGTCTGACGCGTCTACCAGTTCCGCCATCTGGGCCTCAAAATTCGGGGTGCAAACATACGCATTTACACCCTCTCGTCCAAAAAATCTATTTTTGGCAACCCGAATAACCATTGGCAAGCGTAATTTATAAAATTGATGTATTTCAGTCAGCTTTATTCTTACTTTCAAGGTATCGTCTTCTCACTTCGTCAACGGAATTCATGTCCCGTGTTTTGACCTCAGATTGTTCCTCTTTTATAAACCTTTTACCCAGGTATTGGTCTATCCAATCTGGTAATTTCTCACGTTTACGCAAGACCTCGCCTTTGGCTACTTCTGCTACTAATTCCATGGTCACTGAATTATCAAATAGCCAAAGTTTATCCGGCTTGTCGAAGTAATGGTTTAACAAATTCAGTCCCGCCATGTACCGCTCCCTTACCACTTCTGGCAACACGAAATGTCCGCCCAATTGGACACGGTTTTGTATACGGGAATTCAAAACCTCGAGGTCATTAGTAGATACATAAATCACTTCTATCAGGTAGCCCTTTTTCTGTATTTCCAATAGCCATTTCCAGGTTTGTACATCACAAAGATTTGACTCGAATCCAACGGAGATCCCTTGATTTAAGTAACCATCCAGCAGTTCGGATGCCTTGGCATTAGCGATCTCCTGGGTGTTAACAACGGCTTGACCCGATCTTTTCAATTCGACTGCTATTTCATCAGAGTTGATAACAGGAACATTTGCAGGGAGAAAGTAATAATCTGAAGTAGTTTTTCCGATCCCATTGGGGCCAGCAATAACATATAAAACAGGAGCTGCCATTAGTCCTTTTTGATGACTTCAATGCGTCCATCGGAGTATTCAGCCATTACCTTTCCATCTTTACTAAAATAGATAGGTAGCCCTTTGGAAAAAGCACTCTCCTTGGCTCTGCGAAGGATAGATTGCGCAGCCTGTTCAAGCTCTTCGTCATTCATCTCAAAGGCGGATTTTTTCGCACCTCCATATCGCAAGTACAACGGTGTTCCAGACTGGCTGTTCATATGCATACTTTGTTCAAAGTTAGTTCAAAAAATGTTCCCAATAGTTCCAAATTTGGACCAATTAATGATCTGAAGTGCTTGCCCAAAGCGCATTTACATATCCTAAAATCACATCAGTATTTGGCTAAATCTGGCCGCCGACTCCGGAGGTGTAAGGCCATATAGCGAATTAGCGAACTTTTGTCCGACAACCCTATATCTCGCCATTCCCCGCATCCTGAGGACCCCCTTTAACGTCTCCCTTTAGCACGCATGCAGAGTGATTGGTCCTCAAGCCTTATCGCTTTTGTAGCCAGAAATAAAGGAACGAACTACTCTATTAGAAAGTTCAAAACATCCGGCTGTAAAACCGGATTGCCTCCGTGCATATTCCCGGTCGCTATCATAAAAATGACCATTGCTTTGCCGGTCAACGGTTGATAGGATACGCCGAAATCATATCTTTCAAAATGTAGCGTGTTGATATCTGTGCTATCGGTCATAGTGTTATTATTTAATTCGTATGCATAGGTTGTCATGGGAGTATGAAAACCATTGGCGGTGGCGCTGATATGAAAAATGTTCATAAACGGGATCTGCCACTGTCGGAACAAGGCAATATTCCGCGCAAGGTCGAAGCGTACAGAATCAAGTCCCGACGTTTTACCGGTCCCACGAAAACAAAGTATATCTCCTTTAGCTATAATCTCAAGCGTATCGTTGCCATAGATGTCGACGTCTTTTTTGGAGACATCAGTCAGATCCCGTAAAGTCTTCCATTCTTCTTCCGTCAAATTTAATTTTTTCCGTACCTCGTTGAGAATTTCCTCCTTCGCGCCTGAGATATGCTTATGCGAATCCTGATCGAGCACCCAGGCGGTGTTTTCCGGCAGGGCTTTTCGGACTTTGGCCAAGAGCGCTTTTTGCTCGGTCGTCAGCTGTTTGTTAGGATTCGCCTTAAAATAGTGAACGAGATGTTTGCCCGGCTTCAGCAGCTGCCGGATTTGGGCAGCCGCAGTATCAGCGACAGCTTGGGCGTTTGCGGTGGAATAAAGCCAGGTGGATAGGAGAAAAAAGGTCAGGACTCTCATTTGGCCAAGGTAGGCAACTGTTATCATTTCCCACCTGCATCTTTGAAAAAAAGTCAGTAATGACTCTCTCCAGGCGTAGCTAATGGGATGGGAGGTCACTAATCACCGAATATCCCTGGTACAGATCTTTTAAGTAATTTTCATTCGTTTTTTAAAAACCTCCTTTACCAATCGTATCAAATAATCATTGACAATCAGCCATATATATTCAGCAGTTGATTTAAATCTTTCAAAAACCGGTTCAAAAACCCTCCATTCCGGTGCACTGGTGCCTTTCTAACAAAGTTGGAGAGGCATTTTGTTTTATAAGCGGGGGGAATAGTCTTGTATAGGCCCCCGGACTGACGACGAAGAAGATCATTTGCTCAGTTACAATATAGCTTTATGGTATTATCGGCCTCCGGAGTACCCAATTCTGCTGATTTTCTAAAATCGGCGCAAGGGTTCTCCAAATGTAAAATTCGCTTGATATCGCCCCGGTACCAATATGCCTTTCCGTCTTTAGGTGATAATTCGATGGCTCTTGAAAGATCAGCGAGCGCCGACTCAAACCTCTGCTGCAAATAGTACTGACACCCCCTGCCGTAATAGGCTTTGGCATAGTCAGGTCTTAGCTGGATGGCGCTGGTAAAATAGCGTATCGATTCATTCCTCTTATTTAGTTTTGAAGCTAAAAGGCCCTCATTATAAAATATAGAGGGATCTTTAGGATTAAGTTTAAAGGCAGCATAGTAGTCCGTTGATGCTCCGTTCAAGTCTTCCAAATAAACTTTTGCCGTACCTCTACTTACGTATGCCCGTTCCAGCCTTTTATTTAATTTAATAGCGGTATCATAGTCCCTGATAGCGCCTTGCCAGTCCCGTAGATCGGCCTTTGCATTTCCTCTATTAAAATAGGCAGCCGGATAATTGGGCTTCCAGCGCAGGGCATCGGTATAATCCTGGATAGCCGCTGCAAAATCTTTTCTTTCTTTCCTGAGGATACCCCGGTTGAGGAGAGCCGCTGGATACTTAGGACGTAACGAAATAGCTTTATTATAATCGTCGAGTGCAAGAAGGTACTGACCAAGCGCATTATAGGCCATTCCTCTGTCATAGTATGCGACAGCATCAGAGGGATGTAAGTGAATAGCTCGACTATAGTCTTTTATAGCCTTTTGGAAATCATCGAGCGCGGCCTCGGCGACACCTCTATCTATATAAGCGTTACTTTTCGACGAATCATATTCTATGGCAATGCTGTAGCATTTGATCGCCTCTTTATAATTCTTCATCCTGGCCTTGTTCAACCCTGCATGAATAAAGGCAGAAGAGGCATTTTGACCATATCCTTGCGAAACAGTAAGTCCAACCAAAGCCATTAGAAGGATTAGTTTCCCCATGTCCAATTATAGATAAAAAATTCAACAATGCAAAATAGCCATTGAATTAGATTAACCTCAATTCGCCTAAAAACCGATTAAAAAATCCTCCCCTCCGGTGCATCTAATAACCAAACAGGAAAGGGCCGCATCAAGTTGCGGCCCTTTCCCCACAATCGCTGACAGTGAACCTAACTTTTCAATAACATTTTCTTTATAAACTCCTTTTCTGCCTTAAAACTTGTTAGGGAAAGAGCTTTTGTCAAATGCACTTCGCTTTTAATGTATTCGCCCTCCAGCAAATACAACTTACCCAAGGTAGCATGTAGCAAATAATATTGTTCCAGGAAAGTTTGTTGCAGATCGTGTAGCAAGCTAAACGCCTCCTGTCTATGCGAATCATAGTACAGCGAAATGGCATAGTTCAGTTTAATAAAAGGGTTAGGGTTGTCTTTCAATAACTTCTCATATAATTTTGAAATAGTAACCCAATCAGTATCCGCAAAACTTTTTGCTTTGCAATGCAGGTACGCGATCGCAGCTTCGTAGTGATAGCAGGAAACATTTTCAATTTTGGACTGACTGAGATAATAGCTGCCCAAGGCGATCAGATCACCGTTCCATAAAGTCCTGTCCTGCTCTTCAAGATCCAATAATTCACCTGCGGCCGTAAATCGTGCGCCCAGCCTTGCTGCATTGAACAATAGCAAAGCGTACAATGCAGCCGTTTCTTCATTGGAAATATGATTGTCGAGCAAAGATTTTATCGTTATTAGACTTTCCTCACATAGCTCTTGCCGGATTATTTCTTTGCCGCTGCCCGCACGATAACCTTCATTAAATATGAGGTATATGATCTTATGCACAACAGGCAATCTCATTTGCAATTGCCGGGGTGAAGGTTCTTTCAAAAAAATGTTTTCCATTTTTATCCGTTGCTTCGCCCTTGCCAGTATTTTATCAATGCCGTCAATCGTCATACCCAATGCCCTGGAGATAGATTCTATCCTTAGGTTTGCCACGTATTTTAGCGTAATCACCACCTGCATTTTCGGCGACAAGCTGGGGTGTGCACAAGCAAATAATAATTGTATTTTCCGGTCGTCAAAAATGCTTTCGTCCTGTTCTGTAGCTCTGACAATTCCTATATCTTCTTCAAAAGGGTTCTTAAATACATTCTTCCTTTTAAGAGAATTGATGGCATTGTTCCTGCAGACTTTGTACGCCCAGCCGGCGGGGTTGTCCGGGATCCCGTTATCCTTCCACGTAGAAAGCGCAGCATAAAATGCATCTTGAACCAGGTCTTCAGCCATTTCAAGGTCAATGTCCCTTGAAAACTGAAGCATGGCTATAACCAATTTCCCAAAATGGGTTTTGTATAACGCGTCAACTGCTTGTTGTTCTTGGTTCATCGCCTAATTCTCTTACATCTTTTACTCCCATTAGTGGTCGCACTTCAATAGTCATTTTGCCGCTTTGCACCAACGTACAGGTTTGTGCGATAGAAACCGCATCGTCCAAATCGTTCGCTTCCATAAAAATAAAACCGCTTATACCCTCCTTCGCCTCAATAAACGGGCCGTCTGAAAGCACGTTGTTTTTACTTACATACCCTCCTTTAATCTGTAAAGCATCACCTCCTACATAATTACCTTTTTTTATTAAAGATCTTACCCATTCATCCATTTCCAGGATCGGTTTATACCGCTCTTCTTCGCTCCATTGTCTTAGTATGCTAAGATCTTCGCGAATGATGAATAAAAACTTTTCCATGATGTTTGTTTATCTTATTCTTTTCAAGCTACCTGGCATTGGTAGGGTACCCAGCTCCTGTACCACCGAAAAAGCATTCAATTGATCTTATTTTTCCATTGTTAAAGGTATAATATTCGGTGTTACGTAGGTGTTTATTGTCGGTGGTAGTGATGTTGTAGATAACAAACGCACTGTTACCGTCCTGGATAATTTTAACGAAATCGACCTTTTTAATAAATTGGGACTGGGGCCAGCACTTGGTTTTGTACACTGCCAGGGGAATATGGTCATCAGGGGCCGGACTTGTAAACGTAAAATCATCTGCAAGTTGACTGGCAACGATGCTCCAGTCTTTTTTTTCATACCCCGAAAAATAAGTTCTGATAATCTTATCAGCATCTTGAGCTTTGGCAAATGCCGTAATCCCGCAAAAAATGACGGGTAGTAAAAGCAGCTTCATAAAGAGTTTTATAGTAAGACAACCGGAATCCGGTTTTCCGTACAAAAAGAGGTTTTTTTTTATCATATAAGGTTTAAACTGTCGCTTCATTTTCAGAGAATGTTTTAAAATACACAAAATACTAATAATCAACACCTTAATAAACCACACACAAAGCTCCCAACAATACCCGGAGCTTTTGCATTTGCTCCAAATCTCCTATATTGTCCATCTTTGAAGACCGTTATGCATTCCTTTTATAAGAGATTTCTGCAAGCCCTTATGCTCGTGGCTGTTTCGAATTACAGTTTTGCCCAGACCTACGCTATTTTAGCCGATCGTCTCATAGACGGCAAAAACGATCTGGCCATGTCCAATCCTACCGTTATTATACGCCAGGGCAAGATCATTGATGTCAATTTCAACAGAACAATCCCCGATTCGGCGATCGTTATCGACCTGAAAGGGCAAACCCTGTTACCCGGGCTGATGGACGTTCATACGCATTTGCTCGGTACATCCGGGGATTACGAGAAGGACCTCTACGATCACTCCCCTTCTTACAGGGCGCTTCGCGCGGTCATGCATATGCGGACGGCACTAAACAATGGCATTACGACGGTAAGAGATGTGTGCACGGAGGGGGCGGGCTATGCTGATGTGGACCTGGCCAGAGCGGTGGACTCGGGTTTTGTCGAAGGGCCGCACATTTTCCCGGCAGGAAGAGGTATCGCCGCCACTGGACAATACTTCCCCCTTTCGAGAGATCAGAATTGGTCGATCGACCTGCCCTATGGTACCCAATTCGCTACGGGCGCTGACGAATGTATCAAAGCCGTTCGGGAGCAATACGCCCGGGGTGTAACATGGATCAAAATGTATGGAGACTTTATTACACCCACCTTCAGCGCCGATGAAATGAAGGCGATTGTCAGCGAAGCAAAAAAATTAGGTCTTGAAGTAGCAGCTCATGCTAATACAAGTGTCGGCATCCGGCTGGCTATCGAAGCCGGCGCCAGGTCGATCGAACATGGCCACGAGTTTAACGACACCCTGATCAAACTGGCCCTCGCCCATGGAACATTTTGGTGTCCTACCATCAGCGGTATGGAACGCCATCCCGGGCCATTGCTCGATAGCATTCACAAGTACCTGAACCGGGCCTACAAAGCCAAACTGACTATCGTCATGGGCACCGACGCTACCAGTTGGAACACCAATGAAACCAAAGAGCTCGAGTATTATGTCAGGAAAGCAGGCTTGACCCCAATGGACGCTATCAAGACAGCCACGCTCAATGCCGCAAGTCTGCTCCATGTTGAAAATTCCCTGGGTCAAATCCAAAAAGGTTTTATTGCAGACATCATCGCTGTGCCCGGGAACCCGTTGGAAGATATTACCCTACTTCAGCACACCCTCTTTGTCATGAAAGAAGGTAAGGTGATAAAACGCCCCTGATACACAACACCCTCCTACTCTATTTTTCAATATCCCAAGTCCCTAAGATCTCTACATATTTAGCATGTTTCCTTCGTAGCTCATTGAATTTGTCAGTAAATTCAGCACTACCTGGTTTTACTGTTTTAAAGAGCTCTATCCTGTCCCTGAAGAATTGCTCATATGCACTTGGCCTAAATGTCAACAACACCCGGGTCGGGACCGTGCCAAAATTTGCCTGGCCATGTGGTGTTCCCCTCGGAATGAGGATATAGGATCCGGGCGGGTAGGTGCCCACTTTATCATTTATCTTGACAGTTAGAACTCCTTCCATAACATAAAACGATTCATCAAAATGATTGTGGCGGTGCCATGCGGTTTTGTAGCCTGGCATTTCTTTCAATTCAAAAAGAGAAAAGCTTCCTTTTGTGTCTTCACTGGAAGCTAAAACTTTGACAGATCCTGCATCATAGGGCAGTTCTTCGATTGCACCCGGGTTAAGCGCAATGATATTAGGTTTGCTGGTATCCTGGAGGAAATATCCCTGCTGAGTGTTGGTTGGAGTTTTTGATGTCGGCTTACATCCAGGAAGAACGGCATAAAAGAATAGCAGCAATAAATTTATCGTCTTCATTGAACAAGCATTTGTTAATGTTTGGTAATCAAGTCCCCCGCCCCCTCTTGCCGTGGCGTAATGTAAAATACAAATTTGTCAGATTTTTTAGTAATTTATCATTATGGAAAACACATTTAAAGTAACGATACATATGGTTTCAAGCCTCGACGGGATCATTGCAAAAAAAGACAACAGCGTTTCGTGGTTTGAAACCATTGACCACTACGAGAAAGGAATAGAGATTACCGGGCAGGACACGGAAGATTTTCTTAAAACAATAGACTGCTATGTGATGGGGTCCCGGACATACGAACATGCCCTGGAACTTTCAAGATCTTATGGGTGGGCTTATGGAGACGTACCGACAATTGTAGTAACACATAGGCCCCTGCCCATTGAAAGACAAAACATCGAAATTTATTCGGGCGACCTGAATAAACTTGTGAATGAACGGCTAAGGCCCAGTTACAGGAATGTTTGGCTCGTAGGCGGAGCTATCCTTGCCGGGGATTTCATTCGTTTAAAACTGGCCGACGAAATAAGGCTGTCAGTCATGCCTATCATTTTGGGTGACGGGACACCGTTTTTTGACCATATAGGACAGGAACAGGCATTACACCTGAAAGATGTGACAGCCTACAAAAGTGGAATGGTTGAGCTGTATTACGAAATAGGAAAATAGCTTACTTCTCTGCAAACTGTAAATTACGGTTCAGGAATGGAAGTACCCTTGTATAGAACCTGCCTGTCTCCGTCCAGTTTTTCGTCCAGGGCAGACCGGCATATTCTTCGGCTTCGTGGTTAATACCCAGATCCTGCAATTGCCGGCTAAAGCGTTCCGCAGAAATAACATGGTCCTGTATCGGATCGAACCTTCCCCAGTCGAATGCGATCGCCTTCAGCTGAAGCAACTTTTGTCTGTTTTGCTCTACACAGTGATCTAACAGGAACAACTCTTTTACTTTTTGCATATTATCCACATTCAATTTCATTTTCCCATCTTCCGGCTCAAACATAAGATCACAATAAAATGGCGGTCTGTTCGGATTTGGCAGGAAGGCCTGTTGTATCATAAGGAATAGAGGTGTAAACCCCAGGCCGGTCAGCTCTTCATAAGACTTGGCCTGGTGAATTTTTTCCCAGTTGATGTCCATATTGACCCAGGGAACATTTCCCATACCGGTGGCGACGGGATGTAGCGCATATACCACGTTAAAAAGATCAGGCCGGGTTATGGCCAGGAAAAGCGCCCCCCTTCCTCCCATTGTTTCCCCTGTGACCGCCCTGCTTTCCTTTTGGGGTATTGACCGGTATTTTTTGTCTATAAAGGGCACAAGCTCCTGCGTTATGTAATCCAGCCACCTGCCGCTGGTGGAAGAGTTTTCATAAAAGCTCCCTGCCGTCGGAGAGCTGCAATCAGGTATGACCAATATAAACTCCCGGGAAAGCTTACTTTCAAAAGCTTTGTCAAGCAACGATTTTATACCGGATGACCCCAAAAATTGCGTGGGGTTATTAAATATCGTATGAAAGTAAAACACCACTGGGTATGACCTCTTCGAGGTATTGTAGGAAGCGGGTAAATAAATATAGACTTTTCGCAATGGATCCATATGGATCTTATTGTCCTTTAGAATGGTAGAGGTCAGACTGTCGACGACCAGGGTTCCGACGCCGGGTGTCTGGGCGGCGCTGACATTATATAAAATAGTTACAAGGGTGGCAAGCAGGACAGTCAATGTTCTTTTCATAAACCGGGCTATTTCCTGCAATGATAGAGAAAATCACTGCCTTGGGGTTAATGATTGACAAGATGCATGATATAATTGACGAACTACGGTCTGTTAAACAAACAACTGCCCCGGCTTACACTTATGCAAACCGGGGCAGCGTTTAAAAATACCCTAACTTCTTATATAAAACGCCTTTTAATACCCATCATTCTGCTTAAGATAATTCGGGATATTAGACGCGGCATCGATAGCAGTCTGTGGAATGGGGAAAACCCTTTTATTTTTATCCGTGCTGCTCTTTTCCGTCCAGGAGCCTTCGTATTTACCAAAACGGACCATATCGGTACGTCTTAGCATCTCCCAATAAAACTCAAAGCCCCTTTCCCTGAATAAAAGATCCAAACTCATGGATGTCAATGGCGCTGCCGGTGTGGTCGCTGTACGAGCGGCCCGGACTGTATTTACATCGGCCAGGGCGCCGGCTGCATCATTTGTCCCTCTGAGCTTTGCTTCTGCCCTCATTAAATAGGCATCGGCAAGACGAAGAATGATGATATCCGCTTCACCTTTATTCCTGCCGCTGTTCGAGCTTTTGCTAAATTCATATTTTTCCACCCGGTACCCTGTGCTGTAATTGCTTCCCGCAGTCGTAAAATCGACCTGTTCTGTAAAATCCACCGGCAGTGTAGGTTTGCTTCTTGTCACATTGTACAGCTTGCTGACCTGCAGTTTCCCATCGGGGCATTTTACGAACGCACCGCTCGCATCCTTGGTCAGGCCGTATTGTTGTCCTCTCAGGATACCACGATTGATATTGAATGCCGCAGCGTCCACACAGCCGTCAACCTGGGGAAGGTTCTCTTTATAAAACCTCGGGTCGGCCGCGGCAGGGTCTACCGGCGTATTGGCAGCTGCCCAGGTTTCATAAAAGTCCGGTGTAATGGCCGGACCGTCGGTACCATTTGCGCTCGTAAACGCCGGTAAAGGGAATTGGTCGCCTGATAAGGAGAAATAAGCCATCCGGTTGTGGCTGTTGCTCAGATCGGGGCGCTGGTCCACTGCAAAGACGATCTCTTTATTGCCGTGGTTATCGTTGTTAAAAATGGAAAAATATTCAGGAGCCAGCGTATAGCTGCCGGAGGAGATGATCTTATTGCAATAATCGATCACCTTGTTCATGTCATCGCCTTTGAAAGAAAAGGCAGCCGCATAGCGATCCCTGTAGACCGCTGCATTCAGGTACAGACGGGCTAATAAACCCCAGACACCTGCCTTGGTGATACGCCCGGGCCCTGCGGAATTGTCCAACACCGGCTCGACGGCAAGCAGCTCTGATTCGATATATTGTATCGCCTGATCACCCCTCACCACTTTAGACGTCCCATTCGGATCCTCCTTGATAAATACCACATTGAAAAGATCCAGCGTCAGCAAAGAATAGAACGCCCGCATAGCTCTTGCTTCCGCCAGGAATAGAGGAGCGCTTGCGTCCTTATTTGTCTTCAACGCTGTGATGGCTGTGACAGACCTGGAGAGTCCCGTTACGATATTGGTCCAGGTACTTTGCACATTCGGGTCGGTGCTGACTGTTTCATGCCTGTGCATCGAGACATAAATTCCGTTGTCGCCCCAATCCGTACCGCCTCTGTAGGGTAAGATCGCTTCATCAGAGGAGATCTCCTGCAACGCAAAATACCGGGTATGATAAAAGATGTCGGGCAAAACGTTATATACAGGTGCGATAAGACCTTCTGCCAGCTGCTTGTCCGTAAGCCCGGTGACGGAAGACTCATCCAACACCTTTTCATTTAGCTTTGTACAGCCGAACATGGTAAGGCTAACAAAACAGATCAAACATTTTATAGATAAACTTCTCATTTTCTGTTCTTTTTTAGAATGTTACATTAATACCAAAAAGGAAGGTCCTGGCTTTGGGATAGCTGTTATAATCGATGCCAAAGGAAGATACTCCGTCATCACTTCTGTCGGTATTGACCTCGGGATCAAATCCGTCATATTTTGTAACGACAAACAGGTTCTGTCCCGTTGCCGAAATCCGGATAGCCTTTGCCCATTTATCGATGCCGAGGCTTTTTGTATTGATATCGTAGGCCAGAGAAAGGTTATTTAAACGCAGATAGCTGCCGCTTTTAAGGAACCTGCTGCTGACACGGGCATCATTACTGATACTTTCCTTTGGCTCGGCAGCGGCGGCTGGCGTAGTATTTACGCTCTTGGCCAGTCTTGCTTTGTAGAAGTTGGTATTGGCGGTATTGTCATAGAGCTTATTGCCGGATACCCCGTTGAAATTCGCCTGGAGACTGAACCCTTTAAAGCCAAAGCTGCCGTAAAAGCCATATAGCAGGTTGGGCAGTGCCGTCCCTAATACCTGTCTGTCCTTATCGGTAATAACATTGTCCTTATCACGATCTTCATACTTGCTCAGGCCGTTGTCGCCAATGCCGAGATATTTCAGCATATAGAACGATCCGATAGGATGACCGTTTACATATCCGTTGATAGTTGCTGAGGTCAGCCCGGATCCCTGCGCCGAACCCGTCGTAATAACGGTATAGGGTGAATGCTTCACCTCATTCTGGATGCTGGTGAGATTACCCCCTATCGAGAAGTTCATATCATTGTTGATCTTTTTGGAATAGTTCAATTCTACTTCCAGACCGTTGTTGTCGATGGTCATGTCTTTTATGTTCGACCAGTATTCCTGTGCCGGTTGTACCGGGTCAGCGGGATAACCCTTCAGCAGGATATGGCTGGATGTTTTTCTGAAATAATCGACGGTACCTGTCAGGCTTCCCTGAAATAATCCAAATTCAAGCCCTATGTCTGTTTGATTGGACACCTCCCACTGAAGGTTCGGGTTGGCGGGTCTTACATAGGTATAGCTGGCGGGATAATTCCCTGTTGGATATAGGGGGTAGCTGCCGCCGGATGCTGTAAACAAAGGCTGTGTTTTTTTGGCGGGTATTTCCTGGTTACCTGTCCTACCCCATCCTGCTCTTAGCTTTAAGTTGCTGAAAAATGTGGCGTCCTTCATAAAATCCTCCTCTGTAAGGATCCAGCCCAGTGAGAAAGAGGGGAAATAGCCGTATTTGTTATTGCTACCGAATTTTGTAGATCCGTCGGCCCTGAAGTTCACGGTTGCCAGGTATTTGTTATCATATTGATAGGTCAAACGTCCAAAGAATGATTGCTGTTCATTGACCGTGGCGGAACCTCTTGCGGTGTTGTTGTTCGTAGATGCCGGCTGTCCCGTGCTTGGGTCATAAATGGGTTGGATATTACCCACCGGATAGTTCACCGTTAGATAATCCCTTGTCTGGATAAAGAACTTTTGATAGGAATAACCCGCCAATACGGACAGATTATGCACCGACTTTACAAATGAATAGGTCAGATAGTTCTCGATCAGCGTATTCCTGTTGGTGGAATACACCGTTTCCAGACTGCCCAGCCGGGAAGGGACTGCGCTGGCCAGGCTCTGGTAATTCCGAGTGCCTGTCGAATTATCGATACCAAAGTTGAGCTTGTAGACCAGACCTTTTATGATCTTAAAGGAGGGTGTCAGATTGCCTATAAATCGGTTGATGGTAGAGACATCCTGATCCAGGTTGAAATAGATCAGGGGGTTGCTGATGTTCAGGTACACGGCCGGCTTGCCCGTCGAGTCATACGCCGGATAGGTGGGATTATTGGTCAAAGCCTCCCCGATACCAAATGGAGGGCGAACATTGTTCGTACCCGAATAATTCAGGACGGCATCGATGATCAGTCTGTCATCCAGGAATTTTTGGGTAGCATTAAACCTGCCCGTATACCTGTCCAATTTATTATTTTTGATAATGCCTTCCTGTCTTTGTGCGCTAAAAGAGGCGTAGTAGGTCAATTTGTCCGCCCCGCCGCTAAGTCCCACATTATAATTCTGGGTCAGGGCGGTCCTCGTTATAAGTTTTTGCCAGTCGGTATTGCCGCCTTTATCATCCAGTGTACCACCGATCTCGGGGACGATCTTCCGGAATTCGGCGGCTGAATAGACTGGAAGCGCCCTGGCCATTTTTGAAACGCCCAGGTTGGCGGAAAGCGAAAGAACAGAAGACCCGGCCTTCCCCTTTTTTGTCGTAATGATGATCACACCGTTAGCCCCGCGGGAACCATAGATCGCGGTGGCGGATGCATCCTTTAATACGTCGATGGACACAATGTCCGATGGATTGATAAAGCTCAGCGGATCACTCGCTCCTGGTGGAGCGGCTGAGGTCAGCGTACTACCCCCATTCGTAGAAGAGTTGTCCAACGGCAGTCCATCCACTACAAAAAGAGGGGTATTGCCGGTACGTATGCCGCCTGGCCCTCTGATAGAGATGCTCATGGACGCTCCGGGCTCTCCGCTGGAGGAGATAACATTCACGCCGGCCGCCTTGCCCTGGATCAGCTGTTGCGGAGATACGACCACCCCGCGGTTAAAATCCTCTGTTTTTAGGGATTTTACAGCGCCGGTAACATCTCTTTTTGTTTGCGTGCCGTATCCCATGACCACCACATTGGTAAGCTCTGTAGAGGCCGATTGCAGGGTTACATCGATCTGTGTCCTGTCGTTTACCTGAACTTCCCGGGTGGTAAACCCAACGTATGAAATAATAAGCGTTGCATTCGCATCGGGCACTGTTATACTGAAATTGCCGCCCTTGTCGGTGGTGACCGACTGATGACCGCCCTTGACAGCAACAGTAGCTCCCGCCAGAGCCGTGCCGTCAGACTGACTAACCTTTCCCGATATTCTTATTGCAGACTGAAAGGGAGAAAACTCCAGTTTGAATTTTTCCGGACTTGTAAAACCATAAGCTGAATGTAATGTAAAAAGTGGGATCAAAATGAGCCAAAAGGCTGTGAGTGTCGCGAATTTTCGTTCTGACATGGTGTTTTGGTTTATAGATCAATTAAGGATAGCGGCGCGAAGGTATTTAGTATTCTTGTATTAGCCCGGGGTTCCGCTTAAATAACATTAGGGTAATGATACTAACATAATTTGATAACAAACGCCGACACTTAATTGTCTGTCAATAGCTTAACTTCCGCGCGACACACAGGATCATTCCACCACCAGCTTTGACTAACAGGCTCTCGTAATAGTTGGAGACGCCCCTATGCGCTAACACTTAAGCACTTCCACGGCTCGGGGATACGTATATCTTTGTCGGCAAAGGCCTGCGATCAGGCCTTTCCATACCCCTAAAATCCGATCTCACAATGAAAAAGTATTCTCTGTTAAAAAGCAGCATGGCTGAAGTGAGCGTATACATCCTAACAACATTTTTTCTCTTTTCCTATTCCTTCGTAAAAGCCCAAAGCTGTCCGACCTCTTCCACGACCAGCATCACCACCTATCCCAACACCTATTACCCCGGCGCCCAAGCTTCCGTAGCCGCAGGCGCCACCAGCATCATACTGGGCAGTGCCAGCACCTCCGGATATGGCACGGTTCCCATCAGCGCCTTTGATATCGTGCTGATCATCCAGATGCAGGGAGCGCAGATAAACCCGACAAATGGATCGACATATGGAGACGGTTCGGGCACGGGCAGCGGCTACCTGAACAATGCGCAGCTAATGGCCGGACAAATGGAGTACGCTGTCGCTACCAATGCGGTACCCCTGACAGGAGGGACACTTACAGTCCAGTACGGTCTTGCACATAGCTATAAAAATGCGAATTTCGGTACGGATGGCCAATACCGCTACCAGGTCATCCGGATCCCTATGTATTATAATGCGACACTGAGCGCCGATATCAGGCCTCCCGGGTGGAATGGGTTGACAGGTGGAGTCATCGACTTCTATGTCTCCTATGTCCTCAATATGAACGGGCATAAGATAGACGCTTCCGGCCTGGGTTTCCGGGGGGGAGGCGGCAAGAACTATAACAGTGGAACCTCGGGCTTGCCCGCGGATTATGTAGCCTCGTCTACCAAAAAGGCAGGGGGATCCAAAGGAGAAGGTATTGCAGGAACGCCCCTCTATCTCGATTCGCTGAACGCCACCGGATTGATCAACAGCGGTTCGGAAGGCTATCCCGGCGGCAGCTATGACAGAGGCGCACCGGGAAATGCAGGTGGCGGCGCCACGGATGGACAGCCCTCCACCAACAGCAATAATGCCGGAGGCGGTGGCGGCAGCAACGGCGGAACAGGAGGCATCGGGGGGAATAGCTGGAACTCCAATCTTACTACCGGCGGAAAACCCGGCGCTGTCTTTGCACAGCATTCACCCTCCCGGCTGGTAATGGGCGGCGGCGGCGGGGCCGGCAGCAGCGACGGCGGAACAGGGGACGCTGCTTTGGATGGCTTTGCCAGTAGCGGGGCGCCGGGCGGCGGCATCGTGATCCTCACGGCAGGCTCCATCACCGGCACAGGCTCCATCCTGGCAAACGGGGCCGCGCCTAAAACCACTGTTCAAAATGACGGCACCGGAGGAGGGGGAGCAGGAGGTAGTGTCCTCATCGTCACGGGAGCGACAGCACCGGGTCTGACGGTCAATGCCAATGGCAGTGCCGGCGCCAGCAATACAGGTGCAGGAGCACAGCATGGCCCCGGCGGCGGCGGTGGTGGCGGTGTCGTTTATAGCAATAAAACCCTGGGTACCGTCACGGTCAAATATGGTGCAGCAGGCGTTACAGCCGGAGGCGGGACTTATGGCGCAGCGGACGGATTGGCAGGCGACTCTTCCCAGTCGATCAGGATCAATCAGACCCCTTATTTCCCGATCATTTGCAACGGTCTGCTCCCCATACATTTTCTCTCCGCCTCAGCCCGGCCTGACAACGGGCATATCGTTGTCAGCTGGCAAACCACCCGGGAAGAAAACGTACAGAAATATCAGGTAGAACGAAGCGCAGACGGTACAACCTTTCTGGCAGTTGCAACGATCTCTCCCAAGCCGGCCGGCGCCCTGACACAACAGTACAGTTACACCGATGCACCAACTTATAATAATACCCCGACAGTCTTTTATCGCATCCGGGAAATCGACCTTACGGGTGATTATCAATTCAGCAAAGTCGTCCCCATACAGTTGTCCCTGCCGGCCTTCACCCCGACCATAACACCCAATCCCGTCCTGGCGTCGGCCATGCTTAACTTTATAAATGATCGCGACGGTTTCATGTCCGTCCGGCTGCTTGATCTCAGCGGCAAATCCTTCTGGAACAGACAATACCCGGCGGTACGGGGAGTGAACACTGTGTTGCTGGACCATCTGCAGGAACTGCCTGCCGGCATTTATATACTAGAACTATTTAATGGAATAAATTATGATAAAGTAAAAATGTCTATCCGTCATTAGTATAATATCAAATAATGTTGGAACTTTAGTAAGCACAGCCCCAGACCATGTCCTTAAACATAAGATCGTCTATTTCAACTCTGATTAGCTTGTCCCTGTCGCTGGCGTTAACGGCTCAAAACCTGCCCGGGTACAGCGTCATCAATTACAACAGCGATAACGGTCTTCCACAGAACAGCATTAAGGGCATGGCCTTCGACAGGAACGGCTTTCTCTGGATGGCTACGGAAATGGGCCTGGTCCGCTTCGATGGCAGAAACCTCAGGGAATACAATATGGGCAACTCCCCTTCCCTATTGTCCAATAGGTGTTTCCTGTTGGGTTTAGCGGAGGGCTCGGGGAAGGTACTCATTGAGCAGGCGACCCCCTACCGTATTTTGACGGTAACAGCCGATTACCAGTTGGCCGAAGACAGCCTCCTCTCCGCCAATCCTTATCAAGTCAACCGGTTGAACAACCGGATATTTTCTTTTGCCAATATCTATAAAAAGTGGGGAGGCGCGGCCGGTCCTGCGGCATTCAAGCGTCTGCTGAAAGAACTGAGCCACAATGGCGACCTGTTCACTGTCAGTGAAAAAAAGACTTATTATAGAAAAGATTCCGTCTGCTATTTTCTTGATGAGAGCACAGCCGGCATTCGTCTTCTTCCTGAAATTTCCTCTTCTGCCCCAAAGCTCCAATTCCTGGTGGGAGATGTGTTCATATCTGTAGACAGGTCGAATCATATCTATGCTTACAAGGAAGGCCGGCTGCAAAAAAACATCAGCATCAGCGCTCCGCTGCAACAAATCTTTAGCCAGGCTGACGTGGCAGGCCCTTATCCTATACAAGCCACCTTTAAAGCCATAAGGGATACCAGCCACACCTTTCTCGTTTACAAAGGAAATATCCTGTTGTTCCATTTACAGAACGGACAGTTGGATGTCGATACATTGGCTGCCAATACATCCATCAGGGACATCAGTTGCCTGATATATGACGAGGGGAGCCGGATATTATATGTCGGTACAGCAACAAGTGGATTGTACATTCTCAAAAAACACCAATTCGGGCGGCTGGCTTTCAACAGCGACAACTACGCAATCAATAGCCTGTATGGGCAGGCAGAGTTATCGGATGGCAGGATTTTGACCTCCTCCGGCGTCCTGGACCGGCATAGACAGATAAATAAGCCGTCACCAGGGGTCTATGACCATTCCTTTCTCCAATCACCAGATGGTCATATTTGGTATTCTTCCTATGATTCCTTAAGAAGGACTGATCCCGGGCTGCATGGAACTGTCAGTGCTATCTACATGGGTGATTGGCTCACTTCCATCCTGGAGGCAGGTGATAAAGATATCCTGTACAGTAATCGGAGTGAATTATTCCGGCTTCGGGGAAAAGACGTAACCATTTTACTGCATTATCCGGCATTGCTGCAGGGAGCTGAAATACAGGTTATCCGGGAGATATCCCCCAATGAGCTATGGATCGGGACTTCAGCCGGACTATTTTCATACGACCTGATCCGCGGGACGCTTGCCCGTCAGCCTGGACTGGAGAAAGCCTCCGTAAGAGCAATTCATAAAGCAAAAGACGGGAGTATCTGGCTCGGCACCTACGGTCAGGGTTTTTATAAATACGATGGACAACGCTTCCTCAAAATGCCAATGGATCCCCATAACAACCTTGCCACCGTCCACTGTTTCATGGAAGACAAACGCGGTTATTTCTGGCTGCCCACGAACAAAGGGTTGTTCAGGGTTGCAAAAAAAGAGTTGGACAGTTATGCATCCGGCAATAACGACAATGTATTTTATTATTATTTCGACAAGTCTTCAGGATTTGCCAGCAACGAATTCAATGGGGGCTGCACCCCTTGCGGCATCGTTACCAGGGACGGGCGTTTCTCCCTACCCTCCCTGGATGGATTGGTACAATTCGATCCGGACAGCATAACGATCGTACCACCCGATCATGCCATATTTATCGAACGTGTCGGCATGGACGACAGGGAAATATCTTCTGCTGACAACTTCGAGGAGAAGCAGCACACCGGCCCCCTGGTCTTTTCGATCTCTTCTCCCTACTTTGGCAATCACGCTAATTTGCACCTGGAATATTCCATAAAGGAGCTGGACAACAAATGGCACCCGTTGAATGAAGACGAAAAGTTGGCGCTCACCGGTCTGCGCAAAGGAAGGTACACCCTGACCATCCGGAAACAGGACGGTAATTCTGGCTATAGCTATAAGACGGTCCGCTGGACCATACTCCCCTACTGGTATGAGACAATTTGGTTCCGGCTCCTGGCGGCAGTGACGGCTGTCAGCATCCTCCCCTTTATCTTTTGGCTTAGATATCGCCGGCAGGCCCAAAGGTCCCGGGATCTGGAAAAAAAGGTGGAGGAGAGGACCCTGGCATTGTCCGAAAGCAACCGGGTAAAAGAAAAGATGATCGCAATTATTTTGCACGACCTGCGCTCACCCCTCCGCTTCCTGCATATGCTGGCCGATCATATCTATGAGCATCGCAGACAGGTGACGGGCTCAACCATGGATGAAATGTTGGAAAAGTTCCGGAATGCAACGCAAGACCTGTATGCATTCGTACAGGACTTCCTCATATGGATAAATGCGCAGAAGGAAGGTTTTGTCGTACGGCGGGAAAGGATCGACCTGCGCGAGATTGTCGGAGAGATCGTCTCCCTCTACGAACCCGGAGCCGACATGCGCCATAATACAGTGCTCAACCTGGTTCCTCCATCCGTTGCGCTGATCTCCGACACCAATATATTGAAGCTGCTCATCCGCAACCTTACAGACAATGCCAACAAATACACCATCGATGGAGAGATCAGGATTGAAGCCACACAGACTACAGATACCATTCGCATCACCATAACCGACACCGGCAAAAGCATGGACAAACACCTGACGGATGCCCTCCTTAATAATACTTACCAGGCACATAATGATAATCAGGGCCTGGGTTATAAGATCATCCTGGAGTTATTATCCAAGCTAGAGGGAAAGCTACACATAGATACACTGGGCGGTACGGGCAACCGGGTAACCCTATTATTCAGTAATACCATTAAAATAGCATAAATTTAATGCAAATATGAAAAAGATCCTGATCGCTGATGATCATAACATTGTAAGGACCGGGCTCATTTTTCTCATAAAAGAAGAATTCATACAGGCGGAGATCGATGAATGCCGCAACGGAGACTGCACCTGGGAGAAGATCAGATCCAGCGCGTATGACCTGGTCATCCTGGATATCTCTATGCCCCTGACGGACTCATTTGCCTTGTTGAAAAATATACTTGCTCTTCGGCCGGAACAGAAAGTCCTCATCCTGACTATGAACAGCGAAGAAGTATATGCAAAAAATTACCTCCAGTTGGGAGCAAAAGGCTTTATCAATAAGGAAGCCCCCCCTTCTGAGATCCGGAAAGCTATTGTGAACATCCTGAACAACAAAAAATATCTGAGTCCCGGTCTGAAAGAGACATGGACCACTGCGGCGCTGGAAGGAAGGATGGCAAACCCGTTTGAAACCCTCTCACACAGGGAGGTAGAGATTATGCATCATCTGATCAATGGAAAGAACGTTTCTGATATTGCCGGCATCCTATCCGTCCATATTTCGACCATCAGCACACACAAATCAAATATCATGCAGAAGCTGGGTGTTTCCAATATAATCGAATTAAGCAAACTGGCGCAGGTGTTCAATACCCGTACGCTGAGCTAGCCGCTTACCATGACCCCATGCTTTCCTTATTAAATTTATTCCGATAATCCACCGGCGATAATCCCGTTATCCTTTTAAAAACTTCCCTGAACGCTTTATCGTCTGTATAGCCCACATCGTTCATAATTTCACATACTGTCTTACGGCCTTTTTCAAGCTCCTGTTTTGCCGTCTCCATTTTTATACGCTGAAGATATTCCATCGGCGTATTGCCGGTGGCTTTTATAAACCGCCGGTCAAAGTTTCTTCTGCTGATGGCAAACTGCGAAGCAAGCTTTTCAAAAGATATCTTTCTGTAAAGATTTTTCTCTATGTATGTTTGGGCCTTTCCGATCAATTCGTCACCATGTCCTTTTTGAATATGAAAAATGGAGAATTGTGACTGGGTTGTCCTTTCCATATCGATCTGAAAAACTTTTGAGCAAAGGACAGCTGTAGCCCTGTCGAAAAACTTTTCTATCAGATAAAGCATCAGGTTGAGGAATGAATACCCTCCCCCATTTGTATAAATGCCATTTTGATCCGTAATTACTTTGTCAGTGGGTTTCACATTTGGGAACATACGCCGGAATTCTTCAACTGCATTCCAATGCATGGAGCAGGACCGTTCCTTCAGGAGCCCGGTTGCGGCGAGAAAGAAAGCTCCTGAGCATATACTGGCAATTTCAGCCCCGCATTTATATTGATGGCCTATCCAGTTAATGAGCGCCTTATTTTTCCTTACTGCTTTGCCATAATCTTCAAATATGGCCGGAATGATCAGCAGGTCGGTTCTTTCAATCTTCCGGATATCAAGGGGATGGATCGAAAAGTAACCCTGATGGGTTTTCAATTCAGGAACATATCCGGCTATTTGAATGACAACTCCGGGCTTGTTTCCCGTCTTTTGCCAAAATTCATTAGCCCCGTTGAGTATCTCAAACGTCCCCCCGATGATACCCAGGTTTATTTCGCACTCGGGGACAACGATTGTAATATGCTTCATATAAAAGTTTGGATAAAAGTATATACAAACCCTGTCCAAATCAACCCGCTATAAAGTCTATTTCACACCCCGGATGTTCTATTAAAGAAAATAGCTTTGGTATCGACAAAAAATAAAGACAAAATGAAACAACTGGAAAACAAGATCGCCGTCGTATACGGAGATGGCGGCGTAGGAGGGGCAATTGCAAAAGCCTTTGCCCGGGAAGGCGCGAAGGTATTCCTCGCCGGTCGCACACCCACAAAGCTTGAGGCAATAGCGGGAGAGGTCGTGTCCGGGGGAGGAACTATTGAGACAGCCAGGCTCGATGCGCTGGATGAGCAGGCTGTGGAAGAACATATGAATGACCTCGTTAGAAAAGCCGGGAAGGTCGACATTTCTTTCAATACGATCGGTATTCCACAGAAAGGGGTCCAGGGCGCCTTTTGTAGGCGGCATGGTACCGGCATGGGCGGCGATAGAAGCCCTCTGTCGTTCGCTGTCCGTGGAATGTGGTCCCAGCGGAGTGAGGTCAGTATGTCTGCTCACCACCGGCATACCGGAGACATCCCTGATCGACGAAGTCTGGGATATTCATGGAAAAGCGCACCGTATAACTTTTGATCAATTTCACTCCACCATGGAAGGCATGACGCATAGACGGCGCTTAACTACGCTTACAGAGCTGACAAGCGCGGCTGTATTCGTAGCCTCTGATAAAGGCAGCGCGATCACAGGAACCATATTGAATCTTACTGCCGGGATGATAGTGGAATAATTATATTTTCACCACCTCGTATTTCACCGTTACCACCCCGGAAGGGAAACGCTTTTCTAGCAGCAATTTCAATTTCTTTCGGCCACCGATATCCTTAAACATGGGTATCCCCTCGCCTAACAGTACCGGGTTCACAAACAGCCAGATCTCATCGAGCAGGTCTTCCTTTATAAGTACATGGACGGCGCTGGGGCTGCCGAAAATGACGATGTCGCCTCCAGGTTTTTCTTTGAGTTTGCCGATCTGTAAACGCAGATCTTCGCTTATGATAGTCACCTTCGGGATATTTTGCCCTGCCATACTTTTGGACAGCACCACCTTCTCGACCTTTTTGTACCAGGCTGAATGTTCCTTATCGTGCTTTGTGGCTGCGGGCTTGTCCGCTGCCGTCGGCCAATAGGCGTCCATCATCTGATAGGTAACCCGCCCGTAAATGGCAAGGTCGGCCGAGTCGGTGGTCTGGCCCGCATAGTCAAATATATCTTCATTGACCTGGATCCAGTCCATTTCACCGTTGGGGCCGGCTGTAAATCCATCCAATGAAACGTGCATAAAGGAAATGATCTTTCGCATAATGTAATGTAATTTTATTATACAAAATTATCATCCCGTCCACTTTGAAAAAAGGTATGGTTCCGACAATTTTAAGGAGATTTGCGACATTTCCCAACCATCACCGATGCTGCAATTCAAACGCCTTTCGCATATAAAAGGCCGCCTGACGGCTATTCCCCAGTTGGAGGCTGCACCGGCCGGCCATCGAATAGAACGCAGGTTCTTCCGGGTATTCCAGCAAAGTGGATTCGGCCACTTTCAAAGCTTCGGCAAGATCACCCCGTCCTATATAATACGGCAGCAAGGTATCCATGGCTTCATTCCACCCGATCTTCTGCATAAGCAGGTCCAAAGCCAGCCGTTCTTCGAATCCATGTGCCTGCATCGTTCTCTGCGGTTCATTAAAAGGCCACTGCATACGAAGCTGGGCAATTTCAAAAGCCCCCTTTAATGAATCCACCCGGGTTACAGGCATGCTCCGTACAAACACATCAAAAGGTATCTCATCGTCCGGACGGGGAGACACTATATGCGCTTCCTTCAGCGCCCGATAGAAGGCTTCTGACAATAATGCATAACCATATAGATTAGGATGGACATGCTCCAGCAAAGTCTCGGCCCCTAAAATACCATAAGGAGAATGCTGTTCGAAAAGACGTCTCGTATCCACGAAATATACGTTGGGATAATGAGCGGCAATAGTCCGGATCATCGTATTCAGCGTGTCCGGCGCTCTGAAACGCAGCAGGTCCAGGTCCTTTGCACGGACAAAAGCCTGCTTGGCCGTCTTGTAGTCCCCGGCCTCGTATGCTGCCATCCCCTGATGGAATACTGTCCCGGCAGACAGCGCTCCATCCTCGCTGATGAAGGGTCGCTGGTCCTTTTCATTGCTCACCAGGTTGCTGATAAATACCGGGATACCTCTTTGTGAGAACAGCCGGCACACGGCATCGATGTTTTCTCCGAACTGGAGTATACCCTTCCCATACAGCCTCGAACCATAGGGAATTTTCTGTTGATCCGCCATCCGGCGCATCAGTGTTTGATCGCGCCCACCGTCCCTTACAAACCATCCCCGCATGCCGTCGATCATATTCATCAGCAGCTGTCCGGTCCTGATGGTCCTCAACGCCATGATCATGTGGATCAGCCATGGATTGTTGCCCAGTCTGTTTGTAGATCCCACTCCCATAGCTCCATAATATTCGTTATGACCACAGTAGATCAGCACTGCGTCAGGCTGTTGTTGGGCAACCGCCCCGGCAAAATCGAGCACGGTATAGGAATTCACAGCCGTCAGCGACAGGTTGATGATCTCCAAATTTGTACCCGGAGAGGCATGCATGAGCCGGTATTTCAGCAGGCGGTGAAAGGAGCCGTTGTGCATATACGGATAACCCAGCGTCGTCGATTCGCCCAGCACAAAGATGCGAAAGGTGCTGGCCGGCTTTTCCTTTCTGAACCGTTCCTGATTACCGGTGGTAGCGTCGGCAGCATGCAAGAAAAATTTCTGTGAAGCATACCTGTTCATGACCAGATATTCCGGATTGCCGGCATCTTCCGTGAATAGACGCAGGTCATGTCCATATCCCAGCAGCCGGAGGGTCAGCTCCAGCAATGCCAGCAGCAGCAATGGCACTAGCAGTGCTACCAGCTTGAAAAGCCATGTTCTGTTACTTCGCTTCATGGTGTATCCGGCTATCTAATTGCCGACGACAGGGAACTGGGATATACGCAATCGCGTACAGCCATAAGGGATCAATGTGATCTCTTCTTCTTTACCCGTTGGCAGTTGATAAGTCATACTATAAGGGATAGGGCCCGCCATCTCGTTATACAATTGCCAGGAAGGGATACGCTTAGCCTTCGCCCTGATGACGACAGACGGGGTATTGCTGCTCCAGGACAGATCCGAATCGTGGGGTTCAACGATGTACTCCTCTCCCATCTTACGACTCCTGACAAGTCCGAAATTCCATGGCGTCACAGGTACGATCTCCTCGTAAACTGCGCCATATTCGGTAGAATCCTTGTCATTGTTCACTGTTCGGGTCTGCCCGTCGATCTTCAATGCAAAAGTGATGGGTCCGCGTTCGACAGACATCGAGTTTTCATACCAGGCCTGGTTTATCACTTTCATAGGTAGCTGCAGTTCTACTATATCTCCTGTTTTCCAGGCACGATCGATGGTGACAACCTTGCCGCCCTTCTCCCATCGCCAGGAGATGCCGTTAAGCTTTACCAGTCCGCTGTCACACCAGCCGGGTATGCGTAGATGAAAAGGAAAAGATACTGAGCCGTCCGTAGCGTCAAACATGAATTTGATCGTTTCCCCGAAAGGATAACCCGTCTCTTCCCTGATACGCACCTCCTTGCCTCCTTTTACAAACGCTTTTACCTCGCTAGGTGCGTATACCAGCGCAGCCAGCCCTTTGTCCGGAGTGGCATACCAGAGGTTTTGCGTGAATTTTGGCCAACCCTGATGCATATTTGATGTACAGCAGGGATATCCTGTCAACAGTCCGAAGCAAAGGTCCGTACCGTCATGGTTGACATCAAAATTCCGGGTATGTCTTGTCAGCATTACCTGATTGGCCTGCTGGAAATACTGCCGTTCTGTAAAATCCGCTGATACCTGTGCGGGTAAAGCATTAAAAGCGATCTTCTCCAACTGATCGGCATACCTCATATCGCCTGTAATGCCAAGTATCCGCTCCAGTGTGAACATCATTTCCACAACGGTGCAAAGTTCCGCACCCTGCGTAGGGTTATTGCCGTGCAGCGATTCGTCCCCGCCGAACATACCGTTGGCAAACCCATTGTATCTCCGCAAGTCCGCAAAACCTTTCGCCGTGGCATCAAGAATTTTTTGCTCCGGATGATGCTGATAATAGATGATGGGCTCCTTCATACCCTGGGCCAGGTTTACGCCGTGTATGCTGCCCATGGTGGACAGCAGATCGCTGTGTAGAAAAGCGTTGGTAAAATCAAAGGTTTGCCGGTGCAGCAGGTCTGCCAGCTTTAGCAGAAATGCGTCGCCGGTGATATTGTACAGCCAGTAGACGATCATCAGGTTGTCCCCGGCACGGTACCTTGCCCAGAAGGACCAGTGATCCAGTGGCTTTGCCGGCAGTTCTTTCAGCTGGTACCGAAAATAGCCGGTCAAAAGATGGATGACCCGCCGGTCGCCTGTTGCTTCATAATACTGCTGCAGCACTTTCAGCATGACGATCTTCGGCCACCAGTCATGGCTGTTATCCCGCTGTAGGCCCGGCTCTGGACCATAGTCCCTTGCGGGCCCGAAATATCCGTCGGGTTGCCGGCTTGCGATGGTCCATTCTATCCAGGGTCTTGCCTTTGCTATCAGGGCTGTGTCGCCAAGGATATAGGCAAGGGGCACAAGCCCGTCCAGCCAATAAGGCCCCCGCTCCCACTGGTCCCCATCTCCACCCAGCCAGCCATTGCGTCGGCCCATCACCAGCGGGTAGAGTTTATCCAGGTTGCCCGTCGCCCCATCCTTTTGACGGATGAGCATCTCCTTCAGCCACCCCTGTGGCTGAATAGCGCCCAGCGGCAGTTCGATATACGGGTTCGGTCGCAGAGGCGCACGGTTGCTGACATAATGGACCTCTCCCGTCCTCGTCTGACCACTGACCCACGAAGCCGGCCCCAACGCCCATATTAAAAGAAGAAACTTAATTCTCACCATATTCGGTTTTTACAGTTACAGATTGTATCCTGACAGGCAGCCATACCTGCATGGCCGCATTCCCCCTGTTAGCCCATGAAAAATAAGGGATGGCTACCACAGGTTCTTTTGACATTCTTATACTTTTCCCACCTTCATCCGGCTGAATAACAGGCAGCTCTGCTCTGATCACGACCACGCCTCCCAATGTTTGCTTATCAAAGCCTGCCTGCCAGACGGCATCGTCCGGTACGATAAAACTCTCCGTCTTATCCTTATTGTCGGGCTGCTCTACACAATACACCAGCGGTCCCCGCTGTAAGGACACCCGTTGTCTGTCTTCCTTGATACTATCCAGGGCAATCACACGTCTCACCGGCATGGGCAGATGCAGACGGATGACATCGCCCTTTTTCCAACGCTGATTGATCACTGCATAGCCATGCTGTATGGAGTAGATCGCCGGTCTGCCGTTCACCGACAAGCTGAGACTACTGTCCGTCCTGTCGGCATATCGGTAGGCATCCCCCGGTACAGGTGCATCCTGCGCCCATCCGGGAATGCGTATGTATACAGGAAATGCCATGGCGGTTGCCGGCGTAAGCGTGACCTGCACGGTCCCCTCCCAGGGATAGGCCGTCTCCTGCGAAACCTGTACGGCCCCTTTCTTTAATGCAATTGTCGTATTGCTACCCACAAAGAGGTTGACCCAAATGCCATTCTCAGATGCGGCATAGATGTAATCGCCCAATGATTCCACCAGCCGGGCGATATTGGAGGGACAACAGGCAGTACCAAACCATTCACTACGACCATAATTACCTTTTGAAGCCAGCGGGTTGCCGTAAAAAAACCGGTCCCCGCTGAGAGAAAGTCCATCCAGGGCTCCGTTGTACAGACTCCTCTCCAGTACATCGACATATTTCGCATCACCCGTCAACAGGTTCATACGCTGATTCCACAACACCATCCCTACAGAAGCGCAGGTTTCGCAATAAGCCTGGTGGTTTGGTAGATCATAGTCCATGCTGAACCCTTCATTCCTCCCGGAGGAGCCGATGCCCCCCGTAATATACATGTTCCTGTACACCACATCCTCCCACACCTGCTTCATGGCATTCATATACCCGGAATCATTTTTTGCCGCGCCTACATCGGCGGCGCCCGTATACAGGTACATGGCGCGAACGGCATGACCTTCGATCTCTTTCTGATCACGCACGGGCACATCGTCCTGGCAGTACTTCGGGTCCTTCCATTTATCCCAGATAACCCCTTTGCCGTAACCATGCCCTCTCTGTTCGATGTACCACTGTGCCAGGTCGAGATATTTCTCCTTGCCCGTCGCCTTATATAATTTTACAAGAGCCAGCTCTATTTCCTCATGCCCCGACACCCAATGACGACCTTGCTGACGAAAGACGGAGTCGATATGATCGGCCAGCCGGGCGGCGACATCCAGCAGCTGCCTTTTACCGGTGGTGTTGTAATACGCCACGGCAGCCTCCATCAGGTGACCGGCACAATAGTCCTCGTGTTTTTCCATGTCCGTCCAGCGCCCGTCCAGCCCGTTGAGAGTATAATAAGTATTGAGATAGCCGTCCGGCAGCTGTGCAGCCGCGATCTTGCTGATCCACTCGTCCGCCTTTTCTTCCAGCGCCTTATCCGGATGGTTTTTCAGGGAGTAGGCAATCGCTTCCAGCGCCTTGTATACATCCGAATCATCAAAATAGATGCCTTCATGCTTCTCGCCTTTCTTCCGGGCCACTTTTTCAAAGTTCCGGATACGGGGCGTCTTTACCTCCGTCTGATCGATACAAACCGGAATGGTCACCGAAGTCACTTTGTCGATGCGCGGGGCCCAGAATGCATCCGTGATCTGCACGCGGGAAAAGTTTACCGGTTCCATTTTAATGCCCGCCTGCTGCGCCCGGCCTGTACACACCATCAGCACCATCGCAATACCACCCAGCCATTTTTGCTCTTTCATATGATTACTTATAATTTGGGTTTTGTGTGAGGTTCGGATTCGAGTTGATCGTCGTCTGCGGAATGGGGAATACAGTGCGGTAGTCGCCATTGGGCTTATGCGACAGCCAGCTTTTCTTTGTATAGATCCCAAAACGTATCATATCTCTCCGGCGATGCCCTTCCCAGGGGAATTCCCATCCCAGTTCATCCAGCATGCCTCCGTATTGCACCTGCTCTGTATTCCCGGGATCGGTGATCACATAATTCTCCACATATCCATATTTATACTTGCTGTTCTGCAGCAGCTGCGCGCCGGTGACCGCGGCCTTGGCCGGCATGGTCTTGAAATACCGCGCTCTCAGCTGTGAAACGATCTGAGCTGCCTGATCCGGATCGTTCGTACGTAAAAGACACTCTGCCTTCATCAGCAGGACATCGGCATAGCGGAAAAAAGGGAAATCGTTATTCAGATTGGCCATGGCCCCCACTTGCACCTGGAACTTATTCATACGGTACCCCTCTGCTTCACCAGTGTAGCTGCCATTGGGCAGGTCCTTTGTAAACACCAGGGGTTTACCTGCCTGATCATACGAACCGACAAGAGGTGTCACACCGTCCAGGGCAAACTGGGGTCCCATCAGCCAGTTGTCCTTGAGCCGTTCATCGTCGGGATCGTATGTGTCGATGTGCTGTGAAACAGCCATGGCGGAGCCGGACCCCCACGGTGTGGCCAGCATATTGACCTTGGCCTTCAGGGCCGCATGCCAGGAATACATTTCTATAAAGTTACCATTGCCTTTGTTCTGATCAAATGGAATGGCAAAGATAGTCTCGACGGATTTCTCATTGTCCGGCTTGAAGATATCCCTGAAGTTGGCCTCAGGTGCATATTTTCCGGAGGATATGATGTCATTGCACTGCGTCAGGGCGTCTGTCCATTTGTCTTCGCCGGCATATACTTTGGCGTTGAGGTAAACGTTTGCCAGCAGCGCCTTTGCACCCCATTTGTTAAATCGGCCGTACATCAGCGGGTTGTTATCCTCGCTCAGATCGGGCAGCACTTCCGTGATCTCTTTCACGATGAAATTATAAATATCTTTGCGCGGCGTAGCCGGGGGAAGCTCCGTCGACACAGACGTATCCAGCGGCGCATCGCCGTAATTATCGCAGATCAGCCAATAATAAAAGGCCCTGGCCGACCGCATTTCTCCTATCAGCGATGCCTTGCTGACACCGGACGGGAGAGGTATCTTGTCCGCACGCAGCAGGCTGATGACCCGGTTGGCATTGAGCACGCCGGCATACAGGCTGTTCCACAGGTTGCCTACCTGGGGAGTAAGAGAAGTCCAGGTATGAAAGTGGATCTGTTTGTAGATACCACCATCGTCCCATCCCGAAGCGTTCGCCGGCTGCACCAGCTCGTCGCTGCTGGTTTCCTGCATCATCAGATAATTCGTATGGCTCAGCAGGTCCCGCAGGTTGATGTACACCACACCCGTGGCAGAATAAGCGTCCGTATATTTATAGCTGCCGGCGTATACATCGGAGTATAGCTTCTCGTTCAGGTCCTTGTTACAGGCCGAGAGTCCGATGCCGGTGATCAGCAGGCCCGCCAGGATGAATTGAAATATCGCTCTCATTTTGGAAATTCGTTTATTGGTTAAAATGTCAGAAATGCGCCCAGGGTATAGCTGGCGGCGGAGGGATAACGGTTCTTGTCGTCAAAACCCGGGGCCAGACCCGATATCGGGACTTCCGGATCAATACCTTTATAACCCGTAAATGCTTTTAGGTTCGTAGCCGACAGATAGACCCTGATCCTCTTGATATGTTTTATAAGATCGGATTTACGCAGGTCCACATTATAGCCCAGCGTCACATTGTCGATCTTCCAGTAGTTGCCGCTCTCTATAAAATAACTGACAAATTGCAGCTCCTGGTCATCGGCCAGCGGCCGTTTACCATAGACCTTGTCATAGGCCGTGGCAAAGAGATTACCCCGTGTAAGCATTACCGGAACATCATAGAACATCCTTGACGTATTGAGGATCTGGAAGCCAAAGGCGCCACGCATCGTTATATTGAGGTCAAAATTCTTATAGGTGACGGAGTTGTTCCAGCTAAGATATCTTCTGGGAAGACCGTTCCCCAGGATTTGTTTGTCGTCCGCCGTCTGCTGGCCGATGGGTTTGGGTTTGCCGTCCTTACCCTGGATGATCCAATGACCATTGTCATCGATGCCGACGCTCCTGAACCCGTAGAAGTTCCCGATAGGCTGTCCTACCTGCACGCGATGCGTTGGCTGCTGGATAGGCTCACCCGTATAACCGGCATCGAAATAGCCGCTGGCCAGTTGGAACTTATCGTTGGACAACGTCAGCAGCTTATTGCTGTTGACTGAAAAGTTTACTGTCGTGGTCCAGTTAAAGGACGAGGTGGCGACAGGAATGGCATTCACCTGTATCTCGAGGCCCTTATTCTCCATGGACGCCGCATTGGCAACTATGTTATTATACAGGTAGGGCGGCGTAGGGACAGTATAGCTCCAGATAAGGTCCTTGGTCGTACGTTTGTATACGTCTATGGCGCCCCAGATCCTATTGTTAAAAAAGCCAAAGTCCAGTCCCAGGTTTATTTCCTCCTTTTTCTCCCAGCGAAGATCCGGGTTAGGGTTTGTCGATGGAGTGATCACAGGTACCCAGACACCATTCACCAGTCCATAGTTGTTAAAGTTCAGACGGTCCAGGGACATATACGGGTCGATAGGTTCGGTACCGGTGACCCCATAGCCCGCGCGCAGTTTGAGGGTGCTCAATGGCCGGATCCCCTGCATAAAATCTTCTTCGCGGATGTTCCATCCGATGCCGGCGGCGGGAAAGTTACCCCATTTATGATCCGCACCGAACTTTGAAGAGCCTTCCCGCCGGATGCTGGCCATCAGCATATACTTGTTACGAAAGCTGTAGTTCACCCGGCCAAAATAGCCGATGAGCTTGTTTTCCGTCTGCTGCGACACCTCTACAGCCTGTCCCCGGGCTAATGCCTGGCCTGCGCCCATGTTGTTGTAGGTAAAAGCATCCGTGGGGAAATCCCAGTTCTGCATATAGTAGTTCTGATAATTGTCCGACCGCCAGGTATAGCCCGCAAGCCCTGTTACCCGGTGGTCCCCAAAAGTCTTATTGTATTGTGCTGTCGCCTCCAGCAAGTCTTCCACCGTGCGGGTCGTACCTCTTGACGCATAGCCATTCTTTCCGTCGTGGATGGTCGAATATTGCCGTTTGGTTTCATAATAGCCCCGCGTGCTGTTAAAAAGATCACGGGAGCCCAGGAGGGTTACCGTTACTTCCTTGATAGGTTGGACGATGACCGTGCCCGAGGTCCGGAAGTCTGTATTTTGACTGAGCCCGATCGTCTCTTCCAGCAGGGAAACAGGGTTCTGATAATCCGTCTTTTCCACATGCTCCGTCCAGTTGCCGGCGCTGTCCCTTATATGATCCGTTGGGTTATAAGTATTCGAATTCCGGTAGACAGCAGGGTTGTAGCTTCCTCCGTCAGTACCTGCATAATACTTTTGCTGATAGCCATTGATATTCGCGTTGAATCTGAGTTTTCCGTTCAGCATGCTGTGATTGACCTCAAGACGGGGGAACAATACTTTGTTGTTGGATTTCTTCATGATGCCTTCCAGGTCCCGGTAATTCAGATTGGCGATGTAGTTTGTGTTGCGGCTTCCTCCTTTCAGACTGATGTTATATACTTTTGACAAAGGTGTCTGGCTTACTTCATCAAACCAGTTTGTGTTACCGCCATAATCCGTGGCCCCGGGCTTACCTTGCGCCACCAGTTGCCGGTACTGCGCCGCATTCATAAAGTTCAACCGCTTGGTGATCTTTTGGATGGTAAAGTAGGTATTGATATCCACCGTCGGTGGCGTTTCACCGTTGACCTTTTTTGTGGTGATCAGGATGACGCCGTTGGTACCCCGGGTTCCATAGATGGCAGCCGCCGATCCATCCTTCAGCACGTCGATGGATTCGATGTCCTCTGGCGCTATATTGATCAGGGTACCGGGTACGCCGTCAATGATGATAAGAGGATTGGTATTGGCGTTGAGGGTCGTGATACCACGCAGGTTGATCTGTGACACGCTGGTGGGATTAGCATCCGGCGTAACAACACTTAGCCCGGGTACCTTACCTCGTATAAGGGACGCCGCATCGCTGGCAGGCCCCTGTACAAAGTCTTTGGCTTTAACGCTGGCCACTGCCGCGGTAACATCGCCCCTTCGCTGGGTGCCGTAACCCACTACAACCACTTCGTTAAGCCCGGTCTGCGATTCTTTCAGAACAATGTCCAGCGGCCCTGTCCCTGTGGTGACCTCTCTGCTCTGGGTTTCAAATCCGATGTAGGAGAAGTCAAGCGTTACCCTGTCGTTATTTACCGCAATGGTAAACTTCCCTTCCGCATTGGTAAACGTACCGTTCTTTGTATTGTGTACTACCACCGAAGCCCCCGGGATGGGCTGCCCCTTGCCGTCCTTTATCGTGCCCGTAATGATAATTTCCTGCTTCGGAGCCTCTTCCACCTCTGCATAAATACCTCCGATCTGCATTTCTCGTCTCGACACCCCTTCAGTAATGACAATGTTGCCGCCCACCTGCTCATACTGTAATCTCGTATGCTGGAAAAGCAGGTCCAGCGTTTCCTTCACCGTTCTTATCCCCGCGGGAAGCTCGGCAATGGAGATATCCGCCAATTCCTTCTTACTATAAGCGAAGGTAAAAGGAGTTTGCTTTTGTATCTTCTTCAGGATCTTGATCAGCGGTTCATTCCTGACTTCCAGCTGCAATCTGACCTGGTTCATATCCTGCCCCCTGGCATCCCTCGCAAATAGCATGTTCATGGTACTTATCAGCAGCAGCATGGAAAACAAGCTCAATCTCATAAGGCAGCCCAATTTTGATTTGTGCCGAACTAGCAGTTTGTTGACGGCCGGTAGGAACAAAAACCGGCCTTTCCCTGCAGTAAATGCAGAAAATTTCATAAATTCGATTGTTTTAAATAATTGAAGGATTGTTTAAATCGCCTTCCAATTCACAGTTGGAAAGTCTATAGCCGTTTTGGATGCCACTCCAAAACGGTTTTTTCATTTTGGCGTCATGGCGAATGATTATACGACATTTGAATTTGTTTTTTGGTTAGTTTTGGCTGTCTCCGCTGATCAGCACATGATTATCTTTTAGACTGTACCTGATCTTGTTGACCTTTGTAATAACTTCAAGCACCTGCTCCAGCGGTTCGTTGTTGATGAATGACGCAGTGATACGGCTTTTCTTCAGGGCCTGATCGGCGAAGTCCACCGTAACGTTAAACCGCATTTTGAGCGCCACTACCACCTCGTCCAGCGGCATGTCGTCAAATATCAGCTCTTTGCGCTGCCACTGTGTTACCGCCTCTGCATCCACCGTCGCCTGTTTCACCTCTCCGGAACCGGCATCTACCATAATTTGCTGATTAGGCGTAACAATGCCCAGCGAATGACGATCGTTCTCCACCTTTACCTTACCCTGCGTGACGGTGACCGCAATATTGGGCTGGTCTTTATATGCCTTTATATTAAAGGCAGTTCCCAGCACCGTAATCGTAAGCTTCCCGGTATGAACGATAAAGGGTTTATGATCGTCGTGGCTGATGTCGAAATAACCTTCCCCCGTCAGATAAACCTCCCGGGTGCCATTATCAAAAGAAGCCGGGTGGCTAAGGGTCGAACGCTGATTCAGGATCACTCGGCTGCCGTCGGCAAGGACAATATACCTGCGCTTTTCTGCTACCGATTGCATCATATTCTCAGGTACACGAGTTGAGGCCGATCGCACAACAGCGCCATTGTCTCGTCTGGAAAGCCGAAAGACCAGCAAGCCCGCCACCAGGAGGATGGATGCAGCCACAGCCAGTCTTTTTATGACCATTGTCCGTCTCAACGGCAAGGCCACCGGTGCTTCCCGGTGCGACACAATGTGACTGAATATGCTTTCAGCCTTCTCAGGCGATTGCTCTCTGGCGGGAACATCCGTAACCGCCACCTCATCGATGAGTTGCCGGAGCGCCGCTCTATTCTTGGAGTCTTGCGCAAAATTTAGCCATTCCTTGTTCTCCGAAGATGTTAACGTGCCGGATAAATACCCATTGAACAGGTATTTCAGTCGTTTGGGCTGCATCGATAAGTGTTTATTTACCGGGAAAAAATTCCCCTTATATAAGAGGACTTAAAAATGGCGAAAGAGTGTGAGGGCAGACCCCGATTTTTTTTAAAAAAATTTATAGAGCAACAAGATAGCCAGAATGACATGCAAATGGGGTTGGACATATTTCCTGATAGTCCGCAGGGCGTGCATAAGATGACTTTTCACCGTATTGGACGAAAGGTTTAGTTTAACTGCTATTTCATTGAGTTTTAGGCCCTTTTCCCGGCTCAGCTGATAGATCAGCTGCTGCTTGGGCGACAACTGGCTGATGGCCTCGTGCAGCAGCGAGGCATACTCCTTTTCCCGTATCCTGTCTTCGGCCTCGCAGTTAAGCACCGGATCCGGAGCCGTCTCCATAAGCAAAGCTTCCTTTGCCCGAAGTTTGATGACATCGATAATCCTGTTCTTTGCGATGGTGTAAAGCCATGCCCGGAAGTTCCTCACCTCACGTAGCATCAACCTGTTAAGCCAGACACGCAGAAAAACATCCTGGATGATCTCATCGGCCAGGACCTCGCTCTTTATAAGATAGATGATATACGCATACAAAGGCCTCCTGTATGCCTCGAAGACCTTTCTGAAAGCAGGCTCGTCCCCCTGCGCAATTTGTTCAAGCAGATACTGTTCGTCAGGTAGCGCTACAATGGAGATGGTATTCCGGGGAGCCTTCATGCAATCGTCGTAAGCTCCAAATATAGAAAATTGTTTTCACATCGCAATTGGCATTAAAATGGTAGGGATTTGAAACTATGAAAAAGAAAATCATCATTCTTATTAGCTGCATTGTTCCAATGACTATTGTGAACAACGCCCTGGGGCAAAGCACACCTGCAAATGCAAACGACCCTGTATTGGAGAGCCGGCGGAAAGACATCGATTCGCTGGACAAAAAGCTTTTCGAGGTCCTGGGTGCCAGGGAAAGGGTTGTCAGAGAGATAGGCATTTACAAAGCTCAACATCATATCCCCGCTTTACAGGCGGCACGTTTTCAAAAGGTCCTTGAAAAAGGCATCGAGGCTGGCAAAAAAGAAGGCTTGTCGGAAGAATTTGTCACTGAAATGCTAAACGCGATCCACAAAGAAAGCCTGAGGATCGAGGACGCGCTTGCGCATGACAAACCTTAATGATCGTCGAGTAATTAAAAATCAAAAGCTTACCTTTGCCGGGTGTCAATGAACCCAGATACCATAAAAAAAGTACTCACTTCTCTCGGCATCAACAAATTGAACCAGCTGCAATCCGACTCCCTGGCAGCCGCCCAACAGGACCAGGACCTCATATTGCTGTCTGACACCGGCTCCGGAAAAACACTTGCCTTTTTATTACCCCTGCTTGCCTTGATGGACAAGAAGTCCGCAGACACACAGTCCCTGATCATCGCCCCTTCCCGGGAACTGGCCCTACAGATAGAGCAGGTGTTCAAGACCATGGCTACAGGTTTTAAAGTCACCTGCTGTTATGGGGGCCATTTGAGAGAAACAGAGGAAAACAATCTTATCGAAGCTCCGGCCCTGATCATCGGGACACCGGGACGCCTGGCCGATCATATCCGCAGGGGTAATATTCATACCCATAATATACAAACGCTGGTGCTCGACGAATTCGACAAGTCCCTGGAACTGGGTTTTCACGAAGAAATGGCATTTATCACCGGCACGCTCTCTTCCTTAAAGAAAAGGATCCTTACTTCGGCAACCGCGGCCACGGAGGTCCCCGCGTTTGTAGGACTGAGCAACACCCAAACACTAAATTATCTATCCGGTACACCGGCAGCGCATCTTTCTGTCCAACTGGTGCACAGTCCTGAAAAAGACAAAATAGAAACCCTCTTCCGGCTTATCTGTAAGATTGGCGACAGAAGCATCATCGTATTCTGTAACCACCGGGAGGCTGTGGAGCGTACCAGCACTTTGTTAAAAGAAAAAGGTATCGTCACCGTATGGTACCACGGCGCACTCGAACAACCCGAGCGGGACAGCGCCCTGGCAAAATTCAGGAATGGCAGCTCAGATGTACTCGTCACCACTGATCTTGCTGCCAGAGGATTGGATGTACCGAATATCCATAGCATCATCCATTATCACCTGCCTTCCACGGAAGAGGTATTCATCCATCGAAATGGCCGGACAGCCCGTATGGACGCCAGCGGGACTGCCATACTCATCCTCTCTCCTGATGAAACGTTGCCCGCGTATATACAGGAACCTCCCATCCCTATCGACCTTCCTGACAAAGGTACGCTGCCGGATAAACCCAAATGGGCTACATTGCTTGTTTCCGCCGGCAAAAAAGATAAGGTCAACAAAGTAGACATCGTAGGCTTTCTCTCCCATAAAGGACAGCTAAAAAAAGACGACATCGGGCTTATTGAAGTAAAAGATTTCATCTCCTTTGTGGCCATCCGCAAGTCAAAGGCCAGTCACACTTTACACCTGATAAAGGATCAGAAATTGAAAAATAAAAAAGTGAAGATCGAGGTAGCCAAATAGGTCATAGCTCAGGTCAAAGCTTTCCAAAGCGCTGATCAAGATATTCTTTTAGCACCAGGGCATGATTATGCTCCGTATCCTTTGCCGCGTACAACAGCGTCATCTGCTTATCGTGCCGGTGTTTCTCTAAAAACCCATCTACCGCATCGTTCTCTCTGAGTTCCGCCTTATAACGTTTTTCAAAATCCGGCCACAATGGCGCCGCATGATTAAACCATTGCCGCAGTTCTGTCGAAGGCGCCAGGTCTTTTGCCCATTCGGCCCCGACCTCCTCCTTTTTCAAACCCCGGGGCCATAGCCTGTCCACTAGTACCCTAACCCCATCTTTTGCCGAGGGTTTATCATATACGCGTTTTGTATGGATCTCCGGCTTCATTGTACCGTAAGGTACAGGATTTTAACCTTTCCAGACACCTGTCCCAACGGTTTCCGTCACAAAAGTGGAAAAGTCCTTTGGCTGACGTCCAAGCGCCCGCTGCACGCCATCCGTGAGGCTTGCATTGCGTCCGTCCATCACCTCGGTGAACAGGTGGAGTATCAAGTCTATAAACTCAGGAGGGACCTGGGCCGCCTTTAGCTCTTCTGCATACTCCTCAGGAGTAACCTGTATAAATCTGATATCCCGGCCGGTGGCTTGTGCGATCTCGCCGACGACCTGTGCATAGGTCAGCAGACGCGGGCCTGTCAATTCATACACCTGTCCGTCATGGCCCTGCTCGGTCAATGCTGCTACAACCACGTCGGCGACATCATCCGTATCGACAAAAGGTTCTCCGACATTACCGACAGGCAACGCCACCACACCCGATTGTATAGGTTCCACCAGGAAGCTCTCGCTGAGATTCTGGTTGAACCAACTGCACCGGACGATGGTCCAGGGCGCACCGCAGTTTATGATAAACGATTCACACATTTGAGCTTCCTTTTCCCCCCTCCCGGACAAGAATACCAGCTTTTTTATACCCGATTGAACAGCAGTCCGGGCAAACGCTTCTATCAACGGTTGTGCCTCGGGTATGGTCAGGTCCGGCTGAAATGTCACATATACGGCGTCCATCCCTTTCAGAGCAGGCCTCCAGGTGGATTCCTCCATCCAGTCAAAACGGGGGTTGCCGCTCCGGGAACCGATGCGAACAAGAACATTCAATTTGCTTAATCTTTCGGCCACCTTACGGCCGGTTTTTCCATTGCCGCCTAATACCAGTGTGGCCAGCGGCTGAGTGTTTTTTGGGAAGTTCATATATTATTAATTAGATAAGGCAAATGTAGACCCGCACATTCCCGGAAAATAGAATAAAACCGACAGTCCCTAATTTGTCGGGTTCGTTCAACTTTTCCATTGTTACGCGGGGGAAATTTGTATCATAAAATCAGTAAAAATGAAAAAGATCATCGTCTCAGAATGGATCTCATTGGATGGCGTCTTTGATGCAAGTTTAATGGGTGAATGGAATGCCCCTTATCACAGCGACAGCAGAGCGGATTATATCAAGGATAGTATCTTGTCCTGTGGCGCCATGCTCTATGGCCGTAAAACATACGAAATGCTTGCGCCTTACTGGTCTGCTCTTAAGAACAATGAAATGGGGGTAGCAGACAAATTGAACAATGCCCCTAAATACGTGGTTTCCTCTACTTTGAGAACAGCGGACTGGGGAGATTCCACCATCGTTAGAGGGGAGATCGCCGGGGAGATCAAAAAACTAAAAAAATCATCTGGAGGGGACATCCTCGTCCAGGGCAGCGCCACCCTGGTCAGGTCCTTGCTGGATGCCGGTCTGGTCGATGAGCTGAGATTGCTGGTACACCCCATTATCATGGGAAAAGGTGAACGGTTTTTCCGGGATGGCATGCATACAGGTTTGCAATTGACCAGGACGCTGACATTGGACATGGGAGTGATGGCACTGTACTATCAGCCTGTCTAATAGGAATTGGCCACTGCCAGTACAGACTGATTAATGGCAGCATACAGCCCGGCAGAGACATCATCATATTTTTTGTTGTCCTCCTCCGTGTTAAACCCCAGGTCGTTCCAGGATCCCATACCGCCAAATACCCAGGCAGCGCCGGTCGCGAACAGCAGCTGTCTGGCAATAAGGGAATAGTGTTTCTCCACCAGCAGGTCCTGATGATAGTAATCCCGGGCCGGATCGGTACTGTTTAAAACAGCCCTTGCCTTCTTAAACACAACAGCCCAGTCAGATAATTGCTGAGCATCGGCAAAATCCGTAATGGCAATAAGGCTTTCCTCCAGTTGGGAATAAGTCTCGCGGATGTCCATCTGCACATCAGTGACCGGCTGGTCTTTATCCGTCATAGCGTATGACACAGACCATATCTTTCTGTCAGGGTCGTCCTTTTTTGTCACCTCCCAACGATTGAACCAATAATGTGAATAGCGGCCGTAAATGGTTTCGATCATCCACGTACCGCCACCGCCCACAAGACCGGCCAATTTATGGTCGGGGGCCGGCTCCTTTTTGCCCGCAGGTTGATAGTACAGCCTGATCTTCTTACAACCGTCTTTTTTCAGGAACCGGAACCATTCATTGGGGTCGTTTGCTACCGGCACTTCCCGGGGAGATGACGAAAAAATACGCTTCCTGAAATTTTTAAAATCCACCTTATTGCAAAACTGAAAAGTGGAGTTCGAAGGGTAAAAGTCTTCGGCGAATTCATCCGCCTGTAGAAAAGCATTGCCATAAGAGGTCAGGGATATCACCTGTGCGAGAATACCGGTCATGGAGTGAAATTATATCATTCTTAGAAATGACGTAAATAATATTCGGGGTTATCCAGGAAGGTCTTTGTGATCCGGTAGTGATCAGTCTCTTTGTATTTCACCTCCTGCATTCCATCTTCCTGGATCTCATAGATCTTGGCTCCCGGAATACCCATTAAAATAGGGGAATGTGTCGCCATAATGAATTGGACATTCTCTTTTTTTAGGACCTCAAGAACGAACGCTATCAGCGCCAATTGTTTTAAGGGGGAGAGCGCAGCCTCCGGTTCATCCAGGAGATAGATGGAAAAGGAGTCGATAAAGGGCATACCGCCAAAATAAGAAAAAATTAAGGATTTTCCCGGATGAGCAATGCCAGCAGCCCCTGTGCATACCATCTCGCCAAATAATCATTGGGATGCAATGGGTTCACCAGACAATCTTTTCCATTTTTACGCCTGTAGATAGCTTCGCTCACTGAATACATATCTAAGAACGCAATACCAGGTCCTTCCATTTCCTGCAGAACCTTGCTGTACCCCAACATATTACCGACGTAGAATCGCTTATTTTTATCGGAGTCCAGTACATAGTCAGGGTCGAATGCCATATTGGCGAGTAATATGATCTCTGCCGCCGGGTCGGCGCTCCGTATTTTTCGGATGATCGTCCTCACCGAATCCCTGAACTCCCCGGGGGGCATGCGCCAGAAATCGTTCATGCCAAAATCAATCACGGTAAGGTCAGGATGCAGCGGCGTTACATAATCTTCAGTATGCTGCGCCCCCCAGGCTACAGTGGTGCCTGGTAACCCTGCATTGTACAATATCACCCGGCTGCCCGCATAGGCTTTCTCCAGTCCCTGTGCAAAAAGGTCAACATACGGCGGCATATAGGGTCTGACACTGTCATAGCCGCTGACATCCATGCCCCGGGTAATGCTCATCCCATAAGCGACGATGGTGACCGGACGTCCCGATCGCAATCTCTCCAGCGTCCTGGGCAACAGACCACCTTTATACCCCGGTGCTGGTCCTATCCACGGGTCACGGTGGGTATAGGTCACTGTCACCCATTGGGATTGCAGATCATACCAGGCAAGATTATGTTCCCTGTCAAATGAGCTGTCTGTTCTCGACGGCATAAGCGAACCTGGTCTGCGATGGATCGTCCTGCCTTCCATCTTGTAATCCTTCCCGGAGCGATACACAGTATCCAACCCAAAATTCATAACAGAAAGGATCTTCTCCGGCTTATATAACAACCGTCCATGAGCAGGCGTCTTTCCATCGGACCTCAACAATACAGTTTCATTAAAGATGGTATCGCTGCGCCAGAAAGGACGCATATAGCGTGGAAGATCACAGACAGGCGCAGGCGCCCTAACGGCAGGATCTTTTATCACGCGCACCTCACAGCCGGACACCCGGACTCCGACACCCGGCGAAGGAAGCACCCCCACCGTAAGCCGGGCAATACGCGGCGGCGCTTCTATATAGTTTCCCGTCCACCCGCCAGTGTCGGTCAGCGTGAACGGCGCTTCATATTTTAACAACAACCCGCCGGCACTGTCATAACATCGGAGAAAAGATGTTCCCTTGCTGCCGGCAGTCCCCTTCAGCTGTATCTTATATTCTACGATCGACAGAGGACTCACAGCCAGGTCCTTCAACACCATATCATCCTCCGGCGAGATCTCCGCTACCCCATCCCTTACCCGTAAGGGCAGCTGACAATAGCCGGAATGTTCCAGGTCCGTCTTATTCCACCGGTCGGCCATAAAAAGGAATTTCCCCTGTTCAGGCTGTAAAGACAACACGTACGTGCTTTGCGAATGAAAGGTGGTGGCCGCATCAGGCCCCTTACAGGGATTACCTTGCGGACGCCATTCCCCTAACATACTGTCGGCCGTCGCACAAAGAGCAGGATTCGGGTCCCATCCGGTACACAAGGACGTAATAAGAAAATACCGTCCCTCGTGCTTGAATACTGCCGGCGCCTCCCGACGCTGTCCCACCAGTATCCTTTTCCAAACACCCGCGGGGGCCAGGTAATCCGGCGTAAGCAGCGACACATGCATGGTATTGTTGTTCTCAGAAGTATAGACCAGGTACGATCTCTCATCATCGTCTTTGAATACCGTCATATCACGGGACATTTCTCCGTCGGGACGCATACTCCGGACATAGTGGTAGGGGCCTTCCGGTCTGTCGCTGACAGCCACGCCCGCACGCGCATAGCTGTAATCCTCCCTGTCGATGTGCATCCACATAACAAACTTCTTTGTAGACGCATTATAGATCACCTTGGGTCGCTCGATCACACGGCTGATATGCAGATCGCTGCCCGTGTCCTTTATCACGGGGGTCAGCGCCACCCCTTCATATTTCCAATGGATAAGATCGCGGCTGGAATAACAGGACACGCCGCCAGCATCCACACGATAGTCCTCCCAATCCTGTCCGGGCACCAGATGAGTAGGCCCTTTTTTGATCTCTCCATAGAGATACCAGACACCGTTATAAGAGAGTACCCCGGCCCCATGCGCATTGATAGAATGGCCATCCGTATCGAGCCATTGCCCTTCGGTGAGGTCCTCTTCCTCCAACACCAGCAGGTCCCAGGGTTGCAACGTGATCGTCACTCCCGCCCCAATCTTTACGCCCGTGAGCACATTCACCGCTGCGCCGTATGGATACCGAAAGCTCCTCGCAGCATCGGAATAATTAAAGTAATATCGTATAGTCTTACCCCAATGGTTGATCCCATGCTTGGTGATCAATGGGAAAGATAGTTCCTGATCGGGAGAGCTCACACCGGCCTCTTTCACAGCCTGCCGGAGCAAGGTGTCGAGGATGGTTTTTGATGGTAACGTACCAATATAGGTGACCATCCCTTTTCCATAACGGTTTTGCGTGATAGCCGCATATTTCCCCCAATAAGGATGGTCATACCAGGCCAGCACCCGGGCTGTTTCCGGCACCAGTAATTCCGCCCAGTCATGTACTTCATTATCCGTGGCGCCGACATGAAAGGGATCACCCGCAAGAGGAAGCCTTCCAATATTGGTGAACATTTGATACGACACGCCACATGCCTCCCGCAGCCCGCCCGGTTGCCGTGAGGGGCGCACTTGCACATTCTCGTCCGTAAATCCGCTCTTGCAGCTATAGACGATGTGGCCTCCGGCCCGTACATAGTCGTTCAGTTTCGCCAGCAAACTGTCGGAGGCTGCGTACAGAGGCGGGACGATGATCAGCGAATAATCTCCGAAGTTCCCCGATGAGGGGTCGACAAAGTCACAACCCACATTCATTTTATACAACGCATCGTACTCCCTGCGCAGGATGTCGTTATAGCCCAGCGAATCGCTGAACCCAAACCAGTTTAGGGCGGTGAGCGACGCATTGCTAAAAAGAATGGCCACCTTATTTTTTATCCGGAGATTGGTCAGACGATCGCCTGTCTGCCGAAAAGCGGTTCCGACACCTTTTACCTCCTCATACAACGGATTAGGCTCTCCATCATGGCTCAGCACACCCTTCCAATAAGTCTCCACCGAATTGGGTATCGACTGCCAGGGCCAATACTCTATCATATCCGCGCCCGAAGCCAGATGACTGAAGGCCTGTAGCCGGAGTTGACCGGGATACGGCAGCTCCTGTCTGCCGGCCATGCTTTGCGCCTGCGTCTCCATCACCAGGTAATTGTCACGCAACATAGAGCGGGCAAGATCCCCTCCAAAAGATATCTCCGCGCCGGTGAGCCTGTCGCCGGTGGGATGGTAAATGTCGATACCAGCCACATCGAATGCGCGTGCGGCAGCGAAGTGATCTACATCAGACTGGATGCCATAGGAGTGGCCGCGCCAGTCCATGTCGAAGTTCTGGGTGATGAATTGCCCGGGTCTTTTCAGCCGGCGGATGATCCCCGCCTGCCAGGCGAGATATTCCGTCACCATCCGGCGTTGAAAATAAGCAAAAGCGCATCCCAGGCTGGCATTGACATTCCCATCCATGGACGGGAAGTCCTTCCAGTCATGAATAGAATTGCTCCAATAATGAAGCCCATATGCACGGCACATGTTCTCCGGGCTCCCGAACTTTGTCTTTAACCATTGCAGAAAACGGGTCTGCATAGTCGCGCCGCTGTTATGATAATGCTTTGTTTCATTGTCCGCCTGGTAACCGATGACACATTTTCTGTCCTTGACATGTAGGACCAATTGCCGGACGATACGCTCCGCATAACGCCGGAACACCGGACTGACGATATCCATATTCTGCCGGGCCCCGTACATACGCTTACCCGCCGGAGTGGTCACCAGCACTTCAGGATGTTCCCTCGCCAGCCACGCGGGGATGGCATAAGTGGGCATCCCGATGATGACACGTATACCCGCTTTATCCATGGCGTCCAACACATGGTCCAGTTTGGAAAAATCAAATACGCCGTCCCTCGGCTCCCATAGCCCCCAGGTGGATTCGGCCAGCCGGACAGTATTGATGCCCGCAGCCTTCATCATGCTGACGTCCTTGTCCAGACGCTCATAAGGAATATACTCATAATAATAAGCCGCCCCATAAAGGATACTATCCGTCCCAAGAGGAGGGGCTGCAAAAAGAGAAAGCCCCCCGGCTATACATACTGTTAAGAACGTTAATTTCTTCATGCAAAAAAGATTAATAACCTACTGCATATACCCTCGCCTCCAGCCGCAGGGGCTGCTGTTCCTTCGTATGGCATGTTATCTCTACAGGCAATGCCGGAACAAAGCTGCCTTGCCGTAATTCGCCTGCGGCCCACGACAAGCCGCTCCATATCATCTTATCGTATTCTATATACAGGGGCAGCACCCTACCCTCCTGACGCGCGCTGATACCGATGAGCGTATCCATTTTTTTTCCATTGGGAGGCGCACCTCCCCAACTGCGGTAGGGAAAGCCGTCCGGGCCGAATTGTTGCAGGACTATACGGATGTCCTTACCCCTCAGCGGATATACCACACCGGAGATCATACCCGCACCGGCTGTCCGGAAATCAACATCCATCCGTTGCTGCGTAAGAGGAATACGTACAGTCGGGTCAGTACCCAGCAGATAACTTTCATCCGCATAAGCTCCCGTGCCGACGACGGCCATCTGCTCTGTCCCAAGGATCAGGCGCTTATCTTTAACAGTCGGCTTAAACCCTCCATCTGCGTACAAGATACGCGAACCATTTTTTGCAAAAGAAAGAGCAACAGAAGAAATTTCCTGAGAGGGATTGACCACGGTAAAGATCGAACCACGGGCATCCGTCGCCTTAAAACCATAAGGCCGACCCGAACCGGGCACAGCGCCAAAACTGGAAATGCCATCCGCTTGCTGCATACCATGATATAACCGCTGCGCCCTGGCAAACCACCGAGCATCCTCGTCGGAGAGTAATTCCAGATTTCCATGATAAACATTCATCCAGCCACCCCGCGCCAGTTCCAGCAACAGCATACCCTTCCAGGCATGGCCCGCCCTGTAATAACAGGTGCCCGTCTTCCCAATCATAAAAGCACAATTGTCGATCCGCCGCAAAGGAAGACCATTGAACTCAAATTGGCGAGCCATATGATCAGAGTAATTGTCCTGGCTGCGCCAAATGTTCATCATCGGCACATCTGAAAAACGCGGGTCGCCACAATAAAGGGTATCAAAGGTTTCCAGCCAGCGGGGATCCACCGTCCTGCGAAAAGGTGTGTATGTATTTTCCATATCACCCCCAAATCCGTTGTAGCCGGTGATCAACACATCCGGATGGCGGATCCTGAACTGCTGCAACATATGCATAAAAGCCGTCTTATTTTTCTCTTTTATTTCTTCCGGGGAGAACTTGTCTTTCGAAGCCTTTGTCACCGCCTCGAAATAGGCAAAATCAAATTTGAAAAGCCGGACGCCCTTGTCATACCATAACTGCAGGGTTTCCGCCAGGTGAGCCAGATAACCTCCTTCGAAGAGAGAAAGTATGTTCGGGTCGGTGCCAACGGAATCCAGCCATTCGCTGACAGGCTCCAGGAACCTGCCGTCATGGGTGGCGATCAGGTTGGTGGAAAACCACATACCGGGTATGATCTTATTATCCAGACAAGCCTTCAGCCACCCATCCGGGCCATTGGGCCAATGTTCGCGATGCCAGACTCGATAACCTCCATGCTTGTCAAACCAGAAAGCGTCCATCACATAATAATCTATCTGTACCCCTTGCCGGCGCAGCCTGAGTATCTCTTGTAATTCCCCCATCGCCAGAGCTTCTGTTTGCACAACCTTATCCGATAGTTCGTCATAGGCAGACCAGTTGTTGTATACAAAGACGGGCCGACCCGGTCCCGCCGGTCTACCTGATCGTCCATCCGACATCGCCACCGTCCCCAATCGCCCAACGAACGCCCATCCCGCTGCTTGTTGTAGAAAGGTTCTTCTCTTCATAAAAATATCAATTAATGAAAGGAACTATCCGGCAACACACCCGTCCAATGGTTTTGTCCAAACACATCATCCGCGCCCGTCATCCCTGTGATAAGGCTATCCGAGGCGATAAAAACATTGTGATGAAATTGGAAGCCGCGGTGCTCGCTTTCCGAAGCATAGTGAATCACCGCACCGTTTGTATTATAGACGACATTGTTATAAAAGCTGCCGTTGCGCAGCTGTCGGGGATCGCGTGAGCTGTTCCAGATAAAGACCCCGGCCCTGGCCGCGGAGACAAGCCCATCGTTGGTGCTGCTGCAATCGTGGATGCTGTTGTCGTGCCAGGGAGAAGCGCCTGCATACTGAAAAAGTCCAAAACCGCTGCCCTCATTCTCATAAGAGACACAATGTTCGATGACAGAATGAGCAACACCGCCATCCAGGTCGAAGCCGCCGCCATCATCGGCCCCTTTGGCCGTCTTGTTACGGAAAGAGATACAATGCCGGATGATCACGCTGTCTGCTTCAAAAGCCCAGATCCCCACAGGACCGTTGCCCACGCGGGGCATATCCCAGCCATTCTCCGTGGCGATACATCCCTCGATGAGCACGTTACGGCAATAACCCACGACGATACCATTGCCGCTGTGATTGGACAGATTGGTCGGGTCGCCGGGATTGTTCTCCGCCCTGCAGTCCCGGATGAGAATATGATGACAATCTCTTTTACCATAAGGCCCGTCGGCGGATATGCCTGCAAAACCATTGTCCCGGGCCAGGATGCGGGTAAGCCGTATCTGCACACTCTGATAGACATACGCGCCTGATTTCTGAAAACCGCTGACGATAAGACTATCTGCCGTGATATCCCGGCAGGTGTTGATGACCAGACCGCTCTCGGTACTCCCCTCTTTCCGTCCCGCGCCACGGAGCTCCAGGTTGGACAGGACGATATGAGCCGCCTTGTAAAGCGCTATGGCAGCGCCGTTGCCGCCATCGATGACGGCCTTACCCTGTCCATAAGATGTGATGACAATGGGATGCCCCGGAACACCCATAGCACCGTCCTGCAACCGTAGTTCACCACGAAACACCTGCCCCGAACGGAAAAACAATGTATCCCCGGCTCCAAGAGTCAGGCTGTTCAGCCGCTGAATACTCCTGAAAGGATGGGTCTTGTCCCCACCACCGGCATCATCGCCCGAAGGATCGAAATACCAGTTATGCGGGGTCCGGGCAGACACAGTAGACACGGCGATCAGCAAAGACCAGATCAAAGTATTCATCCGATATAGTGTGCGTTTTCAATAACCAGGGTTCTGTTTCAATTTTGGATCCAGGAAAATTTCCTGCTGGGGAATAGGGAAATATTCATGCTTGCCTTTTACAAAAGCAGCGCCTGACTGCACACTCCCCACACCCCGGGTCTGTTCCTTCTGCAGATAGGCATTCAGGTAAGTGTCCGCAATCCCCCACCGTACCAGGTCAAAAAAGCGTTGCCCTTCTTGTGCCAGTTCCAGCCTTCTTTCAAAACGGACGGCATCACGGGCAAAGTTCTTGTCCTTCCAGGTATTGTTGTATTGCCCCATACTATAACTGGCAGAGGGTGAGCCGGTGGAATGATCGATGGCCGGCTGGCAGCCTGTCATCGCCCTTTGACGGATCCGGTTTACATAGCCCCTCGCCTGCTCCAAACTGCCCGCTTCCACTTCGCATTCCGCTGCCCACAGTAGTACGTCTGCAAATCGGATGATGTTGTAATTTACAGCGCTGTTGCCCTCATAGTCGTATCCGATGTAAACGTTATAACCCTGGTCCTGCTCACTCTTGAGATACATATTCTTAACGTTCAGATAAGGTCCCCCGAAATTTTGGTCATAGACCCAGTTATGCCCCGGATTGACACCCCAATCCAGGTAAGGAACGCCTCGCCTGCTCACCGTCCAATCCAATCTTGGATCCACTGTACCCTGGTAGGGAACAAAAGGGTCCGCGGAAGCAATACCCATATCATTTTTGATGTTGGTGACGTTCGAAGTGTCATTACCCGAGGCGTCCATCATCGGCAATCCATTGGCATCCGTCTTGAAGGCATTCACCAGGTTGAAGCTAGGTTGTTTCCAATAACCATAGTATACGTCCGATCCCTGGTAGAATAATGGCGAGACACCCGTTTCCCCCACGTTGGCATTGATAGGTATGCTGGCCTGGTCCACTGAGAACTGTATCTGGAATACGGACTCCTGGTTATTCTCGTGGGTAACACTAAAATTATCGTGATAACAGGGCGCCAGGTCATATTTCACCCCTTTTGCATTCTTCCCGCTGGAAATGATGGTATTCAACAAGGCAAGCGCATCGGAGTATTTCTTTTCAAACAGATAGCACTTGGCCAAGTAACAGGCTGCTGCCCATTTGTTGGCCTGCCCGGCAAGGGGCTGTGTCTCAGGTAGGTTGTTATATGCAAATGTAAAGTCCGCCTCGATGGCCGGCCATATATCCGTTTCATTGGACAGCGTGGTAAAGCTGATGACGTTCTCATCAACATACGGCACATTATTCCACATTTTTTTGGCGTCGAAATGAAAATGCCCCCGTAAAAATCGGGCTTCGGCAATGACCTCCGTTTTTTGCGCATCCGTCATATCCTTTGCCTGCCCGCAGATCCGGATGACGGAGTTGGCGCGGGCCACGCCGTCATAATCCGAGATCCATTTGTCGTCGATGAAGCCGGTGGTTGACAACACCTGGAAATTTTGTATCTGCTGCGCATCGGGTACGCCGTGGGGAAGACCATTGCCACCTGTGCCGCCTACATAGGTATCCCCCGAAGTGATATCACCATATATCCAGTTGGTGCCGGCTGTACCCCACCAGGTACTTTTGGTGTCCATTCCCGTCAGGTCGTGATAGGCGCCTACCAGCAATTGCTGAACGCCGTTGCGGTTGTTCAGGGTATCGCTGCCGGTGGAAGGACCCTGCACAGGCACATTGAGAAAACTCTTGCTACAGGATAGCAGCAAAATTGGCAGGCTATAGAAAAGAAATAATATTTTTTTCATTTGATTACAAATTGAGGTTTACGCCAAAAAGATACTTCTGTGCAATCGGGTAAGCTGTCCCGTAGTCGATCCCCAGTCCGCTGGGATTACCATCGTTGACCTCAGGATCCATACCGCTGTAATGGGTGATGGTAAGCAGGTTATAGGCTTGCAGGTACACCCTGAGCCGGCTGACGCCCTTGAGTTTTGGAAGCGTATACCCCAGTTGTAGCATTTTAACCCGCAGATAGGAGCCACCTTCTATAAAAAAGCTGGAAGGGGAAAGATCGTTGACCCCCGACCCTTGGGAAAAGATAGGGAGTTGGGCCTTGCGATTGGACGGTGTCCAGGTGTCCAGCGCCTCTACCGTCATTCCACCCTGGCCCGCGATCAGGCCATTGGGCATCTGGGTCATGATCCTGCCGTAATTGAAGATCTTATTCCCATAAACGCCCTGTACAAAAATCCCCAGGTCGAAATTCTTATAGTAAAGGTTAAGGTTATAGCCATAGGTAAATTTAGGATGAGGGCTTCCCAAAAAAGTCCTGTCGGAATCCGAGGTAATGGTCTTGTCATTGTTCAGGTCCTTGTATTTGACATGCCCCAGCGCATTGCCGGGCGTAATGCCAAAGATATTTTCCGTGGCATGGGCCGCCACATCCTGCGCATCCTGGAAAAGGCCTTCATAAACATAGCCGTAAAAAGAAGAGATGGGGTGGCCGACAATGCTGCGGGTCAGGGCAGTGCCGCCGCCAGAGCCTACGTAACCACCATCGAGATGCGAGTTGACGCCGCCATCGATATAATTCACTCTGTTGCGATAGGTGGAAAAGTTCAGGTTCATCTCATAACGCAGCTGACCGGCATGCCCGTTGTAGCCCAGTTCCAGTTCGACGCCCTTGTTGCTGAAGTTCATGATATTCTGGATAGCAGAGGCCGCCGAGCCTTGTGTACCCGAAGTAGTGGGCGCATAAAGGAGCCCCTTGGTAACTTTGTTAAACCAATTGAAACTGGCAGTAAGACTATTGTTGAAGAGCGCAGCGTCGACACCTATATTGGTGGTGTTATTGGCCTCCCAATGCGAGACGGGGTTTCCATATCCGGCAAGATAATACCCGCTGAGAGAAGAAGTATTGGTACCGCCCAGGTCATACGCGCCAAAAGGGCCGGATGTATAGGTGTCCCTGTACCGGCCCGATGGAATGGCGTCGTTGCCCGCCTGTCCATAAGAAGCTCGTAATTTCAGATCGGAGATCCATCTCACATTGTCCATAAAAGATTCCCTGGATAGCCGCCAGCCAACACTCGCTGCCCAGAAATTGCCGTATTGGCTTGTGATCCCGAATTTGGAGGAGCCGTCCCTGCGACCGGTGCCCGTGACATAATATTTGTCCATGAACGAATAGGTCGCGTTACCAAACAGGGATACGCCGGTATATTTATCGCCGGAGCCATCTACGGAAGGAACATATTGAGCCGTGTCCGTACCCGTATTACCGCTGCCGAGATAATTGGTATTAGGAGAAGGGTTGCCAATGTTCCCCGTTAATCCGGATGAATATCGATATACGAACTTATGCGCCTCATAGCCCACAAAAGCAGAGAGACGATGATCATGGGCGATGGTGCCCGACCAGGAGATCTTATTCAGCCAGCGCCAGTCCGTGGAGTAGCCAGAGCCCTCCCTGAACTGGTTGGTTGTGCTGGCCAGGGGCTCCTGGTAGAGGGCGGCCACAAAGTAATGATACTCGTTCGGGACGAACTGAAAGCCTATCTGGTTGGTGTACACAAAACCCTTCACCGGCCCGGCCTCCAGAAAGGCGGAGCCGATAATGGCCTGAGTATAGGATTTGGCCTCCTTGCTATTGGTCCGGCTGATCAGTGGGTTGCCCCCGCCAAGGACCGTAGTACCCTTGGTGCCTGCCAGGTTGCCGGCGATGTCATGGGTCGGCAGCAAGGGGGACAATGCGAAAATGGCGCCGATATCATTGTTAAAGGTATTGCCTGTACGTTTCTCCCCGCCGTTGGCATCCGTGAATGCTAGCTCTATGTTCTCCCCTATCCTAAGCCAGGGCTGTACCTTGAACAGAGTGTTTACCCTCAGCGAATAGCGTTTGAAATAAGAGTTTAGCTCCGTCCCCTGGTCGTTGAGATAACCAAACGTCAGCGCATAATTACTTTTATCCGTTGCGCCGCTGAGAGAAAGCTGATGGTTCTGTGTAAAGGCCGGTTTGAACAGTTCCTTGAACCAGTTGGTACCGGCTTTATTTGCTTTTAAGATCCGGTAAGTCTTATAGTCATACAGTGACGGGTCGGCCAGCGGACTGCCCGTAGCGACCCCAATATTGGACGAGCCCCCTTCGATGATATAATCCGGCAGGACAGGCGCATTGCCGCTGCCATAAAAAGAAGCAGGTTTTGGCGTCTGCGACGGCGTGGAGTTCAGATAAGAGTTGTACAGCGCATCGGCCTGTTGCTGGGGGGTAATAAACTTCGGCAGTTTTTTAGGCACTTCATATCCTACATAAGCATTGTAATCCAGTTTGGGAGCCCCCATTTTGCCCGTTTTGGTAGTAATGACGATGACGCCATTGCTGCCTTCCGATCCATACAGACCTGTAAGGGATGGGTCTTTCAGGATGGTAATGCTCTCAATATTCCCGGGATTGAGGAGATTGGAGATGTCCTGACTGCCCAGTACCGTACTGTTGCCCATCCTGATCTGTACCCCGTCGATGACATACAGCGGGTCATTGTTGCCGATGGTGCCCACACCGCGGATCCTCACCACCTGTGAGCTTCCGGGGCCGCCTTGCTCGTCTACGCTGACGCCGGCCACCCTGCCCTGCAGGATCCCGGTCACATCCGTGACAGGAGATTGAGCGACCACCTCGGCGGATATTGTGGAGGCAGCCCCCGTCACATCTCTTTTGGACTGTCTGGAATACCCCGTCACCACTACCTCATTCAACGCATCTCCCCCCGGCTTTAGCTGGAAGTTCAGCTCCAGCACCTGCCCATCGCTAACAGTGATATCCCGCAGGATAGTTTGATACCCGATGGCCGATACCTGTAGCTTATATCTACCAGGCTTGACACCGCCAATGGAGAACTCACCCGTCAGACCGGCAGAAGTGCCTTTATCGGCGCCGGTCAACAGAACAGAAGCACCCACCATCGGCTCGTTCTTTTCATTGGTGATCTTACCTTTTACACCCCCATCGGCCGGCAGCCCGGCCGTTCCGGAAATATCATCCGCCAGATCACCCGCGACATCACCCGTACGATAAATGATGATCTTATTATTCACCTGTCTGTATTGCAGCCGGGTTCCGATCAACAACAGCTCCAACGCCTTCTCCACCGTATAATTCCCACGGGACAGGCTTACGCTCCTATAATTATCCACCTGCCCGCGGTTGTAGGCAAATCGGTAGTGCGTCTGTTTCTCGATCATCGAAAAGGCAGCCCGCAGCGGCTCGTTCTTCAGCTCCAGGGATACCCGCACATCCCTGAGCTCCTGGCCTTTTCCGGCATTTGCCATCAGCAGTTGCAGACTGGTGCAGCCGATGGCGACAAGCAAGCAAGTTAGCTTCATAATCCAACCTTTGTAATGAGTAGGACAGCCGGTAGGGAAAAGACATACAATTCCCCGCCGTGGAAATAAAAATTCCATAGTTTTGGCAAGTTTTAGATAGTTACACCAAATTGTTTAAAACACACACGCATCCCGGCTCCACCCGGGATGTTTTTTATGTAAGACTAATTACATCCTTTCCCGTCAATGACGATGACATTCTCCTTAGCCAGCCAGGTCGACTGGGAGATACCGCAGACAACCGTCATGATCTCCTCCAGACCGTCGTCCTCATAAAAAGAGGCCGTCACCCTGCAATTCTCCAACGCCGGATTGGCAAAGCGGACCGTCCGGCCAAAACGTTGTTCTATCTGCCGTCCGATCTCACTCAACGTGATATCGTCAAAACGGATCTCCTGTGGCCGCCATGCGGCGACAGCATCTACATCAACCTTCCCGAACTTGTATTGGTCCTTATCAACCTCAAAACGCAACTGCTGCGCATCCGTCAGTAATCCCATATTTGTCTTTTCATCCATCACCTGCACCTTGCCATGCTCCACCGTGATCTCGATGGCTTTGTCGGATGGATACGCCTTGATATTAAAAGATGTCCCCAATACACGGGTCGTCACCTTCCCCGTATGCACCAGGAAAGGTTTGCCGGGAACATGCACGATGTCAAAAAAGGCTTCCCCGGTGAGATAGACTTCCCGTATAGCGCTGGTAAAGCCGGGAATATAGTCCAGGCGGCTGTTCCTGTTGAGAATGACGGTGCTGCCGTCCGGCAGATGGAGGACACGGCGCTTTTGTAATTCGGACACCGGTGTCAGTTTATCCTTCGGGGCTGTTTGCACAGCTGCTACAGGTTCTTTCCTCTGTCCGGCATGTCCGGAGAACAACCACCATATAGCAGGGATCATCAAGGCCAGGATCATTATGGCAGCCACGGCATACAGCAGACGGGGAGAACGTCCTGGCCGGCGGCTCAACGTGTAGAGATCATCCTCGCTGCGGCTGACCCGGCTATACATCGTATCCCAGTCGATGGGGTACTCAGTGGCGTGTCCGCGAAAATCTTCCCAAAGCTCCTGCATGGGGCCGGAAAGCGCCGCCTCAGCGTCAGCCTGTTGCAGCAGTTCGATCAATTCCGTTACCTCGGCAGCCGTACAACGACGTTGCTGGTAGAGGGAAAAAAGTTCCTGCAGTCGTAAAGTATCATTCATGATGACGGGAGTCTATACAAGCCTGACACATGGGACGACTATAAGGACTAATCCGGAAGAAAAAAAAATTTCGGGCTTCCCTAACAAGTCAAAAAGACCGCCAGCAGCGTCAGCGTAGACCCATGCCGACCCAGATAATGACGGATAAAGCGGAGGGCTTCCACCATATGGTTCCGGACGGTATTACGGGATAGCCGGAGATGATCCGCTATCTGTTCATAATTAAGCCCTTTGTCCCGGCTGAGCTGATAGACCAGGCGGCGCTGAGGGGACAGCAGCATAAGCGCGTCGCTGATAAGACGTTCATATTCGCCTGTCAGCGTGCGTTCCTCCACATTATTATTTTCAGTTGTGGCGAGCGATTGTAATTCCCTGAGCAATCGTTCATCATATGCAGCCTTTCGGAGATGATTGAGGGTCTTATGACGGGCAATGGTGAAGATATAGGCATCCAGATTATCCACCTGGTGAAGGATGTCGCGGCAGAGCCATAATTTGATAAATATTTCCTGGGTGATCTCTTCGGCTGCATAGGGAGAATGGGCAATGGCTAGTACATAGCCATACAGCCTGTTCTTATAGCTGTCAAAAAGACGCTTAAAGGCATCGTCACTATAAGAACCTCGGATGGCAGCAATCATAACCAGGCATATTACAGAGGTAAATGTAATAAATTCTATTTAGACCCCGCGCATCCATTTCTGCGCTATCTTCATAGCGGTTTCGACCATACAGGGTTCCCAGGCTTCTATTTTCCAGTCTGAAGATACGAGGGAACTGTTGTTCAATCTATGGATCACTTCCTCATAAGAAACGGCAGTTTCCAGGATCCGGGAGAGTTCCAGCTGTTGCCGGTGTAAAGTTTCATCCTCCGCCTTTATCTCTGTAAGCAGGACCGATCCCGGCAGGAATGTGTCCACGGTACCGGGATCAAGTGTCTTGCTCTTTTCCCGTACGATGCTTTGCATTTTCAGGAAATCGTCATAAAAAGTTTTCCTGGCGGCTGCTGTCTGCAATCCTACGCCCAGCTGTTCCAACACGACATATTTAAGGTGTGGACAACGCTCAATAGCATTTTCCAGCAAACGGAAAACTTCTTGTGGTACGGCATTATCATGCGTATCTCTTCTCACTGTCCTGTCAGGATTGGCCTTTGAATTATCCCAGCTACCTCCTGAAATATGAATTTCCCTGACACGATGCAAAGGGTACAGATCGATAAGATCCTCGAATGCGATCCCAAAATTATGCAACTGACAATAAAGGTTGTGGAGGTCAAGGATGATAAACCCGTTCACCGGCTCCAGCAACTGCTCCAGGAACACACCATGCCTCTTTACCTCTTCTGCGGAAGTGGAAAAGGCAAGGTTCTCCAGACCTACCGGGCACCTGCATGCGTCATAGATCCTTTTTAGCCTGTCCCTGCCAATCCTTAACGTCGTAGGTGTATAGGGTACCCCTAGGGGAGCTCCATGATGAAAGTCCTTTCCCGTCATGAATCCAAAATGCTCGGTGATATGATCAAAACGGTAATCCTGACATACCCTCCGTAACTGATGCAGCCATTCTTCCTGGCCAGCCAGCCATCTGCCCGAAAAGAGGGAAAAGAAGATACCATGACCGATCAACCTGTGTTCATTGGCAAAGGCGGTTAATAAGTCCCTGAACCAGTCTGGGATCTCCTCTTCCCTGTACAATGCATCAAAAGACCATTCCAAAGCATCGATCCTCGATCCTTCCAGCAACGGGATACAGGCAGTCAGTATGTCTACATCCAGATTGCAGGCTACAGAGGATAATATGCCTGGTTTAACCCATTCCACAGGCAGGACAGGGGAATGGTACGGAGGTCTTTTCCTTACTCTTCTTTTCAATTTCCTGTTTGATCTTTTCAAAGAAAGACTTATCCGTCTCCTTTTTACAGGAAGAAACAGCATGCACCGTAATGCCGGCCATAACGGCACTGAGCAGTGTTTTTGAGATCTTCATACTTGGTGGTTTTAGGACGGGTTTACCCAATAAATGACACTACTCTGACAAGCGGAAGAGTGGAAACGTGGCACGCCTCTATAAATTCTTCGGGTACCACTCCCTTAGCCGTACGTCGATCCCCTTATTGCCGGCATCCACCAGTTTTTTAAACTGTTGTACGTCCTGTCCCCTGTAATGATATGGATAAACAACCTTGGGTTTGAATGCCAGCACAGCATCCGCTGCCTCGTTCACATCCATCGTATAGGGGAGGTTCATACATACGAAAGCTACATCGATATTTTTCAGTGCCCGCATCTCGGGGATACCTTGCGTATCGCCGGAAAGATAGATATTCTTTCCTCCTATGCCCAGTACATACCCGTTCCCCCTCCCCTTCGTATGCATAGCAGTCGGGCTTTCCGGAAGATTGTACATAGGAATGGCCGAAATGCCGATACCCCTTTTGTCAGTATGCCCCCCATTCTTCAGCACGACCAGCCTGTTCTTATCAAAAGCCGTCAGTTTATCCGCCACCACCTGGGGCACCACCAGAATAGTATTGGCCGTCACAACAGCGGCCAGCGTGGCGGAATCAAAATGGTCCCCATGGATGTCGGTGATAAGGATCAGATCCGGGGCCGGTAATCCTTTGAATTTGGCAATTCCTCCTGAAGGGTCTGCATAAATGACCAGACCTTTTAAGGATAGCACAAGGCTGGCATGCATAACGGGTTGAATGGTCAGTGGCCCCATTCCGGTGGGAATGACATCCGGAGCGATCCGCTGGGCATAGCCGCTGTACATGACCAGGCTAAGGACGAAAGTAAAGATTCTGCTTCTCATGATAATTGATTTTTAAAAATTCAGCTAAGGCAACGGATAAAATTGCCCATCAGTTGCTTTACATCTTCACGGGTCCCTTCATCGATGATCCCGCCGGAGCCATCGACCTTTGTTTTGACGAACTGTATCAGCAATTGCAGTTGCTCTACGTCCTTTGCTTCGATGACCCGCAATGTCTCCAGCAATGATTGATGACCAAAGCGCCCGTCAGAAGATGCGGTGATCAGCACCGTAGGCTTATGATAAAAGTCCGAAGATGACACTGTCCAGTCGATGGCGTTTTTTAGGGAGCCGGGAACGCCATGAGCATATTCAGGGGTACAGATAATGACCCCGTCCGACTTGTTGATCTGTTCACGGAAATCGCGGACGATGCCGGGAACATTTTCCAGGTTACGATCAGGGTCGAAATGCGGCAGGTCGGCAATCGATCCGTAAATGGAGATCTCCAGATCGTCCGCTGTCATATGGGCAATAGCCGTCAGGAGACTATGGTTCGCAGCGTTCTTCCGGGTGCTGCCGGATAAGGCGAATATCTTCTTTTTTTCCCGTATCATCAGGCAATTTACACCAATCACCCCACATCATGCACCGGTCTTTTTCGGACAGGCCCGTATATTTGCAAGATGGACTATTTCAGGCATTTAACGCACCTGCTGAAAACCGAACAGGAGGAGGACAAACAAGCTTACCGGGAACTGACCGAACGCGCTTCCGTCACCGAACGCAGGGCCGCCGGGCTTTGCTGGTATCCTATTATCATAAAAGATACGGAGATGGGCCGCGGCGATTACCTGACCGTCGAGCTCGAACGCACTAATCACCAGGATGTGATCCATCAGTTCCGTTTTGGAGCTTCGGCGGCCTTGTTCTCACAACATGACCCTACTAATGACAGGATTGAAGGGACCATCAGTTTCCAGGGAGGAGACAGGATGAGACTTTCCCTGCGTGTCGACGAGCTGCCGGATTGGACCCGTGACGGGAAGTTGGGTATCGACCTGCTTTTTGACGATAATAGCTATACGGAAATGTTCAATGCCCTCCGGCTGGCTCCCGGAGTAGATGAAAAGACGGATAAGGGACGGCTGATCAGGATACTCACAGGCGAAAAGCCGCCCACCTTTCACAAGACAGGTATCGCTGCGCTGCCCGATAACAGCCTCAACCCCTCCCAGCGGACGGCCGTGGAAAAGATACTTTCAGCGAACGAACTGGCCATCGTCCATGGCCCACCCGGCACCGGCAAGACTACCACCCTGGTGCAGGCCATCAAAGCCCTCATCGAAAAAGAAGGGGGCCCTATCCTGGTGACCGCTCCAAGCAATACTGCCGTGGACCTGCTGAGTGAAAAATTATCCGACGTTGGGCTGAACGTACTCCGTGTAGGCAATCCCGCACGGGTGTCGGAAAGATTGACGTCCCTTACCCTTGATAGCAGGATGGCGGAACACGCCACAACAAAGGAGATCAAAAGGCTTAAGAAACAGGCCTCCGCCTTTAAGGACATGGCTCATAAGTATAAAAGGAATTTTGGTCAGGCCGAGCGGGAGCAGCGAAAGGCGCTCTTTCAGGAAGCCCGCAATATTATGAAAGAGGTTGAAAGGATGGAACAGTACATCCTGGATGACCTGCTGGCCAAAGCCCAGGTCATCGCAGCCACGCTGGTGGGTGCAGCCCATTACACTGTACGGGACCTCTCCTTTCGTACGGCCGTCATAGACGAAGCGGGACAGGCGCTGGAGCCCGCCTGCTGGATCCCCATCCTCAAGGTCCAAAAGCTTGTGCTGGCCGGAGATCACTGTCAACTGCCCCCTACCGTCAAATCAGCCGAGGCGGCCCGTGATGGACTCGGCACCACTCTCCTGGAAAAATGCGTAGCCCTGTATCCCGAGGCGGTAGTGCTGCTGGAAGAACAGTATCGCATGCATGAAATGATCATGGGTTATTCCGCTGCCGTATTTTATGAGCGGCGTTTAAAAGCGCACGCCTCCGTCGCAGGCCACAAACTATTCCCCGCCGACAGACCCTTTATGTTTGTGGATACGGCGGGATGCGGATTTGATGAAAAGACAGAAGACATCAGCACCAGCAACCCCGAAGAGGCGGCCTTTCTTTTTAAACATCTGACACAGTTCACCGCCGGGCTGCAGGCGGAAAACCCTTCCGGCGATCTGCCCCGGGTTGCTGTTATATCCCCCTACCGCGGGCAGATCGAACTGCTGAAAGAACAGCTGCAACATTCTCCGCTGGCAAAAATATATGGGGACAGGATCACTGTAAACACCATCGACAGCTTCCAGGGACAGGAGCGGGATGTCGTCTACATCAGCATGACCCGGAGTAATCCCGATAGCAGGATCGGGTTCCTTTCCGACATCCGCCGGATGAATGTGGCCATGACAAGGGCGCGAAAAAAGCTCGTTATCATCGGGGATAGCGCTACATTATCACAGGCGCCTTTTTACGAAGGGCTTATCCGGTATGCCGAAGAGCAGGAAGCCTGGCAAAGCGCCTGGGAACTGGCAGATGGATAGTCAGGGATTTTTATTATTTTGGCCGGGAAATTATGATACCCCGCCTACTGCTCCTAAGCCTTTTTCTTTGCATTTTCTGTTCAACCAGGGCGCAATATGCCGACCTTGGGTCCGGCACGTTAAAAAACCAGATCTGGTGGCTGGACTGGTCAGGTTTTACCATCACAGGAGGCGCTTCCCGGACCATCCAGACCAATAACGGACTCACTATCAAAGTTACTTTTTCCAATGTCACCTCGAATTTTTTGCAGCCGTCCGTGATGAACACCTGGCCCGGAGCAATGTTACATATGCTCTACGATTTTTCAGATGCCGGCATTCACCCTGCGTTGTATGACGCCGTCGCCGGCAATATTTCAGCCGGCAGCCATTTTAAATTGACGGTGGGTGTGAGCAGGAATAACAGCCCCATCAACTTCACGCTGGTGACAGCAGATGCGGAAGGCAGCAATTCGGGTGAAACCACCACGCTGCAGACCAACGGAAACGCATGGTCGACCATCGAGCTTATCCGTAACTCCGGTCAAACCATCGACCCCGTGACGGGCTGTGGTACGCAGACCGCAGCCATCCATGACACCCATGAAGACCCTAACAATCCTTCTGCGATAGGTCAGAACCCGATCATTGCCACCCGTAATACAGGTACCGGGCCGCTGACCCTGGATATCACCCTCGATCACGCTTCGACCACCGGAGGTATGGGTGTGGCCTTCGGTATATTGGAATCCGTAGACAGAGGCGACCTGCCCGCCACTTATGGCACAGCAGAGCACGGGCTGCAGTATAGTTCGACCAACCCCTGCAACTACCTGCCGCCCTTACCGCAAACCATGCAGGTTACCAACCTGAAAATAGGGATGGTCCCTCCTGACGCTGATCCGGTGCAAACCGCCGATGACAATGCTGTGGGGGTGGATGAAGACGGCATCAGTAGTTTCCCGGTATACAATAACAATGGCTCTTATACGCTGACTGTTCCTGTCGGCAACACCACCGGCGTCGATGCCTACCTGACAGGATGGTTTGATTTCAACCGCAACGGAAGATTTGATCCGGGGGAGTCCGTGACGGCGACCGTCCCCAATAACGCAGCTTCCGCCACCCTGACCTGGACAGGACTGCCCCAATGGCTTCCGACAGGCACTGCCGCCGGCTACGGATTCCGGCTCAGACTATCCTCCGATCAACTGCAGACCCAGTCTGCAACAGGCTATGCCCAGGACGGCGAAGTAGAAGATTATCTTGTGCCATCCGCCGTTCTTTGTAGTATAGCAGTGACGGCCAAGCCGGATACCTCCGTATGTCCGGCTAGTCCCATACCCTTGTCCGCCAGCGGGATCAACGTCACGCAATACAACTGGTCCGGCGGAGCGGACATTTCAAATCCGTCCCTTCCCAACCCGTCAGCCGCTCCACTGGCCCCGACCTCTTATACGGTGATCGCGTCAAACCCGCAAGGGTGCCAGGCCAGCGCTACCATTCATGCCGATATATTGCCTGTCCCGGACATTGCAAAAAGTAATGACACGACGATCTGCGAGGGTCGGACGGTCCCCTTGTCAGCCTCCGGGGGGGTGCACAACATCTGGACCTCTTCGGATGGGCTTTTGCAAACCACTGGAACGACGATCACGGTAGCCCCTGCCCGATCCACAACCTACTACGTTCAGGTGACGAATAACAACGGTTGCTCAAAAGAAGACTCCATAGCCGTCCGGATCCACTTTCTTTCAAGCTTTGATCTTACACCATCGGCGCCCGCCGTCTGTAAGAACGACTCCATTCTGTTAGTGGCCTCAGGGGGCGATCTGTATGCATGGTCCCTGGACATAAGAGCTATACCTGGCGATGCCCCTGCATTGCTTGTATGGCCGGACGCAAATCAGAAATACTACGTAAAGATCACCGACACCATCTGCCAGGTGACAAAAACACTAAATACGACTGTTACCGTGCGACCGCTGCCGCTGACCAGCGTTACAAAATCCAACGACATCGATTGTACGCTGGGACAAGCGACATTACATGCCAGCGGAGGCCGCCGGTACCTATGGGACGTAGATCCAAATATTTCCGACCTGCGGTCCCCCGACCCTGTGGTGCAGCCGCTGACACCTACCCTCTATCGCGTGACGGTCACCGGAGCCAACGGCTGCTCATCGAGGGATTCCATCACCGTCGGCACGGATTATACCGCTGAGTTGAGCAAATACCCGGTGCCATCCGCGTTTACACCCAACAACGATGGTCACAACGATTGCTTTGGGTTGAAATATTGGGGAAGGATTACCGTCCTGCAGATGGAGGTCTTTGATCGTTGGGGCCAGCGGGTATTCTTTACAAATAAAATAGATGGTTGCTGGGACGGCAATTATAAAGGAATACCTCAGCCGGCTGGCGCCTATGTTTACCAGGTCAGGGCAGTGACTCCTTGTGGAACAGCCTATAGAAAAGGTACCATTTTCCTTATCCGGTAGACAGCTAATAAAGGATAAGATAATAGATCCAGGCGATAAAAAAGGCTTGCAGGGGCACCCTGAACCAAAGATACGCAGACCCCTTTCCATCAAGAGTCCCTTTTTCATAATTAACACGGCGGAGCGCCGCATAGATATTGGCCGGCAACATAAGCATAAACAACAGGATCAGCAGTAGTGCCGCTATCCCATACCAGTGGTTGAGCAATAATCCGACCCCGCAGCCTATTTCCGCAACACCCGTAAAATATACCATCCCTTTTTTAAAGGGCACAAAGTCAGGCATCATCATCTCCATTCCTTTGGTAAAAACAAAATGGGCTATTGCCGTGAAAAACAACATCGCCGCCATGGCGATCCTGGCGGCCAGGCGATAGTCCCACCAGCCATTCAACCATCGAAGGATAAGAATGGTCACGATAAAAGTGCCCAATAATACAAACAGGGGTTTCATCCAATAATATTTCAGACGAAATTAATGTCTTTTCTGCTGTCAATATCAGCACTTCTATTGTCGGTATCGCCCCCCATTGAGTCATTTTATCATTAATTCCCTAGATTTGCGACATGCCAAAACTACTATCAGCCACCATCTTTTTTTTCATCCTCACCGGCGTCCGGGGTCAGAACGCCGACAGTTCCGTCGGACAAAGCAACATTGCGTCAAAACCTTACACCCTCAAAAAATGGGTGGATTTTCCATTGACCACAGCCATTGCCGGCTTCACGATATATAATTTCTCCCAGATTGGCAAACGGGAAGGCACCAGCGCGGAAAAGATCGCAGGTCTGAAAAAGGAAGACGTCGATGGCTTCGATCGTTGGGCAATACTTCCCTATAACAAGAGCGTAGACAAAGCCAGCTATATTCCTTTTTATGCAGCGGTACCCTACCCTGTTGTCTTTTTTGCCCTGGATAAAAAAATGCGAAAAGACTATCTTGAACTCAGCTTCCTTTATTTACAGGCCATGACCATCACAGGTGTGCTGTATACCTCCGGTGTCCATTATTTTCCCCGGCTGCGCCCCCTGGTATACGATGCGGGAAGTCCCATGGACGTAAGACAGATCAGTAATTCCCGGAATTCATTTTTCGCGGGTCATGTGGCGCTCGTCGCCACCTCCACCTTCTTTATGGCCCGGGTTTTTGCGGACTATCATCCCGAATCCAAATTGAAATGGGTATTGTACGGGGCGGCCGCTGTCTCGACGGCTGCCACGGGTTATATGCGGCACAAGGCGGGAGAACATTTTCCCTCGGACATCCTCGTGGGGACGGCTGTCGGCACACTCTCCGGTCTGCTTGTACCCAAACTACATAAGAGCAAACTGATAAAGAACAGGAAGATCAGCCTTATTCCGTATACAGGCCCGGCTTCGGGATTGGCCTTATTCTACAAACTATAGCAGCTATCGCCCCTCCTTGCGCAGGAATATATCCCCGCTGATGGTTTCCAGGCTGATGGGCTTGCCCCCTCCATTTACCATGTCCGAGATCTTTGTGCCAACCACCCTCGTATTCCGGCTGGCATTCACCGCCAGGTCCGTATAGACAGTACCTGTAATGGTATTTAGTTTCAGGTCGGCTTTACGCTGCGGGTCGACAGCCAGATCGATAAAACCGCTGATACTCTTGGCTCGTACGGCAGCCGTTTTGCCCGTGATGGTGATATTCGCATTGATGGATTCCACGGAGAAGTTCACATTCTCGGGGATATAGACGTCGCAGTAAATCTGCGATTGCATACAGTAGCAGTTGCACTTCTCATTCCAACCCTTGTTCGCCTTTTCATGATCCGCGATCCTGGCTAAGACGGCCACCGTATTACCGGAATCCCCAAAGGTCATATGGTAGAGATCATTATCCTTGTTATCATTGATGTCTATCGAGGCCTTTACATATACTTCATTCTTGTTCCAGGTAATAATACGGATACTGTCCGCTATCTGGATATTGAGGGTTATCAGGTCCTTTTGTGTGAAGTCGATATGTTTTTCGATGATCTTCTGCGCGCCGGCCTGGGGAATGAACAGGCGGCCCAGGAAGAGAGACAGTAGCAGCTTCTTCATAAAATTGTTTTTACTATTTCTTTCTCAGGTAAATATTGCCATTTATATTCGTCATCTTCAGATCGACGCCACCGCCGTTGAGCCGGGTATTGATAGCGCCGCCGCCCACGCGTTTCATCTGCTTGTCGTCCGTGAAAAGATCAAAGTCGGAATACATACCCCCCTGTATATTCCGCATTTCCAGGTTGACGGCGCTTTTGGCGGGCAGCGTTACGTCGATCTCACCGTTGATGGTGGCAATGGAAGATGGCTTGTCCTTGCTGATCTCGTTAAACACCACGTCGACGCCCCCATTGATCGTGGACAGCACCAGCGGACCCGTGGAGTTCTTTACAGAAATAGCGCTGCAGATATTGACTTCCACTTCATTCTTCATATTGGAAATACTCACGCCGTTATGGTATTCACAGCCGCTGGTGATCTTCAGGTATAGGTTATCGGGGACTTTGATCCGGTATTCCGCCCCCTTGTTAAAAGGCAGCAGACAGATAATGGTGATCTGGTTGCCTGTCCTTTCCATATTTAACCCGATTCCCGTATTATCCGGTCCGCCGCTATAAACAGGTTTTAACCCTTTTGCTCTCTCCGGTGTGGTCATATCCGGACCACCCGTGATGACAATGTCATTGCCGGCATACCCTTCGATGGGCAGTTCACCGGTGAAATCTTTCAGGATGAGTTTGGAGTCCCTGGAATTCCCTACAGTGGTCTTGTATTCCTGCGCCTGTAGCATTTGGGCGGTCAGTAGGGCAAAAAGGAGTCCTACGCAATAGTGCATTGCTTTGTGCATTGGTCGATTGTTTTTATGGTTGAATGGAATGTGCGGGAATTGGTCTTCACCAAAAAATAGCCCAATTCCCGCAAACCTCTAATATCTGAGAACTTCGTCGGAGCTGCTTCGCTACGCTCCTCCTCATTCGTAACCTTCGCTACGCTCGGTTACGGACGAACCGCTTCCAGCGGTTCCTTATGTGGTCTTACATGACACGAAGACCTTTTTCTGCGATATTTTTTACTTCCTTTGACGTTTTATCATTAGAAATTATCTCCTGCAATGGCCGGATAGCCTTGGGTTCTTTCATTTCCGTAAGCAGGCTGATCAGTACTATCTGGACAAGGGGTTCCGTCTGCCGGGACAAGGAGTTCACCATAGCATCCCGAACCCTGGGATTGTCGGCAAACTTCGTCAGGGAGTATAGACAGGCCAGACGGACATTGACATTCTTATCATGGTCCAACGTATTGATCAGAGCGTCTATGATCTTCTGGTTGGGCGCGGGCACGGTTTCCGCATAATTTACAGCCTCTATCCGCTCGCTGGCAGATGTTGATCCCAGCAAGGTAACAAGCCGGTTGGCGGCTGAGTCACCGGGATGGGCCACCGGAGGAAGGCCGGTCAGCTGAGCCGGCCCCTTGCCGGATGAAGACCAATAAACGCCGATGCCTATACCTACGGTAAGCAAAACGACGGCAGCAGCTATATTGCGCCAGACATACAGACGACGGGTGACGGGATAGACAGCCTTTTGCTCCCGCTCAGCCTCGCGCAACATCTCCCTGAATCCCTTCTCCAGACCATGACCGGGATAGGCCACTGGCGTGCCGGTCATCAGTTCCTCCATCCGGCGCAGCTCCATCTCCATGGCGGCGCATGCCGGGCAGCCTTCGATATGCCTCCGTACGTCTTCACGGACATCGGTCCCTACATTTTCAATCAGCCAGCTTTCTACTTCTTCACAAGTCATATACACCTTATTGTTGTTTAAAATACAGCTTTCTCAATTGGCGGATAGCCCTATGCATCCGGACTTTTACAGCAGCCACCGACAGATCATGCAGACGCGCGATCTCCTCGTATTTCAATCCCTGATAGCGGCTGAGGACAATGATCTCCCGCTCTCCGGGCTCCAGCAGACCCAGGGCACGGTCCAGCTTTTCAAATTCATCTTCTGCATACCCCTCATGCTGGCCAGCCGTCAGCTGCTGTGTCTCTTCGTCCTGCCGCAGCGGCCGGGGAGAAAGGCGCTGCTGTCTGCAGTGATCGAGGTGCATGTTCCGGGCAATCCTGTATATCCATGACCGGAAGTCTCCGGCAGATGCGTCAAAAGTATGCCGGTAGCGGATGACCCTGTAGAACAGGTTTTGTGTCAGGTCCTCGCTTACCACCGGGTCGAAGGTCAACCGCAGAAAAAAATTATATAATTTGACATGGTACCGTTGGAATAATACCGACAGTTCGGACAGATGCCCGTCCTTAACCCGATGCATTATTTTCTCGTCTGTTGATTCAGGCACCCGAAACAGCTGTTTAAGTAGATTACTCTGGAAATAGAAAATGGTTACAGCCCCCAACCAGCTTTTTTTGTACTTTTATTGGGTTAAAAATATGGCCTCCTCTACAGCCGAACAAAAAATTCATTATACCCTGCGTATTGCCATAGCCATGTGTTTTATCGGGCACGGGGCGTTCGGTATTATCACAAAAGAGATCTGGACACATTATTTTGCCGTTTTTGGCATCGGGCGGGAAATGGCTTATAAGCTCATGCCTCCTGTGGGCGTCGTGGACATCCTGCTGGGCATCACCATGTTGGTACGCCCCACAAGAGCCATTGCAGGCTGGCTGGTGTTCTGGGGGCTGGTGACGGCGGCACTACGCCCATTGTCAGGAGAACCCTTTGCGGAATTGATCGAGCGGGGAGGGAATTTCGGGGCTCCGATGGCCTTTGTATTGTTGACAGGCGGGAAATCCTGGTGGAAAAGGATACTGCCGGATGAAGGGAGCCATCTCCGGCAGGTAACGCTTTGTTTGAAAATAGCAGGTTTCCTGCTCCTGCTGGGTCATGGATGGTTGAACCTCATCGGGAAAAAGACGCTGATCGACCAATACGCCGGTCTGGGGTTTACAAGCCCGCATACGGTAGCCCTTTGGATAGGCATTTTTGAAGTGTTAGCGGCTTCCTCTCTGCTGATCCGACCGTTGAGGGGTTTGCTATTCTTCCTCATACTTTGGAAAATGGGGACCGAACTATTTTATCCCCATTATCCGCTATTCGAATGGGTGGAAAGAGGCGGAAGCTATGGGGTGTTGCTGTCGCTATGGTTCATTACAAAAAAAACTTCTACCCGGCAGGATTATATTTCTTTTGCAACATAATCCTCTATCTCCCGTAAAATACCTTTAGGAAGAAAGGAATCCATCCTGATCTCTCCAACGTATCCTCCCGCATCCGGTGCACGTTGTAAATGCTTCAGATAGTTCAATGCATTATTGCGGATGGTGCTATATAAAAAAGCCCTGTTGTTGATATCCCCGATAAGGTCGGCCTTTTTCAGCCAGAGAATAGACATTGCCTCCATGGTCAGTTGACGGGCAGAAACCTTATCATCCACCAGGCTGTGAGCAAATGAAAAAAAAGTAGGGTAGTATTGAAAAAAGAGAGCTCTGAATGCTTCGGGTGAGCCTTCCTGATCAGTCATGATGTATTGATTAAAATAGATCAATTTAATAAATGGTTATCCCAAATGCCGTCGGGCCCACCATCTATCTGACTGTTCGACCAAGGTAAGTAACGAGTGGAATAATACTGTTCGATCGCAGCTCCGATGGCCTCTGTCAGACCGGTGGATTCCTTTTCGATATCCGACCAGATATCCTTTTTGTTATACACCAGCGCCATAGGCTCATCATAGCTTTCGAGGAAATTTACGAGGAATACTACTACCGTACCTATGAGGATCGGTTTGACCGCCACCCAATTACACCGGCCATTGAAAAAATATTCTACTTCAAAGCTGCTGTCGAAAGGAAGGGCTTCCTGGATGGATGACGCGTACGGGATGTTCCTTAACCTGTTGAGTTTTAATCTAAAACCAGACATAGTAAAAATTTAAATGATTACAATGATAATGGTCTAACATTACTAGTATCCTCATGCCTCGTGGGTCTGGAGAAGCATCGGATATTGAAGGACGCAGGTTGATTGGCTTAATAACATCGGATTTGTAACGATCCGGGTAATAGTTAATAGATAAACAAACTTAGTGGTTGTACGACAACAGAGAGTAGAATTAATTCTACAGACCGTTGTTTTTTATTACTGAATTTAGCATAAATCACCTGTTTAAATATAAACACTTATCGGGAGGTTTTTCTTAAACACTATGCAACCACAAATACTATTGGCGGATGACCATAGCATGATCAGGAAAGGCCTGAAGCTGCTGCTGCAATTGCATTTCGGATTTACGGATGTGAACGAAGTAGTCAGCTGCAACGAGCTCATGAAAGAGCTGATCAAGAAGAAATATACCCACCTGGTCCTTGATATTATTTTGTCGGATGGCAGCACGCTGGAGATCCTGCCCAACATCCGGCGGGTCTACCCCGATCTGAGGATCATGGTATTTTCTATGCAGCCTGCGGAAGTATATGGCAAGGCGCTCAAGCAATATGGCATCGAACATTACCTTCCCAAAACGACTCCCGAAGAAGAAACGATCCGTCTTTTACAGCGATTTCTTCAAAATGAATTGCCCTTACGTGACCACGGGCCTGTAAAATATCCAAACAACCCTTTTTCAGCCCTGGCTCCCCGTGAGCTGGAGATCCTCCATTATGTTTTAAAAGGGTTTGGAACAAAAGAGATCGCCGAAACCCTGAATGTGAGGATGAACACCGTCAGTACGGTAAAAAACCGCATATTTGAAAAAACGCACACCAGCAACCTGAAAGAACTGATTGAGCTGGCCACATTATATAATGTAAATTATTAAGCTGTATATTGGGGCTGTATAAAGCCTTACTATGTCATTTCGCCATCTGCTGATCCTTTTCTTTTTGGGGAAATGTTTTATCGCTCCGGCCCAGGAAAGCTACCACCAGGAAAGCTACCGGGTAGAGCATTTTACCACTGATAACGGCCTGAATTCCAACGGCATCAAAGGAATACAGTGGGATGCGGCCACTGGTTTCCTCTGGATTGCTACGGAAGCCGGCGTTGCCCGGTACAACGGGACCAATTTCCTTACCTTCTCCAAGGCCAATATGCCCGAATTTACGTCAGATCGGATGTTATTCCTGTTTAAAAACCTGGGGGGAAGGATCTATACGGCTGATGAAGCCGGCAATATTTTCTTTGTCATGCAAAACCGCCTGCAATTCCTGGGGCAGGTGAAGATCGATGCCCGTCCCTCGACCTTCAAACTCATCGGTCTGGTGGCATCGGGAAAGATGTTTCGTCAGTCATCCGAACAGCCCGCACCGGGTTTTGGGTTCTATTTCCATAAGGAAACCCTGATGCCTGTCAGCGAAACCCGTATAATATTCTTTCGTAAGGACACGATATATGATTACAGGCAGGGAAGAAATGATCCTGTACCTGTCACCGTAGAGGAACATGGCTCCAAAGCATTCTACCTCGGGGGCCAGGTTTTTATATACCATCGCCGGAAAGGGTTCCTTCGCCTGGACAAAGAGCGATGGAGCCGCGAAAAGGTGCCCTGTATATTTGAGAAAGGTCACTCCCCCGGAAACGATGATTATCAATTATTCTGGGATAGCGGTATGCAATATCCCATCCTGATTGCCGGCCGTGAGGCCTGGCTGCTGTCCTATACGGACGGGCGGCTGACAGCCCGGTCCATCTGCGAGGCTGTGCCTACGGATGTGCTGCTGTCCCATGCGGGTTACGACGAAAAAAGCGGGATCTTCTTTCTGGGCACCAATTCCAAGGGTATCATCATCATCCGGAAGAACAGCATACGTCCGGTGAAAACAGACAAACCGTCCAACGACAAGCAGACATCCACCTACAGCCAGTTGGGCTTACCTGGTGGGGCAATCCTTACAAGTGGTGGAGATATCCTGGGTGGCACACCTACCCCACCCTCTTTCCGGCCTGTCAAAGGGACTTTCAACAACTTTATTTACACAACGCCCGACAGCGTCCTCTGGTACAGCCAGGGGGATAGTATTTATTCCTATACCTACCGCACCGGCAAGACCCGTATGATCCATGCCGGGAAAGGCGCCATTACCGTTGGCTTTGCCCGCAGTGACAGTAGTCTTTATCTCGCCAACGCCGTGGGCATCGGCATATTGCGGGAAGAGAAAGTGGAATATCTTTACCGCTACCCCCAGGGCGATATCAATGGCAATGTCCCTTTTGCCATGCTGGAGTTCAGGCCCGGTGTACTGGCCATCGGGTCCTGTAACGGACTCTTCACTTTTGATGTCCATCACCGCCGGCTGGACACCTTGCTCCATATTCCGGGCGCCTGTGTCCGTGCATTATGGAAGTATAAGGACTACTTGTTTATAGGTACTTATGGCAAAGGCATCTATATATGGAAAAATGGCGTGCTTAGATCTATACCCGTAGATAAGAACAACTATCTCCTGTATGCACATTGTTTCGTTCCCGATAAGCTGGGGTTCTGCTGGATCAGCTGTAACAAGGGACTATTCCGGGCCAGACCTTCGGATATGGCCGATGCCTTCGAAAAAGGCGATGCTATGGTTTATTATCATTATTATGGCAGGAATGACGGAATGGATATCACTGAGCTGAATGGCGGTTGTACCCCTTGTGCGCTGTCGCTGAATGACACTACCGTATCTTTCCCGTCCATGGACGGACTGGTATGGGTTGATCCCCGCCGGCCCCTGACACAGTTGCCCGAAGGTGCTATCTATATCGATGCATTCATGGCAGATGGCAAAAAGCTGAACCTTTCTTCTTTGCTTCGTCCTAACCTGCCTTCCAACACCCGTGAATTATCTTTTTCCCTGAGCTTTCCCGCCTGGGTCAACAAAGAGAATATCTATATAGAATATAAACTGGAGCCCTATTGGAAGGAATGGCGGCCATTGAATATCCAAAACACCCCTATGGCAAGCTTCAGCAATCTTCCCCCCGGCGACTATGTCCTAAAATTGAGAAAGCTCAATGGTTTTGGGAAAAACAACTACGCCATGACGGAATCATCCTTCCGTATCGATACCTATTTGTACCAGCAGCCCTGGACCTGGCTGTTGGGTCTTTGTGTCCTGACAGGTCTGATCGCATGGTTCGTTGGAATACGTACGCACCGGCTCAGGAAAAGACAGTATAGACTGGAACAACAAATCGCGATCAAGACGAGAGAGCTGAAACAAAAGAATGAGGAGCTGGAAAAAACAGACCTCATCAAAACAAGACTCATTTCCATTATCAGCCATGACCTGGTGACACCTCTAAAATTCCTCCATCTGGCCGGCAAAAGCCTTATTGAAAAAAAGGATGAGCTTCCGGACGAACTGCAAAAGGAAACCATCACGGAGATCATGAATACTTCCAAAGAGTTGGAACTGCTCTCCACCAATATTCTCAATTGGATCAAATACAGAAATGAGGACAGGAGACTGGTGAAAGAAAGTTTCAATCTGCATTTGCTTGTCCGCCAGTTGTTTGGTCTTTTCAATTCCATGGCCAAGCAAAAACAGATACAGCTGATCAACCAGGTGGATGAACAATTGTCACTTTACCAGTTTATCGAGCCAGTGAAGATCGTATTGTATAATCTGGTGCTCAACGGAATCAATTTCTCTTCCCAGGGATATATCAGGATCAGCAATGAACTGGCGCCAGAAGGAATAGCGCTCGTCATAGAAGATACAGGGGTAGGCATGACACAGGAGCAGATCAACAACATCATGGCGGACCATTTTATCATTTCGTCGGCCAATGTGGACAGACGTAAAGGGAATGGCCTGGGTTATCTCATCATCAAAGATCTGCTAAAGATCATCCGGGGGAGTCTGTCTATTCAAAGTGAAAAGAATAAGGGGACACGAATACGCATCCTGTTGCCATTACCGTCCGCCCTTACCACATCCATTACATTATGATCTTCTTCCAGTATGGACATACAATTCCTCCCAATCGTGCCCAACGCCAATCCTGGTAAGGGGTCTGAAGCCGGCGGCCCGGCAATATTGTTTTTCTCCGGGCTGTAGGATATCCAGGGTCGTGATCAACCGTCCCACTTCCGGAAAAGCAAAGAAACAGTCCGGACAGGCTTGCCATATGGCAGGGGCGAATACATCCGAATCCCGGCCACCCACCATGGGCAAACGCTCCAGCCGGATCTTATAATCACCGGGTTGCTCAGCATAACGCCGACCCAGGCTGCTCTGCTGCACACGATAGATCGTGACAAGAAAGGCGGGCTGTTCATCGATAAACCCCATGAACGACTGCCCCAGATCTGATAGGATCAGCAGACCCAGTTCCTCTTTTTTGGTCCGGAAAAGCGCTTCTTCCAGCTCTTTTCTCCCCGGCAGTTCGAGAATAGCGAACTGCCGTAACAAGGGTTCGTCGGCAGGGAGAGACAAGGGGCGCAGGGAGAGAGTTATACCTTCATCGAGGAACCGCTTTACACATATTTCCCCGTATTTAATGTCTGGATTCAGCGGTTGACATAACTCCCCGTTGAAAGGTCTTTTATTGTCGTCGTTCATAAGAAGGTTTACACGATTGATAAAATTAATTTATATCACTAATACATTAACGTAAATTTTTTTGAAACTCTTATGAATGATTAAAGGTATCTACCTAGTTACTCCTAGTTAGTTAGTTGATTACTCCCAATTTCTCTTCAAGTCTTTTTTCGGCAGCGAAGCTGCCGGGTCTTATTAGACGCAACAAAAAGGGCCGATCTCTCGATCAGCCCATGGGTATAAGGGGTAGGGGTTGATGGTCAGTAGTTGTTAATAACGATAGATTCTTCCAGGTATTTTTGTGTCGGATGATAAATGAACAGACAGCTGCCGCCTTTCACAGCACGGATGATACGAGGGCTAACGCCCGTGGGCATGGCCGGACATCCCTGGCTGGTGCCAATGGTTCCGAAATCATTCACGTATTGCGGGTTGGCATAGCTCGAACCATGCAACACGATGTTCCTTTTGAAAGCCATGTCATTGTAGCCCGTGTCCACACCATTAATACGTAGCGAAAGGCCGTTGCGTCCGATGTATGTCCGGTTGGTAAGATAGAAACCCAGGCTGCTTTTAAATGATTCGGGCTCATTGGAGAAACTGGTGGCATAATCTTCGCCGGAGTTCTGTCCGTGGGCCACATAGGTCTGATACAACAATTTCTTCTTACGTACATCGATGACATACAGCCGGCGACTGCTGGAAGGCTGAGTAAAATCACAGATGGTGAGCACGCTCTTCTTGCGGATAAGGCCCTTTTTTAACAAATTGTGATAACCACGCCAGGCATATTCAAAGGCCTGCTCGTCAAGACCGCTGTTTTCCAGCGACATAAAATTATAGAGGATCACCGCTTGATTGATCACCATCTTCAGCTCGGTAGCTTTAGCGGCGGCGGCGGTATGGGCCCTGGCGGCTGCAGTGGCCAGCGTGATCATACGGGTGCTGGCAGAGGCGACCACACGCACTTTGAGATCGGCTTTGCTGAGGTTCGCAGCAGCTACGCGCACCCGGTTGACGTCCGCAAGACGCATCGTTGTTCTCTCGTCTTCTGCATATATGGGCGCGGTGGTCAGCGAACTATAGTTGACAAATTTTTTGATAACCGCCGATGAATAATAGGGCTGCATCAGGTCCTTATCGTATGGCTTTTCAGTACTACCATCTTTACTGTTGCCCGTTATGGAGGGCGCAGTCACGATCATGGAAGATAAGGTAACCTTACATAAAAGGCTGGTCAGGATTCGCATGGGAATTTGGATTTTAATTGAATAGGGGTTTAGCGTTAGTTCTTTCTCTTTTGTTTCATTTTCAAGGGTTGGATTTAATAAATAAAGGAGTCCCGGATCTGCCATCCGGTGTCCTTCGTAATAATATATAACGTCGAAATCCCGGAAATATGACTATTCCAGGCAGAAGAATATAAAAAATCAGCTTGATCCTCATCAAGCAGTCCGGTTAGAGATGTTCTTATCCCTCGAAGGAGTGTCTGCATCGTCCTTTTTGGGATCATTGTCTTTGGTAATAGCTACCGCAGCCTGTTTCATGGGTATCACCGGTATACTCATGTCTTTACATCTCATCTCCAGCTCGCAATACTCTTTTTGCACCTGGAGTATCTCGGCGCTGACCAGTGCCACCTCTCTTTCCAATTCTGCTATTTGTCTGTTCTTTTTGGCAAGTTGTCCGCTACGAAGACCGAACCCGGCCAGCGCAGCCAACCCGATCAATACAAAAAGCACGATGATATTGATAGTCAAGTCGAATACGGGCATAAATAAATGGTTTTCATGGGAAAAATGGGCATTTGTGAAAGACCTGTCTTTCCATTCTTATCTGTCGGTGATACAAGCCGATGAAATAATATGCGCGTAGGGGCAATGGGAGGAAGTGTAGATTTTACCCATAGAATACAGATTTTAATTTATAATAAAAATACCCCCCCTTGTTGCCTTGGTTTACTCATTCCCCCAAAAACGCCCCCTCATAAGGACAAATGGGGTATGAAGAAGCCGCCGTTATATACGACAGCAGACGGGTATTTCGTTGTCTTCTTTGCCCATACGCGCTTTTTTTCCGCCCACTGCCGCTATATCGTTTTATTTCTATTATTTTGGGCTTTAAGTTAATGGTTAAGGCATGATAAGAAAAGATGTTAGGTGGTGGGACACCACCTGGTTCTTATTGTTAGCCGGACTGGCGATGCTCCTGTTGCTGGTAGCCCTCGTGCAGATCTGGTTGAAACTAAGGGCCAAACGAAGGGAAGAACAGGCCAGGGCAGAACAGTCGGCACAAGCGCTGATGCAAAGCAGCAATCTCCGGGAGAAACTCATCTCACTGGTGATCCATGACTTGCGCAGTCCCTTGCGTTTTCTCTCTTTACTTGCAAGCGACCTGCTTGACAACCAGTCCAATTATTCGCCTGAAGAGATAAGAGAGCGCATATACTGGATCAAGAAAGGCACACAGGACATCTACAATTTCTCCGAAGATTTCCTGCTATGGGTGACCAGCCAACGGGATAATTTCAACATTTCCAGACGGCAGATTCAGCTACGTCCCCTACTGCAGGAGATCTATGACTTTTTTCAGGAACAGGTACAGCAGAAAGGCAATAGCCTGTCTTATTCAGCGGAAGAAAGCCTCACTACCTGGTCAGATCCTCATATCCTGATCACCATCATACGCAACCTGGTGGACAATGCCAATAAATACACCGATGGCGGAAAGATCATTCTTAGCGCTTATGAAAAGGATGCTCAATTGTGTATTTCCGTCAGCGATACCGGGAAAGGCATGAGCCCGAAACAGACAGCTTACTTTATGCAACAGGTAAGCCTGGACCATGTTTATTCCGGTAGTCAGCTGGGACATAAATTCGTCTATGACCTTACCCGCCGGCTCAACGGCAATGTGTCGATAGATAGCAGGGAAGGTAAAGGGACGACAGTATGGTTGAAGTTCCCCATAGAAAAAGAAAGCCGAACTCAATAGAGCCCGGCCATTCTTGAATGAGTCGACAGGAGGTAAAGGGGTTTATGCGAGGTTGTCCATCTGCTTTTTATATTTTCCGGGCGTAATTCTATAGATCTTCTTAAACGCAAGTATGTAATTACTGATGCTGGAATAGCCTATCTCATAGGCTATCTGGCTGATGGATTTGACATTGTCGGCAATCATCTCCCTGGATTTTTCTATCCTTTTGTTACGGATATATTCCGAAATAGTCATTCCATGCATTGATTTAAACAGAAAATTCAATTTGTGGTAACTGGTATAGGTCTTTTTCAGAATAGCGTCGACCGTAAAAGTGTCGCTACAATAGTACTCCGAAATATAAGATTCTACTTCCCGGATCAGGCTTAGATCGTCCTCATTGTCGATACCGGTAGAAGCATTTACACCGGCAAGGTTCCGATGCCTGCTACAGAGAAAATGCTCCAACAGACAGAGTGCATGGTTCTGTATCTCCAGCAGACTGCCGGAATCTTCGCTTCCCTCCCGATGTGAATACCCTGTAATAGCGGCAAACAACGTCAACTGTCTGCGGCCAAGCCGGCAGGTGAGGATACTCCCCTCCCCTTCCAGCGCCTGTTCGATCTTTGTAAAGTTGGGGTTCGTCTTCAAAAGGGCTCGGATCCAGTCAGCGGAGATGAACAGGCTTACCGCCGAAAACTGAACGGGTTCAAAGCTCCTGAACAACAAAGGTTGAGCGGCCTGGGTCAGCAACCCCAGTCCGGGGCTTGCCTGCTGAAATCCATCCTTACTACCCGCCGAAGCTATCTGGAGATCGCCTTTGTAATTGATGAAGGTAAGCAGCAGGCCATTCTCTTCGGCCGGAATAGAAAGCTCCAACTGGTTAGCCGACATTTTCCAGCAGGTGATCCGCAGCCCCACGGGTAATTTTTCCGTGAACCGGGGAGGAAGCGCTACTTCCAGGGTATTAGCGACAGCGTTTAGGGATTTCATAGTCATGTTTGCAGGTTAGTATTTAGGGGTGGGTCAAATGATCAATGGGGGTTGAGGTAATGCCAGGGTGAAAAACCGTATTCTTTTTTAAATGCCAGGGTAAAATGAGAAGGATTGGAATACCCGATCTCCGTAGCGACAACTTTTACAGGCACTTTATTATCCAACAGTTTACGGGCATGCTCCAGCTTATTCTTTTGATAGTATCCGAATAAGGTCTCTCCATAGTATTTCTTAAACTTTGTCTTGAGACTGGTAGGGCTCATGGCCGATATACGGGATAATTTCTCTATACCGGGAAATTCCTGTTTATAATATGTGCAGAGGTGTTGCTCTACTTTGGACAAATTATGTGTGTCCTGGGTGCTGAGATAATTGCCGTCCTTTGACAGCTTTTCCATTACAAAGAACTGCTGCAACAGATACTCTACAAGGATCGATACGTTGCGGACAGTAAACAGTTCACGAAATGGATGCTGGATGATATCGGACATAAAATCATTCAATAACAACCGGTATTTGAAGGTAATGGGCCAACTCAGGGATGATGTGTTATTACCCGCTTGTAATATGTTCTGGATGACACCCGCGTCGAAATCATCGATAAGATGCCCCATACTTGATTTCTGTACCCGTACGATCAATGCCCGAACCTGTTTTTCCTTTGGGTAGCTCACCAGCTTGCCATAGCTGGCATCCGTGATAGACACCGAGGAGTTATGCTTATCCCCCGGAGCGCCCATATAAGCCAGGGGGAAATCATTGTCCACCTTTCCGGGAAGACTTATATCATCAAAACATAAAATATAGGAAGATGCGCTGCGGGAAGGTAAAAAACTGAACGTAAGGTCTTCAGCAAGCATGGTAGCATTGATAGCCAGGACTTCGATACCCGAGGACACACCGGCAACAGTCATAAAGCCTTTTCCATTTTTTCCCGAAAAATAAAGCACCGAATCAGTAACAATACAAGATTTGTCTTCTGCCATCACCTCAAAACACTTCAGAAAAGATTCTGAATTTTCAAGAGATACATAACTCATTGACTTAAATTTAAGAACTTATACAGGCTACTAATCTATATAAGCTGTTTTTTTCTGCCCCGACAAGTTATATATAAGGCTCCCGCGTTGGTATAGTAAAAAATTTAATTGACTGTAGTTTTTTAACTACAATAAACAAATTCAGATATCAAATTATCAATAACATTAATGTATATAGCATTATACAAAAATATATTTCATTTTTTTGCCATGCAGCGACCATGTCTCTTTGCGTAAGAAAAAGGATATTTACAATTATTGAAAGTCTTGTTTTATTGAAATATTTGATCCGGAGACGAATTCGTGTCCAGACCCATACCTTACCTATGATACAAAAAATCCATACCCGCATGAATAATTTTACAAAAAAAGAAGGTCCTGATCAGGACTTACGATCACTTCTCAAGACACAGCACAAACGAGTTTATTCCATCTGCCGTTTTTTTGCCAACAATTACAAAGAGCACCAGCGTCTTTTCGCCGATATCATCTCGGCAGCTTCCCAGAGCATTCGTTCGAGACGGGGTGAAGAAAGCAAACAAATGTTGCTGTTGAGGGCCTGTATCAATATGGCCGCCCTTCATTCCATCACATCGGATCTGCAGCCTGTCAGTGACCGGAGTATCAGGTTTAAATCCCCTGATTATCAAAAAAATATGCTTCAATTCAGAGAGCGTATGGGCGAGATCACCGATTATGAGAAAATGCGGCTGTTCCTGGAGTTTGAGAAAGTTTCGCCGGAGGAAATTGCCGATCTGACAGGTCCTTTGCCCTCCAGGAATGTTGTTCCGAAGGAAGGGGTTAAAAAGAATTTTATCCCTTACCTAAAGGAAAAACTCATATGGAGCTAAAAAAGCTAAAAGACTCCTGGGACAATTTCCCGGAAGTATCCATGGAAGAACGCCCCGTTCTTTCATCGGACCTGGAGAAGATCGTAGTAAGGAACCCCCTCTCCGATGCGTTTTACCTGAAAAATAAGATCCTTTTACGGATCATTGCCGGTGTCTTATTGCTATTTTACAATATGTACCAGCTAAGGGCGCAGTTTATTACAGATGGCAGCGAATTAGATCGGCAGGTGGTCATCTTCCTCGCACTCTCCTATTTTATTTATTTTCATATCAGGCTGTTGCTGTATGCAGACTACTCCACATTATTAGGCCTCCGGTTGATGCCCTTTCTTCAAAAGGTCGAAACCATCCTGGATAAGTATACACTTTCTTTTGGCGTAGTAAGTATCCTTTCGGGATTTTATACTTTGGCTATCCTGGAAAAGGTCCTTTCCTGGCGCAAGGCAGGCTCCCTGCTCTCCTCCCACGACAGCAGCGTGTATAAGTGGTTGATCATTATCTTTCTGTCCGTCAGCTTTTACATCCTTTTTTTACATACTATTATTCCGAAATATAAAAAAATGCTGACAGCCGTCAGGAAATACAAGGAAGGTATCGGCGTCCGGGCACAAAAAAAATAAAACTCAGCCCGTCGGGGACATTAATATAACTTATATCGTTTATATTTGGTGCAAGAACCCTATACAAACCGAGACTCATGCACACCATTTTAATCGCAGATGACCATTCCATCGTCCGTGCAGGACTAAAACTATTGATCAATAGTAGCATCCGGGATGTGACCATCGATGAAGCCGAAGACGGAGAAACTGTGATCAAAAAGATGCGATCCGCCAGCTTTGATCTTCTGATACTGGATATCAACATGCCACATACAGAGTCTTTTAGCCTCACTACTTATCTGCTGAAAGAATACCCTTCCCTGAAGATCATCATCTTCACCATGAACCAGGAAGTTTTTTTTGCTAAAAGGTTTTTGAAGATCGGCGCCCACGGCTACCTGAACAAATACTCCAAGGAATCCGAGATCAAGTATGCCATTCAAAAAGTACTGGGCGGTAAACGTTATATCAGCGACAACCTTGCGGAGATCCTGTCGGGTGAGCTGACAAAGAAATTGAAAGACAACCCCTTCGAAGATCTCTCTGACCGGGAGTTCGAAGTAGTGCTGCAAATGCTGAAGGGAAGCTCAGTTTCGGAGATCGCCAATACATTGAGCCTGCATAAATCCACAGTAGGCACCCATAAGACCCGCATTTTGGACAAGCTGAAGATCTCCAATACGGTGGAGCTGATCAACCTCGCCCGCCTGTACGAGATCATATGACGTCCGGTTCATTCTGATCACCCAAAGAACCTTTCCAACGCTTTGCGGACACCGTCATTGTTGTTGGTGTCAGTGACATAGTCCGCTACCGCCTTAATCTCATCGGGAGCATTGCCCATGGCCACACCCATGCCCGCAAACTCGATCATTTCCCTGTCATTGTAATTATCTCCCATAGCAATGACCTCTTTGCGATCGATGTTCATCCGCTGGATCAGCCAGTTGACAGCGCCCGATTTAGAGCCCCGTGGGTCCATTACTTCAAGATAAGTAGGTTTGGAAGGGTAAATATTCAGAGCGCCGTTGTAAACAGACTTCAAATGCCGCTGTATCTCGTTGATACTCGCGGCCTCGCCCATTACCATCATCTTATTGGGGGCTATGTTGCGATGGCCCCAGTCCTGTAAGAGGTCGGCCAACGGCGCCACCTCAAGCGTTATATCCGTGATCCGTTGCTCGTGATCGGTCCAGGCATCCTTCCATTCCGCAAACCATTGCCTTTGCAGATAATAGGCGATAGTAGCCTTGAAAGGTCTTACTTTTTCCGATACGGAAGCGACAATATCCAGGTCGATCCTTGCATCAAAGACGGGTCGCTCCTGCTCTACAATATAGCTGCCATTGAGACTTACCAGGGGATAATGCCCTGGTATACCGATGCTCCGGAAAGTGGGCAGAATGGCATTCAATGGCCTTGCAGACACCAGGATCACCGGAATGTCCCGGCTGGTGAGATGACGGATCATTTCTTTTGTGGGCTCGCTGACAGAATGGTCAGATCTTAATAGGGTCCCGTCCATGTCCAGGAAAACTGCCTTATACATGTGTTGTAATTGGGTTAATGCACGCGAAATTATGACATTCGCTAAACCCTTATGTAAATTTTCTTCACATCCAGCCATTTACCGACCGCCCAGCACAACAACATATAGCAAAGGGAAAAAAGCAATGATCCAAAAGCGCCTGGGAACAGGGCCTGGTAAAAGCTTTTGTTGATCCATTCAAAGAAGCTTTCATTACCATGACGGATGGTGTAAAAGACCACCACCAGCAATTCCGAAAGCAGATAGATAGAAAGCGGGTTCTTGCCAAAAACATTAAAAAAAGAAGCCCAGCTTGTTTTCTGCCGGAACTCGATGACATAGATGAGCATGGAAAGAAAGATCATATCGATGCCAACTGTGTAAAGGACATAAGAGCTGGTCCATAGTTTTTTATTGATGGGCAACAGCAGGTCCCACCCTACAGCGATGGCCATCAGCAAACTGCCCACGAGCAGCATTTTTGCCAGTCCTTCATAGGTCTTGCCTTTCTGTTGCACAAACACCCCCGTGAAATAGCCGGCGATCACATTGACAATGGCCGGAAAAGTACTCAGGATCCCCTCAGGGTCAAAGGCAACACCTTCCCCATGGTACATATGGTTCTCTCCCATTATCCATTTATCCAGGCGATACCCCGCATTGCTCGTCATGCCAAAGGGGTCGGCGCCAGGTACGCCAAACAACAGCAGGGAAGTCCAATAGCCAAGGAGCAGCAGGATAGCAACAACATACACCGTACGGGTCGAACAGTATTGCACCAGCAGAGAGGCAAAAAAGTAGCAAAGCGCGATCCGCTGCAACACACCCAGTATCCGCGTATGAGAAAAAGGGGAAAGGCTCCAGCTGCCATCCGCAGTCCGTTCAAAGAACGGGAACCAATACATTAAAAAACCCAGCAAAAAGATAAGCAGCGTTCTTCTGAATATCTTTCCCAGTACAGCGGCATTGCTCATGGAGGCAAACTTCTTCCGGGCAAAACTCATAGCATTCCCCACGGCAAACAAAAAGGACGGGAATACCAGGTCCGTAGGCGTACATCCATTCCAATGCGCATGGTTGAGGGGGGCATAGGAGACATCACCGCCAGGAGTATTGACAATGATCATAAAACAGATGGTCATGCCTCTGAAAATGTCCAGGGATAAAGACCTCGACGAAGACGGTAATGCCGTTGAGGCAAGGGATTGGGTCATGTTGTAATGAAAATTAAATATTTGATGAATGTAGGAAATATCCCTAATATGAGATAAGGATGCCCCGCCGATACTCAGGTGTAAAATATTTCCCCCTGTCAGACGTTTTAATAAAGAGTTGCTTAACTTAGCCTCCAATCCATTCCGAGAACATTGAAAACCAAAACCGTAGACATATTACGCCCCATTGCCGTCCTCCTGGTCTTCCTGTTCTGTCTCACCTCCCTTACCGCCCAGCAAAGACCGCGCCCCATCCTTTTCAAAAATGGCGTTCTCAGCCGCGAAAGTAATATAGCCCGGATCTCAGGCGATTCGTTGCAGCCGGTGCATTTCCGGAAAAACTATTATGTCCTGCTGCAATTCGATCATTTGCCTGGAAGTATCGAACGGGCCGGCCTGCAAACGCGGGGAGTCCGTCTTTTTGACTATATGCCAGGCGGCTCTTATCTGGCTGAGCTGCCGGATGACCTCCCCCTCACGGCATTGCAGCCATTTGCGGTAAATGGGATCTACAAGATCCCTGCATCCATCAAGCTTTCTCCCAGGCTGACAGATAGCCCGGAAGAGTATACGCAAAAGGAAGGGCAGCTCATCGCTGTAAGCTTCTTTGGACAGATAACAAAGGAAGAAGTGGGAAAAGCCTTACAAGAGGCGGGCGCCAGTCTGGTAAATACAAAGATCAAACCCGATAAGGTACTTTTCATCCGGGCGGGCAAGACTGCCTTACTACGTATTGCGGACCTCCCATACATCAGCTATATAGGGCCGCAGCCGGTGCAGGACCATAGCCTGAACTATAACAACCGTGCGGCACATGGAGTAGATGCGTTAAGCAATGATCCCGTACGTCATTTGCAGGGCGATGGTATGACCGTTGGGGATGGCGATGACGCATCTCCCTGGTCACACGTGGATTTTACAGGCAGACTGATCGATAGGTTCGGTTCCGCGCCTATCGATGCGCACGGGGTACATACTTCCGGCACCGTTGCCGGAGGAGGCATCCTCAACCCCATGTACAAAGGAATGGCTCCCCATGCAACCCTTATCAGCCAGTACTTCAGCGATATTCTCGCTAACGCGGAGGTCTATCTCAGCGATTTCAATATGACGCTGACCAGCAATTCCTATACGGCATACTATGGAGGATGCCCGTGGGAAGGCGAGTATGACTTTCTCAGCTATTACCTGGACGGGCAGCTAACCGCCCATCCCACTCTCCTGCATGTCTTTGCAGCTGGCAATGACGGATTGGCCAATTGCACTCCCTTCAGCATGCCCTATGGCACGGTAAAATCAGGCTATCAGTGCGCCAAAAATGTCCTGACAGTAGGCAATTTGGACAATTCCAATTATACCATCAGCTATTATTCCAGTTCCGGCCCCGTGGATGATGGACGGTTAAAACCGGAGATCGTGGCGGGAGGTATCAATATCACGTCCACCTTTCCTAATAATACTTACGGGGTCATGTCCGGCACCAGCCAGGCCTGCCCCACCGTCACCGGTTCACTCGCCATCGTGGCGCAACGATACAAACAGTTGCACGGCAACGCAGACCCCTCTGCGGCCCTGATCAAGGCTATCGTCTGCAATACGGCCACCGACCTCGGCAATCCCGGACCTGATTTCGTGTACGGGTTTGGATCGCTCAATGCACGCGATGCCGTCGAAGCTCTTGAAGCCAACCGTTATATCACAAGTGTAGTAAACAATGGCAACAACTATACATATACGCTTACGGGTATTCCCGCGGGTCTTCGGCAGCTGAAGGTATTACTTTACTGGCCGGATGTCCCCGGAGCGCCCGGTGCATCTACAGCGCTGGTGAACGACCTGGACCTTACCGTCACCACCCCCGATGCCACCGTACATCAGCCGTTGATCCTGAACCCGGCCCCGGGACATGTAACTGACGTAGCCGTAGAAGGCGCGGACCATCTTAATAATATTGAACAGGTGGTGATCGACAATCCGCCTGCCGGCAGCTTTACGCTGACGGTAAAGGGCGCCAGCATTCCTTCCGGATCACAGAACTTTGTCCTGGCCTGGCAACCAATACAACCTTCCGTTGTTTTACAATACCCCACCGGGCTGGAAACCTGGACGCCCGGCAGCGCCGAAACCATACGCTGGAATGCCTATGGAGCCGAATCCAATACTTTTACGTTAGAATATTCTTCCGACAACGGCAGCAGTTGGACAACCATCACCAGCAGCATCCCGTCCGGCCAGCGCTTGTATACCTGGACAGTGCCCGCCACGGCTACCAACCAGGGTCTGATCCGGATCAGCCGCAATGGGACTACTTACAGCGACGTCAGCAGCCATGGTTTTATCATCCTGGGACAGCCGGTGGTTACGGCAACCAACCCCTGCCAGGGATATGCGCAGCTCGCCTGGAACGCCATACCTTCCGCCACTGGCTATGACGTCTTTCAATTAAAAGGGGACAGCATGACCAGGATAGCGTCCACGGCCGGCACCAGTTTCCTCATCGGCAATTTGAGACGGGATAGCACCTATTGGTTTGCCGTAAGCGCCGTGAACGGATCCACCGATGGCCGACGTTCGTTAGGCCGCCAGGTCACTCCTTCCGGAGGAGCCTGCACACTGACAGCCCTGGACAATGATATCACCATCGATAGCCTGATAGGTCCCCTGACAGGCAGACAATTCACTTCTTCCCAGCCAGGCGCTGCCGAAACAGTCAGGATAGAACTAAAAAACCTGGGCACTATAGCCACCAGCGCCCCTATCAGTCTCTCCTATCGTATCAACGGAGGCGCTGCTATTACGGAAAGTACAACGGCCGTCGTCCCTTCCGGTGGGGGCGTCTACAGCTATGGTTTTACCACCAAGGCCGACCTTTCATCGCCCGGCGTCTATATCATACAAACATGGGTATCCTACCCGGGAGATCCCCAACAAAGCAATGACACGCTGACCACCGTTGTCAAACATCTGCAGAATGCCCCCATTACATTGAACCCTGCCTACACCGAGGGTTTTGAATCGGCAGCCGCCGCCGAATACACCAGTAATATAATGGGGTTCACCGGTCTGGACCGTTGCGATTTTAGTCGCAGCAATACCAACGGAAGGGCCCGCACCTTCATCAACACCGGTTTTGCCCGTACGGGCGCCCGCAGCGCCATCCTGGACCAGATCCATTACAGCACAAACACTACCGCCGACAGTCTGATCACTACCTTCAACCTGTCCGCTTATGCCAACGCCGACAGGATCTGGCTAAATTTTTACTACCGCAACCAGGGCATCGATTCTTCCTTTCCCGGCAATATGGTCTGGATAAGAGGCAACGACCAGGCAGCCTGGATACCCGTCTATACCCTCGATGCGTCCTTTCAAAAGATCGGCGTCTATCAACCCTCTTCCAACATCGATGTCACAAGCGCCCTCAACGCAGCTGTCCCGTCCCAGACAGTAAGCAGCAGCTTCCAGATAAAATTCGGCGAGCAGGGACATACCTCCGCCAATTCCGCCATACCGGACGGAGATCTGGATGATGGGTATGCCTTCGACGACATCATCCTGACACGGGCATCCAATGACATCGGCGTCCTGGCGCTGACAGCTCCTGATCCGTCCGGCATCTGCAATTTCAGCAATGCCGAAACCATCAGCCTCAAAGTAAGGAATTACAGTAACGTCCCCGTCAGTAATATCCCTGTTACCTATTCCATCAATGGTGTGTCTGTTACCGAAAATATATCCTCTATTAATGCGGAGGATTCCATCGTCTATTCCTTTACGCGGAAGGCCGACCTTTCCGCTTACAAGACCTATAGCTTACGTGCCTGGGTAAGCGCTGCCGGCGACACCTATCAGTTCAACGACAGCCTGGCAGCCATCACTTTCCAGACAGTGCCTACGATCGACAGCTTCCCTTACCTGGAAGGATTTGAGACGAGTGACGGGCATTGGTATACAGGAGGGGTTAACAGCAGCTGGCAGTGGGGCACGCCGGCTAAGGCCATCATCAACAAAGCCGCGAATGGGACCAAATGCTGGGTTACCAACCTGACTGGCAATTATAATAATAATGAACTTTCGTACCTGTACTCTCCCTGCTTCGATCTCAGCACCCTGGCCAACCCGGTCCTTTCATTCAGTCATATTTTCCAGACAGAGGACGGTTGCATGTGCGATTTTCATTGGGTTGAATTCAGCACCGACGGCATCAACTGGATGAAACTCGGCGCCGCCACATCAGGCGTCAATTGGTATGACAATGCTCCCCGGCAGGCCTGGCAGCGGTCCGACACCCAATGGCATGTTTCGAGCTACGATATTCCTACCAACGCAGCCCATGTCCGCTTTCGCATCGTCATGAGCAGCGATCCCGCCACCAATTTTGAAGGGGTGGGGATAGATGATATCCATATCTTCGACAAAGCAGCCATTTACAGCGGAGCCGATACGCTGCTCACCCGGCCCGTCAGCGGCAATGACTGGGTAAATTTTGATCTGGGTAGCCGCAGGATAGTGTCTCTGCAGCCGGGCGGCCAGGACCTGGGCAATGTGACGGTGAAAGTATTTACCAACACAGGGGGAGTACGCAACGACGGCAAGCTGTATTACCTGGATAGGAACATCGTTATCCAGCCTTCCAATCCTCCTGCGGGCAATGTGACGGTGCGGTATTATTTTCTGGATACCGAAGCAAAAAGCCTGCTGGCTGCCGTCGGTTGTCCGGCTTGTATCAGGCCGGCGGACGCCTACCAGGCCGGCGTGACTCAATACAGCAGCCCCATAGCAACAGAAGAAGACAGCACCCTGGTCAACAATGTCACCGGCTTTTACCATTTCCTGTTGCCTCACCGGCATGTCAGCATCATCCCTTATGACAACGGGTACTATGCCGAATATTCCGTCAGCGGGTTCTCCGAGTTCTGGATCAATGCGGGCGGACCAGGTAATCAACAATCCCAGGGCCCATCCCTGCTGTCCTTCACCGCCGCCCGGTCAGGGGGCAAGGGTCTGTTGCAATGGAGCACCAGCGGTGAAAAGAACACCAGCCGGTACATCATTGAAAAAAGCCACGATGGCACATCCTTCGCACCCCTTGACTCCGTAGCCGCCCGTAACGGGGATACCGTAAACTCCTATCAATTTATAGATAATGCGCTTTGGAAAGGAGTGAATTACTACCGCCTGAAACTCCTCAATACAGACGGACGCTATAATTATTCTCCCATACGTACCCTCAATATGGATGATGGAGGATTACAGGTCCATATCTACCCCAATCCCTACCACAACGGAGAGCTGCATATTACCAGCTCTGCAGGCCTTCTCAACATCGGACTGGTGGACGTATCAGGAAGGATCATCCTGCAAAAGGCCGTCAGCGGCAACACCCATACACTCACCCCCGGCCGCCTTTCCCAGGGTATTTACTTTATATTAATAGATACCGAAGATGGAAGGAAGGTGGGAAAATTGCTGGTGAAATAATATATATTTGCCCGGCATGCCACATTTTGCAGAACAAAATCCTGTTAACAAAATTTTATGAGTTTTAATCGAGTGAACAATGTCGTGGGTTGGATCGTGGGAGTGATTGCCTGTACTGTCTATGTCATGACCATGGAACCCACCGGCAGCTTCTGGGATTGCGGTGAATTCGTCTCCAGCTGTTATAAGCTCCAGATCCCCCACCCCCCCGGCGCACCCCTTTTCGTCCTCATGGGCCGTTTCTTTATCGTCCTGTTCGGTGATAATCCCCTCACCGCCGCCAGGGGTGTCAACTTTATGAGCGCCATCGCCAGCGGACTGTCCATCCTCTTCCTGTTCTGGACCATCACTCACTTCGCCCGTAAGCTCGTACAAAAGCAGAATACCTCCACTGAGCCGGACAAACAGCAGCTTTTCACCATCATGAGCGCCGGCGTCGTAGGCGCCCTGGCTTATACTTTTTGCGACTCCTACTGGTATAGCGCCGTGGAAGGCGAAGTATATGCATCCAGCGCCTTCTTTACCGCCCTGGTATTCTGGGCCATCCTCAAGTGGGAACACCATGCCGACAAGCCCGGCGCCGACAAATGGATCATCTTTATCTTTTACATGATGGGCCTTTCCATCGGCGTCCACCTGTTGAACCTGCTGACCATTACAGCCATTGTGATGGTGTATTATTTCAAAAGGTTCAAACCCACCACCTGGGGCACGATCATCGCCCTTCTCACCGGTATTGTCATCACCGGCATCGTACAGGTAGTGGTCATTCAATATACCATTAAAGGCGCCGGTGCATTTGATATCTTCTTCGTCAATGACCTGGGGATGCCGTTCTTCACAGGTTTTGGATTGTACTTCATATTACTAGTCGCCCTCCTCACCTGGGGACTGACCTTCAAAGCAGAAAAAACAACGGCTACACGCATCCGCATCTGGCTGGCCGTGTTCGTGCTCATCATCGCGCTCCCGGTCATCATCAATTCCGCCGGCGGTGGTGGCGGGAAGTTCTTCAAGCTGCTGGTCGGCCTGGTACTGGCTTACCTTGGCGGCTATATCATCAAAAAGAACGCCTTGCCCTCTTTCAAGCTGGCCCTCTGGTGCTTTGCCTTTATGCTGCTGGGTTATTCCACCTATTTTACCACGCTTATCCGCAGTACAGCCAATCCCGCGGTGGATATGTACAATGTAGATAATCCCGTGAGCCTTGTGGGTTATCTCAGCCGTGAGCAGTATGGCGACTGGCCTATCCTTTACGGGCCGGATTTTACCGACCCGGCGCCCACGGTGGAAGGAGCAGACATATATGCAAAAGGAAAAGATAAATATGAAGTAGCGGGCAAGCAGGTTGTACAGGATTGGGGCGCCGCGCCTTCCGCACATGTCTTTCCCCGTATGTGGAACCCCAGCAACGATCGCCGCGAAGTGGACATGTACCGTCGGTACTCCGGGATGGGTGATGGCGATCAGCCTAACATGGCCGACAATATAAAATATTTTATCAACTACCAGACAGGCTGGATGTATCTCCGCTACTTTATGTGGAACTTCTCCGGTAAGCAGAATGATCTGGAAGGCTTTGGTAATGTACGGGACGGGAATGCCATTACAGGGATCTCTTTCATCGACAATATGTTCCTGGGCGACCAAAGCAAGCTCCCCGACAGCATCCATAAGAACAACAAGTCCTACAACAGGATGTATCTCCTGCCCCTTATCCTGGGGCTGCTGGGGCTGATCTTCCAGGCCAAACGCAGCAAAAGGGACTTTCTCGTGACAGGTCTGCTGTTCTTCTTCACCGGATTTGCTATCGTCCTCTATCTTAACCAGGCCGGACAACAGCCGCGGGAAAGGGATTATGCCTATGCAGGATCCGAATACGCTTTTGCCATCTGGATCGGGTTGGGCGTCATCTGGATAAAAGAGCTCCTGGAAAAATATGCTCTCAAAGGCAAGGCAGCCATGGCGAACTATGCCGCCGCCGGTCTTTGCTTCCTGGCAGTCCCCGTCCTGATGGGTAGCCAGGAATGGGATGATCATGACCGTAGCAAGAAGACCCTGGCAAGGGACCTGGCACGCAATTATCTTGAAAGCTGCCCGCCTAATGCCATACTGTTCTCTTTTGGAGACAATGATACATATCCCTTATGGTATGCACAGGAGGTAGAGGGCATACGCCCTGACGTCAGGGTCATGGTGAATACACTGCTTGGCACGGATTGGTATATGAACCAGTTGCGGTATAAGATCAACGAGAGCGCGCCTTTCGACGTCATTTTTACTCCTGAGCAGATCATGGGTGACAAGCGGAATGTTTGTTATTTCACAGACCGTGTAGCTGGCTTTGACAAGAACAAATACTACGATCTCTATGATATATTGAAGAATGTGGTAGGCAGCGACGACCCAAGGTTCTCTACACAGACCAACAATGGCGGGACGGTCAACCTAGTGCCTGTCCAGAAATTCTCGGTACCCGTGGACGTAAATACCGTCCGTGGTAACGGGACGGTCCATTCTGGCGACAGCGTCGTTCCCGAGTTGCACCTGGATATCCCGCAGCAGAAGAATTACCTGGTAAAAAATGACCTGGCCATTCTCGCCATTATTGCGGCTAATAAGTGGAAAAGACCCATCTGCTTTACCTCTCCCCAGGAACTGGGCGATCTGGGATTGTCAAAATACGTTCGTCTGCGAGGGCTCTCCTACCAGTTGGTCCCTGTAGAGAATGCCAATGTGGACAACCGGGAGGCCTACAAGACACTTATGGAAAAATTTACTTATGGCAATGCCGGCACGCCGGGTGTATATTATGATGAGGAGAACCGCCGTCATCTCAATAGCATCAAATTTGCGCATGCCCAGGTGGCCTTAAGTCTGGCGCAGGCCGGAGAGAAAGACTCCGCACGTAAAGTGCTGGAGCATTACGATCAGAATGTTCTTGAATCCAATTTCCCTTATGGCATGACAAGTAACATGAATAACTTGCACGACTATTTCTCTTTCCGGTTCCTCGAAGCCTGTTATCAGGCCGGCGACCTGAAACTGGCACAGAAGGTTTCAGCGTCCCTGAAAAAAGACCTCACCCAGCAGATGGCCTATTACAAGTCTTTGGGAGAAGGTATGACGGATGAACAGATGGCTGTCAATGCCCAGATGATGATGCAGGGCAAGGGAGGCAACCTGTCGGACAGACAGGCTCATTTTGCGCAGGACATCGTCTCGTCCTACCAGATACTGCTGCAAATGGAAGAGTGGGATAAACAATACAACGGAAAGCCGGCGCCGACGCCGGCGCCAGGACTAAAATAACAAAAGGGCCCGGAAGGGCCCTTTTCATTAGTGTCAGATGGGTAATCCCAGTCCGCCAATAAGTCCTAGCACCTGGTTCAGCAACGGCGTAACAAGGCCGCCAAGTCCCAATGTGCTCAATAAGCTTAAAGGAACTGCTAACAGCTGGCCAAGAAGTCCCGTAACAGGGCCGGCGCCACCATTGATGTTCTCCATAGCAGCAAAATCCAAGGTTTTCATATATAATGTTTTTAATGCCACCGCAACATCGCAGTGCAGGATAAATTTCTCTATAAACCATTGGATATTCTAGTACCATAAGTGATAACTTATCCCATAAATGGATAAATTATTTATAAATATATACTTCGATCTTCCCATCGCGGGTGACACATCCCCTGTACATTCCCTCTGTATTGAACGGCATCGCCATATTGCCGTCCTTATCCAGCGCTATCAGACCGCCGTCTCCGCCCAACTTCCCCACTTTCTGAATGACCCTGGCACCCGCCTCTGTAACGGTGACGCCTTTGTATTCCATTTGAGCAGACAGATCGTAGGCCACCACATTGCGGATGTAAAATTCACCCCAGCCAGTACAAGATACGGCCACCGTGCTGTTATTGGCATAGGTGCCGGCGCCTATCAGGGGAGAGTCCCCTACCCGGCCGTACTTCTTGTCTGTCATACCACCCGTGGAAGTGCCTGCTGCAAGATTGCCATTCCTGTCCAGCGCTACGCATCCGACTGTGCCGAACTTATAATCCCTGTTGATAACACCTAACCTGCCATCCGGCAAATACGTATGCCCCGCCGCAGCCTTGATGGAATCATCATGCAAAGCCTCCTGCAGTTCATTCCAACGTTGCTGTGTCCGGAAATAGGAAGGGTCGATCAGGGTGACGCCCGCTTCTTTTGCAAACTGTTCTGCTCCGCGGCCGGTGAGCAACACATGCTCGGACTTTTCCATCACCGCCCTCGCAGCCGTGATGGGATTGCGGATATTTCTTACTCCGGCCACCGCGCCGGCCGCCAGATCCTTCCCATTCATGATGGCTGCATCCAATTCGTTGATACCGTCATGCGTAAAGACAGCTCCTTTGCCCGCATTAAAAAGACTATCGTCTTCCAGCACCTTGACGGCAGCCTCCACCGCATCGAGACTGGACTGCCCCTTTTGCAGAACTGCATACCCTGTCTCCAGCGCCTTTTGCAGACCAGCCCGGTAAGCAGCCTCCTTCGCGGGGGTCATATTCTTTTTCAGGATAGTGCCAGCTCCTCCATGGATCACCATCACATATTTTTCCTCCTGTTGTTGTCGCAGCTCACCATCGGTGACCGACCACCACCACCATCTCCCGCCTGACGCCTTGTTTGTGTCAAAGTCTGAGATGGAAAAATGACCGTTGCCCGTCTCTGAACCCTGTATCTCGTATACCTTGATCGCCTTCCCCCTATTGTTCCATTCCAATGCCTGCCCGGGCAGACATCGTTCAGGCGCCTTAGCCGGGTCCGTCAACAAAAAATAAGCGCTGCTGGCCCCAAACACCGTGGCCTGCCCTTTCTCATCGATACAGACAGCCGTCTTTTCATCCATCGCAATACCCTTGGGGAACACCTTCCAATCCTTAATGATCCTGCTGAGAAATGCCACATGTCTCCCCTGACGATGCCTGGCCAGGAAATGCATATCGCTGAGCACATTTCTCAGATAGGGCGGTTCCAGGAAATCATTATTGTACAGCTTTACAATGCTGTCGTACGGGTCTTCCAATATCGCTGAGGTAGCGCTGCCGCCTTCGCCGCTGTAATACATCCCCGTCAGCACGGCGCATCCCGCGCTGGTGCCGCCCACAGGGACTTTCTTTACATTGAGGAGATAGTTGATAGCTTCGCTGGTCCTTGTATTTCTCCAGAAGTTCATATAATTGGACTGATCGCCGCCTACGATAAAAAGCATTTCCGCGTTCCGGATGACACGCGCCACCTCCGGTCTGTTTGCCATCTCCCTGGAGTCGATGAGCAACGTCTCCACCGAATGCACTTTACCCAGGCTATTGATGGTTTCATTGTACAGATAATTGCTGCTGGCCCGCAGGACAACGACATTGCCGCCCCCGCTGCGGTCGATCATCCATTTAAAAGCCCCGGGGACATCTCCGCCGCCTCCGATAAGGGCTACTCCGCCCCGTGTTGGTGTAACTACATCCGTCGTGTCGCCGGTGAACCCGATGGACGCTACACGACCGGGTACGATACGTTGAGCTGTCACGCTGCTGTAAAATGCCAGGGCCGTCAAAAGAAAAAATGTCCTTATCATTAATAACCGTCGTTTTGTTTCATATTCTTATTAGCCTTCAGCTCCGTATTGGGAATAGGGAATACATACTGTGCATCCGTTGGTTTCAGCAGCACAGCGCCCAGCGCATTGACCGCGTCTTCCGGATTACGCTGGATGGGCAGGTTATTCCTCCGCAGATCGAAATGACGGTGGCCTTCAAACGCCAGCTCCTTAAAACGCTCAGTCACCAGCGCATCGAGCAGGGTCTGTTTGTCGGGGAATGTCCCATCCACATATCCGCTGATACGGGCGGCGCGGAGCGTATTGAGGTCCGCCGCCGCCGAAACAAGGTCATTCTTCTGCGCATAAGCCTCGCTGCGGATAAGATACATCTCACCCGTACGATATAGCTTGATATCGACGAGGTTCCTGTTGGCAGGATCGCTGCTCATATATTTTACCACCACGTTGGGCACTTTTCCCCCAGCCTTCCGGCCCGCATCGATGTTGATATAGGAGCTGAAGCGTATGTCGTTTGCCTGATCGAAAAGGTTGGTGAGCTTAAAGCTGGCGGCATAGTTGATCTTGGAGCCGGCGGGGTCATCCAGGTATCCGGCCTGGGTATATACGTCGCCAAGCGCCTCATCGCCTGTCACTCTTTTCAGTCGCCAGAAAACTTCATCCTCGGTAGCATCCTTCCATATCTTCGGGAAATTCGTCCGGGAAGCCAGCGGCAGGGCATTAATAGCCTCCGTCGCGTAGGAGATGGCGTTATCCCAGTTCTTTTCGTAAAGGGCTGCCCTTGCCTGCATTGCCGGTATAGCAATTTTGGTAATCCGGGTATTGTCGTCAAAACCCGCCGGGATCAGGGCCTTGGCCGCTGCAAGATCGGCGTTGATCTTAGCCATCGTCTCCGCAAAACTCAGCCTGGCCGGGCTGCCGTCCACATTGGAGACTTCCATATAAGGAACACCCATGGCGCCCGCTTCGTATTTCTCCGCAAAATTCCTGATCAGCTCGAAATGGCAATAGGCGCGGAGCGCCAGCAGCTCACCTTTATACTGGTCCTTCCGGCCTTCTTCTCCCGGTTTTGCCTTGACATTGTCCATCGCAGCCAGCACCCGGTTGGCCCTGTCGATGGCCACATAATTATCCGCCCATCCTTCGAAAGCCTTGCTGCCGTCATATTGCCAGCGATGCGTGGCAACCCCCGATCCCGAGCTGTTCTCGGAAGGCAGCATGCATTCATCCGTCACGATGGAAGTATAATAAATGCTGGAATAAAAAGACAGGTTAGCATAAGCTCCGATGAGCCCCTGGTTCAGGTCGTCCACGGTCCGGAAGGCTTTTGAAGGGTCGATGCTGTCCGTCGGCGTCAGGTCGATCTGTTTGTTGCAGGCGGTAAAACAAAGCGAAGAAACTGACAGTATAAACAAGCCCCGGCAAAATATCTTTATTGACATAATGATTCAATTAAAAGTTAACATTTAATCCCAGCGTATAGGTCCTTGGCGAAGGATAGGCGAATACAGCATACTCGTTCCCGTTCTCAGGGTCGAATCCCCGCCATTTGGTAAAGGTCAGCAGATTTTGCGCCTGTAAGTAAAGCTGGGCGCCCTGGACATATTTCCTGTTGCCCAGCAATCCCGAAAGGTCATACCCCAACCTTACATTCCTCAGACGCAGATAAGATGCGTCCTGGAAATCCCTGGAAGAGAAGTTCCGCTTTGCACTGATACGGGGCAGGATAGCATGATCTCCCGGCTTCTTCCAACGGTCGTACAGCATGCGGGTGGACTGGTTGCTGGTGAGAAAGCTGGGGTTCTCGTTGTAATAATCCTCGTTATTATAACGGGTGACCTTTGCGTTAAAGCTGAAAAGCACGTTCAACGTAAACCCTTTGTATAGCAAAGTAGAGGTGATTCCGCCTGTGATCTCCGGCACATAGGTCCCGAAACCCGCCACGCTCATGGTATCCTCGTTATAGTTGGTGGTGATCTTGCCATGCCTGTCATAAAACTGGGGATCGCCATTGTCGGGATTTACCCCAGCCCATTTGGGGGCGTACTGTGCGCCAAAGGGAAGACCTACACGGATAATACCCGTGTACCCGTATTGGAACTCATCGTACCCGCCCAGGTCCAGTACTTTATTCTTATTCAAGGCCATATTGCCGCCCAATGTCCAGGTGAGGTTCTTGTTCTTTATGACATCTCCCTGCAGGTCAAGTTCGACGCCGCGGTTTTGCATTTTACCCGAGCTCAGCGGTATCGTGTTGGCATCGCTGGTAGGCGTCCCGATAATTCCGGCCGTGGCCGATACGATCCTCGGGAAAAAGAGGTTATAGGTCCGGCGGTTATAGAAGTCTGCCGTCAGCCGGATCCTGCCCGTCTTCAACAGCGCCAGATCGAATCCTATATTTAATTCCTTCGCATATTCCCAGTCGTAATTGGGATTACCGGGCGTGTAAGGGATGATCCCCGGGTTGCCTCCATAGGAGCTGCGGCTATAGGTCGTCACATAAGCGAAGTCATTGGCAAAAGGACTGGCGGTAGTACCATAGCTTGTCCGCAGACGCAGGTTGGAGATGACGGCGACATCGCTCAGGAAATCCTCTCTTTTCACTTCCCAGCTGACGCCGGCCGAATAGAACCCATGCCAGCGGGATTTCACCGGTACGGTAGATGATCCGTCGTACCGGAAGCTGCCGTTCAAGGTGTACTTGTTATTATAGGTATAGCGCACCAGGGCGATATAGCTGGCCGTGGCATTCTGTGTCTTCGAACCCGTCAGTTTGGGTGTGTAGGTCCCCGGGGCGCCGATGCCCGCAGGTGTTTGCGGCAGCCGGGCATCCAGTCCAAAACCTGTATAGCCGAATGCTTTATACGTATTCCGCAGAAACTCGAACATGCCTGAAACCTCCACATCGTGGACATTATTGAACGTATGGTTGTAAGTAAGACCCGAAGTGGTTATCAGCGAGTAATGCTGCACAAATCCTTCCATCAGGCTGCCCAGCCTGCCGGGCGACACCCTACGGCCCGCATAGGAATCGGGATTGATCCAGGCTTCCGATTGCCTGTTGCTGTAGTCGATACCCAGCCTTGTCCTGGCAGTCAGGTCCCTGGTGAGTTTATAGCTCAGGGTAGTGCCAAGGATCGTCTTGAACTGATTTTGCTTATTGGTGGAGTTGAGCATCCGTTCGTAGCTATCGCTCCCCTCCCGCTGGTCGAGGAAAGGATAGTCGCCCGCATCGCCCGTGGTGACCAGTTTACCGTCGGGCCAGTAGGGATATTCATACGGCTCGGCATAATAGACGGCGGAAAGAGGGTTACGGACGCCGCTGGGGGTGCTCTCCGACTGTAGGAAATCGGAGGTCGAATAGCCCAGGCTCAGGTTCACGCCGGCAGTCAGCCGCCCGGCGATGAAATCTACATTATTTTTCAACGTATATCTTTTCAACCCCGTCGTTCGGGCAATACCCTGCTGATCAAAATAATTGAGCGAGGAATAAAATCGGATGTTGTCGTTACCTCCGCTGGCGCTCACTTGCTGTTCCATAAACTTCCCATTCCGCAGGAACAGATCTCTCCAATTGGTATTGACATGGCTCAGACTGTCTACAATATGGTCCGCCAGCGCCTGCTCCGCCGGTGTCTTCGTCGCATAGTCAGGGTTCAGCTTGGAATAAGTCCAGAAAGGGCCTGCCGTGGCGCCTGTCTCTACCCCAATCCCTTCCTCGAACAGTTTGCGCTCAGCCGTATTCATCATCCGGAACTTGGTGGAAGTGAGGGTGGACAGACCGTACTGTGAGGAATAGTTTACCACTACCCTTCCTTTCTTTCCCTTTTTGGACGTGATTACGATGACTCCGTTGGATCCGCGCGAACCATACAAAGCCTTGGCAGAAGCATCCTTCAATACGGTGACAGATTCTATATCTGCCGGATTGATGGCCTGGAACTCTCCTGACTCGATGGGAATGCCATCCATCACATAGAGCACATTGCTGCTACCGGTGATGGTACCGATACCCCGTAAGATCACCGAGGCGCTGGTGCCCGGCTGGCCTGAAACAGAGGAGATCGACAAACCCGGCACGTATCCCTGCAGCGCCTGCTCGAAGGATGCAATGGGCACTTCGTTGATCTTGTCGGCAGACACGGTAGTGACGGCCGAGGCAGACCTGTTACGCGTATAGCCCGTATAGCCGGTGACGACGACTTCGTTGAGGTTCCTGACGGACAATTCCAGCGACACATCGATGATAGAGCCATGACCAATGTAAACAGTTTGGCTTATATAGCCTGTCATAGAAAATTCGATTGTTGATGCTCCTTCCGGCACGGAGAGGCTGTAACCTCCGTCCGCATCAGTTGTGGTGCCGGCGGCGGAGCCTGTGACCTTTACCGACACGCCTGCTAAAGGGATTTTGTCAGGTCCGGTGACCTTACCCTTGATCACCTTGTCGGCAGCGGGTTTGTCGGCACGGGAGTAAATAACCACCAGGTTATCCTCCTTCACCGTATAGGTGATGGACAGTCCCGCAAAGACCCTGGATAACACTTCGTCCAGCGTGGCATCGGTGACATGGATAGACACCTTCCTGTCCTCGGGTAATGTACCTGTGTGGTAGACAAATCGGTAGTCGGTCTGTTTCTCCACTTCATTCAGGACTTGTTTGAGACTTGTTTCCTTTAGCTCCAGACTGATCATTGCCTGCGCGAACCCGGTGGCATGGAGCTCCATGCACGCGATAAGCAGGAATAGTAAGCTTATCTGAATCTTCTTCATAACAGCAGTTTTGGTTTTATGTGTGCTTAGTACTATTTGCCAATAATGATCGTATCCTTCTCCACCCGGAAATTGAAGGGATAGGACAGCTGCAATGCTTCCAGCGCTTTTACCACCGTCTCGCTTTCGAATGTACCCGAATAGCGGTAGCCCTTTGTCTCATCATCGGCAAAGACGATGGGAATGCCATACCAAGCCTGCAGCCTGCCCGCTATCGCTTCCAGCGGCTCGTCCTCGATCTTGATACGGCTGCGCACCCAGGCTATTTCCTTTGCTTTATGGTTCACCGGGTCCACAGACAGGGAAGCCTTTTTCAGCAGACTATCCCCCGGAGCCGTTTCGATCTTACCCGGGGAATTGAAAACCACCGACTTCTGGCTGGGGGTCAATATCACTTTTTGTTCAGGATGATCTTTTAAGGACACAGCTATCTTTCCTCTGAATAAGGAAGTTTCCGTAAAGCCGGCTTGTGGATAAGCATTGAGATTGAACAGCGTGCCCAGCACCTCCACATCAACGGCGGATGTATGGACGATAAAAGGGTGCTGACCGCCGTGGGCGATGTCAAAAAGAGCTTCACCGGATAGCGTGAGTTCACGCCCCGTATTGCCAAAACCTTCGACAAGAGTAAGTGTAGTGTTGCTGTGCAGGGTAACCACGCTGCCGTCCGGAAGGACGACTGTCTTACGGGGTTCGCGGCCGGATCTGATCTCCTGGGCCACCGTCCGGCCTGGAACAGTTCTTCCTCCGGGCGTCAACAGCCAGAAAGCCACAGCCAGCAGCAAAAACGCCGCGGCGATACCCGCCACGTATCTCCAACGGACAGCCTGCGCTTTTTCAGACTCACCGGAGATGGTCGTTTTTAGCAGATCAAACCGCAATATCCCATCCTTTAATTGTTCCAGCTGTTCCTGTACATTGCCCTGCCGGGCGTTGAGGATGGAGATAAGACGCTCCGCCTCCCGAACCTCTCCGGTTTTTTCCGGATGATCCCGTATCCAGGCTTTCCAGAATTGCACCGCAGCCCTGTCGCTGCCGGAACAATAGTTACGGAATGATTCATCACAAACGAAATCTTCTGTCGTATAGCTGCTTATATCCATCAGAGGGGGCCTTTTATATACTGACGGAGATCCCGGGAAAATTTCCCAAAGAAATAATAACTTTTTTTTGGGAGGTCTATTTCAATAGTTTGCGCAGCAGCTGTATAGCGTTATAGATGGTATTATAGGCAGTCTTGATGCTTTGTGAGGTCCGTGCAGCCACTTCCTCATACGTGAGTCCTTCGAAGAATACCAGTCGTATCAATTCTATTTGCCGGGGAGTCAGCTGTTCCAGTGCCCGATGGAGCTTTTGCTTCAGCTCTTCATCATGCTGGACGCGTACGATGATCTCTTCATACGACAATTCGCCCTGTACCTCCTCATCTGCCAGATGCGTGATGGCTGCATCGATCTTCGAATGATGACCCAGCTGGTCAATAAGCATCCTTCTCAGGGAGGTGAAAAGATACGCTCTCACATTGGTCACCGGGTTTAGCTTATGACGTTTGTCCCACAGTGAGAAAAAGAGCTGGGTCACACAATCCTTTACCATCTCGTCATTGGCGGTGATCTTCAGACCCCAGCGCACCAGATGAAAGTAGGTGTTATTGTACAACGAGAAAAAGGATTCCTTGTCGCCTTCCCTCAAACCTTGCCAGTAAAGCCTGTTTTGTTCTTCATCCGTCATAGCGCATCGGTTTACCGTAAGTCCTTTAGCAATACCTGTATGGCAGTCTCCAATTGCTGGTCGTGTCCGGCGGCCACCTTGTCGAATTCATTCATCACCCGTATATCCGGCTCTGTCTGGCGGCCTTCAAGATAATTGCCCCGCAGGTCCTTTACCCCCAACGTAGGACAGCTCCATTGGAGCGTATTGTCCTGTAAGGACTGCCCCGTCTGGAAGGTGCAGCTGCCCGGAATGGGCATGCCTACTATTTTCCCCATATGCAGATACCCGTAGTCGTAAACAAAACAGCTGCCGTCACTATAATTGGCCTCTCCTGCCAGCACGATGGAGGGTTGTGTCCAGCGGAACGAAGGTTCACTGCTCACCAGCAAGGGGCCTGCAACGTTGTCCCTGATCCGGGTGCCGCCGAGGAACATGGTCAGCTCCGGTGCCAGGTCTCCGCCCCTGTTGAATCGCGTGTCCACCACGATACCTTTTCGTCCGGCGTATCTGCCCAGTACCTCTTCGTATACATTCCGGTAAGCAGCATCATTCATCCGGGGCAAATGCACATATCCTAACTGTCCATGGCTGAGACTATCCGTCTCCGCACGATTGCGGTTCACCCATCGCTGGTACAGAAGCTCGCTTTCCTCCTCCGGGGTAATAGGCCGGATCACGATCTTTTTTAGATTATCGCCGCCGCGAATGGTGAGTTCGGTATTTTTTCCTGCTTTGTGGTTCAGGTACCCGGCAAAATCCCTGTCAGGTAATATGGGTTCGCCATCGATAGTTTCGATGATCACACCAGGGGTGATACCTAATAGCGGATCGTCCAGCGGTCCATCCTGCACCACCTCCGCGATCCGCAAACCCGTACCCCGGTACGACTGATCATAAAAGGCTCCCAGAGACGCCGTCACATCCTTACCCTTCCCGGGAGGGCGATAGGTCATGCCTGTATGGCTTACGTTCAGTTCACCCAATAGCTCATTGAGCATCTCCGAAAAATCGTAATTGTTATCGATATCCGGGAGGTATTTTTCGTACCTCGTCTTATAGCCTGTCCAATCTACGCCATGCAAACCCGCAGCATAAAACGTTTCGTACACCCGGCGCCAGACGTGTTCAAACATGTTCTGTCTTTCGGCAGCCGGATGGAGGGTCATTTTACCATCTGTATAAACAGTCCGGCATTGCGCGGTGGCAGGATCAACAGCGACGATATGCCCGTCGGCGCAAATAAAGATCTCTTTCCCCCTGCCTCCTTCCGCCATAAATGCATCCCCCGCGGTGAGTGGCGCCAGCATCCGGGACGCATGCGAGCGCAGGTCCGTTTGCCAAAGGTCATAACCTTTTCCGGATCTGGCCAGGTAATATAACAGGCGGCCATCAGCGTTGAGCTGCGCACCCGCCAGCAGCGTGGACTGGCTGCTTAGTCTGGCCCGCCAGGCTTCCCACTGACCATCGATCCGTACCTTTACACCTTTTATCGTACTATCCACGCCCCGAAGACAATTCCAGACCTCGGGGGTCAGGCACAGCACATACACATCCTTTTGCCGCGTACCGCTGCCTGCATAGCTCCTCAATCCATTCTTGTCGCTCAGCCATACGATCGCCTTACCACCCATCGCCCATTCCGGCTGACTGTCATTAAATCCGCTGTTGGTCAGATTGATCAAACGTCCTTTTCCATCGGTGGGGACAATACCGATCTCATCGTTGCCGGCGCCGGGTTCGCTGAACCCGAGCAGCAGCCATTTCCCATCCGGACTCCATTTAAAATACTGGTCGTTATCCCGCCTGCTGTACAATTTGTCCTTAAGAATGGTACGATCTGCGCCCGAAGTAATATCATATATTTTCAACGTGGTGCGGTCTTCGATATAAGCGATCTCCTTCCCATCAGGGGAGAACCGGGGCTGATAACTCTCGTGCTCATTCCCTATCAGTATCGACTCCCTTACCGCGCCTGCCGTATCTATCTCCGCCTGGTAGATCTTCCAGCGCCCGTCACGCTCCCCCGCGTACAACAAGCGACGGCCGTCGGACGAGAATGATAATCCGGCCTCCACACCCGGCGTCCGGGTGATCTGCCGCACACTCCGGCCCTCCGTACCGCAGACAAACACCTCTCCATGAAAAATAAACGCTATTTTCTTTCCATCGGGAGCGACAGCCATCTCTTCCACATCGCCGATGGGGACAGTTGCCTCCGTCTTTTCATCCGGCTGATCCCGTATGATCACCCGTACTTTAAAAGGATGACCGTTCCGTCGTTTGCACCAGATCTCTCCGTCATAACCAAAACATATGGTCCCGTCCCGGCTGATGGAAAGAAAGCGCACCGGATCTTTGGAGAAAAAAGTCACCTGTCCGGGCAGAGACGGGCCGCGCAATCCCAGTTGGTAAACATTGCTGCTTCCGCTGGCCTCACTGAGATAATAGATGGATGTATCCGTTGCAAAAACAGGGTCCCTGTCTTCGCCGTTAAAGGAGGTGATCTTTGTATGGACGCCGGTGACAGGATCGTATAACCAAATGTCCCTCGCGATGGAAGATACCTGGTGTTTCCGCCAGGGATTTTCTCTTCCTTTTCTGTCGTGGTAAACCATCAGCCTGCCAGAAGGACTGACGTGCGCGTCCTCTGCCGGCGTGGTCAGCACTTGTTCTACCCTTCCGCCCCGGGAAGGCACCTTGTATAGTTCCTGCAAAGCATCCGAGGGATATTGCCGGTTCGCAGGCGCATCCAAACGGACTGCGCCAAACAGCACGGAGCTATCATCTCCCGTAAAATCATAAGGATATTCGTCGGTGGAATGGGTCGTCAGCCTTTGGGGTTCGCCCCCGGCGGCGGCGATGATAAAGATGTCGAAATTGCCATAACGGCTGCCGGCAAAAGCGATCCGTCGGCTGTCATGGCTCCAGACAGGCATGAAATAAAAGGATGGATCCTTTGTTAGCAATTTGGCTGCGCCTCCGCCTGCGGGTACGGTATATATTTTACCTTTGTAAGAGAACGCGATAGTAGCGCCATCCGGGGAGATCGCGCAATATCGCAGCCAGCGCGGGCTATCCCGGGCAGAGAGGGGCAGGATGTGGACAGCGAACAGCAGAAAAAAAAGCAGTTTTTGCATGGTGGCGGATAAAATTATGCGTATTTTCTTTTGGTTCCCCTTTTGGCGCTTAAAAATTAATTAAACTTCTTTGCCATAAAATGAATTATAGACTAATATATCCAAAAGACCTTTTGAAAAAATATGTCCGTTTCTTTTGGATATTGGAAGACGATGACCTCACCGAAAAGAAGTTCATAACGATCCCGGACGGGACGCCCGGATTGATCTTTCAGGAAGACCCTACCGTATTTGACAGATATGGTCAGACATTGCCGCAGCTGTTCTTATTTGGACAGGCCACCAGTCATGCCGAGCTCAGTCTGCGGGGAAGCTTTAGAAGCGTTGGCGTCAGCTTTCAGCCGTCAGGCCTCAGATCAGTTTTTGGGATGGATGCAAACGAACTGACAGACCAGCACATCGACCTGGATCACCTTACCAATACTTCCATCACCGATGAGGTCCTGGATAAAAGGTCTATAGAAAAAAAAGTTGATGTGCTGGAGGCTTTTTTATCAAGACAGGCGGCTCGCCGGGAAAAGGAAAATGAAAAAGTGGAATGGGCCTCTTCTCAGCTTCGGGACGGGAGACAGCTTAAACAGGTGCAAACCGATCTGCAAATATCTGAACGTTCGTTGGAACGTCTGTTCAAACAGCATATTGGGATCTCTCCGATATTATATGCGCGGATCTGCCGGTTTCAGACCGCGCTCCAGATCATGCGCCGGGCGAACTTTTCCTCGTTGACGGAAATTGCGTTTGAGTGTAATTATTTTGACCAGTCGCACTTTATCCGGGAATTTAAAATATTTGCCGGAGCCACCCCTAAACACTTCCTCCAAAAAGCAAAAGAGAAAATGCCCAACTTCCCTGAATGGGAACTATAGCCTGCGTCGGCTTTATACAATTCCATCAGGGCCATTCTGAATAATTTTGCCTTAACAGGTAAATGATAAATCTTTATGCAAAACACAACAAATGCCGTACCTGATCATACTGCGGTACGGGTAGCTTTATGGAGAGCCCTGCATGTACAGGTCGATGCGCCCCCTCCCGTACTAAACGATGAAATAGGGCTCCGGCTCGTAGCTCCCGGGGACGAATGGCGGCAGCGCCCCGACATGGATGTGCAGGCTACAAAGCGCATACGTGCATCCATCGTAGCCCGGGCACGCTTTGTCGAAGACCTTGCCGCCGAACAAGCAAGCCATGGTGTCAGTCAGTATGTTATCCTGGGAGCCGGTCTGGACACCTTTGTTCAACGCAGACCGGAGGTCGCCGACAAACTACAGGTATTTGAGATTGACCAGCCCGATACCCAGGTCTGGAAACAACGGCGTTTGATCGAACTTGGTTTTGGCATTCCAAAGGGATTGCGGTTCGTTCCGGTCGACTTTGAAGCGGGCGAATCCTGGTGGCGTCTGCTTACGGATGCGGGTTTCAACACAAACTCGCCCGCCGTCGTGACCTGTACGGGCGTTAGCATGTATCTTACAAGAGAAGCCATTATGACCACCCTGCGTCGGATAGCCGCATTCGCGCCGGGCTCAAAACTTGCCATGACATTCTTATTGCCGGTGGAACTTATGGCGGCAGAGGAACGTCCTATGATGCAGACATCGGAAAAAGGGGCCCGGTCGGCCGGTACGCCTTTTATCAGTTTTTTTGCGCCCGGGGATATGCTGGCGCTGGCCCGTGAGGCGGGTTTTAAAGATGTAAAGATCGTATCGGGGAACGAGCTTGCCGGTCGCTATTTCACCGGCAGGACAGACGACCTCAGCCCTTCGAATTCAGAGCAATTCCTGGTAGCGGCCACATAGAGGCTCCGATCATATTCAGGTGGTTAAAGCTAACCATTTCATAATCAGAAAGATTTTCTTTAAAAAAAGTCTATATTTTTAGATATTTTTCAAAGAACGAATTTCTTTTCTCCAATTGACAATTACACTATATCTTTGTCCATCATAATGGTAGACTTAGTAAAAAGTATGAATTCAGCAGCCTCCATAAAGTATATGTCCCTCTCCTCCTGCAACTCCTGTTGTTGTTGCTGCTGATACCTGTCACCATTCCCTCAGACATTTTCCCGTTCCAAATTAACCACCTGATTTATGGACAACACGATACAGCTAAAAGAACATCTCACAACAATACCCCACCAAATTAGTGGGTTATTAGAGCCTATACAGGGGCTTGCCCTGGAAGATGCCCTACGCCTGCTGGCTGAGCGCTTTCCGGGCCAGGTGGTATTCTCCACCAGTTTTAGCATCGAAGATCAGGTGGTCACCCATGCCATAGCCTCGCGCGATATCCCCATCACTTTGTTCACACTGGATACGGGGCGTCTTTTTGCCGAAACCTATTCGGTGTGGAGTAGTACAAACGATAAATATAACGTCCGCGTACAAGCTTATTATCCTGATCGGGCGCTGTTGGAAGCCCTGCTCAACGAAAAGGGGCCGAATTCCTTTTATGAGTCCGTGGAGAACCGCAAGGAATGCTGCCGTATCCGCAAAGTAGAGCCGCTGAAGCGTGCCCTGAAGGGGAAAGCTGTATGGGTCACTGGTCTGCGGGCTGAGCATTCGCCGGAACGGAAGGATCATGCGCTGATCGAATGGGATGAGGGTAACCAGGTCGTCAAATTCAATCCACTGTTGCATTGGACGACGCAGCAAGTGAGAGAATACATCGATAAGAACGACGTACCCTATAATGTTTTACATGACAGGGGATTTGTCAGCATAGGATGCGCCCCTTGCACCCGTGCCATCCGGCCGGGAGAAGATTTCCGGGCAGGCAGGTGGTGGTGGGAGGACAGCAGTAAAAAAGAATGTGGCCTTCATGCATCGTAAAAACCAGAATATGAGCACATCGATAAAATATCAGTTGGATTACCTGGATCAGTTAGAGTCCGAAGCCATTCACATCCTCCGGGAAGTGGCGGGCCAATTCGAGCGTCCGGCCCTTCTTTTCAGCGGTGGTAAAGACTCCATCACCTTGGTCTATCTCGCATTAAAAGCTTTCCGGCCGGGAAAGTTTCCCTTTCCGCTGGTGCATATCGACACCGGACATAATTTCCCCGAGGCGTTGGACTTTCGTGACCAATTAGCCGCCCGCATCGGGGAAAGGCTCATCGTCAGAAAGGTGGAGGATACTATCAAGACAAGACACCTGACGGAGCCCACCGGTAAATTCGCCAGCCGTAACGCGCTGCAAACCTATACACTGCTCGACACCATCGAAGAGTTTGGATTCGACGCCTGCATCGGCGGAGCAAGAAGGGATGAAGAAAAGGCAAGAGCAAAGGAAAGGATATTCTCCGTACGTGATGAATTTGGCGGATGGGATCCCAAACGTCAACGCCCCGAATTATGGAATATCTACAATGGTAAGATAAAGAAAGGTGAGAATGTACGGGCATTCCCCATCAGCAACTGGACAGAGCTGGATATCTGGAATTATATCCGTCGCGAAAAGATAGACCTTCCCTCCATTTATTTTTCACACGAGCGGGAAGTCATCGGGTATGAGGGACAATGGGTGGCCGTATCGCCGTTCATCCGGCTGGACCCCAGTGACCAGGTAGAAACAAAAAAAGTGCGCTACCGCACTGTGGGTGACATGACCTGTACGGCCGCGGTAGAGTCCATAGCCACAGGCATCGACGACATCATCCGCGAGATCACGGCTACCCGTACCAGCGAACGCGGAGAAACCCGCATCGATGATAAGGTTTCCGAGGCAGCTATGGAAGACAGGAAAAAGAATGGTTACTTCTAAAAGAGATACAATGGACTTACTTAGATTCATAACAGCAGGCAGTGTGGACGATGGAAAGAGTACGCTCATCGGCCGGCTATTGTATGACAGCAAAAGCATCCTGGCCGATCAGCTGGAAGCCCTGGAGAAACAGAGCAGGAACAAAGAGGATGGAGAGATCGACCTGGCCTTGCTGACGGATGGGCTCCGGGCCGAGCGGGAACAAGGCATCACCATCGACGTAGCCTATAAATATTTTTCCACGCCTAAACGGAAGTTCATCATCGCCGATGCTCCCGGGCATATCCAGTATACGCGGAACATGGTCACCGGCGCTTCCAATGCCAATCTGATCATCATATTGGTGGACGCCCGCCACGGCGTGGTGGAGCAAMCCCGCCGCCACTCCATCATCGCCAGCCTGCTAAATATCCCTCATGTAGTTGTGGCCATTAATAAAATGGATCTGGTGGATTATTCCGAAGACATTTATAATAATATCGCCATCGACTATGCTGAGATTGCAAAGACTCTTGGGCTTCGTGACGTCGTCTACCTGCCTATCAGCGCTTTGAAGGGCGACAACATCGTGGAAAAGTCGGACAAACTGCCCTGGTATGACGGCCCTACCCTCCTGAAATTGCTGGAAAATACGGAAGTGGAGAAGGATGTAAATCTAACACATGGCCGGCTGCCCGTCCAATATGTCATCCGTCCCCAGACAGACGAGTTGCATGACTACAGGGGATATGCAGGGAAAATCCTCAGCGGTATCTACCGGAAAGGCGATACCGTCACCATATTGCCCGCGGGGTTTACCAGCCGCATCAAGAGCATCGAAACAGGCGGCCGGGAGGTGGAAGAAGCATTTGCTCCCCTGAGCGCCGTCATACAGTTGGAAGACGACATCGACATCAGCCGGGGAGATCTCATCGTAACAGGCGAACATCAGCCACGCGTGGACCAGGAGCTGGATGTATTGTTGTGCTGGATGGATACCAAGCCTCTGATCCGGGGTAACAAATACCTCCTGCAATTGGGCAGCCGGGTAATACGCGCCGTGGTAAAGGAGATAGAATACCAGCTGGACGTCAATACGCTTGAAAAGAATACAGAGCCCGGGCAAGTCGGGTTGAATGATATTGTGAAAGCTACCATCCGTACGGCCTCTCCCCTGCCCTTTGACAGCTATAAAGAGCTGCGGGCCAGCGGAGGCGCGGTCCTTATTGATGAAACGAGTTATGTTACCGTAGGAGCGTGCATGATACAATAGGAAATCTATGACAAAAGGTAAAGTCATATTGGCAGGCGCAGGACCCGGAGATCCGGAACTCCTCACGTTGAAGACCCTCCGCTGGCTTCGGCAGGCTGATGTAGTCATCGTCGATCGCCTGGTCAGCCGTGAGGCCTTGCAGGAATACACCCGGGAGGATGTCCTCATTGTGCCAGTAGGCAAGCAATGCAGTGACACGGCCTCCACTCCCCAATCTGCCATCAATGACTTGCTGTTGCAATATGCAAGCCAGGGCAAGCTCGTAGTAAGGCTGAAAGGCGGGGACGTATCCATCTTTTCCAATGTACTGGACGAGCTGAAGACCCTTACAGAACACCAGATCGACTATGAGATCGTTCCTGGCGTAACTGCCGCCCTGGGCGCCGCAGCCTATGCCGGCATACCGCTGACAGCCAGGGGCTACTCCACGGCTGTCCGCATGCTGACCCACTATAAAAGTACCCTCCTGGATGAATCCTACCTCCGGGACCTGGCAAGGACTGATGACACCCTCGTGTTCTATATGTCCTCCGGCAACCTGGACCAACTGGTGGAGAAGCTGTTACAACATGGAATAGCCGCCGATAAGTGGATAGCAGTCATCGAGCAGGCGACCACTCCGCAACAGAACGTACATCATTACCCGATCCATACTTACCTGGAGAACGCCGCCGGCAGCAGCTATGCCTCTCCTACCCTGATCATCATTGGGAAAGTAGCTGCCTTGCATGCATCATTTGGATGGTTGCCCAACAGCAACAGCAGAGAACATTATTTTACTCCCCTGAGCGTAGCCGGGGCAGATCTATATAATAATAAAAAATCACCGATATGCTGACAACGCCGAGAATGAAGACCTTACAGGAGCTGATAGCCGGCGCGACCAAGGAAGAGCTGATCTGGCTCAGCGGCTATCTGGCCGGCGTGGTAGCACAGACTGCCGGGCAAACCTTGGCTCCTCTTGCGGCGCTGCCATCCCAGGAACCGGAGGCCCCGGCAAAACCTGCCGTAAGCAAGATCACCATCACCTATGGGACGGAAACAGGGAATTCCAAAAAGCTGGCCACGGATTTTGCAGCCAAAGCAAAAAAGAAAGGTATCAATGCCAAGGTGGTTGGTCTGGAGCAATATCGTCTTACCGACCTTCCGAAAGAAGAATATTTCTTTACGGTCATCAGCACACAGGGCGACGGTGAGCCGCCCGCTTCTGCAAAAAAATTCTATGACCATATCCATAAGGAGAGCGCGCAGCTGGCGCAGTTGAAATACAGCGTGCTGGCGCTGGGGGATACTTCCTATCCCCTGTTCTGCAAGGCCGGCGAAGATGTGGATCAGCAACTGCAACGCATGGGCGGCCAGCGCATCGTCTCTTTACAGAAATGTGACACCGACTATGAGATCGAGGCCGGCAACTGGTTCGACCAGGTACTGCAAAAGCTGCTCAGCAGCACAGCTCCTGCCGCCGGCATTCCGGCTGTCGCCCCCCGCAAGACCACCGGTAAAAAAATATACGCAGGCACCATTCTCAGCAATGTCAACCTCAACGATATCGGGTCCGGTAAACAGACCTATCACCTGGAGATCGCCGCACAGGCCGACTATCAGCCGGGCGACAGCATCGGCATCACACCCGAAAATCCACGGGAAATCGTGGAAGCCATCCTATCGTTGACAGGCATCGATCCCGGCCGCAAGATCGCCTTCCGGGATGAAGAGCTTCCGGTAGCCGACCTGCTGAGAAAAAAATTGAACATTGTCTTCCTTCCGGAACGGGTAGTAAAAAAGTATGCCGCCCTCGTTCGGCAGGATATTCCGGAGACGAAGATAGGGTTGCTTGATCTGCTAAAGATCTATCCTGTAAGGGATGCCGCCCAGTTCCAGGAGGTCGTCGGTATCCTGGAGCCCAACGCCCCCCGTCTATATTCCATATCTTCCTCACCTGAGGCGCATAGCGGGGAGGTCCATATCACAGTGGCAAAAGATACTTTTGTCGTCAACGGCGAAACCAAACACGGCCTCTGTTCAGACGCCTTATCCCAACTGTCCCCAGACCAGCCCCTTGAATTCTATGTCCACAGGAATGCGCAGTTCAAACTGCCTGAACAGGACAAGGACGTCATCATGATCGGCCCGGGTACCGGTATTGCCCCCTTTCGCAGCTTCCTGGCAGAACGGGATGCCACTGGCGCCGGCGGCAGGAACTGGCTGTTCTTTGGCGACCAGCACTTCACCACCGACTTCCTTTACCAGACAGAGATACAATCCTGGATCGAGACTGGTGTACTGACCCGGATCAATACCGCTTTTTCCCGCGACCAGCAGGAAAAAGTCTATGTACAGCATAAAATGCACCGGCATGCCGCTGAGTTGTTCGACTGGCTGGAAGCAGGCGCCTATGTCTACATCTGCGGAGCAAAAGAACCTATGAGCATAGACGTAGAAAATGCCCTGCTGACCATCATACAGCACCAGGGAAAGAAAAATGCGGCGCAGGCAGAAAGCTACCTGGACGAGCTGAAGGAAGCGGGCCGGTATGTAAAGGACGTGTATTAAAAGTGTGTTTAAACCAACCACCATTATGAGCGAGACTCAACAAAAGAATATCCCTTCCGCCGCAGCGGAACCGCCCAGACAGACCAATCTCTCTCCTGTTGAACGTATCAAGCAGAAGAGCGACGGACTGAGAGGGACGCTGAAGGAAAGCCTGCAAAATGAAGTGACAGGAGCCATCAGCGAGGACGACCAATCCCTGGTGAAGTTCCATGGCATGTACCAGCAGGATGACCGGGACAGAAGGGAAGAACGTGCGGAAAAGAAATTGGAACGGCTCTATTCCTTTATGATCCGTCTCCGGCTGCCGGGAGGATTCCTTACCCCCGAACAATGGATCGCCCTCCATCATATCGCAGGTGAAAACTCCACGGGTACCATCAAGATCACCACCCGTATGACCGTCCAGCTGCACGGACTGCTAAAAGCCCGGCTTAAACCTACCATCAAGGCTTTCAACCAGGCCGGCCTCGACTCCATCGCCACTTGCGGCGACGTCAACAGGAATGTCACCTGCGCGGCACATCCCTTGCAGTCGGAGATACATGAACAGGTGCACGCCTACGCGGCAAAGATCAGTGAGTTGCTGAAACCCAAGACCCATGCCTATTACGAGATCTGGCTGGACGAGGAAAAACTGGCCGACAAAAGCCAGGAAGAAGACCCTCTGTACCAGGACAGATACCTGCCCCGGAAGTTTAAGATCGGCATCGGTATCCCGCCCAATAACGAGGTCGACGTATTTACCAACGACCTGGGATTGGTGGCCATCATCGAGAACAAGACCTTAAAGGGATTCAATATCGCCATCGGCGGCGGATTGGGTACCACCCATGGTAACCCCGAAACCTACGCCCGTCTGGCCACCACCATCGGCTTTGTGTCTGTTGAAAAAGGCGACGACAAATTACTAAAGGCCATCTACGAGATCGCCACCATCCAGCGGGACTATGGCAACCGCAGTGACAGGAAGCTGGCAAGATTAAAATATACCGTTGATAAATTTGGTACGGAATGGTATAAGGAAGAGCTGGCAAGACGCACCGGCTTCCAGCTGGAGCCTCCCCGCCCCGTTACCTTTACAGATCGCATCGATTATTATGGCTGGCGACAGAACCATAAAGGGCTTTGGTATTACACGCCGTTTATAGAGAGTGGCCGGGTGCTGGATGACGAGAAGGTCGCCATGAAGACAGCCCTGCTGGAAGTGGCGCAGACGGGAAAGGCAAATTTCCGTTTCACCGGCAACCAGAACCTCATCCTGGCTGATATAAGCAAAAAGGATAAATCCGCCATCGAAAAGATCCTCGAAAAATACGGCATCATACAGCATACGGAGAAGGCCTCGGCCCTGCGGAAGAATTCCATCGCCTGCGTGGCCCTGCCCACCTGCCCTCTGGCGCTTGCGGAAGCACAACGGTATTTGCCCGTGCTTATCGACAAGATCGAGGAGCTGCTGGCCAAACACGATTTGAGTGACGAGAATATCATCACCCGTATGACGGGATGCCCCAACGGATGCGGACGGCCCTATGCCGCCGAAATCGGTTTTGTCGGTACGGCGCCCGGACATTATAATATGCATCTCACCGGCGACCACGAAGGGCTGCGTCTGAACAAGGTCTATAAGGAAAACCTTGATGAGGCCGCCATCCTCCGGGAACTGGACCTCCTGTTCTGGCTTTATAAGAAAGAGAGAGCCACAGGAGAGAAATTCGGGGATTTTGCATGGCGCCAGCGCTGGTATAAGCCGTAGCGTTGGGGGCGCCATGGCCGAGCACAGCGAGGCCGCGCGAAGCGCAATAGTTTAGCGTCTAAACAAACAAAAATGCTGCATGCAGCATTTTTAAACCATAATTAGTCTATAAAAACTATAGACTATTTTTAAACAAACAAACTCTACAAAATCAGTAGACTAAAAACTCAAAACACCCAAACAATCTCTTTTATGAGAAATCCTAAAACACTGACATTCCTTATCCTCCTTCTGGCCGCAGCCGGCCCGGCGATCGCCCAGGACAATGCCAACACCATCATCGAGATCTCCGGCAGGGTGACCGACCAGGACAAACACGAGCCATTGTCCGACGTCAGCGTCCAGGTAAAGGGCACCGTAACGGGTACCGTGACTAACCAGTCAGGGGACTTCCGGCTGCGTACCAAGGCCAGACTGCCCTTCACCCTCGTATTCTCCTCTGTAGGCTTCAAACAGCAGGAATTCGAGGTAAAGAGCCTCGGTTCCAATCTGCAGATAGAGCTCACTACGCAGACCGTACTGGGCAATGAGCTGGTGGTGACGGCCAGCCGTGTACCGGAAAGCATACTGAGAAGCCCTGTCGCCATAAACAAGCTGGATATCCGGGCCATCCGGGAGAGCCCCTCTCCCAGCTTTTACGATGCGCTGGAAAACGTAAAAGGCGTACAGATGACCACTTCCAGTCTCACCTTCAAAGTTCCCAATACCAGGGGGTTCAATATCCCCAACAACTTCCGCTTTATGCAGCTGGTCGATGGCGTGGATATGCAGGCCGCCACGCTCGGTGTGCCGCTGGGCAATGCCATCGGACCTACTGAGCTGGACATCGCCAGCGTGGAGATCACGCCCGGCGCAGCCAGCGCCCTCTATGGTATGAACGCCATCAACGGTATGGCCAACCTGCTGACAAAGAGCCCCTTTACCAGCCAGGGCCTCAGCATCTATCACAAGACAGGCGTCAACCACGTGGATGGTAAGGATCACGACCCGGCTATCCTCACTGAGTCGGCCATCCGTTATGCCAAAGTGATCAACAACAGGTGGGCCTTCAAGCTGAACTTTGGGTATATGCAGGGCACGGACTGGAGGAGCAATACCCGGCTGGACCAGAATCCCAACAACCTGAACAGCGCCAACCCCAAATTCCCCGCCCTCAACGGCCCGGAGAACAATCTCGCCTTTGACGGATGGAACAAATACGGGGATGATGTGCTGTCCGGCAGTAATGTGGTGTCCATCGGCGGCCTCAACATCGATGGGAATGCTAACCAGACCTTGCGGGTGGCCCGTACAGGCTATTGGGAGACGGACCTGGTAAAACCCCAGGTAAGAAATATAAAGTTCGACGCGGCCCTGCACTACCGCATTTCCGAAAAGACGGAGATCTCCTACAGCTACCGCGTAGGTTCTATGGACGGGGTATTCCAGCGGGGCAATAAGATCCGTCTGGACAATGTCGTCGTACAGAACCATCACCTCGAATTAAAAGGCAGTAACTATATTGTCCGCGCCTATGTTTCCCTGGAAAATACAGGCAACTCCTATAACGTAAAGCCCCTGGCCGACAACCTGGACCTGTACACCGGCGGCGCCACGGATACCAAGAACCCCGGCGACTGGGGCTCGAAATTCAAGACGGCGCTGCAGCAATACGCTGCCAACCATGGCGGCGCGCTGACCTCCGCCAACCTGGCCGACGCAGGCCGGTACGCCCGCGCACAGGCGGATGCTGGACGGGCCGAGCCGGGTACCGACCGGTTTAACAGACTGATCGACACGATCCGGAAGATCAATAACTGGGACATCAAGTCCTCCGCCATCCCCGACGCCCCCGTCACCGGCGGCGCTGCCCTGATCCAAAAAAGCCGGCTCTATCACACAGAAGCCCAATGGGACCTGTCCAAATACACCAAGGTCCTGGACCTTCTCATCGGCGCCGACGCCCGCATCTACCAGATCATCCCCGATGGGAATAACTTCGTGGACTTCTCCCGCCCCATCGATCAACGTAACAAACCCGAGAAGGACGGCAGCTTCGGAAAGGACGTACTATATAAAAAATTTGGCGGCTTCGCCCAGGTGACAAAGACATTCTTTGAAGAAAAGTTGAAATTGTTCGCCTCCCTCCGCTATGACTACAATCCCGAGTTCGACCCCAAATTCACACCCCGCCTGGCAGCGGTGTATACGTTGAACCAACGGCATAACTTCCGCTTTACATTCCAGAACGGCTATCGCTTCCCCTCCATCTTCGAGGCCCTCTCTTATGTGAACAACGGCCGCGTAAAAAGAGTGGGCAGCCTCCCCTATATCGATCAAGGGCTGGGCTATCTGGAGAACAGCTATACACAGCAATCCGTCGTCAACTTCAATGCCGCCGTCAGTGCACAGGGCGTTAGCAACCAGGTCGCCCTCGCTAACCGCAATCTGCTGGTGCCTGCCAACCTGCCCAATGCAAGACCTGAGCGCATCACCTCATTTGAGGCAGGCTATAAAAGCATCCTGCTCGACAATACCCTGATCATCGATGTGGATGCTTATATCAACTCTTATGATGGGTTCCTTGGACAGGTGCAGGTGTATGTTCCCCATGGAGTGACCATCGGCACCGACACCGCCGTGCTGGCCATGCTGGACAAGAACAGGAACGCCCAGGATCGTTATCGTGTCTACACCAATGCCAAAAACACCTATCATAATTTCGGCTCAGCCCTTGCCGTGACCTATAATTTCTATAAGAAATATGCCCTGGGCGGCGCGCTGAATTACAATCAAATGAAGTCCAATAAGACCAATGATGTCTTTGTCACCGGCTTCAACACGCCGAAATGGTCGGGCAATATTTCTTTTGGCAACCGGGAGATCGTAAAAAACATCGGGTTCAACGTCGTATGGAGATGGCAGGACAGCTTCCTCTGGGAAAGCCCCCTGGTGACGGGTAATATCTCCGCTTTCAGCACTGTAGATGCGCAGGTAAGCTTCCGTCTGCCCAGGTTGTACTCCACCATCAAGGTGGGGGGATCGAATATCTTTGATCATCGCTACCTGCAGTATGCCGGAGGGCCCACTATCGGAGGACTTTATTATGCCGCCATCACCATCGATGGGCTCCTGAAATAATACCCGGATAGATGGCCAATATTCTATAAATTTGGGCGACTATTAAACTATGGAGTTAAACGATCATTCGATAAAGGTATTACAAAAAGAAGGCAGGGAGGAGCGGGAAGGCAACCGGCTCTTCCCCGTCTTTTTAAAGCTGGAGCAGCTGTCCCTGCTGATCGTAGGCGGGGGTAAAGTGGCCCTTGAAAAGCTGCAAGCCGTACTTTCCAATGCGCCTGATACCCGGATAAAAATCGTCGCCCTCGCCGTATCCGAAGGACTGGCGGCCGAATCCGCCAAACATCCCAACATAGCCCTCATTCAAAAACCTTATGACAGCAGCGACCTGGTAGGAGCCGATATCATCATCGTGGCTGTAAATGACATCCCTGTAGCCACACAGATAAAGGTAGACGCACGCAAGGCGGGCAAACTGGTGAATGTAGCCGACAAACCCGAACTCTGTGATTTTTATCTCAGTTCTGTAGTAAAGAAAGGCAACCTGAAGATCGCTATTTCCACCAACGGCAAATCCCCCACCATCGCCAAGCGGCTAAAAGAAGAGATCGGTAGTATGATACCCGACGAAATGGAGAGCGTGCTCGACAATATGCAAACCATCCGTCAGCGGATGAACGGGGATTTTAGTGAAAAGGTCCGGCAGCTGAATGATCTTACCAAGGTGCTGGTGGCCAAACAGGATGCCACGGGCAAACCGGAGATCTTACACAAGCCTGCCCCCGGCAAATGGATGCAGGTGGTAAAGTGGTGTCTTTTTGCTTTCCTCTTTATGATCCTGGGACACGGCATCCTCTCGCTTATACCCCTCCGTGATATCGGGGCGTACATAAAGACCATCCCCCAGGACAATATCCATGGCTTTCTTATCATGTTGCTCACCGGCTTCCTCGCCCAGATGGTGGACGGTTCGATGGGCCTGGGTTATGGTACCATCTCCACCACCTTTCTGCTGGCAAACGGCGTCAGTCCTGCTATCGTCAGCAGCCGCGTACATTCGGCCCGCGTATTTTCAAGCGGCGTATCCGGGTACAGCCACCACCGGTTTGGCAACATCAATAAGAAGCTATTCAAAGTGCTGGTCATACCCGGCTGCATCGGGGCCGTGATCGGCGCTACCCTCGCCTATTTCGGACAGAAATATGCCTCCTATGTACGCATCCCATTGTCCATTTACACCGTATATCTCGGGTATTATATTTTACGGAAGGCCTTTACCAAAAAGAAACCAAAGGATAAGGTCAAACGGGCCGGCTGGCTCGCATCCGCCGGAGGTTTTATGGATGCTTTTGCAGGCGGCGGCTGGGGAACGCTGGTCACAAGCACGTTGATCTCCAAGCGAAGGAATCCCCGGTATGTCATCGGGTCGGTATGCCTGGCGGAGTTCTTTGTCGTGCTCTCCAGCGCCATTACCTTTTTTATTCTGCTGAAACATATCCCTCTCCTGGATGTAGCCGGCATGATCCTGGGAGGCGTCATCGCAGCGCCCATCGCCGCCCGGCTGGTAGGCAAACTGCCTATCAAAGCCATGTTCATCGCCGTAGGAGCCCTGGTGATCCTTACCAGCTGCAACACCTTATGGAAGGCCATTACCACTGTGCTGCACAGCCTGTGATCGCTTATACCACCATCAGGCTGCATCCACGGACATCGCTGTGGTCCATACGTCCGGAAACCTCAAACCCACCGTCCCCGTAAATAAACCCGATATCGTCCACCGCAATAAAACTACAGGAATATATATTCGCCAGATCGATAATATTGAGCAGACCTTCCCCTCTATCCGCTACGTCCAGCGGATCATCCTCCCTTCTTACCAGCGTCTTCATCCATGGAGGACAATAAAAACGTCCTCCCCCTGCAGAATAGGCCTGGGAAAGCAACTCCGTCATACCATACTCCGCATGAACCGTCTTCACCCCCAGTTTTTCCTGTAAGAACGCATGCAGCTCTGGACGGGTGATCTCTTTACGACGGCCTTTCATGCCTCCCGTCTCCATGACGATGGTATTCCTTAACTGCAGGGAATACTTTTCGGCAAAGTCCAGCAACGCAAAGGTCACCCCGATAAGCAATACCTTCTGACCGGCCGCTTCCAGCCTTTGCAGCACCTGGTATAGCGTCTCGTGCTCATACAGATAAAAACCGCTGTCCGGACACTTACTACGAGCTATCAGCTCATGGACCATGACCACCAAGGAGGAATTCGACCTCTCCAAATAGGCCGGCAAAAGACCGATAATACAATAGTCTTCTACAGATCCGTAAAAATGCTGAAAACCCAAAGTAAAGCTCTTCGTATATAGCCCCAGGTCTTTCACCAGATGACGGCTGCCACCCGTACCCGTGGTGCCCGAGCTTTCAAATACAGCCTGGGGAACAAACTCCGATGTCCTGACCTCATCCGTTTTAAAAAAACTCACGGGCAGGAAAGGGATCTCCTCCAGCAACCGTACTCCCCCGGGCCGGACACCCAGGGCATCCACCCAGGCCCGGTAAAGCGTATTATTCGCATATTGAAACCGGAATATTTCTAATGCCAGGGGGGTGAATCCCGATGGACGCACCTCAAAAAGATTCTCTTCCAAACTAAAAGCTAATGCCATATTCGCCAATAAATTGCAAAAATTTATACCAGACCGGAGCTTTTCGACCCCGGAGGGGTAATTTTCGCCCAAAATTAGGTAGGTTTGTATATATATCCACTCAGCATGAAGTCATCCCGTTTTTTGTTACCCGGAATACTGATAACGATGACCCTGGCCGTATGGTCATGCAGCAAGAGCAACGGCGGTAAACCAAAGATCAGCATAAAATCCATTACCCCTGATATCCCGCGTGGAGGAATCCTGGATGTTGACCTCCAGTTTACTTCAGGAAACAAATTAGATACGCTGATAGTCCACTTCGTCCGGATTAACCAGATCCCGCCGCAGAATTCCAAAGTTGATAGCCTGCGTATCGGCATCCCCGAATATTCAGCCAGCAAGGGCGAATTGGAGTTGACACAGCCTTTTGACTTTTTGTCCCGTGGCGACAATGCCAATGACACCCTTGTTCTCAAAATCATCGTCTTTGATGTCAACAAAATATACAGCGATACGCTGACATCGCCCAAAGTCGTTGTGCATAACCTGTAAAATCTGTTGATCAATCTCAGCGCTTTGCTACGAAAATTATTCGATCTTTTTATTTTCAGCAGCCTCTATATAGCCTTGTGCGCCGTATTGATGGTCTGGCAGACAAGCCAGTTGCTGCTGGGGGCCTCCCCCTCGGGAAGACTGGTAGGATTTGTTTTCTTCTCTACCATCTGCAGCTATAATTTCCATTGGTACCTCACCCCCCACTCCATCACTCCCTCCCGCCGCGCGTTGTGGACACAAAAACATAAGATACTTCATTTCATCCTCTATCTGGTAGGGCTGGTAGGATCTGCCGTTTATTTCTTCTATCTGTTGCCGCACATAGCAGCCCTCTGTTTCGGAGCCTTTGTAACCTTTCTTTATTCGGCTCCCAAACTGCCATGGGCCGTTTTTCGCCGGCTGAAGGACATTGCGATAGGCAAGACGATCTTCCTGGCCCTCGTATGGACGTATGTGACAACCATCCTGCCTCTGATCATCGCCGGCGCCGCCTGGCGGGCAGGCCCCGTTTTGTTTGCCGTCAGCCGCTTCTTTCTCATCTACGCCATCTGCATCCTGTTTGATTATAGGGACAGGGAAGATGACAAAAAAGAGGGGATCAAAAGCCTGATCACGCTATTGAATGAAAAAGGCATCGATCGGCTGTTCGTCATCTCACTGGGTATATTTGGGCTAAGCACCCTGGCATTAGGGTTTTTCCATTATCCCGCCTTTTATGTATTCCTCCTGCTGATACCGGGCATGCTTACCGCCATACTCTATAACAGGGCTAAAAAAGATTTCTCCGACTATCTCTATTATTTTGTACTGGATGGCCTGATGATGTTTTCCGGCCTGCTGATGCTCCTGTTCCGGATTTAAATGATTAGATTTGCTCCTCAACTATCCAATCACACATGGCAAAATCCACGAAAACCAGCACAGGATCTGCATCTATACTGACAGCCAAATCACAGACTTTTTTAAAGAACTATATCAATAATCCGTCACCTGTAGGCTTTGAGAGCAGCGGACAACAGCTATGGCTGGATTATCTCAAACCCTATGTAGACAGCTATTTCACCGACCCCTACGGGACTGCCGTGGGCGTAGTGAATCCCAAAGCCGCTTTCAAAGTGGTCATCGAAGCACACGCCGATGAGATCAGCTGGTTTGTCAACTATATTACACCGGAAGGGCTTTTATATCTCAAACGTAATGGAGGGGTCGACCACCAGATAGCCCCTGCCCAACGGGTTTTTATCCACGGTAAAAAGGGGCAGGTACCGGCTGTCTTCGGATGGCCCGCCATCCATACCCGGCTAAGTAACCCGGATGCAAAAGAACAACAGCCAAAAGTAGACAACCTCTTTTTAGATTGCGGCGCCCGCAGCCGGAAAGAAGTGGAAGATCTCGGGGTGCACATCGGGGCCGTCGTTACCTACCAATCAGGTTATGACGAGCTGGCCTATGATTACCTGATAGGCCGCGCCTTTGACAACCGTGTCGGTGGGTTCATGATCGCCGAAGTAGCGCGTCTCCTGCATGAGAATAAAAAGAAATTACCGTTTGGTCTGTATGTTGTCAATGCCGTCCAGGAAGAAGTAGGGCTGAGAGGCGCCGAGATGATCGCAAGACGGATAAAACCGGATGTGGCCATTATAACGGACGTCACTCACGACACTACGACCCCCATGATCAATAAGATCATAGAAGGAGATGTCGCCTGCGGCAAAGGACCTTCACTCGCCTTTGGCCCCGCCGTGCACAACAAGCTGCTGAGCCTGGTGCAGGATGTGGCGGCAAAAAGGGATATTCCTGTACAAATGAGGGCCGTATCCAGGAGCACCGGCACCGACACGGATTCCTTCGCCTACGCCAATGACGGATGCCCTTCTGTACTGATCTCCATTCCTCTCCGGTACATGCATACGACGGTAGAGATGCTGCATAAGAAAGACATAGAGCAAACCATTCAGTTGATGTACGAAACCCTGCTGACCCTGACGCCGCAAACAAATCTTCGGTATCTATGATAAGAACCGTTCTGTTATACATCGACCCCGGCAGCGGCAGCTACCTGATACAGGTGATCATTGCAGCCGTACTCGGCGTTGCTTTTTATTTCAGGAACCTATGGTGGAAGTTCAAGTCTTTTTTCTTTAGGAATAAAAAAGACTCACCAAAAAACGAACGTAAAGATGCCTGAGCCGCTGAATCACCCGGCCTCCTATAGGGACCCGTCGGGTTTTGTATTCCAGGTTGACGGCATTTATTACAGACAGGTTCACCGGTCGTACGCGGAGAATTATGAAACGCTCATGAGCTCCGGGCTGTATGACACGCTCATCAAAAACAAATGGCTCATTGAACACCGCGAGGTCCCGGAGAACCTCACGGCATCTGCTGATTGGTACAAGACCCTTTTGCCGACTCAAATACATATCTTCACATACCCCTATGAATGGTGTTTCGGGCAGTTGCAGGACGCCGCCCTGCTTACATTGAAGATCCTTATCCAGTCTGTCGGGCGGGACATGATCCTGAAAGACGCCAGTCCTTTCAACATACAATTCCAGCAAGGCGCCCCTCTCTTTATCGATACGCTCTCTTTTGAAAAATATGATGCAAGTCTTCCATGGGTGGCCTACCGCCAGTTCTGCGAATGTTTTTTATTTCCCCTGTACCTGGAGCATTACTGCGGTGTCGACACCGGGAAAATACTCACCGCTTACCCAGACGGCATCCCTGCGGATGTAACGTCCCGGCTGCTGCCGCGAAAAAGCCGGCTCAACCCCGGCGCCCTGATGCACGTGCATCTTCAGACCATGATAAAACCCGGCCCCCGCATGGGTAAGCCGCCAGCCTTTAGCCGGCAAAAGCTGATGTATCTCATCCAACATCTTGAGCGTATTGTAAAAAAACTAAAGCCCGGACCCGCCTCCCGCTCCGTCTGGAGCAACTATTACGAGGATACCATTCTCAGCCGGCAATACCTGGACGAAAAACAACGGTTGTTCCGTGATCTCATAAACGGCCTCCACTTCCTGACAGCCATCGACCTCGGAGCCAACGACGGCTTCTTCTCCCAAATCCTTGCCGAAAGAACAGAGGCTTCCATCACAGCCATCGATGCCGACGTTGCCTGTATCAACCGCCTGTACAACACCATCCGTAAAAAAAATATTCCCAATATCCTTCCTCTTCATATCGACGTCCTACACCCCTCCCCTGCCATCGGCTTCCGAAATAAAGAACGGACTTCCTTTAACGATAGGTTCCGGGCAGAACTGGTGATAGCGCTGGCGCTTATCCATCACCTGGTGCTGGGAGCAAACATCCCGTTGGACGCTCTTCCGCCTTATTTCGCAATATTGAGCACAGACTGGCTGATCATCGAATTCGTTCCCCTGGAAGATGAAAAAGCACAGGAACTCATCCGGAATAAAGACAGGTGGCATATACCCTATGATGTACCTTCCTTCGAACGCTATTTCGGAGAGTGTTTTTCCATCGAGAGGAAAAGCAAGATCCCCGGGACAGAAAGAATATTATATCTTATGAAAAAACAGCCCGTAAAATGAGGTCCTTTCTTTTCTTACTGCTGCTGCCTTTTTTCTTCGTATTCCATGGTTATGTGGAAAACTTCCGCTACATCCGGCCGGTGGATTGTCTTCCCCTGCTGGGGCTTTATCTACTGGCTACACTGTTATGCTTCCTTATCTTCCGGCTTTTTTTACGCGACAATATAAAGGCGGCCCTGATGACGTCCTTTATCATGGCGTTCTATTTCTTTTTCGGAGCCTTCCATGACTTCGTCAGAAGACATGACATTTTTCTTCATCGCTACAGCATATCCCTGCCGCTGTTCCTGATAATGGCAACAGGTCTGTTCATATGGATCAAAAAAAAACAGCCTTCCCCCCGGATCGGGAAATTTCTTAATTATTTGCTGGTGATCTACCTGGTAGTGGACGGTATTACCCTGATATGGAACAATATTACCCCGAGAGACAAAGAAAGAGTCATGATCAGCGCCCTGCCGAATGATACATTTCGGAAATGTGACAGCTGTCCCACACCGGATATCTATTTACTGCTTTTTGATGAATACACATCCAGCAAGACGCTGAAAGACACCTATCATTACGACAACGGTAGCCTCGACTCCTTCCTGCTGCAGGAACATTTCCATATCCAGACGGATAGCCGCAGCAATTATTTCTTTACCCCCTTTTCCATGGCTTCTATTTTTAATATAAGCTATCTCTCCCATTTGAAGGACCCGCAGAATGTCAGTGCCGACGATTATATAGAGATCCTGGACCCGGGCAGACCCGCAGCAGTGACCCGGTTTCTCGAAAGACAAGGCTACTATGTTGTCAACAATTCACCCTTTGATCTGCCGGGCAGTCCTTCCTCCCTGGATCAACCTTTTATCCCTGTTAAAACCCGCCTTATCACCAACAGGACATTGTTCCATTATCTCATGAGGGACATCGGGTGGTGGTTCACCACGCACTTCACGGATGCGGAGGTGCTGGCGGAAAACGAGGCGGCCATGGTATACAGAGGTAATAACACCGCTGTCAGAAAAACAATGGAAGAAAGCGCGACAAACTCCGGCAAGCCCCGCTTTGTATATATGCATGTATTCATGCCCCACGGGCCCTTCTTATTTGACAGCGCCACACATATGAGACAAATGAAGGATATCGCCAGAGAGGACGATGTTACGAAACTCTCCAGCTATCTCAACTATATCCCTTATACCAATACACAGGTAAAACAGCTTGTATCCACCATTAAAAAGAATACCATGGGAAAAGCGGTGATCATATTTATGTCGGATCATGCCTACCGGTATTCTGCTTTTTTTGGTCATCATGAGCGGGTGTTCTTCAACAACCAGAATGCCGTTTACTATCCGGACGGAGATTATCGGCTGCTATACGATAGCATCAGCGCCGTCAATGAATTCCGGGTCATATTCAACAAACTGTTTGACCAACGTCTCCCTTTGCTAAAAGACTCGCTGATCTATCTCCGGGACGCTCCCGGTGTCGTGGGCAATAAAAAATGATCCGTATTCAGTTCGGACATTTTAACTATTTTTGACCTTCAGGAAAATCCACTTTATGATAAGAAACGACTGGACAATAGAAGAAATTCAAGATATATACAATACGCCCTTGCTGGACCTGATCTACCGTGCCGCCGGGGTACATCGCCAGTACAACGAGACTGGGGAAGTGCAGGTTTGTACCCTGCTGTCGATCAAGACAGGCGGATGCCCGGAAGATTGCGCATATTGCCCCCAGGCTGCCCGGTACAATACAGGCGTGGGTGTGCAGGCGTTGATGAAAAAAGAAGAGGTCCTGGAATATGCGGCAAAGGCAAAGGCTGCCGGTTCTACCCGGTTCTGCATGGGCGCCGCCTGGAGAGAGGTCCGGGACAACAAGGATTTTGACAGGGTTTTAGATATGGTGCGCGGTGTAAATGAAATGGGCATGGAAGTCTGCTGCACCCTGGGCATGCTGAACGAAGATCAGGCTAAAAAATTGGCTGATGCAGGACTGCACGCCTATAATCATAATCTGGATACTTCTTCCGAATACTATGGAGAGATCATCTCCACAAGGACCTATAATGATCGTTTGACCACTCTCGATAACGTTCGCAAAGCAGGAGTAACGGTATGCTGTGGAGGTATCATCGGCCTGGGTGAAACACACTCCGATCGCATCAAGATGTTGCACACCCTGTCCACGATGGCCCAACATCCGGAAAGCGTACCCATCAATGCGCTGGTAAGAATAGCAGGTACCCCGCTGGCAAACAATCCGAAAGTAGATACCTGGGACATGGTGCGCATGATCGCCACCGCCCGTATCCTGATGCCCCGTACCATGGTCCGGCTGAGTGCCGGAAGGGCGGAGATGAGCCAGGCTGAGCAGGCGCTTTGCTTTATGGCCGGCGCCAATTCCATTTTTGCAGGCGAAAAATTACTGACAACCCCCAATCCTTCCTTCGAAGAGGACAACATGATGTTCGAGCTGCTGGGTCTAAAGCCGAGAGAAGCCTTCAAGGAAGAAAAGGAATTGGCCGGAATTCAATAATCGAAGGCGACAGTCAGTCGAAAAGCAACCGGGACCCGAAGACGATCATCAATTGACGAGTTGGGCCCTGAGATGGCCTATTTCTTCGCATAAATAGATCTTTCCGGCCTGTACTTCTTCGATAGCAATGATCATTTCAGCACTGGAAGAATTCTTGGTGACATAGCCGTTGGCGCCATTGCGAAGCATTTCATTTACATAAGACCTTTCAGCCTGTACGGAAACCCCGATGATCTTGATATTGTTGTCAAATTGCCGGATACACCCGGTAGCCTCAATACCATTCACCGGCGTCATATTGATATCCATGAGCATCACATCCGGCCGTAACCTCCTGGCTGCTTCGACAGCTTCCTGTCCATTGGCGCATTGAGCAATGACCCTGATCCCGGGCGCCTGGTTTAACACCCAGCTCCAGGCTTCGCGGACATGAAAATGATCATCTACGATAATTACTCTGATCATGAAAGTTGTTTCTACCAGGCCAAAAATACTGCTAATGGAGTAAAAAAGACGCAAATCGGTAGTTTCCCCTACACGATTACCCATTTTCCCTAGCCTACACTTGTGATTACTTATGTCTGTCTAATCATTTAACCTTAGATCAAGACCAAATTGATTATATCCTGTCGTATTTGTGTAGAACCCTCGGGCATATCTCAGCTGCAATTTCTTCAACAAAACACCTAACCCGAATGAAAATCCCGTAAACCCATTGCCTGCCGGACCAATGTTCAATTCTTTTCTTCGGAGATAGTTGTAAGCGACAGTGATCTCCACCCTGTCTTCGGGAAAGACCTGTGCCGCCAGGATAAAATGACGAAGGAGTTTATCAAAAGTAAATGAAGCGTCCTTATTATTCTGATCAAATCCATTGTAGTTGTTAAAGGTCGTGTCGTTATAACGGATATTGAATTGTTGCAGATGATGTGCAGTGAGTGAAAACTGCAGGGGCGCCTTTGCCAGCCGCTTGGTCAGCCCCAGGGACAGATCGAAAGGCAGATCGCCCCTTGTCGTCCCCGGATAGGGGCTCAGTTGAATACCCATATTACGCAACGTAAAACCCGCCTGGAAAAGATGTGCACTATCATAATAGTTCAGTCCAATATCCAGGGCCGCCCCGGAAGACCGGTAATACCCATACGCAGAATGGAGGAATTTCAACGTCAAGCCGTAGAACCATTTCTTCTCATACCTGCGGGATGCCGCCACCTGGACTACGTAATCGGAAGGGCGAAAATCACCCAGGATATTTCCAGTCGCGTCTGTCTGTGTGGCGTTACCATAATCGAGATAATCCACCCCCGCTGCAAAGGTTGTCTGCCAGCGGGCGCTATGCATAGCTGCCCAGCAGCTATAATTACTGATACCATCGTATAAAGTGCTAAAAGAAGCGCTGATCTCTCCATGCATGGCGGGCCGTAATAGTGCCGGATCATTAAAAGAAAGCCCCACATCATTCGTGAGGGCCGTGTTGTTGATACCACCCAGCGCCGTCAGCTGCGGTGTCCCCGGAAGGTCGAGAAAGCTGAAGACCGTGTTGCCCCCCAGGGTTTGTGCAGCAATGCGGCCAAAGGCAAAAGTGAGGAGGATGGCGGCTATTAGCTTCATGGAATAGCCGCAAACTAGCAAAAATCCCTCATGGAAATGAGGGATTTTTTTTTAACCCTTAAAACAACCAACATGAAAATTTCATGAGGCCTGGATCAATGCACAGGCCCTTACATAATTAACACGCGTTGCAAGGGATTAGTTCATTCTATTTCTCTTTCGGACAGCCGGCCCGTGGCCGTCCCGATCACGCCAGCGCCAATTCCAGCACTTGTTGCATATTCTTAACAAAATTGAATTTCAAACCCTTAATAAAGGAGGAATCAATATCCTGGATGTCTTTTTCATTTTGCCAGCAAAGAATGATCTCCCGGAGGCCGGCTCTTTTAGCAGCAAGTACCTTTTCCTTGATACCGCCGACAGGCAGGACCTGCCCTCTCAGCGTGATCTCGCCTGTCATGGCCAGGTAGGGTTTGACCTTTTTACCCGTGATCGCAGAAGCGATGGAGCTCATCATGGTGATGCCTGCGCTGGGGCCGTCCTTTGGTACAGCGCCTTCCGGCACATGGACGTGGATGGTCTTTTTATTAAAGAGGTCGGGATCTATATCATACTTGCGGGCATTGGACTGGAGATAGGTCAGGGCCGTGACGGCGCTCTCTTTCATAACGTTACCCAGGTTACCCGTCAGCTTGAGCTCCCCCTTGCCTTCACTAAGGCTGGTTTCCACAAACAGGATGTCCCCGCCCACGTAGGTCCAGGCAAGACCGACAGCTACCCCCGGCATATTGGCCACTTTGTAGAGGTCGTTGCTATACCGGGATTTGCCCAATACCTTCTCGATGTCTGCCGCTGTCAGTTGCGCCTTTACCTTTCCTCTCATCGCGTATTCTTTGGCCTGATAACGCATGATGGAAGCCAGCTGTCTGTCCAGTTCGCGGACACCGCTCTCCCGGGTATAGTCCTGGATGATCTTTTCCAGGATGCCATCACCCATCTTAAAGTTCAGCTTGTCCACCCCATGGGCTTCTTTTTGCTTAGGAACAAGGTGACGCTTGGCTATTTCCACTTTCTCCTCGATAGCATATCCACTTAAATCAATGATTTCCAATCTATCACGAAGCGCCGGCTGGATGGCGGCCAGATCGTTGGCCGTGGCCACGAACAATACCTTGCTCAGGTCGTACTCCAGCTCCAGATAATTGTCATAGAACGTATGGTTCTGCTCAGGGTCCAATACTTCCAATAAGGCCGAAGAAGGGTCGCCCCGGAAGTCCGTCCCTACCTTGTCGATCTCATCCAGGATCATGACGGGATTGGAGGATTTTATTTTCCTCAGCGATTGCAGTATCCGCCCCGGCATAGCCCCGATGTAGGTCTTCCGGTGTCCCCGGATCTCGCTTTCGTCATGCAGACCGCCCAGGCTGATCCGGACATATTTTCTGCCGATGGCCGAGGCGATGCTTCTACCCAGGGATGTTTTACCGATACCCGGAGGACCCACAAAACAGAGGATAGGACTTTTCATGTCCCCTTTTAGCTTGAGTACGGCCAGGTATTCCAATATCCTTTCCTTTACTTTGGCCATGCCATAGTGATCCTGATCAAGTATCTTCCCCGCCTTTTTAAGATCATAGGAATCGTCCGTATAATCCTGCCAGGGCAGTTCCAGCATCAGGTCCAGGTGATTGTATACGACGGAATAATCAGGAGTGCTGGGATGCATGCGCTCCAGGCGTTCGATGCCTTTTTTGAACAGGTCCCTGGCAGCCGCAGGCCATTTTTTGCTTTCGGCCTTTTTCTGCATCTCCTTTACCTCCCGTTCGTTGGTATCGCCCCCCAGCTCGTCCTTGATGCTCTTCAACTGTTGTTGCAGGAAATATTCCCGCTGCTGTTTATCCAGTTCCGTCTTGGTCTTGTTGGTGAGCTTATTCTTCAGCTCGGCAAATTGTAATTCTCTTTGCAGGAGCTGCATCAGCAGATCTGCACGGGACTTGATATGATGTATCTCCAGGAGCTGCTGCTTCTCATGCAGCTCTGTATTGAGATTGCTGGAAATAAAATGGATAAGAAAAGACGGGTTCTCGATATTCTTGAGTATGATGGAAGCTTCTGAAGGAATATTCGGCGAGAGTTGAATGATCTGTGCCGCCAGGTCCTTGATGTTGCTGACATAGGCTTCGAAATCCTGTTCTTTGGGAGCTTCTTCTTCCTGCAGCAGCACCACCTGCGCCTTAAAATAGGGGTCTTCGGCGGTGACGGCGCCTACTTTAAAGCGTCTTTTGCCCTGGAGGATGACAGTGGTCCCTCCATCCGGCATCTTGATCAGTTTTATGATACGCGCCACCGTGCCCACGTCTTCCAGGTCGGAGACGGAAGGGTCTTCGATGCTGCTGTCTTTCTGCGCCAACACCCCTATCAGTCTATCAGCCTTATACGCATCGTTCACCGCCTTGATGCTTTTGTCCCTGCCTACGGTAATGGGCAGGACTACGCCGGGAAAGAGCACGGTATTGCGTAGGGGTAGCACGGGTAGTTCCTTGGGTATCTCGATTTCGTTAAGGCCTTCATTATCGCTTTCGTTCAAGGGTATGATCGGCATGAAATCCATGTCATCTTCGGCACGCATAAATAAGTTCGATTCTTTCATCCTTTTTCCTATTGTTTTTTGCTCAACCTCCAGAGGCTATGGACGTCCCGGATGGGCTAAATCCATGACAAAATAGCATCTGTAAGGGAAAATTCCTACTGTTCTACAAAGGAATATATTGGGTCCAACTTTGATGCCATAAAAAAGACCGCCTCATTGTATGAGACGGCCGCGCCAAAATGTCTTGTTTCATTAGAAAAATCTAAATCCGGCATATACCTGGAATCCCTGATTTTTCCATTTTTGATCGCTGGTGACATCATTGATATTGGTAAGACCAATTACGTAGCGACCGCCAACCACAAAATTGGCGATGTTCAGCTGAGCGCCCCCGACAAGGGAGAAGTCCCCTTTCTTGAATGCGTCCTTGGTATTATCTGCCAGATTTTTATCCTGGTTGAGCAGGATACCGAACTGCGGCCCTGCCTGTATGCTAAGGAGCTTGATAGGCCTGTAGCTCAGCAGCAGGGGAACGCTCAGATAATTCAGTTTGCCTTTTACATCGTTGAGTCCCCCGGGATAAATGTCATGAAATTGCGTACCTGTGCGATAATTTGTCTGATTCCATAATAACTCGGGCTGTATACCCCAGTGGTCGTTCCAATTGAGCTCGGCAAAAGCACCCAGATTATAGCCGAAATGGAAGCCCTGGTCATAACCCTGGCCATCGACCTTGAAAATATTGGCGCCAGCTTTTACTCCCAAATGAACGCCCTGGGCCTGTGAATGCATAACGGCAAAGCCTACTAGCAGCAATGACAGGACAATTGATTTGCTCTTCATGTTAATGGTGTTTTGTTGATTAACTGGTTTGAGAGTAATATTTCAACTTATATGCAATGATTTTAAGAGAAAAATTATCTACACGCCATAATCATGCCACCAATCCATCCTACTTCAACTGGTACCCCAGCGAGAAATGAAAGCCATGATATCTCCATTCGTCGCTGCTGTTGATGCCGTTCATATTGCTCAGGCCGATGGAATAACGTGCGCCGATCTTAACTTTACCCAGGTTGAGCTGTCCGCCGAAAACCAGCGAAAACTCGCTTTTCTTAAACGCATCCTTATTTTGCCACTGCGGCTGCGCCAGTAACCCGGAGGTCTGGTTCACCAGATAGCTGTACTGGGGTCCTAATAAGATGGATAATTCGGGCGTAGGTTTAAAAGCGAACATTACGGGAAGGGAAATATAATTGAGATATACATTGGCATTCGATACACCGCCATAGGTGCCGTATATCTGGTTGAAATCCGCGCTGGTCACCGTCCTGACCTGGCTCCACATCAACTCGCTCTGCACCCCGAGCATCCGGTTGAAAAAGTATTCGCCATATGCGCCCGCGCTAAAACCCGCCCTCGTCTTCTCGTCAAAGCTGCGGCCAGTGACCTTGTAGAGGTTAGTACCGACAGTAACGCCATAATGGAGCTTTTGAGCATAGGAATTTGCAGTAGCAGTGGTTAACAAGAGGAAAGAAATGATAACGAATTTCATTCTCGGATTCATTGTTGGTCCTGTTTTGGGTTCAAAATTTAACGAACCTTTGGTTCGTTCTTGAGCGTGAAAATAATCGTGAATACCTTATAGCTTTGTTAAAATATACTTAACGGCTCGTTAACTCCCCTTTACGGCAATTAACGCTAAAAGGTTGCCGGGCCCGCAAATGTACGCCTTTTGGTATATTGGCATAGGTGAAATCAAAATTATTACATGAATGGGCGGGTAATTAGCTACGTTTATACAACGCCGGTAGTCGATCAGACCAGCTCGATCACCGTGATCTCCGGAAGGATGCCCACCCGGCCCGGATAGCCAATAAATCCAAAGCCCCGGTTGACATACAATTTTTGACGGCCCTCTTCATAAAGCCCGGCCCATTGCCTGTATACATATTGGACGGGGCTCCATTTCAGACCGGGGATCTCCACGCCGAATTGCATACCGTGTGTATGGCCTGCCAGCGCCAGGTCGATATTGGGATAGTGTGGTCTTACCTGGGCGTCCCAATGACTGGGATCATGGCTCATCAATATCGAAAAGGGATATTTTTCTGCGCCGGCGTAAGCTTCAGCCAGCCTGCCATGCTTGGGAAAACGGGCCTTGGCGCTCCAATTCTCGATGCCGATGAGCGCTATCTGCTGACCATCTTTCTCCAATGCCACATGCTCATTCATCAGCAGCCGCCAGCCCATATCTGCCTGCAGTTGTTTCAGCCGGTCGAGATTGGCCTTTTTCAGCTCCGGGGTTTCCCACCAGATATAGTCGCCATAATCATGGTTACCCAGTGTGGAAAATACGCCCATGGGGGCCTTCAGCCGGCTAAAGATCTCCTTATAAGGGTCCATTTCTGTGGCGATATCATTGACGAGGTCGCCTGTAAAAAGGATCAGGTCCGGCTTTTCGGTCAGCACCAGGTCCACACCATGGGCGACAGCCTGGGTGTTAGCTAAGCTACCAGAGTGAATATCAGATAGTTGTATTATTTTCAATCCCTTAAAGGCGGAGGGAAGGTTATCAAATGCAAGGGATACGCGCCGTATCTTGTAATTATACTTGTTGCTAAAGCCATATACGAGGGAGGAAAAAAGGGCTCCACCCATCCCCAGACCCAGCCAGCTGAGGAAAATACTGCGGGAGATCGTATCCTCGGATAGGTTCTCCCCTTCTGTATTGGAAAAAAACAGCTTGCCGGAAGCCCATTGGAACAGGCGGCGTATGTCATCCACCAGGAAAAAGACGGAAGCCAGCAATTTCCCAAAAAAAAGCCCCAGGATGGTAGCGAATATATAGGTCCTCGTCCGCCGCCAGTCAGGGTCATTCAGCACGGGCAGCAGGGCAAAGAGAACAAGGGCCAGGATCGATACGACCCAGTAGCCATTGAACAGAACAGCTTTCCACCTGGCTGAAGCGCCCTGGCTGATGGTTTTTAAAGCCTGAAATATATAAAAGTCCAGCAGGACGACCAGGACGATGATGATGGCGATAAATCTCCAGTTGCGCATGTCACCTTAATTTGTGCGGGAAAAGTGCATTCTGAAATTTAGCCCTTTTCCCGCAAAGGGCTAATATCTGACCTTCGGTCGAACCGCTTCCAGCGGTTCCTGCTAAATTTTTCGAAATTCATCCAATTGGGCATGAATGGCGTCCAAAGTGCGCGCATCCCGGATAGTGCCGTCCGTCCCCAGCAAGGTATTAACCACCGAAATAGGCAGCTTATTGTGGTGTACCTTCATCTTCAGATAGTGAAGAATGCCCGTGAGATGCTCCATGCCCCGGAGGTTGCCCGCCCTGCCCGTAGATACCCCTGTAAGGAGGGCATGTTTGTCCCACCAGCATTTTTCTATGAGGGAAATATCAAAAAGGGCCTTTAGGACACCCGGGATGCTGCCATTGTATTCCGGAGATACAAAAATAAATCTCGAGGTGGGGATGATCACTTCCGCCTCGATCTTCTCATATGCAGGATTTCTTTCAAGGACATTTAACCCTTCCAATGATAACAGATTGGCCTCTATGCCTTTTTGAAGCAAAATCCCCTGGTAGACCTTTGCTACTTTGAGGGTTTTGCTATTAGGCCGGTTAGTCCCGGATATAATGGTATACATATTTGGCGTCTTCAACAGTAAAGAAAAAGGAAAGTTCTGATAATTATGTTTAAGAATGTATTTTTGTCAACTTCCCCCGCATGGGAAGAAGCTTAGGAACATATTTTTGTCCACCTCCCTTGAGAAAGGGAAGTTTAAAAATGTATTTTTGTGCTCCCCCTCACCAGAGGGGGTAAAGTTACACTATGGCAAGAACAATCGGAGTTGCAAATCAAAAGGGCGGCGTAGGCAAGACCACTTCGGCTATCAACCTGGCCGCCAGCTTTGCCGTGTTGGAATTCAGGACCTTATTGGTAGATGCCGATCCCCAGGCCAACAGCACTACGGGCGTAGGGTTCGATCTTCACAACGTCACCCAGAGCCTCTATGACTGTATGGTCAACAATACCCCTGTAAAGGATGTGATCCTGAAGTCCGAGATACCTCATTTGGACGTTGTTCCCTCTCATATCGACCTGGTCGGGGCCGAGATCGAAATGATCAATTACCCCAATCGTGAGCTGGTGCTGAAAGGTATCCTGGAGCCTGTGAAGAACGAGTATGACTTTATCATCATTGATTGCAGCCCTTCCCTTGGCCTTATCACCGTCAATGCATTGACGGCTTCGGATTCGGTGATCGTACCCGTACAGACGGAATTTTTCGCCCTGGAAGGTCTGGGCAAGCTCCTAAATACTATTAAGATCGTCCAAAGCAGGCTGAATCCTGAATTGGCTATCGAAGGCATCCTGATGACCATGTACGACGGCCGTCTGCGTTTGTGCAATCAGGTTGTAAGCGAAGTTCGCAAGCATTTTGACGAGATCGTTTTCAATACCATCATCCATCGTAATACGAAGATCAGCGAGGCCCCCAGTGTTGGCAAGCCCGTGATCCTGTACGACGCTTTTAGTAAAGGCTCCGTCAATTATCTCAATCTGGCCAAGGAGATCCTGCAAAAGAATAACATGACGAAGCTCAAACAGGAAGAGAGGATCCTGGAATAAAATAATTAATTATGTCCACCCCGAATAAAAAAAATGAAGCCCTGGGCAAGGGCATTCGTTCGCTGTTACAGAGTATCGACGCTGACTTAAAGACCACCTCGGGTGAACTAAAATCTTCCGTCGTAGAGGCAGTGACAAACATGCTCCGCATCCCGCTGGACCAGATCGAAACCAATCCCCGGCAGCCCCGGCATGACTTTGATGAGCAGGCCCTGCAGGAATTGGCCCATTCTATCAAACTGCATGACATCATCCAGCCCGTCACCGTATCCAAACTGCCCTCAGGCAAATACCGGCTTATCTCAGGCGAACGGCGCTTCCGTGCCGCAAAGATCGCTGCACTAAAAGATATTCCCGCCTATGTTCGCCAGGCAGATGATCAACAGTTGCTGGAACTGGCGCTCCTGGAAAACCTCCAGCGGGAGGACTTGAATGCAATGGAGATAGCCCTCAGCTACAAACGGATGATGGAAGAGTTGAATTACACACAGGAGCAGGTAGCCGAGCGAATGGGCAAGGAAAGAAGTACGGTGGCCAACTACATCCGGCTGCTGAAGCTTCCTCCGGATATCCAGGTGGCAGTACGCAGCAATCAGCTGTCAATGGGGCATGCTCGTGCATTGATCAATGTGGACACGGTAGACAAGCAACTATATCTTTTCGGCGAGATCAAGAATAAAGGACTTTCTGTTCGTCAGACGGAGGAATTGGTGCGGCGGCTCTATAAAGAAGACAATCCTGCCGGCGTTAAAAATTCGGTAAAACCCTCATTGCCTGAAGCTTTCAAAAGAATTGAAGATAACTTAGCATCGCATTTCAGCACCCGGGTAAAGCTCAATCATAACAAGAAAGGAGAAGGCAGCATTTCCATTGAGTATTACTCTCTCCAGGAATTGAATAAATTATTGGATCAATTGGGGATTTCCATCAATTGATAAGGTGCCTGCGAACTATATAAGCATCCCACGAATGAAGACGGTCAGGTATGTACTTATGGTCTGTGTCCTGGTATGGCTGCAAGGCATTTGCTATGGCCAGGAGAAGAAAGATACAATACCTCCTCCTTATATTAAAGGCAAGGTGGTGCTGGGTGAGCAGGTGTTGGATACGCTTCCGCCAAATGCGGATTCTTTACGAGGCAGGAAACATTCCGGAAAACACTCCGCGAAGACCGATTCGGTCACTACCGTCAAAAAAAAACATGACCCTCATAAAGCCACGTTATACTCCACCTTTTGTCCCGGTCTTGGGCAGATATACAACAGGAAGTACTGGAAGCTGCCCCTGGTATACGCGGCTGTAGGCATTCCTGTCTATACTTACTTCTATAACAGGGACTGGTACAAGAAGTGTCAATATGCGCTGGCTGTTGTCCTCAGCCCCAACCCTACCCAGGACAGCCTTAATAGGGTGGATCCCAAATTAAAAGTGTTTGTTACGACCAAGGATGATGCCAGTATCCGTACTTACCGCAACGAGTTCCGGAAAGACCAGGATTATTCTGTCATCTTTCTTCTGCTCTTCTGGGGTCTGCAGATAGTAGACGCCACGGTGGACGCACATCTGATGAATTTCGACATCAGCCCCGAGCTGAGCCTGCACCTACGGGATGGATCGGGGTCCCGGGGCAACCCATTGTTACCCGGTTCCGCCAGTCCGGCAGGTATCGGACTCGCATTCGATCTCCATAAGGCAAGATATAAGCCGATTCCACTGCCGTGATGGCAGTATGCACATTTTAATGTAGGTTTGGCAAAATTTTTTCAGCAACATGAATATCGCGTTACTAGGTTACGGTAAAATGGGTAGGGCCATTGAAGAGATAGCATTGGAAAGGGGGCATAGCATAGTTTTAAAGACATCGATAGACAACCTGGAAGACAATACGGAAGAAAACGTACGGAAGGCAGATGTCGTCATCGAATTCACCGGGCCCGAGAGTGCATACGGGAATATTATGTTATGCCTCAAAGCGGGAGTGCCGGTGGTTTCCGGCTCCACAGGCTGGCTGGACGAACACTTCGAACAAGTAAAGGGGTATTGTCTACAAGCCGGAGGGACTTTTTTATATGCGAGTAACTTCAGCGTAGGCGTAAATATCTTTTTCGAGGTCAACCGGCGGCTGGCGGAGTTGATGGCCCCCCACCCCGACTATGATGTCCGGATAACGGAGATCCATCATACGGAAAAAAAGGATGCCCCCAGCGGTACGGCTATTACCCTGGCCGAACAGATCCAGGGAAAAATACCCCGAAAAAAAAGATGGGTAAATCATATAAGTGATAACTTAGACGAATTGACCATCCTCAGCCAGCGGACAGACCCGGCGCCCGGGACACATTTGGTGAAATATCATTCGGCCATCGATGATATAGAGATCATCCACACGGCGCACAATCGAAAGGGCTTTGCCACCGGGGCTGTACTGGCGGCGGAATATATACGGAGTAAAAAAGGGATATTTCAGATGAAAGATGTATTAGGATTTTAGAAAATCTCGGCCAGGATGGCTGCGCCATCTTTAGCCCTACTACAAAACAAGGATAAAAAATGCTGTCGAAGAAAACTCAATATGCTTTCCAGGCGCTGATGTACCTGGCAGAAAAGGGAAAAGATGAGCCAGTGCTGATCGCAGAGATCGCCAAGAAGAAGAAGATCCCGCTGAAGTTCCTGGAGAACATCCTGCTGGAGCTAAAGAATGCCGGCATATTGGAAAGCAAAAAGGGTAAGGGTGGAGGCTACTTCTTTGCAAAAAACCCCAAAGATGTCCCGCTGGCGCAGATCATGCGACTGCTGGATGGGCCTATCTCCCTGTTACCCTGTGTCAGTCTTTATTTTTATGAACGATGTAAGAACTGCGATCAAAATCATTGCGGTCTTCACATCGTCATGTCCCAGGTGCGCGACGCTAACCTGAAGATACTGGAAAAAAAGACGATTGCGGATCTTGCCAAACGTTGAAACGCAATCGTCCATTAAACCTATCCTGTTATCCTCCCGCGCGAGCGCCTTCCTGAGTCCGCCTACCGGCGGATGCCGCCGCCATTTTCTCCAGGCTAATAAACCTGTTGTGGCAAATACGATCGGCTATGGACAAGAGTTTGTCTATACGTTGAGTCAATTGTTGTAACTCATTTTCTGTAATGTGGTAGTCTTCTTTATAACGGGCATCCACATAGCTCTGAAGTAGTAGCTTGAAAAGACGATCTTCTCCGGCGCCATCGCGGGGGAAGAGAAAGGCCAGCTCTACGGAAAAGCGATGGGTGTAACGCCTGAGCTTATCCAAATTATGCGTGCAGGGTTTGTAGCCCATAAAGGCCAGCAGAATGGCCTGGTAGATGTGTTCTGCCGCCTGGTGAAGGAGAAAAACAGCCAATCTGGGCTCCTGCTGCTGTACATTGAAAAGAGCACTGTTAAAAAAAGCATGGGCCTGCCGGCTCCATCTCTCAAAATCCTTTTGAGCTGTGAGCCGGATGCTGACAAGGTCGGGAGGGGCGGCTTCGCGAAGCGGAACGCCTCCGGCGTCATACAGCAGAAAAGCCTCCCGGCTCATGAGAGAAAAGAAATACTGGCCTTCCGAAAGGCGTTGATTCACATGGTCTATATCATGGACCAACACCGTGACAGCAGCATGTACCCTGCATCTGTTCTCGGTGACATCCTGTATCTCATGGTCATAGCGGTGATCCCCCCGGCGGGTGACTACCAACAGATCGTAACCTTTGGGTAAAATGGGGTCATGGGGGCCGTCAGCAGACCCGCCATCGGGACTACCGGCGCCATAAAAACCATAAAGAATGATTTTTTCGGGACGGACCGCCTTTATGATCACCCTGACAAGCGCCTGCAGCTGACGACGGTCCACAGCAGGCAAAGAGTCCATATTGGTACGCATAGATCAATTTTTTTGCTTATCTTCAAATATACAAAAAACCTGCTAATACCAACAAATTTAGTAACACGCTTAAAATATGAATTTTCTAGGTAAAAACATCCGGCATCTGAGAAAGAAATTCTCCCAAACGCAGTCTGAGCTTGCAGATATGATGGGAAAAGGGCAGACTACTATTGGCAATTGGGAGAATGGCGTCAGCGAGCCCAATGTAGAGGAGCTTTTATTACTTAGCAATTATTTTGGTACACCTGTGGATATTCTTCTTAAAGTAGACCTTTCCCTTACAAACTGGGAAATAGGCAACGCGGGAAAAGATGATAAAAAAAATTCCGTCATAAAAGAATATGATCACCAGTCAGCAGAGATGTCAGTGGTAAAAGAGCCGGAAGATACAAACTTCACTTACATCCTGGGCAGGCTGGACAAGATGCAACAGCAGATCGATCTGCTCAGTACAAAATTGAAGGGCAAATAAAACAGATGTTGGCTCCCAGAGAAAAAGTTAAGCCAACATCTGTTTACTTATCTCCTATCCCTCATCAGGAATGGATTGCCTTTTTTACCGCAGCAATGGCCCCGTCGATATGACCATATGCCCTGCCTTGCAGCCCCTGCGCAAATTGGTTGTCTTCGTCATGGCTGATGTCCTGTCTGGCCTTACGTAAAAAATCAAGTGCAGCATGCAGACGCCCGGGATGGTCCGGTCGCTCGTCCACGGGCGGATGGTCTTCCAGGTTCTTACCATCTTCGACAGAAGCCTTCTTTATCTCCCCAATGGCCGCATCAATGCGACGAACCGCCTCCACTTCGTCAACAGTCTGTTGCCAGTTGCCGGGACGATGTTCGATCATCCATCGAGCCGCCCGCAGGTCGGACAGTGCATGAAGATAATAAGGATGATCTCCCCTGTTTGGGCTGGCATAAAGAGAAATGGATAAACATAGAGCAGCAAGCAAATAGCATACATTCCGGGTTTTCATGTTTGTGATTTTAAGTTTAACGATCAAATTGACCTGCAATAGATCTATAAACGCTCCGGAAGTTTAAGAAAATATTCCTCTACAGGCTGTAAACAGGTTAATCAGAAGTTAATGGCTCATTTCTGCAGGTTTTCGATGACCATCGCAGAAGCTCCTCCTCCCCCATTGCAGATGCCAGCAGCTCCATATCTTGCTTTGTTTTGGCTGAGAATGTGGATCAACGTAGTAATGATCCGAGCCCCGCTTGCGCCCAGCGGATGACCGATGGATACCGCTCCGCCATGGACGTTCACCCGGGCAGGATCCAATTGCATCCGTCTTGTATTCTCGATGCCCACCACGGAAAAAGCCTCATTCAACTCCCAATAATCGACGTCTTCCATTTTCAATCCCGCTTTCGCAACCGCCTTGGGTACAGCAATGGCAGGCGTGGTCGTAAACCACTCCGGCGCCTGTTCCGCATCGGCAAAGGAAAGTATCCTGGCCAGTGGTTTCAACCCAAGGGCAGCCGCTTTCTCACCGCTCATCAATACGAGAGCAGCCGCTCCATCATTTAAGGTAGAAGCATTGGCAGCCGTCACTGTACCATCCTTTTGAAAGGAAGGCTTTAATTCTTTTATCTTATCGAACTTTACATTAAAAGGCTCTTCGTCCCTGGCGAATATCTGCGGATCGCCTTTTCGTTGAGGTATCTCCACCGGAATAACCTCATCTGTGAATTTACCACCAGCCCAGGCAGCCTGCGACCGTTGATAGCTTTGTATGGCGAAGGCATCCTGTTCTTCACGGCTGATGCCACAGGTAGAAGCGCAAAGTTCCGCCGCATTACCCATGGCTTTTCCATCATAAGCGTCCGTTAACCCGTCCTTAGCCAGGCCGTCAATAAGCTTGCTATCGCCATATTTATTGCCCCATCGCATACTTTCCACATAAAAAGGAATATTGCTCATGCTTTCCATCCCGCCTGCGACGACAATATCGGCATCTCCCAGTAAGATGGACTGGGCTCCCAAGGCAATGGACTTCATACCGCTGGCGCATACTTTATTGACGGTAGTACAAACGACCTCGTTGGGCAACCCGGCTCCTTTTGCCGCCTGTCTGGCAGGCGCCTGTCCCAGATTGGCCTGCAGGACGCATCCCATCAGCACTTCCTGCACCTGGTCCCCCCGCACGCCAGCCTTCTCCAGGGCCCCCTTGATGGCAATAGCGCCCAGACGGGTGGCGGAAAGATCTTTCAGGCTCCCTCCAAAGGCCCCGATGGGCGTACGTACAGCAGCTATGATGACAACTTCTTTATTCATGATATGCTTTTCAAAATTTGGGTATAAAGATAAATAATACTAACGGTTGTTAGCATAATCTTTTGCAAAAACTTTCCTATTTTCCCTGTATGAAACCGGCCACTGTCAATGAGATCAAACAGGAACTATCTTCTCTTTCCCCATCCAGGCTGACAGAGCTGTGCCTTCGTCTGGCCAAATTCAAGAAGGACAATAAGGAACTGCTGACCTATCTTTTGTTCGAGGCCTCCGATCTGGCTTCCTATATTGCAAGCGTAAAAAAAGAGATAGACCTGGGTTTTGAAGAGCTCCCCAAGCCCAATATATACCTGACAAAGAAAAGCCTGCGGAAAGTGCTTCGTATTACGACCCGTCAGATACGGTACACGGGCTCTCCGCAGGCGGAAGTCGAACTGCTTACCTATTTTCTCAGTAAGATCCGCCGGTCCGGTATCCCTATAGACAAACACCCCGTTCTAACCAATCTCTACGAGGGGCAGCTAAAAAAGGTCCGCGGGGCAATAGCCACCTTACACGAAGACCTTCAATACGACTATGAGAAGGCACTAAAAGACCTGTAGCCCTTATGATGTGACAGTGGGGAATAAAAAAGCCGTATTCACTTACGCAAATACGGCGCAATAACGTTGCAGAGCCTCTAATAACCCCACTTCTTCATCACGGCCAGGTCCTCCTTGGCGCAGTCCAGCGGCGTCCTGCCCTGATAAGATTCCTGTTCGATGATGAAATGATAAGTACCACCGGACTTCTTTCCCAGGTCGGCCACCTGTCTGGTGCCAACGATGCCTTGACCGAGGACAGTGCTTTCATATTTCTCATTACCTCCTGCTCCGGTGGCCTTGATCTCGTCCTTTACGTGCATCAGTTCGAACCTTCCCGGATATTGCATAACGATGGCAATAGCGACAGCGCCCCCATTGTATAGATTCCCCATGTCCAACTGCTGGGCCACCAGTCCGGGATCTGTATGCTTAAGGATAATATCAAATACCTTTTGATTGTTCAGCACCTGGCTGAACTCAAAGTCATGATTGTGATAACCGAATTTCATCCCGGACTTCTTACACAGCTCTCCGCATTTGTTAAAGACGTCCATGTACCGGAGCAGGTCGTCATAGGTCTTGCGAAGGCTTTCATCCAGCCAGGGACTGATGACATATTGCTGTCCAACGATGGCGGCATCCTCCACCGTCCATTTCCAGGCATCGGTAAAATCCTTCTTTGTATCATCCCAATGCTTGGGGTCCATCCGGGTATGCCCGCTAAGCATTTTCAACCCCATGCTATCCAGCAGGCTCTTAAATTCTTTTGCACCGTATCCATAAAATTTCCGGTCTACATAATTGGCATGCTCCACGTACTTATAACCCATGTCAGCCAGCTTCCGGAGTGTGCCGGAGGGGTCTTTTCCCATATCTTCCCTGACAGAGTATAACTGTATCCCCAAAATACGTTTTTTGGCGGGGGCTGCGAAAGTTCCCTCGGGCAAGAGGCCGGCTGCGGCAACTGCCATAGCGCTGTTTTTTAGGAAGGTCCTGCGTGATTGGTTCATGTGACGAATATAATGAAATATATTTAAACAATCCGTTCATGAAGTGGGTTTGGTTTTTACACTAACGATGATGCTCAGGGTGCGGTTGGTCCTGATGCGGCGGCGGGGTCACGGGGCGTTGCATCGGACGAGGTGAAGGCTGCATAGGTCGTACCCCTGGATTAGGGCGCTGTTGCATTGGACTCCGCTCAACGGGATGGGGTTGGAATGGCGTCGGACGCGCTTGTTGAACAGGATGTTGCGCCGGCTGCTGAACAGGTCTGCTCATTGGCTGTTGAAAAGGTCTGTTTACTGGCTGCCGAACTGGATGTTGCACCGGCTGTCGCGGCTGAACAGCAGGGTGTTGCACAGGGTTCAACTGACTGGGGTGTTGTACAGTCCGCTGCGTCGGGCGACCAGACGGCCGGGCCTGTGGTCCGGGCATATTGCCGGGCCGGACCGCTGCCGTGACAGGACGGTTATTAACGGGTCGCAAGGCATGCAGGTCCCGCACTTGCGTCGGGCGGACTGAAGCATTACTACGTTGTATCGAAGGACGATAAATGGCCAGTTGTCCATTTCGCACAGCTGTCGTTCCCGGTCTTTCTGCAGAACGTATGGCCACCGGCCTGACGGTCGTATGGGTAAATCTTTCCACATTAGCCGCCCGGGGACCCCGGAAATAAGCATATCCATTCCCCCTGCCCGCATTATTAATGACGGTGATATTATTGATGACAGTAGTATTGTGTATGTTCCTGACATAATAATTGCTGACATTCACGTTGGTAATACGCCCCCTCGGACAGAAAACCCAATAACTGGCGGGCGGACGATAAGTGCTGAAAGCAACGCCGATGTCTACCCGTGGGCCGATGGGCGCCCAACAATAGTTGCCTCCATATTCGCCCCACGTCACCCATGCGGGCGCCCATTCATATCCTGGTACCCATATCCATCCATAGACGTCATCATAGAACCAGTTGCCATAGTGGAAGGTGGCCCAGCCCCAGCTATAATCCGAAACCCATGTCCATCCAACCTCCGTATACACCCAGTGACCGCGCGTGCCATATGGCCTAAACCCGGCGCCTGCCCCGGGTACCCATACATAGCCATAATCCGGATAACTGACCCAGTTACCGAATGGGCTCAATTGATCGTAGAATACCTGGAAACTCACATTGACCTGGGCGTGTGCATGTGGCGCCAGGGAAGGCAGGGTTGTGGTAAGGATTGCGATACCTGCTATTATAATGTGTTTTTTCATATTAATAGAAATATTGATAAAACATATAATACAATAACGGTGCCTGAGAAGGTTAAAAATTCCCCACTTCTTAAAGGCGTTAAAACCTTGTGAATTTTTTGTTTTATGGAAAAGAGGAAGTTTTTAATCTTAATTTCCTTATAGTTACAAGCACAAGCCTATGCGTCCCACACTTCTACTCACCTTGCCCGCTTTACTGCTCACTTCCCTGCTGAACGCCCAACCTTGTCCGGATAGGGCCAGCGGACTACTGGATGAGGCGCTGGGTTTTATGAAAAAAAACTACTACCGCAGGAACGATGTCAGTTGGGACGATATCACAAGTGAGGCCAGGACGAGGCTAAAAACCTCCGGCAACTGTGATGAAGTATACGATATCATCTCATCCTGTTTCAAAAAGCTGAATGAGCAACACAGCTTTATAATGCCTCCTAAAAAAGCCGGCCAATATAATTATGATGCAAGCCTGGCTCCCCTCCCACCCCTTTCCGAGCTGGTAGGCGAGATCAGGGGCGAGCGGTTGAATGACAGCATCGCCTACCTCACCGTCCCCTGGGTAAGCACGACAGATTCTTTTATCTGCATGCGTATCGCCGACAGCTTGCAGGAACTTATCGCAAGGTTAGATAGCAAAGACATAGCAAAATGGATCATTGATCTGCGAAAAAATGCCGGAGGTAATTGCTGGCCCATGCTGGCGGGCATTGGTCCTTTACTGGGCGATGGGGTCTGCGGGTATTTTGTCAATGGCAGTGAGCGGATACCTATATCCTATCGCAACGGAGCCGCCTGCCAGGGCAGGCACGTACTCTGCCGGGTAAGCAAGGATGGCTATCGCACACAAAGGGAACGTAAATCAATAGTTGTCCTCACCAGCCGTAGAACAATCAGCGCCGGAGAGATTGTTGCCCTGGCTTTTAAGGGCAGGGAACAGGCATACTTCCTGGGAGAGCCCACAGCTGGTCTTACCACTGCCAATGCAACTTACTCTCTATCGGATCATTCCATGCTGGTACTCACCGTATGCCGCGAGGCTGATTATATGGGCCGGGTCTGCGAGGGCAGTATCTTGCCTGATAGGGTCATCCGCCCCCCCACCATGGGCCCTGCCGACGAAGACCCGGTGAAAGCCGCCGCCATCGACTGGCTGCAGGCGAGATGATCATATTTTATTGCAATCCCCTACCTTTACCCATCGCAATAAAATATACATATGACAAACTCATTTCTCCGGGTCGCTGTAGTCTTCATCCTGGCCGCCGGGATGACCGGGTGCGGACAATCCGGCGGCTCCTCTGCCGCGGATTCCGACGAAGGCCTGTCCGCCCTTAACAAGGACAGCCTTGCCGCTCATATACAGATACTGGCTTCCGATAGCTTTCAGGGCCGCCGCCCCTTTACCTCAGGCGAAACCCGTACGGTAGACTATCTCTCCCGGGCCTTCGCGGCCCTCGGCCTGGAGCCAGGCAACGGCGCCGCCTATACGCAGGATGTTCCTATGGTGGAGATCAGCCCCGCAGGCACTCCCGTCATGAAGGTCCAATCGGCAAAAGGCAGCTTTGACCTGAAGTCGATGAATGATTTTGTTATCTGGACGGAAAGACCCGATTCATCCATAACCATCGACAAAACCGATGTCGTATTTGCCGGCTTTGGTATCGTCGCCCCCGAATATAACTGGAATGACTATGCAGGACTCGATGTTAAAGGCAAGACCGTGGTGGTGATGGTGAACGATCCGGGTTATTACGACTCCACCTTGTTCAAAGGACATACCATGACCTATTATGGACGGTGGACCTATAAGTACGAAGAAGCCGCCCGCCAGGGTGCGGCAGCCTGTCTTATCATACATAACACCGGGGCGGCCTCTTATCCTTTCCAGGTGGTGAAGAGCTCAAACGGAGGCGTAAAACTGCATCTGGATACCCGTGGCAATGGCCAGTATCAGCTTGCCTTGCAGGGATGGATTACGGAAGAGACGGGGAAAAAACTATTGACGACTGCTGGCAAGGACAGCAGCCTGCTCACTGCGGCCAAACAAAAAGGATTCAAGCCCCGGCCCCTGGATATAAAGCTCACTGCTGCGCTTAAGGTACATGAAGTATATAACAAATCCCATAACGTCATAGCCAAGATCACCGGCAGCCGGCGGCCGGATGAATATATTATTTATTCTGCGCATTGGGATCACCTGGGCATCGGCCAGCCCGATGGAAAAGGCGATTCCATTTATAATGGTGCGGCAGACAATGCCAGCGGCACCGCAGCCTTGCTGGAGATCGCGCGCGCTTTCAAAAATATTCCTGAGAAACCAGAGCGCACAGTGATCTTTCTTGCCGTGACGGCGGAGGAACAAGGCCTGCTAGGGTCAGCTTATTATGCGCAACATCCCATATACCCCCTGGGCAGGACGGTAGCCAATCTGAACATCGACGTATTGAATACTTACGGCCCCACCAAAGATATTACGTACAGCGGCAAAGGACAATCCGAACTAGAGGACCTGCTGACTGACGAAGCAAAAGCGAAGGGGCGTTATGTAGCGCCTGAAGACCATCCGGAGGCGGGTCATTATTTCAGGAGCGATCATTTTAATTTCGCAAGGGCCGGTGTGCCGTCCCTGACTGCCGATGGAGGAATAGACGACGTATCGAAAGGGAAAGAATACGGCAAACAGAAACACGACGAATATACTGCACAGCACTATCACCAGCCCAGCGATGAATATGATGCTAAAACCTGGGACCTCAGCGGGGGATTACAGGATATAGGATTGGTGTATCTCATAGGGAAGAAACTGGCCTTCAACAACAGCTGGCCCCAGTGGAAAGCGGGTTCTGAATTCAAGGCCATCCGGGACCAGAGCGCCCAGGAAAGAAAATAAAAAATATTTGCTTCCTGTTTTGCTAAACTGTTATATTTACCTTTTATTTTTATACAAAAGTGGACGCTAGGTCCTTCACCAAGCGGACCCATGGTCTGCTGGCCGAAGGCCCATCTTAATTTCCAGAGTAATATGGGAGATCTCCAGATCAAAAAACAGCCGAAGAATTACGATGCAGTTATTGTAGGATCAGGCGCCGGTGGTGGAATGGCTGCCTATGTGCTTGCCAATGCCGGCCTGAAAGTGTGCTTGCTGGAAGCAGGCCCAATGTTCGATCCCAAGAAAGATTCAGATCAGTTAAAAAACCCCTGGGAGTCGCCTCGACGGGGCGCTCACACCAAGTTCAGACCTTTTGGCGATTTCGATGGTTGCTATTGGGGTTGGGAAGTGGATGGCGAGCCCTATACGCAGACGGGCAATCCCGGCACCACCAAGTGGGAATGGTGGAGAGCCCGTATGCTCGGAGGACGGACCAATCACTGGGGCCGTATCTCCCTTCGCTTTGGCCCGAAGGACTTCAAGCGGAAGAGCATTGACAGCCTGGGCGACGACTGGCCCATCGGTTACGAAGACGTAAAACCATATTACGATAAGATAGATCAGTTGCTGGGCGTGTACGGGACCAATGAGGGCCTGTACAATGACCCGGACGGTTTTTTCCTGCCACCACCCAAACCCAGGCTGCACGAGCTGATGATCAAAAAAGCGGCCACTGGCATCGGTATACCCGTCATCCCTTCCCGGATGTCCATCCTCACTAAGCAGATCAACAAGGACAGAGGACAATGTTTTTATTGCTCGCAGTGCGGCCGGAGCTGTAAGGTCTATGCCGACTTCTCATCGTCCAGCGTCCTGGTGATACCCGCGTTGAAGACAGGCAATCTCGACCTGGTCACCAATGCCATGGCGCGTGAGGTATTGACAAATAAGGACGGACTGGCAACCGGCGTATCCTATATCAATAAAGAGGACATGCAGGAATACCAGGTCACCGGCAGGACTGTGATTCTGGCTGCCAGCGCCTGCGAAAGCGCCCGGCTGCTGCTCAACTCGAAGTCTGCCCGGTTCCCCAATGGACTGGCCAACGGCAGTGGTGTGGTAGGTAAATACCTGCACGATTCCACCGGCGCCGACATGGGAGGCATTATCCCTCAATTGTTGGATCGCAAACGTTATAATGAGGACGGTACGGGTGGTATGCATGTTTACACGCCCTGGTGGCTGGACAATAAGAAACTGGATTTCCCCCGTGGTTATCATATAGAATACGGCGGAGGCTTTGGCATGCCCCTCTACGGTTTTGAATGGGGCATAGAGAAGATCAACGGCGACGCAAAGATCATGGGCAAGGCCAAAGAACCCGGAGGCTATGGCGCATCCCTGAAAGACGACTATCGCCGGCTGTTTGGCGCACATGTTGGCATGGCAGGCCGTGGTGAAGCCGTCGCCAATATCAATAATTATTGTGAGATCGATCCGAACGTAGTGGATAAATACGGTATCCCCGTATTGCGTTTTAACACGAGCCATTCGGAATATGAGATCAAACAGGCAAAGCATATGAAGGAAACCTTCAAGGAGATCCTCCATGCCATGGGCGCCGTGGTCACCTGGGGAGGAGACGACAATGCAAAAAACAATTACGGTATCCATGCCCCGGGCAATATCATACATGAAGCCGGCACCGTCCGGATGGGCAATGATGCCAGAACAGCTCCGCTCAACAAATGGGCGCAGGCGCACGAAGTAAAAAACCTGTTCTGCGTGGACGGAGGACCTTTCGTATCTCAGGCCGATAAGAACATCACCTGGACGATACTGGCCTTGTCCATGCGCACCAGCGAATATCTTGTTGACGAAATGAAGAAACGTAACATTTAAAATCATGGACAGAAGAAAATCCATTAAAACCATCATCGTAGGGACGGTTGGCGCCGTATCCGCCGGCTCGCTGATAGAAGCCTGTAATCCCGCAGAGGATAAAAAGACCGAAGCCCCCAAGACCGCCGATGCAACGGCGCCCGCAGAGACAAATCGAATGAAGGAGGAGAAGGAACATTATAAAGAAGTGGTTTCCAAAACCTTTTTTACTCCTGAGGAAATGGCCACGATCACTATCCTGGGCGATATCATCATCCCAAAGGACGAACACAGCGGCAGCGCTTCCGACGCTAAAGTACCTGAGTTTATCGAATTTATCGTCAAAGATATGCCCAGCCACCAGATCCCCATGCAGGGCGGTCTTCGCTGGCTGGATGTACAATGTCTCAATCGATATGGAAAGGCGTTCAAAGACTGTTCCGGGCAACAACAGATAGAAATGGTGGACGCCATCGCCTATCCCCAAAAAGCCAAACCCGAGATGGTACAAGGCGTCGCATTTTTCAACCTTATGCGCAACCTCGTGTCTACCGGATTTTTTACTTCACAGATGGGTGTAAAGGACCTGGGATATGCAGGCAATGTGCCTAACCAGTGGAACGGTGTTCCCGATGACGTACTCAAGCAATATGGATTGGCTTATACGGAGAAAGAGCTGAAAGAATGTGTCAGCTTCTCATAATATAACACGGGGATACTAGTCGGCTGCCGGCTCAGCAGCTAATAGCTACTGAGCGGGCATTTGTTCGGCCGTCGAACGGACGCAGGCGGAAGGAGTTGGACCCCTGGAGAAACCGTCGGTCCGTCCGTCTTCACACACACGATAAAGAAATTGAAATTAGTTGTCAAGCGGTTTGTAATAGAACCCTTCTTCGTTCAGCACAAAACTGTTGGGGACAAAACTAAGAAGGGATTGTTTTACCATGGCAGCCGCCTCCTGCTGATAGTGCAGACCTACTTCCGGGGTCCGCATGGCAAACTGCCAGCTTTGGATCTTCAATAAAGCGATCCTGCTTTCCTGTAAAAGATAATTTTCTGATTGGCGAAACTCTTCTGCCAGATGATCCTGGTTGTTGCGTATGTCAGGCGTCATAGGGATCAGCATTAGTTTTTAAAGAATATTGGATTGTAGTCTTCAAACGCGTATACCATCGTAAAATTGTGCGTCAGACCTGATTTTCCTCGACCCGGAATTTTTTTCCCGATCTTGGAATGATAAATTAGTAGATATTATTATTTGTGCCTGCTCTTCAGATACTTATAATTTGGCATGTTGTTCGTAATCCTTAAGACGTATTCGCACCTGAAACAAAGTTCTTCAAGATATTTACCTTAAAACAATTTGACGGCCATCAATAGTTAAAAAGGTTTTTTAGTTTTTTCAGGCTTACAGGTTACTTCTACAAAAAATGCGAAACGCCCCGGCAGTAAAATGTGGGGCGTTTTCGTTTTTACCTTATCAGCACCGTAGTCCCTTTCTGGAAGATCTTTTTTCCCGTATCCCTGTCCGTATACTGTAGCGTCCATACAAAAGTGCCCGGCGGCTGCGGATGCCCTCCAACCGTGCCATCCCATTTTGAAAGCCAATCCCTGGAAGTATACACCAGCTGTCCCCAGCGATTGTACACTTTGAATTCCAGGTTATCCGCCTTGTAAGCATTCAGCGGATAGAGATAGTCGTTGAATCCGTCACCATTGGGTGTAAAGGCAGAGGGGACGGCAATATAGCAGGATTTGAGCACATCTATCTGCTGAGCGGCCGTGTCTTTACAGCCCAGGTTGTTGGTGATGATAAGAGTGACGGTGTATTTTTTTTCAGCTCCGATAAGAGGATAAAAATGATCCTGTGGCAACGAATCCGTGCTGCCCGTGCCGTCCCCAAAATCCCAACTCCAGGAACTGACATGTCCCGTGGTAGCATTTTTGAAGGAGGCGCCATCTTTGGGACATAATATATTGGGAGCCTCAAAAGCAGCGTTGATAGCATTGTCCAACGGAATGATCTTTGTGGCCGTATCGCTGCATAATCCATTGCTGACGATCAGTTGTACCTTTTTGTTGCCAAAAACGTTGTAACGACGCTCCGGATCATGCACACGGCTGGTATCCGTATTATCGAATATCCATGTCCATTGATTGACCCCATTCTTATCCGAATACGAAAGATCGATGGTATCCTGGATACATCCCAAATGTACCTGGTAGTCAAAGTCCGCCGAGACTGTATCTTTCATGATAAAAGGTATCGCCTCCCCCAATGGGGTCGCCAAACCACATTCGTTGATGACCGTGTTGCCATCAAGGCCAGTCACCAGCCTGATCTGATAATTGCCTCCCGTCACCATCGGTGCGGACAGATGCACCAGGATCACATTGGTCAGTCCATCGGCGTCGCAATTACCATTCGCAGAAACAACCGTTACAGCAGTGGGGCCTGTCACAACAAAATCACTGCCATTAGCAGCGATCGAGCTGCATTTCATCATGTCTTTAAACACCAATTGCAGTACATCCGGAGCACACTTTGGCGGAGTAAGGCTATCAAAGGGCGTCGGCTGCGGCGCTACTATTGTAAAAGGTAAAGAAGCTCCCACCGGTATTTGTGCGTCACAATTGTCCATCAGCGTATTCTGGTCCCTGCCATTCTTCATAACCACCGAATAAGCGCCGGGGGCCATTCCATTGCTCAGCGTCAGCGTGACCGTGTCCATATCAAAACCGGTACTGCAACTGTTGCCCGTGGCTTGCGTGGGCTGAGCGACGGCTGGACTGATGGCAAAATCGCTCCCGTCTGAAGCCAGGCTGCTGCACTTCATCTTTTTGTTCAGGATCACCCGTATACGACTGCCATCACAGATGGGGCGGATCTCTTTCAGCGCAGGCGGCACCGTATCGGTGATACTGGCCGTGCCACCGACAAACGAAAGATCATATCCGCTCTGCTGATCACCCGTGAAATGACTGATAAGGAGAAGATAATTATGCCCTTGTATCAGAGTCGGCATCTTGCTGAATATAGGAGGATTGTAATTATTCGTAGAACCGCATTCATACAGAGAAGCTGCATTCGACTTTGTGCCCGTGACGCCCTTCAGACCGGACCAGTTGCAGGCCACCAGCAAACTCGGGTCATTGGCATACACATCGGAAGGATTACGCCCCGTCACATCGAATATCTGCCAGTCATAGTCATCATCCAGGTTCTTGGGCGTGATGGTAAGAGCCAGGGTCCCACCGGTGAAACATGTGAACTTATACCAATATGGGTTGAGATCCTGGTAGATATTGCCCGTACCTGATGAGCAAGGCGCCTCTACAGTGCTATTGACACAGGCAGGAACGCTCGACTGGGTAAAAGTAGCGCTGCCGCAGACGGGAAAAGCAGTGGCCGGCGTCTGTCCCAACGTAGTGCAAGCTTGAGAGAACGCTGGCGTTTCTTGCCATAGCATAAAGAAAAGCACCGATAAAACGCTAAGCAGTTTTGTAGATGACATCCGAAACAAGTTAAGTTGGTGCAACCGGCCTTGAGCAATATCAATATCACATGACGAAATGAAAAGAGCTACCGTTGCTTCATCATCGTAATAAGTCACGAACCTTCGGTTCGTTCTGGGAGAGAAATTCCAAAATTGGGAAAAACTATTGATTACAAATTTTACTATTAAATTAATAATCAATTAGTTAATCTATTGGCATAGGTTTCGTATTTATTTTAATATACCTGAATCACCACTTTTGCCCCTAAACCTTAAACTTATTTATAAGAACAGCCTTTTCCTGACATCCGGCCATCACTAGACCATCATAAAGATTGTTCTTCTCTTTTTTCAAATTTCAAGGTTTCTGAAAGATCCTTCCGAACTGAAGCGGGAGGATTTTTCGTTTAGGAAAGCTTCCGCGATCATATTATAGTAAATCTTTGACTTTTTCCCCCTATTTTTGCCGTCCTTGTTTTCACCCGGTGACCAAAAACGACTGTTTGCTGGTGAAAACCGTCTTTTAAGAACCTACTATTTATTATGGACAAATTGATTTACTTAGTTCCTGTGATGGGCGCCATCGGTCTTCTCTACACATTTATCAAGTTTGCCTGGGTGTCTAAACAAGATGCAGGCAGTGACCGCATGCAGGAGATCAGCCGCTATATCGCAGAAGGCGCCATGGCCTTCCTGAAGGCAGAGTGGAAAATCCTCTCCTATTTTGTGATCCTGGCAGCGATACTGCTGGCCTTCATGGGCAACAGCAATCCCGACTCACACTGGTCGATCGCCATTTCCTTTATCCTTGGAGCTATCCTGAGCGCCACTGCGGGTTACATCGGTATGCGCAGCGCTACCAAGGCTAATGTACGGACAGCACAGGCGGCTCGTACCAGTCTTAGCCGGGCCCTGAAAGTCTCTTTCACCGGAGGATCCGTTATGGGTCTGGGCGTCGCCGGTCTGGCAGTGCTCGGACTGGGTGGTTTGTTCATTATCTTCAAAGCGATCTTCGCTCCCGGAGCTCCCGTGGATTCCCCCGAGATGGTGCGGACCATCGAAGTACTGACGGGTTTTTCCCTTGGCGCCGAGTCTATTGCATTGTTCGCCCGCGTCGGTGGCGGTATCTATACAAAAGCCGCCGATGTAGGGGCCGATCTGGTTGGCAAGGTGGAAGCCGGCATTCCTGAAGACGATCCCCGTAACCCTGCCACCATCGCCGACAACGTGGGTGATAACGTAGGTGATGTGGCCGGTATGGGCGCCGATCTGTTCGGCAGTTATGTAGCCACCGTTCTGGCTACTATGGTATTGGGACGGGAGACACAGTCTGACGACCAGTTTGGCGGTATGGCCCCTATCCTGCTGCCCATGCTGATCGCAGGCGTCGGCATCCTCTTTTCTATCATCGGTACTTTATTCGTCCGGATAAGCGAATCAGCAGAACTTAATACTTCCGTCGTACAGAAAGCCCTGAACATGGGTAACTGGGGATCCATCATCCTGACGGCCCTGGCTTGCATAGGGCTGGTGTACTATGTATTGCCGGAAACGATGGTACTCCGTGGCACCGAATTTACCAAATGGGGCGTACTGGGAGCCATCGCCGTCGGATTGCTGGTAGGTACCCTGATGAGCATCATCACAGAATATTATACGGCCATGGGTAAAGGGCCGGTATTAAGCATTATACGGCAGTCTGGCACCGGTCACGCGACCAATGTCATCGGCGGTCTGGCCGTAGGCATGCAATCCACCTTCCTGCCGATCCTCATCCTGGCCGGCGGTATCTGGGGTTCCTTTGCCTGCGCCGGTCTTTACGGCGTAGCCATTGCCGCAGCAGGTATGATGGCGACCACTGCCATGCAGTTGGCCATCGACGCCTTCGGTCCCATCGCCGACAATGCCGGTGGTATCGCAGAGATGAGCGAACTGCCCGGCGATGTACGGGAAAAAACAGACATACTGGATGCGGTAGGCAACACGACGGCAGCCACGGGTAAAGGTTTTGCCATTGCTTCGGCAGCCTTGACCGCCCTGGCCCTTTTCGCCGCCTTTGTCGGAGTAGCCGGTATCCAGGGCATCGATATCTATAAAGCAAAGGTGCTCGCCAGCCTTTTCATAGGCGGTATGATCCCCTTTATCTTCTCCTCCCTGGCCATCCAGGCAGTAGGACAGGCAGCCATGGCGATGGTGGAAGAAGTTCGCCGGCAGTTCCGTACTATCCCGGGGATCATGGAAGGGACAGGCAAACCGGAATATGATAAATGTGTGGCCATCTCCACCCAGGCTTCTATCAAGAAAATGGTATTGCCGGGTGCAATTGCGATCCTGTCCCCCCTCATCATCGGCTTCCTGCTGGGCCCGGAGGCACTGGGCGGCTTTTTAGCCGGCGCCACCGTCAGCGGCGTATTGATGGGTATTTTCCAGAATAATGCCGGCGGCGCCTGGGACAACGCAAAAAAATCCTTTGAAAAAGGCGTAGAGATCAATGGAGAGGTACATTACAAAAAATCCGATCCGCATAAAGCGTCTGTTACAGGAGATACGGTAGGTGATCCTTTCAAGGATACTTCCGGTCCGTCCATGAACATCCTTATCAAGCTGATGTCCATCGTGTCCCTCGTCATCGCCCCTACCCTGGCGTCTATTTTCCATACAAGGGACGAGGCCAGGATCCATGTGAAGAAAGAGACGCCCGTGGTCGTGGTCAAAAAATAAGGATTTAACAAAAAAAATAGTTGGATTATTCGTAGGGATATTTATCTTTACGGCCACAAAGAACGACACTAATCAGATCCAAATACCAAAAGTCCCGATGTTTCTACATGGGGGCTTTTTTTTTCGCCTCCGGGGTATCTGAAATGTACTTCCCCCGGCGAAAAAAAATCTAATAATGGCCCTCCGGACAGCCGGCCTGTGACCGTCTTTTTTGCGTATATTGTAACAAAGCCTGCCTATGCCTCCTGCCATCCTATATTATGCTATCCCCGGGTTTGTCCTGCTGCTTAGCGTGGAAGCCTGGTTCTCTTACAAGGAGCAGCGGCACCTTTACGAGGTAAAAGATACTTTTAGCAGTCTCGCCCTCGGTATCGGGAACGTTCTAACAAACCTCATCACAAAGGCCCTGATCTTCGGACTTTTCACAGGACTCTACCGCCTGCGGCTTTTCACGCTGGACGGCAGCCGTTGGTGGCATTGGGTGCTGGCATTCTTCGCAGACGATCTCTCTTATTATTGGTTTCACCGGGCAAGCCATCACATCGGCTGGCTATGGGCATCACACGTCGTACACCATTCTTCCAAACGCTATAACCTGGCGGCAGCCTTGCGGCAAACCTGGACCGGCAATCTCACAGGAGCCTTTGTATTCTGGTGCTGGATGCCCGTGATAGGCTTTCATCCCATCATTGTGCTGATGATGCAATCCATCAGCCTTATCTATCAATTCTGGATACATACCGAAACCATCCAGCGGCTGCCGGCTCCACTGGAATTTTTCCTCAATACCCCCTCCCATCACCGGGTCCATCACGGGACAGACCTGGAATATCTGGACAGGAACCACGGCGGGGTATTGATCATCTGGGACAGGATCTTTGGCACTTTTACCCCCGAGCGCCAACGGCCACAATACGGGCTGACCCGTAATATCGGCTCGTTCAACCCGTTTGTCGTGGCATTTAAGACCTGGGGAGAATTATTCAGAAAGGCTGTCCGGTCAGGCTCATGGAAGAATGCCATCCTCTATTTTATCAAACCTCCCGGCTGGAGCCACGATGGCAGCACCCGGACGACCCGCCAGCTGAGAGAAGAGCATAACCGCTCAATCCTCTAATGCTTGTATTTTTTTTAACATTGAATTACGAAAAATATCGTAATTTACAATCCAAATGTTTCTTTATGTCGACGAAATATATCAAACCGACGGAGAGTGAGCTGGAGATCCTGCAGGTCCTCTGGGACAGGGATCTTGCAAGTGTCCGTGAAGTGCATGAGGAATTGGCAAAAAATAAAGACGTGGGCTATACCACTACGCTCAAGCTGATGCAGATCATGCATGAGAAAGGACTGGTAAAAAGGGACGATTCCTTCAAGACCCATATTTACCAGGCGGCGGTCAGCAAGGAGAAGACGCAGAAGCACTTACTTGGCAAAATGATCAACTCCTTATTTGGTGGTTCACCGACAGAATTGGTGCTGCAAGCCCTGGGCAACCACAAAGCTTCCCCCGAAGAACTGGAAGAGATCCAGCAACTATTAAATAATCTGAAAAATCAATAAGCATGCACCTCCTGACCCAATCCGCTTTACTGAGGGCGCTGGGATGGTCTTTGTTGAACAGTCTTTGGCAAATGGCCTTTTTGTGGTTAGTGTATGTTTTTTTTACCAATATTTTTAGACGTGCCTCCGCAAGCGCCCGTCATGGGCTGGCGGTATTCTTATTAGGTACGGGTACTGTCTGGGCAATTATTTCCTTTTTCAATACTTTTCTATCAGCTGGTGACCCGGTGCAGTCTTATCAGCTGGACATTCCGTATTTCTTACAGACCCGTTGGGCCAGCGCCGTCCTCCTGGCAGGCCGTCAGCTTATAAACGAATCCATCCCCTGGTGTTCGACCCTCTATCTGCTGACATTGCTTTTTCTTTTTGCCCGTTATGGTAAACAATATCTTTATTCCAGACGGCTCATGCGGACGGGATTGTCAAAAGCATCGCCGGAGCTGCGGGTGTTCGCAGAACAAACAGGCCGCCGGATGGGTATAAAAAAAGAGGTGGGCATATGGCTCTCCTCGCTGGTGGAGAGTCCGGTAACCCTAGGTTCTTTAAAACCCATTATTCTCATCCCGCTGGCTACGGTGAGCAATTTGCCCCCTCAGCAGGTGGAGGCTCTGATACTGCATGAACTGGCGCATATCCGGCGTCACGATTACCTGCTTCACCTTTGGATCTCAGCCCTGGAAGTGCTTTTCTTTTTCAACCCCTTTTCAAAACTGCTTATCCGCAGCATTCAAAAAGAGAGAGAGCATCGGTGCGATGATCTGGTCCTGCAATTCCGTTACGACCCTCATACCTATGTCTCCGCACTGCTAACCCTGGCGAAGGGTATAAGGAACAGCCATCGGCTGGTATTGGCAGCCGCAGGTAGCAATGACCGGCTCCTGCTGGGAAGAGTCAGAAGAATCCTCAAGGTGAAAAATGCACCGGAACCACTGAGAGGAAGACCCGTGATATTCCTGTTCCTTACGTTGTTGATGACAGGGCTCATGTTCTTCCGGCCTGGTTTCCCGGTGACCCGGACGATGGAAACCCTGGCTATGACCGCCGATGCAGCCGGGAAAAAAGAACCGGGTACACGGGCTTCAATGGAGACAACAAGGACGGCTTTTATCAGTGTGAGTCAGCCTGCTCAGCGGGAGCCAGCTCATCATCCCGTGAAAAAACCCGCAAAGTCAAATACCCATGGTACAGAGGACGCGTACGATCTCTCCGGGGATGCGGACCAGGATTTGATACAAGTCAACGACCCGTCTGACGATAAAGATGAAAACGACATGGTAGGCTATGCCTCCATCGTACAGCAAAATAAAAGGGATTATTCCATTGCCACTCAACCCCAACCAGCCCAACCGAGCGCAGGTTGCGCATTACAGGTGCCCGCTCCCTATGTCCCTAATTCGAGTTTTTCCTGTCAGTTTATCCAGGACAGCACTACCCTTCCCGTAGAACAGTACGTCTATCTGCAGCATCTGGCTACCCACCAGGTAGAACTGGCCGTCAACCAGATGAAAAAGGAACTGCAAATTCAACTCAAACTCCTGGAGCATGCCAGTACGCAGGAAAGACCGGAACTGAAGCAAAAACGTCAGATCCTGCTGGAGCAACTGAAACTGCAACAACAGTACCTGGAAAGACAACAGCAGTTGCAGAGAAAGTTGGAAAGAGTCGGAAAAAAGAAAGTTATCGTAGTGATCTAAAAGCCCATTGTACTCAATATAAATTTTTAGGACACCAATCCCCATATTTATTCCCAATAAGGAACCCGATGAGTATCTCATGAGTCCCTTTGCTTACGGTATTCAATTTTGAAGTGGTCAGGTCATAGGAATAGCCGATATTAAAGGTATGGGACACATTGAGTCCTACCAGGGCGGCAAATCCGTCATAGGTACGAAAACTGACCCCTGCCCACAACAGGTCCTGATATTGCAGTTTGGCGTTTATATCAAATTGCAGGGGCAATGGGTCCACATATTTCACCATCACGGAAGGTGTCAGGTTGAAATCCTCGTCAATAAGAAACCGATACCCGGCTTCCCCAAACAGATGAGGCACCAGTTTGCCCGGATGAGGCGCTACCCTGTCAGTAAAGGTCATCTTCTCGGGAATGATCTGCTGCGCGGAAACGCCGGCAAAAAAATCTGCGGAATAAAGCCAGACACCCGCACTAAAATCCGGCTTGATCTTATTCAGTTCTCCGCTGCTGTAGACGGCTGGGTCTACGGGTACGTCAAAAAAAAGTTTGCTTCTGTCCAGGCTCAGATCGCTGATACCTGCCGCAAACCCCAGCGCCAGGCTGGTGCGGGTGCTGATCCCCAGATGATAAGCATAGGTGGCGCAGGCTGAAAATCGGTTCAGCGGGCCTGTCCGGTCATTGAGCACCTGCAGACCGATCCCATGATGGGGTTTGGCAGCGGTATAATCCTCCCAATAATCCCTTCCCCTTGGATTATACCCAGGCTTATGAAAAGAAGTGGCCGTCTCCCGATCGTCCTTCTTGCCCAACGGTCCATGAATCGTAAAATAAGTGGTAATGGGTGCATCCTGGATCCCCACCCACTGATGACGATGACTGATCTTGACGTCCGTGTAATTCTCGATGCCTGTAAGGGCAGGATTGAGGATATAGTTATTGAGGATATATTGGGTATACTCAGGCCGTTGCTGTGCCCGGAGGAGAAGACTCATAAGCAGACCGGCCATCACCGGCAGTATTCGTTTCACACCATGTAATTTACGTTGTTGGGGCGATCTGCGCAAGTAAAGATCGCGCCCGCTGTCCTTCACAAAATAAAAGGTCCAGGATGGAAAGGTTTGGGATAAAACCGGTGATCTCTTCGAAGACCTGGCGATAAACTACAGGGGGGGCCAGGTCAATATCCTGAATATTCCTGGGGACCAGTTTCCCTCGCAAATCCAGTGAGTCCCCTTCGTATTGGGGTCGCCAGGCATCTGTAAGCGTTACTTCGAGAGGTAATGCCAGGATGCGGTTTGTCCACTCAAAACAGGCAAGATCCCAGTCCTTTAAAAAAACGAAGGGTTTGCGGTACAAATGTTCCAGTTCGTCGCGATAATATTCAAACCAGGGTGAACGGCTATAACAGGCAAGAATGGTCTTCCAATGTCTGTCCTGCCACCGGTGGGTATTTGCGATCCTGACATCTTTCATCACCGTCTTCTGATCCCGGCCCTGCACCAGCGGAACGCTGAGATCAATGCGTCCCTGGGCTCCGGCTATCTGACAGCGGTTGCGAAAACTCATTTTTTGATAGAATTCATATTGATCAAATGTTATATTTGATGATTTATTTGAAATTTTATATAAAATAATACTTGGAAAATATTGTAAATCAGATACTAAAATCATCTACTTATAATTTAATTGCATTTTGTTTAAGATATGGTAAAAAGGTAGATAAAACATACATTCGGAGAATGTTCTTTTATCTATTTTAATTATCAATATTATTATCTAATTAGTTTAAGATCAAATTTTTATATACAAAATAAATTAACTAATAATATTAGCTTGTTATTTGTACGTCCCTTGCGGCTTTTTGCGGCCTGTTCGCCAAGGAATTTAGCGAAAAAAATCGCCTATCCCCCTTCCCGCAATACGAAAATAATTGATTTAATAAAAAAACCGCCCCCTATTCCCGGGGCGGTCCTATGCTATTAATTCCGCTACTAAGCCTTAACCTAACCTTATCCTAACTAGTCGAGGTCCGTGTAAAAACACCGGCCGTCATCAGAATCGATGATCCTGGTTTCTTTTCTTTAAGATTTATGATTGAGAATGCTTTTTCTCCCACCACCATTCATGAATGGAGATAACATTTGAAGAATCGCGAATTTACATCTACCATTCTAAGGTAGGGAAAAAATTTAAATATGTACAATTATAGGGACATTTAATTGTAGACACTTAATTTAGGGACTGATTTTAAGGGTTTTAAGTGTAGAGATTCATACCGAGATTAGTAGCATGCGAAAGAAAAAGCCGGTTAACAGGCCTGTCGCGGAAGAACTGTCTGACGCTGACATTGAAAAGATATTGTCCAAAATAGGCATGCTGTTACAAGCAAAAAGAAAAGCACGAACTACCCTGGAAAGTTTTTCTTATGAGATCAACATCTCCAGATCCGCCATGACCCGGTACGAGGCTGGAAGCGATATGTATTTAAGTACTTTTCTGAAACTATTACATGGCTTGGATATTACCTTGGAAGAATTTGCGCGAAACATCAAATAATAAATAACGCAGTTCTATTACAGATCCCAATCCGTCGCTCCCCTACCCGTCAAATGCGTCAGCATCTCCAGTTCATCCTTGCGTCTCTCTTTTAACTCCTCGAAATATTTTTTCCCTTCAGGGCAATTCAGATCCCCTGTAGCCGGGTGTGTAATGACATAGCGGGTCTGGAAGTTCCCGGTATTGGCCGTCTCCTGAAAGAGGAGGTCCTGAGGAAAAGCCTTACGGTTATACCGGACATGGAGACGTGTGAAGTAAACATTCTCCCCCCCGTCCGCTTCTCCGTCTTCATCGTCTGCTCCTGACCGGCCGGCCATCCACCATACGCCCGCCTGCACCAGATCCTGCCGGGAAGGGGCGCTGGCAATACAAGGATCGCATTTCAGATAAGTCTTGGGACTGACGTCCCATGCATACTCGAGCATGGTTACCGCCTTGCCTTCCATTTTCCACTGATGCTGAAAAAGATTGGCATAGAAATTTCCAAAATTATTCTCCACGAATAAAGGCACGTTCTTCCCTGTGGGCAGCGAAACGGTCCTGTAATTGGTGCACTCGATCCTTCCTCTCTTGCTGAAAGCATATACGATCATATCCTGGTCACCATCCGCATTGGCCATGCCCAGGCGGATGGGAAGCATGAATTTAGGGGACCTGAAAGAGATCTGTATGGGCCGCAGGAAATTGCCCGGTAGTTTTTTCTTTTCCGCCTCATTTACCTTTACGACAAAGAACTTCAGGTTGCTCCTGATATAGGGCTCCAGCACCTCTTCGGCCCCCGCGGGGATCTTATAGCCATTCTCCGTCAACCAGGTCCTCAACCCCTGGGATTCTTTGGCGCTGAGGATCAGGATATCGTACTCGCCAACCAGGTACTTGGCTTCTATCCGGACACCCAGGTCCTTTTTCCGAGTGCTGCCATACCCTACCACCACCGTTTCGTTCTGCGCCAGTCCGGCGACCTTCCCTTTCAGCATATCATATACTCTCATATCACAGGGATTCTCGTCATAGTACTCCACCAGCCGGGGCTGGCTGTACTCGTTCAGCGTCTTGAATATCTTTTCATCGACCACTTTTATGTCCTTTTCTTTTAGTACGACAGGTACGGGCACCACCATGGCAAAATCCTCCAGGTTACCTTTAAAATCATTATACATCGTGATAGTGCTCCTGTCACCGTCGTGTACGAGGATGACCTGTGATGTCTTGTTCTTCAGTGTGCCGTCCGCCTTGCTGACGTAAAATCCGCAAAATGCCGTCGCATCATGGCTGATCATGGTGATGAGGATCACCATGGCTGCTGTTTTCCGCATATCAGTCTTCCACAAAAAGGGAGCGGGGCGCCATGCAAAAGGGTTGGCTTTGAATATCCTGTCCAGCAGGGGGACCAGGGGGGCGGCCATGACCAACGCCCAGATAGAAGTATTATATTTCCATTCAAATGCCGCAAAGTAAAAAGCCCCAAAGGCAACCGACGAAGCCCATAGAACTCTCACAACGGGATGGTTGGGCGAGGTCCTCGGGTCGCTGATCATAAAAAAAGCAAATAGCAACAAGCTGCCTGTCGTAATGGAATGCAGAAAATAGTCGACAGGCCATCCCAATACATAGACCTGTCTCCACCAGGTCAGAAAACCAAAGGTTAGCAGGAAGGCCAGACTGGTATCCAATTTTTGTACCCTGGTCACGACTATCGTCCCCAATGTGAGAATAAAGAAAAATAATACGACGCTGCTTCCCCATTGGCCGGGAGACAGCCAGGCATCCCTGGTGATCACAAGGGTGGCTACGATCCCAAAAGCAGAAGGATTGAAAATGTGTTTACCCCTGATACGAAAGAGATATTTCGAAGCCACGGTCAGAAATGCTGCCAGCAGGCTGATATACCAATGACCTGTCTTTAGCAGGAGGCAAAGGCTCATAGCGCTTACGAGCGCGCTCAACCCCCAGGAGCGCCAGTTGGCTAAACCAGGCCATCTCCCTTGCCGGAAGGTTTCGGCCAGGTAGTTAAAGGTTACTGCGCCTCCTATACAGAGGAGATAATGACCCCATTCGGCCGTCCATCCGAGATAAAGGAGGCCATAGACCATAAAGACCAGCTGGAAAAATACCTGGAAATAGCGAGGGTCGTATGCATATCGTTTTGCTGGCATAGGTGTATTTTAAAACAAGGATGCACCCATCCGGCCGATTGCATACGACCCTCAAAAAAGAATTCAACCCTACTCCGCCAGGCTCGGGTTCTGTTTGCGCAGCTCTTCCAGCTGTTTTTTACCATATGCCAGCCGGGTAATGACCACAAACAGCACGGGCACAATAAAGATAGCCAGCGCCGTTGCCGATATCATCCCTCCCAGCACGGTAAACCCGATGGTATTGCGGGCGACAGCGCCTGCTCCCGTGGCGATTACCAGAGGCATTACCCCCAGGATAAAGGCCAGGGACGTCATAAGGATGGGGCGCAGACGCAGTTGCACCGCCTGCAGCGTAGCCGTAAGCAGCTCCACCCCTCTGTCCACCCGTTCTTTGGCAAACTCCACGATCAGGATGGCATTCTTTGCCGCCAGACCGATGAGGGTGATCATCCCGATCTGCGCATATACGTTATTGGTCAGCCGGGGAACAAAAAACAACGTCAGGATCGCGCCAAACATACCAATGGGCACCGCCAGCAGTACAGAGAAAGGCACCGACCAGCTCTCGTAAAGGGCCGACAAAAAGAGGAATACGAAAAGTACTGACAGCGAGAAAATATAGACAGTGCTAGACCCTGACTCGATCTCCTGCTTGCTCAGACCGGCAAATTCATAGCCATACCCTTCTGGCAGCACTTGTGCCGCCACCTCCTGCAGGGCCTTGATAGCCTGACCGCTGCTGAAACCCGGCTTGGCGCCTCCATTGATCTCTGCCGTCCGGAAGATATTGAAATGTGAGATCAGGGGCGCGCTTTCTGTCAGCTTGTAGCTGACCACCGTGCTCAGGGGTATCATCTGCTGCGCGCTGTTACGCACGTAAAATTGTCCGATACTGGATACATCGGTCCTGTAGACCGTATCTGCCTGAGCTACTACGTGGAAGTTACGTCCATAGATAGTAAAGTCGTTGATATAGCTGCTGCCAAGGTCCATCTGCAGGGTGGTATACACATCCGCCAGGGAAATGCCCAATTTTTTACATTTATCTCTGTCCACCGTCACCTGGTAGCTGGGCGTACGGGCCGTAAAAAAGCTGAATGCCTGTCCGATCTCGGGCCGTTTGTTCACCTCGGTGACAAAAGAGCGGACCACCCTTTCAAAGGTTGGCAGGTCGTCATTGCTTTGCCGCTGTTCCAGCTCAAAGGTAAAGCCGCCCGTTTGACCCAGACCGGGAATGGCGGGAGGCGAGATCACCACCACGTTGGCTTCTTTAAAGACGGCAAAACGTTTGCGCATCTCCGTCATGACACCGTCCAGTTGCAGGCTCTTATCCTTCCGTTCGTCCCAGGGTTTCAGCTGGCAGAATATAGTACCGCTGTTGGATTTGGTGGCAAAAGTAACGACGTTCAATCCTCCCAATGCGGCATAATGCGCCACACCCGGAATATTATTGATGACCTTCATCATGCTGTCCAGGACAACCAGGCTTCGGGCAGTGGAAGCTGCTTCCGGTATCTCATAGGTGATATACACCCGTCCTTCATCCTCTGTGGGAATAAAACCGGTAGGTTTTTTCTTAAAGAGGAACAACGCTCCCACTATGATACAGACCAGCAGAACGAGCGCATAAGGCGCCCGTTTGATCCATCCCCGGACATTGCTCGTATAACGGATCGACACCCGGTGGAACCACTGGTTGAAATGATAGAAGAATTTATTAAGGCCGCGAGACTCCTTTGTCAGATGCATGGGCTTCAACAGCAGGGTACACAGGGCAGGCGTCAGAGACAGCGCGACAAAGGCGGAGATCAGCACCGAAATGGCGATGGTGATGGCAAACTGCTGATAAAGTCGACCCGTAATACCCGGTATGAACCCTACCGGCACAAACACGGCCGCAAGGATCAGAGCGATCGCCACTACAGGACCGGAAATATCCTTCATTGCCCGGCTGGTGGCCTCCTTCGCCGAAAGCCCCTCCTCATCCATATAATGCTGCACCGCTTCCACCACCACGATGGCATCGTCCACCACGATCCCGATGGCCAGCACAAAGCCGAACATAGTCAACGTATTGATGGTAAAGCCAAGGGGAAAGAATAATATAAAGGTGCCGATAATAGACACCGGTATAGCCAGCACGGGGATCAGCGTAGCCCTCCAGCTCTGCAGGAAGAGGAATACCACCAGCACCACTAATCCCAGGGCCTCCAGCAATGTGTCCACTACCTCGCTGATAGACACCTGTACGACCGACACAGATTCGAAAGGCACTACATAGTCCACTCCCGCGGGGAAATATTTTTTTAGGGCATCCATCGCCTTGTACACGCCTTCAGCCGTGGCAAGGGCATTGCTGCCCGGCGCCTGGTACACCAGCAGATAGCTGGCCCTTTTCCCATCCACAAATGAATTGCTGGCATAGCTGAACTTACCCAACTGGATACGCGCTACGTCCTTCAGGTAGACGATCGACCCGTTCTGCGGATTGCTGCGGATGACGATATCGCCGAATTCCTTTTCCGTGCTGAGCCGGCTATTGGTAAATACGGTGTACTCAAAGGAAGCAGTAGGCAGCTGAGGCGGCACACCTACAGAGCCCGCGGCGATCTGCAAGTTCTGCTCCTGTATGGCATTGGTGACGTCCTGAGAGGTAAGCCCTAGCTGAGCCATCTTATCCGTCTTCAGCCATACCCTCATACTAAAATCGTCGGCCCGGGTAAACACGTCCCCCACCCCTTTTACGCGAAGTAACGCATCCCTTACAAATATGTTGGTATAGTTGTCGAGAAAAGGTACGCCATGACTTGCATTGGGAGAGTACATCGCCACCAGCATGAGTATGCTGGGGTTCCTTTTACGAGTGACGATACCCAGGTTCTTTACCACCTGCGGCAGAGGCGGCGTTGCGATACCTACCCTGTTCTGGATATCCAGGGCGGCTATGTCGACATTGGTGCCCACGTCCAGGGTGACGGTGATGGTGGACTGCCCGTTATTGGTGCTGTTGCTCTGCATATATGTCATGCCCGGCACACCATTGATCTGGGTCTCTATAGCTGTGGTCACCGTTTGCTCTACCGTCTGCGCATCCGCACCCGTAAAATTGCTCGTTACCTGGACGGTGGCAGGCGTGATATCCGGGTACTGGCTCACCGGCAGCGTGAAAATGGCCAGCACGCCCACGATAAGAATAACCAGTGATATAACGATGGCCGTTACCGGCCTTTTTATAAAAGTATCTGCGATCATAGCTAATGGGATTGATCTGTTGTCTGATGAATTTTTATTTGCCTTGCGATGCGCCTGCCTGCGGTTTAGCGCCTGCTGCTCCCGGAGCGCCTACCTGAACTTTTACGCCATCCCTTATTTTTTGTACGCCTTCCGTTATCACCTTCTCCCCTTCCGTCAGCCCGTCCCTTGCAACAATCTTATCGCCGACACGAGCCCCCAGCGCTACCTTCCGTTGCGCCACCTTGCTGCTGTCACCCAGGACAAACACAAAGTATTCGCCCATCTGCTCGACCACTGATTTGAAAGGAATAAGAATGCTGCCGACAGCGCCTTTGTTCTGTACCCGTACATTACCGGTGACACCCGGACGCAGCTCGTTCTTCGGATTGGGGAAGGTCAGACGGGCCTTGATCGTGCCGGAGGTAGGGTCGACGGCACGGTCCAGTAAAAGGATATGGCCGGGGATTGGATAAATGGAGCCATCCGGTTGGACAAACGTAAAGATCGAGTCCTTTGGAGAAGCTTTTTGTTGGAGCAACGCGGAAAAACGGGGGATCTGTTTTTGATCCAAAGCTACATCCACCGCCAGCGGGTTGTCGGACGAGATCGTGTTCAGCAGTGTCTGCGGATAAACGGCCGTTCCCAGTTTCACCTGGGAGATACCGATGGTGCCGTCGAAAGGAGCATAGATCATGGAATATTTCAGGTTGGTCTGTACGCTGGCTACATTGGCCTGCGCAGCATCCACCTGACGTTTGCCCGCTTCCAGATCAGCCAGCGCATGGTCCAGGGTTTGACGTGCGATAGCGTCCTTCTGGGAAAGATCCGTATAACGGTCGGCGTCCTGCTGCGCCTTGGCCAGGTTGGCCTTGGAGACATTGAGGTTGGCAACTGCCGCTTCATACTGCGCCTTATATTGCTGCTGATCTATTTCATATAAAGGCGCACCCTTGCCTACATGTTGTCCATCCTGGAAAAAGATATGGGTGATATTACCCGACACCTGCGGTTTGATGTCCACCTGGTTCAGTGCCGCTACCGTCGCCGGGTAGAGATCATAATAGGTGGCATCCCCCGGCGTTGCGGTATACACCGCTACAGAGACGGGAGGAGGCACTGGGGGTCCTGCGGGTTTATCGTTGCCGCAAGCCGCCATTAGTCCGGATACGATGATCATTAGTCCTGTCCAACGTGTAATATTTTCCATATGAAAACGATGATTTATTTGCTTTTTAAATGTGCGGTAATTGGTCTTCCGATAAAAATAGCCCAATTCCCGCAATACGCTAATATCTGTCCTTCGGACGAGCCCCTTCCAGGGGCTCCTTAAAATGTGATGGTGCCTAATGCTTTTTGAACGTCCAGTTTGCTGCTCAATACCTGGTAGAGCGCATCGCTGAAATTGGATTCCGCGGTGCGGAGATCGGTTTCGGCCGTGATCAGTTCCAGATAAGCCTTGATACCGCTCCTGTACTGCAGCCCGATGGTGTTGTATACATCCCTGGCCAGGTCGCGGTTCTCCTTCAAAACGTAATAATTATTGAGATATCCTTTATAAGCCGCCAGCGCCTGGGCATATTCCGTGCTGATGGAATTCTGCAGGTTGACGATGTCCCAGTCAAGACGGGTTATCTGCAGCTCGGCGATCTTTATATTCTGCGTCCTTTTTGTACCCTGGAAGATGGGAAAGCTCAACTGTATCCCCGCATACGAGTTCGGAATGTTGTTGCCGTATAGTTTGGAGAAATCGTTGTTGAGATAGTTCATGTTGTATGACCCAAAAGCTGACAGGTTGGGTAGATAGCTCCATTTCTCATAAGATAGGTTCGCCTGCCGTAGTTTTTTTTGTGTCAGCAGGGTCTGGTACTCAATCCGCTTGTTATAATCCACAGCAGCCATCGTGTCGATGAGCACATCGGCAGCCATCTGCGTACTGTCATATACCAGGTGGATGCTGTCATTTGATGAAGATCCCGTATGGCCCATCAGTTGTTCCAGAACCTTATACTTTGCTTTCAACGTCTCTTGATTAGTCTTTAACTGCGCCTTGGAATTGTTCAGAGATATCGTAGCTCTCTTATAGTCCGTCTTGTCCACCAGCCCACCCTGGTATTGATTATAGGTGTCCTTCAGGTTCCTTTCCAGACGGCGGATGTCATCGTTCAACACTACTATCTGCTGCTGCGTCAGCAACACATCATAAAAAGCCTTGCTGACATTCACCACCAGGTCGATTTTGTCGGTAGCAGTCGTCTGCCGGCTCAACTTGAGCGCATCATTCTTTGTCCGGCTGGCCAGCAGCACATCCCGGGTGAAGATATTCTGCGTAAGGCTCAGACCCACCAGTGAAGTATTGTTGACACCCGTGGGTATTAAATTCCCATTGAAAAAAATGCGCTGTAATTGAAAGTTATGCTGATAATTGGCATTGAGGTTTAACTGGGGGTACCAGTCAGCCAACTTGCCGCGGATCTGCCGGTCAGTGATCTGCTCATCCAGCAAAGCCTGCTGCACAAGGGGAAAATGCTTGAGAGCAAAGTCCACCACCTGTGGTAATGTAGCCTGTTGCAGCACTGTGTCAGGAGCCTTCTGGGCGCTTGCCGACATAGATAGAATGGTCATTCCACTGCTGACGAATACTACGTACAATATTTTCTTCATAATATGGAGGCTATAGATTAAATGATCTTCCGGGGTCGGCAAAAATCGTTACAAATAATTGAGCCAAAGCACCGCTGATGTAAATGTGCGGGGATTAACCTTCTATCTCATCAAACGAAGGACAAAATTAAACAAACGTTTAAATTAAACAAACGTTTAATCAACTTTTAATTAAACATTTTTATAATCAATTTATTATCAAATATTTAGTAATCTACAATAGCTAAGTGCTTAATCCTCTCTATCTTTGGACGGCAAATTCCAACACTTATGTCAATCCACACGATCTTGGGCGCCGGTGGCATTATCGCCGAAGGCCTCACCAGGCAGCTGCTCAGCCATCAGGTACCCGTGCGCCTGGTTTCACGTCATCCCTCATCATATCCACGTCATCCCTCCCCCCACCCAGGGGCCCAATTGGTAGCCGCCGATATTACCAATGCAAGCCAGACATTAGAGGCAATAAAAAACTCTGCCGTTGTCTACTGTTGCATCGGTCTGAAATACGATTATTCCGTCTGGAGACATGCCTGGCCCCTCATTATGAACAATATCATCGACGCCTGCAGACAGACAAAGGCCAGGCTCATCTTTTTCGATAACGTATACATGTATGGCCGGGTCGAAGGCGCCATGACAGAAGACACCCCATATGATCCCGACAGCCGCAAAGGGGACCTCCGGGCCCGAATCGCCACCCAACTGATGAGTGAGGTTCGAAAAGGCAATATCACCGCCAGCATCGCCCGCGCAGCAGACTTCTACGGTCCGGGGGCCGATAAGACCAGCGTTCTCAATTTGCTGGTGTTCCAGCGGCTGTCAAAGAACAAAAAAGCGCAGTGGCTTGTCAACCCTCATGTCCGGCACTCTTTTACCTATACGGAGGACGCCGCCAAAGCGCTTTACCTCCTGGGCAATGATGAAAATTCCTGGAACCAGGCATGGCACCTCCCTACAGCTGCCGGCCCGCTCACGGGCGAGGAGTATATTACCGCCGCTGCCACAGCCCTGGACTCGCCAGTTCAAAACATGATGGTCCTTTCCAAATGGATGGTGCGATTGGGAGGGCTGTTCGACAAGACTACTGCCGAACTGAATGAGATGCTTTATCAATATGAGTATGATTATTTGTTCGATTCGTCAAAATTTGAAAAGGCATATGATTTTCAGCCTGTCTCCTACGCAGAGGGTATATATGCGACAGCCAATGCGTATAAAAAAGCACTGGCTAGTTGACGGATACGTATAAATTCATGTAAAAGCTACCAAAATAAACTGACCAAAGCAAATAAAGTTACAGGCCATGGTCCGGCGGACAGCCGGCCACGGCCTGTCAATGTTCTTCCTCTTTATGTATATTCATCTGACGCTTGTCCTGTCTTATCTCAAACCTGATGTCCAGTTTTTTATTGACGGTAAGGTCAGCTTCTATAGCCGTCTCCACAGGACGAAAGCCTTCCCCGAATACCGCAGAATTGACCCTGACGATATAATCGCCTGCCGGTAAATTGAAGAAGAAGGCCCCTTTCTCATCCGTTAGCGTTGTATATTCTTCACCGTGGGGGCCTTCGGCAGAAATACGGATGCCGCCCGGTTCCATGGTCTGTTCACTTAAAGGGTCCCTTTCCAATATGAGCTGTCCGGTGAGCAGATGGCTGCCCGTAAAAGGAAGAAAAAAGAGCTTATCCCTGCCCGGTCGCAAGGTCTGCCGGTTCCCCCCAGAAGGAAGCCATCCTCTCACCGTGGTGATCCGGCTGAAATCAAATACGAATTCTTCTTTGTCCGTATTGGTAAACAGGATCTCACCCCTGCCGTTGGTGAACACCAGCTGACCGTTGACCATTACCGTAGCGTTCACCACCCGTTCCTCATCCGGGTCCGGCCGCAGATTGCCATTCCTGTCCAGGAAAAGGACGACTATGAAATCCTTTGCCTGCCGGCGCCGGTAGACAGGCGCAAGCAGCTGTTTATGGACAGAGAGGTTGATCATCGGTTCCTGCCGGCTGTTGAGACTGAATCCCGTCACAAGCCCGGCATTCCATCCCTTGCCGGGCTCAGCATATTGCATGCTGGCATAAGCATACAGCAGGTTTGCACCGGCCGGCATCTCGTGGAAATAATTCAGCTGGACCCTTGAGAACAGATGCAGCGCGGGCAGCGAAACTTCTGCAAAAGGCGTGATTTGCACCCGGTGTAGAAAAGTGCCCGACTGAAGGTACTGCCGCACTTCGTAATAGTAATAAGGCCCCTTGTCCCAACGGGCCTGGAGGCCATAATGCCCGGCCTGCACGCTCAGGAGATTATTGGTGCTGATAAATGGTGCCGGTGCGGAGGAAAGACCGGCAAGACTCACCCTGCCCGTATTCGACAATAAAGAAACCCACGCCCGGCCAAACTGCCAGCTGGCAGACAGCGAAACTTTGTACATATCAGCCCGGAAGGCTGAGGCACTGTCCTGTCGCTGGGAGAAGAACCCTGACGATATCCCCCATGTGCCGCCGGGATATTGCCCACCCGTACGAATGCCATACTCCTTGTTATCCTGGTTGAATAGCTGACTGATCAGCGAATCCCGAGGGTTGCTATAGCTTCGTTTGTTATATTCAATATAACCGCCGGTGTAAAAATGGTTCCACATCCGCCTGATCTCATGCTGCTGGTAAACGAACCCTTTATTGATGCCCGGTATATTGCCTGAATACCAGGTTACCCCCGAAACAAACTGCCAGGACTTGCCCCGTGTCTCAAAATGATACCCCCACTGCGGCCCTGTCAGCACTGTATCCAAATGTTGGTGACGGATATGCTGCAATCCCGCACCCGCCTCCAATGTCAGCCTGCTTTTGCCGCTGAGGTCCCAGTCCATCCTATTCAGCGTGAGATAGGCGTCTTCTCTGTTCACCCGGTCCTGGTTGACAAATGTATTGGAATAGAAATGCACGCGAGGCCCCAACGTTTGCTCTGTCTTAAAGTTGAGCTGATGCGTATTACCTGTCCGGCTTCGCACGGCCATTGCCTCGTATACACTCCCCCCCTTGCCTTTGTATTGCAGACGGGCGCCCGCACCGTCCACGAGAAAATTGTTGAATTCCAGGATACTTCCCGCCTGCAGCTTCCAGGGGCCATGGAAGTACTCTGCTGTGGCGATATGCGTGTTGCCGGCATGATCTTTATAGTAACTGTCAGATTGCAAAAGAATGTTAAGCCGGTCGCCCTTCGGCAAGTCCAGCCATCCACGGGCATCCAGGAAACCAAACGCCTGCCGGTCTTTCAGGTTGAACAGGTTAAGCCCTACCGTTAGCGGCATCGTCTTCCAACGGGAAACATTATCCGAATAGAGATATCCCATCCTCATAAGCCCCTGCACCAGCATTCTCTGTTCCCCTGCACCGTTGCGGATGAATATTTCTACCTCTTCCTTCCTGAGATGCTGCACATCGACAGGAGAAAGGTCGATGTCCACCGTAATGATACGGGTTTCCCCCGGCTGCAGCATCACTCTATAATCTTTTTTCGAAATACCCGTCTCCAGCGGTGTGATCATATTCATCGTATAGGTATCCGGGATATTCCCTTCATTCTCCAGCTGTATGTCAAAGCTTGTTCGACGATCCAGCTCTGTAAGACTGATGGATGGCTGTCTGAGCCAGGCTTTCCACCGCGCATTTTGCTTCGGCATCACCAGGAAATTGTAAAGCATCAGTTCTCCGGTTTCAGCGACCTTCACAGATACGGTGAAAGGAGCCCAGTTAGGAAGGGCGGTTTTCGGTCCGGCGGTAAACCGGATGGCTTCCAGCACACTTTCCCCGGGTCGGAGAAGCACCTGCAGGCTGGTCCCGGAAATAACATCAACAAAGGCGGGAGGAGAAAGAAGCACCTGGAGATGGAGAAGAGATGCACTACGATTGGAAAGGCGAATATTATTGAAAGAAAAAGTATTTTCCTCGATGATCAGGGAATCTTTGAGAAAGGAGACAACCACAGGCGCTGGCCCTTCCGTCTTTTGAGCAGCAGCGGGTACACTCACTGCTATCAGGGTAACCCCTAAACTGACCAGCAAAATGAAAGGGTATGATAAAGGTGCTTTCATAAATCTGGATTATAAAGGTGTTGGATGAAAGGGGAATGAATCCTCACCCCGGCGGACTCACTCCCCGGTGAAATAGTTCTGGCGTCTTCCTGGAAATTGTTGATGGAAGAGAAGTCGCCTGCTTACTGCTGTGTCGCAGTGTAGACTACAGCCAGGCTGTAAGTGCCGGCATCATAGCTGAACCCAGGATTGGCATTGTAGTCCACTGTAAAGGTGTTGTTGCCTCCTCTGGCGCCGCTGGTGAGGGCAGCCGCAGTTGTCGACAATGCAGTATAAGATGCCCCGCCATTGAGACGTACACCCAGCACTGTAGAAGGCATCACAGGAGAAGGTGCGGCAGGTCCGCTGAAATTGGCAGTGGCAGCCGCAACCGTTACGGCCCAGGGACGGTTGGAGCTCACCTGAAAGGTGGAAGCATTGAGATTGCTCTCGCCATTCTGATAATCGGAAGTTGTAGCAAATGTAAAGCTCGTACCGGAAGCGGAATTAATACCAATGTTGATGCCGTTCTGAAGGTTCAGGGTCACTGTCTGGCTAACACTGGAAGAAGATTGCGCCTGTGTCATAAAGTACAAACCGAATAGAGCCACAGCAATCAGAGATAGTTTTTTCATTTCTTTCGATTTAGGGTAATTAATAAATAAAAAAGGTTGCGAAATAGGACAAATCCATTCACATGCCAATATGTAATATATTGATTTTTAGCACATATGAAACCAGAATGGATATGAGCTTAATTCCCATTACGGGACATCATTCCCGAACAGGAACTAATTCGCGCTGAGCGTGTAGATGGTGCTGATTGTATAGATACCGGGCCCATAGTTATAACCCGGATTGGCGGTAAGATCCACATTGAAAGTATTCCCGGATCGCGTAGCATCGCCGTTGTTCCCTGATGCCAGCTGCTGCGCAGTCGTGCTTAAAGTGACCAGCGTGCTCTTGCCGTTGATATTGTACCGCAGCACGGAAGCAGGCATATTTGAAGATGAATATACACCTGAATTGCTGAAGAAAGAGGTTGCAGCCGAGATGGATAGACTCCAATTAACATTGCTTTTGAGTGCAATGGTATTGAAATTGGCGATCTTATACGCACTCGCATACTGTGCCGGGCTGCTGAAAGTGACGGTTGTAGATGAATTATTGGTCACACTAAGCACCATTACGGACTGGATCACAGCAGTGGCAGTGACCGTACCGTTATAGGAAAACTGCGCACGGACACCCTCTCCGGCGCTGCAGACAGACAAGATGATCAGTAGGATGAATGTACGGGAATGACGCATGGCTTTAAGGCTGTGTCATGGTGAATAATATGGTGAAAGAATAGGTGCCGGGATTGTAGTTATAACCCACAGGCCCCAGCAGCAGGTTGTAAACAAGGGACTCATGGTTGAAACTGGCTGAGCTTTGGAACAGCAGCTGGTTGGTCTGGCTAAGCTGTATCGTACTGAAATTGGCCGGCAACGGAGGAGATATGGAACTTAACTGAAGGGCCAGAAGAGAAGCCGGCATGGGCGTTGACGACGTAGTGCTGCTGCCCGAAACCATGGCATAAATGCTGCACCGGTTGTCCTTGGCAACAACATCCAGCGTGATAGAATTGCTAAGCGTCTGAACAGCCTCCAGCATGGCCGCCGTGGTTAACGTGTAATTGGTAGCTGTGCCCGTCACCTGGATACGATCGTTCTTACTCTGGGCGTGTGCCGCAGGCAGAAAAAAGGAGAATGCCCATACCAGGATGAGAGAACGGATTTTATTTTTTTTTATAGTATTTTGCATAGAATAACAGCCTGATACGCAACAAATCTATTTTTTATTTTTCATAAAGTATAATTTATGTTAAAGTCAGCCGCTGTTCTGCTTACCTCACTGCTAAGTATATCCTTTTGCCCGGGTCAAAAAGTAGCCATTCAGCCTTCCATCCTGGATTTCCATCTGGCGCCGGGTAATACGGTTTCCCAGGTCGTCCATATCTCAAATCTCTCTGATCAACAGATGGGTTTCCGGGCCTACCTGGCAGACTGGCTGCGGGATTCCACGGGTGTCCACCAGTACTTTCGCCCCGACACGCTCTCCCATTCATGCGCCGGCTGGGTCAGCCTGGATAAGGACTTTATAGAAGTGCCCCCAGGAGGGAGCCGGGACCTGGTAGTAAAATTGCAGCCCCCTTCCGACCTTCGCTCATTCCAGCAAATGAAATGGGCCATGCTGTTCCTGCAAAGCGGTGTCGAACAGGATTCTGCCTCCGCACACGGCAAGGATTTCAATACCCATATCCGCCAGTTGCTGCGGGTAGGCGTACATATCTACCAGACACCGCCCACCCTGACCCATTACAGCGCCAGAGCTCTTGCCCTAAAGGAAGTACCGGGTGAGAAAAATGCATACGATCTTTATATGGAGAACACAGGCGAAACCATGCTGCAATGCAAGGTCCACCTCGAATTGACAAATATCGAGACAGGGAAGGAATTCAGGTCGGAGAAAGTCGAATTCCCCGTATTCCCGGAAGGTACCCGAAAAGTTCGATTGATGGTACCCGTTAATACACCCAGAGGCCGATACTCCGCACTGGCCATCCTGGACATCGGAGAAGGCATACCGCTGGAAGCAGTGGAAAAAAAGATCGAGGTCCTTTAGCAAATCTCATGGTGGACCCGGTAATACGCCCGCTGCAGATTGATCTTTGTGGCCGGCGCTACCAGCAAGGGGAGTTTTTCCACCAGCGTCTCGCTGGAATCCAGGCCAAAAGCCTTTTCCTCGGCCAGCGCAAGTTTTTTCATACTGAAATAAGTGTTCAAGATAAATCCTTCCCGGACAGAAAATTCATTATCATAAGAAAGGAATTTTTCCAGTATGACATAACGGAAGTTCTCTGTGATATTGTGTTTTTTAAGGGAAGGATAACGATGTTCTATATCCAGTTCTTTATTACAGATCATTTCCCCGACAACCCGCCGGAACATAAGACCTACCCGGGGCTGTATCCGGAAACCCAAACGAAACTCCACCCGTATCACTTTGTCACTCAGTTCTTCCACGCCATATTCCATCGTATAAGGTTCGTCTGTCCGTTCGATATGTACGAACCAGTATACATCCGCCCGCTTGGGATTATGGCTGAAAATGGAATAGAGTATCTTCTCTTCTATCTGTGCAGGCCGGTTGGCCTTGGTAAGATAAATAAGATGACATGCAAATTTCGGGACGGAATTGTCATTACTAAGGTTTTCCAGCAAAGGGATATATTCCTTCAGATCGATGAAGTTGAGGAAGCGGTTATTTATCTTACGGGCATGATGCCATATGTACATGGTGAAGATGAGGCCCACTTCGAACACAAGAAAGAAAAGACGTTTTACGATCTTGACGGCATTGGCCACAAAGAAGGAAGACTCCACTATGATAAAGACGATAAGTATGGGCGCCACCGCCCATACCGAATAGTGTTTAACATACCGCAGGAAATGATACACCAGGATGGTGGTCATCAGCATGGCTATCGTGATGGAGAAACCATAGGCGGCCGTCATGCTTTCGGAAGTCCTGAAATACAATACGACAAGAAAACACCCCGTACAGAGTATCCAGTTAATGCTGGGTATATATATCTGACCGCGGACATCCGTAGGGAATTTCACGGTAACCTTGGGCCAGAAATTCAGGCTGATGGCTTCGTTGATCAGGGTAAAGCTTCCACTGATCAGCGCCTGGCTGGCAATGATAGAGGCGGCCATGGCGATAAAAACGCTGGGTACCAGGAACCAATGGGGTACGATGGCAAAGAAAGGGTTGACGTTTCCCAATGTTGTCTTCTGCTGCAACAGCACCCAGGCCCCCTGCCCCAAATAGTTTAATACAAGAGCTGTCTTTACAAAGATCCAGCTTACCTGTATATTCCTTCTACCGCAATGCCCCAGATCGGAATACAGGGCCTCCGCCCCTGTGGTGCAAAGAAAGACCGCGCCCAGCAACCAGAAACCCTTTGGATGACGGATCAGCAGCTCCAATCCATAATGCGGGCTCAACGCCTTCAATACAAAAGGATAGTGGATGATCTGGTTGACACCCAGGACAGCCAGCATGGAGAACCAGATAAACATGATCGGACCAAAAGAGCCACCTACTACTTTTGTGCCGAAACGTTGGAAAACGAACAACAGCAGCAAAATGACAAGCACCAGTTCCACCACAAGATTATTGCCCGGTACAATAACGTGTTCCAATCCCTTCACGGAATTTAGCCCCTCGATGGCTGATGTTACGGAAATAGGCGGGGTAATGATCCCATCCGCCAGCAAGGTGCCCGCCCCGATGATAGCCGGGTAAACCAGTTTCTTCCCATATCGACGCACCAGCGCAAAAAGCGAAAATACGCCCCCCTCTCCCCTGTTGTCAGCCTGGAGTGTGATCAGGACATATTTAAAGGTTGTTTGCAGGGTCAGCGTCCAAAAAACGCAGGAGATGGCGCCCAGCACCAGTTCGCTGGATACCTTACCTCCTTCATTTAATATCGTCTGAAACGTATAGAGAGGGGAAGTGCCGATATCCCCGTAAATAATACCTAACGTAATAAGCAGTCCGGCCGTGGTGATTTTTTTTGAATGACTTATATCCATAATGTGTGGGGTCTGCCCTCCAGGCCAAAAAACATACCCCTTCCTGTAAACGATTGGTTAACGCAACAGGATCCTTGCTGGCAGCGGATTGCCAAACAGATAAAAATTTTTAATCTGAGAAAATGAAAGACCGAAACCACCCCAAAATGGAAATGATTTTTTCAAAATGAAAAAGCACTCATCCCATCAGGTCAAGCTTGTCCTGCTGTGCACTACGGATCATTTCTCCATAGTTCTGTTTTTTTACCATGGCTGTTACCACTCTTGCAATCCTTCGCGCACGCGTAGCATCCGTCTTTGCGCTACGCACCCAGTTGCCGAAATAATTCTGGTGTGACTTTGGTAGTTGCCGGAAGTATGCTATCGCTTCCGGCTCGTCCGCAAGACAATCCAACAGATCGGCCGGAGGCTCGATCTTAGCGTTATCCACTTCCAGCTGTACTTTCAGGGTAGCCCCTTTGTGCTTGCGGATGGCTTTCCGCATAGTGGCATTCAGCGCCATGATAAAATCCCCTTCGCCCATGGGTAATAAAGCTACCTTTTTGATAGGATGCTCATCCAGTTTACCTTTTACCCGGAAAGATTTCTTATTACCGGGTTTTAGCCGCTGGGCCTGCGTAGCCGGAATTTTGATATAGGTCCAGCCGGTTTTTTCACCCTGTTCGGCAAATTGCAAAATGGTAGTGGTGAACTGGATCATGGTAAGCAAATATCAGGATAATAATCGGAACCGCATTTGACCTAACTTTACGGCAAAACACCAGGGCCGGTATGAACATTTTATTGGTTGAAGATGAACCAAAAGTCGCCGATTTTATCAGGAAAGGTCTTAAAGAACAGCTTTACAACGTCGAGCTGGTGTACGATGGATTGTTTGGGGAGAAGTTGGCCCTGGAGAATGAATATGATCTGGTTATCCTTGACCTGATCCTCCCGGGTATCAATGGATTGGAACTATGCCGGCGCATACGAAAATTCAAGACCGATCTGCCTATTCTTATGCTCACCGCCCTCGGCTCCACCAAAGATAAAGTAGCCGGGCTGGAGTCGGGCGCGGATGATTACCTGGTCAAACCCTTTCATTTCGAAGAGTTGCTGGCAAGAGTAAAAGCGCTGACCCGCAGACGGATGCTTGTTTCTCCCGGCGCCGTTTACAAGATCGCTGACCTGGAGGTAGATTCCTATAAAAAGACAGTCCGCCGGGCCGGAAAGGAAATATCCCTTACGGCCAAGGAGTTCTCTCTGCTGGAGCTATTGATCGTCAATAAGAACAGGGTCCTTTCCCGGACGCACATCGCAGAGACCGTCTGGGGTATTAACTATGACCGGGGGACAAACCTGATCGATGTCTATATCAACTATCTCCGGTCCAAGATCGATAAAGGGTTCGGCTCAGCCCTTATCCATACTGTCATCGGAATGGGTTATGTCATTAAGGAAGAATAAAGACCCGGCTTCCGGGCAAAATATACTTTATGAAGATAAGGGACAGGCTATCTTTACAATTTACGATCCTTTCCGCCGTCTTGCTCTTGCTGGTGCTGACAGGCATCTACCTGCTGACGGCCGGCAATCGGAAAAATGATTTTTATGGACACTTGCTGGACAGGGCGATCATCAATGCAGAGCTGTTCCTCGCCCAGGACAATCTGTCAGAAGAAAAATTCCGCGACGTCCAAAAAAAATTCCCACAATCCCTGCCCGGTGAAATAGTCAGGATCTATAACGACAGCGACCAACCGGCTTTTATAAAAGACAGCTCTTTTCAGTGGCCAAAAGAAGTGATCGACCGCGTACGCAGACAAAAGAACATCACCTATTCGGAAGGCGACCGGCAGACCACGGGCATTTATTACATCGATAATTCCGGGAATTTCACCGTACTGGCCTCCGCCATTGACACCAGCGGTTTCGAGAAGATGCGGCAGCTCTTCTGGGTAATGCTTATCGCCTTCTTTATCTCTGTATTTATCCTGTTCTTTGCAGGCCGCCTGTTCGCCCGGGCGGCCCTGGCGCCAATGATCAAGGTCATCAACGACGTCAAATTCATTCGTTCATCCAGCCTCAATAAACGTTTGCAAACCAAGGAAGGGAAAGACGAGATCAATGAACTCGCCGTGACCTTTAACAATCTGCTGGAGCACCTGGAGCAGTCTTTTGAAGCACAGGGCTCGTTTGTAACACACGCCTCCCACGAACTTAGAACCCCCGTCACCGCCCTTATAGGGGACGTGGAAGTCACGTTGTCGCAGGAAAGGGACAAGGAAGAGTATAAAAAGACCCTGGAGGGGGTATTGACCGAATCCGGAAAGCTGAACGACCTTATCAATAACCTCGTCGACCTCGCACAGACGAATGTTGATATCACAGAGTTTCAGGACCTTCGGCTCGACGAACTGCTTTGGCAGGTAAAGGACCAATGGAGCGATAAAGCTCCGGAAAACAGGATCCACCTGCAATATGATCTGCCGGAAGATGCCCGGAAATATACGATCCAGGGGAATCATTACCTTTTGTTCATTGCGCTTAGCAATATCCTTAAAAATGCCATCAAATTCTCGGACAATCGTGTCGTCACCTGCCGGCTATATCTTCAGAACAATGCCCCAGTGATCAGCATACGCGATACAGGCATCGGCATCGGCAAAGAGGACATCCCGAATATATTCCAGCCTTTCTACCGGGGAGCCAATGCCATCGGCTACGCCGGGTACGGGGTCGGCCTCTCGCTCGCCGACAAGATCTTCCGTCTGCACAATGTCAGCGTCAGGATAAATTCTGAGTTGGGTAAGGGGACGGAGTTCCGCCTGTTCTTCTCCATATAGGCCACTATCCCTTTTCGTTAGCCTCGTGTTAACATTAACAGTCCCATTGAAGCAAAGCGGATTTTCAAACAATTTATAATCAACTACTTATAAAGAACATTAAACGATTCTAATGTTGCTTTAATCCCGCTTTAATGTCCTCCTAATCACAGCCTAATGCCCTCCTGTTAATTTCGTCCCGCCTGCGTACAGGTACTCCTCATCCTTCCCTTTTGCTTGCTGGATGATCAAATTCATAATCATATAAACATCATGTTGAGTCACGTCAGACAGTCAGGATTTGTTTTATTATTATTGGCAGCTGCGCTCAGTGGCGCGGGTCAGCAGACAGTAAATAGTTTTGGGCAAAACCTCAATGATATTCCCCAACGCTTTAATAAGGACACCCTCCGCCTGGACCTCTCACAGGCAGAAAAGATCTTTTTGGACAGCAACCTGCAGATCCTGGCCCAGAAGTACAACGTGGATGCCACCAGGGCGCTGATCATCCAGGCCCGTCTCTGGCCAAATCCCAACCTCAACATTGTTCAGGGAGCCTACAATACCCAAACCCATAAATGGTTCCCAATAACGGGCCGGGACAATTCGGAGCAGGCCGTCCAGTTGTCGCAGCTGATCCTGCTGGCAGGTAAGATCAAAAAGCAGGTGAACATCGCCAAAACCAATACCCTTCTGGCTGAATACGGTCTGTACGACCTGTTGCGCACCCTGAAATTTGCCCTCCGCAGCAGCTTCTTTAATATTTATTATCTGGGCCAGACCGCCAAGGTATATAACGAAGAGATCAGCTCACTCAAGACTATCGCCGCCGCCTTTGAACAGCAAGCAGGCAATGGTTATGTTTCCGAAGTGGACCTGGTCCGTATCCAGGCCCAGCTATACTCTCTGCAAAGCGAATACCAGGCGCTTATCGACAATATCAATGACGAGCAGAGCCAGATCAGGGTCCTCTTACAGGTACCTGCCACCGCTTTCTTGGCGCCTGTCCTGGACTCGGCCACCCTTGCAGCCGCCGATCCCCTGAAATACAACATGCAGTCCCTGATGGATTCCGCATACCAGAACCGCACCGACCTCATGATCGCCAAAGGCAACCTGCTGCTGAGCCAACAGACCTATTCCCTGCAGAAAGCGCTTGCCGTCCCCGACCTTACCCTGGGGACCAGTTGGGACAAGAATGGCAGTTATATCCATAATTTCAATGCGGTGAGCGCAGGCATCGACATTCCCATTTTCAACCGTAATCAGGGAAATATAAAAAGCGCCAGGATACTGATCGATCTCAACAAAACACAGGTGCAGTCTACTGTAAAGGGCCTGGAAGAAGATGTGACCCGTGGGCTCCAAAAGGCCCTGGATGCCGATAGGTTGTACAAAGGGATCAATCCCGCTTTTGCCGCTCATTTCGATAAACTGGCGGCGGCCATGCTGGAAAATTATATGCTGCGCAATATCCGTTTGCTGGATTTCCTCACTTTTTACGACAGTTATAAACAGAATATCGTACAGCTGAACACGATTCTATTCAATAAAGTCAACGCGCTCGAGAACATCAATTTTCTGACGGGTACGAATTTTTTTAACTAACTCCTGATTAAAAAGATAAGCTCTAATATGAACATACAAAAAAACACCGGGATAAAGGCGTTCACAGGCTGCATCCTTTTGGCGGTCGGCTCCCTGCTGTTCCAGTCCTGCAACTCCCAGGCAGAAAAAAATACGGAAGGCAAACAGCCCTATATCATACCGGATTCCCTGCTAAAGACCCTTTCTATCGACACGGTAAAACAAGAAGAATTGATCAATGCCATCACCCTCACCGGGCAGGTGGATTTCAACCAGGATAAACAGGTGAACATTTTCCCCCTGGTCAGCGGTAACGTACAGGATGTAAAAGTTCAATTGGGAGATTATGTTACGGCAGGCCAGATACTCGCCGTGGTCAGGAGTAGTGAAATGGCCGGCTATAGCAACAACCTGGTCGTCGCCCAGACCAATCTCAAGGCGACCAAAAAACAACTGGAAGCCACCCAGGCGCTCTATAAGAGCGGTCTTGCCTCAATCCTGGATGTCACGACCGCACAGACCAATTATGACCAGGCGGTAGCGCAATTGGAGATGGTGAAAAGAGTGCTCAAGATCAACGGTAGTGATACAACGGGTAATTATGTCGTCAAAGCCCCGATCAGCGGTTTTATCGTACAAAAAATGGTGACCAATGCCCAGTCGATCCGGACGGACAATACCAACCCTATGTTCATTATCTCTGATCTGAAGAATGTTTGGATCTGGGCGAATGTGTACGAATCCAACCTGGATAAGATCCATATGGGTGACAATGTCGATGTCACAACCCTGTCCTACCCCGGTAAGGTCTTCAAAGGAAAAGTAGATAAGATCATGCATGTCCTGGACCCCAACAGTAAGGTCACAAAAGTACGCGTCGTGATAGACAACCCGGATTACGAACTGAGGCCGCAAATGTTTGCCGGCGTTACAGTTTCCAACACCCGGCATCAACAGATGCTATGTGTTTCTTTAAACGCCCTGATCTTCGATCACAGCGAATATTATGTGCTTATCTACCGGGGGAAGGGCAAGGCGGACATTACCCCCGTGCAAAAGCTGAGCACCTTTAACGACAAAGTATATTTAATGGGAGGCGTGCAGGCGGGTGACAGGGTGATCACGTCCAATGCGCTGCAGATCTACGACCAGTTGAACAATTAATCCGTGAACGGATCGAAGGCACCCGGCAGTAAATCGATCAAAAAATTAACAAATGGCCAAATTTCTCAGGGGGATCATAGGATTTTCGCTAAAAAATAAATACTTCATAATTTTTGCAGCGTCGCTGCTCTCCGTCACCGGTGTCATCACTTTTATGGATATGCCGATAGAGGCCTTCCCGGATGTCACCAACACAGAGATAGATATTATTACCCAATGGCCCGGCCGCAGCGCCGAGGAAGTGGAGAAGTTCATTACTATTCCTATAGAAATATCGATGAACCCAGTTCAGAAAAAGATCCACCTCCGGTCTACCAGCGTATTCGGTTTGTCCTTTATAAAGGTCCTCTTTGACGACGATGTAAAGGACCCGCAGGCACGACAGCAGGTGATGAACCTGTTGCCGAATGCTACCTTGCCGCCAAACGTACAACCCGGCGTACAACCGCCCATTGGCCCCACAGGTGAATTATTCCGTTACACGCTCAGGAGCACCTTCCGGGATGTCCGGGAACTAAAGACGATGCAGGACTGGGTGATCGACAGGCAATTACGGAGCATTCAGGGGATCGCGGATATCAATAGTTTCGGGGGCAAGACCAAAACCTACGAAATAAAGGTCGATCCCGGCAAACTGACCAACCTTGGATTAACACCACTGGATATATTTACCGCTGTTCAGAATACGAATATCAATGTAGGCGGGGACATGATCTTTCAGAATAACCAGGCCTTTGTAGTGCGGGGCATCGGCTTGCTGAACGACATCGAAGAGATAAAGAACATCGTCGTTCAGAACAACAATGGCGTCCCTTTGCTGGTAAAGGATGTAGCTACCGTCGAAATATCCAATGTGCCCAGGCTGGGATGGGTAGCCAGAAGCGATGCGCATAAAGGCCCCGATGGCAAAAGGACCGTGACGGACGAAGGAGACGTGGTGGAAGCCATCATCGTCATGCGCAAGGGAGAGAACCCTTCCGAAGTCGTAAAAGGAATAGAAGAAAAGGTCAAATACCTCAACGAATATGTCCTTCCGGCCGACACAAAGATCGTCCCTTACTACGATCGCATCGATCTTATCGATTATGCTACACATACCGTCTTGCACAACCTGATCGAAGGCGTACTATTGGTCATCGTGCTGATCTCCCTGTTCCTCTTCGACTGGAGGGCCACCGTAGTAGTAGCCGTCATTATCCCCCTATCCCTGCTGTTCGCCTTCATCTGTCTGCGCCTGATGGGCATGAGCGCCAACCTGCTCTCGCTCGGGGCGGTGGACTTCGGGATCATCATCGACGGGGCCGTGGTCATGGTGGAAGGCCTTTTCGTCATACTGGACCATAAAGCCAAAGAGATTGGGATGGAGCGGTTCAATAAGCTGAGCAAGCTGGGGCTGATCAAACGGAAAGGCGCGGGGCTCGCAAAAGCTATTTTCTTTACCAAAGTGATCATCATCACCGCCCTGCTGCCTATCTTCTCCTTTCAAAAAGTAGAAGGCAAGATGTTCTCTCCCCTGGCCTATACCCTTGGGTTTGCTTTGCTGGGCGCCCTGATCTTCACGCTTACCCTGGTGCCCGTACTGATATCCATGCTGATGCGGAAGAATGTAAAAGAAAAACATAATCCCATCGTCCATCATATCACAGGCTTTATGTTGAATGGCTTTGTAAGGGCCTTTAAACATAAGGAAGTGGTGGTAATCGCCGCGCTTATTGCAATGGCCGCAGGTATATACTCCTTCAAATACCTGGGTTCTGAATTTCTTCCGGAATTGAATGAAGGCAGCATCTGGCTTCGTGTCCAGGCCAACTATAGTACTGACCTGAATAAGTCCGTCCAGATATCCAAACAGGTCCGGGACATCGTCATGACCTTCCCCCAGGTGAAGTATTGCGTTTCACAGACAGGACGGCCGGACAACGGCACGGATGTGACGGGATACTACAACAATGAGTTTGACATACTCATGTATCCCGAGTCCGAATGGAACCCAAAAATATCCAAGGAAGAGCTGATCGATGGCATGAATAAGGAGTTAGCCGTTATTCCTGGTGTAAACCTCAATTTTTCCCAGCCGATCATGGATAATGTGGAAGAGGCCGTGTCCGGGGTCAAGGGAAGCCTTGTCCTGAAAATAGTGGGAGACTCCCTGCCCTATATGGAAAGTCAGTTGGCCACCTGTTATAACGTGTTGAAAGATATCCGGGGCATCGAAGACCTGGGCGTCATGCACAATATAGGTCAGCCGGAGCTGGATATCAACCTGGACCAGCGGAAAATGGCTTTATACGGGGTGGCTACCGCGCAGGCGAACGCTGTGATCAGTATGGCCATCGGCGGACTGGGCCCCGGAGGCGTACCTGCCAGCACATTGTACGAAGGCATTAAGCTCTTTGACATTCGCGTACGGATGCCCGAGGAATTCCGGCAAACGCCCGAACAGATAGGCGAATTACTGGTGCCTACGATGAATGGCTCAAAAGTGCCCATCAAGGAAATTGCTACCATCACGCAAAAAACAGGGGCATGCCTGATCTATCGGGACGATAACAGACGGTACGCGGCGCTTAAGTTCTCGATACGCGGAAGAGACATGGGCAGCACCATTGCAGAAGCCCAGCAAAAGGTCGACGAGAAGGTCCAATTAAAAAGGGGGTATACCATGGCCTTCCAGGGGGATTTTGAAAACCAGCAAAGGGCCCAGAAACGATTGGCCCAGGTAGTACCGATCAGCCTGCTGCTGATATTCATATTGCTGTTGAGCATGTTCGGCAATTTCAAGGACGCGCTGCTGGTATTCACCAACGTGCCTTTCGCCCTTGCAGGCGGCATCATGGCCCTGCATATAACGAATACGAATTTCAGCATATCCGCCGGCATCGGTTTTATCGCCCTTTTTGGCATCTGTATCCAGGACGGGATCATCCTGATCACGATGTTCAAGGAAAATTTGGTGCATGTACGAGGATTAGACACTTTGTATAGCTCTATAAAGCTGGGGGTCAACGCGCGGATCCGACCCGTGATGATGACTGCGCTCATGGCTGCCATCGGGCTGATGCCCGCGGCCCTTTCACATGGCATCGGCTCGGAAAGCTCCAGGCCCCTGGCCCGGGTGGTGATAGGAGGTATACTCAGCGCCATGATCTTTTCGCTCTGGGTGTTCCCGCTGATCTTCGGATGGGCATACAGGAAAGTACATAAAAACAGCTAACGCTCATGACAACCGCTAACCACTCCGTGATCATTGCCCGCAAGATCCAGATCCTGCTGCAGGCGGATAATAAGACGCAGTGGAAAGAACGTTATAAAATGATCCGCGATTGGCAAACGATCGTGGCCAAGGCCGCCAACTGGATCGCAACCCATCATTATATCCAGGAGAACCTGAAAGATCTTTTCTACCTGACGGATAAAGCAATGGTCAAGCTGAAGGATGTTAAAAAGGACGAAGAAGGTATTCTGAATACGTCCCGGATGAGTACGACCTACCGGCTGTTGTCCGGGAAATTCAAGGGACAGATACCCATGGCCATTCTCAGCTCTTTGAATAGCCGGATCATATCCACCTTTGATAAAGAGAAAAAGGAATATGGACAAGGGCTGCGGTCGCTAAGGACCTACAAACAGGACCTGCCCATCCCTATCGTCGCATCGGACATCCTGCATATCGAGCCCGCGGGGAAAGGGGAATATCTGTTTAGCTTATACAGTTTGCCTTTCCGGACAAATTTCGGCAGAGACGCATCGGGCAACAGGCTGTTTTTCGAACGGGCGTTGAAAGGAGAATATAAACTTTGCGATAGTTCGATCGAGATCAAGGGTAACAAGCTCTTTTTATTGGCCGTATTCAGCTTTCAACGGACAGAAGTCAGTCTGTCGGTGGATATCCGGGTCGAGGCGCATCTGTCGGCGGATATCCCTATTGTGGCAGGAACAAGCGAGACGCAGATCCGCATTGGGAGCCGGGAGGAATTCCTGCACAGGAGACTGGCCATACAGGATAGCCTTCACCGTACGCAGATGGCCATGCGTTTCAACCGGGGTGGGAAGGGCCGCAGAAAAAAGATGCAGGCGCTGGATCGTTTTCACCTGGCAGAGAAAAATTATGTCAATAGCCGCCTTCACCAATATTCAGCACGGTTGATCGCATTCTGTCTGCAGCACGAGGCTGGAGTGCTGGTGTTGAAATCACAGACAGAAAAGGAAGCGCAGGCGAAAGAGAATGAATTTCTATTGAGGAACTGGTCATATTACGGCCTGAAGGAAAAGATAAGCTATAAAGCGGCTAAATACGGTATAGCCGTTATAGTGGAATGAGCCCGTACAAAGGGCGCTTGAACAAATTTGCGGGCTGGTTGCACAGCCTTGAGGTGAGGACAAGATCACTCGCCAAACGGTAAAACGTATGCAACGAGTGCGCAAAACTATATTTTTAAAAAAAGACCCCTCCTTTTGGAGGGGCCCGGCTGAACATTTATGTAACAAAATTTTTATCAGACCTTTGTTGCCGCAGCTTTCTGCGTCCGCCCGTTGGCGGGTTTCTTCTTCTTTCCCTGGCTGAGGGCAGCCTCAATACCCTTACTCAGATTGTCATAAGTAGGCTTACCGGTAAACAATTCTCCGTTGATAAAGAAAGCCGGTACATCCCTTACACCTTTATCCAACCCTTCGAGCAGATCGCTCTTCACCGACCACCCGTAGGTGCAATTCACCAGGTTCTCCAGGAATTTTTTATTGATAACGCCCACGTCCTTGGCATACTCGCGAAGGCTAATTGCACCCAGCCGTCTCCGGTGAGCAAAGAGGGTATTATGCATTTCCCAAAACTTACCCTCCTGGGCGGCCCCCAGAGAGGCCTCCGCCGCCTTCATCGCGTGCTGGTGGATCTTGGTAAGGGGAAAATGACGAAAATTGAAACGCATTTTGCCGGCATAGGCCGTCAGCAGCTTATCTACCACTTCATTGGCTTTTGCGCAGGCTTCGCTTTCATAATCGCCGTATTCTGTGAGTGTTACGGGAGCTTTTATGTCTCCCACGAAGACATCCCGGGTCGGGATGATCTCCACTTCTTTTGCTTTTAGTGCCATAATCATCTATTTAACAATTCCTGTTCTGTTTAGTTCAGCTGCTACGAATATACATAAAAAAAGCCCGGAGGATAGGCCCCCGGGCTTACTTTTAACTTTTTAGAGCGTTTACGCCTCATGGGTGTGATGCGCTTCGTTACGGAACACCACCACCCCATCAAATACATCCACCAATACGGGATGATCTTTTGCTATATCTCCAGCCAATATCCTCTTACTCAACTGATTAACAATTGCTTTCTGGATCAGCCGCTTCAATGGCCGGGCGCCAAACTGGGGGTCAAAGCCATTTTCCGCCAGGTAATCCAACACATAATCGCTGAACTCCAGCTGTAAGCCATTCTTAGCCACCAGCCGCTTGAGATCGTCCAGCTGTATACGGATGATGCCCTTGATCTCGCTTTTCAATAAGGGCTGGAAAAGGATGATCTCGTCTATACGGTTGAGGAATTCCGGCCGGATGGTCTGCTTCAGCAGCTCCGTTACTTCCACCCGGGTCTTTTCCATCACATCTTCCCTGTTCTTTTCTGTTACATCCTCGAAATTCGCCTGGATGATCTGGCTGCCCATATTGCTGGTCATGATGATGATGGTATTCTTAAAATTCACCACCCTTCCTTTATTATCGGTAAGCCTTCCATCGTCCAACACCTGCAACAGGATATTAAAGACATCCGGATGCGCTTTTTCTATCTCGTCCAGCAGAACGACACTGTAAGGTTTGCGGCGGACGGCTTCTGTCAACTGACCGCCCTCTTCATAACCCACATATCCCGGGGGCGCTCCTATCAGACGGCTGACCGTATGTTTTTCCTGGTATTCGCTCATATCGATGCGGGTCATCATCCCTTCGTCATCAAAAAGGTATTCGGCCAACGCTTTTGCCAGCTCCGTCTTACCCACACCGGTAGTTCCCAAAAAGATAAAGGACCCGATGGGCCGTCTGGGGTCCTGCAGTCCTGCCCGGCTCCGGCGGATGGCATCCGCTACAGCCGTGATGGCTTCATCCTGCCCAATGACCCGTCTATGCAGCTCGTCCTCCAGATGCAGCAATTTTTCCCTTTCACTTTGCAGCATCTTGGCCACAGGTATGCCCGTAGCCTTCGCCACGGCTTCTGCAATATCCTCAGCATCCACTTCTTCCTTCATCAGACGCGACGTCGCGCTGATAGTGGCCAGTTGACGGGAATAATCTTCAATGACCTTTTCCTGTTCTTTTATTTTTCCATATCGTATCTCTGCCACAAGACCATATTGCCCTTCTCTCTCTGCTTTTTCCGCGGCCAGTTTAAGGTTTTCTATCTCCGCCTTTGCATTCTGCACTTTTTCTACCAGTTCTTTCTCCTGTTTCCACTTGGCTTTCAAGGTATCCCTCTCCACTGTAAGATTGCCGATATCCGCGCTTAGCTCTTTCAGCTTATCCCTATCATTTTCCCTTTTAATGGCCTCCCTTTCGATCTCCAGCTGACGGATCTGTCTTTCCAACCTGTCCAGCTCTTCCGGCATCGAGTTCATTTCCAGCCGCAGCTTGGCCGCGCTTTCATCTATAAGGTCGATGGCCTTGTCCGGAAGGAACCGATCAGTAATATAGCGATGCGACAATTCCACGGCCGCAATGATCGCTTCATCCTTTATCCGTACATGGTGGTGTGTCTCATATCTGTCCTTTAATCCTCTGAGGATCGAAATGGCATCCTCCACGGTGGGCTCGTCTATCAGGACCTTTTGAAAACGACGCTCCAACGCTTTGTCCTTTTCAAAGAATTTCTGGTATTCGTTCAGGGTAGTGGCGCCGACAGCCCGCAGTTCCCCACGCGCAAGGGCCGGTTTAAGGATATTGGCGGCATCCATGGCCCCTTCTCCTCCTCCCGCTCCTACCAGCGTATGTATCTCGTCAATAAAAAGAATGATCTCTCCGTCACTGCCGGATACTTCCTTCACAACGCTTTTCAGACGCTCTTCAAACTCGCCTTTATACTTAGCGCCCGCGATCAACTGTCCCATATCTAAAGCATAGATCACCTTGGACCGCAGGTTCTCGGGCACATCTCCATTGACAATGCGGTGGGCCAGCCCTTCGGCAATAGCCGTTTTACCTACTCCGGGTTCACCTACCAGGATAGGATTGTTCTTGCTACGGCGGGTAAGGATATGCAGGGTTCTGCGTATCTCCTCATCCCTGCCGATGACAGGATCCAGTTTGCCCTGACGGGCCAGCTCATTTAAGTTTTTTGCATATTTGTTCAGCGCATTAAAAGAAGTTTCCTGTGTCTGGGATGACACAGTGGAACCCTTACGCAGATCCCTGATCGCTGCAATAAGACCTTTTTCCGTCAGGCCCGCATCTTTCAATATTATGGCCGTATTGTCGTTGCCCTGTACAAGGGCTAGCAGGATATGCTCCACGCTGACGAATTCATCTCCGAATTGCTTCAGATCAGACCCGGCCCGCAACATAACGTTATTCACATCGCGGCTGATGGTCTGGGCAGGTTCCCCCCCGCTGATCTTCGGTAGCTTGTTTATACTCTCATCGAGCTTGGTTTCCACAAAATTCACATTCACATTATTCTTCTTCAACAGAAATTCTACCAAAGAATCTTCTTCGCTTAGCAACGATTTAAGCAAATGCTCCGTTTCGATAACGGGATTTTGCCTATCAAAAGCCAGTTGCTGGCTCCGGGAGATCGCTTCCTGTGCTTTGATGGTAAAATTATTCAAGTTCATATAATTCTGTTTTCCTTTAAAATTTACTGTTAAATTGTGCGACAAAATCTAATCCAAAAGCCAAACCCGGCAACTATGTCATACAAAATTAAAACCATCTGTCTACAATTCAGCCTTATCCCCCTCAGCCTGCTATTCTGTCTGCCCATCCTTGCCCAATCTGACTTCAGTGCAGTAGATCAATTACTTAAGCAAAATCAAAAGGCCCTGGGGAATAATTTCGTCGCCCTCGTATGGAAAGATGGGAAAATCCTTTACCAGAAACAAGGTAGTGAGGACTTTTCCCCAAAAACCCAGGCCTCAATCGAAAGCGCGGGTAACTGGCTTACAGCCGCCCTGGTGATGACCTTTGTAGACGAAGGCAAGCTGTCACTGGACGACCGGGTTACTCAGTATATTCCCCTTTTTGCCAAATATTCAAAGAGCTATATCACCATACGGCATTGTCTTACCAATACCACGGGTATCAGGGCCGAAGGAAAGACAAAATTCGAAAGCCTGGAGGAAGAAATAAATTCTTATGCCTCCCGCAGGGACATCGTCACCAATCCCGGTACGGAATTCTACTATAGCTATGTTGGCCCGAACATCGCCGCCAGAGTGTTGGAGATCATTTCGAAAAAGAGCTTTGACAGACTGATCCAGGACAGGATCATCCGGCCTCTAAAGATGAAGGGCACCAGTTTCAGCAATGAGGAAGGCGGCGCCATAAACCCCGCCGGAGGGGCCAGGTCTACCGCCAATGATTATATAAATTTTCTTTCTATGCTGCTGAACAATGGCGTATTTGAAGGCCGGCGCATTCTCAGTGAAAAGGCGGTGGAAGAATTGGAAACGTCACAATTTCCGGCAACCCCCATTAAAAGCGTACCAAAGTCCCTCCAGGGAGTCCACTTTAGTCTTGGTTCTTTTATCACAGAATCCACCGCGGCAGGTAAGTCCAATGTACTGGCCTGTCCTAATATGATGGGGACTATACCCTACATTGACAAATGCCGGAATTATGCGGCCATCCTTATCGTTGGAAAACCGGAAGAAGAAAAAAAGGCCTTGTATCAAAGCCTGAAAGGCCTGATAGACGGAGCCGTCGGCGGCAGCGGCTGTCAATAGCCCCTACTCTTTTTTTACTAGTACGATACGCGTATGGTCCGTCTTGTACAGCTGCTCGTAGAATTTGACAAGGGCCGCGTAGTCTGACGGCGGGAAGCGGGCAAAGCTCTCCTCCCAGGTGCGGGAATAGACTATCTTATCCGGCAGCACCTTTACGGAAGCACTGTACCTTCCGAATTTATTATCGATGTGCACATCGGAAGGGATGGCCTCGGGCTGATAGCCATCCGGGATCCTGATCGTGATGCTGTCGATGTCCCTGAACGCCCTGTCATCCACAAAATCATAATGACGCGCCGAATCCTGGGGCAGCCGGTATGTATTCCTGTCAAAAAGGTTCGGCGTAATAAACAAACGCTTCCCCGTAACACCCGCATAGTTGGGGCTTACCACATGCAGATATTCCTTCACTACAGGAAGGGCGCCTTTCTGCTCCTCATACCGGCTCTTATCTACCTTATACGTGGGCAGATGGAACAGGCTGTTCAGATACTTCTCCCGCTCGTCATCCGAAGCGCCATAGATAAGCCCATGCGGCATTTCCTGTCTTATGCCGTAATAAGTAGTCGTTACTTCGGCGTCCAGGTTGCCCTCCGGACTAATGCTGGCGTTGACAACCCGGCTCCTTGTATTATCCGTCGATGAATACGACGGCGTCTTTACGATATGCCCCCCTGTCTCATCGATAAGAATGGCCTTCCGGTCGCCGGTGAAGCTGCCCATAAAGCCCGGAGATTGAGTCTGGCTGGTACATTCAAGCCAGATGGTGTCTTTTTCCAGAGGGACGCAGGATATGACATGGTTCCCCTGCAACGAAGGGAAATCATCTACCAGCGGTGGCTCATCAGCACCTCCGTATATTACTACATATCTGCCGGCGATACCCGCCTCCTTCAAAAGAGCGATCATATAATTGGACAAAGCTTTGCAGTCTCCATATCTTTTCGTAGCCACATACTCCGCAGGAAAAGGCTGCCAGCCGCCAATCCCCAGCTGAATGCTGATATAATGCGTATTCTTTTGGAGAAAGTCATATAAGATGTATACTTTCTGATGCGGGTCTTTCAGATTGTCCGTCAGCTCGTGCACTTTCTTTTTGATATCTTCCGGCAATATGTCCCTACCCTCCCGCAGCTGATAAATAAACTTGCCGAAACTTTCCCAACTGGTCATACTGCCTTTATATCCTTCCGCTTCGAATTCGGAAGGAGCCAGCAGCACATGAGGGGCGATCTCCTTCCACCGGGGACCGCCCGTTTCGGTATGACGGGCAGGAAGGTTGCTCACCTCCCACGTATAGATCTTTTTATCCCCCGATTCGGTGATCACCGGCTTGATATCACAGTTCACCAGTTTGTAACGGACCTCGTAATCCTTTGGAGCTATGATCACATATTTGCTGTGCTGTGTGGAAATACCCGAATTCAGCAGCGGTCGCCAGGGCGAAAAGAACAACAGGCCATTGTGCTCGTCCTCTTCATCGCAGCTCACCGTATAAGGATAGACCTTAAAATAAAAATCATAGAACTTATATCGGACATCATTCATCAGGGTTCCTTCGCTGACGTAGCTGCGGTCCTCCATATCCTTTTTCTTTACACGCTTCAATTCCTTCCCCATGGCATCGTAAAGCGTCATATTGACGAAACCTACAGACGTAAACTTATCATACCTGCTTACAAAACCACCCAGGTTATCCGCGTTCTCATTCAGAATGGTGTATACTGTGTGTTGCCGCTCGATGGCTTTTGACGGGCTCTTTATCTCTAAGATAGTTTCATCCTCCCTCACCACTGCCCGGGCCCCTTTTTTCAGACTATCAGGGATCAAAAGCACATTATAGGTCTGCGCCCGAAGCCCGCAACCAATGGTCAATAACAATAAGCTCGTCACGATGCGCATAAGATCATTTTTTCTTTTTAAACACTATCTGCTCGCCTTGCTTCTTTACAACAAAGGCAAAAAAATCGCGCAATGTAGCATAATCCTCCGGTCTAAAGTTCGCTTTTTTAAGCACGACACGACTGCGGAACTGGATGTTGCTGTCATCCTTAACAATCAGGTATTCGAAAAACCCTTCATCCTCATTAAAGGTTACTTTTGTGGACTTTGGTATTTCATCTACCACATACCCTTCGGGTATTTCCATATTGAGGATATAGGTTTCGTCAAACCCGTAGGGCATTTCCACGGGATACTTCCGGTCTGCCGCCTTGAACGGGTTTTCCTTATACCCCTCCTCCAGCATGGGGTTGAAATAGATCACCTCTTCGTTGGTATCGTTCTTCAACATCACATCATAGTTGACGCCCACGGGTTGATCCGTCAATGTAAGACTGTCTATCGAAACATTGGCAATCTCCGGCTCTCCCTGGTAGGCGGTCTGTATAGTCTTGAAAAAATCCTTTTCGCTTTTGTCATGTATCTTTTCCCTGATATTACAGGACTCGAAATAGCCCGGCACGGATTGTACCCTGGCGTCTATCACACCCTTTCCCACATTGCTGACAAAGACGGTCGTGAGCTTTTTTTCCATGATCGAATCCGCGTCAAAATACACCGGCAAAGGCATTTCCCTGGTGATGACGCGGGCATGTCCGTTGTAACACCGTTCGGGAAGATGCCCAAAGCCTATCCACGGCTCGCTGGCGTCCAGGTACAAGACAGAGGAATCGATGACGACCCTGCCGACGACGTAATTGAACCGGCTTAGGAGAGGATAAAGCTCGTTGGTAAATCCATGGCTTCTGGTGCTCAGGATGACAGGGTCGGCCATTAGATGTTCATGGTTCAACATAGCCACCAACAAGAGATTGATCTCCGCTTCATTGCCATTCCTGTTCTTAAACACTGTCTTGATAGGGCCCGTGCAATACAGGCTGCTGTGATCCGTACAGGTGTAATTATCCCTCACATAGGTATAGATCTTCTTTGCCTTGTCTGTTGGACTGACGGCACCCCTGGTAATGGTCTTTATTACCTCATCCATCCAGCCGTTGTTACTGTGCAGGTCAGCGCCGAAGTCCTCCAATTTCATAAGACCCTGACTTACGGTCAGCCAGTTGCCCATCATGTCCTTTGTCATGGAATGGGGAAAAGCGTACCGGGCGAGCTGAAACTCTATTTTGGAAATATAATTATTCACCGTGGTGGTATACCGCTCCGGCTTAAGGGATGGGACATTCTTCATAGCCCACTTATGATCGACGACATCGTCGTCAAAGTTGACCGTCTCGTCCCTGTCGGCGCCGCCGGGGATGGTCACCCGGAAATTGACATGCCGGGGATAATCGGTTTTTACGTCAAAAGGCAGAAAACCCTGGCTCAATGTGACATACTGGAAGAAGTTGGGGATGGAAACCTGGTATTCGCTGTACAGACTGGGGTATTCCCCCTGGAAAGCCCATGGCTGCAGGTTCCTCAGGTATTGGGAATGCTCCGTATAGGTGAACTCAATAATGGAACCTTCTTTCAGCGCGGGAAAAGTAAACTTCTTTACCGAAAGGTACTTGTTCAGTTTATCGGTGAAAACAGACTTATCATCCAGACGGGTTTCCACCACCTTCCCGCCTTCCAGGTTGTAGGTGGCGGCTTTCAAGCCGTCTACTGTCTCCCCATCGGTGTACAGGAGTATTTCTTCATTGGCAGCCTCGAAGCCTTTTTTGTTTAATATCTTCACCCGCTTGAAATGTTTAAAATCCAGCGTAAACCACCCCTTGTTGTTGCCGACGAACTCAGAGCTGCCCACGTCCGCAATGACCACTGCGTCCGCAGCCGGGTCGAAAGAAGGGGCCTTGACCTCGAAGTCCGCGGGTGATATTTTACCAAAATGTATTTTGTCCTGCGCGTTGAGAAAAAAAGGGCCCGCCATCAGGCAACATAATACAGGAACGAGTTTTTTTCGTACGGTCATAGGAGTCAGTGTTAAGAGGTTATAGGTTATAGTTATTGTTTTTTTAAAACGATCTGTTCGGCCTCCTTTCTCACGATGAATGCATAAAAATCCCTGAGACTCGCATAATCATCCGGGGAAAAATAAGCCCGGTTCAGCTTTAGCCGGCATCTCAACTGGATCATATTGTCCTGGTGGGCGACGAGGTATTCAAATGAACCCTGATCACCATTAAAAGCCACCCTGGCCGACTTAGGCAGTTCTTCCACTACATATCCTGCCGGCACCTCCATATTGAACAGGTAGAGCTGGTCGGCAGCATAGGGCATCTCCACAGGATATTTCCTGTCAGCCGCCTTGAAGGGGTTCTCCCGCAGGACATCTCCAAAAAAAGGGGTTAGATAGATCATGGAAGCACCGGATTGCTTCAGGTCAATTTCATAACGCACGGTCACGGGTTCCTCCTTTTTATCAAGAGAGTCGATGTGCGTGTGGCTGATGTCCGCATCTTCTCCATAGGAGGTCCGGATCCTTTTGAAATACTCCTTCTCTCCTATTTCACTTACTCTCTCCCGGACCCTGTAAGACTCTACGGGGCCAAATAAAGCTTGATAAGACCCCTCCAACCCTTTTTCCCCATTGGAGATAAAGACCATGGTCGTCCTTTTTTCCCGTAGGGAATCGGCTTCGAAATACACCGACCCTGAGTCCCTGTCGCTGATGATACGGGCATGCCCGTTGTAACAGCCGCTGGCCAGTTGTCCGAACCCCAGCTGGGGATGCGCGATATCCAGATAGTAAACAGTGTCCCTCAACTTCAGTCTGCCAACTACATAATTCAATCTTTCCATGATAGGATACTTGGCGAGATTGAACCCAAATTCCCTCGTGCTCAATAGCACCGGGTCGGCCGTAAATCCTTTCTGCCGGAGCATGGCCAGCAACAGAAGGTTGAGATCCCCCACGGTGCCGCTGTTCTTTTTTAACACGTCCCGGAGATTCGTCCGTATAAATTTATCGTAATAGCTGGTACAGGTGAGATGTTCCTGCAGATAATAATAGATCGCCTTCGCCTGCAACAGCGGGTCGCTGATATTTGCCGTGATCTTATTCAGCCATTCATCCAGCCATTCAGTGTTCTCATACAGAGGACGTCCGAAATCCTCCCGCTTGAGCAGCTCTTCCGTCGCTTTTTTCCAGTTGTTGGTGACATCATGGTATTCCTGACCGTCATACCATGAGGATTGTTGAAATTCTATTTTGTCAAGGTAGTTACGGGGAGTGGAAATATATTTCTCTGCCCTAAAAGCGGGGATGTCCTTCATTACCCAACGGTGCTTCACCGTATTCGCGTTGACATAAAGGTCGTTGCTGGTCGTCACCAGACCCGTGTTGTTCTTCTGTCCGACCCGGTACGAGCCGCGTCCCTGGCTGCCTTTATCCACAGCAAAAGAATGTATGCCCTGCTTTACGAACACATAGACCAGTGTCTGAGGGATCTCTACTTCGAATTCACTATACAGGCAGGGATACTCGATAGACTGAAATTCCCAGCCTGGAAAGTAATTGTAATCCGAGGTTACCGAATAAGCATATTCGATGATAGAGCCTTCCTTGACGGCCGGCAATGTAAACCTCATCTCTATATGGTTCTTGTCCTTTCTGTCTGAGAAAATATCCTTCTTGTCCAGCTGGCTCTCTGTCACCACACCATTCTCATTGTTGTAAGTAGTGGCCGTGATATGGTCGGCCTTTTCCGCATCGTCATTATTCGTATTAAGTCTTATCGACACGGTGGCAAGGTCAAATGCCTTTTTATTAATGATCCGGATACGGGTGTGCCGTTGGAAAACATGGGAAAACCATCCCTTTTCATTGCCGATGAAATAAACAGAGCCATAGTCGGACAGGATGACGGCACTCGAACTGTCACCGGCGTCTGAACGCTGAAAATCACCCGGGCCAGGCTTTACAAATTGAATTTTTGATTTGTCCTGAGCAGCACAATACCTTTGTGGGAAGCATAGGAATAAGATAAAAGCAATGAGGACAGCGGGCCTAAGGAGTATCATGGGGAGATCAATTAAGCTTGAAACGGCGACAAAATACTGAAATTGTCCTGTTCATAAAACTCCCCAAAGATTAAAATAATACATTTGACAAAAAATAATCATACGAAGTGGATCAAAGAGTGGACAAGGGACCTGGGGTTTGACTACTGTGGCATTGCAAAAGCCCAACGGTTGGATGAAGATGCCCGCCGGCTGGAACAATGGCTCAACAAAGGCATGCATGGGTCCATGCACTACATGGAAAAACACTTCGATCTCCGGATCGACCCCTGTAAACTGGTGCCGGGGGCTAAATCCGTCATCACCCTTCTATTAAATTATTTCCCGGGCCGTGAACACCTCCCGGCTGCTGCCCCGCGCGTAGCGAAATATGCCTATGGGCAAGATTATCATGAAGTTATTCGCAGTAAACTCAATGAATTATTGAGACAGATGCGGGAGGGCATCGGCGAGATAGAAGGCCGGGGGTTTGTAGACAGCGCCCCTGTGCTGGAAAGAAGCTGGGCGGTCCGCAGCGGACTGGGCTGGGTAGGCAAGAACGGGAATCTTCTGCATAAACAGGCGGGGTCCTTTTTCTTTATTGCAACGCTCATCGTAGACCTTGAACTTGATTATGATGTTCCTTTTGCAGGAGATTACTGCGGCAGTTGCCGGAAATGCATAGATGCCTGTCCCACCGACGCCATCTCAACGGAGAAAGTGGTGGATGGCAGTCGATGTATCTCCTATTTTACCATCGAGCTAAAAGACCTGCTGATACCGGATGCCATGAAAGGAAAATTCCAGGACTGGTTATTCGGCTGCGACACCTGTCAGGATGTATGCCCCTGGAACCGTTTTTCCAAGCCCTCTACGGAAACGGCATTTTCTCCTATTCCTGCCATCCTTCATTTCCGTACAGCTGAGTGGGAAGAGCTGACAGAGGAAAGTTTTAAGGAGATCTTCCGGCATTCTGCGTTGAAGCGTGCCCGATACGCGGGCATCCGCCGGAACCTGCAGTTCATTGCGCCTCCTCCGGGAGATTAAGTTCTGATCCTATTTTTTAGCTTTCCCCGGCAGCAATACGACCCGAAGTCCCCCATAGAACAGATGTTGTCCGTTGGTTCCTCCGTTGTTTTGCAGACTGGTGACTCCATACTGCACCTGTGGTCCGGCCTGAAGCCGCATGCCCTTGATAGGAAGCCCCACCAATAATGCCGTGGCCAGGTTGAGCTGGGTCTTATTGGTCATGCTGCCATCCTTATAAAAGGTAGTGGACTTTGAGTTATAGTAAAGAGCATTTGAGCTTACTAAATAAGCAAGCGAGAACCCGCCCTCCCAGAACAAAGGCAGGTTGCGGCTATGGTTCACCTGCCAAAGTATGGAGCCCGGCAGTTCAAGGAAATAATAACGATTCGTATATATGTCATTGTCCCCTACGGAATAGTAGGGATACACGTTCGCCTGTGCCTGAGGAGCCTGGGTAGTAAAGAGGGATTGGGTATAGTAATAGCTAGATGGGGCGACCACCTTTTCTCCTACCTGGATCTTTGTAGAATAGTAATGAAGGCTCAATCCAAGAGAGAGGGTAAACCTTTTGTCAAGCGGTCTTTGCACGACGATACCTGCCCAATATGACAGGTCAGGCTGTATCTTCGAAGTATATGCTTTGGGGGCGCCGGTGATCGCAGTAGAAGTATTCGTGTTCTGACGCACATCGGAGGCCACTGCCGAAGGTTGCTGGAACAATGTCCTGTTCAAAGAGGACATTCCTATGCCGCCTGCAAAGCCTGCCTCCCACGTATACTTAGGCTTTAGCTGAATAGGCCCCGTTGTAACTGCAGCAGTCCTGCTCCTGGAGGACAAACGGCCGGCGGCAGTGACAGAGAAATGATGATCAAAGACATTCAGACCAGGAAGGTTCGCCCGTTCGGCTGTTATAGCCGTGGCCGGGGCTGTCTGGACAACCATCGGGTGTTGGGGTAGCTCTTCCGTCCTCACCTTCACCTCCTGTCGGACCTCCTCCGGAGCATTGTCCGTCATGTCCCGTTGCCGTATCGGCAGCCTGTTGACAGAATGGATGCTGGTATTATGTCCGCCTGCCGGCGAATATCCATCTGCTGACGGATGTCCGTTGTGTACGACTTCTGGCGAATGTCCACTTCGACCCTCTGCCGGGATATCACGGGATGGCTGTGTGCTGCCTGTTGTGGGAGTTGTTCTTGCTGTCGCAGTCGTTGCAGTCGTCCCGGTTGTGCCTGTTGATGCGGCAGGGGGTGCGACCGTTGGAGCTACAACCGTACTCTTTACGATATTCTTATGTGCCGTACTTGTTCTGGCGGAAAAATAGACCACACCCATACCCGTTAGTGTGAGTGCAGGCAGCAGGAAGAGCCAGAAAACGGGCACCCTGCGCTTTTTCTCACCGTTCACGGCACGATCTATGTTGGACCATACAGCTTCTGAAGGGCTGAACGACAGCTCTTGCAGTTTTTGCTGTACTTCTTTCTCGAATTTAGGGTCGTGCATACGTCTCATTTTTGTTTACAGCCGATAGTTTTTTTATCCAACTTATCAGCAGGGACCTGGCCCTGGCATATTGACTCCGGGAGGTTCCCTCATTGATGCCTAATATCTTACCGATCTCCACATGGCTATAGCCTTCGACAGCGTGCAGATTGAATATCGTTTGGTATCCCGGGGGCAGTTGCCGGATCAGATCTGCCAGTTCCTTGGTACTCAATGACACTTCCGGGTCATCGTCAGAGACGGGATGAAGTACCCCCTCCGTAAAAAGGAGCTCCGTTTGGTAACGGCTGTGTTTTTTGAGATAGTTGATGGCCGTATTCACCATGATCCTTCTTACCCATCCTCCCAGCTCACCCGTAAAATTAAATTGATGCAGGTTTTTAAACACCATTATAAAACCTTCTTGCAGAACATCTTCTGCATCAACCATGGATTTTGTATACCGGTAGCATACCCCCAGCATATTTCCCGCGAAATGCTCATACAACCGCCTTTGGGCAGCCGTATCCCCTCTCAAACAGTCTTTTACCAGCTGGTGATAATCCATCCCTTATTTGTTAAACTCTTTGACAATTAAACTGTACCTACCGTTGCATGAAAAATCCTCTTACCCCCGTAAATTTGCCCCTCCATGCAAACGAGATCGACATCAAAATCATTAACAGACAGGGATCACCAGGTAATCTGGCATCCCTACACCCAGCATAAGCATAAATTATCCCCTATCCCTGTAGTGCAAGGCAAAGGTAGCTTGTTATGGGATGATAAAGGCAAATCTTATATCGACGCTATCAGCAGCTGGTGGGTGAACATACACGGACATGGGCATCCTTATATTGCTGAAAAGATCTATGAGCAGGCCCTCCGGCTGGAGCATGTCATTTTTACCGGATTTACCCATGAACCGGCGGTAACACTGGCCGAACGGCTGTTACCCTTGCTTCCGGGCAGCTTCTCCAAGGTATTTTATTCGGATAATGGGTCCACCGCAGTGGAAGTAGCCATAAAAATGGCCGTTCAGTATTGGAAAAATGACGGCAACGCCCGACGCAGAAAGATACTCGCCCTGCGCAATTCCTATCACGGCGACACTTTTGGTTCCATGAGCGTCAGCGAGCGCAGCATATTTACCGCTGCCTTCCGGGACTATTTGTTTGAGCCGGTGTTCATCGATGCTCCGGGCGGACAAAACATCGGGGAGTTGCAAGCCTTTCTCCGGGAACAGGGAGAAGACATCGCCTGTTTTATTTATGAACCCCTTTTACAGGCTGCCGGAGGGATGCACATGTACGAAGCTCCCTACCTCGACATGCTGCTGGCAGCTGCAAAACAACAAGGCATTCTCTGTATTGCCGATGAAGTGCTGACGGGATTCGGACGTACGGGAGAATTGTTCGCTGGTTCCTACCTTACCCAACAGGCAGACATTATCTGTCTCAGCAAGGGACTCACCGGAGGCACGATGGCCCTGGGGGTCACCGCGGCTACGGAGCAGGTATTCGAAGCCTTTCTCAGCGACGACAGACGCAAGACCCTTTTCCATGGACATTCCTTCACGGCAAACCCCCTGGCCTGTACAGCGTCCTTGGCAAGCCTTGATCTGCTGCTGGCCCCGGACTGTTTGCGCCGCATCCGGGAGATCAATACCCGTCATAGCGCTTTTGCAAAAAAACTCGGGGCCTATGACGTCATCCGCAATGTGCGCATATTGGGTACTGTGATTGCTTTTGAGGTCAACCTGGGTGAGGATGGCTATATCAACGCCATCGGCGCTGAAATTACCCGGGAGGCAATGGAACATGGCATCTATCTCCGTCCACTGGGCAATACCGTCTATATCATGCCGCCATATTGTATTACGGACGAGGAATTGGAGAGAATATACGACTTCCTTGAAGCCTTTATAAAAGACAAACAAAAAGCCCGGTCGTAGACCGGGCCGCTAATAATTTTTATTATCCCTTTATAGGAACATTTACCTCCGTCTTATCCCAGGCGATGGTCAGACCAGCAGCCGGACGGGAAATGGTCAGTTGCTCCACAGGCGAAGACAGCATCTTTACAGGCACTACCGTCTGTAATACATCCTGACCCTTATTCTTGTCATAGTCATAAGCACCCCATTGTCCCAGCTTGGAGTTGAGGATGATGGTCCATTGTTTTTCCTCCGGAATGACAAAGAGCGTGTACGTACCGGCCTTAACGGGCTTGCCGCCAAAAGTCACATCCTTGTTAAAAGTGATCTGCGTAGCTTCATCGGCGCCGCAACGGTATACCTTGCCGTACGGCTCCAGCTTTCCAAAGATCTCGCGGCCTTTTTTATAAGGACGGCCATAGGTAACGGTGAGGTCTTTTGCACGCAGTGTATCATGCGGACTGGCGCGCTTCTTTGTTTCCTGGCTAAAGGCCGCCAGTCCAATAAACAGGATCGTCGACAATAAAAGAGCTTTTTTCATACTTGCAACATTTGATGGTTAAAATTGATGGTATACAAACATATTACATTGTCACAAGATCTATCTACCGTACATAAAGTTATGGGGACTTTTCCAGATAATGCTTCAAATCCATCAGGGATTCTTCCATCAGGGGCCCAAATTGTTTGTCATATACGAGTATCCCTAATTTCTCCCAGGGATACCAGCGGAAATGAAAGTCGAACCAGGATTGGATGGTGATACTGTCCCCTTCGTTCCCCAGGATGTTATACCCCCCTTTAAAATGTTTGCCACTCGACAGCCGCCAGTCCAGTGCCACGGAATCTGGCGCCGAGCCTGTGATCTCCAGCGCCAACTGGTCGGAATGCAGAAATGCCCCCTTGCCGGAAGCCGGCGAAGAAAAAGTCTTCCCCGTCAGCGGAGTAGTGCGTATAAATGTATTCCACTCCTCCCATCGATGAAGGTCTTCCACCGCCCCCCGGATCCTCTCCCTGGAAGCCGCCACATTGATCGCGCGCGACATCCGCAGCTGCGAGGGGAACAATAATGAAAGGGCGGTAAGCACCCCAAAGAGGACAACAGCGCTAATAAAAAGAAACTTGATTATACGGATTATTCCCATTTGAATACTTTTATGGCGACAGTATACACGACAATACCCCAAAGGGCGAGAATACCCAGCTGCTTGCCGCAATCGGTAATATGCGCCCCTTCGAAAGCCACATTACGCATGGCGTCGTTCAGCTGTTTAAGCGGTAATATCTCGCATATCTTCTGCAGCCAGGCAGGAAAAACATCTATAGAAAAGAAAGTCCCTCCTAGCAGGAACTGGGGCAGGGTAAACAGGTTGGCAAACGGTGGGATGGTACTCTCACTTTTTGCCACGCTGCTGATGATGAATCCAAAACCCATAAATACGATGAGCCCAAACAAACTCAGGGTCAGCATTTCCAATAAAGTGACCCAGCCATGCACGAGGGTAAAATGAAAGGCCACCTTACCAATGACGATGATGACGACAGCCGTTATCAGTTGGAACAGCACCCTGGCAAGGCCTTCTCCCAGAACGATATATTTCTTACTGATAGGAGTGGCATAAAAACGCTTTAGCACCAATTGCTGGCGGAGACTAAAAAAAAGAAAGGCCACCCCAAAGATGGCCGCGCTCAACAGTGAGAACCCCAGCATGCCCGGGAGTATAAAGTCGATCATGGCATATTTTCTGCCCTGGATCACAGGCAGTTCGTCCACGCTGATCAGCCGGTACTGCGGCGGTATATTATCCTGCTCTGCCTGTTGTATCACCTGCGCCAGCGCCATTTTAACGATAGGATATTTGTCTCCGCTGGCCGAAGATGTCAGCAAATGGATATGATACTGCGGAAACCCCATGGCGGACCTGCCGGAATCAATGGATAGGACAGCGCCGATCCTGCCTTTTTCCAGATCCCTCCGGATAGAAAGAGCATCTGTATTCTTCGACAATCTGACCACAGAATGAGACAGCAGTCCTTTTATCACGCTGCTCGCCGTATCCGCCCTATTAGCCAATGCCACGCTAATAGAAGGCCCGCCGCCATTGATAAACCCAAACACCAGGATGAATACAAGAGGGAACCCAAAGCTGAAGGCTACGGAGGAAGGGCTTCTAAAAATAGCTTTCAGACTTCCTTTTGTAATTGCCAGCATCGCCCTCAGCTGGCTATATTTTTCTGCCATACGGCAAATGTCGGAATAAAATGTCAGGGTTATTCAATCGTGAGATCAAAAGGCAATTTTGCCTGGCTGATGCCAACCAACGCCTTTACTTTTTTTATCGTGTTCCAGGTCTTATAGCCATCCTCTCCTAATTCATCCTTCATAGCCTTTACACTCATCGTTTTTTTATACCCGCCCAATAGCTGGTCAAGAAAGCTTTTTGGCTCGGGATATTCTTTCAGCCTGTAATCATGGGTCTTGGCCATCCGGGCGGCGCAGTCAATAGCATCCTGCAACGTGCCAAGACGATCTACCAACCCCACGTCAAGTCCTTTGACACCACTCCACACACGCCCCTGACCGATGCTGTCCACATAATCGATGGTCCTGTTCCGCCCATCCGCTACACGGGTCTTAAAATCCAAATAAGTGCTGTCGATACCCGCCTGCAAGGACTTTTGCTGGAAAGGCGTCAATGGCCTGGTGACAGTCAGCGGGTCGGCTTCGGGGGCCGTCTTCACACCATCAAAAGTAACGCCCAGCTTATCCTTAAAAAAGTTCTGGAGATTGGGGACCACGATAAATACGCCGATAGAACCCGTAATGGTCCCCGGCATAGCAAACACGCTGTCGGCATTGCAGGAAAAATAATAAGCTCCGGAGGCCGCCACGTCCCCAAAACTGATGACAACAGGCTTTTCTTTTCTGGCCAGGCTGATCTCCCGCCATATATTCTCACTGGCCAGCGAACTGCCGCCGCCTGAGTTCACACGGATAACGATGGCCTTTACATCCTTATCAAAACGGGCCTTGCGGACCAGCCAGCGGTAAGTATCCGAACCTATCTCCTCTTTTGAACCCTTGCCATCCACTATATCCCCCTCCGCATAGATTAGGCTGATCACATCTTTACCGGAGGCCTTATAGTCTACCGCCTTCTCGTATTTGCCAATAGGGACAAAATTGATAAGGTCATGTTTGTCCACCTTCAAACGCTGCCGCAGTTCATCCTTTACTTCATCGTCGTAACGAAGGCCGTCTATCAACCCGAAGCCGACGGCATCGCGCGGACGTTGTACCAGGTGTTCGTTGACGCATTTGCGCAGTGCGGTCGTGTCCAGTTTACGCGCTGTAGCAGTAGTATATAGCAGCCGATTATAAAGATCATTTAACAATTCGGTAAGCTGAAGACGATTGGCATCCGTCATTTTATCACTCCTCAGGGGTTCGGTAGCGCTTTTGAACTTACCCGCATAGAATATCTGCGGCTGGATGTTCAGTTTTTCCAACGCGCCTTTTAAAAAGGTCATTTCTACAGAAAACCCCCGCCAGTCGATGTTACCCTTGGGGTTGCAGTATATCCTGTCTGCAATATTGGCTATATAATATGCCTTCTGCGGGATTACATCCCCGTATGCATATACGAATTTGCCGCCTTTTTTAAAGTCTATCAGGGCATTGCGGATCTCCTCACAGGTGGCAAAACCGTTGGGGTCGTCATTACATTTCAGATAGATCCCCCTGACAGCCGAATCACCTTTAGCATACCGGATCAGCCGCACGAGATCGTAAAGACCAGGGACGTCGTATTGGTCTTCCGAACCCAGTCCGGATAAGGGGTTGTCCTGCTTTTGTTCATGCAGCGATTGAGCAAGGTCTATGACAAGAACTGATTTTGCCTCAATAGCCGGCTTTTTTGGGGATAAAAGTCCGCCTACCACACCCGCAAGAACAAACACTATGATCACTGTAAAAATGACCAGCGCCAGCAAAGCGGCAAAAAACGATTTAAAAAATCCTCCCATGTGTAAATTTATTTTATAACAGAGAACCCGTATTCATCCGTGTTAAAATTCTAAAATTATAAGATATTTGGGCCCCCGAAAGTACGGAATCTATGAACATAGCCTATTTATTGATAGGTGGCAATCAAGGTGACAGATCTGCTTATTTGCGGAAAACAATCCGGCAAATAGGGTCCCTGGACGTCCGGATCGTCCGGCAATCCTCCGTGTACGAAACTGCCGCCTGGGGAAAGACGGACCAGCCGGCCTTTCTCAACCAGGCATTGATACTGGAAACCTCCCTGGACGCCCCCGCCCTGTTACGACAGTTGCTGGCGATAGAGGAACAAATGGGGCGCGTACGGACCGAGCGATATGGGGCCCGGACCATCGACATTGATATGCTTTTCTTTAATTCAGCCGTTATCCGGCTGCCGGAACTGACCATCCCCCACCCTGAGGTTGCCCGCCGCCGTTTTGCCCTGGCGCCCATGGATGAGATCGCACCCGATTACGTGCATCCTGTTCTACGGAAGACCATACACGAACTGCTGGACCAATGCCCCGATAAGCTGGAAGTAAAAAAACTAACTATAAACGGATGAATTATCATTTTATCACGATAGAAGGGAATATCGGCGCCGGAAAGACGACACTGGCGCATGTCCTGTCCAGACATTTCAACGCAAGATTGATATTGGAACAATTTGCCGACAATCCATTTCTTCCAAAATTCTATGAGAACCCCGGTCAATACGCCTTTCCCCTGGAGCTTTTTTTCATGGCAGAACGTTACAAACAGCTGAAAGAGCAGATATACACAAAAGATCTGTTCCAAACCCTCACTATATCCGACTACCTGTTCACCAAGTGTCTGTTATTCGCCAAGGTTAATCTGCCGGAGCAGGAATTCCGTCTCTATCAGAAATTGTTCGACATCATTTATAGCCAGTTGGTGCAGCCGGACATCCTCATCTACCTGCATGCCCCGGTGAGCAAGCTGCAGCAGAATATAAGGAAGCGGGGCCGCCTATACGAACAGGGCATCCAGGACAACTATTTATTCAGCATCCAGGAAGCCTACACCGGCTACATACGGCAACATAATATAAAGACCATCTTCATAGACGTAAGCAACGCGGATTTCCTGGGTAATCCCCAACACCTGCAGGTGGTACTCGATGCGCTGGAAAAAGATCTGGACGAAGGACAACATTATTTTACATTACCATGACCAGGGAAGGCAAACAGACAGCATGGGAATTATTACGGATACCGGAATACCGGAGCTTTATCATTGCCCGTTTTTTTTATATCATCGCACAGCGCATGGTGACCACTATCGTGGTATGGCTTATGTTCCAGATGACCCACGATGCCTTTGCCATCGGGCTCATCGGGCTATCCGAGTTTGTCCCGGCTTTCTGTCTGGCCCTTTACGCAGGACATGTTATCGACAAGAGTGACAAACGCCGTTTGCTGCTGTTCACGACCAGCTGCTACCTTGCCTGCGTAGCAGTACTGATCGTCCTTTTCGTCGGACCCTTCATTCGCGCATGGGGCTTCAGCCGAATACGATGGATCATCTATGTCATCATCTTTATGACGGGCGTGATCCGGGCCTTTGGCGGACCGACATTCAACGCCATCGTCGCCCAGATCGTACCCCGCGAACAGCTGCCTTCGGCCGTCACGCTCAATACCAGCGTCTTTCTTTTTGCTTCCGTGCTGGGGCACGCCTCCGCAGGGCTCCTCATCGCCCATATGACCTATCAGAATTCATTTCTAACCGTAGCGTTCTGTGTCTGCATCGCCCTATATTGTCTTTCCAGGATCACACCCAAACCCGTCATGGTGGTGAATTCAGAGAAGAAGACCTGGGAGAGTATAAAAGACGGCCTGCGGTTTGTTTTCAGGACCCGGGAAGTGCTGGGCGCCATGGCGCTGGACCTGTTCGCCGTCCTCTTTGGGGGCGCCGTGGCCATGATACCCGCTTATGCAACAATCATCCTGAAGATCGGGCCCGTGGGTTTTAGCTGGCTGAATGCCGCCAGCGATGTCGGGTCCATCTGCACCATCTTTGGCATGACCCTGTTCCCCCTGAGACGTAAGCAAGGCTTGATACTTATGTATGCCATCATAGGGTTTGGCACCTGTATCATCATATTCGGACTATCCAGGTGGTTTCTTCTTTCCTTTTTCGCCCTGCTTGTCAGCGGTGCGCTGGATGGCATCAGTGTGGTGGTCCGGGGCACTATCCTGCAGGTGAAGACGCCGGATGTCATGCGGGGAAGAGTATCCGCTGTCAATTCCATGTTTATCAATTCCAGCAACGAGCTGGGTATGTTCGAGAGTGGCTTTATGGCTAAACTCATGGGGTTAGTGCCTTCTGTGGTATTCGGCGGATGTATGACCATTGCCGTAGTGGTCTTCACCTGGCTTAAAGCGCCCAGTCTCCGGAAGATGGAATATTAATCTCGTGCAAGTGCCGCGTCCAGTCTTTCCAGCACAATATACACGATAGGGCAAAAAGTGGAGTTCTTTTGCGTAATGGCCGGTCTTTTTATAAAGACATCTTCGTCGGTATAGGGAAATCGCTCGCAATCGGAGGGACGGACCTCATAGATGCTGCAATAGTTGTCCGAACCAAGAAAAGGACAGGGAGTCGTCTTCACCACGTAATCTCCGTCTTCGTCCAGTCGTAGATACTTATCAATAAGATCGCTCTCCTTCATCCGCAGATGCCGGGCGATGCGTTTGATATCAGGCGTTTTAAACCGTGGTGAATAGCTCTTACAGCAATTGGCGCACCCAAGACAATCCACCAGCCCAAAAGCCTCTTCGTGGAATGCCGGCAACAGGGATAACACCTTGTTCCTTTCCTGTTTTTTATCGGCCCTTTGAAGCAGCCGCTTGTAATCCTTCTGCCGGCTGGCAGACTTTTTTTCCCAATTATGTAATAAATCTGTCATTCGTCTCTGATTAACAATAAGATACTACAAAGGTCCGTTATTTCGTTTATTTTTGACCATCGTGCATAACCTGAAAGAACAAATATTATTGTTGATCTCTACCCCCTTGTATATCATCATCATCGGTGTGGAAGTGCTATTGAGCAATTACAGGCATAAGAAGCTGTATACGTGGAAGGATACCTTCACCAATCTTTACCTGATGCTGCTCAACGGAGGCATCGATCTGCTGTTCCGGGCCACGTACCTGATCATCCTGGACGTATGCTACCGTCATCATTGGATCTCCATTACCAATGTGTTCTCATATTGGTTCCTCCTGCTCCTGGCAGAGGACTTCCTTTACTACTGGCTCCATCGTTGGGACCATGAGATCCGCCTGTTCTGGGCCGTTCATGTGACACATCATTCTTCGGAACACATGAATTTTACCGTAGGTTTCCGGAGCTCTGTCTTCCAGCCCCTCTACCGCTTTGTTTACTTCATTCCCCTGGCTTACCTCGGATTTAAGCCGTTGGACATCGTTTTTATGTACTCGGTGACTCAAATATGGGGCATCTTTGTACATACCGAGCTCATCAACAAAATGGGCTGGCTGGAATATATATTGGTGACCCCCTCCCATCACCGGGTACACCACGCATCCAACCCACGCTATCTGGATAAGAACATGGGCATGTTCCTTATCATATGGGACCAACTCTTCGGGACCTTTCAACCGGAGCTTCCCGAAGATGAGTACCAGCACGTAACATTCGGTCTTACCAAGCAGCCCGAAAAAACAGATCCGGTACATATCATCTTTCACGAATGGAATAATATCGGCCAGGACCTTTCCCGTAAGGATATTGGATGGAAAGAGAAATGGTTCTATCTTTTTGGCCCTCCCGGCTGGAGCCATGACGGCAGCCGGCAAACCAGTGAACAAATGCGTGAGGCCGAATCCGGTGTATATGGACCTCCCCTGCCGGAGCCGGAGGGTGGAAGTCGATTTTAATTTAGTTTTAATATGTCTTGCTCCCTATTCCAACCATTCCTAAGTAAATTTGTGTTGTAATTAGTTCATGCTTACTCACAAGCAATAAGTTTTAGCATTAAGTTTTAGGGTTTAGGGGTTTTTAAGAGAAAGAGGCCAATCCCATTTGTATCGACTTATGGGACGGCCTCTTTCCATGTTCGCCCCACGATAATCACCTTTTATCCACGGAGTTAGGGGGTGTCGTCCCAACGCGTTGTTTTCTCCTGTAAGGACCGTAACTTTGCACATCTTTTTAAATGGTCAACCCCCACATTTATCTGTATGAACTTATTCGAACAACAAGCTAGTGAGTTTATAGGCCGTCACATCGGTCCCAATGAAGAGGAAACGGCGCAGATGTTGAAAACCATCGGTGCAGGATCTTTAGAGGAGCTTATTGAAAAGACCATCCCTGCTTCCATCCGCAGTAAAGAGGGTCTTTCCCTTCCCGGCCCTATCAGCGAGCACCAGTACCTGGCAGAGCTACGACAGCTGGCGGCCAGAAACAAAGTTTACAAATCTTATATAGGCCAGGGCTATTATGACACCATTGTCCCCAGCGTTATTTTACGGAATGTGTTCGAGAACCCGGGTTGGTATACCCAATATACGCCTTACCAGGCTGAGATCGCCCAGGGCCGCCTGGAAAGCCTGCTGAACTTCCAGACGATGGTAGCTGACCTGACGGCCCTGCCGCTGGCCAATGCCTCCCTGCTGGACGAGGGTACAGCAGCTGCAGAAGCCATGACCATGTTCTTCAACCTGAAGAATAAGGACCATGACCATGTCACTACACCCAAATTTTTTGTCGATGCCAATATATTCGACCAGACCAAGGATATTCTGCTGACCCGGGCCCAACCCGTGGGCATCCAATTGGTGGAAGGGGATTATCGTCGTGCGGATATCGATAGCTCCTATTTTGGAGCCATCATACAATACCCTGCCAGCAACGGGGCCGTAGAAGACCACCGTACATTCATACAGCAGGTGCACGCCGCAGGCGGCTTTGTGGTAATGGCCACAGACCTGCTGGCGCTGACCTTGCTGACGCCTCCCGGCGAGCTGGGCGCCGACGTAGCCGTCGGCAGCTCTCAGCGTTTGGGTGTACCGATGGGATTCGGAGGGCCGCATGCGGCGTTTTTTGCCGCCAGAGACGACTTCAAACGAAACATTCCAGGGCGTATCATCGGCGTAAGTATTGATGCCCAGGGCAATCGTGCGCTACGTATGGCGCTCCAGACCCGGGAACAGCATATCAAACGGGAAAAAGCCACTTCCAACATCTGCACCGCCCAGGCCTTGCTGGCCAACATGTCGGCCATGTATGCGGTATACCACGGTCCGGCCGGCCTCACCAATATAGCCAAACGTGTAAGCCTCCTGGCTCGTACCCTTTCCCATGAACTGGAAGAGCTGGGTTACACAAATCTCAATAAAGCTTATTTCGATACTATTCGGATACGATCTGCCGACCCGGCAGCCATCCGGAGCCTGGCCGAAGCCGGGGGGATCAATTTCAGATATTACGGTGATAATAACATCGGTATCAGCCTGGATGAAACCACCACACAGCAGGATGTGCTCAATATCCTCAGCGTCTTCCAGGCTGCCGCGGGAAGTGACATAACCAAGGCCACTTTTGAAGTGGCGGACTCTGCGCTGGACAATATTCCTTCATCGCTCACCCGCACTTCGGAATTCCTTACCCATCCCGTCTTCAATACCCATCACAGCGAGTCGGAAATGATGCGCTATACGAAGAGCCTTGAAAATAAGGATCTTTCTCTCAACACTTCCATGATCTCGTTGGGCTCCTGCACCATGAAGCTGAATGCGGCTACAGAGCTTATCCCCGTCAGCTGGCCGGAGTTCGGGGGGCTGCATCCTTTTGCACCGGTTGACCAGTGGAAGGGCTACCGGCAGATGATCACCGAGCTGGAGCATGCATTAAGCGAGATCACAGGTTTTGCAGCAACTTCCCTTCAACCCAACAGCGGGGCGCAGGGAGAATATGCCGGACTGCTCACCATTCGGGCCTATCATGCCGCCCATAAGGAAGCGCACCGGGATGTCATGCTGATCCCCATTTCCGCGCATGGCACCAACCCCGCCAGTGCCGTGATGGCGGGCATGAAAGTGGTGGTCGTAAAAAGCGATGAGGATGGACACATCGATGTTGCCGACCTGAAAGAAAAAGCTGCTCAGTACAAAGACAAACTGGCCGGTCTGATGGTTACCTACCCTTCCACCCACGGCGTGTTTGAAGAAAGTATAAGGGATATTTGTAAAGCCATCCATGACAATGGCGGGCTTGTATATATGGACGGCGCGAATATGAATGCCCAGGTGGGACTCACCAGCCCTGGTCTTATCGGAGCCGACGTATGTCACTTGAACCTGCACAAGACTTTCGCCATTCCGCACGGCGGTGGCGGTCCCGGCATGGGGCCCATCTGTGTCAACGAAAAGCTGAAGCCTTACCTGCCCGGCCATGTGGCCCTGGAGGCTGCCGCAGCGACCGCACATGCCGCCGCCAACGGACACGGTACGCATGCGACAAAAGTACATGCAGTATCCGCGGCTCCCTATGGCTCGGCCAGCATCCTGCTCATCAGCTACGCCTATATCAGGCTGCTGGGGGCAGAAGGACTTACCCTCAGTACAAAATACGCTATTCTGAATGCCAACTATATGAAGGCCCGGCTGGAAAAGCATTACAAGATACTGTACAGCGGCAGCAATGGCACCTGCGCCCACGAATTCATTGTCGACCTGCGCCCTTTCAAAGCCAGTGCCGGCATCGAGGCAGAAGATGTCGCCAAACGCCTGATGGATTATGGTTTCCACGCTCCTACCCTCAGCTTCCCCGTACCCGGCACGATTATGATCGAGCCTACTGAAAGCGAAGACAAGGCAGAGCTGGACCGTTTCTGCGATGCCCTCATCGGCATCCATGAAGAGATCGTCAGGATCGAAGAAGGCAGGTCGGATAAGACGGACAATGCCTTAAAGCATGCGCCGCATACACAGCACGTCATATGCGCTGACGAGTGGAACCATTCCTACAGCCGCACGCAGGCAGCCTTCCCCCTGCCGTATTTGAAAGATAATAAGTTCTGGCCCAGCGTAGGGCGGGTCAATAATACCCACGGAGATCGAAACCTCATCTGCACTTGTGAGCCGGTGAGCGCTTACGAAACTGTATAAAAAAAATCCCCTCAATCGAGGGGATTTTTTTTACTTATCTTACTTCAAGTCTTGATAGGAAACTGTGATTTTGCCGGTCTATGAGCCTGATCCAGTAGCTGCCTGGAGCTATGGACGGAAGGATCACAGATTCATTATGCTGGATGGGGTTAGACACCTGGATATTCTTTGTCATGACCTCTTGCCCCGCTACACTCACCAGACTCATCCGGTAAGTCCCGGGCGTCATGTTCTTAAATACAAGGCTAAAGCTGCTGTGCGCCGGGTTGGGATATGCCGCCACCGCAGAAGGTCCGCCTGCCTGGAAGTTCACGATCGCCACCCTACTATACGTAAACTGCCCGTCCCGGTCCACCATTTTCAGTCTGTAATAATTGGCGCCTACAGCAGGCGTGGCGTCAGTAAAGGAATAGTCCGTCTTCAGGCTGCTGTTACCCGCTGCCGCTACCTGCCCGATGCTGCTGAAGTTTATACCGTCGGTACTATGCTCGATGTCAAAATGATCTGAGTTCTGCTCCTGGGCGGTAGACCAGTTCAGCCGGGTATTGCCATTGTCTGCTGTTGCCGTAAAGGAGAGAAGGCTGACGGGAAGGGCTGCAGAGAACCCAAGGAAGAGGTAAGTATTCCCGATACTGCCCGTGCCCATCAATCCGCCGTTGGTGCTCAAAGTTATTGGTGTGGATGAGCTATACGCCGTAAAATCCTGTCCCAGATCCAGACTTCCGCTGGGGGCAGACACCAGCAGGTCGGCAGACCCGTCACCGCTGACATCCCCTATCCCGGTAACCGCGGCGCCGAGCATATCCGTAGGCCCGCCGCTGTTGGTAAAGCTCCAGGAAGGTGATGCTCCTCCGACGATGCCCGTACCCACAGCGCCTGTAAAAAGATAGGCGGCGCCGTTAGACACAGCAGTCGTGGACGTACGGTTCATAACATTAAATGCCGCTGCCAATGCGGGGGTGACATGACTGATGGGGAAAATGCCCGGCTCGCCAACCAGGGCGTCATCGGCTGCATCGCCCTTGACATTCCCGGCCGAGCCGACGCTATAACCAAAGAGCAGGTTAGGCCCTGTCCCGCCTGAACGCGGACTGGTCAGTGTGAATGGCGTAGTATTGATGCCCGAGGCAGAAGCTGTACCATAATAGACGTGCGCACGACCGGCAGCGCCGCCGTTGGCAATGGTCAGCGGCTCTCCGACAATGATATCCCCATGCGTGTCCCCATTGAAATCACCCGAGGCAACGCTGAAGCCGAACAAACTGTTGAGATGAAACCCCGAGCCGCCGGGTGAAGAAAGGGTGGTATTGGCGCCGGTGTAATCTGTTGCCGTTATACCAGTGCTGGAGCCATGAAAAACATACACATGCCCCTGGCTGCCGGAAGGGGTAAGCAGGCTCGCCGGCGCTCCTACTACGATGTCATCGAATGCGTCGCCATTGACATTCCCTGCCCCGCTGACACTCCAGCCAAACAGGCTGTTTGTGTTCGCTGTGACGGAATGGGAGGGAGTAGCGCTGACAGCAGCAGGAGTACCCGTCCCATGAAAAATATCCACACGGCCGCCGGCTGTCAGGTTCTCATAGCCGGGCGCCCCTACCGCAATGTCATCGATCGCATCGTTATTCACCCTCCCCGCCCGGGTAACACAGAAACCATACAAGGGTGCTACAGACAATGCAAACAGATCGCCCGCGCCAAGAGAAAGTATCTGTGTAAATGCCGGTATCACATTCACATTGGTCGACAGGCTGGCGCCTCTGTAGACATAGACATTGCCCGTCTTTAAAGCAGCATTGATCTTTGAAATGTCGCTGGGCGCGCCAACGATGATATCCCCTTTCCCGTCGTTGTCGAGGTCTGCCGAGGCAACGCTAAAGCCGAAATTGGCGTTGGCTGCCAGCCCCGACGGCTGCAGTACCTGAGTGGGAGTAGTGGCAGGCAGACCGGGATTTATACTGTAATAAACAAACGCCGCTCCCTGTACGACAGCGGTAAGAGTAGCAGTCCCCCCGCTGATGCCGGAGATCTGCGTAAACTGCGGGGCGCCGATGACGACCTCACTCAGACCGTCCCCATTGATGTCCAAAACACGGGAAATACTGAATCCTGCCAGCACAGGTCCCGTTGTTTCATTTACAGAGGTGCCCAACACCCCTTGCAGGTTAATAGTGAGATTGGGAGTATGGTTAAGGGGATCGACCGTCAGCGGATAGATCGCATGCCGATCATCCACAGAAAGGACCAGGCGATGCGCCGAGGTCAAACGCATATGGGCTGCCAGTGGTCTTTTGTCTGCATCCCATACTTTGAAATTGTCATAGGCAAGCTTTACATCCTGTGGACCTGCTGCCGTATGCAGCAGGAGTTGATCCCCTTTTTCCATCCTTGCCTGCAGATCACCATCCAATTCCAGGACGATCTGCAGTTCGTTGTGTCCGGCGGGCCTTTTCCTGATGATGAAGGATTGCTCCATGCCCTGGCGGAGGTTGTCATAGGTGACGACATAGTCGCGGTGTTCATATTGCAGAGAACGATCACCCATGCGCGATACACGCAGCAAGGGAGACGCATGCAACTGATCCTTGCGGCCTATGCCTTCAATAATAAATTGGGTACGCCAGATCCCTTTGCCGGATCCGTCGTCATTGAAGTTGCTTACGGTGTAACCTTTTTCCGAGAAAAGGTAGCCCAGGTGCTGGGCATGATTGACGGCAGCGAAATACCCTTTTCTGTCCGTGGTCCTGATAAAGTATTCCCGTTCTTCGATCTTAGCAACGGCCTCGTTATACCAGCTCCTGGTAATGCCTTCCGGCATTATTTGCGCATGTATATCTCTGTTAGCTATCTCAAATGCCACCGGGTCTTTACCTGGCGCGCCTTGACCTAGCCCCTTATAAGCATCGGTACAGATAAAAAAAAACAGGATAATAATAGGTGTAGATCTACGTCGCATAGTTTGCCCTTTTGTGGTTTAGATAGTTAATAGATAAGCCTTACAGCATGAAGAAGGCCCCATGCTGCAAGCCGGCAGTATGAGGATACCTTATCCATCCGTATAAATGCTGCTAAATCAGGCCCAAACCATCGTCGGTTGCAACACTGTTTGATCAATACGGTCATGATCGCGATACATGCGCCAATTGATACCTAAGTAATGATTGGGAGGTTGTGGCAGGTGTCTAAGAGACAACGATAAAATCTCTCACTTTTATGATGAAAGATATCGGATAATGGTAGTTCAAAGGAATTTAGACGGGAGAAATGGAAGAAAAATTAAATATTGTAGTAAAGGTACTACAACATGATTAAGTAAAATCCCCCAATCAAATCAAAGAATACCTCATAACGGTCAAATACACAGTCCCTAATAGAGACTATTTCCCATCCGGGTACGGCGCCTTGGGGGAATAAATCTAAAATTGTCAGTTTTACGTATATAATACTACTGAAATAGAATATTCTATCATTACCACCATCGGCTTACCAATGCAGCGTTTCATTTTGAGGGACGACAATCTGGAATCAGGCTTTATTTCCATGTCGAAGCAACTTCCTGCGTCGATCACAAACAATACTATGCATATACCTCAACACAGGGGCAGTGGGTTAATGAAAAGTATATTCCTCGAAGAGGGACTCTATCTAAGATACACCCGTCTCAGATATTACGAGGATATTGAGATCATCCGGCTTTCGAGAACCCCGGATAGCGGGATCATCTATGCATTGTGTTTTCTCCTGACCCCTACTTCGCTAAAGCTGGTCAGGCCGATATTCAAATCTTCTCCTCAGGCGGGCTACCCGAACAATGTGTTCCTGACGTCCAATAACAGCCGTCTTTCCGCCCAGATCCCGGAAGGCATACTATCACATACCATTGAATTGTTGTTCTCCCGGGAATGGCTATACACACATCTGGCAGGGATGGAAGAAAAGATCGCATCCATCACCCAGACGCTTGCGGGAGAGAGTCCGGCATGTATGATCGCCGAAACGACCCATTCGGGCGACGACCGTCTGCTCAGCGAAATAGAGTTCGAACTTCATAAACCTATATTCAATCTGCTGACTGTGCGTTCCCGGGCCCTGACATTGCTGGCGAATATTATCAACCGGCTCCCCGGAAACAACGCCACCCCCATCCCGGCCGGCGAGGCGCCATATATACAGACGATCCGGCAGGTGGAGCAAAGACTGGTACAAAGCCTGGAAGATATGCTCCCTTCCCAGAAACAGCTGGCAAAGGAATTTGCGCTCAGCGAATCCACGCTAAAGAGACATTTCAAGGCCATCTATGGGAAGACCATGTATGAATATTACCTGGAAAAGAAAATGGAGCTGGCTAAATGGTTGTTACAGGAAAAAAAGGTTAGCGTCTCCGAGACAGCCTATATGCTGGGCTATGAAAAAGTCAGCGCCTTTATCACTATCTTCAAAAAATATCACAACATCCTTCCCGGCAGCCTCAAATAGGGTCAATAAGCCGCCTGTAATACATTCACCGATATGGGATTAGCTGGGCTGTTCTTCTTGCCTGACAGGAATATGGTGTAGGCTGCTCCGGCCTGCAGGTTGACGGAAGAAACAGAAGCGATGACAGAATCTGTTCCCGCCTTTTTTACCGTCACACTGTACCCCCCCGGCGTCAAGGTCGAAAAGGTATTGTAATAACCGCCATATTCGTTATCCACTGTATGACGCGATGCCTGTACAACGGTGGTGTTCAAGACAAGATCAACGGCAGGTGCATCGGGACAAAAGTTGAAAAACCGGTAGTTGGCACTGGAAAGGGACAAGGAAGAAAAGTCATCGTTGATCTTCATGGAACCCAGGCTACTGTCCGCCCGGTTGAACAGAACGAGGGTATAAAACCTCAGGGAATCATACGAGTCCGACAGTATCTTTGACAGCGTATCGGTGGTCGAGCCTGCAGTCATAAACGTCACTTTATAGCTGCCGGGGGTTATCCGTCCATAAGTGGTGGAAAAAGTCCCCGCCGCAATGGCAGAAGTACTCTTACTATTGTTGAAATACACTTCAGCAGAGGGAGCAAAAGGCGCCATATGCATTAATGTAACAAAACTAACATTCGTATTATTTTGATTATTTGCACCTGTTTTCATACAACTGGCTAATGATCCAGCCACCAATACTACTCCCAAAACACGAAAAAGATTACTTGTAAGCTTGTTTTTGCCCATGATTTATTTTTTTAATATATCTCAAACCTTGTTCTCTCTTCCTTGACAATCTCTACGGCTTTTCCGTTGCTTAGGTTGTTTATGCCCCTAAAAAGTAAGCGCTTGCCCCTGGAGGGGGCAAGCGCCAAATCTTGTCTGATTTTGTCTACTTCACGGTGACTTTGATAGTAGTAGCCAGTTTGCTGCCGTAGCTCCGATGGATGCCGTCGGCAAATTGCAGTGTTAAAACATGGGGTCCGGCCGGTAGCGTCACTTCGGTGCTGGTCTGAGCCTTTCCGAAATGCAGGTGGGTCGAGTCCTTTGGTACGACAACCCCGGCAGGGATCGAATCCCCCGCATCGATCAGCAGGTGATGGTGACCAGAGCCGGATACAATGGCGCCTGCCGTATCCACCCGTAATCCATCCATACCCATTTCTACCTTAAAGGGAGACTTAACCGTCTGACCATCCTTCAGGTTCTTAAAATAGACCTTTGCACCGGCCGGCACTTCCGGCAACGGCGTTATAGCCTTGCTGCTGTCAACCTTGTGATCCATAGCCATCGTGTCATGACCTGCCTTTTGGGTAGTGTCGCCGGAAGCGGCAGTCTGGTCGCCCGCATTGTTGCAGGCGGCAAGCCCAAGAAGCAATGCCGTAGGAAGAAAATAAAACTTACGCATGATTGGGAATAATTTTATTCAGGAAAGGTACATAAATCCACCGGAGCTGGCTTACCCAAATTTACCCATCTCCGGTGGAAGCGCTAATTATGGGAACTTCGGCGGACCTGCTTCGACACGGTCCTTCTCGTTCGTAACCTTGCGGTTACAGGCAGCGGAGCTGTGCTCCGCTTTTATACCATTTATTCTTCTACCCAGGTGGTTTTCTCCCTCACAGGCTTCCTGACCCCTGCCACGGAAGGTACCCGGACATATCCCAGGTAAAAAAAACCCATCAACCTATCCCCTTCTTCCAGACTAAAGAATTGCCGGGCCGCAGGGTCATAAGTAGGCCCACCCGTACTCCAATAACCTCCCAGCCCATAGGCTGTCACCGACAGATATATATTTTCTATGGCACAGGACACCGCGGCGATCTCTTCCATCTCCGGAATATCGGTGGTCGTGCTACGGCGAAGGATGATGGCGATGATGTGTGAGGCTTTCAGGGGATTCTCCAGCAGCTTGTCATATTTATCCTGTCTGAACTTTCCGCCTGACGTCAGTTGATAACGCTCCGCCTGAAAAGCGGCAAATCTTTTTAAACCATCCCCCGTAAATACGGTGAAATGCCAGGGTTCGGTATGCTTATGGTTGGGCGCCCAGCTGGCATTCTCCAGCAATTGCCAGATGATCTCGTCTTCTATCCTGCGGCCCTTTTCAAACTGATCGGGAAAAGTGCTCCGCCGCTGACGGATCAGCCGGTTAAACTGTGCGGGTGATACGATTGATTCATTGATCGTGGACATATATAGGCCATTGATGAAGCGCGAAGATACAATAGGCCGAGCACAGCTCTAAACAAAAACCCCGCCCCGGAAAGCCCGGAACGGGGTAAGTAATTTACCATAAGAAGGACGTTTCTTACAGTGAGCCCTAAACAGGACAGGACATTGGAAATTGCTGGTTTTTCAGAGGTAATGGATCTTAGCTTTACTTGATTTGGTTTTCCATAACGATACGGATATATCATTCATTCATAAGGACAAAGTTCCGTTAGTCATAAGAGAAAACAAATTTTTCATATGATCAATCTATTATCATTTGTGGTTATCTTATTTGGGAGTAAAAGCAAACCCTTACACGATTCTATAGAGGTTTTACCAGTCCGTAAAACACACGGAAGGCACATCGTATATTACTCACCACATCGCCGTAAATTCCGAAACAAACGGTTTTTGACGCTCAACCGTAAAAAAGGATTATCTTGCGCCCCTATTTTATTACCAATACAATCAATGATGGACAACAAAACAACAGGCACCGTAAAATTCTTTAACGCTGATAAAGGCTTTGGTTTTATCAAGCACGACGATGGCAATAAAGAAACTTTTGTGCATGCCAGTGGGCTGATCGATCAGATCAAGGAGAACGATCGTGTAGAGTTTGACCTTCAAAATGGCAAGAAGGGCCTGAATGCAGTAAATGTAAAAAAGATCTAAGCATTAAGCATTAAAAAAAGAAGGCCGCCGGATGGTGGCCTTCTTTTTTATATTAAATTTGGTCATGCGTCTAATTCTTCTCCTTGCCATCACTTTGTGCACCCTGTCCGGCTTTGCACAAAAATTCCATCTGTTCATAGGCACTTATACCAAGGGCACCGCCAGCAAGGGTATCTATGTCTACCAGTTTGATGCCGCCACGGGCGATGCCACCCCCGTCAGCACCGTTGAGACGACGAACCCCTCTTATCTGGCGCTGGCGCCCGGAGGAAAATTCCTCTATGCCGTCAATGAGACGAATGGCAAGGATGATCCGGGAGGCGTAAGCGCCTTTGCTTTTGATAAGACCACCGGCCAGCTGCGGCTCCTCAATAAACAGGTCAGCGGGGGAGACGATCCATGCTATATATCCATCGATGCCGGCCGTAAATGGGCAATGGTAGCCAACTACAGCGGCGGCAACCTGTCGGCGCTGCCCATCCGTCCGGACGGTTCATTAAGCCCCCTGGCACAGCTGATCCAGCACAGCGGCACAGGTCCTAATAAAGAGAGACAGGAAAAGGCGCATGTACATTCTGTGACTTTTTCACCCGATCAGCGATACCTCATTTCTGCCGACCTGGGGCTGGACGAGTTGTCCGTTTACAGGTTCAATCCCGCCGCAGCTACCCATCCCCTGACTGACTCACCTGTCTCAGCCCTACATGCCGGTCCTGGCGACGGCCCCCGCCATATCAGCTTTTATCCCGGCAAGCCCTATGTATACGGTATGATGGAAATGGGAGGCGCCGTGGATTTTTTCCGATGGACCAACGGTAAGCTCACTGCCAGACAGCGTATCAGTTCACTACCGGAGGACTTCAAGGGGGACATCGGCAGCGCAGATATCCATGTGGCGCCAAAAGGGAAATTTCTTTATGCATCCAACAGAGGTGATGCCAACAGCATTGCCATTTTTTCCATCAACGCAGCCACCGGTGAGCTTGCCATAAAAGGGTTCGAGTCAACACAAGGCCAGACACCCCGCAATTTTATGATCGATCCGACTGGGCGCTGGCTGCTGGCGGCAAATCAACGCAGCAATAACATCGTCATCTTTAGTATCGACCAGACCACCGGCCTATTGAAGGCCACAGGCAAACAGTTGAGCGTCCCCGCCCCCGTCTGCCTTAAGATGTCTAACTAACTCCAGGTCCGGCGTAACAGACGAAGCCAGTTGCCATACATGATATTTTCGATATCCCCGGAACTGTACCCTCTTTTTGAGAGCATGGCCGGTATCTTCTGCAGGTCGGCGATCGTTTCCAGGTCATAAGGGGTTTGTTCCTTCCCAAAAGCTCCATCCAGGTCAGTGCCGATACCCACGTGCAGGGTATTGCCAGCCAGTTGACAGATGTGGTCCAGGTGGTCGATCATTTTCTCCAGGTTACACTGCATAACTTCCGGGTCGGACTTTCCCCTTACCCATCCGGGGACCATCATCCAGGCATCCAATGCCCCTCCAATGACAGCATCTTTTCCAATGAGGGCCCTGATCATATCGTCGCTGAACTGACGGTTATGATCCACCAGGGCACGGCAGTTGTTATGGCTGGCCCAAATAGTGCCGTCAAACAACTGCATGGCATCCCAGAAGGCATCGTCACAAAGATGGGTGGCATCCAGGATGATGTTGAGCCGTTCCATGACCCGCAGTAATTCCTTCCCCTCTTCGTTGAGGCCTCCGGCAGCATCCGTGCCATTTGCATAGCGACCAGGACCATAGTGGGCAGGCCCCACCGCCCTCAGACCATATTCATATGCCTCTTCCAGATGTCCCGGCGTGATGATGCTGTCGGCCCCTTCCAGACTAAGGATATAGCCGATAGGCTTCACCCGCCCAAGAGGGGCCTCGCCCTGCCATAAAGAGATATGTTTTTCCAGGGATGCAGCATCTTTTATCATCGTCATTTCCCCGGCTTCTTCCATGGCCTTATACCAGGCCAGCTGCCCTTGTGTCTGCGCCCATGCCTGCCAGTGAGAATGCCAGCCGGGTAAGGGATTGTCCGGCGCGACATAGCGGGCTATTTGCGTAGCTACCACCAGACCTATATTGCCTTTGCGCAGCTCGGGCAGGGATACTGTGCCCTTCCCCCTGTCCGGCTTATCGGAAAGTCCTTTTTCCCTTTCTCTTATTGCCTGTACGGGAAGACGAAGGTCCCTATTCCATTCCATGGCATTCATACTCAAATCCAGGTGCGCATCGATGATAAACATGATAACCCCTATTTTTATCACCGGATGATCCGGCCGGTGGGCCCGTTGTGAATGAATTGTTCCAGCTCAGCCTTGTTCACCAACGCCCAATCTCCCACAATGCTTTGTTTGATGGCGCCGCAGGCAATGGCAAGATCGATGATCTGCTGGGGCTCCGCCCCCGTCATCAACCCATAGAGCATCCCTCCTGTGAAAGCATCGCCGCTGCCGATCTGGTCTGTAATATACGGTAGCTCATGCCGCGGGGAAAAATAATAAGCGCCTTTGTATAAAAGGGCGCCGGAATAGATATGCCCGATACCCTGGGTCTTGCGAAAACTCATGGCCAGCACCTCCAGCTGCGGCAAACGCTCTTGCAGCACTTTGCTGCACTGTATAAATCTTTCCTCCAGCCCCGCTGCCGGATCGGTCTGCACACCAAAATAAACAGCCGATGAATCCAGGTCCGCTACGGCGACTTTTGTGTATTGCAACAGCCCGGGCATTACCTCACGGGGATGCTTACCGTACTTCCACAGCGTAGTCCTGTAGTTAAAATCCGTAGATATCAGCATCCCCAGTTTACAGGCCGCATCCAGCGCTTCCTCGCAGACATCGGCAGCCCCGGGGGAGATGGCCGCCGATATACCCGACCAGTGAAAATAAGGGATGCCCTCCAGGCTTCTGTTCCAGTCGATCATCCCCGGCTGCAGACGGGCATAGGAAGACCCATCGCGGTCATAGATCACACGGGTGCTCCGGATACCATTCCCCTGCTCTGTAAAGTAAACCCCCATCTTATCCCCTCCGTAGACGATATGGGATGTGTCCACTCCCTGGCCTCTCAAATCCTGTACACCGGCCTGGGCGATGTCATTATCCGGCAGACGGGTGATATAGCGAACAGGAACCCCCAAACGGGACAGCATAACGCAGGTGTTTGCTTCCGCCCCCGCATAATATGCCTGATAAGTCCCTCCCTGTAAAAAACGCCGTCCTTCCATACAGTGCAACCGAAGCATAAACTCTCCAAAAGCGGCTAACTGAGGGGCATCCCGCGAAGCTTTTTGCAACATATCGTTTTGGTTTTATTCCAATTCAAATATAGCTTCAATTTCAACAGGAATATTGTCCGGCAGCGATCCAAATCCGACGGCGCTGCGGACCCCTACCCCATACTCCTCTCCCCAGACGGCGGCAAAAAGCTCGCTGCACCCATTGATCACATAAGGATGACGTTCAAATTCCGGGGTACAGTTGACCATACCAAAGACCTTTATCACTCTTTTTATCTTACTGAACTCCCCGATGTGGGTGCGGATGGTAGACAACATGGTCAGACCTACCTGACGCGCAGCCATTTTACCCTGCTCGATATCCAGCTCTTTCCCGATACGCCCGATGATGAGCGATTGGTCATTTTGCACCGGCCCATGCCCGGAAAGGTACAGGTATTTGCCTTCTATCAGACACGGTTTGTATACACCTTTGGGACTAGGGGCCGGAGGTAAGCTGAGAGCCAGACGTACGAATTGTTCTTCTGCATTGTTGATCTTCATATTATATACATTGTAGTTTATTTGTCCCACCAGATGTGCGTCATCAGGTCGTCGGCACCCTGACGGGAGACTGCTGCATTGTAATTGACCGTGTTCAGATTCTTCTCGATCACTGGATACAGACATCTTCTGAATATCTGCCCCCCAGTGGCATTGCCGCCATAATTATTGGGGGTCAGCGCCGGATAGCCCGTACGGCGGTAATTGTTATAGACCTCCTGCGCATCGGGAAAGATGCTCACCCAAAATTCGGTGTAGATCTGCCGCATCTGTTCGTTGAAAGAGACAGCCGTGTTCAATTGATGGGCGCTCACATAGTCATCGATCGCCTGCTGATTGATCATACCAGCGCTGCCGGCGATGATCGACCAGTGCCGCATGGCAGCACGGATACCGGCCTCAAAGCCGACCGCTGCGGTGGCCCCGCTATACCAACCCCTCAATGCCGCTTCGGTCAACAGGAAGTTCGTCTCAGCCACGGTAAACACCAGCCGGGGTGATCCCAACAGCAGCACCGTCTTGGGATTCGGTTCAGAATAGGTGCCGAAATTACCCGGTATCGCATTGGATATATTATCCGGCATTCCTTTTTGAAGGGCAAAGGAAGTGTCCGTCGTCTTTGGTGCGGTGTACACCACCGAAATAATGGGCAGACGGGGGTCTTTATGCGCTTTCAACGAGTCGACGAACTTTTGTTGGTATTTACCGCCTTCAGGGTTGCTTACCCCGTCCTGACGGATGTAATCGGCATTCCACATATCCAGCATCAACGGATTCTTATTGATGTCCTGTCCGCCATCGGCATAAGCAATTTTAGCGATATCAGCATCCTGGGTAATGACACCGCCTGCGATGGCCTTTGTCACCCAGCTTTGCGCCGCAGCAATGTCCACCTTCGTAAGACGCATACCCAGCCGAAGCATCAGGGAGTAAGCAAATTTTTTCCACTGGTCAGTCTTACCGCCATAGATCAGGTCCGCATTCCCAAAAGTGGTCTTGGAGCCATCCAGGCTTTGCGCCGCAGCATCCAGCTCGGACAGCAGATTGGGATAGATATCCTTTTGGGCATCGTATGCCGGCTTGTACAGAGATGAGTCGTAACCCAGACCCGCCTTGAAATAGGGGACATCCCCGTATAGGTCCGTAAGCTTGCTGAAACAATATACCCTCCAGATACGGGCGGCAGCCAGCAGATTGACCTTGGAAGGATCGTTTTTCACCGCCTTGATGATGATCCCCAGCTCATTGATCTCATCGGGATAGGCGGCACTGAAAGGCGCCGAAGACTGTGATATCTGGCTGGAGACATACTTGGACCCAAAACCCGCCACATCATTATAGCTCGTGGTATATTGCATGGTACCCATGAGAAAGAAGTCACCCATGCTGCTGCCATAATGCCCATTATAACCTCCCCCATCGTATAGCGCCTTGGTAAAGACATAGGCAGGCACAGGAGCAGAGACGGCATCAGGGTTGACATTTAGGTCCTTGAACCCCTTGTCGCAAGCCGGCAAGGCAAAAGCACTGAGCGCCGCAGAAAAGGTCACCGCGTATCTTGTTATATGCTTGTTCATCATTTTTTGCTTTTGTGCACCGGGTTATGGTTTCACCGAAAATTACCCATCCCCCGGTGCACGGCTTATGATGGGAACTTCGGTGGAGCTGCTTCGACACGCTCCTTCTCGTTCGTAACCTTGCGGTTACAGCCAGCGGAACTGTGTTCCGCTTTGTTTAAAATTTCACTGCCAGGTTCAAACCGTATGAGCGGGTCCTGGGCAGACCGATGGATTCAAATCCCTGGTTATTGCTGTTGGTATAACTTTGCTCGGGATCAAAGTCCTTTGTTTGCTTATAAAGGGTCAACAGGTTACGGGCGACAAAAGAGATGCTGGCCGACTGCAACCTGGCAAACTTCCACCCGCTCACCGGGATATTATAGGAGATGATCACCTGGCGCAATTTGATAAAGCTGCCGTCGAATATGAATTTTTCGGAGTATACCTTATAATTATCGTAGTAACTGCGTAGCGCGGATTTATTGTTTGTGATGACGGTGTCATAAACACCACCCGTCCGATCAACCCCTTTCAGCTGTAGCCCACCGTCCCTGCCGGGGAGCGTGCTCTTTAACTTACCCAAACGGGTAGCATAAATCTCGAAGAGGGAGAATATCTTATTCCCGAATTTCCCGTCCACCAGGAAGCTAAAGGAAAAATGCTTATACCTGAACTCATTGGTCAGTCCCATCGTATAGGGAGCAACGCTGTTGCCTAAGTTATACAATGCCGGGTCTACCAACGGCAAATTAGACTTCCTGTCAAAAACGATATTCCCCTTGGTATCCTTCAGCATACGGGTGCCGACGATGGTGCCGAAAGGCTGACCTTCAATATGGTCCAGGAATGCCCAGCTATTGACCGTTTTGGCCACCTGGATGGAAGGCAGACCAGGCGCCAACCTGACCACCCTATTGCTGTTATAGGCCAGGTTATAGGTGACGGTCCAGCCAAAGTTTGCTGTTTTTATAGGTTTCCCTGTAAGCAGTACCTCAATACCTTTGTTCCTCAATTTACCAATGTTCAGAATGGCGTTGCTATAACCCGAGGTGGTGGAGATAGCCGTATTTACGATCTCGTTGGTAGTGCTGCGGTCATAGAAAGTAAGATCGAGCCCCAGGCGGTTTTTCAGCAACTGCATCTCAACACCGCCCTCTGTAGTGGTGGAAGTATAAGGCTGCAGATTGGGATTGGATATGAAATTGTTGAGATTGACATCAGGCGTCACATTTTGCAGCGGCTGACCCGAACTGGCCACACTGCTATAGGTAAGGTTGATCTGGTAAGGGTCCGGCGCGCCGCCACCCACCTGCGCCCAGGAACCGCGCAGCTTTACAAAACTGAATACGGCGGGCAACGTTACGGCATCGGAGAGGATAAAGCTTCCCCCAAAGCTGGGATAAAAGATATGGTTATGCTGGGGGCTAAGAGTGGAAAACCAGTCCTCGCGGCCACTGACGCTTAAAAACACAAGGCTCTTGTAATCCAGGTCGATGGAGCCGAATATGGAATTGGTGGATATCCGGGGGGAGTATGGAGTAATGGTCTGGGATGCGAGATTGGAAAAACTGTAAAAATAGGGAATGTTGAAATTCAACCCCTGTAGCAAGAGGCGGTTCTCCTGGTTCTTACGCCCATTGACACCTGCCATGACCGTTAGACCGAAGTCTTTTTTAATGGTAGTGTTATAGGTTCCGATGACCTGGGCATTCGTTTCTGCCAGGTCCGTCTTCAAGCCTGCATACTGGCCGTTGAATTGATACAAAGTTCCTGTAGGCAGGATATTGGTGTAATTGTAATTGTAATAATCCCTGCTGACAGTGGCCTTGAATACCAGGTTGGGCAATAGCTTATAGCTGATGGATGCCTGTCCGATAAACCTGTTCTTTGTATCATGCTCCTGGAATTTGTTTTGCACAAAATAGCCATTCGAAGCAATGGAAGCGTCATTCCATGGCATTTCATTGCCCGCCGAATCATAGCCAGGCTTCAGCCAGCGGACATCCGCCGTATTGGCGATCTCCAGAGGCGTCCAGTTGGGGTTGCCGAGGGCATCCCCGGCGCCGGTGCGATTGACACCGGTCTCCAGGTTGTATTGTGCCAAAGCCTCAAAGGATATCTTATCGCTCAACTTGCCATTGACCGAAAGGTTCAGCGTCTTGCGATCATATGTAGTTTTGGGCAAAATTCCCTTACTGTTCAGGTCCGCCATGGAAAAGCGATAGGTCACCGACTCATTACCGCCGGAAAAAGCAAGACTGTTGGTAAAAGTCTTGCCCGTCTGGTAATAGTTCTGCAGGTTGTTCTTTTTTGCCGTATAAGAATGGATCTTTTTGTCGACAGCCATAAAGTCGGAGCCGTCGATCTTTGCGCCCCAGGATTTTCTGCCGGAAGCTAACGCTGAGCTGTAATCGGTGGGTTTCACTCCATCCAACCCCTGACCATATTCGTATTGGAAGTCAGGCGTGACTGCTACATTCTCCAGGGTGGCGGTGGAATTGTATTCGACCCCGATACCCTTCCTGTTAACCCCCTTTTTGGTGGTGATGAGGATAACCCCGTTGCTGGCCCGGGACCCATAGAGGGCCGCGGCCGTGCCTCCTTTCAGTACGCTGATGGATTCGATGTCGTCCGGGTTGATCCCGGCGATGCCATCGCCTCGATCTACATTATTCGTAGTGCCATCGACGGTTGGTGCGCCTCCCGGTACTGAATTGTCCATGGGCATCCCATTGATGACATACAGCGGCTGGTTATCCCCGCTGATGGTGCCGTTGCCACGGATGGTGACCCGGCTGGAGCCGCCGGGACCTGTGGAAAGTCCGGCTGCATTGACCCCGGCTACTTTGCCGGTAAGCGCGTTGGCTATATTATTTTCCCTGGCCTGGGTAAATTCCTCCCCTTTTACTTCTGTTACTGCATAACCCAGCGACTTCTTCTGACGGGTAATACCCAGCGCAGTTACCACGACCTCATTAAGACTTGTCTTGCTGTTCTCCAGGACAATGGAAAGCAGGGTTTGTCCGGGTTGAATGAGCACCTGCTTTTTCTCATACCCGATAGAGCTTATTTCCAACAAAGAGTTATCCTTTAGCGCGGCAGAGGGTATATCCAGCGCAAAACTTCCGGTGGCATCGGTAGAAGTAGCGACCCTTTTGTCGGAAAGGAGAAGGACGGTGGCGCCAGTGACGGGAGAACCATCGGACGCGTTTCTGACAGTACCCCTGATACGCGGGGACCTCGGTGTTTGAGCCTGGCTGGAGGAGATGACCAACAGGCAGCAAACCAAAAAGCTGCCCAAGGCTTTCGGGTGGAATCTTTTCATTGTGCAGTTGTTTTAGTTAGTGAGTAGAAAATTGCGACTATTTTGCAAAATCTTACCCGAATGTATCAATTTCTCGCGAATATGAAAAAAATTCTGCAAATATTTTGCACTACTAAACGTCATCAGTAAGATATTAACCCATCATTCTCCGATTTTAACCCTACTTTTTCCGAACAAACTTTAAATTCTTGCCCAAAACCCGTATCATTGCAGATCGGAAGTGCAGAGAGTAGAAAACTGTTTGCAAATACTGCAAAAAAATAGTATGCCATCAAAGATCAAAGCGAATGGGACGGTAGGTGTATCCCTGCCGAAAAAAGAGCGGAAGATGCTGATCCTCAAACAGGTGAACATACATACCCGGCTCATGTTCAACGACCTGGTAAATCTCATCGACGTTTCCGAGGATACGATTCGCCGGGACGTCAACGAACTGGCGGAAGAGGGTCAGGTCATTCGGATCAAAGGAGGTGTTATGTCAGCTGCCTATCACATCGGGCATGATGCCGAAACCTATGCCCAATCGAATAAATTGACCATTGCCGAAAAAGCCGTTGAATTATTACGGGATGATATGATCGTTCTTATTGGCGGCGGCACTACGATACGGGAGTTTATCAAACGCATACCCGGCAAGCTGCGGGCCACTTTTATCACGGTGAACGTGCTTACGGCCGTCGAACTATTGGACAAACCTATGATCAAAACCATCATGATCGGGGGACAGATATCCGCCTATAGCCAGATGACCGTCAGCGGAGAAGTATTCGAATACCTTGCCGGTATCAAGGCCGACCTCTGCATCCTGGGCACCAACGCCATCGACAATGCCAACGGATTGACGGACTCCGACTGGGAAACCATACAGGTAAAAAAGGCGATGATCAAGGCGGCAGAAAAAGTAGCGATCCTGGCAATTTCTGAAAAGCTGAACTCTTCCATGCAGATGAAGATCGCCGATATCGACGAGGTCCACTACCTCATCACCGAGCTGCCGCCCGACAGCGCAGAGCTGCAAGCTTACAGATCGAAAAATCTCACGATTCTTTAGCAACCTTCTTTAAACAGGATGGTGCATGACGGTTCATCGGTTATATTTGCTGACTCAACCACAGCACCATGAAGTCAATTGCTTGCACCCTCATAGCCCTACAGCTATTTTGTATCGCATCCATCGCACAGGTGAAGGTAGGCCATCTGCTTACGGAGAACCTTGCAGACCCCATCGGACTGGACACCCGGCAGCCCAGGTTCAGCTGGCAGCTGACAGCCCCGGAAAGAGGGTTACAACAGACAGCCTATGAGATAAAGGTCGGCACACAGGCCGGTGGTAAGGACGAAGTATGGAGCTCCGGAAAAATAAATTCAGATCAATCCTTATGGGTACCTTATGCGGGAAAAACCCTTTTGTCGGGCACACGTTATTACTGGCGGGTACGCATATGGGATAATAAGGGACGCAGCTCGGGATGGAGCTCGCCCGCCTACTTTCAGACAGCTTTTTTTGCTCCGCAGCAGGAATATACGGCAAAATGGATAAGTCCCGGGGTTGAAGAGGCTACATCCCGTCCCAGTCCGGTACTTAGAAAAGAATTTACCGCCACGGGACAAATACTGTCTGCAACAGCCTACATCACAGCCCATGGATTATATGAGGCGCAGTTAAATGGCCGTCACATCGGGGAAGGCTGTTTGCAACCGGGATGGACCTCTTATCACAAACGTCTGCAATACCAGACATACGATGTCACGGGCCTCGTGCACAGCGGCCAGAATGCATTGGGCGTAACCCTGGCCAGCGGCTGGTACAGAGGCTACATCGGGTTCAGTGGTCAAAAGGATTTTTATGGAAAGGATATTTCCCTTCTGCTGCAGCTGGTGATAAAATATAAGGACGGCTCAACGGCGACGATTGTCTCGGATGAAAGCTGGAAGTCCTCCACAGCCGAAATAAAGTCCGCAGAGATCTACAACGGGGAAACCATCGATGCCAGGGATGAGAAGATAGGATGGAGCCTCCCGGGTTATGATGACAAGGAATGGAGTGGTGTGCGCGTAGCATCCTTTCCTATGAATAATCTAGTGGCTACGTATAATGAGCCGGTGAAAAAACAGGAGGTCTTTCATCCGCAACGTATCTTTACTAGTCCGGCCGGTGAACAATTGGTGGACTTTGGTCAGAACCTGGTAGGACATGTAGTGCTCAGAGTCAGCGGCAAGGCGGGCGATCGTATCATCGTTTCACACGCCGAGGTACTTGACAAAGCCGGTAATTTTTATACGGAAAATCTTCGCAGCGCCAAAGCCAGCGATACTTTCATCTTAAAGGGCGGTGAAAAAGAGAGCTTCGAGCCCCGGTTTACATTCCATGGATTCCGTTATATACGTATCGAAGGCTATCCCGGCAAGATAAGCCCGGATGACCTGCAGGCGGTGGCTTTGTATTCGGATATGCCCAGGACAGGAGATTTTCATTGTTCGAACCCCCTTATCAACCAGCTCCAGCACAATATCCAATGGGGCCAGCGGGGCAATTTTCTGGATGTGCCCACCGACTGTCCGCAGCGGGACGAACGGCTGGGATGGACGGGGGATGCGCAGGTGTTCTCCCGCACAGCGGCTTACAATATGGGAGTGCACAATTTCTTCTCCAAGTGGCTAAAGGATGTGGCGGCGGATCAGTCGGCTGCCGGAGCCGTGCCGTTCGTCATCCCCAATGTACTGGGCAACGGCGCCAGCGCGGGATGGGCGGATGTCGGCACGATCATCCCATGGAACATGTATCTGGCATATGGGGACCGCCGGGTGCTGGAAGATCAATATCTCAGCATGAAAGCCTGGGTGGAGTATATGCGTGCACAAAGTAAAAATGATCTCTGGAACACAGGCTTCCATTTTGGGGACTGGTTATTCTACCGGCCTTTTGACGACAATGACGGACGCTCGGCCGTCACGGATAAATATCTCATCGCCCAATGCTTTTATGCACACAGCACCCAATTGCTCATCAACGCCGCAAAAGTGCTGGACAAAAGAGACGATGCCGCAGTATATGAACAGCTGTTAAAAAGGATCAAGACCGCATTTGTAAGGGAATATATGACGACGGGGGGAAGACTGGTTTCCGGGACACAAACAGCCTACGTGCTGGCATTGCAATTCGATATGTTGCCGGACTCGTTGCAGACCCAGGCGGCCAGAAGGCTGGCCGATAACGTAAAGGACTATGGATATCACCTGACCACGGGTTTCCTGGGCACCCCCTATCTCTGCCACGTGCTGAGCCGTTGGGGGTATACGGATATCGCCTACAGGCTGCTCATGCAGGAAAGCTATCCATCCTGGCTTTACCCGGTGAAGATGGGAGCCACGACCATCTGGGAAAGATGGGACGGTATACGACCTGACAGCACCTTTCAGACCCCCGGCATGAATTCTTTTAATCATTACTCCTATGGGGCCATCGGCGACTGGATGTACCGTACTGTGGCCGGGGTGGACACCTATGAGGACGGAGTGGCCTACAAACACAGCAGGATCTATCCTCACCCTGGAGGCGGCCTCACCGAAGCCGAGGCAAGGCTAGCGACAGGTTACGGCGAACTGGCCGCTCACTGGCGAAAAGAAAAGGATTCTTTACTGTTGGATATCATCATACCTGCCAATACCAATTCTACCGTCTATATCCCCGCCCCCGAGGGAGGGCTGGTGACGGAGGGAGGACATCTCCTGCGGGATGTAAAGGACGTCCAGGTGGCCGGGGTAGGCAGAGGCTACCTTATGCTGAACCTGGGGTCCGGACACTATCATTTCGCTGTCAAACAGGAAGATCAGCAGCCAGCCCCCGAAAAAGGTAAATAGGCCGAGCACAGCAGCCCGAACACAGTGAGGGCGCGCGAAGCGCAATAGTTTAGCCTCTAACAAGACCCGGACCGTCAGGTCCGGAAAAAAACAAAAAAACTTAAACCTAAATCAAACAATTTTTCTTTCACACTTGTATATACAATAGTTGTCCAAACATCAATCATGTCCCCTAAAAAACCCATACAGACAGACGATCTCCCGTGGAAACGGGCGGTGAAAGGTATTCTGAAAACGGGGTATTTGATAAGTGATCGTTTGAACGACACCCTCAAACCTTTTGGCATCTCCGAACAACAGCTGAATGTCCTGTTCATTTTAAAAAAAGGACCTGCTAACCTTGGCGATGTGCAGGAACAGATGTTCCACAAGATGAGCAATGCCACCAGGCTGGTGGAGAAACTGAGACTAAAGGGGTTTGTCACCAGGAAGATCGATGAGGACAACCGGCGGCGGGTGGATATCGCCATCACAAAAAAAGGGTTGTCCTTCCTGGAAAAAATAGAAACCCAACTGGAAGAGGGTCATCATTGTTACTATGAGAACAAATTGAGCGAAGAAGAATTTTTGTTACTGGCGGATCTTTTAGACAAATTCAGAAAGTAAAAGTAATTTTTAGAATAACAGACAAGGCTTTAACGATGCAGCAATCAATCAAAGGATCAAACATGACAGGCTATGAGACAATTTTTACATTTCCCGGTCATCCTGCTATTGGCAGCGGGATGCGGTACAGGTGAGGCGCTTCTCGCGCAGAGCACCAGTGAAAAGGCCCCCGTCACAGGGGAAGAAGCGCCCACCTTTTTATTTCGTGTATACGAGGACAACGATTTTATCAACATCCGGGGGCAGGGTACCGACGATGCGTATACAAACGGCACCCGGCTCGATCTCTTCTACACAAAAAAACATCCCGGCCGCCACGGCCTGTACAAGCTGTTGCCCAAGGCGGGTGAAGGTAGCAGGGATACCTATGGATGGGGGCTTATGCAACTGATGTTCACGCCGAATGACATCACCCAGACGGCCTATCAGCCGGACGATTATCCCTATTCGGGAGCCCTGATAGTCACCCATACTTTGTATTCTTTTAATCCCGTTAAAAAATTCGATTGGCAGACAGAACTGGTGGCAGGTGTTATAGGACCCGCTTCCCTGGCAGCCCAGACACAACGGCTCGTACACAGGCTGATCAATTATATACAGCCGATGGGCTGGGACCATCAGTTCAGGAATGACGTGCTGGTCAATATCAATATGACGGCAGAAAAACAGCTGGCAGCCTGGGGGCATGCGCTGGAGGTCATCGGCGGAGGGCAGGTCTTTTACGGCACCATGCTGAACGGGCTGGCCCTCTATCCCCTGATCCGGATAGGTAAAATGACCCCCTATTTCGAGGGATATATGAGCCAGTACAGCAGTAAAAAATGGCAGTTCTATTTTGTATTCAAACCCGAAGCGCAGATCATCTTCAGGAATGCCATGCTGCAAGGCGGCATGTTCACCCATAACCCCAACCTCGGAACAAATCAAGGGCCCGCCGGTCAGGGTCACGCAGCAGCCGCTGCCACGGCGCCACCCCTGCCCTATCGCGGACTGGAACATTGGGTCTATTCATTGAATTACGGAGCCGTCGTCTCTACGGGAAAGTTCAGCATCTCTTTTATACAAAACACGTCTTCGGCAATGATGAAAGGCCTTTATAGCCATGAGGTCGGAAATATTTCTTTATTTTTTGCATGGTAGGATCGAACTTTTTTTAACCATCCCCGTTATTTATCATGACTACTACAACCTATAGCACAACAGTCAGGAACAGATAAGCATTTTGAACCATAAAACAATAGAAAAATGAAAACGAAACACAAGGTCGGTTTAGCCGGATTGGCATTATTGGTTTTTTTAGCGTACGCAGGAAAGACAAAAGCGCAGGACGCTCCCACCCCCAAGACATCTTCCAAACAGGAATTTAGGTTAAGTGTAGGCCCCGAAGCCGGTCTCCCGGTGGGTGACTTTAAGAACGCCTATAACTGGATGATCGGAGGCTCAGTACAGGCTGATATCCCCGTCATCCAAAGCCTGTATGTCACCGTGAACGCAGGGTACAACAATTTCTTTGTCAAAGATGAACTAAAACAGCTGGGCGGTAAGAACATGCAGTTGATACCCGTAATGGCTGGTTTGAAGTATTTTCCCGTGGGGGATGTCTTCTATATCCAGGGACAAGCCGGCGTCTCTCTCCTGGCTAACAAGTCCGATCTCCGGGCAGACAAATCGGCAGCATTCGTCTATGCTCCACAGATTGGGGCATTGGTAAAACTGGCGCCAAAGAATTATCTCGACATCGGATTCCGCTGGGAAGGCACATCCTCCTTCTATGACGGCGGCTCCTCTGCCAATTTTCTTGGTTTGCGCGTAGCCTACGCCTTCGGTTTATAAAAATTTAATAGTCCCTGTCCGGCTCTATCCGGACAGGGTTTCATTATTTTCCCCTAACTTAGTGTTTAAACATTAAAATTATGGCAACGACCAAATGGATACTTGATCCCACACATTCCGAAGTTGAGTTCAAGGTAAAACATATGATGATCTCCACCATCAGCGGAAAGTTTACGAAATTCGACGCCGATCTCCAGACGGAAGATGAAGATTTCATGACCGCCAAAGTCAGCTTTACCGTCGATACGGATTCCATCACCACGAGCAATGAACAACGGGATGGCCATCTGAAAGCTTCTGACTTCTTAGATACCGCTAATTTCCCGAAGATAAAATTTGTCGCCACTAAATATGAGAATGTGGATAACGACGGCTCCTACGAAATATACGGTGATCTTACCATCCGGGGCGTTACCAAACAGGTAAAGCTGGACGCGGAGTTCGGCGGTGTGATAAAAGATCCCTGGGGCAATACCCGCGCTGGCATCACCGTCAGCGGTAAGGTCAATCGCAAGGAATTTGGGGTGCAATTCCATGCCGTAACAGAGACGGGCGGTATCGTCGTCAGTGACGAAGTCCGTATCCACGTGGCGCTGGAGTTCATAAAAGGCTAGTCATCCCGCCTACGGACAGCGAAAGTCCGTACATTTGCGGCATGCATTATGTTTCTGTCGAAGGTTTGAGCAAATCGTACGGCGTAAAGCCCCTTTTTACCAATATCAGTTTTCATATCGAGGAGGGCGATAAGATCGCCCTGGTAGCCCGCAACGGCAGTGGTAAGTCCACCTTGCTGAAGATACTGTCCGGCAATGAGACAGCCGACAACGGCACCGTGTGGATACATAAGGATGTCACCGTGGCGCTGTTCGAACAGGAGCCCGTGTTCATGGAGGACAAGTCTATTCTGGACAACATCTTCCACCATAATCACCCTGTCATCAACGCTATCCGGGAATACGAGCGGATCAGCGAAGAAGGGGACGTGGATCAGCTGACGGCCGCCATCGTACAAATGGACGAGCTGAACGCCTGGGATTTTGACGCAAAAGTCAAACAGATCCTGGGCAAGTTGAACATCCATCACTTACAGCAGGTGGCGGGTACCCTGTCCGGCGGACAGCGCAAACGGGTGGCGCTTGCCAAAACCCTCATCGACATCGGGTTCGAGCATAAACACGTCCTGCTGATCATGGACGAGCCCACCAACCACCTGGACGTGGAGATGGTGGAATGGCTGGAACACTATCTCAACCAGGAGAAGGTCACGCTCCTGCTGGTGACACACGATCGCTATTTCCTGGACAACGTATGCAACGAGGTCTGGGAAATGGACGGCAGCGTCCTTCATACCTATAAAGGCAATTATGAGAACTACCTGGAGAAAAAAGCAGCCCGGGTAGAGAATGAAACCGCCAGCATCGAAAAAGCCCGCAACACTTACCGCAAGGAATTAGAGTGGATGCGTAAACAACCAAAGGCCCGTACCACCAAAAGCAAAAGCCGCCAGGACAATTTCTATGTGGTGGAGGCTAAAGCCAAACAGCGTATCGAAGATCAACAAGTGGAACTGCAGGTAAAGATGAACCGGCTGGGCGGAAAGATCGCCGAATTAAAAAAGGTCTACAAAAGCTACGGTGACAAAGTGATCCTGAAAGGATTCGATTATACTTTCAAAAAAGGCGAGCGGCTGGGTGTCGTGGGTAAGAATGGAGTGGGCAAATCCACGTTCATAAATATCCTGCAAGACATCGAACAGCCTGATAGCGGCAAGGTCAACATCGGGGAGACGGTGATCTTCGGCAATTATTCACAACAGGGACTAGTCATCAAAGAGGACATGCGGGTAATAGAGTATGTAAAGAACATCGCAGAAGTGTTCCCCCTTGCCGCAGGCGGATCGTTGAGCGCCGCCCAGTTCCTCAATCTCTTTTTATTCCCGCCCGAGCAACAATATACCTATATCTCCAGGCTCAGCGGAGGTGAGAAAAGAAGACTTCACCTCCTGTCCATCCTCTTTCGCAATCCTAACTTCCTGGTGCTGGATGAACCCACCAACGACCTGGACCTGCCTACCCTGGGGGTACTGGAAAATTTTTTAAGCGAATACCAGGGATGCCTGCTCATCGTGTCGCACGACCGGTACTTTATGGACAGGCTGGTAGACCATCTGCTGGTGCTGGAAGGAGATGGCGTGGTCCGGGACTTCCCCGGGAACTATTCACAATACCGCGTTGCGGAACGGGACCTGGGCACTACCTCCGTGGGCCGCGACATCACCAGCGACAACGGCATGAAAACCGACCCTCCGCCGTCGCCCCCCGCCTCCACGTCCGTCACTGAAAAAAGAAGACTGTCATACAAGGAAAAACGTGAGCTGGAAAGTCTGGATAAAGAGATCGCCCATTTGACGGAAGAGAAAAAACTCATCACCGAAAAACTCAACAGCGGCAATACTCCCTTTGATGAATTACAACGGCTGTCCATCCGTATTGGGGAGATCGGCCAATTGCTGGACGAAAAAGAATTGCGCTGGCTGGAGCTTAGCGAAACGGAAAGTTAGGTATCAGCATGGGCGTGCGACGCCGGTAAGCCGCATACGCTTCGCCAAAGACCTTTAATAACTTTTGTTCTTCCAGGCGTATCCCGATGAGCGTATATACCGTAATGAACAGACAAGCCAGCAGATTGCTCAGCAACGGGAAGAAAAGAAACACCGACCACAACGTAGCCAGTGTCCCCAAATACAGCGGATGCCGCACATACGCATGAATACCCCCGGATTCCAGCCTTACGTCATCGTCCCCCCTAAAAAATGCTTTTACGCCGCTGAGATTAAAAAAATACTTCCGGATACAGACGCACATCAATATGACCCCGGGAACGCCAACGGTCAGCCCCACCAGGTATTTCAGCAAGGGAAAAATTGCGTGCAATTGGATTATGGAAAATTTAATCCAATTGCACGAAACATCTAATGTCGGGCCTTCGGCCAACGAACCTCCGGTTCGTTCCGGAGACGTCAGGTAAACGCTTTTTATGGAAAACTGTACGACAATAACACCCCCCAGGCTCAGGAATGCAAACAGGGAATACAACGGGCGGTAATACCTGCCGCGACGCCCCAACAGGGACATGCAATACCTTTTGACACGCCCGGCGGCAAGCAGACTGTGAAACAGGCCGAATAAGCCCCACAACAATAATAATATCCAATGATCCCTGTTCATGGAGTGCCAATGGATAAGCTAATATACTTTATATTTGGATCTATGAGACGTCTATTGTCATTCCTGCCGGTGCTGACAGCCTTTATTGGCAATGCCCAACAAATATCAAGCCCCGATCCTTTTGCAAAGGAGATCACCGCCGAGGACCTGAAGACACATTTGTACCACGTAGCCAGTAAGGAGTTCGAGGGCCGCGAGACAGGCACGGAAGGTCAGCGAAAAGCCGCCTCCTATATTGAGGACCAATTCCGGGCATTGGGACTCATGCCGGGCAATAAGACCAGCTATCAATTGTATTATCCGATCTTCCATGATTCCCTCACAAAAGCTTCCATCGGGGTGAGCGGACAGGTATTCCACAATTACGAGGACTTTTCCGTCGTCCCCTGGCTCAATCACACGTCCACGATCTACGGCAGTGAGGTAGTATTCGTTGGCACGGGTGTCAGCGATTCTGCAGGGGACGATTATAAAGACCTGGATGTCCGCGGCAAGATTGTGCTGATGCAAAATGGTATGTCGGGCTCGCGCCCCGCGCTCAGCGGCAGACGTGCGTTGGCTCTCCGGCAGGAGACAGCGCTGCAGCACGGGGCCGCCGCCATCCTTGTCATCCAGCAGGGGTTTCCCCAAAAATTCCATACCCCTATCAGCATACCTTACCTGGATGGCTTTAAAAAGGTGATCTTACCCAATACGTTCTTTATTTCCGAAAAGATCGCGGAGGCCATTATGGGCGTCGATTACGCAGCCGTCAGGACCGGCAAGGCGGGTCCAAAGACCTACCAGGTCGACATGGCGCTGGAATTTGCAAAGACCATCGTCACCGATCAAAGCAGCGATGTGCTGGGGTTGCTGGAAGGCGGAGACCTAAAGGATCAGTTTGTCGTACTTTCGGCGCACTACGATCACCTGGGCAAAAAGGATAGCGTCATATATTATGGCGCAGATGACGACGGGTCTGGCACGGTAAGCGTATTGCAACTGGCAAAAGCTTTTGCAAAAGCCAAAGAGGCCGGTAAAGGCCCGCGCCGAAGCATTCTTTTTCTCGCCAATTCAGGGGAAGAAAAAGGGTTATGGGGTTCGGAATACTACGCTGAACACCCCGCCTACCCGCTGGAACAAACAACGGTGGACCTAAATATCGACATGATCGGGCGCATCGATCCCAACCGGAAGCATGGAGACTCTACAAATTATATATACGTGGTCGGAGACGATAAGCTAAGCTCGGATCTAAAACCTATCAGTGAGACTCAAAATAAAAAATATACCAGGCTGGAACTTGACTATAAGTTCAACGACCCTGCCGACCCACAGCGAATTTACTATCGCAGCGACCACTATAACTTTGCCCGCAAGGGAGTGCCCATCATCTTTTACTTCGATGGGATCCATAAGGATTATCACCGCCCCACGGATACGCCCGATAAGATCAATTACGATCTTATGGAAAAAAGGGCCCGGCTGGTGTTCTATACAGCCTGGGAGATGGCCAACAGAGATCAGATGCTGAAAAGGGACATTCCGCTGAACTAGCGGCATCACATTCATTTCACCACCCGGTAACACCAGCGGAACAACTTTCCCTGGAAATCAAAAGGCGTAGTGGCATTGGTAATATCCCTCACGGACGAAGCAATGATCTTTTCCGTCTCCAGCTGGAATTTCCTGGAATTGGTGCTGAAATACAATATCCCTCCGGGCCGCATAGCCTGGAGGGTTTTATTCAGAAGTTCCGCATGGTCACGTTGAATGTCCAGGAAGTCCTTCATCCTTTTACTGTTGCTAAAAGTGGGCGGGTCCATCACCACCAGATCGTAAAAACCCATTGGCGCCTCATCCAGCCATTGCTTGACATCCGCATGGATAAAATTGTATACGGCGCCTTTGTCACCTGTCTGTGTATTCAGGGCCATGTTCTCCTCAGCCCAGTGCAGATAGGTCTTGGAAAGATCGACAGAATCGACCTGGACGGCTCCTCCTGCCGCTGCATAGACAGAAAAAGAACCTGTATAGCAAAAAAGATTCAATACACGCTTACCTTTCGACTCATCTTTTACCATCCCTCTTGTAATGCGATGGTCCAGGAATAATCCGGTGTCCAGATAATCCATCAAGTTGACCTTAAAAGAAAGTCCTGCCTCTTTTACAACAAAGAACTCCTGTTCGGAAGCCAGTTTTTCATATTGTCCCTGGCGCCCCGCCTTACGTTGCCGTTGCCGCCAATAGATCGCCTCATCCGGGACGCCCAATATCTCGCAGATCACCGGTAAACAGGATTCCAGCCAGGCTTCATGTTCTTCTTCCGTCATACCATGACGACGACGATACTCCGCCAGGTATACTTTGTCCTCGTACAATTCGATACAAAAAGGGAATTCCGGAAGATCGTGATCGTAGACACGGTAACAGCTGGCACCTTGCCTGCCCGCCAGTTTAGATGTATGACGGAAGGTTTTGGTCAGCCTGTTCCGGAACATCTGTAACTTCTCTGATAGTTCCATCCCGGAAGTTACGTCTTCCTTATTTTCCGCCGAATACTTTTTTCAACAGGTCCGTCACCTGTGCGGCAGGGTTGGTACGAATATTCTTTTCCTCCTGGGCCACGTAGTAAAAAACACCATCCATCGCCTTGCTCGTTGCGTAAGAGGACAGGTCGGGATCCACCTTGCCGCCCCCAAACGAGCTCACAAGAGGAAGTTTATTATAAGTCTCAAATACCACCTTCCAATACTTCGTAGCGCCCGTCTTCTGCAAAGACGTATCGATCACTGGGCGGAAAGCAGCCGTCAGCTGAGACGTGGTCCCCTTACGGAGATAGGCAGTTGCGGCAGTATCAGGCCCTTTCAGGATACCCAGGCCATCCTGGACGGTCATACCCTTGACAGCATTTAAAAAGATGGGGGCAGCGGATTTGGCCGCATCCTCGGCAGCCCTGTTGAGACTGAGAATGGCGTCATCCACCTGCTTGCCAAAACCGGCACTGCGCAAGGCCTTTTCCACCTTCGCCGCTTCCGGAGGAAGTAATATCTTTACGGCAGCATCCTTGAAGAAACCGTCGACGGCAGAAAGTTTGCTGGCGCTTTTTTGGGCACCCTGCGATAAGGCCTCTTTCAATCCCGCCACAATATCATCCGAGCTCAACGATCCGCTTTTGCCGCCTTTTAAAGAGTTCAAAGCATTTTTAGCGTTGCCCAGCAGACCTTGCGCATTTACCATGACAACCGAACAGAGCAAAAACAGGGCAGCGAAAGTAATTTTCTTCATAGATGGATATTTTATTTTCAAATTCAAGTATTCTTTCTTCGGTTAAAAATAACTCAACAAACTGATAAAGTAATGTTATATTAGAGTGCCTGAGAACGACCTTTTCCATATTGCTCCTCCTCTCCTGGCTTTTATTCCAGTACAGCAGGATATTGAATTATCAGTCCTGCCGGATCACCCCTTTGTCCTCCACCCCCGCCCTGGCCTGCGATTGCCAGAAACAGCCGCCGGAAGCCGCTATGGGCAATAATCAGCACAGCACTGAGAACGCCGCCTTTAAATCAAGACCCGAAGATGTCTTTATAGGCAGATACCTATCCTCATTATATCAACCCATTTGTCTGCTCCTGCCGGACAAAACCGACAGGGTTCCAATGATCTCCGCCGGCAACAGAACGGGTATCTTTCAACCTCCCCGGGGAAACGTCTTCCTTCCCCTATTTATTTGACGTGATCACAACAATTTTCGCGCTGTCTTTGCACGGCATTGTCGCATGCGCCTGACTAATTAAAAACTCATTAATATGAAGCATTCATTTTCATATATGACCTTATTTTTCTATACTTTTTTTTGTATTTCCTGTCATCAACATCTCACACCGCAGGGGGCGACTGGCTCCAACCTGGAGGTGAAGGACCAGAACGGCATCCCCCAATTATTGGGTAAAACTACCCGGGGAAAGCTGAGACAGGCTCCTTATGGAGATTGGTTTAACAAGAACTACGACGCCTATCCTATCGATTCGGTCACGGTCAGACAACTCCACGCCAGCCTGGCGGGTAAGCGCCTGATGGTCTTTATGGGCACCTGGTGCGGGGACAGCAGAAGAGAAGTGCCCCGTTTTTTGAAAATATTGGACTGCTGCGGGATAGACTCCGCATCCATAGACATTGTGACGGTGAGTAATGCGGACAGCCTGTATAAACAAAGCCCCGGACATGAAGAAAAAGGACGTGACATTTTCAGAGTACCCGATTTTATCGTCCTGGACCAGGGAAAGGAAATGGGCAGGATCGTGGAATCCCCGGTAACTTCATTGGAAAAAGACCTCTTGTCTATCACTTCGGGTACCGCCTATACCCCCCATTATCAGGGTGGAGCTCTGCTGGCGGGCGTCTTTCGCAGGGAGAAGATAAGCCAGGTGAAAAAACATCTGCCGCAGCTGACCGAAAGATTAAGACCCCTTGTCAGTTTTACAGGGGAGCTCTCCTCCTATGCCAGGGTGCTCCGGGCGGCAGGTCAGCCGGAAAAAGCGGATATCGTACAGGATTTGAATGCCAGGCTGTTCCCGGCCGGAAGGTAATTGCCGGCGACGGGAAAATCAGCTATCTTGCGGCTCTAAAATGTCCTTCGGACAACGAACCTCCGGTTCGTTCTGTTGGCAAATCCTAAAAAATCAAAATATGATCGTAAGTAAGAAAATTCTCGTATCGGCATTATCCCTATCCGCCTGTCTGCCAGTGGTTGCACAGGTAAAAAAGACCGCTACGACGGGTGGCAATACCAAACCTGCAGCCAATGCAACACCCGTGTCCCTGAAAACAACACAGGACTCCCTTAGCTATGCCATCGGGCTTAGCGTGGCGAACTTTTATAAACAGCAGAACATTACCAATATCAATACATCCCTTGTCGTCAAGGCCATCAATGATGTAAATAAGAAGGGCAAGGTGCTGCTGGACGAACAGCAGGCCAATCAATGTATCGTCAATTATATGCAAAAGGCCAAGGCGGAAAAGGCTGCCGGTAATAAGAAGCAGGGCGAAGAGTTCCTCGCTGCCAATAAGACCAAGCCCGGAGTAATCACCACTGCCAGCGGTCTTCAATATCTTGTATTAAAAGAAGGTACAGGTCCCAAGCCCGGTTCTGCCGATAAGGTAAAAGTTCATTATCACGGTACGCTGATCGACGGACGGGTGTTCGATAGCTCAGTCGACAGAGGGCAGCCCATCGAGCTGTCCGTGGGTGGCGTCATCCCCGGCTGGACAGAGGCCTTGCAGCTGATGTCCGTCGGCAGTAAGTGGAAGCTCTTTATTCCTTCCAACCTGGCGTATGGAGATCAACAGGCCGGTGCGCTCATTGCACCGGGTTCTACCTTGATCTTTGATGTCGAGCTGTTGGACATCGTTAAATAGTTAAAAAAATCCCCTCGATCGAGGGGATTTTTTTTAATTGATATTCAGAATTTTATCTTTTGGATATTTTATGCTGTAGCTCACGCGGTATTTTTTTGTTTCGCCCGGTGCCAGGTCTGTGCGCCAGGTGAGGACACCCGTCTCTGTGTTCACTACGGCTCCGCTGCTTTCGAGGAGCTCCTCTTCTATGTCTTTGTTGGAGCTGATGGGATATTGATCCTTCAGGAGCATCTGTACTTTTTCCTTTTTATTATTCCGAACGGTAAGTTCATAGGTGAATACCTGTTTTTTATTGCTGCCGAGAAATTTTACGCTGCTGTAGTTCATCAGCTTCTCCTTCTTTACTACGACCCGTTTGTCACGGCCCAGTGTCAGGTTCAACGTATCCTGGGTAGAGGCGGGGTCGATAAAGGATTTGCCAATATTGGCCCCTTCCACGATGATATTGGCTTCGCCCGGCAGCAGGTTGAGCTTTTCCCAACCTGAGATGCCTCCCAAAAGATACGCCTCCTTATCCGCTCTGGGGGCTGAATAATACTGGTAGGCACATGGGACTTTATACTCTTTCAGGACCACGCCCTGCTCCTTTCCGTTGGCCGGCACGTCATAGGGCAGATCGATATCGAAGGTGACATCCATCTGGTTGTCATTGACGGAAACATAATCTCCCAATTCATCTTTCAACGTGATAACGACAGCGCCCGCAGCCGCACGGGAACCGTAGAGGGCGGTGGCCTCCGCATCTTTTAGTACGTCTATCTTCTTTATAGCCCGGGGATCGATGTTGCTATAGGCCTCTTTATCCACGGGATTGCCGTTGACAATATACAAAGGTTCCGTGTTCGCTTCCTTTTCCTGATCCCTTCCGGCTCCTCTCACGACCACTTCACTCAATTGCTGGCTCTTGACATCCACGCCCGCTACCCTGCCCTGCAGCGTATTGGAAAAGTTATTTGAATAGCCGGCCGAAGAACTTACGCCGCGGTTCTGGAGCAAGGGGTCGACAAATTGCAGGAACCAGGTCTTTAGCACAGGAGCGTTACCTCCCTGACCGGGTTGGGAGGTAGAAAGGGTCAGCTTTACTTTCTTCCAGTCCAGCCCTGTGGTCTGCATGATCCTGGCTTTGTACAGGATGTGCAGCGGATCGTTGACATTATCCACCTTCAGGTCATAGAAGGGAGTCCAGGCCGCTGCCGTCGTCAGATAGCTGACGGTGAAGTCCACGTTGCCTGACATGGGGCTTTGCAGCTGCAGCGTGAGACGTCCACCTGTCTTGCTGTTCTTTTTTTCCTCTTCCCTGACTTGGTTCTCCAGTTTTTCGGCCAATTGTTTGTATTTGTCGCTTTTTTCGCGGTACCCGTTGATCTCCGAGTTCAGCTCGATGGTCTTTTGCCTGTAGTAATCCATCATTTTCGACAGCTCTGCGACGCTAAGTCCGTTGGTTCCGGCAATCGTCTTATTGGCAGCCAGCACGTCCAGCAGCGCCTGGTCGCTCCTGATCAGCACATCCAGTCTGGTGAGTTCTTTTTTTATCGTTTCCACTGAATCCTGCAATCGACGAACAAAGGGGCTGGCTGTTTCCGGCTTCAGGTACTCGGTGGAAAAAGCGACGGACATGATGGTGATATTGCCGGTGCAACTGACACGAAGACTGGAGGCATCGATCGAGCTGCTGATATCGCCGATGATAAGCTCGCTGCTGCCTTGCTCGATCGCAGCCCTGGCTGTATGGACCAATTCGGCGCCGTTGCGGTAAATGGTGGCCGACTTGAGGGTGGAAACGATGATATTCTTTTCTCCCGTGGCATAGGCCATATTGAACGATATGGTCAGCGCCAACACAAATAATACGACGGATACGCGATGCATATGATGAATTTTTATTTCAGATGCACAGGCCCGCCCGATTACACAATTATTCTTTTGTTTTTTTACGCAACTGCTCCAGCAGCTGCAACCCAAGCAGCCCATTGATGGAGCCATTGGCATTGTCGCCTCCGCCGCCGATGAGGACATCGGGCATGATCCGGATATGTTGGGCGCCGATGGCTTCCATTACCTTCAGCTGGGTAAAATTGTCGCCCCCCATCGCTTCGACTGCCAGCTTGTAGGATTCTGCGGATGATTTTCCGATAGCAAGTGTTTTTTCCGCCTCGGCGTTGCCGGTAAGTGATATTTTTTCCGCATCCGCCTTTGCCAGCCACTCGATCTTTTCAGCTTCAGCCTTTGCCAGCAGCCTCGTCTTTTCGGCCTCTCCACTGGCCAGCAGCTTTAGCCGGTCAGCTTCCGCATTTGCCTGCAGACGGACGCTGTTGGCATCCCCGGTAGCTTTTTTAACAGAGGCGTCTGCAATACGTTCGGCGATCAGCACCCCTTGATCCGCTTTTACGATCTCTTTCTGTATTTCGGCAATTGCCGTCTCCTTTTCAAGACTCTGTCTTGTCTCCTGCGCCTTTCGCTGCGTCTCATACGTGACCTTCTGCTCCTCCGCCAGCTTGCGGTCAGTAAGCGTTTTCATCAGGCTTTCCGGAGGTACGATGTCCCCTATCAGGGTGTCGACACCAAACACGTTATACTGCTCCAATACCTTGCCGATATGCTCCTTTGCAGATTCCTGCCGCTCTTTTCTTGTGCCTAAGAACGCAATGACATCACTATCCTGCGCCGAGTTCCGGAAATAATTGCCGATGGTAGGCTCCAGCACCTGGCTCACCAGGTTCACCATATTGCCGAACCGCGCGATCACTTTCGGAGCCTCCGTCGTGGGGATGTGGATGATCTGGGCGACATCCAGATTGAAGGGAAACCCATCCTTACTGCGTACAGTGATCGTAGACAGGTTCTTGTCCAGTTGGTGCGCTTCACTCCTGGCGCTGGCCCAGTTCAATACCAGGTTGGTGGTCGGCACCAGCTCTACCTTCAGGATATAGGGATTGATAGGATATTTACCCGGTCCCAACGGTTCGGCCCATACGCCCTTTGAACCCTTCGCCACGATATTTCCATGTTTAAACTCTACACCACTGAGGTCCACGCCGTCATTTCCTACGTAGGAGATCACCACACCGACATGCCCGATGGGGATCTCGGTCATTTTTACCATATCCACCTTGACAAACCAAGGATTGAGGAAATAGGAGCCGGCCAGTATCACCTGTTCCTGCAGCCCTTTGTATCCCCCGCTGTTGAGAAAGAGGTCCGCATCCTGGAATTTATTGTGATCGCCGATGATCTTACCCGCGATCTGACCTTCTTCCAGGGGCTTTCCTTCCAGCGTCGTCACGATGCCTACCGCATTATCCGGGACACTGATCATATCAGTTATCTCTATATCGAATAAAAATGTGTTGATCCGGTAAGACCCCGGCGTGATGATCCCCGTCTGACGGCCTTTACGGCCCCCATTCTTCAGGAAGGCCTCCGCATCCTGGTAGGAATCACAGGGCACTTTCCGCCCCAGTATGGCGCCCGTATCCAATTCGGCGCCGTCACGCGCCAGTACCAGCCCGATCTTGCCGGTAGGGACGATCGTGAAAGGTTGAAAAGTAATGTCGTACTGCCAATACCATTTCCAGAAATAGACACCTGGCGCTAGGGTCTGTGCCTGAAAGCCGGCTTCGCCATTCGTAGCGATGATGCGACCTTCCGGTAAGGATTGCTTTCCCACCAGGACAAACTTCTTTGTGACCAGGCCAATTTTGTCTTCCGGCACAATGACCACTCCAAAAAAGACACGCAGAATAAGCCTGTACAGCAACAGACATAACAGAGGGATCCCGATGATGAGTCCCCATCTGATAAGAGTAGACGATTCCATGGAATTCAGGTTAAGGGTTAAGAATAGGCGCGGTGCCTATCTATGTCTATTTATATAACTGGTCGTAGTATTCATGGGCCATCCTTCCCGCATCGAACTGGTACCGAACATCCCTCATGCCATTCTTGGCAATCTGACGCCAGGTATCATAGTTGTCGTAATACAGGGGAAGTATCTCTTTTTGCAGTATTTCATAGAGCTTGTTGAAGTCATAATCGTCTTGTTCTTCGACATGCATGTTGGCATAGTCTCCCTTTGGTACGACAAAACCGTTGTTGCCATGATTGACGAACTCAGGTATCCATCCGTCATCTGTGGAGAAATTTACGGCCCCGTTCATCGCAGCGGTCATGCCGCTGGTGCCGGATGCTTCGCGTGGCACCCGGGGGTTGTTCAACCAGCAGTCGGCAGCCTGTTTCAACCGTTTGGAAAGCGACAGCTCATAACCGATCACCACCGCAATATTCTTATAGCCCTTGCTGAGATGCACCAGGTGATTGAACTCATTGATCGCCGGGTAGTCCATGGGATAAGGTTTGCCCGCCCAGATGATCTGTACAGGGTATTTTGTATCATTCATCAGCTTGTTGAACCGGTCCATGTCACGCGTAAGGAAACCCGCTCTCTTATATCCTGCAAAACGGCGGGCCCAGACGATGGTAAATATTTGGGGGTCGAAGATCTTGCCCGTTTGATCGGCGATGATCTCAAAAGCCCTTTTTTTCATGTACCGCTTGCGGTCATCCCACCAATAGTCATTGCCTTCCTCCATCTTCCTGTACAGCTCCTTATCCGCCCAATAACGCCAGTTCTGGGCATTGGTAATCGATATAATGGGACATACATTGCTGTATTTGTTCCACATGGCCCTGGCCACATTCCCATGCAGTTTGGACACGCCGTTCGCCAGATGGGCAAACCGCAAGGCTACCAGGGAATGGTTAAATGCATCGTCCTCTATGCCCGTCAGCTTGCGGACCTCGTCAATGCTGAGTCCACAGAAGTAACTCATCTTATGACAGAGATAGATATCGTGCTTCTCGTTCCCCGCCTCCTCAGGCGTATGGGTGGTGAACACCAGTCTTTTCTTTATTTCCTCGATGTTCCGGTGGTATTTCTGCGTATACAGCCAAAAGGCCGCGCTGATACCATGCGCCTCGTTGAAATGATATAGGTCGGGATTGAAACCCAGTTCCTCCACCAACATCGCCCCCCCTACCCCAAGCAGTATGAACTGCGCTACCTTTGTCGCCACGTTGGCATCGTACAGACGATGGGTGATAGTCTGCGAGACATAATCATTTTCCGGCAGGTCCGTGCTTAATAAGAACAAAGGGGCGCTTTTAAAAGTTTCCGGATTGAGATACCAGACCTTCACCCATACAGGATGTTCATGTATTGTGACCTGGAACTTTATACCAGTGTCTTCCAGGAAACTGTATTGTTTTTCCATCCAGGTGACTTGCAGCGTCTGATCCTGGTTGCGGGCCTGGTCATAATATCCATACTTCCATAAGATGCCTACATTGATCATGTTCTGGCGCAGTTCGTAAGCGCTGCGAAGATGAGAGCCGGCCAGAAAACCCAGGCCGCCGCTGTAGATCTTCAGCGGTTGGTGTACGGCAAATTCCATGGAGAAATAAGCCACTTTCTTTGAATAGCGTTCATCTATCGCATAAGGAACAGTAAAATTTCTAAAACTCATAACAAATCCAAATTATTTTTTATCATGTATCGAGTACGCCCAATGAACCGAAGGTTCATCGCCCGAAGGGCAATCATCAAACGTTCTGCCAAATTGGGCTATATTTTCCATTGTCCAATTTGGCACAATATAACGGATAATCGTCAATTGAATTGCCCTGAGGGGGGTCAGGCTTTGCACACTAGCTCTTTTTCTTTGCAGGTTTAGGTTTAGGTTCTTTCCGGCGTTCGAAATAACCTTCAAAAAAACATTTAATATCCCGGTGGTTGCCGCACCCCTCCACTTCCTTCATAGAGACGCCGGAAGGATTAAAAGTAAAGTCCACCGTGCAGGGGTCCCCGCCCGATCTGAAACGGGCGGTATTCGCGGAAATAAACCTTGCTTCGCCTTTCAATTCGCCATTACAGGTCCCTTCCGCTTTTTCAAAGTGAACAAAGAAAAGGATGTGAGAAACGTCCTTGCCGTCCCGTACAGAAACAATGTTCCGCTTATCCTGGACATAGTCACCTGTAAACTTATGCTTGCGGGGAAATGTGTCGATAGGGTTATAAATAGGCGGAACTTTTGTTTTTGCTTCATTCGATTCCGTCAGGATGAGTCTGAATCCCCCGTCCTCATTAAAGATGTAAGCGTCTCTCTTAAAATACGCCTGCCCGCCTGAAGCTTTCCGCTGGTGGGTGAGGGTGAGGGTATATTTGGCATCCATGGCGGCGATACCGCTGACACCGGACTCATTGTCGGAATAGAGCACAGGGCGGGCCGCGGCGAATACATGCTGCCGGGTAAAACAGACGATATATAAAGCTTTCCTGGACGCCGTGGCCGCCTTGATAAAAAGATAAGATTCGCCCTTAGGCACGCTCACCTTGCCAATGGCATAAAGTTTCGGCTTCAGCTCCCTTCCAAATAATTTTGTCAGGGTACTGTCGGGTACAAGTTGTGTGAATACCTTATAACTAATGATGGAGCCTTCGGCTTCTTTCCGGCGGAGAATGGTATCCGTCGCCTGCCAGGGCAGTTTCATGGGTTGAAAGAATTCTACAAAATCGTGCCCGTCTACTTTCTCATCATCCCCTGAAAGAGACGTTGGTTTACTCTTACAGGAAAAGACTAGCCCCGCCAACACGAACAGCAACAGGAATTTGTTCATACTAACTGTCATATGATGCAGGGTTAAAAATAAACATTCGCGGCAACAAGGCGTGATTTTTTATATTATTTATGAATTTTTAATTTTAGATTTGTCTAAATTTAATTTTAGGTCAAATTAAATATGAAATATTCAGCCAGCAAGGAAAATCATCTAAAGGCCATCTTTCATCTGCAGCACGAGCAGGGGATCGTCACCACCAATGCGCTCGCCGCGGCTTTACAGACCCGCCCCGCTTCCGTGACGGACATGCTGAAGAAGCTGAAAGAGCAAAAATTGCTGTTGTACGAGCGATACAAAGGCTTCCGGCTCAATAACGAAGGGAAAAAGGCCGCCATACAGGTGATTCGGAAACACAGACTGTGGGAATACTTCCTGGTAAAGAAATTGCAGTTCGGCTGGGACGAAGTGCATGAGATAGCCGAAGAGCTGGAACACATCAGCAGTAAGAAGCTGGTCGATCGCCTGGATGCTTTTCTGGGATTCCCCGACACGGACCCGCATGGGGACCCCATTCCCGACAGCCAGGGCAGGTTCCTCCAACGAAGACAGATCAGCCTGTCGGAGCTGCCCCTGAACAAGCTGGCGCAGGTGTCGGCCATTGCCAGCCAGACCTCCGAGATGCTTGAGCTGCTGCAGTATAATCATATACAGCTTGGCACAAGACTGCTTATCAGCAGGAAATTCCCCTTTGACAATTCCCTGGAAGTAAAAATACGCAGCCGGCCGCCGGTGACACTCAGCGCGCAGGTGGCAAAAAATGTTTTAGTAAAAGATGATGAATAGGTTCCAAAAAGATGTCAGCCTCAGCGAGGTACATGGCAGTGTGGACGCCACGGGAAAAGGCCCCTGGTGGCGGCAGATATTTGTTTTCTTCGGTCCTGCCTACCTGGTCAGCGTCGGATATATGGACCCCGGCAACTGGGCTACGGACCTTGCCGGAGGAAGCCAGTTCGGTTATTCGCTGATCTGGGTCCTGCTGATGAGCAATGGCATGGCTATACTTTTACAGAATCTGTCGGCTCGCCTGGGCATCGTCAGAGGCAGGGATCTGGCGCAGGCCAATCGGGAAGTGTACCCTGCCTATGTAAACATTGCCCTTTATGTGTTGGCAGAGGTAGCCATTGCCGCCTGCGACCTGGCGGAAGTCCTGGGTATGGCCATCGGTATCCAGCTGTTGACAGGTCTTCCCCTGGTATATGGAGTGAGCATTACGGTATTAGACACTTTCTTATTGCTGTTCCTCCAAAAGCTTGGCATGCGCAGGATGGAAGCCTTTATCATCGGGCTCATCGGAGTGGTGGGGCTGTCCTTCCTCGTAGAGATCCTGCTGGCCAGACCTTCCCTGAAAGAGATCTCTACCGGCTTCGTCCCCACCCTGAAGGGAAAGGAAGCGCTCTATATCGCCATCGGTATCATCGGGGCTACCGTCATGCCCCATAATCTGTACCTGCATTCAGCCCTTGTACAGACCCGCAAGATCCGGCCGGGAGAAGGGCATATCCGCAAAGCGTTAAAGATCACCTTTTTAGATAGCGCCATCGCCCTGAACCTCGCCTTTTTTGTCAATGCGGCCATCCTGGTGCTGGCGGCAACCGTCTTTTTTAAGACAGGCAGGACGGATGTAGCCTCCATTAAGGAAGCCCACCGTCTGCTGCCCATGCTCGGCACGGACCTAGCCCCCAAACTATTTGCCATTGCGCTCATCGCCGCCGGACAAAGCTCTACTATCACGGGAACATTGGCAGGGCAGATCGTGATGGAGGGATATCTCCAGTTGCGTATCAACCCCTGGCTGAGAAGGTTGCTTACCCGCCTGCTGGCCATCATACCCGCCGTAGCCGTCATCTTACTAATGGGAGAAGGGGCCGTGGACAGCATGTTGGTATTTAGTCAGGTCATCCTGAGCGTACAACTGGGCTTCGCCATCATACCCCTGATCCATTTTGTCAGCGATAAGAGCACCATGGGTCCCTTTGTCATCAACCCCTATATCAGGATGCTGGCCTGGGCTGTAGCGGCCTTGCTGGTATACCTCAACATCAAGCTGGTGGTGGAAGAGGCCAGCCCGCTTTTTGGAATGGCAGGACACCTTCTTTCAAAGACCGCCATCATTGCCGGCAGCATCGGGGCCGTCCTGCTGCTGACCTATATTGTCTTACATCCCTGGCTGACTCGCCGGCCACGAAGAGCCCCCGCCCAGGTGCATCCCCAACCGGATCCGCTGACAAACTGGGCACCGCCCGCCTTCCGGTATATCGCCGTCGCACTGGACTTCAGCACCCATGATGAGAAATTACTGGCCTATGCCCTGGCCCAGGGAGGAAAAGATTGCAATTATCTCCTGATCCATGTCGTGGAAAGCGCTTCCGCCCAAATGCTGGGCAGGGAAAGCGACGACTATGAAACAAGAAGGGATCAGGAGCGGCTGGATTTTTACCGGGAAAACCTCCGGCAAAAAGGCTACCAGAGCAGGACAAGCCTGGGATTCAAACACCGCAGCCGGGAGATCGCCCGTATCGTAAAAGAAGAAAAAGCAGATATGCTGGTGATCGGCGCCCACGGTCATCGGGGTCTGCAGGATTTTATCTATGGCGAAACAGTGGACGCGGTCAGACACGCGTTAAAGATCCCCGTGCTGATAGTAAATCTTTGACCCCCGGCCCCTACTCCCTCTTTTGTTGTATCAAATGCTTCAGCCGGCTGAAGGTTTCCGGCTTTATATTGAGATAGCTGGCCAGGAACTTCTGCGGAACCCGCTGCAACATATGAGAATGGGTATTTACATAATCCAGAAAACGCTCCCTGGTGGTTTTACGCAGCTGTTCAAAATAGTGGAGGTCCTTTTTGACAAAAAGGTCCGTCACGATAAGCCTGCCCAGGCGCTCGATCCTCGGGTATTGATCATACAACTGCTCCAGGCTGTCATAGCTTACGGAAAGAAAGACGGTAGGTTCGATGGTTTCCACAATGGAATTGGAGGGGGTTCGATAAAAAAAAGAAAGCTCCGAATGGATAATATGCCCCTCCACCGCCAGCTGTATGGTTTGCTCTCCTCCTTTTACAGGCAGGTATTTGCGTACCAGCCCTCTTGCGACGATATTAAAATACCGCTCGACCTCCCCTTCCCGTGTGACCTTTACTTTCTTATCATACTCGCGGATCTCTATATACGGTAATAACAGCTGAAACTCCGCCTTGGAAAAGGGAAGATACCTGGTCAGATAATGATGCAATCCATCCAGGGACATCTTGTACGAGGACTTTTGTTTACCCATGCTGTCGGATCTATTTTTCCCGGACTGCTGCCCGCGGCCGCTGCAACAAATGTTTCAGACGGCTGAACGTCTCGGGCTTCATATTTAGATAGGAAGCCAGGAACTTCTGCGGAACCCTCTGCACCAGGTCCGGGTTGTTTTGTACAAAATGCAGAAATCTCTCCTTCGTATCCAGCCGGAGGCATTCATGCTCCCATTCCTCCCGCTGGAGGAACAGATGCGTGATGGCAATACGCCCCAATCTCTCGATTCGGGCACTGCTTTCATACAGCTTTTCCAACTGTTGTCGGGTGATAGAGAGAAAGGTGGACGGCTCGATGGTTTCCACCAGGTAAGGGGATGGCGTGCCGGATAAAAAAGAGGCGGAAGAATTGATCAACTCCCCTTCTCTTGCGATCTGCGTGATGATCTCCGCCTTTCCCTTATAAAAATATTTACGGGCCAGCCCTTTTACAAGGAAATTGAGATAATTTTCCACCTCCCCGTCCTTGATCAACAACTCTTTCTTTTCAAAATTCCGGATCACCAGCATATCCGCAAGTGACGCAAACTCCTCATTTGTCAGTGATACAAAGCCGGATATGTATTGTCTTAAGGCGTCTAACATCCGAAAAAGGTTGGGATACAAACATAAAAAAAAACCGGGGACCACAGGCCGGAATTCACTCATTTCTTGTAGGTTTGCTCTCTTTTGTATACAAAATAAGTAGAAATATGGCCAAGAAAATCAAAGTTGCAAACCCGGTGGTGGAGTTAGATGGGGATGAAATGACCCGTATTATCTGGAAGTTTATTAAAGACAAATTAATTCTGCCCTATCTCGATGTGGATATCAAGTATTTTGACCTCGGCGTGGAGTATCGTGACCAGACAAATGACCAGGTAACCATTGATGCCGCCAATGCCATCAAACAATACGGCGTAGGTATCAAGTGCGCTACGATTACTCCGGACGAAGCACGCGTAAAGGAATTCAATCTGAAGCAAATGTGGAAGAGCCCCAACGGTACCATCAGGAATATCCTGGACGGCACTGTATTCCGTGAGCCCATTGTCATGAAGAATGTCCCCCGGCTGGTGACCAACTGGACGGCGCCGATCATCGTAGGCCGTCATGCGTTTGGCGACCAATACCGCGCAACCGACACCGTTATCAAAGGCAAGGGCAAGCTGACGATGACCTTTACCCCGGAAGACGGCAGCGCCCCCCAGACATTCGAAGTATTCAACTTCAAAGGGGACGGTGTAGCGCTCTCTATGTATAATACGGACGAATCGATCAAGGGTTTTGCACGCAGCTGTTTTAATATGGCATTAAGCAAGAAGTGGCCCCTGTATCTCTCTACCAAGAACACCATCCTGAAAAAATATGACGGACGCTTCAAGGACATCTTCCAGGATATTTACGAAAAGGAATTTGCACAGTCCTTCAAGGAAGCCGGCATCGTATATGAGCACCGTCTCATCGATGACATGGTAGCCAGCGCCCTGAAATGGAATGGGAATTTCGTATGGGCCTGTAAGAACTATGACGGAGATGTTCAAAGCGACTCCGTAGCCCAGGGCTTCGGTTCATTGGGGCTTATGACCTCGGTACTCATCACCCCCGATGGAAAGATCATGGAGGCAGAAGCAGCCCATGGTACAGTGACCCGCCATTATCGCGATCATCAGGCCGGCAAACCCACTTCCACCAACCCCATCGCCAGCATCTTCGCCTGGACAAGGGGTTTCGCCTTCCGCGGAAAGCTGGATGGCAACCAGGAATTGATCGATTTTGCCAACACATTAGAGTCGGTGTGTATCGAAACCGTTGAAAGCGGTAAAATGACCAAGGACCTGGCCATCTGTGTCCACGGCAATAAGGTCGAACACGGGAAACACTTCCTGTATACGGAAGAGTTCCTGGACGCGATCGATCAGAACTTACAGAAAAAATTGAAATAGGTCCGGCCTATAATGTATTATAATTCTTAAAGGCTTCGCTGTTCGTCACAGCGAGGCCTTTTGTTCTTCCCTGTTTGAGAAGTCCCTGCAAACTGATATTCAGTTGGGCCATTTCAAGTCCCGCGGCAGTATAAATGGCGCAGAAAGGTTCGAAAAAACCTTCTCTCTGGTAAGCATACCATTCATAATCCCCTCCTGCGCGGTAGCCTTCCACCAACTGCCCGATGGTAGCCAGGTCCACGTCCATCATGTCGCAGGCCAGGAGCAACAGATCATTCTCAGGGAATTCCTGGTGTACGCTCAGCACTCCTTTTAACGGCCCGCCCGCGGGGATAACCTCCTTATCCACTACCAGCCGGACACCAGGAAATTGAGCGGCATAATCATCCGTCTGCATCGCATTTACGGAAAAGACCACCGGCAGACAAAAAGACGTCAGCTTTTCCGCCATATAAAAGGCCCAGGGGGTCCCTTTTTTCAGGATGAGCCCCTTATCCCTACCCATACGGCGGCTTTCCCCGCCACACAATATGACGCCTATCAGCTTATCCATGGTATTTATCGGAATGACCCAGGCTTTTTTCAGGGCAGACCTTGTCCCGCACCAGCTGCTTCAATTCCTTTATCTCGGGGAAACGCCCTTCTCTTTTCCTGTCAAAAAGCACGTCCTCACCGACATAGATGATATAGGAGCCGGAGCGTTCCGAAGGCTGCAGGCTCACTGCATGAAGCTCTTCTGTAAAGGTGGTCAGCAGTTCCTGCGCCATATAAGCGGCGCGGAGCATCCATCCGCATTTGGGACAATATTCGATGGTAATGGAGGGTTTCATTGTTAACAGTTGCAGTTGTTGCCCCATTGATGGGTGCCGTCGGAGAAATATTCACATTTCCAGATAGGAACCTCGTGTTTGATACGGTGGATGATATGCTGGTTGGCCTCATAGGCTTCCCGGCGATGGGCAGCAGCTGTGATCACGACTACAGCCGATTCGCCAATGCTTAGCCTCCCTATCCGATGCTGGGCGATCGCCGTCCGCAACCCCCATTTTTCCCTCGCCTCCGCCAGTATCTCATGGATCATTTTGACGGCCAGCGGACGGTAAGTTTCATACTCCAGGTACGCCACCTCCCTGCCCTTATTATGGTCACGCACTTCTCCGCTGAACAGCACGACAGCCCCTGCCGCCGGATGATGGGCATGACTCAACAGCCCCACAAGATCCAGCGGTCCGGCGGAGATTACATAATCAACCCCCAAAGAGGGTTGGCTAACCTCCACTTGAGGGGGGGATAATGATGACCGTATCATTTTCCTTCAATTTATACTGATTGTCGATAAACCCATCCTCCACGGCAAAACGGCAGCTGTCCAGCAGTTGTCCTGCCTGTCCGTTGATGTCCAGGAGACGCTGTTTAAGCTCATCCGTATTCCGGGCGACAGCCTCCAGTTCGAACTCCGGAGAAAAATAATCTTTTAAAGTGGCATATACATGGATTCTCATAACTCAACCTCCTATGTGCAGCATGCTAAGGTCGCTGCCTGTAAATCGTAACGCCTGTTTCTGCAGAAGCGCCTGCTGCAATTTTTCAGTCCATATTGTTTCATCTTCATCCCGACCCAACGGAATGGGATGGTTGCTGCTGAGACAACCATAAATCTGACCGCTGCTATCCAGCCGAAGCCGGTCGCAGTCTCTGCAAAAAGGCTCCGTCTCATTGGCGATGACCCCAAATTGATGACCTTCTTCCGTCTGCCAATAGGTGGCCGTTGCCGAAACCATCCGGTCCAAAGGTTTACACTGGTGATGTGTACTTATCACAGACAAGATCTCTGCCCGCGTAAACAGGTATTTCTCCGCCTGATCATGCAAATGCCCCATAGCCATCACTTCCAGGAAGCGGATCCGGCAATGACGGGAAAAAGCAAGATCCAGCAACGGCAGAATCTGCCCATCGTTGATACCCCGCATCACGACGGTATTGATCTTTACATCCAGACCCGCATCCTTTGCCGCATCGATCCCCCGGATCACCCGCTCTGCCGAATGCCGTCTGCTCATATGGTAAAAAACATCCTCGTCGACGGCATCCAGGGACACGTTGACGGATGTCATACCTGCCTCCTTCATCGGCGCAGCCAACCGATCGAGAAGAAAGCCATTGGTCGTCAGCTTGATGGCCGGTATGCCCAACGCCCTGATACCCCGGATCAATTCCACCAGCCCTGGATATAACAGCGGCTCTCCACCCGTAAGACGAATAGTTTCCAGCTGCAGTTGTCCATGCAATCGCCCAATGATCTCCAACAGGGCAGGCACAGTAAGCAAACGTTCCTTTCCGGCAGCGCCCGCGGCCTTTACTTCCTCATCGCCGGCCACACAATATACGCAGCCCAGGTTGCAATGATTGAGCAGGCTGACCCGTAATGTTTTAAACTGCCTTCCATATTGATCCTGAACGACTGCCATATATCAAAGTTACGATAGTCAACCCTTAATAGGGGTAGTTTTTTCAACAGGTCCGAAGTCAGCCTTATCGCTGCCACAGACAGGGCAGGCGTAGTCCGGAGACGTCTCCGCAAAAGGGCGCCCGGGCGGCTCCCCTGCCGCCGGATCACCGTATTGTTCATCATATACAGTAAGACAATGCCGGCATTGGAATACCGGCCTCACACCCGCGGCAATAGCAGTATCCGAAACAGCTCTATCTGAAAGACGCAAGGCCGCCGGCTCTTTTCTGCTTTGCTGCTCATAAAAGGATTTACAGAGCGAGACAAGATAGACGGGCAGGTTCTCCTTTTCCACCCCTTCCCTGTATAGGATATAATCCTTTGAATTGGCATTAAAGTCGGGTGTATGTAGTATATCATAACGATCCAGTACCTTCCGTTGTCCAGTGGTTGCCTCCTCCTGCTTGCGGATGATGACGGAGCCTGAGAGCCCGGTTTTGGGACGGGTCTTGATGGCAAAACATAAACCCTCTGTACGGATGTCATCCAGGTCGAGCTGTCGTACCAGGTAGCGTTTTAACCGCAACCCATCTTCATTCAGGTCCTCTACCTGCCAGTTCAGCTCATTGCTTGCATGACGGAGATTGATGCGGTATTTTCCCATTATATACTCCCACAGCACCTTTTCTTTATCCTCGATACCTTTTATGATCAGGGATTTCCAGGGCGTGGTATACAATTGCCCGATACGCGTATCAAGACAAATGCGACAAATGTCTTTCAGGAATGGCAGGGGGAACAATTCCTCTCTTCGATAGATCCCCAGCCAGATCTTGTTCCCCCAACGGTTGAACCCTTCATAATAAGGCAGGTCAAAAGCAGTACCCTGCAACGCCGATCGCACGGGAATGCTGGCAAAAGGGCCGCTTTGCTGGATGGTCGCATACAATTCCTCTGTGTCGCCAATCCTCTTACGCGGCATCATCTCCTCGATATGCCGGCTGATACGGGGTATGTCCTGCGAGCAGATAAGATCCTTCCAGGCATGCAGCTGCGTGGTCTGCGGCCAGCGTACGTAGAGGTACCAGTAGTTGCCGATGTCAGAGCTGATAAAATTTATATTCCCCGTAAAGAAAGGTACAAGGGACTGGTTACGGTCCACCAGGTTGATCTTCAACCGGGGTCTGTAATCAAATGCATCGAGGATGTCCTTGTAAAGCCCTTCACTGACCCAGCTTTGCATGGTGAAGATACTTTCCGTGACATAGGAGCTAACGATGTTGGGGAACCGTTCCTCATTCGCTTCGAAAGAGACACCCGCCTGCTCCAGCTCTTGTAAAAAACCGGGACCATATTTATCGGCGACCTTACAGAACAGCTGTTGTCTCGTCCCCAACTGCATATGAGAAACACGGGCCCTTTCGGCCGCCGTTACAATAGCATAGAGGTCGCCCGCGGCGACGATGCCGCCGGGCAGGTTGATCTTGACCGTATAGTTCTTACGAAACATGGACCTTCATCTCCTCCAATTTCTTTTCCAGGATCTTTTTTACTTCCGGCCGGCAGGACCCGCAACCAGTGCCGGCGCCCGTGGCGGCGGCGATCTGGGACATCTCCGTACAACCGGCCGCTGCCTTGTTCTCTATATTGCCGCTGCCTACGTTATTACAGCTGCATACCAGCCTTCCCAATACCGGCTCCGCTTTTCCACCGCTGCGCAGCAGGCCCAGCCGTCGCTCATTCAGCTCGATCTTGCCGGCAATTAATTCTTTGAATTCAAGGAATTCGTCCTTGTCCCCGATGAGGATCGCCCCCACCAGCCTGTCCTGGTGGACAATACACTTCTTATAGCTGCGGCGGGCACGGTCTATAAAGACGATCTCTTCATAGTCCTGCTCATTGGGCCGCTCGGGAATACCGATACTGCAAAGATCAAAACCATGGATCTTGATGATGCTCATCAGGGTGGTGCCTTTGTAATAAGTGCTGATATCCCCATTGAGATAACTTGCGAATACGGCTGCCTGCTGTTCGGCGGCTGCCGTAAAACCATACAGTATACCGTCGAACTCTGCGATCTCGCCCACGGCAAAAATGTCCGGGTCGCTGGTCTGCAGGTATTCATTGACGATGACACCCCGCTGGCAGTGCAGCCCTGCCGACACAGCCAGCTCGATATTCGGCGTCGTGCCAATGGCAAATACCAGGGCGTCGCAATCCAGCCTCCTGCCGCTCCTGAGACGAATGCCCGTCAGTCTGGGGTGCCCATAGAACAGCTGTACTTCATCGGTGTAGTATATCTCGCACCCCTGGTCGATGATCTCCTCATGCAGCAGTTGACTGCCCAACACGTCCAGCTGCCGGTCAAGAAAACGGGAGCTGCGATGGACAATAGACACCTGTATCCCGATCTCCCGCAGTGAGGCCGCCAGTTCCAGACCTAACAACCCGCCACCCACAATGACTACATGACCACCAGGCGGCAACGACTTTTTAAAGTTGTCGGCATCTATACGGCTGCGCATGGTAAAGATGCCTTCCAGCGTGGGTACGTTCCTGGGAAGGGTTGCTCTGCTGCCGGTGGCCAGCAGCAGTTTGTCGTAATAGGTTTTCACACCCCTCGAATCCATCACGTATTTATCTTCCCTGTTTATTTGTCCGATGCTGACACCCCGATGCATCCGTATATGATAGCCCGGCTCTTCTTCATCCGTCATCTTGATCAGTTGCTCCCAGCTTTGCGTACCGCTGATATAATCCGGCAGCTGTACCCGGTTGTAAAAAGGGAAGTTCTCTTTGCTGAAAATGACGATCTCGTCCTCTTTGTTCAGCGCCCGATAGGACGCTACAAATCCAAAAGCGCCGGCGCCGGCGCCTACTACGACGATCCTTTCCCTCTTTTTCCTGTACTTCAGGACACGGACGGCTGAGTATTTAAAATCAGGTTCCTTGGACACAGGGTCCACCAGGTTATGGGTGACGTTGTTGGCCCTGTTCAGATCATTACCCAGGATCTTACCCCAATGCATGGGCAGGAACACCACCCCTTTTCGGATGGCTGTGGTTAACCGTGCCTTTAACCGCACTTCGCCTCTGCGGGATTGCACTATCACTACATCGTTGTCGGAGATGCCCAATTGACGCGCGTCTTCCGGGTGTATCTCCAGGAAAGCCTGGGCAATATGTTGTTTTAGCTTACCCACCTTCCCCGTCTTGGTCATGGTATGCCATTGATCGCGGATACGGCCTGTGGTGAGTATCAGCGGGAAGTCCTCGTCCGGGGTTTCACTGGAAAGGGTATCCCCAACTGCATGGAAAATAGCCCTTCCGGATGGCGTGGAGAACTGTCCTCCCGAGAAAGGACGTTTATCATCCGGACATTGTGTCGGCCATTGCACCGATCGTCTTTCACGCAGGACTTCGTGACTTAGATCACTGACATCTATGGACGTGCCTGCCGTCAACCGCACATACTCCTGGTATATAGCCGCACTATCCGGAAAATCAAAACCCCGATAACCCATTTTCCTGGCCAGACGACAGATGATCTCGGCATCAGGAAGGGCTTCACCGGGAGGGTCCACGATCTTATGTAAATAACTGATCCGTCTTTCTGAATTAGTCATGGTACCTTCTTTTTCCGTCCAGCCTGCCGCAGGCAGGATCAGGTCGGCATAGGCCAATGTCTCAGGCTTGTTGCTGATGTCTTCCACCACGACGAATTTTGCTTTTTTCAGGGCAGCTTCGGCTTTTCGCACATCGGGCAGACTGATCAGGGGGTTTGTGCCCAATATCCAGATAGCCTTTAACCGGCCCTGTTCCAATGCTTCGAATATCTCCGTGGCTGTCAGTCCGGGCTTGGGGGAGATGGCAGTGCCACCCCAGAATCGTTGTACCTTTTCCCGGTGAGCCGGAATGGCAAGGTCAAGATGGGCCGGTAGCAGGTTGGCCAAGCCGCCCACCTCACGTCCACCCATGGCGTTTGGTTGACCAGTGAGAGAAAAAGGCCCCGAGCCGGATTTGCCGATGTGTCCCGTCGCCAAGTGCAGGTTTATCAGTGAAAGGATCTTGTCCACGCCACCGACGCTTTGATTGAGCCCCATGGTCCACATGCTGATAAAACCCTTCGCATCCCCGATATAGCCGGCGGCCTGGTATATCTTTTCTTCGGTTACTCCGCAGAGAGAGGCCGCTTCGGCAATGGTCCGGCGGAATACCACATCTTTATAAGCTGCGAACCCTTCCGTATGGTAATGTATAAATTCCGGGTCGATGGCTCCTTCTTCGATCAATATCCTGCCGAGAGCATGATGCAGGGTAATGTCCGTACCCGGGCGGATAGGCAGATAGCAGTCCGCCAGTCCGGCGGTATCCGTCTGTCTTGGGTCGGCTACAATGATCCTTACATGGGGATGGGCAGCTTTATGGGCCTCTATCCTCCTCCAAAGGATGGGGTGACACCAGGCGGGATTAGCCCCTGTAACAAAAAAACAATCCGCTGCCTCGATGTCGGAATAATTCATGGGAACGCTGTCTTCACCCAGGGCCTTTTTATAGGCCGCGACGGCGCTGCTCATACAGAGACGGGAATTGCTGTCAACGTTATTGCTGCCGATAAAACCTTTCATCAGCTTGTTGATGACATAATATTCTTCCGTCAGACATTGACCTGAAATATAAAAGGCCACGGAGTCCGGTCCGTATTTTTCGATAAGCGTCCTGAATACCGCAGCCGCACGGTCCAGGGCGGCATCCCAGCTTACTCTTTCCAACGGCATCTGTCTGTTATAACGCATCTGCGGATAGAGCAGACGGTCGCCTCTGTCGTTGACCGTATAATGCAGATTGAGCCCTTTGCTGCATAACATGCCCTTGTTGACAGGATACGCAGCATCCCCTTCCACCGTGATATTCCCTTTTTTATCTTTGTACACGGTAATCCCGCAGCCTACGCCGCAGTAACAGCAGGTGGTGGAAAAGGACTGGGATCTGTTCATGAAAATGCCGTTTCGGTCATCGCTATTTCGCCAGTGGTCACCGGGCTCTTACGCATGCGGGTGGCCAGGATCACCAGCGATATGATTACGACGGATATGCCGATATAAGTAAATGCCTGCACATAGCTGATGGATTCGGATTTGAAAAGGAATCCAAAGAGCATGCCGCCCAGGTTGCCGCCGGCGCCTACCACGCCGCTGATAAGTCCGATGTTCTTTTCGTTGATGAACGGTACAATACCATAGGTAGCGCCATTGGCCATCTTCAGAAAAAGGGCGAAAGAAAGCATAAAGATGATGGCCAGGGCAAAGGTCCCTGCCGAAGCAAAAGCCATCAGCCCGATGCCTTCCAGCAACAGCATGCCAGACAGCAATAGCCCCTTGCCCCTGAGCCCCCAGCGGGCGCCTATTTTGTCGGATACAATGCCGCCCAACGCACGGGCAAACAGGTTCATAAATCCAAATATCCCCGCCCAGAAACCAGCGCTGCTCTGGGACAGTTTGAAGGAATCCACGAAATGGAGTGAAGCGACATTGTCAAAAGTAATCTCCATGCCAAAACAACAACCATAGGCGAGAGTAAGCGCCCACACCCTCCAATCGGCCAGTGCGGACCAGTCTGTCTTCCCCGCGGATACAGTACGGCCAATATCCTCAAAATTGCCTGCCGGCGTGTCCTTTGTATAGCGATAATAGAGGAAGGCGATGATCAGCATCATCAGACCAGGTACGATCATGGCATAGCGCCAGGCTTCATGTTTGGTATACCCAAAGCCTACGATGGCAGCGAATATCAACGGCATTACCATATTGGTGACACCGCCGCCCAGGTTGCCCCAGCCGCCTGTGATGGCATTGGCTGTTCCTTTTATCCTCGGCGCAAACATCATAGATGTATGAAACTGAGTGATGACAAAGGAAGCGCCGATGACACCGATGGCCAGACGGAACAACAGGAAGGTGGTATAATCCTTTGCCAGCCCTACAAGGAATACAGGTATCGAGCCTACTATCAACAACCTTACAGCCGCCTTGCGTGGGCCCCATTTGTCGCAAAGCCTGCCGATGATCAATCTGGCTACAATAGTGGAAGATACGGATGCAATGATAATATTGCCCACCTGCGCCTTGGTCAGCCCCAGGTCTACACGGATGGTCGGCATCAGCGGAGCCAGTCCAAACCATCCGAAAAAGCATACAAAGAACATCAGCCAGGTGATGTGAAACGTGCGCATTTGAATACTTCCCAGAGAGAAAAGCTTTATAGAATCCAGAGGCTGGTTGTTTGTCGGAGTAGTCATGAAAATAATTTTATAGGTCGATAGGTATTATTTGCTAAAAAAGTCGGGGCGGATATTCACCTGCAGGTAGGCCCAATTTGCCGTAAGACGGGCGGCCCCCGTGGCAATGCCTTTGGCGTACTCCATGCTGTGCGTGGCAGCCATTAAAGATGCACCCAGCTCTATATTGGTGATCTTATTCAGACCATAGCTGAGCGTGGCGTCCACCTCGCTGCCCAGATATTTGGACACCGCATCCCCTTTGGCGTCCTTTGCGTTATCCGCCAGACCGAAGTAATGATAAGCCAGCTCTGCAAAGAACCTTTTACCCGGAGAAGTATATTTCCCTTTCAGGAAGGGGTTGTTCAGACCCGCTGCGGGCGATCCCGAAGCCGCATAGAAATAGTCCATGGAGCCCCAGAATTTATGAGGAGTGCCATACAGGGGGTCGAAGCCGCCTGTCAGATAATCCCATCCGGCCGTGAGAGAAAAATTGCGAGGAGCGTAGGATATTGATAACGTAGTAGTATATGCGCCCAGGTTGACCCCATCCCGGTTTTTACCTGTCTGGTAATAATATCCGGCTTGTAAGGACCATTCTTTTTGTTGTCCCAGCTGGCTGGTCAGCAAGGCGCCGGCGGTGAGACGCGTGTTCACACCGCTGCGGTTAAACCGGCGGCCATATATATAGCCCGTGTCCGAGCCGGCTATATTCCGGACGGAATCAAAGCTGTATTTACCAAATTCATCGGCAAGCGCCAGACCCGCGATCCGGGTGCTGCCGAACTTTCCCGCCAGATAGAGGAATTGCATGGATTTATACAGCTGGTTCATGCCGTTGGTGCCGGCAGCGCTGGCCAGCAGCGGTGCGCCGCCTCTCACGCTGACGCCGGATGCGTTGGTCAATGGCACCATGCCAGCAGGCGCGGGTGCAAGATTACCCTTGCTGTCCTTTACATATGGAGGGACATTGGCAGGGGTATAAAACGTACCATTGTATCCTATGGCATCCGAATTCTGGTTGAATGCAGTGCCCAGGTCTGCCTGCCAGCCTTTGTACAGCAGCTTGAACACAATAGCGTCGTGCCGTCTTGCCTGTTGCAGCCAATCCAGGTTACCCAGCAGCCGCTGATCGTCGTATACCAGCTCCTGGCGACCGATCTTGATGCTGAAATATTCCACGGCACTTCCCGGCAAGCTGCTGTCTTTTGCATTGGCCAGGATAATGTCGGCCCATGCTTCATGCAGACTGAGACGGTTGCCGTCGGCATTGTTGATGGTGGATGCATCGGCTCCCCAGATCCTTACATCCTGTAAAGAGGCCTGGAAGATCACTCGTGAGCTGCGGTAATTGAAATTAAGTCTGACCCGTTGGGAAGTAAAGAAGGCGGGTGTATTGCCTTTTGTCTCCAGGGTCCCATACCCGTCGCGGAGTTCTGAACGGGTGCGCAGTTGTCCTGTGAGGGAAAATTGAGCCGTTCCGGAGAAAGGCTTTCCCAGCATCAGTAGAATAACCGATGCGGCGATGAAATCTCTCTTTTTCATCCTACATTTGTTTTGGTTTAAAATGAGCCATCATTTTATCCTTCAAGCCTCGGATAGACTGAACCTCTTCCGGGGCTTTTTGTATACCAGGATTCATATAGCAGACAATCGAAAAAACGGAAGGCGATCGTAGACTGGATCAGGTTTCATACATATTATAAAAAATTACATTTAATATGTACAACTGAATAAGAAAATCAATTTTCTCTTAAAACCTTGCAGGTATCATAAAAATAAGGTATTTATAGGTTATTTTCGCCCATATACGGACTTTAATAAATATATTTATTTATTAAATATAATATTAACCCGCTATTCAGACCTACTTTTACGCCGGCAAAAACGTAAAGCTCTGGACATGAAGAAAATTAATCATACCTGTGATCTGAAAAGCTGTTTTCTCTGTAAAAGATGCCTGCCCGAGTGGTTACCCGCCGTCGACGCCAACAGAAAGACTTTTTATTACAAAAAAGGGGAATTGATCTTCCGGGAAGGTGAAGAGGTAAAAGGCATTTATTTTGTTTACAGCGGTAAGGTGAAAGTGCATAAAAAATGGGGGGAGGAAAAGGAACTCATCATACGGTTTGCACAAAAAGGCGATATTCTCGGCCACCGGGGCTTAGGACATCATGTCGTCCAATATCCTATCTCGGCAACCGCCATCGAACCCGTGCAGGTGTGCTACATCGACTTGGATTTCTTCCAATCCACGTTAAAAATAAATTACGAATTCATCTACCAGTTGCTGCTGTTCTTTGCCGACGAACTGCAGGATTCAGAGCGAAAGATGCGTAACCTGGCGCACATGCAGGTGAAGGGACGTATAGCACAGGCGCTGGTAGCGCTGCGGGATAAATTTGGGACCACAGCCGGTGGGTTGATCGATGTGTCGCTCAGCCGGCAGGACCTGGCTTCCTTTGCCGGCACTACCTATGAGACGGTGTTTCGCATCATCAATGAGTTTACGGAAGAGCAGATGATCCGAACGGAGGGGAAGAACATTGCTATCCTCAACGCAGACAAGCTGCTGGAGCTTACCAAAGAGACAGAGCCATGATGATGAAAAGGAGGAATTTATTTCAGCATCCTTTTAAGCATTCGTTCACTTAAGTTTGATGTAGGGTCCAACACACCGAACAATTCGCCTTTTTCATTGATAAAATATTTCTGGCCGGCACCGGCGACGTCCTGATCGAAATGAGTATTCTTTTGGCTGTTAGTCAACCAGGAAAATAGCTCACTTTGATTATTGCCGGCTGCCTTGCGGGTCATCATTCCCCTTGTTATAATCACCTGGGCCCCAAGCGTACTACGATAATATTGCCTCAGGGTATCCTCATTTTCCATATGATCATTATCATCATAAAAAGGAACGCCGATAACGAACAGTTGATCAGCATATTCCTTACTCACCGAGTCAATACGTTGCAGATAGGCCGTATTTATCTCATTCTTAACTCCCGACAAAACAAGGATCAATATTTTCTTCCCGGCAAATTCGCTCATAGATCTGCTTGTCCCTTCGATGGTGGTAAACTTCACCCCGTATATATTCCCAATCTGGGAATTAATAAAGAAAAGGATCATCATTTTCAGTGATAACAAAAAGTGCATAAATGGTATTATTTAATCATTTCGATCGATATAGATAGCATTGCAGTTACCGGAACTAATGTCAACGTTGCTGAATGTGACGGAAGATCCGGGTGAAGAAGAACCCAATAAGGTCAGGTATAAAGGCGAACTGTTACAGTTGCCCGTAAATCCGATTATACGGGTTGAGGTCGAGCCGGAAGCCTTTACAGTAATGTTATATCTGCCGTTAGGGATGGAACCTAAAGCTTGTTGGGCATTACTGGCAGAGGGGATATTAAAGGACTGTTGCTGGGCGGTGGCCACATTTGTAAAGGTGGCGACATATCCGCTTTGCAAGACGTAGTTACTGCTGTAAATCACTGACGATTGCACTGCCCCTCCGGCAGGCACCTGATACTGATAATCTATTTTGCGAAGGATATTTTTATCCTGGTCTCTGACCAGGATCAATCTGCTGAATGCATCGTATTCATACGTTGTTACATGATCGGATTCATCACATACAGATGTCACTCCCACCATTTTATTGTACGTAAAAGTCTTCATACGCGCCTTGCCGGGATAAAGCCGCAGTTCGTCTATATTGACGGCCGTACTTAATGCTGAGCTCAGCGAGACGACAGCAGAAGTATATGAAATGTTTACCTGGTACTCAAAATAAGCTAGTGCGCCGGCGGAAGCAGGTGTTTCCTGCTTAATTAATTTTACTGAACTGCTCCCACTGCCGACTGTTTGTCCCACACTTACCAGGTAGTGGGCAGCATTCGCATCATCTCCCCAAAAAGAAAGAACATAATTCCCGCCGGGAATATGCATAGTGCTTGAAACGCCGCCGGCAGATAAGTTATAATAATTATTGCCTGTTCTTGCCTTCGCACCGGTGATAACCCCGTTCCCAATCGTCCAGTTATAAACATACATATCATTTTCTTCAAAGCTGGTGTACGCAAATGTGCTATTATCCGTGCTGGTGTTGACAACCTGAGCCACCGGCAATGATTGGTTATAACCCCAGATAAAACTTGCCCCTTGATTACCTACCTGGGTTTGATGTAATAAATTACCATTGATGGAATAACTATCAAAAGCGGTGTTCAATCGATAGTTTGGGTCCATTGTTATCCCTGTGCTCGAAATGGTAGCTGAACTATAAGAGGCCGGAGGATTGGCAACCTCCAGTTGATATTCATTAGCAGGCAGCATAATATTTGCCTGATAAGTGACGATCTTTCCATTAATAAATCTTTGATTGGCGCCCGATGGGCTTTGTCGTCTGGTATAAGTCTCTATCACCGGATTGATCACATGGCCGGTCTGCAAATTTTTAATACCCGTATAAACAGGATCTTGTGCAAAACCCGGTAGATTGTAATCCATGGGATAAAACATAAATTTATCTAATGTATCGCCGGTGGATGTAGTTGTTTCGATTTTAACCGGCAGCATCTCGTTGCTTGCATAATTGTATGTCTCCACCGTCTGCATATAGCTGCTGCTGTTATTGGGGTCGAAACTTTTGGTTGTTTTTGCGGATAATACTTTAGCAATGTTTGTAATAATGGGATAACGGGCACTCACCAGGTATTTATCTAAATCCAGCGAGAATACAATAGCACTAAAATTGGAAAAGAATAACAAGTAATTGTCCTGAATACCCTTTTTTAAACCATATGTATATAAGGGTTTACTTACTCCGGGGCTATATGTGACATAAGAATAATCAACAGTATTCAATAATTTGCCTGACTCATCATATATGCTTTTTTTTGTAACGAGTCCCCTATTCCAATCATAATTTAAATTAGGGGCAAACGGGAAACCATTGGGCCCCATATTCAAACCATAAACATCTATACTATTAATGTTATCAGGTGGTTGTATCCATCCATAACCATCCTGACCATATCTGTTGACAATCCATGTTTTTACCGGTGTTTGTTTATAAAGACCGTCACAGTAACCATTTATATTAATATCACAGGCTCCGCCCACAGAATCATTTGTATCATTGTACCGGGCCGGGCTGCTATAATCGGTCACTGTTTTACCATTCCCAGGTGTGCTTTCTGCTATCTCCGTATATCCAACCTTTTCACCATTGTAGCTATCTAAAGAATAGCTCGCTCTTGAGGTAATTACCATATTATGGGTATAGTAAGCCAAATCTGTAAAGGGGTCCCACTCATACGTATACGGAACAGGGTACCAGACAGAATTACTATTGGTATAAGACGGCTCCCAGTAATTAGCAAAGTTCTGAGTGTAAGCAAAAACAGGTGGATCAATTACAACGCCCGTGGTAATGTTTACGCCTTGTAAATTCTTTGTGTAACTATAATTTTTTATAACATCATTCCCGTGGCTGATGCCATCATAATTGGTTGTTTGTTTCAATCTTAGCCCACCCCCTAACATGGTGGTATTCCTGTAGTAAAAATCGTTTGGCTCGAATGTAAAGGATGTGACTCCTCCGGTAGGATACGTTATTGATTTGAGCGTCCCGGATAAAATGGCTGTCGGATTCACCGTTCTGTCCGCACCGGCTATGGTGAAATCCGGCGTTAGACCGGCGTAGGGGTATACGCTTAATCGATCATTGCCCGGCAGATGTGTATATACATATACCGTCGGAATTAGAGAAGCACATGAATTGCCATTAAAGTACCCAAAAAAATCCTGTTGCACCGAATGCCTTGAAGGCAGCGCGGGGACTGAGGGATTGTCATTATAAATAAATGAAGTAGGAGGTTTTAGGCTTCCATCGGATCCCTTTTCAACAATAGCATCAAGCCGAAGTCTTTGATTTGAATTCCCGTAGTTTAAATCGTTCTGGGAAAGGGTCGGCATTACGGCAGGTTGAAAATAAGAATATTGAAGATCAAATTCTTTCACTAACGTTGCGACATGATTAATATCTTTTGAATACACCTGGATAGCAGTCAAGGCATTGCTTCCAATCAGATCCGTTCTGCCAAGGTCAGCATTGAATAATATCTTAAAGTCATCGCCCTCTATAGCTGCAAGCCGTTGTCCGTAATGGGTTGTAAAGCCAAATGAATTCTCATATTGTCCTGGCTGATTATAGGGAGTAGAACAGCCAAGACCGCCATTTACAAAATCCCTTACGGTATATTCCAGATCGATGTCCTGCGTATATTGTTCAGAGGAATAGGTAAAGTTGATCGTTTTCCCCAATGCTGTTACAATCCTGGTCAAATACCACGATGAATAACTATATCCGGCATCCTGTGTTCCATTCACGGGTATCTTACGAAAATCATTCCATATATGAAAATTGATGTTTGAGTAAGACCATTCCGGGTTTGAAAAATAGTAATGGTTTCCCTGTTCGTCAAATACGTCGAAGGTGTTTATAAACCCGTTTGCATTAAAAGTAGTGTATGACCCATGTATCGGATTTAAGGAATAATTGAATTTAAGATCCCGGTAAGGGATTAAAGATATTTTATGCTGGTCAGCAGCAATAAATCCAATATTTGTATTTGAATCAGTTCCTTTATTAAAAATGAATTTACCGGTATGACCATTAAAATTATAGAAAAAAATATCAGGCTCGGTATCAAGATGGTTGTCCATTAACGACCAGAGACTTTGGGCGCCTGCCGGCTGACCACACTGATCATTATACCCGTCAATAAAATTAGCACTACTAGGAGTTACAAAACCCGCAGTGGCATAATAATTCTCAATAGTTGATTTGGACAAGTTGTAATTGTAATATAAACCCCCACTTTTTACTAATGAAGCAACGGGTGCTTGATCCCTTAAAGATGTCCAATCATCAGCTACATCCTGGATCATACGGGTGATCACCCCGCCGGCATTCAATGACCATGATAGTCCTACCCAACTGCTATAATCTGCCACTTTAATGCCTGAAGCATTATAGCTCAGAGAAATTGGAAGTTTAAATCCGCCTTCGTTTATCTCATATATGGGAACATCGATATTAGGTGTTCCTCTAAAATTTCCTACTGCATAATTTGCGAATGTACCTAATGCAGCAGCTGTGGGTGTGGGAGGCATGACAGAGTTTATCCCGAAATATGACGGATAAGCATCACTAGGAACATATGATTGAGCAGGGCAGTTCTTTGTTATTAGAATGCAGGACATTGCAGCTAGTCCAAATAATTTCTTCATATTTTCGGGTTATAAAAAATCAAAATCAACCTTCCATTTTATTTCAGAAAGATCATAGCCAAGGTCCTGTATGAATTTTTCAACATCGTCTAAATTGCTAAAAAAGTAGTTGACATTAAGTAGATAATCGTCATTACCAGGATATTTATCACTGTCAAACGCCTCACGTGTTACTTGACCAATATTTACGCAATATGGCTCACGCTGGATCTTCATCTGCTCTTCAACAGTCTTCGGATCAGCTATATCCTGGAATCGTTCAAAAAATCCCGAAATTGGAAAAAGTTTGGACAGCTTAATCCACCCAACAACTTTATCATTTTTTTCTGTATTATATCCAAATACGTTCTTTCTGTTTAAATAAAATTCCAATTGTTCTTTTGTCATAGTTCAAAAAATATACGTATTATATTGAGCCCATCGTGAATCTGTAAATGTGGTATTCCTCCATGTTGTGTGTCATTTAAATCCCAGTGATAGGTACCTCCCTTTCCCTCCGGGAAGAAGTCTCTTACTTCTTTAGCCGACATACCTGTTGTGTTTGTATATCCTTTTTCCATATAAATAGCAAGATAAAGTTCTTCTGCTTCTGCTTTATTTTTTACCGTTACTTCTTTAGCACCGTTAAGAAGTAACTTCGCTGCTTTTGCCACACTACGGGATGACCACTGCAAATTTTTAATAATCTTGTAAATCTTTAGAACATCCCTGGGATTAAATCTGGAAAAACTGGGAATTGGCGGTGTGCCTGTATAATATTTTATAAATACATCTTCACCAAGTAGGTTTTTCCCTACATAACCATCATCCCGGGTAAGACGTTGCCACCACGTAGGTGGGGTTCCAATAGTTCGGTCAACTACAAAATTCAGAAAAAAATTGTGGTCTTGCTGATTATAGCCAGAGACAGTAGCTAAATCAACATTTAAATCTTTGTGTGGTGCTGGGGGAGGCGGGGTTATAATCGGCGCCGGTGCATAAGGCATTAATCCCACAACGCTATCAGTAAGGCCCATTGGATCACTAAATGAGTTGGGGTTATCCTGTACGAATGCATAACCACTCCAATTTTCGCTTAAGTCTGATAATGGATCTATCTGGAAAAATCTCCCAATTTGTGGATCATACATCCTGAAATTCGCATCATACGCTTCCAGCCCGCTGCCATCACTGAACTCTTTATTCTGCAGCTCATTTCCTCCATTATACCTATGCTTATTCTCCGCATAACCACTCTTTAATGCCTTATCAGATATTCCCGCCATGGTGAGACCAAATGGATAATAATGCGTCTCCTCCAGAAGCCTTCCCCGAACATGGGTAAGCATAAAATTATCAAAGAACACAGGTGTTTCGCTCTCGTTGCTGAAATACAAATATACATATCCACTGCTTCTAACCCGAATGGCATTGGCCATTTTCTTATCAATCGTTCCCTTGGTCCCCGGACTGGCGGTCACAGCAATCGCTACACTGTTTGTCTGGTCTAGCCGGAACTGGTTATCAAAGAAGAGAATATTAAGATAAGCCTTGGGCCTGGTATCTGCAGTCGTACCCGCATTTTGCGAGGTAAACAGGCTCGTAACCGCAGTGCTGTTATTCAAATTGTTAGCGACGTCCGCAGCCCCGCTCTTTAAAATACTGCTGGCTGGAGAAGGTGCCAGACCGGCCAGCACACTGCTGATGACCGATACCAAACTGCTCTTACCATTAGCTGTATGGTTGTCATAGCTGGCTGCATTATAGTAATAATCGACAGATGTATGGATCGTATCTCCCACCATTACTTTTAGCAGCTTACCTGCTCCGATAGCGCCGGTGCTCTTCTTGATCTGCATCCCATATGCTCCATTGGCGCTGTTTGAACCATAGGTGGCCAGGAACGAGGACGGCCAGGCCGTCCGCAATGCCACAATGTCCATATAATTGCCACTGCTATTCTCCCATTGATTGTACTGGTTGTTAATTTCCGCAGTAGTTCCTTCGAAAGCCAGTGTCTGATAGGCGTCCGTTTTAGTCTCCTCCGTCACGACACTGCGCACATTGCCCAGGTGATCTTTCAGAAAATAATCATAATCGAGTTTCGCGGAATCCGGACCCTGTATAGGTGTATACCGTATCCGGCCATTCTCGAGACTTACATGATGAAAATTATAAGCATTACCATCCAGTGATCCGCCGGTGGAATACATGTTCGGCCCCAGGTAGAAGGTTTCAGTGCTTACCTCCTGTCCCGGCTCATCCACCCGTTTGTAAATCTTTGTTCCCGAGGGGTCATAGAAATAGGTGATATACTTAAGTTCCCCATTATAATTGAATACTATCGAATCGGGTAGATTCAGATAGTTGTATTTGATAGTATCGATGGATTTGTTACGGTCTTTGCTAAGATTACCGTTGGGGTCATAGCTGTAGTCTACGGCTGCAGCCGTCTTTGTACCTCCCAGCGCAGTCATATATTGTTGGTTGGCTCTGAAATCACCCTGGACTGTCGTAGGGTCATTACTGAGATCAATGACGTTTTGAAGTTTGTTACTCTTGCCGGATGAATTGTAATTATACTGCAGGTTGTCGAGGGTAAAAGTACCCGATGGTTTCCAGGCATATTCCCCCATCGATTTAATATTTCCGTTGGCATCATAGCTGAGGTTGCCGATGGAAAAGTTAAGGCCGTCGCTGTTGTCAAAAACGGCGCTCGAACCGCTGCCCGAAACATATTGGGTAAAAGTACCGGTCATGAGCCGGTTTGCAGCATCGTAGGTGAAATCATATTTCCGTTTCTTCTGATCGCCTGCGCTCTTCCAAAGCATGCCCGCAATATTCCCATTGTATTGAGCGCTGAATGTGCTGAAACTGGCATTTTTGTCATAGCCCAGCTCTATGCTGAAATACCGGTCGATAGTATCCGCTCCCGTGATATAATCTTTGTTCAAAGAAAGCATCCATCCCCGGATATTGTAAAGATAATCCTGTTTAGCCAATGGGACACTCGCACCAGGTCGGTTGCCCAGGTTCTGTCGTTTAAGCTGGCCCAGGGGATCGTATTCATTTCGCACTGTGGTAGTCCAATTCCCAGGTAACGCCCCCCCTTTTATTAGCCCACTGCCAAGCTTCTGGTCAGTCTGGATCAATCGCCCCAGGTCGTCATAGCTAAGTTGGGTGAGTAAACAGTTGACTTCCCATCCTGCCCGGTCGTATTTTTCCGCTTTGTGGATCACCTGTCCAGCCCAATTATATTGTGTTGTAATGACGTCCTGCCCCCCAAGACTATTAAGTTTTTTCTCCTGTATTAACCTTCCCTTGTTGTCATACAAATTAAGGGAATACAGTATAGAATGGCCCGTCACCGGCAGAGTTTCCACTATCCGTTGCTGTGTCCAGGTAGGATATTCCCTGGTCTGGGTGGATAACACTGGCTGTTGCGCATAGTCCGGCGAAGCATTATATGAAGTATTGATATAAGCCGCGGTAGTATAGGTATTGTCCAGAGTGGCCGTGAGATTGGATGCAGCAGGCAGATTGCTGTAATCATCATATCCAGTCTGCGTCATCCACTGAAACTGGGCGGGTTGATTGTCGACCGAAAAGGGGTAAGCCGTGCTGGCGGCAGCGGCAGCAAGATGCTGTGTGAAAGAGTAATTGTTGAAAGTGTTCAGTAATAAGCCGGTCTGCACGGTGCGGTTCAGGTCGTCATAAAGGGTCACTAGGTACTGGTTCTTCGTCCGCATATTACCGTCCTGGACCATGACCAGGCGATCACGTGCATCATAGATCATGCCCACCGGTTGGGCGCCGGGCACTTGTTTGATGATCATCCGCTGTCGCTGATCATATTCATATCGGAAGCATTGCTCCGCCAGTACCATTGCGTCCGTCAGCAGCCAGTTGGCATTGATCAGCTCCACGCCCCGCGGCTGCAATACCGCACTCAACTCCTCCAGATCGTTGTAAATATAATATGTACAAAGCCAGCCCGAATGGCCGCTGCCGCTACCATTATCGCCGGCTGCAGAAAGCTGAACCTTCTTCAGCACAATCTTACCTTGCTTATCCCTGAACTCAATGATCTGCTTGCCATTCTCGTCTACTCTTGCCAGTTTGGATAGCTGTCCAGGTGGATAAGCGCCGGGCGATGCATAGGTACTAAAAGTTCCGGTGACTCCAATCGTTACGATCCATCCCCGCACACTATCAGCAGCTGTATTGAAAAGATAGTAAGCGTTGATCCCTTTATCAGATCCCGCCCAATTCACCCCCGGAGCAAGGGTTTTACTAACCCGGTTCAGAGGAGAGGGTTCATAATTGGTCTGGCTGTACGCATAATTCAGCTGGTTCGCACCAATGTTGATCTCAGCAGGTTCGTTTGCCAGTTGTTGATTGTAAAATGCCACCTGCTGCTGAAAAGGATTCACCTTGAAGGCCCCGTCATTGACTGAGGTATTACCGCCAGTACTATTTGCTGCAAAAGGAAGATATTTGTATACTTCCCGTCCAACAGCATCATATTCCACCGGCATGACCATATCGGACGGGTTGCTGCCCGTATTCAGCGAGCCTCCTTTCACAATGGTCTGCAACGACCGGCCCAGGCCGTCGATAAAAGATGTCGCTTGCTTCACATCTCTTAGTGGCCGGGTAACGAGCACATTGGCGTCCTGTTCGGGTGCTGTAGCATCCCAGGTACGAATATAGTTCACCAGGGAAGTTGTCGGGTAAGCCGCCGGCAATGTGGGCTGTGAGCGCACAGCCAGCACCGCCATCATAAAATATATGGATAAAAATAATTGACGCTTATATATCGGGGTTGACATAACAACGAGTTACACAGTAATGAGATTGACTTCAAACATATGCTCTGCGCTCAAAAACTATAACCTATACGGAACAACAGGAATGGCGTAGCAGGAACATGACTGGCATGTAAAAAATCAACCAGCAACTGCATATTTCCCTGCATACGCCTGCCTACTTTATATTTTTTGGTAATACCGGCCAGTGCCCGTTTTTGCCAGGCTTGGTAGTTGGAAATAACAATATGGTCATTACCGCGCTTGTAATCCAACTCCGCTCCGGCCGTAAACCAAAAGCTTCCTTTGATCCTTGCATTCCAAAAAACTCCCCCCCCCTGCTCCTTGTGCGCTGAGTGCCATATGCTGCCAATTCGCTCCCCATCCCATATTGAAACTGCCCCTGATTCCAATGGTATTGTTGTCAGACAGGTGGTAGCCCATGCTCAGACCGATATCGCTTGTGGCTGGCCAGTATCCGTTGGTCCGGATAGTCTGCAGATTGATCCCGAATTCCAGTCTTTCCATGAAAGACCGGTTATGTTGATTGTTGGGTTTAAATTCGGGCATGGCGACCTCCTGGCCGTAACTACCGCTGCGACCCGGTAAACTAAGCGGTATGCCCGGTAGATTAAGTGCACCACCTTGCCGGCCAATCTTTGTCTGTGCATCCCTTACATTTTTTGTCACCATCTGCTGGACATTGGCCGTCTTACCATATTTTCCCTGAATTTCATTTTGTATGGCCTTCCGTGTCTGTACTCCAACCATCGCATCTTTGCCAACGTCCGGATCGGTAGCGCCCGGCAACACAAACAGACCAGCCAGTTCGGAATGATTGCTGAAGAACCGCTGGAATGCCGGTGATTGCTTAACTACATCCAGGGCCTTAGCACCTATCGCATCCGGATTTTCCAGCATCTGTTTGTAACCTTCCGCCAGCTCTTGATAATAATAAACTTGCTTTTTAAAGCTGATAAATGCTTTGTCCAACCCGAACTGGCTCATTTTCGTTTGCAACAACTGTTGCCGTTCCTGCAGGAATTGGTCGATGCGAGCCGTCTGATTCAGGCTTCCCTGGGCATTGTTGAGCGCCTGGCGGGCGTCAGCTTCTTTCTTCAAGGCGCCGGAGGACAAGCTCAATACGCCGGCCTGACCCAGGTACTTGAATGTCGTCTTCAATGAATCCAGTTGGCTGCTGTATATATTACCACGTGGACCTGCATCTGTATGATCATTTTTTAGATCGGCCAATAACTGATCATATTTCTCCCGGGAACCGTTAAAAAGTGCAACGGCAGCGGCAGAGTCTTTCCTGGAAAGTTTCTTTTGCAGTTTATCTTCTTGTTTTTGCAACTGGTGGATATAGCGTGCTGTCTGCTTTGTCATCTTTTCCTGAATTGCGCCCGTCTTTTTAGATAGTACCCCCAATAAATTTTCCGGGAATTGCAGCACGTGATCGACACTGCTGGGTTTGTCCTGCGATAATGCGACCAGGTTGTTCGATAGAAAGATGATAAAAGCAGTGATAATGCGAAGAATATATCGCATAGGTGAATAGGTTACTTGGTTAGGGGTATTTAATTAAGTGTAGGTAAGGATAGCCCCAACAAGGTAATCTATTAAAGTAAATTCGAAAACGCTTTTAATATGAATTAATTGTTACTTCGAAAAATGCATGAATGAGCTATCGGTAACGGACAGCTATCATAGCCCATAATAAAGTACAAAGTCTCCTTGAGGGATATCGCCGGTTTCAGCCGGATGAAGGGCCAGGGCGTTTGCCTGCATGCCCAATCGTATATCGCCGGAGCCGTTGAGCGATACTTCGTGCAGCCTCGTGGGAGCGCCGTGCACCCGCACGGGAAAGAATTCGTCGAGCGGGGTCTTTTTTCTTTTCGGGGAAGCCAGGGGCAGGCTAAGCGGAGCAGACACCGGAAGGCCAAAGCAGGCTTGCAGATAGGGCTGGATCAGTAAGATAAACCCCACCAGGCAGGAAAAAGGATTGCCAGGTAATGCAAAGACCATTGTATTCCCGTCAGAGATCCCGCACCAAACTGGCTTTCCGGGCTTGATGGCCAATTTATGGAAGAGACGGGTGACACCTGAAGCCTCCAGCATTTCCGGAACATAATCGGCATCTCCGGCAGAGACCCCTCCGCACAAAATAATAATATCAGCCTTCAACGCCTCCCCTAAAATAGCCTTCAGCGACACCTTATCATCGGGCGCGTGCTCGTAAAACCAGGGCTCGATCTGCCATTTTTTTAACAGGGATTGCAATAGCCAGCGGTTGCTGTTGCGTATCTGGGTAGGACCAGGCTGCATCTCCATCGGCACCACTTCATCTCCCGTGGTTACCAGGGCTACCCGGGGGCGTCTTGCAACTGTCAGTTCTTTTTGTCCCAGGGAAGCCAGCAGTCCGATGATCGCCGGTTCACAGATACAGGGACTGTCGATGACAATGTCCCCTTCGCATATGTCTTCCCCCCGGCGGGCAATATTGAGAAAGGGTTTGCCGGGTTCGTTCAGCACCCGCATCATACTCCCTTCTTCCATCGTATCCTCCCGTCGCACTACCATATCCGCATCTACAGGCACCGGTGCTCCTGTCATGATCCTGTAGCAGTCTCCGGCGGATAGTTGCCGGGTGGCGGCGCTTCCGGCAAAAATGGTTTCTACAACCTTGAATTCACGGATACCCTGCAACAGTTCTGCCAGGCGCAGCGCATATCCATCCATGGTAGCACGGTTGAAAGGGGGATAATCCCTGTCTGCCCTGATCGGGCCGGTCAGTACCCGGCCGTCTGCCCGGTCCAATGAGATGGTTCCCGATCCAAAGGAATGTGCGTGGCTGATAAGTATCTTTTGGGCTTCGAGGTAGCTGATCATGGGTTCATTTTACTTATTTCTTTTTCAGCTTCTTAGATTCTTTCAGAAGCTTTTTATCTTCCGTCTTTACTTTCCTTTCTACCTTTTTTAAATCTTCTTCTGCAGGCAAGTTTTCTGGTGCCATGCCACTTTTTAGTAACAACCCTCTTACGTCTTTGTTATTTTTTACATGTTCATTAGTAATGGCTGATTCTGTTTTTAAATCGGATTTACGAATATTTACATTAGTCAATTCATTAGCAAAGTCTTTTGCTTTTATAGTAATAGTTGGCAAAAAATCGGCAAGAGCTCTGTTGTCAGGAATACCCAGCCTCGCTTTCATATCTAATGTTGTCTTTCCACCAAATAGGGCCTGGTCGCCCTTGCTTCGTATTCTGGCAAATCCTGCATTGTCAATTCCTTTCTGAAAAATAAGTCCTGACAATTCTTTTTCTGAAATAGTTAGCTTTTCCCTTGCCTGCAATCGTTCCCACTCCTTTAGCCGTTGCTCAAGGAGTTCCTGCTTTCTTGTCTGTACAGCGAAATAGTTCATTGCAAAAGCAATTTCATCTTTCCGCGGGTCTCCATTCTGAGCGATAAGATAGCAAGCGTACCTTGTAAGCATTATATCCTCAATTTCTCTCTTCGCCCCAGAACCCAGGTCAACCATTTTCCTGACGTCAAGAAAATGGTCAGAAACCTCTTGTTTGGCATTCACACAAGCCGTCTTTGCTTTATCAACGACTTTAATAAAGTTTTCCCATTTCGTATACCCTAAAAGTTCCTGAAGATCTCTTGCAAACCAATACTCGACACCATCTGTCTCATTGGCTGCAAGTTCAAAATTGGTATGAAGCTGTGAAATGACTTCCTTTTTCATATCTCAAAGGTTTAATACCTTCAAAGGTACTATTAAGGGATAAAGAAATATTTGTAAATTATCAGCCTTACCTAGTGCCCTCCTCCTTTCATCATCTTGCGTGCATGGAATACGGCCGGCAAGATGGCCTCCAGCGACTCGCGTGCACCGTCACTGCTGCCTGGTAATGTGACGATGAGGGTCTGGGCGATAGAGCCCGCCACAGCCCTGCTCATCATGGCCATGGGGGTTCGCATCTGGCCATATACCCGCATGGCTTCCACGATACCGTCGGCATCCCGTTCCAGCATCTCCTTCACCGCGCTGACAGTGTTATCACGAGGGCCAAGCCCCGTCCCACCCGTAGTGAAAATAAATTGTATATCCTCGGCTACCCATTGCCGTATTTTTTCCTGGATATGTACCTTGTCGTCCGGAACGATTTCATAATACCTGACACTGGCGTTTACCGCCTCCAGCATCTCCTGTATGATCTTTCCGCTCTTATCTTCCCTTTTCCCTTCAGCAGTACTGTCGGAACATACCAGCACGGCGCAGATGGGCGGCGTAGCAAAGTACCTCTCCCTGTCGCTCTTCCCCCCCGTCTTCTCCAGCAACCGGATATGCCCGATCTCCAGGCGCTTATCCACCGGCTTCAACATATCATATATCTCCAGGGCAGCCACCGAAACCCCCATCAATATTTCCATTTCGATGCCCGTGCGGCCGATGCTCCTGGCCTGCCCTCTTATCAGGATGCCCGTACGGTCAAAGACTTCAGACCCGAGCAAGTCACCATGCAGCCCTTGATCAAGAAATTCGAACTGCAGGTCCATACCATCGATGGATACAGGATGACAATGAGGAAGTAATTGCGGGGTGCTCTTAGCACCCAGAAAGGCAGCCGCCCGCGCCACATCAAAGAGATTGCCCTTCGGCAGTTGGTTATTGCGGATAAGATCGATGGTGGCGGGAGAACAAAAAAGGACGCCCATGGCGTCGGCGGTGCGAAGAGTGATCTGTTTGTGGGAGATGTCGCGCATGTCCTTGTTTAGACACAAATATACACCTTCCCCTCCTTCACCATCACCGGATACGTCCTGATCTTATATTCCTCCCCGCTTAAACAATCTCCCGTCAGCAGCGAAAAAGTCTTTTTGTGGAACGGACAAGCCACCTTTGGCTCACACTGTTCACCTGCGCTGCCTGTCATTCCACGGGAAAGCGCCATCTGCTGTTTGTGCGGACACCGGTTCTCCGTAGCATACCACTCCCCTCTCCGGGAAAAATTAAAAATAGCTATCTGTTCCTCTCCGAAGCTTACACAAGCCCCTCCATCGGAAGGTACATCCTCTACCTGGCAAGCCAGCTTCCATTTTGTATTGGACCCCATACCAAAAAATTTTACAATGATTTTTTTACCACTCTTTTGCCTTGATCTGTCCCCGCATCGTGTCAAATGTAACAGAAGGGTCTTTTTTACGAGGCGCATTTACAAAGTGGACAAAACGCTGCCGGAGAGCGGGGTTCTCCACCACTTCCTTCCATTCACATTTATAACTGTCCACCAGCGCCTGCATTTCAGCCTCCCATTGCGCTCCCATACCCAGACTGTCTTCGACTACTACGTTCTTTAGGTAGGTCATTCCCCCATCCATTTTATTCAGCCAGGTAGCCGTACGGGTCAGCGGGTCAGCTGTCTGTATATAGAACATGAGAAACCGGTCGAGCAGACGGATCACCGTCGCCTGGTCGATATCCGTCGCCAGCAACTGCGCATGTTGAGGTTTGGAACCGCCATTGCCACAAACGTACAGGTTCCATCCTTTCTCCGTCGCGATGATGCCAAAATCCTTGCTCTGCGCTTCCGCACACTCCCGGATACAGCCGCTGACGCCGCCCTTTATCTTATGGGGAGCGCGGATCCCCCTGTATCGCTCCTCTACTTCGATGGCAAAGGATACGCTGTCATGGAGTCCAAAGCGGCACCAGGTACTGCCCACACAGCTTTTTACAGTACGAAGCGCCTTCCCATATGCATGACCGCTCTCAAAACCCGCCGCGATCAGCTCCTCCCAGATATCAGGCAGATCGTTGACATGCGCCCCGAAAAGATCGATGCGCTGTCCACCCGTGATCTTGGTATAGAGATTGTATTTTTTAGCCACCTTTCCCAGTACGATGAGCTTTTCAGGGGTGATCTCCCCGCCGGGTATGCGGGGAACAACGGAATAGGTGCCGCCTTTCTGTATATTGGCAAGGTATCTGTCGTTGCTGTCCTGAATGACGGCCTGCTCCTGGATATTATCATTCCAACAGCTTGCCAGTATACTGGCAACGGCAGGCTTACAGACCTCACAGCCATCACCTTTTCCCCAACGGCCCAGCACTTCGTCAAAAGTTTTTACGGAATGAAGCTTTACCAGGTGCAGCAATTCCTGTCTCGATTGATCAAAATGTTCGCAGATGACATTGCGAATGTACCTGCCGTTCGCCTTCAGTGTACCCGATATCAGGTCTTTTACCAGGGGCACACACCCGCCGCAGCCCGTCCCGGCCTTCGTACATTTCTTCATATTGTCGATGGTCTCGACGCCTTTTTCCGTCACGGCATGACAGATGGCAGCCTTGGTCACAGACTCACAGGAACATATAAGGGCTTCCTCCGGCAGGTCCATCACACTGGCGCCGGCGGCTGCGCCGCCCCGGCTGCCAAGGACCAGGTCTTCCGGGTCCGGTGGCAGCGGCAGCCGGTTGTTAACGGTCTGTAATAACATATTGTAAGCAGCAGCATCCCCGATGAGGATGCCACCCAACAGGCGCGTTCCGTCATTGGTTATATTGATCCGTTTGTAAACGCCTTTATGCCTATCCTCAAAGACAATAGTCCTGCTGTCCGGCTCACTGACAAAAGCATCCCCAAAACTGGTTACATCCACGCCGATCAACTTCAGCTTGGTACTCATGTCAAAGCCGGTAAAGGTCTTGTGACCACCAGCCAGTTGGGAAGCCGCTACATCGGCCATCTCGTATCCAGGCGCCACTAAACCATAAATCATGCCTGCCACCAGCGCACATTCACCAAGAGCAAAGATCCGAGGGTCGCTGGTCTGCATCTTTTCATTTACCAGGATCCCACCCCGTGTGCCCACCTGCAGCCCCGCAAGCCTTGCCAGCTCATCACGGGGACGAATACCCGCCGAAATGACCAGCATATCCAGGTCCAGGATAGTGTCATCTGCAAAGCGGAGACGGGATATCTTTCCCTCTCCTTCCACTGCCAGGGTGCTTTTGTTAAGATGTATCTGTAATCCCAATTTGGCAAGCCTCGTCTCTAAAATATGACTGCCGGCGCTATCGATCTGCCGGGGCATAAGACGGGAGGCAAATTCAATGACATGCGCATACGGTATGCCCAGGTCCAACAAAGCTTTGGCAGCTTCCAGTCCCAGGAGGCCGCCGCCCATGACAGCGCCGTGGCGGGCCTGCTTTGCATAAGCCTTGATAAGGTCCAGGTCCTCGATGGTACGATAAACGAATACGCCCTGCTTTTCAACACCGGGGATATCAGGGACAAAGGCCGCCGAGCCGGTGGCCAATACCAGAAAGTCATAAGGCTGAACAATACCCTTCCGCGAATGCACGACCCTTTCCGTCCGGTCGATCTCCCTGACAGGATCGCCCATGTGCAGCACGATGTCCCTTTCGGCATCAAACCACCCCGCCATGGAAAGACTCAGATCACTCGCTGTTTTACCATTGAAATACTCGCTCAGGTGTACCCGGTCATAGGCTGGCCGGGGCTCCTCACCAAAGACAACAATCTGAAAGCCATCGGAAGCCGCCATCAATTTCTCACAAAACTTGTGGCCAACCATACCATTCCCGACGACAACCACCACGGGTTTGTTGGAAGTGCTCATATAATGATCATTTTTAGGGTATTCTACCCCAGTGGATGGCAGGCAAAAGTCAGCAGTCAGTTAATATTATATTTATTTACATATAATATTTATATACAAGTATAATAAAAATTTTCATTAAATTGTATGATATAAACATATATAAATTTACAACATATGCATATTATCTCCAATAAAACCCCTGAACTGATCGTCGTGGGAGCCGGTCCCGGCGACCCGGAACTCATTACTCTAAAGGCTTACCGGACCCTCCGGGACGCCCCTGTCATACTATATGATAATCTTGCCAATACGATCCTGCTGGATTGGGCTCCCCCCGCCTGCGAAAAGATATATGTAGGCAAACTCCCCTACGGGGACTATACACCCCAGGAAACCATCCATACACTGATAAAGGAAAAAGCTTTTACCAAAGGGAAAGTGATCCGGTTGAAAGGCGGCGACCCTTTTATTTTCGGGCGAGGCTTCGAGGAGATCATCTATGCACACGAGCAAGGGATCAACGTATCCTATATCCCCGGTATCAGTACTATGCAGGCAGCGGGCCTCTCGGCCATCCCCCTCACCCACCGGCACATTAGCGAAGGTATCTGGGTCATCACAGGCACAAAAAAGGACGGGGCCCTGTCAGCAGACCTGCAGCATGCCATGAAAAGCAAGGCCACCGTGGTCATTTATATGGGCATGAAAAAGTTAAAGGAGATTGCAGCAGCCTATCTGGCAGAAGGAAAAGGAGATATACCGGCAGCTATTATCCACCAGGCTTCCCTCCCGGGGGAAAGAATGGTCCGCGGCCACGTGGCACACCTGCCGGAGCTCGCATCGACACATCACCTGACACACCCTTCCATTATCATCATAGGCCCGGTGGCACAGCTCGGCATAGACATAAAAATGCAGGCTACAAACAACCTCCCGGATGCCCATAGCCTGCAACTAAAAGTTATTTAATTCAATTTATTTGAAAGACTTCGCATCAGCCAGGAACTTGGCCAGACCGATGTCTGTCAGCGGATGTTTCAACAACCCCAAAATAGGCTCCAGCGGAGAAGTGACTACGTCGGCTCCCGCTTCAGCGCATTTTACGATATGAAGGGGGCTACGGATGGAGGCAGCCAGGATCTCCGTCTCATATCCTTGTACAGAATAGATCTGCGCGATCTGCGCGATCAACTCTACTCCATCCCAGTTGCTGTCGTCGATGCGCCCGATGAAGGGAGACACATAATTGGCGCCGGCCTTGGCAGCCAGGATTGCCTGACCGGCAGAGAAGACCAGGGTGCAATTAGTCTTGATACCGTTGTCGGAAAACCATTTTAACGCCTTTATGCCATCCTTGATCATAGGTACTTTTACTACGATATTGGGGTGAATGGCCGCCAGTTTTTTCCCTTCTTCAACAATGGTAGCAAAATCGGTCGATAACACTTCTGCACTTACATCGCCATCTACCAGCTCGCAAATGGTTTTGTAATGATTGGCAATAGCAGCTTCTCCTTTGATGCCTTCTTTTGCCATCAGGGAAGGATTGGTGGTTACCCCGTCTAAAATGCCTAAGTCGTTTGCTTCTTTGATCTGCGCCAGGTCGGCGGTGTCGATGAAAAATTTCATGGTATTAAATTTATCTTTTTATCGGAGGAGTGGACAGATCGTCCACGTTTGTGCGCCGGGTATGGTTTTCTCCGAAATTTACCCCATCCCCGTCGCACGTCTTATGATGGGCCTTCGGCCGGCGAACCTGTGGTTCACCAATAAAAAAAGGCAAGTTACTTACATCGCACCGCTGCGACCACTTACCCTTGCTGCCTTCCGGCCCTGGGGGGGTTCAGCGGGAGCTGGTCGTATAAGACTTGCCGGTCACGAAGGTAAGAATAATTTTCAAATCAACGAAAAGTATTGAGACTGCTGGTATTTAAAAGCCCCACCAGTTCATCGGCCCTCGCGCCCAGGGCTCTGTAATAGACGAGGATGGTATACGCATTCTCTGTTTCTATATGGTTCCCTTCCGTAAATTCAAAGGACGGTCTGCGCCCGGGGTCCGTCTTGTCCACCGTGACATATGCATAATTATAGAATCCCTGTTTTAACAGAAAAGACCTTTCATACCGCCCTTTCTCCGCATTAAACTCCATCCGGGTGGAATCATTGAGCCCCCCGCCTGTAAACCACCCCATCACATATATATCCTTGTCCGGCCAGGGAGAATGATCCGGCGGGACAAAATAAAAATGGACAGTGGCATAATCCGTCTGGAAATACGGGTTGATGCTCTCCGTCGTCTGTGTGAAATAGGCGCCGTCATAATCCTTATAGAACAAATAAGGCTGCCGGCTGCGGTCCCCGTCAAGCCGTAGAAATACTTCGGTGGCCGTCTTGCCATAGTTCACGCTCTGTATCCTGTCACTTTGGTAACGGAAGCTTTGCAGGTCCACCCACCGCCATTCACTCCCTCCGGGAAATACGATTTCGTCACTCGTGCTGTTGTACTCCAGCGTATTGTTCACCACAAAAGTGGGTTTAATGTCCCTGATAGCATTGTCCCAACGGAGGTTTTGCAGGATCACCACCTTTATCTGGTCCAGAGCATTGGTGGGATTTACATTGACGACATTCAGCTTGAACAGCATGCGTTGATGCGTACGTGCAATGTCAAAGTTCAACGGTTGCAGCAACTGCGCCCCTCCTGCCACTTTCTTGTCCACCACCAGCATACGGCGGGTGAACACCAGTTTGGAAGTATCCGCATCCAGAAAAACCTTGAGCAGGTAATTCCCGGTATGAATGGGCAGACAATTCGGCTCCGGCAGCAACGCCTGATAATGGGTATAACGGGTCAGCGCTACGGACGAATACTGATAATTGGCTATACGCATCTGTCCAAACCCCCTGATGTAATCGAATATGCTTACGACAGCAGGGGTCCAGTCGGCATTACACAGCTGATAGGTGTAATAATAATTCTTTACGTCTGCGTCCAGGTCGTCAAAATGAAGTTCCAGCTGATCATTACTGTTCAATTGCAAAATAGGATACCCCAGCTGATTGCCCGCCTGATAAAGCTGTGGCGTTCTGATATTAGACACATAGGTCGAGTCAGGCGTCTGGGCCATTGCAGCGATGACGATCACTTCGGCGAAAAAAAACAAGAGAAGGTGCTTCATGGGAAAAGAATTGCATGACAATGTAGCACAAAAATGGAAAAAACTTTTAGTTTTGACCACTAAAGCATACTGTTTGAATGTAGCAGCATTTATCGCCCGGCGCGTGGCCTTCAACCGGGAGCGATCTTTTTCCCGATTTATTATCCGGCTGGCAATTACGGCTACCGCCATCAGCGTGGCGGCCATGCTGCTGACCCTGGCTTTTACAAAAGGCTTCCAATACACCATCGCGCAAAAGGTTTTCAGCCTCTGGGGCCATATACACGTACAATATGCCACCCCCAACCGGGCCGCCATTGCCGAAGAGCTGCCCATATCCGCTAACGATACAGTATGGCGGGTCCTGCGCCACAACAAAGATGTCCAAAGCATCGGGGCCTATGCGACAAAAAATGCCGTCCTTCGCAGCAGCGAAGGTATCGAAGGCATCCTGCTGAAAGGCGTGGAGAAAGGCTACGACTTCAGTCATATGGACGGCTTCCTGAGAAAAGGACGTTGGATCCATTTTCCCGACAGCGGGTACAGCAGCGAGATCAATATCTCCGAACCCATGGCAAGTCATCTGAAGCTGAAAGTAGGCGATAAAGTGCTGATCTATTTCATCCAACAGGAGGGCGCGCCCAGGGTCAGGTCACTCTCCGTAGCCGGGATATTCAAGATAGGCATCGAGGACTATGATATGCTCATCGCCATCGGCGATCTCCGGCTGATCCAGCGGCTGAATAACTGGGGGCCCGATCAGATCGGGGGGTATGAGGTCTTTGTGAATGATTATCGCAAGGCCGACACCGTGAATTCCGTCATCTATGATCAATTGCCCCAGACATGGAGCAGCCGCAGCATAGAAGAACTATATCCCAATATCTTCGACTGGCTGAACCTGCAGGACAATACTATTCTTATCGTCCTGATCATCATGATCGTCATCGCCACCCTCAATCTCGTCACCTGTCTGATCATCCTGGTGCTGGAGCGTACAAGGATGATCGGGATCCTGAAAGCTGTCGGGGCCCCTACCTTCCAGGTCCAGCAAATATTCCTCTACCAGGGTGCGATCATAACCCTTTTCGGAATGGTCATCGGCAATGCTTTTGGACTGCTCATCTGCTGGCTGCAGGATAAGTATGGCTTTATCAAGCTGCCGGAAGACGCTTATTTTATCTCAAAAGCCGTGGTAAAGCTGGAATGGTGGCATGTCGTACTGGTAAATGCCGGTACCTTTCTCATCTGTTTTCTCATATTGATGATCCCTACCCTGGTGGTCAGAAGGATGCAGCCGGCCAGGGCCATACAGTTCCGTTAGCGTCCGGCTGTCAAATGCGACAGGATGATACCCGTCGCCACAGCCGCGTTCAGGGATTCGGCCTGCCCGATACGGGGAATGGTGATAGGGTGTGTGGCTCGCTGCAAAAGCTGTTCACGGATGCCCTTCGACTCATTCCCGACGACAACCCATCCGCTGGTGACCCGCCCCTGCTCATAGACACTTTTTCCTTCCAGTACGGTTGCATACACCGGCAGGCGTGGATACCCGCTCATCAACGCCACGGGCTCTTCATACATCACATGTACGCGGCTGATGCTGCCCATCGTGGATTGAGTGGCCTTAGGGCTGAAGACATCGGCGCTATCGCTGGAACAAACCACCTGGCTGATGCCAAACCAGTCCGCAATACGGACGATGGTACCCAGATTGCCGGGGTCCTGGATACCATCCAACACCAGGGTGACCCGGTCATCAAAACGGGCTGCCGTAAAAACAGGCTTCCTGAATACGGCCAATACCTGGTTGGGGGTCGACAAGGAAGACAGCCGCTCCAACTCACTCTCCTTTACTTCTATAAAAGGGATGCCGGTTTCCCGGAAAGCGGCAACGCCGATCAGGTATAACAACTCCAGGTTGGGCGCCGCCAACAGCTCCTTCACCATCTTTGGGCCCTCAACGACAAAAACCCCCTCCTGATCCCGAAATTTTTTCTGGCCTAAACTTTGAATATATTTGACCTGCGATTTTATCAGCATTGATTTCGTTTATATACAAAAGTTCACCCGACACCGGGTCCGTTATATTTCTTTATGCTAAACCGCCGGCAAGTTAGTGTATCCATCCTTTACCCAGTATTTGTATTGTCGGCGGCCCTTTTCCTATGGTCCTGTTCCGGGTTCCATCATGTCTCCGGCTACCAGTATGGGAAACCCTTTGTCTTCAGCACAAAGATAAAAGTACAAGGTGACATCCCTGGCAGCGAAAAAAAGGACCTCTCCCTGCGCCTGGCAAACCAGTTGGATGACAGCCTCCGTATCCAGGAGACTTCTATCGCCGGCGTCTATAAAAAACTAGTGGGTCCCCCTGTCTATGATTCGGCCAATGTGCGCCGTTCCATCGGCTACATGGTCGCCCTCCTGAATGCATCCGGTTATTACACGCCGGTGATAAAAGACACCATATACACCGACACAGTCCTCAAACACGATCGCATAAAGGACCAGTATCGTGTAACCATCGAATTCACCGTCTGGCCGGGAAAACAACTGCGGCTGGATTCCATCGGCTTTGATTTGCACACACCTGCGCTGCAGGCAATGGCCCTGCGAAACAAGGGAGGGTCCGTTCTCTGGAAAGGTCAGCCCTATTCCAACAAGAACCTCTCCGACGAGCTGGACAGGCTGGTGGCGCTATTTCAGGACAGCGGCTACTATAGATTCACAAAAGAAGACCTGGTCATCATCAAGGACACCGTGGTGGCAGGACTTATCGATCCCACCCTGGACCCTTTCCAGCAGGCAGCCCTGCTGGAAGAGCTGCGTAAAAAAAGGGAGCACCCCACCGTCAATGTCGTAGTAGAGCAACGCCCTGTCAAAGATCCCACCCATATAGAAAAATATTACATCGGGCATGTCACTGTCTATCCGGACCTCCCTATCCTGGAAGATACCGTTGCCTTCAGCACCACCGACACCTCTACGACCAGGGGCTTTACCCTCATCTCACGTACCGACAAATTCAAACCCTCTTTTATTACCAACAATATATATCTGCGGCCGACACGCCTGTACAGAAAAACAAATTATGACCGCACCATCAACCGGTTTGGCCAGATGGGAGCCTGGCAACAGGCGGCCATCAGCTTTACCCCTTCCGGTATGGCCGACTCTCTTCTGGACGTCGACCTGCGGCTGTATCCCAATAAAAAATATAAGCTGGACGTCGGAGTGGAAGCCAGCCGTAATACCGCGGACATCATCACCGTAGGCAATCTCTTTGGGGTAGGCGCCAACCTGGGGTTGCTCAACCGCAATTCCTTTCGTCAATCCGTGCTTTCCAATACCACCTTAAGAGCCGGTGTAGAACTAGGCAATGATTTTATCCAGACCACGCAGGCCAGCATCGCGCACACCATCTCTTTTCCCCGGCTGATCGCACCACGCTTTATCGTCCGGAAGATAGCACGGAATGAAAGACGGCTGGACAGTCTGCGCTCCGTGCTCAATCTCAACGCCTCTTATACGGACAGACGACAATTCTTTACCGTACAGTCCTTTAATGCCTCCTGGGGCTATCAATGGACCAGGGGCAATCATTCCTTTGTATGGAACCCGGTGAACATCGAATATACCAAGCTGTTCAAAACGGACAGTTTCCAGAAATACCTGAATAATAACCCTTCCCTGAGCCTGGCCTTCCGCAGTGGGCTGGTAGTGGGCTCTCAGTTCATCTACAACAGCAGACGGAAGATCGGTATTCATACGAACCTGCTGCGTATCAGCCTGGAAGAAAGCGGGGCTCTGCTGGGGCTGATCAGGGAAATAGACGAGGGGGATCTCTGGCGCTTTATCAAGGCGGATATTGAATTCGCCCACCACATCGACTTTAAACGCAGCCAGCTGGCCATGCGGGCCTATGCAGGGGCAGGGTGGGCCTATGGTAAGGAAGGAAAAGGAACAGAGGAAACCCTGCCTTTCTATAAAGCCTTTTTTGGCGGTGGTCCCAACAGCATGCGGGGCTGGCAGATCCGTCAGCTGGGTTTGGGTTCCTCTCCCTATTATGATACGGCTGGAAAGGGCAAGCTCGACCGGTTCGGAGATGTACAATTAGAAGGTAACATCGAATACCGCTTCCCCCTGGGCACCATCTTCGGCGTCAAGCTGAAAAGCGCCCTGTATATGGATGCGGGCAATATATGGAACAGACATCTCAGCGACAGCCTTTATGGAAAGGACAGAGGCAGCGACTTCAAATTCGATCGCTTTTATAAGGAGCTGGCCGTGGATGGAGGTACAGGCCTCCGGCTGGACTTCGATTATTTTCTCATACGATTCGACTGGGCCTATAAGTTAAAGGACCCTCAGCGACTGGAGAACAGCGAAAAATGGTTCTATAAAATGCGGCTCGGCGACGGACAGTTCCAGCTGGGTATCAACTACCCGTTCTGACTTTCCACTCCCAGTATTCCCCGGATATATCTCCCCGCCTCCTCCATATTCATGGCTTGCTCCAGGCGAAATCCACCGATCCGCGTACGGCAAAGACTGCTGAGATACCCTCCGCAACCCAGGGCCTCCCCCAGATCATTGGCAAGACTACGAATATACGTCCCTGTTGAACAGACCACCCGGAAGCTTACGACAGGCAGGCTGAAGCCCGTGACCTCCAGTTCATGGATCACCACAGGCCGGGGATCCAGCTTTACCTCCCTGCCCTTTCGCGCCAGCTCGTATACCCTTTTCCCATCCTTTTTGATAGCAGAATGAATAGGCGGCACCTGTTGTATCGGACCGGTAAACTTTTTAACCGCCTGTTCCAACGCCGCCGGCGTGACGCCCGAGTAGTCCTTAAAATTTTCCGGATCGCTTTCCAGATCGAAGGTGGGCGTGGTAGCCCCCAGAGTGACGGCCCCGGTATATTCCTTCTCCTGCGCCATGTATTCGTTGATCCTTTTGGTATATTTCCCCGTACAAACAATGAGCAGTCCCGTGGCCAGCGGGTCGAGGGTGCCGGCATGACCGACCTTTTTGGTCTTTACCATGCCTCTTATCTTCCTCACTACATCAAAGCTGGTCCAATGCAGCGGTTTGTCGATCAGCAGCGCGCGGCCCTCGGCAAAAGGGTTATTGTCCGTATTGTTCTGTTGCATTGCCGCAAAGGTACGCCATGGCAGAAAACCTAAATGGCCAGCCGGGCCTTTATTTCCAGGTATTTATTCACCGCCTGTACCGTAAGATGCTCCGGTGCCGTAAGAATGGTCAGGATGCCATGCTTGTTCAGCTCTTTGACGATAAGTCTCTTTTCATAAGCGAACTTCTCGGCAATGGTCTTTATATACAACCCTTCAATGTCCCTGACCCCGGCCTCACGTACCTGCTGCAACCCTGTATTCTCAAAAAACACCACCAGCAATAAATGGTTCTTTGCGATACCTCGCATATAAGGCAGCTGCCGCTGGAGCCCCGAGAGAGATTCAAAGTTGGTGAACAGTACGATGAGACTCCTTTGTGTAATACGGGTACGGATAAGCGCATGCAGCCTTTCATAGTCTGTCTCCAGGAACCTGGTCTGCTGATTGTATAATATTTCCAGTATATTATTCATCTGCAGCGCCTTTCTCCCGGCAGGCAAAAAAGTTCCGATCTGATCGGAAAAGGTCACCAGTCCCGCCTTATCCTGCCTGATAAGGGCTACCCGGGACAGGATCAGGGTGGCATTGATCGCATAGTCCAAAAGGCTCATGCCTTCGAAGGGCATTTTCATGATGCGTCCTTTGTCGATGACACAGTACACCTGCTGGCTCTTCTCATCCGTATAGTTATTTACCATCAGCTGCCCTCCTTTACGGGCAGTGGCTTTCCAATTGAGGCTACGGATATCGTCCCCCATAACATACTCCTTTATCTGCTCGAACTCAAGACTCTGCCCCAGCTTACGCATCCTTTTATTGCCGCTTTCCGCCAGGTTGCTTGCATAAGCTTTCAGTTCATATTGGCGCAAAGGGAAAAAAGAAGGCAGCACCCTTATCATCTTTTCCGACGGAAGGGTCTTACGTCTCACCAGCAATCCAAAAGGGCTTTTGATAAATATATTGATGTCGTGAAAAACATACTCACCCCGCTCCACAGGCCGCAACTCATAGGTCAGTGTCCTGGTTTCTTCCGGCTTCAATCCTCCATCCAGCCGGAAATCCCTTCGCTGGAACTGATCCGGCAACTCGTCGATGATACGGTAAGTGATCCGGAATGGATACCGGTTGGTCACCACCAGTTTCACGGGATTCTGGTCGCCATTGCTGAACCGTTCCCCCATTTCGCGTACAGCGTTGACGGGGTCTTTCCGGGAAAAGAGCACGATATAATCCAGCATGCTGGCGACGACAAGGAAAAGGGCCGCCAGTTGGGCCGCCACAAAGAGCAGGGGTACCCAGTAGGCCAATACAAAAAACAGGATCACGCCCACCCATAGCCAGTACCAGCGGCGGGAAAAGAAAAGGGATTTATAAAATCTACGGATCATCAACGGGGTATTTCAATGGCTTGGATGATTTCTTGTATGACATCGTCCTCTGAAGCTCCTTCCATTTCCTTTTCAGGCGTCAGCACCAGCCGGTGACGCAATACGGCCGGCGCAACATACACGACATCTTCAGGTATGACAAAGTCGCGTCCTCGCATGGCGGCCACGGCCTTGGAACCGTTGAGGATGCCGATGGATGCCCGCGGCGAAGCTCCCAGATAGATGGCCTTATGATTACGGGTCGCCGCTACGATGGATGTAATAAATTGTATCAGTTTTTCCTCCACGACGAGGTTACGCACTTGTTTGCGCAGAGCGTCGATACTCGACGCGGACAAAACGCTCCGGACATCGTTCACACGATTATCCGTCCGGGTGATATGATGGTCGGATACGATCCTGAATTCCTGTTCGGGTGTGGGATAGCCGACGTTGATCTTGAAGAGAAAGCGGTCCAGCTGTGCTTCGGGAAGATGATAGGTCCCTTCCTGCTCGATGGGGTTTTGCGTAGCCACCACCATAAAAGGGGGCTCCAGTACAAAGGTCTGACCGTCGACGGTGATCTGCCGCTCCTCCATCACTTCAAAAAGAGCCGATTGCGTCTTGGCAGGGGCCCTGTTGATCTCATCTATCAGCACGATATTGCTAAAGATGGGTCCGGGCTTGAATTGAAAAGTATTTTCCCGGGGGTTGAAGATAGAAGTCCCGATGACATCGCTGGGCATAAGGTCGGGAGTAAACTGTATCCGGGAAAAGTTTACGGCGATCGTCTTGCTCAATAACTTTGCCGTCAGTGTCTTGGCTACTCCCGGAACCCCTTCTATCAATATATGTCCGTCCGCCAGGATGCCTGCCAGCAATAGTTCTATCATTTGCTCCTGCCCTACGATGACCTTCCCTATCTCCTGCTTAAGTTCTCCGATGGCCTGCTGCAATTCACCCAGGTCGGTGCGTTGTTCAAACAGATTTTCTTCCATTTTATGCTTGTTTATAAAATTCTTCCAATTCCCTGTTAAGCGCCAGCAGCTCCTCATCCGACACGGCAGGGCTTTCCTGCAGACGAAGCAAGTCGTCTATCAATGTATGCAGAAACTCTTTGGAGATCCCAGTCTTCCAGGACAGCCGGTCCACGATCCCTTCATCCGACAGATGGATGGTGAGATTGTATTTTGTCCGTATATGGTCCTGAAAATGTATGGCCATCTTGGTAGCCAGGTTCCGGTTGTCCCGCCGTTGATAATACAGACGTCCGATGGTCGTGACAAAGTCAAGCGAATTGTTGCGTAGCCCCTCGATCACGGGGACGATACGCTGTCTCCGCTTGGACTCGAATAAATAAATGATCAGCAACAACAACAGCAGCAGCCAAAATGCCGCGGCGAACGCTCTGTCATTCAGGATATACCGGAGGGCGGAAAAGCTGCTTCGGGACCTGCCTTTGTCATAACGGTAATTCTCATCCCATAATACTTCCGTTACACCCTCGGGTATATAGGAAAAGACATTGTCATAATACGCCTTGTTATTCTTATGCAGCAGAAAAAAATTGGTGAACGCCATCGGGGCGAAGTGAAGGAACAAAGACCCGCCCCCTTTATAACTGAATTTGACCAGGTTGGGCCGGCCTTTTAAATCCTTGCCCAATACAGTGGCATACTGGAGGTCCAGCGAATCGATCCAATTATCATTCGAGGCGCCCGGATAGGCAAAAGACAGGGAGTCATTGGTCCCGGGCTGCAATACACTGACCCGGAGGCTGTCCATATCGCTCAACACAAGGCTGGAAAGGATACCCGGCCGGATATTCAGGATATGCAGCAGGGAGTCCCCAAAATGCAGGGCGGACATAAAGACATGATTGCCTTGTCCCACAAAGCTCAGCAGGGCGTTGATCTCGGTGGGATCAAGGTCCACCCTGTGTCCGATGAAGATAAATGCCCGCTTTCCTCCCCCGCTCTCAGCCAGCGAAGAGAACGGAACGCTATTGACGGATATTTCGGCATTCGGAAAAAGGTAGGGCAGGTTTTCATACGCGATATACGCTCCATACGGCATCTTATCCTTACGTCCGAACGTCACCCGCTTGTTGATCCTGCCACGCCCTCCGCCCGGGTTACAGGAATACAAGCACCACAGCGCAAAAAAAAGGATGATATGAAGGCTTTTTCTCATGCGTGGACGAGGTCAAGGGAGGTATGAAAGTCCTGAAAATATTGTAACAAACGGGTGAACTGCTGGTCGTTCAACGGGAATTTGCCATACCACACCTGCTCATAAGCATTCTTCAGCCAACGAAAACTTCCGCCTTGCGGAAGGTAGTCCAGCTGACGGGCATATTCCTCATCGGTGGTTTGTATATGCAGACGGATCAATTGACGGGCGTCCAGCATACGCAAGGTCTTCAGATACAGATAACGTGTAGCCATTCGGTGTGCCCCCTCGCTGAGCGCCTTCTTCAACAGCCGGTCGATATCCTCTTCAGGCAGCGCCGATCCTTCGTCAGTGTTTTCACTGACCCTGGAAGGGGTCCGGTAAAAGAAACGAAGATTGTTCTCCGTAATGATCTTATACAAAGCATACAACAATACAGCGCCTAAAAAAACATAAATAAAATAACGAAAGCCCTTGCTGTCCAACAGCCTGTAGAATGAGCCGGATGGGTCATTCCTTTCCTGCGCTGAATTATCCTTCCACCAGGATGGATCGTTGGCATAGGCGAAATCCCGTTCTTTCTTCCGGTGATTGATGACACTGTCGGGAATGCCGCGCAGGACCAGCGGCGGTTCCTTCTCTTCACTATCCGGTGATGCAGCCGTCTGGTCCGGGCTGCCCGAAGAAGGCGCATTAAAAGAATGGAGCTCTTCGTCAGCCGTACTCACGGAATCCGGCATGCCGGCCGTACTGCCTGCCGTATGTCGTACATGACGCTTCCCATGGTGCTGCGCCGGGCTTTGCAAGACGACTAGCAGAAGGATAAAGGACAAAAGGGCCCTGCACTTAATATGTAGAGGATGTTGGTTCAAATCGGAGTGGGTAGATAATAAAGTACCAGACAATGAAGGTTAACGAGCCGGCCAATATCATAATGCTAAGCCAGATGGGCATTGAGGAATACCTGGTGACGAACCCTTCCAAAAAGGCGGCTACGATGAATATAGGTACCAGGCCGATCATCAGCTTAACGCCGTCCCTTGCACCCCGTTTCAAAGAATGGCCCCTTCGATGGGTGCCGGGGAAAAGGATACTGTTGCCCAGCACAAATCCAGCGCCCCCCGCTATAATAACAGAAGATATCTCAAGGGTGCCGTGTATCCAGATAACAAGGACAGACTTCCAGCCCAATCCTTTTGTAAAGAAAAAATATTGAAATGCCCCCAGCATGACCCCGTTGGAGAACAGTTGCCACACCGTACCGATGGAAAGGATAAAACCGCAGACAAATACCATGAACGAAACTTTGATATTGTTCACTGCTATCCAGGTGAACATGTTCAACTGGTTGTCATGTTTATATACGCCAAAAGGATCACCCTTGGCAATATTGTCCTCCGTCATGTCGATATAGCGATCCCCCAGCACCCCACGGACAAAGGTTTCGTCATGGGCTGCGGAAAAAGCGGCAAGTACGGCAAAAAGTGTAAACACAAGAAAAGAATAGAGCATCTCCCGATGATACCTTCTGACCACGGTGGGGAGCTCAGTCTTCCAGAAACTGAGGATACGGGAAACCCGTTCTTTTTTATTGCGGTAGATCCCCAGGTATATCCTGGACGCCAACCCATTGAGATATTGGGTCACTTTGCTGTGAGGATAGAAGGTTTTGGAATACCCAAGATCATTCACCAGCTCAGTAAACTGACCCGCCATCTCATCCGGATCGGTGGCAGGCTCATACTGGTACTGCTTCCACTTATCAATATTTTTTTTAATAAAGAGTCCTTCTCGCACCTGGGAAGATTTAGCATTATATTTACGGATAAATATAGTAAGTTATTGCTTAATTATATGGCATTAGTAAAACTTGACACCGGGTTCAATATTGAAGTGGAATTCGCTATCACCCCCTTTCACAAACGCTTCTTTGCATGGATCATCGATTGTGTAGTCCTGTTGGCCTATTCCCTGTTGATGGGCAAACTGCTGAACGGGGTCGACACGTCGGAAAACCTTTGGGTCTATGTATTGGCAGGCCTGCCACCTCTTTTTTATCATCTTATCTGCGAGCTGACCCTCAACGGACAAAGCATTGGAAAAAAGGCGATGGCCATCAAGGTCATCACGCAGGACGGCGGTCAGCCATCCCTGAGCCAATATTTGATCCGCTGGGTATTCCGGCTGGCCGATTTTCCCATTTGGGTTCTCCCGGCCATTGCTTATGGAGCCTTGCCCTGGTGGTGCGCCATATTTCTCTTCGGCGGCATCGCCAGCGTGATCTCCACTCCTTATACCCAGCGCATCGGCGACCTGGTCGCCGGCACTATCATCATCGACACAAAGACACATACGTCCTGGGAAGACACCGTATTCACCGAGCTGGAAACGAATTACCAGCCCAGGTTCCCCCAGGTGATGCAACTGACCGATAAGGACATCAATACGCTGAAAAGTATCATCAGCACCGTGCAAAAAAAGGGAGACTATGACCTGTCCATGCGTATTGGCGAGCGGATCAAGTCAAAGCTCCAGATCGAAAGCGATCAGGACTCCCTGGACTTTCTGGAAACCCTTTTAAAAGATTACAATTATTACTCTACGCAATGATCAACGGAATGCAGAACCAATGATCGCGAAGAGGAAAAAAAGCGCCCAAAGACAAAGAGCAATCACCATCAGTATGCCCGTAAAACGATAGTATGCTTTCAGGTTCCTGAAAGATTGGTTTAGCTGCACCTGGTCATTGTTGCGAAGCGCTACCTGCATTTTCCTGGCAAAATTATACGTGTAAAGACAAGGGAAAAAGCACAATAATGCGCACAGGATGTATCCGACAGATAGGCCCCCTCCAATGGCACTGCCAGCCGCGCCCATCCCCATGGTAGTCGAATATAGATTGGCGAGGATCGCTCCGGCAAAGAGCGCCCCCAGGACCATAAGCCCGCAAAAGATAAAGCCGACGATGGCCAGGAACTTGGCCCAGCGTGCTGCTTCTTTGAGATGAGCGGTCGACTCATGATCTACCTGAAGTTCGAATAAGCTCGTGCCTGTGTTTGCTTCCATAAGAATTTTGTTTAATCGTTAGTTGTGCACCGGGGCTGGTTTGTTAACCAAAATACCCATCCCCGGTGCACCGCTTATGATGGGCCTTCGGCCAGCGGATCTGTGATCCGCTCTGTACAAAATGATAAATTCAGCGGGCTGAAAGTAAAAAAAATAGTCAGGTATCCATAACGATCCTGACTATTTCTCCCTGCAATAGGGCAACTTTATATAAATCACTGTCTAATAAGCAGTTGCAAAAAGAACGCGCTGTTTGCTGGGCTTTCCCGTCAAAATACACTTCCCTTCTTCTGCCGGATTGTCGAGGGGGATACAACGGATGGTGGCCTTGGTCTTTTCCTTGATGGCTGCCTCTGTCTCCGCTGTGCCGTCCCAATGCGCCAAAGCAAACCCGCCTTTCTCATTCAGGACTTTTTCAAATTCCGCCCAGGTGTCGGCTTTGGTGATATGCGCGTCGCGATAAGCCAGCGCCTTGTCATACATGGCCTGCTGGATCTGCTCCAATAAGTTTTTTACATACGCATCCAACCCTTCCATCGGCACCGACACCTTTTCTTTTGTGTCGCGTCTGGCGATCTCCACGACCTGATTGTCCAGGTCTCTCAACCCCATGGCAATACGGACAGGCACCCCCTTCATCTCATATTCCGCAAATTTCCAGCCGGGACGAGCGTTGTCGTTGTCATCATATTTAATCCGGATACCTGCGGCTTTCAGCCGGGCAGTCAATTCCTTTCCCTTGGCATCGAGCAGATCTTTCTTCTCTTCTCCTTTATAGATGGGGACAATGACAGCTTGCAGCGGTGCGATACGGGGAGGCAGCACCAGCCCATCATCATCGCTGTGAGCCATGACCAGCCCTCCGATAAGACGGGTGCTCACACCCCAACTGGTGGCCCATACATAATCCAGCTGATTGTCCTTATCCGAAAACTTCACGTCAAAGGCCTTGGCAAAGTTCTGGCCTAAAAAATGGGATGTGCCGGCCTGGAGGGCCTTTCCATCCTGCATAAGGGCTTCTATACAATAAGTATCCACGGCGCCGGCAAAACGCTCGCTTTCCGTCTTTACTCCACGGATGACGGGTAATGCCATATACTCTTCCGCAAAAGTGGCATATACGTCCAACATCTGCCGGGTCTCGGCAATGGCTTCAGCAGCCGTGGCATGGGCCGTATGCCCCTCCTGCCAAAGAAACTCGGCAGTACGCAGGAACAGACGGGTACGCATCTCCCAGCGTACGACATTCGCCCATTGATTGATCAGCAGCGGCAGATCCCTGTAACTGCGTATCCAGCCTTTGTAAGTATTCCAGATAATGGTTTCGCTGGTAGGCCTGACAATCAGCTCTTCCTCCAGCTTGGCTTCCGGATCCACGATCACACCACCTCCATTGGGGTCGTTTTTCAACCTGTAGTGCGTCACCACCGCACATTCCTTGGCAAACCCTTCCACATGGGCGGCTTCCTTACTGAGAAAGCTTTTTGGTATGAACAGGGGGAAATAGGCGTTGACATGACCTGTGTCCTTGAACATCCTGTCCAATTGATCACGCATGTTCTCCCAAAGGGCAAAACCATAGGGTTTGATCACCATACATCCCTTAACACCGGAATGGTCCGCCAGGCTACCCTTGACAACCAGATCGTTGTACCATTGGGAGTAATCCTGTGCCCGGCTCGTAATTTCTTTGCTCATAATTCCTTATTATTAATCACCTTTTAACAAATCTTCGTTATAATTCCTTATTAAAGGCTGATAATTTGTCGTAACTTTACTTTAACATGGTTGTTTAGATCATGTTAAGTTGCGCAAGATAGCAACTTCATCCCGAAAAACACTAAATGCTTTCGCCATGAGACAGATAGCTCCCTTCCTGGCCGTCGGCCTTATCCTTTTCGCCAGCTGCTCTTCCTCACGGAAGGCCGCGCAGACGCCGGATGATGTATATTATTCTCCCGGGTCCTCCCGGAATGTCGCCGCAGTGGCGGACGATGAAGATGGAGGGTACTACTCTTCCCGCTCCGGCTCCAACAGAGGTGACTATTACAGCACAGCTCCCAGTGACAATTATGTACGTCTGAAAGCACAGGATCAGGCCCGCTGGTCTTATTTCGACGACTATAATGCATACGACTCCTATTATTATCCGTCGGCGATCAGCCCCTACTATGGCATGGGATTCGGATATGGTTATCCCATGTACGGATACGGCCTTTCCTATGGGCTCGGTCTGGGCTTCGGAAATCCCTATTACGGATGGAACAGCTATTTCCTCTGGAACACCTGCTATAATCCTTATTTCTACAATCCTTATTATGGCGGCGGGGTCATCATCGTAAAAGGCGCCACCGGTTCCAACAACGTTTATACTCACCTGGGTGCTTTCAACGGTAACAGCTATCGCAATAGCCTTTCTACACGGGTCACAAACAGCAACAACAGGACCTATCGTCCTGCCAGCAACGCTTATACCCGGGAAGTGAATGGCAGCAACAATCGTTACTACTCTCCCCAGAGCAGCAACAGGGGGACTTATTATCGTCCGTCAACATCTGGTTCCAATAATAGCTTTAACAACAACAACAGCTACAGACCCAGCAGCAATTCCGGCTTTGGCGGTAGCCAGCCTGTAAGAAGCTACTCTCCCGCCCCATCAGGCGGTGGAGGCGGCGGCGGGAGCGTCAGACCTTCCAGGCACTAGTATATAGTACCAGCATCCTACACTACCTACATATTTCATGAAAAATTTCATCGTTTTCATAGGCATACTTGCCTGTCAGCGATTGGTCGCCCAATTGCCTGAAGATGCCCTAAGAGCTTCGTGGACAGTACCCAGCGGTTCAGCCCGTGCACAAGCCATCGGCGGAGCCATGGGCTCCCTGGGAGGAGAGATCTCCTCCAATTTCACCAACCCCGCAGGACTCGGTCTTTACAGGACACGGGAGATCGTTATCAGCCCAGGATTCCGGCTCATGCAGGATAAAGCCAATTATCTCAATGCAGCAAACGGCGGGCATACAGCCTCCAACTTCAACCTGGGCGCCAGCGGCTATGTCACCAGCCACACCGGCTTCAACGGCAACAACAGCGTCTTTTCCATCGCCGTGAACAGGACCGCTAATTTTAACAACCACGTCTACTACGAGGGAACGAATAACTACAGTTCCGGCGCCGAGCAGTATGCAGAGGAATTCGCCTATTCCAGCTTTGGCGGCAACATCGACGCGGGCATCAAGAGCGCCTCTCTCTCCTATGGCACCCGGATGGCATTATATACCTACCTGGTCGATACGGCCACCATCAACGGTGTACCACAAGTGATCGCCCGGCCCCAACATGTAGGCTCAGTCTTTCAGCAAAACGATGTACGCACCAGCGGAGGTATTACAGAGATCGCCCTCAATCTGGCTACCAGCCTGGGGAACAAATGGTATCTGGGCGGCGGCCTCGGATTACCCATCCTTAGCTATACCCGTCAGCAAACCTACACAGAAACCGATGCCACAGGCAATACAAAAGATGATTTTGGATCATATACCTATACAGAAAAATATACTTCCAGCGGCTTTGGCCTGAACGCAAAACTGGGTGTGATCTTCAAACCCACTAATGCGGTAAGAGTAGGCCTGGCCGTACATACCCCCAGCCTCATCGGGGTCACAGACAAGATCCATTCATCCATGACTACGAATCTGGACACCTTCTCCGTCCAGCAACATGTGACCTCAGACTACCTCGATGCCAATTTCGGAGGAGGTAATACTATCAAATATAACCTTTACACCCCCTGGCGGTTCCTCGTCAGCGGCTCTTATATATTTGGCGGGGGAGAAAGCAACGTAAAAGCGCAAAAGGGATTTATCACCGCCGACGTAGAGTATGTCACCACGAAGACGGCTCATTTCAAGCCTGAAAATGCTGACGACGGATCTGGAAGCACAGATAATTATTACAATGCGGTCAACAGCGCCATCAAGAGCATATACAAGAATTATCTGGGGTTCCGCATGGGCGGCGAAATGAAGTTCAATACCTTGTTTGCCCGTGCCGGCGCGGCCTATTATACCAATCCCTATCAAAATAGTAAAGAGCTGAAAGCAGACAAGCTCTTCCTTACGGCTGGTACCGGCTGGCGTAATGCAGGAATGTTCGTAGACATGGCCTTTGTGCTGGGTATTTCCAGAGATGTCAATTTCCCTTACGTTTTGTCGGATAAGAATAATGTGGTTTCTACGCTAAAACAGACCAGCGGCACGATCATCCTGACCGTAGGGTTCAAATTTTGATCTACGTACAAATCTGTATCTGAGACAGATTGTGGAAAAGTTATGATCATAGATAGTTATCAGGCATACCGATATTCATAAATTGGTATGCCTATTTTTTTATAACCTAACTATGAACTATGAAAAAGTCAATTCCACAACGCAAGTTGTACTTAATCATCCTATTGTTCTTCGCCTATTCCTCCTGCAACAAAAATGAGCGCCCGGCCACAGCCAACCCCGGTCAACCGGCAACAGCGGCAATGTTGCAAAAAGACAAAACAGACTTTGCAAAAACACTGGCGCAGGCCATTGCGGATCCCATGATCAGAAATTTTTTAAAAAATGAAGCGATCACGAAATTCGATGCGGATAACGATGTTCTTTATCCCATGGTCAAGGACAAAATATTACCCAATGGTCAGAGCTTTCGAGCCTATTTGGATGCAATTATCCAAAAAGACAGATCGGCGGCCCCTTTGAAAGAGATAGAGGCCAACCTGCCGTTGTTAACCATTCTTGTTCCGGTCCTGGATAATTTCTCGGCAGAGTCCTGGAAGACGGAGAGCCAGATGCCGCTTGTAGCCGTAAGGGTCGAAAAGGACATCAAGGAAAAGAAGAAGCTGTTGGCCTATGACAACAATGGCAGCACCGTAGAACTTGATTATTTTAAAGATCCGGGTGAACCCATCCTCGTAATAAAGGATAACGAGGCTCTGGAAGTAAGGGCCAGGGGAAGACAGGTGACCGTGGCCGGAGAGTCCTTTGTGCACCAGCAGTCTCTTGCACCCGTGTTTGAAGACGGGGATCGCATGTATTTTTTTTATGACGAGAATCTTTATCATCGGGGATCGTTTTCGGCGACAGCCGACCCGATTTCGATGATTACGGATGCAGCCAAACCCCATGCCGTACAGCCTGCAGGCGCCATGGGCTGTTCAAGATGGACAGCCTGGTCACGTTTTGATCCGTTGGTGACAAGCGCTTTCGATAAAAGCATATACAACCCCAATTGTCCGGAAAATGTCGCTACGGTGCGCGACTTTGTCTATTATGGTATCGATCCTACTACGGGCACTAACACGGGTCCTTTGAAATATAACTACAGGGAAAATATTACTTCCATTCGCTGTGAGAGTCTCCTGACAAGATCGAGGTTCGACGATATCACGGAAGGCAATATACTGGATTTCGATATCACCGTCTACACCGCTGACAGCGATCCTATCTTTCCTTTGAAAAAAAGACTGTCGGTAGACAAAAGTAAATTCTTTGTCACAGACGCCTCAAACCCCAGCCCGCAGCCGGTGGACCTAACATTCAATAGCCTTGGTTTGTCGCCATTGGAGTTAGCCGTATGGAACTTTAAAAGACAGGGGGATGTATGGAAGTTTGCCATTTTTGAATATGATCCGGGCGTGACCCTTACAGAATCCAGATCGATCGAATCCAACATCGGCACCAACTTTTCCATCGGCGACGAAAAGGCAGGGGGGAAATTCGGATTGACTGCATCCGTAAAAGTGACAAAGACCGTTACGATCACCTATACAGATGTTTCGGATGACCTGGGTGAAGCAGTATCTTACTGGTGTGATCCGGTGATCAAGGAGAAATGGCCGCTCAACGACAATAATGTCTGTGGCCGGGGAATTGGGACGATCTACAGACCAGGAAGGGAAAATGCGGGCAGATCATATGACATTGGGACGGGTGTTATCGCTATTACGGTAGAACCCCGGATACAACACTAGCGAATATTCCTGATGTAACGCTCCATCATTCCTGCCCAGATGTCATATTCCCTGCCGGAGAAATGCAGGCTGTCCACAGCTATCAGGGTTGGGTCATCTGCCGCCTTACGGCTTTCTCCCGTAATATCGACATAGGGTACCTGGTAGGCCGAGGCTATCTCCCGGTTGATGGAATTAAAAGAATCGATCTGTGATGCTATAAGAACCGTGTTGCTTCCTTTGGCAAAAGGAGTCACCGAATAATCAGGGATGGACAGGACGATGACATGGGAGGGTCTGTTACCCGCCAGCAGGATGGCTTGCTGCAGCAGGGAAGTGAATTCACTACGGTAATCAGCCTGGCTATGATGCTGGTATTGATTATTCACGCCTATCAGGAGACTGACGAGGTGATAAGGTACAGGCACAGAAGCCGGCATAGCCGCCAGCAGGTTGGTCGTAGTCCAGCCGGTGACAGCAATGATATCCGGGTCCTTATACACCAGGCTGTCCGCCCGCAATCTTCGCACCAGCTGGTTGGGATAACGTTCTTCCTGCCTCACGGATTGACCGATGGTATAACTATCACCCAGGGCCAGATACGTCAGGGTATCCTTGCCTGGCAGGTCCATCGCCATGACAGGATTGCTGTTGTGTTTCATACAAGCCACCTGCTGGACAATCCCTGCAAAAAAAAACAGACTTATAATCAGCGCTATTTTCTTAACCCGGAACATACTTGTAATAGATACGAAATAAGAAGGCCCGGCGGATGCCGGGCCTTCCATCTATTTGGAACCTATTGATTATCATCGGTTCACTTAGTAGTCCATTCCGCCCATACCGGGAGCGCCGCCGGGGTGAGCATGCGCTTCTTCCTTTTTAGGCTTGTCGGCGATGACACACTCGGTCGTCAGCAACATGCCGGCAATGGATGCAGCATTCTCCAATGCGATACGGCTTACTTTGGTGGGGTCGATAACACCCGCCTTCAAAAGGTTCTCGTACTGTTCAGTGCGGGCGTTGAAACCGAAGTCGGCTTTACCTTCCCTTACTTTCTGAACTACGATGCTGCCTTCAAGGCCGCTGTTAGCTACGATCTGGCGCAGAGGTTCTTCCAGCGCACGTTTTACGATGGCGACACCCGTGGTTTCGTCCTCGTTGGCGCCTTTCACCTTGTCCAGGGATTCTATGGCGCGGATGTATGCGATGCCACCGCCGGGTACGATGCCTTCTTCCACTGCAGCGCGGGTAGCATGCAGCGCGTCGTCCACACGGTCTTTCTTTTCCTTCATTTCAACTTCCGTTGCAGCGCCTACGTACAGTACAGCTACTCCGCCACTGAGCTTGGCCAGCCGCTCCTGCAGCTTCTCCTTGTCATAGTCGGAAGTAGTCGTCTCTATCTGAGCCTTGATCTGGYYSACACGGGCAGTGATGTCTTCYTTCTTGCCCTTGCCSCCTACTACARTAGTATTATCCTTGTCGATGGTYACGCTGGCAGCGGTACCCAGATAGCTRAGATCGGCGCCYTCCAGTTTGTAACCCTGTTCTTCGCTGATGACGATACCCTTGGTCAGGATAGCGATATCCTGCAGCATTTCCTTGCGGCGGTCGCCAAAACCGGGGGCCTTTACGGCWGCCACCTTGATGGTGCCACGCAGCTTGTTGACCACCAGGGTAGCCAATGCCTCACCTTCCAGGTCTTCTGCAATGATCAGCAGGGGACGGCCGCTCTGCGCTACCTTCTCCAGGATATGGAGGATATCCTTCATCGCGGARATCTTTTTGTCATAAATGAGGATRTAGGGRTYMTSCARYTCYGCYTSCATCTTTTCGCTGTTGGTAACGAAATAAGSRGAGASATATCCCCTRTCGAACTGCATACCTTCTACCACGTCCACCGTGGTTTCAGTACCCTTGGCTTCTTCCACCGTGATGACGCCTTCCTTGCCTACTTTACCAAAAGCCTGGGCAATCAGCTTGCCGATGGCATTGTCGTTATTGGCAGAGATAGAGGCCACCTGCTCGATCTTGTTTTTGTCATTGCCGATGGTCTGAGATTGACCGCTGAGGTTCTCTACTACTTTAGCCACAGCCTTGTCGATACCGCGCTTCAGGTCCATGGGGTTGGCACCTGCCGCCACGTTCTTCAATCCTTCGCTGATGATGGCCTGGGCCAGCACAGTGGCGGTAGTAGTACCGTCACCGGCGATGTCTGCCGTCTTGGAGGCTACTTCTTTTACCATTTGAGCGCCCATGTTCTCGATGGGATCTTCCAGCTCGATCTCTTTTGCTACAGTAACACCGTCCTTGGTAACAGAGGGAGCGCCGAATTTCTTTTCCAGCACTACATTACGTCCCTTGGGGCCCAGGGTCACTTTAACAGCATTTGCAAGGGTATCAACGCCCTTCTTCATCTTATTGCGGGCTTCGATATCGAAGAAAAGTTGCTTTGCCATAGTTGATTATTCTTTGATTGATCTCCCACTGGAGGGGGAGTAAGATTTAAAAATGAATGTAAATGGGATTAAACAATTGCCAGGATGTCAGATTCCCTCATGATAAGAAAATCATCACCTTCGATCTGGATCTCTGTACCGGCATATTTGCCATAAAGGACCGTGTCTCCGATCTTAACGGTAACCGGCTCATCCTTTTTACCAGGACCGGCGGCTACAACCGTACCGCGCTGCGGTTTTTCCTTGGCTGTGTCAGGAATGATAATGCCACCGGCAGTTTTTTCTTCAGCAGGAGCTGGCTTCACTATTACCCTATCAGCAAGCGGGGTAACGTTTAACTTTTTGCCCATAGTTGTATTTATTTATTGTTTTTGATGGAATGATAAGCCTGCAATTGCAGGGCGACAAAGGTAAACGAAATTCATACCAAACGTAAAAGCCAGGTCATTTTTACAGATTTGTTAAAATGTTCCGGGGTTAGCATTGAGGCGGGTGTCAATTTTTCAGGTGGGCAACCGGCTGTTTGTCAGGCCCTGACACAAAAAACCGGCCTGAAAGCCGGTTTTTCCTGAAAAGAAGAATAAAATCAGCGCTGTACCACCTGTGATCTTACCGAATTGATCACTACGCCTACCTGGCCGATCAGTTGATTGGACAGCCCATTCTTTTGGGCGGCAATGACGACATCGACGATGAACTGGTCAAAGTCACTGTTTTGAGCCTTCCCGTTCATACGGGAATTGGTGGCGGGATCATGTGCATCGTGCATGTTCTTCCCGGTATAAGAGAAATTCTTCGCACCGGTGGCCACACAAAAGAAGTCCGTCAGGTTCTTGCTGAGGGCCTGAAATCCAGTGAGATTACCACTTCCTACTTCTCCCAGCAATACCTGAAAGTATTCGTTGATCTTGCTGTCCGCTGCAATGACAAAGATGGCGCTGTCCACCACCGAACGCAGGCCCAGGCGCCCCTTCTCGATCATCTGGCCGGAATTGGCAGGATCGTTGACCTTGGTAGTCCCCCCCAACGAATCATACAGCGTTTGTTTGGCAGACGAGCTGCTCTTGCTGCAGGATTGTAACATTGAAAAAGAGATAATACCAAGGGCGGCGACCAGAATAGTCAGGTTCTTTCTACATTTACTCACATTCATATTTGTCTTTCCAAGGAGTTCGTGAATCTTCGATTTCATGTTTCCTGTTTTTGTTTTAAAAAATGTTTTTAAGCCAGCTGTAGATCTTATAAGTGACAGAGGAAGAGGCTACGGGACATCCGTTTTTCAGGGCCGCAGCGCTGGGAATACAGCGTTCCGCCTTGTATGGGAGACTGGCCTTGAAATCACTGACGATGCGATCCGCCGTTGTTTGGACAGGGAAAAAGGTAAATACGGCAATATCCGTCTTTGGGTTCACCAGCACACGATCCACTCCTTTTTGCTCATAGAGCCAGGCAGTGATCCTGTCCGCATCAGCTTGCGTGATGGCCTGCCGGATATCGATACGGGCCATTGCCCTGGTGTATGCATCGATAGGCTTGGGGCGGGTGACAATATAGATATGCACAGCCAAAATGAGTATCAACAAGCCAAAGACGGACAGTGCCGCAAGGGCAATTCTCATCCGGGTCTTTTTTGTCATAAAAAAAGATTAATTGTTAAGTAGTAAATCCTGAATGAAAAGCAGGTTGCTTCTTATGGAATGAGGATAATTAGCAGGGCGGCAACATTCAACAACCACCGGGTGATCTCCTGAAATAAATACGACAATCCTATGACAATAGATTTCAGGTTTTTTAAAAATCGTTGAATTTATCCCTGAGATGGTAAATCCGTAGTATATTTGCAGCCGCTAACTAAGCTCTTAAAAATGATCAGCAGAAGAAATATCCGGGTAAAAGTAATGCAGACCTTGTATACGCTGGAAGCACAGGAACTCACTGTAAAGCCCGGTGAACACGTACGAATCTTACAGAAACATTTCGATCAGACCAGACAACTACTGACATATCTCACCTATTTTATCACGGAAGTGGCCCGTTATGCCGAGACGGATTCCCGCATACGGTCTTCCAAACATCTTCCGAACCACCAGGACCTTAATGTCAATATCAAGCTGGCAGGCAACGAGGTGTTGTGGAAGATCCTGGAAGACGCCAGTTGGCAAAAAGCGGTAAGCGCCGATAAGCCTCACCTGCAGGATAATAAAGAATTGATCAAACGGCTTTACCAGGAGTTGGTGGCAACGGAAGAATATAAGCAGTACATCAGCGAAGAAGGCAGGGAGAAACGGTCGGAAAAAAGTATCCTTGAATTTATTTTCACCGGGCTGATGCTGTCCAGCCAGCTATTTGAAACACATGTCGAAGAGCTGTTCACCAATTGGGATGATGATGGGGAAATGGTAAGCCAGTTGGTGATGGGCTACCTTAACAAACCCCAGGCCCTCAATTTTCAGGAGATCATCAGCAAGGAAAAATGGGACTTCGCCAAAGGGCTGTTACAGACGGTAATAGATAAAAAGGACGTGTTGATGGACCTTATCAAGCCCAAATTGAAGAATTGGGACCCTGAGCGCATCGCCACCCTGGATATGATACTCATGCAGATGGGCGTTGCCGAGTTTCTCTATTTTGAAACGATCCCGCCCAAAGTAACTATCAACGAATACATTGACCTGGCCAAGGAATACAGCACCCCTCAAAGCGGCCAGTTTGTCAATGGGATACTGGACAACATCCATAAGGACCTGGTAAGGGAGGAAAAAATGCATAAGATCAATTTCAAAGCAAACCCGTAGGTTTGCAAAAAAATACCCATGCGTTATATCACCGTAGTTATATTGGCTGTGATCCTGATGGCCGGATGCCAGGGCAATGAGAAGAAAGAAACGGCGTCCAATACCGACACTCCCCGGGACTCCACCCAGCTGACTACAGTGTCATGGCTGGATTCCGCCAAGGATTTCGGGAAGATACAGGAGGGACAGAAGCTGGAGGTCGCCTTCCGTTTCCGCAACACGGGGAACAAACCGTTGGTGATCGAAAGGGTGCAGCCCAGTTGCGGATGTACGGTGGCTGAACAGCCTAAGGAGCCCATACAGCCCGGTGCGGAAGGACAGATAAAGGCCTCTTTCAACAGTGAAGGGAGGGTGGGCACCAACCACAAGACCCTTTATGTCTATGCCAATATGAAAGATGCCCGTACGCACCCATTGGAATTCATCGTACAGGTGGAAAAGAAACCTTCTTAGAAAATTACTCAAACAAACAATAACACAATGACGCAATTATTGGTTCTATTACAGGCGGGAGGCGCCGGAGGCGGGTCCTTTCAGCTCATCCTGCTGGGAGGTATGATCCTCGTGTTCTGGCTTTTTATGATCCGCCCGCAGCAAAAGAAAGCCAAAATGGCAAAAAAATTCCAGGATGATATGCAAAAAGGCGATAAGATCGTAACTATAGCCGGTATCCATGGCACGGTAAATAAAATAAATGAGGATGGCACCATCCAGATCGAAACAAGCCCCGGCAGTTATCTGAAGATCGAAAAGAGCGCCATTTCCCTGGAATGGACACAAAATATAAACAAGGCTGCTGCAGCGCCGGCAGAGAAAAAATAACCACAGGCCCCGCAGATCGCGGGGCTTTTACATTATGCTCAGAGTAGGTCTTACAGGTGGCATCGGGTCCGGCAAAAGTACCGTGGCCGGCATCTTCGAGGTGCTGGGCATCCCTGTCGCCTATGCCGACCAGGAAGCCAAAAGGGTGATGACGGAAGACCAGGGATTGCGGCAACAAATCATCCTCCATTTTGGAGAGAACGCCTATACAGAAAGCCGGCTCAATCGCCCCTACCTCGCGGCACAAGTCTTTTCAGATAAAGCAAAGCTGGCATTGCTGAACTCGCTTGTCCATCCCGCCACCATCGCAGCAGGGGAGAAATGGATGGACAGACAGGAAGGGCATACCCCCTATGCCATCCGGGAGGCAGCCCTGATCTTTGAAAGCGACGCAGTGAGATATATGGATTTTGTCATAGGCGTCTACGCCCCTCCTACTCTCCGGATACACCGGGTTTTGCAACGGGACAAGCTGAGCCGGGAAGATATCCTGCAACGTATGCGCAACCAGATAGATGAGGATATCAAGATGAGACTCTGTGATGCAGTGATCTATAATGACGAACAGCACCCGGTGATCCCCCAGGTGCTGTCCCTTCACGAGCAGCTGCTGCAGCTGGCAGCAGCAACTACATAATTACATTTATTTTACGCTTATTTGAGCTTAGCCAGCGCTTCCCTGATCCTACCCCAGGCCTTTTCGATATTATTCATGCTGTTGGCAAAGGAAAAACGGACACAGGCAGGCTCCCCAAAAGCGTCTCCCATTACAGAGGATACATGAGCTGTATTCAGCAGGTACATGCTAAAGTCGGCCGAACCCGCGATCGTGGTGGTCCCGTCGGATTTACCATAATAGGCGGACACATCCGGAAAAATATAGAAAGCGCCTTCAGGCTCAAAGCATTTCAGACCTGGTATGGCTTTTACGAGCTCAAGGGTCTTTTTCCGGCGATCAGTAAATTCGGCCACCATGTCCATCGAAGGCGTCAGGTCGGCCGTCAGCGCCACTACAGCAGACTTCTGCGCAATAGAGTTCGTTCCGCTGGTGAATTGACCCTGCAGTTTCTCACAGGCCTTTGCTATTTCGACATGAGCTGCAATATAACCCAGCCGCCATCCTGTCATGGCAAAACCCTTACTGAGCCCATTGATGATAACGATACGGTCCTTCAGATCGCCAAATTGAGCAATGCTCTCATGTTTGCCCGTAAAATTGATATATTCATATATTTCATCCGAAAGGATAAATATGCCGGGGTGCTTGCGGAATACGACAGCCAAAGCCTCCAGTTCGGCCTTGCTGTATACAGCTCCGGATGGGTTACAGGGAGAGGAAAAGAGAAAAGCCTTGGTTTTGGGCGTGATAGCAGCCTCCAGCTGGGCGGGGGTGATCTTAAAACCGCTCTCCAGGGGGGTATGTACTTCTACCACCTTTCCCCGGGCGATCTTTACCAGCTCGGAATAGGTGACCCAGTAAGGGGTGGGGATGATCACCTCGTCGCCCTCGTCCACCAGGGCAAGAATGACATTGGCCAGGCTCTGTTTGGCGCCCGTCGAAACGACAATATTTTCCGGCTTGTAATCCAGGTTATTATCCCTCTTAAATTTCGTGCATACGGCTTCCCGGAGGTCAGGATAGCCCGATACGGGTGTATAATGGCTCCAGTTATCATCGATGGCTTTCTTGGCGGCGTCCTTTATATGCTTAGGCGTGTCGAAATCGGGTTCTCCGAGACTCAGGTCAATAACATCGATGCCTTTCGCTCTTAGTTCGCGGCCGAGCTTAGCCATTTTTAAGGTCTCCGGCTCGCTGAACCGGGACAGGATAGATGATAATTGCATAAATTCCACTTTAGGGCCGCAAAGGTAAAAAACTGAAGGGGTATACCCGGTAAATAATTTATATTTTTTACCCCTGAAGGATGAAAAACGTCTTGTCCGGCCCCCGGACAACCAGCCTCCGGCGTGGTTTTGGTATAAAATAGCTAAAGGTATTCAATTCTAAAACCTATATTTGCGGTTCTTAAAAAACAAACGAAACTTCCAATGAGAGCACTGGTAAGCATATTTGCTGCTTTACTGATCATTATTTCACTTTACCAACTTTCTTTTACCTGGTTTGTCAACAAGCATGAGTCGGCAATGGCAGCCAAGGCTAAAAGAGAGCTCAACAGAGTTTATCCGCTTTCGGCATCCGCCAAATATCCCGGTAACAAAGAGGCCCAGGCCCTTTACCAGGATACGCTTGACCAGGTATACAATGCCCGTTTGCGGACGCTGTTGGACAGTACAAAGGAAACAAAGATCACCTGGTGGGGTACTACCTATCAGAAGTCCAAGGAAAGCGAGCTGTTGCTGGGTCTCGATCTGCAGGGTGGTATCAGCGTGACATTGGATGTTGCACTGGACGGACTGATCAAGGGACTTTCCAACAATCCCCGCGATCCCCAATTGCTACAAGCGCTCGACCTTGCCAATAAAAGAAAGGCCAACAGCTCCGGCAACCTCATCGACCTGTTTGCTCAGACATATAAGGAAGTTAATCCCAATGGTAAACTGGCGCCCGTCTTCTCCAATGCCAATCGCAATAAGATAAAGTTCGACGCTTCGGACGATGTCGTGATCAACTATCTGCATGGAATGGCCAGCGCCGCCATGAAGCAGACTTATAAAGTAATGCAGACCCGTATCGATAAGTTCGGGGTCGCCCAGCCCAGCATCAGCCTGGACGAGAACAGGGGCATCATCTCTGTCGAGCTGGCAGGCGCCACAGACCCTGAAAGAGTGCGGAAATACCTGCAATCTACAGCCAATCTGCAATTCTGGGAAGTATATAACCTGGGTGAGCTGGAAAACTCGCTGGTCAGCAGCGATAAATCCCTGGGGCACTATCTCAAAGGGATAAAGGACGACAGCGCCACGATCAAGGCCGACACAATAAAAAAAGATACTACCGCTGCGGGCGACCCCAGCGCTCACCCGCTCCTGAATGGACAGGTGATCCACTTTATACAGCCACAACAGGACTCCAAGACGGGACAGCCCCGTTACGCGGCATCCCTGGCACAAGTACTGCTGAAGGACACGGGTACGGTTAACCGCTGGCTCAGCAACCCCATCGTACGCAACAGCTTCCCCCAGGACATGAAATTTCTCTGGGGTAAACAGGAAGTAGACGACGACGGCAAGCCGATACCTGCCCTGGAACTATACGCCGTGAAGACCATCCCCGGCACGGATAAAGCGCGTATCGAAGGAACGGCCATCGAAGACGCCAACCAGGACTTTGACCCCATGACCAGCGAGGTTATCGTAGAAATGAGCATGAATAAACAAGGCGCCAAGGCCTGGGCCGATATGACCACCAAGAATACGGGTAAACCCATTGCCATCGTGCTGGATGACATCGTCTACTCCGCCCCGTTCGTAAACGAGCCGATCACGGGCGGTCAATCCAGGATCACTATGGGGCGTGGCCGCAACTCCAACCGCAGCATCGAAGAAGCGCAGGACCTTGCTAATATCCTCAAATCCGGTAAACTGGACGCACCCGCCAAGATCGTACAGGAACAGGTAGTAGGCCCTACCCTTGGTCAGGAAGCTGTACACGGAGGCACCATGGCCTTTGTCATCTCCTTCCTGGTGATCTTTATCCTGATGCTGGTATATTATAATACCGCCGGATGGGTAGCCAATATCGCGCTGATATTGAACCTGCTGTTCACCATCGGTGTCCTAAGCGCCCTGCATGCCACGCTGACGGCGCCCGGTATCGCGGGCCTGGTGCTTACCATCGGTATGGCAGTAGACACCAATGTTATCATATTCGAACGTATCAAGGAAGAACTGACAAGAGGCAAGAGCTACCAATTGGCTGTCAGTGACGGTTATAGACGATCCCTGGCGCCGGTACTCGACGCCCACGTCACCACCCTGCTCACCGCACTTATCCTTTTCTACTTTGGATTGGGCCCGGTGCTGGGATTTGCCACCACCCAGATCCTGGGTATCATCCTGTCCCTGTTCTGCGGTATCCTGGTATCCAGACTGATCACGGACTTCTATACGAACAAGAACCGTCACTTTAAATATTTCACCCCCCTCTCCCGCCGTATCTTCAAACATGCCTCCTTCAAATTCATCGAATACAGGAAAGTAGCCTATATCATCTCCGTAGTGGTGCTGATACTGGGCGTGAGCTCCTTCTTCCATGGCTTTAAGGAAGGGGTCGAGTTCAGAGGGGGCCGGAGCTATGTCATCGACTTCCACAAGCCTGTGACCTCTGCTGCGGCGCGTGAGGCATTGCAGAAAGCAATGCCCGAGGCTTCCCTGGAGATCAAGACCTACGGCAGCAACGAGCAGCTGGAGATCACTACGGACTACAGGATACAGGAACAAGGCAATAGCATCGACTCAGCCGTATTAAACCAACTATACACCGGTCTGAAACCCTTGCTGCCCCAAGGCACGACAGCCGAAGAATTTGCCACCAACAAGTTCAAACAGGCGAACAAGACCGTCCTGCCTACCATTTCCGATGACCTGAAGACCGGCGCCGTCAAGGCAGTCGTATTCGCCATCATCGTCATCTTCCTGTATATCTTTATCCGTTTCCGCGACTGGCGCTACTCATTGGGTACGATCATCGCCCTGCTGCACGACGTATTCGTCACCCTGGCGGTGTTCTCCTTCCTGCACGAGGTAGTACCCTTCCCACTGGAAATAGACCAGCACTTTATTGCGGCGATCCTTACAGTGGTAGGCTTCTCCATGAATGATACGGTGATCGTATTCGACCGGATAAGGGAAGATACCAAACTCATGAAAGGGGCCAGCAATGCGGAGATCATCAACAGGGCGATCAACGACACGCTGAGCCGTACGATCATGACCTCGTTGACCGTGTTCCTCACCATCCTGATCCTGTTCCTCGTAGGCGGGGAAGTGACCAGGGGCTTTGCCTTTGCCATGCTCATCGGTGTGATCACAGGTACTTACTCATCTATCTTCGTAGCAGCCCCCTTCCTGGTGGATTTTGCCAAAGGCAAACCCCTGGGCTCGGGCCAGCAGCCGCCGGCAGAAAAAGCCAAAGCCACACCGGCCAAATTATAACAATAAAAAAGCGGACCGAATGGTCCGCTTTTTTTTATTTGTGATGAACCACCTTCTTGTGGTGGTGATGAACCACATGGCGATGGTGCCGTTTATGCCCTGGCTTGTGCGTTTGGGCCATTGCCGCCCCAGTCATGGTTACCAGTACCAGCACAGACAAAAGGATCTTCTTCATATGATCGTCATTTTTGGGGGTAAGCAATAGGCTTAGGACTTTTTGGCAGGCGTCTTATTCTCCTTGAACCGCTTGTCGGCCGTACCATCCTTCTTTAGATGGGTGGTAGTGGGAGCCGCCTTGGCCTTGGCCGCAGAGTCTTTATTGACCTTGTAGCGCATATCGGCAGTGCCGTCCTTCTTGGTAGGCGCTTTCTTTGGCGTGGTCTGGGCAAAGGTCATGCCTGTAAGGGTCATCAATAAGCTGGCGATCAGAAAGAGTTTTTTCATAATAGAGTTTTTTAATTAAAAAAACGTTTTCACAGTGAATTTATTGGAATTAAACGCAATTTCCTAGCTATTAACCGCGTATTAACAACCGATTGTATATTAAAACGATGCAAAATATTTCACCCTTTCTTAACTAGTACTTAACCATTTTCCTAAATTAGTAAAGATAAAGCATAGCAATTTTGTATCCATGCGCTCATCAACCTTAAAATGGATCGTTCTGTCTGCTGCGCTACTGGCAGCAGTCATCATAACGGTCCAGCTTTATTGGCTGAACATGGTCTATTCGTATGAACAGCGTCTGTTCAATACAAATGTGGTAAAAAGCGTACGTGGCCTGTTCGAAGACCTCAAAATGAATGATGCCCCCGGCATCAGCCTTCAGGAACTGATAAAAAACCCCGGCAACAACTATTTTGTCGTAAAGGCGGATACCATTCCACCCAAGGATTCTCTAACCTTCCACCTCCAGGACGAATTTGCCGACTTTGGGGTACTCACCGATTGCAAACTGGGCGCCTACAGCACTTCCCAAAAAAAATTTGTATACGAGGAGTTCCTGCCTACACCCGCCTCCCGGTACCCTCCCTCCAAAGCGGTATTACAGGACCTTCCTGTACTCCCAAATGACGGGGATTATATTATCCTGTATTTTCCCCACCGCCACGAATATATCCTTGAACAAATGGATTTCTGGATCATCAGCAGCGCCATCCTGTTCATTACTCTTATCGGGCTGGCCGTCAGCCTTTTTTACTTCTATCGGCAAAAATTCCTTGCCGAAGTCCAAAAAGACTTTGTCAACAATTTTACCCATGAGTTCAAGACCCCGCTGGCCGTCATGAAAATAGCCTCAGGCGTTCTGGCCCAGGAAAACATCCTCCACCAGCCCGACCGGCTGGAACGGTACGCTACTATTATCAAAAACCAGACGGAACATCTCCAAAACCAGGTAGAACAGCTGTTAAAAGCAGCGTCTTCAGAATCAAAGAACCTCCCCCTTCAAAAAGAGGACATCGATGCCCATCAGTTGATAGAGCAGGCCCTTAACAAAGTACAGCCGCTGATAGAAGAAAAAAGGGCCAGGATCGAAGTAAAAATGGAGGAAGACAACGGCGGGGTACTGCATGCCGACAAAGCCCACCTGGAACTGGCAGTGGTCAACCTGCTGGAAAATGCGTTGAAATACTCCGTAGAACCACGTATTGTGGTTGAAACGGGTAGCGCGGAGGATGAATTCTATATTTCCGTAAAGGATAATGGCGTGGGTATTGAAAAAAAATACCTCAAAAGCATCTTTAAGAAATTCTATCGCGTACCTACAGGTGATATTCACAACGTAAAAGGATTCGGGCTGGGGCTCAATTTCGTCAAACGGATCATCGATGCGCACAACGGTAAGATCCGGGTCAACAGCCTTCCGGGAATCGGCACCGAATTCCGATTATTTATACCGCTCAACTAAGAATTATGCAACAAACTCCTAAAGTAAAAGTGCTGCTGGCCGAAGACGATCTTTCTCTCGGGTATGTGATAAAAGATAACCTTGTCGACGCCGGCTATGACGTGGTACATTGCGCCGACGGACAATCCGCTATCGATAAATTTGACAAGAATGAGTTCAGCATATGCCTGCTGGATGTCATGATGCCCAATAAGGATGGCTTTGCCGTCGCCAAAAAGATCCGGCAGCAAAGCGATATGGTCCCGATCCTCTTTCTCACGGCCAAATCCATGGAAGAAGACAAGATAAAAGGCTTCCAGAGCGGTGCTGACGACTATATTACAAAGCCTTTTAGCATACAGGAGCTCCTGATGCGGATGGAAGTATTCCTCCGGAGGACCCGGAAAATGCATTCGGACAAGAGTGTGTTCTTCACCATCGGCGCCCTGCGATTTTCCTATACCGACCTCAAACTAACCATCGATAAAGAGATATTCAACCTCACCCAAAAGGAAGCGGACCTCCTGAAATTCCTTTGTGAACATTCCAACCGTATCCTGAAAAGAGAAGAGGTCCTGCTCAATGTCTGGGGTAAGGACGATTACTTCCTGGGCAGAAGTATGGACGTATTCATTACTAAATTAAGGAAGTATTTTAAAGCCGACCCCGAAGTAAATCTGGAAACCATCCACGGGGTAGGGTTCCGTTTTAATACCCCCCAGGCAAATGCATAGGCTCCCGGGGTAGGTTCACATATACTTTTTATACCTATATTTAAGCATTGTTGGGGGTGCTTAACTCTTGATTAACAAGAATAAAAGATAGTTTTACGCACTCAAAACGTTAAGCAGACCTATGTTTAATAAATGGATTTTTTTAGTTATTGGTACGACCTTGTTCAATGTAGTATTGGAAGCCCAGCCCCACCAGGATACTGTTCGCCTCACCCTCCCGGAGGCGGAGAAAATGTTCCTTGACAGTAACCTTCAGTTATTGGCAGGCCGGTACAGCATTGATGCCAGTAAAGCATTGATCCTTCAGGCACGTCTTTGGCCCAATCCGAACCTCAACGTAAGCCATGGTCTTTACTCCGGCGAGCTGAACAAATTCTTTCCTACAGGGAAAAATGATGAAACGACGGTTAGCCTGTCACAGCTGATCCTGCTGGCCGGCAAACGCAACAAACAGATAAAACTTGCTCAGGCAGGCGCCCAGCTGACGGAATACCAGTTCTTCGACCTGCTGCGCACGCTGAAATATACACTGAGAACGGATTTCTTTCATATCTACTACCTGCAGCAATCCTCCAAGGTGTATGACGAGGAGATCAAGGCCCTGCAGCAGATCGTCACGGCCTTTAACGAGCAGGCAGGGAAAGGTTATATCTCCGAGAAAGAGGTCATCCGGATTCGCGCCCAATTATATACTTTTCAGGGCGAGTATAGCGACCTGCTATCCCAGATCAATGACCTGCAAAGCGAGCTGCGTCTGGTCCTGCAGGTAAAACCAACGCTATACATCACCCCTGCCGTGGATTCCGCCGTTATGGATATGCTCGACCCCGGACGATACCCCCTGAATACCCTGGTGGATAGCGCTTATCACAACCGCACAGACCTGCAGATCGCCAAAGCGGGTACGAATATCAACAAGCTCAATTACAACTATCAGAAAGCACTGGCCGTCCCGGACCTTACCTTGTCGGTGGGATATGATGAAGCCGGAAGCTTTCTTACCAACTACTACGGCATCGGCGCTGCCATCGACCTGCCTTTCTTCAACCGCAACCAGGGTAATATCAAGTCTGCAAAGGCGCAGGTTGCCAGCGCCATAGCCACTGAAAAAGGTACCCAGGCCACGGTGGAAGAGAACGTGTCGGCCTCGCTGCAGAAGGCCTTTACCCAGCAAAAACTCTACCGTACCATCGATCCGAAATTCTATGGGGATTTTGCAAGGCTTTTGCACGAAGTGGTCGTCAATTACCAAAAGCGCAACATCAGCCTCCTGGACTTCCTTGACTTTTATGACTCGTACAAGCAAAATACCCTACAGCTGAATTCGATCCAGTTCAATAGGGTCAGCGCTTTTGAGGACATCAATTTTTATACAGGCACCAATTTCTTCAACTGATTAGTTAATCAATAAAAAATATTGTGATGAACTATACCTTTAAACGTAATGTCCGGAAAAAGGCTCTTTCTAAAAAATTAAGCCTTTTTCCGGAAACCGATAATGTCTGTCCTTCGGACAACGGATCTTTGATCCGTTTTGCGGCGCCCCTTCTCATTGCCTCCTCTGCCCTTTTGTTTTTGTCCTTACCAGGTTGCAAAAGCGGGGCAGAGTCGGCTCCTGCCGAAAAAGAAAAATTCGTGCTGCCCGATTCGCTGGCCCGGAACTTACGCATTGACAGCGTAGTCAACGCCAAGGTGGTCACTTCTATCACGCTGACGGGTAAAGTGACCTTCAATGAGGACAATGTAGCAAAGATCTACCCGCTGGTCAGCGGGAATATTTCGGATATCAAGGTCATGCTGGGAGATTATGTCGGGAAAGGACAGACACTGGCCCTGATCCGCAGCAGCGAGATGGCAGGTTACAGCAATGATCTCATTACAGCCGAGACGAATGTAGCTGTTGCAAAAAAGAACCTGGATGCGACAAAGGATATGTATAAGGGCGGGCTGGCTTCCGGCAGGGACTCCATAGCCGCACAGGCAAGCTACGACCAGGCGAACGCCGGTCTTCGAAAAGCGCAGCAGGTGCTGCAGCTCAACGGCGGCAGCCTCAACGGCCAGTACCAGGTAAAGACCCCCATCAGTGGTTTTGTTGTGGAAAAGCTGGCTACCAATAATATGGCCCTGCGCCCGGACAACAACAGCAATCTGTTCACCATTTCCGATCTAAAAAATGTCTGGGTGATCGCCAATGTATACGAGTCCAGCATCTCCCTTATCAGGACGGGTGACAGCGTAGGCGTGAGCACCCTGTCCTATCCCGGAAAAATATTCAAAGGGAAGGTGGACAAGATCATGAATGTGCTGGACCCCACCAATAAGGTCATGAAAGTACGCATCGTCCTTGCCAACCCCAGCTATATGCTGAAGCCGGAAATGTTCGCCAATGTGATGCTGAACAATACGGAGAATAAAAGGATGCTGTGCATCCCCAGCACGGCGCTGATCTTCGATCACAGCCAATACTATGTCCTTATATATAAAAGCCCCTCCGATATTACGATACGTTCCATACAGGTGGAAAGCACGACAGGCGACAAAACCTATATCTCCGGGGGGCTTTCCGAAGGCGAGAAAGTCATCGGGTCACAGGCCTTATTGATCTACCAGGAACTGAACAGCTAAAACGGACCACAGGACCGCTGGGTACAAAACAAACTCCAGACCAAATGAATAAAGTATTAAAAGGCATTCTCGCTTTTTCGCTCAAGAATAAATATTTCATCTTTTCCGCTACGGCTCTGCTGGCCGTATATGGGTATTTTACGTTCCAGAAAATGCCCATCGAAGCCTTTCCGGATGTTACCAATACAGAGATCACCATCATTACCCAATGGCCTGGCAGAAGCGCGGAAGAAGTGGAGAAGTTCGTGACCATCCCCATCGAGATAACGCTGAACCCTGTACAAAAAAAGACCAGTCTCCGGAGCACCAGTATCTTTGGCCTTTCGGTAGTCAAACTGATCTTCGACGACGGAGTCCCCGACAGTTACGCACGTTTGCAGGTGAACAACCTGCTGCCCAATGTAGAGCTGCCGGAAAATATTACCCCCCAGGTGCAGCCGCCCACGGGCCCTACGGGAGAGGTCTTCCGTTATACATTGGAGAGTAACTTCCGGGATCCCCGGGAATTAAAGACCATACAGGATTGGGTGGTGGACCGCGAGCTGCGATCTGTGCCGGGCATCGCCGACATCGTCAGTTTTGGCGGCAGGGTAAAAGCCTACGAGATAAAGGCCAATCCCCAGAAACTGGCCGGCCTGGGCATTACGTCCCTGGATATATCCACGGCCGTCAGTAAAAGCAATATCAACATCGGCGGGGACATCATCAACAAGAATTCCCAGGCCTACGTTGTAAGAGGCATCGGCATCCTGAATGACATCAACGAGATAAAGAACATCATCGTCGAGAACATCAATGGTATCCCTATACTGGTAAAGGATATTGCGGACGTGGAAATATCCAGTCTTCCCCGTCTGGGAGAAGTAGGAAGGACAGACGCCATCGATACTGCCGGGCGCAGGACCCTTCGCAACAACCCCGATGCAGTGGAAGGGATCGTGCTCATGCGCAAAGGCGAGAACCCCGATGCAGTGATCAAGGGACTCAAGGCGAAAATAAAGAAGCTGAATGAGCGTGTGCTGCCTTCCGACACCCATATCGTGCCTTTTTACAACCGTGAGGACCTGATCCATTATGCCACGCATACCGTGTTGCACAATCTGATAGAAGGTATATTGCTGGTAACGCTGATCGTATCCCTCTTTATGTTCAACTGGCGGACCACGCTCATCGTGTCCATCATCATTCCCCTCTCCTTGCTGTTTGCCTTTATCTGTCTACACCTCATGGGGATGTCAGCCAATCTGCTCTCTTTGGGAGCCATCGATTTCGGGATCATCATCGACGGGGCGGTGGTCATGGTGGAAGGGCTGTTCGTACTGCTGGACCATAAGGCAAAAGAAGTGGGTATGGACAGGTTCAACAAGCTGGCTAAAATGGGAATGATCCGTAGAAAAGGCGCCGAACTGGGAAAAGCTATCTTCTTCACCAAGCTGATCATCATAACAGCCCTGTTGCCCATTTTCGCATTCGAAAAAGTGGAGGGCAAAATGTTCTCTCCCCTGGCCTATACATTGGGGTTTGCTTTGTTGGGCGCGCTGATCTTTACGCTGACACTGGTGCCTTTACTGGTGAATGTGCTGCTACGGAAAAATGTAAAGGAAAAGCACAACCCCTTCACCCATTTTTTACAGGGTGTCATCATGAAAGGTTTTGGCTTTACATTCCGTCATAGAAAGACATCTATTCTCATTGCGGCGCTGGCCATCGCGGCAGGGTTATATTCTTTCAAGTTCCTCGGCTCGGAGTTTCTGCCAGAGCTGAATGAAGGATCTATCTGGGTACGCGCCACTCTTCCCTACAGCATCTCATTGGACTCTTCGGTGGTGCGGGCCACACAGATGCGGGCGGTCATGATGCGGTTCCCCCAGGTAAAAAGAGTGATGTCACAGACAGGGAGGCCGGATGACGGTACGGACGTGGCAGGCTTTTATAACAATGAATTCGGCGTACAATTGTACCCAATGGAAGAATGGAATCCCCAAATATCCAAGGACGAGCTGATCGAAGAGATGCGACAGGCCCTATCAGTGGTACCCGGCGCAGACCTGAACTTTTCCCAACCCATCATGGACAATGTTGAAGAAGCCGTATCGGGGGTAAAGGGCTCCATTTGCGTAAAGATCTTCGGGGACTCTTTACAGTATATGGAAGATCAGTCGAACAAGGTATACAGTATCCTGAAAAAAATCCGGGGCATCGAGGACCTGGGCGTGATCAAGAACATCGGCCAGCCTGAGCTGGATATTGACCTGGATCAGAGCAGAATGGCGATCTATGGCGTCACTACTGCCGACGCCAATGCCGTCATCGAAATGGCCATCGGGGGTAAGGCTGTAACACAATTATACGAGGGAGTCAGGAAATTCGACATCCGGATCCGTTTTCCCGAGAATTTCCGGGCATCGGAAGAGGACATCGGGAATTTGCTGGTGCCGACCCAAAGTGGTTCAAAAGTGCCGATACGCGAAATTGCCAGGCTAACGCAAAAGACTGGTCCCTGTCTCATTTTCCGGGATGATAACGAACGGTATTCCGCCGTCAAGTTTTCCGTAAGAGGAAGGGATATGGGCAGCACTATCGCGGAAGCTCAGGAAAAAGTAGACCAGGTGGTCCGGCTACGGAAAGGATATAATATGGTATGGCAGGGAGATTTCGAAAATCAGCAGCGGGCCTCCAAACGCCTGACACAGGTAGTCCCTATCAGCCTCCTGCTGATCTTTTTGCTCCTATTCATAATGTTCGGTAACCTGAAAGACGCCGGTCTGGTATTCCTCAATGTCCCCTGCGCCGTCGTGGGAGGTATACTGGCGCTCCTGATCACAGGGACAAATTTCAGCATCTCCGCGGGCATCGGGTTCATCGCCCTCTTCGGTATCTGTATCCTGGAAGGCGTACTACTGATAACAGCTTTCAAATATAATTTAGAGCGGATAAAGGGACAGGAAAGTCCGTTGTATACTTCCATAAAGATGGGGGTACACGATCTTATCCGTCCTGTACTGATGACAGCCCTGATGGCTACCATCGGGTTGCTGCCGGCCGCTATTTCCACCGGCATCGGTTCCGAAAGCTCAAGACCCCTGGCCAGGGTAGTCATCGGAGGATTGATCCTCGCCACGATCTTTTCACTCCTGATCTTCCCGCTGGTGTTCTTCTGGTCTTACCGGAAGGTGGATACAAAGCATGCCGGATAAAACTTCCCGGACGGGTAGATGTCCTGTACTACCTGTTCTTATGGAAATTACGGTACGCCCATCCGAAGATGAGAGGAAAAACCCATAACGAAAAGATCATTGCGCTGAGAATACCGCCGATCACCACTCGCGCCAACGGCCTCGAACTTTCAGAGCCAATGCCATATGATAAGGCTGCGGGTAAAAGACCGATGGCGGCCATCAGGGCCGTCATCATCACCGGCCGTATCCGCGTATTCACGCCCAGCTTGATGGAATTATACAGGGAGTCATCCCCCCGGATGGTAGCCAGGTTCTCCTTAAACCGGGTGATGAGGATGATCCCGTCCTGGATGCAAATACCAAAAAGAGCAATGAACCCGATGCCTGCAGAGATACTAAAATCAGTATGGGTAATATGCAGAGCAATGATACCGCCGACAACGGCAAACGGGACATTTGCGAACACAAGAAAGGCGTCCTTGAAATTCCCAAACATGGAGAGGAGCAGGATAAATATCAGGATAAGGCTGATAGGCACCACCTGCGTCAGTCGTTTCTGCGCTCTTCTCAGATTTTCAAAATCTCCCTGAAAGGCCATCGTATATCCCCTTTTTAAATGGACCTTCTCGTCGACCTTTTGCTGGGCTTCGGCAATGGTGCTGCCCATATCCCTGCCACGGACAGAAAACTTCAACGCGGCGTACCGTTTGTTGTCATCCCGAAAGATCAGGCTGGCCCCTGTCCGCTGGGTGATCGTGGCGATCTCCCTGATAGGTACTTTGCTACCGCTCATCGTAGGCACTAACAGCTCGCCTATCTGTTCTGGCGTCCGCCGGAACTCTTCAGGCAGCCTGACACGTATGTCAAATATCTTTATCCCTTCATAGAGCTGGCTGGCCGGCACACCCCCTGGTCCCAGACCGCCGATGGCCATACTGATGACGGCATTCGCCTGGGCGGTGGCTACCCCATACAAAGCCATCTTCCGCTGGTCCAGGTTAATATCCAGTTCCGGCTGCCCCGTATTATGGATAACGCCCAGATCCTCGATCCCTTTGATATCTTTCAGGACATTGTAATATTCGGCAAGCTTGCTTTCCATATAGGGAATGGAATCCCCAAACACCTTCAGACAGATGCTGCCTTTTACACCCGACACCGCCTCTTCCACATTGTCCATAATAGGCTGTGAAAAGTTCAGGTTCACTCCCGGGATAATGGATAATGCTTTACCCATCCTGTCGATCAGCTCTTCCTTGGATATATTGGGGTCCCATTCGGATCTCGGGAACATAAGAACATCGAACTCGTTGTTATAATAGCCTGTCACGTCCGTACCATCGTCCGGTCTGCCTGTCTGGGACACACAATACTGCACCTGAGGAAAGCGCATGATGATGTCCCTTACCTGCTTGGATACCTCCACGGACTTGGTCAGACCTGTGCTGTAATTGGTCTGGACACGCAGCCAGATGCTGCCTTCATTCAGCTGGGGCAGGAATTCCGCACCAAGGTACTTAAAGGAATAAAGCCCGGCCATCATGGCGATCAGCGCCACCACGACCACAATCTTCTTACGCTTATAGGCCCACACGAAACCCATCAGCATAAAAGCCATCATATGGTGTACGATAGGATTGTGCTTTTCCCGTACATTCCTGCGCATCAGCAGGCCGATCATCACCGGCACCAGCGTGAGGGTCGTGATCAGTGACCCCAGCAGGGCAAAGCTCAGCGTATATGCCAGGGGAGAGAACATCTTTCCTTCCACTTTCTGAAAAGCAAAGATGGGCAGCAGGGCGGTAATGATAATGATATTCAGATAGAAGGGTCTCTTCCCGATATCCGCGGCGCTTTTCCTGATAAGCCCCAGCTTACTCATTTTATTAAATCGCTGCATCCCCACCTCTTTTGCCTTGTGGTCGAGTATTACAAAGATGCCTTCCACCATCACGATCGTCCCGTCCAGGATGATCCCGAAATCCACCGCACCCAGGGAAAGGAGATTGGCGCTCATGCCCATCAGGTGCAGACATATAAAGGCAAATAAAAGGGATATGGGGATAATGACAGCTACTACCACCGTAGCTCTCCAGTCGAAAAGGAAGAGTGATATCAGGACAATGACCAACAGGACGCCCTCCACAAGATTGTGTAGGACCGTATGGGTAGCATATTCGATCAGATCGGCCCGGTCATAATAAGGAACGATCTTCGTATCCGCGGGAAGGACGTGGTTGTTGAGATAATCGATCTTGTCCTCAATTTTCTTCACTACGTCGGAAGGGTTCTCTCCCTTTCGCATGACGAGGATCGCCTCTACAACATCATCTTCCTTGGAAACCTCCTTTTTGCCGTCCTTTCCTGTGAACCTGTCGCTGCGGGTGATCCACCCCAACCTGGGGACATTGGATATTTCAACCGTGGCGACATCTTTCACCAGCAGCGGCACTCCGTTGTTATTCTGGATGATGATGTTCTTTATCTCTTCGATGTCGTTCAGCAGACCGATGCCCCTGACCACAAAAGCCTGGTCGTTCTGAAGGATCATGTCCCCTCCCACGTTAATATTGGTATTCTGAACAGCCGTAAATACATCCAGGGGAGTCAGCCCCAGATTGGTCAGTTTGCCGGGATCGACCTTTATTTCATAAGTCTTTGTCTTCCCCCCAAAGCTGTTGATATCCCCTATCCCGGATACGCTGCGCAACTGCCGGTCTATCACCCAATCCTGCATGGTCTTCAATTCCCTCACATCCCGGAAGGTGCTTCGTAGGGTGTACCGGAAAACTTCACCCGTCGGCCCCACCGGAGGCTGAACGGCAGGCTGTATATTGGGAGGAAGGCTGGCGTTGGGCAGGAGGTTCATCACCTGCTGTCTGGCCTGGAGATCCCTGACATCATCTTCGAAAATGATCTTTATAAAGGATAGCCCAAAGATGCTGGTCGAGCGAAGGCTTATTTTCCGCTGTACCGGATTCATAGCGATCTCAATGGGAATGGTGACGAATTTTTCCACTTCCTCTGCGCTACGGCCCGGCCATTGGGTGATAATATCTATCTCGGTATTTGTAACATCCGGGAATGCCTCGATGGGCATATTTATGAAGGTGATAACCCCACCTACGATGAGCAGGGAAGTTACAAATAAAATGAAGTATTTATTTTTGAGCGAGAACCCTATAACACTCTTGAGAAATTTGGTCATTTGCTGGATTTAAGAGAAGGACATATTTATTCAAAGGAGGCCCGAAAATAAAGGGAGGCCATTAGGTAGGAATTAGCAGGAGATTAAAGGATCATTTGAATATGATTAAGCCTTTTTAATCTCTTCTTATAAGGAGGTATTGATCAAATTATTGTAACCAAATTGACCGGCTGTGGCCGGCCCTTTGTTTAACCTGTTGTTAACATCGGCCTGTTCCACGGAGCGAGAACCGTCCGGGTACAACAACTATCCTGATTTAGTTAGTATATTTATCTTTTATACATGAAAAACTTTCCGCCCCCCCGGTTACCCTTTTGTGCGCGAAAAAGATGGATTTATTGCACCCTGGTATGGATACTTCTTGTACCGGGGCATACCGGCATCATGGCGCAGAATTTTTTCAAACCGTCCCCTGACTACAACCCGGGCCGTGTAAACGGCGTCGTTATTGCCGAAGCAGCCATCGGCACGGCTGTCACCATCGGCTTGAACTATCTGTGGTATAAAAAATTTCCCCGCAGCAAATTCCATTTTTTCAACGACAATAATGAATGGCTCAATATGGACAAGGTGGGCCATGCCACTACGGCTTATAATGTGGCCGCGATACAGACCGACCTGCTGCGATGGGGAGGCGTAAAGCCAGGAGTGGCAGCCCTTGCCGGCACACTGACGGCATTGGGGTTCCTGACCATGGTAGAGATCATGGACGGGCATTCGGTGAAATGGGGGTTTTCCAAGGGAGACATGCTGGCTAACCTGGCAGGTTGTGCGCTTTTTGAAGGACAGCAGCTGATGTGGGGGCAACAGCGGATCAGCCTCAAATATTCCTATCATCATACCTTATTTGCCCATTACGCCCCCGGCGAATTAGGCAGCAACCTGCCGCAACGGATGCTAAAAGATTACAACGGCCAGACCTATTGGCTGTCCGTGAACATCGGCTCTTTCCTCCCGGCCCGCAGCAACTTCCCTAACTGGCTCAACTTGTCAGCCGGCTATGGCGCCGAAGGGATGATCGGAGGGGTCCAAAACCCTACCGAGATCAAAGGGAAGCCCATTCCCTCATTTAAACGCTACCGGCAGTTCTATTTCGCCTTTGATACGGACCTCTACAGGGCGGACGGTCTGTCGCCCCTGTCCACAACCCTGCTGAAACTGAACCGCACGATCAAAATGCCCGCCCCCGCCATCGAATGGAATAAAGAAGAGGGAACAAAATGGCATTGGATATATTTTTAGGCCGCCTTCATTCGTTATTTTTGTTCACCATTAAAAAATTTTGAATGGATTCTAACCTGCTTATTATCGCCGTCGTTTTTGCCGTCCTGGTAGCCGGGACACTGGCTTTCCTGTTCCTCAAACAACGCAAGGAGTTGAAAGCGGCTGCAAACCCCAAACCAACCCCGGACGAAACAGGCGTATCTACCCGTCAACTCCAATTGCAGGCTTATGAACGCCTGATCCTGCTGACAGACCGGATCGCCTTACCCAACCTTATACAACGGGTGAACCAACCCGATCTCAACGCCCGGGAAATGCAAAGCCTTCTCATCCACAGCATCCGTCAGGAATTTGAGCACAATATTACCCAACAGATCTATGTTTCAGCAGAAGCCTGGGATGCTGTACGAAATTACAAGGAACAAAACCTACTCATTATCAACCAAGTAGCCTCTTATCTTCCACCGGAAGCCTCTGGCCTGGACCTGAACAAGCACTTACTTGAGCTCCTGGTGCAAAGCCCGAAAGCATCCCTGCAAAACATCGTTTCGGATGCGTTGAGCTACGAGGCGAAAAAGCTGATGTAAGGACGGGAAAAAACTGAACGATTATGCCTGGAAAAAACTTATACACCGACAGCGGCATCGAAGTAAAAGAAGTATATACCAAGGCTGATCTTGCCGGATCAGCGCCCAGCGATGCCCTGCCAGGCGAATTCCCCTATACCCGGGGTGTACAACCGGATATGTACCGGGGGAAATTGTGGACTATGCGCCAATACGCCGGCTTCAGCACGGCGGAAGAAAGCAACGAACGCTATCATTATTTATTGAGTCAGGGGGTGATGGGGCTGAGCGTAGCCTTCGACCTGCCGACCCAGATCGGTTATGACAGCGACCACCCCCTGGCCGAAGGAGAAGTAGGCAAGACAGGGGTAGCCATCGACTCCATCGAGGACATGCAGACCCTGTTCAAAGGCATCCGGCTGGAAGACGTCTCCACATCCATGACGATCAATGCCACAGGCTATATCCTGCTGGCCTTTTACACCGCCCTGGCAAAACAGCAGGGCGCTGATCTGAAAAAGATCTCGGGTACGATCCAGAACGATATTTTAAAGGAATATGCGGCCAGGGGCACCTATATCTATCCTCCCAAGCCCAGCATGCGTATCATCACCGATATCTTTGAATGGTGCAGCCATGAGCTGCCTAAATGGAATACCATCTCCATATCGGGCTACCACATCCGGGAAGCAGGCAGCACCGCCGTGCAGGAGATAGCTTTCACCCTCAGCAACGGGAAGGCCTATGTGCAGGCTGCCATGGCAAAAGGGTTGGATATAAATGTTTTTGGCAAAAGGCTCTCTTTTTTCTTCAACGCGCACAATAATCTTTTTGAAGAAGTGGCCAAATTCCGCGCCGCCCGTAAGATGTGGGCGGAGATCATGAAAGACCTGGGCGCCACGGACCCGGGGGCCATGAAACTGCGCTTTCATACCCAGACAGGTGGCAGCACGCTCACGGCACAGCAACCCATGAACAACATCGCCCGGGTGACGGTACAAACCCTGGCTGCAGTCATGGGTGGTACACAATCCCTTCATACCAATGGTTATGACGAAGCCCTTAGTCTTCCCACAGAGGAGGCGGCAAGAATCGCATTGCGCACCCAGCAGATCGTAGCATTTGAAAGCGGCGCTCCCGACACAGCCGACCCTTTAGCCGGCAGCTATTTTGTGGAGTCGCTGACCCATTCCGTGGAAGAACAGGCGTGGAAGCTCATGGGCCGGATAGATGCCATGGGGGGTAGCGTAAGCGCCATCGAACAAGGCTTTATCCAGGAAGAGATCGCGCGGAGCGCATATGAATACCAGCGACAGATAGAGACGGGAGAAAAGATCATCGTAGGTGTGAATAAATTCCAGGTGCAGGAGACGGGCTCGATCCCCCTTTTCAGGATAGACGACTCCATCCGGCAGATACAAACGGAAAAACTGGCCGCACTGCGCAAAAAAAGAAACCCTGCCCGCTGTGATTCCATCCTGCAGGACCTCAACGACAAAGCATCTTCGGGAGAGAACATCATGCCCGTGGTCGTAGAGGCCGTAGAGAACTTCTGTACGCTGGGCGAGATCGCCGACACGCTGCGGGAAGTCTTTGGAGAGTACAAGTAAACGATGCCATCACTTTATTTTTCCATAAAAATAAATATCGCCCTGCCTGCTGTGGAATGGTGAAAAAATAGTCTCTCAATAGAAACTAATTCACCATGGAAATACAGGAAATCTCACGGGCGGATATACTCGATATTCTATTCGAGGGCCGCAACAAGGACTATGGCGCTTATCAGTTGCGCAAGACATATAACAGAAGATTGGCCAGGGCGCTGGCGGGTATGGTCTCCGTCTGTCTCCTACTGATCGGCGGTTATACATTGGCGGGGAAGGGTCGTTCGAAGGTCAAGCTGGTGGAGATGTCCCCCGACATTATTCTTGCCGACGCTCCGGCAAAAGAAAAACCCATCATCCCCCCTCCCCCGGTGGTCAGGACCCCGCCCCCTCCGGTAGCCATGATCAGAAACACGATCCCTCATGTAGTACCCAATGACCAGGTCAGACCGGAAGACGTACCTCCCACCGACGATAAGCTCAATGAAGACGTAAAGATCGGTCCGGTCAATAAAGACGGCAGTGCATTCGACGGCACAGTGACGGGACCTCCCGTTGCTGGCACAGGGGCCGGTACAGTGATCGAAGCACCGAAAAAACAGGACGATGATGAAACAATTTTTAGATCCGTGGAGATCGAATCCATCTACCCCGCCGGCATGCAAGCCTGGCTGAGATTCCTATCCAAAAACTATCGCGTCCCGGAAGAGGCTATCAGCACCGAAACCAGCGGCACGGTGATCGTACAATTCGTCGTCGACAAGGAAGGCAATGTCAGCGATGTACAGGCTGTCGAGGGGCCGGAGGTCTTAAGGGCCGAAGCCGTCCGTGTTATCAAAAAAAGTGGCAAATGGACCCCAGCCATTCAAAACGGTCGGAAGGTCAACTCCTATAAACGACAGCCCATTATAGTCAAACTGGAAAATGAATAACGCCCCCTACTCCTTCACCAACTCCCCTGAGCCGCCACTGGCGGCTTCAGGCATTGAGCCCAGGAGGCTATCCAATTTACCCGTCAGATCGGCGATCTTTTCCTTTGCCTGCGCCAGCTCTTCCTTCAAAGCACTGACCCGCTGATCCGACTGCTCCCTGTACTCCTCAAATTTCTGTTTCATCCATAACAGGCCCTTGTACAGATTATCCTCATCGGGCTCCTCCATATCTGCCGGGATGGATTCCACGGACAATAACAATTCTCCCGTCTCCAGGGCTGCCGCCGGCGCCTGTCTTTTCCTCCGGTAGTGTATATAAGTAGTAATTAGCAGAATGATAACAAATAAAGGTATGAACACCCACAGAACAATGCGCAGGAATTGTCCCAGCTCAAACAGGGTAATAAGCAGTAAATACATGCCAAACAATTTTAAGTAAACCTCAATTCATACTGATACATAAGTATTTACAAAAGGTAAGCGGGACTTTCTACCGTAGAGGGGAATCGAGCCTTTGAAGCAATAATAGTACCAAATGTATTCACGCTAAAAAACCAATCATTGACCGACAGGTTTTCAGGCAATTTGCCGTTTGCATAAAATGGACTAAGGGCGCTTGTTTTTAGCACAAATTTGGAGTCAAAACCATCAGTACTAAAACTTATAATCATGAACCTCAAAAGAATGATCGCCCCTGTCGCCATGATCATCGGACTCCTGTCCTTTTCCTCGACCTATGCACAGCGGGGAGATACGGCATCCATGCGCCAACGCCAGGAAGCCATGATGAAAAAAATGCAGGAAGACCTGAAGCTTACCCCCGTACAGGTAGACTCGCTCAGCGCCATCCAGAAAGAATTCCAACCCAAAATGCGGGAGATCTATATGGATCAATCCATGAGCCGGGAAGACAAAATGGCCAAAATGCAGCCTTTGAATGAAGAACGGAACAAACGTATACAGGCGGTGCTGGGAGATGATCTCTACAAGAAATACCAGCAATGGATGGAGGACAACCGGCCACAGCGTGGCATGGGCGGCGGACGACGCCAACAGTAAAAAAGAGCGCCTTTGGCGCTCTTTTTGTTATGCTTTTTTTTGTTCTTTGGCCCAGGTATCCCGCAAAGTCACCGTCCGATTGAATATCATTTTCTCTTCCGAACTATCCTTGTCCAGGGTAAAATATCCCTTACGCAGGAATTGATAACGTTCGTCAAATTTTACAGTCTTCAACGCCGGCTCGGCATAGGCGGCAGACAGCACCTGAAGGGAGTCCGGATTGATATAATCCTTAAAATCCCCATCCTCGCTGGCAGGGTTCTCCACCTTGAAAAGACGATCGTACAACCTCACTTCGGCCGTAACGGCATGCCGTACGCTCACCCAGTGTATGGTAGCCTGTACTTTCATATTGGCATTCTCTCCCCCGCTCTTGCTGCCGGGTACATATGAACAACGAAGCTCCGTAATATTCCCGGCCTCATCCTTGATAATCTCATCGCACTGGATGATGTACGCACTTTTCAGCCGCACTTTTTGCCCGGGCGACAGACGGAAAAACTTCTTAGGCGGGTTTTCCATAAAATCTTCCCGCTCGATGTACAGCTCCCGGCTAAAGGGAATATCCCTGTAGGTGGTATCGGGGTCTTCTGGATTGTCCTCGCTCTTCAGGATCTCTTCATCCTCCGTATAATTCGTCAGTACGACCTTCACGGGATCAAAGACCACCATGCGCCGGAAGGCTACCTTATTCAGATGCTCCCTGATACAAAATTCCAGCAAACCCACCTCGATGAGGTTGTCCCGTTTCTGAACGCCGATCTTATCGGCAAACATACGGATGCTTTCAGGTGTATAGCCCCTGCGGCGCAGACCGGCAATAGTAGGCATACGGGGATCATCCCATCCCGTCACATGTTTTTCATTCACCAGTTGCAGCAGCTTCCGTTTGCTCATCACGGTATAGCTAAGGTTGAGCCGCGCAAACTCATATTGACGGGAAGGAAATATTTCCAGTTTCTCGATAAACCAGTCATACAAGGGACGATGGGGTACGAACTCCAATGTACAGATGGAATGCGTGATATTTTCGATGGAATCGCTCTGCCCATGCGCAAAATCATACATGGGATAGATACACCACTTATCCCCCGTACGGTGATGATGAGCATGTTTGATCCTGTACATGATGGGGTCCCGCATGTGCATGTTGGGAGAACCCATATCTACTTTTGCCCGCAGGACCTTTTCTCCGTCCTTGTATTTTCCGGCGCGCATTTCTGCAAACAACTGCAGATTCTCCTCAACGCTGCGGCTGCGATAAGGGCTGTCCTTACCCGGCTCAGTTGGAGTACCTTTCATTTGAGCGATCTGTTCGCTGCTGCTGTCATCCACATAGGCCAGGCCCTTCCTGATGAGGTCCACGGCAAACAGATATAATTGTTCAAAGTAGTCGGAGGCATATAGCTCGTTAGCCCATTCATAACCCAGCCAACGGATGTCCGCCTTGATGCTCTCTACATATTCAGTGTCTTCCGTCACCGGGTTGGTGTCGTCAAATCGGAGGTTGGTCTTACCGCCATATTTCCGGGCTAATCCAAAATTGAGACAGATGGACTTGCTATGACCGATATGCAAATAGCCGTTCGGTTCCGGGGGAAACCGCGTGAGGATGGTCTTATATTTGCCTTTCTCCAGGTCCTCCTCGACGATCTCCTCCAGAAAATTCAAGGATTTTTCTTCTTCCTTTTTGATCTCGTTCATCCTGCGAATTTACACCCTTTTACCGAATAGTAAACTGCCTATCCGGACCATATTCCCTCCTTCCCGGACAGCAATCCTGTAATCTCCGCTCATACCCATGGAAAGCAGGAAATGCTGGTCCGGGGGAGCCTGCTCAGGACCAAAATGCTCGTCGAAAAGAGCCTTCAATCCTTTGAACTCGTCCCGTACCTTTTCCTGGTCCTCCGTAAAGGAAGCCATACCCATCAGCCCCCGTATACGGATATGGGTAAAATCCCCGGGGGTGGTCCGGATGGCCTGCAGGGCCTCGTCCAGCTCGGTGGCGTCCAGCCCGAACTTGGTTTCCTCCCTGGCGATATGCACCTGCAAAAGACAAGCGATTACCCTGTCCTGACGAGCAGCCTGTTTATTTATTTCTTTCAATAAACGCAGGCTGTCCACACCATGGATCAGATGTACAAAAGACGCTATGTATTTTACTTTATTGGACTGAAGATGACCTATAAAATGCCAGCGGATATCGGCAGGCAATTGGGAATGTTTGTCCACCAGCTCCTGGACATAATTCTCGCCGAAATCTTTTTGTCCCAGGTCATAGAGCGCCCTGATATCTTCGATGGGTTTGGTTTTCGAGACGGCCACCAATTGTACATCAGATCCCAGCTCGCTGAGGATATTCCTGTATACTGACTGCATGATCATGCAGTGAAGTTACTATTACTATTTCAATATACTCCGGCTGATGACAATACGCTGCACTTCGCTCGTGCCTTCATAGATCTGGGTGATCTTGGCATCTCGCATTAACCTTTCCACATGGTACTCCTTCACATAACCATATCCTCCATGTACCTGTACAGCTTCCGTAGCCGTCCACATGGCCGTCTCTGACGCATAGACCTTTGCCATGGAGGCGCTGAGCGTAAAATCCTGGTGAGTATCCTTTTCCCAGGCTGCACGCAGACACAACAGACGGGACGCTTCAATACGGGTAGCCATATCCGCCAGCTTGAACTGGATGATCTGATGGTTCATGATCTCCTTTCCAAAGGCCTTTCTTTGTTTGGAATATTGCAGCGCCAGTTCGTAAGCCCCGCCGGCGATGCCCAGCGCCTGGGAGGCAATGCCGATACGGCCGCCGGTAAGCACTTGCATGGCAAACTTGAAGCCAAAGCCATCCTCCCCTATCCTGTTCTCCTTCGGCACCTTCACGTCGTTGAAAAGGATGCTGTGGGTATCGCTGCCCCTGATCCCTAATTTATTTTCCTTGGCCCCCACGACCACGCCAGGTGTACTCTTTTCCACGATAAAGGCATTGATGCCGCGGCTACCCTTGGAGACATCCGTCTGCGCCATTACAAGATACACAGAAGCCGAGCTGCCGTTGGTGATCCAGTTCTTAGTACCGTTCAGCAGATAGTAGTCCCCCTTGTCCTCCGCTGTGGTACGCTGCGAAGTGGCATCACTGCCCGCCTCGGGTTCGCTGAGCAAAAAAGCCCCGATATAAAGTTCTCCGTTCTTACGCCCCTGTGCCAGCGGGACCAGGTATCGTAGCTTCTGCGCCTCCGTCCCGTACTTTTCCAGCCCCCAGCAAACCAGGCTGTTATTGACGCTCATACACACGCTGACACTTGCGTCGATCTTGCTGATCTCTTCCATGGCCAGCACATAGCTGATCGTATCCATCCCCGCTCCGCCATACTTCGGATCAACCATCATTCCCAAAAAGCCAAGCTCGGCCAGCTTGCAGACCTGCTCTTTCGGAAAGCGCTGATGCTCATCCCTGTCAATAACCCCGGGCAAACATTCGGTACGGGCAAAATCCCGGGCCGCCTTTTGTATCATCAAATGTTCTTCTGATAATTGAAAATGCATACGATGAGTGGTTTTTTGCCAAAAATAAAAGAAAGTTGTTTAGTAAACTAACAGTTGTAAGTTTTTTTAGGCAAAAAAGACGGCCATCCGTCATCAGCGGGGGTCGATAAAGCGGGGCTGGGGGCCCGTCTTGTCATGCAGCAAGCCAATGACGGTCTTGAAAATAACGATGAACAAACCAGCCTCCTCCTCCGTAAAGTTGCTGCTTTCATCCTCCCCTTCGTTATAAATGATCGCGGCAACGAATTGCAGCAGTTCAGGCTGGCAGAAAGAGTCCATGATCTCCATGGCATCCGTTTCATCAAACCCGTCGTGGAATACCTCTTCCATCTCCTCAAACTCGGCATTAAAGGATTTTTCGAACTCCGACTCCGTCACCGCAGGGATGTTCTGCTGCAGCTGGCGAAAGGACAATAATATAATAGTAAGAATATATGCTACATCTTCACGAGCATCCGCCACCTTCAATTCCCTGCTCTCCCCCAGCACATACCCCACCAGGGCGGGCTGCTCTTTAGCGAACTCATCCCATACCTTTCCGATCTGGTCTTCGTCCATATGCTGGATCCGATGATTGACCGCATCAATCGCATCTTCGGTAATTCTTGTCATTCCGTATTTTTCCCAAACCTACATTTAAAATGCTTAACAGACAAAAGACGGCGGCGGGTGAGGTCAAATACGTACCTTTACCGCTAGGCTGTCCCCATCTATGCATAAGCATTTACTCTTATAAATAGATGAGGAGATCTAAAAACAATTGCACATGCCCAAGCAGCATTCTCCAAAAATACAGGTGTCCGTATCATCCGAGATAGGAAGGCTCCGACGTCTCCTGGTCCACAGTCCTGACAGCGGCCTGGGAAAGGTAGTTCCTTCCAAGGCGCAGGACTGGCTCTTCGAGGACATCGTCCACCTGGATACCATCCGCCGGAAAGAATATGATTACTACACAAAGATCCTGCTGTATTTCCTTGACCCGGAGAAGATCAGGGGCAGACTGGCAGAAATAGACAGTGAAGAAAATAAGCGAGCCTTTTACAAGCCCGGCGACGAAAAATTCTTCCGGAGCGACAAAGTGGTGGAGCTCCAATGGTTGCTGGCCGACATCCTCACGGATCATGAGATCAAGCTCAAGCTCGTGGCCTCTGTCTGCGCCATCGAAGCCTGCTCCTATGATACACAGAAGGAGCTGCAGGGACTATCGCCCGTCCAGCTATCCAAAACCTTTATCAGCGGTACGATGACGGATGACAAGATGCTGTTCGCCCCTATTCCCAATTTCATATTCACCCGGGACATCGGCATCGTCATCAACAATTATGTACTGTTAAACAAGCCTGCCAAAAAAGCCCGCACCCGCGAAGCCTTGCTCGCCAAGTACATCTTTTATAATCATCCGCTGTTTGCGGAATACCAGGATAAGATCATAGAGCTGGCGGACACGCATCATCACTTCCTCCTTCCCCGGGAAGGTGACGACAAAAAAGTTACTTTGGAAGGAGGGGACGTCATGGTGGTCAGCAAAGACCATGTGCTCATTGGTGTCAGCGAACGCACCTCCCTGGAAGCCGCATACCAGGCCATCCAGGTACTGTTTGAAAAGAACGTGGTCAAAAAGATCACTATTATCAGGATCCCGAAAAAGCGGGATTATATGCACATCGACACCATCTTCACCCAGATCAAACGAAATGTCTGGATCCTGCTGGGTAACTTCTCCCGAAAAGCCATGAAGCACGAAGATGAGGATACTGTGCAATGGATACTGGAGACAGGCAAAAAAGAGGACAAGATGAAGATCATACAATTCCGGAAAAAAGACCCCGGTAACCCGGAATATTTTGATAACCTGGAAGACCTGCTCACCGACATCAGTAAAAATGACCTGGAGTGTACCGAAAAGGTCCGCTTTATCTATTCAGGCAACAATGAATTCCCGTTCGACGCCCGCGAGCAATGGACAGATTCCTGCAACCTGCTGGCGCTTAAAGAGGGAGTGGTGCTGGGTTACGACAGGAATGATAAGACCGTGGAAGCTTTTAAGGCAGGTGGATTTGCCATCATCCACGCCCATGAGCTCATCGCTGCCCTGGAAAACGGGACCACCAGCCCGGACAGCCTGGAGAATACATTGATCCTGATGCCTTCCGCAGAACTCTCCAGGGCAAGGGGTGGATTCCATTGTATGAGCATGCCTTTACACAGAGATGAAATTTGAGCCTTTATTATGCAAACAACTTCCCACATACTGATGATCCGTCCGGTGAACTTCACCTTCAATGCCCAGACAGCCGTGAACAACGCCTTCCAGTCCGCTGCCAGTGACGACAGCACACAAGGGAATGCCCTGGCTGAATTCGAAGCCTTTGTAAAAACGCTTCGCGACAATGAAGTCGACGTGATCGTGGTCGATGATACCCCCGAACCATTTACCCCCGACTCCATTTTCCCTAATAACTGGGTGTCCTTCCACCAGGAGGGCGTCGTCTGTTTTTATCCTATGTACGCCCCCAACCGGCGGCTGGAACGTAAACCCGGCATACTACACCGGCTGGAAAAGGATTTCAGGGTAGATGCGACGGTGGATTTCAGCGCCTATGAAAAGGAGTCGCTTTTCCTGGAAGGTACGGGCAGTATGGTATTGGACAGGGATTTTCGCATTGCCTATGCCTGTCTGTCACCCAGGACAGACAGACAGGTGCTGGAAGATTTCTGTATAAAGATGGACTATCAGCCGGAAGTCTTTGTTGCCGTAGACGGATCCAACAATCCCATCTATCACACCAATGTGATGATGTGCGTGGCAGACCGCTATGTGGTAGTCTGTCTCGACTCGATACCCGAATCCTTCCAGCGCGAGCACGTGGAAGCCACCATCAGCGGTACGGGGAAAGATATCATTCCTATCTCCTTAAGCCAGATGAATCATTTTGCCGGCAATATGCTGCAAGTACACAACGCCCGGAACCAGCAGTTGCTGGTGATGTCCACCCAGGCCTTTCAATCGCTGACGCCGGAACAAATAAAAAAACTACAATCCTACAACCGGATCATCCACTCCCCGCTGACAACCATCGAAACCAATGGAGGGGGGAGCGCACGCTGCATGATGGCGGAGGTCCATTTACCAGCGTTGAACTAGAAGAGCGTCAAAGGCTTTGCATCACCTTCATAACTTTTTGGCGGCCGCAGATGCGTGCCGCATTTCTTATTCAACTGCTCGATGGCATACGTAGCTAATGCGGGCGTATGTACCTCGTTATGGGCGTGTACAAAAAAATACACCTCCCGCAGCCCTCTCTCTACCCAACTGCCGATCCTGTCAGCCCATGCATCGATGCGGGGAAAGTCAGTGGGATGTCCGCTATTTGATACGAAGCGGATAAATGCTATAGGCGCCGTCAATCGCATGTGGACGACATCCCTTCTGCCGGAAGTATCGGTGATCACAGTGCCGACACCCAAATCACGGAACAGACGCCAGGTGTCCTGGTGGGCTCCGCCCGTAAACCAGCTTTCCTGTCGCAGCTCCACACAGGTGCGGAGATCGCCAGGCAACTGCCGGAGATAATGATGCAGCAACGCCGTCCTGTCAGGCCCAAAGCCGTCGGATAATTGCAGGAATGACGGACCTAGCGTCCGGCCAAAATGCCGCATATGGTCGACAAACAGATCTGTGTCCTTCCCGGCATCCTTCAATTGTAACTCATGGCTGATGGTATTGGAATACTTAGGACAATAACGAAACCCATCGCCTGCCAGCGCAGCCCATTTTTCGATGACATCCTTTGGCTGCAGATTGTACCACATGGCGTTGAGTTCGATCGTATTGAACTGCCGTACATATTGCGCCAGAAAATCCTTCTCTTTTGTCTTCGGGGGGTAGACAGTCCCTACCCATTCCTTTATCCTCCAGCGGGAAGCACCTACATGTACCTGCAAATCACCCCCGACACCGGCTCCCAGCCCTTTCAACAATTCATCCGTCATAATATCATCAGGGGGGAGGGAAAAATCTATCTTATCAGGGTGTTGTACCTTTCCAAATTCCATAGAATAAAACTTTGTGTAACTAAAACAACATCATTCTCTTTAGTTGTTGCTGAATCAAATCAAATCCTTATTTTTGAGACTTCTTTAGAGTTAAGGTAGAAATTTTTCAATAAATCTTGCCATTAGTTGAAGCTTTTTTAAAATTCAAGAGAAGAAATTTTAGATGGAAAATAAAGTCACAAAAATTGGTGTGCTCACTTCCGGCGGCGACGCCCCGGGAATGAATGCAGCCATCCGTGCCGTTGTTCGTACCGGTATTTATAATGGACTGGAAGTATTTGGTATCATGCGTGGTTATACGGGAATGATCGAGAACGACATCGTTCCCATGCATTCGAGAAGCGTAGCCAATATCATACAAAGAGGCGGCACCATTCTTAAGACCGCCCGCTGCAAGGAATTTTTTGAACACGAGGGAAGGAAAAAGGCATATGCCAACCTGAAGAAACTGGGGGTCAATGGTCTGGTGGTCATTGGCGGGGATGGCTCTTTTCGTGGAGCTCATAAATTAAGCGCGGAATTCGATATTCCCTGTATCGGCCTGCCCGGCACAATCGATAAAGATATTGCGGGTACTGATTTTACCATCGGGTTCGACACGGCCGTCAATACAGCCGTCGAAGCCATCGATAAGATCCGTGACACGGCAGATGCGCATGACCGTCTTTTTATCATCGAGGTGATGGGAAGGGATGCCGGGTATATAGCCTTACACAGCGGCATCGCCACGGGAGCGGAAAATATCCTCATCCCGGAACGTAAGACGGATATAGAAGAGCTGGTCAGCGGGCTACTGGAAAAAGAACGCAGAAAAAAACTGGTTAATCTTATCGTCGTAGCCGAAGGCGACAATTTCGGAGGGGCCGGAGAAGTCGCAAAAGTGATCAAGGAACGTCTGCCCGCAGCCGACACAAGGGTCTGCGTGCTGGGACATATACAAAGAGGAGGCGCTCCCAGCTGTATGGATCGTCTCATCGCCAGCCGTATGGGCTACTCAGCCGTAGAATGCCTGCTGGAAGGACGACATAATGTAATGGTGGGCATCGTGAACAACAGGATGCACTATACCCCTCTCGAAAAAGCGGTCAAGGCCAAACAAAAGATCAGCGAGGACTGGCTGAAGATCGTGAAGATATTAGCTTCGTAAAAAAATTATAAACCCACTCGTCAATGTCAAAGAATTTATCGAAATATCTGTACGAGGGTATGGATAAGCAGGCAGGCCTTCAGCATACTTTTCACAAGACAAAGATCGTCGCCACTGTAGGTCCGGCCTGTGATACTTATGAAAAATTACTAGAACTCGTAAAGGCCGGCGTCAATGTTTTCCGGCTCAACTTTTCACATGGCAACCATGAGGACAAAGCAAAGATCATCGAGCATATCCGGAATATTAATCTCACCGAACCTTATAACATATCCATTCTCGCCGATCTGCAAGGCCCCAAACTGCGGGTGGGCGATATCAAGGATGGGGCGCTTACCATCGTCCCTGGTGATATCCTGACCTTCACCTCCAGGGAAAAGGTCATCGGCACAAAGGATAAGATCTATGTCTCTTATCCCAATCTGCATCATGATGTGGAAGTAGGCAATAAGATATTGATCGACGACGGCAAGCTGGAAGTGGTGGTGGTCAGCGTAGCCCCCGACGGAGACGTTAAAGTCGCCGTCACCTATGGCGGGACCCTCCTTCCCAAGAAAGGCGTTAACCTCCCTGATACAAAAATATCCCTTCCGGCCATGACCGAAAAGGATATCGCCGATCTTGAATTCATTATCGCTCAGCAATGCGATTGGGTTGCGTTATCATTCGTCCGGAAAGTAGAAGACATCGTGGACCTCAAGCGCCGCCTGGCGGAAAAAAAGAGCCAGAGCAAGGTCATTGCCAAGATAGAAATGCCTTCAGCCCTGGAGGATCTTCGTAATATCATCCTCGAGTCGGACGGTGTGATGGTCGCCCGCGGCGATCTCGGTGTGGAATTGCCGGTAGAAAAAGTTCCGCTGGCCCAACGGGAGATCATCCGCAAATGTATCCATCGCGCTAAACCAGTCATTGTCGCCACACAGATGATGGAGAGCATGATCGATCGCGTAAAACCCAATCGCAGCGAGATCACCGACGTAGCCAATGCGGTACTGGAAGGCACAGATGCCGTGATGCTCAGCGCCGAGACGGCGACAGGACAACATCCTGCGCTCGTGGTTGAAACCATGCGTAAGATCATCCTTGAAGTGGAAAGGACGGAATACCGTTACAATCGCGAAGAAGACCTGGTCCCACAGCCCCACTCCCCGTCCTTCCTCAGCGACGCCATCTGTTACAATGCCTGTAAGCTGGCTAAGGATGCCAATGCAGATGCGCTCATCGGTATGACGCAGAGCGGTTATACAGCCTTCATCCTGTCAAGTTATCGCCCCAAATCGCCTTTGTATATCTTCTCCAAAGAGAAAAGCCTTATTAACCAATTGAGCCTCAGCTGGGGCGTACGCGCTTTTCACTATGCGGAAGAAGAAGGTATCGACGACATCATAGATGATCAGCATGCCATCCTGAAGGAACGGGCGTTTATCAAGAAAGGCGATGTGGTGGTCAATACGGGCAGCCTGCCTATCGAGAAGCACCTGCCGACGAACATGCTTAAGATTACGAAAATAGACTAAGGATCCGTTCGATCTCCCCCCTGTCCGCACGTACGGCGGACAGGTCCTCCTTCATAGCGTCATTGATATATTCCATGGCGCTATCCACCTTTGTCCTTGCAGAAGTATGGAACTCGTTGGCATCTGTCTTTTCGGCCAGGTGAAGGATATTGTCTGACCGTACTCCCGAGCCGGGCATAATGATGATCCGGTCATCCGCCTGTCTTACCAGCTCGTTGATCAGATCGGCCCCTTCTACAGCTGTAGGCCGCTGTCCGGAAGTAAGGATACGTTCGCACCCAATGCTGATGATATCCTCCAATGCTTCAAAAGGATTAGCGGCCCAGTCAAAGGCCCGGTGAAAAGTAACGCCCAGGGGATACGCCAGTTCCACCAGACGCGCTGCCCTTCTTTTATCGATGGTGCCGTCGGGATGTAACAGCCCGATGACTACGCCGTCGCATCCTGCCTGTTTGCAGAAAGCTACTTCCTTTAACATCGTGTCGTACTCTTCATCCGAATATAGAAAATCCCCGCCCCTTGGCCGGATAATGGGATAAAGATCGATATGCAACCTTTCCCTGGCTGCCCGGATCGTACCAGGCCCGGGTGTGGTTCCACCCTCTGCGGGGCCGGCGCAAAGTTCGATCCTGTGAGCGCCCGCTTCCTGTGCCAGCAGTGCCGATGTCAGGTCAAAGCTGCATATTTCCAGTTTGAATGCCATACTATATCGCTTATAAATACCAGCTCTTCGCCGTATACAATTTTTCTTCCCTATTACTCTTCAGGGCATAGCTAAACCCTTTCTGAATGGCAAAAGCGCCAGTCTCCCCTTTTTTATTCAGGGCCAGAAAAGCCACCTGTATTTCTTTTGCCTTTTCTCCTTTTATACGGATGATCCTTTCCACTGCTGCCTTGCAGGCTTGTTCCGGGGTCATGCCCTGACGCATCAGCTCTACGACAGTGTGGGAGCCGCAGATGCGGATGACATCCTCACCCTGCCCCGTCGCCGTACAGGCGCCTACCTCATTGTCTACAAAGAGGCCCGCCCCGATGATAGGCGAGTCCCCCAGCCTGCCGCGCATTTTAAAACCCATGCCGCTGGTAGTGCAGCTGCCGCTGAGATCACCGGCGGCATCCATGGCCACCATACCGATGGTATCATGATTCAACTCCCCATTGGACAGGTACGCCGGAGCCGAAGGACCATGCCCTTTGGATTTTGTATTTTCTATATTGATGACAGGTTTGTACTCCGACTTTTTCAGCCATTGCTCGTATGCTTTCTTCGCATCGTCGGAGAGTTTCTGTTCTTCCAGCGGAAATCCCTCCGCCACGGCAAATTGCTGGGCGCCGGAACCTACCAACATGACATGAGGGGTTTTTTCCATAACCCTCCTGGCCACGGATATGGGATGCTTGATACGCTCCAGAAAACCCACACTGCCGCAGTTGCCCTTCTCGTCCATGATACAGGCATCCAACGTAACAAAGCCGTCACGATCAGGATTGGCGCCCAGCCCCACACAACAATTGATGGAGTCTTCCGTCACTCTTACGCCCGCCTCCACCGCATCCAATGCCCTCCCGTTATTACCCAATATCTTCCAGGCCCCTACATTGGCAGCCACCCCTGCGTCCCAGGTGGAGATGACAATGGGACTACCCGTCATCGTAACATAGGGAGCGCCGGCCTGTAACTTCCTGCTCATCAGCAGACCAAAAGAACTAAAGATGGATGATCGTAAAAACTTCCTTCGATTGGACATATTGCGACATTTATTACTTTGAAGAATTTGATAAATTATGGGAAGCCATGAATGTATCCAGGTTTTTCCTGGCCTGGCGTCTTACTTTTCTTTGCAAAAGGGAAGTCCCGCCCAACAGCAGACCGGGCAGACCCAGCGACTGACGGCTCCAGTTCCAGAAACTGAACTCATCCTGGTGTTCAATGATTTTTCCTTCCCTGAAGGTGAACGAGGCCCTGCACTTATTGACGACACGCCTGCCAGTGGGGGAAAATGTGTACACCGCTGTCCAATGACAGGATCCATGATCATCTGCTGCGGCAATACGGCTGGCGGTGACCTCCAGATCCTTTGCATTGCGCAGCAGCATTTCCCACATCGCACCGGCCTCCACTCCTTCGAGGTTTTGAAAGACAGGGTCATAGAAAAAGATCTCCTCATGATAACAGTCGAGCATACCTTTCCAATCCCTTTTCCCAAAACAGTCGTAGAATTTCTTTATTAACTGTTCGTTCTGGTTCATACATTTGATGACATAAAACTAAAATTCTCTGAAGACATGAGAAAACTTCTTTTTTTACTTCTTTTTTCCGTAGCCGGGGACATTGTGCTCGGCCAGGGCACGAGCCAGGACAGCGCCTGGATACGTGACAACTACTATAAGATAGAAAGATCCATTCCCATGCGGGACGGCGCGAAACTTTTCACGTCATTTTATATTCCCAAAGATACTACCGGGCGGCACCCGATCCTGCTGACCCGTACTCCCTATTCCTGCAGACCATACGGGGAAGACAAATGGAGGGACTTTGTTCCCGGCTATTTCCGCTATTATCTGCGGGAGGGGTATATCATCGCCACACAGGACGTCCGCGGCCGCTGGATGAGCGAAGGCCAGTTTGTGGATGTACGGCCTTTTATCAAAGACAAACGGACAGACAAGGATATTGATGAGGCCAGCGATACCTACGATGCCATCGATTGGATGATCAAAAATATTCCGTACAACAATGGCAAAGTAGGCGTCACCGGCGGCAGTTATCCCGGGTTCTATGCAGCCATGGCAGCAGCCAGCGGGCATCCGGCCCTGAAAGCAGTGAGCCCCCAGGCTCCCGTCACCGACTGGTTCATGGGCGACGATTTTCATCACAATGGCGCGTTTATGCAGATGGATGCATGGTCATTCTACTCTTCCTTCGGCAAACCGCGCCCTCAACCTACCACGACAGGCCCCACGGGCTTCAATGCCAATTCAAAGGATAATTATCAATGGTACCTGACGACAGGCGCCCTGAAAAATATTATGAAGTTGACGGGAGACAGCATCGCGTTCTGGAAAGATTTGTACCAGCATCCCAACCGGGACGCATGGTGGCAGGCGCGCAACGCCAGGGTCGCAATGTACGATATCAAGCCGGCTATGCTGGTGGTCGGGGGTACTTTTGATGCAGAAGATTGTTTTGGCGCATGGAACCTGTTCAAGGCGATAAAGACGCAAAGCCCTTCCACCCACAGTCACCTGATCATGGGTCCCTGGTATCACGGAGGATGGGTGTCCAATGACGGTACCCACCTGGGCAATATACAGTTTGGCTCCAACACGGCCTTTTGGTATCAGAATAATATCGAGATCCCTTTCTTCAACTACTACCTGAAAGATAAAGGCGCCGAACCACAGATCGCCGCTGCCACTGTCTTTTTCACCGGGGAGAATACATGGAAAACATTCGCTAAGTGGCCGCCTGCCGAAGAAAAAGAGCAGTCTCTGTATCTGCGATCCGGCGGGGCATTATCCTGGGAAAAACCTTCGGGCGTCAACAGCTTTGACGAATACACCAGCGACCCCGCCCATCCCGTCCCTTATACGGAAGACGTCCATTGGGATCGTACCCGGGAATACATGACGGATGACCAGCGTTTCGCCTCCCGCCGGCCCGATGTGCTCACCTATCAGACACCCGTGCTGACGGAAGACCTTACCCTGGGCGGACCGGTCACGGCCAACCTGAAAGTAAGTCTCAGCGGCCAGGATGCGGACTTTATCGTCAAGGTGATAGATGTCTTCCCCGATGATTTTACCTATGGCAACGAAACCCCGGCAGCACGACGTGAAACGCCCAGGTCGGTACCCCTTGGAGGTTATCAGATGCTGGTCCGTGGAGAAGTAATGAGGGGGCGCTTTCGCGAAAGCTTTGAAAAACCCGTCCCTTTTAAGCCGGGCAAGGTGGAAACGGTCCAATTTTATATCCCCGACATCGCACATACCTTTAAAAAAGGCCACCGGCTGATGGTACAGATACAAAGCAGCTGGTTTCCCCTGGTGGATCGTAATCCCCAGAAATTTGTCGATGTTTATACCTGTGAGGACAACGATTTTCAAAAAGAAAATATCCGTATATTCCATGACGGAGAACACCCGTCCCAACTGATATTACCAGTGATAAAATAATTGTATGCGCAGCCTTATCTTATTTCTTTTGCTGCCGCTGGCCGGCAGCGCCCAGAATTTCGCAAAGGACAACTACATCAAACACGAAGCCTACATCCCCATGAGGGACGGGGTACGTCTGTACACGGCAATCTATGTTCCAAAAAATGAACAGGGCGGTCCCTACCCTTTCCTGATGGAACGTACACCTTATTCAGCCGGTCCCTACGGAGACAGCATCTACCGGGGTTCGCTTGGCCCCAATGCAACCTTGTCCCGCGAGCCCTTTATTTATGTCTACCAGGACGTTAGAGGACGCTTTATGAGCGAAGGGAATTTCGAAGAAATGACGCCGCATAAGGAAGGTAAAAAGCCCGGGGACGGGCAGACGGATGAAAGCTCTGACACCTGGGATACGGTGGATTGGCTATTGAAGAACATTCATAACAACAATGGGCGGGTAGGAATATGGGGCATCTCTTATCCCGGCTTTTATGCTTCCGCCTCGCTGCCGGACGCCCACCCGGCCATTAAGGCGGTATCCCCGCAGGCGCCCGTGACGGATGAATTCATCGGGGATGACGCCAACCACAATGGCGCTTTCTTCCTGCTGGACAATTTCGATTTTGATAATTTCTTTGATGTCAAACGCCCCGGTCCGGTGAAGGATTATGGCGGCAATATCTTCAGCGCGGATATCCCTGACGCTTACCAATTCTTCCTGCAGATGGGGCCAATAAAAAATACAAATAAACCGGAGTATTTTAACAACAAAGGAAAAATATGGAATGAATACCTGCAACATTCGACCTATGACGCTTACTGGCAGGCAAGGAACATCCGACCCCATCTGAGGAATATTCGTCCGGCAGTACTGGTGGTAGGAGGATGGTTCGACGCGGAAGACATGTTCGGCGCCCTGCGCACTTATGAAGCCATTGAAAAACAATCCCCCAAAAATAACAACCATATCATCATGGGGCCATGGACACATGGCGGATGGGCCGCAGGAAGCTGGGATCGATATGGTATACTGGATTTTGGACAAAATGTGAATGAATACTATCATGTGCTGGAGACAAAATTCTTTAATCATTATCTGAAGGATTCCGCCGCCCCTGATCTGTCGGAAGCCACGGTCTTCGAAACAGGCACGAATCAATGGAAGCATTATGACACCTGGCCACCGGCCGAAACTCACCCGGTGAAATTCTACCTGCGCGCCGGAGGAAGGCTGTCTACGGAAGGCAAAGCTGCATCCGACAATACTGCTGCGGGATACGACGAATATACCAGCGACCCCGCTCACCCGGTTCCCTATATCGAGGGAGTGCGGGGCGGAAGGGACAACCAGTATGTGGTCGCAGACCAGCGCTTTGCCGCCCAGCGGCCGGATGTGCTTTGTTATCAATCCGACCCGCTGACCCGGGACCTTACCGTCACAGGCCGGCTCAAAGCTGACATATTTCTTTCTTCGACGGGTACTGACGGGGACCTGGTGGTAAAAGTGATCGACGTGCTACCGGACGGCTTTCAACGGTTGGTAAGGGCGGACATATTCCGTTGTAAATTCCGCAACAGTTTTGAAAAGCCGGAGCCGTTGGTACCGGGGAGGACGACTGAAGTGGCTTTTGACATGAATGAGATAGCCCATACGTTTAAACAAGGCCACCGGCTGATGGTACAGGTACAGAGCAGCTGGTTTCCCCTGGTGGACATGAACCCGCAGACCTTTGTCAATATCCCCACCTGCGAGAGGGCGGACTTCAAAAAAGCCGCCATCCGGATCTATCATGACCCCACTCATCTTTCGGGTGTTGTGCTGCCTGTATTGGGTCATTAACAAGCCGCAAAGAAACTTTATTTGTTGTATTGCTATCCTTTCGGTAAATTAGGATAGCTGGACCCATTTACGGGACATATTTGCTCATCTAAATTTACTCACATGGAATCGACTATCTCCATCGAACAGTTTAAGGAGGAGTTACAATCATGGAAAAATGAGCTCTCCTCCATCAAAGAAGAAATCCGTCACTTTGAACGACACCTCGAACAACTCGCCAGTAAACGTCTCCCCAAAGAACTTTTAGCCGAAGTTGAACATTTTCAAAATCTTTTCATCTGCCAAAAGGAAGTCATCGACAAGCTTCGGCATGATCTTCCTGATTCCCGCAACAAGGTGGAAAATATCTTTCATGAGCTTCGCCAGATGAGTGAAGAATCCAACTGGGAGGCCTCGGAAGGATTGGAAAGCCGCATGGACACTTTCCGAAAGATATACATAGAGATAAAACAGGATTTCCACCGGTTTGAAGCAGATTGGATGTAGCGCAATTTTCTTACATTCGCTCATGCAAATTCTCAGACCCTTCGTTCTCCTCGCCATTTTATGCGGGGTATTATCGTTGTATGTTCATGCTCAGCATCCGGCTATCATTCCTCAACCCGTCAGTACTCAGTGGCAGGAAGGAACATTCGGCATCGACCCCCGCACCGTATTAGTCGCGGACGCTTCAGACGCTCCATCTGCCCGCTTTTTTAACGACTACCTGCAGGAAATATACGGCTTTCGGCTACACGTCGTAGGCGAGGATAAACAGCCATCTTCCGGCTATATCCGGCTGTACAACCATCCCGATAAGAACCCCGGCATCGTTCCTAGCCCGGAAGGACGCTATACCCTGAGAGTAAGCCCCGGCTCCGTCGTCATCAGGGGTGACACGCACACCGGTGTCTTTTACGGCATCCAGACCCTGCTGCAATTGCTGCCCGTAAGCCCCTACGTCATGCTGCCTTCCGGTCCCGGCGTCCGTCCTGCATCCAATACTGCCGGATTTACAATACCCGCCGTATCCATCGAAGATTATCCCCGTTTTGCCTATCGGGGACTGATGCTGGATGTAGGCCGTCATTTCTTTCCCGTGGAATATGTCAAACGATACATCGACTATATCGCTCTTCATAAGATGAACTATTTTCACTGGCATTTGACAGAAGACCAGGGCTGGCGCATCGAGATCAAAAAATATCCCGGGCTTACCGAAGCAGGCGCCTGGCGGAGCGGAACCATTATCGGGCATCATCCCGGCACAGGTAACGACAGCACCCCACATGGCGGCTTTTACACACAGGAGCAGATAAAGGAGATCGTGAAATATGCCGCCGACCGGTATATCACCGTCCTCCCCGAGATCGAAATGCCAGGCCATTCCTCAGCTGCGCTGACGGCATATCCCTACCTGGGCTGCACGGGAGGCCCCTATCATGTTCAGCAGACATGGGGCGTCTTCAAGGACGTCTATTGCGCAGGCAACGACAGCGTCTTCCAGTTCCTCCAGGATGTGCTGGACGAAGTGCTCCCTCTGTTCCCCGGCAAATACATCCACATCGGAGGTGACGAATGTCCCAAGGACAGATGGAAACAATGCCCCAAATGCCAGCGACGCATTAAAGAGAATGGATTGAAAGACGAGCATGAACTACAGAGCTATTTTATACAGCGTATCGAAAAATATATCAACTCCAAAGGCAAACAGATCATCGGTTGGGATGAGATCCTGGAAGGCGGTCTGGCGCCAAATGCTTCGGTAATGAGCTGGCGGGGAGAGAAAGGAGGCATCGAAGCTGCCAAACAGAACCACGATGTCGTAATGACCCCGGGAGAGTATGTATACTTTGATCATGCACAACTGCAGAATGACGACTCCCTCACCATCGGAGGCTATCTGCCCGTAGACAGGGTGTATCAATATGAGCCGGTGCCGGCAGGACTGACGCCCGAAGAAGCAAAACATGTCAAAGGCGCACAAGCCAACCTCTGGACAGAATATGTCACCAATCCCCGGAAAATAGAATACATGATCTTCCCGCGTCTAAGCGCACTTAGTGAAGTATTGTGGAGCCCGAAAGAACAACGCAGCTGGCCGGACTTCGAACGTCGTCTCCAAACCCAATACATCCGTTATCAGCTCTGGAAGACCAACTATTATAGGGCCTATATGCCGCCGGCCGACACCCTGGTCAGAAAGAAGCTGGGACAATGGCAGGACAGCAAATTCGGTCTGCTCATGCACTGGGGCACCTATAGCCAATGGGGTATTGTGGAAAGCTGGAGCATCTGCCCGGAAGATGAGGGATGGACGGTGCGCCGTGGTCCCTATAGCAGCAACTATTACGATTACCTGAAGGCATACAAGAATCTCCAGACCACTTTTAACCCTACCCGCTTCGATCCTGCAAAATGGGCAAAAGCCGCTAAGGACGCGGGTATGAAATATGTGGTCTTCACGACCAAACATCACGATGGCTTCTGTATGTTCGACACAAAACAAACGGATTACAAGATCACGTCCACAAAGACCCCTTTCTCTTCCAATCCGCATAGTAACGTTGCAAAGGAGATATTCGACGCTTTCCGGAAAGAAGATTTCATGGTCGGAGCTTATTTTTCAAAGCCCGACTGGAACAGCGAGCAATATTGGTGGCCATATTTTCCTCCTAAGGACAGGAATGTAAACTACGATCCCGCCAAACACCCTGAACGCTGGCAGGCTTTTAAAGATTATACTTACAGACAGATAGAAGAACTGATGACAGACTATGGCAGCATGGACCTGCTCTGGCTGGACGGCGGATGGGTACGGCCGTTGTATACTATCGATGCCTCCATCGACTGGCAAAAAAATATTCCTTACGACCAGGACATCGACATGGCGCGGATCGCGGGCATGGCACGTCAGCATCAGCCAGGCCTTATCATGGTAGACCGCAGCGTACCAGGAGAGTTTGAGAACTATACCACTCCCGAACAGCAGGTGCCGGCCCACCCCATGCAGGATCCCTGGGAATCCTGTCTCACCATGGGCGACTCCTGGAGCTATGTTCCAAACGATCACTATAAATCGGCTACCCAGTTGATCAATCTCCTGGTAAAGATCGTCTCGCGAGGAGGGAACTTTCTTTTGAATGTAGGTCCTTCGCCAGACGGAGAATGGGATGATACGGCATACAGCCGTCTGCAGGAAATAGGCGCCTGGATGAAGATCAACGGAGAAGGCATTTATAACAGCAAACCACGCAGGCCTTACGCATCCGGAGACAATATCTTTCTGACCCAATCAAAGGACGGCGCCGCCACCTACGCATTTTATATGGATGTTACTCTACCTGCAGAGGTAAGCATCGACGGATTAACGGTGCCGGCAAAAAGCAAGGTTTTGCTTCTAGGCAATAAGGGCAGCCTGAAATGGCGGCAGGAGGGAAAAAAGCTGGTGATCCAAATTCCGCCATCATTGCAAAACAAAGTGGCAGGACAGCATGCGCTGACCTTCAAAATAAACTAAAACGTGAGGGCGGGATAAACCCGCCCTCCTCATTTCACCGATGCTTAGTTTTGAATGATGCTTGAACACATTGTTAGGGATGATCTTGTATAATGATCTCATTGCCTTGTCGGATGACAGTAAAGTCTGCCGTAGCTTCCAGTGACTTTAGCAGGATGTTCAGATTGTCGTTCGGCATAATGCCCGACACCGTCTTATTTGCCACCGTCTCATTCTCCAGCCGCACAGTGACGCCATATTGTTCTCTTATGATAGATACGACATCCCTGATCGGGGTGGCATCAAACGACAGTTTGTGATCTTTCCAGGCGATAAGACTGTCCGTCTTCACAGATCTTTTGACCAGCCGGTCATCGCTGTATTCCGCAAAGTCACCGGGCGTCATTTTTAGTTCCTTCCCTTCCCTCATATGCAGGATTACACGGCCTTCCTGCAACATGACATTGGCCTTCTCCTGCCGGCTCACCACATTGAACTTTGTCCCCGTAACAATGACATCAAAATGGCCTGTGTGTACGATAAAACGGCTTTTCAAAGGTGTTCTGCGGACATGGAAGAATGCCTCTCCCGTAAGCCAGACCTCCCTGTCTTTCCCATCCGTCCATCCGGGTGAATAAGTGACCCGGCTGTCCGCATTGACAACCACCTCCGTCCCGTCAGGCAGCTGATGATCTTTTATTTCTCCATAGACTGTATGAAGTACAGCGCGATGTTCCTGGATAGCATAGGCTCCCACTGCCAAGGTAATGATACCCGCGGCTGCTATCCACCACCTTTGCCTGAAGAAGACAACAGGCATTTGCGCTCTTTTTATCTTTTCCAGGAGACGTTTTTCCGCACGGGTGAGTTCGCAGATCTTGAGTTCGGCTTCATGTACATGCAACGATTGAAGGAATTCGACAGCTTGCTGTACACGCGGGCCGCTGCCGGGATGGCCCGCCATCCACTGTTCCCATTGCTGCGTAGCACGGATATCCTTCTTAAAATACCAGGAAAGGAACCTATCGTCGCACAAAATTTCCTCTACCCCGATATAGTTTTTCGACATACAAAACAGTTTCCTTATGTATTCTGTACCCGGAAAAGATGTCTTGTAATGCCCGCTGATTGACTTTTTTTGACAATCCGGCCCCCGGGATCACTTGTCCCACCAGACGCGGGAGGTCATTCTGTCCCCATTGACAAGACGGGCGACAGCGGCGTTATAGTGAGCCGTATTGGTAGAAGCCTCACTCTGTGGATAGGTAAAACGGCGGGGTATAACCCCGCCTGTGATGTTGCCGGGGTAGTTGACAGGGGTCAAAGTGGGATAATTGCTCCGCCTCCAATTCGCAAAACATTCATTTTCATCCATAAATCCAGCCACCCAATATTGCTCGTTTATCTGGATAAGGCCGTGGGAAGGGTCATAGGGATGGCGGGTCAACCAGTCTTCTATCACCCCCCCGGAAGGGCCCGCACCCGCCTGGCTGCCCAACTGTTGCATGGCAGCTCTTACCCCGGCCGTATAATGACCGGCAGGATCGCCCGTTATCCATCCTCTCGCCGCAGCCTCGGCCAAAAGAAGTTCGGTTTCTCCACAGGTAAGGAAAAAGGTGGGCGCTTCCAGCCGGGAGAACGTATAACGGTTCACAACAGAATAAGCATTTTGACTGCCGGGCCAATTGGGTGCATTGGTCAGATCACGAGGGCTGTTAGTATCCGTGCTGGGTGGGTCATAGCCGTTGGGTTGCCCTAACTGACGGGCAAAGCTGGTATCTCCCTTGTCGGCGGGCGCCAGCGGATCAGCGCAAACAGTGGCCAGATAAGACAAACGTGGATCTCCCGTATTACGCAGGAAACTGACGAAGGTTTCGCTGAGACGATAGCCTGCCGGGTCGTTGCCTAACAGCACAAGACCGGAGCCGTTGACTACGGGAGTGCCAGTGACATTCTCATGCCGCAGGACCGCATTATCCATATTACTGCTCATCACGCCTCCCTGTACAGCTGTCTGCACCCAGTCCCGTGCCATATCCGGATCGACCTTGCTCAAACGCATAGCCACACGCACCATCTCAGAATAAGCAAATTTTTTCCAGGCAGCCGGATCCCCATGATATAAGAGATCGGCGGAGCCGATGGAATTCGCCTTGCCCGGATCCAGCCGCTCCGCAGCGTCTTTTAATTCCCTCAACAGGTCTGCATAAATGTCCTTTTGCTGATCATACTCCGGTGAAATGATCCCGGAGATATAGCCGAAACCAGCCTGGGAATAAGGACAGTCTCCATACATGTCCGTCATTCGCTGGAACATAAAGGCTTTGAAGATCCTGCAGATTTGATATAGGTTATATTGTGTCGTGTCCTTCTCCACATGATGCAATACTTCTACGATGTCGGCAATACTGTTGGGGTAATTCTTCTCCCAGTAGGCGGAATTATAGCTGGCATTGTACAGATATTTATCCCCATCCCAATAGGAAATGGTAGAGGAAAGATGCTGGATCATACACCCTGAATAGATCAGGTTGTTACGCCAGTCCTCGTATCCGTAGCCATCCGTATTGCCGGAGGTCAGCAATTGTGCGCTGGTAAAAAGATAGTTGAAATTGATCTGATCTCCCGTGATCTGTCCCGGGTCCGTGTTGATATCGATAAAGTCTTTTTTACACGCGCTTGTCAGCAAACAGACAGTCAGTGACAGTATAGCTATGGATTTTTTTTTCTCCATATCAGAATTTCATGTTTATATTAAATCCCCAGCTTCTCACCGGAGGATATCCGGACAGTTCCAGCCCCTGTCCATTTGTATTATTGACGCTGGACTCGGGATCGATGTTCGGCGTATGCTTCAGAAAAGTAACCAGGTTCCGGCCTACCAGCGAGAAACTGATCCCCTTGATAAAATTTTTCTTTAGTATGGCGTTAGGAAAATTATAGGTCAGCACCACCGATCTTAGCTTGACAAAGCTGGCGTCATAAACAAATTCCTCTGCGATATGATCGGTACCTCCGGCTGAGATATCCTGAAAATATTTCTGGGCTGCCACGGCTATGGTATTGAGATGACCGTCGGCTGTCACTCCTTTCCCGACATATCCCCCTTCCCTGCCCTCCAAGGTCCTTTTGTGCAGACCATATTGATACAGCAGCAGGTTGGTGCCGGAGTACAGATGGGCCCCAAATTTAAAATCTATCAGCGCCGAAAGAGATACGTCCTTATATCGCAGCTCGTTGGTCAGACCTCCTGTCTGCCGGTAGACGGTGGAACCCAGCGGCACCACACCCGTATTTTCGGGTTCGCCCGCAGGTGTAGCGCCGGAGGCGCCGCTGCTGTAGATGATATTCCCCTTGTCGTCCCTTTTGTACGCATATCCCATAATCTGCCCATAGGGCAGCCCCACCACATTGCTGATGCTGACTTCGCTACCCCAGCGGGGATAGGCCCCATTGATGACGATACTCTTCGCCCCGCCGATCTCCAGCACCTTGTTATTGTTGACGGCCAGGTTAAAGGAAATATTCCAGGAAAAGGCAGCGCTTTTAAGAGGGGTCCCCGTCATCAGCAATTCAATGCCTCTGTTGCGTATTTTTCCGATATTCTCGATGTATTCAGAATAGCCAGAGGTGGGGCTCACCGTTATACGGACAATATCATTGGTCGTCTGTTTACTATAATAGGTGAAGTCAAAACCCAGCCGGTCATGCAGGAACCGCATGATCAGCCCCACTTCTTTTTCGGTGATGCTGACGGGTCGCAAGGAGGCATTCGGGATCAAAGGGACGAGATTACTGGTAGCGATATACCCCAGGGGCTGACCATTGATGGTATAGCTTGCCAGTCCATAGGTAAGTATGTTCTGATAGGGCTCCGTACCGTTGGAGGAAGCTGCATAGGATGCACGGAGCTTACCCAGGCTGACCCAGGAAGGCAGGCGCCATGCTTCCGAGTAGACAAAGCTGCCGGACACCGAAGGATAGAGATAATGGTCGGTATTGATATTGAGCGTGGAAAACCAGTCATTGCGGGCCGTCAGACTAAGAAAAAGATAGTTCTTAAACCCCAGGTCCGCATTGCCGTACAGCGAATTTACCCTGTAATGCCGGTGAAAAGAGCTGTAGGGTTTGGTAACAATATTGCCGACATTGTAATTTCCCGCAACGATAAAAGGCCCGGCTGCCCGGTTGGGTGAATTGGGTACGGCGCCGACACCGCTGATGTCGGTGACATTGTCTTGTTGGTTGCCTCCAAAATTAGCGGAAATGCTAAAACCCGAGGCTGATCCTTTACGCATGCCGACCATAAAACTGCCGTTCAGCTCGTGATAGTCCACCTCATATTGGGTAAGATTGCCACCATGTATCCCGTCGCTGCGGGTGTACTGTACGCCGGAAGGTGTGATCTTGGTTACATTGAAAATATAACCGTCTCTTGCTATCTGTCCTTGCAGATACAGCCAATCCAGCAGATTGTATTTAAGGGTAAGCCCTCCCGTGATACGGTTGCGGTCCGTCCTGTTGATATAATCATAAGCTATATAGTACGGGTTCTCAAAATAATTGTCGATCGTACCGGCCAGCTTTTCCGTCCCGTCGGGATTGGTCCTGTCCTGTAGCCAGCGGACATCAAAGGATGTCGGCAGGTATAATAGTGGCGCAATGATATTGCCGGCATTGTCGGAAATAGAGGCGCGGTTATTTACTTTCTCAAATACATAATCCGCCGTCAGCTCCATGAGCAGCCTGCTGGTGACCGAATAGGTGGAATTGAGGTTCAACCCCTGTTGTCGCATAAAAGAGTTGGGGATGATCGTATTGAGATAAAGGTTGGAGAGCCCCAGCCGGAAATGTCCTTTATTATTGGCGCCGGTAAGCGCTACCGAACTTTGGTTGGTGAGCCCTGTTTTGAAGAAACGGCTAAAATTATCTTTCACAGGCAGGTAGCGATAGCTATTACCCAGGAAATTGACCGCCTGCGAGCCGTCGAGTCTGGCGCCCCAACTAAAATAGGGTGCTACTTCAGCCGATTGTTTGTTCATGGGTTTGACACCACTTAACCCCTGACCATATGTGTATTGATATTCCCGTTCGTCGATGATGGAATTTGCCGTCAGGTTATTGTTGACCTGTACACCGATGCCCCGGGTCCTGGAGCCCGATTTGGTCGTTATGAGGATAGCGCCGTTGCCACCCCTGTATCCATAAAGAGCGGAAGCCGCCACCCCTTTTAATACCAGGACGGATTCTATATCGTCGGGGTTGATGTTTGAAAGACCGTCTCCCAGGTCAAAGCCCCCGTATTGCCCTGAGCCGCCCTGCGTGGTATTATCATAAGGAATCCCATCGACGACATATAAAGGCTGGTTATTACCGCTGAGGGAAGCATTGCCCCGGATCAATACCCGGCTGCTGCCGTAAGGCCCTGTTGCATTGATAGACACGCTCAACCCGGCCACCTGCCCTACTAATGCATTACCCAGGTTGGGGTCCCTGGACATAGCCAGCCGAGATCCGTCTACCTCTGTAGCGGAAAAACCCAGAGACCGCTCCTGTTTTCTGATACCCAGGGCCGTCACCAGCACTTCCGTCAACGGTTTGTCGGAAGGGATCAGTACTACGCCGCCCCTGCCCGCTTCCTGCACTGACAGCTGGCGGAGCTTATAGCTTACACAGGAGAATAAAAGCGTATCCCCTTTTCCCGCCCGGATATTGAACATTCCATCCAGGTCGGTGACCGTCCCTTTACGGGTATGCTTTACTGTGACACTGACGCCGGACAAGGTCTTCCCATCGGCAGATATTACCCTGCCGGCGATATTGTTCGTGCTGCGGGTGACAGAATCCCCTTCGGTCAACGATATGACGGCTCCGGGATTAAGGTCGCCCGCCTGGATGCCCGCGGAAGGATCGACACCGGTATTATTACTGTATGTCCTTTTGCTGAGAATGACAAATGTACGGTCATCTACTTTTTTGAAATACAGCCCGGTATTCTTCAGCACCTGGTTAAGCGTCCTTTCGACGGACATATTGGACGAAAGCAACGGCGGGTAGACGAGCACTCTCCCCAGCGATTGTTGGGAGAAAAGAAAATATACATCTTTGGATTTGTTCAGTTCTATCAGCACATCCAGCAAAGGACGACGGGCGGAGGTTTGACCGGCTGTATCCGGCTGAAGCTTGAAAGGCATGGGCATAATCGGCGGGTTCACCTGTGACCATGACGGCAAGGTTGCGCTCAGGAAAAACACAAGCAAATAGGAGTATAGGCTTGATTTTCTCATGAAGCAGTATTGAGATAGTTTTGAGATGATCTAAAAATCAATTCAGTTCTTAAGGCCATGCGCCCTTATGATGATACCATCATGAGCATCCCTGACAACATCATATTCCGCAGTGGCCTCCAGGGCCTGCAGCAGGATATCCAGGTTATTATTCGGCAATATTCCCGAAAGCTTACGCTCAGCGATGGAGTCACCCTCCAACGAGACTGTCTTTCCGTAAAGGTCCTTGATCATCAAAGCCAGTTCGCTGATGGAAGTGTGGTCCAATATCAGCTTTTGCTCTTTCCAGGCTAGCAGCATATCCTTACAACCAATCTTTCTTTCCAGCACGGCAGAATCAAAGGTCACAAAATCTCCCGGCTTCATCAACAGCGTCTTTCCGTCTTTTGTACGAAGGGTGACGCTTCCTTCCTGTAGTAATACATTGTCTTTCCCATGCCTGTTGGAAACATTAAACTGCGTACCGGTGACAATGATATCAAAATGTTCGGTATGGACAATAAACCTGCTTTTCGACGGGGTCTTCCGGACATGAAAAAAAACCTCGCCGTCCACCCAGACCTCTCTATCCGCGTCACCCTGCCAGTTGTCCGCGTAGCTGATCCGGCTATTGGCATTCATCATCACTTCTGTCCCGTCAGGCAGCCGCCGCTGGCTGATCTGCCCGAAATCAGTCCTCACCTCAGGATGGGTCCGGTGGTGCATACGGGTAAAAAAGGCGCCGGTGGCCAGCAATACCAGCACCGAGGCGGCTGCGATCCAACGATAGCGGCCTATTGATGACCGGGCAGCGGGTTCTTTGAAAGATTCCTGCACCTCGGGCGTGATCGTTCCTATTTTTTGTAATAAGGCTGCTTCAGCCCGTTGCAATTGGAAAAGAGAAGGTTCTTTTTCCGGAAGCCGGGTGGCTTCCAGCAGCACAATAGCCTTTTTGATAAGAACATCCCGGTCCGGACGGCCCGCCTTCCAATCCTCCCAGGTACGATCGTTTTCTTTTCCTGTGTCATAATACCAGGAAAGAAAAGAGGGGTCTGATAAAAGGTCTTCCGGTTCGCGGTAATTCTCTGACATAAAACTACTAATCTGTACTTCCAGATTTGTAAAGATAGATTGCCTGGACCCATTGCGGAAGTTTTTTGAGGTATTTTTCAAACGATTGCGGAAAATTCTTTAGCATGTTGCGAAAAAATCGCAGAATTCACTACATTCATATCTACGAATGAAGTCATTTGAATACTGCTGACCAGAACATAATGCTTTGGGAATCTTTCCGCAAGGGAGATAAAGAGGCCTTCGCGGCTCTTTTCAGGGAACATTACGGCATCCTCTACCGATTTGGCAACAAATTCACCACGGATACAGAATTGCTGGAAGACAGCATCCAGGAGCTGTTTATAGAATTATGGCAGGCCAAATCCCAGGCGCCTGTGTTGTCCGTAAAGGCATATCTTCTTAAAAGCCTCAAATACAAGCTATTAAAAGCATTTCGCCACAACGGCAAGATCCTTCCCATCCATGACAACGGAGATATCCCTTTTGAGCTGAGTCATGAAACCCTGCTTATCAGCCAGCAGGAAAGCGATGAGAAAAAAAGGCAGGTGATCCGTGCATTGGAACGTCTATCGCACAGGCAAAAAGAGATCATCTATCTGAAATATTACCAGAACCTCAGCTATGAAGAGGTGAGCGAGATCATGAATATCAACTACCAGGTTGCCCGTAACCTGCTCTACCAGGCGATCAAATCCTTAAAAAACATGCTGGCCGGCCCGATGGAATTATTTTTATTTTTTTTATTGACCACGGGCATTACATTTTCTCTCGCTGGAACACCTGTGTGCGGACAAAATTGCACCTTCAGTCCGTTTTTGGTGCAAACGATTGCCCCAAATTTGCAGCATATGGGAAATAGGACCTAAATTCGCGGCTACTTTTTACACCGCAGGTCCCTGGTCAGGGATCAGCATCAAAACATCCTGAATTTATGAGCATGGTAGACTCATTCGAGAAAATCCCCGTAAAAATTTTCAGTTCGTTAAATGAAGGTTCCCGTTACATTGGAAAGGAGATCGCAGCCCTGATCCGCGAAAAAGCGGCAAAAGGTGAGAAGGCTGTATTGGGTCTGGCCACAGGGTCCTCTCCCAAATCCTTGTACGCAGAATTGGTACGGCTCCATAAGGAGGAAGGGCTGAGCTTTAAGAATGTGGTCACTTTTAATCTTGATGAGTATTATCCCATTGACAACGATGCGCTGCAGAGTTACAACCGTTTTATGAAGGAGCAGTTGTTCGACAAAGTGGACATCGATCCAAAGAATTGTCATATTCCCAACGGAGAGTGGAAAAAAGAAGACATCAAAAAACATTGCATAGAATATGAGCAGCAGATCGAAGACGCAGGAGGCATCGATTTGCAAATCCTCGGTATCGGGAACAACGGGCACATCGGTTTTAACGAGCCGGGGTCCAGCATGTTCTCCAAGACCCGGCTGGTGCCGCTGGACCACTCCACCCGTATCGCCAATTCACATGATTTTCAAAATATCTCACACGTGCCTCGCCTGGCCGTCACTATGGGTATCAGCTCGATCCTCAGCGCCAAAAAGATCGTCCTGATGGGCTGGGGACAGATCAAGGCCCCGGTGATCCAAAAGGCGGTGGAGGGACACGTTACTGAACAGATCCCCGCATCCCTGTTACAACAGCACAATGATTGTCTCTTTGTATTAGATGAGATGGCAGCCAGTGAATTGACACGGTTCAAATCTCCCTGGTTGACGGGCGAAATAGCATGGACACCCGCTATCATCCGCAAGGCCGTTGTCCATATGGCCCTCAAACTCGACAAGCCTGTCCTAAGCCTTACAGACAGCGACTATAATGACAATGGTCTTAGCGATCTGCTCGTCGAGAAAGGAGATGCCTACGAGATCAATCTGCAGGTGTTCTATCAGTTGAGGGACAGCATCACCGGCTGGCCCGCAGGCAGACCGGATGCACAGAACCCCAACCGGCCCGAACGAAGCAAGCCCTATCCCAAACGCTCGCTGATATTCTCCCCGCATCCCGACGACGATATTATCTCCATGGGTGGCACTTTTATGCGACTGCATGACCAGGGAAATGATGTACATGTCGCCTATCAGACCTCGGGTAATATCGCCGTAACGGATGAATTTGTCACAAGGTTCCTGGATTTTGCCGTCGGCTTTGAAGAGCTATCCGGCATCGATAGCAAAAAGTCTTCCCAAATACTACAACGGGCTACGGAATTCCTGAAGCATAAAAAGCCCAGCGAGGTCGATACTCCCGAGATCCGTCAGATCAAAGGTTTGATCCGCCGTTGTGAAGCCAGGGCCACCTGCCGTTATGTAGGCCTCAAGGACGAGAATATCCACTTCATGAACCTTCCTTTCTACGAAACAGGTACGATAGAAAAAAAGCCCATGGGAGAAGAGGATGTCCAACTCACGATGGAATTGCTGCGCAAATTGCAACCCCACCAGATCTATTGTGCAGGCGACCTGGCCGACCCGCATGGCACCCACAAGGTTTGCCTGGATATTGTTTTCGAATCCATGCGCAGGCTAAAAGCCGCCGGCGACGCCTGGTTGAAGGATTGCTGGCTGTGGCTGTATAAAGGCGCCTGGCAGGAATGGGACATCAGCGAGATCGAAATGGCCATTCCCATGAGCCCGGACCAGGTAAGAAAAAAACGCTTCGGCATTTTTATCCATCAGTCCCAAAAGGACATGGTCCCCTTCCAGGGTAGCGATAGCCGCGAATTCTGGCAGCGTGCGGAGGATAGGAACGCCAACACCGCCAACTTATACGCCCAACTGGGTCTCACCAAATATGCGGCAATGGAAGCCTTTGTCAGGTGGCATTATTAATGAACCTCCGGTTCATGCTGGGGTTTTCTATAGGGAACACAATGATATTAATTTGATAACGTTTTGGTAACGTTGTATTTTTGTTGTTTTCCTATTTGATATGCTAATAACCATACTGGCTGATCTAAGAGAAGAATGGCAAGAGGCCTGGCAGTCCGCCTGGTATCGTAAAAGAGCGATTGGAGGGCTTATCCTGGTCATAACGATCCTTTCGCTGTTCCCTCTCTTCTTCCAGGCCATCGAAAAAAGAAACGGTTTTTTGCTGCCGGACCCCTTGTTGGCCTGGCTGCCGCCCTATAATGTCTCCCTGGCCATTTTTGTCGTCATTTGGGCCATTTCGCTATTGGGTGTTTATCGTGCCGCACAAGACCCGTACATGTTCCTCACCTTTCTGTGGAGCTATGTGCTGGTGCTGATCCTGCGGACATTGACGATCACCCTGGTGCCGCTGGACCCACCCGCAGGATTGGTCGGGCTGGTGGACCCTGTCAGCAATTTCTTTTATGGGGAAAAATTCGTAACCAAGGACCTGTTCTTTTCAGGTCACACCTCTACCGTAGTCCTGCTCTTCTTCTGTCTGCCGGGCAAGATGGACAAGAGGCTGGCGCTGATAGCCATCATCGTGGTGGGAAGTCTGCTGCTCGTACAGCATGTACATTATACACTGGATGTGCTGGGTGCCGTATTCTTTACCTGGCTCTCCTACCGCATCGTACGCAAGACAGTGGTCCCGGCTCCGGGGACTTAGCCCAATTGGGCGCGAGGTTAAAAAGCTTCTCCCAGCTGCAGGTAAAATCCCTGGGAATGTTTGCCCAGTCCGTAATCCAGACGCAGGTTTAATTTCTCCGTCTTGTTCAGGGCAATCCGCACCCCACCCCCATAAGAATACTTAAGGCAATGAAAATCAACGTCTTTTAGTTCTGAACCAACATTTCCAATGCCTGCAAAACCTACGGCGCCCAAACGCCCGATAATGGGTACACGGTATTCGGCCTGCAGAACCCCCTGGTTCTTATCCCGGAACCTGCCTGCATAATATCCCCGCATGTTATTGGCCCCACCCAGGGCGGCCAGGCTACGCAAGGGGACATCCCCAGCCGTAAATTGCCCGTAAGCCTGTAAGGCCAGTATCTGGCCGTTGTATATCCGGATAAAGCGCCGGATATCAATATTATAGCTAGTATATTGATAATCAGAGCCAAGCCAGGGCATAAAATGATCAAACCAGAATTGCATCATCATGCCCTTACTTGGAGAAAAGGCATTATTACGCGTATCATACGTAAAACTAAGCCCCAGACCCGAAATATGATAACCCTGTCTGCCGATGATGTTCTGCTTGTCAAAAAGCTTGCCTTTGTCATATTCCATGTCAAACACCCGCTGATGCTCAAAAACGACCCCCAAAAAAAGATTGCTCCCAACCCGGCATTGTGGATGCAAGTAAACATAATACTGCTTAAATTTATAGGACTCTTTGTTGCTATCCGGGGCCTGTTTGCCTAATCCCCAGAAATTGTCAGGGAAAGAGCTGTATGAGAGTTGCTCGTTGAGAATAAATCGTTCCCCCGGGAAATAAATGGAACCATTTAGTGCTACTACAAACTGGCTGCGGGTTGTATACAGTGCCACGGCCTGGGCGTTTGATGTACGCGTAGCGCTATCATGGGCATTGAGATGGAAAGTAGAGGCGCTGGCAAGCCCGAAGGACCAGCCGGTTTCAATAGATCGGGCAATGATTGGCAGTACGATAATATGACGTAGATTTGCCGGGCTTTGGGGCATAGGCTGCTTGCCGGGGAGATTCACCGGAACTTTGACAGGGACCCTGATATTGTCAGGTAGCTTTATATGATCCGGCAATTGTTCAACAGGTATTTTGCCAGTGCTGTCCTTTTGCGCAAATAGGTTAAAAGAGAGCAAAAAAGACAACCAGAGCCCTAAGATATGTGGTGTTTTCCTGAACAGACGGCGCAACTATAGTGTAATTAAGGTGTTTATTTACGATATTCGATAAAAAACAGGCAAATTAACACGGAAAAATCTAATTTTCTTACATTTGGAGATTAATGAAGAATTCACAATTTGTTAAAATTAAATTCATAAAATATTTAAAGGCTTCTGAAGCGGAAAGGAAGACCCTTCCCTTTCTTAAATAAAAGCTAGCATTATGAAAAAATTTGAATGCCCCGATTTTATACTAGGAGATAAACTGACAGACGAGCAATTTAACTTTTTCGATAAATATGGAGTTATCATATTTAGGAATTTTCTTAAATCGGAGACTGTTCAATTATTCATTTCTGAGCTCAACCGGATAGAGAAACAATGGCTGGAGGAAGGCCGGGAAAAGGTCAATGGTATCCCCCTGAAATTCGGAAAGGATCAGGATGGCAATAAGATGATCCAGCGCATGTGTTTTCTCTCCCTTTACAGTGAGCCCCTGCATGAATTGCTGCAGGATCCCAGGATAAAGGCCCTTGTAGGTCTTTTATCTCCCTATGAAGGCCGCATCAGCGAAAATGAGAAGGACGGTCTTATCCTGAACCATTACGTCAGGATGCCCGAAAGCTCCTTTACACAGATGGGCTGGCATACGGATAGCCCCCGGGACCTGTTCCTGGGCCAAAAGATCATGCCGATGCTGAACGTAGGCATCCATCTGGATGATACCCCCTTTGAGAACGGTGGGCTGAGGGTATTACCGGGTACTCATAAACAAGGCATCCTCAGACTTTTGTTTGGTAAGAAATATTTTATCGACAATAATCCCGACCGCCGGGAGATAGGGTTCGACCTGAACGCGGGCGATCTTACCGTACATGACGGACGGATCTGGCATCGTGCACAACAATCCCCTTTGTACGGAGAAGCCAGCCGCCGCCGTGTGATGTATGTACCGATCATTACAGGTAAATACATGCCCAAGGACGAAAAGAGCAAGACACCATTCTATCATCGCTTTGCCTCGAAAGTACAGAACTAAATAATTAAATCTATAACGAAAAAGGGGCCAACACATGTTGGCCCTTTAACTTTGATATCATGGAATATGCTTTGATCACAGGCGCCAGTAAAGGCATCGGTAAGGCCATTGCCGAAGAACTCGCCCGCAGAGGGTTCAACGTGCTCCTGGTAGCCCGCAGCGGCGACCTGCTGATACAGACCGCCGGAGAACTTGCCGCGCGCTATAAGATAACAGCCGACTGGCTGGCCCTGGACCTTTCTCTCGCAGACGCTCCTCAACAGGTGTACGATTGGTGTAAGAACAAAGGGTATACCGTGCAAGCGCTGGTAAACAACGCAGGGTACGGCCTCAGCGGACCTTTTGAAAAGTACAATACGGTACAGCATCTCAACATGATGCACCTGAATATGGATACGCTGGTAGGCATGACCCGTCTGTTCCTGCCGGACCTGCGCAAACAATCCCGGGCATACATTCTGAATATAGCCAGCTCAGCCGCATATCAGGCTGTACCCCGCCTAAGCCTCTATGCCGCCACCAAAGCCTTCGTATTGTCCTTTAGCAGGGGATTGCACCAGGAGCTGCGGGGATCTTCCGTATCCGTAACGGTGATCAGCCCGGGAGCGACGGATACCGATTTCCCTAACCGGGCGCAGTTGGGAGAAAAGGGTATGAAGGCGGCGGAAAAGTTTAATATGTCACCCCATGCGGTGGCATCCATCGCGGTAAAAGCCATGCTGGCGGGCAAGACAGAGGTCATCGCCGGGATGATCAATAAAGTGGGCGCCTTTATAGCGTGGCTGCTCCCCAAAGGAGTGGTGGAAAAGACGGCGATGAAGATTTATGAGTAGTATTTTTTCCTGTCCGGATTTTATTATATATTTGCAGCCCCTTAAGGGATAGTTCAATAGGGCTCGGCCCTGTAGCTCAACTGAATAGAGCATTTGACTACGGATCAAAAGGTTTCAGGTTTGAATCCTGACAGGGTCACAAAGCCTCGCACGATAGTGCGGGGCTTTTTTGTTTGGAAGCGAGGCGAATTTATTCGCCAGAGCGGACAAACGAAATAGCCCAGGGCCGCGATAGCGGACCGGGAGGATTTGAGTAAGGCCAAAGTGATAGGATCATCGAAGATAATCCTGACAGGGTCACTATTTAACGTTCAATTTTCAGAACCCGCTCCAGCAGCGGGTTTCTTGTGTTTGAATAAAAAGTACCTCTTACACGGCCTTTCGTAAATGATTAAAAATGAAACTATGCGGGTTTGAATCCATTCCGGAATTTTCATTATTTGACGGTTCTTGTACCTGCCATTTTTTTAAAATTCCAGAAGTATATTTTTTTATTTTTGCGTAAGTCCTGCATTCCTTCCGTAATGTCTTTTCATTATGGCCAATATGGTGGCTTCCTGAATTAATGGGGCTGATTTTATCAATTACCCATACTAGCAAAAAGTGTTAATTATTCAGCTATTATTAAAGAGCAATTTGACAGCCTTTAAATGGGCCGTTATTGAAGATAGAAATGAGCTGAATGCGACGGGAAGAAAGCTGCAAATGAAACACTAAGGGCTAAAAAACAAAAACCCGGATGCATGCAGAGCAGCGGCAAACCGGGAATAACAATGTAAATGTAAGATTATTTTGCGGAATTTGATAAATCAAAATAAAATTGATTATCAATGAGATATGGTGAATTTGAGGTATTAATATCTCCACAAAGATTAAATAGATATAAGTCTGCTTGTACTAATAATACTCGGAAGACGCTCAGTCTATATCGGGCAAACATTCGAATGTCACAAGCCTTTCTTGCCGTTCTAGGTATTTTTGAAGTGGTATTGAGAAACAAAATAGATCTGCATTACAAGGCACAATTTTCTGTAAGTCCGGACTGGCTTCTTGCTTCCACGCTGCCTAAGGGATTTCTTACTCGAAATGGCTGTCAAAATTCTGTGAATAAAATATCCAGGACATATGCAGATTTAGGTCCAAATTATACCCATGATAAGTTGCTTTCAGAATTAAGCTTTGGGTTCTGGAAATTTATGTTTGCTGGTAGGCAATTCCAAGCGGGGGGAAGTACATTACTAGCCATCTTCCCTAGTCTTCCCGCACGGCGCAATCAAAGCTTCATTTATCATAAGCTTGATAGAATAAACTCTATTAGGAACCGAGTTGCGCATCATGAACCTATTTGCTTTGGAATAGGGAATACAATCGGAACGGCATATGCAAGAAGTCATTTTCAGGAAATCATTGATATCATAACTTATATGGGCATTAACAGCCAACAATTATTTTATGGTATCGATGGGGTTATCAAGGAAGCTGACTTTATTGATGGAATATGAGCTAAATCACAACCCTGATCCAATGCTCTCAAATCTTCCATCAGCCGGTTTGAAATCTGTCCAATCCGGGTCACAAAACCCCTCGGCTATTGGTATTGCTTATCTGAAAGATGAGAGGCCTTGCGAATTATTCATTAAACTCATCCTCATAAACCATCTTCCCTTCTCCATTCTTTAACCGCACATAATCGATAGCGCCAGTCCCCTGAAAATTGTAAACCAGCCCCATTACTTTACCAAAATCATTTTTATAGGTCATTGAATACACCGGCTGGTCACCCAGGTAGATCGTCGCCTTTTTGTTGACAACTTTTATTTGCAGTTGCTGCCACTGATAAAGATTACGGCCAAGAACGGAAAGGTCTTTATTAATGCCATCGTGCACCACTTCACCCATTTTTATTGCAATATCACGCTCACATCCTTTGCCCATCATCCGTACAAAATATATATGCTCCTCACAAACGATCACCAGTTCAAAATAGGGACAGGCAACCGTTTGTAAACTGTCGCACATAATACGGGTTTCGATCGAAAAATTATCACTGGATGTATTTTCAAATTCCCGGATATTATAATAGCTCTCTATAACGTCTTTTTCCATGTTCACACCGGCAGCAGCTTCATCATCCCGGGCTATATGCAAAACGCCATCACGCACGGCGTTCTTCTTCGGTAGATAGATCGGTCTGCTATCGTCAAATGAATAACGCGCAAGCGGAAACCATCCGTCTGTCGTTATGTGTATCCGAAAACGTTTGATAATGGAATCATTGGCAATTAATTTAGCCTTGTGAAAACCGGGGAAATAATAAATATTGGAGTATACATGGTTGCCGGGGTCGATCTTTACTCTGTCCAGCGGATTCCATGATTGCTGAAAAAAGAAGCTGTCTGCATCTACATGGGTAACATCATAATTAAAAATAATGGTGTTCGGCACCCCCTGAGAAACAGTCTTATTACCATAAAATGTAATAGATCCATTTATCACCGGTTTTTTCTTCGACGGTCCGGTGCGGAATGCGATCAGCCAGCATGCAACGGCAACAGCGCCTGCTATAGGGAGCAAGAGCCAGGTATTCCATCGCATATAGCGCTTATGTTCCGGTTCAGCAGAGGAGGCTTCCGGCGCTGCCGTTTCCCGCTGTTTGAACTCCTGCCAGTCCTTATACCCAAGCACCGATACCAGCCCCTGAAGCGTCGACGGATGCGGTACTTTATCATAATCCTTTTTCCACAAGCGCTTCAATGTAGACAGGCTTAATTTGATCCCGGATCTTTCTTCGATACTGTCCGCCAGATATTCGAGGTCACGCTGACGTACTTCGCCATGCTCATTTCCAAACCGGAGCTTTTCTTCGATCAAGCGCTTACAGCGGGCTATATTTTCATGCTCAAGGCGGTCCATACCGGTAATTTACACATAAATACCAATTTGAACTTTAAATGACCGGGAAATGAACGGCAATTGAAAATGAACTTCTTATGAGCCATTGTTTATTTGCAAAACCATAAGATCACCACATATGAAAAAAAATCATTTGCTGACAGGAATTACATTGCTCTCTCTCTGCTGGAATGCCGGTGGCCAGGCGGTTACTGTTCCATTTACCTCCGACCGGTGGAATAAGGAAGGAGCCAAAAGCTCGGTGGAAACCTATATGGGGAAAGAATGCCTGCGCCTCGACTCGGGTGCCGTTTTTATCAAGGACCTCCAATTGCAAGACGGCATTATTGAATCCGACATCAATTTCCCGCACCAGCGCGGTTTTCCCGGCTTTATATTCCGGATGCAGAATTTTGATAATGGCGAACATTTTTATGTACGGCCTCATCAGTCAGGCAATCCGGATGCTACACAGTATACCCCGGTTTTTAACGGCAGCGATGGATGGCAGCTATATTATGGCGAAGGATATTCAAAAGCGATCACTTTTCACTTCGATCAGTGGCATCATATAAAAATAGATGTGCATGGGAGACAGGCAGAAATTTATATAGACGATATGCAAAAACCGTTAATAAAAGTTACAGAGCTGAAGCGTGACCCCAAGGCCGGAACCATTGCGCTGAGTTCGGGCTTTATCCCCACCCGGTTTGCCAATCTGCAATACACCATAAAAACGCCTGTAACGCAAGCCGCCATGCCGGTGCCAGTGAATGGGACCGACGGCCTTATCACAAAATGGCAGGTATCCAACCAGGTAAACAAAACCCTATTTGAGAATAAAAAACGATTGACGCCTGAGATCAAGTCAAAATTTACCTGGACCATTCAAAATAGTGAGCCATCAGGCACGGTCAATCTGGCAAAATTTACGCGACCGAACGACAGCGGCAATGCAATGGTTGCAAAAGTGGTTATTACATCGGAAACGGAGCAGGATAAAGCCGTCTCATTCGGTTTTAGTGATTTTGTATCCGTCTATCTCAATGACAAAGCCTTGTATTTTGGAAAAGACAACTATATGTCACGGGATTACCGCTTCCTGGGTACAATAGGTTTCTTTGATACGATCGTTCTTCCCCTGAAAAAAGGCGAAAATGAACTTTGGTTTGTGGTAGCAGAGGATTTTGGCGGATGGGGTGTAAAAGCAAAGTTGGAGAACATGGAAAATATTTTGTTGCGATAAGCTTTTGTTTTAAAGCTCCCCTACCCCCGCAGTATATTATTCTCAATCGCCTTCCTGATCAACGCCGCCGAATTGTTGACCTTGAACTTCTGCATCAGGTTTTTCCGGTGCGTCTCCACCGTCTGAGGACTGATAAAAAGTTTTGCAGCAATAGCAGTCGTAGTCGCCCCCTCACTGACCAGCTGCAATATCTCGCTCTCCCTTTTGGTGAGCCGGGGAAGCTCGGCCGACAGGGACGAAGGAGAAAAAAGGATACCCTGCACCTCTCCGTTCATGCTCAGCTGATCATCCATCACCTGGAAAATGGCATTGATCAGGTCCTTCCTCGACGTATTCTTCAACAGATACCCATTGGCGCCCTGCTGTAATACTCCCGTTATAACGCTCTTCTCGGTGTGATTGGACAAAGCAATGATCTTGACTTCCTTGTCGACAGCTTTGATAGCCTTGCAGACTTCAATGCCCGACATTTCCGGCAGGCTGATGTCAAGGAATACCACGTCTACCCTATGCGTACGTATAAACTGGATAGCGGGCTCCCCTTTCATAAAAGTGCCGGCGACATGTATCCCTTTCACATTTTGCAGGACGCTACAAAGCCCTTCGATGAAGATAGAGTGATCTTCGATGATGACAACCAAAATGTCCGATCTTTCAGGCAACATTGATCTCGATATTTATAATAGTCCCTTTCCCGGGATTTGATTCTATTTCCAGTCTTCCCTTTAGGAAGTCCACCCGATGGCGGATATTGTCCAGTCCGATACCTTTCCGGTGGGTGATCATCTCCTGGTCAAATCCTGCGCCATCATCTTCCACTGTAATATAAAAAATATCCTCCGATTGACTGCACTGTACAAGAACTTCCGACGCCCGTGCATGTTTGAGGACGTTGGACAGTAATTCCTGTACGATACGATATAACAACAGTTGTGTCGGTTTAGGGATATCCATTGAAATATTCATCATCTGCAGGACAACCTTTGTGCTCCCATTTCCTGATGACTCGCAGAGATCATTCAACGCGACCTCCAGTCCCGAACGTACCAGTGACTCCGGCATGAGATTATGGGCAATATGTCTTAACTCTCTGACTGAGTTATCCAGTTGGCGGATGACCTTTTGCAATGTGGGGTCTTCCTGTTCCTGCTGGTTAGAGAACGCCATCTCGGAAAGATGGATCTTTACGCCGGCAAGCATGCCCCCCAGCCCATCATGCAGATCGCGGGCCAGCCGCTGCCGCTCACGCTCTTCTCCATTGAGCAGAGCGCTAGCTACTGCTATCCGTTGTTGCTGCTGCAAAGACCTTAACTGTTGTTCTGCCTGCAGCTTCTTTTGTCTGAAACGATACACCAGGAAAAGCAGGATAATAAAAAGCAGGATGATACCGCCCAGTAGCAAGAGCTTTTGGATCTTCGATCTATTATTCAATTCCAGTGCTTCTTTTTCTTTCTCGGATGACCTGTACCTGGCTTCCAGGGCTGCTATCTGGACGGTGGTACCGGCCTTTGCAAGGCTGTCCGAAAGCCTGGTATAGTCCTGCAGCCATTGATAAGCCAGCCGGTCATGACCGAGAGCCGCCTCCGTCTCTGCCAGCTCATGAAACATGAGCCGTCTGTTATTAGTCAGGGGCATAATCTGATTGAACTCGTACACCCGCTGCAATATCTTCCTGGCCTCCACAAATTTCTTTTCCCGTCTGTATACGTCAAATTTTTCAAAAAGGATGGAAAACATATCATAGGTCCTGTTCTGACCACGGGCAAGCGCCTCTCCTATGTCAAGGCTGTCGAGGGCGTTCTGCCATCTCCCCGTCTGGGCATGGTACATACCTTCCACCAGATAACGGGAAGGCTGATAGGAGGAATTCGGCAGGGAACCCAATAATAATGCTGCGCTGTCGAGCGGAAGTCTTGCAGGCAGGGTATCATCATTCAACAGGTACGCCTTTGCCATATCAATATAACAGTCAGCCACCAGTTCCCTATCGGCGTCAGGACGGGACAGGACGGGGTGTAGGGCCGGACGGTACAAAAGTATAAGAGCCCTGCGAAAATACTCCCGGGCCTTATCATATTCTTCAAAATTCATAAAGACCTGCCCTACCTCTTTATAGTTCCCGGCTACCCTATTGGTATCACCGGCCTGTAAGGCCATGGGAATGGCCTTGTTCAGCTGTATATCGATAAAACTCCGTTCGTCATCTTTTTTTTGTTCAAGTACACCGTAATTATGCCAGGTCCGGCTCCGGTAAAGGACGGCCGCCGGCGTCGAATAAGCGCTGAGTAAACGGTCCGCCGTCATATATTCCTGTTGGGCCCGCAGATAATTGTATTCAAAATAAACGCCGCCAAGATAGAAATGGGCCAGCCCGTCATAATAATCGTCGTGGATGCCTTCCCGGAAATAGTCGGCGATAAACTGTAGGGCCTTTGCGCTGTCCCTATCCGACCAGTAATCAGATAGCAGGAAATATAGCCGCGCCCGAGCGGTGTCGGCAGCGGTCGTCCTGATCAGTTTCTGCAGACTGTCAGAATAGGGATCAACCCCCGGGGGCTGCCCTTTCATCCAGGATACATACAATAAAAGGATCGCGATGATCAGAGATCTTTTCAAATTTCAGCGGCTTTTGTTTTAAGAGGTAAGGTAAGTAATAACAGGACATCAGCCGCATCTTACCGCCAGAACATGCTGCCGTCGCCCGACTGTACCAAGGTCTGTCCTTTGGGGACAACGGTTATTACATGCTTGTCGGCGTCCGGGTCCACATTGTATTGATTGCCGTCCGCCGGGATAATACGAAGCTCCCAGAGCCAGCTAGCGGCCAGGGACTCCCTGTAATTTGTACCTACCAGCAAATATTTGCTGTCAGGAGAGAAAACAGGATATGCTTCCTCGTCTGTCGAGGTCGTCACCTGAACAAGGTTGGAGCCATCCGCATTCATCATCCAGATGTGTGTGCCTCCTTTAAGTGCGATCTTTTTCCCATCAGGGCTGGGAGTGACATCGCCCCAGCTGGCAAAGCTGAACTGTTTTACGAGGTTGCCTTGCGTAAACGCCGTATTTGTCCGGAAAAGTCCGTCGGATGTACAAAACAGGATGGTGTTATCTGGCATCCATTGCAACATGCGATTAAATTTCTTCCCGTTGAAGGATGTGAGATTATGCAATATCTTCCCTTTCAGATCCATGATAACAATACCGTCTTCATAAGTAGGAACCACCCCGATCATCGTCCCATCGGGAGATAGTGTCGGCGAGGTATAATCCCCATCAGTAGGATAGTATTTGAACTGGCTGATGATCGTGCCGTCGCTAAGATTGGTAAGTGTATACAGATTGGCGTCATAATCAGTCCCGGGCGCGTTTTTGGAGGTCAGCATGGATTTACCGTCCCTGCTGATCCAATAATCATGAAGATCGAGGTTCTCTCCCATGACCTTGGATTCGACATCGGTCGCCATATCGATCTTCTGTATACCTTCGGTTGCCCACTGGACATAAATGGCGCCACCCCCCGCGGCGCCGTAATACCCCCCTCCGTTGTTGCCCGGCCCTCCGTTGTTCTTCTTACAAGCGGTCAGGCAAAATAATCCTACGAGAAGAGCCGGCGCCCATCTTTTACATTGTTGCATGTCGGTAAAATTTTAGTAAGTCAAAATTGGAGAAAGTGCATGGGGTGAACAATACCTTGTTTCCGGCAATTTTCTTCTCCCTGAAAACCGGTAGACAGGATGTTATTGATCGTCCCTGATATAATCGCTGAGATGGCCAAAACGACAATTGTCGCTTTTTTTGACCAAAGAGATAAATGTCTCCAGTTCAGTCCTGAAATTTTCATCCAACAGCTCCTTATCATGCAGCAGTATGATCAAACGCCCCTGATGGAAGGTCTTTTTACGGCTTAACAAGCTATTTACCAGTTCCATCATTTCTTCTCCCGTATGCAATCCGATGCCCTTACCGGGATGACACCTCCATTCCAGGTCCCATCCAAATATCTGATAGCCATTTGCTGCTAATGTATCAGCTGCTACGCTGCCATTACCGTGATCATCCCTTGAAAGGCTGTCGACACGGAAAATATTCCTGCCGGGTAATCGTACCAGTCCATTTCCCAATTGCAGGCTATCCCTGCTGCGGTCGATATCCGCCAGGACGGACAAAGGCCGCCGATAGTACTTCTCATATCGCCGTTCGGCATGGGTAAAACTGTGATTGCCGATTTCCACCAGTGGGTTAGACCGGTATTTTCTGAACAGTTCCCGGCTTCGTTGCGTAAGAAAGACATTCCGCCCGATGAGGAACACATTGACAGGCAATGCCTCTTTTTCGACGAGTTCGTTGACTATTTCGCTGCCGGCAGAAGGGCCGTCGTCAAAGGTGAGATATATTGTAAAAGGGGCTACCGTTTTATGCGCCGGAAATGGATGGATATAATATGCCGGCTCTACCGTCTTTTTCCCGATGTTGGAAGAGAATAACATCAGAGCGCCGGTGTAAGCGATCGTCATCCTGTGATAATGCCAGTTCATACGCACATATTTCAATTGATCAAACTGGATTCAAAGAGGGACGGACAGTTAATTTACGAAAAAAAACGCTAAAAACCATTTTCTGTTTAGCTATAGCTATTTTATTACCTTAGGACCCGCAAATCACAAATGAATGAAAAAGGCATTGATCTTTACCGCATTTCTTCTACTGGGTGGTATGATGATGGCGCAAAAACCCAATACGCTTACCAAAAAGGAAAAAAAGGAAGGTTGGAAATTATTATTTGACGGCCAGACGACCAGGGGCTGGCATACTTATCTGAGAGATACCGTGGGAGCAAAATGGCAGGTGAGGGACGGCGCGCTTGTTTTTGACCCCACCCAGCCTGCCAGCGGCGGTGGAGATATTGTGACCAATGACGAATATGAGAACTTTGAGCTTCACCTGGAATGGAAGGTTGCAAAAGGCAGCAACAGCGGGATCATTTTCGACGTACAAGAAAATCCGAAATACAACGCCACCTATCTGACAGGTCCCGAAATGCAAGTGTTGGATAACAAAGACGCCTCGGACAATAAAAAACAAAATCACCTGGCAGGATGTCTGTACGATATGGCGGGAGATTCCACCGTATCAAAGCCAAAACTCATTGGAGAATGGAACCAGGTCAGGCTGATACAAAATAAAGGGCATCTTACGTTCTATCTGAATGACATCAAAACGTTTGAAGGCCAGATAGGCAGCGAAGAATGGAACAATATGGTTGCTAACAGCAAATTCAGGAATAAAATGTTCAGCGATTTTGCAAAGGTCGCTAAGGGTAAGATCGCGTTACAACAGCATCCCGGCTCCAGCGAATGGAGAAATATCAAGATCCTGTTATTATAGCAGCCGGGGCCACCGCTCACCAATGGATGTGCTCATCAATAAAGCGGATAAGGCTATCCGCCAGCGTTTCCTGTTCAGCCCGGCTTGGATGCCCGGGTGTGCCTTTGAAAGGGACAAAGAGCGTAAAGATCTTCTCGTCCTGTAGCATATCGACGGATTTTTGTATATATCCGGGCCATGGTGCGCCCGATTTGGTAGCGTCCATATTCCCCAGCATGCAAATGATATAAGGGTTGGGATATTTCCCCCTCACCTGTTGCACAAAGTTCTTATAAGCGTTGATAATAAGATCTGAGCCGGGCGCCGTCTTTCCAAACCGTGCCTTGAATTGTTCATGATCCGGCATATTGATCAGCCAGGAGTCATTCTGGAATAAGTTGATCACGACGATATCGGGTGTGAACAGGGAGAAGTCCCATTTACTGTTGGGGTTTCCCGGGTCCAGCCGGTCATACATCTCAGGCATGATCAGGGGAAACCAGCTGATGGTGATCCCAATGCCGCTTTTGGCTGTGCAGTTGAATGCCGCATTAAAATGACGGGCGGTTATAGCGGCATAACTGATATATGCATTCTCATAGGGAGCGGTCCCTCTGTCCTTACCGGAGGTATCCTCTACTGCATAACCACAGGTAATAGAATTGCCGAAGAACTCGATCTTCCGCTGTTGTACAGGAAGAGGATCGAGGAGGGTCGTATGGTCGTCAGGTATAAGGGCATATAGCCAGGTCTTTCCCATAGCCCACTCCGTACGCTTGAATAACTCCAGGGAATGCTGACCGGGCTGAACGCCGGATGCCAGGGTATAGCTCTTTTTTATGCTATCCAGGTGCAGTGTACTCACCGGCTCGCCATCTATCACGACAGTGTAATAGTTGTCACCCCGCTCGTCCTTTAACAAGGCGCTCACACCTGTTCCGTCAAAACGCAGGGAGACGGTGCTGGCCGTCCAGCAAAGCTGCGCTGTACTGTCGGTCATGGCAATTCTTCCCATGTAATGGATACGGGGGTCGTTAAAAGGTATGGCCCTTTCCTGCGCATGACCGTAATAGGTGATACACAGGAGGAACAACAGCAAAAAGTATCTGTAACGCATAAAGGCAAATATAGCCTTTCAATAGCTAAAGTTGCTCCATCTCCCGTGGGATATTATCCGTGTACTCTTTTGCCAGTGTGACGAATATCGTTCTCATTTATGGCCTTTTTGTTGAGATATACGCATAGCGATTAAATTTAGTGAATATCTTTATAAAAAAAGACTGATGGATAAGCTTGTCATCAACCGTCGCAGGTTCCTGCAGGGAGCCGCGGCCTCTCTGGCCCTGGCAACAAAAAGTAAGTCAGCCGCCGGCTTTATCGTCCCTGATAAAAAATATCGTGTCGGATTGATCGGCACCGGATGGTATGGCAAAAGCGATCTGTTCCGTTTGATCCAGGTTGCCCCGGTGGAAGTCGTAGCGCTTTGTGATGTAGATAAAAATATGCTCACTACGGCAGCCACGCTCGTAAGCCAACGCCAGCAGTCGCGTAAGACACCTCTGCTCTACCAGGACTATCGTAAAATGCTGGCGGAAAACCATCTGGACATCGTGCTCATCGGAACACCCGATCATTGGCATGCGCTGACAGCGATCGACGCCATCAAAGCCGGAGCGCATGTCTATGTGCAAAAACCCATCAGCGTGGATGTCATGGAAGGCGAAGCCATGGTTGCGGCGGCCAGGAAGTACAATAAGGTCGTCCAGGTGGGTACTCAGCGAAAAAGCACGCCTCACCTCATCGATGCCAAAAAGAATATCGTGGATACAGGTTTGCTGGGTAAGGTATCCCATGTAGAAATGTGTTGCTATTATCACATGCGGAACAACGGCAATCCATCCGTACAGCCTGTCCCGGATTTTTTTGATTATGAGATGTGGACAGGCCCTGCTCCTCTCCGCTCTTATGACGGGCTTCCCCATGTACGCTGGTGGCGGACCTTTATGGAATATGGCAATGGGATCATGGGTGATATGTGTATCCATATGTTTGATACAGTGCGGTGGATGCTGCAGCTTGGCTGGCCCAAACGCATCAGCTCTACAGGAGGCATCTATGTACAGAAGGAAGGCAGGTCCAATATAGCCGACACGCAATCGGCGCTGTTCGAATATGACGATCTCAACTGTGTATGGCAACATCGCAGTTGGGGCACTCCCGCAGATCCGGATTATCCCTGGTCCTTTAAACTGTACGGGGAAAAAGGCACCTTGGAGGCCAGCACTATGCGGTATGATTTTATTCCGGAGGGTAAAGGAGATAAGATCCATCGGGATGTCATATATGAAAAAGAAAAATATCCTGAAGACCTCGCCGAAAAAGACATAGAATTGAATGCAGCGCCTGCGACAAGATTGCATATGCTGAACTTCCTGGATGCCATCGAAAGAAAAGGCCGGCCCGTGGCGGATATTGCGGAAGGTCATATCAGCACGGCCAGCTGCATCCTGGCCAATATATCGATGAAGGTAGGACGTCCGGTCGTTTATGATCCGGTAAAACATATTGTCGTAGGAGACGCCGAAGCTACCGCGCTGCTGCAACGGCCATATCGCCAACCCTGGCAACATCCACACCCGGACAATGTTTAATGACCCTACAGGAGTGTCTATCGGGACTGCGCCCGCTGTATTGCTGCTGTAACCCTGGACATATCGAACGTCTTGAATTCCGGCTGTAGGGCCAGACGGCCTTTGTCCCTGAAACCGTTGCCGACAGCTTTTAACAGATCGCTTTCGGCATGCTGAATATCTTTTTCCCGGGCATGCAGGACTGCGGAAAAATACCATGCCTCGCTGTTGGTAGGATCAGCCAGCTTATACAGATCTGTAAAATACCGGGCGCCGTTGTTCTCACCTGCAATGATCAGGCGATTGCTCAGGGAATAGAATGCCAGTGACAGATAAGCCAGCAGCCGCTGATACATCGCTTTTTCAACGGACTTTACGGCAGCCTTTGTCTCCAGATCGTGGATGACCGTGGTCCAATATTGTCTATCCTCCTGTTGAAAATGCTGCATGTACCCCGCCTTGATGTTCTGCTCTCTGGACAGCAAAAACTCCTGTTCCTGTCGTTGTTGTTGATATTGGGGATTTTTCTGCAGCAATGTCAGCCGTTGTTTGAACCAGTTGGCCTCATCCGTCACCCCGTCCAACAGAAGAGAGGACAACGTACATTCCTGGTGCGCCATTATCAGCTGGCCGGCGATGCTATAATCATTCAACCGGGTCTTGCTTTTTGCGACATACGCCTCAATGTACCCCTTATCCTTTGGTACGATGCCGTCCCGCATAGCGTCGAATTGCAAGCCTGCAAAAGCCAGGTTCATGACGTTCATGGGCGCCCATTCGTGCTTGCCCTCAAAAATGATGATCCGATGACGGGTATGGGTGAGGTTCAGATCATTATTCGTAGCTACCAGGTCGGTGAGGTTCATGTCCCCTTCACCTGCAAGGATCGTAAAGCTAAAGCCAAAATTACCTGCCGGGACACCGTCGGGTAAACCTGCGCCGCCTGCAATGACGCCTTTTATACCACGATGCTGCAAAGCCACATAGCTTGCGACTTTAGCACCGCCGGAAAATCCGCAGGTATAGACTCTTTTTTCATCGATGTTCAGCCGGGACTTCGTGTCGTCCCAAAGATGCTGCCATATATTCCCGGTGACCTGCCAGTCATTACCATTCTTCGAGTTGTTGCTGCCTACAAGAATAAAACCATAGATGTCTGCCAATGATCTGTATTTCTTTAGTGGTAGCGTTCCGTCCCCGTGCGGATCGAACAGGTAGACGACGGGTAGTGATCCTTTATTCCCTTTTATTGGGATATACAGTGCATAGGTCTGGGTGGCATCCGTCCTGCAAACGACTCTTTCTATTAATTTCCCGGCCGGGAATGGTTCATGGCCCAGAGAGTTGGTATACCCCCCCAATAGAAGCGCGATGATCTGAAATATTTTCAACTTCTTCAATTTATGGCTATGCCTCCTGCAATTGCTTGATATCGAGTTTTTTCATTTTCAAAAGCGCTGTCATAACGCGTCCCGATCTCGAAGGGTCGTCCATCAACTGGGGTAAGATGGCCGGTATGACCTGCCAGGATACACCAAATTTGTCCTTCAACCAGCCGCACTGTTGGGATTTCTCATCTCCTCCTTCCTTTAGCCGGTCCCAATAATAATCCAGTTCCTGCTGGTCCTTGCAGCTGACGATAAAGGATATGGATTCGTTGAATTTGAATAAAGGGCCGCCGTTAAGAGCAGAGAATTTTTGTCCATCCAGGGTAAAGTCGATTGTCAGTACGGTACCCGCCGGCATCTGATGGATCTCAAATCCTTCCTTTCCATAACGGGAGATCCTGCCGAGGCTGGAGTTAGGGAAAATGGAAGTGTAATATTTTGCTGCTTCTTCGGCTTGCTTGTCAAACCAAAAGCTGGGCGTGATCCTTTGAATGGTTGCCATAAAAATGTTTTTAGGTTATTTGTTATACCCTGCAAATTAACCAGTCATTTCCACTCACAGGGGTGTGGAACACGACATTGTAAGGGTGAAATTATGCCACGGTCACAACCTGGGATCCAGCGGTTCGCTTTCGAGAGCGAGCACCGCAAATACACATTCATGTATCCGGCGCAGCGGTTCGCGATTGATAAACCGTTGCAGTCCTTCTATTCCCAAGGCAAATTCTCTCAGCGCCAGCGATCGTTTACCGGACAAACCCCGGCTTTTCAACCGGCTCATATTTTCCGGGCTGGTATATTCCGGTCCATAGATGATCCGTAAATACTCCTTGCCGCGAATTTTGATGGCGGGCTGTACCAGACCGCGTTTATTGGTATGTATAAAGGTATATGGTTTTACTACCATACCTTCACCACCGGCGGCGGTAAGCCCCAGCCACCAGTCAGTCGCCTGCTGCAGGCTATCTTCTTCATCCAGGTGGATTACCTTATAGGGAGTGGCCAGCAATAGTCCGGTATCGGCGGCACATAAGTCGCGGATGTTCTCCATATGCCATTCGTGATCCTGATCCAGCCAGGTCTTGCCTTCTGTTGCAAGTATGTGAAAAGGCGCCAACTTATATCCTTCCAGATCTTTCACGGGCCAGCAATATCTGCGATAAGCCTGAACAAAGCTGCTGACCAGGTGTGGTTTTGTTCCGAACCTTTCCAGCAAGGGTGTGATATCGGCGGGACGCGAGGCAGCCTGTTGCAATCTGGCCATCACGGCTTCCAGGGCATGCGTGGCGGCAGTGCCTGTCGCGCCATATTGCGTCACCAGGAGACTCTGCGCTTTTGCACTCCACGGCATCAGCTCCGTATCGAGACAAACCCAGTCCGTCTGGAATTTCCGGTAAAAGCCGGATCCCTCTAAAGCGTTATTCAGACGTTGCAGAAAAGCCTGTTCCATCGGCTCTTCCTGGAAGAAAGCCCGTCCCGTCCTGGTATAGACAACACCGATGCCTTCATTCACGATCCCGAATACCCGCTCGATAACGTCGGCATCCCTGGCGACGATGATGACGGCCCGGGAGCCCATATGCTTTTCTTCGCAGACGACCTTGTCCACGCCTACTCCCCTGTAATAATCGAAAGCCTCTTTGGGGTATTCCAGGTAGTCTTCCAGTTTGCTGGTTTCAGCCGGGCTCATCGTAGGCGGCAGATAGATCAGCCATTTGGGATTGATGGCCCACCGGCTCATGACCTCCAACGCCGCCATGGCATTCTCTTCCCGGACCGTGATCCTATGTCCATGCATTGTCTCGACGATCTGCCTGCCCATGATATCGGCGATATCCAGCACATCGTCGTGCTGCTGCTGGAGGGAAAGTTGTGTCTGTACCTGGTAATGTAGAGGCCGCGCGGGTTCGCAGTATACACGCGCCGCAGGCACGGATACCAGCTCCCTTTCAGGGTACCTCAATGCAGTCAGCTTACCGCCAAAAACACAACCTGTGTCGATATCTATTGTTCTGTTAAGCCATTGAGCTTCGGGTACAGGCGTATGACCGTATACCACCTGGGCCTTACCCTTGTACTCGGCGGCCCAGTTATAACGCACAGGCAGACCAAACTCATCTGTCTCTCCCGTAGTTTCGCCATACAGACAAAATTCCCGTACAGCGCCCGACCCTCTGCCCTGCATCTCCTCGCGTAACCCCGCATGTGCAACTACAAGATTACCCCCATCGAATACATAATGGCTGATAAGTCCGTCCAGGAACGTCTTCACCGACTCCCGGAACCCGGGTGTTTCTGCCTGCAGCTGCTCGATGGATTGCTGTAACCCATGCGTGGGCTGTACATTCTTGCCATTCAGCCATTTCAACAATTTCACGTCATGATTGCCGGGCACGCACCAACCCAAGCCGGCGTCCACCAGGGACATGACGGTCCTGAGCACACCCGGGGTATCCGGCCCCCTGTCGACCAGGTCGCCTACAAACACCGGTTTGCGACCTTCAGGATGCCGCCACAACCCACTGCTGTCCTCATATCCCAATTGTCCCAGCAAAGCTGTCAGCTCGTCGTAACAGCCATGCACATCTCCAATGATATCAAAGGGTCCTTTCTCCTCTCTTTTATTGTTATACAACGGCTGACGGCCAATGCCCGTCACTGCCTCTACCTCTTCCGGCGTCCGCAGCTCGAAAATATGCCGGAAGCCTTCTAACTTCAGTCTTCTGAGGCTTCGTTTCAGCTGGCTGATCTGCATGGGTATGACATGCTTTCCAAAGTCCCGGTCGGTACGGGTTGCATGACGCTGAGCACAGATCTTCTCAGACAGGTTGATAACGATAGCTACGGGAAGCACATGGTGTTCCCTGGCCAGCTTAATCCAATCCTTCCGGACGTTTTCCTGTACGTTGGTGGCATCGATGACGGTAAGCAGTCCATTCTTCAGCCTTTTCGAAGCAATGACACGAGCCAGATCGAACGCATCCCCCGAAGCCGCCAGGCTATTCTCATCGTCGCTCACCATGGCGCGGCATGCATCGGAAGATACAATCTCCGTGGACTTAAAATGCCTGCGGGCAAAACTGGACTTCCCGGAGCTGGAAGCGCCGATCAGTACCACCAGCGACAACTCCGGCACATTTATTTGCCTATCGTTTGACATAGGATGTATCTTTTGTAATAAAAATAGCCATCTGGCTCAATGCTCCCACTTCGGGGGCCTCTTCCCCCAGCGCTTTAAAGCTCACCGAATAATTGTGTGTTTCCGCCACCTGCCGCCCCCAGGTTTCAAATTCCTGCCTGGTCCATTCGAAGCGGTGGTCGCTGTGCCGCATTCTACCTTCCTCATGATCTTCAAACAACGCATTGTATTCCGCATTCGGGGTGGTGATGATCACAGCTCCCGGCCGGGCATATTTAAAGACGACCTTTTCCAGCGCCGCCAGCCGGGGTTCATCAAGATGCTCGATCACCTCCACCAGGGCCGCCGCCTCGAACCCCTCTATTCGGGTATCCCGATAGGTCAGCGAACCCTGGATGAACTGTATCCTTTTTTGCTGATGAGGCGGAAGCCTGTCCGTTTTCAGCTTGTCCTTTGCGATCTCCAGGCTGCGGAAGCTTACGTCCATGCCTAATATCCGTTCGAACTGCTTTTCCGCCCACAATAACTTCACCAGTTTCCCCTCTCCACAGCCCAGGTCGGCCACCGTATGCGCGCCGGTAAGCAACAGTTCATCCCTCACGGCCAGCAGCCGCAGATCATGGGTCCTCAGTTTCCTTTCCTTCGTATCTTCTTCCGACGATTCACCCTCTGCCTGTAACAACATCTCCAGCGCCTGGTTGGCAAGACTTTTCTGATGTTTTAAATAGCGGAGGGTGATCAGTTCGCGGGCAGGATGACCCGGGAGCCAATCCTTTCCTTTTTCCAGCAGTTTGCCAATCTCCTGTTGACCGACCCAATAATGCTTGTCATTGTCACACACCGGTATCAATATATACAGGTGAGAAAGCAGCTGCTGTACAGTAGTCGTATTGCTTAGCCGCACGGTGTAATATCTGCTTTCACCCCATTCGGGAAAGGCCTCATCGATAGGATGTCTTTCAAAGCCAACTTTATAACCCAGCGGCTCGAAAAGCTGCCGCAGGACCTCTTCCCCACCCCGGACAGGCAACACGGCGATCTCCACTTCCAGAGGCATGGGCTCATTCACCAGTTCCGGCCTATCCTTGCAACGTCCATTCATCGCCGTAGAAAAGGCTTTGACAATAGCAGCGCTCATAAATGAGCTGGATACGTAGGGCCTGTCGTTGACATATTGCTCCAGAGCAAATTCATTGGTGCCGCCGGGGCCGCTGTTACGCCGGACCAGGCCGATGGGATCGATGTCCAGCAGAAGGCTGATGGTGCACCGCTCTTCCGACACTTCAGGATAAAAGATATGAACGGCGCCTGCTGCGATCTCCACTTGCTGGACCTTTTCGGGATGTTTGTGTAATAGATAGCTCAGGTCGGATGCCGGACGGCGGGTCGTAGTGATAGAAAGTAACATAACCCGGCAAAAGTAAGACTATTTAAAGTAGTTGACGACCGCACTTTTCAGCAGATCGCCCGCCTGGCTCATGGCTTCTTTGGGTTTCATGCCGGTAGGGGTGATAGGGAATACTGCCTGTAATGTAAGAGTGCGGGGATCATCCACTTCAGTAATTCCGCAAAAAGCGATGGCAGGGATATGATGGCGGTCTGCCAGAGCCGCTATCTCCGACACCACCTTCCCATATAGGGTCTGTTTGTCTATCTTGCCTTCACCCGTGATGACAAGATCGGTTCCGGGCAAAGCTTCCCGTATCCCGGACGTTGCCATCACCCATTCGATGCCCTTGTTCAGACGAACATCAAAAAACCCCATTAGCCCCGCCGCGATCCCTCCTGCGGCGCCCGTACCAGGGATGTCTGCGATATCTTTTCCGAGTAAGCCGGCAAAATGCTGGAGACCGGTATCCAGCAGCCTGACATCTTCAGGTAAAGCGCCCTTCTGTGGCGCGTACACATAGGCCGCCCCCTGCTCCCCGTACAGCGTATTCTGCACATCACAGGCAATGTCAAATTGTATGTCCGGCAAATTGTCCGGCGGAATTATTTTATCAATATACACCAGGTTCCCGCCGCAGGCTTTTAATGGATGACCATCCTTGTCCATAAACTGAAACCCCAGGGCAGCCAGGATACCTGTGCCGGCATCATTGGTAGCGCTGCCGCCAAGACCAAGGATGATCTTTTTGGCGCCTGCGCTTATCGCATCCCTGATCATCAGACCAGTCCCATATGTCGACGTTCTCAACGCATTCCTTTCATGCTCCTGTAGCAATACAAGGCCACTGGTGGAAGCCATCTCTACGATGGCGACCTGGTCTTTCAACTCATAAGAAGCCCATACCGGCCTTCCCAGCGGATCTTCCACATGGCAGGCCACCGTATCCGTGTGCAGATAATATTTCATCACAGCGGCAAAACCATCTCCCCCGTCAGCCATGGGGAATTGCAGTATGTCCATTCTCCCCCCTGCAGCCCTTGCACCTGCAGCAATAGCCTCGCAAACCTCAAAACTGGTAAGACTCCCTTTAAATTTATCAGGGGCGATGATCACTCTCATATTTAGGGAAAGTACTAACTTTAAAAGAAAAAATGGCCAATAAAGGGCTACTTTTTATTCCTGATATCAGCGGCTTTACACGATTTGTACACTCGACTGAGATCGAGCACAGCCGGCTGATCATCCAGGAGCTGCTCGAGACGCTGATCAACACCAATCAGATAGGGCTTGAGATCTCTGAGATCGAAGGTGATGCCATCCTTTTTTATAAATTCGGAGATGCCCCTGACCTGGAAGCGCTGTACAAGCAGGTAGAGCGCATGTTCTGCGAATTCCACCGGCAGTTGATGGCCTACGATCAGACAAGGTTCTGCCAATGCAAAGCCTGCATATCCGCCGCCGACCTCACCCTAAAGGTCATCACCCATTACGGCGAGTTTACGGGTTACAATGTAAAAAACTTTAATAAGCTCATCGGGAAGGATATCATTATCGCTCATCAGCTGTTGAAGAACGACATCGAACAGCATGAATACTGGCTCATCACCAATAATGTTTCGCAGCAGCAGCCCGCCAGCCTCAAACAATGGATGCAATGGGACAGCAGCGCCAAACAGACGGAAAATGGCGAGATCCCCTTTCATTATACACAGCTGAGTCAGCTGAAAAGCGAGATACGACCCGATCCTTCCCCACAGCTGACTATTCAGGATAAAGTAAAGGTATTCGCTTTATCCCGGGAGTATCCCACAGATATCATCACCATGTTCCATGCAGCCGGAGACTTTAACTACCGCTCTCTCTGGCAGGAAGGAGTAAAGAAAGTAGAGGAGATTGATCATTTCCTGCCCCGTGTGGGGATGCGCAGCCGTTTTTTGCTGGACAATGGACAACAGCTGATCTTCACCAGCAGCTACGCTTATCAGCAGGACAGGATCGAATTCAGCGAGACGGATGAAAAAAAGATCAGCACCACCTATTTCCTGATGGAAAAGACTGGAGACAACAGGACAAGACTAACTCTTAGCTATTACCTGAGGAAAAACCCGGTATCCAACTTCCTGTTCAGGTTGACAAAAAAGAAAAAGATAGAGGCTGCCTACCAGCAATCCCTGATCAACCTGGACAAAGTGGTAACGGAGATACCCAGCTTCGCTTATGAGGTGGAGGATCTACGCAAAAATTAGCGCTCCACATCTTATTTTTGGGGCTGTATCTTATACTTAGGCCCAAAGCCGTCCAGTTTATAGATCGTTCTCAATTCCTTTGTACCAGCCACCAGCGTATCGGATTCTGTAAAGTGTATACCCGCCTCCTTCAACCTTACCCGGGATGACTGAAAGTCTGTATTTGAGAAGTTGAATATGATAGAATCAGATTGAATATTCCCCAGTGCTGAAAGCTCTTCCCTGATCAACCTGTTCTTCACGATATTGGAGCCAAAGTAGACTGAAAAAATGATACCTATGTTCAGCACCAGCACAATTATAGTCGTATAAGATATAATAGAGATCATCTTGTACCGACTGCCCGGTGAATACCTTAATGTAAAAATCAGGATAAAGAGCACCAGCCAATAGATCTGAGGCGAATACCTCGCCCACCAGCTGTATTCAAAGATTAGTACCGAAAATATTATTCCGGCAAGCAATATAGTCAATAGCAACTTTTCCTGATAAGGCATGCCGGACAATGATGTTACCAATAGCACGACAGACAAGAGGAGTGACAATAAAAAAAAAGGGCCCATTCCGCCTATCCGCAAATCGGTTCCGGCAAACAACCTGAGCTCTGTTGCCGTGACAGCAAACGGATTTCTCCACCGAAAGGTTGAGTCCCGGATATCGTTGCTTGACTTATTAAAAAGAGAGATCAGCAATTTTGTACCAGTGGACTTCCCGACAAATACTTTCGGTTCGCTTTGCATAATACTTTGCCTGATCGCTTTGTCGTTGGTAGGATATAGAGGGTTTCCTTTCTCTCTATAATTAGTTACGTAGGGATTGTAACCGAATACCACCAGCGCAAGGATATAGGCGATCCCGATCAGGACATACCTTTGGAATATAAAGACGGTTTTCTTTCTGGTTATCCACCAATACAGGGAGTATATGGCGATCAGTGAACCCGATATCAGTATCCCGGTGAACTTAATATTACAAATAAGCACAATAAGAAGCAATACAGTATTCCATCTCCATTTCCGGTATCTATCCTCCACTAATTCAAAGGCCAGGAATTGTATCAGCAGAATGCCGATCAACGCTCCTAAAAAACCATCCACATAAAAGGAAAAGATTTGGGATGTTGTTACAGGGTTCAACGCGATCAGCATAGAAAGAAAGATATTGATAACCCTTTTTCCGCCAATAGCCTTTTTTATAAAATATGAGGAATAAAAGAAAAGGGAATAAACAGCAATTATATTAATCGCCTTACCGCTCTCGATATGGTCAGTAAAAGAATATAAACAGGCGGCAATGATATGATAGCATTTTGGATAGTGCTGTACCCAGATATAATTAGTCAGATCATAATGATCCACCGGATATACAGGGTTATGAAAAGGATTCCATCCGTCGTGCAGCCGGATGATGATCGCCTGATGATACCACTGGCCATCCCAGGAAGTGTCGAGGATGAAAATGGATAGAAAAACAGCACCCGCTATAAGCAGCGTCGCAATCAGCAAATGAATAAGCAAAAAACGATAGTTGAAACTTTCTTTCCCTGTATAATAAGTAAAGAGCGCGCTCAATAAAAAACACAGGGGGCAATAGACAGCATTTAGAGGCAATCCGCAGAAAAACCCAAGTACTGGTATGATAAAGGAAAGTCCCAGGAAAATAAGGAAGAACTGGCCGTATAAGAATAAGATATCCGGCAGGTTGAATATTAAGGGGAAATACTTCTTCATAACCAAAGGAAAAGTGCGACAAGGATAGCAAAAATTAATGTTAAAGGGAAAAAGATATTCTAAAAGGCGTACTCAGTCACAGGTCAATACACATTAATATACAAACGAAAATTAATATATTTTTTTACTAATGCGTTTCTTGTTAAAAATTCATCCCTTTGAGTCCACACTATAATACTTCATATCACCGTTTGAAAAGTATGAGACGTAAAATCCGGCGGGTCTTACTTCGCTTTATCCTTTTACCTATTCTCATCCTCATCATATTGATGGTCGCTGCAATGGCGATCCTTTATTCCCAACAACAACGGCTGGTAGGGCTGGCTGTAAAAGAGTTGAACAAACAGCTGCAGGGAAGGCTGGTGATCGATGGAAGCGAGATCTCCGCTTTCCAGAACTTTCCTTATATCTCTATTGGGCTGAAAAATGTAAAATTCTATCCTACCAAACTTGTGTCGGATAAACCAATTTACGAGGCAGAACGGATGTATACAGGTTTTAGCCTGTCGGATATTCTCAAACATCAATATCATGTAAAGGTCATTGCGTTGAAGAACGGTCGTCTCGATCTGGTACAGGACACATCTGGAAAACTAAATATTGTGGAGGCCAGCCACATGACGAGGGATACTACAACTGTCGCCGACACCACGGCTTCTGCCGGGCTCGACCTGGCCATAAAAAAAATAGTTCTTAAGAACATGATCATTTCGTACCTGGACAGAGGCAGCGGACAACGGGTGTTCGCACATATCGACAAGATCCGCTCGTCCTTGCAAAATGACAGTCTGCGGGTCGTGGCCGATATGCAAGGTGGCATGTTGATGGATTATATCCATCCTGGCGATAGCACTCACTTCCGGCATAAACACCTGCAGACAGAAATACAACTGACCTATGAAAAACCCGGACAGGTGTTAAAACTTGGGGTCTGCAAACTGAAATTAGAGGATGCCGTTTTCAATATCACCGGGACGGCCGACTTTTTACACGACAATCTTGTAGATATCCACGTGACGGGAGATAAGCCGGATTTTGCACAATTGTTCTCCTTTGCGCCGCCGGCGGTGGCAAAAGAGTTGAAACATTTCCGGTATGACGGCCACCTGGCTTTTGACGGGAAGATCAAAGGTCCGCTGAAAGGCAGGCAACAGCCCCTGATAGAGCTTTCCTTCTCTTGCGCCAATGCCTGGGTAAACAATACACAAGCCAACAAAAAGCTGGACTCTCTTAGTTTTAAAGGGTATTATACCAACGGGACAGGCAGAAGCCTGAAAACATCCGAACTGCGGCTCCTGGATATGACGGCCAGACCGGGTGAAGGGGTCTTCAAAGGCAATTTTGTCCTGCGCGACTTCTCCGACCCCAGGATCTCCATGCGGGTGAACTCAGAGCTGGAGCTTGGATTTGTCGGTGCTTTCCTGGGTGTCAAAGACCTCCAGCGTATTACGGGGCACATCAGTTTGAAGATGGACTTTAAAGAACTGGTGGATCTCAGTCTGCCCCAGCAGTCCATGGACAAACTCACGGAAGGGATACAAAGCGAGTTGACGGTGAAGAATCTCACCTTCCGTATCCCTGACTATCCATATAAAGTAGAGCATCTGGATATGCATGCCGCCATGAAGAACGGCTTTGTAAAAATGGATTCATTGATTTTCAAAGTCGGCAATTCTGACTTCCGTATGGATGCGTCGATCAGCGATCTGCCAGCCATCTTCCATCATCAGGAAAAACCTGTGCAAGTGGCCTTCAACGCTCATAGCGATAAGATCATCCTGCGCGAGCTGCTGAATGCCGATACGAATAAGAATAAGAAAGCAAGAGAGGAGATATATGGTTTTAACATCGGGCTGTCGCTGGAAACCTCGGTACACGAACTATTACATCCAAAACCCCTTCCTAAAGGGAAGTTCAGCATACACGATCTGTATGCATCGTTCAAACGCTATCCTCATGCTTTTCATGATTTCGGCGCCGAGCTGACCATTGAAGATACGACCCTCCGGCTAAAGAATTTCGCCGGCAACATCGACAGCAGCGACATCCGTTTCAGCGGCCGCGTAAATAATTATGCCCTTTGGTTCGACAAAGTGATGAAAGGAAGGACACAGATAGCATTCGATCTAAAGTCCCGGCGTCTGGCTATGCGTGATCTGCTGGGTCGCAAGAGCAGGCAATATGTGCCTAAGGACTATCAGGACGAAATAGCTTCCAACCTCTGGTTGCGCAGCAAAATAGACTTAAAATATGATTCGGTATTCCGTTTTGCCAATATAAAAGTCGCCAATATCTCCGGCGAGCTTAAAAATCATGCTTTCAGGCTGGACAGCGTCAATGGCAATGTAAAGATCGGCGCCGACCATTTTGTAAAGCTCGATACTTTGATGGGGAAAGTAGGTAACAGCGATTTTAATATCAGCATGCGGTTGTACACGGGTAAGGACACTGTACGGATGAAAAAAGAGAATTATCTGCAATTTTCCTCCCGTATGCTGGACGTAGATCAATTGATGGCTTACAGGCTGACGGCAGAAGACCCGGCTCCTGATCTTTCAGAGTTGCCGGCAGCTACTGCAGTGGCAAAACCCTCAGCTCATGCCAGTGCATTCAATGTGTTCCAGATCCCGTTCATCAACTTCAATGCGTCGGCGAATATAGGGAAGATAAAATACCGTCGTCTTTGGATAAAGAACTTCTTCACGAATCTCCGGATGCAGACCAACCAGCAGTTGTACCTCGATACGTTGGGTATGGAGATAGCCGAAGGGAAGGTGAATGCAAGGGCCCATTTCAACGGCAGCAATCCGGATAAGATCTATCTGAGAAGCAAGCTACGGGTACAGGATGTGAATATAGAAAAGATGATGCTGAAGCTGGATTACCTGGGACAGGATTTCGTGATCAATAAAAATATAAAAGGCCGTCTCAGCGGAGATATCAAAACATATATACAGGTGCATCCCGATCTGACTCCTCTGATGGACCATTGCCAGGCCGAGATGGACATAGCCATCATCGACGGCATGCTGGTGAACTTTACACCTATCAAGGCGATGTCCAATTATTTTAAGGACAAGAACCTGAATATGGTTCGCTTTGACACCTTACGCGACAAGCTCACATTCAAGGATGGTGCGCTGACTATCCCGTCCATGAACATCAATTCCTCTCTTGGCTTTATGGAGATCTCCGGTACCCAGTCACTCGACACACATATGGAGTATTATGTCCGTATCCCGCTGAAAATGGTCACACAGATAGGATTCCGCATGCTCTTCGGGAAAAAACAGGAAGAGGTAGACCCCGACCAGGTGGATGCGATAGAGTACAGGGGCATGAACAAACGGATACGTTTTATGAATCTCAAGATCACGGGTACACCGGACGATTATAAGGTGGGGCTGGGGAAGGCTAAAAAGGCGTAGAAATGTTAAATTTTTTATAAGGCACCGCCAGATCCCCCTATTTTTTCTTAATATGGGTACATTTGCGTTCGAAAAATTTATCCATGGTGAAAAACTTGTCGCGCCGGACTGTGAAGTTTGTAAATGTGTTGTGCCTGTCCCTGGCCGCCTTCTTTTTTCTTAGTTTTTTACCTCTTCCCTCCTCTTATTCCGGCAAAATAACTCCTGTTATTGTAAATACCGCTCCGGAAACATACAACACTGGTTTTTCCTACGCCGATTCTTCCCGGCTAAACAGATTTTACGACGATCTGCAACTGGACAGCCTCGGCCTAAGCGCGGAAGCATATCATAAAGCGATCGCCGGCTTTTTGAGCCTTGTGTCGGCGGGAGAGATTCACAACCCGGGAGTGCTTTCCATCATCGACTTCTCAAAACCGTCTACGCAAAAGCGCCTGTTCATATTGGATTTGTACAATGGTACTTTACTGTTCAATACGCTGGTTGCCCACGGCCGCAATTCCGGTACGTTAATAGCCACCCGCTTTTCCAACCGCCCCAACAGTTTTATGAGCAGTCTTGGATTTTACCTTACGGGGGAACCTTTTATCGGGCAGCACGGCTATTCGCTCAGGCTGGACGGGAAAGAAAAGGGATGGAATGATAATGCCCTTCACCGGAGTATCATCATGCATCAGGCAGGTTATGTTAGTGACACATATATCCAGCGAAAGGGTTATCTCGGCCGCAGTGAAGGCTGTCCCGCCATCCCTGTAGGGATGGACAGGTCGATCATCGACAGCATTCGTGGTGGGAGCTGTCTTTTCATCTATAGTCCTGATATAAGGTATCTCCACAGGTCCCGGCTGGCCGCTTTATGAAATTGAGCGTACATCCTTTTGCGTATTTCAGTAGCCCTATTGCAAGTACCTGTCCATCGACCTGGTAAAAATCCCTTTGACATCTCCCGTCAGGTTCAGGTCCCTCATAAAACTATATAAAGCATCAAAAGGAATCCCATCCATTTGCTTCCTAATCCGCTCGACCTCATACCTTGGCAGAGGCATCCTGTTGGGATAGCTGTACATAACAGCTATATGCTGCTTGTTCGGCGCGATGACCAGCGTATCCCCGCAAAACACTGTTCCCTCCGGAGAAAGATGCGGAACATGCAGTATGCTGCTGCCGGGGAAATGTCCACCGACATTGACCAATCGCATATCGTCCCATAAAGCCTTCTCCTCCCCCTTCCACAACTCCACACGTCCTCCTTTGTTAAAGATCCATTGCTCATCGCTGCGATGTATATATATGGGACAATCGAATGTTTCGGCCCAATCATTCATGTTGCTGTAGTAATGCGGATGCGAAAAGGCTATGGCGCGCAAGCCGCCATGGGCCTTGATAAATTCGACCATCGGCTCGGTGAGCAGCGGAATACAATCCCACAATATATTCCCTTGAGGAGATAGGATAAGAAAGGCCCGCTGCGCGATGGCAAAAGCAGGGGTGATCTCCAGCTCGTATACGTTCTCCCGCAGCCGATGGGTACGCACACTGTATCTGCTCAGCAACTCAGCTTCGGTAGTCCAGCGTTGTCCCCCCTCCGGAATATATTGCCTGTCATCGGCACAAATAGGGCAAAGGTCATAATGAACGGATGCAGGATAATGCGTGCCGCAGGTGACGCAGATCTTTGATTGTGTCATATTTCTTTTATTTACTCAGCTACCATGTGCATTGAAATAGCGATCCTGTTCCAGCTATTGACAACAACTACCGTAAAGATCAGCTGGGCGACCCCGGTATCTCCAAAATGCTTCAGCGCCTTCTGATAGGTATCCTCGGACAAGCCGCCCTCCCCGATCCGGGTGACCTCTTCAGTCAGCTTCAGCGCAGCCTGTTCGGCTTCTGTAAAAAAAGGCGTCTCCCACCAGGCGCTGATTGCATATACCCGCTGTTCCGTCTCACCGGCTTTGCGGGCATCCCGGGAATGCATATTGACGCAATAGCCGCAGCCGTTGATCTGGGACGCCCTTAGCTTTATCAGTTCTGCCAGACGGGGATCCAGTCCAAATCCGGCCAGCTGTTTTTCCGCAGCATCCATGGCCTTGTAAATACGGGGCTCCGCCTTGTCGATATTCATTCTTTCTTTCATATTGGCATGTTTTTGATACGATAAAATTAGTACCTTACTGGATTAGATAAATAATCCAGAATTAACAAATCATCTAATCCAGATATGCAAGTACTCCAAGAGATGATCCGGATCGATCACACCTCCGATGTGCCCGTCTACCTGCAAATCGCCAACGCTTTTATTCACAACATAAGGCTGGGACGGCTGCGAAAAGGTCTGAAGCTGCCTGGCTCCCGCGAGGTAGCCGCCCTGTTGGACATCAACCGGATGACCATGGTAGCCGCCTACGACGAGCTCCAGGCGCAGGGATGGATAGAAATGCTTCCCAGAAAGGGAACATTTGTAAAAAATGATCTGCCCGTGTTGACGCCAAAAAGGATCGATAAAGAGCAGCCTTTGTTCGCCATGCCGGAAAAGACCATCTTCTCCTTCGACGAACGCAAGATCATACCGGTAGAGCCTTCCGATTTCCCGGAAGCCGGTAAACTTACTTTTAATGATGGTTTTCCGGACAGCCGCCTGGCGCCTGTTGAGGAGCTGATCAGGAGCATGAGGAGTTTATCCCGGCTGACCTCCCACAAAAAATACCTGATGTATGGAGGGGCGCAAGGCACTGTCCTGCTACGTGAAACCCTGGCCGGCTTTCTCAGCGACACAAGAGGGCTACCCATCTCCCCCCGCAATATCCTCATTACACGCGGCGCACAGATGGGGACCTATATCTCTGCCAGCATCGTGCTCGACCCGGGAGATCACGTCATTGTGGGCGAACCAGGTTATTCCGGGGCCAATCTTACTTTCCAGCAGTTGGGCGCAAAGGTCAATTTTGTTCCAGTGGATGAAGAAGGCCTGGATATCGACGGGGTTGAAAAGCTCTGCCGGAACAAAAAAATACGGATGGTATATGTGATCCCCCACCACCATAATCCGACGACGGTAACGCTGACGCCGGAAAGAAGGATACGATTGTTGGAGCTATCAGTAAAATATAAGTTCGCCATCATAGAAGACGATTATGACTATGACTTTCATTATGCCAGCAAACCCATGATGCCCATGGCCAGCCTGGACAGACATGGCAGCGTGATATACATCGGTACGTTGACAAAGACACTGGCCCCTGCCATACGGATCGGCTTCCTGGTAGCGCCGGAAAACTTTATACGGCATGCCACCTGGTTACGGAAAGCATTGGACACGCAGGGGGACAGTCTGATGGAAAACGCTATCTCCAGCCTTTATAAGGATGGCACTATCCCCAGTCATATCAAAAAATCCGTAAAACTGTACAAAGAGCGGAGGGATCATTTCTGTACCTTGCTTGCAGAGGAACTGGATGGACATGTCGCTTTCAAAATACCCGATGGAGGTATGTCCGTCTGGGCAAAATTCCTTGGCGTGGATATGACAAAGGTTTCGAAGAAAGCTTATGAAAAAGGACTGATCATCAAGGATGGCAGGGAATACGACACGCCTTCCAAACAATATAATTCCGTACGGATGGGATTTGCTTCACTCAATTTTAAAGAGCAGGAGCAGGCAATAGATATATTGAAAAAATCGCTCTGATCTCGGATCAAAGGTTATAACTTGCCTTAATGATGGCTTCATTGACGGCTTTAACCCTTTCCATTTCCATTTTTTCAACAACTCTGTCATAAGTGAGCACTCCATTTATCTCATGCTCCACGTCGGTTGTTTGCGTATAGATGGCCACGCTCAGCCCTCTGTACTTCATCAATTGTTCCACCTCGTCAAGCAAAAATACATACCTGTCTGTTAGCCTTGTTCTGGTTGGTTCATAGTCATAGGCGTTGTTTGCTACAGGCCACATATGATCTCGCACAAACAGACCCACACCGCCAAATTCGCCTAATGATGCCGCACGGTGCTGTTCCGGTATCGAAGCGCCAACCGGTCCTACGTAAATATGAGTATCCACATAGTCCCCATTCCCAGGGTCACCATATGCTTTTTGGTAGGGTGGATTGTTATTAAAACCCGAATTGCCGTTGACTAGTCTTGATGGATCGTATTGCTTGACCCAATCGGTGATATTCTTAACATCAAAAGCACCCCAATTTTCATTAAAAGGCACCCAGGTGATGATGGATGGCGCGTTATAATGATCATCAATCACCGCTAGTAGCTCTTTCCTGTATTCAGTCCTTGTTTTGACGGTATCTTCATCCTGATACCATATCGCAGGCATATCCTGCCAAACTAACAATCCCAGTTTATCAGCCCAATAGTAAAATCGTTGGGGCTCCGTTTTCATATGCTTTCTGATAAGGTTGTATCCGGCGTTCTTGGTAAACTGCAGATCGAATTTTAAAGCTTCTTCCGTCGGGGCCGTCAGTACCCCGTCCGGCCAATAACCCTGGTCAAGCAGGCCAAGCTGCATGATAAACTTGCCATTGATCAAAGGCCTGGTAACTCCATTGACCTTGCCCAATTTAATATCGCGCATCCCGAAATAGCTTTTTACTTCATCGGTGACAGCCCCATTAGCGTCTTCTAATCTGATCGTCAGATCATATAAAAAGGGATCATCCGGCGACCAAAGCTTCGGTGTTTTAATGGGCAGGTAAAAGTAGGTGTTGCCTGATGATGATGCCTGCGAGATTACTTTGTTTCCATCAAAAGCAGCCGCAGTGACCTTTCCAGCCCCTGCTGAGGTTACCAGCAATCTGCACCGGCTATTTGCCAGATCAGGCAGTAAACGGATGCTCTCGATGTGATTTTTATTCACAGGCTCCAGCCATACCGTTTGCCATATTCCGGAACAATAGGTATAGTCACCCCGGGGGCCGCTCTTTCCTGAGGGTACGCGGCCATCGTTCAGATCTTGAGCTGCCACTACCAGTGTATTCTCCCCATTTACTAAGTGCTGGGTTATGTCGAAGCTAAAAGCGTCATAGCTCCCAGCATGGACGCCTGCTTTATGTCCGTTCACAAATAAAGTCGTGTGATAGGCTACGGCATCGAAGTGAATAATGACCTGTTTGTTCTTCCAGCTGGAAGGAATTACAAAACTGCGGCGGTACCACATATTGATCTCCTGTGGACGCCGGATGCCGGATAACACCGATTCCGGGCAATAAGGAACACGTATTTGTTCGGCGCTGCTTTCAAAAGCAATCGGTTTGGCCGGATCGAGCGCGTCCGCAGCATTTTTTCCTCCGTGATAATCCCATTTGCCATTCAGACACATCCAGTCGCTGCGTTGTAACTGAGGTCTTGGATATTCGGGTAAAGGGACGGTGGCGGCCAGGGCCTGTTTTGTCCATGGGGTAGGAAGGACAATCTCCTGGGCCAGCAGGCAAGAACAATTGATCGTGAGGAATAATAAGAATAGTACTGTGTTATGTTGACGCTTATTCATAATTTATTCAACTCGGGATAATATTTGAATATCAGCTGCCTCTCATCATCCTGTAACTCTCGCAGCAAAACGGGCTTGTCCTGCGGCCGCAATCCTTTCTGATTGATCCGATTGATCAGGCTCCAGTCCTTGATGGGTTTGTCCGGTCTCGCGCCTACGGGTTCGTGAGCAGGCAGGTTGTACCGGGTAAAGTCGATGACCTTCTCCGGCGTATTTTTATGCCAGTCGTGCAGCAGCGCCAGTCTGAACTCCTTGTTCATAAACCACCTTATCTCAAGATTGTTGTACGAGTCGCCGAGCCCGCATCCCCTTTCCACAAACCGGTAATTCCACTCATCGTTGTTCTTATACTGTGCCCGCCAGATATTCCCGAACTCGCCAAAAGAAACAAACCGCGTATCCGGCCACCTTTTCAGGGTGTCAGTCACCCACATCCTGAGGGCACTGCAAATGAAATCCATTCCAAACTCATACACCAACTGGGCTTCCCATATATTGGTGACCCATCCGAATTTATTCAGCTCAAAGCCCTTGTCAAAATGGATAGACTGGGTATGCATCACTTCCATATTCCCCAGCTCCAGCCCCCACCCTTTATAGGTTTCGATGGGCCCTACACCCCGCCGGCTGTTATATCCCGTGATCTCGTGCCCGTTGGATCCGCTTTGTCGCGCACAGATAAAATCCAGGGTCCAGCCATCCAGATTAACACAGTCTATAAGATCGCCTTTACCCTGGCCCGGCTTACAAAAATGTTCCGTGGATGGATAATAAGGATAGGAAGGCGAACCGTCTGCTCCGCCCCCATCGATGTTGTGCTGGCTCCAGATGACCGCCTGCGCCACATGAATTTTCTCCTTCTCCGCGAGGTATTGTAAGCTACCGGCCGGCAGGAAGCCGCCAATGACGGATTGAGGCCGATAGCCATTACCGACAAACCCTGCAATGATGCGGATGGCTTCAGACAATTCTTTATTGATCCTTTCCACCGGCAGATACATGGCAGGGAAATAACCGGGGAACACGGTCACCTCGTCTCCATACTTCGCCTGACAGACAGCGGCATACTCTCTTATTTCGGCGAAGTTCTTTCGCTTGTCCTCCAGCGCATTCAAAGTAAAGCCCCAGGTAAGGCGGCCATTCGGATTGTTCTCTGCAAATGCATTCCGCATGGCACGCACGCCTTCCAATGTATGCCAGCCCGCTTCATCGCGCGGATGTAATTTCACGTCCCGCGACACCTCCCAGGGTGTGGTCCGGATCATAATACAAAAGGTAACAAATCGTCCCCCGATCAGGGACATCTGTGCAGGCGGGGGCGTCAGAAAAGCCACAGGCATTGCATTCAGCACCCTATCGCCGGCTAATAATCCCGCGCCGGACAATGCGGTATTCTTTATAAAAGAACGTCGTCTCATAAATTGATCTTGTGTTTTTTGATGAGCGCCTGACCTTCCACCGGCAGTTCGTTCACCGGCAGAGGCTTGTCCTGCGGCCGGACGCCCTTCTGATTGATCTCACCCATTAAGCTCCAGTTCCGGGTGCTGCCCGATACCGGCTCTTTGGCTGGCAGGTCATAGCGGGTAAAATCGATGACCTTTTCATTCGACCCATCTACCCCACTTAAAACAGCCAACCGGAAATCCTTATTCATAAACCACCGGAGCCTCTTATCCTTGTCCGATCCGCCAATACCGGAGCCTACCTCATCAAACCTATAATTGAAGTTATTCTGCTTATAATGCCTGCGCCAGATCAATCCGAATTCTCCCTGCGTGATGCACCGAACACCGGGCCAGCGTTTTTTGATCGCCTGTAACCATAGCGTCATATCATTGGCGTCGTAGGGCAGGGTCAGCTCCCAGCAATTGGTGACCCAGGCAAAGCCGTTCAGCTGGTATCCTTTATCAAAGTGTATAGCGGTGGAATGCATCATCTCTTCCAGACCAACTTTCAGCCCGTATTTCCCCAACGTCTCGATGGGGCCGACGCCCATCCGGCTATTAAAACCCTCCGCAAAACCAGCACGTCTTCCGGCCAGGAAATCCACTGTCCATCCGTCCAGGTTCACACAATCGATGAAGTCGTCCTTTCTCTGTGCCGGCTTGCAAAAATGTTCCGTTGACGGATAAAACGGATAGCACACCGAACCATCGCCGTCCTGGTTGTCGATGGAATACTGACTCCATATATTCGCCTGGCAAACATGTATCCCCTCCTCTTTTGCCAGGTACTCCATATTTTTCGATGACAGGAATCCGGCAAGGATGCTCACGGGACGATAATGGTTACCTACAATCTCCGACACCCTGGCCAAACCCTCATGCAGGTCTTTGTTGACCTGTTCCGTGGAATTATAAGCATTGGCAAAATAGGCCCCGGGGATAAAGGTAACCTCGTCGCCATATTGATAATGATAGCCCGCGACAAGCTTCCTGATCTGTGTGTAATTGGCGGAAGTATCATACAAGGCCAGCCAGCTAAGGGCCCAGGTGATCCTCGCACCCGGAAGCCCATTAGCAATAGCTTTTCTGAAATTGATCACCCGTTGAGGCGTATGGTTATTACGTTCATCTTCCCCGACATTCCTGTCGCGCGATACTTCGATCTGGTTCACACGGATCACAGTATTCAGGGTTAAAAATCGATTTCCCATCAGCGGGAGTCCTTTACCAGCCCGCATCTGCGCGGAAAGATATCCCGCGAAAAAAAACAAGATAAAACAGCAAGTCAGAAAAGAAGTTTTCATAATTACCAGCCCGGGTTTTGTTTAAGTTTATCAGGATTGAGAGCCACCTGCTTGGTGGGTATGGGCAGCAGGTAGTTCTTCTTGACATCGAATGTTCTCTGCGAACCCGGCTGCAGCAGTTTGTACCCGTTCTCCAGCTGGCTGGCAGGTGCATTGTAAAAATAGCTGTTATAGCTGGCCCCGTCCAGGGTAATGACCTGTTTTGCCCATTCCGTACCCGTGACCTTGATGCTCAATACAGACTTCGGTAGCACCGTTTCAGCCGTCGCCCATCTGCGGAGATCATCCCAACGGAACCCTTCGAAAGCAAGCTCGACAGACCTTTCCCGACGGATCTCATTTCTCATATCGAGTCCATTGCCGGCGACCAGGGCATTTGTCAGATGCGGCATATTTACCCGGTCTCTCAGCACATTGATCGAAAGATCCAGATCAGCGTCGGAAATAGAACCATTCCGCTCATACTGTGCCTCGGCATAGGTCAGCAACACTTCCGCATATCGCAGGATATTCCAGTCGAATGCGCCGCCACCGTCGCCGGGCGTAGGCATCTCGGAGATAAACTTGTACAGCATATACCCGGAATTTACGTTACGGTTGTTATCCACGCCGGGCCATTGAGGCCTGTACGTATCGTATTGCGGCCTGATGACCTTGGTAGCTGGTATGATCAGGGATTGCGTCATCCGGGGATCACGGTTGCGGAACTCGCTCCGGCAGGAGTCATAACCTTTGAACAAAGGAGAATTGTCGATCGGCAATCCATCATTACAGAGATACATATCAGCCGCCGCCTTGGCAGGGTTCAGATTGCCCCAGGATACGCCGTACGCCCATCCATTTACATTGATATTGGTACGGTATTTTTTTGCTATGATAGATTCAGGATTGTCCTGGCTCGTCTGGTCGATGAACAGGTAGCGGTAGCTTGCATCACCCTTACCTTTATATAATGAATACGCCATGCTTGTGATGACGTTCTTCGACTCCGTAATGGCCATATCCAGCAGGGCATCGCTGCTGCCTGAAGCATGAAACTTCCGCCATGTACCTTCGAACAGGCATATCCGGGCCTTGAAAGCTTGCGCCGCCTCCTTACAGATGCGGCCTTTCTCCGCGCTGCTCTTTACAGGCAGGTTAGCGATGGCATTGTTCAGATCATTGAGGATGGAGTCCAGCACTATGTCACGGGAAACCCTCGCACTATACACTGCTGTATCCGTTGGTTTCAGCACATTATTGATGATCGGGACACCACCGAACATTCTAAAAAGCCTGAAATAATTGTAGGCGCGATAGAAATAACCTTCGCCCAGAAATGGCTTGATATCGTTCTTGATAGACGACCCCGTCCCTTCCTGTATCAGTTTGTTCGCATTCCGGATCGCACTATAGCTGCCGTCCCAGTTACCGTCCTGCTCCGGCGCCACATAGGTCCCCGAACTGATGGTATTGATCTCGGTACCAAACGCTATGTCCGACATATTGTCGTTGTTATTCGTACCGTCATAATGGGGGTCATCCAGCGTATTTTGATAGAACCAGTTGGCCGCCAGCCGAAAATCATTCGTCGTCTGCCAGAAGGTGGGATCCGTGATCTCGGACTGCGGTTGAAGATCGAGATATTTTTTACAACCCGGAGCCACTATGGCCAGAGTTAATATAATGCTTGCTATTTTAATAATTTTCATCACTACCAGATTTAGAAGTTAACATTCACACCAAAAGAGAAAGTACGATACATGGGATAGTTGTTCTCGTAAAAGTTGGTGTTAGTGGCATCGTCCGTGATCTTCGGCACACTCGTCTCTTCGGGATCATACATCCCGTTCCAGGTGCCTTTCGCAAATTCAAACAGGTCCTGTCCGCTGAGATAGACCCTGACGCCACGGAGCTTCAGGTTGCTGATCCGGAGGTCGTTGAAGGTATATCCGACAGTGATGTTCTTCATCCGGAGGTAGCGCGTATTTTCCAGCCACAAGGAAGAGAACTGATAGTTATTGCTCTTGACCGTTCCGTTATTGGACAAACGGGGGTATTGAGCACCGGTATTCCCGGCTGTATACGTCTTGCCGTAGAAATAATCCAGCGGCTGGAACCAGAAATGAGAGAACGGTACACCGAAGTTCCCATTGCCTCTCCAGACATATTTGTTCCCTGTGCCTTGCAGTATAAAGCCGAAGTCAAAACACTTCCACTTCAATCCGCCTGTCATGCTATAAGTGAATTTTGGGATCTGCGAACCTAAGTATACAGCATCGCCGCTGAAGCCTTTCGATTTATCACCATAGGTAGTGATCTGCCCGTCGCCGTCGATGTCCTGGTACGCCACATCACCAATGCCCAGACCGCCATAGCCATTGGGCTGTGCGGAAGGTACGATGCCTTTGCCGCTGTACTTGGAAGCATAGGCGGTCAGGTCAGCCTGGTTCCTGATGACAGATCCCTTGAACCCAAAATAGGAATTCAATGGGAATCCCTGCCTGGCCTGTGTCAGACCAAGATTATAGTTGTCCTGTCCTTTTAGATCGGTGACGATATTGCTGTTGTAGTTCAGGATAACGCCCACATTATAACGCACATCGCCGATCTTATCATTCCATGATCCATTGAACTCCCATCCCTTGACCTTCAGCGTTCCGGCATTCGACGTAGGAGCAGCCGCTCCCAGCGTGGTGGGATAGGTAATGCTGACCAGCATGTTATTATTGGTCTTCCTGTATACATCGAAAGAAAGCGCTAACCTGGAATGTAACAGGGAGAGATCGATACCGAGGTTCTTTGTTTCGATGGTTTCCCAGGTACGTTCGGGAGAGGCAATCCCGTTCAGCGAAGCCATTCTCGCCGCGGATGATCCGTCGATGGGGTACTGACCACCGATGTTGATCAGCTGGATATAGTCGAAAAGCCCCAGCGTGGGAATATCCTGGTTACCCGTCTTGCCCCAGGATGCCCTGACCTTTGCCAGATTTACCAGGTTGTCACTGACAAGATTTTTAAAGAAAGGCTCCTCAGAGAGCTTCCACGCCGCGGAGATGCTGGGATAAGCCTCGCTCCAACGTTTCTCCGGAGAGAACTTCGAGCTGCCATCCTTACGCAGGGTACCCTCGATATAGTACTTGCCGGCAAAAGAGTAGCTGGCGCGACCAAAATATGAAAGCAGCGCCCAGGGGTCGTTATTCCAAGCATTGGGATCATTAGGATCATCGGCCCGCAGGTTCCTGGGGTCGGACAACGGCGGCGAGAAGATCACATTGCTGAAGAAGTCGGCTCCCTGGATGTATTTTGCATTCCGGGTGAATTTCTCTCTCGAAGCGCCGACCATTGCCTTGATCTCATGCTCACCGAATGTCTTGCTATAGTTGATATAGGTGCTGAAATTCTTGTAGACGTTGTTATAGCTTTTGAATTTCGCCTTGTTCGGATTGTTACGGATGAGCGAATTGGGTGTGTTATCCCAGTTATGTTCGATATTGGTGGCGAAGTACGAGTCGTCATCGTATTTCTCCAGGTTAATACCCACCTGCCCTGTCCAGATCAGACCCTTGATGGGCTCAAAGTCCAGCTTTACGTTATTGCTCCACCTGGATTGCGTAATGGTCTCGTTGCCCCCCATCTTCAGTTCCTGGACGGGATTCTCGTATCCCTGGTAACCATAGTAGTTGCCCGCGGGGTTCTTCTCGGGCAGATAGGAGAACATCTTCAGGCCATTGCTGATGGCATCGCTCAATTGGGAAGGCTGCTTGATATTTAAATAGTCATACGCCGTGTTCAATTCCAGCCGCAGGTTTTTCGTGATGTTACTCTGCAGCGCGATCCGGAGGTTGTCCCGTACGGAACCGTTGGTTCCTTCCGAGATATTCCCATTATCCCTAGTGTCGCCGAAGGAGATCAGGTAGGAAGAGTTCTCGCCACCGCCGGAAATGCTCAGGTTATGGGTCGGGCGCAGGGCTGTCTGGAAGAGCCTGCCGTACCAGTCCCTGGATTGGTAGAACATGGGATAGGATTCCAAGCTCCGGTTCTCGCCAGGCCCTACACCGGGATCATTAGCCGCGATCTTCATCAGCGTGGAGTCCGAGAAGGTCTGTGGTTCGCCGTCATTTTTATTGGCCTCGTTGAACATCCTGACGAAATGATCCGTTGTAGCAGCCTTCTTACGCAACCCCATTTTCTTCACGGCCAGGTTGAAGCCATAGGTGATATTCGGCTTACTGTTACGCTTGCCCCTTTTGGTGGTTACAAGAATGACGCCGTCGGCAGCACGCGCACCATATATCGCAGCAGTAGCATCTTTCAGCACGGTGATATCCTGGATGTCCTGCGGGTTGATGAGATTCAGATCACTGGGAATACCGTCGATCAGCACCAACGGAACGTTCCCGTTGATGGAAGACGATCCCCGGATGGAAAGCGCAAAACCCTGCTGTCCCGGCTGACCGCTTTGACGGGTGATCCCCATACCAGGGACCATACCCTGTAAGGCATCCAGTGTCCCAGTGACAGGGCGCGACTCCAACTTGTCCCCTCCGATCCGTGCGACGGCTCCTGTAAGGTCCGCCTCTTTTAGCCGGGTGCCATAGCCTACGACTACCACTTGGTTCAGACCGCTGGAGGCCTCCCTCAGAACGATATGAACAGACTCAGCGCCCGACACATGCACTTCCTGGGGTTGATAGCCGATGCTGCTGATCTCCAGGACCGCATTGTCCTGTACGTCGATCTCAAAATGACCCTGCGCGTCTGTTTGCGTGGCGCGTTTGAGCCCTTTTACAGTAATGGTGACACCCTGCAGCGGACGGCCCGTACTGTCTGTGACATCTCCTTTCACATGGATGGCCCTCATCATTTCATTTGCCGAAGTAACAGCGATCACCTTATTATTTATGATCTTATAGATTAAGCCATTGCGGCGGATGATCTTATCCAGTATCTCGGAAAGCAGAGTGTTCTTCTCATGAAGATCGATACGGATATTCTCGCTTATCGTGTTCGAGTTATACAGAAACCTGTATGAAGATTTTTTTTCAATGATCTCAAAAGCCTTTTTGAGCTTTACGTTGGTGAGATCCAGGCTAAGCTTTACATCGTCCTGGGAATATGCTTTAGCCGATACCTGAAGGCAACCAGCCAATAATAAAACTATGGTTAGTTTCATAACAAGAAGCATTTTTTGGGGCATAATACGGCTAGCGTAAAGTGGAAATAGTTTTTTTTCCATACATTTACATGAAGTTTAATTGTTATAAAAAGCCCTTCCCTCCCTATCAACCGAGTGAAGGTTTTTACAATTGAATGGTGGCGGGGAATGTGCAGCATTTCCCGTCTTTTTCCTTAAAATTTTGGGGTGATTTTAATTGCGTTATGTCATTAGTTTTGGTTTTGGCGTGATCAGGATTACTCAATGTGGATTTCGCTATTGGATCTCTTATAGGTAAAAGGTGCAATGGCTTGTAGCTCCCTCAGCGCATCATCGATATTCTCTTCTTCGAATCTGCCGGTAAACTTGTATGATTTAGCTTTCTCGTTTCCAAAGGATATAGTGACATTATAGCGCCGTTGCATCTGCAACGCCAGGTCGAAGAAAGATTCGTCCGTAAACAGCAGCTTATTCACGACCCAGGCGGTATCAGGCGCCATACTCATCTGGGGATTGAAGACGATAGACTTAATGGTCGGCTCATTCACCACCACCCTGCCGGGTTTTGCTACCGCTACACCACCTCTGCTGTCATTCTGAATGATGATCCGTTGATTAGGGACCAATAAGATCTTCTTCGAATGGCTACCCTTTGTGATGACCTCGATAGAGCCGCTGATCAGAGAGGCCTGCCCATGTTTATCTTCCGGGTATGCCTGGACATTAAACACCGTCCCCAGGTCTGTCACATCGAAATTCTTTGTATGAACCAGGAAAGGATGAAGGGAATCGTGCTTTACCTTGAACATGGCCTCTCCGACCAGGGATACTTCACGTTTGCCGCTGTTGAATTCAGCATTAGTATACGTAAGGGTCGAAAAAGAATTTAGCCATACCTCGGTGCCGTCAGGAAGCACAATGCTTGTCTTGGACCCTGCCGGGGTATAGATCCTGCTGATGGTCTTTGCTTCTTCTACACGCTGCACAGGTTTGGGACTATAAAAAAAGTAGGCGCCACAGACCAGCATTATAATGCAGGCGGCAATAAGCATTCTTTTAAACAGCACCGACCTCCTGGTGCGTTCGGGAAAAGGTTCGCCTCCCTGGAGCATATCGCCTTGTTCATCGACATGCACCTCTGAAATAACTTCTGAATCCAATGAGCTGAAATACTTCCGCATCGACTCTCGGACGGCTTCATCGTTCTCGTTGGCCTGCATAAGCTGCATCAGCTCTTCGAATTCTTCTTCAGAACAGGCTCCGGAAGCAAACTTTTCCAGCAGTTCGTAAATACGCAACATGCAGCTATGACGTATGCCGGGAAAAAATGTACTACTCTAGTCGGTATTATTTTTCAGATAGGCTACAATGTTCTCTACAGCTTTCGCCAGGTGGTTCTTTACCGTATTGGGGGAGATCTGTAACAGGGAGGCTATTTCTTTGCGGGGCTTGTCCTCTGCATGGCTCAGGAGATAGACGGCCCTTCGCTGAGGGGGGAGCTGCTCGATGGCTTTTCGTATAATGTCCTGATACTCAGAGTCTTCCACATCAACTCCTGCATGAGGTTCACTACTTTGATGCATACGCTGCCATAAAGCCTGTTTTTTCTTCTGGTCAGAGGCCGCAGCACGCAGATGATCGATCACTTTATTCTCGGTGAGCCTGTATAAAAAGGAAGAAATGCTTTTTATCTCCGAGATCCTGTCCCGTATCAGCCATAATTTTAAAAAAACATCCTGGATGATGTCCTTGGCTGCCATATCGGATTTCAACATCTTGAAAGCAAACAGGTACAGCGAATGCTCATATTCACGGAACAGTTCATTAAAAAGCTGTTCCAACATATCCTTTTCACTGCCAGGGCAACCGTCATTTAGCATCACGCAGGTCTTTGTCTTTGATATTGCAAAATAATAACATTTTTCTACAGTCATTTATTTTTTCTGAAAAGAACAATATAGCAATAAACCCTTTTCTTGTTACATTGCAATAAATATATCCTACAGCATGGCAGCAAATCCTTCATCTGCGCCAGTGACTGCATTATTCCTGGATGTTGGCGGCGTTATGCTCACCAACGGCTGGGACAGAAAGTCAAGGGAGGCAGCAGCAAAACAATTCGGACTGGACCTGGATGACCTGAATGACAGGCATCGTATGACATTCGATACATATGAGACAGGTAAGCTCAGTCTGGATGAATATCTGAAAAGTTCTGTTTTTTATAAGGAACGCCCTTTTACCATCGAAGAGTTCCGCACCTTCATGTTCAACCAATCCGTAGCATACTCCGGGATGATCGACCTCATCAGGGGACTAAAGGAAAAGTATAAGCTTCGCATAGCCGTGGTCAACAATGAAGGCCGGGAACTGAACGAACACAGGATCAGGACCTATAAGCTGGGCGAATTCGTGGACTTCTTTATATCCTCCTGTTTTGTACATTTCAGAAAGCCGGATGCTGACATCTGGAAGGTAGCGCTGGACATCGCGCAAGTGCCAAAAGAAGAGGTAGTATACATCGACGATAGACCCATGTTCGTACAAGTGGCCCAGGGGCTGGGGCTCAGAGGTATCGTTCACAACCATAAGGATGTAGCTCAAACAAAAGAGGCGCTGGCAGGTATGGGATTGAAGTTGGATTAATTGCCGGGAGGCTTTATTCCCAGCGCGCTCAATTCGATCTGATAGATATTGCCTGAACCATTCAGCACGCTGTGCAGCTTTTTTTCAAATTCCTCGTAAGTGGAAACACCTTTTTTGCCCGCCGAAAAGTCTTTTTCGCTGGTGAAGAAAAGATATCTCCCGTCGGGGCTTATCCGTGGGCTATAATCCCTGAATGCTGAATTTACTTTTGGCCCCAGATTCCTGGAAGGCGTCCATTTGCCGTCTACTTTTTTGCTGATGTAAATATCGTAATTCCCATATCCGTCCTGCCTGCCATAAGCGCCCAATAACAGGAAACTCTCATCAGGAGCGATCAAACAATCCAGCTCATATGCAGGCGTGCTGACGGAATCCAGCAGGTGTACAGCAGTGGTATAATGTCCATTCACCAGCTTGGAGTAATAAAAGTCGGCATCCCCTTCCCCACCCAACGCCCCTGGTCTGTTGGAGCTGAAATAAATAGTTCCGCTGGAGGCAATCGAAGCAAAATGTTCATCATAGGCGCTGTTGATCGTCGTATCCAGATGAATGGGGTCGCTCCATGCTCCATCTGCCGTTCGCTCCACCATCCATATATCGTAATCTGTCTTTAGCTTCCCGTCCACCGGGCGATTGGAGGTAAAGACCATTTTTTTCCCATCCGGTGAAAGCACGGGATCAAAGTCACGGTAAATACCCGAGAACGGAGCCACCCGGGGTGTCTGCCATTTGCCATCCTTAAACTCCGAATAACAAATAATATCCAGATAAAATCGTAGAATGCTCTTGCTGAAATAACAGGTTTTCCCATCGGGTGTAAAAGAACCCCCAAATTCATCATCCTTCGTGGAAATGACGCCCTCGCCAAAAATAGCAGCCTCGGAGAGATCAGGCGGAGGAGGAGGTAATACACTGGCCGGCACCTGGTAAATATCTCCCAGTCCGTTGCCTGTACTGTGCAGGCCCTGCTCCAACGCCGGATAAGTGAGCGCCGTCTTCATGGGAAGAACGGCAAAGTTCTTTTCGCTGACAAAATAGAGGGTCTTCCCATCACGCGAAACAAACGGGCTCGACTCCTCCGCCTCTGAATTTACAGTCCCCCCAAGGTTCTGTGCAGACGTCCATTCTCCATGCTTCCAATAGCTGATATAGAGATCGCTGCGCGGGTAGCCGGCGCCGGCGCCCGCACCGGTCAATCCATCGGGTCGTCCCTGGGAAGCAAAGAGAATATAACTTTCATCTGGCGCTATAAAGGGGTCTGACTCACCATACGCCGAGTTGACCGCACCGCTCAAGGTATCCGGCGATTGATATTTGCCGTTTACCCACCTGCAACGGTACAGATGGGGTATACCCGTCGTGCCGGTCGAACTGTAGTAGAGGGTCCCGTCATTGGTCACGGAACATCCCAGCTCCAGACCCGGGGTATTCACCGGCGCTCCGATATTCTCAGGCTCGCCCCATCCGTTGCCGGACCTCCTGGCCATCCAAATGTCCGTATCCCTTCCTTTCTTTTCGCCGGCAGGCCTGTTGGAAATAAAAAAAAGCTTTGAGCCGTCCGGAGAGATGCAGGGGTTGAAGTCTTTGTAACGTCCGGAAAAAGAGGCGATCTCGGGTTTGCTCCACCTCCCATTCCTGAAATAGGAGACACAGATGACCATGGTGCTGCTTTGCAGCGTTGACGGAGTACGTTTTGTAAAATAGCAGGTCTTGCCGTCCGGTGTAAAAGTCATCCCGAATTCGTCGTCTTCCGTGGAGATAGTGCCTTTGGCAAAAGGAATAGGTCGGGGATCATTGCTCAATAAAGACAACAGCAGGGAGGCAGTGATGAGTTTCAGCATACCCTTTAGTTTTGTGTCTGTTAAATTTAAAGCTTTACACAAAAAAAGGGTTACCGCTGGTAAAATCGCTGTAAATTACTCCGCTCGAAGGCTTTGCACCGGCGTGGCCATCGCCGCCTTGATAGCCTGAAAGCTGATGGTCACAATGGCGATCAGCACTGCCAGGAACCCTGCCGCGGCAAATATCCAGGGGCTCAACACGATCCGGTACGCAAAATCCTGCAGCCATTGATGCATGATCCACCAGGCAATAGGACTGGCAATAAGGAAGGCGATCATGACCAGCCAGACAAAATCTTTCGAGAGGAGCAATACAATATTAGTGACAGAAGCGCCCAGCACTTTGCGGATACCGATCTCCTTGATACGTTGCGCAGTTCCGAAGGCGGATAGACCCAGTAACCCCAGACAGGCAATAACAATGGCCAGGCCTGCAAACAGCGTAAATGCCTTGCCAAAAAGAAGGTCGTTCTTGTATTGTTTGTTGAAGGCTTCATCCAGGAAGAAGTAATCGAAGGGATTTCCCGGGAAGAAGGCCCTGTATTTTTCCTTCACCGCCGCCATAGTAGCTGTAATATTGCCCGTATTTACTTTCACGGATATCCAATTGTCGGTGCCGTAAAAGGGGGTAAGCATGGCCGGCTCCAATGCATAACGCAGCGACTTCTGATGCCAGTCATTCACCACTCCAATGACTGTCCAGTTCCTTCGGGTCACTATCTGCTTGCCAATGGCATCCTCCGGGGAAGCAAATCCAAGCATTTTAACGGCGGCTTTGCTTAAAAGAATATTGTGCAGCTTACTGGGATCAGGATTATAGTCCGAAGGATCAAAGTCCCTGCCGGCGATGATCTTCATGTTATACAAGTTGAGATAATCATAGTCCACCGACATGTTCCGCAATGTGTAATGAGCGCCGCTGTTGTCCTCCAGCCGGTGGACATTAAAGGTCCTTGCCATTTCATTGCCCGGAAGCCTGCCTGCCGTCGCTGCACCTGAAACACCCGATATCTGTTTTAATTCATGTTTGAAACTATTCTCCTTTTCGATAAAAGTGGAATCCCATGCGGTCAGCGCCGGAGGTCTTACTATCAGCATATGATCGATGTTCATGCCCAGCTCCTGCCGGCTCATAAAGGTTATCTGCCTATATACGACCACCGAACCGGTGATCAAAAGGATGGTGATGGCAAACTGTCCGATGACAAGCCCCTTCCGCAAAACAATGCCCTTCCTGGACGAGCGAAATTTTCCTTTCAGGACAGCGATGGGGCGGAAAGAAGAAAGTACAAAAGCCGGATAAGCGGCGGAGACAAAGATCCCCAGCAACAACAGAGCGCCCAACCCAATGGTGATACTATAACCGTTAAACCCGGGACGGAAAAGCGTGGCAAAAGACAATTCAGTCTGTATAAGCCCGTTGAAAGCCTTCTGCGTGACGGACATTAGCCCAATGGCAAGACCAAAGGCAAACAGGTTGACAAGCAACGACTCTATCAGGAACTGACGGATCAGTTCTCCCCGGGTAGCGCCGGTGACCTTTCTGACGCCGACTTCCTTGGCTCTGTCTACCGACCGGGCCGTAGACAGGTTGATATAGTTCACCCAGGCAATGGTAATGATAAAAACAGCGATGATAAACAATCCCCAGACTACCGTAGCGCTGCCTGTCTTCCCGATCTCATATTCATAGTCGGAATACAAATGCGCCCTCGACAAGGGCTGCAGATAGAATTTCTCTACACTGCCGGAAACCTTATTACCCTGAAAATGCCGCTGACTGAATTCCTCTAGTTTTGCTTCCAACGCACGATAATCTGTCCCATGTTTCAGTTGGATATAATGCCAGAAATCGCTGTCGGTAAAATCGTAATCGGCTTCTTTCCAGACATTTTTACCGGTGAGCATCGTACTATATGAGGTAAGGATATCAAACTGAAGATGGGAATTTTCCGGCACCTCTATCACACCGGTCACTTTATAGGGCAGGGTGTCTCTGTCCAGTACAAACTGCCGGCCGACAAGACCGGAATAGTTCTTTTGTACGCCAAAGACCTTTTCTGCCGTGGTCGTTGATATGACGGCGGTATGAGGTTCCCGTAAAGCAGTCGCCCGGTCGCCTGCCAACAGAGGATAAGAGAACATAGTAAAAAAATCATTGTCGATGGCCATGGTCGCCAGATCAGCGATCTTCTTATCCTGGTAGCCTGCCGTCGTTTTTCCCCAGGGCTCTGCCCGGACGTGGCCAATTACTTCAGGATAATCGTCCTGCAGAGCCTTGCCGATGGCGGAATAGGTAATGGTGCCATGCTGCACCAGCTTACCGTTTTGATAGCGGTCGTTGGTCACACGATAGATATCCGCTGCATTCTTGTTGAACTGATCATAGCTCAGTTCAAAGTTCACATACTGGAGGATCAGGAGACAGACAGCCATGCCGATGGCAAGACCGGCAATGTTGATGAGGGAAAAGGCTCTGTTTTTATTTAGGTTTCTCCAGGCAGTTACCAGGTAATTTTTCAACATAGGAGCAGTTGTTTACCCGGAAGGCAACAACCTATATGCCACTTCACAAAAAATTGGTTATCAATCCATTAATCCCACCCCCTCAGAGACATTGTCCGAAAACGTACAAAGAACTGTCCGCTATGGATAGCTCAGCCATATTTTTCCATGAACCGGACGGACGAAAAAAGACCCGGACGAACGCCGGGCCTTTTCTGTTTCAAACCATGTTGACCCTTGCTATGAACTATTCAACAGGTCAAAAGTATATTACAATTCAGAGAGAAATATTGATAATGATCTACGGGCAATAACCGCCTGTTCTTCGGTCCGTATGGTTTACCCAACGGTTTACCACAGCCGCTAGTACTTGAAGGACTCCTTTACTTTCGACAGGAACTGCTCTTTCTTCCGGCGGCTGACCTCTATCTCCGCGCCATTGCTCATGACGATGACCCCTCCTTCGCCCCGTACATATTCCTTTACGTGCAACAAATTGATGAGAAAAGATTTATGAACGCGTAGGAAGACATTGCTCAGCAGCTTGTCATAATCGAACAAAGGTTTGGATATCAGCAGCGATTTGTTATTTGAAAAGTGAAAGACTGTATAGCTTCTTTTTGCTTCACAGTACATCACCTCCTCCAGCTTTACGATGGTGAATCCTCTCTGCGTAGGGAGGCATAGTCTCATCTCCATTGGTTTATTAGCTTTATTAATATTGTGTATCAGCGCTTCGGCTTGATCGGAGCTTCTCTCCTGCCGTAGTCTTTTACATACGCGGTCCACTGCCTCTACCAGTCTGTCTTCGTCCACCGGCTTCATCAGGTAATCGACGGCGCTGAATTGTAATGCCTGGAGCATGTATTCATTATGCGCCGTCACAAAGATGACCTCAAAATTCCGCTCGGGCAATTCCGTCAGCATCTCAAGACCGTTCTTGCCCGGCATCCGGATATCCAGGAATACTACATCCGGGTTGATGTCTTCTACTTTTTCCCTTCCGGCATCGATGTCCAGGCAGGTAGCCACGATCTCCACCTCCGGACAGTTCCATTCCAGCATCCTTTTTAAAGTGCGGATACCGTCGGGTTCGTCATCGATCAAAATTGCCTTCATACACATGGTTTGTTGGTGATTGTATTAAATCGTAGGACAACACAAGTGCCCGTGCCGTTGCCTGGACTATGGCTTAAATCTCTTATTTCAAGACTGCATCCGGCATCGAATTTCTCATTCAGGATACTGATCCGATGGCGCAGATTGCTGAGCCCTACAGATTGATGCGTCGGCTGCTGCACCTGCTTCAGCCGTTGAGATTCCTCGATCCCGATGCCATTGTCCAGGACGGTACAGGAGACTGTCTCTCCTTCCAGTGAAAAGCGTATCAACAGCTTCATCTCTCCCTTTTTGTGCATCATGCCGTGCCAGATGGCGTTTTCAGCCAACGGCTGTATCATCATGGTGGGAATGAGCACGTCTTCCCTGTCTATCTGGTCATCCACGATGATGCTAAAAGTGAAGAAATCGCCAAAACGCAGCTTTTCCATCATCAGGTAGCTTTCCAGGTATTCCAGGTTCTCATAGAGGGTGGTGAATGTTTCTTTTGATTGGTTCAGCGTAATGCGGATCATCTGGGCGAACTTGCTGAGATAACGGGAAGCCTTCTTCTGCTCGTTGTCCAGGATCATCCCTTTTATGCTGTTCAGGGAATTGAAGATAAAATGAGGATTCATCTGCGTCTGCAACGCTGACAGCTGTGCCTCCGCCAGCTGCTGGTTAATGGACGCCAGCTCCTTTTGCTTGATCTCAAGTGACTGTTGGGACTCTATTTGCTTGATCTTATTGCCTACGAGTGTGGCAATAGTGGTTAAGATCTTAATGTCCCTTTCTTTATAGTAGTCGGGTTCAGGATGCTCCGAATCAATAACGCCTATCAGTTCGTTGTTGTGGATGATGGGTACGCAGATCTCGCTTAGCCGGGCAATATCGTCTACCCTGTAACGGTGGTCCTTGCTGGTGTCGGCTATCAGCAAAGGCTCCTTTGTCTGCATCACGTGCCCCACGATACCCTGCCCCGGCAGCACATCGAACACCTTGTCACGGATGGCCGTTGGAGATCCTTTGGGTCCAAAGGACGCTTTTTGGACCAATTTGCGCTTGTCCTCATCCCAAAGGTAGATCATACAATCCACGTACTTCATACAGCCTATAAGGTTTTTCGCTACGTCCCATAAAACACCTTCCACATCCTTCTTATCAGCCAGGGAAGAAGAGAAATAGTGACTGATCTGCTCCAACTCGTACTGGCTCTTGTACTCCTCCGCCTTTAATCTTTCAATATGCGTCTTTGCCTGCTCTTTCCTGCGGGTAAGCCCAATCCTCCATTTAAGCAGCAAATAAACACAGAACGACAATACCAATATCCAGGTGACCGTAAACCACGTTCGTTTCCAAAAAGGAGGTAGTATGGTTATATCGATCTCCTTTATCTGTTCGGGCCATCTGTTGTGCGCCGAGAGAACTTTTACCTGCACCCTGTGCTCCCCCGGCGGCAAACTGGAAATACTAAACGTATTCTGTACACCCAAAGGTTGCCACGGGGTACTATCATTTTTTAAAATGCGATAAGCAAAGCGCTGGGTATTGCTCGTGGAGAAGTTGATGCTGCCAATGGTAACTCTTATATCATTGTCATCCCACGGCGCCTCGATCCGCTTATCCGGGTAAATATATTCCCTTATATTGCCGGCCATGACGCCCTCGATAAAAAAGTGTGGAGGCTTCTCTTTGATAAAAACAATATCAGGGTTAAATCTCACGAGGGTTGTGGCAAAACCGATATACAGCATGTTCTCCTTTATGTCATAAAAGAACTTCGCGCCGTTGTTTATCGGCTGGTCGGGAAACCCGTCTTCCTTTCCAAAACTGGAGATCTTGGACGTAGGTATATCGAGACAGGCGATGCCGGAATAGGTCGCCAGCCAAAGCTTGTTCCCGATGAGGATCATGGCCGATATATTGTTATCGGGTAAACCGTTGTCCCTCGAAAAATGCCGTATGAACCCTTTGTTAAAATCATAACAGGCCAGACCGTTGTTGTAGGTATTTACCCAAAGATGGTTCTCACGGTCGGCAACAACGGAGGTAACCCGTCTGTCCGGCATCCGTATAAAAGGGAAGGTATCCACTACTTTATCAAATGTTCGGAGTATCGGGTTATAGCGGGTGAGGCCATGACCGGCTATCCATATATTCCCGGGATGATCTTCTGTGATAATATCGGCTTCCTCTATCCTAGAATAGGGTTGTCCATCGACGGACATGACGGAAAATTTTCGCGTAGCGGCATCATACCGGTAGATATTGCTTGACGCCACCCATATGTTATCATGACGGTCTTTGTATATATCCGCTATCCAATCGTGGGCGCTGTCCCATTTATCCAATTGCACGGGTGTCTCACGGCCATTATTGAGGTTTAGCCGGACCAGCGGACCATTGAGCCCCGCGAGAAGTACGGAGTCATTGAGCGCAGTAAGACAATAGATGCCGGCGTTACGCTTGTTATTATATCTCTCCAGACCGATACGCCGGGTAAACGTAAAGCTCTCCTTATCGAATACCAACAGCCCGCCGTTCCCCTTGGTAGCCGCATATATATTTCGCCCCATGGCATAGACATCATCTATCACGATGTTGGGGAACAAAGCCTGCACTTTACCCGGGATAGGAGACTGCTCGACCAAACAGGGGCTATAGCCTTGTCTGAATACCCCTTTATTGGTAGCGATCCAAAGATGGTGATCCCTGTCCAGATACAGATTGCGGCAGGAGTATAGGGGGAAAAACTTGTCCGGGAAAAGATCGAGGCCCCCTGTCACAGGATCGAGCCTGATCTTGTAAAACCCGGAGGTATGAGCCGTAATATACATAGTGGTATCACTGACGGCCCTTAGCACCGAACGATATCCGAATTCATCCCGGGCCATATGACAGGAAAGCTCGGTAGTCGTCTTTAATTTTTTCGCCAGATCGATATAGCTCAGTCTATCTCCATGGTTGTTGACGATAAAAAAACAGCCGTGCTTGTGCTGAAAGAACAAATGACCCTGGCTGGGATAATCCATAAAATCCGACAGCAGCGGGGCGTCCGAAGGTTTCAGCCGTCTGAACTCCTTTTTATCTATGTCGTAAAAATAGAGGCCGGCAATGGAAAGTACCAGCAGTCGCCGGGCATCCAGCCATAGGATGGCCCGTCCAAAGGCAAAAGTAGTGGCGGACGCGGATTCCTTTGAATAATGATCATAACGGAACAGCAACTGATAGTCCTTATCAAAATGATAAAACCCGGAGTAGGTCAACACAAAAATATTACCTTTCTCATCGGTCTGGACTGACCGTACGTCATTATATTTATATTGGTACTTCCTGTCACTATAAGGAATAAAGACGCTTTTTATAGCGCCTGTATAAGTATCAAAGATGTGCAGCCCGTCACTGTACACGGCCAGCCGTCGCCTGTCCAGCCATACCATCCCCCGTAAATAATCCGGCTGCATGGATGCGCTGTCGTTATAGCTATTCACCTGTACAAAATGACTGCCGTCAAACCTGTTGACCCCAAAGAAAGTAGACATCCATATATATCCCGTAGAGTCTTGCGTAACAGCGGTGACGACATTATGAGAGAGCCCGTCCTGCTGGGTGTATCGAACAAAATTCCGTTCGTCAATGTCTTGCGCCATCAGACCCGTTACTGACAACAGACAACATAGAAAGATCTCTGCACGCATCGGCAAATCAATCAATCTCATTGGATAATAGCAAAGTGTTTCATACAAAACTACTCATTTGCACAGTCTTTTCGTAATTATTACACATTGTACAGGAAGCCTCCAAACCGTTGGGAAACCAATACCCGCCATTGGGATACTCTACTGCTCCGGTGGTGTAAAAATATCGCCGGTAATTTTTCCGGGACGTCCGCCCGCATGCCTCCGATGGGGAAAAATCAGAAGCCGGAGGGAAAAGCGGCTTCCTGCAAGCTTTTGCGGTTTTTAATTTAGCGTCGTGATTGAACTTATTTACCCGTATCGTGCTCGACATCGGCCAGTTTGAAAGGAGGTCAGCTGTGCATAGGTGGAGGGGCGATCGGGTTTTGTTGATCGGGTCAGGAATTACAAGCCGGTGGAAGGAGGTCCACCGGCTTTCCTGTTTTTAAAGGGTTCGTCCGGGTAAATAGTAAATACAGAGAGAAAAAATGTAACCGCTGTTTGAAACAGTTGCATAATCAATTAATTATCAAAATATTATAAAATAAAAATAAACATGGTTACGATTTGGTCCGCAGGATGTACTGTTTATATACAGCTTATTGCAAATGCCTCAAAAATTAAGTATTTTGCTAAGCGTTAACACTTAACCAGTCCTTACCAATGAAACCATTAAAGCCTAACAATATCCTGGTCGCCGGCACGCTGCTCCTCATAATGACAGCCTGCCGTAAAGAAGTAAGCGTGACGGAAAAACAGCCCGATGCATCGCAAGGCTCTACACGTCCTGCTGCAGTTCGTGATACTACGTCACATCAGCATGTCGGAGACAGCATGCATGTGCCCCCTCCTTATCCGGTGACTACGCCCGTTGCTACCTCTGCCTGTAGCTTTGCACCCATTTATGGAGATACGATCATCTTTCCACAGCCCGCCAACGGTCAGGATTATATTTTTAATGTCGTCAACAGTCCCGGCACCGGTAAATATTTTGCGTGGCCGCAGGGTATGGTGATCGATTCCAGCACGGGCGCCATCAACCTGACAAAAAGTGAAACGGGCTTGAAATACGCCATTGGTTTTGTAAGAGCGGGTACCACCGACACCTGTTTGAGCACCCTCGTCGTCGGCGGTGCAGCCTATATGGATAGCGTATATGTCCTGGCTGATGGCCAGGATACAGCCTACCCTTATTATGATGCCAACCCCGTCCTGGCCAATGTCTGTGCGGGGGGAGGCTGTACCTTCGATGTCAATGGAGTGGCAGCAGCCAAGAAGGTCATTGTCGATCGTATCACCGGTAAGATCGACCTGTATAAGACGCTGAATGGCTCGGGTCTTGGAGGTCTTCTGGGCGGCGCATTCGGCCTCCTGCCCATCAACGGGTCCAGCGTAACGGCCACTATCTATTACAAACTGAACGACGCCAGTAATAATGCCCTTCAGCGCATCGATGTACAGTTGCAGTATTATGACACCAGGTCGTCCATTGGCGGAGGACTCTTAGGTACGGTGGTCAACAAACTAAACAACCTGCTCAGCGGTAATATGATCAGTAACTGGGCCAACCCCCGGCCGCCGCTGATCATGATCGTGCGACGCTAGGCATTCAGGTCTGCCAACGGCAATAACGTAATTTTTACTATGTTTGAATATATAGCCGAATGGCTGTATATTCAAACGTATGTATAGAAGGGTTGCAGCCTGGACCTGTCTTTTTTTGCTATATACCGCTGTTGCCGGGGAGCCCGGCACGCCCCTGAGCCGTATCCTTTCCCTGTACCGTCAATCCGATAGGCTGTTTCACCTCACCAACGCCACACCCGGCGAGGACAGCACGGCTCTAGCAGGTTTTACCACCGTTCTCGGGGAACTGGAAAAAACAGGGGATTTCATTGGCAAAGACACGCTTCTTTTCCAATCCTGGTTAAAAAAAGCAATTCTCCTTGATTCCAGATCGGACTATAAGGCCGCCAAAGATGCCTACCGCCGGGCGCTGAGCTTTCACAATAAAAAAGACAGTCTGCTATTCCTCACCTATATCAACACCGGCGGTAGCTATTACAATCTCAATCATTTTGATTCCGCTAATTATTTCCTCCTCCGGGCCGACTCGATCACAGGGAACTTCCGGGGACATGAGGACGAGGTTCGGCTGTATAACACACTGGGAGTCCTCTATTTTGACAATGGCAACTACCAGCAAAGCAAAAACTACTTCAATCGGGCATTGGAGATCGTAGCGGGTAAAAAAACATTCGATACCGCCTCGGCTACCAGTCTGCAGAACAATATCGCCGCTTCCTTTTATCATCTTGGGCTATATGAAGAAGCGCTGAACATTTATAAGAAATTGTTGTCGTATCATATATACAGCAGCTATATCTATATCAACATGGGCAATGCCTACACCGGCCTGGACAAATACAAAGAAGCGCTGGCCCATTTTCGCAATGTAGATACAAAAGAAATACCCGATGTGCTTAACGAAATGGCTTATGCGCAGTTGAAACTGAACAGATACGACAGCTGCGCCTGGTTCCTCGACAGACTGCTGGCAGGATCCCGGGAAAAGACCATCGCACCGAACGACCTGGATCTGGGTACCAACCATATGTACCGGGGCGATCTGCTGGCAGAGCAGCGGGAATATATGCCGGCCCTCACCAGCCTGCAGCAGGCCATTATCATTTTTTCCCGGCATTTCTCCAATACTGATATTTATAGCAACCCTGCCGCCTTTATGGGCACTTTTGCTTACTACCGTCTGTTCGACGCTCTGTTAAAAAAAGCGGAAGTATTCATGCAGCTATACAGGAAGTCACCAGATAAGGCGGCTTATCTAAAAGCATCTTTTGATGCCTACCAATCCGCTCTTTCTCTTTTACGCTTTATCGAAAAAAGCTATGACACGGACGATGCGAAATTGTTCCTGAAAAAAAAGAGCGGACAGGCATATGAAGGCGCACTGTCGGCATGCCTGGAGCTATCCCGGCAACACCCTGAAAAAGACTACGCCCGGCAGGCTTTTGTGATCAGTGAAAAAAGCAAGGCCTCGATCATCACGGCCAACCTGGAGGAGAATACCTTCGCCCATGCCCCCGGCATAGATCCTACACTGCTGCAAAACGAGCGGAATATCAAATATAACATAGCCCGCCTCAATGTCAGGAGCGAGGAAACAGTGGATAAAAAGGATTTGGAAGCGCTTGACAAGGAAAAGACGGGTTACGAGATCATGCTGTCCCGGCTGCAAAAACAGCTTGAGCAGAATGGCGCCTATTACAAGTTGAAATATGAGGACACTGGTCCGGATGTAGGGGAATTACAAAGGCAATTGGAAAGCCATCAGGCCTTGATCAGCTTTTACGCGGCAGGTGATGTCTTGCATGCCTTTATCCTCACCAGGACGAATTTCGGCTATACGCGCATCGACTCCCTTTCCCGGCTGGAAAAGGATGCAGAGACATGGCTCAATGCGTTAAAAACAACGGAAAATGGGAAAAAATTCAAAGCGGGCAACATTGGTGAACAACTGTATCAGACATTGATAAAACCCATACAGCAGCAGGCGGGTTCAAAGGACGAATGGATCATCATCCCCGACGGATTCCTTTATTTTCTTCCGTTCGAGTCATTGCCGGCCGGGGATGGAACAAAAACATTGCTGGAGAATACCACCATCAGCTACCGCCTGTCCTCACGACTGTTGACCTCGCCTGACGGGACAACATCTACCGCCCCCATACGCTCCCTCTCTTTTGCACCATTTGCAGGGGGTGGACAGGGCTCCCTTTTTCCGGCCCTGCCGGCCAGTGGTGAAGAGATAGCGGGATTACAAGGCGCCCAATATATAAATGACAAAGCCACTAAAACGCAGTTTCTAAAAGAGATCAACAAATACCCCATCGTACACCTGGCCACCCATGCCATCTCCTCTCCCGTCAACGCAGCCTCTTCATATATCGCATTTTTCCCCGTAAAACATACCCCTATCGAAGATTGCCTGTACCTGGAAGAATTGTATGGCCTGGACATGCATGCCACCAGGCTGGTGATCATCAGCGCCTGCGAGACGGGTCAGGGTGAACTGGCAGCCAAGGAAGGGGTGATCAGTCTGTCCCGCGCCTTTGCCTATGCGGGCTGCGCCAGCACCATCAATAGTCTCTGGAAAGCGGATGATAAAGCTACTTCTTTTATTCTCCAGCGATTCTACGTCCATCTTCAAAAGGGCTACACCAAGGCAAAGGCCTTACAACAGGCAAAATTGGATTACTTGTCCAGCGATGCCATCAATAAAAGCCCTGCTTTCTGGGCGCACCTGGTATTGATGGGAGATACCGCGCCTGTATATGCCAAACGGACAAGCTTTCTCTGGATTTTATTACTGGCACCGGTGGGAGTTATCGTTGTCTGGGGGATAAAAAGGAGAAGAAAAAGTCGACGTTTCTCAGGGACGGATGATACGATTTGACGGACGTTTTGAAATTTCTTTTCAGGGCACTACGCCGACTTTTTGTTGTTTCAGATCGGTCTTTTAAAGGATTCGGAATTCAGACGGTTTTCATTGGATCGGATGAGATAATGGCTTTCATTGGATTGGAAGGGATAATGGTTTAAGACGAGGCGCTTGGTATTTCATTGGAATTGGACCCTCGGTTTTTCAGTTCAATGATCTTAAGGTGTTCATCGGATCGGTTTATATTATTGCTTACATATAATAGTACACAGAGGACAGGTCGATGTAACCGGAAATGTCACTTTTTTCAAATAAATTTTATTTTACTGAAAATCAATCACTTACTTTCCTTGTATTGAACCAGGCGCAGGTCAAAAAAAGACATTTTGGCTACCTTATCGTGGAATAAATGGTCTTTATTAGCCCTGATCTTTTCCAGGATGGGAAGGGCTTCGTTCACCTTATCTTTTGCCAGCCAGCTAATGGCCAGGTAATATTGAGCTTCGTCCTGGAAATAATCACTACCGGACTGCGCATTCACTGCGATCACCTGTTCGAAATGTTCGATGGCGTCATTATATTTCTTTAACTCCAGGTCGGCCATGCCGGCAAGGAAATCCATTTTATTATCTCTTTTCGCGGTATTGACGCCGGCAAGGACAGCCTTCCAGTCTTTGGCATGGTAGGCCTTCTCTATTGCGCCTTCCTCGGCTGCGCCACGGCTTGTATTCAGTTCGTAGGAAGAATAATATTTATCATACAGACTGCCGGAACTGATCGTAGCATATTTGTAAAAGGCTGCACCGCCTGCGACCAGCACAAGTATGGCGGCGATCTTTGCCATATTACGGGAGATCCGGCGGACAATACCTCCCGTAGGTTTTACCGCGGCAGCCTGCTGTGCTTTCCAATCGTTTTTTATAGTAGCAACCTGTTCCTCCAACCCTGCCTCCTGTATGGCATCTACAGCCAGCAGGAGATAGTTCCATTCCCGGGCGATCTCAGGGTCATTGACGAGCATCTGCTCCATTTCAGGAGAACCTTCGCCCTGAAGACTTTTATCGAGGTGATCTATCAATGCTTGGTACTGTTCCATAGGTTGACTATTTTGTTATTTCACTGATCTGCCTGGCTATGACCGGATTGCCTTTAATAAGCCCTGTCAGCGATTGCAGACATTTGTATTTTTTATTTCTCACCACCTGCTCGTTCTCATAAGGCAGGTGATCGACAATCTCTTTCATGGACAGGTTTTCATAGTAATACAACATAAGTATCTTCTTACAAGGCTCTCCTAACTGATGGACCAGCTCCCGCAGCTGTCGTCTTTTTTCGAGATCGCTGATCTGAAAACTGATGTCCGCCTCCTGCTGATCACGGCCATGTTCGAATAGTTTTTCACGATACCCGGACCGCTCTCTCTTCTTCAATTCATTGAACCAAATATTCCTGGCGACGGATACCAAAAACGTCTTGATACTGGCCTCCATACGGTATCTTCCTTTTTTCACCACATCGATGAAGGAGATCACCGTTTCCTGGAACACATCATCAGCGTCCTGTTCGCTTCCCCCATATTGAATAATAAAAGAACTGGTCGGGACTGCATATTGTTGATACAGGTACAGGATCGCCTTGTTCAGGTCTTGTTCCTCCCTGATGGCCGCCAACAGCTCGACATCACTATATTTTCCTGCGACTTTCATATATTGGTAAGTTCTAAGAGACGAAATGTAACCGGTGGGTACGGAGGATTAAGTGTTTATCTGTATCTATTAAAACGAAAGGACCGGCATTCAATTGTATACTAGCTAGTTATATTTAACACCAGTCAGGGTTTCTGGGTAGAATCAATGGACCTGCCGCCCCATTTCCTCAAAAATCGCCCTAAAACAATTCCACGGTGTATTGTTGGGATCCACGGGTCTTGCACTGGCAGGCCGGACAGACGGCTGGACAGCCCCGTAAAAACCCCTCAGAAAGCGGTCGGTGGGCGACCAGGTGGTTTCTACTACACCATAAAAACGCTCCTTCATCTCCGGCGTAGACTCCTGTCTAAATCGAACCATGTCCTTCACCTGTACAACGCCATAGGCGGGGTTTCTCCAGGGACAGGTGACGACCCGGAAACCTTTCATAGCAAACAGCACGGATGTCTTGTCAGGTCTGTCATAGTGCCAATCACAGATAACTACATCCTTGGGGATCATATCAATGGCTCTGTAAGTATTGTTATAGCTGGCCTCCCATTCACCTAGCCCTGTAGTCTTTCCATCCAGCAGTCTGTCCCCCCAGATCCACATCTCCCGTCCTTTTTGCGCAAGATGGTCATGAATGGTCCGTACTTCCCCGGCAAAAAGTTCTGCCTTGTCCCTGCCGCCGCAACGGGGACAGTTGTCTTCACCCAAATAAAATACTTCATCCATACCTGCGTGAAAAGCATCTGTTTCAAAGACATCGCACAACTCGTCGATGACGGCAAACAATACTTCATGAAGACCGGGCGCCAGCGGGCAATAGCTTTTACAATACAGCCGGTCCGCATTGGGCCATACATACTTGTCCTTCTCGGGAAATTTGACCCAGGGCGTCTCGTCAAATTGCGGATAGGCCTTCATCAGTTTATTAGGGGTGCTGGCCCAGGATTGATGCCCCAACAGGTTTATCTGGGGAATGACCCGAACATTGCTGCGCTTACAAGCCTGCACGATCTTTTTTATATCCGTCTTTGACAAAGCATCGGTATCCGTCAGCTCGGGGTGGCTGTTGAACTGGTACCTGTAGTCAATGAGCAGGAACAAGGTATTTACTTTGCGCGGGGGTAATTCATTATTTATAAAGGTGACAAAGGAATCTACACCCATTGGCTTGGGCGCGTTGATACACAGACCGCGCACAGGCAGGAGACTGTCGATGGGGCGCTGCGCTTTTGCCCATAGGACGGCGCATAACACGACCCCGAAAAATAAGGTCTTTCTGTACATAAGATGACAGGTTTTGAAAATACAATCTAACTCATTTTGAGCGTATTTTCGTACCGGGCCTCTTTTTATGTATTTACCTTATCTTTCCACCCTTACGGTGACCACCCCCTGGGGAGCTATCTCAATAGGACCGCTCACCGGACCTAAGGACAATTCCGCAGTATTGCTGTAATGCATCGCCCCCACCGGTGCTGACCACTGCAAGGAAGTGCTTGCCTGCCGCGCAGATATATTGAACAAGGTGACGATCCAGGCTTTACCATCCTCGCTGGGCTTCAGCGCTTCCACCACTACGTCAGGGGAGCTTAACAGTAGCTGAGAGCTCGCATATGCCTGCCCGGCAGCCTTTGCCACGACCAGCGGCTGGGTCAACCCGGTGGCAAAACGGTGGGCCTCCACGGACTGGAAATTCCCATGCGGTCGCAATGCATAGCGGAAAGTAATGATCCCATCCTGGTAGGCCCGGTAATTGGTTTCCCAATGATTGTTCAGGGCCCATGAATATATTTTTTGCGTCGGTTCGATATGATGCCGCCATACAGCGGGATTGGTCTGTCCACCCAACAGGGTGGCAGTAATACCCCCTACTTCGATCAACGGAGCATCCAGGGTAACCCATGTGATACCCAGACGATCATTGCTGACATCGGCCCATCGCCCCACTTCCAGCCAGTTCTTACAGGAGCCGGGTATCTGGTCGGTTTCCGGTCGCATGACGGCAAAAGGGATATCTATTTTTACAGCGCCGTCTGTAACGTTGAAGGGAAAGCCAAAATTGACACTCTCTTTTCCGCCTGTATTGGCCCAGGCATAATCGCCCGGATGAGGGTTCAGCTCCGCGCGCTGTTTATCGAGTATATTGGTCAATTCCACAAAGTCGAAGCCATTTACCAGCCGTATCTCGCGGGTCAGCTTGTTACAGCCGGGCGCCGTCGAAGTGATAAGGAGCGTGGACAGTACAGGACCTTGCTCTTTTACGGTGATGGTCGCCTGTCCATTCCGTTGCAGATCGGCCAGGTTATTGCCATGAAGAAAAAGGTAATCGTTAGCATAATTGCCGGCGGCAGAGTCTATAAAATTGTTGTCGATATCCCGGCTGCGCACGCTGGCGATGGCGCCCGTAACCGGATCGATCATCACACGGATAAGACCGTTGTCCAGGATATTCCCGCTTACCCATACGTTCTGAACAGCCGGTATCTTTTTCGACGGTTTTCCCGATATAAAATATCTCTTTGCCGAAAATGGCTTCACATCGTATGCAACAAAGGCCAGTTCACCCGTGGACAGCCGTTGGGACGGCACCTGCGCTCCCTGCGCATCTTTTATAAAGTCGCCTTGAGCGGAAAGCTCCGGTGATACCAGCACCAGGGCGGTCCGGACCCAGGAATTCGTATTGAAGACATCTATCGCGCCCGTGAGCGCAGCCCCGCTCTCCGGAGCAACAGCGGCGGCTAATAAACTTTTAGACAATGTATCGGCCGTGGCGGCATAGGATTTTTTGATATCCCATTGCTCGATGGTCTTTTGAGCCAGTGGATTTGTGACACTGACATCCGCCCCCCAGGTATGCTCCGAATACAACAATACATGACGCCAGGCATCGTTGAATTTATCCTTGGGATAATTGCCCGGCCGGGTGATGGCCCACAATGCTTCCGCCTGGGACAGTCGGGATGAACTGGTCCTGTTCTGGCTCGTCTCAAAACCCGAAGACCCGGCCCCATCCTCCCAATAGCCAGTCCAGTCACCCTGTACAATGGGCAGACGGTCGCCATATGCTTTTTCAAACGCGCTGAATGCCCGGCTTGTGGATGAAATGATAAAATGAGGCCACACATGCTGCTCATTCCATTCCTTTACAAAATCGCTGATCTCTATCTCCGGGACGGCATTGTCCCCGTGACCGCTCCACCGGATGTAGGAAATATCATAGGGATACCCGATATTCTTTAATACTTCGGCATAAGAGGCGACAAATGACGCCGACAGATGCGGAAGGCCATGTGATAAGGCATATCCTTTATAAGGTATCCACACCAGCAGTTTTTCTTTACCCGAGGGCGACAACCAATAGAATGGCTTGTTCTCCCAGGCAGGAAGGATGTCTCCTATGCGATCGAAATAATTAGGCGCGGCGGAAAAGTATTTTATACCCGCTTGCGCCATAGCCGTCACCGTCCCCCAGGTGTAACCCGGTACATCGCTGATCATGGCGGCATCCACTTTTACGCCTGTCTGTCGCTCCAGGGTCTTGGAGAATGAAAAAAGACGCAACAGCTCCTCCGGCCGGCAAAGCCCCGTCAGTGTATTGATGTACATACCATTTAATGCGACTCCCCCATCCTTCACCGCGTCGATAAAGTCTTTTTTCTGCTGGTCGTTCATCCTTTGCAAAAAAAGGTCTGCGACATAGGTCCCTTCCAGGTTCCAGACAAATCTCGCCCCCTCAGGATAGTCCTTTGTCCGGCGCGCATATTCGATACCCTTCGATAGATTGTCGATCTGTTTTTTCTCCACTGCCGTCTGTATCTCCGTATATCCAATATCGTTGTGGGAATGCGGCAGGATATATACGGTCTTCAGGGTGACAGGTTGCAAAATAATCGTCTTTTCACCGGCGGGCTTATTATTCTTTTCCAGGGTAATCGTCACAGCCGAATCCCTGGTCACCATGGGCACGCGTACCTCCCACTGATTGCCGCCTTCAGTCAGCGGCAACGACTGTGGGGCCAGGCCGGGTATTTTCACGGTGAGCGTTCCGGAATTGCCTGTATTCAATACGGATAGCGATGCAGATTGATACAACGCCCCATCCTTCCGGACGACAACAGGCAGACTTTTCGCTCCGGAGAAAAAAACAGAAGGACGCACAGGCTGCAGCACGATACCACCCGGCGCTTCCAAACCTATCCAGTCATAAAGGAACCAACTCCCCGACACAGTGGTGATGCTGATGCTATTATCCCCCTTTAGCAGCATGCTGACGGGGAAAACAAGCGTGAACGCATATTTTTTCCCCTTGGCGACATCCCCATAAATAGCAGCTCCCGCGCCCAGCGGCAAAGTCTTCTCCATTATATGTCCATTGACAGAGATGTTCAGTTTGTCACTGGCATAACTATGCGTATCGAGAAGCCTCACCTCCAGCCGGCAGCTGTCCGTAGAAGGGACGCTCTTTACCCCAAAAAGAATGGAGAAACTATGGGGCCGGTAACCAGCCCAGGCATCGTCCGGACCGGGATGAGCAAAGGGCCAGTCCGTATTTTCATGGCTGCGGCCGATGATAAAGAAGCCGTCCTTTTGGAATCTTGCGCCATAATCGGGCGCCCCCGCAAACTCGGCCATGCTGTTGTCGGGTTTGCCTATCTGCCAAAGATATTTTTCCTTGTTCTGGGCAGGCAGATCGATAGATAATAACGTGATGATGGATAAGAAGAACGCTACGTGCTTCATATAAGTACATTAGAATGTTCAAACATACTTACATTACTTTAAATAGAAAAATTACAATACAATAACTTTTGCCAGCACCGCTTTTTTTTGCATTCCTAACCGCCGGCGCCCCGGTAGCACGGAAAACCTGTAACTATTGATGGATATGACGTTGGCCCGCCGGGAGAAATCGCCGGGTCCATTATGGAGTATTCTGTAGTAGATCGTTCCTTTAATAAATCTGATAAGGTCAGGCAAGCTGTGTAAAAGTACATTCATAAAATGGCAGTCACCTAAAATATGCCATTTAGCTACACATTGATTCTCATACGATTCCCAAGCCATCCCCCCGGGAGGTTTCCCAATTACGGAATGGCCTTGGAAAATTTCTTCGCCGTCTCCGTCAACTGCCGGAGATATTGATCCGTCACCGTCTGTTTTCCATCCACAAGGGCGCTGCCGATGCCAAAAGCAACGGCGCCAGCCTTATGATAGTCCAATATATTTTCCAGATTGACGCCACCGGTGGGCATTAAAGGAATATGCGGCAGAGGCCCCCGCAGGTCCCTGAAATAAGAGGCCCCTACCGAAGCAGGGAATACCTTGATAATATCCGCCCCATTCCTGTAAGCGGAGAGGATCTCCGTAGCCGTAAAGGCGCCGGGGATACTGACGGCCTGTAATTGACGGGTGACCTGGATGGTAGGTATATCCAATGAGGGAGAAATAATAAACCGTGCACCGGCATCGATGGCCGCCTGTGCCTCCGTAGCATCCAGTACCGTCCCTGCTCCCACCAGTAGACGGTCGCTCATCCGGGCAGACAGGTTCCGGATAACGGCCAATGCATCAGGGGAGTTCAAAGTGATCTCCAGCAGACGGATACCGCCTGCGTAAAGCGCAGCCGCTACGTCGGGCACCGCATCCGGCCGGACACCACGTACGATAGCTACTATCTTATTTTCGAAGATTTGCTGCAGGATGGTTGATCCATTCATAAAATGCTTTTTTATACGTGTCCGAAATGGGGATCATTTTTTCCCCGATCCGGATCTGGTCCCTTTCTATCGACACGATCTTGTCCAGGGCTACCATAAATGATTTATGTACCCGGCAGATCATCCCTGCGGGGAACTCTTTTTCCAGGTCCCCAAAGGTCTGCAGGGTCATGACGGGCTTGCCGGTGGTATATATTTTCCGGTAATCCCGCATACCTTCAATATAAAGCACATCGCTGAGCATCAGTTTCTCCAGCCTGTGCTCTGTCCGGATAAAAACAAATCTTCTTTCCACAGGCGGCGCTTGTTTGGAAAAATTGTTCCGCACTTTCTCCACAGCCTGTAGAAACCGTTCAAAAGTATAAGGCTTCAGCAGGTAATCCGTCACATTCAGCTCATATCCCTTCAACGCATATTGATCATAGGCGGTGATAATGATCACCTGGCTTGATAGTACACCCGCCTCCAGCAGACGGATGCCCGAAAATTCTCCCATGTTGATATCCAGGAATACCAGGTCGATATCCAATGGATTGGTCTTCAGGTATACCAGGGCATCCAGGCCATTATCGAAGACGGCGGACAGATGCAGGAATGAAAGTTTCTCCACATAGCTCCTCGTTCTCTCCTGGGCCAGCGGCTCATCTTCCACTATGATACAATTAAGGGGTATTCCCATTCAGCGACAATTTTGCTTTGTAGATACCATCTGCATCGGAGATCTCCAGCACATGGCTGTCCGGATACAGCAAATTAAGTCTTTTTTGGATCAGGCCATTCCCCAGTCCGCTGTGATCCGGCGGACTATCCCGCTGCTGTGCATGACTATTCTCACAACAAAAGATAAGCGTACCCTTTCCGATGTGTAAAGATACCCGTATCCTCGACGTCTTTTTGTTGTCCGCGTGTTTAAAAGCGTTCTCGATAAAAGGTATGAATATCATGGGTGCGATGACCCACCCGCCGGGCTCGCCTTCTACTGTATAATGAATATAATCCGGGTTGGCCGTCCTTATCTTTTGCAGATCGATATACCTGCCGATATACAGCATCTCTTTTTCCAGGGGTATCTTCTCCGTCTTTGTCTCGTAGAGCATGAACCGCAGGATATCGGATAATTTATTCAGATAGGCCGAAGCCAGCTGCGGATCCTTCCCGATCAGCACATCGATATTGTTCAGGGTATTGAAAAGAAAATGAGGATTGAGCTGGGACTTCACCAATGCCAGCTCCATTTCGTCATTCCTTTGCATCAGTCTTTCCTTCAGCCGGATGTCCCCATACCAGGATACAAAGCCTTTTATAATAAGGGCAATGACACCATGGACAAGGGCCAGTAAAGACATGGACACATACATGGCAAGAAACTCGCCGGCGGATAATCCTTTTTTAGGAGGATCTGCGTATATCAGGATCAGCGACAAAAGGGTTACCGATAGCGCCGCCACCGGACCCGACCACAATAACGCTGCCATCTTTTTTCGTTGCAGAAAACGGGAAAAAACAACAAAATAAAAAACATAAAAAGACAGCATGGCCGGGAGTATAGCCACCCACAGCAGCGGAGGTCTGAACAGCCAGTACAACACTGTTGTGATACGCCTATTGCTTCCGCCGGTACGTCCGGCCAGTTGCAGGACGGCCAGCAGCAGTAACAGGTACAGCAGCCAATAACCAATGTGCAATAAGACGACAAACCATTTTTTCACGCATGGAAAGTTAAGACTTATCTTTTTTTGTCCTGTAAAGGAAATAGCTCAAAATGATAAATACCGCGAAATAGACCAGCGCCCAGACATGAATGTTGGCGGAAGGAAGACGATTGCCTTTTATACTCACGAGATATTCAAGCGCACTGTAATTATAAGGGATCGTATACCCATATTCCCATTCGATGGCAATCACGGATGCAACATACAGGGCAATCCCTACACACAGCGGCGCCAGAAAATTCCGGAATTGGAGGCTCACAAGGTATTGCAACCCTACGATCGGCAGACTGTCGATAAAAAAGTAACCGCTGCCACGCAGGAACTTCACCCAGGGAAAAGACGCCCGGGGAAAAGCTACCCCTTTGAAAACGGCAGGCAACACCCCGGCAAGCCAGATGCCGATGTTGAACAGTAAAAAGAATTGCACCAGCATCACCAATAGAATGGATAGCTTTGACAGGAATATCGTGCTCATATCCTGGGGAGTAGTATGCACCTGCTTCCAGGTGTTATTCCTGTACTCCAACTGCGTGATCAGGCTGGTAGCCAGCATGACTCCCAGCGGCAGCAGGAAAAAGGCCATAAACTGCCAGTTCAGCCCGTAAAGCCAGGCCCAAAGACCGGGAGATGCATTATCGGAGGCCAGGTCCTTGAATTTCTTCAGACGGATGATCAGCATGAGCAGGGGGATAAAAAACGCCCCGCTCCATACCAGCGCCACGGCTGCGCTGTGTTTTTTTTTCAGCCATTCGCTTTGAAAACTGTGTACGAACATCATAATGCACCGAGTTTAATGGTATCAAGAAATATTTTCTCCAGGTCGGCATGCGGGTGACGGCTTAATAATCCATGCAACGTACCCTGATAGACCATGCTGCCGTGATGGATGATGCCCATATGGGTCGCCAGCTTTTCCACCTCGCTGAGCAAATGGCTGGAAACGAGTATGGTAATCCCTTCCTCCCGGTTCAAGGTCTTTAGCAATTCCCTTATGTCGATGATACCATGCGGATCCAGTCCATTGGTTGGCTCATCCAGCACCAGCAGCGCGGGTCGATGCAGGAGTGCCACGGCAATGCCCAGACGTTGTTTCATGCCAAAGGAAAATTGCCTAACCTTCTTGCTGCCTGTGTCCGTAAGCCCCACCAGCCTCAAGGCCCTGGCGATATTCTCCAGCGGACAATGATAGATCTTCTGCCACACCAGCAGGTTGTCCATGGCAGACAGGTGACCGTACAGAGAAGGTGTCTCGATAAAAGATCCCAGCCTTCGCAGCAGTCCTTTCCTGTCTTTTTCAAAGGACCTGCCCCAAAGGGTTATATCTCCCCGCTGTCTTGTCAGCAAGCCCAATATCAATTTTAGCGTTGTGGTCTTCCCCGCGCCGTTGGGGCCGAGAAATCCGTAAATGCTGCCCTCGGGCACCTGCAGGTTGATATTATCCAACACAGGCTGTTTGCGGGAGAAAGCATACGTGAGCCCGCTTGTTTCCAATATGAATTGCATATCATGACGTTTGTCGGGTATAAAACTAACGTGTATTACTGGCCGGTATGAACGTATTATGCCAGTTGAAAAAGTTTGCCTGCAAAAGGGCCATCTCGTTCTGCAAAACCGGCGTTAAAAAAGATTTTGCTACTTATTAAATAATTTATTAAGTTTATAAACCATTATTAAACTGCTATTGGAATGATTGCACGACAAACCATTCCGTTCAATACTCAATTAAAGTACCGGCTCGTCCGGCAGCTGTACTTCTCAGGGGTCGCATCCTGTAACGACCTGAGCGAGGCCCTCGGAAAAAGTCTTCCCCACATTGCCAAATCACTGTACGAAATGATCGATGAAGGTTATGTCATCGAAAAAGGATACGCCCCTTCCAATGGAGGCAGACCACCCCTGATCTATGCCCTACGGCCGGAAAAAATGTATATGCTTTCCGTGGCCATCGACCAGCTATACACCCGCATCGGCATCCTGGACCTGGCCGGACAGTTCGTCTTTCCTGTGGAAACCATCGAATTAAAACTGCTGCACAATAAGGATGCCCTGTCCGTGCTGACAAAGGCTCTGATCAAGGTGCTCGGTCAGCTGGGAAAGGATAGAAAAAAGATCATCGGTGCCGGCCTCAGCATGCCCGGTTTTGTCAACACCCGCAGCGGCACCAATTTCACCTACCTGCCCACCAACAGTAAAGAAAGCCTGCGGGACTACCTCGAGCGGCAGCTGCACATGCCTGTCTACATCGAGAATGACTCCAGCGTCCTGGCCCTGGCAGAGCTGAAGATGGGATTGGCCAAAGGTCTGCAGGACGTCATGGTCATCGCCATTGGCTGGGGTGTCGGTCTGGGGATGATCGTAGGTGGCGGGCTATTTCGGGGACACACAGGTTATGCAGGCGAGCTAAGCCATATCCCTATCTCGGAAAGCAATACACTTTGCGAATGCGGCAAACGGGGCTGCCTGGAGACGGAAGCCACCTTACGCGTCGTGGCGAAAAAGGCCATAGAAGAGATCAAGGCCGGCAAGATCACCAGCCTCACCCCCCTGGACAGCCCGGAGAAGATGAGCGAAGCCGTCATGGCCGCCGCCAACCATGGCGACCAGTACGCCATCGAGCTTTTGTCTGAAATGGGCTTTAAGATAGGCAAGGCTATTGCCATACTCATCCACATCGTCAATCCCGAGCTGATCATTCTTGGTGGACGTGGAACAGAAGTGGGCAAGATACTCCTCGCCCCAATTCAGCAAGCATTGAATCAATACTGTATCCCCAGACTCTCGGAGCACACAGGCGTCAAGGTTTCTCAGCTGGGCCATGAAGCAAGCCTGCTGGCTGCCGCTGCGCTGGTGATGGAAAAATTTGGAGAAACGGCTTTATAACAACAACATACCCATGCCATCCGGTCCCTCCCTTATGGACGCTCAACATTTGGTCATGCTCTGTAGTAGCACTATTTAATCATTCAAACAAGAGCTTATGAAACGTCTACTCCACCAGTGGGCCGTACGCCCCTGCCTTTTCCTGCTGGCCTTATGTATGGCCATGGGCGCATGGGCCCAGAAAAAGATCACCGGTACCGTCACAGGCGTCAGCAAACAGCCTGTCATCGGCGCCACTATTATTGTAAAAGGTACCCGGGTCATCGTCAGCACTTCTTCCACCGGCGAATTCTCACTCACCCTTCCCGCCGGGAAGACCAGGCTGATCATCACCTCCGTCGGCTTTGAAAGCACCGAAGTGGATGCGGGGACCTCCGACAAGTTGGAAATAACCTTAAAAGAAACAAGCGCCGTCCTCAACGATGTGGTCGTCACAGGTTATACCAGCCAGCGAAAAAAAGACCTCACCGGCGCCGTCACGGTTGTCAATGTAGAAGACATGAACAAACAACCCAACAGCCAGATCACTAACCAGCTGCAGGGACAGGCGGCAGGCGTCACCGTCATTGGCTCAGGACAACCCGGTGAAGCGCCCCAAATACGTATCCGGGGGATTAATACATTTGGCGATAATACCCCCCTGTTCATCCTCGATGGGGTCCCAACACAAAACATCGCGGACATCAATGCCAATGACCTCGCCTCCATCCAGGTGCTCAAGGACGCGGGGGCCGCATCTATTTACGGATCAAGGGCATCCAATGGAGTGATCATCCTTACCACAAAAAAAGGAAGGACAGGCAAACCCGTCGTATCCTACGATGCCTATTATGGAACACAAAGACCAAAAGGCGGCAATGTGTTCCACATTCTGAGTCCGCAGGACATGGCACAGATCAAATTCACCGCCAATGCCAATTCGGGGACCCCGTTTAACAGTGGTAACCCCGACGCCCTTTACGGCCCGGGTCCCGTTCCGGTGCTGCCGGATTACCTGCTTCCGGCCGGCGCGCATGAAGGGGACCCTTCCGTCGACCCTGCCCTTTACTTTCTAAACCCGAATTACACCGATCCCAATGATCTGAAGACCTTCTATCATATCGTCCGGGCCAACAAAACAGGGACGGACTGGTATCACCAGGTTTTTAAAAATGCGCCCATTACAAGCCACAACATCAATATCAGCGGCGGTAATGACAAGGCAAAATACCTGATGTCCTTTAATTATTTCAACCAGCAGGGAACCCTGATCAACACGTATCTGAAAAGATATACGCTAAGGGCCAATACCACGTTTAATGTTGCAAAAGATATCAGGGTGGGTGAAAACCTGGCCTATTCCATCACCCAAAATCCCACGGTCCAGGCCTTGCAGTCCGCTGGCACCATCGCCTATATTTTCCGTGAACAGCCCATTATTCCTGTGTACGATATCAAAGGCAATTACGCCGGCGGTTACGGCAGCAACGGCCTGGGAGACGGCAGCAACCCGGTGGCTACACAAAGAAGGACCGCTAATGACAGGCATATCAACAACAGGCTCTTCGGCAACGTGTTCGTCGACATCGACATCCTGAAGGACTTTACCCTTCACAGCAGCTTTGGCGGTGAAAGCTACACCAGTAATACGCATACTTTTACCTACCCTACTTACGAGAACCAGGAAAATACCACCTCGAACTACTACGCAGAAAGCTCTACCTATGGCAACACCTGGACCTGGACAAATACGCTGACCTTCCACAAAGTCTTCAATGATGTCCATAACCTCCAGGTCCTGGTAGGTACGGAATCCTACGAGGCAAGAGGAGACACCGTCGGAGGCACCACCTTTGGATTCCTTACCTTCGACCCCAACTATACTACCCTCAGCAGCGGGTCCGGGACTGTCACCAATTACAGCACCCGGTCCGCGGAAGGATTATGGTCACAGTTCGGACGGCTGGACTATGGATACAAGGACAAATACCTGTTTAGCGCAACGATACGCAGAGACGGTTCTTCCAAATTCAAGACTTATCAGTACGGCGTATTCCCGGCATTCACGGCAGCCTGGCGTATCTCGCAGGAATCTTTTCTACAGAACATCCCCTGGCTGACGGACCTGAAGATCCGGGGCGGATGGGGCGTCATGGGCAACCAGATCAACCTGAATCCGGACAATGCGTATTCCACGTTTACGTCGAACAGGAACTCCTCCTACTACGACATCGGAGGAACAAACAATTCCATCCAGCAGGGCTTCCAGACGGGACAGATCGGCAACCCGGATGCCAAATGGGAAAAAGATGCCAATACCAACATCGGTATCGATGCAAGCCTTTTCAAAGGCGCCATCAATATATCGGCGGATTACTACATCAAGAACATCACCGACCTGTTGTTTAACCCCGAACTGCCCGGCACTTATGGCAGGGGAGTACAACCCTACCAGAATGTGGCGCATGCAAAGAACAACGGCATCGATCTTACCCTGAACGGCAACACGCAAATCACAAAGGACCTGAAATTCAATGCTACACTTACCCTCACTACTTATAACAATAAGATCACAAAAGTCACCAATACAATAGACTACTTCCTGTCGGGTGACGGCAGGAATTACGGCACTAAATTTATCCGGAACCAGGTGGGTCATCCCGTAGGCGCTTATTACGGTTATAAGATCGCCGGGTTCTGGAATGATGCTGCGTCAATTACCGCGGCAGATGCAAAACTCCAGGCGGCCATCGGGGACCCGGCGGCTGTTTATCAGACGGATGAAGGCGTTGGACGGTATCGTTATGCCGATGTCAATGGTGACGGACAGATCGATGACAAGGACAGGACCTTTATCGGAAACCCCAACCCGAAATATACCTATGGCATCAACCTGGGATTGACCTGGAAAGACTTTGATTTCAGCATCTTTCTGTACGGCTCCCAGGGTAATGATATATGGAACATGGTAAAGTGGTGGACCGATTTCTACCCTTCTTTCAGCGGGGCCAAAAGCCACACGGCATTGTATGATTCCTGGACGCCGACCCACCAAAATGCAAAAGTGCCCATCCTGGAAACCCAGGGTTATGCCAGTAGTAACAACGTTCCCAATTCTTATTACATCGAAAACGGCTCTTACCTGAGGGCAAAGAACGTCCTGCTGGGATATACTTTCCACCAACCAATTTTACAAAAAACGGGTATTCAAAGTCTCAGAGTATATGTGCAGGCCGCCAACCTGTTCACCATCACCAAATATTCGGGCATAGACCCCGAGATCAATGGCAGCAAGGGTGTACTTGAATATGGTATCGATGAGGGCGCTTATGCCAATGCACGCCAGTTCCTGGTAGGTCTTAATCTTAAATTTTAATTTCTAAAATTTAAAAAATGAAACCATTATATTATATATCCATCGGAGTACTCCTCTGTTCAGGCATGCTATTTTGCTCCTGTAGTAAAAGTTTCCTGAATCGCCCGCCGCAGGGTTCTGTGGACGCCGGCGCCCTCAGCAATAAGGCGGGGGTCAATGTTTTATTGGTAGGCGCTTATGCAGCCCTGGCCGGTCAGGATTATGATGCCGTCGGCGGCAACATACAGAGCCTGGGCGGCGGCAACGCCTGGGCCTGCTCACCCAGCAACTGGCTGTGGGGAAGTGTCGCCGGCGGTGACGCCCATAAAGGCAGCGATGGCAGCGACCAACCCTCTATGATCCCCATCGCCACCATGACCGTCAATCCCAGCAACGACCTGGTCAACGACAAATGGAAAGCGGTTTACGAAGGGATCACCCGGTGCAACAATGTACTGAAAGTGCTCCCGAAAGTCACCAATATGAAGGGAGACGAAATAACGAACGTAAGGGCGCAGGCTCGCTTTTTAAGAGCCCATTATTATTTTGAGCTAAAAAAACTTTTTAACAACCTGCCCTGGATCGATGAAACGACGGTTGACCTGAAACAACCCAATACCACGGATATCTGGCCAAAGATCGAAGCCGATTTTAAATTCGCATACGACAGTCTTCCCACCACGCAGTCGGATATCGGCAGGGCCAACAAATGGGCCGCGGGCGCCTACCTGGCCAAGACTTACCTTTTCGAAAAGAAATATGACGCCGCCGAACCCATTTTTACCGACGTGATACACAACGGCAATACTACCAACGGCCTCACCTATGACCTGAGCCCGGATTTTGAGGACCTTCGCCGCCCGTCCTATGAAACAAAAAACCCGGAAGCCGTCTTCCAGGTTGAAATGGCCGCCAATGTAGGCACAGGCGCCATCGCCAGCAGCAACCAGGGGGATATGCTGAACTTCCCTTATTCAAGTACATCTCCCTTCTCCTGCTGTGGCTTTTTCGGGCCCTCGATAGACCTGGTCAACTCTTTCAGGACCGACGCCAACGGACTGCCCTACCTGGACGATTATAATGCCCACGCGGTTGCCAATGACCAGGGCATACCCACTGCACAGCCTTTTACACCGGACCAGGGGAACCTGGACCCCCGCCTGGACTGGACCGTAGGCCGCAGAGGCATCCCTTACCTGGACTATGGCCTTCATCCCGGCAAAGACTGGGTCCGCGCCCAGGCTTACTCCGGTCCCTTTGCCCCGATCAAAAATGTATACTGGAATGCAACCGCAGCTACAGACGCCGACAATTCCCAATGGGCCCCCGGATCATCCATCAATGTATACATCATACGTTTCGCCGACGTATTGCTCATGGCCGCCGAAGTGGAAGCACAGCTGAATAATCTCGCCCTGGCCGAATCTTATGTCAACAGGGTCCGCCATAGAATGATCGACAATCCGAAAAAATGGGTCCATAAATACTTAGATGACAACAATCCTCAAAACGGATTCGACACAACCCAACTGGCGGCCAACTATGTGATCAGCCCTTATCCGAACGGAGCTTTCACAACGCAGGCTTTCGCGTTAAAAGCCATTTATTTTGAAAGAAAGCTGGAGCTGGCAATGGAGGGCTACCGGTATTATGACCTGTCGCGTTGGGGCCTTGCCGCCACCGTCATCAACGCTTATTTTCAATTTGAAGGACAATACACAAACGATGTCACCGGGGCAAAGTTCACAGCCAATAAGAATGAATACATGCCGATCCCTCAGGCCCAGATAGATCTGACGTTTGAAAATGGTAAGGCGACGCTGACCCAAAATCAAGGCTATAAATAAATGTAAGTTACATATGAAGAACCTCAAAACGCTGGCCATCCTGCTGCTAATAGCAGGATGCGCCACAGCGCAAAACCTGCCCGCACGCTGGGACGAATTGACAGCCAGCGACTGGCCCAGGGCATTGGAAAGATCTTCCAGGACCTGTATCCTTCCCATCGGTATCCTGGAAAAGCACGGCCCACACGCCCCCATCGGATCAGACCTCATCCAGGTACGTGAATGGGCAGCCCGGGCCACCAAAAAAGAATATGCCGTCGTCTTCCCCGATTACTTCTATGGACAGATCAACGAAGCCAGACACCAGCCGGGAGCTTTTGCGCTGCCCGAAAAAGTGGTATGGGAATTACTGGAAAGCACCTGTGATGAGATAGCGCGCAATGGCTTCGACAAGATCGTCATCGTCAATGTACATGGAGGCAACCCTGAATTCCTCCGCTATTTTATACAGACCAGGTTGGAAAAACGTCACGATTACGCCGTCTATTTCTTTCAGCCGGACAAAGACTCCACCTACAATACGGGATATAATAAGCTTCATAAGAGCGACCAGGCCACAGACGGACACGCCGGCGAACGCGAAACCTCCGTATTGTTATATATGCGGCCTGAACTGGTGAAAATGGACAGTGCATCCATCGAATCGGGCGCTAACCAACATCGGCTATCCATCCCGGATATGTATACGGCGATATGGTGGTATGCCTCCTATCCCAACCACTACGCGGGAGAAGGGGCCAAAGCTACCCGTCAATTGGGCCAGTTTGTAACAGACTATATCGTGGGTTCGTTGGAGAAGGCTTTAAAAGCCGTAAAAGCAGATACTACGACACTGAGGTTGCAGAAAGAATACTTTGACAGAGTAAAAGAATAGACCTTATAAAATAAAATACCAGAAAAGCGTGGCCGATAAACAGCCGGCGATAAAGGCTAATATCAATCCGGGAATGGAGACAGGCTTTTCATTTACGGGTACGGCATGGATCTTTTTCATACGTAATTATTTGCACTTTACAGGTAAAACAACCTACATGCCAGGACTATCTTACTGAAAATCAGCTATTAATCACAGACGCCCTTTCCTGACCCGGGACTATTTTCCCAAATCAGGAAAGGGATTTTTTATTTCGGGTACAGGGGTAACAAAGCCGCGGTCCAGCTGATATAAAGACAAACAGATTTTTCAACATCAAAAACTAAAATTATGAACACGAGAAAAACTATCGCCGTTTGCCTTATCGCCGGAGTAGCATTAGCCATCAGCCATTCTTCTTCCGCCCAGATCAGACTGAGTGCCGTCAGCACCACGCACCTGACTACGGCCGCCTCATTGAACACTCCATCCATCAGCAATGCGCTGCATACCTCTTCTGCCGTTGCAGCCAGCTCTGCAAGTCAGGCGAAGGCCACCGGCACGGCTACCGCTGACAAGGCCGTACAGACCACCGTAACGACAGAGAAAAAGGCAGCCGCCGACACCCGCCGGATAGAAGCAAAGACAACTACTGCAGTCAGCAATACAAAGGATGATGCCAAGGGCTCCTCGGCCGCTTCGGCCAACGTAGAGGTAAAAAGCTCCACCAGCGCCAGCGTCCAAAAACAATAGATCCCTATGTTGCAGCGGTTGCCGGATACACCGGCGCCGCTGCTTTAAATCCTTTTTCCATGTTGCGATATATATTCTTTCTCCTGCTGCTCGCAGGCACAGCCAGCGCACAGGATTCTTCCAGCCATTTTATCATCGGTGTAACGGGTAATTCCAGCCTGAACTATTATGGCAGAGTGGATAGTCTGAAAAGCAGCGCCGTCATACCCTTTGTCGGTGTCAACCTGAAAAACGGTGTATACCTGAACGCTGATTTTGTTTTTATTCACAATCAGTTGCAATCCCAATATGCAGCCACGCTGCTGGAAGGCGGTTATAACTTCAGAAATAAAAAGGGTAGCTGGGCCGGCAATCTTTCTACAACAAGATATTTCTACCAGGACAATACGGATCTTATACAATCCGCGGTCAAACAATCGGTGACAGCCAGCATTACGCAATTAAATAAAATAATAAACATAACCCTGGGCGGCGATATCAAATTCAGCAGCCAGGCCGACCCCGGACTGCAGGCGGGACTCGATCACATCATCCGTTGGACCCATGTATTCCACCATGGCGTCATCGTCCTGGACCCTTCAGCCTATGTATATGCCGGCACCCAACATTTTACACAAACCTTTTATCAGCAACGGCACCTGCTGTTGTTCCCCGCAGGAGAGGAAGCCGTGACAAAAGATAGCCGGCAGTTCAAAATATTGAGCTATGAATGTAGCCTTCCGGTGATCTTCGCATACAGGAAATGCTTTCTTATCCTTACACCCGCCTATGTACTGCCGCAGGATCTGCTCACAACAGCAAATAACCTCTTTTATGTTACCGCTACTGTGAAGTTCTCCTTATAAGCTGTACAGGCAGCCGGCAAGGTACCCGGACATTGTAGAGCGGCTCATATTCCAATGGCGCCGGCAGCAGCCTCACCTCCCAGCCGTTGAAAAGATATTCCAGACATTCCGCCGTCATTTTTATTACAAAATCACGAGCCATACAGGCATGAGCGCCGGCGCCAAAAGCAAGATGCCCGCCGCCTCCCTCCCTGCCCGCAGCAGCCAGAACAAGCACCAGCTTATCGCCCTTTTTTATTCGATGCTCCCCGATATGCAAATCCTCTCCGGCTATGCGGCGGGTATGATGGACGGGAGGATCATAACGAAGTACCTCTGTAACAAATGCCGGCCAGTCTTTTTGCCTCCCCTTTGCACAGGCATGGAGGAGCGCATTACACAGGATACCTTTTCCAGCGTCATAGCTCTGGATAAGCAGACCACAGACAGGGCCGACGGCGGCACCCGGGAGGCGTTGCTCCAGACACTTTCCGATGGTGATAGCCGCCTCATTGATAAGCGTTGCGTCCCGGGGCGATGTCGCCGGCTGCATGATCTTCACCAGCCGGGGGAGGTTCTCAAACACCGCTTGCTGCTGCGGGAGATCAAAACCAACGCCAGCTAGGATGCCTGCGGTAGGCAAACGGGCGGCCACTTTTTCCACCCAATCGATGCTATCCGACGTGAGCATCGATCCCAGCAGGAACGGCCAGTCGGGCTGCCGGATGTTTTCGTATAGCCTGTCTGTTGCAGCCCTCGTATTTTCATGCAGGGGCGGGTTCTGCAATCTCACCAGTCCATTTTTTATCATTTGCGCATAAACACTCAGCCCTTCCCCCGGTACAGAAGGGATCAGTACCGCCGGATGCCGCAACAGGTGCAGACAGGCTTCGTAGGAATAGATGGCCCAGCAATCACTTTCCTTATCCCAGTGGATACCGCCTTCCGCCAGCCGTTCGTGGTAGATGGCAAAGGGATCTTCAACTTCGGAGTGACGAAATAAAGTCTTATTCATACGACGAATATATGTACCTTTCAACATCAACATTTCAATATATACTGAACTATGGAAGATCAATTCAGTCATATCGCCTCGCTCATCGGCGACCCCGTGCGGGCAAAGATCCTATGGGCATTGATGGACGGGAAGGCCTATACTGCTACGGAATTGGCCATACAGGTGGACACTACCCGCCCAAACCTGAGCATGCACCTCCGCAAACTGTCGGACGCGAAACTTCTCTCCGTGGAAGTACAGGGACGGCATCGCTACTACGCTTTTTCCCGGCCGGAAGTACCCTATGCGCTGGAAGCCATGGCTGGCCTGCTCCCCACCGGAGAAGCCGTGAAAAAGATGCCTGTTGCAGAGATCCTGCCCATTGCGTATTGCCGTCACTGTTATGACCACCTGGCGGGGAAGGTAGGCGTCCTCCTGACGGAGAGTATGGTACGGCAGAAGTTTATCGTCCATCGGGGGACACAGTTCGAAGTGACGGCTACAGGGGTAAAATGGTTTGGACAGCTGGACATCGACTGTATAGAGTTGCAAAGCCTGCGCCGTAGTTTCTCCCGGGCCTGCCTGGACTGGACAGAAAGAAAACATCACCTGGCAGGATCGCTGGGCGCCGCACTGCTGACAAGGATGATGAAGTCCCATTGGCTGCGGGCAACCGCACATTCCAGGGCATTAGTAGTCACGGGCAAAGGACGTAAAGCCATTAATGAGCTTTTTAAGGTGGAAATATCATAAAAAAAGAGCCGGGGACGTTAAACCGGAGGCTTTGATCCCGGTCATAAGGAACTACCGGCGAACCTATATCATTCCATCTATTATGAACAAAACCGCCAAATTTCTGCGTCTGGCCTTACCTGTCCTCTGCGGGGCTATCCTTTTGTCCTCATTTTTAGGCGAAACACGGCATCGACGCTTCCCTTACCATGAAGCAGGGCTCACCGAAAGACAGGCCGCCGCCCACCTGATCAGCCGTTTTACCTATGGAGCTACTCCCGGACAGATAGACGAAGTTGTCAAAATGGGATTAGAAAAATGGTTCCGTGCACAGTTGGATGCATCCCTCCCCGACGACTCATTACAGACGATGTTAGCGCAATATGACGCGCTTAAGCTAAGCAACGCACAGATAGCCGCGGCCTTTCCCAGGAACGGACAGATAGTCCGTATGGCGGTCCGGGACGGATATGTCGATAAAGATTCAGTAAAGACCGATCAGAAAGCCTACCGGGATATATTAAAAAAATATAGGGATGAGAAAGGTTTTAAACCCGAACAGGAACTATTCCGGCAGCTATACTGTCAGAAGATCCTCAGGGCCGCCTATTCTCAGAACCAGTTGAGGGAGGTCATGACGGACTTCTGGTTCAACCATTTCAATGTCTCCATCACCAAGAATGATTGTGCGGAATTTATTCCCGTATACGAACGGGATGTCATACGTCCTGGGTCCCTGGGAAGGTTTGGCGATCTGCTAAAGACCACGGCCCACTCGCCCGCCATGCTGTACTACCTGGACAATTTCACCAGCAGTGGTCCCGTCGACACCACAAAACCTATGCAGAAAGCCCGCAAGGCCCAGGGACTGAACGAGAACTATGCCCGCGAGCTGATGGAGTTGCATACCCTGGGCGTCGATGGCGGCTATACCCAGCAGGACGTCACGCAAGCAGCAAGAGTACTGACGGGCTGGACAGTCTATCCCATGCGCAGGGCCCCGGAATCCTCCCCCTCCGGGATGACCGAAGAGTTCATACGCCGGCAAGGCTCTGTGCACGAAGGCGACTTCCTCTTTGCCGCCAACCGGCACGACAAGGGAGAAAAAGTAGTATTAGGCAAACACTTCGGCCCCAATGGCGGCTATGAGGAAGGAGTACAGTTGTTGGAGATGCTGGCGTACCATCCTTCCACAGCCCGTTTTATCTCCCGGAAAATAGCGATCCGTTTTGTCAACGATGATCCTCCGGCCAGTCTGGTGGACAGGATGGCAAAAACATTCAGAGACAAGGATGGGGACATACGCGAGGTCATGATGACCATGGTCACCTCTCCCGAGTTCTGGAGCGCCTCAGCCATCAGGGAAAAGACAAAATCACCTTTCGAATTGGCCATCGGGGCCGTCCGTAGTCTCCGCGCACGGATCAACCAGCCCTTTCAACTGTATAACTGGGTAACACGTATGGGAGAGAAGATGTATTTCTACCAGGCTCCCACCGGCTTCCCGGATAAAGGACAATTCTGGATCAATACAGGCTCGCTGCTCAATCGCATGAACTTCGGTCTGGCCCTGGCCACCGGCCGCATCCCCGGTATCAGCTTCGACCTGGCCGTTCTGAACAACAATCATGAACCCGAAAGCGCACAAGCAGCCCTAATGACTTATTGCAAGCTCATCATGCCCGAACGGGACCTGGATCAGACGATCCGGCGACTGACACCTATGCTGGGTGATCCCAGCCTGCAGCAAAAAGTTAATGCTGCTGCTACGCAGAATGATGAAATGAGTGTAACGGAATCCGCACCGGTCCCTACGCCAATGACATCGGCCACGACAGCACAGGTGGTAGGCATCATCATTGGTTCACCCGAATATCAAAGACGTTAAAATATCTATATATGGTCACGAGACGCGGTTTTTTAAAAGGAGGCGGCCTTGCCCTGCTGGGCGTCGGTCTCATGGGCGGCATACCAGGGTTTCTGGCGGAAGCAGCCGCAAACGATAAGATCATAAGACCTTACAAACGCAGGAAAGTGCTGGTCTGCATCTTTCAGAGAGGCGCCATGGACGGATTGATGGCTGTCACTCCTTTCTCCGACACATACCTGCAAACGGTAAGACCTACGCTATTCATCTCCGCGGCAAAGGACGGTAATGCCCATCCATTGATCGACCTGGACGGAAAATGGGGCCTCCACCCATCCATGCAATCCTTCGCACCTTTGTACAAGGACAAACGACTGGCCATCGTCCACGGCATAGGATCTCCCAATAATACACGCAGCCATTTCGACGCACAGGATTATATGGAATCCGGTACTCCTTTTAACAAAGGTACTTCCAGCGGCTGGCTAAACAGGGCCGTAGGCCTCCTGGGACACGACGCCCTTACGCCCTTCACAGCCGTAAGCCTCACCTCCGCCCTCCCCCGCTGTTTTTATGGGGACAACCCTTCAGTCGCCATCAGCAATCTGCAAGATTTTGCCATCCAGATGAGAGGCAACCCTTCGGCGGCAGGCAAGGTAGCCAGCAGCTTCGAAGACCTCTACGATCAGACCTCCCCCGGCCTGCTAAAAGAGACGGGCAAAGAAAGCTTTGAAGCTATGAAGATGCTGCAGAAAGCCGACACGAGAAATTACAAGCCGGATAACAATGCCGTATATCCGAATTCACCGCTGGGTAACTCCCTGAAACAAATAGCCCAGCTGATAAAAATGGACGTAGGATTGGAGATCGCGTTCACAGAGTCCAACGGATGGGACACCCACTTCAATCAGGGAGCAGCGGACGGTATCTTCGCGCGCAACGTCACCGACCTGAGCAATTGCATCACGGCCTTCTGGACTGACCTCTCCTCTTATCAGGATGATGTCACCGTAATGACCATGACGGAATTCGGCCGTACAGTACGGCAGAACGGCACAGGAGGGACAGACCATGGTCGCGCATCCTGCAATTTTATCCTGGGCAACGATGTCAATGGAGGCATGGTCCATGGCCGGGTAGAAGCGCTGGCGGTGGAAAACCTGGAAGACGGCAGGGACCTGGCCGTCACCACGGATTTTAGGGCCGTATTCAGCGAAGTAGCGGACAAACATCTGCAGTTGGGCAACGATCGCGTGCTATTCCCCGATTGGAATGGAAGTAAGATAGGTGTAATGAATAGCGTATCATAGGTTCCCCTTCTTCATCTCCTCCACCGCATAATGCGCAGCACGCGCGGTGAGCGCCATATAAAAAATAGAAGGACTCTGATTGGCCGTGCTGGTCATACAAGCCCCATCGGTGACAAATACATTCTTACACTGATGGAATTGATTGTGCCCGTTCAACAACGAAGTTCCTGGGTCCTTGCCCATCCGGCACCCGCCCATTTCGTGAATATCCCTCCCCGGCGCCCAGTGGTTGTCATACTGCCGCACATCCTTTACCCCGGCGCTATCCAGCATCTCACTGGCCTGCGTCAGAAAGTCCTTAAGCAACCGCTCGTCATTGTCATCATAACCAACAGAGGTCACCAGCAGAGGAATACCCCACTGATCCTTTTTCTCTTTACTAAGATATACGTGGTTGGACTCCTTGGGGACTGTCTCTCCCTGCATATACATATATACCCCCCATCCGCCGGGCTCACTCATCGTCTCCTTATATGCCGCGCCAATACCAGCGTCCGCAGGCTCAACACCCCGCTCCCGGTAACAACCCGAGAACGCCATATACCCCCCTACAAAATCCATATCGTTTTTGCCCAGGTTACGAAAGTTGGGCATCATACATTCTGTTGTCCGCCGGCCGTAATAATATTTATCTTCAAAACCTTCGATACTCCCTCCCACCGAACCACGGTAATTCTGAAAACAAACGTATTTGCCCAGAAGTCCATTGTCATTGCCAAAGCCATTGGGAAATCTGCCGGACGTAGAGTTCAGCAGGATAAGGTTGGTATTCAGTGCAGAGGCATTCATAAATATCACGCGCGCATAATAATCCACCTCTTGTTTTGTGTTCGCGTCAATGACCTTCACACCAACCGCCTTCCCCTTTTTATCATCATATATAATGGAATGTACTACGGAGAATGGCCTCACCGTGAGATTACCCGTCTGTTGAGCCCAGGGCAATGTAGAAGATACGGAGCTGAAATACCCCCCGAAAGGGCATCCCCGCATACAGAGATCCCTGGCCTGGCATTTTCCTCTGCCTTGCTTTAGATGGATCTCTTTTGCCTCTGTCAACTGGGCCCAGCGCCCCTGGATATAATAACGGCCCTTGCCCTTGTACTTTGACTCAATTCTTTTTTTTAGTTCTTTTTCCGCACAGTTGAATTCAAATGGGGGTAGATACTCCCCATCCGGCATGGATTCGATCCCATCCCTGTTACCACAGATGCCGGAAAATATTTCCACATGTGAATACCAGGGTGCGATCTCCTCATAGGTAATTGGCCACTCGATACCATAACCATCCCTGGCAGGAGATATGAACTCATTTCTGCTCCACCGGGGACAAGCCCTCCCCCAGATAAGCGACTTACCTCCTACCTGGTAACCCCTGATCCATTCAAATGGCTTATCCTGTACATAGGGATGATCTTTATCCTTAATAAAGAAATGGGCAGTATCCTCGCCAAAACCCGCCGCCTGGGTAATAAGAGGGTTTTCATCTACAAAACTCCTGGGCATCTGCCCGCGATGAGGAAACTCCCAGGAACGCATATTGGCAGTAGGATAATCTTTCAGATGTACAACGTTGCGTCCTCTTTCCAGGACAAGGGTCTTCAAACCCAATTCGCATAATTCCTTGGCGGCCCAGCCTCCACTGATGCCCGACCCGATGACAATGGCGTCAAAATTATTCATATGGCAGTCCTGAAGCTTTTTTACATGGAAAAGGACTCAGAGACGATCTTGCCGTCCTTTACATGGTACATACACAATTCGGTCATATCCATCTTACCTCTTCCTTTCATGGTCACGCTCATAAAGATAGTGATAGCAAAGGAATTGTCGGCAAGAAGAGGTTCGGATACCTTCATATCATGGTATTTCTCCACCATGGTCGCCCATTTCCTCCCTTTTTCCAGGATGGCATCCAGTCCTTTTGTTTCTTTTTCAAAATCAGGGGTGGAATGAGGTTCGATGCTGACGGCAGTCTTGGCATACAATTCTTTCTGGGCTTTTTCAAAATCTCCCTGGCGGCAGAGCTCTACCAGGCGGCTGGCAATCTCTTTCGTGCTCATAAAAAGTTTTAGGAAAGATAATGCAAATCCCGCGCCCGGGGAAAATTAAGGCTGAAAAGGCTTGATGATCCACTGTGCACCAGCCTTGAACCCAACGGGACCGGGTTTGTCCCTCATCAACCCGCTGAGCCTGTAAAAATTGGCCAGCTGACGCGTGATCATCGTTTCACCCGCCCCCACCTCTATCAGTCTGTCTCCCTGGTCGGCCCCATAACCACCCAGTGCCGCCGACCGTACATCTGCGACATAGCCGGGCCAATTACCTCCGCTCCATGTATATCCAAAAAGAAAAGGCTTGACCTCGGCCAACTCCATCTTCTTCTTCCAATCCAACTGTAACTGAACGAACAGCTCCCCCGGACAAGCCGCCAGCACGATGTCGTTGTTAATGATGATGGTGTTGAGATACACGTTGTAATCCAGTTTTTTGTCAAACCTTCCGGTGAAATGTACAGAATCTTCCATCCAGCGGATACCGGCGACGCCCCCTGCCGAAGGCGAAAGACTTTTCGCCAGCTTTACAGTCTGAAAAGCCAACAGCTCACCCGTCCTTTCCATGGGTGCATAATCGGTCTGAAAAGGATCGTCCGGCCCCTTCCTGCGGGAGCTGATCTGCAACGATTCGATATTGCCGCCGGCCCCCTGGACAAAGAGACAATTAACGCCATTGCCAAAGGCCTCTTCCACCTTCCGGCAAGCCACCCCGGGGTAGTCGGCGGAGACGGCATAGTTAAAACAGACAACATCGGCATGACATGCGTAATTCATAATGACAACCCTGGGTTGTCCCTGCTCGTCGTCAACCCTGATAACACCTACTTCGGGATCCACAGGACCAAAAGGTATCCGTTCAGGATTCTCGGAAGTATACTGCGCATCGGAGAACCAGGACTCCCGGGCATGTCCGTCTTCCCGGACGATAAGACGATTGAAACCCAATTGGGGAAAACTTCTACGCCCCGCGGAGATCCGGGCGGGGAAAAGATGTTGTACGGCTTCGCCTACACTCTTTATGATCTGGTCCTCGTAAAAGATCGTGTAAGGATTGCCTTGCTGGAAAGCGCGTTTACCCCCTGATTGCGGCTCCGAGTGATTGTGAGAAGAACAGAGCATCAGCTGTGTAATGCCATATTTCTCCTTGCATGTCTTTACGATCCTTTCGCTGGTGAAGACGGCCAGGTCCACGGAGACAAACGCCAGCCTTTGTGCGCCGCCCTGTAACACCAGGCTGCGGGCATAGACGGAGTCATGGATGGGTTCATCGGTCTTTGGAGTGATGTTGACCTTGGCTGTACCTGCAAGCAACTGGGCTGAAAGATGTCCATAGCAAAGGACTGCCGTCAGAAAAAATAGGAGTCGCATACTAATGTTGATTGGCTGTGATAAAATCTATAATAGGAGTAATATCTTCGGGAAGCGCATCGAAATGTCCCGCACCCGCTTTTGTAAGGGCCTTTATATTCCCCCCTAATTGTCTGTACCTCTTCTCCACCTCCTGCGTGTTGGCGCTATACCATGGATCGAGACTGCCGCATACATGCAGGACGGGAACACCGGCCTTTGCCAACGTCCCTAAACTATCCGTCAGCGGCGCTTTTGCACGAAGACTGCGCAATACTGGGTTCTCAGTATAGATGCACGACACCTGGTCGGGATGGGTCATAGCCCAATAATAGGCTTCTCCGCCTGCGGCGCCGATGCCTTCCAGGACAGGTTTTTTTGAAAAACCCAGACTTGTCAGCTGCCTGTAGATCTCATCCCACTGTTCGCTCAACGACCCGGACTGTGCAGTCACAGGCGCAGCAACGATGTAAAACCCTTTGGCCAGCAGCGCCAGGTCCACCGGTTCTGTCGCACGACCGGCGCGTTCAGCACGAAATACCCAGGGGTTGCCGGGCGCCGGTCTTTTAGGCACGATGACGGTCATACCCGTAATATCCAAATTGGATCCCGTATTCACATCCCAACGATCGTAACAGTCCGTAAACATCGGCCCCCGACAGGTAGCATAAGTATCTTCAGGTTTTAAATATTGGTAGGTATTGGCATAGCTATAATAATACGACTTGTCCCAGCTTACACCCGGAATGAGAGGCGGCACGGCTCCTTCAGGTTGTGTATTGCTTTCTACCCAGTCGGCGATGAGCTTTGGATCTCTCATGCTATGAGGATGATGACCGGGCCCTTCCTTGATCACTACGGAGATCCGGCCGCCCAGCTGATGATAAATGTCTTCCACCTTCAAAGTATGATCCCGCAAAAGGAAGTCATAGCTGCCGCAGACATGCAGCAAAGGCACATCATGACGGGCAAGCACATCCAGTCTGGCAAAGCTCTCCGGCCTGAGGGCGGGGTTGTCCGCATAGATACAGGACACTTTATCCGGGTGGGTAGTAGCCCACGCAAATTCATTGATCCCGCCCCTGCTCATACCGTTGAATGCAGGCCGTCTCGATAATCCGTGCTTCCCGGTGAGAAATTCATACCAGGCTTCCCAATGCGGGTCAGGATCACACATGATAAAGGCAATATGATATCCTCGACGCAGCAGTTCCACTTCCGACTGGGGTTCGTGGTCCCAGTAACAACCCCTCCAGGACCAGGGATTGCCCGGCGCCGCCTGTTTGGGAGCCACAACGATACATCTTATCTTTCCTTTTTCGGATGGCTTGGCCCCGTATCCCTCTTCCTTTGTTGCCTTGATGGGCGTGATGACATTCGTCTGTTCATCCATTTCAAAATCATACCTGTCATAACCCTCATGCCAAGCGGACTTCTCTCCTGTGAAAGGCTGAGGTATATCCTTAATAATGACATCGGCCATACGTGAAGCAGGTGTCACAGTTAGCTCCGTCAATTTCCCATGTACAACCTTACCCTGCACGGTGGTGCGATAAGGTGCATTGAGTTTAAAGTCCGCATCCCAATCCGCAGGCCATGCGGGCAGCAGCAATATCTTACGTCCATCAGCTTGCAGCAGCATCTGCTGCAGACCATTCTCGCCATTGCCGCCATTGTCCTCATCGGGCATATAATCATGACCCGTGGCCCAGAAGGCGGGGAATTTTAACGAGGGTTCCTTACGGGTAAGATTGAATACCGTAAACTCCCTGGCTACATCTGCATATCCCAGCATCGCCGCCTGTATGGGGTCCTGCTCCCAGCAGCCCTTGTCCTTGAACTTCCGGTGAAGAAAGGTAGTACGTGCCAACTCTAACGCCGGCTTTTGCAGACCATATAGCCGGAAAGGGTATACAGCGTATAATTCGGGATTTTCTTCATTAAAGCTTTTTGCCGTCTGTGGCCCCGTATAAGGCAGCAGGATAGGTTTGCCATCTGGGGTCGTACCCATGGGCAACGGCGGCAATTCCTCCAGCAGCCGCCGCCAGCCCTCGCGCTGGTCAGTACCGGCCAGACCATCCGGCAGGGCGATCATGCGGGGAAGCACCGCCTTCAACGCTGCAATATCAGGAGCCGGATCATGCACTTTCCAGAACATCTCGATGGAATTATCCGGGTCCAGCAGCAATTTCGCCATGATGTCCCGCCCAAAATGCTGATCGAAAAACTGTATGCCCGCCGCCGCAATAGGCAGCAGGGTATGACGTGCAAACACCGTATCTCCCGTATACTCGAAATAATCCAGCATCATCATACTGAGCTCGAGAATGGGTGTAAAATAATGGTTGGTATAATTGGCTTTTACCTCAGGCCCCATATAGGGCAAGCCCCCCCAGAAAGGGGTCGTCTCCTGGAAATAAGCCCCTTGATGATGATAATATTGCTTCACTAACGCTGCATTTCCAGGCAGCATTTTTAAATACATGTTGAATAAGGGCAGCATCATGTCGAAATCACCTGCCTGAAGCCGGGGCCAATACATAGCGCGGGTGTTCTGAAACCAATATTGGCCGCCCCAGGCGCGGAAATCGCCGCTCACAACAAAAAGAGAGCCGTTGAACTTGATGGGATAAGCGCCTCTTCCCGCACAGGCGGTGATATAACGCTGAAGCACGTATCCTTGTGTCGCTGCCATTGCCTGTTCATCCCCATGGATAAAGATCCAGCTGCGATGCCAGAATTGATCCCACCACGCGCGATGAGCCGTACGGGTCTGTTCAAGGCTAAACCGCCGGATAACCGCTATCTCTTGCTGAAGCCCAGCCTGCCAGACCGCCGGAGTGGCGGATACGGTCGTATAAGGATAGATGGAGATAAGTTTGTTGCCCGAAGCTACCGCTGACTGCAACGTCAACAGGTCCTTTCGGTACATTCCCTGTCCTTCCATGACGGCGCCAAATATACGTCCAGCCAGGTGAGGGTCGGCGGTGCCGGCATTCTTATGGTACCAGGTGAGGGTCCCCGTCTTCCCGGGAAGGACAGTGTCACCCTGCCCCTGATGAAGACGCCAATTGTCCAGGCTGACCTTTACAGCCGTAGCCTGCGGGCTATTTACCTCTACCCGGATGACAGGATGATTTGCGTCGACCCAAACCCGCAGGGTCGACGTCCCCTCTTTTATTAATATATCACCGTCGTGGAGCCGGAGTATCTGCCGGAAAGCGGCACCGTTTACCAGCGGAGAAGGGGTCAGCGACACCCGTATGGCGCCCAGTTTCATCAGGACGCCGCCCGTCTTCATCCAATCATCCCATTCGGGCCGGGTTTCCGCACCCCAGGCATCCGTCTTACTGATGTAAAAGACCAGGTCCCCATTCTTCTCCACCCATACATTGAGCCCGATGTCCCCATTGCCGGCAGGCATGGATGCCGCAGCCCCCTGGCCTGGCTCATCCCATATTACATTATAGGGATCCAACTGTTTATCGATGTTCTGTGCGGTAGCTGTCAGGGTCAGCGTTGTGAACGCGGCCATTACGTGGCAAACAATCATTCTTTTCATATACCGCAAGAAAAGATATGGACATTAACCAGGGCATTAACCAGCGATTAATTTCGGGGTAATTAAAAAAAATAGCTCAAATTCCTTTACTTTGTTGTATGCAAAATCCCGTTGCCTGCCTGAGACGCAACCTGACCATGGTGTGTTGCGTTACCTTATTTATCACAGCCTGCCAGGGCCCGAGCGATTACGACAAGCTGTTCAAGGACCCTCTCTTGTATTCCAACACCGTGCACGAGCTGAATACGGTGGTCATGGGGAATAATTTCGGACCTATCGTCGCCTCACGTAACTACCTCTATGCAGCCGTTGCGGGTTACGAAGTGATCGCAGCAGGTTATCCGGATAAATATATGTCATTGGCCGGCCAGTTGCACGGGCTGGCCCCCATACCAAAACCGGCAGCCGGAAAAAACATTGACTTTGAGCTGACGTCCCTGCTGGCATTCTGCAAACTGGGAGAGGCCGTCACCTTCCCGGAAGGTAGTATGAAGACCTACACGGACAGTTTGAAAAAAATGGCCCGGGAACATGGGATGCCGACGGATATATATGAAAATTCCCTTACTTACGCAGATACGGTGGCTGCGGCTATCATGAAATGGAGTAAAAAGGACAGGTACCTGGAGACAAGGGGCGCTCCGGAATATACGGTAAAGGATTCTCCCGGACGCTGGGTTCCCACCCCTCCTGCCTATGCCTCCGCCATGGAACCTCATTGGAGCACCATCCGGTATGTAGCGATGGATAGCATCGATCAGTTTATACCCCCACCCCCTTATACCTTTAATGTGACGGATAAGAAAAGTCCTTATTACAATGAGGTAAAGCTTATTCAAAATAAGGTGGACAGCCTGACCCGGGAGGAAACCTTTATTGCAGATTTTTGGGATGACAACCCCTTTAAGCTAAATGTGTCGGGGCACCTGATGTTCGGGACAAAAAAATTCTCACCAGGTGGTCACTGGATGAGTATTGCGGGCATAGCGGCTGAAAAAGCAGGGGCGGATTTTCCTACCACGGTGACGGCTCACGCCAAGACTGCCATTGCATTGTTCGACGCTTTTATCCAATGCTGGAACATAAAATACATCTATAATACGGCGCGGCCCGAAACGGTGATCAATAAATATTTCGATCCCAACTGGCGGCCCCATCTGCAGACACCGCCATTCCCGGAATACACTTGCGGACATTGCACCATTTCGGCTGCTGCAGCCGAAGCTCTTACCAGTATATTCGGAGAACATTTTTCTTACACGGATACGACGGAGCTGGAATTTGGCATCGACAAACGGTCCTTCCTCTCCTTCCGGGACGCAGCGATGGAAACAATGAACTCCCGTTTCTTTGGAGGCATCCATTTCCATTACAGTACCATCGCCAGCAACCGCATGGGGACGCAGATAGGCCGGCTGGTAGCTGACCGCCTCAAGATGAAAAAGTGATATCATCGGCTAAAAAACAGGGATCTTTTTATGAAGGCCTCGCTAATCATGGACGCCGACATTGTGGGCAAAAAGAAAATATTTATCAAACGGTTTAGCAAGCCCTACTTCAGTCATCCTTTACACTTTCATCAATTCTGCGAACTGGTGTGGATAGAAAAAGGACATGGCAAGGTGATCATTGGTGACTACGTAGGTGATTTTTCAGAAGGAGAATTGATACTCGCAGGCGCCGGCCTGCCCCATCTATGGCGGTGTGATGATGTTTACTATAAAAAAAAGGGCCTGCTGACCCGGGCCATCTGTATCTATTTCCCAACAGGATTGATAGAGAGTCTGACAGATGATGAAAATATCCAGGCAGCCGACAGGGACCTGTTAAACAGGGCTCAGCGGGGTTTACGGTTCTTCGGGGAGACACGGACGACGGTGATCCAGTTGATAAAAAAAGTCTCCGGCAGCAACGGCCTGGAACAGATGGCTAATTTTCTACAGATCATGGATATCCTGCAGAAAACGCACGATTACCATTCCCTGGCAGGCGTGATCTACAAACACGCCAACAGCCCTTTCGATCTGGACCGATTTAATGAGGTCTATCAATTTCTGTTGAATAATTTTACCCATGACATCATGCTGGAAGAGGTGGCGCGCATCTGCAACCTGACGCCACCCGCATTCTGTCGCTATTTTAAAGCAAAGACGCAGAAAAATTTCAGCCGATTTCTCAACGAAATACGCATCGGTCACGCCTGCAAACTACTACAGGATGAAAAGGTGTCCATCAAAAATCTCTGCTATGAATGTGGATATAACAACCCGGTGAATTTTTTCAAGTTCTTCAAACTGATCACCGGGATGACGCCAGGCGATTACCGGAAGGCCCTGCAAGGGTAGCGCTCATCATCTCCTTTATTTCTCCATTGACCTTGACCCTTACCTTCCTGGGCATCGCCGAAGCAACACGGTAATGTATGATCTTCCCTTCAACCCATTCCATGTCAACGGTGAAGTTGCCGCGAGCTTTCAGACCTGCTACCTTTCCAGAGGCTTTCCATGCATCAGGCAGGGCGGGCAGCAGCTCGATAAAACCCGCATGACTTTGAAGGAGCATCTCGGCAATACCGGCAGCAGCGCCAAAGTTACCGTCTATCTGAAAAGGAGGACCTGCCGACAGCAGATTGGGATAAACACCACCCCCTGCACCGTAATTCATATCGGTTTTCAACGTAGATTTCATCATTTCAATCAGCAGCTTATAGGCCCTGTTGCCATCGTGCAATCTTGCCCAAAACAGCAGCTTGTAGGCGATACTCCAGCTAGGCCCGTCATCCCCCCTCGCTTCCAGCGTCTTTTTACAGGCTTCCGCCAGATCAGGCGTTGTCTCGGGAGTGATAAGACAGGCTGGGTAAAGACCATACAAATGTGACACATGACGATGATGTGGTTCGGTTTCTTTGTAATCTTCCATCCATTCCATCAATCTGCCATCCGGAGCAATACGGCCGGAAGGAGGCAGCCTGGCCATGTTGACAGACAGCGTATCACGCAATTTTTGATCAACGCCAAGCAGCCGGGTCGCCGTGATAACATTACCAAACAGCTCCCGTATGATCTGGTTGTCGATGGTGGGGCCTATGCAAATGCTGGCATGACTGCCGTTAGGCAGGATAAACCAGTTTTCAGGAGATGAGGATGGTGCTGTCACCAGCCAGCCCGTTTTCGGGTCCGTGATGAGCATGCTGTTGTAGAATTGTGCAGAACCTTTCAGGATAGGATAAATGCTGGCCAGGTACTTTTTGTCATTGGTAAAGGCATAATGTTCCCAGAGATTATTACAGAGCCAGCCGGAACCACATTTCGTCACACCCCACGACGCACTTTCACCGGGTTCCGTAAAACCCCAGATATTGGTGATGACATGGGCCACCCAGCCTTGAGCGTTATAATAGGCTTTAGCAGTCTTTTCACCATTCGGCACCATCCCGCGCACCAACTCTGCCAGGGGCAGGTTCAACTCGGAAAGATTGGAAACCTCCACAGGCCAATGGTTCATCTGTACGTTGATGTCCAGGTGATAGTCACCATTCCAGGGCGTCTGGATCTGATTAGCCCATAAGCCCTGTAGATTGGGAGGTAGCAGCCCCACCCTTGTGCTGCTGATGCTGAGATAACGACCGAATTGATAGAATAGTGCCGGCAAGCCATTATCCCCCCCGGCGGCTTCGCGAAAAGCAACGATCCGCCGGTCCGTAGTCAGATTTGTGTCGGCAGACGGACCACCCAGCTGAAATCTTACCCGGTGAAAAAGCTTTTGATAATTGGCAATATGCTGTTGTTTCTGGACGGTATAGTCTTTCTTCTCCGCATCAGACATGATCTTTCGCACTTTTTCTTTATATGCGGCATTCTTCCAGTCCGTACCGGCTGACAAGTACACGATCACCTCCGTAGCCCCATGCACGCTAAGCGCATCCTTCTCAGCCCGTACTTCCCCTCCCTTTAGACGCACATCCACACAAGCCAGATATCTCATGCCCTTTCCATCGATGCCATTATCCAGTTGTCCCTGCATCTTCAATGTCCGGCCTTCCACCAGGACCACCGCCCTCTCCGGACGATTCATCGTCAGACGTAGATTCAACTGTCCGGGTTTGTCTGCTTTTAGCCGGATAAATGCAGCGTCATCTCCAAAACTGGTAAAATACTCGCGGGTGTATGTAACATCGCCTATACGGTAGCGACAGCGGGCGATGGCTTCATCCAGGGACAGCTCCCGCTGGTATTGCGTATAATTGGTGTCGGGATATTGAAAAGCGATATCCAGATTGCCCAGGGTTTGAAAACAACCCCAGTTCGCACCTGCCGACCCCTTCCCCTTGCAGATGAAGTTTTGGTCCACGATCTTTTGAACTTCTTCATTCTTTCCTTCCAGCAACAATCTCCTGATCTCCGGCAGCCACTTATATGCGTCGTAATTATTGGCATCCTGAGGTGCGCCGGACCAGAGCGTGATGTCATTCAATACGATATTTTCATGTAAGACACCTCCGTCCGGTGTCATACCCAGCCGGCCATTACCCAGCGGTAAGGTTTCTTCCCATTGATGGGCAGGCTGGTCATACAATGTTCTCAACAGCGGTTGTTGTCCATTAGTGACCCGGGCCTTAAACAAAAACAATACGACGGACAGGATAAAATATCTTTTTACCATTGGCAAGTTTGATTATTACTTGATCAAAAATAGGAGAAAGCATAGCTGTAGAAAATAGACAATCCTGTAAAAAGGATGGACTATAATATTATGGCTTCTTTACACCTGTCTTCCATGTATAGATCCTTTTTAGCGAAGGGTTTTTCTCCAGCATCGTCAGGCCTGCGCTGGTGAGTCTCGTCTCATTGAGGTTGACCGCTTCCAGGTGTTTCAGCCCGGCCAGGTCTTTGCTGATGCTGTCCGTCAGCGGGTTTTTCTCCAGTCTCAGTTTTTCCAGGTTGGACAGCTGTCGCAGAAAAATCAGGTCCTCATCCCTAAAGCCATTGTCGGCAAGGTTCAGCCATATGATGTTCTTCTCCAGCCCTGACAATTCATCCTTTACCTGGGAGGTCTTTTTACCGGAGCCCGCGGGCAAGGTCACATCCAGCATTGCCGGACGCTGCAGCATGACGCGGATCATCCATCCTTTTTTACGCAGCCCATCCACCAGGCGGGGGTCCATTGTTTGAGGTATCTCCGGATTGATATGCTGCGTCAGCGGTCCGCTCGTATCCTCCTGTAACACCGGGGAGACATTCCTGAATACGCTCATTTTTACACCCGGGGCAGCTCCTGCTTTTTCGATCCACCAGCTAATAATGGCCAGCTCCTGCTTTGTCAGCGGAGGCTTGCCATCTGAGGGCATAAACTTCTCGTCGGACGGATCAAGGGTCACCCGTTTATATAGCTCGCTCTCATTCAACTTACCAGCTGTTACGGCAGACCCATGTTTTCCTCCTTTAAGGAGAGTTTGCAGAGTCTGTACAGACAAGTTGCCTTTTTGCTTACTCCCCTGGTGGCACTGTGCACATTTCTTTTCAAGGATAGCATGAACCACGTCTTCATATACAAGGGCACTGTCAGGGTTGACGGGTACCTTAGTCCCTCCCTGATTCAACGTTGACATGCTCAGATAGTCGGCACCATGTGTCAGACCGCCCCCCAGATGACCGCTGTAACTCACCAAAACGGCCATCGCCAATAATAAGAAAGTAAAAAGCCTGGCAGGTATCTTCCTAGCCAACAGGTATAATACCCCTGAAAAAACAGCCAGGGCAATGCCTGCAAGCTTGTGTTTCTCCAGTTGATCCGCATCGTAATCCCCTCCACGCGCCAGCAGCAGCCCAAACAAACAAGAGAATACGGCAGATATAAAACCCAACAAAAGGATAAATGGCACTGCTCGTACCAGATGAGCATAGCGGTGGTGATGCGACAGGAGATGCAGCAAGGCCGCCAGCAATAAGAACCCTATGGGCAGATGAACGATCAGAGGATGCAAATGGCCCAAAAAAGTGAGGATATCCAACAACGGCATTTATACACGGGTTAATTTCACCGGTGGTGTGTGATGAGCATTCCACTGGCATACATACAGATTCTTGTCATCGTCGACGCACACGTCATGCCCATGTTGAAAGACCGTGTTCACGGCCTTCAGGGTCGGCTGTAGCGACGCTCCTTTGTACACGGGAGCTTCTCCTCCGGGGTTGGAGACGACCTTATTACCTGCATCCAGAATGGTGACAAAGCCTGAGTCCCCGTCGATCCTTTTGCCGGCGGCATCCTTGGACCAGCAAACGCCTGCATAGATGTTTTCTCCGTCAGGCACAGCCCGGCATACATACATACCAGGCATGTCTATACGCCGAAGGAACTTACCGTCCAGGGTGAATATCTTAAAACAATTCTCCTCCCTGGAAGTACAGATCAATGTAGGGTTGTTCTTATCACGACGGTCGACAGCTACCCCATGAGCATTGACAAGGTTGTGTTCCGGGTTAGCGTTATGATGTCCGCCAAAATGCCGGATGTACTGGCCCTTGCTGTTGTATTGAATGATATAGTCGGAGCCGTAACCATCCGCCACATAGATATCCCCATTGGGCGCTACAGCCGTTTCCGTGGGTTGAAAATACTCATCATCCTTATAGACGCCGATGGTCCTGGGATGACCGATGGCGAAGATCAGGCGGCCCGTAAGGTCCGTTTTAATCACCTGTCCCGCCTGGCGTTGACCGGCGCCCGTCCTGTCCTGGTACCAGCCGCAATCTGTCAGCAGCAGAAAGTCCTCTCCTCCTTCTTTGGAAATGGTGAGACCATGACCGCCCGGTAAGGAATTACCCCAATAATCCAGGAGCTTGCCTGATTTATCAAAGATGAGGATATTGTTCTGCGTACAATCGCCCAGCATGATGAGACGGCCCTTGCTGTCCTGCACCATTTCATGACAATTGGAGAGGGGATTTGTATTGACGCTGATCTTAGCCCAGTTCTTGTCTACTTTATAGGTAAAGGAGCCATGCCCGATGACAGGCTCCTCCGGCTGCTTGTCTTTGTGGAGGATGGCAAAAGTGCTGGCGGGTGCGGATACTGCCAGGGCGGATGCCATGGCTGAATGGCGGATAAAATCTCTTCTGGATGTCATGATAGAATGTTTTTTACAACCCGCCCTTCCACATCGGTGAGGCGGAATCTGCGTCCTTGAAATTTATAAGTCAATCGTTCATGGTCAATGCCCATCAGATATAACAGGGTGGCCTGGAAATCGTGGACATGTACCGGATCCTTTACGATGTTATAGCTGAAATCATCTGTTTCTCCATAGCTAAATCCTGCTTTTACTCCGGCTCCGGCCATCCACATGGTAAAACAGCGGGGATGATGATCCCGTCCATAATCGGTGGAGGTCAGTTTGCCCTGCGAATACACAGTACGGCCGAACTCGCCACCCCATACAACCAGCGTATCCTCCAGCAACCCCCTTCGCTTGAGGTCTGTAATAAGGCCCGCCGTAGCCTGGTCGGTAGCCTTGCACTGCGTTGTTATGCCCGAAGGCAGTCCACTGTGCTGGTCCCATCCCTGATGATACAACTGAACAAACTTAACATCTTTTTCCAATAGTTTGCGCGCCAGGATACAATTGGCGGCATAGGTGCCGGGATCCCGGCTATCGGGGCCATACAGATCGAATATTTCATTAGGTTCGTTCGCCATGCTCATGACCTCCGGTACGGAGGTCTGCATACGATAAGCCATTTCATATTGTGCAATACGGGCTTCCACTTCAGGATCTCCGTAGGGTTCATTCTGCAATTGATTGAGCTTGGAAAGATAACCTAGCATCTCTTTCCTATCCATACCGTCGTATCCTTCCGGGTTATTCAGGTAAAGGACAGGATCCTTTCCCGCCCGGAACTGAACACCCTGGTATTTGGAAGGGAGGAAGCCGTTGCCCCAAAGCCTGGCATACAAGGGCTGATCCTTCTGGGCATTCTTCGAGACAAGGACAATAAAGGTAGGCAGGTTGTTGTTGTCCGAGCCGAGGCCATAGCTCACCCAGCTACCGATGGAAGGCCGGCCGGGCTGCTGATTGCCCGTCTGAAGGAAAGTGATGGCGGGGTCATGATTGATAGCTTCAGAATACAGCGATTTCACAATACAAAGCTCGTCCACTACTTTGGCGGTATAAGGCAACAGCTCGCTTACCCAGGTACCAGTGTTGCCATGACGGTGGAATTTACAAAAAGCAGGCGCTACGGGGAGGATACTCTGGTTGGCGCTCATGCCTGTCAGTCTTTGTCCTTTTCTCACCGAGTCGGGAAGGCCCTCTCCCCTCATACCGGCAAGACCCGGCTTATAATCGAAGGTTTCAAACTGGGAAGGCCCTCCGCTCATAAAGAGATAGACGATACGCTTGGCCTTGGGCGCAAAATGCGGAATGGCCTTCAGGATATCCTCCTCCATGCTGGCTGTGGCGGCAGGTGTAACAATGCGGGAAGCGCTACCAATATCATTGCCGAAGAGGCTTTTCCCCAATAATGTCCCGATGGCCATAGCACCAAGGCCCAGCGACGTACGGGTCAGGAATTGTCGCCTGTCCAGCATGCTATTTAGTTTTTCAAACTCTTTCATACGTTTATCTTTTTGTCAACGATGCATCTGAATTGAGTATCGTGCTCGCAACGACGGCATTTGCCGCTACGCGTATCGTATCTGTGCCGGCAGCCGCAGCGAATTGCCCCACATGCAGCCACCCCTTCGCTTTTTCCGGGTGCCGTCTGAATTTTTTCTCCTCTTCCTGCCGTAGCTCTTCCAATAATGCCAACTCTCCGGATGAGGGCGTACACCCAGTCAGCCTTCGGTAGACACCCACAATAGCCCGGCGGGTGTCAGGTTGTCGCGCCATCTGCTGCCCCATTACCGCAGCAGCCTCGATATAGGTGGGGTCGTTCAGCGTAACCAGCGCCTGCAGGGGCGTATTGGTCTTCTGCCTCCGTGTGACGCAATAGCTGCGCGAAGGGGCATCAAAGGTTGCCAGCGTCGGGTTCGGGACAGACCGTTTGATGATCACATACAGACTGCGCCGGTAGACGGCGGCGCCGGAATCCCTGGCATAACTGGCATTGTTGATCTCCCATAGCCCGTCCGGCTGGTAGGGTTTGACACTCTTCCCTCCTATTGTCTGGTTAAGCAGACCCGCAGCCATCAAGGCATTGTCACGGATCATCTCAGCAGACAGCCGGCCGGCAGGCGCGTGTGACAGCAGCCGGTCTTCGGGGTCTTTTTCGCGGACGTCGATTCCTGCCCGTGAATCCTGCCGGTAGGTGGCGGACATAACAATCAGTTTATTCAACTGCTTGGTATCCCAGCCCGAATTGCGATAGGTAAGCGCCAGCCAATCCAATAGTTCCGGGTGGCTGGGCATTTCGCCCTGGTTGCCGAAGTCTTCCGAGGTCTTGACCAGGCCTGTACCAAAGAAATTCTGCCAGAGCCGGTTGACGGCCACCCTGGCAGTGAGCGGATTGTCCGGTAACGTGAGCCATTGTGCAAGCCCATACCTATTCTTCGGCAGGCCATCCGGAAAGACCAGAATAGAGGCTGGGGTACTGGGATACACGGCTTCTCCGGGTTGGTCATAATTACCACGTATAAGGATATGCGCTTGTTTAGGCCGGATCATTTCCTGCATGACCATCAGCTCCTGCACGCCCTCCGTGGAGTCCGCCAGCCTGGCGCGCAATATACACAGCTCCTTACGCTCCCGCTGTATCGTCGAATCTATTGCTGACAGATAGTATTGTCTCAGCTCATCCCGGGTAGGCGGAGCAGTCCCGCCGGACAACATCCTGATCTCATAAGGCGTAAGATCCCGGTCATATACAAGGACGTCGTCTACCTCCCCGCCAGTGAAGCCTTTCCCCCGCCACCAGCCACCGATCTGAAGTCCCGGCTGATGACCGGCCGTCAGCCAGAGAGCATTGGGCGCAAAAAGAATGTCCTTTGTCAACTGGTCCATCTCCGTCTCCAGCTCCATCTCACGACCGTCCAGGTAGAGACGCAATCCCGCGGCACGGGCAGACCCGTCATATGTCATGGTCAGCCTCACCCATTTATTACGTGGGAGGTCCTCTTTTGTCAGACGGGTAATGGCATTGGAAGGCGCAACATGGGCCATGTTCAGCTCCAGGCGATTGTTTTTAAGATATAAATGATATCCTCTGAAATTAAAGAGACGTTCCGCAACGCTCTTGTGAAAGATGACCCCTTCTTTCAGACCCTTTGGCGCCTTTACGCAGATGCTGATACTAAAGGGATCACTGGCCCGGTGTACACCCGTGGATCCCAGGTCCAGCCACGTGTCGCCATTGAGCAGCAACGCCCCTCCTCCACCGGGAAGCTTGTCAAAAACAGGTTTGTCTCCCGCCTGGCCCATCTCCCGCCGCATAGAGCCCGTGTCCTTCCGATTCAGGGTGTTCACAAGCGTGCCGTCATTAAAATCAAATCTTGCCCTCAATCCCTTATCAGGCTCTACCCCCTTGTTGCCGGCAGATGACAACCAGTTTTCAAAAGGAGAGCGTACATCCCGGACAGCCTGTTTCGTCTTTTCCTCCTGCGCTCGTACCAACGATTGCAGGAACTGTGCGACCTTCTCCTGCTCTTTTGTAGGCAGCAGCATGGTAGGCGACGGCATGGTGTTGTCGTAGGATATCTGACCGGCCTCTTTTACATTGTTAAAAAAACTGAACAACTCATAATAATTCTTTTGGGAAATAGGATCATACTTATGATCGTGACATTTTGCACAACCAATGGAAAGACCCAGAAAAGCATTCCCAAAAGTATTGGTCCTGTCTATCACATATTCTGTCTGGAATTCTTCTTCCACAACGCCCCCCTCCATGTTCTGGGGGTGATTACGGTTAAAAGCCGTAGCGATCATCATTTCCCGGGAAGGATGCGGCATCAGGTCCCCTGCCAGCTGCCACTGGATAAATCGATCGTAAGGCATATTCGTGTTAAAAGCCTTGATAACCCAGTCCCGGTAGGGGGACATGTCTCGTATGTTGTCTACTGTATACCCGTGACTGTCTGCAAAACGCGCCAGGTCCAGCCAGTCCACGGCCATCTTCTCGCCATAGTGGGGAGAACTCAGCAAACGGTCCACCTGCCGCTCGTATGCCTGGGGAGAATTGTCTTTCAGGAATGCATCTATTTCCTTTGGTGTAGGGGGCAGGCCGGTAAGGTCCAGCGAAAGCCTTCTCAATAATAACTCTTTGGAGGCTTCACCCGCAGGCTGTAGCTTTTCACGTTCCAGCCGGGCCAGGATAAAATTATCGATAGGATTGCGAACGGTCCAACCCTTGTTGCGAATGAGAGGCGCCACGGGCATTTCGGGTTTGACAAATGCCCAGTGTGGCTTGTATTTAGCCCCCTCGTTGATCCATTTTATGATTACAGCCTTCTCTTTTGCAGTCAGGCTTAAATGAGAAGCCGGCGTCGGCATTTTATATTCCGCGTCCTGCGAAAGGATACGGTGGAAGACCTCGCTGCCGGTGAGATTGCCTGGCCTGATGGCTACTTTTCCAGGACTTTCGGGCAGCGGGCCATAGGCATGATCGGGCATATCCAGCCGTAAACCCGCCTTTTGCTTATTCTTGTCGGGACCATGACAGGCAAAACATTTATCGGAAAGGATAGGCTTGACATCAATATTATAATCCAGTTTGTCTGACAACTGCCGGTAGGCTTCCGCTATGTCCCCGGGAAGCTCCGGATCAGGGGACGACCGTGGCTTCTGTTTGCAGCCGCCCAGACAGACTGCGATGGCAAGGAATATTATCAAATGGCGGAGCATGGTAATAATTTACCCAAAATTACCTTTGATCCGGCGGGCTTTGTTTGCCTTTTTTATCTGGTTAGTAAACTTTTTTAATATCAGCCGGGGATGTCACCCTCCTCCTCCGGCACCAGGGATACGGATTTGGTATCCGCGCGCCCTTGCCCCCATGCAAAAGCCAGGGGAAGAATAAATAAAGCGGCAAATGTAGATGCGATCAACCCTCCGACCACAGCCCTTCCTAAAGGCGAAGACTGGTCCCCCGCCTCGCCAAGTCCGCTGGCCATAGGTATCATCCCCACCACCATCGCCAGGGCCGTCATCACGATGGGGCGCACCCGTAATGAAGCCGCTTCTCTTGCGGCAGACAGAGCATCCCCATGACGGCGTCGCAGCTGCTCGGCATTGGTGATCAGCAGCGCCGCATTGGAAATGGACACCCCCACGGACATGATGATACCCATATAGCTCTGCAGGTTCAATGTAGAGCCGGTGATCAGCAGCAGCAGCAACGACCCCAACAGAACGGCCGGCACAGTGGCCAGTACGATGACAGAAACTTTGAAAGATTGGAAATTGGCCGCCAGCATGAGGAAGATCACTATGATGGCTACGAACAATCCGCTTTGCAGACTGTCCAGCGTGTCGGTGAGGGTCTGTCCCATCCCGATGAGCTCTACCGAGAGGCCCCTGGGCAGCTCACCAAGAGAGGCAATTGCCTTTTTTACGTCTATAGCAGCAGCGCCCAGATCCTTATTGTTGAGGTTGGCCGTAACGGACAACACAGGCATAGCCCCCAAATTATCGTTCTCTCCATAGGTGGTATCCGGTGTAATGTTGGCGACATCTCCCAGAAGGGGTCGGCTGGCATTACGCAGCAGAGGTATTTCGCTGATGTCGGAGAGGCTCTTCATCTTATTCTCTGGCACCTCCACCTGTACATTGTAGCTGTTGCCGCTCTTCTCATCCACCCAAATATTCTTTTCCGTATATCGGGAGGAGGAAGTGGAAGCCACCAGGCTTCTGGAAACATCATTCATATCCACTCCAAGTTGAGCTGCCCTGGTCCTATCCACCTCGATATTGATGGCAGGATATTTATTCGACTGCCCCAGCTGTACATCCCTGAGATACCTTATCTGTTTCAACTTATTCATAAGCCGGGCGGCATAGGCTTCGTTGATCCTTTTATTCCTCCCGGAGAACCTTACCTCCACCGGTGTAGGAGAACCCTGACTGAGGATCTTATCCGTAAGCTCGATAGGTTCGAAAGAAAGACTAACATCCGGCAGCTCTTCACTGACACGACGTCGTATCTTTTCCTTCAGCGCATCCAGATTGGTCTTATAATGCTCCTGCAGCCCTATCTGTAATACAGCCTCCTGAGGACCCGCCATCCATAGATAAATAGGATTGACGGAAAAAAGAGAAGGATGCTGCCCCACATAAGCGGATGTGATGGCGACATTGTCAGTACCTACAATATCTTTTATAATGTCGATGGTCTTCAGGGTCCGTTCTTCCGTACGCTCTATACGGGTGCCTTCCGGTGCCCGCAACCTCACCTGGAACTGGCTGCCGTTGATTTTGGGAAGTACATCTTTTCCGATATGCCCCAGCAGGAATACAGCAACGGCGGTTGTCCCCAAAAGATAGGCAACGACAATAGACTTCCGGTAAGGCATCATCCTGTCGGTGAACCGCAGAAAACGGCCGCGTACCCTCTCAAAGCGGGATGGCCCTTTATCATGTATCTGCCCTCTACCCGCATGCACTTTCATGATCCAGTTAGCCATGACAGGCACAAAGGTTTGCGCCAGAAAATAGGATACGATCATGCTGAATCCGATGGCCAGCGCCAGAGGCAGGAACAATGAACCGGGGATACCCCCCATGGTAAAAGCAGGTGCAAAGACTGCCAGGATGCACAAAAGGATCAACAGCTTGGGAAAAGCGATCTCTTTACAGGCATCCCATACCGCCTTGCGTTTTGACTTGCCCATGTCCAGGTGCTGGTGGATATTCTCGATAGTGACGGTGCTCTCATCCACGAGGATCCCGATGGCCAGCGCCAGCCCGCTGAGGGTCATAATATTGATGGTCTGACCAAAAAGGCTCAGAAAAAGTATCCCGGATATGATAGAAGTGGGAATGGTGAGGATGACGATCAACGCACCCCGCCAGTCGCTAAGGAACAGCAGCACCATCAGACCCGTGAGCAATGCTCCAATGGCGCCTTCCGAGATAAGACTCTTGACGGAGTTTATGACATAGACTGATTGGTCAAATGCATAGGTAAGCTTTACATCTTCCGGTAGCTGTGCCTGCATTTTTGGAATAGCCTGCTTCAGCCGCTGGACCACCTCCCAGGTGGACGCATCCGCATTCTTGGCAATGCTGAGATAAACGGACCGCTTGCCGTTGACAAGCCCATATCCGACAGTGACATCAGCCCCATCTTCTACCGTGGCTACATCCCGCAGATAGAGGTTCTGTATGCTTCCTTTGAACAAAGGGATATCGGCAAAGTCCTGCACTTTATGGAGCGTGGTATTGGCAGGTGTGATATAATTCTTATCCCCAATGCGCACATTGCCGGAAGGGGTTGTCTGGTTGTTGACACGGATGGCTTCCACCAGTTGATCGGGCGTGAGATTATGAATACGCAAGAGCTCGGGGTCGGCCTTAATAACGATAGTACGGATATTTCCTCCAAAAGGAGGGGCCGACAACAATCCCGGGATGGAAGTAAAGGACGATCGCACATACACAAATGCAAGGTCCAGCAGCTCGTTGTTGCTGCGTTTCTCGCTGCTAAGCACCAGCTCCCCGACAGGCAGCGTACTGGCGTCAAAACGGATGATAAAGGGAGGGTTTGATCCCTGCGGAAAAAGGACCTGGGCCCGGTTGCTTACCGCGCTTACCTCCGAAGCCGCCTGCGCCATATTGGTGCCGGGATAGAAATTCAACTTCATCAGGGTAAGACCTTGTACATTCTTTGTCTCGATACTCTTGATGCCATTGACATACAACAGCACGTTGACATACTGTTTGGCAAAGAATGTTTCCATCTGAGTGGGAGTAAATCCTCCATAGGGATGTACAATATACAGGACAGGCATGTCCAGTTTGGGAAAAATATCTATCCGGATGGTGTTAAGGGCCCTGATCCCAAAAAAGAATAAAGCAGCTACCATTACAAGTATGGTGATGGGCTTGCGCAAAGCAAAAAGAATGAGTTTCATAATACTTCAAATTGAGTAGACAAGTCTATCTACTATTGGAACAAAAAAAATGCCGGCAAGCAACCGGACATTCTAAAGCAGGGCCTCCGCGGCCCTTTTCGCGTTTTTTAAGGCTTGGGAGCTCCGGTATACGGAGCCGGTGGTGATACCTCCTTCCAGGAGGAGGAAAAGAGTATCCGTAAGCAATTCGTTGCTGAGCAGTTGCCGGTGTTTCGCCTGGTCTACCAGGCCGCCGATGGTATTGCGCAATCTTTCTTTATGAGCTTTCACCAGGGCGAAGACCTTTATCTCGTGTTGACTGGCTTCGGCGCCTATTTTACTAAAATGACACCCCTTATACTTCAGCTTCTGTTGACGGAGGAGACGGAAATCGAATATAGCCAGCAGTTTCTCACGGGGTGTAGTAAAAGGCGCCAGGAATTCATCCAGCTCTTCAAACCACTGGTGATGCGTCTTTTCAAGATAGGCTAAAAGCAGCTCTGTCTTAGACTCGAAATGATTGTACAGCGAGGCCCGTGCGATCTCGGCCTCATCGATGATCTGGTTGATACCGGTGAGGTTGTACCCTTGGTCATAAAAGAGCCTGGAGGCTACATCGAGGATCTTATCTCTTACATTGGACTCGCGCATGCGGTGATAAAGATAGGGAATTTATTCAAAGTAGACAAGTCTGTCTACTAAGATGCCGGAAGGCCGGCACAGGCAAAGGAGACACAGGTTTCGGTACCCTTATTCTCCGCGCTGGTGATAAATATCTTTCCGTCGTTATGCTCTACGAATTGCCGGACAAGATATAGCCCGATGCCCGTGCCTTTCTCCTTGGCCGTGCCATAGGTGGATTGGGAAGGTCCGGACTGCTCGAAGAGCGTTGCCAGCTTAGGGGCAGGGATGCCTACTCCATTGTCTTTTACATGCAGGGTGATGGTGTCATCCTGGATAGTATGGAAAAGACGGATGGTCCCGCCGGGATGGGTGAACTTGACGGCATTGCCGATGATGTTCTGGAAGATGATCTTCAGCTGCTCTCTATCCCCGCGTATGGTCATGCCTGTCCTTACTTCGTTCTCCATGCTTATTTTCTTTTGTCCGGCCAGATAAGTATAGACAGAGAGCACCTCTTCGATGATCAACGAAGGGTCCAGCTCCTCTTTTCTGGCTACGATGCCCGGGCCTGTCAGTTGAGTAGTGACCCACTGCAGCAGGTTGTTCAGCATATTGTTGTTAAGGATCACCTGCCTGTAGAACAAATCGTATAGTTTGCTCTTTTCCTCATCAGGGAGTTGGCGGGCTTTCATCAGCTCCAGCATTTGCTGCATGGCTGCCATGGGGCTGCGAAGGTCATGACTGATGACGGAGAACATCTGGTCCTTTAATTGATTGGAAGTCGCCAATTGCTGGCTCAGTTTATGCTTCACGGTATAGTTCCGGTAGAAGATCAGGGCGAGCCCTATCAGAAGGACAGTCAGCAGACAGGCGCCTGTCAGAAGCACCGTCCGTAGTTTGATGGTCTTCTGGTTCTGTCCCGAAAGGTCCTTTAACAGATGATTCTCCTTTTCCCGCTGCTGCAGTTTAAGGAAATTGACCACCTGCTCACGGCTGTCACGATAAAGGCTGTCGTTGTACAGTTTGTCGATGACCATGTACTCATGCGACTTGTGGTACTGGTGCAAGGCAGCATAACTGTCTGCCAGCATTTTTGCTGCGCGTTCAGCATCCCATTTTGCATGGATCCGTTGTGCAAAATCCAGGCTTTTCTGTCCATATGCTATCGCCGTATCATATTTGGCGCGTGCATACGCCACCTGGGCCAGTCCGGCATAAGCAAAGGCTTTTTCCCAACTATCCTCTTTGGCGCGGGGGTCTGACAACAACTGCCGGTAATAACCGATGGCCGTATCGAATTGCCGCATATGCAGCCACGTCTCCCCGAGCCTGTTGAGCGCCATCAGGGATACATGATGCCCCTTATCCGCGATGCTGGCTCTGTTAAAATAGCTCAACGCTTTGGCAAATTCCCCTGTCTGGTCAAAACAGATGCCGGCGTTGAACAGGTAAGCTGCAATATGGGAGGAGTCTTTACCGATGCCTGCAAAGTCCACGGCCCTGCGGAATTCCTGCAGCGCCAGATCATATTGGTCATGTCCCAGATAGATCAACCCTATACCATTGTATGCAGAAGCAATCGCCTCCCGATCGTCGATCTTTTCGGCAAAGGCCAGGGCTTCAGTGGTGTATTTCAACGATTGTTCGTAAGACCCTTTTACATAGTAAGCATACCCCAGATGATCCAGCGCCTTCGCCAGCGCCTTTATATCCTGTAATTGCTCCGCCCGCTCGCGGGCCTTAAGACTATATTGGATCGAGCTGTCGGGATTGCAGAACAACAGACGATAAGCATCGGCGTTCAGCCGCAGCAAGGTACTATCAGTGGTCACACGACGGGAAGATTGAGCTGGCAGGAGATAGCCTGCAGCCAACAACAACAGTAATACGCCTAGGGGTTTAAGCGTTCTTAATAGACGTTGCAATCAGGTCGGTTTTTTAGGATCTGGTAGATAGTGTTTATTCAACGTATCTCAAGCACGTCAAATTATAATTTTAAGTAAAATTATCTATTAGGAACTTAAAATAAATAAGAGTTTTTACCTAATAAATATGTGTGATATACCGTTATTCCGTTATTAAAAGCCTGTCAACTCATCCTGTTATTTACTTTAAATAAAAGACTTATATGAGAAAGGGGATGGTGGTCGCCTGGTTGATCCTGTTACTTACGGGTATCGCGGGCCTTTTCTGGCGGAGCGAATGGATATATGCGTTACCTACGCCTGTTCCTGTCAATTATCATCCGGTGGTGACGGGTACAAAGATTGAATGGCCCGGACGTACGGCAAAGACATTGCCTTCAGGAAAGCCCTTGTTCCTGCATTTTTTCAATCCCGACTGCCCCTGCAGCAGGTTTAACATCCCACATTTCCGGGACCTGGTAAAACGATATGGACAACAAACAAATTTTGCGGTGGTCCTGATGACAAACAAACATTATACAGATGATGACATCCGCCGGCGATTTGATCTGCCGTCCTATCTGTCTGTGTTCAGGGATTCATCAATAGCCGCTGCATGTGGTGTCTACTCCACGCCGCAGGCCGTGATCCTGGATACAGGTGACCGCCTGTATTACAGAGGCAACTATAATCGCAGCCGTTATTGTACGGATGATAGCAGCAGCTATGGGAAACTCGCGCTGGAAAGTCTGTTACGCAATGACCTTCATCCTTCTTTTGACCCTCTGGCCCTAAAGGCATATGGTTGTAAACTACCTACCTGTACCCAATGACACCCTTACCTGCTACGCTACCTGCCGATACCGGTCTGCATCAACAGGCAGCCCATTACCTACTGGAAGTAAAGAAAAGGTCGGATATCCTGATGAATTTCTTTCTGGCCGGATTTTTCCTGGTAGGGCTTGTCTTCGCCTTTTGGTATGACACCTGGACCATAGCCTGGGGCGTGGGCGGTTTGTGTCTGCTGGCCTATTACTCGGTGAAGTTCTTTTTGCCCGACAGTGACCTGTATCAATACGTACTGAGCCTGGTCATGGCGATCTTTATGGCACAGTACATCTATCAGATGCATGGATTGTTTGAAATGCACTTCTTCGCATTTATCAGCAGCGCCATCCTCATCACCTACCAGAACTGGAAACTGCAGATACCTCTCATGATCATTGTGATCCTTCATCATGGTATTTTCAATTATTTGCAGTATACGGGCAACGATCATATCTTTTTCACCCGGCTTGCCTATCTGGACCTCTCCACCTTTATCATACACATTGTACTGGCCGGCGTCGTCTTTTTTATTTGCGGGCTTTGGGCTTACCAGTTGAAAAAGTCCGGCAGCATCCAGATCCGTCAGGCCGTGGAAATGGGTAGGATGCAAAAGGAGGCCATACTGCATGAAGAAAGAAAGAGAAATGAACAGATATTGGAGCAGGCCTACCTGAATGCGGAAAAAGCCCGGCAGGAAGCCGTAAAGGCCAGCCAGGCCAAAAGCATTTTTCTGGCAACGATGAGCCATGAGATCCGCACCCCTATGAATGGGGTCATCGGGATGTCTGCTCTGCTGGCTGAAACCAGTCTCACCGATCAGCAGCGTACTTATGCGGAAACCATCGCCACCTGTGGAGAAACCTTGTTGAATGTCATCAACGATATACTGGATTTTTCCAAGATCGAGTCGGGTGGTATGGATCTGGAAGACGAGGATTTCAACCTCTATGACAGCATTGAGCACATATTGGACATATTCAGCGTGCGCGCAGCGCAAAAAGGATTGGAGTTGTTGTACCAGGTGGACAGGGATGTGCCGATGTATATCCGGGGGGACGATCTGCGTCTCCGGCAGATCATCACCAATCTCGTGGGGAATGCCATGAAGTTCACGGAGAAGGGAGAGATCTTTATCCGGACGCGAAATGCGGGCTCCTACCCGGATGGGTCCATGCAGTTGGAATTCGAGGTAAGAGACACGGGCATCGGTATTGCCCAGGACAAACAGGATCGTCTATTTAAAGCTTTTTCACAGGTGGACACTTCAACCACCCGCAAATACGGCGGCACAGGTCTGGGCCTGGCCATCTCCGACAAACTCGTCAGACTGATGGGCGGGGACATACGGGTGGAGAGCGTTCCTGGCAACGGCTCTACTTTTTATTTTACTATCCTCACACAGGCAGGCGTCGGCGCAATCCCCAATTACACCAGCAACGGACTTTCTGCCCATGCCGGCAAACGGGTGCTCATCGTCGATGACAACCAAACCAATCGTACGATCCTGCAAAGCCAGCTGGAGTATTGGAAGCTGGTACCCGTGCCGGCGGTTTCCGGTGTAGAGGCGCTGGCCTTGCTGGCAAAAGATAACAATTATGACCTGGTGCTGACGGATATGCAAATGCCGCATATGGACGGCTTGCAGTTGTCGAAGACCATCCGTGAAAAACATCCGGACATCCCCATTATCCTCCTGAGCTCGGTAGGCGATGAATATAAGAAAGCCCATATGAAGCTCTTCAGCTCCATCATGACCAAACCTATCAAGCAGCAGCTGATGTACAGGAATATTCTCGCCGCCCTGCAGCAACATCCCGCGCAGACAACCGTCGGGGCGTCATATTCATCCAGGCTTCCTTCCGACCTCTCGCAACAACATCCGCTGAGGATACTGGTAGCCGAAGACAATGTTATCAATCAGCAGGTGATCCTTCACATCCTCCAGAAGTTGGGCTATGCGCCAAAAGTAGTGGGCAATGGCAGGGAAGCCGTATACCTCATGCTGGAACAACCTTTCGATATTATATTCATGGACCTCCAGATGCCCGAAATGGACGGGCTTGAAGCTACCCGTCTCATACGCGAAACGGCCGGCGCCCGTCCCGTGATCATTGCCCTTACCGCAAATACTATGGAAGGCGATGAAGAAGAGTGTTTGAATGCGGGTATGAATGACTACATCGGCAAGCCCGTCAAGCTGGAAGAATTGGTGGACAAGCTCCGGAAATGGAGCGAAGAGCTGGCGGCGGCTCAATGATCCGACAACACCACCGGCGCCGGTCTACCCGCCTGTTTCTTCCTCACTGCCAGCAGCAACAGGGGCAAGGCCAGCAGGAACACCGTTCCCACCAACAGGTAGGCATCCCCAAAGCTCAACATATTTGACTGACGCACCACCGCATTATCCAGCAGTTTTAACGCCTTGTCCTGCGCTTCCAATGAAGTAGCACCCTTAGCTGTAAAATAATGGGTATACCCTGACAAACGCTCCGCCAGGAAGGGGTTGCCGGGAGTGAGATTGGAAATGAGGTCTGTCCTGTGGACAGCATTACGATTGGTCAGAAAAGTATTTACCAGGGCGATACCGAACGAGCCGCCCAGTTGCCGCATCATATTGTTCAAGGCAGCACCCTGCGGCATATCCTTTGGCTCAAGCCCCGAAATAGCAAGAGTGGTCAGCGGTACTGTTATGATCGCCAATCCTACCCCGCGCCAGATCAGGGGTACACTGATATCAGCCCTGCCGGCCTCCAGATCCAGCCGGGACATTTGCCAGCTAAAAAGAAGGAACAGACAGATACCGCTGATGATCATTATCAGGGGAGAAACGCCTTTTTGCAACAGACGCGCCGACACCATCAGCCCGCCCAGGGCCAGACAGGCTCCGGGCAACAACAGCAACCCCGTCTGCGTCGGTGTAAAACCCAACAGCCGCTGGGCAAATACAGGTGTGATAAAGACAGACGTGAATATGCCTACGCCCGACACAAAGGTGAGCACAGCCGCAATACTCAGGTTGCGGCTCCTCAAAACATGCAGGTTCACGACGGGATTTTTCGTCCTCAACTCCCACCAGATGAACAGGAAGATACCCGCTATGGCCGTGACAGTGAGATAGACGATATATTTTGTGTCAAACCAGTCCTCCGTCTCGCCTCTTTCCAGGACGGTTTGCAATGAACCCACGCCAATGGCCAGCAGGAAGATGCCTGGCCAATCGATCCTGCCGGACTCCTGTTTCAGGGGTGACTCACCCAGTAATACAAAACAAAGCACAGCCACCGTGACGCCAATGGGGACATTGATATAAAATATCCAGGGCCAGGAAAGATATTCCGTAATGACCCCGCCCAACGTTGGGCCAATAGTTGGGCCAATAAACACCCCGATGCCAAACAAAGCGCTGGCCACATTCCTTTTCTCTTGGGGGAACAGCTCGAACACAATGGCCTGGGAGACGGACAACAACGCTCCTCCCCCCATACCCTGAAGAAAACGGAAGGCCACCAACATCCAGATATTAGTGGCCTGTCCGCATAAAAAAGAAAAAAGTGTAAAAAGTATCACCGAACCGATGTAATAATTACGCCTGCCCAGCTTCAACGCCAGAAAACTGGTGATAGGTATGATGATCACATTGGCGATAGCATAGGACGTGATCACCCAGGAAGTGTCTTCCAATGTTGCGCCCAGGTTACCGCTCATATGGGAGAGCGCGACGTTGACAATCGACGTATCGATCAGCTCCATCATAGCTGCGCCGATGACGGTTAAAAGCAGGACATTTCTTTTAAAGGCGTTCATAATTATACCGATTGGTATTTTTTATTTCAAAAAAAGATCACTCCGCCGCATTCATCACCTTTAAAGCTTCGGCGGGTGAGGCCAGGGACAACTGGTATATGTTGGCAGTATTGCCGACATGGATCTCGTAATGATTGCCTTCCAACGCCTCTAACAGATCGTCGGCTACCACACGCGGGGCAATACCGTTCTCCCCTCCAATAACTTTAGAGAATTCTGTGTTGACAAGGGGGGGCATCAGTTCGAACACCCGGACATTAGGGGATGTTTTTTCCAGTGTCAACCTCAAAGTGCGCGTATAATGATGCAGTGCTGCTTTACTGGCTGCATAAGTAGCCAGACGACGGCCGGGTGCAAATGCTACGATGGACGTGACGTTGACTACCGCAGCCTCTTTTTGTTTTTTTAGCAAGGGCAGCAGTTTATCCGTAAGACGAAGGGGAGCAATATAGTTCGTCTCCATTTCCTCTGCGGCTTTCAGGGCGACATCTCCTTCTTCGCCCAATTTATAGTAGTGCGCCTTGCCCGCATTGTTGATAAGTATGTTCAGATGGGGGAACTCACGGTTGATCCTCGCCACCAGGGCATCTACCTGTACCGGATCTGATACATCACTGACGACGGCGGTCGTATTCTTAAGCCTGGACGCAGCGGCCTTCAGTCTTTGCTCGTCCCTTCCTGTGATGATCACCTGATTCCCTTTTTCTGAAAATACAGCAGCTAATTCAAAGCCGATGCCTGCGCTGCCGCCCGTAATAAGGACGGTGTTGTTTGTTGTATTCATGATTTTTGTTTTTATTTTTACAAAATATACCAAATGGTATATTTTTAAGCAAAAAAATTACTTCAGAGCGCGGATCATGACTCCCACCTGCTCCAATATCTGTCTCCTGTAATAAGGTTTGCCCGTAACCCTTGCGATCATGATACCGCCTTCAATGGTGGCGATGATGGACAGGGCAGTCTGCTCCGGATCCGCGATTTCCTTAAACTCTTTGCTCTCGATACCTTGTTGCAACAGGGAAATAATAAGGTCCTTCCAGGAAAGGATGACATCCACCACCTTTTTTTTCAGCGCATCATGCGTGTCGTCGGATTCGACGGCCGTATTCAGGATGGGGCACCCCCCCTCGGGGAAACCATGGGGGTTGTTATATACGTCTACGTAAACCAGCAGTTTCTCCCGGACGGTCTTTTTCTTCTCCATCTCCGCCCTGACCATTGCGATCACTTTTTTTACATTGTAATCAAAGGCGGCCAAGGCCACTTCATCTTTGTTGGCAAAATTGCCATAAATGCTGCCCTTGGTAAGCCCCGTGGCTTCGGTCATATCGCTGATGGAAGTACCGGCATATCCCTTTTTATTAAAGATAGGAGCTGTCTTCTCCACGATAAACTGTCTTGTTTTTTCAGCCTTGCTCATAACTCAACAGGATTCTTTCAACACAAAATTATACCAATCGGTATAATTCACCAAATTTTTCGCAATCACCTGCATATATCATTCAGGATCACTGGGGAATTCCCAATTTGTCACAGACCTCTTCATACGACATCCGGGTATAATTGTTCGTCACATCCTGCGCTGTGGCGAGATCCAGAAATTTTCCGCTGCGTGTAACGATATCGCGGCTGTTGGTAGTGGCAGTGGCTTTTTTAGCGCCGGGAATAATGACATACCGGAACATGTGGGCGTTGGATATACTGCTCCAGAAATTTTTGTCATTCACAAAACGGATCTTTATCGTCCCCATCGAGGCCAGCGATGACCAGGTGTCCGTCATGATGCTGCCCTGAACATAAGTAAGAGAGATCGGTAAGGCGGCTATCTGCGTAGTAGGCCATATCAGCGGACTGTACCCCAGCAGTTTACCATACACGATGACGGTGCCGCTGTCAAGGATATTCCGGGTAATAGCCGGGGCATCCTGTACATAACTAAAACCCCAGATACCAAATACAGTGTCTTTTTTATAGGTGTCGGGTTTAAACCAGTCGGAGAACATGACATTGGCAGTACCCGCAGGGCCGGCATCGCCTTTTTTACAGGATGTCATCAATGATAAGAACAATCCAAAGAACAAAACACACTTGATCGTCATCAAACGTATGCATTTAATAAAGGTGTACATAAAAGAAGTTTAAAATGGTAAATAGACGGCAGCAAAATTAGATGCGCATGAACGCCAGGTCAATCACCATTTTGAGGGAATTTTCTATGTACGCCCATCCCCGGTTTTACCCAAATTCCTCGCCCATATTCTGTCGGATTTTGATCTTAGAGATATTTACTGATGGGAAAACAATGGACATTGTCCACCTGTCTGTAGGAGTCGGTGGTGTATATCTCATCAATAGCCTCGATGGAGATCCCTTTGCTGAAAATGCCATGACTGACGATGAGGTGTACTTTTCCGGCGCCTTTTTCTTTTAGCATTTTGGCCGTACCCGCAAAAGTTCCGCCGCCATCACATATATCGTCCACGATAAAACAGGTCTGCCCATGCAGGTTCTCTGTCATAGCCTTGAAATTTGTCAACGCCCCTGTTCTCACATCCCTCTCTTTCATACATTCGACGACATCCCCGATGTTGAGCGACTGCGCCAGTTTATGTATCTTCTTCAAAGCTCCCGCATCGGGTGATACAAGACAAGGTTTCACAGCGGGATGTCTGCCGGCATAGTCTTGTAATGCATCCCGCACAAAAAAATGATTGGTTACGGCATATGACCGGTCGATCAGTGCAGTGGTTACTTCTGAATGAGGGTCGAATACCCTTATCTTCTTAAAACCGGCCTGGTTGAGCATAGCTGCGATCACCTTCAACGAAAATGGCTCCCCGTCCAGCATAACTCTGTCCATACGGGCTGCCAGGAGATAGGATACATGTAATTCTATGTGCCCAAACCCCATATAGTCCAGGGTATTCTTTACAAATAAGGCCAGCAGTAGATCATTGGCGTTGTTCAACCGTGTGAGAATGCGCAATGGCTGCTCCTTATCCGTCTTTTCGACCTGTAAGGCATCGATCTTGACATGCGGCTGCCCGTCGGGGAATAACATTGTCTTAAATGGGAATACGGACCTTTCAGGGTAAATGAGATCAAATGTCTGCATATAAATATTTTATTTGTTCCTGCCTGTTTCACCTGGATAAAGGCTCATGACCGTGTCGCTCTGCCAGTATTCCTTCGTATGTACTTCCAGGGCCGTAAGCCTTCCGTCAAAAGCTGCTCCTGTATCCACATTCCATACATTGTGAGCGCTCATGGGTTTGTATACGTCGTAATTCACCGTAGGCGTATGTCCAATGTATATCTCATCAAAAAGCAACAGCCTTTTGGGGTAACGATAAGAGGTTTTTTTTATCCGCGTATCCGTTGCCAGAGCCGTCTCCCACAAAGTCCTGTCCCAGGAGTAGTTGCTGGAATAGTGTTCGTTCTCCGGCCCATGCATGGAGGAAAATCCCGCATGGATAAAAAGGCGGCCACCGTCGATGTGATAGTTCTGCATGCGATTGAAGAACTCCAGATGTGTCAGGCGCTGTTGCGGCCCCAGTGTCTCATAGCTTGACACGGTAGCCAGCCCTCCATGCAATAGCCAGCTCACGTCAGGAGTTTCACCTGCCAGCCATTCTTCGCACCAAACATCATGATTACCTTTGATGAAGATACAGGTATAATGTTCATTCAATTCCATCAGCCGCTGCAAGACGTTGGATGATTGTGACCATCCGTCCACATAATCTCCCAGAAAAATGAGCCGGTCGCTCCTACGTAAGCTGATCCTATCCAACAATTGGTCCAGCGCCCGTAACGCGCCGTGAATATCTCCTATTACAAAAGTTCTTGACATGCTAACGTAATTTTTTATTGAGCCTCCCGCTCAGTTCCTCTATCTCTGTCCGTCTTGCCAATACAGCGAGCCATTCTTCCGGTATCGTCTGCCAGCCATACAATAACCCGGCCAGTCCTCCGGTGACAGCTGCCGTTGTATCAGAATCATCCCCAAGGTTAGCAGCCTTTAACACCGCATCTTTATAGTTCCAGGTGTTTAACAAACTCCATATGGACGCTTCCAGCGTATGGATCACATAGCCGCCGGATCGGATCTCTTGCTGCTCCAGTTTATGAACGGTACCCGAAAGTACCCTTGCAAAATGCACTTTCTCTTCCTCTGTACAGGTTGCAGTTTCGTCGAGGAATATCCGCACGTTAACACAAGTCTGCTGATAGGCATCCGTTTTCCCTTTTCCAGAGAGAAGTTCCAAAGCCAGCTCAAGATAAATAAAACAGGATAGCGTTGACCGGATATGCCTGTGGGTCAGAGAACTGACATCCTTGATGATCAGGAATCTCCTGTCAATATTGTTGTTTTTTATTAAAAATAACAACGGCAATATTCGCATCAGCGACCCATTTCCATTACTGGATACTTCGCCACCTCCCGCCAGTACAGGTGACACTCCCCTTTCCAGTCTGTCAATGGCGGCGGAAGTTGCAATCCCCATATCAAAAACACGGCCGTGGGGAGTCCAATAACCATTTATCTTCCAGTTGATAAACCGTCTGCCCAGGTCCTCAAGATCATACTTACAGCACAGCATCTCTGCAAGACAAAAAGTCAGCGAGCTATCGTCCGACCAGGTACCCGGCGGCTGATGATGTGTGCCATACCCTATCATGCCTTCAAGCGGGTGATGCATCAATTCTGTCCTGGATTTGAACTCGACGGGAACGCCGATGGCATCGCCAACCGCTACACCCAATAAAACGTCTTTTATAAAATCTCTGTTCACGAATTTCGAATTTTGTCCCTCACTTCCGGCCATTTTTCTAAAAGTTGATATACTTTACAGGCACATGCTCCGTCAGCCAAACGCCGTTATCGGACAGGTAAAAAGTAAAACCATCTTTATTCATTTCTTCACTCCTGACCGTCAGTATTATTGCTTCCCCTCGTCTCTCACCTACCTTTTCAGCCGTAGCCCTGTCATGGCTCATATGCACATGATGCCTGTTCATTTTAAGCAACCCTTTTACACGGATAGCAGGCAGGAACCTCTCCACAGTACCATGGAACAGTTGCTCCGGTGGGTCCTTTGCTTCCAATTGAAGTTCCACATCGATGGAGTGCCCCTGGTTAGCCCTTATTTTTGACCGGTCCTCATTATAAGCAAATCGCTGCTTGTCATTGGCAGCGACGATCTCCTCCAAATCCTGCGAGGTAAAAACCTTACCCGCAACAATCGATTTGGCGATCAGATCACCCACATCCGCCCAACCGTGCTCATCCAGGCGGAGGTCTATCTCATCTGGCTTATGCCGCAAAACAAGGCTCAGGAACCTGCTTATTCTGTTTCTCTCTTTCTCGTTCATTTTCTATATTTTTTCAGCTCTTCCACCAGCTCGTTATTAGCAGGGAGTTGGAACCCTTCACCAAAAAATGCTTTTATTATGCGTATACCTCCCACAATATTATTATTGAACGCCTCCAACTCTTCTGCTGGCACCCACAATTCATCATAACCAGCGCCACCTACATTTTGGACCTCATACTTCCGGCATTGGTCTTCGATTACATCAAATTCCGTAACCACGCCGCAATAACCGGAGAACGCATCACCTGTATTCCATTCGGCTGCAATCCGTGCCGCATATTGTTGGTTCAACACCGGGTAAAAAATTGGCTGCCATTCCAGCCTGGCAGGGAACCTCTTCCATCCTGACTGCATGATCAATTCCAGCTCCCTTATCCCGACGGGTCGGTATAGCTTTATTGTACTCATAACGTCATTCCTATTTTTACGCCCAGTGTCTTATCCTGCGGATACCAAACCCTTTCGACTGGCACTTCCAACAGATCAAGACGATGGCTGTCTACATGCTTTTTCTGTTGTCTGACATAGTCTGTGACATCTTCAATTGCACTGATCTGTCCCTTTCCAAAGTTCTGCAGCACAGTCCCCTTCAAACCCAGTTGAATAGCTCTTCGGGAGATCTTCTCCCCGTAGGGGTCATGATCAGGGTCCCATTGCAGACGCACTTCCTTATTATCCAGTTCTTCTTTCCATACATCCCTATCTTTATAATACCGGGGGTTAAAGGAAGAAAGTACGGCTTGTGATAGTATATCCTCCAGGGTCTTTTTCTTTATCCAAATCGCCAGCACTCTTTCCTGGTTCTCCTTTTCAGCCCATCCGCAACGATACATCATCCAGAGAAAATTGGGCTTGATCCATGACATCCTGCCATAACCGTATTCGCTGCCCCCAAATATCTGATGTTTTACTGCATAGTCGGCAATGGACAGCTTGTAGGCCTGATATACGACGATCTCATCTTCCGATTGATGCCCGATTATATACTGCCCTTCTTTTGGCATTATTTCATTTGCTTGTAAATATTTTTCAGTTTTGATTTTCATGTTCATAAATTTTCAAATGCTCTCTCACTTTCTCCCTTATTTGCTCCAGCGTCCAGTCTACTGTCAGCCTCCCATCCTTAAAAACCGTCTTTAACTCACCCTTGCCCTCTTCCTCCCAACTACACTGGTCTTTCAAAGCCAAGCTCCCCGTCACCGGATCACGATACACCTGCATCAGCCCCTTTGCAGATTTTTTTGTACCATCATCCGTCTTGGGGTCTTTGAAAATATCCCTGCCAACTCCGCTGACCTCGCCGTAAGTAGCCTTCATGGCAAATCCAAAAGTATCCCTGGTGACATACTCATATGTATAAGACCCGATACCAAGCACCACGTTATAGCTGGCAAACCCTTTCCTTTTCAACCCGGCAAGGATAGCCTCCTGCCGCTCGACCGTAATGCTGTCCCCATAGATCAGCCCTATATGCCCGTCCAGGAGCTTGTACCCTTTTGATGTGATCGTACCTCCGAATATTTCCCACATACATTCGATGGCCCCTTTATATTCAGGACTGCCCGCGGGCGCATCCTTATCCCCGATGATGATCTTCACCGGGTCGCCGCTGTCAGGACGGATGACTACCTTGCCATTCCTTGCCAGGATCATATCTTTTAATTTGGGCAGGAACTCCGTGATCACTTGCCAGAAATCCCAGGTGTCGCTGACAATAGAGACAATACTCGAAGGATATACATCCCGGATCAGTCGCTGGAATGTGCTGATCTCATCATTCTGTGTGCCCATACACATGACGCTGTGCTCCGTCGCAGGTACAGAACCGCCGATCAATTCTTTATCGCAATCAGCGTTATAATATTGTTCCAGGAAGTCGATGGCGGGAATAGTATCGGTACCCGTAAAAGATAACAAATGTCCCGCGCCGCTGATGACCGCATCCTCGATACCAGCCATACCTCTGAAAGAGAAATCATGTCCCTGCCAGGGAATAAAGCTCTTGTCCTCACCCACCGTCTCTTCAGCATATTTCGTGAAGATACGCAGGTACTGAAAGGCGGTAGTAGCCGAAGTGGAAGGTTTCCATAACACGGCGCTTAACACGGTTTCCAACATATTGGTCAACCAGAAAAAACCCGGCAAGGTGTTCTTTATCGTAAAAACAGGCACCCGCATAGGCACCAGGCTTCCTTCCGGCAACGCCTTGATCTCAAGAGGAAGATACCCCAGGTCATGCAGTTCGGAGATATGTTGATACGTGATGCTATCTTTTCCCAAATAAGCATCCAATCTCCGGGCGTATTCCTTCAATACCTCCGCCTTAGGCCTTTTGAAAAAATGCTCGTCAAATTGCCGGATCAGGTACTCCTTTATAAAATACTGCAGACCAAAGAAAACGACCTCATCCGCGCCTAAACTCCTCGACTTACGGGGAGTAAGGTTAGAATACACCAGCGTAGTGTTCTCAGGGTACTGGAACTTATGCCCGACTTTATAACCATCCTTTAATAAAATAGGTAGAACTTTCATAATTAAGATACATTAAGATGAAAATTATTCTGTTTAAGTTTCTTATTGAATTTATACAGGGAAGGATGTCTGTTGCGGAGCCCCTCCCGCTTCAACCCGGTATCGACGATATACTCCGAATCCAGGATCTTCCGCCTGAAATTGCGCCTGTCGATACTGATATCCAGTATACACTCGTACAATTCATGCAACTCGGTCATCGTAAACATATCGTCCAGTAGCTCGAACCCTACGGGGAAATAAAGTATCTTCGAACGTAACCTTTCCAATGCCTTCCTGAAGATATCCTTATGATCAAAGCCAAGTTCAGGCATCTTCTTCACATCATGCCAGGATGCGTCATTTGCCATTTTTCCCGCCGCTATCTCAAATTTCCCCGGGTTTACAAGGGCAAAATATGTCACCGATATTACCCTCCCACGGGGGTCCCTATCCGGCTCGTCGAAGCTATACAGCTGCTCCAAAAAAAGACGCCCAATGCCAAGTTTGGTCTTTAATATCCTGCCGCAAGCCTCTAAAAAACGCTCTTCCATCTGCAAAAAGGCGCCGGGCAACGTCCAGCCATTCTTAAAAGGCTCCTCGTTCCTATTGAGCAACAAGACAGATAACATATTTTCATGATACCCAAAAACCACTAAGTCAATGGCAAGCGCCGGGTTTCTGTATTCGTGAAATTGTTTCATGTTTGCGTTATTATGACGCAAAGTAATCACATTCTTTTCATCCCTGCAAGTTTTTTATAAAAAATAAAAAAGAGCGACAAATACACATACTTTTTCCGGGGCAGGTTCATAAGTGGGATATTGAACCAAAAACTTCCGGTTATCAGTTAATGATGGAATCTTCGTTTCTTGAACAATTTGCGCCTTATTTCCGATTCTCCTTTACCAATTATCAGAACCACCCTGTTGTAGAATTATCACCCGGTTCTTTCCATCAAATACTTTTACAGAATTCAAGGTCTATCAGTCCAATCCACGGCTGGCAAAGTTCAATATGCTGATCGATAAGTATTTTAAGGAACAGAAGTTTGTGGCTTTTTATGCGGAGAAACTGCATATTTCTGCTAATTATCTGAACATCCTCTGTAAAAGAAACTTGAAAATTTCTGCTACGAAACTCATACACCAACGGGTGTGTCTGGAGGCAAAACGGCTGCTGCAGACCACTGGTTTCAGCATTAAGGAAATCGCTTTTGAAATGGGTTTTACAGATCATGCCCATTTTTCAAATTTCTTTAAAAACCAAACAGGGTTAAGCCCTACCGGGTTCCGGGAGCAGTTATAAATATTACAAGCACTGGACGTAATATCTCAACCGTACTCCGGAAGATTGATAGTACTTTTGTATATGAGCCAGCCATCATTATCACGTAAAAAATTCATTCAGAATGCGGCATTAGGTATTGCAGGCGCCACGCTTGAGCCCGGAATGCTGTTTGCCGGAACCAAAGAAAGGATAATAGAACAAACAGAGACAACGATAGGAAAATCAGGTAAAAGTTTTACCATAAAAAATGTCCTTTTAGAAACAGGTTTTGAATATGACGGAGACGAGGTTATCGCAACCAAAACCGGGCTTTTCTGCGTAGAAATAGAAACCGGAAAAATTAAAAAAATAAGTCCCAACCAGCCCAATGCCAATGCCATTGATGCAAAAGGCATGCTGATGCTGCCTGCATTTAAAGACATGCACATCCACATGGACAAAACCCGTTACAGTGAAAAATGGCAGGCAAGAAGACCTGTCTCCGGCGGCATAAAAGGCATGATTGCCCTGGAACAGAAAATCATACCCGATTTGCTAAAAAACTCCACCGGCAAAGCAGAAAGAATGATTGAGTTACTGCAATCAAAAGGAACGGCATTTGCCCGAAGCCAGGTTAATATTGAACCGACTTCCAAACTGGACTCCTTGAAACACCTTCAGCTGGCATTGGATAACAAAAAGAATGTTTTTGGTGCAGAGTTGGTGGCCTTTCCGCAACATGGCATTTTTTATACAGACAGTGTCCCTTATATGAAAGAAGCCGCGAAGATGGATATTGATTTCATCGGCGGGGTAGATCCTTACACGATCGACGGGGCTATTGAAAAGACAATGGATTTTACGGTGCAACTGGCATTGGACAACAATAAAGGCATTGATATACACCTGCACGAACAAGGCGATTCGGGGTTAAAAACAGTAGAATACCTGATTGATAAAGTAAACGAAAATCCCGTGCTCAAAGGCAAGACTTACCTGAGCCATTGTTTTATTTTAGCAAAACTGGATAATAGTAAACTGGATGAGGTTTCCGAAAAGCTGGTCAATGCACAAATTGGCATCAACTCAACCATTCCTTTTGGCGGACTGATTATGCCGATTCCAACGCTGATAAAACACGGTGTAAAAGTAATGACCGGAAATGACTGTATCATCGACCACTGGAGTACATACGGGTCGGGAAGCGTTTTGCAAAAAGCAAATATTGCCGCACAGCTATACGGCCCTTCCACAGAATTTGGTTTATCACGCATGCTGAAACTAGCGACCGCAGGAACCTTACCCCTGGATGACAAAGGCGTGCAACAATGGCCCAAAGCCGGAGATGTGGCGGATCTGGCTTTTTTAAATGCAAGCTGTTCCGCCGAAGCAGTTTCTCGTATATCTCCGGTAACATCTCTGATATACCGGGGGAATATTGTTTTTTAAAACCAAAACACGTAAAAAAATCAGGGTCTTAAAAAACCCATTCCAAAAGCAGTCCCGATACCCAGTGCAGCCCCTGCTCCCACATCAGTGGGATAATGCACGCCCAGGTACATACGCGAATAACCGACCCCGGACGACCATAGCATGGCCGGTACTATGACATACCATTTCGGATAGGCCCGGGCCAGGGCCATGGTAGCGCCAAAAGAGGAGGAAGTATGCCCGGATGGGAAAGAGTATGCACCGGGCCGGTACACCGGCGTCAGGTGAATATTCGCAATAAAAGGGCGGGGCCGTTTGACGATGTGTTTGATGGCAAAATCCAGCAGATAGGATACGGCGGTACTACTGGCTGTATACAAGGCGTTCTTCTTCATGTCAGCATCGTTGCGGATAATCCCTGTTGCCAGCAATGTGACGGGGATGCCGATATTTACACAATTATTCGCGTCGGAGACAGTGCGCCAGAATGCCGTCTGCCCGGGCGTCCTGTGCGCCTCCAGATATTCCAGGATATTCACATCCGTACGCTGCAGACCGGATTGCGCTTCGGCCGTATAATATAGTATGCATACCAGGCCGCAAAAGATGATCTTCATTATTCATGAAGATAAGAAAAAAGGTCATTCTTCACCGAATGGCTTCTTTCTGCTGCATAACACGACGATAACCCAGTTCCGCACCGCCGCTCACCGGAAGTATGCTTCCCGTGATAAAACGGGCTTTATCGGATACAAGAAAAACACACGCATCCGCCACCACATCACCTTCAGGACAATAGCCTAATGCATGGATACCATCCAGGTACCTTTCGATGTCTGCCGGATCCTCTTGCGCCTGCCCCCATTCACGCAGCATTAAGGTCCATACCCCCGCAGGCGCTACAGCATTGACACGGATCTTATAAGGCGCATAGTCCAACGCCATCGATTTGGTGAGCGTATTGATAGCCCCTTTGGTGGCGGTATAAGCTGCATGGTTATCCTGCCCTATCTCACCCACAAGACTGCTGGTATTCAGGATACAACCTTTAGTACGTTTTAATGGTTCAAGACCGTACTTTGTCGTGTAATAAATACTTTTAAGATTGACATTGAACAAAGTATCCCATTCCTCCTCTTCGGTCTGATGCAGAGGCTTTGCCGGATAGGCTACCCCGGCATTGTTGTGGATGACATCGATGCGTCCATACTTGTCCAGGGTCTGCCGGATAGCAGCCTTTACATCACCCGGGTTGGATACGTCACAGATGATGCCCATGCCGGACCTCCCTACGATGCCGATGGCCGCATCCAGGGAAGAAGGATCATTCGATACAATAGCCACCTGGGCGCCTGCTTCCACATATTTTTTTGCGCATTCAAGACCAATACCTTTGGAGCCGCCGGTGAGAAATACGATCTTTTCATCTAATAGTTTCATTACAAGGTCAGTTTATCGAGTGTAAAAAACTTCTTTCATATTTGTCCAGGTCTGCCCCTTTGCAGAAGTCTCCGGTAATGGAAGCTGTGTCGGTGCCGTCTCCCGCCACCATCGCTGCGTCGTGCTGTCCGCCGCCATCTTTTTCATATCTGCGTTAAAGTCGTCGCCCGTATATTCAAAATAGCTGAACAAAAAATATTTTCCGTCAATAGGCTGCATATAGATAGAGTAATTTTGAATATTACATTCCTTTATCTTTTTCAACACACCCGGCCAGACAGCGGTGTGCAATTGCTCGTAATAGGCTGTCTTGTCGGGTCGGAGTCCGGTGACCATGCCATATCGCCGGACTTCTTTAGGTTGCCCCTGGAACATCCAATACAACAGGATCATAACGATCAACAGGAGGACCGACAAGAATTTATAATTCCCCCATCCTTTCCAGCCCTTGTCCCGTAACGGCTCCCATGGCGATTTCCAATAAAGGGCCGTGCTTTCCGGCGTATGCTGCATCGGGAATATCAGCGACAGCACCACCTGCATGACCAGACAAACCACAAAAAGATAGAATGCCATCATCATAAAAGGGATAGCCGCCATGGCAGTGTGAGGGTAAAGCTTATTCAATGTATATACCAGCGCCCCCAGCATGGAGCCGGCCAGCAAAGTGTATTGGGCTGCCTTGGCAGAAGCTCCTTTCCAGAAAACCCCCAATATAAATACACAAGTGATGGGGGGAGCAATGTGCGCGATGATATCATTGATGCCGCTGAAGATACTTTCATAATGATTGAGAAGAGGCAGCAAAAAAATGGAGAAAATAAGCGCAATGCCCGCTGCGATCCTCCCCACTTTCACAAGCCGTTTTTCGTCAGCCGCGGGCCGCCACCGCTTGTACAGATCAAAGCTTACCAGGGTACTAATAGAATTCAATGCTCCTGAAACCTGGCTCATCAGGCCGGACAGGAGCGCCGCTACAATGATACCAGCCAAACCCGTAGGCACCAACTGCGTGATCATCAGGGTATAAATACCTTTGCTATTAATGACAGTATTGCCCGCAGGGTCGGTGGTCTGTAATGTATGGATGTCCAGCAGACCTTTCTGTGCCAGTGTATAGGCCAACAGACCTGGAACGATAAAAATAAACACCGGCAATATCTTGATCCAGCCGCAAAAGAGGGCTCCTGCCCGGGCATGATCTACGTCCTTTGCGCCCAGCACCCGTTGTACGATGGTCTGGTCCGCGCACCAATACCAGATACCAAGCACAGGATAGCCAAGGAATACGGCATACCAGGGGAGCCCGCTGCTGTCGCCATGAGGACGCAGCATAGACAGCTTCTCCATATGATGTGTAGCCTGAAGGGTAGCCGCCATGGAATCCCAGCCGCCCATCTTTATAAAACAGGCCAGCGTGATCACAATGGCGCCCGCCACCAGTACAACGGTCTGGATACTTTCAGTAACGACCACCGCCCGCAGTCCGCCGATGATCGTATACACTGCCGTAATAACGGCAATCACGGTGACACTGACATACATATCGATACCCAAAAGTGTCTCCAGGACAATGCCGCCGGTGAGGAGGGAAAAAGCGATATGGATGATGACTGCCGACAAGATGGATATAAAGGTGAGCCAGTCCCTGCAAGCCCGGTTGTACCTCCTCTCCAGGAAATCAGGCAGGGTACTGACGCCGCTGCGAATGTAAAAAGGGGCAAAGAACAAAGCCAGCAGGATCAGGGTAAATGCAGCCATCCATTCGAAGTTGCCGCTGAGCAGTCCGGAGTCAAACCCGCTCTGTGCCAGGCTTACCAGGTGTAAACAGGAAATATTGGTGGCAAAAAGGGCCAGGCCGATCATGGGCCATCGTAGGGTCTTGCCTGCCAGGAAATAATCACTGGAAGATACGTCCTTCTTCCTACGGTCTGCCGTCGTCGAATTTTCTGGAATGTAATTCTCCTCCGGCCGACCATTTTTGATGGGCCTTCGGCCAGGGCGCCACAGGCGCCCTCTGCCCGCCCACAACCCCACGGCGACAATGCCCAGGATATAGAGGATACTGACGATTATATCTGGTGTCTTTATCATGCTATTTTAGATCACAACTGCTGCCCGGCTCCTGCGGCGTCTTGTAAACGCCGCCCGAAATGTTGACAGGATGTACAAAATGCTTTTGAAGATGCGGGATATGTTCCAGGAATAAGGCCTGATGCCCAAGGGTAATATGATTGAACAAGACCAGGTGCTGGTGCAACTGTCCCATATCTCCCACGTGTGGGACCACCGGTATCCCGAATTTCCGGCATAGAAGGCTGACTGTAATAAACTCGCTGACGCCTCCTACCCTCACTGCATCCACCTGTATAAATCCAGCGCACCCCGCTTGCAGATAATTTTTGAATATGATACGGTTGGGCACATGTTCTCCCAACGCCAAGGCGGTAGGAGCGATACTCCTGGCCAGGGTCTTATGTCCCTCCACATCATCGGGGTGCGTCGGTTCTTCGATCCAATATGGGTTCATATCCTGTAATTGCCCGCATATCCGGATAGCCTGAGGTAATGTCCACTGTTGATTGGCATCCAGCATCACCTTTACCCCGTCGCCGGCAGCCTCTCTTACAATATGCGCGCGACGTATATCTCTTTCAGGGTCCGTCGAACCCACTTTCAGCTTCATAGCCGTAAATCCCTCCGCCACCGCCTTGACCGTGTTCTCCCGCACCTTTTCGTCGGGATAGTTAAACCAGCCGATGGAAGTATCATATCCGGGATAACCGACGGACAATATTCCCCGGCGGGCTTCTTTCCCTGTCTCATTTGCTTTTATCAGCGCCAGCGCATCCTCCCTCGTCAATTCGTCTTCCAGATAAGAAAGGTCCAGGGTACGGACAAGTTCCTCCGGCGAAAGATCGATCAGCAGCCGCCACAACGGCACCCCTCTTTTTTTCGCCCAGAGGTCAAAACATGCATTCGTCACAGAAGCCAGACCAAGATGAACGACGCCTTTGTGCGGACCCAGCCAGCGGAATTGCTGTTCGTTGGAAAGACTGTTAAAGGTATTGCCAAAATCGCTCATCAATTCCTCAATGTCCTTCCCCTGTAGCTTTTCCGCATAGAACTGTGCAGCCTTGCATACCATGTCATTCCCCTCTCCCAACGTAAAAGCCAGACCAGTGCCTATGATACCGCTGTCATCGTGCAATTGAGTGACGGCATAGGAATAGACAGGGTCCCTGTGAATGGCGTCGCTGCCCGCGCCATTACCCAATGGATAACGGGCATCAATAACGGATATTTTCTTTATCATGGTTCAATTTCATTATCCACCTCCAATACAATGACAGAGCTGATAGGCTCAGGAAGCGTGTCCGGAAGCCGGATGCTGACGCCTGTCTGCTGATCCTGGGTGAAAGCAAGGTCAGCCCCTCTCATAAAATGCGCTTTTTGTATTCTTACTCCTGGTATAAGAGGCAATGCCAGCGTTCCTGTCTTTTTTTCCAGCAGGTGGACGTATATTTTTTTCCCTTTCCGGGTAGTGACCATCTGCTCGTCAGGCGGATAAGGTCCTCCCTTTGTATCATAGATGCTCTCCCCGTATTTTTTCAGCCAGTCCCCCATCTCTCTCAACCGGGTGATCTGACGAGCTTCCATTCTTCCATCCATCATCGGCCCCACATTAAAAAGGAGATTGCCATTGCCGCCGGCCGTCCGTTCAAGGGTCTGGATACATTGTTTCAAGGTCTTCATATGATCGTTGGGTTTCCAGGCCCATTGATCGCAAATGGTGATACAGCTTTCCCAGGGCTCTTTTATATTCATCTGACCGATGGTCTGCTCCGGCGTAAGAAAATCACCTACGGATTGAGGGTCGGATAAAGCGCCTCCCTTCCCAAGACGGTTGTTGACGACAAGCCTGGGGTCCAGGGTTTTCAAATAACGATATATCTCTTTCCCGTCCTCAACCGTCCAGCATTTGTCCCAATACCCGTCAAACCAGAGCATGAAAGGATGATATCTGGTCACGATCTCCTTCAGCTCTTTTTTCATGGTCATGACAAACCTCCCTATATCCCCCTTTACGTTCAGAGCGGTGTCATGAGGGTTTTTGACGGGATAGTCCGGATCATGCCAGTCCAGTACGGTAAAATACACACAAAAGGTAATGCCCTGACGCCGGCAGGCTTGAGCCAGTTCTCCCACGATATCCCTTTTAAAAAGGCTATTACCGATGTTGTAGGACGAAACAGCCGTCGGCCAGAGACAAAACCCATCATGATGTTTGGCCGTGATAACCAGATATCTCATCCCGGCGTCCCTGGCCGTCTTCACCCAGGTGTCGGCATTGAACAATACAGGGTTGAACTCCTTATAAAGGGTGTCGTATTCCTCCATTGGCACTTCACGCCCCCGGCTCCAGCCTATCTCTGTCCCCCGGAGGGTAACAGGACCAAAATGGATAAACATGCCAAACCTTTTGGACATGAACTCCCGCATGGCAGTCTCCTGGGTAAAAGCGGTTATCATCTTTAATAGACATACCGACACAATAAATATCTTCTTCATAAACATCTGAAATTATTGTTTGTCCCATAATGTCACCTGGCTGATGTTGGCATAGCCCGCATTGCTCGCTACCGTTTTTATCCGGATAATGACAAATCTCACGGGAATGGGATTGTTGTTTATATCTACATCATAGGGAGCAGCACCGTCATCTTTCCTGATCACTTCTTTCAGCATACTCCATCCCTTCGCTGTCATATCGCTGGCCCAACCATTGTTATCCGGCTTCAGGCTGGTAATAGCCCCCGTCGTATCGGCAATGCCCCAAACCTCAAAATCGAGAGGATTATGACAACAAGGTCTACCCGACTCCTCCAGCCTGCTGATATTGTTATATATCTTGTGCATGTCGAATGTGATCGTCCCCGGTATCCCCGGACTGCCGTTGCTGTGGAACAGGTTGGGATAATCCCTCGTTTGCAGGTTCCCATCCCAGATACGCGCAAGATAGGTGTTGCCGTCATATGCGTTCAGATCGTTTGGAAGATGCACTTCGGTGAACAGGCTTTTGTCGCACAGGACATAGACATAAGGCACCGTGTCGTAGCTGGTGGTGTAAAAGGTATCGATAGCATACTTCGAAGGTATAAAGGAAGACTGATAAAGTATCTTCGTACCCGTTTTAAAACCAGGCAGGCTGATCGTACCGCTGTTCGCCGGTATAAAAGCATAGGCTGTGTCACCGCTGGTATTGACATATTTCACCCGGGTGGTGACATTGATGGTATCCAATGGGGCCAGAAAGTACATGGTGACAGAACCATCGGGGTTAAGGAGCGCGGGCTTACTGACATCCTGCAGCCGGTTATGCAAACCTCCCCTGTAGATATCTCCATACACCTGGGCATTGTCGATCTCGGTTACGACACTCCTGTTGCCATCGCCATCATAAGAGTAGATAAAAAAGGTATAGGAGTACTCCGAAAGATGATCGATCACACACTTCACCGTGTCGGACGTATTATGGGATGTAGCTGGCAGCACCACCGAATCCACGCCGCCATTCCAGGTCACCACATATTTGGCGATGCTGGGGTCCGGGCTGGGACGCCAGGTAAGCATCAGTCTGCCATTACCCGGCAGCACCTGCGGGTTGCTCACCCTGCCCGGATACGTTATTTCCGTATTGTTGAGGAACTTCCGGTAATCCGTGGCCTTTTTACTGCAGCCCCATACCAAGAGGAAACAGACCAGCAGGATCCTGGAATTGCTGTAATATTTTTTCATTGTCATTTTTTTATCTTGGATCTCCATAAAATGTCATTTCTTCTATGTTGAAAAAGGTGTTGGTCTTCGATACGTTCTGCAGGCATTCAAATCGTATATAACGCACTTTGGGGAGATTGAAGTCGAAATTATAGGAGAAGCCCGCATTCCAGAAGGAAAGGTCATCGTTTGTATACTGCGGATTGGGGAGCCCTGAAGGTTTATCCGGCAGGGTGAAAAATCCCAGGTTAACCCAGCCGTTAGGCGTGACACCTCCTACGGGTGGGAGATGGTCCGCATCAGGCATGGTTTCGTCGACAGGCGTGCTGGAACGTCCCCATAATACCCAGGTCAGCGGGGCTCCCGCCTGCCAAAGCCAGTTCCCGCTGCCATCAATGCCCCTGTCCCAGATGATATAACGGCTCAGTTTTGCCGTCTCGCCCATGTCGAATGTGATCACGGCCGGCCATACCAGTGGTTGAATGGGTTGCGTAGTGTGATAGCCGGGCGACCCGGTATTGCCGTCCCATATATTTTGTATGACCCATCCAAAACCTGTAGGCGCATCCGTGCCAAGGACATAGGGCATGAATTTGGATTTGTCCATCTGAGATTCATAAAGAGGCTTGATATTATTAAACACGGTGTCGGATATATTCCCCCACTTGTCCGTGATGTACACACCAAACTGTCTCGGAATCGTGTCGTAACCACGCAAACTGAATTGGATAGTGTCCTTATCCGAATAGTTCTGTGAGATCACCTGCAGTTTGTTTTGAATATCCGCTGTGATAGTGATCACCCCGACGGGAGCCCGTAATTTATTAAGGGCCATGATATGCACGCCGCTAAAGTCGGGGCTCATGGTCACGGTAGGCAGGGTCTTTCTATACGCAGGCGTGTCGGGATGGACGGTGACGACCACGGAGTCACTTCGGACTTCCGCCCGGCTGACCGTCCAAAGCGTTACCTGGTAATCCTGGCTTTTGGCAAAACCACCCACCGTAATGCTGTCGGAATAGTAAGAGGATTTGGTTTGACGGCTGGCTTTATCATTGATCTTGTACTGTGCCTGCACATAAAGTATATTCTTCGAGTCGGGCAGGTCATACGTGATATAAGCACCGCCATTGAAGTTTGTTACCTTGATATTCGTTACGACCCCCGGCTTGGTCTTGTCATTGGAGACGATGGTATTATAGCCGTCCGTCTTCTTACAGCCAGGTTGCAGCGCCAGCACCAGCAACAGGATGAACGATGATATTTTATATGCTTTCATATGTCTTTGAGCAATTTTGATTACCAATAAAGGGTCTGTGTAAGATTAGGGTTCGTCAGAATGTCATAATCCTGTATCGGGTAGAAGTAGTTCCGCAGTCCGAATATGGGCTGGAATACGTTCAACACCTGATAGTAGCCATTGACCGTCCTGTCAAATACATTCCATCCCTGTACCGGGCCCGCCAACACACTCTGCAGCTCTTTCCATCTCCTCAGATCCCAGCCTGCCTGTCCTTCAAAAGCCAGCTCGATACGTCTTTCCTGGTGGATGATGGCCCGGAGCCCTTCCTTGGTAGAAGGTTTACCCGGATTGCGGGAATAATTGTTCCAGGAATCGACTACGCCTTGCAGCCCGGCCCTGGCACGTACCTGATCGATCCAATTGTATACCGTGGCGCTGGGTCCGCCCACCTCGTTAAGACATTCCGCATAGAGCAGCCAGAGACTGGTCAGCCGTATGAACGGCCAGGAATACCCTTGCCATACACTGGACTGACCCGCCGTAGACTGGTAAGGCACCAGCTTTTTTGCCCAATAACCCGTTGCATTAAAACGCAGCTGGTCGGGAGGTGAAGCAAACCCATTGACGGCATTGATATAATTAGGGTTCCTGTCGTCCGTATTGCCGGAACCAAACCAATTGGCGCCATCAAAAGCCACATCCGCATAATAGCGGGGCTCCCGGTGGAAATTGCCTTTGGCAGTCAGATAATCGAAATGGAGATAATAAGCATGTTGGAGATCACCCTTCTGCAACGTATATCTACCCGCATAATCCCAGGTGTTATCCTCATTGATCGGTACGCCATGATCGGTGTAGAACAGCTCCGATTCTGCGATAGGAACAGAAAAGTTGGAATAAACGGCAAAAACATTGGCCGCGGCTTCCGCCGTCACCCGGGGAGAAGCCATATATTGCCAACCGAACTGGGGGTTGAGGGTCCATATCTGCTCCTGGTTCCAGCTGTCTACAAAAGCGCCCTGGATGGTCAGTAGTTGCCGTATAGAATCCGACAAATGGGTGATGTTACCCGTGAGCTTCAGGCTATATAATGTAGCGTTGGCAGCATTTGCCGCATCGATGGCAGCCTTGGTCGCATCCAGCGCCCGCTGCCATTTATTGGGATCATAGGTGGCCGGGAACAGGCTTACCCCATCCTGCCTTTTCATCGCGACATAATCCGGGTTGCCATTGAACAAAGGACTGGCTTGAGTAGCCAGTACCTCGGCCTTTACCGCCAGCGCAATGGTAGACGTGATCCGGCCTGACTCCAGCGCTGTATTCTGGATCACAGGGGGAAGGTCCTTTGCGGCCTCGTCCAGAAGACCGACCACATAGTTGAAACAGGAATCCACAGGCTGCTGTTTAATCCGCACTTGCTCCGTCGTAGCATTCACCGGAAGACTCTTATCCTGGATAGGAATAGGTCCATACATACGTAGCAGCCAGTAGTGATAATAGGCTTTCAGGAACTTTGCTTCGGCTATCCATCTTGTCTTATCATAGGCGTTAAGATCTCTCGGTACGTTGATATTGTCAAGGAGCGTATTACACCGCCGGATAGGCTGCCAGAGGTTTAGTCCCATATTATATCCGTCCCAATAGTTCAGAATAGGATTAGCGCTGTTCTGCGTACCGCGGAGTATCTGAAAACCACCATCCCCGCCCTGCCCTAAAATATTCTGGTCTTGCAGCGGATAAGGGAAGATGATCTCGCCGGAAGTGGTAAAGCCTGCATTACGCCGCACATCGGACAGGTTCTGCAACGCATTGTAACACCCAAAAAGATAAGCCTGGGTCTCATTGGCATTGACAAAGGAGCTTTCGAGGGTGGCCACGTTGTCAGGTACGACGTCCAGGTATTTTTTACAGGAAGAAAACATGGCCGCGGACAGCGACGCCATGAGCAATATTTTTATGATCGTTCTCATCATTTTGATCTTTTAGAAGTTGGCATTGATACCGACATTGAAAACTTTCTGAACAGGATATCCAAATCCCTGCCCGGCCATCTCGGGGTCCCATAATTTGAAATGGCTCCAGGTCACCAGGTTAAGTCCGTTAAAATAAATACGGAGGTTCTCCATAAAAGCACGCCTGACCAGGTTCTTTGGAAAAGTATAGCCTATTTCAAGAGACTTGAGACGCATAAAACTTCCGTCCCGCATCCACCAGGTACTCGCCTGCTGATTGTTTGCAACATCATAGGTCGACAGCCTGGGCCACAACGCATAAAGGCTTTGGTTCTCTTCAGACCAGTGATTCTCCGCATAGGCTTTCAATATCTGAGCGTTGTTGACAAAGGGGGTAGTGCCATAATAGCCATTGTACCTGTCATCCTGCGATGTCGGATTGATAAAGAAAGACTCCCTGGCCAGTCCCTGGAAAAAGGCATTGATGTCAAAACCCTTATACCCTGCAGATACGCCAAATCCATAGATTATCTGGGGGGTGGTGGGCAGACCGATGGGCACCTGGTCATCCTGGTTGATGATGCCGTCCTTGTTGATATCCCTGTATTTGATGTCTCCACCCTGGGGCAGCGGGCCGCCAAAGGTCTGGGGAGGGGAATTGATGGCTTCCTTGTCGTCCACAAAAAGCCGCTCGGCAATGTACCCAAACGGCTGGTTGATGGGCTGCCCGGACTGGTAGCGGTAAGGATACTTGTACTGGGGTTCTTCTACATGCCCATATTTGCTGGAAGTGATGGTGAGATTACCAAGCATGGAAACCCAGATATCCTTGGAAAAATTCTGTTTATAATCCGCATGCAGATCGAGCCCCTTGGCATAGGCCGTACCAAGATTTGCCTTGACGTTGGATTCCAATCCTTCTGTAACAGGGATATATCCGCGACGCTGGAAGATGTTCTTGCGGAATTCCCAATAGTATTCCGCGATAACGTTGAAGTTTTTGTTCAACGTGAATTCCACGGCAAGATTACTTTTATGGGAAGTTTCCCAGGTGGCGTCCGGGTTGGGATAGTTCTGGATGCTGGGTCCGTTAAGACCAAAGCTGTTCCGGGTGCCGAAATAAGCCCCCGGCCCCTGATGGGGCGTGACACTGGAAAGATAGAAGAACCGGTTGTCCTCCACCTTGTCGATATTATCGTTGCCCACCAGTCCATAGCTCCCCCTCAGTTTCAGCCGGGTAACGATATTGCCGATGTTGCCGTCCTGCCAGAAATCTTCATTCGATACAACCCAGCCGCCCCCGATAGTGGGGAAAAAGCCAAAACGGCGGTTACTGGCAAAACGTTCGGAACCGTTGTAGCCGAAATTGCCTTCCACAAAATACTTGCTTTTATAGCTGTAGGTCAGCCGGCCGGCCAACCCCAGGTTCCTGTGGGGCAAAGATAGCTGTAGGGTCTGGGCATTGGCGGTCTGTGTTTGTTCACGAGTAGCTATCAGCGTGGCGCTGATATTATGGTCGCCAAAAGCACGGCTGTAATCTACCGTACCCATGAAATAGATATACGTGTTGACATTCTTGTTATTCCTGCTCGGATCATAGCTAAGATATTCCTGCGCTCCGCCGCCGGGCTGATTATTAAGCCAGATCAACGCATATCTGTTCACCGCGGCTGCATACCTATCGATGGTATAATAAAAAGGTCCGTATGCCCTGATCAGATCGAAATAAGAATAGCGATTGGTGCTGAAAAGACCACGGAAATTCAGTCCTCGTGTAATAAAATTCAGGTTCTGATTGACCTCGAACTGGGCGGACATACGTGATTCGGAAAAGCTTTTATAACCCCGCATAAGGTCGGCATAGGGATTATCCTGCAGACCCGCGGAGACATTCCCATTGTTCCCAAAAAGAATATGTTTTGTCAGCAGGTTGGCGCTGTCAGGCGGAAAATAGGCAGGGAAGGCGATGGGACTGGTATGCAGTGCCCTATCGTACAGGTCGGTCGCAAATCCGGATTGGTCATCCGTGATCGGACCCGTATAGTCGTTGAAATTACCCCAAAGCCGGACAATGGCCTCCGTGGTCTTGGTCAGCTTCATGTTGACATTGGCCCGCAGCTGGTAATTCTCGAACTTCATACCGGAGTTGAAGCTGTTCACGGGATTCACCTGCATGATACCATTGTCCCTGTCATAGGACCCGGAGATATAATACTGCGCGAAGTCTGTCCCACCGCTGAGCCCCAGGTTGGCCCGCTGGGTCGTCGTCTGTTTTTTGAACAGGGTGGACATCCAGTCGACGGCAGGATAGAGATAGGGATTGTAGCCGGGCGCCTTTGTCCAGGTGGCTTCGGTACCCGCAATATCGTTGGGAGCAAACAGGGGCCTGGAGGAAGCAACCACGCCGCGGGTAGTCACTGCCTCATTAAATAATTTCATATAGGTGACGGGATCTGCCAGCTCCACAGTCTGCGTAGGCTTGGAGACGGAATGCTCATAGCGCAGATTTACCCTGGCCTTGCCCGTCTTTCCTCCCTTGGTCGTCACAAGTATAACGCCATTAGCGCCACGTGCGCCATAAAGTGCTGCGGCGCTCGCATCCTTGAGAATGGAAAAGCTGGCGATATCATCCACGTTGAGACGGGCAAGATCATTGGCGCTGAGCTCGATATTATCTACAAGGATCAACGGGCTTGGACTATACCCGAATGTAGTGACGCCCCGGATAAAGAACTGAGAATTGTCAAGCCCGGGCTGGCCTCCCCGCTGAAATGAGATCATCCCGGCCACCTGCCCTGCCAGGGCATTGGTAAGATTGCTGGTGGGCGTTCTCAGTTGATCGGGGTTGATGGTGGAGACAGACCCCACGATGGCCTCTTTACGCTGCTTCTGTCCGTAAGCAGTGACGATCACTGTTTCACCCGCGGGAGCCAGCTTCATAACAATAGTAAGGTTCCTGTAATTCTCGCTTACCTGGACCTTTTGATCGATGAAGCCCACATAGGAAATGACAATGATCGATCCGGATTCGACGTCCAGGATAAACCGACCGTTGACATCCGTAGAAGTCCCTACATTACGCCGGGACTGCGAGACGACACTGGCGCCTTCGACCTTTTTGCCGGCGGTGTCCGTAACAAGTCCGGTAACGGTGATCTTAGTACTCTGAGTTTTGGGAGGGGCCTGGGAGAAAGCTTTACAACAGAAGATTGCAAGAAAGAAAATCATCAGGCTTCCATAGCAGCCGAGTTTTTTCATAATACAAGCATCGTTTTGGTTAAATAATATACCGTCAAAATTATACGCCCCGCCCGCTGCGGAAAATAGCGCATTCGTTTATTTTGATGGACTATTCGATTATTTATATATCTTGAGGTTATGAAAATGCTGAAAAGACGCGACGGATTTGAAGGAGAAAAATTGATCTCCCTGCCCGAATCTGTGTGGAAGAACGCCATAAAAGCCAATCCCGTATTAGGCCAGTTGTATGTTACGCACATCGGCTATTTTCCCAAGGCGGCCTTCCATTATCGGGAACGTAAGAGTGGGTGCGCCGATAATATCCTGATCTATTGCCTGAGAGGCAAAGGCTGGTATAAGATACGGGACAGACATTTCACGGTACAGGCAAATGAATTTATCCTGATACCTGCGACCAAAGAACCTATGCGTTATGGCGCAGACGGAGACGACCCCTGGACTATTTACTGGTGCCATTTCAGCGGCAAGGATATGGACACCTTCAACAAAAGCTTTGGCGTAGGACTGTACGACGGGCCTCACCCCATCGTTTTTAATGAAAAAGGGCTGCAGCTATGGGACACCATGTACCAAAACCTTGAGATGGGGTACAGCAAAGAGAACCTGTATAACACGAACCTTTGTCTCTATCATTTTGTCGCCACCTTCCTGTTCCCGGAAAAACACCTGAACGACAAGAAACAGGAGACAAAGAACATGGTCCATGAAGCCATCCTTTATATGCGCAAGGAATTAGGCACCCGGCTGACCATTGAAGAGATGGCTGCCATGCACAACCTTTCCGCCAGTCACTTCTCCAGCCTTTTTCGTAAATCCACCGGCATGTCGCCCATGGATTATTTTATACATCTCAAACTACAAAAAGCCTGTCTGCTGCTGTACACCGATGATATAAAGATCAAACATATCGCGCAGGCGCTCGGCTACGACGACCCATACTATTTTTCCCGCCTTTTTAAGAAATACCAGGGTATATCTCCCGACCAATACAGGGTATTGCGAAGAAAAGAAACATGACCGCTAGTGACCCATGATGACCTCCTCCAATTCCTCCAGGGTCTTGCCCTTCGTCTCTTTAACCTTCATTCCAATAAACAGGAAACCCACAACACATATAGCAGCGTATATGTAAAAGGTGCTATCCACCAGATGATGATACAGGATGGGAAAAGTAAACACAAGGATAAAATAGGCGGCCCACAGACTTAGCACGGCAATGGAAGTGGCTGCACTCCGGACTTTATTGGGGAATATCTCGGAAATAAGCACCCAGGTGACGGGGGCCAACGACATGGCATAAGTGCCAATGGCCGCCAGCAGATACCAGGACACCTGCGGATTTTTACCGGACAGCATCAGCACGACAATAATATACAGGACGGCCAGCCCGCCGGCTCCGATCAACATCAACGGCTTACGGCCCACCTTGTCCACCAGCATCATAGCCAGAATAGTGAACAGGAGATTGACGCCGCCGATAAAGACCGTCTGCAACAGCTGTTCATCCTGGGAAACACCGATACTCTGGAAAATAATGGTTGTATAATTAAATACTACATTGATGCCGCAGAGCTGCTGGAATACAGCCAGCCCGATGCCGATAAGCACTGCCGGAAGAAAAGCTTTCTGAAAGGCAGCGGCATAACTTATACGGGTGCCCCCACCGATAGTCCGTTGAACATCGGCAAGACTGTTGCGGGCAAAATCGACACCACCTATTTTTTCCAGCGTTACCCTGGCCAGATCCGGTCTTCCCGCTTTCACCAGCCAGCGGGGGCTTTCCGGCAGCCACCAGGCGCCGATAAAAAATAAGGCCGAGGGGATAACCCCCAGTCCGAACATCCACCGCCAGGCATCTTCACCCATGTTACGAAGAGAATAATTCACCAGATTGGTGATCAGTATGCCGGTGACCACCGTCAACTGATTAATGGCCACCATACGCCCCCGCAAGGGCGCCGGCGATATCTCAGCGATATACATGGGAGATAGCATGGAAGCCATACCGACGCCAATACCGGCCATAAACCGCGCGGTAATAAAAATACCCCTTGACGATGCACATGCCATGGCCAGGGAGGACAATCCAAAAACAGCGGCCGCTGTCAGCAAGCCCTTTTTTCTCCCGTATTTATCGCTAAGGGTCCCCGCGATCAGACAACCCACAATAGCGCCCAGGGCCAGACTGCCCGTGGCAAATCCCTCCCAGTAAGCATCCAATCCAAACTGTCGTTGTAAAAAAGGGAGAGCCCCCGCAATAACGGCAAAATCAAAACCAAAAAGATACCCCCCAAGCGCAGAGATAAATGATATCCCCAGAATATAGGTATTGTTATAAGCAGATCGTGACATAAGGCAGCAATTTATCTTTTATCTATTGTATATCAAATTCAAAAACCGTATTTGCCTGATAGACCTCCCCCGGGCTCAGGATCGTATCGGGAAATTCCGGATGATTCGGACTGTCTGGAAAAGCCTGGGTTTCCAGCGCCAGAGCTCCGTGCCGCAAATAAGGCCAGTCATGCGCCCCCTTTATAGTACCATCCCACCAGTTGGCCGTGTACACCTGTATGCCGGGTTGATCGGTGGCGACGCGCAATACCCGGCCCGATCCGGGATCGTAAAGCACCGCCGCCGGCGCCTTCCCGTCCAGCACATAATTATGATCAAATCCTCTGTCAGCAGCCAGCTGATCGATACGGTCCCCAATGCGTACAGACCTCGACAGGTCCAGAGGCGTGCCCTCTACGGAAAGTATCCTGCCGGTAGGCAGGTTCTGCGCATATTTTTCCGTATACTTTTTTGCATGTACCACCAGTTCGTGGTCCGTGATCCGCTGGTCGCAAAAACCCGACAGGTTGAAATAGGAATGATTGGCCAGGTTGACAGGCGTCCGTTTGTCGGTGGTCGCTGTATAGCTCGTGCTCAATCTATTTTCCGTACTCAATGTGTATTTCACCTGTACGTGCAAACGTCCCGGATAGCCTTCCTCCCCATCCGGGCTGATGTATTCAAAAATGACACCCACTTCCGTCGCATGGTGGATGACACGCTTTACATCCCAGATCTTCTTATGAAAACCTTCGAACCCTCCATGCAGATGATTACCTCCGTCATTCACCGACAGACGAACGGCATGCCCGTCCAGGTTAAAGATAGCGCCTCCGATACGATTGACCACCCTTCCTACGATACAACCAAAATACCAGGGATTACGCACATATTCCATTGGGGTATCAAATCCCGCCACGATGTTCTGTTGTATACCATTACGGTCAGACGTGTGAATGGAAGTGATCGCGCAACCTATATTGGTGATACGGACAGTCGTCGCTCCATTCTTTAAAGTAAACCACCATATATCCTTCCCGTCGAGCTTACCCACATTTTCTCCCTTCAGCATGGTACATCCTGTTTTAACGCCTGCATAATAGTGGACGACATCTGCAAGTAGACGGCCGCCCCCTGGTGATTAATATCCGATTGCAACACCTCTTCCAGGTATTTACGCCCCTGGGCCTCGTCGCCAAGTCCAAGATATCCCAGGCCGATGAGATAAGTACAATGTATCCTGTTGCGAAGATTGATATCCGTGTCAAATACCAGCATATCCGGCAGGGATACGGCAAAATAATCGATGGTGATCCTGTCGTTCATATGCTGCTGCCCGAACTGGATGAACTGATGGAAGATACCAGCGGCCTTCCCGGCATTATTCAATTTCAGCCAGGCCAGGGCCTGGTAGATGATCTTGTCCGGCTGAGGGTCATTGTAATAAATAGCCTGTACAGGCTGGCTGATACCGATCGTCGCCTCCCGGAACTTCTCCCCGGCGGCTGACGGATTGCCTAACCCCTCATAAGCGCATCCCAGTAAATAATTGACATCATTTTCCTGTGTGCCATAGAGCTTGCCCTCACCCAGGTTCCACGGATAAGATTGGGTAGCCGACAAAAGCTCGATGGCCCCATTAAATTCCTGGCGGCCCAGGGCCTGTTTGGCCAGCTCGATATGACAAAGCAGATATTGTCCTACCACCTTCCCTTCACCGCCTTCCCAGGGATGGAACTTGCGGGCAGCCATCAGTTGCCGGGCCCTCTCATATTGACGCAGGTTATTGTACAACGTAACTCTTTCCAGGTAGAGGTCATCTCTGGATTCCACCAGCCGTGGATATTTTTCCAGCAGGTCCAGTCTATCCGCAAAAGATCTTCCGGTGATCTTGTATAACTGGTCCAGCTCCATCAACACACGCGCGTCGGAGGTATCTAATGTAAAAGCTCTTTCCAGATATTGCAGGGCCAACTCTTTTTTCCCTGATTTATTATACGCCGCCAGCGCCAGATTGCGGAAAGCTGTAGGGAAACCCGGGTCCACACGGACGGCGGCTTCCCAGCAGGCGATGGCTTCGGGATATTGCCGTTTGTCATACCAGAAATTACCCAGATAATAACAGGCCCTGGCATCCGAAGGATTGAGCTCGATAGCCTTCTTCAGGATCAGTACCTCCTCGATCTTGTTGGGCATACATCCATCGGGATCTCCCTTTGCCGCCTGCAGGTACATCCTTCCGGCATCTTCCTGCCTGCCTTCCCGCAGCAGGAACCACGCCCTGTAATAGGCGACGAGCGTATGCCGTCCTTCAAAAAGATCCAGCAATTGCCCTGCTTCCTCATACAACCCCGCCTGTGCATAATCCAGGGATATCTCCAGATAGTTTTGCACGGCATTCCGCATGAGCTTTTTTAGAGGGATCGGATCTTTATCCGAGAGATACATTTCGAACAGACATCCAAAATTGAAAGGATCGATGGACAGCGACTCTTTGATAAATGGACCATTCTCTTTCCCCGTCTTACGCAACAACGCCGCTTTCAGATGCCGGGCTGTATGGCTGTGATAGTTCCGGACAAGGGACTTTTCCACGAGGGTCAACGCCTCGGCATACTTCTTTTGTTCCGCGGCGATCCTCGCTAAGCTCAGAAAAGCGCTATGCTGCCATGCATCATTCCAGGTGGCCTTGTAAAAGGCTTCAAAGGCTTCATCCAGGCGTCCTTGCAATTTTAAAGACCATCCCAGGTTATAGTAAGGCTCTCCATCGTAAGGGTTGGGGTTACGGCTGGTCAGCGTCGCGATCGCTCTTCTAAAAAAAGGTTCCGCCTTTTCGAACTGCCCCCGGCGAAGCAGCAACAACCCCATGGCATTGTTGCAACGTATATCCTCCGGGCTTCTTTTCAATCCCTCTTCATAATAATCCACCGGGTTAAAGGTAGCGTGCCGGTATTGTTCGAGATGCAGACCATTGAGATAAAGGTCTTCCACCTGCTGTATCTCGGCAGGCGCCTTGGCGGCGGTAGCTGCGGGCGGGATCTCCTTTTCTTCAAACGCTTCCGGCTGCCAGGAAACAAGCACTCCGGCTTTTTCATCCTCCACCACAACCTTCCATGTCTGAGGATCGCCGGGCTCGGCTGTCGTAAATTGCTCATCAAATACTTCATAAGGAGACAACACCGTGCGATATTCCTTTATAAGCGCCCCGGACTTCAAAACCTTGACCCTTACATGCTCGTATCTGGCCGTCGCATAGATCCTGATATGCAGCTGCGCCCCCTCCCACTCCATGTTGAGCATGGCCTCTTTCGTAGCATTCTTCACCACCCCTACCCGGCTATAGGGCATAAAATACTGCTCGAAGGTCTTCTCTTCGTTTGGCTGCAGCCACGAGAAGTCAGGTTGATTGTCGGTGAATACGCCGGTCATCAGCTCGATATAAGGTCCGTCCTCGTCCGTCAGATTACGATCCCATGCCTGTCCAAAATCTCCATTCCCCCAGGTCCATTGTTTCTTCCCTGGAGAAAAATGATGATTGGCAACATGCAGCATACCGGCCTGCGTGTCATTCTCATAGCAGCCCATAAAATCATACTTGCTGCGGATAGCCATATAAGATGTAGGCACAGGAATATTTGCATAGCGGCTGATATCCGTCCCGGGTGCATAATTGACTTTATAGTAGGTGCCGGTGGCGATAGGGAAGTCGGAAACATCCCGCTTGCCATGGTCAAAGACAGCATATACGTCAGGCGGGAACACTGATTGGTAATGATCACCCACCTTCACCGCCGGATTGGCCCACCATAAAAAGGTCTGAGGGAAAGGCGTCCGGTTGAAAAGCCGTCCTTTGATCTCAAGATATGCCTTGTCCGGGTAGAGCGTAAACCCAGCCATACCCTTCGTACGGAACATAAGCTCTATCTCGTTTACCCAAACAGTCTTGCTTCCATCGGGGTTTTCTTCAATGGAAAAGTCCACCGGGCTATAGGTGCTGGGACGATGGTGCTGCGGCCAGTTGAACTCTATACCGCCAGAGATCCACGGGCCCGCCAGGCCTACCAGCGCGGGCTTGATGACCTGATTATAGTAGATAAAATCCCGCTCTTTTACTTTGTCATACGCCCGCTGTATCCTGCCGCCTAGTTCAGGCAGGATCATGATCTTGAGATACTCGTTCTCCAAAAATACGGCGGTATATTCCTGGTTTGTTTTTTGGGGGTCGATATGCTCGATCACAGGATGAGGGTACACGACCCCGCTGCTCCCCTGATACACTCTTTTTTCCAGGAACATAGGGTTCTTTTCCGGCTGGCCGATCTTGTAGGTGGGAATAGAAACCTTTTCCACCCATGCTTTTGCGTCCATCATAGTCGATATATTTTTATTCCATTATATTTTTATAATTCTAACCATCAGCGCGTCACCGGTGGGAACGCTCAGCGAAAAACGCTCCTGTCCCTCATCGATCCTACCTAATGGCGCATCTGTTATAAAATCTTTTAGTATGTACTTTCCCTTTTCAAGTCCCAGATCCTGTAAATAGAAGGCCTTTTCATACGTCTTCTTCAAATCAAAATTGAAGAGCGCCACAAGCGCACTATCCTTCAGATAAAACGCCATCTGCTGATCAAAACCGTCGCCATCTGCCGGCTGCAGTGACGTAAAGGCCCGTGGATGGCTAAAGAAAGCGCACAGACTGGTATTATTAAGGAACTTCTTTCCTCTCTCTGCCGCCAATGGCTGACGGAAATCCGATCCATCGCCCAGGATGCTGCCCATTACCATCATAGCATACAACCTCACCTTTATCTCCCGCTCGCTGAGGTCCGGGTTCTTCTGGAAACGCTGCATGACACAAACGTCCAGGTTGGTATAGGGCCATAGCGTTCCCTGCACCCATCCCAGATGCGAGCCCGTGGCCAGCGATGCTTCCGTACTGCCCCAGCCGGGGAACCCTTTCTGGTCATCCCGTAAATGGGAATATACATCCGTGGATATGAATCGCGTATGTGCATACTGGTGGGGGAACATCGGAGATATAGCCTGGGTGATAAAGACATCCGGCCCCAGGATTGAGTCGACAAGGTGCTTCAGCATCCTCATGCCCTGGTTGTAGGCCTGCATGCCGGTACGCACGTTGGGATCCCAACGGATGGACGACTCCAACGCCCCGGCTGTCAAAAAATCGATTTTTAAAAAAGTGGCGTTGATGGCTTTTGCCTTCTGTAATTGTGTAATGATGGATTGCCGGGTTGCCGGATGGGTAGGGTCCAGGGGAAAAGCGCCCCAGTCACCGTCCTTGTAGGCGATCGGCTTGCCCTCCTGGTCCTTCAGGACGACATCGTTCAGACTATAGCTGGTGCCTGCCACCATGGTCTTGTCCATGGTATTCTTCCAGGTCCATAGGGCAAAAGGGATAAAATAAAAACCCATTTGTTGACCGTTCTTCCTCCCGTATTTACTCAAAGAGGCCAGCAGTTCGGTGGTATAGATCGATTGGTCGTAAGAGTCAATACTAAGCACCGGGTGCGCCCAGCGGTTGAAATTATCCAGCGTATGGAGATAGTCCGATATCTTCGCTACACCAGGAGGCATCATGACCTTCTCATATCCCAGGACACCTTCCACACCGAAACTATTCCAATAAACAGGCGCATATCCTTTCCAGACAAGACTTCCATTCAGCCGTGCGTTCGCCTGTCCGAAGTCCGTGAAGGTCTTCCGGATATCTTTTCCTCCGCTGAGATAGATCGGGGGTGAAGCAACCACGTCACCTATCATGGTGCCATGCGGCATGTGATCGTGGGTCCCATCCTGGCCGCCGTAGGCATGCGGCAGCCCTGCAACATCAGGCGTAGCGGCGCCCCCATACACGACAAGCGAATCGAGCTGCCCTTTTATGGCAGCCGTTCGATAGACGATACCCGTCTTCCAGTAATCATGACCGACGCTGCCCACCACCACGCCGGCCAGGGAAACATAGTCGTATACAGAAGAGAATTCATAGCTGATACCCGAAGCATCCGGCCAATGTCGCTCCACCACCCCTACCCAATCATCATTGTCAAAGGGCGCATCTAGGATACGGGGCTCACTCCCGGGAATAGACAATCGGCCTTGCTGAGCCGCCAATACCGCCAATGGACTGATGTTACGTGTTTCCAGGGCCTGCCCCTTGGCGCTACCTGCTATCAGATCCATCAACACCCTGGGATGATCTGCGTATAAGGTTATCCGCTGTAGAAGATACAAGGCATGCCGGTCATCCATATGTTTGATATTGATGCGGATACCCTTTCCCAGGCTGTCCTCGACGGCATCGGTACTATACGGATGCAGGGCCAGATCTGCAGTAGATAGATAGCCTGTGCGCAATTCCTGTATATAAGCTACAGTGTTATCAAGGACGATCCCATCCGTAAAATGGTAATCCACCTTCCCCGTTGCGGTATGTAGTATCACGGCAGCCCCATCGGTGGATACTACGACACTATCCGCATACTCTTGTACGGTCTGAGCCTGTAAGGATGATCCCCACAGGCCCGACAGAAACAGGATGGTTATTTTATAATATTTTATCATCAACTAGTAGCCGGGGTTTTGATCGTTCAGCGATAGGGCGGAATTTGTCTGCAGTTCATTCAATGGTATCGGGTACAGGTTGTTCTTGTCGGATATATTCTGCGCCGGATGAGGATCGCCCGGCCCGTTGATAGGCACATAATAAGCCCTCGGGTTATTGTACCGCTTTACACGCGCCACCAACGTCCCTGTCCGCTTGAGGTCAAACCAGCGCCAGCCTTCACCGCCAAGCTCACGGGTCCGTTCATCCAGCAGTTCTGTCCTCAGTTCTGTCTGTGTGGGAGTATGCCCCCAGACAGTTTCCAGGTTCTGCAGCCCCGCACGATTGCGCACCTTATTCAGCGGTGTCAGGGCGGCGCCAGGCTGCCCCAGTTCGTTCAATACTTCTGCATACATAAGATAGACGTCTGCGGCGCGCAGATAGTAGAGGTTTTTACCGGAATTGTAGATATCAATGTCGCTGCTGCTGATATCGTATTTTTTTATCGTCGGCAGCCCCGGATCCACCCACCAGTCCATCGTATTACCATTGCCGTCATACCGATGAGGCCAGATGGAGGCCAGGTACCGTTTGTCATTCGCTTTGTCAAACACCGTATCGGAGTAGAAAGAGGTGGCCATGACCACAGTGCCCCCTGCACCCGGTGTATGGCTGTTAAAAGCGCTGCCGGGAATACCGGGTCCGGCATATGATCCAAACAGGTTCTGAAGACCTTGCGAATTGCCGGCGTCCGTGGAATATTGTATCTCAAAGAGGGACTCGCTATTGTTCTCATGCTGCCCGTCAAAGAGCTGGGTATAATCCGGCAAAAGGGTCAGGTTATTGTTGTTTATCAGGTCCTCAAACTGCGCCTTTGCATCGTTGTAATTACCCAACGTGAGATCGACTTTCCCCAACAACGCTTTGGCCGCTTCCACACTTGCCCTGCCGATGCCGGGGTTCTTGCTCTTTGCCCATAAATTGGCAATCGCGAACTGAAGATCGCTGACGATCAACGCATATACATCCTTGACAGGAGTACGCTTGACACCTGCGGAAAAAGGAGTCGTCTCCGTACGAAGAGGGATATCCCCATATAATTGCACAAGGTAGAAATAGAACAGGGCCCGCATAAACCTGGATTCTCCCAACAGCCGGTTACGGACGGAAGGGTCGGCGATAGAGGCGCCCGGTATGCCCAGTATAGCCGCATTTGCATTGGCGATGCCGATATAACAATCCTGCCAGAAGCCGGAGAGCTGGTAGTTCTGACTGCCGAACTTGATGTCATAAACATCCAGCCCGGTGACATTGGCCCAATAATCGCCATAACCCTGGGATTGGTAGGTACAGCGGGCTTCATCGGTGCCGATGATCCCGATCAACGCATAATCGGACTTCTTCAGCGTTTGTAATTGCGTATATATCCCGGTGACGGCGGCAGTAGCGCCCGCCTGGTCCTTAAATACTTGTGGCTGCGCCACGAAGACCTCCGGTGTATAGTTCAGACCCTTTTTACAGCCGGCTGTCGCCATCAGTAAGGCTGCTATGATATAAGTAGTGATCTTATGTTGTTGCATACAATTTTTTTGATGGTTATAACCCAAGTTTTGCACCGATAAGCCAGGTCCTGTACCTGGGATAGTTCTCCAGTTGGGTGGGATTGCCATTGTCCGGGTCCAGCCCTTTATACCCGGTAAAAAGGAAGGGTTCGATGGCTTGTACATATACATTCAGACTCCTCAGCCGCATCTTCTGCACCAGGTTTCCCGGGATGTCATAAGCCAGGTTGATGCTCTTGATCCGGATATAATCCCCTTTCTGGATGGAATAGCTGGAGCCCTGGTCCGGTCCGCCCGGCAGCGGCTTCAGCGAAGTGGCGAACGCATTCGGCCTGGGTATATTGGTATGCGTATTGGTCGGCGTCCAGTAGTTGGCTCCTTCCTTCGTAACATTTCCTATGTTGCCGAACCAGGTGTTGTACCAGGTAAGGTTGGTATAGGGCAGGTTGTTCATCTGATGACCATATTCGTAAGAGGCCAGCACGGTCATCGATATGCCCTTGTACCGGAAGTAGTTCCAGAATCCGCCCCATCCTCCCGGGATATTGTACCCGACAATGGTCTGATCCTGCGGAGTGATCTTACCGTCATGGTTGAGGTCTTTTATTTTGACATCGCCCGGCTTGCCATTGGGGTTCAGGCTAAAGTCGTCCCCCTGCTGATACAGCCCGTCAAACACATAATTTACCAATACGCCGCTGGGTGGCTGGCCTACCCGCAAAGCAAGACTGATGGAATCCCGCCCGGGGAATAGCTTTGTAACCTTGCTCTTATACTTACTCCAGTTGAAGGTCATCTGCCATTCGAAATTCCTCGTCTTCACCGGTGTAGCCTGGAAGTTGATGTCGATGCCCTTTGTATTCATAGCGGCAACATTCACCTGCTCATTGTAGAACCCGGAGGAAGGCGCCAGGGTAAGCGGCATCAGCAGGCTGGTGATACGCTTGTTATACAGGTCCACGCTAAGGGATATACGATTGCTGAATGCGGCGATGTCCATGCCGATATTGGTCTGGTGCTGCCGCTCCCACTCCAGTGTGGGGTTGCCGGCTGTACCGCCTACCTGATAGCCGCTGGTAGCATTGGCGCCGTTGAAAGGATATTGCGCATTGTTGTATCGGGTATAGATGGCGTCGTAAGGGAGGTTCTGGTTGCCGATGAGACCATAGCTCGCCCTGACCTTCCAGTCGCTTAAGATCGACTTGACCTTATAACCTAAGAAAGGTTCTTCTATCAGACGCCAGGCGACACTGGCGGAGGGGAAGAATCCATAACGGTTGTCCTGGCCAAAACGGGAGGAGCCATCCCTCCTGCCCGTCAGATTCAGGATATAGCGCTTTTTGAACTTATAGATGGCCCTCGCCAGAAAGGACTGTACGATCCAGCCGTCATAGTTGGTGTTGTCCTGCACCTTGATACCCGCACTGCCCATATTTTTGAAAGTCAGCAGGTCGGTGGGGAATTGCTGTCCCTTCATATCCATGGCGGTATTTTCTCTCCGCTCATAGGTCGCCCCCGCCACCACGTTGAGGTCATGATCGCCTTTTGAATAATTGTAGGTAGCCGTATTCTCCCACAGCACGTCAGTGGACTTGGTTTGATAGACTTCGGCAAAGCCATTGGTCGAAAAACCCCTGTCCGTGTTCCTGGCATAATACGTATCGTACTCCGTGTTGAGCAGGTCGGCGCCGATGCTGCTCCTCAACACCAGGTTGCGTATCGGTGTCGCTTCCACATAAATATTCGCAAAAGTCCTGTTGGAAGTACTATTGTTGACGGTATACAACGCCGATGTCATAGGATTGCGTATGGTGAGGGTGCCTGTGCTGTTGTCCGTGACCACCAGGGGCGCTCCCGTAGAGTCAAAGATGGGCATCAGGGGACTTTGGGTCAGCGCCAGCTGGTATGTATTGTCGGCTATACCCTTGCTGACGTTATGGTCTACATTCACACTTCCACCAAGTTTAAAAACTTTATCAATCTCGGATTCAATACTAAAATGACCGCCGTACCGGGTAAAACCGGTGTTTATAAGGATCCCTTTCTGATCCAGGTAATTGCCGCTGAAATACACTTTATTTTTTCCAACACCGTTCGATATGCCCAGGGAATAGCTCTGGATAGGAGCAGCCCGGCGGGTCACCGCCTTCAGCCAGTCGTAGCTCTTATACCCGCCGGCGATGCTTTGCACTTCATACGGGTTAAAGAACTTCCTATCCGGGCTGTCGACGCCAAATGTAATCGGGTCGGCATCGTTGAAAGCAAACTTTTTTAACTTGTAATACCCCTTTGCATCCAGCATATGATAAGGGTTGTTCATCGTCTGTATACCATAATACATATTGAAGTCGATGGTCGCCACACCCGCTTTGCCATGTTTGGTAGTGACGATAATGACACCGGCTGCCGCACGGGAACCATAAATACCCGCCGCCGCCGCATCTTTCAGGATGTCCACCGATTCGATGTCGGCAGGATTGAGGTCCCTGATATCCCCTGTGATGGCTACGCCGTCAACTACGTACAAGGGACCTTCGCTTTGCGTGATGGAGTTGATCCCCCGGACATTGATGGAATTGCCCGAACCCGGTGCGTAACCCGAACTGTGGACTTCCACACCTGGCGTTCTGGAAGCCAGGGCGCTGGCCAGATTGGTTACAGGGAGTTCGCCGATCTCCCTGCCGGAAATACTGGAAATGGCGCTGGTAAGATCGGTCCTCTTTTCCTTGCCATAACCAATGACCACCACCTGGTCCAGCTTGTTATCGCCGGCTTCAAGAAGTATGGTAATAGCAACGCTGTCATCCTGTACGGCAACCTGCCGGGTTTTATAACCGGCATAGCTTACTTCAAGACTTGTACCAGGTGCGGCGGAAAAGTTGAATCGCCCCCTGCTGTCCGTGATCTTGGTACTGCCGGGAACGCCTTTGACCTTAATGCTGATGGTAGCCAGGGGCAGTGGTGCGTGCGTGGCCGCATCCTGGACCAGGCCTTGCACCTGCCGCTGTTGTGCTGTCGCCTGTAGTGCGATCAGGGGAAGAGAGAAAAAAACAAGATGGACAATGCTACGGAAAAACCGATGCCGTCCACCAACCTTGCATGTTTGTATTAGTGGCATTACAATCGTTTTGGTTTAATGATTCAAAATTCGAATTTGGGGCAGGGAAAAAGAATAGTATTTTTTATGAAAATGATGGATTATTTTCTGCTTTTTGTATTTTGCATAAAATGCATATGAATTGGAAAGATCAAAAACGTTGCGCAAACGGCAGGGGTTTGAGGGACAAAAGCTGATCGTACTTCCCAAAAAGATCATGACGGAATTTTTGATCCGGGATCCGGTGACCCGGCAGATCTTTATCACTGACATCGGCCATTATCCAAAGGCTAAATTCCATTACGTAGAAAGGTCTGGCGGTATCAGTCAGCACATTATTATCTATTGCGTGGAAGGAAGAGGCTGGATCGAGGTTGACAAGAAAAGAGTGGAGATCGGTCCTTCCCAGTTCATTGCCATCCCCGCGGGTGTCGCACATAAATATGCAGCCAATGAAAAAGACCCATGGACTATTTACTGGATACATTTTAAAGGAGAGATCGCCGCGTATATCGTAGAGCTGATCTTGCAGAATTCCAGGAACTACAAGCCGGAGCTGGCCTATAATGAACACAGGATAAAACTTTTCGAGGATATTTATTCCAATCTTGAAAAAGGCTACAGCCAGGATACCCTTCGATATGTAAACATGATCTTTTATCATTTCCTTTCATCCCTGCTGTACGAAGAGAAGTTCAATTACGTTGAACATAAGGAAGAAAATGACGTCATTGCTCTTACCATAGCGCTTATGCAAAAAAAGATCCACACGACATTATCCCTGCAGGATTTCGCAGACTTTGCCAAATTATCGGTATCGCATTTCTCCGCCATTTTCAGAGAACGGACGGGTTACTCCCCTATTGAATATTTCAACCATTTAAAGATCCAGAAGGCCTGTCAATACTTATTGCTTACCAATATGACCGTAAAGGAAATGGCGATCAGTCTGGGCGTGGATGATCAATACTATTTTTCCAGGATGTTCTCAAAACTCATGGGGTATTCGCCCATGGAATACAGAAAAAGAAATAAGACGACGGGATGATCACTTCCGCATTTCCCTGATCAGTCGGCGGTTCCGCCTTTCTGCCCGGGAATTCTGTAGGTCTACGACAGCCCAGATGGCGGCCGGCAGCCAGCCGATGAGTGTTATTTGCAGGATCAGACAGATGATGAAATGAAGTATCCTCCCTCTCAGGAGGAAGGACAGCCAGGGGAGAAGTATGGCGATAATGAGCATGTTGTGTCTATCCGGTTTATACGAATATAAGATATTGGGATGACATTTATTTTGCCACTCGTATAATTGATCAGTAATCCTGCAGAAAATCTTTCAGTATTAAACTAGTTTAATTTCCAGCCTTTGGGGCTAAAGGTTATTAAGTCTTCATAGGATAAGGGGTGTAAATTTGTATGATAAGCCTTATCTATGAAGCAGGATGCATATTCGTATGATCGGAAAAGTTTTGAACGATTCGTTTTTTCCAGCGTAGGGAAAAGTACCATTATTAAGTTGGTAGAATTTTCAACTACCAAGACACCCGATCTCTATAATCTTGGTTTCGGAGACTTACTGCCTAATGGAACTATCGATGACAAAGTCAACTCCAACAATGGAGACATCGTAAAAGTATTAGTCACAATAGTTCAAATTATTAGAGATTTTTCCGCACAGCATCCAAATGCCAAAATTGTTTTTGCCGGCAGTACACAGGAACGTACAAAATTATATACTCGAATCATTAAAATGTACTATGAGGATTTTTGTAAAGAGTTTAAAATAACCGTTTTGATCAAAGTAAATCAATTATAAAAAGAACTGGATTTCAGCCCAAATTTGAATCTCTCCTATTTGGCATTTTTTATAAAAAGAATTAACTAAATTTGAATATGCCTACAAAAAAGAAACATATCCGGAAACCAAGCAAAAGAAGAAAAAAACTTTCACTGGACGTTTCAAATGTTGTAATCGTTAAGCACACAGTTGAAAAAGAGACTTTATTCCCTGAAAAACTAAAGAAGATCAACAAAATGCTTGAAAACGCAAAGTTGATGGATTAACCTCCGGGCCTATACCTCTCAATCCTCGTCGGATGACTCAATTTATAATCAAATTTGCTTTGATCGATCCCCGCCCGTTGATTGACATAACCTTTCCTGTACTTCTTGACCCGAGCCTCGAACTGTATCATATCTCCTTCCCGCAACGCCCCCAACTGCTCAAATCCCTTCGTCATATTGAACCACAGATGATCACATATTAGATTTCCATTGCCATCCCGGATATCCACCAGCAGGACGGTCTCCATGGAATGCCCCTTATAACCCGACTTCAGGCCATATTTTTTGAACCCTCCTCTAAACAGCTCCCGCTGCTCATCTATTTTCTTTAGTTCTTGTCTCATACAAAGTAAGCCCCGACAGACAGAAAATCAGTATTTTGCCAAAGGTAATACACCAATCGAACGGCCAAGTTACTCATTATGCCTGATAACTCCTTTTTCGACCGCGATCTGAGCTGGCTCTCCTTTAACCATCGGGTAATGGAAGAAGCCGCCCGGGAAGCCACCCCCCTGCTGGAGCGTATAAATTTCCTCTCCATCTACTCTTCCAACCTGGACGAATTCTACAGGGTCAGAGTACCCGCCCTGGCCGCCCTTGGGAAAATCAAAAAGTCAAAAGAGACTATCGCCGGCACCGAAAGTGAAACCGTATTGCAAAAGATCACACAGGAGGTTGACAGACAGCTGGCCCATTATGGACAACTGCTCTTAAACAGCGTGATCCCCCAACTCTCGCAGCACAGCATCGAATTTATCTATGAGCCGGCAGGACAAACAGGGATGCCATACGCATTGCCGGTGCCTCCCGCCGTCAAAAAAGCCGCTACCGAATATTTCTTTACTGAACTACTGGCCTTTCTGCAACCCGTACATCTTTCCCTGGCAAAAGACAGCTTCTTCCCGGGGAATGACAAACTCTACTTTGCCGTCGTCATCGGTGGATCGGCACAGGATATCTATATCCTGAACATCCCGTCCGACAATATATCACGCTTCTTCCGAGCCGAAGACGAAGGACGCAAATACGTTCTCTTTATCGATGATATCATACGGGACAATCTGGACTTTATCTTTCCGGACATGCCCGTAAAAGGAGCCTGCAGTATAAAGATCACCAGGGATGCGGAACTGGACCTGGAAGACGAATACGAAGGGGATATTGCCGAAAAAATAGAAAAAAAACTGGCAAAAAGAGATGCGGGCCTGGCCACCCGCTTCTTACATCAGCCGGGGATTCCCGGCGGTATCCTCCAATCGCTGATCGATGCCCTGGGATTGCATGATGCTTCCATCGTACAGGGAGGCCGGTACCATAACCTCCGTGACCTCGCCTCCTTTCCCATAAAGGACAGCACCCTCTCCTATCCTATCTGGCCGCCCCAACGGAATACAAAAGAAGCCCCGCAAAGCCTCTTTCAGCGCATATCCCAAAAGGATATCCTTTTGCACCCGCCTTATGAAAGTTATGACCCCGTGCTGCAGTTCTTCAACGAGGCAGCTATCGACCCTGTCGTGGAGGAGATCTACACCACTATGTACCGCATCGCCCGTGATTCCCGGATCGCACATGCCCTGATCAGCGCCAGCCGCAACGGCAAAAAAGTGACGGTATTTGTTGAGTTGAAAGCCCGGTTTGACGAAGCCAATAATCTGCAGTGGGCTAAACAGATGAAACAGGCCGGTGTAAAGATCGTCTACAGCATACCTGGTCTGAAAGTTCATGCCAAGGTAGCGCTGGTAAAGAAAAAAGTGCAGGAACGAATGGTCTATTATGGATTGCTGGCAACAGGCAACCTGAATGAAAAAACAGCCCGCTTCTATACAGATCATATCCTGCTGACGGGTAATCACGATCTGATGCGTGAACTGGAGCTGCTGTTCATCTTCCTCGGTCGTCGCAAAGACCCCCTCAACACGGAAAAGATACCGTTCAAACACTTGCTGGTGGCCCAATTCAATCTGCAGGACAGACTGTTATCTCTCATCGGGAGAGAGATAGTCAACGCACGCCTGGGGTTGCCGGCTTCCATCACCATCAAGCTCAACAATCTGGAAGAACGCGTGCTGATAGATAAACTCTACGAGGCTTCCAATGCCGGGGTACGCATTATGCTCATCGTACGAAGCATCTGTTGTTGCATACCCGGGGTACCGGATATGAGCGCGAACATCGTCATCCACAGGATCGTCGACAGATACCTGGAGCATGGCCGCGTATTCATCTTCCACAACAACGGAGAGGAAGAGATATTTCTTGGCTCCGCCGATTGGATGAACAGGAATATCTACCGTAGAATAGAAGTTTGCTTCCCCCTGTATGACGAAGACCTGCGGCAGGAGCTAATAGAGATCATTCGTTTACAGACAGCGGATAACGTGGCGGCTGTCATCTTGGATAAAACACTTAACAGCCTGCCTGTGCCCGAAGAAGAGCCACGGGTGCGTAGCCAGGAAGCAATTTATCATTATATTAGTAAAAAACGCAACAATGCCCATGGGTAGCCGGACACTCCCTGTATCAAAACCGAACGGTCCCCTACCCTCAAACAATACATCCCTTTGATTTAGAATCAAATAACAACCTGGCTTGTTTTTGGGGGCAAAATGATCATGCTTAAAAACTACATCAGGATCGCGCTGCGCAACCTCGTCAAGAACAGGGCCTCCTCCCTGCTCAACATCGGCGGCTTAGCAGTAGGTATGGCCGTCGCCATACTCATAGGCCTGTGGATCTGGGATGAAACGTCTTATGACAAGACCTTTCCCAACCATCGTCGTATCGCCCAGGCAATGCAAAACCAATGGATCAACAACCATACGGACACCTGGGGTAGTGAAGCCTATCCCCTGGGGTCCGAGCTGCGCCGGGTCTATGGAAATGACTTCAAACATGTCGTCATGTCCGGGTGGACCGGTGGACATCTCCTGACCTACGGGGACAAACATATAAAAGAAACAGGCAATTATATGGAGCCGGGTGTAACGGACATGCTGTCGTTGACCATGCTGAAAGGCAATCGCGATGGTTTAAAGGACCCGGGATCGATCCTGTTGTCCCGCTCGACAGCCAAAGCCCTGTTTGGAGACGCGGATCCCATGGGCGCCACCGTCTCCGTGGATCAAAAGCTGCTGGTCAAGGTCACCGGCGTGTATGAAGACCTGCCGTCAAGCTCTTCTTTTAGCGACCTGAACTTTATCTCCCCCTGGCAATTGCTGGTAAACACCGAACATTATGATACCCGTTTCAACAACCCCTGGGGCGCAAGCTGGTTCCAATGCCTTGTTCAGATAGCCGACAATGCCGACATGGACAAAGTTTCCAAAAAGATCCGGGACGTCAAGCTCAACGCCCTCAAAAGCAACGGTAACGAGGATGCGCGGTTCAGACCGGCTATTTTCCTGCACCCCATGGACAAGTGGCATTTGTATTCCTCTTTCAAAAATGGCGTCATCGATGGCGGCCGCATTCAATACGTCTGGCTCTTCGGGATCATCGGGATATTCGTGTTACTGCTGGCCTGCATCAACTTTATGAACCTTAGCACAGCCCGCAGCGAGAAAAGAGCAAAAGAGGTGGGCATACGCAAGGCCCTCGGCTCTTTGCGCAGACAGTTGATTACCCAGTTCTATATCGAATCGTTATTGATCGCTTTCTGCTCCTTTCTGATAGCGTTGATCCTAGCTCAGGTTTCTCTGCCTTTCTTCAACGAAGTGGCAGACAAGAAAATGTCCATATTGTGGAGCACCCCTTTATTCTGGCTGTCATGCTTAGGGTTTACCCTGATCACCGGGTTGATCGCAGGCAGCTATCCGGCCCTATATCTTTCGTCCTTCCGGCCCGTAAAAGTGCTGAAAGGGGTTTTTCGCGCAGGCAGGTCGGCTACTCTACCCCGTAAGATGCTGGTAGTAACCCAATTTGCCGTCTCTATTATCCTGATCATCGGCACGATCGTCGTGTTCAACCAGATACAATATGCAAAGGACAGACCTGTAGGCTATACCCGGGAGGGGCTGGTAACCACCCCCCTCACAGATGACATCAGGAATAAATATGCCGCCTTTAAAAACGACTTGCTGGCCACAGGGGCCGTAACTACCGTCGCCCAATCCGAAAACCCGGTAACAAATGTGTATGTCACCAACAGCGGACTTACCTGGAGAGGGAAAGACCCCAGCCTCCAGGAGGAATTCACCACGCTGTCCGTTTCCTCCGATTTTGGAGCGACAGTAGGATGGCAGATAAAGGAAGGACGGGACTTTTCTTCCGCTTTCGCAAGCGATTCCTCCGCCTTTCTTATAAATGAAGCGGCTGCAAAATACCTGGGATTCCAACATCCTGTCGGGGAGATCATCGACTGGAAAGGAAATGGGAAGATGAAGATCATCGGTGTGGTAAAAGACATGGTCAACCAATCCGCCTACGAACCCGCCAGACAAATGTTCTTTTTTCTACCAAGATGGGAGGGACAGAAATTGTATGTCCTCAATATCCGGATCAATCCGAACATCGGCCCCCACGAAGCTATTGCAAAAATTGCCCCTGTCTTTAAACGATATGATCCTGCCAATCCTTTTGAATATCATTTCACCGACGATGACTATGCAAAAAAGTTTGCCAATGAAGAGCGAATAGGACAACTGACCGGTTGTTTTGCCAGCCTGGCGATTCTCATCAGTTGTATGGGTTTATTTGGCATGGCTTCCTTTATGGCCGAGCAGCGTGTAAAGGAGATCGGTATCCGTAAAGTGCTGGGGGCATCTGTCTTTAACCTCTGGCGTCTGTTGTCAAAAGAATTTGTCGCCCTGGTATTCATCTCGATCCTTATCGCAACTCCCCTGGCCTGGTATTTTATGCACAACTGGCTGCGCAACTATGAGTACCGCACAACCATGTCCTGGTGGGTTTTCATCACGGCAGGCGTAGGCGCATTGTTCGTCACGCTTTTGACGGTGAGCTTTCAAAGCATCAAGGCGGCACTGACAAATCCCATAGAGAGTTTGAGAACGGAGTGATCAAAATAAAGCGACACGGGCCCCTATTCCGCCCCGGATATAATCTCTCACCGCCTCGTTAAACTGCGTCGGAACATCCTGCCCATTCTGCAGGTACAACATGTCCGTGCCTTTACCGGTCTTGCCGTGCAAGATATTTCCCGAAACAAAGAAGGTCCATTTATCAAGGGTATAGCAAAATTTTAAATACCCCTCCAGGTTATACCCGTTGGCATCATCCTGAAAACTGAGCGGGTGACGGAAAGTGGAGATAAGGTTCCAGTTGGCACGGCCCCTGTAGTGTACTATATCACACAGCAAGCCCCCTTCGATGGTAAAATGATCGGAGAGGGAAAATTCCGCCCGCAGACCAGCGACCCCGCCCAGGTATCGTGTGGCATAAGTGCTGTTGAGATTGGGATTAGTGCCCGATTGATCCGTAATGTAGAGGGATTGCCGGTGCATGGAAAAGCCCGCCAGAGGGATAAGTTTAACCTTATCCAGGTGAAAAGTATACTCCAATGTTGTCCGCCAGGAAAAGCTGGAACCTTTTTTTGCATCGAATTCCCCGTAATATGACCGGTTCGTCCGATTGTCTCCCTGGTAGTCAGCATCGGTAACGCTGCCTGAAACGATAAACATTTGGGAGAACTCGGATCGTAGGCTAAACGATTTCCAAAAGTTCCATTCGGCTGATGCCCCGGCAGTGGGGCCGGAAAGGTTCTTCCACTTCAGCTCTGAAAGGATATTGGGGTCCGTACCCTGTACGCTGCCGGCGATAGACCAGCGGAAATCCTCGGACTGATAGCCTGTGGCAAGAGAAAGTTTCAGACGTTCCTGTGCGTCAGCGCGATGGACTGCTGCAAACAGGAATAAAAAGCAGATGTATAAAGTCCTCCGGGAAATGAGGATCATCATGAAAAGGTTATTTGTACAAATATAAGGGTCTATCCAAAAATTAAGCCAACCGTCGTACTTTTACCAGCCAATAAAGAATATTGTCCCGATCTTCGCCACAACATATTTTGTTTACCAGGCTTTTCCGCAGCAGGGTGATGTATCATTTTTTGTTCTGGCTGTTCTATTTTTCCAGCGCGGCCCTCATCATCGTCAATGTTCGACAGATACATCACTGGACCTTTTTTCTCAAACTGCTGACATTGCTGCCGCCGGACATGATGCAGGTATACCTGAACATCTATATCCTGATCCCCCGCCTTTTATTCAGAAGAAAATATTTTCTCTATTTTTCGACCTTGCTGACAAGCATCCTCCTGCAATCGGCGTTGTTTATCTGGCTCCATCGATATTATACATTGTCGGGAGAGACGGCCTTTTCACACGCGATGGACATTACCCCGGCAAATCTTGCCATACAAGGTCTGAACATTCTTTCCCTCGTGGGTTTGGCGACAGGTATTAAATTCCTAAAGGACTGGATGCTGCAGGAGCAGCAATGGCAGGAAAAGGAAAAACAGCATATAGAGACAGAGCTGAATTTTCTCAAATCGCAGATACATCCGCATTTCTTCTTCAATACGTTGAACAATCTGTATTCGCTCACTGTCCGTAAATCCGACGAAGCGCCGGAGGTCGTGCTGAAATTGTCCGATCTGATGAGCTATATGCTATACGAGTCCGGTGCCCCCATGGTGCCCCTGGATAAAGAAATAGTAAATCTTGAAAATTATATAGCCCTGGAACGGCTGCGTTATGGCCGGCGTCTGACACTGTGCTTTGAAAAAAAAGGGGATACCGGTTCCATACAGATACCGCCCCTGCTATTGCTGGCTTTTGTGGAAAATGGTTTTAAACATGGGCTAAAGGAACGTATGGGTCCCGTTCATATCGATCTAACGCTCGACGCAGATGTACAACGGCAGTGGCTGCATTTCAAAGTCTGTAACCCTGCAGGGCTGGCGCCGGAAGCAGGCGGGCCCGGAGGAATTGGATTGAGGAATGTCATCCGCCGGCTGGACATCCTGTACGGGACACGTTATACTTTACATATGGAAAGAACAGAGGACACATTCAAAGCTCACCTGAAAATCCCCCTGTCATGACCGGTCTTAAATGTATGGTAGTGGATGACGAGCCCCTGGCCATCGATGTGGTGGTGGACTATTTACAAAAAATGGATATCCACCCCGTGTGCTGCGAAAATGGCGTCGAGGCTTTGCGGCAATTACAGCAGGATCGTTTTGACCTGCTGTTCCTAGACATAGAAATGCCCGGTCTTAACGGGCTCAGCCTGGTGAAAAGCCTCTCACACCGGCCTGCCATTGTCATTACCACCGCCTACAGGGATTATGCCGTAGAAGGTTTTGAGCTGGAAGTGCTGGACTACCTGGTAAAACCTTTTTCATTTTCCCGGCTGCAGCAGACTATGGAAAAATTCACTCGCGGGAAGGGAGAGGACCATATCTTTCTAAAGGTAGACAAACGGCTGGTGCAAGTGTTGATGAAGGATATATTGTACATAGAAAGCAGAAAGGATTATATAAAGGTGCTTACCACAAAGGAGGAATATATCTGCCACCAGACCCTCACGGATATCACCGGGCGGCTAAGTCCCGGAAAATTCTTCCGTCTGCACCGCAGCTATACGGTAGCATTGGATAAGATCGGGCTGTACAAGGACAATTGTGTACACATCGCGGGTAAGGTCATCCCCGTCTCCAGAGAGCACCGGCACGAGATCAGGCGTCTCCTCCATTCATAGTCATGTCAACCGTCGACGGAAAAAGACAGTTCATCGAAAAAATACCCTTACATCCATTATTCGCTTGGACCAGCCGGAGACGAATGCTACATTTAAGTATGAAGCGGATTTACTCCATCGACATCGCCCGTGGCCTGGTAATGATCATCATGGCGCTGGACCATACCAGGGACCTGATGCACACGGATGCCCTTATCCATAGCCCCACCGACCTAAAGACCACCACCCCCATTCTCTTCTTTACCCGCTGGATCACGCACCTGTGCGCCCCCAGCTTTGTCTTTCTCTCAGGCACCTCCGCATGGCTGTCCATGCAACGACGGGCCGACGCCGGGGATAGCAGACGGTTCCTCTTCAGTCGTGGTGTATTCCTTGTCGTGCTGGACCTCACCATCGTCAACTTCTGCGTCTGGTATGACATCCATTTCCGGACATTTTTATTCCAGGTCATTGCCGCCATCGGCTTTGGGTTCATTGGGCTGGCGTTCCTATACAAGCTCTCTCCCAAAACCCTGGGCATAATAGGGCTGGTGATCATTTTCCTGCACGACCTCCTGCTGCGCCTTCCCATGGTTTCAAATCCCGTATTACAATTCGCAGGCGCCTCGCTGTTTGGCGGCGGCCTTATCAAACTGGGCGGCACCACACTGCTCTTCGGCTATCCCATTCTGCCCTGGCTGGGCATTATGCTGGCGGGGTTCGCCCTGGGTCCGCAGTTTACACTGCCTTACGAGATAAGACGACGACATCTGCGACATCTCGGAACTATAGCGCTGGGTCTGTTCGTATTGTTGAGGGCGGTCAATATATATGGCGACCCTGTACGATGGAGCGTCCAGAAAAACCCTATGTATACTTTCATGTCCTTCTTCGATGTCAGCAAATACCCGCCTTCGCTGCTGTATACGCTGATCATGCTGGGCCTGTTACTCCTGTTCCTCTCCTTCATCGAAGAGAAAGAAAACGCCCTCACCCGGATAGCTTCGGTCTATGGGAAAGTTCCTATGTTCTACTACCTGATACATTGGAACCTGATCCATCTGCTGATGCTGGCGATGGTCTTTTTACAAGGTTTCCGGGCTGATCAGCTGGTGTTCGGGACCTTTCAGTTCGGAAGACCGCCGGGCAGCGGCATCAGCCTGCCATTTGTCTATCTGGTATGGTTATGCGTAGTAGCAAGCCTTTACCCCTTATGTGTATGGTATGGACGATACAAGGCCCTGCATCCGGAAAAACGATGGCTCAGATATTTGTAATGCGTCATTGCTCCGCCAGTCTCCTGAAAGTGACTGGCAGCCTGATCGTGGCCTGCACAGGCCGGTGATGATCTGTTCCGGGAAGCCATCCGGGTGAGTGCCGTACCGTCTCCAACGCAATCCTGTCGAAAGCCGGGTAAAAAGGTATCCTTACTTCTGCTTCTGCCACCATACCGTCTTCTCCGATGGTAGCCTCTATCACTACCGTGGCTTCGTCTCCGTTAGTGATCTTGTTTTGATCAGGAAAATATAGCGACCTGCTTAAATAGAGGGACCAGGCAGACTCGCCGCCCGGAAAGGACGGTGTTCTATCGGCGCCCGATGTATCGGCAAGCAACGCTCCCTTCTCATTAAAAAAACGCTTTTCCTGTAGCCGTCCCTGGATATCGTACACCTCCGTGGCGCTGATGCCCCCTGTTTTGTAGAAGTATGTCCATTTACCGTATTTTTTATAGCCGCCGGAGTAGCGGCCGGCAAAGGAAGGATTGCCGTTGTCAAACCAGGCGATGTGTATGCCGCTGCCGTCGGGGTTATAGCTCGCGGAGTCGCGGATGTATCCGTTGCGGTACCAACTGGTCCGGACACCCACCGGATTGCCATTGTCATATACGGTAGAGTCCGACAGCAGCCCATCGCTGTAATAGCGCAGCCAGAGCCCCTGCTTTCTGCCGCCCCGGTATGCCCCCGTTTCTTCCGCTATACGTGTAGGATGAATATAACGGAAATGACCGGATGGTATCTTACAGGCGCTGTCTGTATAAAGACCTTCCATCCGCAGGGTAAGACTATGCAGATAATAATCCCGGCGACGCCAGCCGGAGTCCGTCTTTTCGATGATGCTGTAAAAACGTGCATGGGCGGCAGCTGTCTCCCGCCACTGATAGTCAAAATATTTTTCTGTCTTTTGGCAATAGGCCGCGGGATCCGTCAAATAGCAAAGCAATGCGATCAGGAGGGGTCTGGTCATGGGTTGTGTACTCTACCTCATAAAGGTAGCTCTTAATTGGCATTCGACAGGCGCATAAGCTCAGGAGGCGAGATGCTTGGTGAAGCCCCATCCGATCAGCCGCTCGTATGCAGCCCAGACCTCATCGGGGATCTCCTGCGGGATCTGGAATCCCTTGTCAGGATAGATGCGGATACGCTGAAGATCACCCACCATAATGTTGATGACCTTTTCCATGGGGATATCATCTGTAGGATATTCGTCGAAACTTATTTGCGGAGAAGTGACGATGAGCTTTTTCTCAGGCCATTGCTTTTTGAAAGTGGCATAGCTTCTTCTTTCCATATAAGGCTTTTGCACCAGCAGAAAAGTCTGGGGATCGAGGCCTTTCTCCTGTAAAAGCTTTTGCGTAAAAAGTATATTTTCCCCCGTGTTGGTGGATTGGTTCTCGATAAAGATGGCCTCTGCCGGTACCCCCTTGTCCAGGGCAATACGGGCGAACTGATCAGCTTCGGGATCTTTCCAGATTCCCTTTGTCACATTCCCAAGACCACCGGAGAAAATGAGAATGGGAGCCCACCCCTCGAGGTACAGCTCCGCTCCCCTGTCAGCCACGCGCAGATCGTGACTGCCCAGCACAAGTATACAGTCGGATCTTTCGGGGATATGGTTTACATGATGATAGTCCCACAGCTTTCTGGCTTCAATGAGTACTTCTTTAGTGATCATAAAGAACGAGTAATTGTACGTCGGCAAATATAATTGTAATTTTATACTAAAGCCAACTATGATCTCCTACCCACTTCCCCGGACAGGCTGGTGCCCTGCAAGATTACACACCGGCATTTTTACGGATCATACGCTGTTTACCGGCACTGTGGAAGACGTGTATGACTATCCCGAGCATACCGCCGGGCTGGGTATTCTGACGATGTTTGCAGGCGCCGGTGAATGCGCTCTCAACCATAGAACAGAAAGGCTGAGCGGGCAGGCATGGATGCTGGTGAACAAGGGCAGCCGGCTTTCGTTGCATCTTTCCCAAATGGGAACACGACCGGTGATACTTTTCTTTCATACCCGGATGGTGGAAAGGTTGCTGGGGAGCGGAGACTTCGCCCCGCTGGAAAGGATGCACACCGGCGAACTCACATTCCGTCCGCAATTGGAAGAGCTGGCGGCTTTAGGCGACAGTTGCTCCTCCTTCATTACCTTAAAAGCGGATAGCATTATACGTAATATCCTGGATGCGCTGATCTGCCACGCCCGGCAGGCGGCCATGCTTGCAAGCCGCCTGGAGGTGGCCAAGGGTTCTACCCGGATAGAATTGTTCAAACGCCTTTCTGCGGCCAGGGATCATATCCTGACGCATTACGCCTCTTCTGTTACCCTGGATGACATGGCGGAAATAGCCATGCTGAACCGTCAGCATTTCCTACGGATGTTCCGCCAGTGCTACCGGCTGACGCCGCACCAATTCCTGACAGAGATCCGCCTGCAGCAGGCACAGCACAGACTATTGCATTCGGAGGACAGCGTCACGCTGATCTGTCTGCAGACAGGTTTTGAAAGTCTGTCTTCATTCAGCGGACTGTTCCGGCAGCGCTTCGGCCTTTCTCCCTCCGCCCTCCGGCGGAGCAGGCAAGTCATGAATTGATCACGTTCTTCAGCTCCCTCTTCCGGTTGCGCAAGTCAATGCCTCCTTCCAGAACAGACTTTAGGTTGGTGAGATAAAAGACCCATCCTTGCAAATCACTTAGGTAATGTTTTACGACCTTTTCCTCGTCGGCAGGCATGTCGCTCTCCCGTAACTCCACAATGGTTTCGTCACATTCCCTGTAAAGGCTAATGGTCACGGGACAGTCAAGAGAAAAGGAGAAGCGGAATTGGTCTTTACCATTGGCATCCAGGATAGCGCCTTTGTGTGAAAGGTCGTAGTGTCCATGCCACCACCATTCATAGGCATCCCCTTTTTTGATAGGGTCGCCGCCTGCACGGCCATCACCGGTATCTCCAGGTGCAAGGATCAATGCCTTGCGAAGGAACCAGGATTCGAGCCCGGCAGGAGTAGCCCATGCCTTATATACCTTTTCAACAGGGGTATTGATGCTGATGCGCAGTTTGAATTCATTCCATGCGTGTGCCATATGCTTTTTTACACAATGGTAAAACCACAGACCGAAGATCACTTCTCGAAAATGGAGAAATTTCAGTTGCCGCCAGCCAGGAAACGATAGCCCACCCCCGATTCGGTGATGATATGTTCGGGAAAATTGACGTCCTTTTCGATTTTTTTACGCAATTGGGCGATAAAGACCCGCAGATATTGCAGCTGATCGACATGATCGGATCCCCATATTTCGCGGAGCAGGTATTGATGCGTGAGCACTTTCCCCGGATGCTGAGCAAAAAGGGCCAGCAGGGCGTATTGGGTAGCTGTCAGCTTCAGCATCTCGCCCGATTTTTTTACGGTACGGGTAGACAGATCGATCTCCAAACCATTCAGACTGATGACAGGGCCATCGTCCTCCGGCGCCACGGTCCGAAGAGCGGACCGTATCCTGGCCAGCAGCTCGCCGGTGCGGAAAGGCTTGATAAGGTAGTCATTGGCGCCATTGTCCAGGGCCGTTATGATGTCTTCCTCGCTGTTGAACACAGAAAGGATAATGACAGGTTTGCCAAACCATTCCCGCATTTTTTTTAAGGTGACATGACCGCTTTCATCCGGAAGCCCCAGATCCAGGATGATCAGGTCAGGAGAATGGGCGGCTGTCATTTGCAGTCCTTCCCGGGCCGTGGTGGCCTGGAGGATCGTATATCCATTGGATTGCAGCGTAATCTCCAATATCTTGCGAATGGACGTCTCATCGTCGATGATCAATATTTCTGTCGGTGCTTCAGGGTTCATGATACGGACAATTGATAGTTGAGCTTTTCCTCGGGCGCCATGCCGGTGCGGGAAGGTAGACATACCGGCAGACTGATGACAAAACGGGCGCCGCCGGAACACCGGTTTGTCAGCGTGATCGTCCCGTTATGCGCTTCCACAAAACCTTTTACAATGGACAGCCCCAACCCGGCCCCCCCGGCACGGGAATCCTTCAGACGATAGAACTTATCAAACACTTTACCGATCTCCTCTTCCGGAAAGCCGGGACCATCGTCTTCCACGACAATGACCAGGGTCTGATCAAAACTCTCCGCACTGACACGTATCCAGCTCCCCACGGGAGTATAAAGGGCGGCATTGTACAAAAGGTTGTACAATGCCTGCTCCATAAGACCATAATCCAGTCTTGCCGGGGGGAAATTGTCCCGGATGGTCACCCGGGGGTTCCTTTGCGCCAACGGTTCTTCCAGTTGATGCAGAAGGGAGAGCACTAGCTCATGGATGTCATGCCAATCCTTTTTTGGCTGGATAAAGCCGGATTCCAGCCGGGACATGTTCAGCAGGTTTTCCACCTGTCTGTTCAGCCTTAATGAAGCAACAGAGATCTCTGTAAGAAGCTTCTTGCTGTCTTCTACAGACAAACGCGAAGGCTGCTCCAGCAGGTTGTCCGTTGCGCCGATGATCGCAGCGATGGGAGTCCGGAACTCATGGGAAAGGGAGTTCAACAACGTATTGTACAGCTTTAGCGTCTTGGCTTTCTCTGCCTTCTGCCGGGCTATCTTTTCGATCTGCCGTATCTTAAAAGTGAGAACGGCATTTACCATTGCAATGACAAAATACATGGAAAGCAGGATCTCATCCTCCGTGTTACCGACCCTAAGATTAAACCTCGGCAGAAGGAAAAAATAATCCCAGATCAGGGCGCTGAGAAAAGCCGTAAGCAGGACGGGTAGGATGTCGAAGAACATGGCTACCAGCGAAAGGGTCAGTAACAGGACAAAAGCGACCACTTCCGCACCGATATAAGGAGACAGCAAATAACAAATAGCCGATATGACACAGACAGACAGGATACTGAGCAGATATTGACGGTTCCTGCCAATCCGCGAGCCAATAAAAAGGGGCACAAATACATCCTGCATGTAATATGTAATATAAAAATATTATCAATATGACTAATTTACAAAATTCATGCAAGAATACCCATTTAAATAACAAATAAAAAAAGAAAGAAGGCCTGGGAGCCTCCTTTCTAGGTGCAAAATGGGAGTAAACCAAATATTTAATATATTCTAATGCGTTACTTCCTGCTCTTTTAAACCATTGGGTGTAGCCACCAGCAGCGTACCCTGAACATATTTCTCGTCGTGCTGGCTGGCATCCAGACCCTCTTCTTCCTCTTCGTCACTTACCCGCAGCGGTACGATGGAATTCACCACCTTGAAGATGATAAAGGAGACGGTAAAGCTATAACCTACGGCAATAGCCATCGCTTTTAGCTGGGTAAAGAAGAAAGAAGCGTTACCATAGGCCCAACCGTCGTTGCCGGCGCTGTTTACAGCCTTGGTAGCAAATATACCCGTCATAAGCATACCTACCATACCACCGATGCCATGACAGGGGAACACATCCAAAGTGTCATCCAGTACGGTCTTCGTAGCCTTGATATGTACGGCAATATTGGAGATGAGGGCGGCAAATACACCAATAAAGATACTTTGTGGTACAGCGACAAAGCCGGCGGCAGGCGTGATGGCTACAAGACCTACCACAGCACCTACGCAAAATCCGACCACAGAAGGCTTTTTACCCCTCATGACGTCAAAAAACATCCAGGAACAACCGGCAGCGGCAGCAGCTGTATTGGTAGTAGAGAATGCAGACACCGACAGCGCATTGGCGGCTACGGCAGAACCCGCGTTAAAACCAAACCACCCAAACCACAGCAACCCCGTCCCAATGAGTACATAAGGAATATTTGCGGGATGCGTTGTCACCTTGTCGATATGAGACTTCCTGCGTTTCAACACCAGGGCGCCCGCGAGAGCGGCGCAGCCGGCAGAAATGTGTACTACGGTACCACCGGCAAAGTCAAGAGCTCCCATCTTGGCGAGAAAACCGTCAGGATGCCAGCTCCAGTGAGCCAGGGGAGCATAGACCAGCAGGCTGAAGAGCACGGTGAAAAGCACATAGGCGGAAAACCGCATCCGCTCGGCTATGGCGCCTACCACCAGCCCTGGAGTAATGATGGCAAACATCAGCTGGAACATGGAGAACAACCCCTTCGGAATAGAAGTCGCCGCAACCCAGGGCTTCCCGCTCATTACGTCCTTATAAAAAAAATGCGTGACAGGATTGCCGATGATCCCCCCTACAGTGTCGCCAAAACAGAGACTATACCCTACCACTATCCACAACACTCCTACAACCCCTGCCGCTACCACGCTCTTCATCATCGTGGAAAGTACATTCTTCCGGTTGACCATGCCCCCATAAAAAAAGGCAAGACCCGGGGTCATCAAAAAGACCAGGGCCGTTGCCACCAGGATCCAGGCAATGTCGGCCACATTGTATTTCCCCTCATCAAAATTGGGTAATGTGGGAACAAATGCAGCTGCAATGGCTACAATCACCAGGACAATAAATGGCAGAGTGCTTTTAAGAGTGAGTTTTGTCATAATCTCGTAGATTTCATGTTAGAAAAAACATTAATTTGTTGTAACTGAATGGAAAGTTATAAAGAATTTATAAAATAGACTAAGTTTATTTTATTACATATAATTATAATATAATTGAATTAACTTCACAATTAACTTATTTTTAAACATTTATATATTCTTTATGTGAAAATGGTTCAAAAAATTTTTATTAATTCTTTATAAAAGGGGGGTATAAATTGCAAAATATTCATTGCACAGATCATATTATAAAAAATCCCCGGCATGTTTGCCGGGGATTTCTGTGACGTACACAGGCCGTCAGTTTTTTATAGCCCACCTGGACGATAAATCCGGGGCCGTCCCCGGCAGCTTGATCTTATATCTATATATACCATTAAAAGAATCCTCCTCCTTTAGGAACTCATGGGTGTCCTTACTGATCCAAAAAGTCTGCGTAAACGCCCCCCTGGGACTCTCCCCTTGCGTAAATAATTTCCAGCAATCTGTTCTCTCCCCATTCATGACTGTAAGCGCCTCGCTGCCCGTCACGCTATAAAGAACATACTTCGGCGGCTCCAACCCGGCATCATAAAAATTGATCAGAAAAGACTTGCCCGCAGCCAGCGGCAACATCTCAAAGGTCTCGATGTCCAGGTTCCAGTTCAGGTTGGGCTCCGTAAACCCAAGGTAAAACCCTTTCCTCTCATTGCCTTCCACACTATCCGCCGCCGCAATCCCCGTCACACTCCAATTATAAGCACCCGTTTTGCCCCGCACCGTCTCGCAATGATAGACAGGTGCAAAGTCAGCCGCTGCATTTAGCGAATACACTTTCCGGTAAGACAACGAATCGCCGCCATACCAATGTTGGGTAATAGAGAAATATTGCTTTCCCCCCTTCGTCTCCAGGGCGATATCCCGTACCCAATACCAAAAACGCAGCCTGTCGGATTTTTGGGGATCCTGGAAATACACCAGATACTGCCGCAGACCAGGCTTTAGCACCGACGTTAGCAAACGCCCCTTACCAGGCCGGATAGTATCGGCCCGCGGGTCGGTCTGTCCCCGGGAAATGGCTGCGATCAACAGATGAACTAACAACAAAGAAATGTAGATGATCGTACGCATATAAATGATTTTAACAAAGGATCAAATCTCCGTATCCCCCGCAGCGTCCGCAACTCTATTCAATCTCCCGGAGCCTTGGTTCAACCAGGGTGAGCCGTCGCTCAATCCCCCCGTCATTGAAGGAACAGACCCGGTCATTGAAAATAAAACGCTACCCGCCGAAAGGTTAGTAATTTGCCCCGGTGAAAATCTTTTCAGAAAAGGCAAGCCCACGTCAGCTGCAGCTCCTGGTATGGGGAACCATCTTCCTGGTCAATTTCTTCTCCATCCTGCCCATGGACGGAGTGCTGCAATCCATCGTCTATACTATACTGAATACCTTTTTTTACGCCGTGATCATTTACGGGAACATCAGTTTCCTTTTCCCCCGTTTGTACCTGCGGAAAAAAAAAGCCCTATACATATTCACCTCCATTATACTCCTGGCCGGCCTTAGTCTTTTAAAGACCTGGATAAGCCAGGTGATCTACAATACCTGGTTCGCAAAAAAATACTATCCGCTGACATGGCAGTACATCGTTTACGCAACAGTGGGATCCGCCGTCGTCTTTATCCTCAGCTTTGTCTTCCGTATCGCCCTGGCCTACTTTGCCCTCAAACGGCAGACACAGCAAATACAGGAGCAAAAGAGCCTGGTAGAGCTCAATCTGCTGAAATCACAGGTCCAGCCCCACTTTCTTTTCAATACGCTGAACAATATCTATTACGAAGCCTTCCGGGAAGCCCCCCGCACCGCTCTCCTCATCGGACGGCTCTCGGAGATCATGCGCTATTTCGTCGACGAAAGCCCAAAGGAAAAAGTTAGTTTGACCACAGAGATACAATTCCTTGAAAATTACATTGCCCTGGAACAGATACGCATCCGTCATGGAGTAAACGTCATCTTCCTGAAACAATGCAATACCACCCATTTTATTCCTCCCATGCTGCTGATGACCTTTGTGGAAAATATCTTTAAACATGGCATCGACAGAGGCGGTACGGACAATAAGGTGACCCTCTCCCTCCAGGAAAAAGAGGACTGCCTCATTTTCGAGACGGCCAACGACCTGCAGGAACCACCCCCAATGTCCTCCCCAAAAGGTTTCGGACTTGAAAATCTGCAAAGACGTCTTAACTTACTATACGGTCATCGCGCCGAATTGCACACAAGCCGGACAGACTCACAATTTCATGCTTATCTAAAAATTCCTTTGTCATGACCCTCCGTTGTCTTATAGTGGATGATGAACCCAATGCGGTAAGCCTCCTGGAAATGCTCATCGAACAAAACACTTCCTGGCAGCTGAAAGGCAAATGCTACGACGCCCGCGAAGCGCTGACTTTTCTAAAGACAACTCCCGTGGACCTCGTCTTTCTCGATATCAATATGCCCCAACTCTCCGGTATGGAAATGGCCTCCCTCCTCCCCCCGGATACCCGCATCGTATTTACCACTGCTTATTCCGAGTACGCCGCGGAAAGCTATTCCTTTCAAACCATCGACTACCTTTTAAAACCTATCACCCTCCGGCGCTTCTACTCCTCACTCCAAAAGATCGAGACTTACTTCAGCATGCTGGCAGGACAAAAAGAGCCGCCCACACCCACCCTGCCCACAGAAGAATACTTTTTTATCAAGTCAGGCAGGACGCTAAACAAAGTGCTCCTGAAGGACATCCTGTACTTTGAAGGAGAAAAAGAATACGCCCGGCTGGTGAGCACAACAGATAAAATATTGATCTATAAAAGATTGAAAGACATAGAAGAACAACTATCTCCCGGCTTTACCCGGGTACATAATTCCTATATCGTCAACGTGGCAAGAGTGGACAGCATCCGGGACAACCACATCTTTATCGGCAGCCGACAAATACCCATCAGCGAGAAATTCAGGGAATCTTTTATGAATATCATCCAAAAAAAGACTTTTTAACATCGATCCCTGCACAAATTGCCGATTTTGACGTTAATACTGTCAATACTCAAAACCTTGATACATTGGCGCCTGTAAAGCAACTCCCCAAAAGGACATCCCGGATCGTCCGGGTCTTCTGGATAAGTTTTCTCTGCGGCCTGCTGGCCTTTATCTTCCTGCTGGTGCTCATCGGCATGGGAACTTTTGGCAAGCTGCCTTCCCTGCACGAACTGGAAAACCCTACCCTGGTGCTGGCATCCGAAGTAATGGCCGATGACGGCACACCCATGGGCAAGTACTATACGGAAAAAGGCAACCGCACCCACGTGGACTATAACGACATTTCACCCAATGTCATACATGCGCTGGTGGCTACGGAAGACGAACGTTTTTATGAACACTCGGGCATCGACGGCATCGCGGTGATGAGGGCTATATTGAAGTTTGGAAAGGACGGTGGCGGCAGCACACTGACGCAACAGTTGGCCCTGAATATGTTTAATGGCGAACGCAGTCGAAGTAAAGTCCGCAGGGTCATCCAAAAATTAAAAGAATGGATCATCGCCATTCAGTTGGAACGGAACTTCACCAAGGAAGAGATCCTTTCGCTCTATCTGAATGACGTATCCTTCAGCGATAATGTTTATGGTATCCGGGGCGCCGCCAGGACCTTCTTCCAGAAAGACCCGGCCAACCTCAGCGTGGATGAAGCCGCCCTGCTGGTAGGTATGGTAAACAACCCCCGCTTCTTCAACCCCCGCACCAATCCAAAGGCAGCCATGGAGAGAAGGAATATCGTGATCAACAGGATGGTGACCAATCATTATCTCGCAGAAGGCGATGCCCTCGTCTTTAAGATGAAACCCATCGATATGAGTCACTACCGGAAGCAGGACGAGAACAATGGACTCGCCCCTTATTTCAGGGATGTACTTAGAAGCGATCTGAAAAAATGGTGTAAGGAACATATGAACCCCGAGACGGGCGAGCCCTTTAATCTTTACCAGGACGGGCTGAGGATCTATACAACCATCAATCCCCGCATGCAGCAATATGCAGATGAAGCCGTCGCACAGGCGATGCCGCAATGGCAAAAGATACTGAGTACCCAGCCCAACGTCGTCTCCGGGGATATCTGGAAGGGGCATATCAATGTGCTGGAAACAGCCATGCGCAACAGCGAACGATGGAAGGTAGACGAAGAGGACAGCATGTCGGCGCCGGCCATCCGCAACAGCTTCCATCAGCCCGTGAAGATGAAAGTATTCGCCTGGAATACCGCCCATGAAAAAGACACCGTGATGACACCGATGGATTCGATCAAATACTACAGGCAGATGCTGCAGACAGGCTTTATGGTAATGGACCCGGTCACGGGCGCCGTAAAGGCCTGGGTGGGAGGCATCGATTTCAGGAACTATAAGTTCGACCACGTCAACATCAATACCAAACGCCAGGTAGGCAGCTCGATCAAACCCTTCCTGTATAGCCTTGCCATAGAAGACTTCAATTTTACGCCACAGACGCAATGCGATGCCGTCCAGCAGTATTTCCCGGAATACAAAGCCTATGTCCCCGCCCGGGCCAATCCCCGGGTAAGCGGCACCCGCACCATGGCTAACGGACTTGCATGGTCCATCAATGAAGTGGCAGCCTATATCATGAAGCAATTTGGCCCCGAAGGGCCCAAACGCTTTGCCGAGTATATCCATCAACTGAACATCCCAACGGCCGTAGAACCCTATCCCTCCCTGGCCCTGGGCGCCTGCGAGCTATCCTTGTATGAAATGATGTGGGGCTATACGGTCTTCCCTTCCGGCGGCATCAGCACCCAGCCTTACTATATCTCCCGTATCGAAGACAAACACGGGAATGTCCTGGCGCGCTTTCCCCCGGATCACAAAGAAGTACTCAGCCATGCCACAGCCTATACCATGACACGGATGATGCAGGGACCAGTAGACTTTGGCACAGCAGCAGGATTACGAGGACGTTTAGGCATTGCCGAAATGGGCGGCAAGACTGGCACGACCAATGACAACTCCGATACCTGGTTCATGGGTTATACGCCGCAGCTCATGGCCGGCGTCTGGATAGGCTGTGACGACCGCTTTATCCGGCTGGATGGCAGACGCGCAGATGGCGGACACGTAGCCCGTCCTGTATGGGAATATTTCTTCGCCAAAGCGCTGGCCGACCCAAAACTGGGTCTGGATAGACGGGCGGTATTCGCCAAACCCGACAGCCTGGGGCCGCAATACGATTACCAGAACCTCATCGACAAAAACCCGCCGCCGGGCGCCGAAGGCATCGACCAGGGGAATGGTAATGCCGATCAGTACCTGACGGCGGACACAACTTCAAAAGTAAGATCGGGCCAGTATTGATTGATCACATCACTCCGGCTGCATGTGAAGACTGACCCCAATCCTGTTCCAGGCATTGATATTGATGATGGCCATGATGATCTGCGCCGTTCTTTCTTCCCCGAATTGAGCAAGGGCCTTCTGGTAAAGACCTTCTGAAAGCCCATGTTGGTGAATAAGCGTGATCTCCTCCGTCATCTCCAGGATCAATCGTTCCTCGTCCGTGAATTGCGGAGACTCCCTCCATACGGACAGTAGATACAACCGCTGTTCCGTCTCCCCTGCCTCCCGCGCATCCTTTGTATGCTTGTTGATACAATAGGCGCAGCCATTGATCTGAGAAGCCCTTATCTTGATCATCTCCTGCTGTATGAGTGGGATACCGGTGGATGTGACATACCTGGCTAATTCGTTCATGGGTTTGTAAGCGCCGGGCTGCACTTCCCTCATTTTAAATCTTTTTTCCATTTTATTCGTCTTTTAATACTGTAAAATTACTATCGTCTTACACTATATATGTAGTCCAGATGCTATAAAACACATAGTCCAGAAAGAACGTCCTATAAAGGTTGTACCTTTACGCACGACATGCGTACCATATTATTATTGTTATCCTTATCGACCCTTATCTCCGCCCGGGCACAGGTGGAGCCGGACCCGGAAAAAGCCTTCCTGGAAGCCCGGCAATCCGGCAGACAGATCCTACTCGTATTCTCCGGCAGCGATTGGTGCCTGCCTTGCATACGCTTTGAAAAAAACATTTTGACCGACAGCTCCTTCCGGAATTTTGCCGGAGAACGCTTTGTCATCCTGGAAGCCGACTTCCCCCAGCGAAAAAAGATCCCGGCGCCAAGAAGATCCCAATATGAGGCTCTGGCAGGAGAATTCAACGCCGAGGGGGCTTTCCCCAAGATCGTGCTGCTCACTCCCGACAAAACATTGCTGGCCGTGCTCCCTTACACAGGCCAGTCTCCCTCCGACTTCATCGGAGAAGTAAGGAAGTCCTTAAAGCCATGATCAAACAACAACTACATACCCGGCTGATGGGCTCTTCCTTCGAGCTGATAGTAGTGGAAGAAAACGAACCCGTCGCCATAAAAAAGCTTCAGGAAGGTGCAGCCGAGATCCGGCGCATCGAAGCCCTGCTGACAGAATTCAGCCCGGACTCACAGACATCATTGCTGAACAGACATGCCGGCGTGCATCCGGTGCAGACAGACCGGGAGGTCCTGCAACTTATCCGGCGCTGTCTGCATCTTTCCGCCATTACTCAGGGCGCTTTTGATATCTCGGCCGGCGCACTAAAAGCCTTGTATAATTTCAAGGAAAAACAGGCCTGCGTACCAGAAGCGGCCCTTTTATCCGATACATTGGCAGCTGTGGGTCACCGGTACATCCACCTTTCCGGAGATACCGTATTCCTCTCAAAAAAAGGTATGCGCATAGAGTTCGGGGCCATCGGTAAGGGTTATGCGGCCGACAAGGTACGGTCATTATGGAAGTCTCAAGGGGTCAGAGCAGGCGTTATCAACGCCAGCGGTGACCTTACTGCCTGGGGGCTCCAGCCCGACGGCACCCCCTGGCGGGTAGGCATCGCCGACCCGCGCGATCCGTCCCGCATCCTGCTTTGGCTGCCGGTGGATGACGCCGCAGTCGCTACTTCAGGCAACTACGAACAATATTTCGAAATAGACGGCATTCGTTATTCCCATAACATCGACCCCCGCACCGGCATCCCCGTACGAGGTATCAAAAGCGTCACTATCATCAGCCCTTCGGCCGAACTGTCCGATGCGCTTGCCACTGCCGTCACTGTCATGGGTGCGACGGCAGGACTTCACCTGATCGATCAACTGCCGGAAGTCCATGGTATAATTATTGATGAGAAAGACCATTTGCTGTCATCCAAAAACATCACAACTCATGCACACAACTGACAGATCGCTAACCCTGGCAGTCCTGCTCTTGACCACCGCCTGCACCCTTTATGGCTGCACCGAGGTAAAACCCTATCAACGGGCATATCTCAACGATGCCGCAATGCGCCCGGGAAAAACAGATATAGAGAAATTCGACAACAGCGTCCACACCTACCGTGAAGGCGCCAGCGGAGGTGGCAACGGAAAATCCAGCGGAGGCTGCGGATGCAACTAACACAGCATGAAGAACAAATACCTTACACTTGCATTGCTGACAGCGATGCTGCATGCCCATGGGCAGCAACGGCAGGATAGTTTATATAAAAAACAACGCATATCCCGGACAGATATACAAGTGCTGTTCGGATATTACACACAGAACGGCGACCATTCCGCCATCACGGGAGGAAGGGGGACGGAACAACTGCATGTATATTCCCCTGAATTCACCATCACCCATCACCTGGATTCAGCCCGTAGCTGGTCGCTGAACGCGGGAGTGGACGTGATCTCCTCCGCATCCCTGGACAACATCGATTTTATCGTTTCTTCCGCCTCAAAACTTTCAGCAAGGACGCATATCAGCCCCTCCTATACTTTCAAGCTCAAAAAGTCGGATACCCGTATCACACTAGGGACCGGCATTTCCGTCGAATCCGCCTATCTCTCCTTCCCCGCCGGACTGTCAGTCAACCATACCAACCCCTCAAAATCCCGGGAGTGGAGCGCAGGTATCCAATGCTATTTCGACGATCTCCGGTACGGGTGGATCAGCGCCGAATACTTACACCCGGTGGGACTGATCTATCCGGCCGAGTTGCGGGATACCAGCTGGTTTCCCAATTACCGGCGCAATTCCTACAACCTTTCCTTTGCCTGGTATCAGGTGCTCAACGCCCGGATGCAACTGGCCATATTCCCGGAACTGGTCTACCAGAAAGGACTCCTGTCCACCCCCTATCACCGGGTATACTTCCGTGGCGACCGGTTTAGAGAAAGGGTGGAGAAACTGCCCATCGAAAGATGGAAATTCCCCCTGGCAGCCCAGCTAAATATATTCGCCGGCCCCCGGACCATCATCCGCAGCTACTACCGGTGGTATCACGACGATCTCGGTATCACAGCCCACACACTGCAATTCGAAGTACCTGTAAAACTAAACCCCGCGCTCAGCCTGGCGCCCCTGGTACGCCTGTACACACAGACAGCCTCACGCTATTTTGCGCCTTACGGACAGCATGACCTGACCGAAAAATATTATACCTCTGACTATGATCTATCCAAATTCAATAGCTATAAGACAGGCCTGACCATACGCTATGCTCCTCAGCGCCCGATGAGTCCCCATTATACTTTTAATGCGCTGAGCCTCCGCTATTCCTGGTACAAACGTTCCGACGGACTGGCCGCCCATATCCTCACCCTGCTAGTGGAACTGGAACACACCCGCTCCCGCGCACTCCATCAGGCTTTTTCATCGGACGGGATCAATCATTCGGATTGAAGACCTTTTCGGGATCGAAAATGTCGAAATTATCAAATGTTGTGCTGTTGCCGGTACCGCCTGTGCCGATGTAGCTCTTCCCATTGATGGTAAAGGCTACGGCTCCCGTCCTGAGCGCACGGGGATAAGGCGAACGCTGGCTCCAACGATCGGTGGAAATATCATACGCCCAGGTGGGCGACATCAACGAGCCATTCTGCCCCGTCACCAGGTAGGCTTTGCCATTGTCGACAAAGACCGTAGCATACTCCCGCTCGATACTCGTATACCCGTCGTCAAAAGTACCCGGGTCGGTGTTGGTGATATTGGCCAATGGCTTCCAGGGCGCCTTCTGCGACGGATCGAATTCCCAGAAATCCCGGGCCATGGTCTGGTTGTTCGAGCCGGTGACAAGGTACGCTTTGTCATTATATACAAAGGCAACAGCGCCGCGCCGTTTGGAAAAATTCAGGTCCGTGCCCGGTGTCCTCGCCCAGCTGTCCGTAGCCGGGTCATACTGGTAGAAATCGCTCAATGCATAGATGCTGTACCCCGTGCCTATATAACCTTTCCCCTGGACGGCAAAACCCACGGCATCGTAACGCGCGCCGCCGGGATAATCGGCCTTCTTTGACCACTTTTTATTCACAACATCATACTGATAGAAACTGCTGAACCTATGTATGCCATCCCACCCCGTACCGACATAACCATAGTTGCCAATGCTAAAAGCAGCCGCACTGCTGCGGGGCGTATCAGGAAATTGTTGTAACTGCGTCCAGCCGGTATCACTGCTGAACGACCAGAAATCACTCAGCCGGTTGTTAAAAACGCCACCCACCGTCTCATTGAACCCCATCCCCACATAGGCCATGTTGTCAACGACAAAACAAAAGGCATTGCTGCGGGGATACCCCCCGATGGCGCTGGCCTGTATCCAGTCACCCGTTTGCAGATAAGAAGGAGTGGTCTTGCCACAAGATAAATTACAAAAGATGGTTAATACGGCAAAGCCGGCAATAGGTAAGTAAAAATAACGGCGCATTGAAAAGGGTTTCTATCAAAGAGCGATAAGCATCATACATCGCGGCAAAAATCCTGTTAAGGTTTTCTATAAGAAATGTTAATGACAATATATGCCGGATGGCCCGAAAATTGTAACGTCTTATCTTGCTATGATGATAAGGAACTTTCTGCAGATGATGTTATTAGGTAGTTTTTTTGGCGGCATATCCGGCCGGCCCTCCGTCCCGCCGACAGCCAGACCCTTCCCCCAGCACGTTGCTTACAAGGAAGGCTGCATACTCCCCAACCATATCTCCCGGCAGCAGATGGATGACAGCGTTCGCTCTTTTTATAAAGCCTGGAAACAACGTTATATCAGGAAAGGATGTAATATAGGAGAGTTTTATGTGTGGTTCGAAGGGCCATATACACACAATAAACAATGTGTGTCCGAAGGGCAAGGCTATGGCATGATCATCACGGCCCTGATGGCCGGCGCTGACACCACGGCCCGGACCACCTACAACGGGTTATACCATTATTATAAGAACCACCCCAGCAAGACCGATCCCTACCTGATGGCATGGGCCCAGAAAAAGGATTGCCGTAACATCGACGGCAGCTCTGCTACTGACGGCGACATGGATATCGCCTACTCCTTATTATTGGCCGACGCGCAATGGGGCAGCAAAGACGGGATCAACTACAGAGAGGAAGGCCGCCGGATGGTGGATGCCATCCTGCAAAAAGAGATCAATAAAAAAACTTTCTCGATCCTCCTCAGCAATTCGTCTGAGCATGATAGTAAGGACTATTTCGATATGCGTACTTCGGATTTCATGCCGGCCCATTTTCGTTCCTTCCGGAGCGTCTCCGGGGATGCAGATTGGAATAAGGTCATCGATAATAATTATACGCTGTTTAAATATTTACAGGCTGCCTATAGTCCGGATGCAGGGCTCTTCCCGGACTTTATCAACAAAGTGGGGACACAGGTCAAACCCGCCCGCCCGCGGTATCTCGAGTCTCGCTATGACGGCGCCTATAATTACAACGCCTGCCGCATCCCCTGGCGTATCGCCACGGACTTCATCGTCAACGGCGATCCCCGGTCGGCCGACATCGTAGGAAAGATCAATCGCTGGATACGTAGCACCACAAAAGGTAATCCCGACAATATATCCGCCGGTTATAGCCTGGGAGGCGAAGACCTCAAGGACAGGTACTATGAAGCCCTCTGTTTCATCGGCCCTTTCGCTGTCGCCGCCATGATCGGAAAGGACAATCAACCCTGGCTGAACAAATTGTGGGACTATATGGTGAATTTTCGCCTGACGGGGTTTGATTATTATGACAACAGTATCAAGATGATCAATATGATCATCCTATCGGGAAATTACTGGACCCCGGGGTCTTGAGCATTGAATTGTCCCTGTCCCGGAACTTTTTTGGCCTGCGCCACATTCAACAGGATATCGAACATTTTCTCAGGGGCAAAGGGCTTATTGAGGATGTCATAAATATTCATCTTCGCCAGCTTTACCTTTACTTCTGTCATGATATCGGCCGTAAAAATGACAATGTGAATACCGGGGTACTGCCGTCGTATGATCTCTGCCAGCGCATAGCCGTCGATCTCAGGCATATGCAGGTCCAGGAGCGCTACATGATAATCGTTGTCCGACAAAAGGGCCAACGCTTCTTTGCCGCTGTGGGCGCAATCCGGAACTACCCCAAAATATTCCAATTGCTTCACGGCTACCATTACATTGATGGGATTGTCCTCCACAAACAGGAGCCGTAGGCCGCTTAATTTCTTTTCATATCCTGATATTGCCTGGGAAACGGCAAACCGGGCAGGTGAATTTTTATCAGTCAGCAGATCGAATGTCAGGTCAAAATAAAATTCGGTCCCGACGCCCGGTGAGCTCTTTACAAAGATCCGGCTGTTGTGCAATTCCACCAACTTCCGGGTGATGGTAAGCCCCAGTCCCGTACCGGAATGTTTTCGGTACGCCGATTGTTGCACCTGCTTGAAACTCTCAAAAATAGTTTCATGTAAATGTTTAGGGATACCAATACCCGAATCTTTTATTGAAAAATGAACGGTAGCCTTGTTGTTGTTTATAGCAGCCAGCCTTACCAGCAGGGTCACTTCCCCCTGCTCGGTAAATTTGATGGCATTGCTGACGAGATTATTGAGTATTTGTCCCAAACGAATGGGGTCGGCCAGCAGATGCTGCGGTATTTCATCATCGATAAAGCTCTTCAACTGGATACCCTTTGCCTCCGCCAGCGACTTGAACTGGCTCCGGATATTCCTCACCAGTTGGAATAGGTTAACTTCCGCATAGACCAGCTCCAGTTTCTCGCTTTCCATTTTTGTAAGGTCGAGTATATCGTTGATCAGTTGCAAAAGATGGTCGGCGCAAAATATGAGATTGGTAATATATGCTTCCTGGTCCATCGTATAGTTCAGCTTCAGCAGGTTGGCTATGCCGATGATCCCGTTCAGCGGGGTCCTTATCTCATGGCTCATCACCGACAGGAAGTCTGTCTTGGCCCTGGCGGAGTTTTCTGCAAGCTCCTTGGCCTGTATCAGCGCAGCCTCTGTCTCCTTGATCTTCGTAATATCCATCAGCGCCCCTTGCACAGCCACCACTTCCTCATCCTTAATGACAGGCGAACCAATGGCACGAACACGTTTGCGCCTCCCTTTTGCCGTCGTGAGCCATAATTCGATGTCAAAAGATTTCTTTTCCCTCATCGCCGCATCTACAATCGCATCCGTCCTGCGTAAGTCCTCTTCATCATAAAAGGCACGCGAACTATCCAGGGTGACTACAAAATCATCTCCCACCTCATACACCAGATATGCCTGCCGGGTCCAGAATACCTCTCCCGTCTGAAAGTTTACCTCCCATCCGGCCGTGTCGCTCAGTTGCTGACTCACGTCCAGTAGAATATTGCTCCGCTCCAGCTTCTCCTTTATTTCCCGCAGAGCCAGCTCGATCTCCTTTCTTTCCGTAATGTCCGTTACAGCGCCCCGGACTAATTCCACCTTCCCGTCCTTTACAACAGGCTTGCCGATGGTGCGAAACCACTTTTTAGTACCCTTGGGTCTTAGCTCGAGATCATATATCTTTTGGTCCCGGATAGCCTCCTGCATTCCTTTTTGAATGGCCTTATCGTCTTCCTCTTCGTAAAGAGAAGTAGCGTCGTCCAGCGTAGTGGTATCACCCGTAATTCCAAGCATGATCTTCATCTGCTTGGTCCGGAAGACGGTGTCCGTCTTTACATCATACTCCCATCCCCCCGTCTTGCTGATCTCCTGGCTGGCATCCAGCAGGCTGACAGTTCTCTCCATTTGCTCCTTGGCCCGCAGCAACTGCACCTCTGATTGTTTTAACCTTTCATTGGTTTCTTCCAGGACCTTCTCCTGCAAGGTCTTTTCAGTGATATCCTCTAAAAACCCGAAATAATACATAGGAACGCCCTGTTCATCAAAAACAAACCGGGACCTTATGCTACACCAGCGCAACCCCTTCGTCTTATGGTGAAAACGGTAAGAAAATTCGATAATATCCTTTTTCTCCTGCAGCATTTCCAGGATAAAGGACTTTACATAGGCGATATCATCCTCATAAACGACGCTCATCCACCCCCATCCCAGGGCTTCTTCCAGACTAAGCCCGTAAATATCTTCCAGCGGCCTGTTGATATAAAAACAGTTGCCATCAGGGTCGGCCTGAAAAACGCCAAAGGGGGAAAGTCCCAGTATCTCCCTTAAAAATTTGGCTTCATCGACTGGTGAAGAGGCTTTCCTACTCATACGACATCAGAGTTTAGATGTATCGCGGAAGCAGGTTGTAGTTGTAGCGGGATGCCGCAATTTATCCAAAAGTTCTTTCCTAAAAAAATAACCTTTGACAGGTGACGCTCTGGCTAAAAGATCTGATCAATGCACCGGCGATCCATCCCTGCGTTCTTCACTGGCCACCTTGACAATGGTATCCCCTTCGTGAAGATCCCCATATACTTCCATCTTGCCCTTATCGCTGCGGCCCGGCTTGATATCCACCCATTGCGCCTTGCCTCCGGCCACACGGATGACAAATATCCGTTCGGTAGAATTGACGACGGCGGTAGAGGGGACGATAAAAGTGCTATCCCTCGCAGGAAGAGGCACATTTACTTCGGCCACCATGCCAGGCAATAATTTCTTATCATTATTGAAGACATCCATTTCTATCCTTTCCGCCCTCAATCGATTGTCCAGGGCGCCGGCCAGACGACGGACTTTTGCATGAAAAACCTCATTCGGCAACGCCTTTACCGTGAAATGCACTTCATTCTGATCGTTGAGATAGCCTGTGTAGGCTTCGGGGACAGAAACCACCAGCCTGAGATGTCTTTGCTCCTGCAACGTGAACAGGGGGAATTCCGAGCCTTTACCCGAGGGGCCTACATAGGCACCGAGGTTCACATTACGGGCGCTGATCACCCCATTAAAAGGCGCTCTTATTTCCAGGTACTTCAACGTCTCGGCCACCTGGTTATAGGCGGATTTGAATGCTTCCAGCTGCGCCAGGTCCGATTTTTGACGGGCATCCGCCTGATCGATATCGTTCTGTGAGATGGTACCAGGCGTTTTGCTGGTTTCTACTAGACGCTCATAGTTGGCCTTGCTGGCAATGTAGATCGCCTCCTGCGATTTCACCCGCGAAAGAGCGCTGGCAAGCTGAGAGCCTAACTCCGGGGCTTCCAGTGTGGCAAGTAATTGCCCCTCCCGTACTTCCGAACCTACATCTACATATAGCCGCTTGACAAAACTATTCTCTTTTGCATACAGGTCCACCTGCTGGTAAGCGATCAGTTCGCCGGGGGTAAACAACGCGGTCGACAGCCGCCCTTTCTGAAGGGCAACAGTTTCCACAGGCGCCGCTGTCACAGCGACGGCCTTATTCTCTTTCTTATCACTGCCTTCACCATCCGAGGAGGAACAGCCACTGAACAAGGTGGCGGCGACCAGCGTGTTCAGGACCAATAGGGCAGTTAATGAAGGGTTATTTCTCATTTTGTTCATACAATGACGGTATATAATGTTTACTTTCTTTATCCGAAGGATCAAGGGATACTGATTCGATAGATGTTCTGCGCTGCACCCAGGCAAAGATGAGAGGTAGGATAAATAACGCTGCAAACGTAGACGCGATCAGACCGCCGATCACCGCACGGCCCAAGGGGGCCGCCTGATCGCCGCCCTCGCCAAAACCCGAAGCCATCGGGATCATACCGACCACCATGGCCACACTGGTCATCAGGATGGGACGGAGACGGACGGCAGCCGACTCCCGCGCCGCCTCCAGCGCATTGCCGGAATGCTTCCGCAAATGCTCGGCATTGGTCACCAGCAGTACCGAGTTGGAAATGGAAACCCCCACCGACATGATCATACCCATATAGCTCTGCAGATTGAGGGTAGAGCCTGTCAGCATAAGCAGCCCCAGCGAACCCAACAGCACGGCAGGTACGGTACATAAGGTCACCAGCGACACTTTAAACGATTGAAAATTGGCGGCCAGCATAAGGAAGATCACCAGGATGGCCGTGATAAGCCCCACCTGCAGGCTGTTCAAAGTATCCGAAAGCACCTGCACCAGACCTCTTGTTTCTACAGTGATACCACGAGGCGGGGCGCCTAAGGACGCAATAGCAGCCTCGACATCTTTGGCGGCGCTGCCCAGGTCCCTCTTATACAGGTTAGCCGTCACCGATAGTACCGGGTTCGGTCCGATATTGTCATTCTCCCCATTTGTGGTATCGGTGGTGATAGTGGCCACATCGCTGAGCGTAGGACGCGGCGCATTGGGTAAAATAGGCGTCTCTCCAATATCATGGATACTCGTCATCCTGTTCTCAGGCACTTCCACCTGGACATTATAAGCCAGGTTGCTCCTGTGGTCGACCCATACGCTCTTTTCTGTAAACCGGGAGGAAGAAGTGGCAGCCAGCAGACTGCGACTGATCGTAGCGGCATTGGTGCCCAACTGTGCGGCCCTTACCCGGTCAATATCGATATTGATGGACGGATACTTCGTAGACTGTCCCAGCTGCACGTCGCGTAAATAAGGTATCTCCCGCAGCTTATCGATCACTTTGCCCGCAAATTGTTCATTCAGTTTTTTATTCTTCCCGATGACCTTCACCTCGATGGGCGTGGGAGAACCCTGACTGAGTATCTTGTCGGTAAGCTCGATGGGTTCGAAAGATACTTTTACTTCCGGCATGTCCATCTGTATCTTCTTCCGGAACTCGTCTTTCAGGTCATCCATCTTTACCTTGTAATCCTCCTTCAGACTCACCTGCAGTACGCTCTCTTGCGGACCGGCCATAAAGAGATAGATAGGGTTGGTGGAAAACTGGCCGCCGTGCATACCAACCATGGCCGAAGTAACGCCGATGTTCTCATGTCCCACCAGTGTATCCAGTATATGCAGGGTACGGATCATATAGGCTTCCGTCCTTTCGATACGGGTGCCGTCAGGAGCACGGAAACGTGCCTGGAACTGTCCCGCATTTGACTTCGGCAATACATCCCGGCCGATGCTGTTCAGCATGAGCCAGGCGCCGCCCAATCCCAATAAAATATACGCAATGGCAATGGGCGTGCGGAAAGGAAAGAGTCTTTCCAGGAAGCGGAGAAACCGGTTTCTAAACCTGTCAAAGGCGGTCAGCTTGCCTCCCTTGCCGGTGCCGCCCGTTGCCAGCTTGTGTTTTTCGGACCAGGGATCTTTTTCATCGGCAGCGGAGATACCGGATTCCCTGAATTCCTCATCATCCGTCTTGCCCTTGCCATGATGTCCCTTCATCAGCCAGTTGGCCATGATGGGAACAAAGGTCTGGGCCATCAGATAAGAGGTGATCATGGAAAAAGCAATGGCCAGCGACAGCGGCAGGAACAGCGAGCCGGGGATGCCGCTCATGGTAAAGGCCGGGGCGAATACGGCCAGGATACATAATAATATCAATAGTTTGGAAAAAGCGATCTCGCGACAAGCATCCCAGATGGCCAGGGCCTTCGGCTTGCCCATGGCCAAGTGCTGATGGATGTTCTCTATTGTGACTGTGGATTCGTCGACAAGGATACCAATGGCCAGTGAAAGACCGCTCAACGTCATGATATTGATGGTCTGATGAAACAGCGTGAGGAACAGCACCCCGGAGATTACGCAGATGGGTATCGTAAGGATCACGATCGAAGCGCCCCGGGCATCACCCAGGAACAGCAGCACCATCAACCCCGTAAGGATAGCCCCGATAGCCCCCTCCGATAACAGGTTTTTTACAGAATTGATGACATATACGGACTGGTCGAACTCATAGGACAGTTGTACATCCTCCGGCAATTGCGCCTGAAAGCGGGGAATGGCTTTCTTCAGATTCTGTACTACATCCCAGGTGCTGGCGGCAGCCGACTTGGTGATGGGGAGATAGACGGAACGCTTGCCATTGATCAGCGCATAACCCGCCGTAATATCAGCCCCATCCTCCACCGTCGCCACGTCCTTCAGGTACACATTCTGCACGCTATTGGTATAGAGGGGTATCATCTCAAAGTCCTTCACCGTCTCGATGGTGGTATTGGCAGGCGTCAGATAGTTGAGATCGCCGATACGCACATTACCCGCAGGCGTGGCCTGGTTATTATTGCGCAATGCCTCCACCAGCTGATCAGGCGTAAGGTTATGGCTGCGCAGCAGCTCCGGGTCCGCCTTTATCACCACCGTACGGACATTGCCTCCAAAAGGCGCCGGGGCTACAAGCCCGGGTATGCTGCTGAACTGGGCTCTGACATATACATTGGCAAGGTCCAGCAATTCATTATTGTTCCTTTTTGGGCTGCTGATCACCAGCTGCCCTACAGGCAGCGTACTCGCGTCAAAACGGAGGATAAAGGGTGGCTGCGAGCCGGGTGGAAAGATCGCCTGCGCCCTGGTGGTATACCCCGTCACTTCAGAAGCCGCCTGGGCCATATTGGTGCCTTCATAAAAGGTAAGCTTGATAAGAGTAAGCCCCTGAATATTCCGGGTTTCGATACTTTTTACACCGCCGATATACAACAATAGATTGACATACTGCTTACCAAAATAAGTCTCCATCTGATCCGGGGTAAATCCGCCGTATGGATGCGAAATATAGATCACCGGAAGGTTCATGTCCGGGAATATATCGATCTTGACGCTACGGATGGCGCCGATACCGAAAAATAGTAAGCCGGCCACCAGGACTAAGATGGTAATAGGTTTTCTGAGTGCGCTTCTTATCAATCCCATGATGATGATTCAATTAAAATTCATTAAAAAACAAACCAAAATCCCCGCTGGCGGCAGCCTTGAACAATAAAGCCTGCCATACATTGTTGTTGGCGATGTCCCTGTCCGTCTCGGCCCTGTTCAACGTGAACAGCGCCGTGGTGAGATCTACGATGGTGGCCAGACCGTTCTTATACAACACCGACTTCTGCAGATATGCATCCGAAGCAGCCTTCACCTGTATGGGAGCTTCCTGGTAATTGTCCAACGAGTTTTTGATCCGCGTATCAGAAAGGACCAACTGCGCCTGCAGTTGCTGATTGATCAACCCATATTCCTCTTTCAGCCCCTCCGAGATCCATTTTTGGGATACCACCTGCTGATGGACACGCAACGGACTGGTAAGATTCCAAACCATACCTACACCAATAAGATAATTGCCTCTCGAAAAACTTACCCCCTTCAGATAATTACCCGTATAGGCGTCCGGGAACTGCGTGCCGTAATTATAGTCAAAACCCGACCCCCTATCCTGCAATACACCAAATAAGGAGAAGGTGGGATAATTAAATGTCTTCAGGTATTTCGCCTGCTCATTGCTGACGTTGATACGTTGCTGGTAGTACTTTAATAAAGGATGTTCATTCATAGCCGTAGCCGGCGCTGTGTTAAGAGCGGTGGGGATCCTCGCGATAAAAAGGCTGTCCAGCACAAAGTCGGCCGGCGGGACACCCATGTAGATGGCCAGCTGATTAGCCTGCTCCTGCTGGAATTCCCGGGCATTGGTCAGGGCGATACGCGCATTGGAAACTTCCGCCAGGGCCAGCGAAGAGTCTACCCCCGGGTTGAGCTGACTTTTTACACGCGCCACGACGACATTCATCAACGCCTGAGCCCTTTCAAGGTTACGCTGCTGGGTGATCACCAGTCTTTGCGCCGCCAGCAGGCCCAGATAAGCAGCCGAAACCCGGATACTTTGCTGAAACCGCTCCTGGTTGAGATCTTCCTGGTCACGGCTAAGGACAGTCTTAGCTACTTTAATCTTTTCCTTCGCCCTGCCAAATTGGAAGAAATCCCAGTTGACATCAGTTAAATACAATGCGCCAAATGCCGCCGACCAGTTCTGCGTGGCCATAGGCGGACCCGAGGCGGCAGTGGCGCCTCCCTTATACCCATACACAGGCCCATTGATCCCATTGATCGTGCCGTAATCATGCTGGGCGGAGATGTTCAGGTCAGGCAGGTACTCTCTTTTCGTCTCCAGGACATTTGCCTGAGAGGCTTTTACATAATTGGTCTTGGCGCGGACAGTACCATAATTATTTAGTGCGGACTGTACGGCATCTTTTAGCGTGAGCGTCTGTGCGTTTGCGCCAGAGGTAAAAATACTAATCAACAAGGCCCCCAAAAGGGCAAAAGTGTTTTTTGACATGATAGATGGACAAATTTTTTCATTCTTCCGTATCCATATGGCGTATGGGGCAGCCGCGGGTAGTAGACATCGAGTTAGGTCCTGTTCACTGGTCAGTTGTAGTTTAGGGCTGCATCACTGTATACAAAGGGAAATTAAGATTTTGAAGCAATTTTGAAGCAAGAAGGGAAGGCTGGAAGCTGATGGCGATAAGATGCTGTCCGGACACGTATTCGTAGACGATATTAAAATTCATTAAGTCACAGATCTGCCGGACAATGGCTAAGCCGATACCAATGGAATCGCTGGCTGGGTCGCCTTTTTTAAAACGCTCGAACAGCTCTGAGACAGGCAGCTGCGGTTGCAATCCGGTATTGCTGATGATCAATCCGGCCTTTGTGAGGATCACCTTTATGTTGCCCCCGGGAATGTTATGCCGGATAGCGTTGCTTATTAAATTAGTTAATAATAAGTCTGCTAACGAACTATGCAGGGGTATATACACTTTTTCTTCAATATGGCAGCTCAGCGTCAACGATTTCATCTGGATCAGCTCTTCAAAAGAGTCAAGTGTCTCACGGGTAAGCATACTGAGACAGACGGGTGTTCCGGCCGTATATTCTTTATTTTCCAACTTGGTCAATAGGGTCAGGCTGCTGTGGATCCGGGAGAGCTTCTCCAGGGCGGTCTGCATCTCGGCAATGAGGATGGCCTGATCATCCCGGATATCCGACTCCATCAGCAGGTCCAGTTTACCCCGGATGATGGCGGTAGGCGTCTGCAATTCATGAGAAGCATTCTCGGCAAATTCCTTTAGGGATTGATAGTCCTCCAATGCTTTGTCCGTCATTTTCTTAAGAAACTTATTTAACTCTTTGAATTCATCTGTCCTCGTTTCAGGCAGGAGAATAGACTTTCGTTGCTTAAGATCAAAACACTGGATCACCTTAAGGGTCCGTTTAAAAGGAGACAATATATATTTTGGAATGAGCTTCCCCGATATAGCCACCAGTATAAGGAGAAGCAACAGGATCCATTTGAAAGAGTCCACCACACCGGGCAGCAGCTGGTAAAAAGAAGGAATAAAAGAATAAGTAGCGATCCGGTAATGCCTGCCATGTATAGTATAAAAGGATGTAACCACCAGCCGGAACTCATTTGCCTGGAATTCCGGGTTCCAGTTCAACCCGCGTGTATAATAGGACTGCTCGCCTCTGGGCATGCTGTCAGCAGGTATTTCCCTGACGGTCGCCCGTTTACGGGTGGGGTGATCAGTATAATCGCCGCCTTTGCTGATCTGTTGAGCGATAAGATCGTTCAGCCGTTGATGCCGCACCACTTCCACCCTGCTGATCTTCCACTGTATCTCGTAGTAGACGATGGCTCCACCGATGAGCAGTACCACCAGCATAATAGCGAAGTACCAGAGTGTGAATTTGTTAGTAAGCTTCATTTATGTTTCAGCTTCATGTTTGTGTGCGTCAAATCGGTAGCCCAGACCATATACGGTGCTGATGTAATCCGTCCCCCCGGCGCCCGCTATCTTCCTCCGCAGGTTTTTCACATGCTGATAGACAAAATCGAAGTTCGCCAGATTGTCCGTATAATCACCCCAAAGATGCGCGGCAATGGCCTGGCGGGACAATACCCTGTTCTTATTTACGATAAAGTACAGCAGCAGATCGAACTCCTTACGGGTGGTATCCAGCGTAGTGTTGCCTATACGTACTTCAAAAGTATCGGTATTCAACATGATCTCGTTGAACTCTATCATATGCGTGCCCCCCAGGTTTTTCCGCCGGTAGACGGCCCGGATCCTCGCATGCAGCTCCGCAAGATGGAACGGTTTGGTCAGATAGTCATCAGCGCCATTCTCCAGTCCGATGATCTTGTCATCCAGTGCATTGCGGGCAGAGATGATCAGGACATTGCTATCCTGGTGTTCCTTGCGTATCAGGTCCAGCAAATGAAGACCGTTGCCATCCGGCAAACCTATATCCAGCAGGATACAATCGTATTGAAAAAGACCCAGCTTTTCCCGGGCTGCTTCCTGCGTACAGGAAAGCTCGCAGATATACCCTTCTTTTGCGAGGAAGTCGTGTATATTACGGGCCAGCTCCTGGTGGTCCTCGATAATCAGTACCTTCATGTTGTAAAGTTAGGAGGTTTTATATGATCAGCACGTATGGATTGACCCACATCGCCCTCCCTGTGAAGGACGTACGTCGTACCGCCGCCTTCTACGAAAAAGTGTTCGGATGCTGTATCATGTATGACCACGGGAACTTCATACAGGTGCAAACCCCTGGCTCCAGGGATATCATCGTCTTCGAACAGTCACCTATCCCTTCAGATCTCCAGAACGTACACTACGGTTTCCGCCTGATGAAACAGGAAGACCCCGAACAATTGGCAGAAACAATCCTGTCAGCCGGAGGGACCATAAAAGAAAAAGGTCATTTTGCCTCCGGTGAACCATATATCTTTTTTTATGACCCCGATGGATACATGGTGGAAGTCTTTTATGAGAATATCCCCGGGACGCTAAAAGATTTTAATTAACCTTTGTTTCACCGGTACCCTTGCGCCTGTAGATGGAATAATTCCGCATAACGACCGTCCATTTCAAGCAATTCCTCATGACTTCCGATCTCCAACAGCTGCCCTTTGTCCAGTACGAGGATCCTGTCAGCCATGCGTACCGTTGAAAAACGATGGGATATCAGAACGGCAGTTTTACCTCGAGTAAGGTCTGCAAATCGTTGAAAGACTTCATATTCTGCACGTGCGTCCAGGGCTGCCGTCGGCTCGTCCAATATCAGCAGCTGCGCGTCACGCATATAGGCTCTGGCCAGGGCGACCTTCTGCCATTCTCCTCCGGAAAGCTCTACACCCTGATGAAAACGACGACCGAGCGCCTGGTCATACCTGTCCGGCAGTCTCCCCACCAGCTTGTCCGCCAGACTTTGCTCAGCCGCAGATTCGATCAGTGACCTGTTGTCCTTTTGGACGATATTCCCCACGGCAATATTCTGGGCAAAGGTCATTTGATAACGCAGATAATCCTGGAAGATGATACCGATATTATGACGGAGCGCTTCGGGGTCATATTCCTTCAAATCAACACCGTCCAAAAGTATCCGGCCTTCCACCGGGTCGTACAGCCTTGCCAGCAGCTTGATAAGCGTGGTCTTACCCGCCCCGTTCTCCCCCACCAATGCCAGTTTCTCCCCCGGCCGCAAGGTAAAACTCAGGTGCCGGATAGCCCAACGCTCCGAGTTCATATATTTAAAGCCGACATTTTCAAATGTAAAACCTTCCCTGATCACCCGGGGAAATGGACGCGGGTGCGCAACGATAACAATACGGGGCTGGATCTCAAAGAATTCAAAAAGATCCCGAAGATAAATAGCCCCCTGAGAAACGCTGGTAAAACGGCTTAGTATCCCTTCCAGCAACGACCTCAGCTGACGGAATGAACCAGCCAGAAAAGTAAGATCGCCGATAGACAAGGCGCCGTTGACAGTCCTCCAGATAATTACAATATAAGCTGTATAATAGCCTGCAGATCCGATGAATGCAAAAACAGTTCCCCAGGTGCTTCGGCGAATGGTCAGGTGTTTGTTGTCTTTATAAAACTTCTCCGAAAGTGTTCGAAATCTGTCGACCAGAAAGTCGGACAAAGCAAAAAGTTTAACCTCTTTGGCTGTTTCGTCACTGGCTCCCAGATAACGGATATAGTCCAGTTCCCTCCGCTCAGTGGTCTGCTGCCGGGTAAGAACATATGTTTTGTCATTGAAGTAGGACTCCCCCAGAAAAGCCGGTATGACGGCTATCAGCAGCAGGACGATCAGCCAGGGATTAAAGGTCATAAGTCCAGCCGTGAGAAAGGCCATGGTCACCAGGTCCTGCACCTGGCTCATCACCTGGGACAAAAGTATGGTACGCCCCGTAGTCTGCTGCCTTGCCCTTTCCAGCTTATCATAAAAAGTGGAATCCTCAAATTGGTCGAGGTCCAGGGCAGCGGCATGCCGCATGATCCTGATTGAAGTAAAATTAGCGAATCGATCCCCTAACAAGCTGTCTAATAAAGAGATAAGCCTACTCAAGCTGTCTGATAGAATCGCCAGTCCAAACTCCAGGGCGATCAATTCCCAGAGATGGTTGATGGCCGGGGATGCCGCAGGATGTGTTCGGGTCAAAAGGATCACCTGGTCGATGATCAGTTTGCCGACGTAAAGGATAGCGACCGGAATGGCCGAACGGGCAATACGAAGAATACCGTTGAAGATCATGATCCGGGGACTGGTTTCCCACACCAGCCGGAAGAACCTGGGCAGATTACGAAGGGCTTGTAACCGCTCTTTCAACGAAAGGGGTTCTGTCTGTTGTTTGTTGCTGGCCATTAAGGGTATAACGGTAAAATGCCCGCCCGGTTCATAAGAAGGTTAAATTGTCATTACTTTTGGACATGCGCATTCGTACGATCATCCTTGCCATTATTCCGGCCGTCCTGGCTATATCAACCCGGCTTTATGCCCAGACATCAATTGATGATACCCTCGCAGGTCAGGTGGCCGTATGGGGCCAGCGGCCGGCTGTTACGAGCCATGGAGTAACCAAAAGGTCGCTGCTGCATGGCGCTACCAGGGACCTTTCCCTACTGGACGTACGATCCATGATATTGGACACCGGCGTGATCATCGCCGCTTACGAGGCAGACGCGGATGAGCTGATCATTGTCAGGGAGGGCAAACTGGATGTATCCTTCGGAGAATCCGGCAAGCTGCTGGGACCAGGCGGAGTGGCGCTTTTCCCCGCAGGCGAAAAATACAGTCTTGAAAATGGGGATCGTACTCCCGTCACCTATTATTTACTCCGTTTTCGAAGCAAAGCGACCAGGGACCAGCATCGGGCCGCCCCTCCCTTCCTCATCGATTGGACGGAGATGATCATGAAGCCTACAGATAAAGGGGAAAGCCGCCAGATATTCAGCCAGCCTGTGGCATGGCTGGGTAAGATCGATATGCATGCTACTACGCTCAACACGGGCGAGGTCAGCCATCCGCCCCATGTTCACCGGGCGGAAGAGATCATTCTCATGCGGTCAGGCTCTGTGCAGGAATACATTGGCGGGAAATACTACCCCGCAACCACGGGTGACGTGATCTTCCTTCCTTCGGAAGTCCCCCATGCATTGGAGAATAAAAGCGCCGGACGCTGCGAGTACTTTGCCCTTCAATGGCAGCTATAAAAGAGGACGTCTATCTTCCGCCTGCCTGGTTATAATATTTTAGCGCTTCGGGCATCAGCTCCTGCAATTTTTGAATACGGTCAGCATCTGCGGGGTGATCGCTCAGCAGGATAGGAGGTTTCTCCCCTCCCATCGCGGCCATGCGTTGCCAGAAAGGCACCGCCTCCCGGGGATCATAGCCAGCCATGGCGGCAAAAATAAGCCCGTAGTGATCGGCCTCGTATTCATGCTTGCGGGCATAAGGTAAAAGGACACCCACCTGCGAGGCAGGGGCATACACCTGGTTAAAAACACCGACAGCCTGGGAATTGGTGCCCAATGCTACATCCCCCGCCACCTGTATGCCCTGTGCAAGCAATTGCTGGCTCATTCTTTCCCTTCCGTGACCTGCCACGGCATGGGTGATCTCATGTCCTAACACGATAGCCAGCGCCGTCTCATTCTTTGTGATAGGCAGGAGTCCCGTATACACCACCACTTTCCCTCCGGGCATACACCAGGCATTGACCTCCTTGCTCTCCACCAGGTTGAACTCCCAATTATATCCCTCCAGGGCATTGCCCAATCCCTGCGACTGATAGTATTTATTGATGGCCGCAGCGATACGGGTACCGACCCTTTTTACCATTTCACTGTTGTTGTTGCTCACCGGCACCACCTTATTCTCAGTAAGAAAACTTTTGTATTGTGTCAGCGCCATCGATTGTACCTGACTTTCCGATACAAGACTCAGTTGACTTCGGCCGGTGATAGGGTTTGTTTTACAGGAGAAAGTCCCCATGACGCCGGCAAACAGGATAACAGAAAGAAGTTTATTCACGGTGAATTCAAGTTTTAGCAGTGTAAAAGTATTGAATTTTCATGTAAATTGTCGTGTATGAAGCCCAGGCTCTTAAAAGTTCCCAGGACGCCGGCACATTCATTCAGTGTCCGTGAAGACAGGGACCCTTATATCAATAATCGCTGGCATTATCATCCCGAAGTAGAACTCATTTATTTTCATGAGGGAGGCGGCACACAATTCGTGGGAGATCATATCGCACGGTTTGATGCCGGGGATATTATCCTGGTTGGTTCCAACCTGCCTCATTACTGGCGGCACGACGATCCTTATTTTAACGAAGACAGCGGGCGGAAGGTCCACTCCACGGTGATACATTTCTCAGAGAATTTCTGGGGTGAACCTTTTTTGCAATTGCCGGAAACCAAACCCATCCGTCACCTGCTGGAAAAAGCACGAAGAGGTATCCGGGTACACGCAAGAGAACATCGTAATATACCTCTCCTGGTGGAGAAGATCCGCGATACCGAAGGAGTAGGCCGGATCATCGCCCTCATCGAATGCCTTTCCGCCTTCGCATCCGTCGCAGACCTGCCCCTGCTGTCATCCATTGGCTTCCGGCATGATTTCTCCGAAGTGGAAAGCGACAGGATCAATGCGATCTACGATTATACCTTCCGTCATTTCTCACAAAAGATCTATCTGGAGCAGGTAGCCGCCGTGGCGGGGCTGGTACCCAATTCCTTTTGCCGTTATTTCAAATCCCGCACAGGGAAGACTTATACACAGTTCCTCACGGAGATACGGGTGGGGCATGCCTGCAAACTGCTTATAGACAACCGTATCAGCATCAAACAACTGTGTTTTGAAAGCGGGTTCTCCAATTTCACCTGCTTTCACAAGAATTTCAAGATGATCACGGGTAAGAGCCCGCAGCATTATCTCAAGGAGCATCTGATGGGGTGATAGACCTTGAATTCCAAAATTTTATTTTCGGCGATTAAACTAGTTTAAGTGCATTTATGCATAGTCTATATTTTTGTTTTTTTGTCTGATTTGTTGTATAATTTTGTTGGACAATCTTACCACGATGAGCAAGGACGATATAAAGAAACTGGAAGATATAGCGATCGAGCAACTGAAAAAGGGCTTCACCCGGGAAGAAGCGCACCAGTCTTTAATGCGCGCAGGGATTCTTGATGAAAACGAAAACTTCACAGAACCATATAAACACCTCGGCGAAGCAGTCAAAAGGCTATCCCAAAAGTAGCTTTACATGTACGATATTAAGCCCAATTTGATATTTGGCTTTCATGGATGTGATGAAAGCGTAAGAAACCGTTTGTTAAATCGTCCCGACGAAATTGTTTTCAGCAAGGAAAAATACGACTGGTTAGGGCATGGCATGTATTTTTGGGAAAACAATTACGAAAGGGCACTGCAATGGGCGGAAGAAAAAAGGCTCGGGGCAGGATTCAACATCCTGCTGTAATCGGCGCCACTCTTTTCTTAGGGTATTGCTGCGATTTTCTCGATGCCACATATATCAATCTTCTTAAAACATATTCTGATCTAATGGTCCCTATGTATCAGGCAATGGGAAAAAATATGCCTCAAAACAGGGACTTACCGCATGATCGACATAAAGATAAAATATTACGTGAACTGGACTGCGCTGTAATTGAATATATGCATGCCGGTATCCTGTATAAAACGCAGACCGAAACTCAAACAAAAGGCTTCTCCGATAGCAAAATCTTCGACTCCACCCGCGGCGTCTTCACAGAAGGCGGCCCCGTCTTCGCAGGAGCCGGTATACTCGAAAAAAGCCATATCCAGGTCTGTATTCGAAACCCCAACTGCATAAAAGGTTTCTTCCTCCCCAGGAAAGAAGTTCAATTTCCCGCATTCTTAAATTAGAGACATTACATTATTTATCCCCTCCGGCACTCTTTTTTCCAGTATTTTGCAAAAAAATTTAGCCTTATGGCGACCGATATAAAATGTCCCAACTGCGGCCACCAGTTCCCCATCGAAGAAGCCGTATCCGAAGAATATAAAAAAGAACTGCGGGAACAGATGCAAACCTTCCTGAAAAGCAAAGAAAAAGAATTTCAGAAAAAAGAGCAGGATCTGCTCCAGCACGCCCAGCAACAGGAAGCAACCTTCCTCCGTAAACTGGAGGAAGAAAAACGCCAGATACAGCAAACAACAGAACAATCTCTCCGCAAATCCATCAGCACCGACTACGAAACAAAACTGCGGATACTGGAAGATGCCAATAAAGACAACGAAGAAAGACTAAAAATATCCCGCCAGAAAGAACTTGAATTCCTGAAAAAAGAACAGGAACTAAAAAACAAAGAGGCGGAAATGGAACTCTCCGTACAACGCCGCCTCCAGGAAGAAAGGACCAAACTGACCGAAGAGATCCGCCACCTGGAAATACAAAAGACGGCCGCAAGGGAGAACGAACACCAGTTGAAGATCAAAGAGCTGGAAAAACAGCTGGACGATCAGAAAAAACTGGCGGAAGAAATGAAACGAAAAGCCGAACAAGGCTCTATGCAATTACAGGGAGAGGTACAGGAACTGGCGCTCGAACAATTGCTACGCACTAACTTCCCCTTCGACGAGGTCAGCGAAGTCGGCAAAGGCATCAGAGGCGCCGACTGTATCATGACCATCCGCAACAATTACGGACAGGAATGCGGAAGGATCATCTTCGAAAGCAAACGCACCCAATCCTTTTCCCCCGAATGGATCGAAAAATTAAAGGCCGACATGCGCAGCCAGAGTGCGCACATAGCCGTCATCGTCACCCAGACCATGCCAAAGGATATGGAGAGTTTCGGCGAAAGAAATGGGGTATGGATCTGCTCCTTCTCCGAGGTCAGAGCCCTTACCTATGTCCTCCGGGACGGCATCATCCGCGTTTTCAACGCCGCCAAATCCCAGGAAAAGAAAGGAGATAAAATGGAGCTGCTTTACAACTATCTCACCAGCGGTGAATTCAGCGAGCAATGGAAAGCCATCCGGGAAGGTTTTCTTTCCATGAAACAATCCATCCAAAAAGAAAGGGACACCATGGAAAGACTATGGAAGGCCCGGGAAAAACAATTGGAAAAAGTATTGCTCAATGCAGCACATGTCCGGGGCTCTATAGAAGGCATTGCTGGCAAGGATGCTATCGATGCCCCCTTGCTGGAGGACGATCCCGATCAGGATCTGCTGGACTGACATCCCCTACCCGCCGGGAATAATCATGTCAGCAGCCAGGCCAGGGTAAGCGACTGCTCGTCAAATATCCTGCCCTCAATACCCAGATGTACCTTTTTCCCTTTGTTAAAAACAAACGGCAGCCGGACCTCATCCCCTTCCATCGTAATATTACCTTCTAATTGCATATGCTGCTTGAAATCCATTTCGCCCCGGCCATACCATTTGAAGATGGCCTCCTTGGCGCTCCATATCAAAGTAAGGAACTCCTGGTGCATCCGGCCCCGTAACCCCCATTGTTCCAGAAATAGCGCATATTCGTCATTGAAATAATGGGCCTCATCCTCCGTAAGGAACTTCTGGGCCACCGCCTCTATCCGGGGAGTGATCCGCTCGATGTCTACTCCCACCCTGCTGGCCCCGCTGACAATAGCAGCAGCATATTCACCGCAATGAGAGATGGAGAAATGATATTTTTCACTGGCCAAAAATGGCTGCCGCGTATCGGCCACCAGGATCTCCTCCAGGGGAAAATCTTCAAAAAGAAAGGACAGCAGATACCGGCCCGCCAGATGCTGCCGCCGCTTGAAAGGATGAGTGACATCCCGCTTCAAAGGTACTTTTTCCAGGAAAAAGGATTCTGGTTCCTCAATGTGCCAAATCCCTAGTTTTGTATCCTCGTTGATATTATGTTGATAAAAAAGGGGCATCTTTAAAATTATAACAGCATATTCGCAAACTTAACCAATTTCATCATGATCTTATCTGATAAGCGTATTCTTGAGGAGATGAAAAAAGGCTCGATCAGGATCGACCCTTTCGATCGCGCCTGTCTGGGAAGCAACTCCTATGACGTACACCTGGGCAAATGGCTCGCCACCTATAAGGATCATATATTGGATGCCAAAAGACACAACGAAATAGAATATTTCGAGATCCCGGCCGAAGGATTCGTGTTGTATCCACACGTCTTTTACCTGGGGGTCACCCATGAGTACACGGAAACCCATGCACATGTCCCCTTCCTGGAAGGTAAATCATCCACAGGCCGGCTGGGCATCGACATACACGCAACGGCAGGGAAAGGCGATGTAGGCTTCTGTGGCAACTGGACCCTGGAGATCTCAGTAAAGCAACCGGTAAAAATATATAAGGGTATGCCGGTAGGACAGTTGATCTACTTCCCCGTAGAAGGAGAGATAGAAGTGAAATACAATCAGAAAAAAGACGCCAAGTACAGCGGCCAGCCCGATAGGCCCATCGAAAGCATGATGTGGAAGAATAAATTCTGATGGACCAGGACGAACCGAAGGTTCGTTGTCCGAAGGACAGATATTAGATATTTCCGTAAAACGGGTTATATTTTTCGCAACCCGCTTTACGGACCATTTAGATGGCCCCCCAGCCATTCTTTTTCCCATAGGCCACCAGCCAGGCAATGACCTCATTGTAGGTCCGCATGCCCTGAGGCTGACGGTTAGCCCTCAGATAACCCCCATACAACCGCCGGATCACCGGCTCGAAAGGGTTCTCATATCGCCGGTTGAACCGCTGCAGTTCCTTAAAATCCGTCTTTACAGAGGGGGATAGCTGCGCTTTTATAGGCTGCAATAACAGGGAGTCCCGGAAATACAGCTCCCTTGCCGCATACAGATAGAGATCGAAGTAGACAGAATAACGGAATGACGCGTCACCCGACTGACGGGCGGCAAGATAACCCGCGAAATTCGCCTCATTCTCCTTTGCATACCCCAGCTGATGACCTATCTCATGACAGGTCGTATACGGCTGGACAAACACAGGCATGGTCGTGTTGACCTGCGCTTCACCCGTAAAAGGGTTATAATAACCGCCAAAGCCAAGATAGTCCCCCAGGTAACCATAAAGCGAGGCTTTTACGGAGGATGAAGGATAAGCAAATCGTACATCGGCTGACGAAAGGGTCTTATAACAATCTATAGCCCCTTTGAACAGCGTGCTGTTACGGACTAATGTGGCTCTTTCCAAATGCGCCAGGCTGTCTTCTGTGCCCAACCTGGTAACCACCTGCCGGAGCAATGTATCCAGCTCGCCCGTGGAATAGGCCTGCACATCCAGTCGTAATTGATGGGCAATGCCCCGTCGATCATAATTAAGCCCCCAGGACAGATTGAAATAGACATACACCAGCAATAGTACAAAAAGAGTATTGCCCAATACCGCCTTAAAATAAGCCCGGCCGGCCTGCCGGCGTATCAATCGCTGGACGAGCCTCACCAGTCCGTATAACAGCCCGGCCCCTGCCAGTGTATAAAAGATATCCCCCACGCTGAAAGGCAGCCATCCAAACAACAACCGCTGCATACGGGCGATGAGAGGATAAACACCGGTGGAATAATATTTCTCGACAGCATTGGGGGAAAGGGAAAAGATCTTGACGCCTGCAGCAAGGATTATCAGGATTATCCAGGATAATTTTGATTTACCGAACATACTGCTAAAAATACTCCAAATATTACAGCATCCATGTTAAATTGCGCATTAATAGTACAATTGCAGGCCCATGAACATAGACTTTAACAAAAACGAGGACGTCATGAAAATGGCGCTTAGCCAGCTGAGAAAGCGGCTGGACAAGATCGCATTGGGCGGTGGGAAAAAGTCCATCGAGCGGCAGCGGGAAAAAAATAAGCTCACACCCCGCGAACGTATCGCCTATCTCCTGGATGAAGGAAGCTCTTTTATAGAGATCGGGGCCTTCGCAGGCTATGAAATGTACGAAGAGCAGGGAGGATGCCCCGCAGGCGGGACGGTCGCAGGCGTCGGATATGTCAGCGGACGGCAATGTGTCATCGTGGCCAATGATCAGACAGTAAAAGCCGGCGCCTGGTTTCCCATTACGGGAAAAAAGAACCTGCGCATGCAGGAGATAGCCATGGAAAATCGCCTTCCGGTGATCTACCTGGTAGACAGCGCAGGCGTCTTCCTTCCTATGCAGGATGAGATCTTCCCTGACAAAGAGCATTTCGGCCGCATCTTCCGTAACAATGCGCGTATGAGTGCCATGGGTATCAGCCAGATCGCCGCCGTCATGGGCGCCTGTGTAGCAGGGGGCGCCTACCTGCCCATTATGAGCGATGAGACATTGATGGTAGAAGGGAATGGTTCTATTTTCCTGGCTGGCCCCTACCTGGTCAAAGCTGCTGTCGGAGAAGACATCGATACAGAAACCCTGGGCGGCGCCGTCACCCACACGGAATTGTCAGGCATTGCGGATTATAAGTTCAGGACAGAGCAGGAATGTCTCGACCAGGTGAAAAAGATCATGAGCAAACTGGGTGCACAACCTCCCGCCATATTCGACAGGATAAAACCCGCTGCACCCCAAAAGAGCCCGGAAGAGCTGCATGGCATTCTTCCGGAAGACCCGTCCAAATCCTACGACATGCTGGACATCATCCATCGTATCGTGGACGACTCAGCTTTTGAGCAATTTAAAGAAGCCTATGGAAAGACGATCTTATGCGGCTACGCGCGCATCGAAGGCTGGGCGGTGGGTATAGTGGCCAATCAGCGGAAGATCGTCAGGAATAAAAAGGGAGAGATGCAGATGGGCGGCGTCATCTATAATGACAGTGCGGATAAGGCTGCCCGTTTTATCATGAACTGCAATCAAAAGAAGATACCGTTGGTATTCCTGCAGGACGTCACTGGCTTTATGGTCGGGTCCCGCAGCGAACATGCCGGCATCATCAAAGATGGGGCCAAGCTGGTAAATGCCGTAGCCAATTCCATCGTGCCAAAGATCACCATTATCATCGGCAACTCCTATGGCGCCGGCAACTACGCCATGTGCGGCAAGGCCTATGACCCACGTTTTATCTATGCCTGGCCCACGGCCCGCATCGCCGTCATGGGCGGAGAACAGGCCGCAAAGACCCTTTTACAGATACAGGTCAGCGCCCTGAAAAGCAAAGGACAGGAGATCGATCCCGCCGAGGAAAAGAAGTTATTGGATGAGATCAAGGGCCGGTATGAAAAACAAACCACACCCTACTACGCCGCCGCACGGCTGTGGGTAGACGCTATCATCGACCCCACGGACACCCGAAAAATGATCGCTGAAGGGTTACAGGCAGCGGCACACAATACTGAGCTGCCTGTATTCAACACAGGTGTAATACAGGTGTAATATCGACTATGACAAACAACGAACTGACTATGTATACGGACGGGGCTTCCCGGGGCAATCCCGGGCCCGGAGGTTATGGGGCCATCCTGTTCTGGGGAGGCCACCGCAAGGAGCTGTCCCAAGGTTACAAACGTACCACCAACAATCGTATGGAGCTCATGGCCGTGATCGCCGGCCTCCAGGCGTTAAAAAAAGATGGGCTCAGGATCACCATCTACTCCGACAGTCAATATGTAGTAAAAGCATGGGAACAGGGATGGCTCAAAAACTGGATCGCCACTAATTTCAAAGGGGGTAAGAAGAACAAGGACCTCTGGCTGCAGTTTTACGAGCTGGCCAAAAAAAATTCCATCCGGTTTGTCTGGGTAAGAGGTCATGCGGACAATCCTTATAACAACCGGTGCGATGAACTGGCAACAACCGCCGCCGATGGCGGCGGTCTGCTGGAGGATGAAGGGTATGAGGAGGAAATGGGAAAATAGCCGGGTTTATCGCCCCGTAAGTTCCCGGATACTCTTTACCTCTTCCTCTTTATAAGGTGTTCCGTCTTTCCTGAAAATATCATGGAACCATAAGGCCGGCTCGTCACCATTGGGCATGGGCGTATCCCAGGCATAGATGGTATTGGTCTTCCCCGAAACCAGACCCCAGCTAATAGCAGCTATACGCTCTTGTTTGAGCATGGGCATTATATTGCTGAACAGGCTCTTGTTCCTGCGCGCCATATATTCGGTGCACAACAGCGGGCGCCCGAACTTCTTCAGCGTGTCAATGGCCGCCCGGTGCAGCGCCGGCTCTTCATAATTGTGGTAGGTAATCACGTCGGACTGCTCCAGTTGGAAACCATTCAGTTCTTTCAGCTCCTTATTCCATACACCAATGGATATAGGCTGCCGGGTATCCACCTGCCTGGCCCAATGAATTACTTTTTTCAGCAAAGGCATGCTCCTGTTGCCGTAACCACTATTTCCCGGCTCATTATACAGGTCCCACAGCAGGATACGTGGGTCATTCCGGAAGGCTGTAAGCACGTCCTTCACATATGATTGCAGGGTATCTTCCAATGCCGGTCCTTCGGTATACAACAGTTCTCCCGGGTCCCTCACCCAGCCGCTGTTATGAACTCCTGTCCTGGGTTCGGGCTGTTTGCCGGCATGATAGCTGGGGTTCCAGCAGTCATCGAAGAATACAAACATGGTGATGACCCCATGGCGATGCGCGATGTCGAGATAGGTACGCATACGTATCTTGAATCCTTCCCGGTCCTCCTGCCAGGCCAGGTGATGAAGGAATACCCGGACGCAGTTGAACCCGATGGAAGCTGCATAACCCAGCTCTCTGTTAATGGCAATCGTATCGAAACTTTCCTCCTGCCACATTTCCAATTGGTTGATCGCAGTGCTGGGAATAAAATTACAGCCTCTTAACCAACCCTTCGTGGCATACCAACCGGTGGCCTTTTTCTTACTCCAGATAGGGCGTTCCTTTTGAGCATATATATTACTACTAATAACTACGACGCTCAATAACAAGACAATTCTTTTGTTCATGCTCATTGGTTTAACAGAATTCATTATAGTTTATTCTTTAGTTGCCCGAATCGTATCTGCATGTTATGCCCTTTCGCAGTTCTTTTCACTGCGTTTAATACTCCTATTTTACCTGGGCTTATCTCATAGATACTACCCCACAGCGTAGCAGGCCAGGCAGGATCGGCTATCTCCCAATGTGCGCCATAGTCATGACTCACCGATATACGACTGCTATTGGAAGTGACGACCAGCATGCCGTTACTGCAGGACAGGATATAAGGGCCGCCCAGCTGACCGGGAATGCTATCTCCTATTCCTCCCGGCCAATGTTCGCCGTCGGGGCTCGTCTTATAATACACGTGGCATTTTTGCGGTCCGCACACTTCATATACTACCACATAGACCCCGTTCTTCATTCTCGTCCATACAGGCATGCCGGGCCGGGGATCCGGCTCCCCCGGGGTATAGACAGTCCACTGCTCGGCGCCCCAGGTGGCGCCTCCATCCGCCGATGTCTTTTGTGATATGATCTGGCTATAGGAGGGAGATTCCGTCACATGTTTCTCATTGGCATATAACACCGACAACCGGCCGTCTTTAAGTAAATACAAGTGCGGCTCATAGATGCCCTTGTCCGGATGACCCAGTTCCCCGGGCTTCCCTTCATTGGCATCGATCTGGCTCCATTTCGTCCAGTGCACACCGTTATCCGTGCTCTTATAGACCTGCAGTCGATAGGATTCCTGCCAGCGCACCGACCGGCAGGCCAGCAGCAGGCTGCCATCCTTCCACCGGATCATTTGGGCATTGTCAAGGTCCCTGCCTTCATCGGCAATCAGGGAGATAGGTTTCCAGGTCCTTCCCTTATCCAGGCTCCGGGAAACCCGCAGCACCAGGCCTCCCCTGGGATCCTGCTGATACCGCGCAGTCCCCGCTGTAGTATAGGCCGCCAGCCAGGTGCCGTCGGCCAGCTGCTGCATGCGCCCATATTGCGAACCATACCCGCCATGCGATCCCGAGGTATCCGGAGCATTATAGACAAGCGCCGTAGTCATCCATTCTATACTTTTATCACCCTGCGAAAAGCCGTGCACTGGCAGTATCAGTCCGAACAGCACAGCCAGTGTCCAATGATATTGCATATGTTGTATATAGATATCACATTCTTTACTCGCCTGAAGGGACAGCCATAGGCACATTGATCTTCACCGGTGTCCCAAAATCAGGCGTACCGTCCTGCTTCCATGTAAATCGTTGAATTCGGGGATTACGGTTATCCTTACAACCTTGTCCGGGTAGGGAATTGGCATGATACAGGATCCAATCTTCCTTGCCATCGGGGGATTTGAAAAAACCGTTATGTCCAGGTCCATAGGCGCCGCTTTCAGCATTTTTGAGGAAAACAGGCTGGGGCGTTTTGATCCAATCGGCCGGATCCAGAGGATCCCCACCCTCTTTCAGGCTTAGCAGGCCCAATGTATAATCATCTGTCCAGCATGCGCTGGCTGAATAGACCAGGAATACCCTGCCCTGGCTGTTCTTTAATATCTCAGGACCTTCATTGACGGCCGGCGGAGCACCCCTCGTTTCCCATTCATATTGGGGGGCAGATATGAGGACACGGGGCGTCTCTAACGTCCAGGGATCCGACATCCTGCTGATATAAATGCATTGCTTGTTATCCGTAGCCGAGGGGTTACCGCTCCAAATGAAGTAGTCATGCCCGTTATAGTTTTCCATCACCGTCCCATCAATGGCATAGAGATCAGCAGACTTATCATATATCTTTCCCTTTTCCGTCCAGGCGCCCTGTGTCGGATCCGCCGCTGTGTTCTCCAGCACATAGATCCTTTGTGTGCTGATATCGCCTTCCCCGGCTGTGTAATATATATACCATTTCCCATTGAGGAAATGCAGCTCCGGGGCCCAGATGTTTTTCGAATGAGGCGCTCCCTCAGAAGGTGACCACACCGTCGTAATGGATGCCTTTGACAGCTGTGACATCTTGTCCGTTTTCCAGATGGCGATCCTGTTGGCCAGGGTATGCATATAATAGTAATAGCCGTCCTTCCGCACTACCCAGGGATCAGGGCCTGAGCTCAATATCGGGTTGCGAAAGCTGCTGTCATTGACAGCCGGCTGCCCGCCAGGGTCTTCTGCATGCGCTTTCTTGCCGCAACGGGAGGTATTGATGGCCGTTACCACAGCAGCCAGCAACAGGATGGTGAGGGTCCTTGTCATAATTACAGATTAGTCGCGTACTTCCGTTTAATAATTGGGATTTTGTTTGAGGTTTGTATTCAGGTCAAGCTCCGATTGAGGGATTGGCAGCCATATATGTTTGCCCACCGTAAAGTTCGAAAAATCCGGATCATGCTTGGCTATCTCATCGACCTTGGCCTGGGTGTCCAGATCACCCCAGCGGACCAGGTCATTCCAACGGGTGCCCTCGCCGGCAAGCTCACATACACGCTCGTGCTTCAACTGCAGCAGGAACTGATCATGGTTCATACCCGGCTTTATATCTGACAGCTTGGCCAGGCCACTACGTTGCCGGACCCTGTCAACATAGGCATATGCATCCGTCGTCTGGTTTAATTCATTCAGGCATTCCGCATACATCATCAGTACATCCGCAAAACGGATCACCCTGAAATTGATGGGAGAGTAATAATCCTCGTACTTACGGTAATAATAATCCTCGTACTTGCGGAACCAGACCTCGCTGGATTTACCATAACGCTGGGTGAAGGTCTGACCATAGACATCCGTGAAATCGGGGCCTCTCTCGTCCGTAGAATCGAACAGTGCTGTCACTGGCAGACGGGGATCGCGCTGCCCGCCCGTTGTTTTCTCCTGCTCCAGCTCATTGACCACAAAACGTAAACTTTGTCCGTCGCTCCAGCCTATTCCCCGCGGGCCAAAGAACTGCGCCCTTTGGTTGCCTACACCAGCTCCTGCAACATCGTCATGGTCGGTGCCGCCCAGGTTGGCGTCGGAGAACTGTATCTCGAACACAGACTCTTTATTGTTCTCGTTCAGATGAGTGAAATTGTCCATATAATTCGGCACCAGGTCATAATACTGCTTGCCGGCCCCTGTCACCAGCCAGTCGAATGCCGCTTTGGCCTTGTCATATTCATGCGCCTGCAGGTAAGTCTTACCCAGGAGCGCGTAGGCGGCTCCCCTGGTAGCTCGCCCCAGTTCAGCGGCGCCATAATACTCGGGCAAGTCGGCGATGGCCTCCGTAAGGTCCTTTTCAATCTGGGCCCAATCCTGCTGCTGTGTAGCATAGGCAGGCCGGACCTTAGGGTCGGACGGCGTCAGCTGCAAAGGGACATTGCCCCACAGACTGGTGAGATTAAAATAATACAGAGCACGGATAAACTTGGCTTCCGCAATATATTGCTTCTTCACTGTCTCATCCATTTTGATGGCAGGTACGTTGGCGATGACCTGGTTGGCCCTGTAGATCCCCTCATAATGGTCATGCCAGGTATTGATACCGCAATCGAAATTATAGTTCACGATGAGGAACTTCTGCCAGTTCTGCAAGTCAAGCCAGGGGCTGTTGCTGGTGCCTTCATCGGAGCGAAGGTTCTGGTTAAAATGAAGCCAGCGGGCAAAGGATCCGATGCGATAGAAGCTGCCATATACGGCATTGATACCTGATTTCGCATCCGCGGCCGTTTTCCAGAAGTCCGTCACCAGGATGGTATTGGGATCGTTGACTTCCAGTTGCTTGTTGCACCCACCCAGGATCAGCGTCAACAACAATGCCATGGCAGACCCGAATATCTTTATTTCTCTTTTCATAATTGTCTTTTTTGGAATTATTAAAATCCGCATTGAATGCCGAACGAGACGATACGGCTGGCTGGATAATTACCGCTGTCATTCCCCCTTTCCAGCAGGCCATTGCCTACGATATCAGGATCGAGCCCGCTGTAGTGAGTAAATGTGAGCAGGTTCTGACCACTGACGTACACCCGCATGCTTTTGAAGGCAAACCGCTTCAATAGTTTGTCGGTGACATCATACCCCAGCTGCACGTTACGTACTTTTACATACGTCCCGTCTTCCAGCCAACGGTCCGTATCCCCACGCGTATTGAATTGCACGTCGACGTCGCCGCTGTAAGCAATCCTGGGGAAAGAAGTACTATGGTTCTGCTCCGTCCAGGGCTGGATACCCTTCCGGTAATTGGAATTATCATCGAACTTGTCGATCACGCTGCGGGTGGAATTGAATATTTTGTTCCCAAAGGACCCATATAACTGCACTGTCAGGGAGAAGCTCTTATAATAGGCATTCACCAGCAGGCCGCTTTGCAGGGTAGGCCAGGGGTTGCCGACAAACGACCGGTCATCGTTGTTGAGTACGCCGTCCTTCTTCACATCCACATACCGAATATCCCCGGGTTTCGCGAATGGCTGTATCTTATGATCATCTATCTCCTTCTGGCTTTGAAAGATACCGTCCGATTTCAGCAGGTACCAGCTGCCGATGGGATGTCCTATCTGTGTACGGGTGAGCCCCGTGGCGATATAGGTGATCCCCTTCCCCAGGTCGCCTAACGCAAGCACTTTGTTCCTCACCGTAAAAACATTCGCCGTCACATCAAACTTCACCCGGTGGTCCGTATTCCTGTAGGTACCGGAGAACTCGAAGCCGCTGTTCTGTAAAGAAGCCGCATTTACAAAAGGATCGTCGCCCCGGTTGCCGCTGGTCTGCGGTACAGGTATCCGTGTCAGGACATCGATGGTCTTTGCCTTGAAATATTCCATGGAAATGGTCAGCTGGTTGTTGAACAGGCCGGCATCCAACCCAATGTTCGTGGTTTTCTTGGACTCCCATTTTACATTGGTGTTGACAAGCTGAGTTTGGATCGCTCCCGTCTGTAAGACCTGTCCCGAACCAAATACGGCTACCGGGAAGAGGTTGATCTTGCCAAACCGGTCGAACTCTCCGATGTTGGAAGTGCCCAGTTCTCCATAAGAAGCCCTTAGTTTGAGGTCGCTGATCCAGGGCACTTTAAAAAATGCTTCCTTGCTCAAACGCCAGGCTACCGACAAGGACGGGAAATTGCCAAACCGGTTATTGGTCCCAAAGCGGGAGTCGCCGTCACGCCGAAAGGTGGCTGATAGTAGATAGCGGCCGTCAAAATCATAGTTGAGACGTCCCAGGTAAGAGAAAGTAACGAACTTATTTTCATATCCTCCGGTCTGCGGATTCAGCAGGCCCGCATCCAGCTGGGGATAATAAGTCCCGCTGGACGACTGCGTGATATCCAGCTTTTTCCCATTGAGTTGGGAATAGGTCACGATCCGGTAGCTGGTGCCTACGACCCCGCTGATGCTATGTTTGGAGAATTTCTTATCAAAATTAATGGTGTTCTCAAAGAGTCTGGATAACCACTGCGCCCTGTTCTCATAGAAGTTGGAAGGATCCACCGGCTGATTGTAGGTCCAGCTCCCGGCTTTTCGCAGACTGGTGAAATGATCGAAGCTGGTCTCCAGACCGTAGTTCATCTTGTAGACGATACCTGTCACCGGGGTGAGCGTGGCATAAGCATTGCCCCTGATCCTGAAATTGTATTGATCTTCCTGTAATAAATTATTCAGCGCCACCGGATTGGTCCCGAAAGTATATGCTTTATCGCTGCCATAACCATACCCCCCGGGGTTGTTGGCATCGTATAGAGGTATGACAGGCAGCATGCGCACCATATCGATGAATGGGTTGCCCTCCATCAGGTCCTCGTGGGAATTTGTAAGAGATAAGTTTTCTCCGATGGCAAAAATCCCTTTGTGACCTTCGGAGTTCACCCGGACGCTGATGCGGTCGAAAGATGTTCCAAGGACAGTTCCCTTGTTCTTAAAATAGTTGCCCGATACGAGATAGGTGCTGCTCTGACCGCCTCCGGAAAAATCTACATTATATTCCTGCATGGCCCCCGTTCTCAGGATCGCCTTCTGCCAATCGGTGTTGATGGCGGGATTGAATTCGGTGGAGACGCTGGCCATGGGCGGTTTTCCCGCATTCGCATAGGCTTGCTTATTCAAATCGGCAAATTCGACATTATTGGTCAGGTCCCATCTTTTGGGCACTGTCTGGATGCCATACTTGCCTGAGACATTGACCTGCAAAGGCCCCTGCCTGCCTTTCTTGGTAGTGATAATAATAACGCCATTGGCGGCATTTGCGCCATAAATGGCAGCTGCGCTGGCGTCTTTCAGTACCTGGATGGACTCGATGTCATTGGGATTGAAATCCCGTCCTCCGCCGGTGATAAGACCGTCTATCACAAACAGGGGGGCATTACCGGCAAAATTACCGATCCCTCTTATTTCAATGGTAGACTCCTGGCCTGGTTTCCCTCCGCTGCGCACGCTGACACCTGCCGCCATTCCCTGTAATGCCTCCCCCACTGTCGTTGCAGTGAGCTTCTTGATATCGTTCGCATTCACCACGGAAACAGCGCCGGTGAGGTCTTTTTTCTTTATGGTCTGGTAACCGATGACCACCACATCATTCAAATTGCCGGCGCCAGGTTGCAGGACGATGTTCAGGTCGCCGCCGTCGGCTTTTACTTCCTTATCGTTATATCCTACATAAGATATCACCAGGATACTCCCCGCCGGAGCGTCAATAGAAAAATGTCCGTCCGTGCCCGACAGTACGGATTGACTGGTGCCTTTGATAGTAACAGATGCTCCCGGCAAAGGCTCGCCTGAGGATGAACGCACCGTGCCCTGAACGGGTGCGCCAATAGCCTTCCAGGAAAAAAAGAGGAAAAGAAATATACATAAGGCAAAACGATGCAATCGATAGATACTTTTCATGATCTACTTGTTTTGGTAGGTACAAAGTAATTTAAAGTCTTTCCGTTCCACCTATCAACCCGTTGCAATTTGATGTCAAATCTTCTCAATTCTGTTTCACGAAGGGCATCGTCAATGGGACTCCGCCCCGTTTTCGTATATTGCAAGACATTAACTTACTGATCACATGCCCGTCATGAGAGCTTGCCGCTGTGTATTATTATTCCTGCTTATGCACAACTGTGTTGCCGGGCAGTCATATGACTTCAGACATTACCAGGCGGAGAACGGTCTGTCGAACAACGCGGTGCTCTGCAGCATACAGGACAGACAAGGGTTCCTCTGGTTTGGGACAAAAGATGGCCTGAACAGATTTGACGGGTACACTTTCAAAATTTACCGCAATATCAAGGGGGACAAGGAAAGCCTTGGAGAAAATTATATCCAGACGCTATGCGAAGGTGACAACGGCCTTTTGTGGATCGGGACAGGCGCAGGGCTGTATTCTTATGATCCGGTGAAAGAGCGTTTTGCGCTGTTGAAAGGCTGTCCGGAGGAACTGATCAGTTCCATTCAAATGGACGAGACAGGGAATTGCTGGTTTATCGCGGGGATCACTTTATATAGGTTTAGCAGCAGTACCGGGCAGCTTACCCGGTATGCCCCGGAAAGATATTTCAGAGCCTCTTCCATCTGTATGACGGAAGAGGGAGAGTTATGGGTTGCCTCGCTTGAAGGCCTGTTGAAAAAATACGATCCCGGGAAAGACCTTTTCACCTCCTACCCCGTCCTGCAACCTTCTGCATCCGTCCAGATAAAAGCCATTGAGAAGATATATAGTACAGGACAGCGGTCTATCCTCGTCGGCACACTGAATCATGGGGTAAAATTATTTGATACCCGGAGTATGCGTTCCAGGGACATACTGGACTGCAACCCGGACAAGACAACTATCTATGCCAGGGATTTTGCCAGGTTTGCTGCGAACGAATACTGGATCGCCACCGAATCGGGCATATTTATTTATAATATACTGACAGGCAAGTCCGTCCATCTAACCAAGCAATACAATAATCCTTATTCCCTCACAGACAATGCAGTGTATACCTTGTGTCTGGACCGTCAGGGCGGGATGTGGTCAGGCACTTACTTCGGCGGGGTCAATTATCTGCCCAGACGGGATATTAGCTTTGAGAAATTTTTTCCGGGCATAGGCCCAAATGGCTTAAGCGGGAATGCCGTCCGGGAAATCTGTCGTGACCACTCCGGGAACCTATGGATAGGCACTGAGGATGCAGGGCTGAATGTCCTTAAGAAAGGAAGCAATGTTTTCACCCATTTCATGCCGACAGGCAAAAGAGGCAGCATTACCTACTCCAATATTCATGGATTGCTGGCTGCCGGTGACACATTGTGGATCGGAACATTCGAGAACGGACTGGACCTGATGAACATTCATACGGGCCAGGTGATCCGCCATTACTCCACCCTGTCGAACCCGGCATCTTTAAAAAGCAATTTCATCTATACCATTTTTCAGACCCGGGAAGGCGATATCCTTATAGGCACCGGTGCCGGCTTATACTGTTACAACAAAAAAGCGGACGATTTCACGGCAGTTCCGCAGGTGCCATACTACAGCTTCGTCGCTTCCATCTATGAGGACAGCAATGGATATATCTGGGTCGGCACGTTCCGGGATGGTGTTTATTTTTATCATCGGGGAACAGGCGTCAGTGGTAATCTCAGGAACAACAATCCGAGATCTTCCGCGTCGGATAGCAACAGCCTGGGCAATAACAGGGTGAACGGCATCCTGGAAGACAACAGACATATCCTGTGGTTTGCTACGGAAGGAGGTTTGAGCAGGTACGATCCGTCGACCGGCCGCCTCACGACCTACACCACAAAGGACGGTCTCCCCAGCAATATCATCTACAGATGTTTACCGGATGGGAAAAACAATCTATGGGTCAGTACTTCCAAAGGATTAATATGTCTCAGTCTTACCAACGGCCAGGTGCAAACCTTTACCACCGTCAACGGACTGCTGAACGACCAGTTCAATTATAATTCGGCGTTCAGGGACACCGATGGCAGAATGTACTTTGGCAGCGTCAAAGGGATGATCAGCTTCAGACCTGATGAATACATCCCGCCATCTTCCGCACCTCCGGTATATATTACAGGCTTCCAGGTCTATAATAAAGAACTCCCTGTCAACCACAGCGGCTCTCCTCTGAAAAATGCGGTAACCTATACCGCTCGGATCACCCTGCCCTATGACCAATCCACCTTCAGCATTGATTTTGCCGCGCTGAACTATACAGCGCCCGAAATGACAAAGTACCAATACAGGATGGAAGGCCTGGATAAAACATGGACCTATCTGCAAAGCAACCGGAAAGTCTATTTCACAGAGCTGCCTCCCGGAAATTATACCTTCCAGGTCAAGGCATCCCAGACAGGTTATGTCTGGAATGAGACACCGGCCACGATGGTTATCCGGATATTGCCTCCTTTCTGGCTAAGCCCCCTGGCCTGGATCTTCTATGGCATCATCCTGGTTTCGGGGATATTCCTCTGCATCCGGGCGTATCACCTGCGGGTGCAGGCAAAGACCAGGCGGAGATGGGAGATCCTGGAAAATGAAAAGGAAAAAGAAATATACCATGCCAAGATTGAATTTTTCACCAACATAGCGCATGAAATAAAGACGCCTTTGACATTGATCAAGCTTCCCCTTGACAAGACGCTCTTGCTGGCGGAACATGATCCTGCGCTCATGCATAATCTGACAATTATGGGAAAAAACACCGACCGTCTGATCGATCTCACCAATCAATTGCTGGATTTCAGGAAAACGGAAAGCAACGGACTGGCGTTGAACTTCGTAAAATCGGATATCAGCGAATTATTGGTCGATCTCTACCGGCAGTTTAAACCCGCGGCCGAACAGCGGGACCTGCATGTAAGAATAGACCTCCCCAAAATGCCCTTCCAGGCTTATGTGGACCCGGAGGCATTTAGAAAGATATTGAGCAACTTATTCAGCAATGCCATCAAATATGCCCGGCATCAGATACAGGTCGGCATATTGCCGTTCAACAGCGAAGACGATCGATTTACGATCAGGATCGCCAATGATGGAACGCTTATACCCGGAGACCTGACGGAAAAGATCTTTGAGCCATTCTTCCGGCTTAAAGAAACCAGCAAACAGCCAGGCACCGGCATCGGACTTGCACTGGCCCGTTCTCTCGCTCAATTACATCATGGGACACTGACAGCGTCTGCATCGGATGCGCTCAACAATTTTCTACTGACCCTTCCCGTACATCAGGACCAGCAGTTTGAATGGTATGAGGAGTCCGCCCGTCAGGACAAGAACAGCCAGGCTGGCGCCGGCGACAGTCATATAAACGGAACGACTGACGAAGCGCGTCACGAAAGACACACTGAAAGGGAAGAGAAAAAAGGTACCATCTTGCTGGTGGAAGACAACTCAGAGATACTGGACCTTGTCTCGGCAGAACTGTCCGGGGACTATCGGATACTAAAGGCGTTCAATGGCAGCGAAGCCTTGCATAAACTAAAGGACGAGGTAGTTCACCTGGTGATCAGCGATATAATGATGCCGGTGATGAACGGACTTGAATTATGCCAGATGATAAAATCTAATTTCGAATATAGTCATATACCCGTCATCCTGCTGACTGCCAAGACCTCCCTGCAATCTAAAATAGAAGGTTTGGAGCAGGGCGCCGACGCGTATATCGAAAAACCGTTTTCCAGTCAGCATTTAATGGCCCAGATCACCAGTCTGCTGACCAACAGGAATAAGATCAAGGAATACTTTGCCACTTCTCCCCTCGTGCATATTAAGACCATCGCCCACTCGCGGGAAGACGAAACCTTTCTGCTCACCCTGCAGGATATTATCTCCGCCAATTTGGAAAACTTCGATTTCAATGTAGAACAGCTGGCGGGGATCATGAACATGAGCAAGCCCACGCTCTACAGAAAGATAAAAGCACTTTCCAACTTAACGCCTAACGAGCTGATCAATATCACCAGGCTGAAAAAGGGCTCTGAACTGTTACTGGAAGGGAAATACAAAATATATGAAATAGCGGATATGCTCGGTTATTCTCTCCCCGCCAATTTCAGCAGGGATTTCACCAGGCAGTTCAACATGTCTCCATCCGAATATGTCAGTAAGAAAAAAAACTACCCATCGGCGCCGGTGATCGGTGCGGGCTCTAATCCATCCGGTAAATAACTGCATCCGCAGGTGGTATCACGATTGTCAGCATGCCCGGGAATTCCATCACCTTTTTGGAGAAAAGCTCTTTCATCGTGCCATGATCCTTTATACCCCACCGGTCCGCACGAATGGTATATTCCAGCGCCTTATCATCGTAATTGACTATCGCCAGCCAGGTGCGCTTTCCCTCCTTCCGCACAAAGAAATTCTCTGGCTTATCCCCTGTATTGCCCTCAACAGGTCTGAATGCCCGGCCCGCGTGCGCAATATCCAATAGGTCCTTGTTTTGCAACAACGTTTGCGCCGTAGCATGCCACACGCCTGGAACCGAATAGTCATCCCCTGTTATCACAGTTCCCGTAACAAGGGCAGAGGTCAGTCTGGCTCTGTTCATGCCGGCAGGTCCCGCCTTGAAAACGATATGGTCGGCATCGATGTGATTATATAATTTTCCCAGCCACCAACCATAGGTAGTGCTATTGAGTGTATAACCCGTTTCGCTGATATTGCTGTATGCATCACAGGCGATACGGCGCATATGGGCGTATGGAGCCGTTATGATATTGGGGGATATGGCTGCATAGATAAGCATTTGTCCATTGATGGCCGAGACAAGTTTTTCCATCCCGTAATGAAATGCCTGTATACCTGTATTGACTGTGGACTGGTAAAAATGATCCGCTTCCAGCGCCGCGTGCCCCAGAAAATCTATTTTGATCATCTTAAACCCGCATTCCTTAAACTTCCCAATCAGATAGGCGATACGCGAAATCGTTCCGGGATGAGTAGGATCCAGCGCCCTGGCGCCATCCAGATCAATAAAATTGCCGTTTTGCGTGATCCAGCAATCCTGATAATTGTAATCCGACCCTTCCATTTTCCGGGGTGATTTTCCCCAATCCACAAATGGCGCCCAGTAGATGCCAGGCCGGAATCCTTTTGTTTCACAATAATCGCAGAACTCTTTCAGCCGGCTGTAGTCCTCCCCTTGTCGCAACAGGTCCCAATAAGAATCGAGGTCTATATATAAAGTACTGTCTGCCGTACGGAAACGTTCGCAGGAGTCGTGAAAAAAATCCACTACGGCCTTTGCTTTGGACAAGGTCAGCTTATCCTGCATAGCACCCCAACTATTCCACCCAAAAGGGGTAGCCCCAGTCCAGGAAAGGTGTGGTCCTGCATTTGCATTCTTTGCATAATCTTCCATCCCCTCACGCCAATCGTCAAACCAGCCTATCATGATCATGGGACTCATGCAATAGCCGGGTATTTGCCTCGTCACCGTCCCATGTGCCTTGATATCATGCGTATAAGTCTTATCAGTGTATCCGCCGAATACCGATAGGTGTGAAAGCCTGCCGGAGTCGCTCCCCTTGATCCTGATACCCGTCTTCCAATCCCTCTGCATCATCGCACCTATGATCAACCCATGCCTGGTATCATTATTATACAGGGCGGTCACTTCCGAGCTCGTCATGTCGGCCGATGCCAGGGGGGCCGCATTATATCTTACCCAGGCGTCATTATCAAAAGGCACCAACAACGCCCTGTCATCACCCTGTTCATGGATATCCGCCTGGCTGCAGGTTAACGGGGACATATAATTGCTGCCGGCGGCCTTTATCAATACATATGTCCTAAAGGTCTTTCCTCTTTTATCTATAAGAAACTCCTGCACCATTTCCGGACGTCCATCACCCGACGAGGTGACGGCATAGACCCTTTTCCCATTTCGACGATGGGAGGACCATTTTCTTGACCTGTAGGAAATACTGCTGTCAATACGATCGCCTGACCGGCAGATGGCATATGCGTCCTTTACTACCGTCCGCCTGTTAAAGACGATATCATATGAGCCTCTATCCAGATCGTATCGGATATGATTGTTGTCACCGAATGGGATATCCTTTATCTGCGCGCTTGCTGTCAAGCCCAGACAACATACCAGCAGAGCTCCTACCCTGTTTTTCATATTTCTCAGATTTGGGGAACTGATGCTCTATACAATACAGCCTCCTTATCCGCCCTCAAATTCAGCTTTGTTTTATCAAAAGCGATAAAAGCCTCGCCGGTGATACGGGAAAATCCATTGCTGTCCTCCACCTGGACCTTTCCTTCCAGTACCAGGAATATTTCCACAGAATGACATTGTATAGTAACGATCTCCCCTGCCTGCAGACTGATCTTGCTCAACTCGAAATCAGGCGCCGGTGTCTTATAGACGACGATATGTCCCGGTGTATTGTCTTCCCTGATGATACGGGGATGGGTAGCTTCAAAACGGACATGTTTCAGCAGTTCGGGCACATCGACATGTTTAGGGGTAAGACCACCCCGCAGCACATTGTCCGAGTTGGCCATGATCTCTACATTTTGCCCTTCCAGGTAAGCATGCGGCAGACCGGCATCCTGAAAAACAGCCTCTCCGGGCAACACATTCACCAGGTTGAAAAAGTAAATGGAAAAAATACCCCTGTCGATCTTTTCTCCTTCATTATAGGTAAGGGCGGCACGGGCAGCCCAGAAATCCTCGTCCTGTTTGCGCAGACGTTGTTCCTTATACAAGGGCACGATCCTGTCCAGGAGAGGTTGCAAAACAGCATTCACTTCTTGCTGTGGCATTTCCATGACCTTTCTGTATAGCCCTTTATATCCTTCTACAGAAAAGACAGGCTCCAGAAACCTTAGCTCCGGGACAGTGGCAAGAACGCGCATCAATTCTTCTTCCGGCTTGAACCCATGCAACAGCCAGAAATCACTAAGAGCCAACATCAACTCCGGCTTATGGTTATCGTCCTTATAGTTGCGGTGAGAGGCAGTAAGGGCAACCCCCTTCTCATTCTCCGCGGCAAACTCAAACTCCGCGTTCTTCTTGGTAGGATGTACCTGTATTGACAGCATATCCTTTACATCCAACACTTTCAACAAGTAGGGCAATCTGCTAAAACGTTTCGCCACGACCCCTCCCAGCGTGCTATCCGGTTGCTGACGGATATATTCGTTCAGCTTTGAAGGCGTCGCACCATCCAACTCTGAAGACGCATTGTCATGAGCGCCCAGCCAATATTCCGCAAATGGTTTGTTCTCCGGATTGGCTACGGACAACAGCTTAGATAAAAATACGGTCCCGCCCCAGGCATACTGCTGTATCTTACCCTTTAACTTAAAAACATTTTTTCCCTGCTGCATGAATAAAATTATTTTGCAAATAAAAGGAAAAAATACATGGCACGGCATAATGATCTTGGAAAGTGGGGAGAGTCGCTGGCCGCCGGATGGCTAAGAGAAAAAGGGTTCCGTATCCTCCATAGGAACTGGCGTTATGGACGCAACGAACTGGACATTATCGCCACCCATAAGGACATTTATCATTTTATAGAGGTCAAATGCCGCAAGGGAGACAGGTACGGCTTCCCGGAAGAAGGTGTGAGCAAATCCAAGCTTCGCAGCATTATGAAGGGAGCCGCACACTGGCTTTATGAAAGACATATACCCGGCGAAAAAAAGGTGCAATACGACGTGCTGGCCATTCGGCTAAGGGATGGACGGATGCCGGAATACCAGTTATTTGAGGACGTCGCCCTTTAATTTCTCCTGGATATATTCCACTACACGGTAGGTGGCGGGACAATACTCGATGTTCTGTTGGTACATGTGCATATACTCCACCATCTTCCTCTTGTTGTGATGCGGGAAGCCGGCACAGTCTGCAGGACGCACGGCATAAATATTACACATATTGGTCTTTAAGTCCAGGAACTGGCAAGGCTGCTTCACATTCATCCAATCCCCGGTCCTATCTTTATACAGCCATTTTTCCCTGAACGCATTTTCTGTCATCCCCAAATGAGCGGCAATGCGTTTTACATCCTTTTGGGTATAGGTGGGCGACATGGTCTTACAGCAATTGGCACAGTCCAGACAGTCCGTGCGGCTCCAGGCTTGTTTATCGGCCTCCATTTTTAGCTCGTCCAACCCGCGGGGAGGGTTGTTCCTCAATCTCGTCAGAAAGCCTCTGAGTCTTCTTCTGTTGTGACGGACTACTTGCCGGAAGCTACGTAGGTTGACGGTTGCCATGCGTGATATTTAAAAAAAGCAAATATGGAATAAACAAGGCATGATACAAAGAAAATTTTCAGGTTTGTCCATTAAAGTTTAAACTTGCCGGATGTGGGAGTCCTATAAAAAAGGATATAAAGCCTGGCTGCAGTTGGAGAAATCCCTCTCTGAAAATTCCGTGGAAGCTTATCTCCGGGACATAGACAAGCTGACGCAATTCCTCCAGGCCGCCCAGTCCCCAAAGACGCCCGAAACCATCGAGCTGAAGGATCTGCAGACCTTTTTACAGTGGATAGGTCAACTGGGGTTGGAGCCCGCATCCCAGGCCCGGGTACTTTCCGGCATCCGTAGCTTTTACAAATACTGTTATATCGAACAGATTGTAAAGAACGACCCTACAACCCTGCTGGAATCGCCCAAGTTAAGACGCGCCTTGCCAGATGTTCTCAGCATCGAAGAAATAGAGGCCATCATCGGGCAGATTGACCTCAGCAAGCCGGAAGGAGGCCGAAACAAAGCCATCCTGGAAACCATGTACAGCTGTGGTCTTCGCGTCAGCGAAGTGGTAAACCTGCGTATTTCAGCCCTCTACCTGGACGTTGGGTTCATACGCGTCATCGGTAAGGGGGATAAGGAGCGGCTGGTACCCATCGGCCGTGACGCAATCAAATATATCCGGATCTACCAGGGGGACATCCGGGTGCACATGCCCCTGAAACCTGGCAATGAGGATATACTCTTCCTGAACAGACGGGGCAGCAAGCTCAGCCGGGTCATGATCTTTTTGCTGCTAAAAGACCTGGTCCGCCAGGCAGGCGTAGAAAAGAATATATCTCCCCATACCTTCCGTCATTCCTTCGCTACCCACCTGGTAGAAGGAGGCGCCGATCTCCGGGCAGTACAGGACATGCTGGGACATGAAAGCATCACCACTACCGAAATCTATACGCACCTGGACAGGGAGTACCTGCGGGAGACGCTCCACAAATACCATCCGGCGTTTAAATAGACCGTTTACAACACCTCCATCTTCTGCGTATATACTTTCCCCGTCTGCTCATGTTGTAATCTCAAAAAATAAACCCCTGCCGCCACTGTCCCCGGGATATTCAAAAGCTCCGTCCTCGATTCCTTCACCCCTTCAATATGTATAGACTCCACCAGCGATCCGGCAGTACTGAACAGCTGCACCAGATAATTCCCCGGTACAGGCCGTTTCAGCGACAGAGTCACGGACGCTCCCCGCGCCACCGGATTGGGGTAGACAGTAAAAGGCTTGCTGACCAATCCGAGAAAAGCAAGGGTGTCCCGCACAACATCCTGCACAGTAATCGTCGTTGTACAGGTGATCATCAACTTACCCTTTGTCCATCCATAGCTGTTGATCGTAGCCGCAGGCAATTCCCCGACAGCCCTTGGCAACCGCAACACCCGCACATATTCATTCTTACCAATATCTGTCATATCGAACAGCGTGGTCGCATATCCTACCGCTGATATCTCCATCTGCCGGGCTCTCCTCACTTCCTTTCGCGAAAAACTAATCCAGCCCGCTGAGTCCGCCATACGTTGTACCGCCCCCCTTCCCCACCGTACGGAAGCCCAGGGGATAGGCTCGGTGCTGGTAGCATCTATTATCCTGACCCTTAGCTCTTCGGAGATCACCGGTATCCCCCTGGAAGCAATCCCACCCAGGATAATATTGATAGGCTCAGACTGATTTGTCATCCCCCCGGGGGCAATCTCTCTTGGATCGATGCGCTCTATCTGCGGCCCCTTCACCTTACCCATCTGCGCAGATGCCTCCGAAGATGCCAGCCAACCCGCGAGTAACAGCTGCCACCACAGCACCCACCGCCTCCTTCCCGAAACCCTTGCAGGCGTCAGATCCCTGTTTAGCTGATCGTTCGTAAACCTGCCGCAAACTGATCTGCCCGCCCCCGACAACCAGGAAAGAACCTCCTGGTCGCTCATCATTGAAAAATCCACTACCGTCTTTTTACAGGAGCTACAAAAACGCCCCTCCGCATTTGGTTGCATATTACCCCACTGCTCGTGACAGGGGTCGGTGATAAATAGTTGTATCTTTTCCGGCATAAGCTTTCATTTCCATACGGATGCCCCCTCCACAGAAATTGCATAAGCCCTGCCGAATTTTAGTTATTTTAGGGGCTTAATCGCTGTTGTCTTTTTTAAAGAACATACCATCCCATTCCGCCGGTGACGCCGACCTGGTAGCAGCCTACCGGAAATCGGGGGACCTTACCCTCCTGGCAACGCTCTATCAGCCCTATATGGACCTGCTGTACGGCGTCGCCCTGAAATATCTGGGAGAGCCGGAGACAGCCAAAGATGCCGTAATGGCCATCTTCGAAGAACTGGCACAAAAGCTGCTCAAACATGAGGTGGAGAACTTTAAAGGCTGGCTATATACCTTGGCTAAGAATCACTGCCTGATGCAGTTACGTTCGACCCGACGGATGAGGACAGGCGAGTTCGACCCCGATCATATGCAAATAGGGGAAGAAGTGCATCTGAATGGTGTATTTGAAAAGGAACAACAGCTTGACCAATTGTCGAAATGCCTGGAAACCCTTTCATCCGAACAAAAGACCGTCGTAGAGTTATTCTATTTACAACACAAATGTTATAAGGACATCGGGACAATGACAGGTCTGGAGTGGAATAAGGTGAGAAGCCATATTCAAAATGGCAGAAGGAACCTGAAGATCTGTATGGAACAGCAGACATTCAGTGCAACACCCATTGTAAGATCAAAATGAACGATAAGGATAAACATACCTCCATGTATTCATCCTCAGATATCGAAAAATATCTGAATGGGGAGCTGTCTGCTCCTGAAATGCATGCATTGGAACGTGCGGCCCTGGACGACCCCTTCCTGGCCGATGCGTTGGACGGTATGGAGATCCATCGGCGCCTGCCGGAACAAGCCCCATTCCGGGAGGATATCGCCGAATTACAGCAAAGACTTCAAAAAAGGGTAGCTGCAAAAGAAAAAAATAAAGCCCGGGCATTCCCGCTTCCCATGCGGTATGCGGCTGCTGTGATATTATTGGCGGGATTAGGGATTACCGCCTATTATACAGCGTTTAATAACCATAGATCCCCGGCGGCGGTGGCCCAGTCGCACGTCCCATCAGCATCGCCTGTCACCGACTCCGCTCCTTCCGCTGAAAAGGCCCTTCCGCTGGCGGATACTACCACTGCACAGTCGTCTGCCAACACCGCCTCCGTCCCACAGCCATCAGCGATAGCCAGGAAAAAAGACAGAGAGGTGAGCGTGGCGAATAACGTTGCAAGTACGCTGGCCAAACAGACAGAGCAGGCAGCGATGGATAAAACCCCCTCCCTGGCCGATGAACGAGCCATTGCCGGAAAAACATCAGAGCAAGTCCGGCTCGACACCCTCCGACTGCACTTCGACACCGGCGCACTGGCTAAAAGAGTCGCGGGCATACAGATTAATAGTAATTATTTAAAAGCCGGTCCGGAGGATAAGTTCGTATTTTCCGGGCAAGTGACAGACGAACACAACAACCCGCTGGCCGGAGCTTTCCTGGCGTTGAAAAACAATCAGCACATCAATGCCACGACGGATAAGAACGGCTTTTTTAACCTCCGTCTGAATAATAAGTTTGACACCAGCTCCACGGTTCTGGTAAACCATGTCGGTTATGAACAAGGGGCCATGTCCCTTAACACAGATAACAAAAAAGGTAATTTTATCCAATTGCAGTCCCAGCCAGCCTCATTAAATGAAGTAGTCATAGTAGGCTACGGCGCCAAAAGAAAGGAGATCATGCGGCAAAACATCGATGCCCAGCACAAAGCGCTCTCACTGGTGGCCGTCCCTGCTGCAGGATGGCCGGCCTATAGGGAATACCTGGAATCAGCCAGGACCACCGCCAATCTGGACTCCACTCTCCGTGGCGATGAAGCCATTTCTTTTATTGTCAGTAAGAATGGAGAGCTGTCCTCCTTTAAAGTGGAACAATCCATCTCACCCGCTCATGATTCTGCCACTATCCGGATGATCAAACAAGGCCCCGCCTGGCAGCTTTTATCAGGCAAAAAGGCCAGGGCCCGCGTCATCCTCACTTACTAGACCCGTTCATCCAAACTTAAAGCCGGGATTATCCCCCATTCGTGTAAATTCGGTGTCTAAATAATTACACATGCTAAGGTCAATTCTTTTGTTTGCTTTATTTATCTCATTGTATTGCTCCACCAGCGCCCAGTCTATCAAAACCCCGGCACCCTCCCCGCCTCAATTCGTCAGACAGGACTTCGGTCTTTCCAACATCGAACTGTCCTACTCACGGCCAGGTATAAAAGGGCGTACCATTTTTGGCGACCTGGTGCCCTATGGGAAGGTTTGGCGGACAGGCGCCAACCAGGCAACAACACTTACTTTCGGAGATGATATCACGATTGAAGGTACCAGGGTCCCTGCCGGTAAATATGGTCTGCTAACCATACCCGACAAAGACGAATGGACCATTATTATCACCCGTCAGCTTGACGTCACCAGCCCTGCCGCCTACAAACAGGACCAGGATGTAGTGCGTGTAAGATCCAAGGTAGAGGAATTGCCTTTCTCCATCGAATCTTTTACCATCCTCTTTAGCGATGTCACGTCTACCTCCTGTCGTCTGGACCTTTGCTGGGACAAAACAGTCGTTTCTTTTATCGTCAATACCGACATCGACAGCAGGGTCATGACCCAGATAGACAATGCGCTGAATAAGGACAACCGCCCTTATTATACAGCTGCGGTCTTCTATCTGGATAACGGGAAAGACCTGAACAAAGCCCTGGAATGGTTTGACAAAGCCATCGCACAGGACCCTAAAGCCTTTTATGCCGTCTATCAGAAGGCCCGCTGCCAGGCGAAAATGGGTAGAAAGCAGGATGCGATTGCTACGGCAAAGAAGTCCATCGAGCTGTCAAAACAGGTCAATAATGCGGATTATGTGGCGCTCAACGAAAAACTCATTTCCTCTCTGCAATAAGTCTGCTCAGCGGTCTTATTGCAAATGGGCCAGCCACAGACTGGCGTTCATGAACAGCTGCGTATGACTCAATATCGGCCAGCTTACAAAAAGGTTATTGCCCGCAGCACCCGTACCATCATCCATGGGTGAACTGTCGGTAACGACAAATACACGCCCGGTACCAAAAGTGGAAGAAGCGCACATGATATGCGTATTATTCTGCGTAAACCCGGATTGCCAGATCAAACCCTGTACTGCGCTGTTGGCCGAAGGATTGACGGTGATGGTAGCGCCATTGTTGAACTGTAATTGAGAGACATCGCCCTGTGATCCATGGAGGATAGGATTGGCGCTGCCCCCCGTCCATACATTGCCGCTGGTTTCCGTTATATTGGTCAGGTCGATGCTAAAGCCAAATGGATTCACAGCGACGCTGTTATTGGTCATCAGGTCATTCCAGATATCCGGAGAATCATGCCCGTCATTGTTGCGGTCGGATACGGTATGATCCGAGATCATAAAGAGGCCCCCTCCATGACTGACAAAATTCAGGATAGCTGTCTTTTCAGCAGCAGAAAAAAGGATATTTGGCTCATCTACGACAAATACATCATAATGGGACAAGTCCTGCACATTGGAAGCATTCCCATATGTGATGGCAGTACCTGAAGGAAGGGTTTCCACCGTATTGCCCGCCTTGACCAGTGCAATACCCCAACTGGAAATAGCGCCTGTCCAGAATGTCTCCGGTGTAGAGGCGGTAATGGAAGATTGCGCCGGTGTAGGCGTCCGCTGCGGAATACCGCCATCTTCATCGATTACCCAGTCCGCGTTCCCGGCAGTCTCTGCTTTTGTTGCGTCGAAGAGGAACTTCTTACCTCCACCTGTCCCTCCGCCTCCGCTGCCGTTGACAATAAGATCGTCAAAATTGATACGATTGCTCGTTCCGTCCGTTTTACGCAGTTGGAATCGGACATTACCCGTCACAGAAAGCGTAAAGGAAGCGGTTTGTAAAGTAGTAGAGCTGGTAGTAACCGTAGCTCCAGCCTGCGTAAAGGAAGTGCCGCCGTCAGTGCTGTACCAGAGCTGCCAGGTGCTGCTGCCGTCAGATCCAAAGACAGCATGCTGGACAGTGACGGAAGTTGCCCCTCCCGTTATATCGAATTGCATAGTGATCGTTCCCGAATTGCGCACCCTGGCCGACTGGGCGCCGTTCTTTCTGTCCGTGGAGAGATTGCCCAGCAGCGCATCGTTGAAGTTCCATACACCAGTGGCCAACGTGACATTGCCCGCAGCATAAGCTGTTTTGGCGCCTGTCTCAAAATTTTCGGTAGTGGTGGTAAGTGCAGCGGCTTTCAACAACTGCATCGCCTGCTGGCCGGACAAAGGCATTGCGGAGGGAAAGGTCAGTTCATCGGCTTTTTTTTCACAGGCGGCAAAAAGCGCTATAAAAAACAACAATAAGGGCGCCTTGTTCATAATAGATAAAGTTTTGCCCCTAAAGTTAGGTCTAATCCTTATGGCGAGTATTAAGTTTAGATGAAAAGAACTGTATCAGCTCGCTCAATAACATTACCCCCGCAGCTCCTACTACATTGAACCAGAGGAAGCTCAAAGAGATAATGCCTTTTCGCCCGAGCACGTTCAGCAGGATCACCAGCGCTTCTGTAATAATGGCGCTGATAAACACCGCTGTGCCGCCGATCCTCTTACGATAGAAGGCCACCAGGAAAATACCCAATATCACGCCATAAAATAATGAGCCCAATACGTTGACGGCTTCGATAAGGCTGTTACCGAGGTTGTAAGCCAGCTGTGCCACCGCAACACAAAAGACGCCCCAGAAAAAAGTATAGATACGGGAAAACTGAAACTCTTTTTCCTGGCTGAGCGGTTTGGAATATCGCTTGTGAAAATCCACGATCGTACATGAGGACAGCGAATTCAACGTAGCCGCGATGGAACCCCATGCCGCCAAAAATATGACGGCGATCAGCAGCCCGATCAGTCCCCTGGGCAAATAGTCCATTACAAACCGCAGAAAAATATAGTTGGTGTCATTGTCATCCCCGCCGACCTCCTTGTCGTTCAACCACCGTTTGAGGGTGCTGCGATAGCCGGCCTTGGCCGATGCGATCTCTTGCAATTGCTGTCTGGTCAGGGAAGTTGTCTGCAGCCGTGTCTTCTCAGTCTCCCCATACGCTTTTTCAAGGATCACCAGCGAGTCCTTGTATTTGGACCTGGCCAACAGGTCCAGCTGCGATTGATTAAAAAATACAGGTTCCGGATTGAACTGATAAAAAGCAAAGACCAATACTCCCAGTAAAAGGATAAGGAACTGCATGGGCACTTTTACCAATCCATTCATCAACAACCCCAGACGGCTTTCGCTGACCGACTTTGCCGTAAGGTACCGGCCCACCTGCGATTGGTCCGTGCCAAAATAGGACAAGGCAAGAAAAAAACCGCCGATGATCCCGCTAAAAAGATTATAACGGTCGTTCCAGTTAAATCCTTTTTCGCTGATGCCGGTGGTAATGATATTCAGTTTGCCCGCCTTGCCGCCAATGTGCAAAGCCTCCGAAAGCCCTACTCCCTCCGGCAAACGATGGACCACCATGTATCCTGCCACAAACATCCCGCCAAAAATAATGATCAGCTGCAGCTGCTGTGTATAAGCGACGGCTTTCGCGCCCCCTGTCACCGTATAGATGATGAGGAGCCCGCCCATAAAGATATTGGTCCAGACAATGTCCCAGCCCAGCAGGGATGACAGGATAATGGAAGGCGCCGAGATGCTGATGCCGGTGGAAAGCCCCCTTTGCAACAGGAATAGAAAAGAGGTTAACGTCCTTGTCTTGAGGTCAAACCGTTGTTCCAGGAATTCATAGGCTGTGTAGATCTTTAGCCGGTGGAAGGCAGGTACGAATGTAATACAAAGGATCACCATGGCCAACGGAAGACCAAAATAGTACTGGACAAAACGCATGCCGTCCGTATATGCCTGACCGGGAGCAGAGAGAAAGGTGACAGCGCTGGCCTGGGTCCCCATGATGCCCAACAATACCATGTACCAGGGCACCATTCTGTTGGCCAGGAAATATCCATCCAGGTCCCGGCTGGTACGGCCCTTATACAAGCCGTAGGCAATGATGGCAAACAATGTCAGGACCAGGACTATCCAGTCGGGGCGGCTCATGAAAAGTGTTTAGTCAGAAAATAAAAGAACAGGATCAGCAGCACCAGACTGCCGATGACAAGCCTATACCACGTACTCCACTTTTTGAATAAAGGCGGTCGCTCCTCCTGTTCCTCCGTGTTCATGATATAAAAAGTTACTTCTTTTTCCTGTTAGCTATCAGTGAAGCCACGATCAGGCCGATTAGAAGCCCTACGATCAAGCCGATGGTCGCGTGCTTGATAAATCGCCCGATGATCAACCCCACGACAATAGCGATGACGATCATGATATCCCTTCTACGGCCCATTCCTAAAAACCTTTCTTTTGATTCAACGCGATGATATTGGCCAGCAGCCGGTAGGCTCCGGGCACCCCGGCCGGCAATTCCCGGAAAAAGACGAGTCCTGTGTATACAAATTTACCTTTGCCATAATCCCCCACTACCAGGCTGCCCTTCTGTTCTCCCTCCCCGGGATCATGCATGGAGAGTATTGCTGTATACTTCGGGTCCAGTTGATCGGCGAAATAAATGCCGCGCTCCTGTATCCATCCTTCAAAGTCTTTATCGGTGATCTTATTCGGATAGTTAAGCACAGCATGACCGGGTTGAAGGAAGTCTACTTTGGCTGTTTCATCCGTCACCCTGTTGTTGGAAATGACAAACGGATAGGGGCCGATCTTCAATTTGTTATTCCCAATCCCATTCCGGTTATACTGCACGATCAGATTTCCTCCCTCCTTTATATAATCCATCAACTGATCGTATCTGCCAGCCAGCCAGGGATGCACATCGTAAGCCCGTACGCCGGCGATGACGGCATCAAATTGCCGGAGGACACCGGTGGTAATATCCTTTTCCCTGAGTATGACCACATCATAGCCCATCTGCTGCAGGGCCTGCGGCACTTTGTCCCCGGCCCCTTCAATATACCCGATACGTTTGCCCGCCATTTTTATATCGGCCGATACGAATTTCTCCCTTGAAGGGCTGAAATAGTCTATACGAGGGATATGATCATACGAAATGGTCCTCAACTGCCTGGCAGTGTCCTGTCTGCCGTCATGACGGAACAGCAAGTCGGACCAGGTGACGCTCGCCCCCCGGCTGGCAGAACGCGCGGAATAGAAGATGTTCGAATTGCCGGTGGATCTCTCCCGGATAGTGATGTCCGCAGGCTTGGTAAGGGAGACTTCAGGCGCGCCCGGTCGGTCGCCCTGTACCTTTGTCTGTACCAGGAAATCTTTCTCTTCCCCATTGGCAAAAACGACCAGGTCCGGGTCAAAACGGGCTGTCACCGGCGGCAGTACCGTCAGCGGTTGGTATAACTCCCCTTTCACCGGGTCGGTGTACTTATATTGGACAGGACGGGTAAAAGTAAGGTCTGCTCCGTCGATCACTATCCGGAATTGCACCTCAAAGGCTGGCTGGCTTTGGGCATCCCCGATAAGCAACTGATCGCTGACATTATAAGAGCCGGGAGACATTTCCTCTGCCAGCCAGTAAGGCTGGGTCAGGGGCATTTTATCAGGTACGTGGATACTCTTCTGCAGAATATAATTAGTGTTACCTGTAAGATCCTGTTTGTATACCGTGTCAAAACCAGAGACTTTTATCTCCGCCAGCGAAGCCCGGACATTGAGCCTGTTGTTGACGACAAAAGACACCTGGAGATCGTCTCCCTGCACCGTATAACCGCTGCGGACGGAAGCTTCCAGCCACAGACCGCTGCAGGCCTCTATCAATCGCAGCACTTCTTTGCTTTTCTGCGTTTTCCAATAGCCGTCTTTCAGACCCGCGATGGCCTTGTATACTTTCACCAGACCGGGGACGGACGCCCCGGGGTCAGTGAGGGCATAATGCTTTATCACCTCGTCTATCAGCCGCTGCACCTCCCCTCCTCCACTCACCCGGTCCCAGGAGGTAGGGATACCTTCCATCGGATCACTATGGACGCCATCTCCCGCCACCAACGTAAAAAACTCCATCGATTGCCCCCGGGCAGGCGTAAGGGCCGCCCCCTGGCTCTTGTGCTGCGTACGGCTCTCGGCGGCGATCTCCCCATAACTTTTTCCCAACACAGGGTTGTACAACCCTACATCGATCTTCATCTGATCGTCACTGGTGGTATTGTTCGATCCGAAATTAAATGTATTCCAAAGTATACGTTTCGCCTGCCATGGCTTTACGCCATACTTAAATTGCTCGGGGAATCTGTTGGGATCAGCCGCCGCCGTAAAAGCCTCATGCGCCAACATGGCAGATGCAGAGTGATGACCATGGCCTGCACGACCGTCCTCGGGAAAACGGGTGATAAGAATATCCGGCTGAAATTTCCGGATCACCCAGACAACGTCGCTCAATACCTTTTCCTTATCCCAGGTGCGGAGAGCTTCGGCCGTTGTCTTGGTAAACCCAAAATCAAAGGCACGGGTAAAGAATTGTTCGGCGCCGTCGATCCTCCGGGCAGCCAGCATCTCCTGCGTACGGATCAATCCCAGCTCTACGCCCTGTTCGTCCCCAATGAGGTTCTGACCGCCATCCCCACGGGTCATAGATAAATATCCCGTACGGTACAGCCGGTCCTTCGCCATATAAGCTATCAACCGGGAATTCTCATCGTCAGGATGCGCCGCTACATACAGTACTGTTCCCAATACGTTCAGCTTTTTCAGACGAAGGAATATTTCTGCAGAACCCAGTGTTTCAGGAGCCTGAGCCTTTATAGCTGCCGAAAAAGACAGTAGGATCGCCAATAAAATAAATGCCTTTCTGTTAGTCATGAAGCGCAAATTTATAAACCAATTGATAAACCCTATGTTTAATTCCACCAGTGGTAGACTTACTGCCCCACCAAAAACACGGCATTGCAAAATAATAGCTTGCCGTTCTCCCAAAAACTCCTGAACAGGGGATCATCCGCCATATAAACGATCTCTCCCCTTCCCATCTCCTGCACACCAAAGATGAGTCCGTCCTTTAACTTTTCCTTTGCTTTTTTACCCGTGAAACCACTGATATAATTATCTTTCTTAATAACCCCTACATTCCATCCCCCTTCCTTGATAAATTCATAAACATGGTCGTCTTGTTTAAGCGTATAATAATGGTCAGGATAGCCAAAGGCAAGGGGATGGGAATTATCCAGTTCGACCTTATAAATAGAACCGGGTACGCTGCTCATCACCTCGTCCCGCTGCCGGTTACCATAACGGTGCAGCGCTGAATAATCTTCCTCTTTCTTTCCCTTATCGTCATCCTTTTTATCATCCTGCCCCTTTGTCTTGAGTCCCCATTCCAATTTGGACAGTTGCTCCACAGCATACTCCATGGCGATAAGCCTTCCTCCTTCGCGTACCCAGTTGCGTAAAGGCTCTGCCATGGCTTTGTCTCCAAGGTTTCGATAATAGCCGCTGGGAAGTATCAGTACGTCATACTTTTTAAGATCCAGCCTGCCGATGTCCTCCGCATCCAACTGAGAGATAGGATAATCCAATTCCCGGTCGAATAGATGCCAGACCTCTCCTGCCTCCAATGAGCTCACCTGTTCGCCTGTCAGTACTCCTACCTTCGGCCTGTGGATAAAATGCACCCTGTCGCTGCCAAAGTCGGCTCCCTTGTCTACAAACCCGGAAAGGATAGGATATAAGGTTATCCCCGTGGATTTGGCAGTTGCCGTGACGATAGGCCAGAGCTGTGTTCCCAGCGAGCCATTACCCGTAGCCATGATAAGCAGCGTGCCTTTTTCGAATTCCTGTCCTCCCGACTGAAAGGACTGCTCTGCATAACGGACCTTTACGCCTTTGTTTAGCAATTGAGTGAGGAATCGGACGTTATTCATACCTGTCCAGCGGACGGCATAAGCATACCCTCCGGCAGACGCTTCCGTGGAAGACGGGGTCGCCGCGGCAGGAGCCGTGGTACCCACCCATGTATTCAGACCATACGCCTGTAACCCATATACATAGGGAATGGACCAGGCTGTGATATCATAAGTCACCGAATCGCTGATGCGAGAGTTCCTTTCAAACAACACCCGCAGCAGGTTGCTCCGTGGCTGGTTCGTATTGATGACAATGTCGGATGTCGAGGCTTTGAAAGCGGCCGGTTTACCTGTCTCATAATCCACCCCTGTGAAACTGGCGGAGGGAGCCTGTCCCCATTCGATCTGGTTTTTGTCCAGCAGCGCCTCCAGCCTCCGCAGCCGGTCGCCATATGCATCCGCTTTGATAAGGTACGCCTTGAATTCACCACCCGGCTTTTCCCTTGCATCATTGAAATATTTATGGAACTCCTTTATGAGCCGGGGGGCATTTTGCGAAGAAACCTCAATCGTCGATATACCCGTAGTATAGTGGTGTTCCAGCCGGTCGGCCAGCGTAAGCGTATCCTCATCCGCCTTGATCACCGCCAGACCTCCCCTGCTGTGGCCGCCCTGTTCGAAGGTCATGCCGATGGCCCCGTTATACGTAGGATATGTGTCCCCATAACTGGGATAGAAGAGATCGAATTCCTCCTTGGTGAAAAAAAGCCATCCATTACTATCGAAGTAACGCGCATTGTTCTTCCCTATCTGCACCTGAAAATCCCGTTGCCAGGGGGTTATAACGTCATGGTAGGGCTCTGCGGCCGGCGCGAAATAATACGGGTTGTTATACCCCTGCTCATGAAAATCCACATGCACCTGGGGCAGCCAGGTATTGTATTGCTTCAGCCGCTGCTGTGTCTCTGTCTGTGTCTGCCAGGCCCAGTCCCTGTTGAGATCGAAGTTATAGTGATTGGTCCTTCCCCCGGGCCAGGGCTCCCGGTGCTCCCTTGCCTGCGGGTCGGGATTGGGGGTCTTCCCCACGGCCGTGGTAAACCAGTTGACATAACGGTCCCGGCCATCCGGATTGATACACGGGTCCATCACGACTACGACATGCCGGAGCCATTCCTTTGCGCTCGTGTTCGAGGGGTCGACCAGCGCATACAAGGTTTTCATCGCCGCCTCGGAAGAGGACGGCTCGTTTCCATGCACGTTATAGCTCAGCCAGACGATGGCAGGACCGCCCTCATCAGGAGCCGTTCCATCCTTTAATACACCCGCCAGCCGGAGGTTATTGCGCCGGATGTCCTCCAGCCGCTGCAGGTTCTCGGATGAAGCAATAAATGCCAGCAGCAGAGGCCGCCCTTCATAGGTTTCACCATATTGCACCAGCTTTACCTGGGAAGGCAGCGCCCGCGCCACCTCCCTGAAATAATTTACGATCTTATAATGATGGGTGTAATGGTCGCCCAGTTTATATCCCAAAAAACTCTCCGGGGAAGGAACAGATTGAGAAAAGGCGGTAAAGGAAAAAAGCGTGAAGAGCAGGGGTGTGATCTTTTGCATAGTTTGTTTTCTCTCGTTGATTTTAACCAATGATCCATGAATGTAAGTAAACAGTTAAAAACAAAAAAATGGTAACTTTCCATTAAATTCCATCTACATGATGCGCCATCTGCTCGCAGGCCTCTTTGTGCTTTCCACTTACTTACTTTCGGCACAAACGATCGACCCTTATACTTATCACATCCAAAAAAAGACCGTTGTCTCCAGAGGGGCCGTTGTCTCTGCACACCCGCTGGCCAGTAAAGCGGGGGTTGCCATATTGCAAAAAGGAGGTAATGCCGTAGATGCCGCCATCGCCACACAACTGGCCCTGGCTGTAGTGTATCCCGCCGCAGGCAACATCGGAGGTGGAGGTTTTATGGTGGCGCACCTGGCTGACGGCAGAAACATAGCCCTGGATTTTAGAGAAAAGGCGCCGGCAGCTGCCACCCGGGATATGTATCTGGACGCCTCCGGCAACGCCCGCACAGACCTGAGCCAGAATGGTCATCTGGCAGCCGGCGTACCCGGGACTATCGCCGGCATTTTTGCCGAACTGAAATATGCCCGACTGTCTGTCTCCACGCTGATCCAGCCCGCCATTGACCTGGCGGAAAAAGGATTCGTGATCACGGCGGCGGAAGCCCGCAGCCTCAATGCAGCCCAATCCTCCTTTAAAAAATATAACACCGTACGACCCATATTTGTAAAAGAAGAAGGCTGGAAGACCGGGGACACCCTGATACAAAAAGACCTTGCCAGAACATTACGCCTCATCAGAGACAAGGGGATGGCAGGCTTCTATGAAGGCGAAACCGCAAGGCTGATACTGGCGGAAATGCAGCGAGGCAAGGGGATCATCACGGGGGCAGACCTGGCCGGGTACCAGGCAAAAGAAAGGGAAGCCACCGTATTCCCTTATAAAAAATATAGCATTGTCACCATGCCCCTGCCCAGCAGCGGCGGCGTCATCCTCCAGCAGATGATGAAGATGGTGGAAGGACTGCCTTTGAGATCCTATGGCTTCCAATCCCCCAAAGCCGTACACATGATGACAGAAGCCGAAAGGCTGGCTTATGCCGACCGGGCAAAATACCTGGGCGACCGGGATTACTATTCAGTGCCTGTAAAAACACTTACCAGCGAGCCCTATCTCCATGAACGCATGTCCCTGATCCCGCCGGACAAAGCAGGCACAAGCAAGGATATACAGGCCGGCGTCCTTTCCCCCGCCAGTGAAGAAACCACTCATTTGAATGTGTATGACCGGGAAGGCAATGCCGTGTCTATTACTACTACCCTCAACGGCGGATACGGGAATAAAGTCGTGGTAGGCGATGCGGGCTTTTTCCTGAATAATGAAATGGATGATTTCAGCATCAAACCAGGTGTTCCGAATATGTACGGCGCTGTAGGGGCCGAAGCCAACGCCATCGCACCCGGCAAACGTATGCTCAGCTCCATGACCCCAACCCTGGTGCTTGACAAAGGCAAGGTCTTCCTCATAGCCGGCACGCCGGGCGGTACGACCATCACTACTTCAGTCTTCCAGACCCTGATAAATATCCTGGAATTCAATATGACCCCGGAAGACGCCGTGAACAAACCAAAATTTCATCATCAATGGCTGCCCGATGAGATCTTTGTGGAAAATTCCTTTCCCATTGAAGTACGGGAAGCCTTGCAAAAAATGGGCTATACCATCACCCAACGGGGAAGCATCGGACGCACGGAAGTGATTAAAGTGTCAGGCGGCAAAATAGAGGCGGTGGGTGACAGCCGGGGAGATGATGCTGCGGAAGGATATTAGACCCGAGCACAGCGCGACTAGCCGGCCACAGGCCGGCTGCGCGAAGGATGACCGAGCAAAGCGAAGGTCACGGACGAGAAGGAGCGTGTCGAAGCAGCTCCGACGAAGTCCTGTTTAGCGTCTAATCAAACCCGGACCGTCAGGTCCGGCAAAAAACATAAAACAATGAACACATCCTTAGGCCAAGCCTATCTCGATTCCGTAATCAAACGCCTTACCACCTACAAAATGCTGGGGGAAGGGACCTTTATGCAACTGGAAGAAAAAGATTTCTATTACACTCCGGGCAAATCATCCAACAGCATCGCTATCATCATCCGGCATCTCAGCGGCAATATGATCAGCAGATGGACCAATTTCCTCACAGAAGACGGCGAAAAGCCGGGAAGGAACAGAGAGACGGAATTCAGCCTGCAAGAGCAACATTATACCCGTGATCAATTGATCGAACAGTGGGATCAGGGGTGGGACTGTCTGCTGGGCACTTTACGCAGCCTGACAGCCGACGACCTGCTGCGTACCATCCACATACGCCACGAACCCCTGTTAGCCGTCGATGCCATCAATCGTCAACTGGCCCACTATCCCCATCATGTTGGACAGATCGTATACATTGGCAAGATGATCCGGGGCGACAACTGGCAATCCCTCTCCATACCCAGGGGCGGGTCGGATCAGTTCAACCGGCAGATGAAGGAACAGCATGGCCGTTAAAGGCCCTGCATCAGCTTCGTACCAGTATAGATCTCCCGTAAGGGGATAGACAGGGAAAGACTGCGCAGATGCAACGTTCCTTCCAGGTCTTCGACAACCCGTAACTCCCATTGCCCCCCTTCATTCAGGGACCAGGCCTCTATCTTTATCTTTTCGGAGTCGACGAGGATATATTCTTTCAGGGATGGGATATCCCTGTATAACCTGAACTTTTCCCCCCTGTCATACCCCCGGGTAGAAGGAGAAAGCACTTCGAAGAGTACAGAGGGATTGAGCAGGTTCCAGTCGTCATTATTCAGGGTCTCTACCCCGCCGCAGACGATGGAAATATCCGGATAGGTGAACAACGTATTCTTAGGGATATGGAGGCGCAGATCGGTGGGAAAAACCTCGCAACCCCTGCCTTCGAGATGAAGTCTCAGCCTGAAAGTCAGATTGCCGGTGATCCGTAAATGCTGCAATTTCGGTCCTGACATGGCGAAGACCTCGCCCTGATAATACTCATGCTTTTCCTCCTGGTTACTCTCCCATTCCAGGTATTCGGTAATGGTAAGCTTCTTACGGCCATAGGCCTGTACGGGCTCACGGACTATAGCAGACTCTTCTTCCTTGCCGTGATCATATTCATTGGACGTAGGTTTCTTCTCTTCTTCCATACCCAAATTTACCCCTTTCCCCCAACCCCAAAAATTCCTTCCCTCCCCCCATTAAACTACTATAATAAAAAGAATTCTTAATCCTCTGACCCGGGGGTTTGTTGGTATTGAATTTGCACATCCCTTGGTATTGTGTAATTTTGCAACTTGAAAGCATCAGCCCCTGAGAAAGATCTGGAAAATACTCCGTAATACATTACTGATTTTATTACTACTTCTGGTGACGCTGTGGTTGCTCATCCAATTGCCGCCTGTCCAGACCTGGCTGGTCGCAAAAGTCACCAAACGCCTGTCCCATCAGTTGCATACCACCATCAGGGTAAAACATGTCGACTTCTCCCTCTTCAATAAAATGGTGCTGGACAGTGTCCTGGTGGAAGATCAGCACAGAGACACCATCCTCTACGCAGGCGCCCTGAAGGTCAACATCACAGACTGGTGGTTCTTCAAAGACAAAACAGAGTTGCAATACATAGGGCTGGAAGATGCCACCATCCGGCTACACCGCACTGACTCGGTCTGGAACTACCAGTTCATCGCGGATTATTTCTCCTCTCCCCCCAAGCCCGACGCCATCAAAAAAGATACATCCCAGCAGCCCGTGGAACTGGACCTCCGGCGTCTCGATCTGACCCGTATCCATTTCCAGAAAATAGACGAATGGAGGGGTGAGAACATGGACCTCCGGCTGCAATCCCTTTACCTCAATGCCGACACGCTGAGCTTTACCCAAAAACAAGCCCGCATAAACGTCCTCTCTTTTACAAAACCCGACTTCATCCTTACCAATTATACAGGCCAGAGAAAGATCCAACCCGATACGACCTTTAGCTTCGACCCGCAGCACCTCCGGCTAAACCCCGCAGGCTGGGACCTGAAAGCCGCCAAGGTCACCATTTCCAACGGCTCCTTCCGGAATGAAAAACGGGAGGATACCTTGCCCAATAAACATTTTGACGGCAACCATATCTATTTTTACGCCATCAATACCAGCTTTACCAACCTGCGTCTCCATCAGGATACGATCACCGCTCAATTACAATTAGCCACAAAAGAACGCAGCGGCCTCGAAGTAAAAAAACTTAACGCACGCATCAAATGGTTCCCGGAAGCCATGGAGTTCCATCGGCTGGACCTGCAGACAGGCAAAAGCCACCTGCGTAATTATTTCGCCATGCGGTTCAGGACCCTCGATGACATGTCTGACTTCGAAACCCGTATTCGGATGGAAGCCGATTTTACTGACGCCGACGTAGACAGCGACGATATCGCCTACTTTGCCCCCGAATTAAAAGATTGGAAGAAACATCTCCGCCTCTCCGGCACCGTCAAAGGCACAGTGTCGGACCTGGAAGGTAGAAATGCCGTCATACAGGCCGGGAGGAACACCCTGCTGAAAGGTAATTTCAAACTAAAAGGCCTGCCGGACTTCGATAAGACCTACATGGACTTCCAGTCCACCGAACTCAGCACTACCTACGAAGATATAGCCTTGCTGGTGCCGGGAATAAAGACCATCGAACAGCCCCGCCTCGACAGGATTGCCTGGCTCCGGTTCAAAGGGAATTTTACAGGTTATCCCCGTGACTTTGTAACCAACGGCATCATCGAAACCAACCTGGGCTCCGTTAATGCAAATGTCAATATGCAACTGCTGGAATACGGCCCCTCCGTTTATTCCGGGACCATCAACACAGACAATTTCCAATTGGGCCCCTTCCTCGACAATGACGAACTGGGAAAAATAGCCTTCCAGGGAAAGGTCATCGGCGCTGGGCTGAAAGCCGGCACACTGAATGCCAGCCTCAACGGGACGATCAACAGCCTCGACTTTAACAATTATACCTACCAGCACATTCTCGTCAATGGCGCCGTCGCCAAACGGAAATTCAATGGAGAGCTCATCTCAGGCGACCCCTCCCTCGACGCACGGCTCAACGGGTTGATAGACTTCAGCCAGGACCAGCCAAAATTCGACTTTGAGGCGCAGGTGACAAAGGCCGACCTTACCAAGCTGCACTTTGTCCAGCAACAGGTGGAATTCAACGGCAAATTCCGCTGTAATTTCACAGGCAATAATGTCGACAACTTCCTGGGCCATGCCAATATTTATGACGCATCTGTCTTTAAGAATGGACAAAGAGTTTCATTCGACTCCTTGACAGTGGAGTCCAGCATCGTGGATAACAATAAGACCATCACCGTAGTAAGCAACGAATTCGACGGGGCCATCGTGGGAGAGTTTTCCATTAAAGACCTGCCGGCCAGCTTTCAGACCTTTCTTAATAAATACTACCCCAGCTATATCAAGCCGGCAAAGACCATTCCTACCAACCAGAACTTCAGCTTTGTCATCACCTCAAAAAAAGTTGACGAATACATCGACCTTTTTGATAAGGACCTGAAAGGGTTCAACAATGCGGGCGTAAGCGGCAGGATCAATACAAAGGATAATTTACTGGATCTGAATGTAGACCTGCCGAACTTCGGATACAAGAACATCAGCTTCGACAACCTCTCCCTCAAGGGCAGAGGCAACCTGGACAGCCTTTCCATTGAGACGGTCATCGGGGAGGTCCACCTGAACGACAGCCTCCATTTTCCCTCTACCCATCTCCACCTGCGCAGCTCCAATGACCAATCCATTGTACAGGTGACCACCAGCGCCAACCAAACGCTTAATTCAGCCAATCTTGCTGCCGATGTGCAAACCCTCCCCACAGGAGTACGCATAAGATTCCTGCCTTCCACTTTTGACATCAACAGCAAGACATGGACCATCGATAAAGATGGAGAATTGTCCTTTAGCCATAAGGTTGTCTCCGCCGACGGACTGACCATCCACAATGGAGAACAGCAGATACAGATCACCACTCACCCTTCGGACATAGGTGACTGGAACGACATGCACATCGACCTGAAAAAGATCAATATCGGCGATCTTACTCCCTATTTTGTAAAGTCCGAACGTATCGAGGGACTGCTTTCAGGCAGCGTCGACATGGCGGATCCATTTGACAAGACGACGGCCCAATTCAAAGGCGTCGCTGAACAATTCCGTTTTGCCAATGACTCCATCGGCAGGCTGGACCTGAACGCCGACTATCAAAAATCTACGGGGCTGTTGAACACTACCGCCCATTCCGACAATAAGAACTATCACTTCGATATCAAGGGACTTATCCATACAAGAGACAGCCTGGAAGGCCCGCCCATCGATCTTACCGCGGATGTCAGTGATACAAAGATCGATCTGCTGGAGAAGTACCTGGGTGGCATATTTACCAACCTCACCGGTAATGCCACCGGCCAGCTGCATATCGTCGGCCCCGGCGACAGACTTCAGTACCTGGGCACCGTGCAATTAAAGGACGCTTCGTTGAAGGTGGTCTATACACAATGTACCTATAAGATCCCCGCAGCCACCATCCAATTCAAAAAGGATACCATCGACTTCGGTCAGTTCCAGGTAAAGGATAAACTGGGACGTACCGGCAGCCTCACCCGGGGCAGGCTCTTTCACCACTCCTTTGATGACCTGGGTTTCGACTTTGAAATGAATACCAATCGTCTTCTTCTACTGGATACCAAGGCCACCGACAACGGCCAGTTCTATGGCGCCGTCGTGGGCAAAGCGCGTGTGACACTCGTCGGCCCCGAAGAAGACATGCGGATGTATATCAAAGGAGAACCCACCGATAGCAGCAATATCTACCTGCCGCCCTCCATCACCAGGGAAAGAGGAGAGGCGGATTTCATCGAATGGAAGGTATATGGTAAAGAAATGAAAAAACAGGGGCCCGATAAGAAGAGCTCCGATCTCACAGTAACCCTGGACATGTACGCCAATAACTACGCAAACGTATATGTGATCCTGGACCCTCTCAGCGGGGATATCATCAAAGCCAACGGACACGGTTCGCTGATAATGACAGTAGGCACTAACGAAGACCTGAAGCTTAACGGAAGATACGAGATCGATAGGGGGAACTACAACTTTACATTCCAATCCTTTATTCACAAACCTTTTATTTTGAAAGAAGGGGTCGGGAATTATATCCAATGGACCGGCAACCCTTATGATGCCAACATAGGTATCACGGCAACCTACAGGGCAGAGAACGTCCGTTTCAGCGATCTGGGCCTTTCAACAGCCAGCGGTATCGTCATCACCAGCGAGAACGTAAAGCGCTACAGGGGAGACATTATTGTCACGGCAGTCCTCTCTCAAAAGCTGATGTCCCCAAAGATCGACTTCCAGATTGACCTCCCGCCCAATAGCCCTCTAAAGAACGATCCGGAAGCCCTTACGCTGTTGCAAAAGATCCAGGGAGATGCCAATGAGCTGAATAAACAGGTGTCCTGTCTGGTCGTACTGAACACATTTGTTCCGCTGTCCAGTAGCACCAGCGCTTTTGACGCCCCGGGAGCAGCAACGACCGTTGTCGTCAACAGCATTTCGGGCATCGTCAGCAACTACTTCAGCCGGTGGGGCTACAACCTCCTGCGGAGGATCTTCAAAGACAATAGCCTGCGGGTCAATTTCAATACGAGCTTCTACAGCGGAGCGGCCATCTCCGATGTGGATCAAAGCCGGTTGACACCAGACAGGACCAATCTGAACCTTTCCATCGCCAAGAGCTTCTGGCAGGAAAAGCTGACGCTGACGCTGGGCAGCGCTTTCGACATCGGCATGGGCGCCGCACAGGTACAAGCGGCCTCCTTCCAATTCCTGCCGGATATCACGGCAGAGTATAAGATCACTCCCGATGGAAGAGTAATCCTTTCTTTCTTCTATCGCGACTCCTATAACTACTTATCCGCTAACCGGACACAAAACAGCTCGGGCGCAAGTATCTCCTATCGCCGGGACTTCGACAGAATAGACGAGCTGTTCAAGAAAAGAAAAAAACAGACGCCCCGTACGCCAAAAAAGGATAAAAAGCCTGCGGATACCGCTGAGGACAATAACAATAATACCAATACTAAGGAGCACAATGCCAGCAACTGATCCGGCCTATTTCAGGATCTGATGCCCCAGCTTGTCCCGTTTGGTCTGAAGATATTTTTCGTTGTGAGGATTAGGATGGATCTCGATAGGCACAGTATCTACGATCTCCAAACCATAGCCCAGCAATCCGGCCCTTTTGCGAGGGTTGTTGCTGATAAGACGTAATTTGGTAATACCCAGATAACGAAGGATCTGTGCACCCACTCCATAATCTCGTTTGTCCATGGGGAAACCCAGGTGCAGATTGGCCTCTACCGTATCCATTCCCTCTTCCTGGAGCTTGTAGGCTTTCAATTTATTGATCAGGCCGATACCACGACCTTCCTGGTTCATATACAATATTGCTCCCTTGCCTTCCCGCTCGACGATCTGCATAGCCTCATGTAACTGCTCACCGCAATCACAACGCATCGAGCCAAGGATGTCCCCGGTGAAACAGGAACTATGGACCCTCACCAGCAGCGGTTCATCCTTCTTCCATTCCCCTTTTACAAGGGCCAGGTGTTCGTTGGTAGTGTTCTTTTCCCGGAAAGCGATGAGCTTGAAATGCCCGTATTTAGTAGGCATGTCCACCCGGACAATCTCTTCGATGAGGGAGTCTATTTTCAAACGGTATTCTATCAAATCTTTGATAGACACCACTTTAAGATCAAATTTAGCGGCTATTTCCAGTAACTCCGGCAGACGGGCCATCGTACCATCCTCGTTCATGATCTCTACCAATACCCCCGCCGCCTCGAACCCCGCCAACCGGGCCAGATCAATGGTGGCCTCGGTGTGTCCAGCCCTGCGAAGCACCCCTCCTTTTTTAGCTCTCAACGGAAAAATATGACCGGGACGACCCAGGTCCTCAGGACGGGTAGCCGGATCGATCAGCGCCCTGACGGTCTTCGCCCTGTCACTGGCAGAGATCCCTGTCGTACAGCCATGCCCCAAAAGATCTATCGATACTGTAAAAGGCGTTTCGTGAAGCGCAGTATTATTGTTGACCATAAGACCCAGCCCCAATTCATCACAACGCCCCTCCTCCAGGGGCGCACAGATCAAACCCCGGCCATGTTTGCTCATGAAATTGATCACTTCAGGGGTCACATTCCTGGCCGCAGTGACAAAATCACCCTCGTTCTCCCTGTCCTCATCGTCTACCACGATCACCAGTTTGCCATTCTTTATGTCTTCAATGGCGCTCTCGATACTTGCCAGCATTCAATTATAAGTTTATGTACAAAGGTAACAATAAAACGACGGTTTGGTTGAAAAGGATGCCTGGGAGGGCAATAACCTGAAACTCACCATTTCCCAGGTTTTTTTAAAAAATTTTCTATTGATAACGCGCTCCATGCAGCCTTTTTTTAGTTTTGCTTTTCTTTAACGGGGTCTTGTCCGACCCCGCCTTCCTTGAAAAACCTCCGATTGCAGCCTGAAGTGTTAATGATTTCTTAATGAGCCCGTGCCCCCTGCTAACAAACAAGACCCTTTCTTTGCAGGCTGAAAAAAATTGACTAAAAACGACTATTTATGATAAGACGACTGTTACTATCAGCGTTCGCAGCTCTTTGTGTGTGTTTTACATTTGGTCAGGAGACCACTTCCCAGATCCTGGGAACCGTCACTGGCGATCAGGGCCCGCTGGCAGGAGCCACCGTTACAGCGCTCCACACCCCCACCGGCACCCGCTATACCACCACCACGCGTAAGGACGGCCGGTTCAACCTGCCCAACGTACGCATCGGCGGTCCGTACGTACTTACCATCTCTTTCGTAGGTTTCAAAGAAGAAAAACAGGAGAACATCAACCTGGTGATCGGCCAGGACTTCACAGCCGACTTCAAGCTGACACCCGAGTCAAAACAATTGACGGAAGTGGTGGTAGCAGGGTCCAGACAGCAAAACAAGACCTTCAACAACAGCCGTACAGGCAGCCAGGAGATCATCGTCCGCAGCCAGTTGGAAAGACTGCCTACTATTCAGCGTTCAGTCCAGGACTTCGCTAAGTTGGAGCCCTCTGCCAATGGTTTGAGCTTCAGCGGCACCAGCGGTTCTATGAATAATATCACCGTTGACGGCGCCGACTTCAACAACTCCTTCGGTCTTTCCGGCACCCTCGGTGGTCAGGCCAATGCACAGCCCATCTCTCTGGATGCCATCGACCAGATCCAGGTAAATGTCGCCCCTTACGACGTAAGACAGGGCGGCTTCACAGGCGCCGGTGTCAACTCCGTCACCCGCAGCGGGACCAACCAACTCAAGTTCTCGGTTTACGATTATATCAAAACACCCGGCAGCATCGGCTATAACGTGGAAAATACCCAGGTACTAAGGACACCTTTCAATTTCAACATATTAGGCGCCAGCATCGGCGGAGCCATCATCCCCAGTAAAGTGTTCTACTTTATCTCTGCGGAACAAAGCAAACAGAGTGCTCCGGCTACCAATATCATTCCTTCTGACGCCAGTCACCCCACAGCCTCCAACTCCGTGTCCCAGTCAAATGCGGATGTGATGAACTCCATCATCACCACGCTGAAAGGCGCCCCCTATAATTACGATCCGGGCGCTTTTACAGGTTACAACTTCAAGCAAAACAGCTATAAGCTCAATGCCCGCATCGACATCAACATCAATGCGTATAACACACTGACCCTGAAATACAACTACCTAAAATCCTATGCCGACCAGTTTCCCAGCACCAGCCGGCCCTATACCAGCATGATCACGGGCGGTAACCCCACTTCACCCGGAAACCCCCTGCCCTTCTTCGGCGGCGGTTACCGGATCAACAACAACCTGAATATTTACATTGCCGAATTGAACACCCGTTTTGGCAATCACTCATCCAACAAGCTGCAGGTGGGCTATACCAGGGAAAGGGATTTCCGTACACCTCAATCATCCTCCGCCACCTTCCCCCTGGTGGACATCCTGAACCCGAATAACGGCACGATCTATACGACTTTCGGGTATGAAATGTACACGTACAACAATACGCTGAACATGGACAGCTATCAGCTGACCGATATCTTCAGCATGTATAAAGGTGCGCATGAGATTACTTTCGGTACGCAGGATAGCTATAAGAAATACCAGAACGCCTTTGCCCCCGGTTACAACGGTGTATACCAGTTCAATAGCCTGGCTGACTTTACAAGTGGTGCTCCGGCGCAATATTTCTATCAGCAATATTCCACCCTCAAAGGCGGCGCCTTCCCCTGGGCCTATGCTGGCGCTACGAACCTGAGCATCTTCGCACAGGACAAATGGAGGGTAACACCCACTTTCACATTTACCTACGGCGTTCGTTTCGACTATACAACTTACCAGAATAAGTTCACCCGGAACGATTCTTTCGCCGCATTGAAATTCCTGAACGGCGCCCAATATGACGTGGGCTCGGCCCCCAACGGCTTCCTCGTAGTATCTCCCCGGGTAGGCTTCAACTGGGATATCACGGGCGATAGGACCTGGCAGCTCCGTGGTGGCGCCGGCATCTTTGAAGGCGCTCCCCCATTCGTATGGATCGAGAACCAGGCCGCCAACAACGGCGTACAGTTCGGTTCTTTCGCATTGGGTACCAGCACGGCCAACTCCGGTGTTTCGTTCAATCCCGACCCTTCCAAGCAGCTGACAAACTTATTGGGCTCCACACCGCAAACCAACACACCTACCAGCTATTCGGTGAACATCATCGACAAAAAATTCAAATATCCCACCAAGCTACGGACGAGCGTCGGTCTGGATAAAAAGCTCCCCAACGACTGGGTGATCACCGGCGAGTTCACTTACTCAAAGGACATCAACGCCCCTTACATGTCAAATGTGAACCTAAATGAATCCAATGGGTTCGCCATTTCCAACGGTCCTGATACCAGGATGCGGTATCTCACCAGTGTATCCAATACCAATAAATACTACTCCGGGAAAAGGCTGTCGAATCCCAACATCGGCAACGCCATCCTCCTCTCCAACACGGGAAAAGGTTACGCCTATGTCGCTACCGCCCGGGTACAGAAAACCTGGCACAACCTCATCGCCAGTGTAGCCTATACCTACACGGAAACCAAATCTGCTATGGAGAATGGCAGCACGGCCAGCTCGCTCTGGTCCGCACGCGCCGTAGCCAACACAGACCCCAATGCACCGACGCTGGCTCGTCCAGGTTGGTACCAACCCCATCGTATCATCGCTTATGCTAATTACCGCATAAACGAAGGCAGCCATACTTCCACTTCCATCGGAGCTATATATGAAGCCACTACCTCCGGATCTACTTCCTATGTATACAATGGCGACCTCAACGGGGACGGCAATTCGGGTAATGACCTGATCTATATCCCCCGCAACGCCAGCGAGATCAACCTGGTACCCGTGAACAGCGGTCCCGCCAACATCGGTAATACCACCCTGGATCACAGCGATACCCGTACAGCTGCCCAGATATGGACACAGCTGAACAATTTCATCAACCAGGATCATTATATGAGCAGACGCCGTGGCAAGTACGCACAAGCCAACTCCGTGATGTACCCCTGGTTCAAACACCTGGACCTCAACATCACCCAGGATATTTATTTCTATACAAAAAACAGGACGGACAAGGATAAACACACGCTGCGCCTCAGCGTTGACATCGTCAACGTAGGCAACCTGGTGAACAGGAACTGGGGATTGGTCAAGGCTCCCACCGCCTCCAACTTCCTGAAATTTGAAGGGATGGCCGGTGACGGCAAGACCCCGCTGTTCTCTTTCCCGTATCTGGATGCCTCTAACCAGGTGCCCGTTACGAACAGCTTTGCCAACAACACCAACCTTACGTATTTTGCCAACAACCAAACCTTTACAGGCAGCCGCTGGCAGATGCAGTTCGGTATCCGTTATCTTTTCAATTAATCCTAAACACAGTATAACCGAAAATATTTGTTATGAAAAAAATTCTTCCGTTGGTGTCCATTGCTATAGCAGGCCTGGTCTTTCTGGCTTGTAACAAACAAGACATCCTGCCGACAGTCTCCAACCCGGTCATTTTTTCCGCTGTCAATAAGATGTCACACGCAAAAGACACACTCTCCAGCAGCGGTGATACCATTTGGCTGACAGCTACAGGCAGTATCGCTGATACCTCAGGGAAGTACGCCATTTCAGCAAATCTGAAAACAGCTGACTCCGTCAATCGCTCGATTACCACTCTCTGGATCAGAAATGTTAAGCCGACCTTCGATACCGTTAATATGGCAAAGACTGGCCTGTTCCGTTGGATGACCACGATGGCACTGCCCATCCCGGCCATCCCTACCAAAAACAAGCTTACCACGACAGCGGTATTTTCCTATGGTTTGCCGCTCAGCAGCCAGATGGGGAACCTCAATTCTTCCGACAACAAGATCACTTATGTGAAATAGGATTCCCACTATAGACAAAAAACCCCGGTCATCACCGGGGTTTTTTGTTGTATGCCCATAACAAAAATTCAGGCAGGACCTTCGCCCAGGTGGCTGTTTCATGCCTCCCCCCGGCAATCTCGACATAACGTATATCCTTTTCCGGATCATAACCCTTGCTCACGAGCTCTCTTATCAGGTCATAAGTATCATCAATAGAGTCGATGATACCGTTGTGATTACGATCCTCCGTCTCATCTTCCGTACCGCATTCAAAGAAGAACTTCAATCCGGGATGATAGCTCCCTTCAGCCACCTGCCGTTGCATGATACGATCTGTGCGATCGTTATATTCCGGGTCGGTCTTGTCCTTCGTCCTCCACCAAAAACTGCCGGAGAAAAGCCCGGCGCGGGAGAATTCCTGCGGATGACGCCATACAATGTCCATAGCGCTTAAGGCTCCTAACGACCATCCCAAAAAAGCCTTTTCATTGAACCTGGAAAACTTACAATGATCTTGTACAGCTGGTATCACCTGCTGCAGGACAAACTGCGCATAATCCGCAGCGAGGGCGCCTCTACCCAAAAAATCCGGAGTACCAGCCGTACCATACTCCATTTTTCTTTCAGGTCCGGCATGGATGCCCGCACACACGACAGGCGACAGCAGGTGACGGCTGTAGAGTTCCTCCAGTATACCCGTCAATCCCATCTTTTCAAGGTCCTGTCCATCATTGATCAACAATAAGGAAATGTCTTCCGCCAAAAATGTTGCGCTATGGGGAAGGTATACATCGACGCTTACATTGCGTCCAAGGGCGGCGGATTCCAGCTCAATACTCTCCTGTACGATAATACTCCTCTTTTCTATTTGCATGGGCCCAAAAATAACATCCAAAATTCGAATGACAGAGTGGTCATATGCGTTTTTTTCAGTAGGTTTAAGTATGGATCTTGAAGAAGAATACCACACATGGCACTCCCCCGCTCTCGGCAGGGAATTCAAAATGCTCGTCTTCGGGCACGCAGGATATCCGGTGATCCTCTTTCCCACCTCCCAGGGCAGCTATTACCAGAATAAGGACGAGGGACTCGTCGCAACAGCCCGGTGGTTCCTGGAGAACGGCAAGGTGAAGATCTACTGCCCGGACAGCATCGACGCCCAAAGCTGGTACAATAAATCGGCGCCCCCAGCGGAGCGGGCCTGGCAACACACACGATATGACAGACTGCTGAAAGAAGAAATTTGCCCAAGAGCCCGGTACGAAACAGGGCATGACCACATCGCCACGGCCGGATGTAGTTTTGGAGGCTATCATGCCGCCAATTTTGCTTTCCGCCACCCGGACATCACGGGCTATTGTTTTTCCATGAGCGGCGTCTTCGATATCCGGGACTTCGTGGACGGCTACTACGACGATAATGTCTATTTTAATAATCCTGTAGACTTTATCCCGGGCGCACAGGACCCCGATCTCTGGAAGATGGGCATTGTCCTCGGGACAGCCGAATGGGATAGCTGCCGGGCGCAGAACGAGCTGATGAGCAGCCTGCTTTTCGAAAAGAACATCGGCCACTGGCTGGATATCCGTCCCGGACGCAACCACGACTGGCCCGTCTGGCGGGAAATGTTCCCTCATTACCTTTCGATGCTCCCCGGAGCCACCGGCTAAGGCTGCCCTTCTAAAAAATAAAAAACCGTAGTGTATGAGCGCAACAAAAAAGATCGGTATCTTATTCGGTAAGGAAAGAAGCTTCCCCATGGCCTTTATAGAGGCCGTCAACCGGCGGAACCTTCCGGGCATCACGGCAGAGCCCGTACGCATCGACAAAGTGATCCAGGGAGAGCCCAGCGGCTATGACGTCATTATCGACCGCATCTCCCAGGATGTGCCCTTCTACCGCGCCTTTCTGAAAAACGCAGCTTTATGCGGGACAGCCGTGATCAACAATCCCTTTTGGTGGAGCGCGGATGAGAAGTTTTTTAACAACTGCCTGGCCACCCGCATCGGCGTTCCCGTACCCAGGACAGTGATCCTTCCCTCCCGCGAACTCCCCCCCGACACCAGCGACCAGTCCTTTATAAACCTCACCTACCCGCTGGACTGGGATACCATCTTTCGTTATGTCGGCTTTCCCGCTTATATGAAGCCCTTTGCCGGCGGAGGCTGGAAGAACGTATACAAACTGCACAACGCCGAAGAGTTCTACCAGCGGCACGGAGAGACAGGACAGTTGGTAATGCTGTTACAAGAAGAGATCGTCTTTACGGAATACTACCGCTGCTATTGCATCGGGGGAAAATATGTCCGTATCATGTCCTACGAGCCCCGCAATCCACACCATTTACGTTACGCGGCGGATTTCCACCCTTCCCGGGAAAGACTGCAGCAGATGGAAGAGATCGTACTAAAGCTCAATACCTGGCTGGGCTATGATTTCAATACGGTGGAGCTGGCCATAAGGGACGGCATCCCCTATGCCATCGATTTCTGCAACCCTGCCCCTGATGCGGAGAGAAGCAGCGTGGGAGAGGACAACTTCAACTGGGTGGTGGAAATGGCTGCCGACTATGCTGTCGAGCGGGCCGCCGCACACCAGGAAGGAGTGGACAACCTTACATGGGGAGAATATCTCAAACACAGCACTGAACACAGACATTTCTAGGAGAAGATCACTACATATATAAACTGAAAATGGCAGAAATCAACTACAATACCTTTACGTTGGGTATAGAGGAAGAATACATGGTAATAGACCCAGCTACCAGGGAACTAAAAAGCCACGAACAAAAGATCGTGTCCGAAGGACAAAAGATCATCAAGGACAAGGTTAAGGCAGAGATGCACCAGGCAGTGGTGGAAGTAGGCACGGACATCTGCCAGAATATCGAAGATGCCAGAAAAGACGTCGCCATCCTCCGTAAGACCATCTCCCAGATAGCCGAAGGCCTGGGATTATGGGTAGGCGCGGCCGGCACCCACCCTTTCAGCCATTGGGAAAGCCAACTCATCACCGATCATGCCCGCTATAACGAGATCGTCAACGAATTGCAGGAAGCCGCCCGTAGCAACCTCATCTTCGGTCTGCACGTTCACGTAGGTATGGAAAGCCGGGAAATGGCCAACCATATCGCCAACTCCACCCGGTATTTTCTACCACACGTCTATGCCCTCAGCACCAACTCGCCTTTCTGGGAAGGACGCCTCACAGGCTATAAATCCTTCCGGACAAAGGTCTTCGACAAATTCCCCCGAACGGGCATACCTGAAACCTTCGAGAGCATCGAAGCCTACGACAATTTCATCAAGCTGCTGGTAAAAACAAATTGTATCGACAACGCCAAAAAGATCTGGTGGGACCTCAGGGTACACCCCTTCTTCAACACCGTGGAGTTCCGTATCTGCGATGTACCCATGACAGTAGATGAAACCATCTGTATCGCCGCCCTTTTCCAGGCCATCTGCGTAAAGATCTATAAGTTGAGGTCCCGTAATATGAACTACATACAGTACTCAAGGGCCTTGATCAATGAGAATAAATGGAGAGCCAGCCGTTATGGCATCGATGGGCATCTCATCGACTTTGGAAAAGAAGAAGAGGTGAATACAAGAGCCCTGATCTATGAATTACTCGACTTTGTAGACGATGTGCTTGATCCGCTGGGCAGCCGCCAGGCAACCCGTTTTGCCGAAAACATCCTGAAGATGGGCACAGGTGCCGACAGGCAGCTGAAAGTATACGAAGAGTCCCAAAGCCTGACGGCCGTCATGGATTATATACACCAGCAGTTCCTTTACAATATCCAGATCTAAAAAGCCAGCTTGAAGTCGGCGTCCGCAAGTCCGGAATTCACCTTTATGCTGCTGACCGTAAGGTCCAGCACTACCTCTCCCTGATCGATGATCTGGTGATAGGGAAATTTAATGCCGCCTGCATCACGGTAGTCGCTGTATTCCACTGTGCTCGTCTGCCCGCGCTTATCCGTGGTGGTCATTTTCAGCTTGTATCCCGTACTTACCTCATAATAGTAAGTGCTGGTTTCTCCGGAAGGATGGGTAACCTTCAGTTCATAAGCGTCCTTACCGTCCAGCACCTTTATGCTGGAGAGTTCGGTCTTATAACCTTCTTTCCCAAAATCCAGTTCAGGGAAAAGCTTTGCTTCTTCTTTTATCTCCTTGCGGGTTTCTTCATCCAGGTTGGGTGTCTGACCCATCTGGGAAAGCTTGACGCTGTCGCCATTCACCAATATCTTAAATGCCGTCATGCCCTGATCCGGCAGGCTGATCTCCATCAGGTATTTGTCAGGGTTCTTTACTTTCTGCGTCCGTACGATCTTCTGACCCTGCACTTCGCCGGAGGAAGTGATAACGACATCCGACATACCCGTCACCTTCTCTTTGCCACCCACGCCCTGCAGATATTTGTTGATGACATCTGTCGCGGAAACACCGGCAGGAACAGGCTTGGAAAGGGCAGTCCCCGTCCAGGAATTATTGGAAGGATTTACATCCGGAAAATCATGATCGGGGTCGATGACAACAGACTTTATTTTGGAGGTTGATGCATACGCAATGGTCTTCGTGCCGCCTTTCTGCCAGATCTCCACCGGAAGGATGATCGTATCCTTCTTCCCATTCTCTTCCTGGACGGCAAGCACTACAGGCATGGCCATTTCTTCCAGGTTCTCAAGGGTGATCAAAGCCCCCTTGGAAGGATCATTATCCGTATATTTCACTTCTTTTACGCCCTGATCCAGTTTCCAGTTATTAAGGATCCATCCACGCCAGAACCAACCAAGGTCCTCTCCGGATGCATTCTCTATGGTATGAAAGAAATCCCAGGGTGTGGGATGTTTGAAAGCCCACCGATCGATATAAGTACGGAATGCATAATCAAACCGCTTTTCACCCAGCACATATTTGCGCAGGAGATCCAGTGCCATAGCAGGTTTGGCATAAGCAGCCGTCCCCAGGTTCTCCGATTTGATCACATCCGGAATGGTCAGGATAGCCTCTGAGTTCGGGTTGAAATAATAATTGGCCAGACGCTGTGCATCCTCCTTCCTAAAGAACTCCCCATTCCTGAACACTTTCGTATCCACGCCATTGATAAAGGTGTTAAATCCTTCGTCCATCCAGGCATACTTACGCTCGTTAGAACCCACTATCATGGGGAACCAGTTATGTCCAAACTCGTGGTTGGTCACTCCCCAGAGCCCGCCCTGTTTGCTATTGGAAGAACAGAATACGATGCCGGGGTATTCCATTCCACCCACGATACCGGCCACATTGGTGGCAACGGGATAGGTATACTCATACCATTGTTTGGAATACAGTTCAATACATCCTTTTACAAAATTGGTGCTGCGTCCCCAGGCGCTGTCACCGGCGGCTTCCACGGGATAGACGGATTGTGCCAGGGCTTTGCGTCCGCTGGGCAGATCAATCTTTGCTGCATCCCAGATAAAGGCTCTGGAAGCGCCAAACGCTACGTCCCGGGTCTGGTTGCATTTGAAATGCCAGCTAAGACTCTTTTTAGAGAGACTGGCAGCAGGATTGATCACATCGTCTGCAGTACGGATGAACACCGTCTTGTCACTGGCCCTGGCCTGTGCCAGCCGGCTGATCTGCGTAGAAGTCAGCACTTCGGTCGGGTTTAGCAGTTCCCCTGACCCCACGACCACCAGATTGGCAGGGGCTGTAACAGTATAGTCGATATTCCCATACTCCAGGTAAAATTCACCCGCACCCAGGTAGGGCAACGTATTCCATCCATAAATATCATCGTATACAGCCATACGCGGGAACCATTGAGCGATCTCATAGATCCAGCCGTTGCGTGTATTCAGACGCCCCATCCTGTCCGTCCCATATTGCGGCACGGTAAAAGTATAATCGATTTTTATCTGTATGCTGCCTCCGGCTGCCTTTAATGCATTTGCCAGACGTATTTGCATACGGGTGTCCGTCACAAGGTAATCAACCCTGGAAGCCTGACCATTGGTGATGATGGATACGGACTTGATCACATCTCCCTCCGTAAAGGCCTTGTTCGCCCATCTTCCGCCCGACACCGGACTCGTAGCCTCACCCCGGGAATCCTTACGATAAATATTCTGATCCAGCTGCAGCCAGAGAAAAGGAAGGTTGTCGGGACTGTTATTGGTATAGGTAATGACGACGGAGCCGTTGAGGCTGTGATCCGCCGTGTCCAATGTGGCATTTATCTTATAATCCGCCCTGTTCTGCCAGTATTTTGCCGTAGGTGCGCCACCAGTGCTGCGCGTGACGGTCGCCTGCGAAGGATAAAAAAAAGGGTCGAACACTTTGTGCTGATCATAATGTGAATTACCCGGCGTCTGTCCATGGCTCGTCTGCAGAAGGAATAAAAAGGCAGGGAGGATAAACCTGGTTCGTCTCATGATGGATATATTTAGAATGCCCCTCATGGATGAGGGGCATTGTATTATTTTTTTATGGTTGGGGGCTGATCCCCATCGCTTGCACTTCTTCGGCAGTCACGGCAGGCACCTGTCCGGCCTTCAATCGCTCATATACCTTAGTGCCTACCGCCATCGCATCTTCCTTGGTACGGAAACCCTTGTTCCCGGGCAGGGCAGGTACGATGTCCTGGTGAATATAGACCTTCCCGTCGGTGTAGATATTATATCCCCACCCTCTGGCGGTCTGAAAAGGTTTCAACTCCAACAGGACATGGTCTTTTCTCCATTGTCTGTGCTGGCGAAACCCTATGTAAAAGAACGTTGCGGCAGCCAGCGCGATCAACCCGGTGAAAATCCACTGTCGGGAAAACCTTTTTTTTTTAGTCATACTGGTTGTAGATCTGGTTGGGGAAGAACTCCCGGCAATCATCATAAGCCGCAGAACCGCTGACACCAGTAGCGATAAACCCTCTGTTGCCGATGGTGAAACCTACAGCGCCTTCACGGGCTGCGCCTTCATAAGGAGTCTTTTCCGTCCACAGATCAGTGGCAAAATCATATTCCCAGGTATAGACAGAGGCAGTGCCGTTGGAGCCCGTGGTGATATACGCCTTGTCACCTGTGCTCTGGCCATTGATGACAAAACCCGCGGCATGGTACCGGATGATGTTCGTATAAGAGTCATCATAGGTAGCCGAATTGGTATTATAGATATCGCGCAGCCTTCTCCAGCCGGCATTCCCAGGCTGAGTGGGGTCAAATTTCCAGAAATCATAGCAGGCAGTACCTATCACCCACTGACCGCCGGGAGCATAGCCCGTCACCAGGTAGCCTATCCCGTTGTGTACCCAGGTGACAGCCTGAGAACGCTTGGTGCCAGGCATATTGGGACGTTGGGACCATTGGTCGGCAACAGGATCGTATTGCCATACGTCGCCGAAAAAGTTCTGTGCATCCGTACCAGTAAGTACAAAAGCGGAGTTGTCAAAGCTAAAAGCCGCTGCGTCAAATCTGGGATAATTGGTGGTGCCATCGCCCAAAGAAGCGATCGGGCTCCAGGAATTCGCAACAGGATCGTATTTGTAAAAATCGGCCAGCGGGGTAACGCCATCTTCGGTGCCGGAACCGATGTATCCGTACTTGCCAATGGAAAAACCAACAGCTTTCATCCTTCCCTTAGCCGTCGGGAAATCCGCCTTCTGTTTCCAGCCACCGGGCACACTGTCATAGCCTGTTGGCGTATTGGGTATGGGATCAGGGGCATATCTGAACAACGTCTTCAATTTAGTATTAGGTGTATTGGGATTAAATCCAGTGCCCACATAGGCAGAATCACCGACCACGAAAGAAGCACCGTACCCCATGGGCACACCAGCAAATATTGCGCGGGACACCCAGTTGCCGTTTTGTGTGTAACTCAAGCTAGCTTTGGAACAAGAAAATAAGAGACCAAGTAACATCAAGGAGAACAACAGAGTGTTAATCCGCTTCATATTTTTTTGATATTTTGCGCTAATGTATTCGAAGTCGGCATAGCAAATTCGTTAAAATGTAGATTCGAACATAATTTATAGACAATCTGGCAATTTTTACATACAAAGAGCAGAACTTCACACACCATTGTGATTTGATGCGGCCCCCCGGGAGACAGACCCCGTCTATCTTCCTGAAAAAGAAGGAGAAATGATCTATCAAACACCCTCGGGAAAAGGCTTTGCAGCCCTAAACACGCTTTTCCATTGGTATATAAAAATCTGGCTTTCGTCGTTTTTTTGCTACTTTTGATACATACTAACAAAATAGTAACAGTTAGGGACCTTATTATTGCACCTTCCTGATAATCTCATGACAATAAATAACTATCTTAAAAAAGAGGCGCATCTACTCTTAACAGTCTTGTCATTATTCTTCTTACTTAGTTGTCAAAAACAACCAAAACTCAATTTCGGCCAGGATTACGTCGGGGACAACGGCTCGGCTAATATCGTCGTGGTGGACACCGCCACAGTGATGATGTCCACTGTCCGCGTAGACTCCACCGCCACGGCAGGCACCGGATACCTCCAGGTGGGAGCCTATAACGATCCTTATTTTGGGAAAATATACTCCAGGGCTTTCCTGCAGGTGGGCCTGCCAGGCAGTTTCCCCAGTATCAACCAATTTGACGGCTTTGACTCCATCGGCGTGGTACTCCTGTTCAAAAAAGGTAACCCCTTTTATGGAGACACCACGGTCACGATGAAATACAAGGTCAACCAGGTCACAGACCTCTATCAGTTGAATGAATCTGTGAACCAGCGGGGCTTCTACAGCAATTCCAGCTTTAACATCGATCCCAACCCCCTGGGCTCCACCAGCTTCAGTCTCTTCCCCAGCCTCCCCCTTGCCAACCAGGGTTTTGGGGATACGGTCAAGATAAGACTGGACCAGTCCCTGGGGCAGAGAATGTTCGATATGATCTACAACAACTCGGACTCTATCAAGAAATCACAGAACTTCCTCAACTGGTTTCACGGTCTTTGTATCTCCCCTGACACTATCAATGGGGGTAAGAGTGTCATTTATGGCTTTTCAGACAGTCTTCTTCTGCGTCTTTATTACCATGAGGTCGGCGCCGTCACAACCTACAAGACCATCGATTTCGGCATCACCAATAAAGGCTTCCAATTTAATAATATCATAACGGACCGGAGCAACTCCCCTCTGAAGAACCTAACGCCGGCTCCCATCGGACCGGGCCAAAACCCGGCCGGTACTGTTTCCGACAGCATCGGCAACGGCGGCTATATACAGTCCCTCACAGGCCTCAACGTAAAGGTGACCTTCCCATACCTGAATGGCATCGCTCACCGGCAGGATTATCTCAGCGTGATCCGCGCAGTCCTGACCGTGAAGCCCATACCGCAAAGCTTCTCCACTACCTGGGTCCTGCCGCCTCAGCTATCCATCGACTATTCAGACCTTACAAATCTCATAGGGCCGCCGCTGGCAAACTCTACCACAGGCCAGGCCCAGACAGGCAATATGACCGTGAACTACGGCGCTCCCCTGAATACCGTATATACCTATGACGTCACCAATTTCATCAAACCGCATATCACCGATAACAGCCCTACAGCCCCTCAGACGGGTCTTATGCTGAACGTACCACCGCCGGCCAGTACCAATTCATTTGCAAGGGTAGTGCTGGCTGATCGGAACGCACCCGTCGATCAGAAGGCGACGCTCACTGTATATTATCTGTCCCTTTATCCTCATAACTAACGCTGAAGTATATCAGAAAATGAAAATAAGATCATTAGTCATATTCCTATCGGTTTTCTCATCCCTCGGGGCAATGGCCCAGGGGAACTTCGCTCCATATTCACAGATGGGCATCGGGGACCTGGAAGATGGTTATTACAACCGTACTTCCGGAATGGGCAATACAGGCCTGGCTTATCGTAGCAATCGCTTTCTTATCAGCAATAACCCCGCCTCCTACAGCGGATTGAGCGACCAGTTCTTTACCGTGGAAATGGGTATACGGGGCAGCCTCATCAACTATTATGGCACTCCTGTAGACCCTTCCAGCAAACAGTCCGGAGACATCACATTCCGCCGCCTGGCCCTGGGGATGAAACTGGCCAAACACTGGGGATCCAGCATCGGACTGGTGCCCTTCAGCACCCAGAACTACGAATATGATGTACCCTACTACTTACAAGGCAGTACGTCCGAACTGGCCAACCTCCACTACTCAGGACACGGCAGCGTCAATAAAGCATACTGGGGCAATTCCTACGAATTCTTTCACCACGTCTCCGTCGGCGTAGAAGCCGGCTATCTCTTCGGACAACTGAACCAGAAGGCCACCATCCAGAACTTTGGCTCCAACACTACCCTGGCCTCTACCACCAATACGGTGGACCTCAATAACCTCTATATGCAGTACGGCCTGCAGGTATACGGCCACATCGGGAAAAAATGGGACTACTCCGTCGGAGGCACTTTCAACCCCAGGAATGACCTGCTGGCATCCTACAACCAGGTGGTCCTCGATAACGATTCCGTCCAGCGTAATAACCCTGCTAATAAACCAGACTCTTACCTGGCTGTTCCCAATGCCTTTGGCGTGGGCCTGTCCATTACCCATAACCAGAAATATACCTTCGTCGCGGATTTCAAACACCAGGCCTGGGGAGCCGAAAAAAACTCCTACCCCGGGAAGAACTATGCCGTCAGTGACGCCAATAGAGGCTCCGTGGGTTTCGAGATCTCCAAAAAAAGATCTTTCTACAACAGTAAGGTCGAATTAAGCTACGTACAAGCAGGCGCCTACTATGGCGAAACCTACCTGCAGATCAACGGCCAGCAGATAAAAGATTATGGCCTCACAGCCTCCTTTGGGATCAACGGGCTAAAAACACCGCTGTCCTATAACGTCGTATTTCAATACGGTATCAAAGGTACCCAGAACAACAATCTCATCGAACAGCGCTATTTCAACCTCACGTTTGTCGTCAACTACGGAGCAATATGGTTTACGAGAGGGAAAAAATATGACTAGTCATGACCTTCGCCCACTGAGAGGCCTCCCCTCTATGGGCATGCTGAACTGTATTGTCGTAGAAGACAATAATAAGCAAAGCGCCCTGTTAAAAGAATACATCGCCAAGACGCCGAGACTGAACTTCGCCGGCAGATGTGACACCGCAGGGGAAGTATTCCAACAGGTCACCCAGTCGAGAGCCGATATTATCTTCTGGGATATCCGGCTGCTGGACAACAAGGTTATGCTCAGACTAAAGGAATCCGGCTACTATCCCATTGTGATCTGTATCGCCGACAAACAGGAACAGGAAAAAAAAGAGACGGACATGGACGTGTTTAGCTATCTCAACAGACCCTTGTCCTTCGAACGCTTCCTCTCCACCATCGGTAAAATTCAGGATTATCTCTCCACAACGATCTATATCCATCATGCACGGAACAACCGGTTCGTATTCATCAAGTCTGAATACAAGATCATAAAGGTCAGGTTCGAAGATATCCTTTTCTGCGAAGGCATGAAGGACTATACCCAGATCTACCTGCGGGGCAAAGCAGACCCCATCCTCACTTTGAACAACCTCAAATCCTTCTCGTATAAATTGCCGCCCGAAGAGTTTATCCGTGTCCATCGTTCCTTCATCGTCTCCATCGCACACATCGATTCCATTGCACGTAATGAAATATACATCGGGAAAAAGATCATCCCCATCGGCGACAGCTTCAAGGAGGATTTCTACCAGATCATCGAGTGGAACAGCTAAAGTCGTACCTTTGCCGCCAATGGAAGGGCCTCGAAAAATAAAAGTAGCGATCCTGGACCTCTATGAAGGGCATCCCAACCAGGGCATGCGTTGCATCCGGGAACTATTGGACGGGTACAGCGCCGCGCACGACATCGATCTCACCTACGACGAATTTGAAGTACGCATTCGCAGGGAAGTGCCGGATATGTCCTACGACATCTATATCTCCAGCGGAGGCCCGGGCAGCCCCCTGGACAGTATCGGCAGCCTTTGGGAGGAAGCCTATTTTGGATGGTTGTCGGAAGTGGAGCGCCATAATAATAATGCCAACCAGGGTCAAAAAAAACAGGTCCTCTTTATCTGCCACTCTTTCCAGCTGATATGCCGTCATTATGCCATCGCGCAGGTCACCAGCCGCAAATCCACCGCTTTTGGCGTCTTCCCGGTTCATCTGCAGGAAGAAGGAAAGGATGAACCCGTATTTGCGGGCTTGAGGGATCCCTTTTATGCCGTAGACAGCCGCAGTTACCAGGTGATCCAGCCGGACAAAACGCGATTGGCGGAAATAGGTGCCCGGGTCCTGGCCATTGAAAAGGAAAGACCTCATGTACCCCTTGAGCGGGCGATCATGGCCGTCCGTTTCTCCGACTATATGATCGGCACTCAATTCCACCCCGAGGCCGACCCCGACGGTATGAGCATACACCTGCAGACACCTGATAGAAAACAGACCGTCATCACCGAATACGGAGAGGAAAAATGGCAAAGCATGATCCAGCAGCTGAATGACCCCGACAAGATCCTATGGACGCACTCCCATGTCATCCCCAACTTTTTGGACTATGCTCTGAGGGTTATAGCCGTGGCCTCGTGAAAAAAGTGTAACTTCCCTTTATGGTCCCTTTTTTACGGCAAGCATTCAATAATACCTTTACCCGGGAAAAGTATGAGGCCTTTCTAAAGGACCTTCACAGCCCCTATCCCGGAGCCATCGATTTCCGCATAGCCGAAACGCCCGTATTCATCCCAAAAACCTTTGCCGCACAACTGACGGATACATGCGAATATATCATCGACGTGATCACCGACCCGGAGTTCAAACAACGCACCGAAAGAAGCATCCCGGACTCGGATCGTGTCCCTCATGAAAACGCACACAGCCATTTTTTAGCTTTCGACTTTGGCGTCTGCGTGGATGAGACAGGACAGTGGCAGCCTCAATTGATAGAAATGCAGGGCTTTGCCAGCCTTTACGGATTCCAAGTATTCTATCCGGATATACTACGCCGGCATTTCGATATTCCGGAAAACTATAGCCAATACCTCAACGGCCTTGACCGTGACAGCTATCTCTCCGAACTACGCACAGTTGTACTCGGCAGCTACGCTCCCGAAGAAGTGATTCTGCTGGAATTGCGTCCGCATGAACAAAAGACCCGCATCGACTTCTATTGTACACAGGATTACCTGGGTATCCAGGTGGTAGACCTCCTTGAACTGATACAGGAAGGAAAAAAATTATACTATATAAATGCCGGCACAGGCAAAAAGACACTGATCAAACGCATTTACAACCGGGTGATCTTTGATGAACTAAATGCCGCCGGACATTATGACGTCGATATCCGCTCGGACCTGGACGTAGAATTCGTGGCTCATCCCAACTGGTTCTACCGTATCAGCAAATTCCTTCTCCCCTATCTCCACCATCCTCATGTGCCTGACAGCTTTTTTCTCAACGAGATCAAACAACCGCCAGCCGACCTGGAAAACTATGTGTTAAAGCCTTTGTTCTCTTTTGCAGGACAAGGCGTGGTCATCGATGTCACCCATGCCGACCTCGAGAAAATAGAACATCCGGAGAATTGGATCCTGCAACGGAAAGTCACTTATGCCGACCTGGTTCCTACCCCGGATATCCCAGCCAAAGTAGAGATACGCATGATGTATCTCTGGAAGGATGGGGACGCCCGCCCCACTCTTGCCATCAACCTGGCCCGTCTCAGCAAAGGAAAGATGATCGGCGTACGCTACAATAAGGATAAAGAATGGGTGGGCGGCAGCGTATGTTTCTTCGAACGATAGTTTACGACCGGATATAAACATATATCTCGCCTTCATGATGCAGGTAAAGCTCTTCCTTCACCGGGTCGAATGAAAGGAAATAACCATTAGCGGGCACTGCGAGCCGCTGCATTTCTTTCTGGACGCCCTGACGGAAGATCGTCAGCATACCGTGGGTATGATATACATACACCAACCCCGCATCCCTGTCGGTGATGGTAGCCACTCCTTCATGCGAGATAACGGAATCCAGCAGCATCATTTCATCCATTACATCCCGGCTGTCCGGGATACGATGCGAAAAGACATATTCCCGGAACCTGCGTTCACGGCTGCGGATAAAGTAAACGATCAGCAGCATCAGCAGCACAAACACAACGAGTATCTTGAATACTTTTTCCATATCCTTGTCTCCGGGAGCAAGATAAGGCTTCTTATCTTTGAAACCTCAAAACAACATGCAATGGACCTCCAATTACAGGGAAAAACAGCGCTAGTGCTTGCTTCCAGCAAAGGCCTCGGAAAAGCCTGCGCCCTCACGCTCGCACGGGAAGGCGCGAACGTTATCATTACTGCCCGTAACCAGGACGCGCTTGATGAGACGGCGGCGGAGATCCGCAGATCGGGAAAGGGGAATGTGCTTGCCATACCTTCGGATGTGCGTGACGCAAAAGCCGCAGAGACACTGGTGACTGCCGCCGCAGCTGCCTTTGGACGCATAGACATACTCGTCAACAATGCGGGAGGTCCGCCCTTTGGACCATTCAGGACATTTGATGAAGCAGCCTGGCAATCCGCCTTTGAGCTCAACCTCCTCAGTACCGTAAGGTTCAGCAGACTGGTGATCCCGTATATGAAAAAAGCCGGCAGCGGAAGGATCATCAATATCCTCAGTCTCTCTGTAAGGACATTTCTCGAAGGTTCTGTCCTTTCCACCAGCATGCGCATGGGCGTTGCAGGTATGGCCAAGCTCCTCTCCGATGAAGTGGGCCCCGATCATATCACCGTAAACAACGTAGCACCCGGCCTTATCCTCACCGATAGGGTCATAGATACGCTTCCCCCCCACAGTCCGGAAGAAGAACAACAGCTGCTGGCCGAACGTGCAAAGACCATCCCCGTGCGACGGATAGGCCGTCCGGAAGAACTGGCAGACCTGGTGGCTTTTCTTGCCTCTCCACTGGCGGGATATATCACAGGTGCTACGATACCGATTGACGGAGGTGCCATCCGGGCTACAGCCCCTTAGCCACTTCGTCGTCGGGCTTCTTGCTGAAGATATTGATATTGATACCCCATTCCGCCAACTGGTACACCAGCTCCAGCTCAATGCGGACTTCCTTGTAGCGCCGGTCGTCCACCGCCACCCGCAGCGTGCTGGTAGTAAACGAAGCGCTTTCTTTGGCCGGCACCCAGGAGCCTTTCAGATAGACTACAGTACCGTCTGTCAATTGGATGTAGCATTGCTGTAGCTTCTGGTAGAGCTCCCGGTAAACATGGTCGGCCTTGTTGAAATTGTCGGTAGTAAGCATGGCTGCCTGCCAGCTTACCGTCGTGTCCTGCGTGGAATGCCAGCGGGTAATGGTACAATGCTGTGATTCAGGTAAGGCCAGCACAGAGCTATAGTTCTCAAACTCACCCTCCGCCAATACCAGCTCACCGGTAATATTCCGCAGATTGTTGGGGAAATCCAGCAGAACGGCGTCGATCACAGCAGGAAAAGATGGGGATTGGACAGGAATCTGCTGCGTTTTACTTTCCTGCGCATAGCAGACATAGGACAGCGTTACGGCCATGGTAAAGGTCATGATTGTCTTCATTCGGTTTGAATTTGCAACAAGACTACAGTTTTTCTATCAGCTGTCCCACAACAGCTTATCCACTTTTCCACATCCTGCATGTCCGGGCCTGGCGCTTTTTCTGTACTTTCGAAAAAAATTGCATGCAACACCTTCGCGACATTCCTGTTCAGGAGATCCGGCCGGGATTTTTGGGCCGGTTGGTCCATGGGGATGCCAGCACACTGGCCATCTGGGATATCCGTAAGGGCGCTGTCCTGCCCGAACATCATCATGTCCACGAACAGATAACCTATGTGCTGGAAGGTCAGCTGGAAATGGTCATAGGAGGAGAAAAATACCTGTTCACCGCCGGGACCGTACACGCTATTCCCTCTAACACACCTCATTCCGCCACCGCTCTGACGGATTGTAAGGTCATCGATTCATTTGCTCCGGCCAGGGACGACTACCGGTGAGAAAAAATATTCTATGGAACACAGTCATCAACATAGCCACGGTCATGATCATTCACATGGCCACGGTCATCACCACCAGGTGGACCTCAAAAGCGTAAACCGGGCATTTGTCGTTGGGATCATACTGAACCTGGCATTTGTCCTTATCGAAGCCATCGTGGGCCTCGCCATCCACAGCCTCTCCCTCCTCTCCGACGCCGGACACAATCTTGCCGATGTCGCCAGCCTGGCCCTGTCCCTCATTGCCTTCCGGCTGATGAAAGTACGTCCGACGGAAAAATATACTTATGGCTACAAAAAGACCACAATACTGGTAGCCCTGCTAAATGCCGCCGTGCTGCTGTTGTCCCTGGGCGCCATCGGGTATGAGGCCGTACACAGGCTGATGCAGCCCGAACCCTTACCCGGAATGACCATCTCTATCGTGGCCGCTGTAGGCATCCTGATCAACGCCCTCACCGCCCTCCTGTTCCTGCGCAATAAAGAGAACGATCTCAATATCAAAAGCGCCTTCCTGCACCTTTTGTCGGATGCCATCGTCTCGGCCGGACTGGTGGTAGGCGGAATTATAATCTATTATACACACCTTTACTGGATAGATGCAGCCCTAAGTCTCGTCGTCGCCATTGTCATTCTCTTCAGCACCTGGCAGCTGCTGAGGGACAGTCTGCGGCTTTCCCTGGACGGAGTGCCGCTGGGCATCGAGATCAAAAAGATCAAAGAGGCCATCGACAGCATCAGCGGAGTAAAAGACTTCCATCATATCCATGTCTGGGCGCTGAGCACCACGGAAAACGCCCTGACAGCCCACCTGGTCGTCCCCCGCGATGCCAATATGGATTTTGTTGAAAACCTCAAACACAAGATCAAGCATGAACTGTTGCACCAGAATATCCAGCATGCGACACTGGAGATCGAGACGGAGAACAGCCCCTGCGATGAGCCCGATTGCTGAGCCTGATCACCAACGGCTCGTCAATTTACAAAACTCCAGAAAAAGCCATAACGGATCAATAAGCCCGGATAGGGATAGTTGGGCGCCACGAAGTTGTTATTATACCATCCAAAACCCAGCGGTTTAAAGGCCATCGAGTTGAGGTTTTCCACCCGTATATAGGCAGTAAAGCTGCGGATGCGGAAATGCATATAAGCCCCGATATCCGGCAAATGCTGATGGAGCGTAGTGGAATCCTGGGAGTAGAACTGACCGTTTGCAGGCGAATATCCGTCCGCCTTATACCAGCTGATATATCGTATCTCGGTGCCTACATCCAGGAGAAGGTTCTTAAACCCAAGGCTGCCCTCATAACCAAATTGATTATACACGGTCAGCAAGGGAACATGTACAGGGGAAGAGCCGGCCACCTGCTGCGCAATGGCGATCGCCCGCCATTTCAAATGACGATGCAGGATAAACTCCTTCTCCGCCGTGATCTGCAATACGTTGAACAAAGAAGTCTCCTGCCGCTGCTTGACATAGTTCTGGAAAAAGGCATAATTGCTGATCAGGTAATATGAGCCGCTCAATTTCAGATGGATCCGCGGCTGCTCGAAAGAAGCAAAAAGATTGGTGGTATTCTCCTTTGAAAAAGATCTCCGGGAGGTGTCGAGATAAAAGCTGCTGGCCCCGTCAAAAACAAAGGAAGGAGTGCGGTTGACATTCTGGAACCCCACCTGGAGATAACCGATATGCCGGCCCAGCAGTCTTTTGAGACTGATATAGGCATTGTAATCTCCTGTATTCAGCCCATTCAGGTACAGCTTTCCAAAAGCCTCTACATCCCATTTCTGGTTCCTTGTTTTATTCCTGTATTCCCCATGCACAAATACATTCTGGTTATTCAGCCGGTGGGCGGTGAGGATATTACTGGTGAGGGCGGTATCAAAAGTGCCTTTCAACAGCTGCAGCGAAGCACCGATCTTCAGGAATTGCTGCGGGTTCTTCGAGTCGGGGAAGGTATAAATGGAAAAATCATTGGTAAGGTCCGTCCACTTGTCACGCCGGAGGAAGCTGTCCGTAGGAAGTACATACGACATATGGAGCTTGTCCGCATAATAAGGCGAGTCCAGGGAATAGCCGCCCGTATAATAGTCGGTGAACTTATAATTGAAACTGGTATACTGAATGTTATGCTCCAGCCGTACCCTTGGATAGAACAAGGGGATCACGGTGCTGTCCGTGACGATGGAATCTTTTTGCCCCAGGTCATAGGTTTGCCGCATCATAAAGCTGGCGTTGCTGAAATGGGTTCCTGTAGTAATGGTAGAGCTGAAGATATTGCTGGAGGCCCTGTTGAGCCCCGAGCCGAGATGAGTAGGCAGCGTAGCCTGGTTGGTATAGTTGATCGAATCGATATCCGAAGGGTTCAGCAGCCCCCCATTGTCTCCCGCAGCGATCTTGTTGCTCACCAGGACAAAGAAATTCTGATAGCGTTTGTTCTTCGATTGGTACCAGGAATGCAGCCGGATATTGCTGTGATTGGTGTTCGAATTGCCAAAAGCGCCGATGGAGTTGATCAGACGGAATTCAAACCCGATATTCCAGTTGGGACGGACATTCTGCGTATGTACCACACTGACAAACTGCTCGGACTTGGAACCAAGATAATAGCCCAGCTCGGTAAAAGGCCGGGTAGTGTTGTAAAGCTTTGTTTCCTCTACTTTGAAAAGATACAGGTCATAGGCATGCAGACCCGGGTCCCACCCTGAAAACATACGAGGACTAAAAAGCAGGTTGCGGGCAGGTGCGCCGTGGTTACCCAGGTTGATCCACATGGGCGGCTGTGGTACCTTTCGGGAAAAGTCAAAAACTGAGGAATCCAGCTTTAGGTATCGGGAGCTGTCAAGGAACCGGTAGTTTAGGGTAATAGTGTCCGCCTTCCGGTGCGCAAGCGTGTCCGCACCGCCAGCCCGCCCTCCTCCTCCCCCGCCTCCAAAGTTGCGGAACCTGGAAAAAGGGTCCTGCGCATGAAGCCCCTGGCTGAAGAGTAATAAACACGCCAATGATCCTATGATGGTAATTATACGACTCTTCACGGGTGAAAAATTAGCGCCCAATTTACTCATTATGTAGTCTCCGGCGATTTATAAGAAAGTTAAATGTCATAAGACGGCTATCAGCTGTCTGAATATGCCCGTCAGTTTGGGCTCCGCCGCCGCAGCTGCCTGTAACACCTCCTCATGCGTGATGATATTATCCTCTTCCCGGATACCCAGGTCGGTGATGACACTCATCGCAAATACGGAGAGCCCCGCATGCCTGGCCGCGATCACCTCCTGTACAGTGCTCATCCCTACTGCATCGCCGCCGGCGATATGCAACAGTTTATATTCCGCCCTCGTTTCAAAAGTAGGTCCCGTCACTCCCGCATACACACCCTCATGTACGGTTATCCCCTGCCCCGCGGCAATGGTCTTTGCTTTTTCGATAAGATGTTTGTCATAAGGCTCGCTCATGTCCGGAAAGCGGGGCCCTAGGTCCGGATCGTTCTTTCCCAACAATGGGTTGACAACAAAAAGGCTGATATGATCCCGGATGATCATCAGATCGCCTACCCTGAAAGCTTTGTTCATCCCTCCTGCCGCATTGGATATCAATAAGGTTTCCACACCCAGGAATTTCATGACCCGGATAGGGAATACCACCTGCGCGGGAGTATAGCCTTCATAGTAATGAAAACGTCCGGAAAGCACAACCACCCGCTTGCCGCTAAGCTTGCCAAAGATCATTTTTCCCTGGTGCCCCTCGACAGTAGAGACAGGAAAATGAGGGATATCCTCATATGGTATCTCTTTTTCAACCTCGATCTCGCTGGAAAGGTTCCCCAGTCCGCTGCCCAGGACAATGCCGACCCGGGGAGCCTCCCCGGTGTGAACAGAACGAATAAATGCTACCGTTTCCTTTAATTCTCCGATGATTGTGCTTGCCATAATGAGTTCCTCCGATAAACGGGTGCAAACCTACGCTAAAATGCTTAATTTACGACCGATGAAGGCCTTATTGACCCGACTGCTGCCATCTGCCAGTCTGTTCTGTCTGTCCCTGACGGGCATTGTTCCATTTGCCGCAGGCCAGCAATGTACCAGCTTCGGTGACCCAGTTGTAAACATTACCTTTGGTTCCGGCAGCAACCCGGGCCCCTCTCTGGAGGCGGCTACCACCTCCTATAACTATGTGAGTATGGACTGTCCGCAGGACGGCTATTATACCGTAAGGAACAGTACATACAATTGCAACGGCAGCACCTGGCACAACCTCCCTTCCGACCATACGGGTGACCCCAACGGGTATTTCATGCTCGTGAACTGCTCCTATACTCCCAGTGATTTCTACCTGGACACCGTAAAAGGGCTATGCCCCAATACGACCTATCAATTCGCCGCATGGATAACCAATATTCTAAAACCCGATGCCTGCAACGGCGCCGGCATCCGCCCCAATATCACATTCAGCATCGAACCCATAACAGGTGGGCCCGCACTGGCCAAGATTAATTCGGGAGACATCCCTACCTCCGCAGCCCCCGTTTGGACACAATATGGTCTTGCCTTTACTACACCCAACGGAGTGACGGAGATCGTCCTGCGCATGACCAATAATGCCCCCGGCGGCTGTGGCAACGACCTGGCCCTGGATGACATCACTTTCCGACCCTGCAGCTCCAAGGTACAGACCGGCATCTCGGGTGCCGGAGCTTCAGACACTGCCAGGTTTTGTATAGACGGACAAACTCCATTGACCTTCAACGGCATCAGCGCCGGAGGATATAATATGCCCCGTTACCAATGGCAGATAAGCCTGGATACAGGCAGGACCTGGAACGACCTGGCAGGGGAAACGACAGTTAACTATACCCGCCAACCCAGCGCAGCCACCGGCTATTACCAATACAGACAACTGGTGGGGGAAGGCTCCAACATCACCCTGCCCTCCTGCCGGGTATCCTCAAATGTGATCACGGTACAGGTGAATCCCAAGCCGATGCCTGCAGCCTTTAATGACGGCCCGAAATGTGAAGGCGATTCACTGACATTAAAAGCCTCCGGCGGCGCCATCTACAACTGGACAGGCCCCGGCGGTTTTATGGCCAGCGGACAGACGGTAGTACTCCGCAATGTTTCTCCCGCGGAGGCAGGCGGTTATCATGTGCTGGTAACCAACGGGTATGGATGTACGCAGACAGACGTCACTACCGCCCTCGTATATCCCAGACCCATTGCGCAATTTACACCCGGCAGCCCGCCCTGCGAACTGGCATCGTTGAGCTTCACCGACCAATCCTCGGCCGCCGGACAGACCCTGACGGGTTGGAAATGGTATTGGGGCGACGGAGATTCCTCTGTCGTACAAGCCCCAACCCATACCTATAAGGATCCCGGTAATTATCCGGTGGGGCTCATCGTTACTTCAGATAAAGGCTGCAGCAGCCTGATACAGACAACCACCCTCGTCATCCATGCGCTGCCACACCCGGATTTCAGCCTCCCAAAAGTCTGTATTGCAGACCCCCAGGCCGTCTTCAGTGACAACAGCACCATCCCGGACGGAACAGGGTCCTCTTTCTCCTATCGGTGGGATTTCGGCGAGCCGGCATCCGGCACAGCCAATACTTCCACACAAAAGAATGGTACACACAAATACCAGACGGCAGGCCCCTATCCCGTCCGGTTGCAGGTGACCTCCGGCGCCGGCTGCATAAAAGACACCACCAAAACGCTTACCGTCAATGGCGATAACCCCCTCGCCCATTTTTCTATTGCCGATGCATCCCTACTTTGCAGCAACCAGCCGGTGACTCTCACAGACGGCTCATCCGTCTCGCCGGGCAGTATCATCCGGGTGCAGGTCTATTGGGACTACCAGCATGACCCAACCATCGACACAATAGACGAAAACCCTTCTGCAGGAACAAGGTACAGTCACAATTATCCTGCCTTCAGCAGCCCTGCTTCGGAGGATTACAGGATACATTATGTGGTCTGGTCCGGTGAGAATTGTATGGCTCAGATAGATCAGCCTATTACGGTGAAAGCCAGTCCACGTACTCAATTCGATGCGTTGAACAATGTGTGTGAAGGAACGCCGTTCTTCCCCCTGACAGGAGGCAGAGAAACAGAAGGTTTTGCAGGGGTCGGCGCATACAGCGGACGGGCGGTGAGCAGACTGGGGTTTTTTAACCCCCATCAGGCCGGCCCGGGGCTGGATACCATATATTATACATTTACGGCCGACAACGGTTGCTATTCGACCTCGGCACAGTCAATCCTCGTGTATCCGCAACCCAGGGCGGATGCAGGCCCTACCCAATATATACTGCAGGGCGATGTAGGAGTGCTGGAAGGCAGCGGCGCCGGGAATAACATTAGCTTCAGTTGGGACCCTGCAGACAGTATCCTGGGCGACTCCCATGTTCCACACCCCCGGGTATCCCCGCAAAATGACCTGGTATATATGCTGAAAGTTACATCCGCGGATGGCTGCTTGGACAGCTCGCAGGTGCAGGTGATCGTACTCAAGTTACCGGTGGTGCCCAATGCCTTTTCCCCTAATGGAGACGGCATCAATGATACATGGGTGATCCGTTATCTCAATGAATACCCCCAGGCGGATGTACAGGTGTTCAACAGGTGGGGCCAGCCCGTCTATCACGTCACAGGCTATACAACCCCCTGGGACGGGACATATAAAGGACAGCCGCTGCCCATCGGCACCTATTATTGGATTATCCGGCCCGGCAACGGGAGACGGCAAATGGCCGGATCGGTCACCATACTGCGTTAAGCCGAAACCGCCTTGTTAACCAGGGCCGCCGCCTCGCTGAGAAGAATGGCAGACTGTACCTTCAGACCGCTTTGCGTAATAAGCTGTTTAGCCTCTTCTGCATTGGTTCCCTGAAGACGGACGATGATAGGCACTTTTATATCACCGATGGAGTTATAAGCGTCAATGACCCCCTGGGCCACCCGGTCGCATCTTACAATACCACCGAATATATTAATGAGGATCGCTTTTACTTTGGGATCTTTCAGGATGATACGGAAGCCAGCTTCCACCGTCTGCGCATTGGCCGTACCGCCTACGTCCAGGAAGTTGGCCGGCTCTCCGCCGCTGAGCTTGATCATATCCATGGTAGCCATGGCCAGTCCGGCCCCGTTGACCATGCAGCCTACGTTGCCATCCAGCTTTACAAAATTGAGGTTATACTTACCAGCTTCTACTTCCGTAGGGTCTTCTTCGCTGATATCCCGCAGCGCTTCCAGATCTGGGTGACGCATGAGGGAATTGTCATCCAGGTTCATCTTGCAATCCACAGCAATGATCTTCTCATCACTGGTCTTGAAAAGCGGATTGATCTCCAGCATACTGCAGTCCAGCCCTACATAAGCATTGTACAGGTTCGTGACGAATTTTACGCAGTTCTTAAAAGCTTCTCCGCTAAGACCTAGGTTAAAAGCAATCTTCCTGGCCTGGAAAGGCTGTAACCCTCCACCGGGATGGACCCATTCCTTGTATATCTTCTCAGGGGTCTTATGGGCCACCTCTTCGATGTCCATCCCCCCCTCAGTACTATACATGATCACATTTTGCCCTTTAGCCCTGTCCAACAGCACAGACAGATAGAACTCTTTTACAGGGTTGGGACCAGGATAATACACGTCCTGGGCAATGAGTATCTTATTTACTTTCTTACCCGCAGCACCAGTCTGAATTGTAACCAATGTGCCGCCCAGTATATTGGAAGCGATCTGTTTTATTTCTTCGGCGCTTTTGCCCACGGCTACACCCCGTTGCTCAGTACCCTGGATCTTCCCCTTGCCGCGGCCGCCTGCATGGATCTGGGCCTTTACCACCGCAAAATTGTTACCGAACTGTACCTTCAATTGCTTATAAGCTTCTTCTGCCGCCCCTGCATTATCCACCGGAATTCCTTCCTGTACGGGCACATTATATTTTTTCAGTTGTTCTTTAGCCTGATATTCATGCAAGTTCATGTAGGAAAATTTGTTGCCAAAAATAGGGTAAAAATGCCTGACTTTTTGTTTATTTTTACCCTACCCTTAAAGCCCCTAACTATGATTACACCTACCAGGGCCTTCGTCTACATCGTAAAAAATGTATATGTTAGACTTTTATTCTGGTTCCTTGCCGGCGCCTTCACTGCCATCCTTTTCTTTAAGTTTATCCGGAGCGATGGCTAATAGTCCGCATCTATCGTCAGCCCTGATACATCGTCAAAAAGCCAGGCCGGCCGGAAATCTTCTTTTTTAAAAATAAACCGCACTTTCTTCAGGCGCAAGCCGCTGACATGCCGCACGAACAGACCCGAAACCGGTAGTTCACCAAACATCGAGAATTCAGGATAGGCCCCTTCCCGCTCGGGCACCAGACCTACGGAGTCGGATGGACGATAGGCGGTGTCCCTGGAAGCGCCGCCGGGATAAATGATCTCGATATCTTCCAGGGTGACATCCTCCACCGGATAGCCGGGCAGACCCGTAATGGAAGAAGGAAAAATATTGTGCGGCTCACGCACGGGAGGCCCTTCCATTTCATAGCCCTTATCAGGCTTGCCCGCCGGGACTTCCACACGGACATTTCCGATATAGATATGCTGTAGTTTTCCCGGCGGTACACGCTGGTTGCGATGTCCAAGCCGAAGAAAGAAGGCATTGCCTGTATTTGTCGCCGTTATATTGCGGATGTCGATATGCTCCAGTATGGCGCCGTCCACCGTCTCCAGCGCGATGGCAGACCGGTAAGTGTCATAGATCCTCAGGTCCCTCACCCGGATGTTGGAGAAGCCGCCGTGGGAGGCCGTTCCCAGCTTGAAAGCGCTGGCGCTGGAACGTATGGTGCAATCCTCTATATAGATATCCTCACAGCGGCCTTGCGGGTCTTCCGACTTGAGACAGATGCCGTCGTCATCCGCGTTGAAAAAAGAGTGGGTTATCCGCGCTTTACGGCAGTCCACAAGATCGATGCCGTCATTGTTCCACATGACATTGCTGACAACCCTGATACTGTCGATCGTAATGTCGGAACAATTCTTATAATTCTGTATCCAGCAAAGCCCATCCTTTATCGTAATACCTTTTACGCTAACCCCCTCACAATGTCGGAACTCGATGAGCTTTGGTCTGTTCCTTTCCTCCGGCCGCATCTGGTGCCAGGGGTTATAGGTCTTCCATTCTGCATCCTGGAGCGTCCCGGCTTCCAGCATCCTGTAGATATCCTTTATCAGCAGAGGCCCCTGACCGTCGATGGTACCCTTGCCAGTGATGGCGATATGCTGCTGACTGTCGGCTATGATAAGGGCCGAGGCGGGTCCCGGTCCATAATCCGCCCTACGGGCGCTGCCCAGCAGGACGGCATTCTCCACAAGATGCAGGTCGACATTACTCCGGAGACGCAGGACACCCGTAACAAATCTTCCGGCAGGCACCAGCACCCTACCGCCTCCACAGGCCGATGCCGCATCAATGGCTTTCTGAATGGCCCTGGTATTGAGGGTCCTGCCATCTGCCTTCGCGCCATAATAGAGAACATTAAAAAAGGGGCGGGCCTGTGCGAAACAGGAACCCGCCACCAATGTACAAGTAACAATGAACACTAGGTTTTTCATGTGTAGTATCTATTAATACCCATCATTTTGCTTGAGTTTCGGATTGAGCTGCAGCGCCGTGTTGGGTATGGGGAAGATACGGCGTTTCACATCCGCATCCGTTTTAAAACCCCAAGTCCCTTCGTATTTGCCATACCGGATCATGTCGTTCCTGTGCCAGTTCTCCTGGGTGAACTCCCTGCAACGTTCGTTGTAAACGGAGTCCAGCGTAATATTCGTCCAGGCAGGGGAAGTAGTACGCTCGGCCCTCAGCTGGTTGACCAGGGAAAGCGCCGTTGCGCCGCCAGTGGCCGCTCCGCCACGGAGGATGGCTTCCGCCTTCATCATGAGGATGTCTGCATAACGGAAAACAGGGATATCGTTGTTCTGGTTCCTCGACGAGGAAGTGGCATCCGGATAGAACTTGATATCCCGGTAACCCATATTCCAGGCTACCTCGTCATTGCCGCAGTCGAATGGCAGGTTCGTATTCCGCAATATGACATCGGGTGTCAGGTTAAGCTGGTAAGTATATGGGTTGTTATTACCTGCATAGGTAATGGCGTCATATCCCGCATAAGTGGTGGAGATCTGAAGTTTCGTTACACCGTCCGGCAGATATTGCAGGTCATGCAGCCATTGTCCGTTGCGGATGTCTCCGGGATCATAGAAATACGCATAAAAAGACGGGATCGTGCTCTCCGGGGCGCCGGGCGTAAAGGGGATATTGAAATAGTTGTAGCCGGCGCCGGCGGCTACCTGTCCCATGCTGCGGGGCACGTCATAACGGGAATGGATATTTACCCCCCTGAACCCCCAGTTGCCATTGTCAAAATTGGGATCGTAGGGAATGGCAAAAATAAACTCCCCTATCTGAGGTCCATTGTCAGGATAGAACATTCTCAGATACGTGCTTCTCGGTTGAAGGGAATATGCGTTGACATTGATGATCTTGTCACAGGCGGCGATACAGTCGTCATACCGCTTGGTGCCCGTATAATACTCCGCGTTGAGATACAGTTTTGCCAGCAAAGCATAGGCGGTATAGATATTTGCCCTGCCATAGGTAGCCTTCCCCACAACAGGACTAAGATAGGGCAATGCGGCATTTACTTCGCTTTCGATAAAGTTAAACACCGTAGCCCGGTCAGCCTTGGCGCGGGGTGTAAAATCCCCATATACCGTGTCGATGGGTACACCGCCGTAGTTGTCCATCATAAAAAAATAAGCGAGGGCCCGGACCATTTTTATCTCCGCAAGGCTGGTGTTCTTCGATGCGCCGGCAGGCATGGTCTTGCTCAAAATGGAGATGGTCTGATTGGCGGCGCCGATAATGGCGCTCATCCAACCCCAATTGCCGGTGACATAACCATTGGCCGGCGTATACGTATGATAGTGCATCTCCATATTCTGTCCCCCGTCATACCAGTTGCCTCCCCGGGCAGGCATGATGGCCTCATCGGTGCTCAGGGTCTGCATGAAAAAATATTCCACGGCATAATTGCCCCGCAGCGCTACATAGACAGGGCCGGAGGCCGAGATAAAGCTGGCCGAATCCTGCGGATACACATCGGGGGTCAGCTCGGTGGTGATGGGCACGTTCAGTTTATGACAGGATAGCAAAAATGTCATAATGAACGCCGGTATCGTGGTATATCTTAATAATTTTTTATTCACGTTCATATACGTCTTTTTAATAGTGTTCAATTTAGAAGGACACGCTGGCCCCTACCAGGAATGTGCGGGTCTTGGGATAGAAGTTGTTATAATCCACTCCCGGCGCGATACCACCCTGGTTCACCTCCGGATCGATGCCTTTATAGCCCGTGATCACAAAAAGATTGTTCACTGAGCCATATACCCGGAGCTTCTTGATATAAGGGCTGATGTTCTTGAAATTATAGGCCAGCGTCGCATTGTCAAACCGCAGGTAGCTGCCGCTCTCGATAAACCGGTCGGAATAATAATAATCCGTATTATCCTTGATGGATTCATTCATGGCATCCGAGGAGAGATTGCCGTATTGCGCCAGCGCAGGGCTGAACAGGTCGGCGCGGGTGGCATTGTATATCTTGTTGCCCAATACGCCCCGTACAAAAAAGTTGAAGTCCCAGTTCCTCAGACGGAAGGTATTGCCCCATCCGAACAACAATTTCGGCTGCGCATTCCCGGCATAACGATAGTCCGTCCCATAAACGACCTGGTTTGTGGTCTTGCCTGTATGGTCCAGGAATACACTATGGCCGAGGGAGTCCTTCCCGGCATAGTGCAGCGTAAAGAACTGGCCCAGGGGATGACCCGCTTTCACCAGTTGCAGACTGCTGCCGGACCTGCCGCCTCCTTCAGGATAAGCGGCTCCCACGGAGTCCCCGCCGGCGAAGTAAGGGTTGGACAGGCTGGTGATCTTATTGGTATTATGCGCCAGGTTCAGGGTGCTGGTCCACGCGAAATCACCTTTATTCACCACGGCAGCCGTAAGGGATAATTCGATTCCCTTATTGTTCATGCTGCCCCCATTGGCAACGATGCTCCCGTTAGCCACCAGCATACGGTCCACCTGGTACGACCAGATCATGCCGGTGGTGTTTTTATTATATACATCCACCGAACCGCTGACCCTTCCATTTATGACGGCAAAGTCCACGCCGATGTCGGTAGTAGCAGTCTTCTCCCATCGAAGGTTTGCATTCTGTGTTTGTGTCGGACCATAGGCTGCACTGATGGAACCCTGGTAATAATAAGACCCTACGCTACCCTGGATAAACTGGGCGGTATACGCGCTAAAACCGCTGGAATTACCAGCAACACCATAGCTGCCTCTGAGCTTCAGATCGCTAAAAGTATTCTGCCCTTTCATAAAATCCTCCTCGATGATGCGCCAGGCAGCCCCCGCGGAAGGAAAATACCCCCATTGGTTGTTGGTCCCAAAGACCGAGCTGCCATCCCTTCTGATTGACCCCTGGAATAAATATTTATCCTTGTAATTGTAATTCACCCGGACAAAATCCGAGATAAGCCGCGTCTCCTGGTAAGTATCCGAGCCAAAGCTGATACGCGGCGAGGTATATGCATAAGGATTGCTCAGGGATAAATTGTTGAAGCTGGTGTTGTCCACGGCAAAATTGAAAGTGGTGGCCTGGAATCCATTTCCCAGCACATTATTCTGCCAGGAATAGCCAAGCACCGCGTTAACCGTATGATCCCCAAACTTCCTGTTCCAGGTGATATAGGTTTCCAGTATCTTGCTGGTATTCGTATAGGATTGTCTGGTCGCCTGCCCGTTCTTCCCGAACACCTGTTGAGAGTGAGCATATAAGGCAGGGTTGGGATTGTCATACATGTTTGTATAATTGTTCGTAAAATACTTATCCAAGTATTGTCCCACCAGGGTCGACAGGTTCATATAAGCCAGACTGAGGTCATAGGTGAACCCGAACGGCAGCTTCACCTGGGTGGTGAAATTACCCACCAGGTTGTTGTACTTGGTATTCAACTGACCATGGTTCATCATGGCGACAGGATTGTAATAATTCGAGGTGGTGAAGTTCTCGAAATAGCTCCCATCGCTGTTCTTTACGGGAGACACCGGCAGATAGCGGGCAGCCTGCAGCAGGACAGTATTGCGGTAAGGAATGTCGTTGGCATTGCTGTTGGAGTTGGTGACGTTCACCCCAAACTTCACTTTATCGTTCAAAGCATATTGTTCTATTGCCAGACGGGCTATGACCCGCTCCAGCGAACTATGCTGAAGGATACCTTCCTTGTAGGCATAGTTCAAACTGGCGATATAGTTGCTGTGCTCGGTACCACCGCTAAAAGATAAATTCTGATTGTGGGAGACAGCCGTACTACGCTGGATAGCTTTCTGCCAGTCCGTGTTGGCGCCCTTGTCGTCGGCCGGCAGGAGAGCCGAACCGTTTTTTGTCATAAACTCCCGCAACTGTTGAGCGCTCATCACTTTCAGTCTGCTGGACACTTTTTCTGCGCCCACATATCCGCTGTAGCTCACCTGCATCTGACCAGCCCTGCCCTTCCGGGTAGAAACGATGATGACGCCGGACGCGGCGCGATTACCATATATGGCGGTGGCGGCGGCATCCTTTAAAACCTCGACGGAAGCGATATCATCCGGAGCGATCAGGGAAATGTCGGTCCCCGGAACCCCGTCTATGACATAAAAGGGTGTCTGGCTGCTGTTAAGGGTGGAAGTTCCCCTCAGAACGACGGCGGCAGGCGTATTGGGATCCCCATTGGCCGTGATGTTCAGACCAGGTACTTTGCCCTGCAGCAACTGACCAACGTCGGTAATAGCGCCTTTATTGAGATCCTCCGGCTTCACCGTGCTGACAGAACTGGAAAGGTTCTTCCGGCTGGCACGGCCGTATCCTACGACAACCATGTCCCCCAGGCTTTGTGTTTCGGCACGCAGCACAATATTTAAAACGGTACGCCCGCTTACAGATACCTGCTGTGCCTGATAGCCAACATAGCTGAATACGAGCACAGCATCCTCCCTGACACCGGAAATGGTGAACGTCCCGTCTGTACCCGTCTGAGCGCCGCCTTTGGCGCCTTTCACCTGTATGGACACGCCGGCGAGAGGAGCCCCTTTCTCATCGGTGACCGCCCCCGTGATCGTTATAGCTGGTGGAACTTCGATCACACCTGGCGCCGGAAGGTCTTTCAACTTTACGGCAATGGTCTTATCCACGATCTCGTAAGTGAGGGGCTGGTCCCTAAAGATCTCGTCCAGCACTTTTGGTAACTCCTGGTATACTACGCTGATGGTGACTTTCTTAGCTTGTTTTAACATGTCCACTTTATACCAGAATACATAGCCCGTCTGGGCTTTGATCTCTTTAAATACGGCTTCCAGCGGCTGTTTTTTGACCGAGAGGCTTACTTTTTGCGAGTAGGTTCCCGCGCTCAGCTGCAAACAGGCTACCGTAAGTAAGAATGCAGTCATTCTCATGACAAGGGGGATTTTACTTTTCGAAGAGGTCTTGCCGGCCATCCATGAACGGGCAGCCGCATCAGTTTTGGTTTGTAAAAGCCTTTGTAAAAGGGAGGCTTTTACATGACGATCCATTTGCATAGATTTGCAGTGTTTGGGTTTACAACTTTCGATAATCGTTAAACAGGATTTCGTTCAGTGATAGCCCGACATTTGCCGGGAGCGGTCTCAAGCGCTCCTGGTTTTTTTGGACTATGACCGCATGCTTGTCAGGGTGCTTTATCCATATGGGGTTGTTGCGTGAATTAATTTCTCACCAGTATCTTTTTGCCCTCCACTGTAAAGTGGACGCCGCTGGCTTCCAGGACTTTCAATAATTTGGATACATTGACGCTCCGGTATATTTCCCCCCGGAACAGGTCTTTCGGAACTCCGTTCACGTACACGATGTCCACATCGTACCAACGCGACAACTGTAACATGACCTCTTCGATGGTGGCGTCATTGAACTTGAATAAACCATTCTTCCAGGCGATGGCTTCTTCCAGGTCCGCTGTGGAAACCTTAATATTTGTGCTGCTGTTCCACCGGGCCTGCTGACCAGGCTGTAGCAAGACAGCCGCAGTTCCCTGGTGTATTTTTATGGCGCCTTCCAGCAGGGTAGCCTGAACAGAAGGTTCATCCGAATAAGCCTTTACATTGAAATGAGTGCCCAATACTTCCACCCGGGCGGAAGGCTGCCCTATCAAGGCGACCTTGAATGGCATGGAAGGGTTGCGTGCAATTTCAAAATAGGCTTCTCCCTGGAGCTCCACTACCCTTTCTTTCCCTCCGAAACTGGCAGGATACTTTAGCCGGCTGGCCGCATTCAGCCAGACCTTGCTGCCATCAGGCAACACCAGTTGATATTGCCCGCCACGAGGCGTTGCCAAAAGGTTGTATGCGATCGTTGTTACGGAGGCCTTTTCATCTGCAGGTTGGTAATTCAGCCGTCCATCCTTTTCTTTGATCAGCCGCATATTGCCCTGCTGTCCCAGCACGCCCTCTTTCGCCGCATCCAGGTCGATAGTGCTATTATCCGCCAGGGTAAGGGTGGCCCTATTACTGCCGGGAGCCAGGTCCTGGGTGACGGAAGGCTTCGCCGGCGCAGCAGCCAGGGGCTTGCCGGTCTTGCGGTTGCCCGTCAATAACCAGACGGCGACAGACAGCAGCACCAGGGCAGCCGCAGCGGAAAACCATAGTCGTCTCGTCGGACGGACGATCTTTCTTCTGATCTTCTGTAAGAAGGGCTCCCATTCCATTTCGTCATAAACCTCCAGCCCCTGCTCCCGGCCAATGAGCACGCCCATCACCTCGCGTATTTGCTCAGCATGATCGCCCTGTCGCAGGATACGGTCTAATTCTTCCTGCTCCTCCGGAATAATACGGCCATCCAGGTATCGTTGCAATAAATAAATGATCCGATGCGTGTCCATAGTATTTCAAGACAGGCAAGAGCATAAAAAGGACTATGCAGTGCTGATTTTTTTTATTGTCATTTTGACAATATCCAGAGGACAAGGGTAGGCAGGATATTCCCGATGTGCAAACGGATGCTTTTCAAGGCCTTTACCAATTGATTTTTAACGGTACTGTGCGAGAGGTTGAGCTCAGAGGCGATCTCCGGTATGCGTTTGTACTGTTCACGGCTCATCCGGTATATCTGCCGACAGGCCATCGGCAGTTGTTCAATAGCCTGCTGCAAACGCGCTTCCGTCTCCCGGTAAGAAAAAGATTGCTCCGGAGAAGGAGCTCCGTCTGCCAGCGTTTGGGGGATCTCTATCGAAAGATGCCGGTATTTCACCGACGCCTGCATGTAATTGATAGATTCATTGGAGACTATGCGGATGATATACGCTTTCGGATCATCCACTTCGGCCAGTTTGTGGCGGTGGGCCCATATTTTAAGAAAAACTTCCTGCAAAACTTCTTCGGCTGCTAATGGACTGCGCGTCAGCTTGACGGCAAAAGGTTGCAAAAGCTTGTTGTAATGGTGGAATATCTCCCGGTAGGCGTCTTCATCCCCTTCCGCCAGCCTGCGGAAGAGCATTTTTTGATCATCATATTGAGCAGTCGTAAGCAATCGATGGAATGATATCCAACGAAAATAGAGAAAAAGATGTGATATGTGGAAGCTTAATCGGTTTCGTAACTACGAATTTTTTTTCCCGGGTCATACAGATCGATGCTCCGACGCTCCTCAGATCGATCCCCTGGGCACTAACTCGGCCGACAGCCGGACAGGTGTATTTTCCGGCGACGCCTCGACACCCGTATGCCGCAATCTTTCAATCAATGCAGCCATGGCCTGCTGACCTATTTCACAGATGGGCTGCCGGATGACGGAGATAGTAGGTGTATAAAGCCGGAATATATCATTGTCGTCAAAACAAAGGATGGCCTTTTCCTCAGGGATACGGATACTCATTTTCTTCATGGTTTCGATACCAAGCACCCCCAGGTAGTTGGTCAGAAAAAAGACGGCGTCGGCATCTTTTCCATCGCCGGAAAAGAAGTCCGTTATTTCGTCCAGGGCAGCTTCACGCACATAACCATACGGCACCTGCCGCACCAGACGGTTATCTACGGGGATATCATGTTTCTTCAGCGTGTCGTAATAGGCCTGGAGACGATCGTGCATATGCGCCATCGCCACTTCGATGGTCACCAGGGCGATCCTGCGATAACCTTTGGCGATGAGGTATTCCATTCCTTCGGCGACACCAGCATAATTATCCACAAGGACAGAGGGTATCTCTTCATGTTCAGGGAAATAGCGGTCGATAAGAACGACAGGCTTGTTCTCAGCCTGCAACCTTCGTATCTCTTCGGCCAAACCCAGGGTGGGCGTAATGATATACCCATCCACCTGCCGCTGGGACAACATGCTGATAAGCTCGCGGGCCTTTGTCTCATCATTGTCCGTACTACAGTAGACAACCTTATAATCGTATTTTTTTGCTTCGTCTTCGATGGTTTTTGCCATAGAGGCAAAAAAAGCATTGGCGATGTTCTCGACAATAAGCCCAATAGTCTTAGTTTTGCCGGTGCGCAGACCCCGGGCAAGCTGGTTAGGACGGTAGCCCATTTCGCGGGCGACATTCTCCACCTTCTCAATCACTTCGCGGCTGATGCGCATCTTAACAGCTTTATCATTCATCACAAACGAGACAGTGGAGACAGAAACTCCTGCTTTACGGGCAATGTCGCTGATGGAAACTTTCTTCATTTCTTTGGGGGTTACGATACATAAAGATAACTAAATCGTTTTAGCTTATACTAATTTATTTTTTTTCTTTATTATTAGGTCCCTAACCTGCTTATAGATGAAAAGGCCAGTATTAACTGCTGTTTTACTTCTATTTCATTTATTGTCATTCCCCCTGGCATTCCCCCCACTCACAGGTGTCACACTATTGCCTTCAATAATTATACCCCACCAGGGCAAATTGAATGCCCTGGCCCTGATACAGGAGATAGACGTACGTGCAACGGTTACCCCCGGGGATAACTATAAAAATGGGACAGTGGACATCACAGCGGTATTGCGAGAAAGGCCGGCAGCCGGTACAAAAGCTATGGTGGAAGTAAGGTTAGCCGGCGCCGGACAGGGAAAACTACCAGCGACACCCATACGAAAGATATTCCCTGTCGCAGATACGCTGCTGTCATATACGCTGCCGGTAACAGGCATCCGGCTATGGTCTGCGGAAATACCCGTATTGTATGAGGTAAGGCTGCGGGTGACAGACAGCAGCGGGCGCGCGTTGGACAGCGCATCGGAACAGGTATGTTTCCGGGACATCGCATTGCGCAATGGGCATTACTATTTGAATGGCCGGCCGATATGGCTCAGGGGCATGCACCGACGGTCGTTCGACTCTATAAGCGTACAGTCTCTCTCCGGCGACGCCATGCGGGAAGCCATCCGGCGGATAAAACAGTATAATTTCAATGCCGTACAGGAAACAAATACAGACAAGAGGCTGTGGCATATGCTCTGTGACCAATACGGATTGTACGTAGTGGATACCTCCGGCCCTATACGGACCTTCTCCCCCTGCGGACCTATGCCGGAAAATTCTTTGGGCGGTTTCAAAAGCTATTGGGACACTGTCCGGATGCATCCGGACCTTTACCCGGGAAGCTTTGTATACGATATATTCTCTCCCGACGGAAAATCCATCCCCGCGGCCTGGGAGGTAAAGAAAGTACAGCAGCCTGTCCTCACCACCCTGGCGGCAGGAACAAAAGGCGTTCCCGGCATAGCCGTGCAGGTATTTAATGATCATGCCTTCCGGGACCTTTCTTATTTGTCCATGGAATGGCAGGTATTGATAAATGGGGTGGCAGGGCAGCACGGGGCGGCAGCCATCCCTGTCATCGGTCCACAAAAAACAGGACGGGTACAAATTCCCGTGCGGATGCCTGCCGCTGGAGAAGTACTGCTGAATATTATCTACCGGCTAAAAAGATCCGAATCGCTGCTGCCCGCCGGTCATGTGGTGGCATCGGAGCAATTGATACTCCGTGAGGCCTTTGCAGGTGACGTGTCCGTTCACCCGGCCGGAGAATTGACCTTTAAGGACGAAAGCGGAACATTTGGCATCAGTTCGCCAGCCACCGGTCTCGACCTGCAGTTCAACAAACAGACAGGCTGGCTCCAGCATTATGCCATCGGGGGGCGTAGCTTGCTGGAGGATACGTTGGGGCTTACTGCTAATTTCTGGCGGCTGCCTACCGACTGTGACTATGCAGACAAACTGCCCATTGAGCTGTCCGCCTGGAAACATTCCACCCGCGAATCCAGGCTCCAGCTATTCTCCACCAGCACTTCCTCCGACTTTGTCATCGTCAGGACTGATTATATCCTGCCCGAAACCGCCTGTTTGCTGCACGTGCATTATACTATCAACGCCAAAGGAGAAATGCAGGTGGAAGAGATCCTCGAGACGGACACTACACAGACAGGGAATACGGATACAAACATCGTTATCAGAAGGACGATGCTGCCCCGGATGGGTATGAAATGGATCCTTCCGGCCGGATATGACTCCGTTGTATATTATGGCCGTGGGCCGCAGGAGAATTACACCGATAGGAATTATGGTGCTGCGCTGGGCATCTATCGCCAGACGGTGGAAGAACAGTTCTACCCCTATCGCCGGCCGCAGGAGTGCGGCACACGGACGGACATCCGCTGGTGGAAGATCACGGATCAACAGGGACATGGGCTGCAGATCACAGCCGATAGCGCCCTGCTGAGCATAAGTACATTACACTATTATGCCAGTGACCTGGACGAGGGGAAAACGATCCCTCGTCCCCAAACACAGATGAATATAGACCTTCGGCAAATGGGGCTGAGTGAAAAAAGACTACCCTACGGCAATTACCATTATATATATAAGGTGACACCGCTTTAATGTAACTTCGGGCATGTTATTAAAAAAATCCCTCCTTTTACTGATAGCGGGACTAACGGCCGCCCTCACTTGCAGCGCCCAACCCGGCTTCATCCGGTCAGCCGACAGCCTGATCCGCCGTACCTTGCCGGCCGGGCAGGCGGGAGACTTTATACTGGAACCCCTGCCTTCTCCTCATGGGAGGGATACATTCGAGATAGAACAGGGCCCTCGGAGAAAGATCGTCCTGAGAGGCAACAACGGCGTGGCCCTTGCTTCCGCCCTCTACTACTATTTAAACGAGTATTGCCATTTCCAGATCACCTGGAATGGCACCCGCCTGGATTTTTTCCCGGATCAGCGGTTACCGGAAGTACCCGTAAAAGTGCAAAAGGGCACGCCCTACAACTATCGTTATTACCTTAACTACTGTACTTTCAATTACAGCATGAGCTGGTGGGACTGGCCCCGCTGGGAAAAGGAAATAGATTGGATGGCCCTGCATGGCATCAACACCCCCCTGGCCATCACGGGTGAGGAATACACCTGGTATACGGTGTATAAGGACATGGGGTTCACCGATGAGGAGCTACAGGATTTTTTCAGCGGTCCTGCTTATTTCGCCTGGTCCTGGATGGGCAACCTGGACGGCTGGGGAGGGCCCCTCCCCCTCAGTTGGATCAGAAATCATGCGGAGTTGCAGCAAAAAATATTGCAGCGTGAGCGGGCGTTGGGGATGCGGCCGGTACTGCCGGCCTTCTCTGGTCATGTACCCGCAGCCTTTATAAAACATTTTCCCTCTGCCAGGGTCAAACGCACCAATTGGAAGAATGGGTTTGCAGACACATATATCCTGGACCCGGAAGACTCCTTGTTTGCAGACATCGGCAAGAAATTCTTAGCCGCACAGACCCGTACCTTCGGGACCGATCACCTCTACTCTTCCGATACATTTAATGAGAACGAACCTCCCTCTGATGACACCGCTTTTCTCGCCGGTCTGAGCCGGCGGCTGTATGAAGGCATGCGGTCAGCCGACACCGCCGCCATCTGGGTCATGCAGGGATGGCTGTTCTACAGCGACCGGAAATTCTGGAAGGCCCCGCAGATCAAAGCCCTGCTGGATGCAGTACCCACCCGGCATATGCTGCTGCTGGACCTGGCGGCCGAGATCGAGCCCGTCTGGCGGCGGACCGCCGCATTCTATGGAAAGCCGTGGGTCTGGAACATGCTGCATAATTTCGGCGGCAACATAAGTATGTTCGGCCGCATGGACGGGGTTGCTTCCTCTCCGGCAGCAGCCCTGCACGATACGGCATCGGGCCGGATGCAAGGTATCGGACTTACCATGGAAGGCATCGAACAAAACCCTGTCCTGTATGAACTGATGACAGCACACGTATGGCGTGACTCTGTCATCGACCTCGACAAATGGCTCGCGTCTTATGTTACCTCCCGGTACGGGCATGCCGACAAGTCGGCGATCGCAGCCTGGCAACGACTACGGACCACCGTATACAACGGGAAGGAGATAAGGGACGGCGCAGAATCCATTATTACAGGCAGACCAACGACATCAGCCTCCACTGCATGGACACGTACCAAACTAAACTATGATCCCGCCGACCTCCTGCCGGCCTGGGACCTCTTTATAGAGGCCATACCCGCCTGCCATAACAGCGACGGCTTTCAATATGACCTGGCCGACATAACCCGGCAGACGCTGGCCAACTATGCACGGCCACTCCAGGAAAAATGGATACAGGCATACCGGGAAAAGAACAGCACCGGTCTTGCCGAATACACCGGCCGCTTCCTCGAATTGATAGACGATATGGACAGACTGCTGGCCACCAGAAAAGATTTTCTCCTGGGCCCCTGGATCGCAGACGCACGACGCTGGGGCACTACGCCGGCAGAAAAAGACCTCTACGAAAGAAATGCCCGCGACCTGATCACCCTATGGGGAGACGCTAACAGCCCGCTGCATGAATACTCCTGCCGCCAATGGAGCGGACTATTGACAGACTTTTACAAACCAAGATGGGAACAGTTCTTCCGGGGACTGCAAACATCGCTTACCACCACGCCGCCTGAACAAGAAGAATTTGACAGGAACATCAGCAAGTGGGAATGGGAATGGGTGAATGCCCGGAAAGATTTTCCCGTAAACCCTTCGGGAAAGACAGTCTCCGTAACCCAGCAGCTGTACAAAAAATACCGGTCGGCAATGGGAAAAGCATTATATCATCCGAAATGATCCCGTCCCATCCACGCTAAACCGTTTTAATTGTGTATATCTTACGCACGTATCTACAAATCATCCGATTGCAGAAAAAAAATTGTGGAAAAATGATGGTTCGATTGGGTCCATTTTGTAGCTTTGTACCTGTGATCTTTGTGCCCATTCCGTTCTGTCCCTGACGAAAACAGCTTGCATAAGAAAGATGAGTGTTGCATCCAATTATCAATCTTTAACACCTCTATCAGATGAAGCCGAGTACACTTCCAGTTAGTTCCGTCAGCTCTACTCCACTGACCGCCTTGCCAACCGCCAAGATTGTACGTCATCCCCAAGCCAAAATGCTGCAGGATGAAATATTACTGACGCCTCCCGACGAGGAGACGATCCGGCGTTTGAACACACTGGCAAAACAGCACCCCTTTTGCATCCGGCATCGGGGCACTGATAACAGCCTGTTGTAAGGCGTATCATGCCTGCTCAGGCAAAGCCTTTGAATTTAAAATGACTTCCAGCCGGCAGCCCTTTCCAGGTGCCGAGTCGATCTCGACTTTGCCATTGTAGAGCTCAGCCCTGCTGATGATGTTGGAAATACCTACGCCATTCCTCCTGACCCTGGGGTCAAAACCCTTGCCGTCATCCTTTACCAGCAGCGATATCTGCTCATTTTCCTTATTCAGCTCGATAATGACGGTGGAAGCCTGGGCATGCTTCAGGATATTGTTTAGCTGTTCCTGTATAATACGATAAACGTTGATCTTTTGTTCCGGCAAAAGCGTACTCTCATCCAGCCCGGAAATATTCAGCCGGATCTTCATTTTCTTCACGGTAAGGATACTCCTTATCAGCTCCTTGATGGATTGGATCAAACCCAGATCATTCAGAGTAGGCGTGATCAGCTCTTTGGACAACTTGCGTATCTCTTCGATGGCCATAGAGATATTCTTCCGGCTTTTGGCCAGCAGCTCTATCCGAGGCTCCGTCTCCTCGATAGCTACGTCAAGATAGAGTTTGGAAGTCGCCAGTATCTGGTTGATATTGTCATGCAGCTCCTGGCCCAGTTCGAAGCGCTCCCGCTCCTGCGCCCCAAGGACCACTTCGGTGATCTGCTGCTGCTTGAGCTTCTGCTGGAGCGCCAACTCCTTTTCCAGCCGCACCCTTTCCGTCACGTCATTGATGATGACCTGCACAGACACCCTCCCAAAATAATCGATCAGGTGGGAAGTGATCTCGACGATCATCATTTCCCCGGACTTATTGCTGTGATGCCACAACCGTCGTTCCACCGGCTGCATATTAGCCAGACTCTCCATGTCCTCCAGGAACTCTTCCGCCTCGCCGGGCGGGTGCAGATCACGCATAGTCAACTGCATGAACTCGTTCTTATCGAATCCATACTTTTCCAGGGCAGCGTCGTTGACCTCCATGATATGGAGTGTGTCCAGGTCGTATATCCAGGTGGGATAAGGATTTTTGTAGAAAATCTTCTTATACTTCTCCTCGGATGTCCGGATGATCTCTTCAGATCGTTTGCGCGCCGTAATATCCTGTATAGCCCCGATGACACGCTGGGGGCGGTGGTCGGAGGAGTAAATGATGTACCCACGGTCATGCACATATGCATATTCTCCATTACTTTTTTTCAGTCTGTATTCATCCTCCCACTTCGTCTGCCTTGCTTCCAGTATAATACCTTTCAATTTATCGATGACCCTCGATTTGTCCTCGGGATGCAGAATGCTTTCCCAGAAATCCTGGGGAGTGATGGCGCCCGCAATATCATACCCGAACAGCTGCTTATAAGCGTCACCTACCAGCAACACCTCATTTGTATTGAGGTCCCAGTCCCAGATGGCGTCATTGGTGGCTTTCACCACGGTGTTGAACCGCTCATTGCTCTCACGTAAATTTTCCAACGTCCGCTTACGCTCCAGGCTGTATTGAATGGACTTAACCAGCAGGCTTTCGCTAAACTCACCTTTCACCAGGTAATCCTGCGCACCCTCCTTGATGGCTTCCACCGCCAGGGACGTGTCGGCAAGCCCTGTAAGGATGATCACAGGTATCTTCTGTACGGCAGACTTGAGATGGATAAAAGAATTGATGCCAAAACTGTCCGGAAGAGTGAGATCCAACAGCACCAGGTTGATCTCTTCGGATTGCAATATTTCACAGGCTCGTTTGATCCTATCCGTGGAATACAGCTTGCCAATGTCAAGACGTGATGACCGTAGCATACGCTCCACCAGGAAAAGATCGCTCGGATTATCTTCTACAGTCAGGATACTAAGACTGTTATTCGTTTTTTGCATCAGGCGTTCATTTGGAAATTATCCAAAAAGTTGCCGCTAATCAGGATGCCGGGGGGAAGACTATAAATTTAAGTTTTTAACCTGAATTATAAAAATCAGCGAAAAAATAGCCCTTCAGGGCAAAGGAAGACATGAAAAATCCCCCGTGTTAGCGGGGGATGCACTAATCAAATACCATAACCATTAAACCTTATCCTATTAGAACAGAAAGGTAGTACTTTTCCTGTTCACAGACAAAAATCTTCTGCGGTCATTTTTACCAAAATATCCAAAAACATAGGTATAAACACTTATTAATGATGTAGTTAACTTCGTAAATTTTTCCCGGAAAATTTTTAGCGTCTTTTCCCTCCCTTCCCTGCCGCCAAAAAGCAGGGTTTTATCTGTTTTTTTGACGCTTATCACGCCCGGGGACACCATCTATGCAGTGGTAAAAGCAAATCCAAACTGACTGCCTTCACCCAGACGGCTGTCGACCCAAATACTCCCCCCCTGTGCCTCGATAAATTCCTTGGAGATGGACAGCCCCAGTCCTGTACCGTTGTGATCGTGAGAGCCGGGCACTTTAAAATATCTGTCGAATATTCTGGGGAGGTATTTCTCTTCGATGCCGTTGCCATGGTCCTTTACCAGGAACTCCACCTTGTCATTCTTCTTAAAAGCAGTCACCTCGACACCGGACTCCTCTGGCGAATACTTGATAGCGTTAGTCAGGAAGTTGATCAGTACCCAGGAGGTCTTCTCTACGTCGGCCTGTATCATGGGCAGCCCCTGCGCAATGGTCGTATTGATGTGCACGTGTTTTTGCTGCGCCTGAAACTGGACGGCCTGGATAGCCTGATTGACGATGGCGACAGGGTCGGCGGCCTGCAGCTTCAGCTGTATCTTACCCGTCTCCACCTGCGACATGTTCAGCAGCTCGCCGGTGATCTTTAGCAGCCTGTCGGCATCGTCGGTGATGCTGCGTATCAGTTCCTTTTGTTCCCCGTTCAGCTGCCCCACCCGCTCGTCGGTCAACAGCCGGGCGCTCATCTTGATGGAAGAAAGGGGTGTCTTTAATTCATGGGACACAGTGGCGATGAAATTTGTCTTCGCTTCGTTCAGTTCATGGAAAGGCGTGATATTACGCAGGACAATCACTTGTCCGACGACGGCTTCGTTATTTGTAACGTCAAGGATATCCTTACTGAAATAGCTTTCCTTGTTGTCACAATAGATCTTCAACTCTTTTTTGGGTGCATCTTTTTGCAGGAGGGTCCGCATCAGATCGTTGGTCACCGCGATATCAGGAGCATATCTCCCTATGATATCCGCCTCTTTCAACCCCAGCAGCCTCTCCGCCACGGCATTCAGGAACAAGACATGCCCTTTCTCATCCAACCCGATGATACCGTCCCGCATCTGGTTGATAATGGTTTCGATACGGCTTTTCTCGAACTTTATTCTCGCCAGGTTGCTGTTCTCATACTCATCCAGCTTGCCTGCCATGATGTTGAAAGCATTGGCCAGGTCCCCGAACTCATCATCCTGCTTAAGATATATCCGCTTGTTATAATTCTTATTGGCGATCTCCCGGATACCCTCGGACAAACTGCGGATAGGGTCGGATATCACTCCCGGAAGGTTAAAGATAAAAGTGAGGGCCACCAGAGTGAGGATGGTAAATATCCAGGTCAGTGTCCCGGTGGCATTCTCGGCCGTGTGCTGCGCCGTGTCATTTTTTCGCTGTATAGCCATTTCGTTCACCTCCTGTATGCGGTAGATGCTCCGGCGGATGTCGATATAATTGGAGGTATCGGACGGGCTGGCCAGCAGCTCATCAAAGTTCTTCGTCAGCTCATCCGTCGCCTCTTTCTCCCCTATCTCGGTAATATTGTTTTGCTGCTTTTTCAGGTTGTCGTGAAAGATTTGCAGCGCATCCTTTTCCGTATGGATATTTTCCAGGGCGCTCAACATCCTGTTGCAATAGATCAGCGACTCATAGTTGTTCCTCAGCACCTGACGGCCGTCATTGTTCAGCCGGTTGATATAAAAAAGCCCCAGGACGCCAAACAACACGATGACGACAAAAAGGAAGATCAACCCCAGGGATAATTTGGTTTTTAATCGTATGCTCATATTAGGAAAGTATTACCACATCGATATCCGACGCCGCCAGCTTGGTCAACAGCTGATTGAATACGGCCGTGCTCACGATGACATTGTACAGGCTGAGGTGCGGCTTACCGATGCAAATGGTAGTGATGGAGTGTTGCTCCGCCGTTTCCATGATCCCCTTGGCAATATTACTTTGTTTTACTTTAATGACCTCGGCTCCCAGTTCCGTCGCCAGCTTGAAATTATTGATCAGGTGACGCTGCGCCGCCAGACCAATCTTATCCCCATCCTCCTTTGGCGTTTGTACATATAGTACGATCCATTTGGAATGATAATAGGTGGCCAGCCTGGCCGTCTTGCGGATGACTTTTTTAGCCGTCTCGTGATTGCTGCTGATACAGGCGAGAAAACGCTCGGGCCGCAGGTGAGCTCCTCTCGGCAACTCAGATTCTATCTTCCGTTCTACCTGGGAAGCTACTTCTTTCAAAGCCAGTTCCCGCAACTGTAAGATCTTGTCCGGCTGAAAAAAATTCTTCAGGGCAATGGCGATCTTGTCCTGCGCATAGATCTTCCCTTCCTTCAGCCGGGTGACCAGTTCATCCGCCGTCAGGTCGATGTTCACCACTTCATCAGCTTCCTTTAGCACACTGTCCGGGATCCTTTCGGCCACTTCCACACCCGTGATATTCTTTACTTCCTCATTGAGGCTCTCGATATGCTGTATATTCACGGCGCTGATGACGTTGATGCCTGCATCCAATATATCCATGACGTCCTGCCAGCGCTTCTCGTTCTTACTGCCTTCGATATTCGTATGGGCCAGCTCATCGACAATGACCACTTCCGGATGCAGATTGATCACAGCCTGTACGTCCAGCTCATCCAGCTCTTTCCCTTTATAGAACAGTTTCCTCCTCGGCAAAATAGGCAGCCCCTCCAGCAAGTCAACCGTTTCCTTACGTCCATGCGTCTCGATATACCCTATCTTCACATCCACGCCATTACGAAGCAGGGACTGCGCCTCCTGCAACATCCGGTAGGTCTTGCCCACCCCGGCGCTCATACCAATGTAAATCTTGAACTTGCCCCGTCGTGACTTCCTGATCAGCTCCAGGAAATGCTGTACATTAGGGTCTTTGTTATTCGTTATGGTTTCACCTGTGGCCATTAATGCAAATTATCCAACGCGATATTCAATTTGAGTACATTTATTTTTGAAGGTCCGAACAATCCCATCAGCGGTCCTTCCGTATGCTGCTCCACCAGCTGGCGTACCTTCTCTTCCGGTAGACCCCTGACAGCAGCGACCCTTTTCACCTGTACAGCCGCACCGGCCGGAGAGACATCGGGATCCAAACCACCGCCGGAGTAAGTTACTAATTCCGAAGGAATATCTTCCTTTTTTATCCCGGGGTTATGAGCCAGGAAAGTATCGACCTTTGACTGCACATCCTTCAAATAATCCGGGTTGGTAGGACCTTTATTGCTGCCGGCGCTGCCCGCAGCATTATATCCAACGGCCGAAGGACGGCCCCAAAAATATTTATCCTGGGTAAAGCTTTGCCCTTCAAGAGCAAAACCTACCACCTTCCCGTTGACGGACACCGTCTCTCCCAGACCATGGGCCGGAGCCGCCTGAGCTATACCCAAAACGATCAAACTATAAACGCCGCAGAAGAAGACAATGCAGACGGCAGTGAGCTTCAGGGCGGGTAAAATATGTTGTTTCATAACGAATTAATGTCTTTTAAATGGTGTTATGCAGTCGCAAGCTCGTGTCATAATTTCACTTTTTTAAAACCAGATAGATGCGATCAGATCAATCAATTTTATTCCTATAAAGGGCACTACTACCCCGCCAAAGCCATAGATCAGCAGGTTCCGGCGCAACAGGGCGCTGGCGCCGATAGGCTTGTAGGCGATGCCACGCAAGGCCAGGGGTATCAACAGCGGGATGATGATGGCATTAAAGATGACAGCCGAAAGAATAGCGCTTTCCGGGCTATGCAGACGCATGATGTTCAGCGCCTGGAGTCCGGGAATGGACGCAATAAAAAGAGCCGGCACGATGGCAAAATATTTTGCCACGTCATTGGCAATGGAAAAAGTGGTCAGCGTACCACGCGTCATCAGCAATTGCTTACCTATCTCCACGATCTCTATCAGTTTCGTTGGGTCATTGTCCAGGTCCACCATATTGCCGGCCTCTTTGGCTGCCTGTGTACCGCTGTTCATGGCCACACCTACATCAGCCTGCGCCAGCGCCGGCGCATCATTGGTACCGTCCCCCATCATAGCCACCAGTTTGCCGCCTTGCTGCTCTTTCCTTATATAATTCATTTTATCTTCCGGCTTGGCCTCCGCGATAAAATCATCCACACCGGCTTTTTCAGCAATATACTTTGCCGTGAGGGGATTATCACCCGTAACCATCACGGTCTTTACACCCATCTTACGCAGACGCTCGAAACGCTCCTGTATACCGGGTTTGATGATATCCTGCAGCTCTATGACACCCAATGCTTTTCCATTCTGACTCACAGCCAACGGCGTACCGCCATTGGATGCGATCTCCTTTACCTTCAGTTCCGTAGCCTCAGGAAAGTTATTACCAGCCCTTGATACAAGACTCCTGATAGCGTCAAAAGCCCCTTTACGGATATATACCCCTTGCTGCCGCCCCCCATCCTTGCTTTCCTCACTATCGTTAAGATCGACTCCGCTGCAACGTGTCTCGGCGGTAAAGGCAACAAACCGGGCGCTTCTGGTCTGATAGACCTGTGTGTTCAGCCCTGCCAGTTCGATGATGGACTTCCCCTCAGGTGTTTCATCGGCCAGGGAAGCCAATACACAAGCTTCTATAAAAGCCTTCTCATCCACACCGGGAGCAGGCCAGAAATGCGTGGCCTTACGGTTACCGATGGTGATGGTGCCCGTCTTGTCCAGCAACAACGTGTCGAGGTCACCCGCCGTCTCCACCGCCTTACCGCTCTTGGTGATCACATTGGCCCTCAGGGCCCTGTCCATCCCCGCAATCCCGATGGCGCTCAACAGACCACCGATGGTAGTAGGTATCAGACACACGAATAAAGAGATAAAAGCCGCAATGGTAATAGGCGTACTGGCATAGTCGCCAAACGGCTTCAGCGTGACGCATACGATAATAAAGATAATGGTAAAACCCGCCAGCAGGATGGTAAGAGCGATCTCATTCGGTGTCTTCTGCCTGGAAGCGCCTTCCACCAGGGCGATCATCTTATCCAAAAAGCTTTCACCCGGCTCTGTGGTCACCCGTACTTTTATCTTATCGCTCAGCACCTTTGTACCGCCTGTAACGCTGGACTTATCACCGCCGGCCTCGCGGATCACAGGGGCGCTTTCGCCTGTGATAGCACTTTCGTCTATCGTTGCCAACCCTTCGATGATCTCGCCATCCATTGGGATGGTATCGCCGGCCTCACAGATAAAGACGTCCCCTTTCTTCAGCTGCGAAGAAGGAATGACCTTTATCTCGCCTACATAGATCTCACCCACGGGGAAAATCTTTTTGGCAGGCGTGTCTTCCCGGGTCTTGCGCAGACTGTCCGCCTGCGCCTTGCCCCTCGCCTCGGCAATGGCCTCCGCAAAGTTGGCGAAAAGCAACGTGACGAACAGGATGAGGAAGATCAGGAGATTATATACAAAGCTCCCTTGTGATTTTTCTCCCGCCAGTATCCAGACACAGACAGCCAGCATGACCGCCGTACCTACTTCCACCGTAAACATAACGGGATTACGGAAAAGGATGCGAGGGTTCAGCTTGACAAACGACTGCCGGATGGCTTCCCGCACCAGGGCCGGCTCGAATAATTTATTTGCTCTATTATGTTTTGACATATTCCAGATAATTAAAGTTGTATCTTACTAAAGAACTCCGCAATCGGTCCCAACGCCAATGCAGGGAAGAAAGACAAGGCCGCCACGATGATGATCACCGCAAAGGTCATGATACCAAAAGTGCTGGTGTCCGTCTTGAGGGTACCGGCGCTTTCCGGCACATATTTCTTCTTCGCCAGGATACCGGCGATAGCCACAGGCCCGACAATGGGTAGGAAACGGGAGAGGATCATGACGATCCCGCAGGTGATGTTCCAGAATGGTACACCGTCCCCTAATCCCTCGAAACCACTACCATTGTTAGCCGAAGACGATGTATATTCATACAGCATCTCCGAAAACCCGTGATAGCCGGGGTTGTTCAGCCAGCTGGCATAGGTCTTCGGATCATGCGCATACAGGTACGACGACAAGGCCGTAAAGGATAGGATCAGCAGCGTATGCAGCAAGGCGATGATCGTGGCGATCTTCATTTCTTTTGCCTCAATCTTTTTACCCAGGAACTCCGGGGTCCTGCCTACCATCAATCCGCTGATAAAGACGGCAATGATCATGAAAATATAAAAGTTGAGAAAGCCCACGCCTACTCCGCCATAGAAGGAGTTGATCATCATTCCCCACAAAGCAAACATACCCGTCAGCGGCGTCAGACTGTCATGCATGGCATTGACAGAACCATTGGAGGTCACCGTAGTCGTCACCGCCCAGAAAGCAGAAGCTGCCGGACCAAAACGCACTTCCTTCCCTTCCATGCTGCCCAGGGGTTGGTGGATACCCATACCCGCGATGGCAGGGTTTCCTTTCATCTCAAAGTAGATGGAGGGAATGACAAAGATGAGAAAGCCGGCCGTCATCACACCAAAGACCATCCATGCAAACTTCTTTCTCTTCAATATATGTCCCAGGGCAAAGACCATGGCGATGGGTATGATGACGATACTGATGTCTTCCACCATATTGGTGAGATAGTTGGGGTTTTCCATGGGCTGGGCCGAGTTGGCGCCAAAGAAACCGCCGCCATTGGTGCCCAATTGCTTGATAGCAACCATAGCCGCCGCAGGCCCCCGGCTGACATGCACCGTATCCCCCTGCATGGAAATGAACTGATCCTTACCCTTGAAGGTCATCGGCGTCCCATTAAACAGGAGTATCACAGCCACGATGATGGACAGGGGCAATAAAACCCTCGTACAACTGCGGACAAAATAATAGTAGAAGTTGCCCAGCTTTTCGGTGGTCCGTTCCCGCATGGCGTTGAACACCACGGCACAGGCAGCCATACCGGCGCCGGCGCTGATGAACTGAAAAAGCATGAGTATCAACTGTCCCAGATAAGACACGCCCGTCTCACCGGAATAGTGCTGCAGGTTGGTATTCGAGACAAAGCTCACCGTAGTATTAAAAGCAAGGTCAGCAGACATGGAAGGGTTCCCATCCGGGTTTAGAGGCAGCCAGCTCATGTTCATCAGAACTAACATGGAGAACAGGAACCAGACAGCATTGATGGTCAGCAGAGCCACCAGGTGCTGTTTCCAGCTCATCTCCTTTTCAGGACGGATACCGCTGAGCTTATAAAAAATCGTATCGAGAGGACCGAATAGCCTGTCACTCCAGTTAGGTTCTCCCATATATATTTTCCCGATGTATTTTCCCAGGGGGATAGCCAGGAGCACCACAATGACAAACATGGCTATTACGCCAATGATTTCTGTATTCATAAAATGTAATGATGTAGCGTTTTCTTAGAATTTTTCGGGTCTTATAAGTACATAACATAAATACGCAAAGACCAGGATCGAGATGATGAATAGTAGTACCATGGGATTATATTTTATCAAAGAAATCGATGGCTTTAAAAAAGAGGGCGAAACATACCAGCCCCGCCAGGACCAGGACAATTGTAAGCATAGCTTTTTTATTTAGTCTGCCGGGGATAGGCCAAAACAGGTGCCCGAATTGGCGCAAAACGCATACGCCTTTGATCCATAAGACCATATGCTCTAAACAGCCGGCCCGGATGCCGGCCTGCACCCTGTCAAAATGGAAAACGACGTATCAAAATGAAAAAATGATCCGGCGCTCAGGCCTCGTAACTGATGTGATATTCTTCTATTTTCCGATAGAGCGTAGTAAGCCCGATATTCAGCAAACGGGCGGTTTCGGTTTTATTTCCCTTGGTATAGTTGAGTACTCTTTGTATGTGCAGTTTTTCCATGCTGGCCATGTCAAAGGCGGAGAGAGGACCGGTGGACCGGGGCGAGCCATCCCTGATTTCGGCAGGCAGATCGTTCGTTGTCAGCTCGGGGCCATCGGATATGATGGTGGCTCTTTCAATGACATTTTTCAATTCCCGTATATTGCCTTTCCATTCGTGCTGCTGGAGATGCGCGAGGAAGTCCTTGCTCATGCCCTCGATACGTTTGGATCCCTTGACGGCAAAAACTTTAAGATAATAGGCCGCGATAAGCGGGATATCTTTTTTTCTTTCCCGTAATGGAGGGAGAGAGATAGTAAATACATTCAGCCGGTAATAAAGATCATCCCGGAAATGACCTTCCTTTACCTCCTGCCGCAAATCCCTATTGGTCGCAGCGATGATCCGGACATCCACTTTTGTGGGGCGGGTATCCCCCACCTTGATGAACTCATGGGTTTCCAGGACACGCAGCAGCTTGGCTTGCAGATCGATATGCATTTCGCCTATCTCATCCAGGAAGATAGTACCCGTACCCGCCTCTTCGATCAATCCTTTCTTATCTTTGACAGCACCGGTAAAGGAGCCGGCCTTGTGACCAAACAGCTCGCTCTCCAGCAATTCCTTGCCAAAAGCGCTGCAATTGAGGGCTACAAAAGGTTTTCCGGCCCTTTTACTGCCATTGTGAATAGCTTGGGCAAACACTTCTTTACCCGTGCCCGTCTCACCCAATAACAATACATTCGCGTCACTGGGCGCTACTTTTTTCGCCAGCTGGATGGCTTCTATAACGCTGGAGGACTCCCCCAGGATGCCGTCAAAAGTATACCGCTTACCCACCTGTTGCTCCAGCTGCCGGACCCTCTTCTGCAGTTGTACCTTCTCCATGGCCCTGGCCAGCAGAGGGATGATCTTATCGTTGTCATCACCCTTGGTGATGTAGTCGAAAGCCCCATTCTTCATGGCCCTGACCCCATCAGCAATATTACCATAAGCTGTAAGCAGGATGGTTTCCAGATAAGGCCAGCGAGCCCTGAGGTCCTGTACAAAATCCACCCCATTGCCATCCGGCAGCTTGACATCGCAAAGGAGGACGTCAATGTCTTCTTTTTCCAAAAGCTTACCGCCCTGCCTTAGGTTCTCCGCTTCCAGCACGTTAAAACCTTCCAGCCGGATAATCCGGGCAAGCAGGGTGCGGAGCTTCTCTTCGTCGTCGATGATGAGCACGGTACCGGTAGACATGAATTGGAAATTAGAACGCAAAACTAGGCGAAAAACATTACATTTGTGCCCCGGCTTTTGAAAGCCCTCCCGGAGAGGTGCCGGAGTGGTCGATCGGGACGGTCTCGAAAACCGTTGTGCGGGCAACTGTACCGAGGGTTCGAATCCCTCCCTCTCCGCAAAGATTGTTTTCAAACCTGATTAAGGGCTCGTAAGACGCTGGTTCTACGGGCCCTTTTTGAATTTTTCCACTACAAGTTGATTCAACGGAATTCGAAAAAAAGGTGCATGACGCGGTGCACCGGGATTCATGCCAATTTTGGTGCACCGAATCCTCCGCAAGGCCCGGCGGGTCTTGGATTCCGAAGGATCAACAGCTTTTGGTGACGGATGCAAACCCAATTCGCAAACGCAAAAAGCAGTGAAAAAATGGAACACCGTATCAATGTCCTCTTTTACGCGAGGAAGTCAAAGAAGAACCGCGATGGCCTTGTCCCCCTCTACATCAGGATCACCGTTAATGGTCGCCGGCTGGATCATAGCATTCAGCGGCACATAGACCCGTCCCAATGGTCTCCCGCGGCCGGGCGGGTGAAAGGAAGCAATGACGGGGCTCGCCAAGTAAATCTATATCTCGACACGCTCAACAGCAAAGTCCTTCGGTTGGAGCGGGAGATGGTCATGGACGGCATCACCGTCAATTTTTCCAACTTTCGGGAAAAATGGCTTGGGCTTATCGAACGACCCCGGATGTTGCTGGAGATATTTCAGCAACACAATGACCAAATGGCGGCTATGGTCAAGGCCGGCAAAGATTTCTCGCCGGCCACCCTCAACCGGTACAACACCACCCGCGACCATACCCGCGCTTTTCTGCAATGGAAGTACGGCATTGCCGACATCGACATCAAAAAGATGAATTTCGAATTTGTCCATGATCTTGAATTTTGGTTCAAGACTCAGCGGAATTGTGCTCACAACACGACGATGAAATATATTGCCAACCTGAAGAAAATTGTCATCGGGTGCATCCGGAAAGGCTGGCTGTCAAGAGACCCCTTCCTGGGCTTCAAGACGACCAAACATGAAGTAGTCAAGGAAGCTCTGACCGAGCAGGAATTGGCGATCATTGATGCAAAAACCTTCCCAATGGACAGGCTCAACTATGTCAGGGACATTTTCCTTTTCAGTTGCTATACCGGCTTGGCCTATGCAGACGTCAAAAAGCTAAAAAGATCGGAGATCGGCCTCGGCATCGATGGGAACCATTGGATATTCACCAGCCGGCAGAAAACTGAAACATCCTCTCGGATACCCCTCCTGCCGCCAGCTATGGCAATCATTCAAAAGTATAAAGATTTTCCCGGCTGCTGCGATTCTGGCAATGTCCTTCCGGTTTTGAGCAATCAGAAAATGAACGCCTATTTGAAGGAGATCGCCGATGTCTGCGGAATCCCCAAAAACGTCACTTTTCATATTGCGCGCCACACTTTTGCCACGACGATCACGTTGGGCAATGGCGTATCCATCGAATCCGTCAGCAAGATGCTAGGCCATAAAAACCTCAAGACAACCCAGCACTACGCCAAGGTCCTCGATAGGAAGGTCAGCGATGACATGCAGCAATTGCGTACAAAATTTCAAAAAAATCTTCCACAACCGGACCTCCATACTGAAAGGACCGTTCCAGCCAAATCTAAATTTGAATAAAAAGCTATGGCAAAGCTCATATATGTACCCGATGATAAGCAGGAACCGTCCGGGTCCCAACTCGTTACCCTCGATGATCTGGAAGCATTCAGGGTAAAATTGAAGATGGACATTAAAATGATGTTGGAAGGTAATAATAGCAAGCCGGCCAAGCGTTGGCTGAAATCCATCGAAATTCGCAAGCTGCTCAGCATCTCCCCGGGCACCCTGCAAACCTTGCGGAACAATGGGAAGCTGCCATATACCAGAATCGGCGGCCTGATCTATTATGATGCTTTCGAAATAGACCAGCTACTTGCATCGCAAAAAAGAGACTTTCTCTCTCACGGCCGCGAAAAGGCCATTAACTAACAAACGATCGCAGGCACACATATTATGTATAATGGCTTACTTATTGTATATTTATGGTAATGGCAATTCATAGTAACAAAGGAAGGCTTGCCAATACGGCAACCCCGAACTTCCATAAACGGTTGTTCTGGGATTGGAATTTTTCCAAGATCGATTGGGAAAAGCACTACCTTGCTGTTATTGACCGTATTCTTGAACGCGGTGATAAGGAGGACTGGAAGGAACTGGTCCGGTATTATGGAAAGCCAAAGGTGATCCAGGCATTGAAATCTGAGATCAAGTATTTACCTGATTACATAATAGATGATGTGTGCGGCTATTTTGACCTACAGAAGGAGGCCATAGCATGTTACGCACACAAACAGTCGCGCAAGGGACACTGGATCTGATCAAGAGATTCATGTCCGACGACAAATTCAACAATTTTAACTTGGTAGGCGGCACGGCCCTGGCTTTGAAGGTGGGCCACCGGGTATCCGTGGATATCGATCTTTTCTCTACCACCCCGTTTAATACCGGAGATTTGGGCCATCATTTGGCAGCAGCCTATTACGCATCGGACGTCCGGACGTTAGGTAATAGCATTTTTTGTTTTGTCAATGACATAAAGATCGATCTGCTTCCCCACCAATACCCATTAATAGGGGATATCGATATCCTTGAAGGAATTCGGATAGTTTCTCTACTGGACATAGGAGCAATGAAATTGAACGCCATTTTCAATTCGGGCCAGCGGCTTAAAGATTTTGTCGACATGTACAGTTTGCTGGAAAAATTTACATTCCACGAATTGCTTGATGCTTGCCAAAGGAAATACCCCGACCTTAATATAAATATGGTAAAGCACTCCCTCATCCATTTTAATGACATCATTTTTTCGCCCATAGAATTCATAGGGCGGGAGGTCAAGTGGCCTGCCATAGCCGAACGGCTTCAAAAGGCATTTCACAATCCGTATATTTCCTTCGGATTGCCTGAAAGCACCAAGAAGCTATTTCAAAGTAAGTCATCGGAAACCAAAGCAAGAAGAAAGGGGCCCAAACTGTAGCTTACTTGCATTTGATTTTTTCAAAAGAACCCTTATAAGGAAGGCGCCACGGGAGGGTGCTCAAAAGGCCAATCCTCTTTTTTTGGGCTTTTTCGCAAAGGTTGGTGGGGTCGAGGGTGCGTCTTTCGCTCCCGGCAAGATGTAGTCAAGTATACCGGATAATTTATAAGAAATATTACCACAATGGGTACACCATAATATATAACACCTCACTTACCAGTCATGGCAAAGAAAATGCGCGGCCGACCCAATTCATGATGGAGATTCTGACAGCGAAGCTAGGCAACGCTAGCGATGGTTCAAGGGCGCTATTTTGCGCCCGGCAAGATGTATAAATGTCCACCAAAATTACGAATCAGCATAAATAGCTGGGTAATTCGGGTCGTACTTCGGCCCGAAATGTTCCTGTTTCCGAAGCTATTGTGATGGATTACTGCCTTACAAACATTATTTTTAGCATGCAAACCATTTACTGGATAATCATTTATATAAATTTCAATATCCATATTTATTTGAATATCAATATATTATAAAAATAGAGGTCAATTACTTTTATCTCAATGCCCCTGTTAAAAGGCTTACTAAATGTCAAACCAATTTTTCGAACACCCCATCATCAACTCACCTTATCAATACCCATCCCAATATTGGGAATTAGACAAAGACGGGCAACCCACCCAAAACATCATACAAAAGAGAAGACCGGCGGAATTCATCACCCCCATCCCCAAGCCCAGAAAACGGCAAAGCAAGGTCCAGCAAGATATCATCTTCGATGAAGGTAGTGGCTTGTCTACCGCTGAACAGCAGTACGACCCCACCACCCCGTTGATAAACATACTGCGGGAACAGGTTACCAAATGGCGAAATCTTCCCGATCCGCAACAATGGAATGTAACACCGGAAACCGCCCGGCTTTTACAATATTGGCGCCATCATGAATTTACCAGCATCCGTCCCTTCTTTTGCCAGATTGAGGCCGTTGAGACAGCAATATGGCTGACCGAAGTAGCCCCTAATACCGGCAAGATCGGCAGTCAGTTCATGGACCATCTCGCCAATGCCAACAATGATGCTAATCCTGAGATCTTCCGCATAGCTCTGAAACTAGCAACCGGCGCTGGGAAAACCACGGTAATGGCTATGCTGATCGCCTGGCAGACCATTAATGCCGTCCGCCGACCGCAAAGCAAACGCTTCAGTCGCGGCTTTCTCATCGTATCTCCCGGCTTAACCATCAAAGATCGGTTGCGTGTCTTGCAGCCTAACGATCCGGACACCTATTATGGCAACCGCGAGCTGATCCCTGCCGACATGCTGGACGATATTCAAAAGGCAAAAATAGTAATTACTAACTACCATGCCTTTAAACTCCGGGAACGTATCGACCTGTCCAAAGGTGGCCGCGCCCTTTTACAGGGAAGGGGTGAAGCCCTGGATACCCTCGAAACGGAGGGGCAGATGATGCAAAGGGTCATGCCCGAATTAATGGCCCTGAAGAACATCATCGCCATCAACGACGAAGCCCACCACTGTTACCGGGAAAAGCCGGAGGCGGCCGACCAGGAAAAAGAATTGAAGGGTGAGGAAAAAGACGAAGTAAAAGCCAGCCGGGAAGCGGCCAGATTATGGATATCCGGCCTGGAAGCGGTGAACAGGAATATCGGCATCTCGCGGGTCTTCGATCTGTCAGCAACTCCATTCTTTCTAAGAGGTTCCGGTTATGCCGAAGGCACCCTCTTTCCCTGGACCATGAGCGATTTTTCTCTAATGGACGCCATTGAATGTGGCATCGTAAAATTGCCCCGCGTTCCCGTAGCAGACAATATTCCAGGCAACGAAGTACCCATGTACCGGAATCTATGGGATCACATTCGTATCGCCATGCCAAAGAAAGGCAGAACCAAAGGAGGAGAATTGGATCCTATGAGCACTCCCGCTCCTTTACAAACCGCATTGGAAGCCCTCTACGGCCATTATGAAAAGACCTTTAACCTCTGGAAGGATGCCGGGATAAAGGTTCCCCCTTGCTTTATAGTGGTCTGCAACAATACTGCCACTTCCAAACTTGTTTATGATTTTATCTCTGGATACGCCCGGACAAATGATGACGGATCATCGACTCCATTCAACGGAAGACTACCCTTATTCAGAAATTACAACGAACATGGAGAACCCTTTCCCCGGCCAAACACCATTCTTATAGACAGCAATCAGCTAGAATCGGACGAAGCGCTCGACGACAGCTTCAGAGAGATGGCCAAGGAGGAAGTAGAAAGATTCCGAAAAGAGATCATAGAACGTACCGGCGACCCCACCCAGGCAGAGAACCTAAGCGATAAGGACTTATTACGGGAAGTGATGAACACTGTAGGACACTATGGGAAATTAGGTGCTTCCGTCCGCTGCGTTGTTTCTGTCTCCATGCTTACAGAAGGCTGGGACGTCAACACCGTTACTCATGTATTGGGTGTTCGCGCATTTGGCACACAGCTACTTTGTGAACAGGTCATCGGAAGAGCACTTCGGCGCCAGTCCTACGATCTGAACGAAGAAGGCCTATTCAATCCCGAATACGCCGACGTGCTGGGCATACCGTTCGACTTTACTGCTAAACCTGTAGTCGCTCCTCCCCAGCCGCCGAGAGAAACCATCCACGTAAAAGCTATACGTCCCGAAAGAGACCATCTGGAAATCAGATTTCCGAGGATAGCAGGCTATCGTGTGGAATTGCCGGAAGAAAAACTGTCTGCTGTATTTAACGAAGATTCAGTATTAGAACTTACACCCGAGCTCATCGGCGCTACCGAAACGCAGAATTCCGGTATCATCGGCGAACGGGTAGACCTAAACCTCGTTCATACCGGGGACGTGAGACCCTCCACCATCTTATACGAATTAACCAAACACATTTTATTTTACAAATGGCATAAGGCCGGGGAAGACGTAAATCTCAACCTGTTTGGCCAAATAAAGCGCATCGCCAAACAATGGCTGGACAGCTACCTAGTATGCAAAGGAAAGACCTTTCCCGCTCAACTACGTTATAAGACCATAGCAGATATGGCTGCCGACCGTATCGTCGCCGGTATTACTCAGGCCTTTGTTGGAGAGAGACCGATCGCCGTCCTCCCAGACCCTTACAATCCCATCGGTTCCACCTCCTATGTGAGGTTCAACACCTCGAAAAGGTTGCGATGGGAGACCGATCCCACCAAATGCCATATCAATTGGGTCGTCCTGGACAGCGACTGGGAAGGAGAATTTTGCCGGGTGATCGAAAAACATTCCCGAGTAAAAGCCTACGTCAAAAATCAAAACCTCGGCTTTGAAGTTCCCTACCGTCACGGCTCCGAATCCAGGACCTATTTACCGGATTTTATTGTACTGTTAGATGACGGTGGAGGTGATGACGACCTCCTTCATCTCATCGTTGAGATAAAGGGCTACCGCCGAGAGGATGCCAAAGATAAAAAGCAGGCCATAGAAACCTATTGGGTGCCCGGCGTGAATAATAGCAGACAATATGGCCGCTGGGCATTTGCTGAATTCCGGGACCCTTACGCCATGGACAGCGAGGTGGAGGAAAAGGTCAGCCAGGCGGTAAATGAAATGATAGAAACAGCTATTGCTGAAAACAAAGTGAAAGAAAACGCATGAGTACAAAAAAACAACCCCAGGCCAAGACGGTTGAGGCCATAACGTACGAGGAAGCAACACGCAAGAATATTCCCACCGCGGAATATCAAAGCATGGTGGAGGAAGAACAGCAGGCCTATCATCGGGTGACCTTTGAACGGCGGAATAAGGACCTTGACCCGCAGCTGGTCTGGCGGGGAAAGGATATAACTGATTGGAGCGACTTGGTGGTACAAGCACCGCCATTGTACATACAGGAAAAAGTACATCCCAAAGTCCTGATCGACGACTTGATGCGTCACACAAAGGAGGGTGACTATGCTTCTGGCAAGATAATGGCCGATCTATTTTCCGATTTCAATGGCCTGCCTCACGGCGTTGACAAGACTGAATTCTATCAGCATGAGCAGCATTGGAGCAACCGAATGATCCTGGGGGATTCGTTACAGGTTATGGCAAGTCTGGCTGAACGAGAAGGACTTAGCGGAAAGGTACAGTGTATCTACTTTGACCCTCCGTATGGCATTAAATTTAACAGCAATTTTCAATGGTCTACAACTAGCAGAACAGTCACAGATGGGAAGGCGGATCAAATAACGAGAGAACCGGAACAAGTAAAAGCATTTAGAGACACTTGGAGGGAGGGAATACATAGCTATTTAACTTACCTAAGAGATAGGCTTACTGTCGCGAGAGATTTGTTGAATGAATCAGGTTCTATATTTGTTCAAATAGGTGATGAAAATGTTCATCGCGTTCGATCGCTTATGGATGAAGTCTTTGGCGATCGAAACTTTTTAGGGCTAATAAGTTTTAAAAAAACCGGCGGAGAAAGCTCAGGATTCCTGGGTTCTACAGTCGATTATATCGTTTGGTTCGCAAAAGAACGAGAAAAAACAAAATACAGGACTTTACTTACTGAGAAAATACCTGGCCAAGAGGGTGCAATCGAATACGATAACTTAGAATTAAGAGATGGAACTATTCGAAAATTGACTCCTGAAGAAATCTCAAATCCATCACTCCTTCCAAAAGATGCTAAAGTATTCGCGACTTGGCCAATTGTTTCTCCAGGATTTAGTGAGGAAAACTCAAAACCAATTTCTGTTACCTATAAAAACAAGGAAGTAATATTGAAATGCCCTGTTAATAGACATTGGTCTGTAGGGATCGAAGGGACTAAGAAACTTTGGAAATTTGGTCGGTTATTACCTAAGGAAGGCAATCGGATTTATAAAAGATATTTAAATGACTTCAAGTATACGGCACTGAGTAACACATGGCTAGATTCCAGAGGAGAACTAGGTATGACTTATGTTGTTCAAACTTCGGCAAGAATTATTCAACGCTGTCTTTTGATGACTACAGATCCTGGCGATTTGGTTTTAGACCCGACCTGTGGCTCTGGCACAACAGCTTTCGTTTCTGAACAGTGGGGGCGTAGATGGATTGTAATAGATACTTCGCGCGTAGCAATGGCATTAGCCAGAGCAAGGATAATGGGTTCCAGATTCCCCTTCTATTGCCTAGCGGATTCAGTAGAAGGTCAACTAAAAGAAGCAGAAATTACAGGTCGTGCTCCAAGTTCTCATAGTGTACATAGCAATATTCGTCACGGATTTGTAAATGAGCGCGTTCGCCACATTACCCAAAGCTCTATTACTAATAATACCGAAATCGATATAATTTACGAGGATTGGCAAGCAAAACTTGATTTATTGCTTAAGTCGTTAAATTCTACGCTAAATCTACACTTGCATGAGTGGGAAATACCGCTTGAACCAAATTTTGATTGGCCAGAAAAGGCAAAAACGTTGCTTGGAGATTGGCATAAGATAAAGAACCAAATGCAACTTGAAATTGATAAATCCATTGCAAAAAATGCAGATTTTGAATACCTATTTGACAAGCCATTCGAAGATAAAGGAAAGGTAAGAGTGGCTGGGCCGTTTACAGTTGAAAGCCTTTCTCCGCACCGTTTCCTGAATCTGAATGAGAATGATGATTTAATCGATCCCAATAAGCAGCAGCGAGACCAAGACTACAAAGGCTTCGCGGAGATGATCCTGGAAAACTTAAAAACGTCCGGCGTCCAGCAAGCCCATAAAGAAGATAAGGTCAATTTCAGTTCACTAGCTCCATGGCCCGGCCGCATGATATGTGCGGACGGGAGATACATGGAGGGAGAAAAGGAAAAGCGAGCCGCGATATTCATCGGCCCCGAGTTTGGCACTGTGCAGAGGATCGATCTGGTGGAAGCTGCGCGTGAAGCGGCGGACGCCAACTTCGATGTACTCATTGCCTGTGCCTTCAGTTACGAAGCCCATGCCACAGACTTTAGCAAGCTAGGCAGGATACCGGTCCTCAAAGCCCGTATGAATGCCGATCTCCACATGTCTGACAACCTGAAGAATACGGGGAAGGGCAATCTGTTCGTCATATTCGGCGAACCGGACATTGAAATACTCCCCGCAAAAGACGGAAAAGTACAGGTGAAGATCAACGGAGTAGACGTATTCCACCCTTCAACTGGGGAAGTAAGGAGCGACAGAGCCGACGGCATCGCCTGCTGGTTCATCGACACGGATTATAACGAGGAGAGCTTCTTCGTAAGGCACGCATATTTCCTAGGTGCCAAGGACCCCTACGAATCGCTTCAGACGAGCCTCAAGGCTGAAATCAACAAGGAAGCCTGGGAAAGCATTCACAGCGACACTTCCCGACCTTTTCCCAAGCCGCAATCCGGGCGAATTGCCGTTAAAGTCATCAACCACTTGGGCGACGAAGTAATGAAAGTATTTAAGATATAGTAATGGAATTCAGAATAGCCGATACCTTCACCACCAGCCTCGCCCGACTAACCGGCGACGAGCAGAAAGCCGTCAAGACCACGGCGTTTGACTTGCAGTTGAATCCGGCCAATCCGGGGATGAGTCTCCATAAATTGGATCGGGCGAAGGACAAGAATTTCTGGTCTATCCGTGTGAATAAGGATATCCGGCTGATCGTCCACCGCACGGAGAGCAGCTTGCTCCTGTGCTATGTTGACCACCACGACAAAGCCTACGACTGGGCGGAAAGGCGAAAACTGGAAGTGCATCCCAGAACAGGCGCCGCTCAGCTGGTGGAGATTAGGGAAACTGTCCAGGAAATCTTTGTGCCGATTTATGTCCAGAAAGAAACAACACAGGTTAATATCCCCAGGCAACTATTTGTCACTCTTTCCAACGAAGAATTGTTGAGTTACGGTGTACCCGCTGAATGGCTGCAAGATGTAAAAGAGGCCACCGATCAAAGCCTTTTTAAAATAATTGACCATCTGCCATCAGAAGCTGGAGAAGCCCTTTTGGAGCTGGCAACGGGGGGAAGTCCCTTGATTTCACAGCCCTTAACACAAAACTCGAATCCTTATGCCCATCCCGATGCCCAACGCCGTTTCCGGCTAATGTACGACGTTCAAGAGCTGGAGCGTGCATTGGAATTCCCTTGGGATAAATGGTCTATATTTTTACATCCGTCCCAACGGCAGTTTGTAGAAGCGAAGCTCAGCGGTCCTGCAAGGGTTTCAGGCTCCGCTGGTACTGGAAAAACGATAGTCGCCTTGCATAGGGCCGTATTCCTAGCTAAAAAATACCCTAGCGATAGAGTTCTCCTTACCACCTTTTCCTCCATGCTGGCTAATACGCTGAAAGAAAAACTAAGGAGATTAATCAGCAATCAGCCGAGGCTGGCAGAACAGATCGAAATATTAGCCATCAATGATGCCGCCAGAAAGTTATATACAGCAAACTTTTCCAAGCCACAGCTGATTTCAGGAAAGGAATTGACGCCTGTGATCGAAAAAATAACCGCCGCGACAGATGGCATTAAGTTTTCTGTTCCTTTTCTTTTGTCAGAATGGGAACAAGTTATAGACATGTGGCAGTTGAAATCCTGGGAAGAATATAGGGACATAAAGCGCTTAGGCAGAAAAACGCGGCTCTCCGAGCAACAAAAGGCAGTCTTGTGGTCGGTATTCCAGCAGGTTAACGAACACCTCGAACAGAACAAAATGCTGACCTATGCTGGGGTCTTTCGGCAACTAACCAACTTCCTTGAGAGGGAAAAGAAGTACCCCTTTCAGCATGCCGTTGTCGATGAAGCTCAAGACCTTACTGTCTATCACCTTAAATTCCTCGCTGCGTTAGCCAATGACAATCCTGAAGCTTTATTCTTCGCCGGGGATCTTGGGCAGCGCATCTTCCAACTGGCCTTTTCTTGGAAGAATGTTGGTGTTGATATTAAAGGACGGTCAAAGACCCTTACAGTCAACTATCGAACCTCCCACCAAATACGTCAACATGCGGACAGCCTCTTAGACGCTGAAGTAGAAGACGTAGACGGCAATGTGGAACAACGCAACAAAACTATATCCGTTTTTAATGGACCTGATCCCGTTATCCGGAGCTTCTCAACGGAAAGCGAGGAATATAGTTTTGTAGGAGAATGGATTGCCGAGCAGGTAAGGAATGGGATAGCCAATCATGAGATCGGAGTTTTTGTGCGATCAAAAAAGGAATTGGACCGTGCCGAAAGTGCTTTAGAAAAGGCTCAACTCCCTTTTATTATATTAGATGAAGCGGTAGGAACAACGTCCGACAAGGCCGCTATAAGTACTATGCATTACGCCAAGGGACTGGAGTTTAAGGCCGTAGTCGTAATGGCCTGTGATGACGAGGTAATCCCTTCACAGGAAAGAATTAGCGAGGTTACAGACAATGCCGATCTGGAGGAAGTTTATAACACAGAGCGCAACCTACTATACGTAGCCTGCACACGAGCCAGAGATCGTCTTCTTGTCACTAGCGTTGAACCTGCCAGTGAGTTCCTTGAAGATATTAAAATAACAGCAATTCATTAATTGTCCTTATACCTAACTTGGAAGACAATTACTTGTTAGCTCTAACAACAGTTATCTATCGAAATTTAAAATTTAATACCTATTTCCCTTTCTAAACCACACACCCCCTAAATGCCACTAAATCAAATAGAAATCCTAACAATTACAGAGTTGTTAGGCAAGAACTTTTACATCCGCGAATACCAGCGCGGCTACCGATGGACAAAAAATAACGTACTCCAACTACTGAATGACATCTGGGAATACCGACAAGACTCCCACAATCAACATACGTTTTACTGCCTTCAGCCCCTCGTAGTAAGAGAGGACAACTGGAAAGACATCGATGGCAATCCTGTAAAAGGCTTCGAAGTGATCGACGGCCAGCAAAGACTGACAACCATCCATCGCATTCTTACCTTTATCTTATTGGAACGCTATGGCAAAGTCGACCTTGTCTCAAGAGGCTACTCGGCCAACCTCTATTCCATCTATTATGCGACAAGGCTCGAATCCAAGACCTTTCTCGAAGGCAATGGAGAAGACCACACCAAACCTGACTTATACTATATGAGCGAGGCTTATAAATGTATCAAGGAATGGTTTTACGACACAAAAAGAGGCATACCCGATGACGTAATGGACGACGTGAGAAGAATACTCCTTCCTCCTATAAAAGAGAAGGGTAAAATCCCCGAGTGGAGCGTCCAGGCCATCTGGTATGAGATAAAAGATGAGAACGAAAAAAGCGAAGATCTTTTCAAACGCCTAAACCGGGGAAAAATCCCCCTGACGAGCGCCGAGCTGATAAAAGCAAAATTTGTCAACACCGACGCATTCAACGGCTTGGCCGAAGACACTAAAATAAAACGTAAAACCCAACTGATTCAAATCTGGGACGAGATAGAACATCAATTGAATAACCCCAAATTCTGGGCATTCATCTCTAACGAGAATGCCAAAGATTATAGCAATAAAATAGATTATCTTTTCAATATAAAAACCGGAAAGGAAAAAGAAGAAAAAGACCCTCTATACAGCTTTATTCACTTCTTCGACCCATTAGAGACCGCTGATACTCTTTGGCAAAAATGGATCGAGATAGAAGAAATCTACCGCTCTTTGGTCTACTGGTATATCAACAAAAATTTCTATCACAAAATAGGCTACCTGATCGCCACCAGAACACCAATACGAAAACTGGCCGTCTTCAAAACCCAACTAACCAGGACCGATTTCGAGAACAAATTAAATGAACTCATAGCTGAAACAATCCCAGACGATTGGGAAGATCTGACTTATTCGCAAAAAGCAAGACACGATGATATCAAAAATGTATTGCTGCTAGCCAATATCGAGATCACGAGGATAAGCGATAATAGCAACGATTTCTTCCCGTTCGATTCCTTCAAGAAAATATCCCGAAGCCTCGAACATATCCACGCCCAGGATATCGAAGAACTAGACCCCAACAAACAAGAGCTGTGGATTAACTGGTTAACTCTCCATACCAGTGTATTGCCCAACATCGTAACACCAAAGAACAAACAGGTCGCCGATCAAATTATCGACGAAGTTGAAAAGCTGAGTTCTAAAATCAAATACGCCGATTTTAAACGGCTTAGCGAAAAAATACTTCAAATCATTCCTCAGGAGGCCAATGCCGGAACCGAATACCTGCACAAAATGGAGAACATGGCGTTACTAGGGAGCAACGAAAACAGTGCCTTAAATAATTCCATATTTGAAGTAAAGAGAAGAAAGATCATAGAAATGGACAAAAAAGGGCAATTTATCCCTCTCGCTACAAAAAGAATCTTTTTAAAATATTACGCAACAGACAATACCCACCACTTTTCAATTTGGACCAAACAGGAGCGGGCCCAATACTTAAAAGAATTACAGAACTGCATCAACACTTACAAACCACTAAACACTGATTCCAATGCGTAATAACTATATAGAAATCCTCAATACCAAAATCGAAATACCCATCATCCAACGGGACTACGCACAAGGCAGAACAGATTCCAAAACAAACAGGATCAGGAAAGATTTTCTCGATGCATTGTTCGAGTTGCTGACAAACAAATACTCCAAGGATAAAACCAAAACAATAGAACTCGATTTCATCTACGGATTTAACCAAAAAAAAGAGGTCTTTATCCCTCTCGACGGCCAGCAAAGATTAACCACGCTTTGGCTACTTTATTGGATAGTGGCTACCAAAGAGAATCCGCCGGCAACCGAAAAAACATTCTTACACAATTTCCTTTACGAGACAAGACACAGCACCACCGAATTCTGTAAGCGACTGCTCGGGTTCCAACCCGCCTACCCCTCCCACCCAATCGACGAACAAATAAAAAACCAACCCTGGTACTTTGAAACCTGGGATTTCGACCCCTGCATTCAGTCTATGCTGGTTGTACTCAAAGACCTGGAAGAACGTTATGAAAACTTAAACCTGTCCGATATCTGGAGTATCGTCGGCCCGGGTTCCTGCCCATTCTATTTCTATAAACTTGAAATGAAAGAAATCGGCCTGAAAGACGACCTCTACATAAAAATGAACTCCCGCGGAAAACCCCTGACGGAATTCGAATACTTCAAAGCTGGATTTTCAGAGCTATTATCTTCCGATCTCAAAGACAGATTTGAAAAATTTATCGATGGCATTTGGATCGATACCGTCTGGGACATCGTGCACAAGTCAGGTAATGCCGGAGAAGACAAAGACATCGCTATAGAAGTCGACAATTCCTTCCTAAATCTTTTCAATTTCATCACATCTGTTCTGGCTTCCAAACAGGATATAAAAGATGAAAATGGAGCCCGTTATATAGATACAGAAAATTCGCCATCTCTGCTAAAAAAAATATATAGTGACACCAACAATCAAAGAGCCTTATTCGAGATACTGGATGCCATTCACAAACAACATACCGAAAACCCCGATTTCTGGAGCAGCACTTTCTATACCAAAAACACCGACTTTTCTCCCCAAAAATCAAGACTCTTCTTTCAACACGGAGAAGTCAACCTGCTCAATCGTTGTTTGTTTAACTTAACGGAAAACAGGGGGATCACACTCCCTGAACAGGTTTTATTATACGCCTGCTTCACTCATCTAAAAGCACCCACAATTTTCTTCCCCGACCGGATCCGGACCATTCGCAACCTGGCAGTCAATTCGGATAACGAATTGCGCATAGAGATAATAGGTTATAGCTTTGCCGAGTCAGAACAATATATCCTCACCGGAAACCTCGACGTCTTTAGCAATTTCAAAACAGACCAAGTAAAAGAAGAAAAAGAAAAACAACAATTCCTCACTCTCTCTGCAGCCCAATCGACCATTCTCAAGAAACTCGAAGACACCAACATATTAAGGGGCAGCATCTCCATCATTCCCCTCGATGCCAACTTTGGGCACAGGGCAGGGCAATTCCTGAACCTCTTCAACGAGGAAACAATGGTCGCCAATTTCATCACCATCAGCAACCAGTTCCTAAGTTTCGGCGATTATACACAGGATGATGGACTGCTAACCAACATGATGGCGCCTAGCCAGGCGCTCCTGAGAGACTTCCTGACAACACCTGGCTATAACAAAGACCATTTCAGCAGGAAAACACAGCCAATCCTGGCAAAAAGCTTGGATTACTACTCCGCCAATCCCTCTATATCACCGGAACAACGAATCAAAAACACCCTTGCAGATTACGAGACCAGACCAAAGGATTGGCAATACTATTTCATAAAATATCCAGGTTTCAGAGATAGATGCAACAAAGGCTATTACACTTGGGACGACGACAATCACTACCCCTTATATAAGATGAAGGAAAAACGCACCAGCGGTTATCACTGGGATCCCTTCCTCTATGAGATCGCCTATCAAGTCCCCGACAATAATGCCTCCAGCCAACCCGCTCACTCCAACACCCGCACCGAGACTAATAACCTCTCTCTCGAAGACTACGCCGCCAAACTCATCCTCACCCACAATGATTCCAAAATTGCCATCTCAACCTTGCCAAACGCTTTCCTCTTCGAAAGCGAGCTAACGGCTGGGAACCCCAATCCACTTTTAACCAGCCTGATTCAAAAAGGGAAAATCACTAGCGACGGTCTGCTCCTCATTCCACAAAACGAAGCGGGCATTGACCTCAACGACAGGATAGTCGTCCTCAAACAGCTGTTGCTCGAAACATTAACTCATTAGCCCACTCAAAAAATAATAAGTAATGAACAGTTCTGAGAGGGGGGCTTTGCAGACCATTAATTTTTAATTTATTTTGCCTAAATTTGATCACCGCCAAAAGCTTCGGTGGAAAATTCGGTAGCCCCCCGCGAAACATGAGCATAGTACATTGAAAATTAATCATAACGGAGGTTAGGTTCCAATCCCTCCCTCTCCGCAACATTAGGGTCCATTAGGGACCAAGAGCCTGTAATAGTGATTATTTACAGGCTTTTGCATTTTTTTAAAGGTCATTTGGGAGCAATAGGGACCAGTAAAGCCGGTGCCAATCCGGTGAACAGGTTTTCCGCAGCAGTGAACAGTATCTTTGTTCACCGGAGTTCATTTTTCGTGGTCGTGCGACCCGGTAAGTGTAGTTTGATTTTATCACGCAAAAATGTATTTGTTATGAGAAGCTCCAACACGTTCGGCGTACACTTTACGCTGCGCCGTAACCGTCCCGTCAATGGGAAATTCCCTCTCTATTGCCGCATCACTGTCAATGGAAGCCGCTGCGAGCTGGCCCTGAAGTATTACCTGGCTGACAGCGATTGGAATACCGGCAAGGGTGCTGCCAAACCCAGTACCGAAGAACTGAAGCAATTGAACAACTACCTGGAAGAGATCAGGGGAAAGCTATTTCATCATTACCAGGATTTTTCCGTATCAGGTATACTCGTCACTGCCGAAGCTGTCAAGAATGCCTACCTGGGTATTGACCCCGAAGGCGAGAAAGAGCAAATGACGTTGAGAAAATTGGTGGACCTGCATAATCAGCAGATGGAAGGCATCATTAAACCCGGCACCATGAAGAACTACCGGGGAACAGCCATTTATGTTCGCAAGTTCCTGGATCGTACCTATCCTGCCAGGGACATCTTTTTGAAGGACATCAACTACCAATTCATCACAGCTTTTGAATACTTTATCCGTAACAATCCGATCAAAAAGGAGTCTCCATGTACAAATAATGGAGCCATGAAGAATTTAGAGCGGTTGAAGAAAATCCTGCTATGGGCCATCAAAAACGAGTGGATGGAGAAAAACCCCTTTTCCACCTTCAAGCTCCGCTACAAGCCATCTTCGATGGAATACCTGCGGGAGGAAGAATTGGCCCGGATCCAGCAAAAAGCCTTAAGTACGCCGATGCTGGAAAAAGTGAGGGATTTCTTTGTTTTCAGCTGTTATACAGGGTTGGCTTATATTGATCTCGTAGCCCTGAAACCATACAATATCCTGACCACTGCCGATGGTTTGCAATGGATCAGGACCACCCGGAAGAAAACGGATATTCCGGTGAATGTCCCGCTTCTGCCCCAAGCGTTGGCAATCCTCGAAAAATATCGGGTCGAGCCAGGAAGTACCCCACAAGAAACCGTTTTTCCTTATGTCAGCAACCAGGAGGTTAACCGAAGTTTGAAACAAATCGCCGGGATTTGTGAAATTCCCCGAAACCTGACTTTTCATTGCGCCCGGCATACTTTTGCGACAACCGTTACTTTGCTGAATGGAGTGCCATTAGAAACAATCAGCAAAATGTTAGGCCATAGCAAGATCACCACGACGGTGATCTATTCGCGGGTAACGCAGTCGAAGATCGGGATGGATATGGAATTGCTTAAAACTAGGCTGACCAGCAAAATTCACGGTTTAAACTCCGCGTTGTAGCGCTTTGGCAAAAAAAAATAGATTTTTTGACAAAACCGCCTCGGCTATTGTTGGGGTGGCTTTCATTTCGGCTTACCTTTTTATTAGATTCTCAAAGTATATCCATGACTTCCCAGTTTCCTTCTTCTTAGGCAACTATGCTCAACAACTATATCTGTAAAGCAGAAAACATGCAAGATCTCAGCATTTACGAATGCTTTATAAAAATCTTTATTCGTATTGCCTTTTAAGAAAAGCTTCAATAAGAGGTCGCCATTCATCAGGGTTGAACGGTGGCTGAATAGAAGAAGGATGGTGAACACCTATGCCATAACAGGCCCCGTCCTTATACTCAAACTTCCAAACATTACTCCTGCGTTTGAAGATTGGATCCTCTAGGTTTTCTATTGGGTTTCCCCAGGTAATTACAGGAGGTAATCCGTCCCTCCATATCCCCATCGAAAAAACGATCATTTTACTGGGCCTCGTTCGCTCTAGATACTCCCTAATGGCCGGCTCGACAGTTTTATAATGCTCTGGAAGAATGTCCGCTCTGGATTGTTGATAGGGATATTGAATGGCATTGGCAAAGGCTACTTTGGGCCAAATATCCAGATAATTGTCTGGCTTGAAAATTTTGCCGACTTTAATGTAAAAGTTGTTATCCTCTTCCTTTGAGTTGCCTAAGCCTCCAATAACCTTTTTTGTATAGTTCAGGTAATCGTATTCAGGTCGCAAGAAATAATGAGATTCCCCAACGATTAATAACCTGCCATATTTCGATTGGCCGTATTCAGGGCCTATCCACGGTTCAAATAGTAAAGAGTTCATATATCTGTTTTGATGAAACCAAATATAATAAACCGATCATTTGCTGGAACAGGTGAAATCACCCATTTTGTCCTTAACCCTGCCCTAATAATGGCTATTACCAGATTTTAAGCTATCCAAAATTCAGTTCTACCATGCCTTTCACGTATGGAGCAAGATGTATTGTTGTAGACAACAAATCGGTCAGACGAAAACTCAGAAGACAAATAGCCGTCTAATATATCCCTTTAAATATATATATCTTTGCGGCACAAAATGAATAACCATTATGCCCTTTCCGATTACTTTGAATTTTCAAGTTCAGCATCTATTTAATAGTCAGCAGATAACGTTTACTCTTAATTCTGGCTTAACTATCTTAGTCGGTCCAAATGGTTCAGGTAAGACTCAAGTACTCAAAGCCTTGAAACAGCATCTACAACCGTATAGACAAGAGCGAAAAATAAGATTTGTAACAGCAGTCAGATTGGCCTCTTTAGAGTTTTACCGCTCCAATTCGGATGGCCAGTCAGTTTATAATGATCCCAATAATGCTAACCTTGGATTGTCTCACATGCTAACATACAGACATCAAGCAGAAACAGCCATCGGTGATTTTCAGACGTTGGCAGTTAGGCCGGATATACAAATAAAAATTAAAGAAAGGCTGTCCTCATTATTCAATCGAAAGATTAATTTGGAATGGCAAAACGGTCAACTTAAAGTAAGTTTCATTTCTAACACAGGGGCATCTTATCCATCTGTCTTTGAAGCAAGCGGCCTCTTAAATTTAGTTGCGTTACTCTCTGCATTATATGACGACGAAGTAAGTACTCTTTTAATTGATGAGCCTGAAATTTCCCTTCACCCCCAATTACAATCATTTTATTACCAGGAAATTATGAAAATAGCCGGCGATCCGGTTAATAGAAAAAATAAAGTAATAGTACTTAGCACACATTCCACTGAATTTATTTTTTTACGTAGGCCAAATGATATTTGTAATCTAATTTTTTTCAATAATGCGCAGCACCCACCTGTTCAAATTCAACCAACTACCCCAGAATTGCAATCTAGAAAACTTCGCTCTTTATTGGTACGCTTGGGGTTGAATCAGAAGTTAGCATTTTTCAGTTATTCACCATTGCTAGTTGAAGGCCCCAGTGATCAAACTATTTGTACAGCACTTGAAACTAAGTTATCAATCTATCTGGGCGCCTCGGGTTGTCAAATAGTACCAGTTACAGGCAAAGGGCAGATACCTGTTGTTTACAAATTTTTCAAATTAATAGGGAAAAAGCCTGTCATCCTTACTGATGTTGATTCATTAGCCGATAATTTAGAGCTTGTAAATTCCCTTAATTTCAACGAACAAGCAGAGCAGAAGGCTGTTGAAATGGGGGCGGCTAATGTTAGAACGTTAGCATCAAATATTTATAATGACTATTGCAATTTGATTCAAACACGTTGGCAGGACATAGCGGCAAAGGCTGAACAAACTACAATTTGGATAGGTCGAAACTTGACTAAAGACGTACTCATTTATAAAAAAAGGGCAGGCATGGTTACAATCCTTCATGCTAACGATACCTATTTTCAAGAAATTCCAAATAGTGCCGACTGGAAACGTATTTCAACTCGTATAAAAGCATTACTAGGGCTTTTGGAGATAGGCGGATGCTTCATTTTAACGAAAGGATATATTGAAGATTATTACCAATTTGCCCAGGTTAATCAAGGGCAAGACAAAGCAGAAACGGCGGTAGAAGAAATGATCAACATCGAAGATAGCCCTGATGTCGACCTAATAGAAGCAGCCTATTCGGACATAATACGTGCCTTAAAATTTGCAGCTCAGGCCCCCCAAATTGACGAATCTAACTATTTAGCCGGCACTATATTATCGGCCGTTTCACCAATTATCCATCAACTAACACCTGGCTTTACAGATGAAAGAGCTAAATCGATCGCCCATGAAATGGTAGGCGATCGATCTTCAATCTTTAATTTCTCAGTATCTCAGCATGGCGACACTGTACAATTGTCCGTAGATAACAAATCTGTTATTCTTGATATTGAAGGTTTCCCCTTAGTTTTTACTCCCACTTCTAATCCTGTTGAAGTTGTTAAAGATAGGATTAAACGTAAAAAATAACTTCTCAACAAGCCTAATAGAATCAATACTTTATTTGTCATTATTCAAAGTCAACCATGCCTTTTATGCATGGAGCAAGATGTATAATTGTGCACAAATTTGAGCGCAGAAGAAAAATGCGAGGAAGGCGATTTTTTCAAAGCTCTTTTATCAATTCCCGTGCATCATGAACTTTCGATTTACCGGCTTTAATCAAATTCAATTCCCTTATAGCCGCAAGCCCTTGATAATTTTCTGTTTCGGAGAATTTTTGATCGGCTTCATCTATTATTATCAATTTATCCGCAATGAAGCTTATTTATCCCAGGGATTAATAAAGGACAAATCGGAGATATTCTGAAAATCAGAGACATTTCTGGTCAGCAGGGTAAGACCATTGACAATAGCAGTGGCGGCAATGATGGCGTCCGGCAGCTTAATCTTATGGTTTTTCCGCAATGCTACAGTTTTAACCTTGATATCCTTTTCCAACTCAAATACGACGGAATCTGAAATAAAGCTGTTCAGGACCGTCAAATCGTTTTCGTTGGCCGTCTTCCAGCATAGCAGCTCAATTTCCGTAATTGCAGAAATACAGGGCTGGAATTCCTTGAGAATGCCGTCCATAAATTGTTCAGCAGAAGTTGGGAATTGTCGTTGTAGGTAATAGATAGCAGTATTGGTATCCCAAAGATATTTTATTCCCATTCGTTACGGAGGTCCTTTAGCTGTTGATCAATCTCATTAAGGGGTTGGCGGGTCATTGCTCCTTTGTATTTCTTAACCAGGTTAATGCCGTTGACATTAGATTCCCCTTTCCCCTTACGAACGCGGATTAATTTCAGCAATTCCAAATCCCGCAGGAGATTTAGAGCTTTTTCATTCAATATGTCAATTGTTACTGTAGTCATTGTTTTTTTTATTAAGCTGTACCCTTATCTGGACATCCTCATTCTTGCCCGGCCTGCCTTATATAATTTTGCATCTTGTCCGCCATTTCAGAAGGAAAGATTCCTTTATAATCGGACGGCTTACTCCGCCATTGGTTAATACCCTTCCTTGTTTCAGCAATAGTATCTAATTGCTTTTGCGAGAAAGTAGGAGATTGCAGCAAAAAGGCTTCCAGGTCTTGATCTTGAGGAATATCCTGCATGCCCCGATCAATTTCGGCTTTCAATTTCGTCGGTCCTATGTCTACCTTTTCTCGCATTAGGCCAAATTTACAAAATATTTTAGCAAAATCAAACCAAGTCTCAGATTGCTTGAATTTCCAAGAATATAGGTAAAGCTCCCCAAAACGGCAAAAAAGCTGCGCTAAGGTACAAACCGAGCGATTCGCTCCAAAAGGCAGAGGGCTTAACCGCCGCCCTGTTTGCACGAATGAAGAGATCAGTTTGTGGGCCGGTGCCTTTCTTTTTTGCCCTTTCTTGTTTTGGGAAATTTTCGGGTGGAGGGTCGCTAAAGAGGTAGGCACGGCTAGTGAACGTGACAGCGTATTTGCGTTGGGGTTTGCCTGCTATGGTCTGGCATTGCCGCCGTGCGAAAGAAGCTCTCAAAACCTTTTCAGACCGCAATTCACCAATAGAAACATCAAAACTCACATCAAAATTTAACCTCACCCTATCGACCAAAGAGACGCAAAAAATCCGTACCTTTACTTGACAAACAAGCTCTTACCATAGGCCCTCGACCAGCAAGGTGAACAGGAAACCCTAACGGTTGCGACCAATTGACTAATAAACTATTACGGCTGCGGAGTGCGTCCCTCCCTCTCCGCAAACATAATTGCATCAGTGCCCAGCCAAAGGCTGGGCACTTTTTTGGACTCCTGTTTTTATTTCTTCGTCAGTTTATATCTTATATGCGTTGTTAGTTCTGAAGGTATTACTTCTACAATCTGAATATCATATTTATTTTTGTCAATGCCATCAAACAGCCGGATACCACTTCCTAAAAACACAGGGGCAATATGAATAAAAAATTCGTCTATAAGCCCAGCATTGAGAAATTGTTGAATAGTATTTGCACCGCCTTGTATCCTAATGTCCTTTCCTTTGGCTGATTGTCTTGCTTTTTCTAATGCACTTTCTATTCCGTCATTGATAAAATAAAAAGTCGTTGTCCCCTTTTGAACCCATGGTTCCCGTTTTTCGTGTGTCAGAACATAAACATCTGCTTTGTATAAGTCTTCTGCCCAATGTACTTCGCCTTCTTCAAACATTCGTTTCCCCATTATATACGAACCTGTTCTTGCAAACACATCATCTATTAATTTACTGTCTGCGCCGTATTCCTCACCGCCTTCCATATTTACGTTTTTCCAAAATGCTTTTTGCTTAAACATCCACGTATGAATTTTTCCTGCAACGCCACCCATTGGGTTGTTTGGACTTCTGTTATCACCGGCGAAAAAGCCATCAAGCGAGATTCCGCTGTCAAAGATAATTTTGCTCATTTTGTCTGTAGTTTAATATTTAGTCTTGAATTATTTAATAATCAGATCCTTTCCTTAAAACAGTCTCCATAAATTCTTCATAAGGTTTACCATTCTCTGTAATTTCGTGTTTTACCGTTAGCGTTTTACCATCCTCTGCCATCACACCCGTTGTCTTCACTTCTTTACCGTTCCATATCCAGGTATTGCCATTGATGGTAAGGGTAAACATCTCAAAACTACCATCCGGATTAAAATTGTAACTATCAAAGTCACCTGTCTTTGGGTTGTAACCAGTAATTTCCATTGCACCGAAACCAGTCGTATCATGAATACCATAAGCCATATGAAGAGTAAAATTTCCATCCGGCGACCATTGCCAAATATCACTGCCAATTACTTTTGAGGCTGGTTTGCCATTCCGTGCATAGATATTTGTTTGTGTTATCCAGCGTCCGACAATTTTTTTCAAAAGTTCCCTTTTCTCTTTAGGAATAACGCTGCTTCCTGTTATTTCAGTAGCTTTTTCACCCCCTTTAATTCCTGTAAAGGAGAGTAATGCAAAAGCAATGCCCGTTGCTAATATTACTTTTTTCATGTTCTTATTTTTTAACTGATATTTTAAGATAGTTTTCAAGTCGATTTAAGTTTTGCCTACCACCTTCAATGACATTTAACCGTCTGTTCAAGTCTTCAATAATTTCTTTTGACTTAAATACTGACTTCATTGTCAGCAATGTTTTCTCTTCAACCTCTTCAAATAAAACTGAAACTGTAAAGTCATACTCTTCGCTTTCCCCAAAATGTTTATAAGATAAAAGGGAAGGTTTTTTTACTTCCAAATACTCAACTTTGCTATCAAAATCCTGTCCCCAACCATGCATAATAGAATCCCATGTTTTGCCAGGTTCTACATTCATTGATTTTATAGTCAGCGAAAACCCATCTGGCCCCCACCATTCTTTTATATGCTCCGGGGTGGTCCATACTTCCCAAACCAAATCCCTTGGAGCATCGAGAATTCTCGTATGTATAAGAATGTTCCCCACCTGTTTGAATGTGTTGTATTTCTCCATCTCTCTATTTTTTCTTGTTTTGAATTTTAGCCAGATAATTTTGCAATGAGTCAAATTTATTGTCCCAATAGTTTCGATATTGATCTACCCAGTCTGTTACTTCCTTTAATCTTTCGAGTTTGGCTTCGCAATATCTTTCCCTGCCTTGTTGTTTGATCACAATAAGACCACAATCGTTAAGGAATTGTACATGCAATGAAACTGCTTGTCTGGTAATATCGAACTCCTTGGCAATAGCATTGACATTGAGTGATTTCCGAGCCAGCATACCTATAATTTGCCGACGAGTCGGATCCGCTATTGCCTGAAAGATGTCTCTTGTTGGTGCCATAATACGCAAGTCATTTCTTGCAAATATATGCGCAAGTTTTAACTTGCGCAATTTTTTTTACAAGGCAAGGAAAATTATCCTTATTCCACAGATGCATTACGCCATCGGTTTCCCGCAGCAAAAGGCGGCATTGGTGATCATGAGCAACAGCTCGAATGGCGAGAGTATTTTTAAGGAACTGGTTGAAAAACTGACGGACATTTTCATACTTTCGCGGGGTAATTCCATTAAAAAAGTTCGAATCCCCATTGGACCTAATACAAAGAAAGCGTTAGTGAAAGGAACGGTTTCGTATTTTCAAGCGCACCTTGGGCTATTTGCCGAAGTAAGAAGGATAAACCTTTACCAGCCGGAGTTGTAAACTAAATTACTCATCTCTTTTATTAAAATTACGATGCATTTACATTTAATTAACTTCCGTTGAGCAGGTTGCAAAAGAAAATAAACGTAGTTTTGATCATTATTCGTAATGTATTTTATCGTGAAGATAAGACTGATCCCCCTCTCTGCCTTTGGGCGCTATCGTCAAAATTTAATTCTCTGTTTATTTTTTTGGACACAGTTATCGGGAAGCTGCCAAAACGCAGCGAAGAGCGGCCAGGGTTCACCTTTGGCGACCAGGATATTTGCTCATCCCGGAATGTTGCATACTGCCCAGGATTTCAACAGGATGGTCGATAAGGTGAATGCCGGCGCCCAGCCGCAGTTCTCAGGCTGGAACAAGCTGCTGGCAAATCCTCATTCTTTTTCCGATTACAAGATGATAGGGCCTGTTGACACTGTTTACCGAGGAAGCGGATCACCGGAAAACTACGTTTTGTTATACAACGATATCGCGGCAGCATATCAGAATGCCTTGCGATGGAAGATAGCAGGTACTACCGCTAATGCGGATAAGGCTGTAGCCATCATGAACGCATGGTCTGATAAACTTGTCGCCATAAGAGGTTCATCCGACCGGTTCCTGGCAGTTGGCATCTATGGCTATGAGTTTGCCAACGCTGCTGAGATCATGCGTTCGTACCCCGGTTGGGCCTCCGCAGATTTCGCCCGGTTCAAAAAAATGATGATCAATGTATTTTATCTGTCGAACCATGATTTTCTAACCAATCATAATGGCGCCTGTATTTCCCATTACTGGGCCAATTGGGATGGATGCAATATGGCCTCCATCCTGGCCATCGGGATACTTTGCGATGATGCCTCAAAATTCGATGAGGCCATTTCCTACTTTAAGAACGGAGCTGGCAATGGTTCCTACGGTCATGTGGCGCCATTTGCATATTCCGATTCTTCGGGCCTGGCACAATGCCAGGAGAGCGGCAGGGACCAGGGGCATAGCAACTTTGATGTTTCCCTTTACGGCGTTATCTGCCAAATGGCTTTCAACCAGGGCATTGATCTATTCGCCTATAATCCCTGGCACGATGCCCGTCCCCGCATCCAGGGAATGTGCGAATATGTGGCTGCGTACAACCTTGGTGGTACAGTCCCTTTTACGACTTACAATAATTGCAACAATGTCAATCAAACTGTCATTTCAAGCGCTTCCCGAGGTGGGAACCGACCAAGCTGGGAGTTGCTTTACGCTCACTATGTGCAATTAAAAGGACAATCATCCCCTAATATCGAGAAATATGCATTAAAAAACTGCCCCGAGGGAGGTGGGGGCGATTACGGGCCCAACAGCGGGGGGTTCGACCAATTGGGTTTCGGTACATTGACCTTCGTCAGATAAATTAACAGTCTGGTTCGATAATATCAGGTTCGTCGTGTTACAGGTGGATCAGGTGCAACTGCCCCCCCAAATTTATATTCACTCGCTGGTCATCCGCAGGACATTGTGCCGGTATTGAGCCGGCTGCCCGTTTTAGCGGGAGTCGTTTTGTACGCTATCTTTTCAACCCCCAAAATCCATAATGGTGGTTAAGTTCATCAATCGAACAAAGGTGTAAAAAGCGAGCGTCGGACTGCTCTAAAATTACTTTAGCCTTTTTTCGCTTTCCAGGATATGTAAACATCATATACAGTATGAGGTCAATACTAAAGTCCTTTTTTGCATTGGTCAACCTGCCTGGCCTGTTTGGGTCGCTTTTCAGAGACCGTAATAAATATCTTCTGATACATCCCCAAATGTTGAAATCTAACCAAATTACATAAGTTGATCTTGCAAAACGTTGAGGCATGCTGAAACTGTAATTGCCATCTATAACCCAGTTACTGTTTGAGATAAAGAGGTCATGTTCCGCTTTCCATTCTTCGTTTGAACGGGGCTGCCAGTTGGTTCCGGGAATATGGGCAAGCTGATCGAGATGGCAGACTGGAACATCCAGCTTTTCAGCAAGCAATTGAGCCAGGGTAGACTTCCCACTGTTGCTCGGCCCAATAATGCTAATCCTCTTTCCAAGGTCCTGAAGTGTTATCATTTCAAAAAGTTGGCCTACATTTTACGAAAAAATCAGATATTACCGCATTACCTGACGAAAATCCTCGGCAAAAAGGCTCGAAAGGTATCGCCAGCTCCGAAAAAAGAAGAATTAGACAGAATTTTGTATGGTTCTTCCTTTTTTGTTGAATAATGCCGAACTTAACTCATGCGAAAGGCCACCACTCAAATCAACCATGCAGATTCATCATCATTTTCCAAAATATCCGCTTTCGAACTTTATTGAACACATCGTTTATGTATGTGGATCACTGCCGATTCCTTATATCAAAGAACTCCCTCAAGGTGGAATAAACATGGTGATTGAACTGAATGAGAATACCGTCAATACAATGTATCCAGAATCCGGCAATAAGAAAGTAGTAAAGAATGCCTGGATCACTGGTATGCAGAAACAGGCCATTATGTATAAAAATAATCCCAATTCTACCATTATAAGCATTCGCTTTACAGTCGGTGGTTTTTTCTCGCTTACCAAAATCCCTATACCCATACTGGATCATGTTGGTATTGAAGCAGAGGAAGTTTTTGGAAGTTCTTTTACACGGCTGCATGAGCAACTGCTCAATGCCACTACGTTTACAGACAAGGTTACATTTATCGAAAATTATTTCTTACAATATTCAGTTGACGAGAACATGGGCGACCATATTGTAAGATTTATAAACCAGCATATTGATAAGCCCATTGATTGGTTAATACAGAAATCCGGTTATTCTCAAAAGCACGTCATACACCTGCTCAAAACGTATACAGGTTTTTCACCCAAATACCTGCAAAGGATCCGCCGGTTACATCAGGTAGTGGCTGAAATTCAAAAGCAGAAAGACCATATTGACTGGTTCGCCATTATTCACAGATATGGCTATTTTGACCAGGCTCATCTTATAAAGGACTTCTCGCATTTCACCGGACTAAAGCCAATGGAATATCTGAAATCTCAATTGGCTTTAGATGAAAATAAGCTGCTTCCCGATATGATCCTGCAAATTCCTGATACCAGGCCCGGCACGAAGTAATTTCACTATCGGCAGTCAGGCTGGCAAGGTAAATTTTTTACAATGAAAGGGAGTATCTGCTGTTTATTTTTGTATAAACGAAACAAATACAACAGTTATGAAACCTTTCAAAATCAATGTTCCACAAGAGGTATTAACCGACCTGTCGATAAGATTAAAGCAGACCAGATGGACGGATGAACCGGAAAATGCCGGATGGAATTATGGAACTAACCCCAGATATCTGCGGGAATTGGTGAGTTATTGGCAGACAGAATACAATTGGAGGACCCATGAAGCAGAAATCAACAAATTGCCTCAATACAAGGCCGATATTGACGGGGTCACCATTCATTTTATTCATGTAAAAGGCCAGGGAAAAAATACCATTCCGCTCATACTAAATCATGGATGGCCCGACTCCTTCTATCGGTTTATCAAGATCATTCCTATGCTAACCGAACCATCAGGAAGTAGACGATCTTATGACCTTGTTATTCCTTCCATACCCGGATTTGGCTTTTCCCAGCAAACGGCTCTCAACAGTGATAAGACGGCTATCCTGTTTAACAAACTCATGACGGAAACATTGGGCTATTCCACCTATTTTGCAGCAGGAGGCGACATGGGTACCTTGATTACGAAATCGCTCGCGGTGCAGTTTCCTGGTAATGTAAAGGCAATTCATCTAACAGATGTAGGTTATCCTAATGGAAGCGAAGACTGGAGTACAATGACACCTGCGGAACAGGCGTTTGGACAGCAAATTCAGCATTGGTTCTTTACAGAAGGAGCGTTTAATATGATACAGTCCACCAAACCGCAAACCCTCGGCTATGCGCTCAATGATAGCCCGGTAGGCCTGGCTTCCTGGATCATTGAAAAATTCCATGCCTGGAGCGATAATAATGGAAATTTCAAGAATTGTTTCACCATGGATGAATTGATTACCAATATCATGATTTACTGGGTAAGTCAATCTATCAATTCAACCATCAGGACATATGCCGAAAATGCACGTACCGGTTATATGGGAGGATTACAGTCTTCTAAATGGGTAACGGTACCGACGGGGGTGTCTCTTTATCCTAAAGAAGCCCAATTCCCAAAAGAATGGGCGCAAAGGATGGCCAATGTTGTAAGTTTTAATATTATGGATAAAGGCGGACATTTTGCAGCAATGGAACAGCCGGAAACATATGCCGGGGAACTCATCGGTTATTTTGAAAAAATATGAGCCCCATCAGTGCCCAGCCTTTGGCTGGGCACTGATGTAATTGTGTTTTAACCCCTCCACCGGGATCACCGGAGCGGGCCGTCCAGGGCCGGGTTTAGGTAAATTCGAGTTGCTAAATCATTTAGCCAACCCATATTTTGTATAAATACCAGAACCGGGAGCATTCGCATCCAACAGGTTTAAAACTCTTGCTCCCTTTATGCATGACCAGAATGCACTAAACGTTCTGGGACCGGTTTCGATCTTAGAAAAATAAATCTGCCAGTTATTGGGTACGGTAAATTGACCAGCTGACTTTTCATCGGTAAACTTCGCATTTCCAACCATACCATTTACAACAAGTAATTTCCAGTTGTAAGAGTTTCCAGCGTTAAAAATAAATTCTTCCTTCGACTGGTTCATATTCATGCCGGCATATTGTCCTGTGTAAACATTATACAATTGTTGTATACCCGTAAAGTCACTGGTCCATTTTCCTTTCAAGTCAGATGCGGCCACGGCAAACTTGTTATAGCCGACCATATTTGCCAGGGGGATCAAGAGGTCAGTGTTGCTATCCCATTGTATTGTTTCAGGATCAAATTTGTATTGCTGCATGAAACTGTTTTTGTCAGGGGCAATAAACTCAAGCCAGCCGCTGTTTCCCTGCCGGAAGAAAACAATAAAAACATTTTTCCCGGTGACATTTTCAGTTGCATAGCCCATGCCAAGGTAGGGCCTGTGGTAAGTAATAATAGAACTTGTTTTATAATTTTTAATATCTCTGTATCGAGGTGCAACCAAAATATTCCACGCTGCATTCGTCAATGGTCCGGGGTCGGCGGCAAAAATTGTTCCTTCCTTCGGATAGTGAAGCAATACTTTTAAATTCCCTTTTGTTACTTCTACCCAGTCTTCTTGTACGGTGCTGCTCCAGCCATCATCAAAATTAGTTGTAGTAAAAGCAAAACCATCTTTTCTTGCAGCAGATATTTCCTGTGCATTTTTTTCAAAAGAAGATGATGATTTGTTGGTTGTTTGAGTTTGTTTTTTTAGGGTAATTGATTCTATAAATGATGCCATATCTTTTTCATAGGCATCCGTATTGGTCAGTATTATCAGGTTTACCATTTTGTTATAACCAGACGATGTTACTAATAATACAATTCCTTTTTCCCCTTCGTTTTCAAATGGTGCATATCCGCTTTGCACTTCCCACCCGTTTTCGGTCGCAGCCGGCTGCATTTCGGGTGCCACAGAAACTGTTACCTTTTCTTTTACTAAAGATATCCATGCCAAATCAAAATTTTCTTTTGAACTGGGGGTACCCGGTACAGCTTTATACAATTTTATCAGACAGTAAGTTCCTTTGGCTGCATCTTCTTTTGAAAACTGTACGGCGCTTTCAGCCGGTCTTTTCTTCCAACCTTTGGGAACAGTATAAGTAACAAGGTCAAATGTTTCGGTTTGGGCAAAGCTGTTTCCCACAAAGCCACAAAGAATACAAAAGTGAATTAGCCTTTTCATGTTTCTTTTTTTCAAATCAAAAATATTCTTGTTGTCAATTGTTTTATTTTCCCAGCATATTTTTCAGTGTTGCAAAATCAACTGCTTTTTTTATCGCTTCAATATTCTCTTCAAAGACAGGGTCGCCATGCGCTATTTTATATATCACTGTAAAAAATTGTGGCGTTGACATAGGTAGCTTTTTCCTGTAGTACGCAAGGTTTGGTTTTACGGCAAAAAAAGAACCTTGGGTGCCTTCTTTCATAAAATTTTCAAACATTTCTTCGTCATTCCACATACAAATGGCAGGCTGATTCAATTCGGGTTCAGGTTTTTTTAAATATTCGCTGATATTATTGAGATATTTGTCGTAGTATGCTTTTTCCCCGGGATTATCCTTTATTGCCTGTTCCAATCTTTTTCTTTGTATCAATAAATATTCTTTACGGCTGAGATAGGAGAAAGGAAGTGTATCATTATAGGTAATCAACCACCGATATTCTTTTATTTTATTTTCGAGGTGGCTGTCGCCTACTACTTCCTCACCCATAAAATAATAACCATCCTTTTTTTGAGGGCGTTGTTTCAGTTTTAAATAACCCCTGAGATCATCTGCGGGAAGGTTTGCAGCATACAGATTATTTAATGAGTAAATCACGTTGGCAGTTATATTGACCGTTGTGGGAGTGGAATAATCCACATAGTATTTTGATCTGTCGGCACTGTTTGCGTCACACAAATACCGTAGGATGTACATGGCATAATGATACGGGTCGGCAATGAATGTTTGGCCGGCACCTGGATATTTTCCATACACTGTGCTGTAAGAAATCTGGCAGCCGGCTGGTTTGTAATTAGTGGAAACCAATTTGTGAATGGCGGCGATTACTGATTTTTCTTTTGTTAAGTCTGTTACACTTACATTTCTGATAGATCCCTGTGGCCCCGCTTTCCAGGTGCCAGGTTTTTGTTGCAGGATTTCTTTGCTGCAATCCTGGGCCTGCAACCATAGGGGAAACATGAAACAGGCAATTATGATATTGTACTTCATACAGAATAATATTTATTGACCTCATTTTTACAATTCAGGCATTATTATACGACTCAATACACCCGTGCCGCTTACCGATCCCCGTCCGCTTATAATACTTATCCGGCCTTCTATACCTGCTTCCACAGTAGTTGGGAAAGCATCTTTTCCTGCTATGCCAATTCCTGTTGTACCCATTTCTTCGTCTTCATCCAGTATTCCCGTTCCTGCCCCCACCTTAGCTTCTCCAATGAGCGTCACATCTTCCACACCTGCACGCCCAAATTCAAGCTCAACTCCTGCACCTAGTTTTGCTTCCACTTTCAGGGGACCTGCTTTCAAATCCTTCCCTACTTCTGCGCTTATTTTGAAAGTGCTGCTGATATAAGTATCACCTTCTGCCCGTTCAAAATCATCCTTTCTAACATAGTTTAAAAACATAAAATCAAATTCACTGGTCATGCGGCTGCAGTTGTTTGTAAACTTTATTATTTTTAAATCCATAGTAGCGTTGTACTGGCAGGCTATATCATCAAATTTTGACAGCTTAAAAGGTTTTACATCTTCTGAATCCGTCTCATTCTGGCACCATGAGCTTTTATTTTTGAACTGTGGTATCTGACTATTAATTAACGAGAGCCAACTGATCTTCGCCTGCACTTTTGCCAGTTCAAAATTTTCCGGCCACATGGTGTATTGATTATAATACATTTCATTATTGATCTTGCGCCGCATGAAACCAAGCAGATCATTGAATGCGTTCCGCAAGAGTGTGTTGGATGAACCCAGAAAACTGTTCTTTACCTTTGTATCATCGGTACAAGCTGCCTCAAATGGATTGTGCTTGCCTTCTCCAAATTGATCTTTATATTTTTCTTCCAGTATTTTTGATTGTTGGGAAAGCATGTCTTTCAACCTGTCTGTCTCAGTGCTTGCATTAGCTACCGCATCCCACTTTTTCTGATAAGAGAACGAAATATGTCCATCGTTATCATCAACCAGGTAGTGGAGTTTGGCAATGGCTTTATATGCCAACCGAGGCAACGGATCTGCCATAATACCTCTTTGTCCAGCCTGCAATAATTGTTTTGTCCGCACATCATTTGTTTGCTCCACTTTTTTCTCAAGGGCTTCCTCCTGCACTTTCAATTCATCTATTTCATCCTGACATCTTTTCTTAAAGGCATCCCACTCCATCTCCAGTATTTTGCTTTCTTCAACGTTCATAGGATATTCAGGCCATTTAAATTTCTCCAGTCCCAGCGCATCCTGTGGCATGGGTTTATTCCAGGCTATATCTTTAGGTTTTATTTTATAGCCCAACTTGTTTAACCGGTTTTCTTTTTCCATGCTATATGCTTTTACCATACTTCGCTTAACGGCTTCAATGGCTTGTTGCTTGTTACCCTTACTTTCTTCAATTAATGATTTAGTTAGATTAGCCTGTGGGTGATAAGCGTATATACGAATGGTGCTATCCAGGTATTTTTCAGCCCTGGCAATTTCCCCAAGACCAAACCAGGCCTGCCCGAGATTGTTGAGCAGCGTACTGTTTTTGGGATACCTGGCATTGAGATTATTAAGAATAGGAATGGCCAAATGCTGTGCTCCCTGCATAGAAAGCATAGCTGAATAGTTACTGAGGGCGTCGGTGTTGCCGGCATCTATGGCGCATAATTTCCCTAAAACATATAAAGCAAGCTCCGGCTTGCCTGCCAGCCAAAGACCCATTGTCATATTAGCTGCTTCACCTGCATTTTTACTGTTTGATTTAATGTAATCATACATTTTATTGCCTGTTGATACCACTGCAGGTTTAAAGACTGACGCTAATTTATTGTGTACCGCAGCTATATAGGCTCCCATTTTTGAATTCGCAACTGCTTTGGGTATGGCGGCAATACGTGCATCATCTCGTTTAGGCACAATACGTTTTTCATCTTCCCAAGCATCGGCCATTTGCTTATCTGTTAGTTTGGGTATATCTTTCATCGATGGCATTTTAATACCCATGCTGTCCATCATCTTTTTATCTTCCGGGCTCATTTCATCCATTGCTTTCTGCATTTCTTTCATCATATTATCAATTTCCTTTTGAGTGGGTACTTTGTCCTGCTTCATAACTGGTTTTTGTTTAGTTTGTGCAAATGTGGTAGTCATAGCAAGCAGCATACTGATTGCAAGAGGATATTTTTTCATTGTAGTTGATTTTCATTCAGCTCATTTATTTTAAATCGCCGCCGATAATATTGGCAACGTTGGCTACCTGTTCAATAATCCTTTTCAGTAAGGCTGTTGTGATTGCCGTTTTATATACATCGGCTCTTAAGTACACGATATTATCATCTGCACTCATTCCTATTTTTACCGCATCATAGTGATCGTTTTGCTGCAACAGGTATTTATATTTAGTTTCGTCAATCTTTCCAGGCAGAGTTTCAGTAAGATTCGTATAAATAATATACAGGTCGCTGATCTTTTGCACCACCACCTGGTACGATGAAATGTTTTTGCCTCCATAAGGTATGGCAGCAAGGGTGTCGTTTGCCATTCTGAAAGGCAATCCTGTGCCTGTTAGCAGTTTTTGCAAGGCCTGCACATTATTCATTACATGAGTTTTTTGTTTTGATTGTGCAAAAGCAATGGTTGATGATAGAAGAAAATAAAACATGAATAGAAAATGCTTTTTCATTGTTGATTTATTAAGTGAAGGCTAGGGTGCTAAAGGCCAGGTAAATAGGCGCCGCCTGCATTATATTTATTATCAAATGGCAATCTCAGTCTTTGCTGATTTTTTTGCAAAAGGGCTGCTGCATTGCTAAAATTGATCTGCCTGACATCCTGCGCTCCATCCTGATCCATGAAAGTGAGCGTTACTACAGCACTATTTATGTTCCAGGCATCGAAATCCAGGAATATTGGTTTAGGTTCAAAAAAGATATCTATAAAGCCACCCTTTCGTGAAAAGGCCGTTTCTACTATATAATTATCCGGCAGCCCTTTTGAGTTCAAAGCGATTTCGTTCTGACTCTTGAATTCTATATTATTACTAGAACTTTCAAAGACTATTATATTGTCAGAATTGACCAATGAGATAGATGCATTTGATCCCTGTTCTTTATTATCCTTACCTGTAGATATCTGTACCGTAGCTGCCACCAGTTTAAACACTGAACCTTTGGGTACACACTTGGTAGTTGTAAATCTATCAGTGGCTGTTTCAATGCCTAAAACATTACCCGAGATATCTGTAAAGGAATAGGCAATGGGTTGAGCTGTCTGGTAATTGCATCTTGCTATTAATTCCATTATCTGCTGCTGCAATTTTCCTGTTTCAAATAATGTAGTATTCAGGGGACCTCCGATTACATAAACATTAGCTGTAGTATCTGCTGATTTTGAATTTTTAAGATAATTAAATGTAGCAGAAGCATTCGCTGATACTCCTCTGCCACTGTCGGCACCAAAGCTGGCTTTAAATTCAATATCGTCCTTTTGTGTTTGTAAGTTGATTTCCAGGTTTGCCAATACTCTTGTGCCGTAGGTTACGCTTTTCAGTACTATCAAATTCTGGTTAGCGGATTCGATTGATTTATCAGAAAAATAGCCATTGGCTGGCATAGAAGTGGTTAAAGTATACAATGGTTTAATAGCATCAATGGTGAGGTAATACTTTTTGTCGGTCTGTTGTGTCGAATATCCACCCGAAGCTTTAAAACCTGCATATCCACCACCTGCAGATAATTTTATAGAGAGGTCGGCATCATTCTCATAGGTAAAAACCCTGTACTGAATGCCTGCGCTACCTGTAGTGGTAGAAAAAGGCCGGATAATGTCGGCAATTTTTGCCTTAATGTTATCATTGGTAGGGTTTTGTACTTCCTGAAATACGGCGCCGGTGCTGTTAGCTAAATTGTCGGTAGAAATATTTATCGGATTTCGGCCCTGTTCTATTGACCGAAAATTTCCTGAAAAGAAATTAGCGTATGTATATATGGCACCAGGGAAAATATGAATTGCCTGCTGATTATAATTTACATTCATGAAGGTGGAACTCTGCGCATTAATTGTTTTTACTTCAGAAATGCAGTTAAAGTTGCCATCTGTAAATTTTGAAGAGCCGTCGACTCTTTCATTGACAACGCCGCCAAAATTACCGGGGAGGTTCTGGGGGCTTTGTCGCAAGGTCATTGTGACCTTTTTTCCATCAGGCAGAGTAAATATATTGGTTGGATTAGTGAAATTTCCGTAAGATGTTATAACCGTCCCGATTACCTTTGGATTGTTCACTACAGTTGGCTGTCTTTTCAGTACCGGGGCTTCATTCCTTTGAATTTGGCGAAACTGTGCCTGCGTTGTAATTGCCAGGAGAGGTAAAATGTTCAAAAGAATAGATACTTTATTCATGATGTTTGGTTTTTTAATGATGCTGTAAAGATGCCCATACAAATAATGGTTGTCCATCCTGTAAAAACAGGATATTTTCGGAAAGCCAAAAAATCATGGAAAAAGGGGAGGTAAAAATAAAATGCTTAATAGTTTATTTGTAATATGGCAGGTAAAAGGGTATATTACTTTATGAGAAGGAAGATTTCGGTTTATATTTTGTTTTTAATGCCCGCAGGTTTTTTGCACGCCCAACAACACTTGGTTGATAGTATCAGGAATGAACTGACGCAACAGATGCCCGATAGCAACAGAGCTATGAGCATGATGCGTTTAGCCGTAGATTATGAAGCGATTGATACCGCCAAAGCATACCAGGCATACCGGGACGCCATAAAATTTGCCAATGAAAAGAATTTATACTACCAATTGGGGCGTACCTGGCAGAATCAATCTTTCTTATTCAGTACCGCTGCCAACTACCAGCAGGCAATAGTAAGCCTCGATAACGCTATTGCGAATTACAGGAAATCAGATCATCCGAAAGCGCAACAGTGGGAAGCCAATGCATATAATGATAAAGCGAATGTTTTAAAAACTAAAAACGACTTCCAGGGAGCGATAGCATATTATTTAAAGAGCGTTTCACTAATGGAGAAATTTAAGCTAGCCGGTAATCTTGCGGGCAAGTATCTTAATCTATCGATTGTTTTTGGTGATATTGGAGAAAATCTCAAACAAATCGAATATGCGAAAAAAACTGTTTCCGCAGCTAAAAATGGTGGAACCCGACAAGAGCATTTTATGGCTTATTATGTTTTGGCCAATGCATACAATATGCAAAATGATGGCAGATTGGCAAAAACAGCCCTGGATAGTTCACGGATTTTTTTTGACGAAACGGATAACTTAGATAATATCGATATTCTATTCGGGTATTACCTGATATCGGCCCAGGTCTTCAAAGTTTTGAATCAACCGGACTCAGCATTTTATTTTTTCAGGAAGAGTTACGAAGTTTCAAACAAACACAATTACGGTTATGGTAAGGCAGAAGCGCAACTGCAGATGGGGGCGGTGGCCATTCTTCAAAAAAAATACGAAGAAGCTGAAAAACACCTGTTATCAGGGATAGAAGAGGCAAAAACCATCAATTATTATGGGATACTTGACGAAGGATACAAGTACCTGTCGGATGTGTATGCGGTTAGAGGGAGGTATAAAGAAGCTTATGAATATTTCCAGAAATATAAGGAAGTCAACGATTCGGTGGTCAGCATGGATTCCAAAAAGTATGGTAAGGAGTTGGAAAAAAAATATGAAACTGAAAAAAAAGATGCCCAGTTATTAATTCAGCGCGTACAGATCCAGAGAAAGAACACGCTAAACTATTTCCTGATTGGAGGAGCGGTTCTTCTCCTGGTTATATCAGTGCTTTCCTACAGGAACTACCGGCAAAAACAAAAACTGCAACAGCAACGAATTAATGAATTGGAAACAGAAAAGCAATTGACGGCAACAGAAGCTGTATTAAAAGGAGAGGAACAGGAACGAAGCCGCCTGGCAAAAGACCTTCATGATGGATTGGGGGGCATGTTGTCGGGCATTAAATACTCATTTCAGACTATGAAAGGAAACCTTGTCATGACGCCTGAAAATCATCAGGCTTTTGAACGCAGCATGGATATGTTGGACAGTTCCATTAAAGAAATGCGGCGGGTGGCGCACAATATGATGCCCGAAGCTTTGGTTAAATTTGGATTGGATACGTCATTAAAAGATTTTTGCAACGATATCAATCAGTCCGGTGCATTACGGGTAACTTACCAGTCAATTGGTTTAGAAAATGAAACTATCGAACAAACTACGGCCATTGCCATTTATAGAATAGTGCAGGAGCTGATCAATAATACAATGAAACATGCATCTGCTAAAACGGCTATTGTGCAGGTGACTAAAACCGATGGAAACATTTCTATTACCGTTGAAGATGACGGAAAAGGATTTGATCCGGTAATATTGAAAGGAAGAAGAGGAATTGGATGGAGCAATATTCAAAGCCGTATCGAATACCTGAAAGGGAAATTAGATGTGCAATCAGAAGCAGGTAAAGGAACCTCTGTATTAATTGAATTAAAAGCATAATGGCTACCAGTATATTTATAGTTGATGACCATTATATGGTGATTGAAGGGATACGGTCATTGTTACAGAACGAAAAGGGTATTGAATGGACTGGCCATGCCATGAATGCAGCTTCCTGTCTGGCTTTTCTAAAGAAGCAACAACCGGATGTAATACTCATGGATATCAACCTGCCGGACAAAAATGGCATTGATCTGTGCAAAGAAGTAAAAGAAAAATATCCTTCTGTATTTATCATTGGGCTAAGTACATTCAACCAACAAAGCTTTATTCGAAAAATGATGGAGAATGGGGCGTCTGGCTATGTTTTAAAAAATGCCACCCAGGAAGAATTGAAAGAAGCTATTGATGCGGTTATCAAAGGAAAGGTCTTCTTAAGTGAAGATGTATCTCAAACATTACGAAAAGAAGAAACGCCCAATATTGTTTTAACCCGTCGTGAAAAAGAAGTATTGGAGTTGATCGCCGATGGAATGACGAATATAGAGATCGCCCAAAAATTATTTATCAGCGTAACTACTGTAGATACGCACCGGAAAAATCTATTGGCAAAGCTGGAAGCAAGGAATACCGCTTCACTGGTCAGGATCGCTACACAATTACACCTGATCTGACCGATCAAAATCATGAAGTAAATCCTCAATCTTATTCATATCAGCCACAAACAGGTTCGAAAATTGTAACCTACAGCCCGCAAACATAGATTCCTAAAACTCGGCAATCAAAGAAAGCCATCTCGCCGCAGGAGCAACCCATACTTCCTTATATGTTGCGGTGTTGAACTGCGGCCAATAGGGCGTATCCTCATTGAATCGCGACTGCATCCCAACAGGAATGCCTCCTACTGTTTCGCCGGGTAATGCTGTATAAAGCTGCGGATAGTTGCTGCCTTCTCCCCACACATAGGACTGCCCAAAGGGGTTTTTCCCGACGATCCAGAACAACTGTTGCTCGGCGATGTTCATCAGTTCTTTATCTTTCAGAAATTTGCCACAAAGCGCCGCCGCTTTACCCGTTGACAGTTGAACTGCAGCATTGCCTCTGAAGGAGAACCACACCGGAAAGACCCGGAGGTAGTGTTCGTCATCCAACTTGAAGCCGTTTGTAAGCTGCTGCTTGTAATCGTTGGCGGCGCCGCTGAAGATCCCTACCTGCACCTTATAAAAATTGACCGAATCCTTTACTTCATCGATCTGATAGACGCCACTTGGCACCAGCCCGTAGGGCTCAACATAGCGGGCGATGGTCTTTAGATATTCCCCGTACATGCGGATGGCCCCCTCCCATTTCTTGTAATCGGGATTGGAGGGTTGCGTCTCGCAAAGCGCTGTCAAAGCCTGCATGTACACCTGATCGCGCGATTGATGGGTGTAGTGTACAATGGATTTCTTATTCAAGTCCCTATAGAAGAACCCCCTGAGTTGATTTTTATCATGAAGTGGTTCTGTTCGTTGACATTGTAGGGTATATTGAATGGCTTTGGCTGCCTCATCTGCGTAGTATTTATCGCCTGTCGATTGGAAGAGCAAACTTGCAGCAAGTGAAATATTGGCTGAATACTGGCTATTCGAAGCCATGGCTGCGTGGTCACCGCCGCCGCCGATACTGCTCAGATCGTTAAAGCTGAGGCTATCGAAGCGTTTCTTTGCAAAGGCAAAATCCTCTATGGCTACCTTACGGAGATTGTCTTTAAGTGCTGCGTCGTTCTCGATCTGCAGCGATGCAAAGGCTTCGATACCGGCAAAAACAAAATTTTCAAATGCCCGGTTGTGCACGTGGACCTTGCGTCTCCGGGTGGAATCATCCAGGGTCCCGATAAAGCCATCTGTCCATAAATTGGTGCCCCAGGTTTGGGCCCGATATCCCTCGCCAAGCCGGGACTTAAGAATACAATCGATGCCCCATTCGGCTTCTTCCTGTAAGCGCAGAAATAATTCCCTATTGCCCTTTTCCCTCGCCCTGTTGGCCATTTCGAGTAAGGAATAGATCATCTCGCCTGATTGGAGTACCTGCTGCGACATATCCGCGGCATCATGCCAACCGCCGTTGAATGGGAAGATCTTACCTTTATAAGTTGCGCTTAGGTCGCTGTGGCAAGCCCCGTGTTTGCCGGGAATCGGATAGCCGCATCGTTCGCAAAAGACAAAATTCAGCATGCGCCAGGCAGAATTGTCCCAAACATTACGGTTGATATAAAATGGCCGGCTTGTAATAGCGCCGACCCGGATATAATATTGACCTTCTTTTTTGAAATTGCTGAAATCGACGGTTTCGAATGCGCCGATGGCTGTTTTCTTTGAGTCGATCCTACCTTCATAGACGACGCCATTGGATACATTATCTACCAATTGGAATTTTTCGCTATGGTTGGTGACATGAACGATCGCCGTTTTTTCACTTTCGAGCCCATAGCCTGTGGTAGAATATATAATGCGGTTTTCAGCGGGCATCCAGCCGCTGACCACCTCGGGGTGTTCGACTGTTTGCAAGGATACCGCATCGATGTCAAACTTCAGCGAATCGCCCATGGTGCGATCTCGCCCAAAGACTTCGATAGCGAAGGATATTTTCGTCACTTTATCCCGGGCCAGTTCGCTCATTTCCACAAAACACTCGTTCCATTGATTATTGATCAAGTTGATTTCATGATAACCTTCGCGGCCATATTTATCGGGGACCTTTATCTTGCCGTCGTTCTCGACATACAAGTTGAGGTAAATGCTATGGGCGCCCTCACAATTCGGGTAGATATAGAAGTGGATGCGATTGTATTTTTCCCAGTTGGCTCCCCCGACGTCAAAGCTTGCAAGGGAGGTGCCAAAACCCAGACCCCAGTCAAGGAATTGCGGATAGGTGGAGGGTGCTACCAGCCGCATGCTGTGTTTTCCTGTGATACTCCGATCGGTCGTTAGCGACATTCCGCCGATGCCTTTATGGGACCATTTGTTAAGGTCTTCCATGTCACAAAGCATATCCGAAACCAGTACCTTTTTTGTGAGGCCAAAAGACTCGTAGGACTTGCTGTAGTCAAGCGGCAGCGGGCTATGTATGTAACCGGTGTTGCGGACGTCTTCTTTTAGTTTCTCATCGATCTGGGCGAGCAGTATTGTTGCGGGGCAAAGGAACAACAAGCCAAAAGATCCTAGTTTTTTCATAATTAGCAATTGAGCAGGTCGTTTTGTAGGCATGTTAATAATCCTTTGAAGATAAGAAACAGATGCATTCTTTTGCAAAATTTTGATACCATCTGCAAAAAAATTGCAAAACACGGAAATGCAACCGATTGTATTATGACTTTTGGTGCTGGTTATAGCGATCCCATATGCGATTACAATCCTAACCCACCATCCACCGTGATCACCTGGCCGGTAATGAAAGAGTTGCGGATAACCTCTCCTACCACGCCAGCAACATCTTCAGGTTGCCCCATCCTGCGTACAGGGGTCATCTGAGCATATTGCTGGAATGTCTCACCGCGAGTACTTTCAGGCAAAAAACTCCACCAGGGAGTATCAATTGCTCCCGGAGATACAGCATTTACCCGTACCGGTTGCAATTCTTTGGCAAGTATAGGAACAGTCACCTCAAGCGCACCGTTAATGGCGCCTATCCCTGCGATGCCGGGGAATCTTGCATGACCGCTTACTGCTGTTATAAAGGTAACGCTTGCATTTTCCGACAGATAAGGTAAAGCATCCTGCAGGATTTGCAGATGCAGAAAAAATTTTTCTTCAAACCCTTGTCGTAACTGCATAAAATCTAAATCTTTAAATAAGCCCAATCCCTTGTAGCCACCCAGCGAAAGTACCAGATGATCGATGTTTCCTGTGGCAGTTAAAAATGCCTTCTGGTCAACCACGTTCGCCGCATTTACACATTGTCCCCCCACCCCTTTTGGTAATAAAGCCAGAGCCTGTTCCAATTTTTGGGGATTGCGTCCAGTTATAATTACTTCCGCTCCATCATTTGCAAGAATCTTTGCCGTTGCTAGTCCGATACCGGAGGTTCCGCCTGCAATAACTACTTTCATTTTTGACATTGCTTTTAATTCCGTTTGAAATTATATTAACATGCCAAAGCTAACTACCCGAGCAGCTGTTAATTTGCCAGATATTGCGAATCATTTTACATTTCTTGCTATTTGGGCTGAATCCCTATATAAATCGTTCGGTAGTGTTGGGAATACGATTTGGAAAAGTCCATTTCTGCAAAGCGTTCAAACCCGGAAATACCTTGTATGATTTCAAACCCGTTGTCTTTCATCCAACGTTGCTTCACGTACAAAGCATAACTTGTCGATACTTCAAAATTTCCCATCACCGGTATCTGCGCAACAGTGAATCCACCCAGTGTTTGGCACCCCTTATCGGAAATTGCCTCGCGGATACGGATTCCTGCCAGATAACGGCATTTTGGCAAGGGAGTCGATAAAGGGGAATCGATAAAGACGCCGTAAAATTCAGGTTCCTTGCCTGTCAGTTCTCTGGCAGACGCCCATATATGCAGATTCTTGAATTTCTGCATGATCTCCTCCTCTTGCTTCAGGAAGGTTAACTCACTGACAATATAAAAGCGTTCCAAACGACTCACAGCGACTGGGAATTGCTGCACATCCGGTGTAATGGCATCCGTTCTTTCCCGGATCACTTTCAACGCCTGCTCCCGATACTGTTCTGCGGGGATACCGTACTTATTTTTAAATGCCCTTGCAAAAGCTGATTGCGAGTTAAAACCACTGTCCATGGCAATAGCATAAACAGATTTTTGGGGATAAAAGATCAGCTCCTTGAGTGCTCTTTCGAGGCGTAGTCGCAATAAATACTGCTTGGGGGCTTCCCCTACTTGTTGCTTAAACAGACGATGAAAATGATAAGGTGAGTAATGCGCCTGCTCCGCCAAAGTCTGCAAAGGCAAATCCTGATCAAAATGGCGCTGTATGTAATGTAATATGTTATCGATGACTTCCATAGAACAAAGTTATACCTTCGAGAAGTAACAGATATAACAAAAAAATTTAATAGACACCCTGACCTTACTGAAAACAGACCTAAGTAGTACCGCTAGATATAATTCTGCATAGTCATCTTTACATGGAAGTACCAATTGAAAGCATTAAACTTAGCTTTTACGATGACAGGGTACGCGAAGTATCGACAGGCAGTCCTTTTGGCGGGAAAATTTATTTGCAATCAAGGAAAGAAGATCAGAATGCCGCTGACCTTTATTGGGGCCGTACAGAAGATGGCAAATACGAAATTTGGTTGAATCGCAGGAATTTATCCGAACCAGAAGGTTTAGTGGCAACGCTGGCTCACAAAGTTCGAAAGTTGCCCCCTCCCCCGGGATCACACATTCATCCTCAACTATTGGCGGCGTATAATCCACAATTTCAAAATTTTCCTTATAAAATAATTGGTAAGTGTACACTTACCCTTATATTTATATAAGCATACGCTTACCAATTATGACCTCTGAATATAGACGAGATGTGTTTCAGGCAATTGCCGATCCGACAAGGAGAAAGATAATAGATCTTATCTCTCAGCAACCCATGAACCTAAAGACAATCGCCGAATATTTTGATATTAGCCGCCCGGCCATTTCCCAGCAAATAAAAATTCTTATCGAATGCGGATTGGTGGAAGTAAAAAGAGTGGGCCGCGAAACTTATTGCACCATCCAGCCCGGTGAATTGAAAAAAATTGCAGATTGGGCCGGGCAATACGCGGGTCTTTGGGAGGACAGAATTGATTCCTTCGAAAAATATGTAAATAACCTACACACTAAAAAAAATAAGAAATATGGAAAATTTAAATGAGATCAGTAAAAGGATACTGACAATCAAAAAAATTTTCAATATACCCAGAAAAACCGTCTGGGAAGCCTGGACCAGGCCTGAGCATATTGTTCAATGGTGGGCGCCAAAAGGCATGAAAATTACCGTGTTGACCCATGAGTTTAAGGTAGGCGGCCGATGGAAATATACCATGCCAATGCCGGATGGAAGTGAATTTATATCTGAAGGTGTTTATGCCGAGATTGTTACCCCCGAGAAAATCGTCACTTCTGCCGACTTCAAGCCGATGACAGAAGGGGTAATAATACACGTGCTATTTGAAGAAAAACAAGATAAAACGCATTTTACCTTCAGCGTTATTCATCCGACCGAAGAATATTGCAGACAACAGGAAAAAATGGGCTTCTATAATGGCTGGGGTTCTGCATTCGACAGGCTCGGAACCTTTTTAGAAATGCTTGTCGGGTAATATGTAATAGCAGATCGCGGGGTGTCAATATTTTTTTGGGCTTTACTTTTGTTTCTTTGATGCCTTGGCAACCTTGTTGTACTCAAGGGCGAGGCTGATCCAGTAGGTCAGTTTTGCTTTTGTGTTTAACACATCGATATCTACAAATACATAACCCTTCATCGGTTTACCCGTAAAGTCCATCGGCTTGCACCCTTCTTTTTCCATAACCTCGTCATATTTCCCTGGATCAAACCGAACCATCAGGCGATCTTTTTCCACACCTACACACATTTTATTATTGACCATAAAACATAGCCCCCCAAACATTCTTTTTTCTTCAATGTTTTTATGTGTAAGGGAGATGATCTCCCGGACTCTATCGGCTAACTTCTCATTGTATGCCATTGTTCTGATTTTACAAAAGAGGTCTATTTTATTTATAAAAATACCCTAATTCATGTATTAACCAGATATTGCTGCTCATTTTTTTCTTGATATATTCCGGATTGTATAAACATCCCCCTGATGCCGGGCGATGATATTATATCTATCTTTACAACGGCTATTTTACAATCGAAAAGGAACTTATGAAGAAAATAGGATTTTTATCGTTCGGACATTGGTCCAAACATCCAGCCTATAAAACCCGTACGGCAAGCGACACATTGCTTCAATCTATTGATCTTGCCGTTGCTGCCGAAGCAATCGGTCTAGATGGTGCGTATTTTCGGGTACATCATTTTGCGGCTCAGTTAGCATCTCCATTTCCTTTGCTTTCGGCTATCGGCGCCAAAACAAGCAGGATAGAGATTGGAACAGGTGTTATTGACATGCGTTATGAGAACCCCCTCTATATGGTGGAAGACGCCGGAGCCGCCGATTTAATTTCGGGCGGACGATTACAATTGGGCATCAGCAGAGGTTCACCGGAACAGGTCATCGATGGGTGGCGTTATTTTGGGTATGAGCCGGCAGCAGGAGAAACTGACGCAGAGATGGGACGCAATAAAGCGTTGCAATTTTTGGATAAACTTAAGGGCCTTGGATTTGCCCAGCCTAACCCCTCCCCAATGTTTCCAAATCCACCGGGCCTCTTACGATTGGAACCCCACTCCGAGGGATTGCGGGAACGTATTTGGTGGGGGGCAGCCTCTAATGCTACAGCTATTTGGGCGGCCGAAAATGGAATGAACCTTCAAAGTTCTACCTTGAAATTCGACGAAAGCGGCAAGCCGTTCCATGTACAACAGGCAGAACAGATCAGGCTGTACAAAGAAGCATGGAAAAAAGCAGGACATCAACGCGAACCAAGGATTTCGGTGAGCCGGTCTATATTCGCATTGATAACCGATCAGGACAGATATCTCTTTGGGCAGGAAACCAATAGAGTCGATCAAATCGGGTTTATTGAAAAAGACAGACGCGCCATTTTTGGAAGAAGCTATGCTGGAGCGCCGGATCAGCTTATCAGGGAATTGGCTCAGGACGAAGCCATCCATGAAGCAGATACGCTCCTTTTGACGATACCCAATACATTAGGTGTTGACTACAATGTACATATGCTGTCTTCTATTCTAAAGCATGTTGCACCTGGATTAGGTTGGCGTTAAACTTGACCAATCCGGCGAAGATTCTAATTCCGGCGTATCTGGGCTTTTAGGGTAATCGATGCCACTTCCGGCCACATACCAATTCGTCCCTTTAGTCCCAGAAAGCCGAATCCCCGGTTGACATATAAAAAACGCCCTTTCAGCCGGTAAAGCCCGGCCCATTGTTTGTACATATATTTGATAGGGCTCCACTTAAAACCGAACAACTCGATGCCAAACTGCATGCCATGTGTATGCCCGGACAAGGTGAGATGAATGTGCTGATGATGATCAAGCGTTACTCCTTCCCAGTGCGAAGGGTCATGCGACATCAGGATCTTAAAAGCATCATCAGGAACTCCGGCGGCCGCTTTCTTTAAATCGCCGTATTGATGAAATCCGCCCTTACCCCAGTTCTCTACTCCTAACAGGGTAATGGACTGGCCTCCCTTTTGAAGGGTGATCGCCTCATCCATTAGTAGACGAAACCCGATTTCGGCGTGGACTTGTTTCAACCGGTCCAGGTTAGCACGCTTGGCCTCGGGCGTCTCCCACTGAATGTAATCCCCATAATCATGATTCCCAAGCACCGAAAATTTCCCCATCGGCGCTTTCAACCTCGAAAAATCAGATATCCACCTGTCCATTTCAGACGCCTGGTTATTGACCAGATCGCCGGTGAACAGTATTACGTCGCCGCGCTGGGCATTGACAAGGTCCAGACCTTTTCGCACGCCTGCCGGGTTGGTAAAGCTGCCTGAATGGACGTCTGTTATCTGTGTTATGGTAAAGCCATCAAAAGCTTCTGGCAGATCGGGGAAATAGATCGTTTGACGCCTCACCCGATAAAAATGCCGCCCGCGCGTAATACCGAATAGCACAAAAAAGAACAGGACAGCGGCCGTGCCTAAAGTCAGTTCACTTACCCAAAACGTCCTTGAAGGAAACCCGCGAAACAGCCGGGTAATATCTTCAATAAGTAAAAATGGCAGCGAAAAAAGACGGGGAACAAAAGTCAGCAGCATCATTCCCATCAGCCAGGTAATCAACGTTTGCTGTGAGCGTGAGCCACGCCGCACAAAAAAAATCACTGTAACTATTCCACTTATTAACAACAAGTCAATGAGCCAATAGCACCATACCAATGCGTCGGAATTTATAAGTTTCTGTACAGCCTGATAAAAGTAGAAATCCGTGCCCAACCAGAGCAGGATGATCAGCGGGAACCGTTTTGCCATTTATATAAAGTTGATATATCTTAATAGGCAGACGATTGGGCGCTTATAATATTTTAAAAAAACGAAAAAAAATCTGTCGTTTAATAAAAAACATTGACTTTCAACACTTTACAAAATAAAACATACCGACACCAACGGCAACTCGTCAAATCGATAATCTTCTTGTTGCCTGACGAATCCCTTGCACTCAAAAAACTCGATCAGTGGATTTCCCACATATTCATTTATCCAGGCGCCTTCATAAGATTTGCAAACAGAGAAACACTTTGCAAATAGTGAATCTCGTATAGCAGGCTCTGAATATTTTTTGAGCACCCCAAAGTCAGCTATACGGATAGCCCGTTTACGATCCAAAACCTGCGGTTTTTTACCCTTGGACGTAATCCTTGCATATCCGGCAGGGTTACCATCAACATAGACTACCAGCCACTGGTTGGACATACTGTTGATCTCAACAAATAAGGCATGTTCATTAAAACTTTCTGCGATGTAGTTATCAATTACTTTCTGTTCGAGAAGGGATGAGAACTTTTCTAAGGTCAGTTCCTTGGTCAGCATCAGAAGGGCATCTATTCCCTGTTCTGTAGCCACTGTAAATTTTGTGATTATATTCATATTCCTGTGTAAATGTATACAGGCAAATGTATGGGCCTTCAGGAAGAATACACTATACACAATAGGAAATTATCACCAGTACAGATGCTACCGCGATCGCTGTCCTGCAAGCTTAATGGCCTCAATTCGTTTGGAAGAAAATTTATCAGCAAAGACCACCCTGAAATGTTTGTCAAAAGCCCCTGAAAATGAAAAAGTATAGCCTGGTGTAAATCGTACCCCGACCTTCTCGCATTGCTCATAAAAGTAATCCATATCCGTATCATCCGGCATTTTCACCCAGATATTGTATCCACCCAAAGGTGTTAGAATGGAAGTCTTCCCCGGAAAATTATCAGATAATAAATTAATGATAAAATATGCATTCTTTGCCAGCTGCATTCTGAATGCACGAACATGCCGGTCATAGCTGCTGCCGCTTAACAGCCGGTTGACGGTTTCCTGGTATAATGGTGAAACCGTGCTGCCCAATGCAAACTTGATCTGTTCAGCGCGTTGCATAAATTTTCCAGCAGCCAGCCAGCCAAGTCGTACACCCGGAGCCAATGTTTTTGCATAAGACGAATAAGATAGCACAAGGCCGCTGTCATCAAATCTTTTTATAGTAGAAGGTCTTGCACCGGAAAAGTTCAGGTCGCCATAAATATCGTTCTCGATAAGTGCAATATTATATTGATGCACGATGGACAAGAGTTCAAGCTTTTGCTCGTTTGTCATCGCTAATCCTGTAGGATTATGGAAATTGGGCGTTACGATTACGGCTTTAATGGTTTTGTTGCGACAGGCCTTTCTCAAAAAGTCAACATCAAACCCTATATGTGGGTCCACCGGGATCTCGATAACTTTAAGCCGGAGCACCCTTATAACTTCCAGCACGGAGAATACACATGGGCTCTCGACGGCTATAACATCACCCGTATTACAAACAGAAGCTAAAGCTATATATAGCGCCTGCAAGGCGCCATCTGTAATAATCAGTTCGTCCGGATCAATGATGGTTTGATGAGCAGCAGCCCGTCTAATAATATTGTCCTTTAGTTCTATCGACCCATTTGAAGGGTAATACCGTAGCAAACCGGTACCCTGCTCCCTGATCACCTGTTGCATGGTGCGCAACAGCAGTTTTTGAGGCATTAACAGATCGCCGGGAGCAGCTACATTAAATTCTGAAAACTTTCGTCCGGCTCCCAACGAGGTTATGAGTCCAAGATGATGTTTGAAAATAGGGTCCCTGACTATCGGTCGGCGTTTAACCTTCACCTGTTGTTCTGACATCTCCGGTCTGTTACTGACATAATAGCCTGATTTTGGCACACTCTCCACCAGTCCGCAAATGATAAGATACTCATAGCCCTTCTGTATAGTACTGATGCTTGTGTGATACTGCTCCTTTAGTTCACGAACGGACGGCAATTTATGTCCGGGTTTTAAAATCCCTTCTCTGATATTTCTTTCTATGATGGAGGTAAACACCTCGAATTTATATGTACCCATATCTGTACCGGTAGTTTTCACTAATTCTGAACCTGCACTACAAATCTAAGAGATTTAACCGTGGGAAAAGAATGGCTGCCATTTCAATTCATCCGCATTCTTCCTCAATTCGCTACAAGTGCCCTTTCTTCCTTTCTTAAGCAGAATAATTTTGTAGCAAAAATATAAAAGCTATGAATAGAATCATTCTCCTGGCCGTAGTAGTACTGGCATGTTTGTTCGGCAATTGCCAGAAAGAAAAAGGAAAAGCCGATCCGGACAATTTCGGTAATGGCCCCCGTACGAACGTACCAGTGTCCCTGCAAGGCAGCTGGATGTACGGTTATTTTTCGATGACTGAATACTGGAGCCAAAACCCTGCTGAATATATAGGCAACGGCTTTCAGTTTGCCATAGCATTTAAGTTCAATGCCAACGGTACCTATGAGCAATATTTTACTTCCAGCACCGTCTCCGGCACAGTAGTCACCTACCAGCAGTCTGTAACAAAAGGAACGGTGGAGGTTGATGAGTCGGCACAGACAATTATCACCCATGCCAATACCGCTCATTATAAAGAAACAAAAAACGGCCAAACAACACAGGAAAGAGATCTGAAAAAAAGCGAATTGACAGCCACAACAAAATATACTTACGAATCAGGGACAGAAAACAATGGAAGCAAAGCAATTTACCTAAAACTGAACGGCACTGGTAATGCACTTACATTTTTGCAAATGTAGGCCGCTATTCAATATAATAATCATTGCCCGATTTCCTGAACTGTGCGCTATAGTGAAGCCGCAGGCCATTGGTGTCTTTTCTTCTTATCTGGCTGGTAATTTTTATAAGAATATCTTCCACTGGATCCTTGTCGATCTTTATAGTTATGGGATAATCATTTAATTCAGGAGCAGCCTTAACCGAAATATCCAATTTTCTGTTAATGGATTCCAGTACGATCCCTAAAGGCTCGTTTTCAAATATCAATTGACCATTATGCCATGCCACGGACGTCAGCGCATGAGGAGCCGACTGCTTTTGCAAAACAGCCACAGATGATTTTGTTATCCCGATATTCTGAGAACGCTTATCAACGGCGACAGCTGTTGCCGTCTCTTTTTCCAACGATCCGCTGAATGAAAAGATCGCTTTCTCGTTCGGCGCCAGGAAAACTGTATCAGTTTTACGGGTTCCTTGTCTGGCCAACGACACCGGAGCAGTCAGCATCACTTTTCCTTCAATAAGCGTCACTTCAACGTTTGCCGGATGGTAGGCATTCACATTAAACTTTGTACCCAGTACGTGCGTAGTCAATTCCTGTGAATGTACCAGCAAGGGATGCAGGGGATCCTTTTTAACTTCGAAATAAGCTTCTCCTTCCAGGTATATATCACGGGGCTTACCAGGCTCAAAAGAAAGGGGATACCTGAGACTGCTTTTAGTGTTCAGCCAGACAACTGTTTCGTCGCTGAGAATCAATTTTTTCACTCCGGATTCCGCATATACCGTTTCAAATCTTTGTTGCGTCTTTGCAGACTGATCGGTTAGATATTTCCACAGAAAACCGCCCAACGCCACTACAAGTACGCTGGCCGCGGCAACAACATATTTTAAATGGCTGCGCCCCCGGTCAATATTTTTTATTGGCGCACGGGTGATGCCGGACTGGATATGATCAAACATTTTAGCTTCCAGCTCGCTGATCTCCGCTTCGTTCATCAGCGACTCTATCGATTCCCCCGAATGCAAGTTATTATAATAAAAATTAAGGTACTTCTCCTCTTCCTCGGTAGTTTTCCCTTCCAAATATTTTTTAACCAGCTTCCCAAGTTTCTTTTTGTCTATCATATATTAAAATAACAACAGTTTTAAATCATTCGGTGTGAATGCGCTAAAATAATCAAAAATTATACCTTACCCCAAGCTGCATCTGCCATCTCGATAAATTTAAATCTGTCTGATAAGGTTTAGATGGTTGTTCCCAGATATAAATGGGATATCCGGCTTTAGCCGTACCCGTCGGCCTTAATCCAATACTGGCAGACGAATTAAAAAGATCAGATGAAAAATAGGCCCTCCCCCACTCACGATTGATAAGGTTTAATACATTGAATACATCCCAGCTGAGCGTAATGGAATTACCCGACTCTTTTGATATCGCGAATGTTTCTGCTATACGGAGATCCGTGGTGGTTCTCCATGGTGTATGCGCTTCATTACGCCGGGTAAATTCTCCACGATGATTTCGCAGATAAGGGACAGACCTGATATATTGTTCGAATTCCTGTGCCTGATCCGACGCGGTTTTAAAGACCTGGGTATTATCCGCCAGCTGCAGGATGCCCGTCTGAAAAAAATTGATCACCTCTTCCGGCTTGGGTATGTAGGCCAGACTCACCTGCTGACCCGTTCCCTGGATATTAATAGGACTGTTCACAAATCCATAAGTGAAAGGAGAACCCGAAGATGCGCTCAAAAACAGATTCACATTTGTCTGAAAACGTTTTTCTTTCCCATGAGTGGTATGATAGTTTATTGTGCCGACCACCCGGTGCCTGGTGTCGAAATTGGAATATGCCAACCCGGGATTATTCGGGTTCAATGATTGGTTCAGCTGCCAGTTGGACTCCATAGAGTTACGAATACCATTGGAAATATCTTTTGACTGGCCATAAGTGTACGCAGCTGAAAAATCCAGACCAAAAGGAAAGGTCTTTGTTAATTGAATCGTTGCATTGTACCTGTATCCCTTACTGGTATTGGAAAGAAGGTACATGGCGGTAAATGCGGGATCTGTTGAACGACCGGTAAATATCGGCTGCTGTCGATTAAGATCGTACTGATAATAAGACACGCTATCCTGTTGATTGATTTGTTTAAATTGTACATCATAAATTGTTTTCGTGTATATCAGCTCAAATGTCAGTTTATATCCGGCGCCAAACTTCACATCCAAAGCAGCGCTTGTACGCCATACTTGCGGCATCTTGAAATGATTGTCAATCAGGTCTATTTGTGTAGGGCCATTTACGTCTAATGCAGAAAGCCCATTCTCATTTACCGCGGAGGCTGCCACACCGGTTTTGGAAGGGACCCGCGGATCTGTTCCTTCATTGGGAACAACAGGAGGCACCGGAGGGATGGCAGTAGGATTGCCTATGTAATTGTACCGCTTGTCAAAAGCTCCGTACGTAGTACCGTTATTGTAAAACGCATAACCCAGCCAGGCAAATGGGATCCTGCCAATAAATAAACCGGTCCCTCCTCTTAGTACCAGGCTTTTGTCTCCTTTAATGTCATAGTTGATTCCAATACGGGGAGAGATTTGCACCTGACCCAAATAATCGTTCTGTATGTCGGCAGGGCGTGTATAATTATACGTGGTACCATAAAAGAGATCCCGTATGGCGTTTCTGGTTTTAATGGACAAAGGCTGCTTGTTGGGGATATCTGCTATGTCAAGACGCAGACCTGGTGTTAATCGTAATTTGGGTGAAAGCAATATTTCATCCTGCACATATATGCTATAAAGGTTTACTTTAAAAGCGGCAGACGGATGTGTCAATAAATAATTCCTGTCCTGGTTGAGATAATTGAAATTACCTCTTATCCTGCTGGGCGAACCAGCCAGAAAATCGCTGATGGAGGCATAGTCGACACGGCCGTTGGGAGAATTCACAAAACCATAGGTAATATTATACAACTCGTTGTGTGTGCCGATGGTAATAGTATGCCTGTTTTTAAAAATGGTTACATTATCGGTAATCTCCCAGCTCTTCTGCCGGAGATTAAAAACACTGGCTTCACGATCTGTCCCTAACAAGATAGTTGTTCCCAGAGTATTGCCCGCTATCTGTATCTGTGGGTAGTACCCATAAGACAAGGGGTCCCGGTAGTCCTTCACAGTGGTGTATCCGACGATAAAGCTGTTGGCCACACGGTTATTGAATCTTGTTTTCAACTCTCCCACTGTTGCAACCTGGTTGTTATGCTGTACATAGTCTATACTCGAAAAACGGAAGTTCTGGTCATCGCGCGTGAGATTGGTCGCTTCGGATATCACGACATTGCTGCGGATAGCCAGCTGATGTTTGTCGGAAATATTCCAGTCGATACGATTAAAGAATTTTTTCGACCGGGAGTAGATTGTATACGCGCCTGCTGTACCGGGATCAAAATTGATACCGCTGTTTTTGTAAAAAGCGCTGATCTGATTAGCCTGCTCCTCGTCAAGTATATTCTTCATGGACGGAGAGGACGCTGTGGCGGTCAATGGCTCTTTATGATCAGTTATCTCTTCGTTTGTAAAGAAAAAAAGCCTATTTTTAATAATGGGCAACCCCACGCGGAAACCGACCTGCGCGTCATGATATTCCGAAGGCATCTTGCCCGTTCCTCCCGCTGCATCACTGCCTGTCAGTATCGAATTACGCCCATATGCGTAGACAGATCCGGAAACTTTGTTAGTTCCACTCCGCGTCACAGCATTAATGCTACCTCCGGTGAAATTCCCGATCTTTATGTCATACGGTGCAATATACACCTGCATATCCTGTATCGCGTCGATGGAAATGGAATTGGTCCGGGTAGAGCTGCCAATCTGGCCGGAAGTACCCGTCTGCCCACCTAAAGAGGGGCTGAAACCGATAGCATCGTTATTAACGGCGCCGTCGATCGTAACATTGTTATATCGAAAGTTCGTTCCCGCAAAAGAATTGCCGTCATACTGTGGCGTAAGACGTGTATAATCCTGAAAGCTCCGCGCCCCGGCCGCCATATTCCGCATCTGGGAAGCGGATATATTATAGCCGGCCCCTGTGGCATTGACCCTCGGTACTCTTGGATTTTTTACGACCACCTCAGCAAGCGTTACAACAGAAGGCGATATAATAAAATCAATATTCACCGGATCTCCCAGCCCGATGGTAACATTGTCCCTACTTTTCTCAAGCATGCCAACCGCAGTTACTTTAACGCTGTACGGACCGCCTATTCTGAGATTTACCAGGTAGTAGCGACCCAGGTCGTTGGTTGTTGTCGTGTACTTTGTACCCGTGGGTAGATGTATGGCGGTTACCGTTGCGCCAATGATAAATCCGTTGGTGGAATCCGTTACCTTCCCGTTCAGCGATCCGTTGGTTTCCTGGGCACTTACGTATAAAACCCCCATGCATAGCAGCGCCAGGATCGAAAAAAATTTAATATTCATACTTAAAGGTTCTATTGCCTGAATAACTGAATTGCTTGTTTTCAAAATGTTCTGTAGCTGTGGACGGGAGCCCATTGGCAGTATATTCATAAGTACGCGATGTACGATAGGTCGTTATTGTGTCATACTGTGGCTGGGATCCCGGGCTTGCGGGGTTCAATATCGTTCCCACCAGTTGTGAGGTGACGATATTGTTCTTGTTCACCAATGCGGGCATTTCCCCCGGTAAGAGATTGGCATACCGAAGACATGGGAATACCTTAAACGGATTGGACTTATCGTCAAATGAATAAAAACTTAGATTCTGGATCGTTGCTCTTCCTTTCAGGTCTAAGGTGTTATGCACGATTTTTATAACATTGTTCCCCGCATCGTCATAGGTGAAGAGATATTGGTTTCTTATCGGCAGGCTCAGCGGCTTTTGAACAGAATCCAGCAGGGCCACTACCTTGCCTGACACATCGTATGTGTACACGATCTTACCCGTATCGGTAAGGGTCGTATAGTTTATCTGGAGGACCCGCCCCGCACCATCGTAGCTGAGTTGTTGAACGCTTTGGTCGCTGGCTGAAGCACGCACCAGCCTGTCGCTTTCATATGTCAGATTGAAGGAAAACTGGCTTTGGCCCACTTTCTCAAAGAGATTCGCTAATTTGCCGTTTTTGTCATAGGAAGCGGTAAAAGCGGTGACCGGGTTAATATCGTAGTCCGCGGTAATAAGGTCATACCGGGACAGTTGTCCGTCAGGAGAGGTCCCCAATGATACGGGTTCTATTTTCTTGTTACAACCGGCAATTAAAACTGCGGCTGCTATGCATGATAGCCAGTTCATGAAATATTAATAATTTTATTGTTCAAAATAAACACCGTTCACACCTGCCTTTTGGTAGTTAATGCTGGATCTGACGCCTAAATATTTCGCATTGCCCGTCGGGTACGGCGATACAAAATCCTTCAGTCCCACAGATATAAGAATGGTGCAGATCGTCGGATGATAATAGGTGCCATCTGTACGCAACAGCCAGCTGTCCAACATATTTTTGTTAGAGCTGCTGGAATAATCGTAGTAATCGTACTTATTAAACACTGCCAGCCAGTCACCGATGGCCAGGGGATAGGCATCTGTTTCCGGCGAGTGCCTGGTCCGGTATGCCATTACTCTGTAGTACCGGGGTACGGCCTTTTTCCCGGGCGCAGGGGGTGCATATAAGGAATCCGCGATCCGCATGTTTTCCGCTACATTGATCTCAAAAAAAGGTGCATCAACCACCGATTGAAACCGGGGGAGTCCACTGCATACCAGTACCGGTTTACCCACGCTATCCGCCAGTTTCTGTGTTTGTAGGTTACCATAATCATCTAACGATCCGCCATCCGGATGCACTCCATAGATCGGAGCGATATATATATCCAATGTATCCGTGCTCTGATTTATACTCTGATCCAGATACTTGGGAGTGACGTTTACCAGTCGGATATAAGCGGTGGAGTCTTTAAATGCCGGCAATTTGCCCGGGTGATCTTTAACGGTAAGTATATCCAGTTGGTTTGACAGATAACTTATGCTCTCGTTCATCGAATAGATGGGCAGCGGCGCACCTTTAAAGGTGTTGGTTAACGTGATATAACTCTTGGCCACTGATTTATTGATCAAAAAGAAAGTTTGGGCAGCGCCGCCTTCCAGGGATATGGATTCATCCAGGAATTTGTCGGCCCTGAAGGTCGTTGGATTGCCAAAGACGGTTGCATTAATGACCGTATAAAAAGACAGCTGGTGTTGTGCTGCAGGCAGAGATGCCCAGTTATAATAATTTATACCACCTATTATGGGAGCCAGGGGGACACGGTTCGTGGGATTGGGAAAAGTGGAGTATTGGCTGCCCGGCAGATAATTAAACCCGTAAGTGCCGGAAAAGTTCACCGGCGCATTGTCCGTCCATCCTCCAGAAGGATAGTTGACGGTGGTGGTCGTATTTTGCCTGGGGTCGGGCTGGTATACTGTTCCGTCCGCGTTATACAGGGTGGAATCGCCGTTGGCGTTTAATTTACCATCCAGTGTAAACTGCACCTTACCCTGGCCGGGTGCATCGATCATGATCATGCGGGTATAGGCATTGGCAAACTTCGACGAGGAGCCTAGGGATTCCCGCTTGCACCCCGCCGATAATAGCAACAGTACAATGCTTTGCAGAATATTATAAAATGCTTTTTTCATACTCATGTTTTTTATTTTCCGGTGAACAGCTTGAAGGTTGTCTTCCTGGCCTCATCCAACGGCTCCATACGACTGTAAACAGTATATATTCTCGGAGAAATACCATTATCATTCAGTCTCCGCATCACCGAATATTTCAAGGCTGACGTATTGGTGTAATAAATGTGCGGTCCCAGCCATATAAATCCCGAATTTGGGATCCGGGAATTGTCATACTGATTGATATTCGAAAGCGCATCCGGCCAGTTGCGTTCATTATACAAAACGGTAAGCTCTCTGGTGTCGGCGTTGAATTTGTAAATGGTATTGCGCCAGAATCTGGCCGAATTCAGCGTAGCGGTCACGATAAGCAGCTCGTTACCATGCGAGGGATCCGCAAGGGTGCAGACCAGGCGGCCACTGTATGAGTCCTGGAAAGTCACCGGCAGCGGAATGCTTTCGCTCACATGGCTGCCTCTACGCGTGTACTTTAATTCGCCGATGTAGTCAGGATCGATAAAACCATGGGGCATCCCGTCCATCGGAGTCACATATCCGACGGAAGTGTAAAAGATATAATCTTTCCCGAACTGCTGATAATAAGCTGAAGAATCACCAAACACATTCTTCTGCAACGTAAACACCGGTGAGGGTTGCGACATATCGCCCACATAATAATCATCGCTGAACCCCATCTTGATATAAAGTTTGTCGCCATCTATCGCCAGTTGCTGCAAAGGACAATAAGGATATTGCAGAGGAGGGTTATTTATCGGGTCATCTGGTACTAAATAAAAGTTCGTATAAGTGCCCGGCGCTTCAAGGTCAAGGTTCCACACAGAAACAGGGGTGTTGAAAGCCCCATCTGCGGACAGTTTCATTAGGTTATAATGTGAAGGGAAAGGGACGGCGTCATTGGTAAGATAATATGCATTATGCCGCAGATCATTTACCACATAGTTATATATGGGTGCCGAAATATCATTTTCACCGATGTCAGGGTAAAAAGGTGCATTAATATCAAAATTTTTCTGGAATGGTGCAGCGCCATTATAAAATGAGCTGCTTTGCGGCAACGTGTTATTGGCCAATCCTTTATAAAGGCTGGCCGTCGCGGGATAAACAGTCGGATCCACCGTCATCCAGTAAAGATTGCCGTCCTCGCCAGGGTTCACCCGGGTAATATTGTATGGAAAAGTTTGTGAGCTGACCCCGTCCGATGTAACCTGCACAGGGCCGTTGGCGGCAAAAACAGGCACAACCACTTTTAGTTCGGTAGGCGTTGCATTATATATCTTTCCCGGATATATGCCATTGATGCCAGTAAAAGTAATAGCATTCCTTTCATTGGGTGTACTGAAGTTCTTTCCGGTTATTATAATGGTATCGCCTTCATACGCTGTAGCAGGCGTAATAGAAAGGATCACAGGTTCATTAGCTCCGGTGATCGTCAGCTGCTGATCGAATTGTGTTGCCTGCCCGCCTTTGTACCCAATGGAAAGTTTACCTGTCTGTGCGCCTTTGGGTACCACTACCCACAACTCATTTGCCGAGGCACGGACAACGGGGAAAGATACCGAGGCCACGGATACAAGGTTCTGTCCTGGAGTGGTACTGAAGTTGGCGCCGGTGATCCTGAGCGTATCCCCGATATTCAGCAAGGTTTCACTGACACTCGTGATAGATACCACCGGCGGCGCAACCGCGTCTTTCTTTTTACAGGAGATTTGCAGGATAGTCACCAGCAATACCCCGCCGGCAACACGACCAATAGTCTTCAATATCATAAAATGATAAATAATTGAGCGCTTTGTAAAAAATTATTTCGATTGATATACGCATCCGACTGATAATAAACATAAGGTTTAAAAAAGCCGGCATCACCCGAATAAGGCTTTCCCGACGGTAAACCCATTAGGTAAATGGTACCCGAATTCCCGGCCATAAACGGCAGAGAGATTGGCTTGTCGTAGCGGCCCGTTTGGAACAGCGGCGTAGTGGATCCTACTTCCGTCACATAGAGATTCTGCTGTAACGTAGTAGGTGTAAAACTGAGATAGTTCGTAGCCTCTCCAAAACCAACGTTGGATGCGATCACCGTGCCCGAAGCGCTACCGCTGTGTACATCCACCTCCGTCGTGCCCCCCATCAGGTTTACAATCCGGAGCCTGAACAATTTGGGATCGGGAGCCAGGTCATTCTCCAGAACAATATGGTTCATCGTATTGGACGTCCCGTTATCCGGCAACAGACAAAGCGTATAGGAGAGATTGGATTCAAAATTGTAGTTAAAATTTCGATACAGCGGACTAAAGGCCTTGGCCGGTGTTACGGTCACCGACACCGGACCACTGTTGCTCAGATTAACCGTGGATACACGCCCCATCGCTGCTTTCACCGCAGACGTGGAGTCCGTTATAGTAAAATAAGTGCTTAATCCCACATCCTCACCGGTGCCGGTAAGCTTTCCAGGCCACCGGATGACATTTGTTTTAACATCATTGAACCGCACATCGAATCCTATATTATTGTTAGCCTCACCTGGAACAGGTATATTATATACGCCGTTGACCACGGTTACTTTCGTCGAACCCACATTATTGATATAATTGAGATTGGAAAGCGTAAGCTCACGAAGGGAAGAAGGCACCCCGTCTTCAACTACAAAAAGCCGTGGCAAAGGCTCCTTGCCGTTCTTGTAGTTGACCATATCGCCGACAGGGATAAAAGTATAGTTCTTCGCATCCTGTAATTCAACAGGGAAAAAAATAAGCTGAGCCGTAAGGTTGTAATCAAAGGCGATATTTAGTACGCATTTTTTAAGCCCCTGCTGGGTAGTGCTGTAGGATGCCGGCTGGTTACTTAAATTGGCGGCAGACAGGGCAAGAGAGGTTCCCTGTCCCTTGTTGGGCGATAATGTAAGACTTATGTTGTAGTATCCCTGATAAACGGCCGTGGCATTCAGCATTCGGACACCGGTAGTACCTGAAAAAGGATGATAAAGATCCTCCGGATAAAACCTCAGAGTGGGTATTGTGTTCTTTTTTGGTGAATAATTTGTGTCATAGGTGTTGTAAGAGACAATTCCAATATAGCTGGTATTGGGCAAAAACTGGAAAATGGAGTTGTTGATTGCATTCGCAAATTGAGTGCTGTTCAACGCATCAAAGATTTTTATCTGTTTACTGTTGGGTTGCTCTGAATTCTGATTAAAAGCGCTGGAGGAAGGATAGTAACTGCTAAAACCGTATTGCTTCATGTTTTCACGTCTCAATCCATCTATTGAAAGCGCCATGGAATCGTTGTACCCAAAGTTGTTGAAAATATGGAGCTGTGAAGGCTGCGCGGGTATGGAATCCAGATGGGTGAACAGCCGCGCTTTCTTGCAGCCGGTGATCAGGGTACCCGTACCGAACCCGCTCAACACGATCCCGGCTATCACCAGTCGGAGCACCTGTTTTTGTAGTATCCTTAAACAATGGCTTCTCATATAAGTTATTTTGAAATAAAATTGGAATGTTTGATCATCACAAGTCTGACCTTTTTTGCCGTGTCATCGGTATTAAACAGACCTGCCGCTGCCATCGTATAAGTTCCCGGCGCCGGCGAAGAATGGAATGGCGGCGCTAATACAGCTACCTGTCTCGCCGCCAGACTATCCGTCCTCGAAGTGCTGAGATGAGCAGCGAAAAATACGGGTGGCGCTACCCCATCAAAGTTTTTTCGGTTATTGGAAACAAGTGATTTATAAACTACATCGCCCGTCAGACTGGTTTCAGGGTCGGTGGCCAGGTTCTGCGATGTAAAAAAGATATTACCGGCGTCAGGAGAAAGATTCAGCACCCCGATATGACATATTTCCAGGATAGCGGGCTTGTAAAGATCGCCCGGAATGTAATCAAGTGAGTCGATGGCGTTGCTCACCGGGAGTACAAAGGGTACCCCTTTAAGGTCGGACAGATAATAGCAACTGATATTGGAAAGAGGGTACGCCTGCATGTTGTAGCTGTAAAGGGTCGCTCCGCCGCTGCTGAACCTGACGGTAACATCACCCGCAGGCACTGTCAGCGGGTGAGAGTACTGCCCAAACCTAAGCGAAGGTAAACTGACACTTTTCCCCGCATAACTGATATTTACGTCGACACTTTGCTGGTTGGGATTGGTATTCACCACCTGGACCTTACCCACATTATCCAGTATGCCGTCACCGTATGCGCGGTCCAATGATACAGAATAGATATTTCCGATCACCATGACAGTATAGCACCCGCCCGGTGCAAACGGATAACTTCCGACATTACCATTCTGCGTCGTCGTCCCCTGTGCTCCGGCATATGATAGGCCGGGGAAAAGCGTATTGTAATAAACACCGTTTCCATACCCGGCAACGACGATATTGAACACCGGCTGAACATCGTTCAGGCGACCGGAATTTGTGATATACTTATTATCTGTATTGTTATGAAGCAGGAATTGCCAGGTGCCATAATCCATTTCCACATAGTCGCTTACAGTGCCAAATGGTATTTTTCCGGTTCCGGACACATCGGTGCTGTCTGCATATTGCATAGATACCTCAAACTTTCTGCCGGCTGAATTCAGCAGACCCGACTGCGAAGCGAAGCTCATATCATATCCAAAATTCACGAGACGGATTTTGAATTTTCCCTGTGCGGGTGCGCCGGGGTCAGCTATCCTCGCTCGTAGTAAAACGGAGCTTATTTTACCGTTATCATCATAAAACACAAGGTTATTCGTGCCATTAGCCGGAGGCAGTTCGACGCTTGTTTCATATAATACCCGGGCCGGGTCAGGGTCCTTTACTTTTGGCGTATCACTATTAGAAATGTAACGAACGATCTTTAATAAAAACTTTCCACCGCTTTCCGGAATCTTTAGAAAAGCCGGAAGGCCATAGGTTATCTGACCTCGCGTATTCGCTCCGGTATACGGGATCAGCGAATCGTTGACATATAACTGATACCCATATACATTCAACCCATTTCTGTAATAAAACCCCGTGTCGGGTAACAGGCTGTATATCCGCAATGTATCTTTACCCTCGGAAAGAGGGTTATATCGCGAAACATCGGTTAATTTTTTATTGCAGCCGGCGAATATAAGCCCGGTCGCGGCTACTGCTGCAAGCAAAGAAAAATATATGATGTATCTCTTTGTCATAACTCAAAAAGTATATTTGAATCCAAAAGTGAATACGGCACCGTAACTAAACGCCCGCCGCAAATAAGATCGCTGGTCGATACCATACGTATGCCCACTGCCGGGATTGGCGTAATAGTATCGGGTGGCAGTATTCAGGAGATTCTTGGCAAATGCTTTGAACTCCAGTTTTTTAAGTATCTTCTGCGACCATACTATATCCATCGATCCGGCAGGAAACTCATAAATATTGGGGGACCCATCCGCGTTGATATCGGAAAGACGTTTACCCGTTTTGTTATACAATAGGTTCAACTGAGTGCCCCACTTCGGATAGTCAAAATCCAGGTTTATGTTATAAGCAATATCCGGTTGATCCACCAGCGGCCTGGTACGGGAAGCGCTGCGGTCCAACAAGCTGATCACATAATATTCCGTAGAGTCTATATTGGTTTTACTTCTCGCCAGCATCAGGTTGGCGCCCAGATAAATATATTTGCCTATTTCACCCAGGACCTGGTGCAGGTTCTTCCGTACCTCAAACTCCACACCGTAAACCTTACCCTGCGAGGGGTTATTCCGGAAAGTAACCAGGCTGTTGACAAAACCATACGAATCGATCAAACCATTCGCATATACCCTTTCAATCTGCTTATCGACGGTTTTGTAAAAGAAAGATGCCGACACGAGCTCGTCGCTGCCGATAAACCAGTCCGTTCGAAAATCATAGTTGGAGAATATCCCGTTTTGCAGGCGCTTGTTACCATAGAACGTCAGCTGTTGGATAGGGTCGCGCTGGGAGGAAAGCACAATCTCATTTAGCTCCGGCCGTATGAGGGTCTTGCTATAGGCTACCCGGAAGTTTAGGTTCTTTATTCCTTTATAGACAACGGACCCGGAAGGCAGCCATTGATAGGTAAGGTAATCCGTTTTATACGCGCGGTCGAAAAGCTCCTGCGTTTTAACACCTGTCAGATTTACGAAATTGGTGCCCGTGGTATCCGGTGTAGAAGTAAAGCTGGTATTTTCAATTCGAACACCCCCTATTAAGCGCCAGCTTTTGGTAAGATTTATATCGGCCATGCCATAAAACGCCGTAACATTCATGCGTGCACTATAGCTATTGACAAAGACGGTATTACCGGGAAGGACCGTAATACTTGCTTTCGGCACATATAGGTATCCCGGCGTCAGTGACTGTCCCTCTCGTGCATTTACGTTTTCCAAAACACCTACTGCAGATGGACCTGCCCAGGCATCCAGGTTCCCATAAAAGCTGGTAAGCGTGTAAGGTGCGACGCCGTATACGCCGAATTCATTCTTTACAACAGGACTGTTGTCTGTTCGATTAAACAAAGATTCATTGTATCTTCTGTTACGGCCAAAATAATAGCCGCCAATTTTAAAAAAGGATGCAGTATCGTTGCCTGCTTTTAAAGGAAGAACAAGATCCGCTTTATAGTTGGCATTTCGCTCTACCAGGGTGCGATAATATCTGTCGGAAGAAGCAAAAAATGTCCGCGTGTATTCGGATGGGATCAATAAGTCCTTCGGCGCGTTGCCGCCTGCGCCTAGATAAGGATTGGGGATCCTTCCCAGTGAGTCCATCCGCACCCTTGTCTCTCTGAAATCAGGGTCGTTTTGTCTGGCGATTGACCAGCTGGCGCTATAGCTGAGTTGCAGGGGGCGCAGTTTTTTTGTAAGACGGAACCGGTGATCCCCCCTCAGCTGAAAAGAATTCAACGAGCGATGGACACTATGCAGTATAAAATCATACAGCTGCTGATGGCTGGGGAAAAATGGAGACGTATTCGGATCGGGTATCTTCAGACTGGCATTGGAAGAGCCCTCCTCCATCGTCGCTGTGGTTTCCGCTCCAATATTTCCGTTGTAGGTAAAACTTAATTCATTAGAATTGTTTAACCTCAAAGAAAGCGTCGTAATACCGCCAAAGCTCAACTGCCTGTTGCCGGTATTTTCTTTTAAATGATATAGAGGGATCATCCGGACTTCATTCGGATAAACCACATTCGGGGCACCCAGCCCCCCATTCGTAGGTTCTTTCACCGTATAAAGATTGTTGTCCCCATTGAGGTTGGATTGACTGCGGTTAAAATAGTTGGCGCCCAGCACCAATCCTATTTCCTTCCCATTTTTCAGCCTATACCTGTCTCCAAAAGCAATTCCATATATCTGGTCGGGAGCGTATCTTTCCGGCCGGGTGGTCAGATAGGGGCTGAAACCCTGCTCCATAACCCTGTTGATACGCAAGGCTTCTTTGTATTGTGCCGCTCCAAGATTACTGGACAATATACCCTGCCGCAGACCATCCTGCATGGTACCCGATGCCGTAGAATATCCACGAGCAGCGTAGTCGCTGATCAGGTCCTTATAATCCTGGGTGAGGTTCATTTTATTTACCCGCTGCCCCAGGAATCCCATTTTTGCATCACCGTAGGAATTGGCATAGCCAAATGGGCCGATATTCCCGTTAAATCCTGTTTGCGCCGAAATTGTAAAAAACCGGGAGAGAGGTATTGCCCGGGTATGTATCTCCACCACGGCGCCATTGGCGTCACCGGGTTTGTCAGGCGTAATTGATTTCTCCACAATGATATTATCCAACAGTTGGGCAGGGATAATGTCCAGGGCCACAGAACTGCGGCTGGCATCCGCTCCTGCCAGCCTTGCGCCATTCAACTGCACCACTACATTTCGATCGCTAAGACCTCTTACTGTAATATACCTGCCATCTTTGACCGTCACTCCGGTGACTTTTTGCAGGGCCTGCGCAGTAGTGATACTGGCGGATTTCTCTATTTGTATAGCGCCGATGGCATCCTGGATATTGGAAGACTGACGTCGTAGTTCGAGTAATGCCTTATTGGTTATGGCGCGACGAGCCGTCGATACGACCACACCTTCCAGCATTACAGACTCCGTGCTCATACCCACCGATATTCGCTCCATCTGCCCTGCCTTCAAAATAAGGTGCCTTGTGACTTCCTTCATACCTACGTGCCGGAATTGCAGCGTATATTCACCAGGTTTGACGTAAATAGTGAATTCACCTTTGTCACTGGTTATCATGGCCTGCTTTGTTTCCAGTATGGTAACCGTGACCCCGGCCAGCGGGGTTTTCCCTGTCGATACAACGCCGGTGACGCCACTGCGTATTTTTTCCTGTGCATTGCCCTGGCTCGCAAGCAATACAAAAAAGAGATAAAAAAACAATCTAAAGCGCATATATTAATACCGGGTTTGTTGAGGATTGAAATTGCTCCATGATTTTGTCCAGTCTTCTGTGCCAAATGCGCCGACATACGGAACATTTTTATCAAAAGCCGGATTGTCGGAAATGGATCCTGGCGGAAAGCGGGCGCTTTGCAATAATTTTGAACCGGATGCAGGCAATACACCCGGGTTATGCAGCCGGTTATAATCTACCAGGTCTTTAATGCCCAGATCATCGCGTGAACGGGAAAAACTCAGCATCGAAGTAGTATCATTCAGACTGGAAAAAAGCTGGAGTCCGGATAGATCGCCCTGCATATCGACAAATGAAATATACGGGGTAAAAGCATCGATAATCCCCAGTATGCCCCCCTGCTGCGGTAGACTCAGTGCTGAAGTGCCGGTGATAAAATTGTTCCGGAAGGCAATCATGTTGTTACTCGGCGTGGTGTCGTAGTTATCGTGGTACCACGGCACAGCAACGGCGCTCTTCCAACTCGCTGCCATCAGCGAATTGCAGATCACGATATCCGATGAACCGTCGGCCTGTACTGCGCTGCCTGCATCACGGGAAATGGTGGCGCCAATGCCCAGTATATTTCGGGCATCAGGGTTATATCCCACCAATGTGAAATTGCTCAGCTGGCTTATTGCGAGAGTACCGCCGATATTCTCATACAATGAATAAATACCGTTGGCCTTCCCTTTATAAAAGAATACAGAATTTATACGTTCCCGTCCCACGGGTCCGGTATCCGCAAAATAGGGATCCTTTATACCCAGACCGAATTGCGCGGCCACGGAGGATTTGGTTATCACAAAATCATTCCGCACACATCCAAATGCTATTATATGATGAACGAATCCGTAAGGAGCCGCCGGATCCTCGTAACCCCTAACGTCTTGTGAACTGCTCAAAGTAATACCGTTATAACAGTATGATGCCTGCAGGTACTGGTAGGTCCCCCCGGCGATGGCTGCGAGCGCAAGTCCGTTCTCCGCATATTCCACCCTCACGTATTTTACTATACCATTCGTAATATTCCTGCCGGATCTGCTGGTACCGATGGTCACGCCACCCCAGTCACCGGGAAAGCGGCTGCCAGGCGGCTGGTCCGATGTAAAAACAATCGGATGTTCAGCCGTCCCTTCAAAATCTATATCGCCGGCCATCAGGTTGCCGTGAGATAATTTTTCTCCATAAATGACAGTGCCAGGCTGTATGGTGAGCTTGGACTGAAACTCGACATCGCCCCGCAACATGTACTGTTTATCAGGCGTTAAAGTGAAGTTGTCGTTATAAGTACCCTGTAACAAACAGACGATGGTATAGGATTGCTCACTGGTAACGGTCTGCCCATGCGTGGTCACCGTGATCTTTCCGGAGTTCGCCAGCAACGGGGTAATCACCTGCAAACGGTTGGGAGATGCGGTGGCTACTTCTCCTGCGATACCATTAAATAAAACCCTGTTTTTTGTAGGGTCGGGATCAAAACCGCTGCCATAGATGGAAACCACATCCCCCCCGGTGATAACCGTCGAGGCAAATCCGCTCATGGTCAAACGGCCGGCAGCATTGTCTTTTTTACAGGAAAATAACAGAAAAATGCATGCGGTAAATAGTAAAAACAAATAGTTTCTCATATAAATTCCGGCAATAGCTTTTAGTTATAAGAAGTTTGCATGGGCGAATAGTTGCTCCACGATTTCGTCCAGTCGGCAGACCCGAACGCCCCACGAAAGGAAGGACTCTTGTCAATAAAGTTGTCGTTGAGTTCCGCATCCATATAACTGGCGCCCTGCAGCAGCGACGATCCATCGGCCGGTGTCATAACCGGGCTGGCTATATTCTTATACAGCGCCATATTCCAGAGTCCCAGATCGTCGTAAATACTGTTAGGCTGGCTGACGGATACAAAGGGAGTGGCCAGCTGCAACGCAGCCGTATCGTTATGAGTATTAAAGACAGCACATTGTCTTTGCGTGATATCAAATACGCCAAATCCGCTGTTGGGGTTATCTATGTTTTCAGGATTGAAACAATTACCCCGGGCAGGCTGCTCCAAATGACCATAAGTATTGGTAAAGTTGGCCAGTGTATAGGTGACCGTCGTACGTCTTATCACCGATCCGCCATTCTCATATGCATCCCAAGCCGGGCTTCCGTCGATGGAAATACCCGCGAGCCATCTGGCGGCGATCACGCTGTTGAACAGTTGTACTGTCCCATTGACTGCCAGGGCCGTTAATGCACTGTATCCGCCAACATGCACACCCCTGCCCGCATAATTGTTTAGAACGTCATCGGGATTTTGATTAAGGTAATAACTCGGACTCCCCAGGTTGGCCGCCCTGGCCAAACCATTGGGACCCATCAGCGTGAGATTGCTGATGGTCGCCGGCCGGGACGATTGCACCAGCAATCCGTCCGCACCAAACTGATCGGCGTATTTTGGATCTTTCAGACCCGTAATAAACTGCGCCACTACACGGGCATCCCCCGAAATATCAAAATCATTACCCGCACAACCAAAAGCCACCAGGTACTGCAGGTAATTCGTGACGCCCGTTCCACCATCACAACGGAAACCATCACCCCCACTGTACGATGTTTGTACATACGCTATTTTTCCCACACCGGTACTTCTACTCAGACGCAGGGCGGCGCCTGCTTCATATGGAAGATGAAAACCCGCAAATTCAATACGGACATACTTCAGTATATCTTCGGATGATCCAGCACCTGCGTCAAGCGTTATTCCCTTCCAATCACCGGGGTTTCGGTCCCCGATTATCCGGCCGGATGTAAAAACAATAGGCTTGTCGGCAGCGCCGTTTGCCTGTATGGAGGCGCCGTCGCTTATGGTAAGGCCCGCCATTGAGATCTTATCCGCCAGGATAACCGTTCCCGGCTGTATCGTCAACACAGTGCCCTTCTTCATGCGTACATCCCCTTTGAGGAGGTACAGCTTTTCCGGTGTAAGCGTCCGGCTGGAATCCTGGTCCCCGCTGATGGAGATGATAATGTTAAAGGGCTGACTGAACGAATTGGTTTGGTTAGCTGTCTTTACCGCTACGGTTCCGGTCTTGGCTCCTGCAGGGACCACTACACTTAATTCATCGGATGAGGCAGCAACAACTTTAGCAACCGCATTGTTGATATTTACCTCATTCCCCCCAATATCCGCACGGAAACCTATTCCATAAATACGGATAGTGTCTCCGTCTTCAGCAGTCATGGGCTCAATACCTGTAATACCATAGGAAATACCCTGATTGGGGTTACTGTTGTCTTTTTTACAGGAAACTCCTAAAAAACAACCGCCGGCTATAAGGATCAGAATAAACCAATAATCTTTTTTATACATACGGGGTTATGGTTGACAGGAAGATTGCAATTGATTGTATATCGTCAGCAACTTCCCGTATGTATGTATCTGAATTCTTCCGTTCTCCTATGGACCGGCAAGATTATTTTTTCCCATAGTTAAAAGCCGGTGAGAATAAAGCCGATAAATATTAGATCAGAGAGCAAGATCGAACGGATATCGTTGGAGGAATGCAGTAGCTGGTTCTGAACCGTTTTTTGATTAATATTCAGTTGGAGGGCAATGGCTTTGGTGTTGAGCGCTTTTTCAAACCTCAACTGAAAAATTTTTTTTCTTTGCGGAGGCATCTTTTCGAGAAAACTGTTGAAAGCAATCATAAGCTCCTGCGTAATGATCTGGTGGTCAGCAGGGTTAGACACTGGCAAAAGTTTTTCATCCAGTGTATAAAAATCGTCTTTCACTTTCTGCGCTTCAACAAGTTTAAAGACCTTGTATTTGACGGCTGCGGAAAGCCAGGCATACAGATGCTGTATCTCATGCTGTTCTCTACGCTCCCACAGGCTTATAAAAATTTCCTGCGTAATATCCTGGCTTTGTTTGGGGTCCTTTAGGCGATCATGCGCCTGAACATAAATTTTCCGCCAGTATTTTTTATAGATAATTGTAAACGCTTTATCACTTCCCGCCCGCAATTCATTCAGCAGTAAATCATCATTAGATTCCTCCATGTACCTCGATTTTGCCGCCAAACTATCCTCTTAATATTACTGTTCCAAGATATTAATATTATAAAATGGTTAAATAATAGTTTATTCATCCGGGAAGTCGGCCATCTGCTTTTCAAACTGCCTGGATTGCTTTCCACCGTAATTTACCGCCCATTCTGCCATTGCATACAAGACAGACCTCAATGCTTTTCCTTTCCCGGAAAGCTCATACGTTACATAAGGCGGAACGACAGGCTTTGATCTCCTGACAATAAGCCCGTCTTTCTCCATTTGTTTTAAATGTTGTATCAGTACTTTTTCTGTAATAGCCGGAATGGACTTTTTAAGCTCGCTGTATCGCTTTGTCCCCGTCAACAGACTAAACAAAATGATCGGCTTCCAATATCCGCCGATCCTCTCCATTACGAATGTCACCGGACAGGCCGCAAACGCATTGCTTTTATTTTCCTGGATGGTTGATGTATCCTTTATTGTTGTCATCTTATACATACTTTAGGGTAAGTACTTGTACAAAAGTAAGTATCATTTTAATTTTACACAGGAATTTAAAACAAAAAAAGATGAAACTAATAGTAACAGGTTCTTTAGGGAATATCAGCCGTTTGCTGATAGAAAAATTAGTGGCCAACGGTCACGATGTAAAAGTTGTAAGCTCAAATACAGAAAAGGCGGAGGAAATAAAAAAATTGAAAGCAACCCCTTTGATCGGCTCTTTAGAGGACAGGGAATTTGTCTCGCAATCGTTTAAAGGCGCCGATGCGGTATATACCATGGTCCCGCCCGACTTTTCAGTTTCAGATTATTATGATTTTTCGGATAAACTACACGAAAACTATGTACAGGCCATCAAGCAAAATAATATTCAGCATGTAGTAAACCTAAGCAGCATCGGTGTTGCGCTGGCAGGCAAAGCCCCCCTGACAAGGTATTACGATTTGGAAAAGAAACTTGATAAAATACCAGGATTAAACGTTGTTCATTTACGTCCCGCCATGTTCTACACCAATTTTTATGGTAGTTTGGAGTTGGTAAAGCGCCAGGGCATCATTGGGCATAATGTTCCCGAAACCGTCGATTTGCTTATGACACACCCCTCCGATATTGCGGAGACAGCATTCCTTCTTTTAAATTCGCTTTCGTTCAGCGGGCATCAGATCAGGTATGTTATAAGCGATATAAAAAATGGCAATGAGATAGCAAAGATCTTAGGTGAAGCGACCAACAAGCCATTAACCTGGGTTGAATTTCCTGATGATGCTTTGTTGACAGGGTTAATGCAGAGCGGATTTACCCGGGATACCGCCGAAACCCTGGTAGTAGCTGCCGGAAAGGCGATCAGAGACGGACTATTTGATGAGTTCAAAAACGATAAATACAAATTATTGGAGGCCAGAAAATTTGCCGAGTTCGCAAAAGAGTTTGGAAAGGCTTATGAGTACAGCAGTTAAAGTCTAAATCCGCCTGTCATAATGTCTATTTCTCCCCTCATCAGGATATACATATAGACATTAAATTTGCTGCCAAAACTTTCTACTATGAAAGCAGTTCAGTTAGAACAGTTTGGCATAGAATATTTACAGCTAAAAGAAGTCCCTACGCCTGCCATTGGGGAAAATGAAGTACTTGTAAAGACTACTGCAGTGTCGCTTGAGTTTCATGACCTGATCGTAGTGGAGAACAGGATACCTTTTGGCATCCCGCTTCCGCACATCCCGGCCACCGAAGGGGTGGGCATAGTGGAAAAGGTCGGAGGTAAAGTGAGCCGTTGGAAAAAGGGGGACCGTGTCGTCATCCCATTTATTCCCCGTTGGGAAGCAGGGAAGAATACCCCTTACCATGATCAAATAAGAACTGGCTTTAGCCTCCCCGGTCTTTTGGCGGAATACTCCGTGCAACCCGAAAATACCCTGGTCAGAACCCCCAACAATCTTACGGATAAAGAAGCTGCTCCATTGTCGATTGCCGGGTTAACGGTTTGGACATACCTCGTTGAACAGGCAAATATCCGGGCAGGGCAAACTATTCTGGTCCAGGGCAGTGGTGGGGTTTCGCTGTTTGCTATCCAAATAGCCAAAATGTTTGGTCTAAAAGTGATTGCCACTACAGGCAGTAAAGAAAAAGAGCAGAAACTAAAAGACCTGGGGGCTGATGAAGTGATCAATTATAAAGAGTTCCCGGAGTGGAGTAAAGAAGCAAGACGTCTGAATGGCGGCATCGGGGTGGACGTAACATTGGATGTAGCCGGGACGGATACTATAGAACAAAGCATCCTTTCCGTAAAACAGCATGGGTTTGTCGGATTGGTCGGTCTGATAAGCGGCACCAGACTGACCATAGATCTGATCCCGCTTATCACGAACTATATCCGGCTCCAGGCTTATTCGGTCGGTAGTGCGGAAGGGTTAAACGACTTCGTAAATGCCATTGAAAAAAATAACCTCAAGCCTGTTATAGATAGTGTTTTCCCCGTCGAAAAAGTCCAGGACGCTTTCCATAGATTTAGATCAGGCAATGCGTTTGGGAAGGTGGTAGTTACGTTCTAAACACTCCGTCTGAAAAAGAGAAAATGGCGGAAACACCTGCTATGGAATGTCGCATTTACCCCTTATGACGATCATTCCCCGTCTATACTTTTGGCAAAAAAATATGACGAATAAAAAACCAAAAGTCTGGTCCGGCCGGGTCATCAGCGGTCTGTGTATACTATTCCTGCTTGTCGACGCTATCATGAAAATAGCAAAAGCCGCTCCGTCAATGCAAGGCAGCGCCCAACTAGGCTGGCCCGAGGGCGCCGTACAAGGTATAGGTATCTTATTGCTGACATGTACTATCCTGTATATAATACCACGCACTGCTGTTCTAGGTGCGATGCTGCTGACGGGTTATCTTGGCGGGGCCATCGCTATCATGGTTCGTGCGGACGCCGGTGGCCACCCTTTTTTCTTTCCGCTTGTCTTCGGCATTTTAGTGTGGGTGGGCTTATTCATGCACAATGAAAAGGTATACACGCTCATGCTTAACACCCTAAAAAAGGAAAAAAGCTAATGCACTTTTATTACCTGACCCGTACCTGCCCCCAGGACGCTTTTGAGATAGCCATAAACCACTCGCTCCATAGTCACGGGTAAATGCCCGGGAAAATAAGGGAAATACATTGGCGCAGCTTCGACAACATTGGGGCTTACGGCATTGATGCGAACCCCATTCTCCAATTCTATTGCCGCAGCGCGTACAAATGCTTCGACAGCTCCGTTGGTTGCAGACGGGTTTGCGCCGCTAAGAACAGGTTGATCAGTTAAAACTCCTGTAGTCAGCGTGAACGATCCTTTTTTATTGATGTAATGTTGCCCGATGAGCACCAGATTGACCTGCCCCATCAATTTACTGTCGATACCTATTCCAAAGCATTCGTTACATATTTTCCAATGGTACCTGTGGCGCCGACAATGATTACCTTCATGCTGCTGTTTTTTTAAAATTCTTCGAAAATAAGTTCTCTATTTACCATTGCGCCTGCCGTTGTTCCCATTGCTACAGCGTTGGCCACCGAACGCATGCGCGTTGTATTATCACCACAGGCGTAGATGCCATGCACAGAAGTCGCTTGCATGGCGTCTACTTTAATATATCCATCCTCCGTCAATTCGCATCCCAGAACTTCCGGTATCCTGCAATGCTGTTCAAAAGAACAACGTGCATATAAAGCCTTGATAGAATACCCGGCGCCGTCTTTAAAAGTGACATTTTGAAGATAGCCGTGGTCATGCCCCAATCTGTCAATTTCTTTTTCTACTATTTTTATATGTCTTTTTCCAAGTTTCCCCGTTTGTTCCGCTGTCAGGGTCGAAGTTCCATTGGTCAGCAGCGTTAAGTCCTTTGTCCAGTTTGAAATAAGCATAGAGAACTCAAAACCATAGTCCCCATTCCCCAGGATCCCGGTCTTTTCATTTTTCACTTCATATCCGTGACAATAGGGACAGTGAAGGGCCGAAATACCCCAACATTCCGAAAACCCATCGATGTCAGGCATGACATCTCTGATACCTGTCGCAAACACGAGCTTTTTTGAGCGAAATGTTTCACCTGATGATACCTGGATCTCAAACCCGTCTCCGGTATTTACCCCATTTATCGCCCGGCCATTAAAAAACGCCACAGTGTTATAGTTCTCCACCTGTTGTTTTGCAAGCAAAGCAATCTCTTTGGGCGGCTTCCCGTCCTGGGTAATGAAGTTATGTGAATAAGGGGTTTGCCTGTTACAAGGTTCTCCGCTGTCAATGATCAGCACCCGTCTTAATGATCGCCCCAAAGCCATGCCTGCTGCAAGCCCTGAGTAACTTCCTCCTATAATTATTACGTCGAAATATCTCTTGTCAGTCATGTTGCAAAAGTAACTTCAGAGAAGAGTTGAAGGATAGGACAAAAATGCAGTTGTATAGGACTTATATAAGGTTCTGTCTAAACGCCTCTGGCGAGTACCCTGTGTGTTTTTTAAAAAATCGGATAAAGTAGGAGGCGTCCTCATATCCCAGATGATAGGCTATTTGATTTACCTGGTTTGAAGTCGCCAGCAGGTACCTCTTGGCCTCCAAAATAATATATTCATCAATGATCGCAGAGCAGGTCTTTCCAAGCGTTGCCTTAGTGACGGCATTGAGTTGATAGACGGACAGGTTCAGCATGGCGGCATAGTCAGACACCTGCTTATGGCTAAGAACATGAGTTTCTAAAAGCTCCAGAAATGCTTCAAGTCTTTCCTGTGTGTAAAGGCTGATATTGCCCGGTGGGCTGCTGTCGTATTGTCGAAAAAGTTCGATAAAGAAAATACCCATATTTGCTTTAATGACCTCCCGATATCTCTCCTGTTTGTCGGTGTATTCCTGAAAGATATAGGTTAGTAAAGCATGCAGCTTTTGAAACCCCTCACTACTTAATTGATAATGGTTGATATTACAGGCCTTTCGTAATAGTTGTTTGGATACTTTGTCGTGCGGGAAATAGAACTCATCTCTGAATTGTACCAAATACCCCGAACTTCCCGCTTTTAGCACAAGTTGATGCACCTGTGCCGGGCGCATGATAAAAACAGAATTATCACCGACGTCATAAGAGATGAAATCTATATCATGACTGCCAATACCTCTTTTTAAAGCGAGAATATAGAAGAAGTCATGTCTATGAAGCTCCTGTACCATGTCCTTGCCGGCAAGCAGATGATAGATATCCCGGATGCTAAAGCTTTCGGAAAGGCCCGGCTCTTTTTGTATCCCATGTATGTGTCTTACAGGTATCATTTCCACCAATACAACGGAAAGTTGATCTCTCCGACAGAAGGCACGACCAGGTCAGGTTTAAAGGCATAACGGTTCAGGTGTTCCTTTTTGGAGATCCCGGAAAGCACCAGGATCGTCCTATATCCGAGCTGTATCCCTCCCTGGATATCGGTATCCATGGTATCCCCAATCACGGTGGTACCTTCCGTTTCCAGGTCCAGGGTCTTTCGGGCAGAGCGGAACATGACAGGACTGGGCTTACCAATGCTAAAAGCTTTTCTGCCTGTCGCCTCTTCGATCATAGAAGTAATGGCTGTAATACCCAGGTTACTCCATCCGGGCTTTCGCGGCGAGGGATCCCTGTTCGTTGTAATAAACTTCGCTCCTGCCAGGATCATGTTCACGGCCCGGTGGACCATTTCTAACGTAAAGTTCCTTCCTTCTCCCAGGACTACAAAGTCCGGTTCGGTCTCCACCAGCGTCAGCCCGTTCTCATGGAGACTGGTCAACAGCCCTCCTTCGCCCAATACATATACAGTCCCATTTGGGGCGTGAGTGGCCAGGAACTTCCCTGTTGCCATGGCGCTGGTATATACATGACTCTCCGAAACCTCTATGCCCAGCCTCTTGAGCTTGCGTACAACTTCCAGCGGCGTACGCTGACTGTTGTTGGTCATAAAGGTAAAGGGGATATCTTCCTTTAGCAAATGGTTGATAAACCGGTCTGCACCGGGTATCAGTTCATCACCTACATAGATGACACCGTCCATATCGATGAGCAATCCGTGTTTCATACCGCTAATGTAAGATATCCTGTTGGTATATCTTCCCATTCGATTGACGCATCGTCAGATGATAGATGCCGGCAGGCAGATGTTCCAGGGACAAAGTAAGTGTATAGCCTGTAAAGACCCGGGAGAGTATTACACGGCCCGCCGCATCATAAAGGGTTACAGTACTGACTCCATCATCAGCTGTACGCTGAATGACCACATGGTCTTTCGCGGGATTGGGATACACTTTGACCCTGGCATCCCCCCCGATAAATACACGTCTTATTTCACTGGCTTTATAGCTGTTGTCCGCATCGGTCATCAACAGCCGGTAGCTGTTATAGCCGGGATAGGGATGTTCGTCGGTAAAACTATAGTTCAGCAGCGAGTGACTGTTGCCCGCGGCGGGGAGTATACCGATGCTGTCCCAGACGCTTGCAGGTGTGCCCGTGTTACGCTGGATGATGAACTGGCGGCTGTTCTGTTCGTCCGCTGTCTGCCAGGTGAGCAGGACCCGGATATTATCCTTAACAGTGGCATTAAAGTTGAAAAGGGAGACAGGAAGAGGGATAGAACCCGCAAAATTGGCCAGAATATGGTAATTATGGGTGCCCTCTATGTTGAAGGTGTCGTTGCGTGCAATAGCGCTGGTAAACTGCGTCTCCCGGTCCAGCAAACGACTGCCCCAATGTATGCCATCCTTCGAATACAGAAGATAACTGTTGGGAAAGGTAGCGTTGGCCCCATCGTCGATGACGCTGACGAAATGCCCTGCACTGTAGTCCACAGATTGGAATTTCTGCAATTGAACGCCGGATGGCAGACCATGGATGGTATCAGTTACAGGGCTTACAAATGATCCGTTAAAAGGATCGGCATATACATACGTCGTCAGCGAGGTCACATGGTAGCCATCGCCATTCGATCCAAAGACATAATATTTTGCGCTGTCGGTATTATATATTATGTCGGCATAATGCTGAACCGACGACGTATTTCCCGCAAAGTCAAGGGTATAGCTGGCCCCATCCATGGAGTGCATGATCACATCATTGGCCACCACAATGATATGGCCGTTTAAAAACCTGATCTTTCTCACATAACCATAGTCCACAGGCTGCGGAGGCGCATGAGGATCGACAAACACCGTCGGTATGGCAGACAGCGTCCAGTTGATGCCGTCCGTGGAATACCAAAGGGTATCTGATCCGGCGCCCTGGAGGCCGCGTGCCCATCCGATGTAGGTCCCGTTACCATACGCGATACCCGTAAAAGGATGGGCAGAAGGGCCGTCATTCACCCAGCTGACACCATCGGTAGAAGTATAGGTTTGAGCTCCCACAGCCCAAAATTTTGTACCATCATACGTCAGGCCCTGTACCCCCGTCACCGTATCGCGCGGTATCCAGTTGGTAAGGTCGGATGATGAATAGAGACGCGCTTCTTCCAGTGTGGTGCTTAGCTTGACATAGATGCTGCCGTTAGTGGCCAGAAGGGAAGTATCGCTGCCGAGGGTATGGTAATGTGTGCCGTCGGCTGACCCGGCCATGGGACTGCTGGCAAAGCCGGCCCAAACAAAATATCGTTGGTTGAAATACCCACCTCCCCCACTTCCCGCTACTGACGTTGGATAGAGCCCGCTGAAATGAATACCATCATCCGAAGAAGTGATCTTGGCATGCCATACTGGCGAGGCATTGATCGTGTCATAATTAGCAGACACCAGATAGACATGTGCGTTGTCTTCAAAAACATCCGAGGCGCTGTGCGCGTTTGACGGAAGAGATACAGCCGACCAATGTTGCATATCGGTAGATACTGACACCGAGTCAGTTGACATCTCATAAAAACGTCCCCTGGCAAATCCATGATAATTATAGGGACGCGAACTGTCAGCCGTCCAGACCCCTCCCGTACTGTCATAGACCACCTGTGTAAAAGTAGGCGCGCCGATACGGTTATTGGCCTCGATGACAAGATGACCGTTGCCTAAAAAGATATTCTGATAAGACCCGGTGAGATCACCGATACCCGTATGTCTTGTCGTCCAGGTAAGCCCATCCGTGGAAGACAAAAAGGTGGCGCTGTCGCCCACCGCATAAAAAGTATTATTCAGATATTTGACCGTAATGATATTATGTGTAGTTCCTGGGTTGGAAGGAGTCCAGGTCTGCAGGTCGGAGGAGGAGAATATCCTGCCGCTGTCCGAAGTCAGTACAAAACGTCCGGCCCCAAAGGCAACGGAAGACAGCTGTCTGAAATTAGTAAGATCCGCGTCCGGACCGAGATCAGGACTGGCAATTTTAGACCAGTGCATCCCGTCCAGGGACTTGTAAAGACGGGTAGGATGAATAAGACAGGCCAGGAAAACCCCATTGCCATAAGTCACCTGCCTGACGGTAATGTCCAGTGTAGGCATATCTTCCTGGATAGTGAGTTGGGGGGCAGGTCCCTGAGCTTTGACTTTTACACAGGTAATAGTGATCAATAGCAGGGTCAAAAGCATGACCAAGCGACGGATAGGTTGAATCAGGAGCATGACAAGTCCTTTTAGGCTGATAGAAAATGATGATTGAAAGTTGCTTAAAACGGGATCTTTGGGGGAGCGTTGGTTTGGATAGGGGGGAACAGCGTTAGTAAAACAAATGTAATCAAAATCTATCAAAAAAAGCAAATGATCAAACGGACTTTCGTTTTATTAGTTCCACGGCCGTGACGATGGTAGGATAGTCTGCCACCGCCGCAGAACCCTTGCTATGATCCCCCTTTAATATTTTGACCAGTTCCGTAACAATGACCTTCCCGGTATTTGTGGGAAATTGTTCTATCGTTGTCATGGAGGGTGTTACAATGGCAGAGCGGGGATCATTCGAATAACCGACGATCTTTAACTCCCCGGGTACCCGCAAACCCATCTCTTTTGCAAAATGCAGGGCCTCCAGCGCGCTGACGTCATTGGCGGCAAAAACAGCATCCGGATAAGGTTTTCTTGAAAACAACTCCTTCATCGTCTTTCTTGCATTCTCAGCCGTCAGCTCATGAAAGAACACTCTTTTATCAGCCACAGACAGCCCATACTCCTGCATGGCCTGACGGTAGCCGGCAAACCGGTCGACATAGACACTACAGGTCAACGGCCCTGATATGTGGGCGATACGCCGGCAGCTCTGTTCCAGCAAATATGACGTGGCCAGGTAACCGCCCCGGAAGTCATCGCCCTTTATAATACAGGCCGGATAGGGCTTTGCAGGGACGCGATCGTAGAAGATCACCGGGATGTTATTCTCCGTCAGCACATCGAAATGACTAAAATCCGTCGTAAACAAAGTACAGGATACGATCACTGCAGCTACACGGGAAGCATGCAATGTACGGGTAAGTTCTTTTTCCACCTCCACCGAGTCGTTTGACTGGCAAATAATAAGCTGATAGCCATATGCATGTAATTCATTCTGGATGGTGGTAATGACTTCCGCGTGGAAGAACATGGATATGCGCGGCACGATCAGACCCACCGTATTCGTTTTATTGCTTCTAAGACCCGAAGCCATGGCATTACGCCTGTATCCCACCTTCTCCACCATCGCCATGACCTTGTTTCTTGTTTCCTTATGTACATGCGGATGATTGTTCAGGACACGGGAGATCGTTGCCGGGGACAGATGCAGTCTCCTGGCCAGGTCATGAATAGAGTGCTGAATAGATTGTTTCTTTTTCATACGGTCCTGGTAAATTACTGCTTGTCCTGCTTCCAGGTTGCCAGCGGTGCAATTTTTTTCGCCGCAGCGGCGACGGCTGCCGCTCCCTCCGGGATCAACGACACCGTGACAACAGTGCTCGATCTGGCGGGTATGGTTAGTTCAAACCCCGTCCTGATGGTGCCGGGATTCGGCGCGTCATAACTGTTGGGGGGAGGGTCGGTGGGCCATGTCTTCATGATGATGTCGCCCGGGGCATCCACACGCAAGATAAGTTTTTTACCGTCTTTTGTCAGTTCTGCCGTATGCGGCCCTGTTATCCTTACCTCGGCTGGGGTCAATAAGGTCCAGCGGACAACCGCCGGCGTATCAGCCGCCGTGATCTCATCCCGGACCACTACCCATTTCCCCTGAACGATAGCAATCCCCCGTTGTACGGAGGCCAAAGACCCTTTATATACTTCCGAAAGGTCGGTGACAGCACTCATAAAATCCCGGGATGAAGAATGCCCCGTGATAGGGGCATACCCCGCCACAAGTTGGTGTTGATCATTGATGGTAAGCGTATTATGAGCCTGGTTGACATATCTGAATATGGTCCAGCGTTGGGCGTTCTGCCCCCTCCCGAATATGTCCATACCTTTTGATTCCAGCGACTCGTAATTCTGTGCGCCAAGGTCCATCGCCCATCTCACCCCGGCGGCATCCATTACAAAAGAGCCGACATCCATATGAGCATGATTGACATTCCCCGCCCCACCCTTCATACCTACATATATGGCCGAGGTATCCGTCCACGAAGTACGCATCAACGCCACCGGGTTTTTGCCCCTGCCCACCCACATAGTGGCCTTGGGAGGCTGTACGCGCTCGATAGCGATACCTTTTCCCCAGATCATCATGGCAGGAAGAAGACGATCCTGGACATGCTGCCGAGGATCCTCATTCAGCAGACGGCTGCGTTCCACCCACAACAATGAAGGGTCTGCATCCTTTTGGGCAAACCAGAACATGGCCGGCTGGATGCCACCGGCTTCGCCAATATCCGAAAAGTTGAATGGCCTTCCGGTGGGTCCCGTCATATTCTCCAGAAAACCCGCGGTCTTTAAGAACCCCGGCACATCGCTAAGCCCGAAATCTTTTCCAAACGCCTTGTCCAGCGCACTGATCAGAAGTACATTAAAACTGGTGCCATACCCCCAGTAACCATAGCCTTCGGGATAGTTGCCGTCAGGCCCCATATCCTTCATCGCAAATACCACGTTTTCGATGGCCCTGTTGATGACCTGTTTGGCCAGCACCGGATCGTCCTCATAGATGGCCAACGCCCCGTAGGTCATACCGGCATGACACACCGGGTTCCAGTTATGTTCGACTGAAAGCCACCAGGCGTTCTTCGGGTCCAGCGACGGCTCAATCCCCTTCTTCAGGATCGCCTCCCTGATCGTCGAACGGGAAGTTGTCGAAAGACCATCATACAACCAGTCGTATCCTATCGATACGGCCATCGTCATTTCAGCTACATCCAGAAAATGCGAGGGGTTCCAATCGCTAAATGCCGAAATGGCCAGCATTTCCCGCTCCGCACGTTGCAGGTACCTGGCTTCCCGTGTAGTGCGGTAGGCATAAGAGAGAAAGAACAGCCGCCGGAGAGCTTCCCTCGATTTATCCAGCAGGCGCCGGCCTATCTTGATCCTTTCCACGGGCGGCAGGGTTATCAGTCTATCCGACTCCGCGATGATGGCCTGCTGCATCCGGCTCCATATCTTATCGCTGCCGGTAGCTTTTTTAATAGCGCTCTCTTCGCCTTGCAGCAGCAGGATCCTTGGGTGACCAGGAGGAGTTGCAGACCCGATATGATCCGTCTGCGCCCGCAATACATACCCCATGTAGAAAAATACCGTAACTAAAAAGACCTTTTGCAATTTCATGGTATAATAAATTTTTCGGCACTTATTTTCTGCTGCGCCGTGAGATTCCCATTTCCTTCATATGTATTGTTCTCCACCCTGCTGTTCCCGGCAGCATATACTTCCACCCCATAGCCGTTGTTGTATTGGATACGATTATCGCTGATGGTTATATGCTCGTTCCCCGAAAATAGGAATTCAGCCATCACACCGCTCTTGTCATTTGCCTCTACCAGATTGCCTTGCAGTACAACGCGCCTGCTCTCCGATAGCAAAACGCCAAAATAGCCGTTACGGGCGATCTCGCAATTCCTGACAGATACATCGCTGCAATGGTCTAGTGCAATCCCGCAGCCGGACGGAGAGGTTCCCAGCCTGCTGCCGGAGACATTTACCCCCGAACAATATACCAGCAGCAGGTTGTGCGTCAACGTTGGCCCGGGGGGCACGCCGGCGCCGTTCTCGCTAAAGTCGCAGCCGGTGATGACGATGTTGCTCGCACCACTGATGGATACGCCGGAATAGGTGGAGTTCCTGATGGTAAGACGGGTAAGATTGATATGCCGCAGTTGTCCCGCCCTTTCTCCACGGAACAGGATCCCGCCGCGGTTATATCCGCCTTTGAAAGAACGGGATGAATTTGGGTCCGTAGCAGGCTCTGTTTTATTGCCCCCCTCGATGACCAGGTCGCGGATGGTGACGTCATGGAGACTCGTATCCGCATTGACCATAGTTTCCCGCTGCCCCGAAGCAGGATCAAGGAAAAGGATCGTGGAGTCTCCTTCTCCCATGAGCGTAATGCCGGAAGGTATCTTCAACGTAGCGGGAATGGTATGGACGCCTGTTTTCAGTACTACCCATTTTCCACTGCCGGCCGCTGCATCCAATGCCTGCTGGATGGGACCACCAGGTGGAACGACCAGCGCGTCGGAAGGAATGACCCGACGCTCCGAAGTATTCCCCGCACCGGCGATGTACGCAACGGTGCTTGCTCTTGGGACGCCGGCATTCTTTATTGGTCTATCGGAGGGCGCCCGCACCGCCGTCAATATACTGCGGGAGGCCCCGGACCGCACGGAGTCGGCCGCTCTTTTTGTATAAGGCATGTCCAATCCCTTGGCCGTATAATGACGATAGACGTATTCATAGTCGTCCCGCAGCACTTTGGCGCGTTGTGAAATGGTACAATAACAATAAGGTGTTTCACCCAATAAGAACCGGGCCGTATATTCAAACCCCAACGCAATACGGTTGTCCGCCATGGAAAAAAGATCGACCCCCTGTGTATAGGCAACTTGCGCAGCCCCTGCGAATTCGCCGATGCCCAGTTGTACATGCCCCTGGTCACGGGGGCTTTCCTGGCATTCGCCATTGGGATAGATATACTTAAAAATGCTCCCGTTCACCGGTGCATGCCTGAAATGGTCGACAGTATTACTAAACAGAGGCCTGTTGTCTGTGAAGACCGCTATCGCCATCAGGGAATGTATGATCGCCCCGTCCCAATTGCCGTTTGCCTGCGGGTAATAAGGACGCATCAATGGAAAATACACCGTCATCAGCAGATGAGTGAATGCCGCGATGTCCTTTTGCAGCCATCCCGCATCGGTGTACCGCAGGATCTCCGCCGCGTTGCAAAGGAGATGACCCGTCCATGCAGCCAACAGCTTGGCATCGTTATAATCGAGGTCCCACAGTGTGGAAGACCATGTATTCAGGATGTCGATGGCTTTGGACGCATACGTCCTGTCACGGGTGACATACCAGACCAGCGCATAATTATACGCCATATGAGCGCATTTGGAAAGATCTTCTCCCCCAATATTCGGCCGCCCATATGGGCCCCGCAACACATGCGTATGCGCTTTTATAAAAAATGGAGTGTCCGTCGAAACCTTTAGTCTGTCGAAGGCCCCTTTCCATGGCTGCCGCCCGTCAAGCACCATCGTTCTCATGTAGCCGAGGTCCGCCGACGTCTGGTTGATGCCCGGATGAACAAAGGGTTGCGCCATAGATGCCGTCACCCAACAGGAAACCAGTCCTGCCCATATCAGTTTATTTCCCATTAGCCAACGCATATCGTTTCATACTGACAGTGGCAGTGCCCGCATTGGCCACTGCGTTGAAATAGATATATGCCCGGTATTTCCCATCTGCCGTCTCCACCCATACGCCGGCGCCCTGTTTGAGATTGATGGCAAAGTTCGGCTCGCCCGTCAGGCTGATACTTTGAAAATCGACGTCGTCGATAAAAGTATTTCCATACTGCTCGGTAGGCGCCAGGTTATGGTCCTGTAGATTGAATACCTTCAACAATTTAGCTGTCCTGTTCACACCGGGAGGCAGGTTGACACCCGGTAGATAGGTCGTGTCTGCCGCGGGCGCTACAAGGGCATGGTTAAAAGCGCTGGTGGTATAGCTCCGGTACAGATAGACAAGGTCGATGCTGCCGGCATGAGCCGCAGCTCCCGCAGAATCATACACCGCTGTATCGCCGATAGATATATACATCATGTTCTTGTTCGAGAGCTTCATGTTCAGCTTCATGTCCATCCTGGTAATATTATAAGGCCCCATAGTAGTAGAGATTGTCTCGCCATTGCTGCTCTTTGCCGTGAACTTGATGGAAACCGTTTTGCCACGGGCCTCTTCAGGGATCACGTAGTAATAACGAAGGGTAGCCGCAGAAGTGTCTACCGTGTAGGTCACCGTTGTCGTAGTCCCGCTGGTGACGGAAGGCGATCCGACGACAACGCCTGTGTCCGCGCCGCTGTTATTTACATTCGTAAAATAAGACTTATTGTCCATATATGTACCGGCAGCTCCGGCGATGGAAGCCTCCGCTGTACACGACACCAGTTTCCCCTTGCCGGGCAGGATAGCCATGGCATAGGCAAACTCGATCTGCTGGCCCACGATATTTGGTCCTAAGGTCCTTTTAATAGCCTGGTTCTGCAGCTTATCCGAAGGCGTTGGAAGCTTATAATCATCCTTCTTGCAGGCGAGAGCCAACAACGACAGCGCCCCGATCAATAAGGAAGTAACGCCGGTATATTTAGATCTGTATTGCATTTTTTTGCTTTTAGAATTAACAATCTTTACCTGTGCTGAACGCTGACGACAACACTATAGGTCTTTTTCACCTGCCGGTCGCCGGAAATGACTGTCCATTTCCTAGGGTTCAACGTATCGGAAAAATCTACAAAGCCCGTGATCTTAGGACTAAGCTTGCAATCCTGGGCAAGGGAAAATTGGGGGTAGAGGTTTTTAAGGTCGGTACCGAATTGTACGGTGACTTTTACGGTCAGGGCAGAGGTGTCAATGGTGGCGGCGCCTACGCGAACGCTGACATAATCAGTCCCCAGTAATTCAAAGCTGCTCACATAACAATCCTTTCGTGTCGTGATCAGCAGACCGTCCTCATCCACGGGAATACCTTTGCTACAGGCAGCCCAGGTACATACTGCCGACAGGACGATCAATGATATGATTATATTCTTCTTCATTTTATTTTATTTTTTGGGTATATCAATTTATCTCCAGGGAATATTCTGCGTCAGGTTAGGGTTCTTGTCCCGCTCAGACTGGGGTATCTTAAAAATATAATCCTGATGATACTCCAGGTCCGAAGTGTTTTGGAAATAGCGCGTCTGCTGAGCACCCCAGGTATCGATGCGCCATAGACCAGCGCTGCCGGGAGGGCCCCATACTCTTTCGATCGCTCTCCAGCGGCGAAGATCAAAGGACCGCTGTCCCTCCCCTATCAGTTCCACGATCCGCTCCTGCTCGATGGCATTAAAAAAGTTCTGATAAGTATCCGTTTTTGTTGCTGCCAGCGGTGGTAAATTACCACGATGACGAACCTTGTTCACCAGATCAACGGCATCCGCCTGCGGTCCGGAAACCTCGTTGCTGGCCTCCGCATACATCAGATAGACATCGGCCAGACGTATCACAGGCCAAGCAAAATCCCCATCACTGCGCCCCTGACCTGCATAGTTGCGTACAAATTTTCGGAAGACAAATCCTGAGTTGCATCCATCCGTATTATAGGTGATATAACTGACACCGTTGATGGTGACATTTCCGGCCCAGGTCTTATAGATAAAGGGGACATACCCCGTGGACACCAGCGAAGCGCTGCCGATGCTGACCTCGTAGTCCCATTGGATGGTGGCCTTCATACGATAGTCCCGGTCCCGGTAGCTATTAGGATTTACGGCCGAACCTGGCGTGGTACGTGCGACATTGCCGGATGCGGGGACAGTAGGGTTCATCGGGATCAGAGGGGTGGCAAAATCGCCCGTGGTGACTGACTGGTACCTGTCCGCAAGTTCATAGCGGGGCGTAACCCAGCATTGTGAACCTTCGTGCGAGCGGCCTGCGAAGTCACGCATCAGCTCCTCACCCTGATTGGTACCAGTACCGCCATGGGTAAATACCAGCAGCATTTCAGGGTTATTGTTGGCTTTTGGAGTAAACAACGTGTAATAGTTGGGCAATATGTCCGCCTTACCCAACGAATCTATCTGGCCGGGATCGCCATTCATATAAAGGGTCAGCCCATAGTCATTGGCGACGGACTTCAAGTCGGCGGCTGCGGCAGTAAAGGCGGCTGTCGCCTCTGAAGCGCTGGGCGTAAAACCATCCAGCTCGGGCCAGCCGTATTTATTCCACGACCCCCAGTATAGCTGCACCTTTCCGCGAAGAGCAAGAGCCGCGACCTTTGAAGACCGTCCAAAGTCGGTAACTTTTGCAGGAAGGTTGTTAAAAGCATAGGTGAGATCCGCCAGTATCGAGTCCTTTACTTTCCCTATCGACGTGCGTGGCAGCATGGCTACGTCCGCATTGGTGTTGGGAGAAAGAGTATAATAAGGAACATCACCCCACATACAGATGAGTTTAAAATAGGCCAGCGCCCTCAACAACCTGGATTCACCCTGTATGGTCTGGAGGATCCTGGAGGATGCCATCTGACTGTTGGAAGCCTGCATCTTCGTTACATTATCAATGACATAATTGGCACGGTCCACAGCACCGAAAAGATATTGGTACATCTTATCGAAATAGCTGCCATATCCGGTGGGCGCAAACATATTGCTGGTGTTGTTGCTCTGATAAGCATCGCCCAGCCTGAAATTATTGAGCGTAGCGCTGATACCACGGCATCTGAAATATTCGGCCTGCCCGTCGAAATAATAATCCCGGTCAAAACAGGGTCGCACGGCGGCATACAGACCATAGAGGGCATTAGTCGCATCCGTCTCCGTCTTCCAGAAAGTGGCCGAAGATGGATTGACCGTTGGTACCTGATCCAGCAGCCCTTTCCGGCAGGACACGGACAGTATCATGGACAGGATCAGCGCTGATATAAATATTGAATACTTTTTCATATTAATGACAAGTTTAGAAACCAAGCTGAACAGCTACTGAATAAGATTTATTAAGAGGATAGATGTTGTTGTTGTTACCGGCCTTTTCAGGATCAAGACCAGGGAAAGACGTTATAGTCAGCAGGTTCTCCGCCGATCCCGCAACACGGAAATTGCTGACGCCCAGTTTCCTGAACAATGGCTTGGGAAAGGTATAGCCCAACTGTATGTTCTTTAGCCGGAGATAGCTCATATCGTACAGCCAGAAAGAGGTGGGAGCGCCCGTGTTCGCATTGTTTGTATTACCGCCAAGACGAGGCCAGGAGCCGTTGCGATTCTCCACAGACCAGGGATTGGTGACATCCTGCTGGTTGACGGCATAACGCGTGGCGCTAAAGTTGGGGGTATTAAAGGCATTCATCCAAAAATCCTTACGACCCGCCGTACCAGTCCATAACATGCCGATGTCGATACCTCTCCAGGACGCATAGGCATTGAGCGTATAGCTGGTGGTTGGTCTGTCACGGGAGGTCTGTAATGCCTGCCGGTCATTTTCATCTATCTTCCCGTCCCCATTGAGGTCCGCGCGGATAAGGTCACCCGGCTGGATCCCTTGCGGAGTATGACTGTATACGTCAGCCCATGTCTGGGCAATACCATAGTCGACATACGTATATACATAGTTGTAAGGCATGTTGATAAAGACGGTACTGGTCACACCGCTGGGGTTGGTATAGGTAGCGCCCCTGGTCAGCAGCTGGCTCCATTTCTCCAGCCGGGTCTTGTTATAGGACCCGTTCACGCTGACACCATAGTTCACCTCCCCGATCCTGTCTCTCCATGACAACGTAAGCTCCGCACCCCGGTTGCGCATATTGCCGATGTTGGTATTGGGCTGGTTGAATGCGCCGATCAACAGATTGGACAATTGCGCGGGCTGTATGATCCCCTTTGTCAGACGGTCGTAATAATCCATTTCCGCAGTCAGCCTGCTGTTGAAGAAACCAAGCTCCAATCCAAGATTCAATACGGTGGTGGATTCCCAGGACAGGTTTTGGTTGATCAGCTTGGCATTGACAAGACCGATGACCCCTGTCCCATTGATCATATAGTTGTTGGGGGTAAGCGTTGTCTGCTGCTCGTACCTGCCTACGCCGCTATTGTTGCCCAGAGAACCATAAGTGGCGCGGATCTTACCGCTGCTGAGGAATTTGCTGAGAAAGGGCTTCAAAAAGTCTTCTTCCGTAAATCGCCAGCCGACGGCGCCGGAACCAAAAACCCCATAACGCTGACCCGGGACAAATTTGGAAGAGCCATCCACCCGCATGTCGCCTTCCAGGATATATTTGCCAAAAGCGGTGTAGTTGACACGACTAATATAGGACCGCAGCCCTTCCGCACTGGAATTACCACCGTTGGAATAAATATTGTTCAATGCACCGTCGATCTCGGAAAGACCCGCGGAAAAACGATCATTCCGGGAGGCGCTCAGTGATCGGTCATTCCAATATTCCTCGCTGTACACAAATAAGGCCGACACATCATGGTTGTTGCCGAAATTCGTGTGATAGTTCAAACGGGCATTCATCAATGTTTTATAACCGTTCAGGTTTGTATTGCTGACGGCGGCATTGGGGCCGTAATAAACGCGGCTGCCATAGGCATTGGTTTGGAAGTTCCAGGCCTGGGCGGGCGTGGGCGCGCTCCAGTTGAACTGGTTGTAATAGATCATGTTGTAATCCAGCCCGGCCGTGAGCCCCTTGATAGGGGTCCAGTCCCAGTAGGCAGTGCCATTCACCTCCTGTCTGTTCTGGTTATTAAGCCCATTGATATAGAGCTGGTAGGGATTGTATGCCTGTGGGTCCTCGCCATAAGCCATTACACCGCCAAACTTCCCGCTGACTGGATCATAGGGCGTGATACCGGCAATGGCATACTGCATATCGATTCCGCCAGTGTTGACAGGATTAGGGTCGGTAAACCCTTCTTCCAGCGCATAGGTAAAATAAGACCAGTTGCCGTTGAACTTTACCCCCGTATTCATATTGCTCTTGAGCTTGTAATCGAAATTGAACCGGGCATTGTATTGTTTATAATCATTATTTATCTGAAGACCATTCTCATTTCTTACACCCACCGAAGCAAAGAAGTTGGCTTTATCGCTGCCACCCGTGGCGGATACATTATAGTTCTGCAGCTTCCCGTCCCGCATGATGATATCCCACCAGTCTGTATTGGGATAATGCAACGGATCGATCATCCCCAGGGCCATCCACTGATCGATGGTACCGTTCCTGAACGTCTGGTTGGCAGGCAGCGTGTTGACAGCCGCCCGGCGCTGCTCGATCGTCAGGGCCAGCGGATAGTTCGCCAGGAACTGGATGCCCTTGGTCGGCTTTTCAAGGGCCGCGCTGCCATTAAAATTAAACAGCGTTTTATTCAACCCCTTACCCGTACGGGTAGTGATCAATATGACCCCATTGGCCGCCCTCGATCCGTAAACCGAGGCAGAGGCTGCATCCTTTAGGACAGAGACAGTCTCGATGTCATTGACATTGACCCGATTGATATCCACATCCGGTATGCCGTCCACAACTATCAGCGGGTTGGCGTTATTGGGTGTGCCCAGCCCCCTGATAAGGAGCGCGGCGCCGTTCCGGCCCGCCATACCCGTGGACTGGGTAGCCATCAAACCAGGCACCATCCCGCTGAGTCCAACCGAAATACTGGGGATGGCTCGGCCTGTCATCTTTTCATCCACATTTACCGTACCTACGGCGCCAACCAGGTTAACTTTTCGCTGACGGCCATAGCCTACTACAACCACGTCATTCAAAGCGTTGACCCGCGGTTCCAGCATTACGTCGTAGACGGCCTTATCGCCAACGACGACCTTGGCCGTAGCGCCGTTGGTATAAGAAAAGATTAGCGTGGCGCCCGCTGCCGCCCTGATGGAATAACGGCCTGTCGAATCCGTGGTAGTCCCCGTGTTGCTTTTCTGGATCATGATCGAAACGCCCGATAGTGGACTTCCGTTCATGTCCTTTACTATGCCGGTAATCGTCTTTACCTGGGCAGCGGAGAACAAGGAGATAAAAAGTAAAGAAAGGAACAATGTTAGCTTACGAAGGGAGCTATGGCCCAAAGAGGGAGTCATGTGTAGAATCATAGCAATCGTTTTGGAGTTTACATTAGCAACTCCCCCCAAACTTGATCAAAAAATCTGAAATCGTTTTCATATCCGTAGCGATTTATTTACGCAAACGGTTGCGAAGAATTTTTCACCAGGCATCACAATTAGTTAACAATCAATTATTAAAAGAGGGGGTAAATGGAATCATTTCATTCCGAAGACAGCAGGCCATCGATCTCCGTATTAAACTCCTTTACAAATCGCTCGTAATACTTTCCTGTGGCAGGCCCCGTATATCCCGTATGGATACGCGCAACTCTGCCTTTTTTGTCGATGAGGATGGTAGTCGGAAAGGCAAGAAAAGTATTTAAGGCAGGCAAGGAACTGGCGACTCCCTGCTTATCGGCCAATCCTCCAAACACCTGATCGTATGTTATATCATATCTTTGCCGGAATCGGGTCAATACTTTTCTGACATACGCTGCATCGGTCCGTCGCTCGTATTGAATGGCAACGACCTCCACCCCTCTGGCATGGTTGGCTGCATACCAGGGAGCAAGAAAGGCAGTCTCGTCCACACAGTTGGGACACCAGGTGCCGCCGATGGTAACGATCACCACTTTGCCCTTGAATTTTTTATCATACAAAGACACCTGATGGCCGTCCGCATCAGGGAAAGAAAAATTAAAAGCTGAGTAACCCTCTTTAAGATAAGTGAGCTTGTAGGGGTCCGGCAAAGCCGCCCGTTCATCGTGGACACCTGTAAAACTTTGCCCGCCTCTTGGCCCGATGGACTCTCCCGTCAATTTATGGTCAGTGCCAATGCTGCCGCTGTAATAGACAGGGGCCGCCCCGATAAAGGAAGAAAGGAAGAAGTGATCCCCTTCCACTATTCCTTCCAGGTAACGGGCATCACCGGTGACCCTTAAAAAAGTGCCGCGTAATTGATTTCCGTCCTGTCTGAAAACACCGACCGCCTTTTCCTCTTTCCCATTTTCCGATGTAAATGATATGTCATAAGTACCCGTAATGTCCCCCACAGGCTTTATTCCCGTCTCTTTAAACCTATAGGCAACGCCGGCCATGGCTCTCACAGGTAAATAAGACCCGGTCTTATCCTGTCTTCTCAGCACACCTGTCAACACCGTACCATCGATGTGAAAGGCCAACTCATTGTCAAACTGGTCAAGGAAAATAAAGAGAGAATCTCCCGTTTGCTCGACCCGGCCTCCGTCAAACCTTTCTTCCGCATTGTGAAAGTATGCCCTGGTAACACCATCTTTATCGGCATGTATATCAAAGACCACCGGGACCTCGATGCCAGACCGCATCTGAAAGACAGCCCTCCACGTTCCAATAGGAGAAAATGTGCCTATAGGGTCCTGCCGCAGCCCGCCCTGGCGCAGCTGTATGTTATAATCAGTGGCGGCCGTCAGTCTGACCTCCCGGACGGCAAAACCTTCCCGGCTGAACACCAGCACCGAATCTTCACCCGTGACCTGGATATAATACATGCCATCCTGCTGTGTGCCGGACGTCGCCCTTGATCCCTTAGCCAGGATCTGTACTCCTTCCAGCGGAGTCCCATCCTCCTCCGAAGTGACCAGACCGCTAATGGTACGACGGGCAGGTTGACCGGCTGCCGTCAACGCAAATACCGTCAACAGCAGCAAGGAATATAAAGCGCGTAACATAATGCTTATTTTAGTCCACTAAATTAATAGACTAAATAAATATAATAAAATATTTTTATTGCGCAGCCGATTTTCTGATCACAAGCTCTGTTCGGCCGTCTCTACATCCCAGTGCGCCAGCAACAGCTCAAAACGGTGCTGCTCGGACTTTCCCAGCGCGTCGAGGTCCGTAAACAGCTGCTTTTTATAAGGTGTGACGAGATTCTCATCAAAAGCCGTGGCTACATTCTTGAATACAACGGTCACGCGAAAATCCCACCGTGTTTCTTCCCCGCTGTGAAAACGGGGCGTTTCTGCTTTGATGCTGATGACGTCACCTTTCTCCTGTGCTTTCTTAAGCAAGGGATAATGATTGGTCTTCCACAGACGGATGAATTCGTCGGCATATCCCCATTTTACACGATAATAGCTTTCGATGGTGAAAGACTCCGCCCGCTGGGCCTTCGCCGGCCGGTAAAAGAACATCAGAAGAAAAACCAGCGGCAACATCAGTCTGATCGGTCTGCTTACTTTGTACATGATGATAAATTATGGTGCTTGAATAATTAACGTTCCCAAAAAAGCCTGGCGGACAAATTATCCTCTCCCCCCGGAAGGGCCTTGACAGCGGCCGCCCAATTGGTAGCATTGGAACTTTGTTCGGCCGGAGGGTAATTGAGACGCAACGGCAGACGGCCGACGGCGCCAACAGGTGGGCTTGCCGCATCCAGGTCAGGATATCCCAGTCTCCGTATCTCCGTCCAACTGTCCCAATTACGGTTGGCAAAAGCGATCCATTTCTGGATACCTATCTTTTGACGCCATTCGCCGGTTGCGGTGGCATAGGCCACATCTCCACGCTGCAGGTAAGCCTGGGCATCAGCCTCACTGCCTCCCCAACTCCGGATAGAGGCTGTTACGGCGCTGTCATAATGTGTGGCCGCTGTCCCATCGACACTTATCCCTCTTTCCACCGCCTCAGCCAACAGGAACTCCGTCTCTGCGTAATCCAATATGACGCCGGGAAAGGCTGGCGCAAGCCATTGTGCGGAAAAAGAGGACAAGGTAGCGGCAGAATTCCCGGCTCCTGCCGTCCCCCCCGAATAATTGCCGTTCGGGTCCTTGGTAAACAACAAAAGTAGGCGTGGATCGCTTCTCTGTTGAAGATTTTGAATAAAATAAGCGGCAGGACTATAATAATGAAGGTTAGCTCCACTCACGAGATCCTGCCAGATGGGATTTGAGTTGATCACTGCGCTGCTGTCATAAGTCAGTGAAGCATTGTCGGCGTTCGTCCTGAACAGGCCTGCGGCAACAGCCTCCTTCACCTTTCCGGCGGCAGTTGCAAGATCGGTGTCCGCAATCAGTAAGGCCAGCTTTAGCTTCAGCGTGGCGGCAAATCTTTTCCAGGACGCCACATCACCCTTATATAGCTGATCGGCAGTCCCGAAAGAACCATAGGCGGTATTTAACCCGGCGATACATGTATCCAGCCGCTTCAGCAGATCGTACTCCACCGTCCTGGCATCATCATATGGGGGGAAGGGTGTCTTCCTGTTGAGCGCCTTCGTATACGGAATATTCCCAAAAGTATTGACCAGCAGGCTATACGCATAGACTTCAAGGATGTCCGTGATGATAAGGTCATTGCGCAGCGCATTAGGCTCCTGCACATCCGTGGCATAGAGGCCCCTGGCCTGGTCGAGGTTGCTGAGCACCTTGGTGTAAATGGCGTTCCACCATCCCCCGGACGGGTTATCCGTCGCAAACTGGTAATGGGTTATGTTATTGTATGTATTCATGGTCCACACCTGGGAAATGACCCGGAAAGGCGCCGTGTTCCAGTTGTCCGCTGTATATACATCCACCAGGGCCTTTTCGCCTGCCAGGAAAAGAGACGAGGAAGGAGCGGTAATCGCCGACCGGGGGTCATTGTTGAGGTCTTCCAAATGCTTTGTACAAGAGGATGCAAACACCAGCAGCAGCATATAGGTTATAGTATGATTTCTCATATTGAATTAAAATTTCAGTTTGAGAGAAAAGGCTACCGTACGGACATTCGGGTACACGCCTGTCTGGTAGCCAATGGATGCATTGGGATTGTACACGATAGGCGTGGTGGAGTTTGGAGTGGTGGACGCAGCGCCCTGCTCGGGGTCGGCATAAGGCAGGTTCTTGTGGATAATCCACAGATTGCGGCCGCTCAGGGAAACATCGATACCCCGTATCAACGCGTTTTTCCCGAATAGATCGCCGGGCAAAGACCAGCCAACGGATAGCTCCCTTAGTTTGACATAGCCGGCATCATATACATAAGAGCTTGCAGCCAGACTGTTGACAGACCCAAAAGGAAAGTTCCCGCCGTCAATGTTAATATCGTAAGCATCTACCCTTTTTGCATTAGGTTTCCCATCTTTGGTCACGCCCTTTAAAACGATACCCCCACCCTGGCTCAAAGGATTGCGCAGGGGCTTGCCAAGGTCGTTGTTACCCGCCGTCTCGGGAATGACGCCGGACCAGGAGGCATAGTCCATGTCCAGTGAATATACATCCCCGCCTTTTTTCACATCCACCAGGAAGCTGAATGAAAAATTTCCATAGGTCAGCGTATTGGTGACACCGCCCAGCCAGTCAGGGTTGATATTGCCGATGTCGGACTTTGTATTGACCGCCTTTACGGGATACCCATTGGCATCGATAAGCCGCTGTCCATTGAAATACTGATAATCAGACCCTCTAAGTATGCCAAAGGATTTCCCTGTCTCCGCCACCAGTTGAATGCCATTCTGATAGGCGGCAACGGTGTAAGAAGGCTGACCGGCATAAAGCGAAATGACCTTATTGTTATTCCTGGCCCAGTTCAATATTATCTCCCAGGAAAAATCCTTTGTTCTCACAGGCGCCGCATGCAATGTCAGCTCGACCCCCTGGTTTTGGATCGTCCCGCCATTGACATAGAACAGGGAAAATCCGGAAGCCGTAGAAGGTGTGATAGGCATGATCTGATCGCTTAACCTCGAATGATAGTAGGTCAGGTCCAATCCCATCCGGTTGCGCAGAAAAGAAAGCTCGACTCCAGCCTCATACGTCCTGTTCCTCTCCGGCCTGAGATCTGGATTATTATTGGTGGTCGTATAGGAAAAAAGCGTTTGCCCATTGAAGGGAGTGCCTGCTACATAAGTATTTCGGGTACTATAGATGGGCGCATCCCCACCCACTTCCGCATAGTTGACCCTCAGCTTGCCATAAGACAACCATGTAAGGTCTGGCAGCAGCCTGGAAAAAAGAAAGGCGCCGGAAACCGCCGGATAATAGTAAGCATTGTTGCTCTTTGGTAAGGTAGAGGACTGATCACGACGCAGCGTTGCATCCAGGGTAAGAAAAGACCGGTAGCCCAGCGTAAGTCCTGCAAATACCCCGTCGACCTCTTTCCTTCCATTGTATTGGATAGGCGTAGCAGGCGTTTTGACGGAATTGGAAAGCGTATAAAAATGAGGGACGACGAGCCCGCCTGCCGTGGCTGCCGACGTATATCCATTATCCACTTGCCGGATATTACCACCCAGTAAGGCTTTGATCGACCAGTTGCCGGTAACCCGCTTGTCATAATTCAACAGGAGATCATAGTTGGTCTCGCTGAAAGACCCCTGGTAGATCGAGTATCCCGGCGTCTGGTAGGAGCCCACGGCTATCCTTGTCTCGAACAGCTGGTCATAGGCATCCCTCGCTATCCTTCCAAAAAGGTTGAGCCCATCCGTAATCTTATAGTTCAGGTTGATATTACCAAAATAACGCACCCGGGAGTCATTGTTGTAATTCTCATACTGCGTCCAGTAGGCATTGTTATGATACGCGGCCTTAGGCAGATTACCCGGTGCTGCTGTAGCATAACCGCCGGACCAGTTCCAGGTATTGTTGGTACGGCTGCGAAAATAATCCGCCTTTTGCTCCTCCAGGTCTACATTGGTCGGCCACCATTGACGGAAATCCCGCATGCTGGTATTGATGGCGCGGAAATCATAGCTGTTCCTGTTGATGCCTTTCTCCTCGGAATAGTTGATCAATCCGCCGATGGTAAGCCTGGTAGAAAGATCATAAGAAATATCCAGGTAAAGGCTGTTCTTTTTGATATTGCTATTGGGCAGTATGCCCTTGTCATAGCTGTTGGAATAACCCGCCTTTAAAGTAGCGTCGGTTCCCGACGCATTGACATATATTCCCGTGATGCTCGTAATGGGCGTGACCAAAAAATCGGACGGGTCATGGTGTTGCGCGGCCGTCCATGCAGTTGCTTTCCCGTAATTGGGGTTGCCGGGTGAAAAAGCATTCCAGTTATACACTTTCAGGCTGGGATCATAGGCAGAACCCCAAACCTGGTCCTCATCTGTCTGGACAATATTGACAGGTTGCCCGCCACTGCCCACTGCAGGCTGATAATAAAAAAAGCCATCCGGGGAATTGGCGCCGGCGCTGCCATACCCCTGTCCATATTGGGTCTGGTACTTCGGCAGGGTCGATCTGTCCAGCAGACCCGTCTGAGCAGTCTGCCGGACGGAGATATTCACGGCTTTCACCCGGCTGCGGGTTCTCCTGGTACTGATGATAATGACGCCATTGGCCGCCCGGGAACCATACAACGCAGAAGCTGCTGCCCCTTTTAGCACATTCACCGACGATATATCATCCGGGTTGAGATCGCCGGCCGGATTACCAAGGTCGTAGCCACCCAAATTCTGAGAGGTATTGTCATATGGAACTCCATCTACGATAAAAAGCGCCTGGTTGGATTGCGTCAGGGATTTCAACCCGCGAAGAATGACGTTCGCGCTGCCGCCCAGAGCATTACTGGATGTTATCTGCAGACCCGCGATCTTGCCGGAAAGATTGTTGATAAAATTGGTGCCAGGCGTACGGTTCAGCTCTTCCCCGCTCAGTTGCTGCGTCGCATAAGGGAGAGAGCTTCGGGACCGCCTGATCCCGAGCGCGGTGGTCACCAGCACGGAGTCGAGCGCGCGGGCCGATGAAGAAAGCACAAGAGCGCGGTGGCCTGCATCACCGGCACGGATCTCCAGTGTTTGATAGCCTACAAACGAAATGACCAGCCGGTCATTGTCGCCGGCTGGCAGGCTGAAGTTGCCATGGACATCAGATACGACGGATCTACCGCCCCCTTTCACCTGGATGGTCGCCCCTGAGATGGGCCTGCCGGCTTCGTCAGACAGATGCCCGTTGACAAAATGGTCCTGGGCAAGGGTCAATATCGACGCCAGAAAAAATATAACCCCCATCCCTGCATATTTTCTCATAATACAATTGTTTTACATTTTTTTCAAATAGAAGCCGCCCCATTTTATCTTCCCGGAGCGACTTCTGTTCTCATGTGACTATATATGTGACCCGGTCTTGTCATTCTCCGTCTCCTCCGAAAACTATTCACTTATCACTCAAAAAATCCGGTAGGAAAAAATCGCCTGATATACCCCTTCCCAATGGTCTTATAAAAAGCAAGGATCACCGTTGCCACGGTCATCAATATCATGCCCAGTCGCATATCCGGGTATGTCACCAGTAATAAAATACTCAATAAGCCAAATCGCGCAAACTCCAGATGGAAGATCCACCGCCGCTGTTCCAGCATGGCCCCCGTCGTCACGGCGCTTACAATGATGAACAGGGAAAGAAGCACTAGCTTCGCCCCCGACAAATAATGCTCGAATAAAATCACAAAGAACAGGACCGCCAGTACGAGCAGGGTTTGCACCTTTATATAGTTCTGTAAAGCTCCGGGCATGGGACCTTGCCGCTGCCGGAAGGACAACCGCCTCTCCAACACGGGTCGTATACGAGCATCGATGTGATCCGGCCTCCCAAAAAGGATCAGCGCTTTTTGCCGGAAACCCCTGGCCCGCCGGAAAGCAATATACATCTCCAGCATAAAGTGAAAATGCTGCCAGAGAAAACTATGGCTGTCCAGCGGCTTTGTAAGCCCATAGACAGGCTCCTCCTCCTCTTCCGCAAAAGTGCCGAACAATTTGTCCCAGATGATCAGTACATCTCCATAATTCTTGTCCAGGTATTGCGGGTTGCTGCTGTGATGCACCCGGTGATGAGAAGGGGTAACAAGGACATATTCCAGCCATCCCAGTTTTCCCACCAATTGGGTATGGGTAAAGAAAGGATAGGTCCCATGAATAAGAAGGAATACAGTGATCATTTCCGCCGGGAACCCGATGAGAGGCAACACAGACCAGAAAAGACAACGCGCGGCAGCCTGGAAGACCGTGATCCTCGCCGACACCGTATAGTTGAAATCCTCGCTCTGATGATGCACCACATGCGCACTCCAGAACAGGTTGACCTCATGCCCCATACGGTGATACCAATACCACAGCAGGTCTGTAAAAAGGAAGAGCAATATCCATGTGACCCCACCCGGCTCGATGACAAACAAAGCAAAATGTCCATGCAGCCAGGAAAAAAAGAAATAAAAAACGCCCGCCATAAAGACATCCGAAAGACGCTCCACAATGCCGACATTCAGATTGGCCACCGCCTCCCGGAAATGGAAAATCCCCCCTGACGCCTTCCTCCTGCTGAAATAGTATTCCAACAACATCAGTCCTGTAAAAAAAGGGACAGCCAGCGCAATATAGTTCAACCGCATAGAGTAGTTCGATTTACTAATTTTTATTTACGTGCTGTAAATATAATATTTTTATTAATTTAGTCTATAAATTTAGTAGACTAATATATTATGCATCTTTCTCCTATACCATCCGTTACAGGCATTGAAAAAAAAGAGTTTACCCAACAGTATGTAAAAAACGGACAACCCGTGATCCTTACCGACTTTATCAGCGGCAGCCCCGCGCTGGAAAAATGGGATCATGATTATTTCAGGGCCGTCGCAGGTGACCTCCGGGTAAAAGTACACGGAAAAGAAGAGAACAATCCCGACTGGGTGACCACCCCACCCCTCGGCACAATGTTACTCAATGAATACCTGGATAGTATTGAAGCCGGCCCTTCCGAACTCCGGCTTTTTCTCTCCAATCTGCTGCTGGAGCGGCCGGTACTAAAGAAAGATCTCAAAGTGAGGAAAATAATAGACCACCTTCTCCCCAGCCTCCCCTTCCTTTTCTTTGGCGGCGCCGGCTCCAGCGTGCGGTACCATTACGACATCGATATGAGCCATGTCTTTCTCACACAATTCCAGGGAGAAAAGAAAGTACTGCTTTTCCGTAATGATCAATCGCCCTTGCTATACCGGCTGCCTTTTAATTTTCATGGGACCGCAGATCTGCGTCGGCCGGACTACGACCGTTTCCCCGCTCTCCGTTACCTGCACGGATGGGAGTGTACTTTAAAGTTCGGAGACACCCTATATATCCCCTCCGGCCACTGGCACTATATCCAATATATTACAGCAGGATACTCGGTCAGCCATCGGGCGCTGTCCGCCTCCATCCTGGAAAGAGCGATTGGACTAAAAAATATTTTCATAACCAGGCGTATTGACAACCTGTTAAGAAAAATTTACCAGGAGCGCTGGTATAACAAAAAAGTAAAAATGGCTCACAAACGAGCCGCCGCAAGACAACGAACGGGCAAGAGCCTCTTTCATATTTGATCATATTATACTAACTTCCCCCAATGAGGAAAGAAGACCCCGGAGAACAGGAACTCATCCTGGCGCTGCGCAATGGCAGGGCGCCGGCGTTCCGCCTGCTTTATACAGATTATGGCCCCCGCCTGTACGGCTTCTGCAAAAAATTCGGACTTTCTACCGAAGATGCCCGGGAGATCGTGCAGGAAACGTTCATCCGTGTTTGGGAACACCGCCAGGACATCCGCGTCGACACCTCTTTTAGCAGCTATCTTTTTACGATCGCCCGCAACCTGATCTACAACACGCTCCGCCGCACCGCCTACTGGGAAAGATACCTTCGCGATGCCGGCGTCCGCCAGGCGGCCGGGACATTTACCCTCCTTCCTGCAGATGAGTGGGAACTCCAGCGGCTCATAGGCGAAGCTATTCGACAATTGCCGGATAAATGCCGCCAGATCTTCTGGAAAAGCCGCTATGAAGGTTTTTCCAACCAGCAGATCGCCGAAGAAATGGCCATCTCCAAAAGCACGGTGGAAAACCAGTTGAACAAAGCCCTTAGATCCATACGTGTATTTCTTGAAAAAAATGGTTATGGGCCGGCCTCACTAACCGCCTCTGCCGGCTTATGGTACATATTATTTAATTTTATTAGCAAACAAAATTTTTAAAGGCCGTAGGTGCAATGCCGTTCTCGTGTGTATCTACAGTAATGAAGGCCTAATCAAAACATATCTTGTGAATAAGGATCTTCTCAAACGTTATTTTGAAAACGCCTGTACTCCGGAAGAGCGGGAAAAAGTGGCGTTATGGTTGGCGGATCCCCAGCATCGTGAGGAAGTCCTGGCGCATATGGAAGAAGAATGGGACCACTGGTTGCCATCCAAAGAAGATCTCGAGGTGGCCTCAAAAGAGGCTGACCTTTCTTTCAGCACGCTGTACAGACAGGCCGCTATGCCTGAAAGAACAAGCACCTGGAAGATCCTGTCCGGTGTGGCCGCCTCCCTCCTGTTCCTGCTTGCAGGCGCGTGGATCGGATACTATTATCACGGCAGGTCCTTGCAGGAGCAAAAAGGCCCCTCGTACTATGCCACGGCACAGACCCTGCGGGGACAACGGTCCAAATTGGTATTGAGCGACGGGTCCGAAGTCTATCTGAATGCCGAAAGCCGCCTGTCCTTCTCCAACGAGGTCAGCGCCCGGCCTGTGGTATACCTGGAAGGCGAAGCCTTCTTCAAAGTGCCAGAAAAGGAAAAACCGCTGGTCATAAAGACCAGGGACCTGGTAGCTACCACAAAAGGCTCTCAATTCAATATCTCCGCCTTTCCAAAGGACAGTACGGTTACTGTGTCAGTGGAAAAAGGGAAGACGGAGATCAGCGCCAATAATGAAAAAACCTTTCCATTGATAGCCCTTCGGATCCCTCATCGCGATTCGTCGATGCGAAAGGATACAGCCTCCGGAATACCAGCGTCGAAGACAATGCCTATGCTGGCCATCCGTCCCCTGGTCCTAAAGGCCAATGAATCCGTCACCTATGACAAATATAACAAGCTTGCCACCGCGCCGGCAAGGCTAAATGAAGAGGAGCTTCGCTCCTGGAAAGAGGGATTCATCTATTTCAACCACCCGGACTCCGCAGCCCTGGTGGACAAATTGGAAAGATGGTTCGACGTGGAAGTAAGTCTCAATACAGGCGGTATCCCGCTGAATACAATGAACTGCGGGATAAAAAATGCTACCCTGACCGAAGTGCTCGATCACATCGGCAACGACCTGGGACTTGACTACCGCATCGACGGAAAACATGTATATCTCAGCCGGCGCGCAAAATAAAGACTAACCATTCATAACTACGACATCAACGGTCTGACTGCCATAGTTGCTATTGCCTGATAATATCCTTCAGCAAGGACCATACAGCCATAACCTTTCCATAAGACAGTAATCACCTGTAAAAGACCGCCCTGGCGGCCCTGGGAGAGCATTTTGCAAAAAATAAATACCAAATATTATGCTGCTGACTTACAAACGATCTTCAATCATTATTCTGATCATCGCATCGGTGATGACATCCTGTAAAAAAGACAATAAACTCAGCAACCTGGCTGGCTTCACCGCATTCAGTATAAAAGAACTGAATAACGTAACCTTCACTATAGATGAAACTACAGGCACTATCTCCAACAAGGATAGCCTTCCCTATCAGACCAACGTATCGGCCTTGACGGCAGTGTTCACCACCGTACCGAATGCTACCGCAAAAGTAGGCGCGACCGCCCAGGTATCAGGTGCTACGGTAAACGATTTCAGCCACGCCGTCAACTATACAGTAGTAGCTCAGAACGGCTCAACTACACGCAACTATGCAGTGACTGTCAACGTGACAAAGCTGGATCCAAAGACAGTGAGCTGGCAGCGGTTGACAGCTGACGCCGGATGGGGTAATTATCACAATCTCGTCGCCGGCTATTCCAATAATAAATTCTATGCATATGGCGCCACACTCGGTCTTTCCAACTCCATAACCTTTGGAGCTTATACTTCAACAGACGGCGCAGCCTGGACAAGGATACGCGCCGTGGATGATAAAGGCGACTCCGTCCCTCATGGCGAATACAGCATACTGGTGCCTAACTTCAACAACAAGATGTACTTGCTGGGCGGCCACCGCCCCGGCGTAGGCTTCGCCTTCGATTTTGTCACCAGTAATACATATAGCTCCTCCGATGGCACTGCCTGGACGGTATCTGCACCCGCTGATCCCGCAGACCGTTTTAGCATCCGCGAACGCATCGGGGCCGTAGTATTTAACAACAAGATCTTCGTCGTCGGCGGCAATGGATACCCTTTCGGCGGCAATACCAACGGCCTCGGTATAGCCTATCGGGATGTATGGAGCTCCTCAGACGGCGCTGCCTGGACACAGGTAACTTCCGCCGCAGCCTTCCCTGCCCGGAGCAATCCCGCTGTTTTTGTCTATAACAACAAGATCTGGATTGCAGGCGGCAAAAGCGGTAGCACCTATCTCAACGATGTCTGGAACTCTCCCGACGGCGCCAACTGGACCCAGGTGACGACCAACACCGCCTTCACAGGCAGATTTGGTCACAGCGTAGCAGTCTATAACAACGAAATTTTCCTGGCAGGTGGCGAAAATGCTGACGGTGTACAAGGCGACCTTTGGGTGTCAGAGGACGGTGGCGTCAACTGGACAAAACTACAGACAGGAGATGTGCGTGCTCTCCCGGCCAATTTCCCGGCCCGCACTTATTTCAGCTTCTTCGTACAGGGCAATGCGCTATATATCATCGGCGGATTGGGCGCTAAAGATTCCAATAATAAGTACACATATCAGAATGACGTCTGGAAGGGTTCCTTTGTAAAATGATCAGGAATGCATAACTATAAATACCCCTTTTATCCCCTATTCCTTTCGTTATGGCTCTGTCTTATCATCGGCCCGGGTCTGCCTGTCGCATCCTTTGCGCAGGCGGATTCCCTGCCGGTGAAAAAATTCACCGGCATCGTCCGGTCAGGCAAAGACGGGGCACCCGTTGCCGGAGCTTCCGTAAAGGTCAAAGGCAGCGCCAGATTCACTATAACGGACGAGAAAGGCAGTTTCTTCGTGCTCGCCAGACCGGGAGACACACTGGAGATCACTTCCGTTGGATTTGCCAGCATTACATGCCCCTGCAGTAGCGTGGATCGCAATACCTTGCTCAGACTTACCCTTCCGGAAGACTACCAGCGCCAGAACGAAGCCATCGTCATCGGGTACGGCAACGAACGGAAACGTAATATTACAGGCGCGATCTCCTCCATCAGCGCAGAAGAGATCGGCAGCTCTTCCGCCATCTCCTTTGACAATGCCATCATGGGCAAGGCAGCCGGCGTACAGATACTTCCCAGCTCCGGTGTGCCCGGCTCGGCAACAGGGATCACTATACGCGGCCTCAGCACGCTGAACGCCGACGGCAGCCAACCCCTCATCGTCATCGACGGCCTGCCCATCTATGGCTCCGGACAAAACCTGAATACCAGCACCTTCAATAACAGCACCTCCCCGCTGATAGGCTTCGGCGGCACCAATGTCAGTGACAACCTCACACCTGCCCAGAAATTCGAGAACGATCCCTTGTCCTCCATAAATCCAGCCGACATCGAATCCATCGAGATCCTCAAAGACGCCTATGCTACGGCCATCTATGGCTCCCGGGGTTCCGCAGGCGTCATCCTCATCACCACCAAAAAAGGATCGAAAGGAAAAGCCCAGTTCAACGCCCGGTACAGCGCAGGCGCCCTGCAGCCCATCGGGAAATATTCGCTTCTCAACGGACCTCAGTATAATGCCATTTATACCGAATACTATAAGGAACTGGGAGAGAACGCAGTCTTCAATTCCACCGCCAACACCGACTGGATCAAGGCCGTCACCCACACCGCCTTCACACAACAAGCAGATGCATCACTGGCCGCAGGCGGAGACAAGACACAATACTTTATCAGCAGCTCTTATACAGACCAGCCTTCTTACGTCATCCGCAACGGGTACAAACGCTACACGGGCAGGATGAATATCAGCCTCCAACCCTCGACGTACCTGTCGGCAGGCGCCGGGATGTCCCTCTCCTACACGGACAACACAGCCCTGAACGCCCCGGCCATCTACAGGACCGCCATATTAAAAGCGCCAAACCTTCCCATCACCAACCCCGACGGGACGTTTGCTTATGGCAAAGGCGCCAATCCCCACGGCGCCACCGATGTCAACCCAGTCGCCGATGCCACGCTGAACACAAACTCGCTGCGTACAACCGAACAAACGGGGAATGCCTTCGTCCAATACAAACCCGTCACCTGGATAGCCCTTCGCACGGAACTGGGTGTCGAGCTCAATACGGGTGAAGCCTATACCCGGCGCGTAAAAAGACCCAGCGGCTTCGGGGACGACGCCGTACAGACCTCCACCCAGAACAGAAAGATAGTCATAAACAATACCCTCTCATTCCTCCACACACTCAACGGCGGCCACTATATCAATGCCGTCATCGGACAAAGCTTCGAGCGGTCTTCCGAAACAATAAATTCCATCGGAGGATATACCTTCTTCAGCGACCAGATACGCAGCATCGATGCCGCCAGGAATAAATATATCATCGATGCGCTGACCCAAAAATGGGCGATGGTCTCCTACTTCGGCCGCCTGAACTATGAATACCGGGGCCGCTACCTGGCGGGTATAACACAACGAGTGGACGGCTCTTCTAAATTCGGGGCCAACAGACGGTACGTCAGCTTCCCTTCCTTTTCCATCGGCTGGCGCATCTCCCGGGAAAAATTCCTTGCGGATTATAAATGGATCGACGATATCAAGCTGAGGGCCAGCCTGGGATTCACCGGCAACAACAATTCCACTTCCTATTACGGCAGCCAGGGCCAATACCTGCTCAACAGTAACAACCTGTCCTATGCAGGCATACCGATACTACAGATACAGCAGCCCGATAATCCCAACCTGAAATGGGAGCGTACACGCTCCATCGACGCAGGATTGGACATTAGCCTCTGGAACGGGAGATTCTCTGCCACCGTAGATTACTATCGCCGGCGCGTCAACAATATGGTCCTTTCCTCCGCGGTACCCTTATACCAGGGATGGTCCAGACAACCCCAAAACATCGGGGATATGGTGAATGAAGGGCTTGAATTGCTGGTCCGCGCCCAGGTTATCCGGAAAAAGTATTTTTCCTGGTCCGTCAATTTCAACGCAGCCACCAACCATAATAAGATCCTCCGGCTGACCGCAAATACCGCAGAGGTAGGCTTGGCGAGTGACGCTTTCAAATACCTGAAGGTCGGCGGGCCGGTGGGCCAGTTCTTCCTCTACGATTGGAAAGGCGTGGACCCCATGACGGGCAATCCGCTGTGGGGCGATGGAAAAGGAGGGACATCCATTATACCACCTGCCTCACGCTATCTCGAAGTACCCGACGTCAATGTATTCCGGCAGCCTTACGGCACTAGCCTGCCCCATCTCTACGGTGGTATGGGACACACGGTAAGCTATAAAGGCTGGCAGCTGGACGCCTTCTTTTCCTTCTCTCTCGGCGGCAAAATGATCAACGGATCCAGAGCCGCCCTTCTGACCTATGCTACAGAGAACGCGAATAACCTTGATACCCGTATCCTCAATTACTGGCTGGTGCCCGGTCACGAGACGGACATCCCCAGACTGGCCAACCGCAGCATCACCATTCCCAACGGGTCCACCACCACAAGCATCTACGATTACACCACCAGCCGGACAAACAGCCGCTTCCTGGAAAATGCATCGTATTTGCGAATGCGAACCCTGACCCTGTCTTACAGCCTGCCGGCCGTCTTGCTGCAAAAGACCACCCACGGTGTCATAAGGTCGCTGCAAACATTCGTAAGGGGCACCAACCTCCTGACCGTAACAGGCTACAGCGGCCTCGACCCCGAAGTAAACGCATTCGGCTCCTCAGCTATACAATCGGGTTACGACGAGCTGACCATGCCTCAGAATAAATTATACCAGTTCGGATTCAACATCGGTCTATGAAGAAATTAATGTACATATCGGCGCTGGCAGCTTGGTGGTTCACATCCTCCTGCAACCATCAGCTGGAGCTGGCCCCCGAAAATACCCTCGTGGATAGGGAAGTGTTCAATACCCAGGGCGGCGCCGAGCAGGCCCTGGCGGAAGGATATTACGACCTTCTCCGGGCTGTCATGGACAATGATGCATATATCTATGGCGACGTTACCACTCCCGAACTACTGCATACTGTCTATTACGATACCTACGATCTCGGACAGGCCAGCCCCACCGACCCCAGCGTCGTTGGCATCTGGACCAATTATTTCCAAGCGGTCAATACTGTCAATAACGTCATCTCGAAGATACCCCTGTACGCAAAGTTCCCCGCAGCCACCCGGGACCAGTTCATCGCCGAAGCAAAATTCATACGTGCCTATGCCTACCTCGACCTCCTGAAATTCTATGGGGACGGCGCCCTCTCCGGCAAGACGGACGGTCTGGGGCTGCCCTTGCAGCTGACGCCCTTCGCAGGTTACCACACCGGACAGATCATACCCCGCAGTACCAATGGAGAAGTATACGCGCAGATCATAAAAGACCTTACAGAAGCGCTGCCCTCCCTCCCCGACCGTCAGACGGGCGGTGACCTTTCCACACGCAGCCGCGCTACCAAAGGCAGCGCCAACGCCCTGCTGGCAAGAGCTTACCTATACATGCGCCGGTATGAGAACGCCGCCGCCGCCGCAAAGCTGGTCATCGATAAAACGGATATCTATTCCCCGACGACCGACCTTTATCAGCTCTTCCCGCCCGACCCCGGCGGCACAGCACAAACGCTGACTCCCGAATACGTCTTCGCCCTACCCGTAAGCCAGATGGTCAGCTCCTCGACCTCCATTAGCTACGGGCCCGGATACGGCTACTACCTGAAAAATAATTATTGGATCAACCCCGCCTTTGCAAATAGCTTCGAAACAGGCGACAAACGGGTCAGCCAGCTGATGTATAAAGGCGATACTATCTACAACTACCAACCTGCGTACCTGACAACCTTTAAGTTCAATAATCCCAACGGCAGGGACAATATATCCCTTATCCGTCTGGCAGAGGTCATGCTGACACGCGCCGAGGCCCTGGCCCGTACGGAAGGCGTCAACGATGCATCCATTGCGCTCCTCAATACAGTAAAAAACCGCAGCGTCACAAGCGCCACTCCTTACGTCTCCGGCGATTTTTCCGACGCCAACACCCTGGTGGCTACCATCCTCCGGCAAAGGGACTTCGAGCTGGCATTCGAAAGCCATCACAGATACGACCTTATCCGGACAGACAGACCGCTGCATACGCCTGACCTGCCCGCTGACAGGAAGGTGCTGCCCATACCCCAGTCGGAGATCGACATATCGGCAGGCGTGATCAAACAAAATACGGGGTATTGATCCACTCACCACTCTATACACAATCGTCTAATCATTTCAAAACATACAATAATGCAACCACCAAAAAGCATTTCTCACAAGTTCACCGCTCTCTTTTGCCTGTTGCTATTCAGTTCGGCCATACAAGCCCAAAGATCCATACACTTCGAAGACATCAGCTTCGACGAGGCCGTGGCAAAAGCCAAAGCCCGGAAAAAGATCGTTTTCGTGGACGTGCGGGGCATCAACCCTAATTCCTACACCGACAAGGTGGAAAAAGAAGTGTTCACATCGGACAGTGTAGCCGACTTCTTCAACACGCATTGCATCAGCATAAGGATTAACATGGGTTCCGAAGAAGGTAAAAAGTTCGCTCCCCGTCTGGCCATGCTCATGTACCCCGTATACGTATTCCACGGCCGCAACGGCGATCAGCTCGATTTTACCAACGCCGGCTCCATCCTGAAAGACCCTGCAGTACTGATGCAAAAGGTCCGGTCGTCCCTTGAAACAGACAGAGTAAAGAATGCCAATACACGCGCCATCACCTTTACCAAAGACAGTTGGAAGAACATCCTGCAAAAAGCAAAGACCTCCGGCAAACTCGTTTTCCTGGACGCCCAGACCACCTGGTGCCGGCCCTGTATCCTGATGGCCAGGGACATCTTCACCCTCAACAGGGTCGCAGACTTTTACAATGAGCACTTTATCAATGTCACAATGGACATGGAAAAGGGGGAAGGCCCATCGCTGGTGAAAAAATATGACATCCATGCCTACCCTACTTTCCTTTACATAGACGGCAATGGCAAACTGGTTCACCGCGACGGTGGCTACCAGGAGGCTGATACCTTCCTCCTCAACGGCAGGACCGCCATCTCCAAAATGTCCGATATCTCGCTGACATTATCATCCTCCGACACCGCTATACGCTTCACCGAAGACACATGGTCTTCCCTCCTCTCCCAGGCAAAGCACGACGGAAAGCTCATCTTCGTAGACGCCAATACCAGCTGGTGCGGCCCCTGTAAACAGATGCGAAGAGAGATCTTCACCCAAAAGAAGGTCGGCAGACTATACAACAGTAACTTTATCAATGTAGATCTCGACATGGAAAAAGGGGAAGGAATAGAATTCCGGAAAAAATATGCCGTCAGAGCTTATCCAACCTTCCTCTACATCGACGGCGACGGGAAAGTAGTACACAAGACCGTCGGGTCCTGCAGTGAAGAGGAATTCCGGCAGCATGCCCTTGACGCGCTAAGCCCCCGGCGTAGCCTGCTGTCCCTCTCTACGGGATACAAGGACCACAAGAACGACGAAACCTTAGTGACAGCCTACCTGTCGGCGCTGGGCGACGCCTATGAGACAAAGCTCGCCGACAGCATCGCGACGGTATATCTCAAAAACCAGACGCCTTCCTCCTGGCAGCAACCCGGTAACTGGCAACTTATCAATAAATATGTCAATGACGCTACCGCCCCCCCCTTCCTCGCCGTGGTCAACGAACAAGACGCTTATAGCAAGCTCTTCGGCACGGAAGAAGTAGAAAAAAAGATCTACCAGACCTACATGACATGGCCACAGTCCTTCCTCCTGTATCCGGAAAAAGGAAAAGCACGGGTCGACCAGGATGCGTTTGATGCATTCCTGCGTCAGGTGAATTCCGGCCCCTATGCAAAAAAGGCCGAGATAGCAGCCCGTGCAAAACTCACCATATACTTTGGGGTAAAGGAATGGCATAACTATGCCGGCACAGTAGATGAGATGCTGTCCAATCACATCGTCCCCATGGACCCCAGGGGAGCAGAATGGCTCTATTCCTTCGCCGATATCATCAACCGTTTTGCCGGAGATGACAAACAGACGTTGACCAGCGCAACCCAATGGGCTAAGCTCGGTAGCACGGATATACAGGGCGTCAACGCATCCGATAAGGCAACTTATCTCGACCTCTATGCCGCCTTGCTGGAAAAAACAGGCCAGACGGATCAGGCCTTGCAGATACGGAAGGATATCAACCAGCAGCAGCTGACCAACGCCAAACAATCCGCGCCCTTCCAAACACTGATACGCATTGTTCCAAAACAAAACTAAATAGGATGAAACGACATCTGTTCCTCATCACCTTCCTGTTATCCGCAACTGCCGGCCAGGCATCCGACCCTGGCGACCTATTCCATTTCAGCACAGCTGTTCCTGCACCGGGACAAAAGATATCATTCGACTATTCCGCTGCCGCAGGCAAACTGGCAGGCGCAACGGATATACGTGCCGCCATCTTCTATTACACTGCTGCAAAAGGGGCCGGCTATTATGCCGGAGAATGTAGCCTCCGGCAGATAGGAAAAGACAAGTGGAAAGGCAGCTTTATCCTGCCCGATTCGGCCCTGGCCTTCGCGCTCCGTCTCAAATCCGGTAAGATCACGGAGGATAACAACGGCCGTGGCTGTATATTTCCGGTGTATAAAAAGGGAACCCCTGTCCCCGGCTCCTTTGCCGCGGCCGCCCTGCTGTATGCCAACGGCGACCCTCTCCTGGGTCTCCCGGGAAAAGCTGACACTGCTATGAGCCTGCTGGAAAAAGAATTTTCCCTTCACCCGGAGCTCAGGGAAAAATATACCTCATCCTGGTATGCCGTCCTCGTAAATATAAAAAAACAGGATGCCTATCCCATCCTCGATAAAAAAACCCGGGAGCTCCTGGCTTCCCCTACTCCCTCCGAAGAAGATTATAGACTGGCCGTCAGACTACTCCACCTGCAAAAGAAAAAGCAGCCGGCCGACTCGGTCCTCGGGATCGCCGCCACCAGGTTCCCACTCAGTGAAATAGCAATACAACACGCAGAGAACGAGTTCTATAAAATAAAAAGCCTGGACAGCCTGGTAGCATTTTACTACGATTTTCAAAAAAACCACCCCGCGACAGACGAAAGATCCCTTGCCGCGGAAACCGGCTCCTACTTCGCGTCGACCATCAGCTCAAGATATATCCAAAAAAAAGAATACAGGAAAGCCATCGGTTATGCCGCTCAAATGAATGACGCAATGGCCGACTACAGAGGCTATATGTATAACTGGGTAGCGTTAACCCTGCTCAACAGCGATTCGGCGCTATCACTCGCCGATAGTCTCATACAAGCAGCCCTCTCCGGCGTGGACCAGGAATTGACCCATCCTGAAAAATTCAAAAGACAAGGCACTCCCCTTGCAGACTGGCAATCGGACATCGACAAATATTATCGTGCCGCTTTCAATGACACCTATGCAAAGATCCTGGCCAAAAAGGGCGATGTAAAAAAAGCGCTGTCAATACAGCAAACATCCGTCTCCCTGTCCGGGGGGGAGAACAATGGTTTTAACGAACATTATATAAAATTCCTGCTCCTCGCCGGAGATACCCGGACCGCCAGGCAACAATCTGAAGTATATATCCGGGAAAACAAAGCCTCTGATTCGGTGAAGGTCTGGTTCAGGGAACTGTACGTTAAAGAATACGGCTCCGATAATGGCTACGACGATTACCTGGCGAACCTGCAATCCGCAGCCAAAACAAGATTCCGCGAACAGGCAATAAAAGAGAAGATGAACCTGCCTTCAAAAGCGTTTTCTCTCAAAGACCTCGACGGCAACGAAGTTTCACTCGCATCCCTGCATGGCAAGGTGGTAGTCATCGATTTCTGGGCCACCTGGTGCGGCCCCTGCAAAGCATCCTTTCCCGCCATGCAAACCGCAGTGGATAAATACCGGAAAGATACGAATGTCGTCTTCCTGTTCATCGACACCTGGGAATCCATGGGTGCTGACGAACGCCTCTCCGCAGTCAAAAAATTCCTCAGCGATAGCAAATATAGTTTCCACATATTATTGGACAAGGTCGTCGACCTCGAAAAAAAACAGTACAGCGTGGTCAGCGATTACGGCGTAGGCGGCATCCCTACAAAATTTATCATCGGACCACAGGGGAATATCGTCTTTAAAGCCATCGGGTTCGATGGTAACAACGACAAGCTGATCTCCGAACTTTCAGTATACATCGACCTCGCGAAAGGATAAGGCCCCCGCCTCTCATAAAAATTTTTTGAAAAAATTTTGTGGGGGCCTTTTTATTTGTACATTTGTCCACCAAATTAGTAGACTATTACTCCGCCACCGGACACTGCTACTCCCTTTCCTTATTCTTCACTCCTAACTATAAGCAAGGTTATGAACGCGCTCAGATTCGACTGTATTTTGACAATGAAAGGCTGGATAATGTCGCTGTTGCTGACATCCGTATCGATGACCGTCTTCGCGCAGGCTCCGCCGGGAGCCGTTGTCAACTCCGTCCTGGAAGGAGATATTATCGACAGCCTTTCCAGACGTCCGCTGGAAAGCATTACCGTCAATATCAAAGGCACTACCAATCAAACCCAGACGGACAAACAAGGGCATTTTAAAATAAGGACTGGACAACGTTTCCCTTACACGCTCATCGTCAGCAGCATCGGCTACAGAACACAAGAAGTCGAAGCCACGGGAGCTCCCCTCAACATACAGCTGAGGTCATCCGAAACACAGTTGTCGGATGTCGTAGTCGTCGGCTATGGCACACAGACAAAAAGGAACCTGGTAGGATCCATCGCCGTCGTCAATGCCGCCGAGGTCAACAAGATCCCGGTCGCCAGCTTCGACGCACAGCTCCAGGGAAAAGCCGCCGGCGTACAGATCGTCACTAACTCCGGCATCCCCGGTGAAGCCATTTTTGTCCGCGTGCGGGGCACTACCTCCATCAATTCCAGCAGCGATCCGCTATACATCGTGGACGGCGTCTTCCTAAACAACACCAGTCTGCAAACGCTGAGCCTGGGAGGCAGGACCACCTCCCCCCTGGCCGATATAAACCCCTCCGATATCGATCATATCGAAGTCCTGAAAGACGCTTCCGCCACCGCCATCTATGGTTCCAGAGGCGCCAACGGCGTAGTGATCATCACCACCAAAAAAGGGAATTACAACAGCCGGTCCAAAGTGACAGTGGACGCCCTCGCCGGCTGGGTCCAGGCAGATAAAAGCACCATCCAAAAGCTGGCCAGCGGCCCACAAAGCGCAACATTGGCCAACGAATGGTGGATCAACTCCGGCATCGACAACCCCGCCTTGAACCGGACCTTTGCCAACAGACCCTTCCGCCCCGTGTCGGAAGGAGGACAAGGCCTCCCCGAAGAACAAAAGACCTATGACAGGATCAGCGATATATTACACCACGGCACTGTACAGAACTATAACGCCTCTATACAAGGAGGGTCCAACAACTCCCGTTATTATCTGGGTCTGGGATACACAGACCAGGAAGCATTGATCAGAGTACCGACATTCTCAAGGGAAAATGTAAAATTCAATTTCGATCAAAAGCTGTCTAACAGGATCAGCTTCGGACTGACCAATAATTTCTCCAGAAGCTACAGAAACCAGGCATTCGCAGGCGACGGCCCACAGGTCAACTTGTGGAATTCCGCTACCAGCGCCGCCACCTACACATCAAAATACGCAACAGACGGCACTTCCGTTGGTGCAGACAATACCTATATCCTCATGCAGCATTATGATGTCAACACCGTAAGCCTGCGCTACATCGGAGGCATCTATGCCGAGGCGGAAATATGGAAAGGACTGAAGTTCAGAAGCAGTTTTAACCTGGACTATGATCATTACAGTGAATATGCTTATTGGGACCGCTATACCAGCATCGGGCTGGCAGCTAACGGACAGGCCAACTCCACCCTGACGCAGAACAGCACCTGGATCAACGAGCAGACGTTGTCCTATGTAAAAGAACTTGGCAGCAGCAATCTCAGTGTTGTGATAGGTAATTCTGAACAAAGCAACGTGCTCTCCGCAACCTCCGCCGTGGGAAAAGGTTTTGCCAACGATAATTTCAGGCTCATATCCTCCGCCTCGCAAACCACTGCGTCTCAGAACTGGACTAAATATTCCCTGGCCTCCTTCTTTGGAAGGGTCGCCTACAATTATGCCGCTAAGTACTATGCGGAAGCCAGTTTCCGGGCAGACGGATCTTCCAAGTTTGGAGCCAACAACAGATGGGGATACTTCCCCGCCTTCGGCCTGGGATGGAGATTGAAGGAAGAGGCCTTCTTAAAAGATGTCGATTGGCTGAGTGAGTTGAAGCTGCGTGGGTCTTATGGCATCACCGGCAACCAGGCAGGCATCGACAACTTCGCTGCTAGAGGTCTATGGACAGGAGGCAGCGGCTATGCTGACGTTTTTGGCACCCCGTTATCCGGCATCGCACCCCAGCAATTGGGCAACCCCGACCTGAAGTGGGAAAAAACGGCTCAGACCGACATAGGGCTGAACCTGGACCTGTTTAAGAACAGGATATCACTCACTGTGGATGTTTACCGGAAATACACCAGCGGCCTGCTGCTGCAACGGCCGATACCCGGCGCCACCGGTTTTTCCACCTACTGGGCGAACGTAGGCGAACTAAGCAATGAAGGATATGAGGTCAATATTACATCCACAAACATCGCCGGCAAAGACTTCTCCTGGAGGACCAGTCTGAACATTGCCGGCAACAGGAACAAGATAGAAAAATTACCCTCACAGATCACCCAATATACCAGGGACTGGGTCATCCTCAAACAAGGATATTCCATGAACTCTTTCTGGCTCTACCATCAGTTGTACGTGGATCCCAAGACAGGCGCGTCCGTCTTTGAAGGACAGGATGCTAATGGGGCCGTCACGACAGATGACAGAAGGATCTATGGGAATGCCTATCCAAAGATATACGGAGGGATAACAAACACTTTTACATATAAGGATTTCGACCTGGGTATCCTGTTCACTTTTCAGAGTGGCAATAAATCAGTCAACCTCAACCGGTATTTTAGAGAACGTAACCCCAGCAGCGGAGGCGTAAATGCCAAGGTCTTGCAGAGATGGCAGAAGCCGGGGGACATCACCGATGTACCGCGCCTTACCTCCGTAGGGAATAACTACACTATCGACCAGAACAGCCGTTATCTGGAAGACGCCTCCTTCCTCCGGTTGAAAGAACTGACCATTGGGTACAACCTCCCGAAATCCATCCTGTCACGGATCAATCTGACCAATGCCCGGATATACTTCATCGGTACAAACCTGAAGCTCTGGTCAAAATACACGGGCGACCCGGAATCCAACGTAACATCCAACCCCAATGCCCAGGGGCTGGGCTCCTTCGGGACACCACCTCAGCCTGTTGGCTACCAGTTCGGCATCAACGTTACCATCTAACAAGAAAAAATGCATGTATGACATCTTATTTCAAAATACTCATATTCCCGGCTCTACTTCTGCTCGCCTGCAACAAATTCCTGGATGTCAAACCTAAGACATCGACTTCGGACGACCAGACCATTACAGACGCCAGTTCCGCCAATACCGCTGTAAGAGGCATCTACAATGCCCTTGAATCCAATGACTATTATGGTTATACTTTCCAGACCCTGGGTTTCTTCTCCGGGGATAATATCCAATACGTGGGCTCGCAAACCGTAAACCAACAGCTGACCAATCACGCAGTGCTCTCAGACCTCGCGGCATTAAACACCTCCTGGCTGGCTATTTACAACACGATCAACAGGGCCAATAACGTCCTGGCCAAACTGCCGGCCATACCTTCCGGCGCCGGGTTCGCCGACAGCGTAAAAAATCAGCTGTTGGGAGAAGCCTATTTTCTAAGAGCACTGGCCTATTTCGATCTGGCAAGGACCTGGGGCGGTGTCCAGTTGATCCTGAAACCAACCTCTTCGGCCAGCGACAAGCTATCCGTAAAAAGAAGCAGCCTTGCCGATACCTATGCACAGGTGTTGAACGACCTAAAGGCAGCCGAGCCATTGCTGCCCCTGACCACCAATAGGATCAGGGCCACCAGGAAAACAGTATGGGCGCTGCTGGCAAGGTACTACCTGTATCAAAAAGATTGGGTCAATGCAGAAACCTACGCGACCAAACTAATCACCGACAATAATTATACATTGCTCAAACCGTACAATTCTTTCTTTGCCAACAACGCGGCCAATACAAAAGAATCCGTGTTCGAATTGTACTATAATACCACCGTTACCAATAACCAGGCTTCCCAATGGCAACCCACCAGCAACGGGGGTGTCGGATGGATAAAACCCACCGACGCAGCGGTCAGCCTCCTCAACGATCCCACCATCGGAGGCGGCAGGAACACATTGGTGCAAAAAGTGGTCAGCAGCGGAGTAACCAACTGGTACGGCAACCTCTATTACAGGACAGTCGGTACGGATCCTGCCTATCTCATCAGGATCGCAGAACTGTACCTCATCCGTGCGGAAGCAAGAGCCCAAAAAGAAGATTTCATCGGTTCCAACGACGACCTCAATGCCATCCGGTCCAGAGCAGGCATCGATTCCGCCAATATCCAGGATAAAAATGCATTGCTGTTGACCATTGAGAATGAGAACAGGGTCGAGTTCGCATTGGAAAACCACAGATGGTACGATCTCGTACGCACCAACAGAGCAGGAACAGTGCTGGGCATCACGGACGAAAGAAAGTTCCTGCTGCCCATCCCCTATGCACAGGTGGCAGTTGATCTAAACCTGGCACAAAACCCCGGATACAGTAATAATTAGTCAATCTTCCTATTATGACACAGGTATTACAAGCTGCCGCGGACAGAATAAATATCAGGTCCTTCGCTCTGCAATTCGGGATCGTGTTCCTGCTGATACTGACCCTGCCGCTGGATAGGTACTACTATCGGCAGATAAGCGCCATCCACCTTGGAAATATACACTTCCAGGACCTGTTCCAGTTCGCTAATTACACCCCCTTTCTCGGTCATGCCGGCAGGTGGGGTCTTCAAAGTTTCGCCGGCTGGGGCTGGGCCCTGGGACTGGCCCTCGTGCTATCTCTCATATGGTCATACTATGACAAAAAATTCCTCGGAAATGAAGCCTATTGGTATTACGGTCTTCGCGTAGTATTACGCTACAGGCTGGCAGCCGCCCTGCTGAGCTACGGCTTTATTTTGATATTCGCCGTCCAGGCGCCCTACCCCGCCCTTAGCGACCTGCATACGAAATACGGGTTCTTTCTTCCCTGGAGGATATATTACGATTCATTGGCAGTATCTTCCGCGGGTTACATGCCAACCCTGGGGCTTATCGAGGTCCTGGGCGGCATTTTCTTGCTATTCAGACGTACATCCCTGATCGGCGCCGGCATCGCCGCCTTTCTCCTGATCAATATCGTCCTGGCGAATTTCGCCTACGAACTGGGGGATCATGTGATCAGTGTGTACCTGTTGCTGATCGCACTCGTCCTTATCGCATATGACGCTCCCCGGCTCTATCAGTTGTTGTTTAAAGAAAAAACTACTCAGCCGGACAAATTCGATCCGGTATTCTCTGGTAAATGGCCGAAGACCCGGCTCATCCTAAAAGGAGGATTTGTAATATTCTTCTTTATCTATGCTTCCCTGTTGCTGAAAAGCAGCTACAGAGGCAAATGGCCGTTCCCGGACACCCCCGGATTGCAGGGAGCCGAAGGGTTTTACGACGTGCGCCATTTCAGTTCCAATGGAATAGACAGACCATATTCACTCACCGACAGCCTGCGCTGGGAGGACGTGGTATTCGAGAAATGGAATACCCTCAGCGTAAATGTCAATCGCCAGGTACCAGTGAATTACACCCGTCCGGCAGTGACTTACCAGGCTACGGCCCTTTTGCGCACCTACGAAGGCCTGGGCAATGGCGACCGCCTCTTCTACACCTATGAAATACACGGGAACCATCTCTCCCTGGTCAATAAGAACGATCCCGCAGACACATACGAGCTCGACATAACAAGGCCTTCTGCCGGCCAGATCCTGCTGGAAGGCAGCGACCATTCGGGTAACAGACTACAGATCCAACTAAATAAAATAAACAAAAAATATTTGTTATACCTGGGTAGACGACATCCCGTCAAGGTATATTAACCCACCGAGATTATACAATATATGGGACAGTCAACAATCGCCGATACTACAGCCGGGTCCGGAAAATGGGCCAAATGGGAAAAAGTCCTTTTCAGGGTAGTGTTTATTTTTTTACTGACGCTCATCGTCCCCCTGGACCTGGCGCAATATAGATCATACTTTCATCCAAAATCCTTCTTCTGGTTCTTATCCTCACTTACAGGCTACCGGCCCAATTTTATCCAGCTGCATTCGGAAAGCGCTCGTTGGGGGCTCGCAGGATACGCATCCTGGGCCATAGCGCTGGGCATCGGTCTGGCCGGAGGCGGCATCTGGACGCTCTTTGCGCGGAAGGATACCCCCAATTATAACAAGTTGTACTACTGGCTGCGCGTCATAGTGCGCTATCGGGTGGCGCTGGGAGTCATCGCCTTCGGCTTCCTGAAATTCTATCCCATGCAAATGCCCTACCCCGCCATCTCCAACCTGGAAACCTATTGGGGCGATTATAACACCTATAAGATCTATTGGCAACAGGTGGGCGTCTCTCTCTGGTACGAAGTAGTACTGGGTATAGTAGAAATAGTAGGCGGTATTTTACTTTTCTTTAGAAGTACGACAGCGCTGGGCGCCCTGATCAATGCCGGGGTATTGTATAACATCGCTCACGCAAACCTTGCTTATGACGGCGCCGTACACGTATATAGTTCACTGTTCGTATTGCTTTCCTTATTTCTGTTAGCGCCTTACGTAAAAAACCTTTACAGACTCTTTATAAAAAAAGAGGACGTAACTCCTTTATATTACTATCCCGTCTGGAACACCAGGCGAAAGAAGATCTGGGCTTATTCGCTCAAATACAGCTTTGTATTCCTGTTCACGTTTATATACGGGATATTACGGTATGATGTGCATTATAACCAGGGCTATTTAAAAGACCCTGTCACACCCGGACTGCCTAAAATTGCCGGACTTTATAACGTCTCTACCTTCCGGCTGAACGGTAAAGAGCTGCCCTACGACCCCTTCGATTCCGCACGATGGCAAAATGTGATCTTCGAGAAATGGAGCACGCTCACCTATAAAGTATATAAACCCTTCCCTATCTCCCTGGCCAATGGCACGCCCAACGAAAAAGACGTCAGACGAACCTATGAGTTAGCCGGCATCGGCGGGGGCAGACGCTTCCTCTACTATAGAGCAGATACGGCAAAAGGCCTCCTCTATCTGGAAGACAAGAACGCCCGCCCAGGCGGTGATGAGGATGCGAGAGGGAAGGACACCACAGCCCCCGCCCCAAAACTTACCTGGCATTTCTTGAGGCCTTCCCCCGGCAAAGTGATCATTTACGGCCGGAATGAACAAAAAGATTCTATTTACGCAGAACTGGATAAGGTGAACAGAGACTATCCCATCGCCTATCAATTAAAATAACTATTATGCAACGAAGAAGATTTCTTACCAACAGCGCACAATTGTTAGCCCTGGGCTTAGTAGCCCCGGGATCCTTTGTATACGGCGAAGGTCCCTCCGAACCTACAGGCTGGCATATAGAGCAATTCGAGGATAAGGGGCTCGCCCAGTTCACGTACGCCATATTATTCGACAAGAACATCATACTCATAGACCCCGCCCGCGACCCCAAGCCGTTCTATCAGTATGCGGAAGCGGGTGGCGCCAATATCATTGCTGTCATTGAGACTCATCCGCATGCTGATTTTATCAGCAGCCACGCCGACATACAACGAAATAAAAAAGCGATTGTATATGCCAGCCGGCGGTTGAATGCCGGATACCCCAGTCATTCCCTGGACGATGGGGACGTAATAAAGTTGAATCGCCGGCTCCAGTTTAAGATCTGGGATACGCCCGGTCATTCCCCCGACAGTATATCCATTATTCTGGAAGACAACGGCAAGGACGTAGCCGTCTTTACGGGGGATGCCTTACTGTTTGGCAATGTCGGACGTCCGGACCTGCGTGAATCCGCAGGTAGCCATGAGACACAGCGTGACACGCTGGCAAGACAGATGTATCACACCATACACCAGAAATTTTCCGCCCTGGCAGACGACGTCGTCGTATATCCCGCCCACGGGGCAGGTTCATTATGCGGCGGTACGGTAAGAAATGTCCGTTCAAGCACCATCGGGTACGAACGGTCGAATAATTACGCCTTTAAAAACTATACGGAGGATGAATTCGTCACCGTGCTCCTAAAAGACCTTCCCTTCGTCCCTAAGTATTTCTCTTATGACGTCGAATTAAACCGCCAGGGACCCGTAGATCTCGCAAAAGGGTTGTCCGCCGTCCCCTTCCTCCCGGATAACTTTCAGCCGGAGAAAGATGCGGTGATCATCGATACCCGTCCCGCGGAGATCATACGACATGCGTGGTTGCCCGGAACCATTACTATTTCGGACGGCGGGAGATTCGAGACATGGCTGGGGTCCGTGATAAGCCCCGGGAAAAAATTCTATATCGTGGGGGAACAAACGGAGAAACTGCATTCCCTCATAGAAAAGCTGGCCAGGATCGGGTATGAAGGACATATCAGCGGCGCTTTTGTATATAATCACCCGGGAGAATCGCCCTTCCCAGTGTTGGATAATACCACTTTTTCAGGCAGTCCCGATCAATACACGATCATCGATGTGCGTACACCCCATGAATATACAACGGAAAAAATATTTGCCTCGGCCATTAATATACCGCTGCCCGATCTGCCGGACAGGCTCTCGGAAATACCTTCGGATAAACCCGTGGTAGTGCTATGCGCTTCCGGATACAGAAGCGCCATCGCCGCCAGTATCCTGCGTAACAACACTAAAGACAAGGAGATCTATGACTTAGGCAAGGATGTTCAAAAGTATAAACAAAAATTTTAGATACCGGTGATCTTTCTTTCCACTTCCTCCTTATAGTTTCTGCCAATGGGTATTTGATGGTCGCCGATGATGATCCTGTTCTTATCTATTCGCCTGATCCTTTCTTTGGCGACAATAAAAGATTTATGGACCCTGATAAACAGGGCGCCCGGGAACAATTGCTGCATGGATTTTACAGAGCCCTTTATGACGATCTTGCCCGTTGCCGCATGAATGATGGCATAATCCTTCAATCCCTGTATATGGGTAACATCCGAGAAATACAATTTTATCCTCCGTACGCCGCTTTTGACAAAGATAAATTCCGGCGTTTCCCTGCTGACCTCAAACCGTGCATCTTCTGTCTTCAAAGAAAGAAAGTCTTTTATCTTCCCGATGGATACCAGGAAGCGGTCCTGGGATATCGGTTTTAATAAAAAATCGATCACCCCTAATTCAAAACCTTCAAATGCATAATCCCGGAAAGCGGTGGTAAATACCGTAATAGGTGGATGCGCCAGATTTTTTAAAAAGTCGATACCGTTCATTTCCGGCATCTCGATATCCAGAAATAAAACATCCACCGGATGATGCTGTATGAATTTCATAGCGTCAAAGGCATTGTTAAAGCTGCCTGCGAGCCTGACATACTCCAACTGGTCCATATAGCCCGACAGGATCTCCCTGGCAAGCGGTTCATCATCGATAATAACACAGTTCAGCATGATAGTTCGACTTTTAACAATACCTGGTACTTATCCGGCTGATCCTCGATCCTCAGCTCATGTTTGCCGGGATAAAGGAGCGCCAATCTTTTTTTTAGATTTAATAAGCCGATACCGCCGTCCTTCCCTTGTTGTCTAAGATTGCTCTTGCTGTTCACGACAACAATTTCCATACCCTCATCTATACGGATATAAATATGCAGATAAGCGTTTTCAACGGCCCTGCTGACGCCATGTTTAAACGCGTTCTCCACCAGTGGCAATATCAAAAATGGAGGTATCCGGCAGTCGCCTGCAACACCTTCCACCGTCAGCTGGATATCCGCCTCATTACCCTGTCTGATCTTTTCCAGTTCCAGGTAATTACTAAGGTATTTGATCTCCTTTTCCAGGGGAACAAATGTTTCATCGCTTTCATACAGCATGTATTCCATCAGCTCGGAAAGCTTTAAGACAATATTGGGAGCATTGTCCGATTTTTTAATGGTGAGAGCGTAGAGGTTATTCAGCGCATTGAACAAAAAATGAGGGTTCACCTGGCTGCGGAGATAATTGACCTCGGCCTGTAATTTCTCCACCTGCGCCTCCTGTAACAGCTTTTTTTGTTCATACCAGTCGATGCTGAATTTTAATGCCACTGTCAACAGCAAATAAAGGGAAGTATGGGTAAAATTATAGACCAGTGAAGAAGTAAGCCTGCTATTCCTTCCCGGCCCCAGCACGAACCCATATAAGTAGTTGTCGTAAAGACTTTGTATCAGCAGATAGGTAATGATCAGCAGGAATACAAGCCCAAAATAAGCTCCGTAGTTCTTCCGCAGGAGATAGAAAGGTATCAGCCAATGAATGTTGGCCCAGGCGAGCGCTATCAACAGCGTGATTCTTACTACTGAACAGATAAGGAAATTTGGCATACCGGCCTTTGTGATCAGGTAAGTGCGGTCATAAAGGAAAATAATGGTGACCAGTACCCAGTACGCAAGATAGATCCAGGAACGTCGGGCCGTTGCGCCTTCCATATTTGAGCTGAGCGTGTATTGCATAGCGCCAAATTAAGGTTTGAGGAAGGATGTAAAAATTTTTGTAGACCAACAACATGGAATATAGATGAAATATACGGATCTTTCCAGATATGAGCTCAACCTCTTTCGCTGATTTTCACAAACGTATCACTTCAGCCGGGATCTTGATCGCCATTGGCATCGTATTTGGGGACATCGGCACTTCGCCCCTGTATACACTGAATGCGGTATTTCACGATAGGGTCATCACGGAAGAGGTAGCACTGGGGTCCTTGTCGGCTATTTTCTGGACCTTGACCTTTCAAACCACGCTGAAATATGTCATCATAACCCTGCAGGCAGATAATAAGGGAGAAGGAGGTATCCTGTCCCTGTATGCATTGATCAGACGCTTCTCGGGAAAATGGTTGCTCTTTCCTGCGATGGCAGGCGCCGCCTTTCTCATGGCAGATGGTATCATTACCCCTCCTATCTCCGTAGCTTCCGCCATCGAAGGGCTGCAGGCGATCTATCCGCATATGGAGACGGAAGGGCTTGTCATTGGCATCCTGGTCCTGCTTTTCGTATTCCAACAGTTCGGGACGGACAGGATCGGAAAAGTATTCGGGCCCGTGATGGTGATATGGTTCACCTTCATCGGCGTGCTGGGGATAATGGCGCTGCAGCAAGCTCCGGGTGTAATAAAAGCCCTGAATCCCTGGTATGCATATAGGATGATCCGGGAATATCCGGGAGGCTTTTGGCTGCTGGGCAGCATTTTTCTCTGTACCACAGGCGCCGAGGCCTTATACAGTGATATGGGGCATTGCGGACGCAACAACATCCGCGTAAGCTGGATCTTTATTAAGATCATGCTGATCCTTAGCTATGCAGGGCAAACCGCCTGGCTGTTACAGCATCAGGGAGAGTCCATCGGCATCATCAGCCCTTTTTACCACATCGTTCCACAGAGCATCTATATACCGGCCCTCATCATTGCGACGCTGGCGACCATCATTGCCAGCCAGGCCCTGATCAGCGGATGTTTTACCCTGCTTAACGAAGCCATCCGGCTGAACATCTGGCCCAGGCTCAGGGTATTGTTCCCCAGCGACATCAAAGGACAGCTGTATATACCTTTTGCCAACTGGATGCTGATGATCGGATGCATCTCCATGGTACTGTATTTCCATGAATCCACCCGCATGGAAGCTGCCTTTGGCCTCAGCGTCACCCTCACCATGCTGATGAGCACGATCCTGATCAATTTTTATCTCCGTGCAAAAAGGATCCCTCTTATCGGGATCGCACTGATCACCGGGCTCTTCCTGTTTATCGAACTTTCCTTCCTCACGGCTAACTTCCGGAAAATAAAAGATGGAGGATGGCTTACCCTGCTGATAGGTGCAGGCCTCTTCCTCATAATGTACATCTGGCGCAGGGGCCGTGGTATCAAACGTTCGTTGGTAGGGCTGGCAAAACTGGATGGATATGCCGTGCTGTTGAAACAGCTGAGTACAGACGAGCACATCCCTAAATATGCTACGAACCTGGTCTATTTGACGGCATCAGACTCCCCAAGACAGATCGAAAAAACAGCCCTTGATTCTATCTTGTCCAAATCACCCAAACGGGCGGATATATACTGGTTTCTGCATGTCAACGTACTGGATGAACCCTATGCTCTGAGCTATAAAGTCGATTGTATCGCCCCAAACGATATCTACTTTATCACATTTAACTTCGGGTTCCGTATCGAGCCCCGGCTGGACTATTACTTCGGACAGGTAGTGCACGACCTCGTGGATTCAGGTGAGGTCGATGTTTCCGAAAGATGGGAACAGCATTACCAAAAAAGCCGGATAGGCGATTTTCGCTTCCTGATCATGGAATCCTTTCTCTCCTACGAAAGTGATATTCCCTTCTGGAAAAGGTTTCTTATGCGGGGTTATTTCAATCTAAAATACATCAGTGTTAAGGAAGTGGTCAATTTTGGATTGGACAAAAGCAACGTTACCATAGAACAATACCCCATTGTCGTATCACCCGTGACGCATCCCCGGATCGTAAGGGAAAATTAAGGACTCATGTCAAACAGCAGGTTACTGGGACTCAGCAGCATATTATTTGTAATGATCGTCTGGGGCAGCACGTTCGCCGTCACCAAAGTTATTGTAAACAAGGTTCCGCCAATGACGCTGGCCTTCTACAGGTGCTCTATCGGCGCCCTCACCCTTTTGAGCATACTCGCCCTTAGAAAAGGGCGATCCCCCGGCAAATACCTGGCCGGCGTACCCTGGGGAGTCTTCATACTGCTGGGGTTCACAGGTGTCACGATGTTCTATATCTTCTTCAACCTCTCGGTACGGATGACCTCCGCGTCTGTGGGGGCCCTTCTGCAAGGATTTATTCCTGTCTGTATAGCCGCATTTGCTGCTATATTCCTAAAAGAAAAACTCTCCGTAAAACAGATCATCGGGATCATCGTCTCAGTCACCGGCGTCATCCTCATCGGGTTCTTATCGCATAATGAAGGTGACACTACGGGTAGCATCACGGGCAATCTGCTAATGATTATTGCTATCATAGGCTGGAGCGTATATACCATTATTTCGAAAAAAGTGGCCGGTATGGACCCCTTGCTGGTCACCAGCCTGAGCACACTTGCCGGCTCTGTACTGCTATTGCCCGCTGCCATCTACGAAAATTGGGGGACAGGCTGGCCGCAGGTGTCTCCCACAGACTGGCTTATCATCCTGTTCCTGGGAGCGATGGCCTCCGGCATCTGTTATTTTCTGTATAATAGATCGCTCCAGCTGTTGAGCGCAGCCCAGGTGGGTAACTTTATCAATCTCGACCCGCTGGTTGGCTTTATGATCGCACTGATCTTTTTACACGAAAGCGTCAATTTACTGCAAATAATGGGCGCCTTATTGGTGGTGGCAGGCGTTATCTTAAGCTCAGCCCGACACGATTGAATTTTGTGACAAATGTCACAGAGGAGATCCCCGAATTTTGTAAAAAATTACAGAAATGACACAACACGCTTCATCCGACAACAATGCAAAGACGACAGTACTGGCATTCATAGAAGCTTTGAATAAGGAGGACTTTGACAAAGCCCGGGAATATGTAAATGAAGACCTGAGTTTCATAGGCGTACTGGGCACCCGCCACGGCGCTGAGCCCTATTTCGGGGACATGAAAAAGATGAAATTCAAATATGATATCAAAAAAGCATTTGCCGAGGGGGATGACGTCTGTCTTTTATACGACATCAATATGGGGAAAACAACGATCTTCGCCTGCGGATGGTATCAGCTTGCCGGTGGAAAGATCAGCACCTTCAAGGTGGTATTTGACCCCCGCCCCATATTGGAAGTTAAATAATGCAACAGCTATTAGCCTATATTCACTCGATCACCCCATTTTCAGAGAAAAGTTGGCAGACATTACTGCCTGCCCTCACAGAACTGGAATTCAAAAAAGATCAACTCCTGTTGGAAAAAGGGGAAATATGCGATGCCTTGTTTTATATAAACAAGGGATATTGCAGGGCATTTCAACGTAAGGATGGCAGGGAGATCAATACGGCCTTTTTCTTCGAAAATGACATCGCGGCCAACATCAACAGCTTTGTGGGCGGCAAACCCTCCGCTTTCTCCATACAGGCCTGTGAGGACACGACGGTGATAAGGTTTGACAAAAAAGGGTTAAGGACAGCCGGTGCACTGGACCCGGAAATAGAGGTCCTGGGGAAAAAATGCCTGCAACAGATAGCCGTCCGACAGGAAAAACTTTCTCAAATTGACAAATTGATGACTGCACAGGAACGATATGAATATCTGGCAGCGGAGTACCCCGTACTTCTGCAAAGAGTTCCCCTGACCCAGCTGGCATCCTATCTTGGTATTGCCAGAGAAACATTGAGCAGGATCCGTAGCCGGCGTCACTGGTAAATTTTTTCCCGCGCCCGCTGAAGAAAACTTTGCCGGTCCAACTGCTCCTCCACTTCGATGATCGCCTTCATCAGATTGTTGCGGGTATCCGTAAACTCAGTGATCGCTGCAGTCATGACCTTCCACACCGGCTGTACCTGCGCAACCAGGGCCTTCCCTTTTTCCGTCAGTTGAAGCAGCCTCTTCCTTTCATCGACCTTATCCCTGCGGCTGCGGATTAACCGCTGTTTCTCTAACTCTTTCAACAGGCTGATCGTCGAAGGATGCGTATACCCTATCTCCGACGCAATTTCAACGACGCTTAGCAAAGGCTTGTAGTACAGCGTATAGATCACCGGGAACCATTTTGGCTCGAAATCGATGCCATAAGCCTTATATATCAGGGCGCCGTCCTTCCTTAATCTTTCGCTCAATCGTTGCAGCCGGGTGGCGATGGCCAGCAGACCAGACGCATCTATGACATTCATATCAAATGGTTATCAAGGTGTAGATGATAAAACAAATTGTCCGCAGACATGAGCGGGAAGTAACCCGGCAACGCTCCCTTCTCCATCCGGCGAAACCCGTTGCGTTCATAAAACCGATGCGCGGCCTTCATAACATTCACCGTTCCCAGGTACAAGTCCGCCATCTGATGACTGACGCAATATTCCACCAGGGTTTCCAGCAACCGTTGCGCAATGCCAAATTGTTTCCCCCGGAATTCCTGTTTTACAAACATCTTCCGGATAGCTCCCGCATGGTGCCCGATGTCGATAAGCGCAATGGTACCCACCAGTTTCCCCTGGCTGAACGCACCCCAAAAACCACCTCCGGGACGAATATAAAAACCTTCGATATCCAGCAGGTCAGGCTGCTGCTCAAGGGTAATAGGCACGTTGAACTCCTTTTGTTGAATAGGTAGTATCAGGTCCACGGCCCGGGCACAATACTCGTTGCTCAGAAGTCGTATCAATATCTCCGTATCATCGTCCGCTGCGATTACAGGTTCCATTTTTCAAAAATTTATACAAAACTACGTAGTTAACTACATATATCCAAGAACAAAAACCCAAGCGCCGCCGTCTTACGGATGGATCAGTTCCTCCATCTGAACGACTGGTTGTCGATAGCTCGCATGGTACACAGGATACCGTCGAGGTGATCGTATTCATGCTGCAGCAGCTCCGATAGATCGTCCGACATTTCCCATTGCTGGGGCCGCCAGTGCTCATCCAGGTACCTGATCGTAAGATTCCGGTGTCTTTTCACCCTCACCAGCAAGTTGGGAAAGCTCATACAGTCATCCCATAGTTCAAACATATCCTCGCTGAGATTCCCCAGCTCGGGGTTGATAAAGACCACCGGCCTGTCGATGTGCATGTAGATCAGCCGCTTCATGATCCCCAGCTGCGGAGCAGCGATAGCCCTTCCAAAATTGTATTTCGCCTTCACCTCCTTCATCACATTGTCCAGGTCAGCCACCCATTCCCTCACCTGCGGCAGCTCCGACGGAAGAACAGGTTCGCACTTTTCGTACAAACGGGGATCACCCAATAATAACAGGTCTTTTAAGGTCTTCATTTGAAGGCGTGTTTACTTTATTTCTGGCCATATTCCCCCAGTCGGACATGGCGTCAAACATGGGCTTCATGCTATAACCCAACGGCGTCAGCGCATATTCTACCCGGGGCGGTACCTCCGCATATACATGCCGCTGAACGATCTGGTCTTTCTCCAGTTCTCTCAACTGCGCCACCAACATACGCTCCGATATGCCTTCGATAGACTTCTTCAGCTCGCCATACCGCATGGGTCCAAAATGCAACCTGCACAGGATCGCCGGCTTCCATCTCCCGCCGATGATACTGAGAGAATACGCCATGCCACAACTGGCGGTGATCATCTGCTGGTTTACCGAATTAGTGGAGTTATCCTTTCTCATTTCTTACTTTTTTGTTAGTACTTAACAATTTGCTGCTTACTTACAAATCTAAACCATTGCGCCTAGCTTTGTGTTCCATTTAAAATAAAAAACACCATGAACAAAAGATTAGCAGGTAAGATCGCCCTTGTCACAGGGGGTAGCCGCGGCATCGGTGCCGCCATTAGCCGGAGACTCGCCGCTGAAGGCGCCCGTGTGGCATTTACCTATGTGCGCTCCGCCGAAAAAGCGGAAGCCCTTGCCGCTGAGATAAACGCATCCGGCGGAGAATCCATCGCCATCGCCGCGGACAGCGCGGACCCGCAACAGGTGACCAACGCCGTCAACAGGACCGTCACCACATTCGGCGGTCTGGACATCCTGGTCAACAATGCAGGCATCTACATCGGTAAAGCCTTCGAAGACCATAGTTTAGAGGATTATGAACAAATAATGGCCGTAAATGTTCGTGCCGTCTATGTAGCCGCCCAGGCAGCCGTAAAACATATTTCCACCGGCGGACGTATCATTACCATCGGCAGCAATATGGCGGATGGTTCCTTCGGTCCCCAAACTACCTTGTATTCTATGAGCAAGTCAGCCCTGCAGGGGTTCACCCGGGGATTGGCCAGGGACCTGGGCAACAAAAAGGTCACCGTGAATGTTATTCAGCCGGGCCCGATCGACACGGATATGAACCCGGCCAATACCGAGCTGGCGGATTTCATACGGACAAGACTGCCCCTGTCGGAATATGGAACAGGAGAGGACATCGGAGGCCTGGTAGTTTTTCTCGCCAGCGATGAAGGGAAATTTATCACCGGGGCCGCGCTGACCATCGACGGCGGTTTTAACGCTTAAGAAAACACAATTGACAGGAAGAAACCAACAGACGAATGAAAAGATCCATCTACATCATGGCATTAGGGGCATTTGGCATCATCACCACCGAATTCGGCGTCATCGGCATCCTGCCCATGGTCGCAAAAGAGTTCCATATTAGCATCGATACGGCAGGCTGGCTGCTGAGCGGATTTGCGTTAACGATAGCTTTGACCGGCCCGTTCACCACCCTCCTTACGGCGCATATCAACCGGCGGACCATGATGAGCCTGGTCCTGTTGCTTTTCTTCCTGTCAAATATTATGTCCGGTCTGTCACCCGACTTCACCACTTTGATGATCGCCCGGATCTTCCCGGCGCTGTTGCACCCCGTCTTCTGGTCCGTGGCTACGGTGGCGGCTGCAAAACAGGTGGCGCCAAAAGATGCCCCCAAGGCCGTGGCAGTAGTACTGGCCGGCCTCAGTACAGCCACCGTACTAGGGGTTCCTCTTACTACCTACGTCGCCGGTCTGTTAAACTGGCGCTATTCATTTATCGTGTCCGGTGTCATCAACCTGGCCGCTTTTATCGCACTCGCCACGCTGGTCCCCTCCATGCCCGTAAAGGAAAGAGCGTCCATCAAAGACCAGCTGGTCGTATTTCAAAACAAACAATTATGGATAGCATTATTTTCTATGCTGATCATGGCGGCAGGAATGTTCGCTACCTATAGCTTCCTGGCCGAATACCTGGGAAAAATATCCCATATGAACGACACAGAGATTAGCCTGATGCTGCTGCTGTTCGGAGGCGCGGGGATTGCCGGTAATTGGGTGGCCGGTATCGCGCTGAGCAGGAATATTATCCTGACGACCCGGATCTTTTTACTATCGATGATCGTCATACACCTGCTGGCCTATACATTCGCAGGACTCTTCCTCCCCATGGCCGTCATTATTTCCACCTGGGGATTTATCCATACCGCAGGCTTTCTCATCGGACAAACAAGGACCACCACCGCCGCACCGGAAGCACCCGAACTGGCCACAAGCCTCATGGTTTCTTTTGGTAACGGAGGGGTCATGCTCGGCACCTTTCTGGGAGGATATATGATAAGGACACAAGGCACACAAGCCGTGATCTGGATGAGCATCACCCTGCTTGCTTTCTGCTTTGTACTGAGCTTTGCAGGCAACCCTGTCAGATCACCAAAGCCCGCCGACGCATTGGGCGCAGCCTGTTGACTCATTTGGACATCCTGCTCATATCCATGTACAGGACATTCCAACGGTGCCCATCCGGGTCGCTGAATACACACCCATACATATAACCTTGCATGTCATAAGGCTTATGATTGGACGTACCACCGGCCGCTACTGCTTTTGCGGCAAGCTCATCCACTTCTTCCTTGGAGGCCGCATCAAAGGACAATAAAACCTCGCATTTCTTCGTGTCACCAATCTCGCTGTTCACAAACCCCTTGAATACCGGCTCCTCAAACAGCATCACCACTACCCCCTTGTCACTGATGACCAACGGAGCGGAATGCTCGGTATTGCCGGGCCCGGAGCTAAATTTTAACCCCAGCTTTGTAAAAAACTCTTTCGATCTTTTAATATCCTTTACAGGAAGATTGAGCCAAAAATCCTTTGCCATATTTATTTGTTTTAGAAGTTATATTTAACCCAATTGTAATTCGGCCGCCAATATCTCGTCCAATTTTTGATGACTGTCTACAACACCTCTTTCCATCCCCGACTGCACCATGCCATCCCGGTCTGCAACACTGCGAAAAACAGACTGTACCGTCACTCTCGTCCTGTCACCCGGCAATGCTTCAAAGATCGCTGTCTCCATCGCAACATGCCCCTTTTCCGGCAATCCTTCAAACTCAAATGTCCTGATGACCCTTTCCGGCGCCGCCACTTCATGCGTGACGCCATGAAACCCATACTCATTTCCCTTCTGATCTATATGGACAAATCTCCAGTACCCACCGTCACCAGGCTCCATGACATCTATCCTCATGGTCATATCACAAGGCCCCAGCCACCTGGTCAATAGATCAGGGTCGGTAAACGCTTTGAACACAAGCTCCCGGGGCGCTTCAAATTCCCTGGTAATAAAAAGCTCCTGCCGGCCGGGCTCGGCTACGACCTTCGTTTGGTTCTTCGTTGCCATAGTTGTAAATTTTTAGTTGTTTATTTTTTTTTACGTGTCTTTTCTTTCATCTCCTCCAGAAGATCATCGAGCCGGCCGAACTGCCGGTCCCATAGCTGCCTGTATCTTTCGATCCATTGCGACACCTCGTTCAACTGACCAAGTCTGACCTCACAGTACCTCTCCCGGCCCTGCTTTTTTATAACGATCAGCCCACACTCGGTAAGGATCTTGATATGCTGTGAGATAGCCGGCCTGCTGACCTCAAAATTCTCCGCTATGGCATTCAGGTTCAAAGACTGATAGGCTATAAGGTTGATGATCTCCCGCCGCGTGGGGTCCGCTATCGCCTGAAATACATCTCTTCGGGTCTGCATGATATATTATGTAAGTATTTGCTTACAAATTTAAATGTAAGGATTTACTTACGCAAATTTTTTCTAAAATTTATTTCTGTCCAATATCTGCTTTCTCATTTGATATAAGGGCGTAGGATCTCTTTTCAAACAATTAAATCATTAAAAATGACAAAGTTAGCAATTTTCAACTTCACCACTCTCAACGGTTATTTCGAAGGCCCCGGCGGGGACCTCAGTTGGCACAGACATGGCGTAGAAGAAAGCAAGTTCGCCGCCGATTCGGTTGGGCAGGGAGGCATCCTGCTCTTTGGGCGTGTTACATACGAACATATGGCCGCCTTCTGGCCTACCCCCATGGCGCAGCAACAGGCTCCAGCCGTCGCAGAAGGAATGAACAAGGCCGAAAAGATCGTATTCTCCCGGACATTAAAACAAGCAGGCTGGGAAAATACGCGCATCGTCAATGGAGATATCATCGCCGCGGTCCGGCAGCTAAAACAAACCCCGGGAAAAGATATGTGTGTGCTGGGCAGCGGCAGTATCATCACTCAACTGGCAAATGCCGGTCTTATCGATGAGTACCAATTCATGGTAGACCCCGTGGCACTGGGAAATGGAACGCCTGCATTTAAAGGATTGCAGCGCAACCTCGATCTGAAATTGGTATCGAGCCGGGTATTTAAAAGCGGAGTTGTCTTACTTTCGTATCAACCTTTATAAATTATTATACTATGGACGAATATTTGATACTGATGCGCCTTGACATTATCACAAAAGAGGCACAGCCTTCTCCCGAGCAGCTGCAGGTGTATATGAAACAATACCACGACTGGGTAGGCGGCATCGCCGCCCAAAATAAATTCGTCGGTGGCACTGCCCTGTCCACGGAAGGAAAAGTGATCAAGTCAAAGAATGTCATTACCGACGGGCCCTTTGCAGAAGTTAAAGAATCCATAGCCGGGTTTATCACCATCAGGGCAAAGGACTTCGACGAGGCGGTGAGCCTGGCCGGGCAATGCCCCATCCTGGGGGGCGAAGGCAACAGCGTGGAGGTAAGAAGGATTACGGGCGGACACAATGGATGACACACAGCTGATACCCCATTTATTCAGAACAGAGTACCGGAAAATAGTATCGGTACTCTGTAAATATTTTGGATTGGGCGGCATTGAAAATGCCGAGGATATTGCCAGCGAAACCTTTCTCACCGCAGCACAGTCCTGGGGACTCAACGGCCCCCCCCCCAACCCCACCGCCTGGCTGTACAGCGTGGCAAAGAACAAGGCCAAAAATTACCTGCAGCGTCACGATCTTTTCAGGGAAAAAATTACGCCTGCACTGCAAAGCGGCATCTCCCCCATGCGGCCCGGCGAAGTCGATCTTTCCCCCCACAATATCATCGACAGTCAGCTGCAGATGATGTTCGCCATCTGTCACCCCTCCATATCCGGAGAAGCGCAGATCGGCCTCTCTCTTCGTATCCTTTGCGGCTTTGGCATCGAAGAGATAGCAGACGCCTTCCTCACGAATAAGGAAACGATCAACAAGCGGCTGTTCCGGGCAAAAGAACAGCTACGGGAAGGGAAAATAAAGATCGAGCTCCCTGGTCCTTTGGAAATAGAGTCCAGACTATCCCCGGTATTGACCACGATCTACCTGCTGTTCAACGAAGGTTATTATTCTATCAGCCGGGACAAACCGCTGCATAAAGACCTTTGCCTGGAAGCCATGCGGCTATGCACCATGCTCATCGAAAACAAACAGACCAATCAGCCGCAGGTAAATGCACTACTCTCGCTGATGTGCTTCCACGCCTCCCGCTTTGACGCCCGGCTGGATGATAACGACCGGATCATCCTGTACGAAGAGCAGGATACCAGTCTTTGGAATACAGACCTCATCAGTAAAGGAGGATATTTCCTAAGATGTGCCGCCGCAGGCGATAAGCTGTCCAAATATCACCTGGAGGCAGGCATCGCATACTGGAACACCCAGCGTGCCGACACAAAAGAGAAATGGGAGAACATATTGCAATTCTACAACCGGTTGCTCCAAATAGAATATTCCCCTATCGCAGCGCTAAACAGGACCTACGCCCTTTCAAAAGCCAATGGAAAACAGGAGGCCATCCTTGCGGCGGAAAAACTGGAACTTACGGACAACCATTTTTATTTTGCCCTGCTGGGCGAACTCTATACATCCATCGATAATGCTAAAGCCAGGATAAATTTTCAGAAAGCATATTCTCTCGCAAAGACCCAGGCCGACAAACAGGCCATACAAAAAAAACTCGATAAGCTTTAAAAGGCATTTCCCTCAATCCAGAAAGCGTCCAGAATTGTTTTCTAATTTGCAGCCAAAATTGGAAAACAACCAAATCGTTTACGCAAATGTTTAAATGGACGCTCCTTCTGTTGCTGATCTTTGGTTCCGCCTATGCTGACGCCCAGGTCCCTTCAAAACCACCACTCGTAACCATCACCGGCATGGTAAAAGACTCCTCTTCCGGACAACCTCTGGAAAAAGCCAGCATAACCCTGACAGGCACAACAAAATTCAGTACGCTCACCGACACCCGGGGATACTTTTCCCTGCAAAATATACCCGCCGGCAGCTATTCCCTGACCGTCGGCTACACCGGCTATGCCGCCTTACATCAAACACAACTGTCCGTTGGCACGACTGGCAAAATATTTGACCTTGGCGTCCTTGGACTCTCGGTCCAGACCCGCACGCTTGCACAAGCCGTCGTCACCGCATCAAGACCCCTCCTGGAAAATAAGGTCGATCGCATTGTCTACAATGTCGATCGCGACGTCACTTCGCAGGGCGGCGTAGCCACGGATGTACTGCGGAAGATCCCCCAGGTCAGCGTCGATGTCAATGGTAATGTCGAGCTGCTCGGCAATCCGAGTATCCTGTTCCTTATCAATGGCAAACGCTCTACCTTGTTTGGCAACAGCGTTGCAGACGCTCTTCAATCCATCCCCGCGTCCCAGATACAAAGCATCGAGGTCATGTCCAGCCCCGGCTCGAAGTACGATGCCACAGGCACCGGAGGCGTTATCAACATCATTCTGAAAAAAAGCAAGTCGGAAGGTTTCAGCGGGATTGTCAACGCCACCGCCGGCACCAGGCAGGAGAACGGCTCCGTCAATCTCACCTATAAAAAGAACAATGTCACCGTCAGCGGTTATTTCAGCGGGACAGACCAGCTGAATGTCAGCACATATACGGACAGCAAAAGGAATTCTACAGACACCGCTTCCGGTAACAAATACTTTCTTGGCCAGCAAGGCAACAGCGACTTCCACCGCTATGGTTACCGCACCGGACTTAATCTCGACTGGGATATTACCCCCAAAGACAACGTGGCCGTCACGTTTGGCTTTAACGAGTTCGGCAACGCCACCGACGGCCTCTTCCAACAACATAATACAGGCACCGATGCTCATGGCAACAGCCTTTACGACCGGCTCAACCTTCGTGCCGCCAATAATAAGCTCAGGAACAATACAGCCGACCTGGGCGTAGACTACACAAAAAAATTCCGGAGGGATAAAGAACAGTTAACCTTCTCGTTTCTCTATAGCGCCGGGCAGAACAATACTTCCTATCTGCAATCCCAACGCTATATAAATAACGACTCCATTTTCTCCGGCTCTACCAGCAGCAACCCCGGTCGGGACAAACTCACTTCTTTTAGCCTGGATTATGCCTACCCCCTATCCAGCGGCTTTCTGCTGGAAACGGGCTTTAAAACAGAGATTGAATCCCTGGTCAGCGATGCAGCGGTCTATTCTTTTAACCCTGCCGCCTATACCTACGTACCCGATAACCTGCAATCCTATAACTCCACTTTTCGCAGGACTGTTTACGCCGGCTATGTTTCCGGCGCTTTCAGACTGTTTGATTTCCTCAATGTCATCGCCGGCGTACGGTCAGAGTATACTACCAATAAGGCCTACTATAGCAATTCCGGTCACGTAAAAATACCGGATTACAACAACCTGGCTCCTTCCGTCACGCTCTCCCATACCTTTAACGACCAGACCCTGAAATTCAGCTATGCATACAGACTGGAAAGACCCGAATACCGCGACCTGAACCCATTCCTTAACCTGGCCGATCCACAAAATATCACCACCGGTAATCCCAATATACTTCCCGAAATAGGACACGACTTTCAACTGGGCTATAACTACAACATCGGAAAGGACAATAGCCTTAACATCGTCCTGGTATATACACATAACAGCCCCGACATAAAATCCTATACGACCTTTTATCCAACGTTCCAGGTGGGGGACTCCACTTACACCAATGTCAACGTTACCCGTCGCGACAACATCGCCTCAGAAGACCGTTGGGGCATCAATCTCGGAGGCTCTTTTTCTCCTTTTCCCAAATTCACGATACGCCCCAATATTCAGCTGTACGACAGAAGGACATTCAATATCTACTCCATACCTCCCCGAATCAGCGGCTTTGAATATCGCTGGAATGTCAACGCCAATTATCAGTTCCCCCACGGCCTTATCGTGGAAGGGTTCGGCAATTTCCGGTCAGGCATCAGATGGCAAGGCAGACAACCCAATTTCCTCACCTATACTTTTGCGCTCCGTCAGCAGCTATGGGGAGGGAAAGCAAGCCTGGGCCTGGTGGCGGTAAATGCCTTTGGGAATAATCTCGTGCAGAAATCCACCATCGAAGGTGTCGGGTTTGTCACGGACAATCGCCTGGAGATACCTTACAGGTCGTTTGGTATTAACCTCCTGTACAAGTTTGGCAAGCTGAAGATCAGCAAACCCAAAGAGGATGAGAATTTCCTGGGTAAGCCTCCCGTTGAAAATTAATCCCGCAGTCTGACAGACTCGCAAATATTCTCAAAAGTCTCTATTCTCACAGCGGATAACGTCACCCGCCCGCCATCCACATGGATCAACGCCAACGCAGGGGGCTCGGTGAAATACTTATACCCGCCGGACCAGGGACTGGGCAACAATGCATAAGGGGCGGACCCACCCGCTCCATTATTGATACAGAAGAAATTTCGTTTCAGCTGTATTTTTTTACCGGCATACCCTTCCAGGTAAATAGGCGTTTGCGGCGTCACAGGCAAAAAAGAGAAGTTATGTTCATCCCCTGATATAAAAGCAAGAAATTTTTTGCTGTTATTGACACAGATATCCAATATCTCGTCCCGCCGCTCGATCGTACCCTTTGACAGCGGCACACCAGCCACTACTGCCCTGCTCTTATTATCTCCATCCCACCACATGGCATCGGCCAGGTGATCCCCATTTGGGAAAACAGCCCCGTGTGTCACCACAAAAATATGATCGATATGAGGATCATTCTCCATTTTGTGCATGGTTTCCCGCAGCCATTTCACCTGCTGATCCATGATATACCCTTCCGGACAGCCGCTGGTGGCCATCGGGTCCTTGCTTTCCCAATACTCTGTATTCAAGACGATCATCGCCACATTATCATAGGTGTAATAGTAGACATTCTCCTTATAGGTGGGGAAATCGATGTTATTGGGATTGGGGTCATAGACGGCTCCATCCTCGCTCAGGGGACCATTTGCAGGATTGACAAAGGCCCGGGCAAAGCTGGCTTCACCGGATGCCGTGGCATAAGGAAAGACCTCTATCGACTTGGATTTTTTTGTCACAGGGTCAGGCGCAAATACGCTTCTGCTGGCCTCATGATCCCCAAAACCTACGTATACGGGTATGCGGCCCCAAAATGGTTCCAGCGCCCGTTTGAAATTCGCATATTCCAGCGCATGCCCGTCATCACTTGGATTGGCCCCATTGGTGATATCTCCCTGCACCTGCATGAACACCGCCTGATGAATGGCAGCTGTAGCCATGATCGTTCGGGTCGCCTGATAATTCGTTCCGCCGAAATCCCGCTCACCTCCACCCGTGGTAGCCCGGTTGGCGCTGGCAAATGCAAACGCAAAAGGCTTACGGCCACCCGCCGCTGCCGCAGTCTGAAAAGTATGGACGTCTCTCCGTTTGCCATAAGTTACCGTATACGTATATCGTTTACCGGCCTCCAATCCATACACGCTTATTTCATGGTGCGTGCCCTCACCCGGCTCGGTAAATGTCTTGCCGCCAACCTCGATGGTTGTCTTCGCAGGCGTCTGTGTCTCATAAGAAATAATACACCCGCCAGGCTGCAGGTCATTGATCATGGGCCCTTCGATGATCGTAGGCACAACAGTATAGGGCCCCGTTCCCTCGAATGCAGTTCTTCCTTCATAGATGATCCTGCCGCTATTATCCATGATCCGGTAACCCAGTACGCCCTTCCCCTTTTCCGCCAGCTTAAAGAAATCATTGGACCGAACGAATACTTTTTTTATTTCCAGTAGAGCCTTGCCATCCGTCATCTTCACATCCTTGGGCAAAAAGGCCACGGTCGGGGATAGAGCCTCTTCATCCAGCGGCCCATAAGCCACTGTACCGGCAAACCCCTGCATATGTATATCCAGCAGGATGCCCGTTTCCGATCCCACAGGACTTGCACTAAAGGCGGACAATGTATATAGATCTTTTTTCTCCAGGTCCTCCACATTCCCGGCCTTGGTCAACATCAGCCGGCCATTCGGGGAATAAGTCACTCCATCCAGTACGGCAGGAATAGCCGGCCGGACACCTGTTTGCGCAGACGCATGCAATACAAGCCCTGTCACCGGAATGAGCAACAGTTGTTTTATTTTCATTATGCAGCCAAATGTTTTATTTCGTAATGCTGATCGCGTCCAGCTCTTTTCCTTCAGGAGATATCTGACGCAGGGTAAAGTTCCTTCCATCGATATCGACTACGCTGAGAGAATGTACATTCGAGATAAACTTGTCGGTGTACTTCTGCCAGGAATCCGCATCGTCGTTTTGCTCGGGATTGTACAGTTCCTGGCCTCCGGCCCCGGTGACGATATAGACGATCCCGTCAGGACGGGTATTGGTCTTGCCATCATAGCTCTTATCCAGCCGCCATCTTCCATTGACCACCCGGCCACGAATGGTCTTGTTGTCTTTTCCCCCTATCAGCAGCACCCCCTGTTTATCCGGCGTAAAATGCATGGGGAATGTCCGTTGATAATTATGTACATGACCGCTGAATACCACATCCACTTTCCCCGCTTCGAACAGCGGCGACAACAAACGTGTCTGCTGTTGTTCATAATGCTCCCTTGACGAACTGAAAGGAGGGTGATGAAAGATGACAAAACGCCAGACGGCATCCCGGGCGCCTGCAAGGTCACCGGCTATCCAATTGCGCAAGGCACTGTCCGTAAAATTGACATAGGGATCGGAGTCCAACACGAGCCAATGTGTATTACCGTAATTGAACGAGTAGTTCACAGCGCTGGGATAGGCCTCTCCGGCGGCCTGTAAAAATGCCTTCCGGTGCGCCTCCGTTGCCTGCATGACAGGGACAAAAGCATTGCCTTCCACACCGGCAGGACCATTCAGCGGTTGACGCCAGAAAAAGAAATAAGCCAGACCATCCGGGTACTGATCCAGGCTCCGGTTGTCCACATCATGGTTCCCCGGCGCCCCTATATAGGGAATGCTGCGCATCAACGGTGCTCCCCCATCTGTAGTCTCGTCGGCATTGTAGATAGGCCAGAACTTGTCGTCGTACTCCGATACCCTCCCGTTCTCATAAATGATATCCCCCGGCACGACCACCAGGTCAGGATGACTCAAAAAACTTTGCTTCGCCAACAGTTTTGCATCCGTAGTAGCCGCTCCGATATCGCCGTTGACGACAAACCTATAAGGCTGTTCCGGGCCCTTGGACGCATGCCCTTCCGCAGTAAAGACCACTTTGCCGGCCCGTGAGACACGATAGTTGAATACACCGCCTGGCACAAGACCCGTCAGTACAGTATGGTACACCCGCCGGGGCTGAAGACCATCCGGAGCCACCGGTGTCCATTGCGGAGATGCCATCTTCACCCATCTGCCCGAAGGATCGGCCTTTACTTCCACTCCCCAGTCGGCGGCTCCCTCCGGTACCTGCCACAACAACTCCAGACTTGATGCGGACGGAGCCCGGCCTATCTGCAAATAAGGCTTTGCGATAAATATGTTCTCCTGTGAAAAGGAAAGGAACGGGAGAACAAAAAGTAAGGTACCCAAAAATGATCTTTTCATATCAGAGCCTGTATAAATTTAAAAATGATCAATGCTGGTTGCCGGAACCATTGAGCTGGTAAGCTCCCAGGTCCTTGCCGGGCGGGGTGATCTCCGTTGCGCCATACTTAGGGTCCACCGGCACGTCGCTGCGGGGAACGAATCCCGTATAGCCTTTATTGATACAGGACGACGTCGTTTTTAGCCGGAAATTATAATTGCCCACAAAAGAGATGTCGGCTAGGTTCAACCCTTTGGGCATCGGCACAGGTCCGTTGATGAATTGCGGATCATTGGCGCCCAGCAACGAAGCCGGTGCCGTATACGTTTGTCCTGCCACCCATCCCGCAGGCAGGAAAGTGGAGGGCGCGGGGAAATCCGTAGACATCGCCTGGGAGATGCACTTGCTGACATCATAAGAAGGGTAAATACTATTTGCCACGGACTGACTGTCGGCATAGGAGTAATTGTACCCATACCGCAGATTGGATGTGTCGGCAATGGGATTCTGGACGACCCGGAGCCCAAACCTGCAGTTGACGATGATATTATTATATGCCATGCCCGCCGCATTCTCCTCAAAATTGATGGACCCACCCCTTCCGGATTCTTGACGCCGGTAGCCGCAATTGACGATGGTGTTGTTATACATCCGCACATTGGAGCCCGGTACGCCGGTGGGAGCGCCAGAATTGGACAGTTTAGGACCATTCGTAGCCATGCCGATACAAAGGTTATACGCAAAATTCCCGATGGTGCCTGACTTGGCATTCATCGCCTCGCCACCGGTGTAACCGCATTTCTCAAAAGTATTCCTGAACACGGCTATCTTCCCGCCCAGGATGCGGAAGGGATCGTCCACGCTGCCATATAACCAGGAATCCTCCAATACAAAAATACCTCCCGGGTTCTGGAAAAAGATAGGATAGGGTTTGGATGAGATAGGCGCGATCGGGCTGGTTTTCGGTACAGGAGCTCCTCCGAACTCGATATGGGTCCATTTCAGGATCATCATGGGACATTTGATCCCGCCGATGATACCGATCCATCTACCCTTATAGGCAGAATCCTTGTTTGGATCATATCCGTACTGATCGGTCTTTGTCGCTCCCTGAAATGTAAACCTGTTCGGATGGTCCTTTGTCCCCAGACAGATCAGGGTGCCCTTGACACCTAACCCATATATGCCGGTGAAATTGACGGTAACCCCCGCCTGGACGGTCAGCGTGTCCCCCTCATTGATGATGATATCACCGCCGACCGTATAGGTCTTGCCGGCCAGCATCGTCCCCTTGATCGTCCCTGTCAACGGTATCGAATCACTCACGGGAGAAGCAGGTACGATCACCGCCTGCCACAGGTCCTTATGATCTGTCTTGGTACAGGAAAAAAGAGCCACACCAATAAAAAATAGCCGGAAGATCGAAATATATTTTTTCATATTCTGAGTAGTTAGAGTTTGTATCTGAAACCAAATAAGAAAGAAGACCTGACATAATCTTTTTGAACAATGATCTGGTGCTTCACGTCTGTCTGCATGGACAACGGATTAGACCCAGGGCTCGGGAGATACACTGCGTAAGGGACATGCAGACTGCCTGTGATAGAGGTATTCGTAAGGTTGTTCATTTTTCCGTAGAAAGTCAGCCTTTTGATGATCCTTTTCTCAAAAGATGCATCCAGTCCGGCATAGGGTTGCTGCCAGTAATGCAATCCGGCATAGGGGCTGACAAGGGTTATCCTTTCACCCGTATAAGTAAATGCCACCTGTATATCCAGTCCGATACGGGGATTTTTATACAACACGGAAAGATTACCTACGTGATCGGATTGCCCCTGTAACGGCCTGGTTTCGGAAACATATTTCGAATTTACACTGCCCGCATCATCACGATAAACATATAACATTTGATCGTTCTTCACCCGGGAATGGGTATAGGTATAATTAGCGGAGATCCCAAAAGCACCGAAATAATGAGTAAACACCGCTTCAAAACCATAATTCGTAGCAGTGCCGATATTCTGAGGGATCAGGTATTGGGTGGTAACACCCACCTTATAAGCGGTGTATTCGATGGGGTCCTGGATACGCTTGTAGAATACCCCTAACAACAACTGGTCGGCATGACCCTGGAACCATTCATAACGCAGATCGAGATTGTCCGCAATGGAGTGTTTCAATCCCGCAGGGTTCCCCTGCTGTTTGAATGTCTCGTAATTATCCGGCCCGTCGGGTATCAGCTCGGCGAATTGGGGTCTTGCTATCGCTCTGTAGTAGGACAGCCGGAGAGATTTAAGATCACTGAGAGCATATTTTACCTGACCACTGGGCAGCAGGTCCGTGTACCAGATCTTGCCCGACCGGGCATCGACTTCTTTACTTAGTAAAGTGCTGTACTGTTGCTGTGTATGCTCTACTCTCAAACCTCCCAGCAATTCCAGCCTGTCCGACAACTGCCACTTGCCCTGCGCATAACCGGCATATACATCCTCCGTAAAGCTATAGTTGTTGCCATTCAGCGCAGGCGTGCCGATACCGCCTGCGAAGGCCCATTGGGCATTGTTGACAGTGGTATAGGGCTGCCGACTGCCGCCGGCTGGTATCTGGGGGTCCAGGCTATATGCGTTATAAAAATTATCCCTTTTCTTATCCCTTATCAATCCTCCCAGTTTGATCTCCAGGGGCCTTTCCAGCAGCCGGGCCCGCTGGGTGATGTTAAGACTCCCCGACCAGTCCTTATCGCTGTTATGCGCCCAGTTGCGCGTCATGCCAAAAACGGAATCCGCCCCTTTGACCCTGCTTTTTGATACCGTGTCATACAAGACAGCATATTGATGGGTAAACGTGCTCTGGTCAGGGATGTGATTGCTGGCCATCGAATAAGCCGCCGTCCAATCCACCGTCAGCGATGGGTTCAATTGATGGACACCCTGCAACGTGGAATTGTAGATGGACTGATATTGCCAGGTGGTCCGGTAGGATTCATTTACCAGGGAGTTCAACGCCACCGTATCATACGACACCCGTGTCTGGAACATGTTCAGCCGTACATAAGTATTGGTCCAGGACAGCTTGTTGCGGCCATTGATATGATAATCGGCCTTGGCCGTCAACCCAAGCCGCTGATTCTCGGTGGAATACCGGCGAAAATACAGGTCCTGGAACTGCGGCATATTGCCTAGATTCACCTGCGCATTGGGTAAGAAAAAGGTCGATTTCGTCCCGCTAAAAATGTTCTGATAGCTTCCGGAGAGCAGCAAGCCGAGCTGCTTGTCCTTTCCAAACCGGTTGCCTGCCGTAAGCCCGAACGTCTCATTCAGCGGTGTGTTCCGCTTTTGGTAGTTCAACGGCCCCATAGGGAAGTCCGCGGGCGTGGCATTATAGCTGCTGCCATGCATCTCCGCGGGAGATTGCTTATTGATCGTATTCTTAAATTTGAGATAGTCCTGGGTGTTGAAGATATTGTTGTATCCCATGGCCGCATTCACCTGCAATAGCTTCGAAGCCGGTGCATCCTTCATGACCAGGTTGATCGTCCCCCCAATGGCGTCCCCTTCCATCGAAGGCGTAAGACTCTTGCTTACCTCCAGCCGCTCCAGCAATTCCGAAGGGAAAAGGTCCAGCGGGACAAATCGGTTCTTATCGTCCGGGCTGGGGATCTTGACCCCATTGACCAGGGTATTGATGTACCTCTTTTCCATCCCCCGGATGATGGGATAGCGGCCTTCACCCGCATTGTTCCGCTCGATGGTCACTCCGCTGACACGCTGCAGCACATTGGCTACCGTAATATCCGGCAGCAACTGCATGTTCTTCGCCGAAACGACATTCACCAGCTGGTTGGAATGTTTCTCGATGTTCCGGGTAGTATGGTCGGATCCCGACGCACCCGATACGGTGACGGACGATAATTCGAGGATGGCCGGCTCAAGGATGACCCTCAATTCCACCGGCTTCCCCTGAACCACCGTCACATGCTCGCTATGCTTTTTGTAATTGGCATAGCTGACCTCCACCTCATAATCGCCCGGCGCCAGGCTTCTGACAGCAAAATTTCCGTCCAGTTTTACAAACTGGCTCTTCCCGGTCCCTTTCACCGAGACGGTAGCGCCCGTCATCGGCTCACCTGTTTTGGCATCCAGGACGATACCTCGTATAGCCTGACCCCTACCGATAAAATAAAAGAAAATGAAAATAAAGCTCATGCAGACACGCATGCAGTTGGCTTTGGAAAACATAGGTTCGTTAGTTTGAGCCGCAAATGTTTACAAAAAAGGAATGCCTATGACAAGGGGCCTGACGATTTAGTAATTTGATAAATATTCGCTAACCTTTACTTAACCGTAATTCCAGAAAAAACTCAGGTTTGCTCCAGATTGTTCCTCCCTCCTCCGGAAACTATCCCCCCCTCTCGCCAAAAATCGGTCAGTAATTGTATCATTACCGGACGGTACTCCTATCAAAACCAGTCCATACATATTGATTATCAACTAGTAACAAGGAGGTATAAAATTTGGACGCCAGACAGTACCAATCAAATCCCATGATCAGAAATTATATCAGGATCACCTGGAGACAACTGTGGAAGAACAAGACGATATCCTTTATCAATATGGGCGGCCTCTCCGTCGGCATCGCCTGTTCGGTCCTGCTGCTCAGTTATGTCGCCTTTCAATTGAGCTACGACAGCTGGCATGAAAAAAAACAGGATATCTATCGCGTCGGCCTGGACTTTTACCAGGACGGCCGGCTGGTGATCGAAAGCGCAGAGACCTATTCGGCCGTTGGCCCGGCATTAAAAAAAGATTTTCCCGAAGTCCTGGACGCCGCCAGGCTCTATAATATGGGCTATAAGAATAATTGTGTATTTAGTTATAACAACACCTACTTCCGCGAAACCCGCTTCCTCTATGCCGACCCCACCTTCCTCACCATGTTCACCTTCCCCCTGGTGCAGGGTGACGCCCGGTCGGCGCTTGCACAACCTTATACGGCCGTCATCACGGAATCGACAGCCCGTAAGCTTTTTGGCAACGATTATCTCCGGACAGCCATGGGAAGATCCATTCAAATGACCGATGACGACCGCAACTCGGAGCTTTGTAAGATCACCGGCATAGTAAAAGACATCCCGGAAAATTCACACCTGAAATTCAATATCCTCATTTCCTGGTCAACTTTACTGCACCGCAACAGTGGGCTGGAACGTTTTGAACAAAACTGGAACAGAAAAGACTTTTATACCTATGTGCTGCTGCGCCCCGGCGCCGACCCAACAACCCTGGAAGGAAAGCTGCCTCTGTTTACCCGCCGGCATATTCCCGAAGAACAGACACAGCATCAGCAAAGCATCCTGTCCTTACAACCCCTCGAAAAGATACACCTGAGCTCGGGCAGACTGGATGAGCCGGAAACCACCATTCACGCAAAAGCTATTACTTTCCTGACGATCATCGCCTTTTTTATCGTTGCCATCGCATGGATCAATTATATCAACCTGGCCACGGCCGGCGGTATCAACAGAGCCAGGGAAGTAGGCATCCGTAAAGTGCTGGGTTCACATCGATCTCAACTGATCCGGCAATTCTTTATCGAGTCGTTGAGCCTCAACATCATCAGCTTTGTCCTTGCGATCCTGCTGATCGACGGCATAGCCCCCTTGCTGCACCGCATTTTTTCCATCGACTTTCCGGTCACTGCGATTTTCAAAAACGCCTACGGGCTTTTGTTCCTTGCAGTCCTGCTGCTGGGGGCCTTCCTTTCCGGACTTTACCCCGCCCTGGTCCTGTCCTCCTATAAGCCCGTCACCGTGCTAAAAGGAAAATTAGCCACATCTGCCAAAGGCCTGATGTTGCGAAAGACCCTCGTCATCTTCCAATTTTCCTTGTCTATTCTGCTGATCATCGGAACGTTTGTCGTCTACCGGCAAGTGCAATATATGCTTCATCGGGACATAGGCATCCATCCCAGCCAGGTCATGGTGCTGGACCGACCCGGCCGCTGGGACACCGCCCGCGCCACCCATAACCTGCTCGTACAGCGGTTTAAAGCGACGCTTAAGAACGACCCTTCCGTGGAAGCCATCGCTATGTCGGATGAATTACCCGGCAAAGAGATCCGGTGGCCAACTCCTTACGCCTCCCTTAAAAACGGGCTCTCCTCTCCCCATTCGATTTCTATCAATACCACCACGATCGACCAGGATTATATACCTGCCCTGGGGATGACTATGCTGGCCGGCCGGAATTTCTCCGATGCATTTAAAACTGACCGGAGGGGGCTGATCCTGACGGAGTCCGCCGCTAAATTGCTGGGCTTCCCCCATGCAGACCAGGCCATTGGAAAGGAATTTCGTGCAGATGACGGAGACTATACCGTAGTGGGCGTCGTCAACGACTTTCATCAATTATCCTTACAGCAGAAGGCCGCTCCGGCCGCTTTTCAATTCAACGGCGGAGATCTGAGAGAATTCGAGTACTACCTGGTAAAATTGAAAACAAACAATATTCACCAGTCCGTGGACCGTGTGCAATCCGCCTGGACCGGCAGTTTTAAAGGTAACCCTTTTGCCTTCTCTTTCCTGGATGACTATTTCAACAGGCAATACCAACACGACATACAGTTCGGTGTCCTGTTCGGGACTTTCTCCTTCCTGGCTATTATTATTGCCTGCATCGGCTTGGTTGCGCTTGTTGCTTTTATGATCCGGCAGCGCACCAAAGAAATAGGCATCAGAAAAGTATTAGGCGCCAACATCCAGGAGATCCTCTTCCAGCTGACAAAAGATTTTATACGGTTGGTATTGCTGGCCAATCTCGTCGCCTGGCCGCTGGGATGGCTGTTGATGAACAACTGGCTAAAAGATTTTGCCTATCGCATCCATATCCATTGGTCCGTCTTCATCCTGGCAGGGCTTACTGCCTTAGCCATCGCCCTGCTCACCATCAGCTTCCAGGCCATCAAAGCTGCACGGTCGCATCCTGTGGAGAGCTTGCGTGACGTCTGAACAACAGACGCAGCATGGACGGCAGCACGATGAGCAGCAGGGGCAAAGCCGTCACAAATCCGCCGATCACCGCTATCGCCAGCGGTTGGTGCAGCTGGGCGCCGGTGCCGATGCCAAGGGCCAACGGCATCAGGGCAATGATCGCCCCCAGGGCCGTCATTAGTTTGGGCCTCAGCCGGGTGGAGATGGAGAACACGATGGAATCATCCACCGTCCTGTCCTTCAGCGAGTCCCTGAACTGTAGAAAAGTAAAAATGGCGTTTTCCCCAATGATACCCACTATCATGATCAACCCCGTATAGCTGCCCACATTCAGCGGGGTATGCGTAATGTATAAAGCGATATAGCTCCCCGAAATACCCAGCACAGCCAATAATATGATGAGGATGGCAACCCTGAGTTGACGAAAAAGAAAAAGTATGACAGAGAACACCAGCAGGCTGGAAGTGATCAGGATAGTCAGCAGCTCCTTAAAAGACTGTTGCTGCTCGGCATAGGCCCCTCCATACTCGATGTGATATCCCTGTGGAAGCACCACCTCCGCCGCCACGTTCTTTTGAATATCCTTCATCACGCTTCCTAGATCACGGTTCTCCAGACGGGCGGTGACTTCGCCCATAGCCTGGAGGTTTTCTCTATTGATCTCGGCATCCCCAAGGTTCACTCTTACATCCGCCAGTTCCGTTATGGGCTTAAGCCTGCCCGAAGGAAGAAACACCTGCATCCGCTGCACATCGGCCACCGTCGCCGTCCGGCTATTGGGATAGACCATCCGTATATTGGTAAGCTGCTCCCTTTCGAGGATATTCCCCACGATGTTGCCCTCCATCCTGTTTTGCAGCTGCTGCTGAAGGACGGCAGGGGTAAGACCAAACTGCGCCAGCTTATTATAATCCGGGTCCACGCTTACGGAAGGCCCCGCGATCACGATGCCGTTGAATACATCTGCGGCGCCCTCTACCTTACTTACCGTCTCGGCCACCTGCCGGGAAAGACCCTGCAACGTTTTAACGTCATTGCCAAATATTTTGATGGCCACTGGCTGCACTGAGGTCATCAGATCCCCCAGCATATCCCCGATCACCTGCCCGAAATCGATGCGCAAGGCGGGTTGCGAGGATTCCACCTGCTTACGGATGTCCGCAATGACCTCATCGGTGGAGCGATCCCTGCTCTTCTTTAACTGTATCAGATAGTCGCCCGTATTGGGCTCTGTGATAAAAAAGCCCATCTGCGTCCCGGTACGACGGGAATAGCTGGCCACCTCCGGCACGGAAGTGATGATCTTCTCCACCTGCTGTAATATCCTGTCCGTCTCCTGCAGGGAAGTGCCCGGCGGTGAAGTATAGTCCAGCACGATGCTGCCTTCATCCATCTCCGGCAAAAAGCCAGTCTCCAGCTTGGGAAGGATAAGATAAATAGCGAGTGCCAGACCCGCAATGATCACCATGCTGAAATAGGGCTTGTGGATAAAGAACCCTACCCATTTCTGTTGCCGGACCATATGGGCCTTTTCCTCCTTTTTTGACTTCTTTCCATTCTTCTCCCGGCTTAATAAAAGATACACTACGGGCAGCCCGATCCAGGTGACAAAGAAAGAACACACCAGCGTGATGATCATGGTATTGGTCAGCACTTTAAAATAGGCGCCGGCCACCCCGCTCATCAGCTCAAAAGGGATAAAGATGACAATGGTGCTGAGACTGCTGCCGATCATGGCAGGCAACAGATAACCGATGGCCTTATCTACCAACGTTCTGGATGACTCCAGCGGATGTTCCTCATGCGTTCGTTGTATCTGCTCCACCACCACGATGGCATCGTCGATGATCAGACCGATGGCCGCCGCAATGGCTCCCAGGGTCATGATATTAAAAGTATATCCGATGGCATAGACCACTATCAGCGTGAGACAGATGGTGATGGGAATGGTGATCAGGATGGTGGTGCTGGCCTTCAGGCTGCGAAGAAAAATAATGGCCACGATAATGGCCAGGGCCAGCCCGATCCAGAGGCTGTCTGTCACGCTCTTTACAGAGTCCTTTACAAAATCCGCCTGTATGTAATAAGGCTTCAGATGGACATTCTTTGGAAGTATCTTCTGCAGCTCGGCGATCTTTTGCTCCATCTGGTTCGACAGATCGATGAGGTTGGCATTGGGCTGCTTGATGACGGCTATGAGCAGATTTTCCTTTCCATTGGCATTGATCTTGGTATACTCGACGGCCTCCTGGATAGAGACATTCGAAATCTCTTTCAGACGCACCACCCGCTTGCCATTATTGCTTACGACAAGCTCTTTTAGCTGGTCCAATGTTTTCACCGTCGCATCCGTCACCGTGAGATACAATAAATGATAGTCCGACAAATATCCGTTTGACCTGATAAAGTTTGTCTGTGCCAGCGTATTGGAAAGCATATCCGGTGTGATACCCAGCGTGCTCATCTTCTGCATGTCCATGGTAAGCCAATACTCCTTCTGCTTGCCCCCGATGACCCGTACCTCGGAAACGCCCTGCACCTGTGATAAAAAGGGCTTGACGGTGTAAAGAGCCAGCTGCTTGACGTCGATGGCAGGGGTTGGCGAGCTCGTTTCCAGGGAATAGCCCAACACAGGCAGAATGGAAGGGTTCATCTTCTCCACCGTGATCTGAACACCCGCCGGCAGGCTGTTGCTCACCTGGGATATCTTGGATTCTATACGCTGCTGCGCCAGGTCGATATTGCTGTTCCAATCCATAAAGGCGGATATCTCGCATGTACCCCGGCTGGTCGTGCTGCGGATGGTCAGCAGGTCAGGCACCTGCTTGACGGCATTCTCCAACGGCTTGGTAACCGTAACCATCATTTTATCCACGGGTTGCAGACCGGCGTCCGCAATGATCTTTATCTTGGGGAATGTGATCTCCGGGAACAACGAAGTCTTCAGACGGCCGTAAAAATAAAGCCCTCCCAGTATGATGATCACCAGCAAGGCGGTTACCGGGTTCTTATAGGAAACAAAGAAATTCTTCATGATATTACTGTTTCTCGACATTGACTTTTGCGGTATCAGGCAGACCATAATTGCCCGTGACCACGATCTTGTCGTCCTTTGAGAAGATGGGTTCCAGGATCTCTATCTTATTGTTCAGCTCCATTCCTTTGCGTATCTCCGTCTTCACTGCCGTGGCGGAGTCGATCATCTTCATTACCCAAAAGCTGGTCTGCGCCTCGTCCGAAAGGACGGCCGACTTCGGCACCGTTTGCGCATGGGCCTTCAGGTCCTTGATGATCCTCACCTTGGCAATGAGGTTTTGAGGAATGGGCGTCCGGCTGCTGACCTTTATGATCACAGGCTGTGTCTGGGAAAGAGAGTCCACCACAGGCAGCACGGAACTGATGACACCCGTAAGATGGGTGGCATCGGGAAGGATCAGGTCCACATTCCTCTTGTTCAGCACATACGGCCGCAGCTCATAAGGGAGGTTCAGTAAAAAGACAAAGCTGTTATTGTCGCTGATGACCGCCAGTTGCTCCCCGTCCTGTACATAATCCCCGATCTGATGGCTCAACTGGGTGACATATCCGGACAAAGAGGCCTTGACCGTACCCACACCGGTGAACTTGAACGAGCTATCCAGTTTAGAGATAGAATTACCGATGACCGTGGACTCCTTTGTCTCGATGGTGAACATACGACGGCCGATGCCGACAAACTCGCCCGGCTTTACATCCACCGATCTTACATAGCCCGTGGCAGTGCTCCGGACATAGCTGTTTTGTAAAAAAGAAGAAGTAGCGTTCAATTCGATGGAGTCGGTCAGGTTGCTGACATCGACGCTCGTTACGGTTACGGGGGTTTTGACCTCTGCGGCGGCGGCAGAGTCGGTCCCACCCGCAGCCGCAGGGTCATTCTTGCCATTGCAGGAGATAAATCCGGCCAGTACGACCACCCATATACATCTCAATTTTGCCATGTGCCTGTTGTTTTATAAAGCTTCCCAATAATTGATTTGGTTTATTATCTGAAGCCGGCTGATATAATTTTGATTCAGCAGGTTCCTTGCATTCAGGTAAGTATTGATGGCCAGCACCAGGTCCGTTATCCGCACATTGCCTGTCTCAAGGAGCTTGGCATTCACATCTATCAATGTGTTTGAATATTTCATCTGCTCGCCGATCTCGTTTATCAGCGACTCGGTGGCATGCAACTGCTGGGTCAGTTGGGCTATCTGCTGATCATATTGACGTAGAAAAAAGTCCCTGTACCCCGTTCTCGTCCTTTCGGCAAGGTCGACCTTTTTAAACTTCATCTGCCTTTGATGACCGTCATAGATGGGGACAGTGACCGAAACGCCAAAGCTTGTACCAAAATTCTTCAGCAATGAGAATGGATAACTCGAAATATACCCCGCATCCGCAAACGCGCTCAGCTTTGGCTTGTAGCTAAAGTTGATCAGCGAGTGCTGATTGATGTTCTTCAGACTGTCGATGGTATATTGCTGGTAGAACACCGAATTATACACTTCCGGGAATGCAGACAGCTTCAATTGGGGGTCCGGCAGTTCCTTGACCGAAGTGTCTACGATGCCGCACAGGTAGTTCAGCATGGCAAAATCGTTCCTCAACTGGATCTCCGATTGCCGTAGGATCAGCTGTTGCTGCTGCAGCGTGACATAAAAAGTAAGATAATCTGATTGTCTGTAAATATTGGCTTGCGTCAGTCCCTTTAATAGGATCTCCTCTTTTTGCAAAAGGGCCAGCGTCTCCTTGTTATAATTAACGGCCACCATATCGCCATAAGCCGTAATATACTGGGCGGTCACCGTCTTCCTGAGGTCCTTGACGGCAATCGCAGCCGTGTTGCCGATGGTCTTGTTATTCAGGGATAGGGACCGCAACTGTGTCGCCAGGTTGTTCCTGCTCACAAAGGTCTTGGTTGCCTGTACCTGGGCGCTAAGCTGACCGCCATTGGTAATGGCATTATCATAACCCCATCCTCCGATGAGAGGAGCATAGGAATTGTTGCTGATGCCGTTCACCTGCGGCAAATAGGCGGCGCGGGTCAACTGGCTGTCCACTCCACCCGACAACAACTGATTTTGATAATCCTTTAATAAAGGGCTGTTGCCTCTGGCCTGGACGATATAATAGTCCAGGTCATGATCCTGCGCCCTGACGTGCGGACCCATTATGAAAATCCAGACGAAAAATATGCCTGCCTTCGATAAACGCATAACTGATGGTATAATTATAAAGTGTACATATATTCTTCACGATGGCAAGTCCCAATCCCGTGCTGTCCTCTGTGCCGGCTTGCCCCGTCTGCTTGTAAAACCGGTCGAAGACCTTGTCCGGTAATGGTACAGACGCACCCGTATTCTCAATAACAAGCGTATTCTTTTCCGTCCTGACCATTATCATTCCGTTGTTGATATTGTACCGGATGGCATTGGACAGCAAATTTCCGATGAGGATCTCTATCAGGACGGGATTCACGCGGACGACGACCCTTTCCGGAAAATCCCCGTTAATTACAATATTCTTCTCTTCTGCGTGGAGATAGGACTGTAATATCAGTCTTTTGCATAACGCCCCGATCTCCACGTCATATACGTCCTGGTATTGGTGGTTCTCGATCTTTGTCAGCAGCAACAGGGACTTATTCAGCTTGATCAGCCGCCGGTTCGTATCGTCCAATCCATTGATCAGGTCCGCCTGCTCCTCCGACAAAGGAGATGTTTGCATCAACAGTTCCAGCTTGCTTTGATAAATGGCCAGCGGGGTTTGCATCTCATGGGCCGCATTCTCCGTAAACTCTTTCTGCTGAAGGAATATCTCGGAGCTGCGGCTAAAGAGGTTTCCTATCGCTTTGTTCAGCTCGTTGAACTCATCGGTAGTGCTGGACAAAAAAGAAAGATTGGTCTGCTTGTTCAACTCAAATTGCTGCATATTCCTCAACGCGACATAAAAGGGCTGCCATAGCCTTTTGGATATTCTCTGGTTGATCCACAGCATCCCGCAGATAAGCAGGAACAATACAATGGACTGCACCAGCAAAATGCTGCTCAGCAGATCATCGTTCTCGATAAGACTGCTGCTGATCACCAGCCGGTACATCTTCCCCCCCACCGTGATCCCACCGGCGATCTCGCGGTAAGGTTCCTCTTCCTCATGCTTTGGGCTATACCGGTTGATGCTGTAAACCCTGTCCCTGATGGGCTCATCGATTGGAGACAGCAATATATCCTTGTCCAGCTTCGACCAGGCCGTCAGCTCATCCTGCGAATGGATTTCACCCAGGTTAGACCGTATCTCTTTCAACTGCAGCCGTAGGGATTTGTCCACCTCATGCAGCAGCAGCGACCGCATGACAAAATAGAACAAGGGAATGGTCAGCAGGAAAATGAGAAACGAATAGAACAGATAGCTCCTTATGGTCTTATTGTTAAGCCGCATGATCAGACGTCGAATTTGTAGCCCATTCCATAAATAGACCGTATGTATTCGCTACAACCCGCCTGCTGAAGCTTCCGCTTGAGGTTCTTCATATGGGAATAAATAAAGTCATAGTTGCTGAATATTTCCGCCTCGTCCCCCGAAAGATGCTCGGCGATGGCATTCTTTGAAATAACCCGGTTCTTATTGTAGGCAAGATATACCAGCAGGTCATACTCTTTCCGGGTCAGCTCCACCGGAGTACGGTGGACAGTGACAGATTTTGCCGTAAGGTCAATAGTCAGCTCGTTAAAAACAAGTATATGCTGCCCCTGGAAATGACGCCTGCGGATCACCGCCAGTATACGGGCATTCAGCTCGGATAAATGGAACGGTTTTGTCAGATAGTCGTCGGCGCCCAGGTTCAGTCCCTGTATCCTGTCGCTGATGGAATTCTTTGCGGAAATGACGATCACGCCGTCCGTCTTTTTATTCTCCTTTAGCTCATTCAACAACAAAAGACCGTTGCCGTCGGGCAGCGAGACGTCCAGCAGGATACAATCATAGGTGAAAAGTTCGATCTTTTGCCGGGCAGTGGCATAGTCAGGTGCCTCTTCACAGACAAAATTCTCACTCTTCAGATAGGTAGCCATACTTTTCATCAATTCCTGTTCGTCCTCGACGATGAGTATCTTCATTTTGCTGTTTTAACTCAAAATAACAGCCCCAATCTGGAGAAAATCTGAAGAATCGGACGACAATAACATTTACTTTACATTTACAGATGATCATCCGTTACTTTCTATACCTAGCCCTCTTATTTGAATGTTTTTTCGCATCCGCCCAACCGGACTCCATTCCCCCACCCCCCCGGCAGGATAAACCCAATGTCACCTCCCTGATCGTGCCGGCGACATTGACAGCCTACGGCTTTGCTGCACTGAAATTCCAGGTCCTGAAAGATCTTGACCGTAACATCCGCGAAGAGATCTGGTTCGATCACCCGCATGGCCGGACCACTGTGGATAATTATCTTCAATATGCACCCGCTGCCGCCGTCTATATCCTGAACGCGGCAGGTGTAAAAGGCCGTCATGACCTTCTTGACAGAACAACAATCTACATCATGGCCAATGCCATAATGGCCATCCCGGTGCTCTCGCTGAAAAAAGTGATCAATGCCCCAAGACCAGACGGTTCCGGCAACGATGGCTTCCCCTCGGGACACGTAGCCACCGCCTTCGTAGCCGCGGAATTCCTGCGACAGGAGTTCAAAGATCGTTCTCCCTGGTATGGGGTCGCAGGATATACGACAGCCGCAGCAACGGGGTTTTTACGGGTATACAACGACAAACATTGGTTTAGCGAGCTGCTCGCCGGCGCAGGCATCGGCATGATCTCGGCCCGGGCGGCCTWTTGGCTCTTCCCCGCCGTAAAAAAGAAACTGTTCAAACAAAAAACATCCGTTCCCGTTGCCATCCCCTGATCTTCTTACTCCGTTCGCAAGTTCTTCACGGGATTGGCCATCGCCACCTTGGCTGCCTGGAAACCTACCGTCAATAAGGCAATAAACAAGGCGCCCACACCCGCCCCGGCAAAGATCCACCAGCTGAGACTTGTTCGATATACAAAATCCTGGAGCCAGCGGTTGGCTGCATACCAGGCAATAGGCGTGGCAAGACAGAAAGCAACCCCTACCAGGATGACAAAATCCTTGCTAAGCAAGGTGGTCACAGCCGCCACGCTGGCGCCAAGCACCTTACGGATGCTGATCTCCCTGGCCCTCCGCCGGGTGATGAACAGCCCGAGACCAAACAACCCCATACAGGAGATAAAAATGGTGAGGGTCATCGCCATATTGACAAGCCAGGCTGCTTTTTCCTCCTGCCCGAAAAGCCAGGAAATGGACTCGTTAAGCATGCTGGACTGAAAGGGTCTGTCGGGAAATTGCTTCCTCCATTCTTTCTCCAACCGGGCCAACAGCGCTTTCACCGCCCTTGTGTCCTGTTCGCCGGCAGCGATCTTAATAGCAATGCTTTGCTTACGTTCAGGTATATTCTCTATCACCACCGCCGGTATCCGTTCATGAAAAGAGGATACATGGAAATCAGCTACCACGCCGACCACCGGATATCCTTTCCCGATGCCACCCTGCGGCGCCTGCGCATACAAGATCCTCCCGATCGCCTCCTGATCCGTTCGGCACCCCATCAGCCGGGCCATGGTAGCGTTGATGACGAGCTCCCGTAAACTGTCACTGTGCATCATATTCCGCCCTGCCGTTAATTTCATCCCATAAAAAGGTATGAACTCCTCGTTACCCATATGCGCGGAAACCTGACGCAGGTCGGTACCCGTGGGTTTAAACGAAAAATTATCCATATTCTGAGCAAATCCCATGGGCGGCGTCCCCTGCAGCAACACCTTTTCCACACCGGGCATATTTTTTATAGTATTTGCAAACACCTGCAGTTTTTGAGGAGGATCATTCCAATCAGTAAGCGTAAGCACCCTCTCCGTGTCGAACCCCTTGTCGGCATCGCGCATATAAGCTATCTGCTTTTGTATGACGAGCGAGCCCGTGATAAAAACAAGGGAAATGGTAAATTGAAAGACGATCAACGCACGACGCAAATTCAATTTTTCCTTTCCTCCCGCCGTGGCCGCCCCTTTCAAACTTAAGAGGGGAATATACGAAGACAGGACCCAGGCGGGGTAAAATCCGGCAAGCAGGGTGGTAAACGCCGTCAGGCTGATAAGGAACACAAATGAAAAAGGGTCCGTCAAACTAAAATGAACGCCTTCCGGTACATAGTCCCGGAAAAGAGCCAGCACCGGATTGACAAGGAGCGTGGCCAATAACACCGAGAAAAATGTCAGCACCAGCGTTTCGATCAGGAACTGGATACGAATATGCGCCTTCTGTCCTCCGACTACCTTACGTACACCGATCTCTTTCGCCCGGTTCATCGACTGCGCGGTAGACAGGTTGATAAAATTGACGGCAGCTATCAATAAGATAAACACCGCTATAGCCATCATGGCGTATAACGTTGGCATATAGGGCTTACGCCAACCGTCCCCGTCATCGCCACGGTGAAAGTCACTGGTAAAATGAAGGTCTTTCAGAGGCTGCAGGTACATGGTTAGTTTGGCATCGGCATGAAAAAGCTTAACATGCTCTTTTATATAGGCGGCAAAACGGGCATTCACCTGCTCCGGAGTCGTCCCTTTCGCCAGCTTTACAAACGCCATGCTCCTGTGAGGACTCAGACTGGTCCAGTCGGTAGTAGGGATCTGGGTTCTCAGAAAACTATGCGTAGCGGTGGTCACCGAAAGGAAATCGGTAAAGCCAAGATCCGTATTACCCTTCCAGTCCTTAACGATGCCGGATACATGGACAGGCAGAGAGTCATCATACAATACGGTCTTCCCCACCATGCTGCTCAGGGGAATATCGCCAAAGTAAAGCCTTGCCCTGCTCTCCGTTAGCACCACGGTATTAGGTTGATCCAGTGACCGTGGATTGCCTTCCAGCCATTGATAACTAAAAACATCGAAATAAGACGGCCAGGTAAAAATAGCAGTCTTCATATTCCACCCGCCGCGTATGCTGTTGTCAAAATCCTTCGGCGGCCGGCCTCCGCTCTGCGGAATGCTGATCTTGCCGCCATAATGATGCAAGCCGGCCGCAGCCTCAAACCCGGGTATATCCGTCTGAAAACCCGCCACATCTTCAAAAGGGCTATTCCCGAATTGGATCTCGCCGGACCCCTGCTGTAGATTTCCGACAATGCGATAGATACGGTCTCCATCCTTCTGATCCCGGTCAAAGCTAAAATCATAGCTCGTGATCAGATAAAGGACAAGACATCCACAGATACCCAACGCAAGCCCGAGAACATTGATGGTGGTATACGCTTTGTGACGGGTGATATTCCGCCAGGCGATCCTGCAGTAGCTCCTGAACATAAGGTAATTGGTTTGGTTATACGTCAGCCAATAAGATGCCAGAGCCAAAAAATCATGACACTCAATATTTTATCTCACATATCAGGGAAAACATGTTCGGTTTCGATACGATGCCTGTCCGGTAACAATTATCTGCCCTTATGGAATTTTTCCATTTTCGACTCATTGGGGGAATCACCAACATTATGCTAAAAAACCATCTAAAGACGGGCTGGCGAAATATTCTCCGGAACAAGTCCTACGCCATCGTCAATATATTGGGGCTTTCTCTGGGCATCAGCGCCTGCCTGGTCATCCACTTCGTCGCCAGCTACGAGTTCAGCTTTGACACCTTTCACCCCGGCAGGGAAAGGATCTACAGGGTCATGGCAGACATCACCGAACGCTCAGGGGGAAAACTGCATTCCGCCAGGATCCCTGCCGCAGTGTCGCAAATGGCCCGGTCCACCATATCCGGCCTGGAGGCAGTGGCAGGCTATATCCCATATAACCCCAAAATAACTATTCCGGATGATTATAAACAATTTGAAGGCAGGAACACTACCGTCATAGCCGAACCATCCTACTTCACTATTTTCAAATACGAATGGCTCGCCGGCAACGCAGCCACGGCTCTGTCATCTCCATTTAGCGTGGTCCTTACCGAAAGCCGCGCCCGGGATTATTTCGGTCCCGCGTCCGCTGACAAATACATCGGCAAACAGGTGATCTACGAAGACTCCTTATCCGCAGCGGTCACCGGCATCGTCAAAGACCTGGACAAAAACTCCGATCTGGCTTTTACAGACTTCCTCTCCTATCCCACTATCCAAAGCAGTTTTTTAAGATCTTCCATCGACCTGGCCTCCTGGCATCAGCGTGATCTGGCAGCCTGGACCTTTGTCAGACTAAAACCCGGCACAACACCTGCCAGGATCGACATACAAATGGCCGGCCTCGTGCAGCAACACGGCGATCCTCAAACCAGGCTGACGTTATGGCTCGAACCCTTGTCAGATATGCATTTCAATGGAGACGTAATCGAAAACCCCATCCGGACAGCACATAGGCCAACCCTCTATGGCCTTATGACCATCGCTTTGTTCATTCTTATCCTGGCGATGATCAATTTTATCAACTTATCCACTGCACAATCCATCCGCCGGGCCAGGGAGATAGGTGTCCGAAAAGTGCTGGGCAGCGGCAGGAGCAGCATTGTGCTGCAGTTCCTTATAGAGACGACTGTACTTACTTCATTTGCGACCTTGCTAGGCCTGCTTTTGGTAAGACCGGCGCTTTATTTCTTCCGGTCGTTCGTCCCCGAAGGAGTTACCCTTCATTTTTTCTCACCGGCCACACTGCTCATATTCCTGACCGTTACGCTTGTCACCGCAGTCCTTGCCGGTCTGTATCCCGCAAAAGTCTTGTCATCCTATAATCCGGCGGTCAATCTGCAGTCGGCGGGAGAGTACAAAGGCGGCAATCAATGGCTGTTGCGAAAAGGATTGATCGTCTTCCAATTCACCGTATCACTGGTCTTTATTATTGGCAGCATTGTCATAGCTGAGCAGTTGCGATATGCACAGGATAAAAACCCCGGCTTCAACGCAGACGCTATCCTCACGGTGCAAAGTCCCTGGGGAGACAGTTTGTCCAAGGTCAGGGTCCTGGCGGAAAAACTAAAAAAAATACCGGGCATCCAACAAGTAGCCCTGCAATGGGTATCGCCCATGACAGAAAATACGCGGGGACTGGGGCTGAAACTCAGGCCGGCAGACACAAAAGAACTCGGCGCAGCACAGGTCGTCGGCAATGAGGATTTTATATCCCTATACCAGATCCGCCTGCTGGCCGGCAGGAACCTTCACCCCTCCGACAGCGTTCGCGAATTAGTGATCAATGAGCGTCTTTCACAACTGATAGGTGATACCCTGCCCGCTCAATCCATAGGGAAAACCCTGTATTGGCGCGACAGACCATACCCCGTCGTTGGCGTAGTAGCGGACTTCCACACCAGTTCTCTGCATGATCCGCTCTCACCGCTGTGCATCCTCAACAGGACAGAACGCGAAAGCGCCATCGCTATCAAACTGGCCTCAAAAGGCAAGAACTCGCACCTCATTACAACAACACTTTCACAGACCGAAAAAGCCTGGAAACAGGTGTACCCGGACAAGGGCTTTAATTATAAATTCTATGATGAGTCCTTGGCCCTGTTGTATAAAAAGGATAGACAGACAGCCCTGCTGATCAATAGCGCCATGACCATTGCCATCCTCATATCCTGTATAGGACTATTTGGTCTTGCCCTGTTCAGCGCAGAGAGAAAGGCAAAAGAGATCAGTATCCGAAAGATCCTCGGAGCCACCGTCGAAAGTATTACGTTCTTACTCTGCAAGGACTTTGTACAACTGGTACTCCTGGCATTGCTGGTCGCCTCACCCATCGCCTGGTATCTGATGGACCGCTGGCTGCATGGCTTCGCCTATCACATCCGGCTACAGGCCTGGATCTTTGTTACAACCGGAGCCGCGGCAATAGGCATCGCACTGATAACCGTAGGCTATCAGTCCGTGAGGGCGGCGATGGTCAATCCCATAAAAAACTTAAACACTACCTGAATTTATATTTTTCGATAAGCCGGTCGCCTCGAAAATAATACGCTTCGTATGATCTGTCACCGACAGAATATACCACTTCGATATCGATCCTGTCTGCCTGTGGCTGTCTGGCATACACGTCCTGTCTTTGGTGCTCCGTAAGCTCGGAAACAGGCATCGCCTGCTCAAACTCAAAACCCTCATTGTAAGTAAACTCCAGCGCGAATCCCTGTCGCTGTATCGCTTGTTGCAGCATGATCACACCCGATAGCACCATCGCGGCATAACCGATCTTCCTGAAGACAAACTCGCCGAGCTTCGGCAGGATATATTTTGTCGCCCAGGTCGATATTATGGCGGAGATCGCCACAACCGCCCCTACGGCAAATACTTTTGTCGATATAAGACCGAAGAGTGTGTACAGAACGATCTTGATCAAATGCAACAGGATCTCATTGGCAGCCCTCGTAGCAACGATCTCCTCTTTCGTCAGCCCATAACGCAGATAAAACCTGTTGAACAAAAGCCCAACGGCTCCCGTGATGCCGGAAAGGAACCCGGCCAGAAACCCGATAATGATAAGGATGATATGAGCAGGCCTGGATCTTTGCTCCGGCTTCCCGGACCGCCTGAACACCGCAGGCAGATTGCTGATGAGAAAAATACCCATGACGATCTCCAGGTAAACAGGGTTCAAATATTTTAATAACCAGGCCCCCAGCCATACGGCAGGAAGAGCCGCAGGCATAAAGTAGACCACTATCCCCCATCGTATATGCTTCCTAAAGACCAACAGCCTCGTCGCAGAACTCGAAAAAGTACCGATGGAAAGGGCGGCGGGCACCTGACTGACGGGCAAAAGCCTGCCAAGTAAGGGAATAAGCATCAGTCCTGCGCCGCCGCCACAGATCGCGCTAAGCGTAAAGGCAATAAAACTGGAAAAGAAAATGATGACGAGGGTTATCCATATCATACGCCGCTAATCCACCTTTATAAAATTCCCCTGCTCATCAAACACGAGATCCTTCCCCTTCACTTCCGCCTCATAGCTCGTCTTCCCCTGCGCATCGGTGACCTTTCCGGCTTCGGTGATCTTAGCGCCGGGGTAATGCGCTTTTACATAGACAGCAACACCCGCCGGCAAACTGCTGACAGGAACGGCCACCACTTGTTCGACAAAAACTCCCTCAGGCGTAAAAACTACGGAATTATCCTCCTTGGATTTTCCACCCCAGTTAGCTTCAAAATTCCCTTTCTCTTTTTCCCAGATAACCCCTTCAGCCGAAGGATATTTCTTTATCAATGCAGATTTTACTGCTGCCGGCACCTCCGCGCTTTTGACTTTCTGTGCCATAAGGTCTGTTGTCATGAGACAAAGGGCGATGACGCCCGGTAAGATCAGTTTTTTCATACGTGTGTTTTTCATCCCCCAATGCTACACCCCGATTCTGTAAACAATCAGTATAAAAAAAATATAAAAACCACCCTCATTTTGAAAAGATCCTATGCAAATTCTGAATAAAATCTGTATACATACTGCATCTATTATCAATATGTTACATAATTGTTTCCACAATTTTATCAATTTCTGTATAACCACTCATTAACAAACGGCGCCTCCGAATAGCATCACATTTGCTGCCGATCAACAACAACTGCTCCTATGCGATTCAAAAAACACGTTCTCATTCTTATCCCCTTCCTCCTATCCCAACATTTGTTCTCTCAGGGGATCATCAAAGGAAACATCTCCGACGCAGTAACAAAGGATGGCCTTGCCAGGGCCGATATTGCCGTCAGCAACACCCCTTACCGAAAGGCTGCGGACGACAAAGGCAATTTTGAGCTGTTACATATTCCCGCCGGTGAATACGACCTGGTGATCACCAATGTAGGGTACACTGAAGCTCATTATCATGTCACGGTAAAAGACGGCAGGACCACCAGCGTATTTATCAGGCTCACTCCGCAAAGCGTGTCCATGAACGAGGTCACCGTATTCGGACACTCCGACAGGGAAAAAGAGACGGGTTCGCGCGACAGGGAAAGAAATGCCGCCAATATGATAAATGTCATTTCTTCCCAGGCCATGGTCCGCAGTCCCGATATCAACGCCGCCAATGTGCTCCAGCGGATGAGCGGTATCACTATTCAACGCAACAGCGGTGGAGATGAAGCCTATGCCGTCATACGTGGCATGGAACCCCGGTATAATAATACGTTGCTCAATGGAATAAAGATCGCCAGCCCTGATAATAAGAACAGGTATGTCCAGCTGAACATCATCCCTTCTGATATCCTCAGCAGCATCGAGATCAGCAAGTCGCTGCTGCCGGACATGGAAGGCGACGCCACCGGCGGCACCGTAAATATGGTTGTCAAGGATGCACCCGATAAAACCTCTTTCAAGGCTACGGCCAGCATCGGATATAGCCAGCTCTTCTTTGATGAAAAATATCTTGATTTTAAAAAGTCAGCCATCCAGTCTCTAAGCCCAGTCCAACGCAATTCACCAAAATATACCGCGCAGCCGGGTGATTTTTCCCGCAGCAACCTGGACTTCCAGCCCAGACAGGCGCCCCCTACCGCCCTGGCAGGCTTTTCCTTCACCCACAGGTATCTGCATGACAAGTTGGGTTTTGTGCTGGCCGACAATCTCCAAAACCAGTATTATGGGAACATCGGCTACCTGGCTACAACCACCCCCGGGAGTGACACCACCGGCCGTCTGCATCCCCAGGACGGCTTCAGCAACTATGAATATACACAGCAGTTGAACAATGGACTGGTGGCTCATCTCGACTATGTGATCGATGAAAAGAATAAGATCAACATCGACAATTTTTATTTATACAGTTACCTTGCGCAATCCCGCATCAGCTTCGACACTACCCTCACCGGCACCGGGCGGGCAGGACCAGGCACAGGACAGGTACATGTCGACATGCAATCCCAAACCCAGCATCAATACGTAGAGAACCTCAAACTGTCCGGCCAGCACGTACTATCTCCCACCTTCCAACTGGACTGGTCAGGCGTCTATGCCGATGCGGGCAGCCGGCAGCCAGACGTAGCCACCATTACCACCGACTTCCTGATCAATTACGATCATAGCAGGACACCTACCTATTTCGACGACATTACACGCGCCTGGCAAAAGAACAACGACAAACAATATTCCGGTGTGCTTAATCTCGACTGGCATAAAAGATTCGGAGGTAATGATCTCCAACTAAAGGCCGGCGGTCTGTACCGCCATCTTTCAAGATACAATACGGAAGACGACTATCGTCTCCTTCCACCTGCCACCAATGCCTCCGGCGGAGCCAATCCCAAACCCTTCTGGACCAATATATACGATACCCAATGGGAGGTGTTCAATCCCTCCGGTACAACCTATAATCCGAATAGTTACAAGGCGAGCGAAACTATCTATGCGGAATACCTGATGTTCAAATATAAGATACGTAGATGGGAGGCTGGTGGCGGTCTGCGGGTGGAAAACACCGACGACAAATGGAACGTCCTTGTATACGTCCCCGGCTCGCTCATGTTTGGCAATCAGACCTACCAGGACTTCCTCCCCAGCGCCTTTGCCAGATACAAGTTTTCCGAAAAACAGGACCTCCATTTTTCTTATTTCCGAAGCATCGCCAGACCCGGCTACTACGAACTGGTGCCTACACCCGGCAGCATAGCCACCACCAGCGGTACAGTCACCGAAGGAAATCCTTATGTCCGGCACTCCGTGGCCGACAACATCGACATCCGGTATGAGCTTTTCCCAAAAGGCGAAGAGCATTTATTTATAGGCGGCTTCTATAAACATATCCAGGACCCGATAGAGATCCAGTTGGATACGACAGGCACCAGCGTGGGAAAATATAGGGTAAAACCCCTGAACTCCTATCCGGCAAACAATTTTGGCGGCGAGATCTCCTTCACCCAATATTGGGGCAGATTAGGTATCACAGGTAATTATACATATACCCATTCCACCATCTCCAGCGATCAGAAAACCTTCCAGGGTAAAACGGTAAGACTTACCCGCCCCATGCAGGGACAGGCAGAGCATGTTGCCAACCTCTCCTTATTGTACAAGGACACCCGGCATGGCGCCTTTGCCCAGCTGGCTTATGAATACCAGGGCACCACCCTGGCGTCCACCGGTCTGTACGCAGGCGCAGATAATTACCAGCGTCCCATGCATACCCTCTCCCTTTCCGCCGAAAAAGATATTTATAAACATTTCACCGTATTCGGAAAATTCAACAACCTCCTGAATACCCCCGTCAAACAGTATGTTCAAAATGACATCCTGGTGCTAAAAAATACTTATAAAGCCACTTATAACATCGGCATCCGCTATGAACATTAACACTATTACACCAAAAAAAATCAATATGAAGCCCACATTCGATCAGACATTCCTAAAATGTATAAAGACCGCCGGCCTACTCGCCGCCGGCGCATTTATTTTCTCAGGCTGCAGCAAAAGCTCCAGTTCGGCCAGCAGTGGCGTCGTACTGCCGGCAAACGCTATTACCACTACCACCATCAGCGGCGGTAATATTAAAGGCGTCATGCTCACGGATTCCACCTACACCGTCAACGGCACCCTTACCGTCCTGCCGACAGACACCCTCATCATTCAACCTGGTGCAAAGATCAACCTCACAGGCGATTATGCCTTCCTTATCCAGGGCACTATCGCATCCCTGGGCACCCAGGCAAAACCTATTACCTTCAATTCCACCGTCGCACAGCAACCCGGCCAATGGGGCGGCTTCCAATGCGACAGCGCTAAATCCGTCACCTTCTACTGGACAAAAGTGCTCTGGGCAGGAGGACCCGATGCAGGAGGCCAACCTACACAGACCATCGCTGTAAAGTCTCCCATCCCCGTCGACATCGAGGACTGCTGGTTCGTAGGCGGGCAGGATAATGCCATCGGCGTTTTCTCTACCTCCAATGTCAAGATCCTCCGCAATAGCCTCTACGGCAATGGTACAGGGGACGGTGATGCCATCGACTTCCATGCCGGGGTCACTGGTGTAGTAGCCTATAACGTACTGTGGGGCGGAGCAGGCAGCGCTATCAAGGTATATACCAGCAATACGGTCCAAAACCCCCAAACAAATGTAGCCGTCTACAACAACACCTGCGTAGACAACGGCTTTCGCCGGGGTTCAGGAGAGCCCGGTCGCGGCATCCTCGTAGATGAATTCTCCCAGGCCAGGGTCTATAACAACCTGCTGGTAAATAATTATTGGGAACTGGACATCACAACCAATTCAGATTACCAGCATACGACCTACAACAATAATTATTTTTACGTGACGGTGGACTCCCTGCGTCAGCGCATGTACCCCGCCGGAGAAATAGGCACTCCCCAATCCAATGATATCATCGATCTCAATACGACGGGCGCCAATGATCCTAAGTTCGTAGGATACACGCCTCCTCCCGACCCCACTGTCAGGATCATCCCAACGAGCTTCGACTTTCATTTGCAATCAGGCTCTAAGGCGTTAGGCATGGGATACACAGGCCCGGCGCTCAATCTGCCCGCCGGCGTCCCCGGCGCCAGCAGCGACATCGGCGCCTATGTCACCGATACGACGGGTGGAAAAGGTAATCGCCATGACAAAGGATATTAATGTCTGTTTCCAGTTTTTCTTCAGTTTTATCCTTGACCTTTGGTTACTAATCTCAAAAAAATGATCAAAAAGAATCTATTATCCCTGGCCCTGGTGGTCCTGTCTCTTGCCAGCCAGACTGTTAGAGGGCAACAGTATGCTTTTGACAAGAAGATCCCTTTGCCGGGAGATGGCGGCTATGACTACATAGCCATCGACGATGCCAACAGACACTTGTTCGTATCCCATGGCACAACCTTTAATGTGGTCGACCTGGCTACTGAAAAACCCATCGCCGTCATCGATGGACTAAAAGGCGTTCATGGCATCGCCATCGTGAACGAGGTAAATAAAGGATTTATCAGCGACGGCAAAGCAGGCGCCGTGGCCGTCGTCGATCTTACCACTTTCAAAGTGATCAAGACCATCCAGCTGCCCGTCAAGGATGAAGATGCTATCATTTATGATCCATATTCCAAAAAAGTATTTGTTTTCAACGGGGAAAGCAAGAACACCTGTGTCATCGATATACATTCGCTGGAACTGGTAAAGACCATCGACCTGGGAGGAGGCCCCGAATTCGCCGTTTCCAACGGCAAAGGGCTTATCTATAACAACATCGAGGACCTGAATAGTCTGAAAGTCATCGACACGAAGACTATGGCTGTTAAAGCCACCTACCCCCTGTCCCCCTGCGGCCAGCCCACCGGCATCGCATTCGACGCCGCCAACCAGCGCTTGTTCACAGGATGCCGCACCAATAAAGGGTTGAGCGTTGTAGATGCCACAAATGGTAAGGTCATCACCACCCTGCCCATCGGCGCCGGTGTCGACGCAGTCGTGTATGATGCAGACGACAAGCTCATATTTGTTTCCAACGGGGATGCCACCGCTACCGTCATCCGGCAGGAATCCGCCGACAAATACGCTGTCATCCAGACCATTACTACTGTCCCCCGCGCCAAAACAATGGCCCTGGACAAAAAGACAAAAAAGGTCTATTTCAGCGCCCCCGAATTTCAACCCGGCACCCGTAATATAGTGCCCGGGACATTCGCCGTGCTGGTATATAAGCCTCAATGAGCCTCAATGACAATAAAAAAACGACGCTCCATCCGGGCGTCGTTTTTTTTTAATTTAACCGATATGGTCACATACTGTTAACATTGGGATGATAGCTTTGGCGCAAAATCTTGCGCATGGAGGTCTTCAATGACGACGAGCTGCTCAGACAAATAAAGACGGGCAGCAGCGATGCGTTCTCGGAAATATATAATAAATACTGGGACAAAACCTTTATGCAAGCCTACGATAGGCTAAAAGATATTAAACAAAGCCAGGACCTCACCCAGGATATATTTATACGTTTGTGGGAGCGCCGGACATCGCTGGACATCCAAAACTTACCTGCCTATCTCAACACCGCCGTCCGGAACAATGTTTTCAAATTAGTGGCCAGCCATAAGGTGAATGAAGATTGTTACAACATCGCCGAAAGACTGTTACCCCACTCATCCTCTGCTGATCATCAGCTCATTACAGATGAGCTTATTAAGGCATTCCACTCGCTGGTAGACAACATGCCTCCCCAGCGAAAAAAGATCTTTCAGCTGCGGTATGAACAGGACCTCAAGACCGGGGTCATCGCACAGCAGTTGAACATCACACAAAAGACTGTGCAAAACCATTTATTGAGCTCTTACCGCGACATTCGCTTTCTCCTGGCACAACTCCTGTCCATGTTTATTTTTCTTTTCCAATTTTCTTATTTCTGACTGGGAGATTCTGATCGTTTGAGGTCATACTTATAGGCAACCAGACTATTTGTATGAAAACCCTCCACTACTTTTTATCGATCTCCATTCTCTTTCTGGGAATTTTTAGTTCCTGCAAAAAAAACGCCGATCATGCGGATGGCCTTTCTTATGGTATTGTCGGCGTAGAACCTGGCAGTGCGCATACGGGCGATACAGTGACGATCTATGGCGTCGGCTTTCAGCCGGACAATGCAGCCAATAAGGTCACTATCAATGGCGTGGATGCCAAAGTAGTGGCAGCCGGCAAGTCGGAGCTGCGCGTCATCGTACCGGATGCTCCCAGAAATGGTAACATTTCCGTAACAACAGGATCGCAGTCTTTCAACTTCGGCCAGACATTCAACATCACTACCGTCCTCAGCGGAGAGCTGTCCGGCGACATTACGTTGTCCACCGATAAGCTCTGGCTGTTAAAAGGCGAAGTACATTTAAAGGCAGGCGCCACAATGACCATCAAGGAAGGGACTACCATTTTTGCCAGCAAGGAAACATTTGCTTCCCTCATTATCGATGACGGCGCTAAACTGGTGGCCAACGGTACAGCCGATAAGCCCATCGTCTTTACTTCCGACCAGGCAGTCACCCGCCGCACTCCCGGCGACTGGAAGGGGATCACGCTGGCAGGCGGACCCAATGCCGCCAATGCCAATGATGTGCTGCAATACATGCGAATAGAATTTGCGGGCTATCACCTGCCCATTGAACCAGGCGCTGCCCTGATGATAAACAGGAGCACCGCCGCTGGAAAGATGGCTTATATAGAGACGTCCTATAGCGCCGGAGATGGTTTCCGCTGCGCCGCCGCCGCCAGCACCACTACTTATCTGAAAAACCTGATAGCCTTTGGCTGCGCCGGCACCGACTTCGACTTCGCCGGCGACAGCCGGGTCATCGCCCAATTCCTATTTGGTATAAAAGACCCCGTCTACGCTGACCAATACAGCGCAGATGGTCTTATCGCAAGATCCTCCCGGCCTATCACTGTCAGCAACCTCACCCTGGTAGGTCCCAATGGTCTGTCCAGGGCCGCCAACAGCTCCGGCCCCAATTATAGTTCCCAGATGAATATAGATGGCGTATTGAACAGGCACGCTGGCAGAAGTGTACACATCGGTGGTTACGACAGAATAACGGGCACGGACCTGGGCGGCACCCTGCAACTTTTCAATTCCGCGATCCTGGCTGCCTGGCTGGCCGGCATTTCGGTAGATGGCCCCCGCGCCTGGAACGCTTACGGCAACGGCGGGTCGGTCATCAGACGCACCAGCCTGACCTACAACCTGGCGACCTCACAGACAACGTTGAGCCATGAAGATCCTCCCCAGCGAGGCTACTGTTTCAGTCCCGAGAATATCACCAGCTCCTACAGCGGATTTGGGTATGCCAACGGCACCCCTCAATACGATGATTTCAATGTATCCAATGATACCCTGAAGCTACAACAGGAGGCGCCTTTCTTCCAATCCCCTAATCCCTGGACCAAATACGATGATCTGGGTGTACTCAACCTTGTCCTCTACAGCAAGCTTCACGGCCCTGTGATGACCATTCCGGACGGATCATTATTGGGGTCAGGCGCCGCTTTTACGGAGAGCGAGCTGGGAGACGCCTTCATCGACAAGACTATATCATTCAGAGGCGCTTTCGGCTCTGTAGACTGGACAAAGACATGGAGCAATTATTCACCCCAGGAAACTTCTTACAACTAAAATTTTCTGCATTCAGTTATGAAATTAATTTATCTGTTGGCCATTTGCGCCATCATTTTCCTACCGTCGTGTAAAAAAGACGTTGCATCTGTCGCTGACCTGCAGATCAGCGGGTTCGGACCGGCAGCGTTCGTTGGCGGAGACGCCATCTCTATCTATGGCAGCGGCTTCGACATCGATCCCGAAAAAAATATCGTCTCTTTCAATGGCGCCAAAGGGGAAGTAGCGACAGCATCGCCTAACCGCCTTCAGGTCATCGTCCCAACCCTGACTACTTCCGGCAATCTCACCGTGACGGTCAATGGCAAGACGGTGACCAGCAAACAGCGCTATTCCATCGTCAACCTGCTGCAGGGCACCTACAATGACAACTTCATCCTCACTTCGGACAAACAATACCTGCTGAGAGGGGATGTCGTATTCAAATCCAAGCTCATCATTCAGCCCGGCACGGTGATCTATGGTGAAAAATATACCCATGCCAGCCTTACCGCTTCGGATGTGGACTTCGAAGGGACGGCAGAACATCCCATCATCTTCACTTCCGATCAACCCCCGGGACGCCGTAATCCCGGTGACTGGAAAGGAGTGACCATCAGCGCCGTACAAAGCGGCCAGACTGCCATCCCCAACGGTATCGTACAGTATATGCGGGTAGAGTATGCCGGATATTTTGTATTGGGGAATACCACTCAATATGGCTTCAACGGCCCCTGGTGGGGTGCGGCGCTGAACATCACCCCTACTTCGAGCAGTACCTATAAATACCTGCAGGTCTCCTACAGCGCATCGGACGGATTTTCTTTCGGCAGCTATAACAACGTCTTTGGAGGAGACGGGTTCTTTCATCACCTGATAGCCTTCGGCTGCGCCGGCGCTGACTATCGGATCCATACCTCGGGTGTCAAGGCACAATTCGGACTGGGATTGAAAGACCCTTATTACGCCAACCCGGACAAGTCACACGGCATTGTCAACTTCTATAATGCCGGCAACATGAACCAGCTCAGCAATTTCACCCTGGTGGGCTTCAATCCCGATGCCCGCAACATCCTGAACGCCGGCCCTTCCGTCAACGGCGACGCAGGTTACGGCGTAAAGATAGGCACCAGCTATTATCCTGATGGAAGCTATGGAGGCGGTCAGGACAATTTTGGCCTTTTCAACTCATTGATCGCTGCCGGCATGAAGGCCGGGGTGGTCATCGAGGGGACCAACGATTATAACTGGACCAATTACGAGAGCGGCGGCAACTTGCAGGTACAGGTACGCAACTGTTTTATCACAGGCACCGCACCCAGACAACTGCCAACACAAGGCGGCATATTCGGTCACCCTAACTGGCGTCTCGTATCCACTCCCTTTCTCGATATTACCACTGATCCCAAATTCGCCCTTTTCGCCAGCCTGAACGATACTACCCGTCAGCTAAGCTTTTCACAGTCGAAAGACGACCTGGGCATCAAAGACCTGGTGGACTTCCAAAAGCTGAACAACCCCGGGCTGACACTTCCGGCCAGTTCGATCCTGATAAACAGCGCACAATTTCCTCCCGGTTCGAATGTTTTCAGCCCTTACTTCGACAAGAATACCACCTGGGTCGGCGCTTTCGGCACGGAAGACTGGTCCAGGCCCTGGGCGAATTTTTCTCCGCAAACAACTAATTATAATAATAATTAACTCCATGCAGTCCCTTTCAAGACTCATCTGCTTAATCGTTTCGTCCGCCCTCCTCTTTCTGCATGCTGCAGCACAGGTCAGGACCGGCATCACCGGTACCGTCACGGATGGGAAGTCTCCCATGCCGGGCGTGACCATCAAGGTCGTCGAAACCGGTCAGACCATGGCCAGCGGCGCGGGCGGCGAATACACTTTCCTGATAAAACCCGGTGAATATACCATCCAGTTCCAGTCTGTGGGCCATAAATCCATCACTCGGCGCGTCGTTGTCCACCAGCAACAAATGGAACGTCTTTCCATTACCATGTCCGTGGAATCGAAGATGCTGGAAGCCGTCACAGTGGGCACCGCCCGCAGGGCCACTACGGCCAGGGCCTTGCTGGAGCTGCGTCGTCAGTCTACCAATATCCAGGACGCCATCGGCGCTATCCAGATCGAGAAGTCCGCCAGTATCACCACCGCACAGGCTCTTCAACGGGTGACGGGTGTTACTGTGAAAGATGGCAAGTATGTCACAGTGCGCGGCCTCAGTGATCGTAACGTCGTCGTACAGCTCAATGGCGGCCGCCTGGCCGGCGCCGATGCCGGCCGCAGTTCCGTAGCCGTCGACCTAATCCCTGCGCAGCTGCTGGACAATATTATCGTAGAGAAATCCATTACCCCCGACAAACCGGGTGATGCCAATGGCGCCGTCGTAGAGATCCAGACCAAGAGCATTCCCGATGCACGTTTCCTGACCATATCAGCCCAGACCGGCTTCAACGGCAACATCGGCCTCTACGGATATGCCAACTCCTTCCAGGGCGGCGATATTGGTTTCTGGGGCCAGAATGTCAATAAACTCAATCTGACCAATGATTATCAGCGACTGATCAACGAATATACAGCCCGGGGCTATTCCACCGCCACGGGCACCATCGGGGCAGGTCTGCAGGAAGCCATCAAAGCCAGCAATATTGATAAAGCCCATTTCGACGAAGCCATACGGATCAACCGCGTTATGGAACAAGGTTTCAGCCAGGTCCTGACCACCAAAGCCAGAACCTTCGGACCTGACCAGATCTATGGCATCAGTTACGGCGACAGACACTTGCTAAAGAACAACAAGATCATCGGTTTCGTGATTGGCGTCAACTATTACAATCGCAGCCAGTCCAACCCCAATGGCGAGAATAATCTCTATTCGGTGCGGGAACCTTTGACACCCGGCTCCAATGCAGGTGCACCAAATATCAATTACCCCAACGAGCTCAGGATGGTCAACCTGTACCGGCTAAGAGAGAATACGGGCAACAGGAACCTGAACTACGGCGGTCTGGCCACCCTGTCTTTCAGGTTCAATAAATTCAATGATCTCAGCTTTACCTACAACGGCAACTTCGGCTCCGAGGTAACGGCCACGATGGAAGATGGCCTCTCCAACGCCAACCTGAAAGCGGTGGATCCCAACATTCCTCCTTTCTTTCCCGATCATCAACGGATCTATGACTTCATCTTACGCAGCACCCACCGGAGCCTCAACTCCTTTCAACTGAGAGGTGATCATAAGTTCCGGCTGATAAAAAAGCTGCGCCCCTGGCAGCTGACCTATAGCCTCAGCCAGTCTCTCGCCAGCCAGAACGACCCCGATTACCGGGATACAAAGATGCGGGTGGACTCGCTGGGCCGGATACCCAATCCTGCCCCACCTTACACCAACGGTCCCAGGGACTTGCTGATACCCACCGAATACCAGCATACCTATTTCGTCGCTTCGGACAGGTACTATCGCAACCTGGATGAACACAATCAAAACTACAAAGCAGACCTAGTGGCGCCATTCAGGATCAGCAAGGACACCATTTCCATCTTCAAGGCAGGGGCCTATTACTACAGCCGGGTGAGAGACTATCACGAATCCCTGTTCAACCGCACCGACAACAGCTCTACCTACTTCAATAATTACGGCGGTTACAGCCAGTTGCCAGGCAACCTGACCACACTGAACGGTGACCTCACCGCCTGGAGCGGACCAGGCCAGATCGGCATCATCGAAAACGCCAATCTAAAAGAAGGACAATCCATGGTGCCGGGCTACCTGTACACACCGCAGGCGGGGGTCACCACATTAACTGGTCCTAATGGCACTACCCTCTTCATCAACAGCTACCATGCCAAACAATCCGTGGGCGCACTTTACAGCATGGTTGACCTCAACATCAACAAAGACTGGCGCGTCATCGGCGGCTTACGGATCGAAAGCACCAGTTTTGAATCCACACCCGATACTACCGGCTCCAACTTCATCGACAGGTCCGGCGTTAAGACAAAGGAACAATTCGATAGGAGCTATAGGACGGACTACCTTACGTACAACTGGCTGCCTTCCGGCTCCATCGTCTACAAAGGGATAAAGAACGTCAACTTCCGGGCAGCCTATAGTAGGACCCTGATACGTCCGGAACTGAACGAGATAGTGCTATCCGCACAGCGTGACCCCATACAGCAGCTGACTATCTACGGTAATAAAGCCCTGCAGAATGGCATCTTCTCCAACTACGATTTCCGTGCAGACTGGTTCATCGGCACGGAAGAGCTGGTATCCGCATCGGTATTCTATAAGACAGTAGACCGTCAGATCGAACGGGTATATACCAACGGTACCATCGACCAATACGGTTTCGTAAACAGCTTCGTCACTTTCCGCAACAACCCCAGACAAGGTAAAGTATATGGCGTCGAGATGGAAGTGCGGAAAAATCTGCAGCCACTGTTCGACATGGGCCGGTATATTTTCGTAGGCGCTAATTTAATCCTGGCCAAAAGCGAAACCACCATCGATCCCACAGAATATTATGTCATCCGGATACTGGACAGACATGCATCGAATACCCGGCCCCTGGTAGATCAGCCGAACATCGCCTACAACGTCAACATCGACTTCGATTATCCCAAATGGGGTACGCAGTTCAATGCCCTTTACAATGTAACAGGCAAGCGGCTGTCCGACATCAACTCCGACGGATCACCCAATATCTATGAGTTCCCGGCCCAGGCCCTGGACTTTGTGTTCGCGCAAAAGATCACAAAAAAACTCGAATTCAAGGCGTTCGTTAAGAATGCACTAAACAGCCCTACAAAATTCTATTACGCCAATTCCGGTAATGGAAAACAGTTCGGCGCCGATCACCAGGAATACCTACGCAGAGCATATAATTATGGCACCGTATACACATTAGGACTCAAGTACACATTTTAAAGAAGACTATGAACAAACTTATCATCACCTGCACGTTCGTCCTGGCCACAGTCACAGGACTGGTGCTCACCAGCTGTAAGAAACAGCTGAAGGACCTGTCAGGATACAAGGCATTGGACGATACGAAGAAGGATACTCTCCGGATATACAACCTGCTGCCGGACATCAGCGGGGACGGAAATGCCACCGGCTACCTGGTATACGTCAACGATTCGCTGATTCGCTACCAAGGCACCAGCGCGCAATATGCAGTGACCTACGGCGCCATTCCTTATGTCATTCTGCCGGCCACAGGCGGAACTTTCAACATCAAGCTGGCAGCCTACAGCTATACCAACGATACCCCGGCGGTGAAAACCCCTCCCGATTCCCGCATCGTCATCCAAAAGACCATCGATGTGCCACCGCACAGCGGATATGGAGACATGGTCTTTTATGATGACAATGGAAAACCCGCTGTCAAATATATTCCCGTGACATCAGCGGATCCCGGAGCACCGGCCCCCGGCAAGTTCAAGATCAGGGTGATCAATTTCAGCTATGCCATGGACGATAGCTACGCTCCTCCGGAGAATTCGGCCGGACAGAAAAACAGCATTTCTCTCCGGTATGCAGACAGTACCGATCTGCCGGGTATCAGCAACGTCCCCTTCGCCTCCGTCAGCGATTACGCCGAAGTAGAATATGGTACCCAGCAGTTCTGGGTCTACAACAACACAGACCAGGTCTATCTCCACAACTCAGGCGTAATGGATGATGCCATCAAGACATTCGACCTGTATCCCGTATCCATCGATCCCACCAATCCCTATAACCGGATATTCCCCAGTGTCCGCCCCGCCAGCCCTTATGACCAGAGCGCGTCCCTCCAGGTGAGCAATGTCGGCAGCTATCCCTTCGCGGCCGGCTACTGCTACAGCATCCTGGTCATCGGGAATATCTATGCCGTGCTCACCGATCGCCGATATGGAGCAGGCGACCTGGACAATTGCGGGAAAGTGCAGGTGGTGAATACCAACGCCCACCAGCAGAAAGTAGATGTAAAGATTACCTACCCGGGTGGTGAAAAAGATTTCCCGGCCCTTGCATTCGGAGCTTATACCCAGCCGCTGACCGTACCTGCGGGCGAGGTCAAAGTGACTTTTGGCGGCGGTGATGGTCAAACACCCTATTCCTACACCAGCGAGGTAACCAGGTTATCCAACTTCACCTGGTACTATAATTCAGACCTGAACAATCTTCCTTTTGTCCTGCCGATAAGCAATGTCATCACCTCCGACGACTACAAGCCCGGCGACTGGAGCAATCCGGCCGTGATCATGTTCTCCAAGGTAGGCATGATGAACCTGGTACCGGATGCAGGAAAGATCTTTCTAACGCATTTCCCCTACCTGTTCCCCACCCAGGAGATCAATATGTCCAGCGAGGTAGGCTATAAATCCCGGATCAGCGCAACTACCTATGACGGCACGCAGCCGCCGGCAAAGATCCTGGCCCGTCTCAGCACATCCCGTACGGATACGCTGGCTGCAAGGCAGGTGGCATCGATGACGAAGATCTTCCCGACCTTCCCCGCTCCAGGCACCTATACCCTGGTAGCGGCGGGACTCCTGAATACCACCGATACAGCTAAAAGCATCCACCTGTTCATGATCAAGCATACCAACTTTATTTCAAAAGGAAAATAATGAAAACGCATCTTTCAAAAGTCATACAAATAAGCGCAGCTCACCTGCTGGTGAGCCTCACGTTGATCTTCGGGCTTGGCGCGGACGTGACGCTGACGGGATGCAAAAAGGCCCGCCTGTTTGTCAAAGGGGACACGCTCGACGTGCAACCCTCCCAGTTCCATTTCTTCAACGCATTCACCTATGATAGCACCTTGTCTTTTTCGATAGACGGACTTGCACGGGAGACAGTGGGTAAGTTCAAACTGAGCGAATATTACCCCACCTCCAGCTCATTCAATCTTACCAACGGTCAGCCCAACAGCAAGCTGATCAATATCAATGATCCATATATTACGTCCCAATTCGCCAATAAGCCGGATAACAGCACATTCACGTTCCAGCCGAACACAAGTTATATCGTTTTCCCTACCTACCAGGCCTACGATACAGCCACCGCACCGCTGAGAAACACGGTACCTAGGGTGAACTATTTCCCCGAAGATATATACCATCCCTACGATGGCACCACAGGTATCCGTCTTATTAACATGGTGGCCGGCACCAATGGCATCAGCCTCTCGATCAGCCCGCATATCGGACAAGGCACCAACCTGATCCTGCGGCCCCTGGACCCCAATACGCAGCCGGCAAAAGCTTCCGACTCCTACACTACCACGCAGAAAGGATTAAAAAAGCTCACGCTGTCTATTGGAGGCTTCGACTACAGGTATCCGACGGTCCTGATCAACTTCGTCCCCTTCGACCTGAAGGACGGTAAGAACTATTCCTTCTTCGCGGTAGGTGACGCAAAAAATTATCAGAACAACCTGCAACCCCTGCCCAAACTGTACATGATGGAAGACGGCGTTCCTAATAGTCTGAAAGAGCTCACCGTAGCCAGCACCGCCTATGGCGGCGCTTATGGAGATTATGCCTCCGTCACTGTGGTCAACGGCGCCTATAATATACCTGGCCTGGTCGGCGGACTCAAATCCTTCCTTGGCATCGGCATACGGTTCAATAGTTATACTACCACCGTGCAGAGATGGCCCATCAGTTCGGCAGGCGGAGAAGACATAAACCTGGAGGACACATACCCGTATGGCGTCCCGGGCATGCAGCAGCGGGTAGCTACCATGACGATACCCCCCGGCCAGTACCTGGTTACCAATACCCCGAACGGAGCCTATTCACCCGTATATGATCAGTTCAATCAGATCATCGAGTCGAGTCTGTTCTATACGATGTGCCTCCTGCCCGATAACGCCAATTCGCAAAAGATGGGGCACCTGGTCATGGAGAACGATATTAAACCTGATCCGAAACTTTTTAAGCTCAGGTTCATCAATATCATGGGCGGGACCACGCAGATAGATATACACAATGGAAGTCCTTCCGGCCCCGTCATTGCCAGCGCCATTCCCTACGGTGAGGAAACGCCATACATCACTTTCCAGGCCAGCCAGATCACCCAGAACCTGTATGTGACAGCCGCCGGCTCCACCGAACCGCTTTTCCAGACAGGCAAGTACGACACGCCGATACCACTGCCTTTCAACGGCGGCAACTCAGGCACGCTGTTCTTCATGGGCCTGAACTCCGGACTCCCCTACTCCGGCGATCCCGGCTACTTCAAGCCCTATGTGTACTATCGCTCCGACGCATATACTAATTTAATTTATTCCATCCCAAGCGCACAGATATACTATCAGCTATGAAAAGAATAAATATACCCCGGACCTTAAACATCGCCGTATATACGCTGCTGATCATGCTGATCCAGCAGTCCTGTACAAAGAAGGACGTCCGTAATGTCCCGATAGTCACCATCAGCAGCATCAGCAAGAACCTGCTGAACATCGGCGATACGCTGATCATCAAGGGCAGTCATTTCGACGGTGATCCATCGAAGAACCTCGTCTCCGTGGCCAATGTCTCCTACCAGGTGATACAGGCATCCTCCCAGCAGCTGAGCGTCATCGTCCCAAAAGCTGCGCAAAGCGGCACGCTGTCCATCGGGTTCGAAGGAGGAAGAGCAGCCCAGTTTAGCGAGCCCATCACCATCATCGGCGCCACGCAGCCCATTATCAGTAGCATATCACCTGCCGCTGCCTTTGAGGGAGATACCATCGTGGTCACCGGTAAGAATTTCGCCATTCCTTATGATGCGAACTCCATCACCTTCAATGGCACCCAAAAGGGCGTGATCATCAATGCCACACCTACGGAGCTGCGGGTAGTCATCCCCGACCTGTCAGACAGCGGCCCTGTCCAGGTTACCACCAATGGACAGACCTCGGTACCCTATAGCTATACGATCTCAAAGCCTGACCCTGCGGAGGACGGACATCTATACTGGCTGGCCTTGTTCTATGACCTGTCCGACCCTTACAATCCTCCGGGCGAAATGACCCAGGGTATCTTCAGCAAGGGAACGTCCAATAGCGGCCTGCCCCAATCCAGCACTCTTTTCTCTTATGATAAGACCATTTTCCCCCGGTATCCCCAGTTCAATTATGGCCTTTTCACCCCGTATCAGTTCCCTCATACTATCCAGAACTTCGTCGTCAATGACCAGCAGCATAATGCGTATTATCTTACCTCATCGGCTGTCCCCTTTCCGACGGAATACCACCTGATGAAAATACCTTATGATGACCCTTCCCATGCCGTATCCGTATGGAGCCGGAACTACGATGTCCCCAGCTATACTAAGACGCATCCCGGCTTTTATCCGGCGCAATGGGATTCTATAGCTATCCCAAAAACACCTCACCAGGCAATAGCCATGGATGGCAATACCATCTATATGAAACTGGGCACAACGGACGATTATTATGTGGGTGATGTCTCGCAGCCATCCCCTACGCTTACGCTTCAGCACAATGTGCTGGGTGACTCTACTGCCTATGCCCTGTCGTTCTCAAAGGACTATGCCTTCTATTTTTCTTCTACGCTCAAACAGTATAACGATAATGCGATCGACAGCTTATGGTGCACCCGTAAAGGGAGCAAGGTTGCGGAAAGAGTATCCTTGCCCCTTCAACGGTACTCGGAAGTCATCGTTAGCATAATGGCCGATGCTTCCCACGGCAATGAGGTCCTCATCGTCACTATGGGCTATGACAACAACGTCCGCACCAATGCACTGAAAATATGGAAGTTCAATGCTGACACGAAAGAGTTTACTGTATTATATGATGGCAGGAACTGGGCTGATGCCATTTATCCGGATCTGTCGTACTACTACTATGACAATGGCAATAACGGTTTCATCTGGCTGGGCCATCATATCTATTACGCTTGCAGCAAAAGCGTCGATAATGCCTCTGCCCTGCACCGGATAAACGACGACGGACATTCTGCCAGACCTACCACTATCTATGGCCGGATGGAACCTATGACCACCAACCGGGCATTTCGCTTCAACTTATTCGTAGGAAAATAAAAAACTACTTTGATGAAGAATACATACAAATATATTTTTTATCTGACGCCGCTGCTGGCGATGCTGGGTGCCGGCTGCAAAAAAGAGGTCAGCGTAGCCCCTGAATTCGCTAACGGTTACACCAGGATAATCTTCATAGACGCTCCCGGCGGCGGAAAAGTCCAGTTCATGCTGGATGGCAAGCTGAATGGTAATGGAGACTCGCTCCTTTACAACCCCGACGGCACCCCCTTTGTACCGGACCCTTATCTGAGCACCACTACCACCGTCAACTATCCCTCGGGCGGATGGACGGACAATTCACCCGTCAATTTCCCAGGCGCCTATGGCTTCTACAATCGCAACGGCAACCAGTATTCCGTCTTCCCCAACCCTACCAACCAGATCGATGTCGCACCCATCATCAACGGATATAATTTTTATAACTGGGCGGCCTTGCCGGCCGCCCGGCATCAACTGTCCGTCTACAGCGTGATCAATTCCACCGCTTTCGGTAACCCCATTTCTATCAGAGGCGATAAGTTCCTGGATCAATCCATCACCCTGGAGGGAGGCGCTTTACAAACTTTCTTCTTGTTGAATAAGGGCGTAGCCAAACTTTATAACACCATCGATAACGGTAACACCAACAGCCCGCTGCCTATCTATGGCGTAAGCGAAACTATCAATCACTTCTCAAACCAGATGGATGTGCTCGTAGTAAAAGACCATCCTGATCAGCTGCCAAAGTTCAAAGATTCCAGCGCATATATCCGTTTCATCAACGTAACTCCTCCCTACTCTGACCAATCCATCAATCAGAACACCGATTCGCTGGATATCTATATCGCTCCCATCTATGGGGTAGGCCCGGATGTTTATGATGCACAGTTCGACCAGGGATATAAAGTGTCGGACAGCATCGGCAGGGAGATCCTGGTTGCAAAGGGCCTGGCCCGCTTCCGCTCTGCCGAGGACGCTCCCTTTTTCGAGATCAATGTCGCGGATGTCATGCGCAACGGAGGTAAGTTATATTCCCGCCCTGCCCCCGGCCAATCAGCTTTCCCCCGTTACTACCGGGTGCTGGCCTATCGCAGCGGCAAGTCGAGTGCCAACGGAGATTTCCCCGTGGCTAAAGGTGACTGGCTGGCGCTGTTCAACCTCTACCCCGGCTATAACTATGACGGCGGAGGTCCTACCGGTCAGAACTGGGTAGACAGCTGGCTGGTGCGCAGCAACGGCACCAATTTCTATCCGGCCATCTCCACCATTCTCCTTTCGATAGACCAAAATGTTTACAAGGGACCGGACGCCGTAGGATCTACCCACTATCTGGGTTTCAGGAGCTGTGTCAACTATCAGAAGGCAGGTATCAACGACGTCTTTTTTTCTAACTGATCATAACCATTGTCATGAAAATAAATCATTCATCAATGAAAGGATATTACACGATCTGGGCAATAGCTTGCATCCTGGGCGGCATCCTCGGTGGCGGTTGTCAGAAAGGAGTAGACCCCAAAGGCCCGGGAGTTTCGCCCAATGGAGCGCTGACCCGGTATGATGTCGTCAGTGCGGATTATGATGTGACGTCTGCGGTTACATTCACTGCCTCCTACGACAACGACGGCAAAATGGTGAACCTCTTTCAGAAGGCAGGACAAACCCTTTCTTCCTTTGCCCTGAGCTATGACGGCAATAAGCTCGCCGGCTCCGTCGCCAATGATAAAAGTACTCAATCCTTGACCTATGACGCAGGCGGCAGACCGTGGCGCGTGGATTATGCCAGCCTCACCGACACCGGCAAGATGGTATACAATTACGATGCTGCCGGCAAGCTGATGAGCGTGCTGGACTCCATAAAGGTACCTCTAAAACTGCCCCTCATCTACCTGTATTCCTTCACTTACGATGCCGGAGGAAACAATGTCGTCAGGATCACAAAAGACAGGCTGGACCTGAAAGGACGTCCCACCCTGATGCAATACACCGTCTATACTTTCGACGACAAACCCAACCCCTTCACCAGCTTCCCCTATCTCCGCTATAGTACCTTGCTACCGGGCGAAGCTGCGGCGCTGGTGAACAGGAACAATATCCTTTCGTCGCAGGTAGTCGGCACGATCCTGGACCCATCCTCTCCCGGCTCGGTACCCGTGTACGACACGATCACCAATTACAGGACAACCCGTACCTATGAATATACTCCCAAAGGATTCCCCTCAACGGCAACGGAAAATTTCAATGATGTACAATTCAACTATTCAGGTAAAAGGACCTTCAAATATGCGTATTAAAAAATATTTTTCGCTGGCCTTGCTGATGCTGGGCCTGGGCTTCCTGCGCGTGCAGGCGCAGGAGACTGCAGGCTCACTGAGCGGGCGGGTCACCGATGAGACCCATGGTTTCGTCATAGGCGCCAACGTCACCGTTATCCACGTCCCGACGGGTACCCAGTATGTCACGGCCACCAATGAACTGGGCCGGTATTACCTGGTGAACCTGAGAGTCGGCGGCCCCTACACCGTCAAGGCCACTGCCGTGGGTATGCGTGAAAAAGTGCAGGACAATCTCAACATCGGACTGGGCGACCCCGTCATCCTGGATTTCGTCATGGAGTCCGCCGCCAGGACACTGACGGAGGTCGTGGTAAAGAACAACCGCACCCGCGCTAATTCCACGGGCGCCGGCTACAACGTCACCGGTGCCCAGATGCGCAATATCCCCGCCAGCGCCAGGAGCTTCCAGGATTATACCAAGCTGACCCCCCAATTCAACGGAAATTCTTTTACAGGCACTAACTTCCGCTATAACAACGTCACCATCGACGGCGCCATCAACAATGATGCCATCGGGTTCAGCCCTTCCCTCGGCGGCCAGACAGGTACCTCCGGACAGATAGGCAGCAGCACCCGCACCAATTCCATATCCATCGATGCCATCCAGGATATCCAGGTCTATATCGCGCCTTTCGACGTAAAGATCGGCAACTTCACCGGTGGTAGCATCAATGCCGTAACCCGCAGCGGCAGCAATACCGTCACAGGCTCCATATACGGATTCGGTCGCAACGCAACCCTGATCGGCAAGGACAGGGTCGGCGGCACAGGCTCCATGCCCGGGGATTTTCATGACGCACAAGCCGGCTTCCGGGTTGGCTTCCCCATTATCAGAGATAAATTGTTCTTCTTCACAAACGCAGAGATCACAGACAGAGTCGAGCCCCTGACCACCACTGCCGCATCTCCCTTCGTACAGAATATCTTCACACAGGAGCAGGCAGGCCAGATCACCGCTTTTTATAAAGGCAGCGGATTCGGTTTCGACCCAGGCACGGCGGGCGCCTACAATATCTATTCCAGATCGAAGAAATTCTTCAACCGCTTGGACTGGAATATCTCCGACAAACACCAGCTGGCCATCCGAAGCAATATCGTCCTCTCCGAAGCAACCAACCTGACACGGGACGACCAAAACTTCCGTTTCTCCAGCATCGACTACATACAGCATAATAACCAGGTAGCTACAGTGGCAGAGCTGAAATCACGTTTCAACCCTTCCGTGGCCAACAGCCTGATCGTCGGATACACCGCCGTGAAAGATTACCGGGACCCGCTGTCCTACGCTTACTATCCACAGATACAAATAGCCGGCAATACCCTGGGCACCACCATCCTGTTGGGTACCGACCGGGAAGCCAGCGTATTCAACCTCCGGCAAAACAGCCTGGAGATCACCGACAATCTCACGATCTTCAAAGGCAATCACACCTTTACGATCGGCACTCACAACGAATTGTACAATATTACCTATGGCTTTCTGAACTCTCCCAACGGCCGCATAGACTACGCATCCATCAGCGATTTCATCGCAGGACAACCCAGCCGTATCCGGGGTAATTTCAACTACGTCAACCAGGACCGGGATTACCAGCTCTCCCATCCCAGTGCTAAGTTCAATGTCAATCTATATAGTGTTTATGTACAAGATGAGATCATCCTAAGCCCCCGGTTCAAACTGATCCCCGGCCTGCGGTTGGACATGACTGATATCCCCAGCAAGCAGCCTTTGTCCCTGAAAGCCAGAAATGCCATGCAGGACTTATTCTATGGCTCCACATACACCTACACCAGGCCGGGCAACATCCGGAATGAATACCTGGGTCAGGTACAGCCATCTCCCCGCATTGGATTCAACTTCGACATTAAAGGCGACAAAAGCGTAGTCTTACGTGGGGGCTCAGGCATCTTCATCGGTCGCATACCGTTTGCCTGGCTGGGTTATGCCTTCTACAACAACGGCAATACCTATGGGTCCTTCGACAAACGGTATAACTACGTCGGCAACCCCACCGCAGAACCACCGGTGCCGCCTACTGTCCCTAATCCCGGCACGGACCCACGCAAGCCTTCAAATAAAGGGATCGCAGCCTCCGCTGTCAATGAGAATGGCTCTTCGGCCCTGGATGTCAACGGCCCTACCCAGATAGACCTCATTGACAACCATTTCAAAATGCCCCAGGTATGGCGCACCAGCGCGGCCCTGGACGTGAAATTCAAAGACGGCTATAAGCTAACGCTCGAAGGCGTTTATACAAAGACATTGTACGACGTACAGTTCAAGCAGATCAACCAGCAGGATAGCGTAAACTACTTCCAGTATGATACCCGCCGCCAGCAGCCCATCTTTACAGGCAAACCTGTCGACCCCGCTTTTACCGCCATGTACCTGCTGACAAATACAACAAAAGGCTACCGGTACAGCCTCACCGCCCAGCTGACAAAAACCTTCCCCTTCGGCCTGGATGTCAGCAGCGCCTATACCTACGGCCAGTCAAAAGACATCGCCAACGGCATCCGCAACTCCATGGAGTCCAACTGGCAGCTAAACCAGTCCCTGAACCCCAACAACGCGAGCCTCGCCTGGTCGAACTTCGATGTCCGTCACCGGATCATCGCTATGGCCAACTATCACACCGTATACGGGGAACAGCGTCGCTACCAGACCAATATCAACCTGTTCTTCAGTGCAACCTCCGGCGCCCCCTTCACCTATGGATTCGTCAACAGCCCCATCAACCTGCAGGGAACAGGTCAACAGGTGGCCCTGGTCTATATACCCAAGCCTTCCGAGATGATCAATTTCTTCCAGACCGGCAATATCACTTTATCCGACAATACCATCGTCTATAAAACAGATGCAGACCAGGCGCAGGAGTTCGAAAGATATATCGAAGCTACGCCATACCTGCGGGACCACCGGGGTCAATTCACCCAGCGTAATGCGGCACGCACACCCTGGAATATCAACGCGGATATCCGTATCTCCGAAACATTTGCCATTTCAGAAAAGTCGGGAAGCTCCATCACCATTACCTGGGATATCTTCAACCTGACCAATCTGCTGAATAAGAACTGGGGGAAAGCCTACTTCTCATCCGACCTGTTCAACTCATCGGCCAGCGTAGGTCTCCGCCCCACAGGCACAACCCGTGCGGGGTATCCCATCTACATCTGGGAGCATCCTTCAACACCATACCAGACCGATCTGTCACAGTCCAGGTGGCAGATGCAACTGGGAATGAGATATAATTTTTAACTTCAGCCTCCAATATGATAGACAAGGAGAAATTAGCCGAACTGGCGAAAAAATACCTCGATGGCAAGGCTACGCCTGCTGAAAAAGACTTCCTGGAAGCCTGGTATAATTCCATGGATTCGGGAAAATCCATCGATACGCTGTTCAACGAGATGCAAGCGGGTGACCTGAAAGCGGAAATGTTCAACAATATTCAGTCGGACATCAAGGTACGGCCCATACATCCACGGAAGAAATACCTACGCTATGCCGCCGTAGCCGCCGGCATACTGGCGGTCGTCCTCACCAGCGTCCTGTTGATGTACCGGACAAGCCCCTCCGAAAAAGAAAAACCCAGCCTGGCCATCACCGATATAGAGACTGACTCCCTGCGAAAGATCCAGCTGATCGATGGGACCCTTGTCTGGTTGAATGCGGGCAGTAAATTGCATTATGCGACCGATTTCGGTCAGCATCTTCGCGAGATATTCCTGGAAGGGGAAGCCTATTTCGAAGTAAAGAGCGACAAAGAGCACCCATTCCTGGTGCATACACAGGGGCTTACCACCCGGGTACTGGGAACAAAGTTCAACGTAAAGGCATACAACCCTAAGGCAATCGAAGTCACACTGGTAGAAGGCAAGGTCATGCTGACGGCAGCACGGGCCACGGCAAAGACCGGAGTGACCACAATGGACACCCTCTTCCTGGCACCCAATGAAAAAGCACTGTTCGCAGGAGACAAACTTCGTTCAGACATCACCGGCTCTTCCCCCACTATTAAACACCCCTCATCTGCAAACGATACCCACCTGACTACGACCTCATTATCCAAACATATGGTCGCAAACGCACTGGCGGTCACCTCATGGCGCACAGGCGAGTTGGAATTCGACCACGAGCCGCTGAGCAGCGTGCTGGAAACATTCAACCGGAAATTACATGTCACTATCAAGGCGGCGCCGGAACTTGAAGACCAAACCGTGACCCTAAAAGTCACGGACGAGCCCCTCGACGAAATATTATTTGAGATCACCCGGCAGATAAAACGCACCAGGACGGTCGGCGGCAAACAGGTCAGGGAAAGTACACAGTATAAGAAACAAGGGTCCGAGTACTACATTGAATAGGGCGGCTCTTGCGGAAGCCATAGTTTTTATTTATCTTGATTGTATGACAGTCAAAGAAATAATGACCCAACTGGAATCGTTGGGCTCTCCCCAGATAAAAAATATACTCCTGAAACACGGTGTAAAAGAACCCCTCTTTGGCGTAAAGGTCGCCGATCTGAAACCCATCCAAAAAAAGATAAAAAAGGATTACCAACTGGCAAAAGACCTGTATGCCACCGGTAACGCCGACGCCATGTACCTCGCCGGCCTCATTGCCGACGACGAAAAAATGACAAAGAGTGACCTGCAAACATGGGTAAAACAAGCCCATTCCGACAACATATGTGAGTACACCGTCCCTTGGGTGGCCGCCGAAGGCCGTTATGGATACGAGCTGGCAATGGAATGGATCGACGACAACAAGCCGAATATAGCCGCCGCCGGCTGGGCTACACTGTCCAACCTCGTGGCATTAAAGCCGGACGATCAACTGGACCTGAAGACGTTAAAGTCCTTACTGGGACGCATAACAAAGACCATTCACACATCCCCCAACCGCGTACGCTATAACATGAATGGATTTATTATTTCCGTAGGCGCTTATGTCACCCCCCTGATGCAGGACGCCGTCGCCACCGCAAAAAAAATAGGCGTCGTAAAAGTGGTCACGGACGGCACAGACTGTAAAGTGCCGGACGCAATCACCTATATCAAAAAAATAGAGGATAGAGGAAGCCTGGGTAAAAAGAAAAAGACGGTGAAGTGCTAAAGCCCCATCAGGACAAACTTCTCAGCCACCTGATATTCTCCTGCTTCCCCGCTGCCAGCAGCTGCTGACAATACTTTGTAAAAAATCGGTGCTCCTCCAGGAGCCTGATACTCCTGGCATGCCAGTCCTTAAATACCTGCCCTGTCCGCAGCTCCACTTCCTTTCTCACCAATTCATCCGTCTCCTTGAACCTGGGAGTACCGAAATGAAAGGTATCTGCGTCGCAAAGTATCTCTTCATACAACGCACGAGGAAAGGATGGATACTTCGTCGCCATGATGGCGCCGGCCATGGAGGTTATTAACGTATCAGACACTCTCAACGGCCCCAGACAGCCCTCCATGACCTCTACCCCCCGTTGCTCATGACCAGACACATCGCCCGTAAGATGACCAATATCATGAAACCAGGCAGCAACTTTTACAATAAACATCTCCGTTGCCGGCAACAGAAAGTATTCGGCTATTTCAGCAGCACGTTGAACAACATCTATCGTATGATCCAGATTGTGATAGGGATACTGTCTGTCGGAAGAAATATAGGTATTTCGTACAAATTCTTCTACATCCCTTTCGATTTTGCTATAATTCATGCCCGGTGCAAACTGGTGTCAGGTTAACAAAACTTAAATATCTGTAGCAATTCTGTAGAAATCCTGTACCTGTATCTACCCTATCGCAACCACAGCCCACAACGATAAGGCAGCAATGATCAGCCATAATATTACACCCTGTACCAACGGCCTGACACCCACTGACACTAATACCTTTTTTGACAAACCGCTCCCAATGAGGAAAAGCGTCAACGTAAGCCCCGCATGAGCCGTGGTCACTACATAATGGCTCATTAGCTGTATACCCGGGATATAAGTATGCGCCACCATCGCCAGGACAAATAAGCCGATGAACCAAGGGATCCTGGGCCGGGCGCCTTTGTGCTTAAAGATAAACATGGACAAAAACGCCACCGGGATGATCCATAAGGCCCTGGCCAGTTTTACCGTCGTAGCCACTTGCAGCGCCTCGCTGCCATACCTTCCGGCAGCCCCAACTACAGAACTGGTGTCATGTATGGCAATAGCGCTCCATAAACCGAATTGATCCTGCGAAAGATGCATCAGATGCCCCACGGCAGGAAAAATAAACAACGCCGCCGAATTGAGGATAAACACGATACCGAGGGCTACGGACACCTGCTTCTCCTCCGCCTTGATGACAGGGGAAAGCGCCGCTATGGCGCTGCCGCCGCAGATGGCCGTGCCCGCCGATACTAAATACGCTGTTTTTTTATCCAGACGAAAAAGCCTGCCCAGAAGCACCCCCGTCCCCAAAGTTCCTGCAATCGCCGCTACCGTCAGCCACAACCCGGAGCCACCTGCCTTTGCCGCACTATGTATATCCATGCCGAACCCAAGACCTACCACGGACACCTGCAGCAGGATATGCGTTGCCCGATGGTTCAGATGAATATAAGGATGCCCTACCCATTGCGCGATTACCAGCCCCATCACCAGAGCGATGGGCGGAGATACCACCGGAGTAAGACATAAGATCGCTGCCAGTACAAAGATCACCTCCCTTGCGGTGATGCTCCTGTCGAGAAAATTTACCTTTTCCATACCCCAAAGGTCCAACATCTCCTTATTCCCGGGAAATGGCAATTGGTAATGATCAATAACTAAAAGTTATAACACCCTTAGTAGTTGAACGTGACACCCGCACCGAATCCCATATCGCTGTCATAATGGGTTGACAACCCGAAATACTTGGTAAAAATATACCTGAAGCCCGCCATATATTCCTTATCCGTATTCACCATAAAATTGAACCGCAGCCTGCTGGTAACAGGGACATCCTCCCGCCCCAGCTGCAGACGGACATAACCCTTCATATCCACCCGGGCATCCGCAATCACCAGGAAAGGTAGAGTGTATTGCACCCCCAGACACAACACGGACCGTTTGTTCTTTGTATCTTCCTGCCCGAAAAGGGTCTTTTCCGTAACACCCCCCCTGCGATAACGGAAGTCCCACCCGATATAAGGTAGCCAGAACTGCATCCTCCCCAGATACCTTCCAAAATGTGTCTCGCTTTCATACCCCTTCTCCTGGTCCGTACCTATCCGCCACTCCGTCTGCAACCTGTATCGTCTGTTAGCAACGATCACTTCCCCGTCACTGCCATTACTCTCCAATCCCACACTTGCCATGGGGTAGAGGGTACGGTCGTCCGCATACACTTTTTGCAACGCTTTCTTCGGATCGCCCAGGTCCGGATCAGGCGGTGAATCTTCATAGTGGAATATTCTTCCCATACCGCTCATCATATGATATAGGATATGACAGTGAAAAAACCAGTCCCCGCTCTCGGTAGCCGCAAACTCCAGCGTATCCGTCTCCATAGGCATGATGTCCACGGTATTTTTAAGAGGCGCATAATCACCTTGGCCATTCAACAGCCGGAAGAAATGACCATGCAGGTGCATGGGATGACGCATCATCGTGCCGTTGTAAAGGATGATCCGCACGTTCTCCCCCTTTTTTATCAGGATCCTGTCCGTCTCAGACACGGCTTTGTTGTCGATGGTCCAGACATAACGGTTCATGTTCCCCGTCAGATTGAATCTCAAAACTTTCATAGGGCCTTCCGGCAGGGTCGTCTTCTCAGGCGAACGCAGCATGCCATAGTTCAGAGTCTTGCCGATGGTTTCTCTATACATCACGGTATTCATGTCCATCACCTGATGGGTCATCTGCATACCCATATCGTTCATCTCCCCATTCCCCTTCATCATGTCATTCATCATCTTCATGCCCTCGAAATAATCCAGCCTCGGCAGAGGCTTTGCCTTCATCTTCTCTCCCTCACCCAGCCACACAGAGGCGGAACCCGTCCTGTCCTCGGATGTAGCAAGGAACTCATAGCTGCCTTTGTCAGGGATAGTGACGACAACATCATAAGTCTCCGCCGTTCCAACGATCAGACGATCTACCTCTACAGGCTCCACGTCCTTGCCGTCATTGGCTGTCACCGACAGCCTGCCTCCTGCATAGGTCAGCCAGAAATACGTGGAAGAGCTGCCGTTGATGATACGTAGATGCACCTTGTCCCCCGGCTTCAGACCCAGGTCCTTCGACCGCTCGTCCTGCTGGACGCCATTCGCAAAAAAACGGTCGTAATACACATCGCTCACATCCATTGCCAGCATCCTCTTTCTCTCATTCGTGAGCTTGGTTCCAAAATGCTTATGCTTAATGGCTTCGGCATAATCCTGCACGCTCCGCTTTTTTATCGCATACCAATCCGTGGCGTTATGCAGCCTCCGCTGTACCTGTTCCGGTTTTTCATTCGTCCAGTCGCTGAGCAGGATGGTGTATTCTTTCATCAGTTCCGGCTCTCTCTTCCGGATGATAAAAGCGCCATACTGCCCGCTTTGCTCCTGAAGCATCGTATGGGAATGATACCAATAGGTCCCGTTCTGTATGATAGGGAAGGTAGCCACGTAGGTTTCCATCGCCTTGATGGGAGGAGTGGTCAGATAAGATACGCCATCGTATTTATTCGGCAGGATGAGTCCATGCCAGTGCACCGAAGTTTCCATCATCATCTCGTTGTGGATATGGATCTCCGCCGTGTCACCTTCCGTAAAATATAGCGTGGGGCCCGGTATCGTGCCATTCACCGCGATAGCGTTTACCTTTTTGCCGGTGTAGTTGACGGTTGTATCCCTGATATATAAATGATAGACCACACGCCCACCCTTCCTTCCTCCCATTTCCATCGTTTGATGGTGCATCTGGGCAAGAACAGGCAGTACGATCCCACATGCCAAAAGGCATACGAAGAATACTTTCATACCGGTGTCTGGTTAAGGTTTCAAAGTTGTTTGCACCTTGCCGCAAGTAAGCATGGCGTTACCATAATAAGGGTTCTTGATAGCAGGGTCATTGCTAAGCCACGAAGCCTTCTTCATCGGACAGAACTCCTCGTAAATGGGCTGCGTGGACAGTTTGACGGCCTTGGCCAACGCCAGCATGTTGACGGACAGATTGACAAAATGCTCCCGTTGATGAGCGACCTCCTTTTTTTCCGAGATATGTCTTGCATCAAAAGTCAGCTTGTCTTTTAAGCCCATAAAAGCTTTATGCTCTTTTTCGTTCAGCTTGCTCATGTCGACTTTGTCGATAGCTGTCAGGAGCTCTCCGGCTTTGACAGAAGCCGCATTGGCATCATCTGCCGTCAGGGCGTCCTTGACCCCGTAATAAGCCGTTAATATATCCGATGGATTTTGTGCAAATAATTGATAAGAGAACAGCAGTGCTACTGCCAGCAAAATATTTTTCATTTTTGACAAATTGAATAGTTATACAATAAAAGACGTCTGTTGATCTGTCTAATCAATCATCAAATGCGAAAACATTGGTACAGCGACTGAAGGTCCGGAGGAGAGCCGGTGTAAAACGCTTTATCGGAGAAAACCCGCCTGGGCCCGGGGTCATTTTTCAAAACCAGTTCTTCCCTTGTAAGGACAATTGCATATACAGGAGCAAGCTCGACATAAGGCGCAGCCTGCTTCTCCAACAGGTTGAACTTCACCGCATGCATACCGCTGCACCCATTGTCATCATTACAGGGATGCCTGGTTTCCTTTTTTGCACAGCAGGCGGGGACCATCGTCCGGACCGAACAATGACAGATCACCATGAAATTGACCGCAAATACGGCCAACATCAACAATGCCTTCCACTGTATGGTCCTGACGAATGACATTGCCCAAAGATAAGAAAAGATAAGACTTTATTGCAGTGGTTGTATGTTAAAACCCACTTTCTTTACTGCCTCTTCGATTGATCCATTGGAAAGGTTCTCCCCTTCCACGGTAAGTATCTTGTCCGGGTTATCCGTATCTACCTTCCAGGAGCTGATACCGTCCACCTGGTTGAGTTTTGGGGTTACTCGGGCGACACATCCGCTGCAATTGATGTTTGTCTTGAATTGTAAGGTCTTCATATTCTTTTTAATTTTAAACGTAAACTATTGCTGACTACGCTGACGCTGCTAAGCGCCATCGCTCCTCCCGCGATCATGGGATTGAGGAGAAATCCATTGATAGGATACAGGAGGCCCGCAGCCACCGGAATGCCTACCAGGTTATAAATAAAGGCCCAGAAAAGGTTCTGCCGTATGGCGCTCACAGTCGCCTTTGAAAGTTTGATCGCTGCCGGTACCCTGGTAAGATCGTCCGACAACAGTGTGATACCCGCTACATCAAGGGCGATATCACTGCCCGTCCCCATGGCGATGCTGACATCCGCCTGCGCAAGAGCCTGACTGTCATTGATACCATCGCCCGCCATAGCGACCGTTTTTCCTTCCTGTTGCAACTGCCGGACGAATTCCGACTTTCCATCAGGCAGGACTTCCGCCTGGAATGAAACTATCCCCACCTTGGCCGCCACCGCGGCAGCAGTCTGCGGATTGTCCCCCGTCAACATATGAACAGTTATGCCCGCTTTCTGCAAAGCGGTAATAGCCGCCCCTGCTGAGGGCCTGATGCTGTCCTCTATAGCGATGCCCGCCAGCACTGTCCTTTCGTCGGCAAAGAATACCACGGTTTGCGCAGCTGCACGTTTTTCAGCTGCCCATTGATGGATGCCAGACGCAAGGACAATACCCTGCTCTTCCAACAGCTGCCGGTTACCCACCAGGTACACACGACCTTCGTATTGCCCGCGAACACCTCTTCCTGTTAAGGACTCGATATTGACAATCTTTTCCGGATGCGCCTCATTTTTCAGCTTTTCGACCACCGCCGCCGCCAGCGGATGCTCGGAGGCCTGCTCCAAAGAGAACAGGATATGCCGCAGGGACAGGATATCCCGTTCCCCGGCGCCCACCCAAAGTATTTCCGTCACCACCGGCCTGCCCTCTGTGATCGTCCCCGTCTTGTCAAGTACAAGGTCGCTGACCTTGTACGCTCTTTCCAGGTTTTCCGCATCCCTTATCAAAATGCCCTGCTCCGCCCCCTTCCCCACTCCTACCATGATCGCCGTGGGCGTAGCCAGACCCAATGCACAGGGACAGGCGATCACCAGCACGGTGACCATGGATAAAATACCATAGGTCACCCCATGATCCCCACCCAATGCCCACCATAATATAAATGACAGCAGCGCCAGACCGATGACCACAGGAACAAAGATGCCCGCCAGTTTATCCACCAGCTTCTGCACAGGAGCTTTACTGCTTTGCGCCTCCTGTACCATACGTATGATATGAGATAACAATGTCTCCCCACCCACTTTCTCGGCGACAAACCGGAAACTTCCCTTCTGATTAATAGTTCCCGCAAATACCCGCTCTCCCGCAACCTTTGCCACGGCAATCGGCTCGCCGCTGATCATGCTCTCGTCTACATAACTATTCCCCTCCGTTATCCTGCCGTCCACAGGTATCCGCTCCCCCGGTCGCACCAACAGCACATCCCCCATCGACACCTGGGTCAGGGGTATATTCATCACAGTCCCATCTTCCCGGACGATCGCCACCGTCTTGGGCTGCAGCCCCATCAGCTTCCTGATAGCCGAGGAAGTACGGGCCTTCGCCCTTTCCTCCAACAACTTACCCAGCAGTATAAACGCCACGACCACGGCAGACGCTTCGAAATAAACATGGGCATGCAATCCCCTCTTGTGCCAGTAAGAAGGAAATAAGGTATTGAACACACTGAAAATATAGCTGATGCCCGTGCTCAACGCCACCAGCGTATCCATATTAGCCCTGCGATGAAGAGCCTGCTTCCAGGCATTGATAAAAAAACCCCGGCCCAGCCAGAGCACCACAGGGGACGCCAACAGCCACATCCAATAATTGACATAGGGAAGGTCCATAAAGAACATACCGACAACCACCAGTGGCGCTGATAAAACAATTGCCGCTAGGGTCCGCCTGCGCAGACGCATCAACTCCTCTTTTTGTATCGCTTCCAGCTTCTCCCTGCCTTCTTCCGACTCGTCCACCAGCAGATCATACCCTATATCCTGCAAGGCCGCCTTCATCTGCTGCGGCGTGATCTTCTCCGGTGTATATTCCACCTGGACACTGTGATTGGGAAAGCTGACGGAGGCCCGGCTAACACCCTCCCGGGACGAGAGGATCGTCTCTACGCTGACAGCGCAACTGGCGCAGCTCATACCCGTGACCGAAAATTGCTTCTTTGTCATATGACAAATGTCGGCCGGATAGCTGGCAGGAATGTTACATTATCTTGTAAAAAAGTTATAGAATTTTGTCCAAGGGAGTACGCCGGCTATTACCCGTCTTTTTAAAATGACTGGGAGTAAGACCTGTCATTTTTTTGAACTGTGCGGACAGATGCGCCGTGCTGCTATACCCCAGCTTCCAGGCGATCTCACTAAGGGTCAGCTCGTCATAAGCCAGCCACTCCTTTACTTTTTCCATTTTCAGCAGGATGAAATACTGCTCTATCGTCATACCCTCCACTTCGGAGAACAGACGGCTGACTGTCGTATACTCCTTATCCAACGCCTTCCCCAGATAAGCGCTCAGACTGAAATGCTCTTCCAGTTCCCCCTTCTGGACAAGAGACACCAGCAGGTTCTTTATTTTCTCTATTTGTTTCTGCCGCTGATCGTCCAACAGCTCGAAACCCAATGCTTCCAACCTCTCCCTGAATAACTGCAGGTCTTTTTCCGGCAGCGGCTTTTCCAGCGTCACTTCGCCCAGCGTTACGGTATTTGGTTGATCTGTCAATTTTCCTAGCTCCTGTTTCACCGCCAGTATACACCGGGGGCATACCATGTTCTTGATATATAATATCATGGTACAAATATACGCAAAGTAAAACGGCCCGATATCGGGCCGTTTTATATTTACTTACTGCGCGATCAATAGCTTCTTGCTAAGCACCCTGTTACCCGTAATAAACTTCACTATATATATTCCCTTGGCCAGCATCTGCAGATCCAATATGTCCCCTGTCCGTATTTGTCTCTGAAAAACGATCTTGCCGGAAATATCATACACCTGTAGCAACCCTGACGCTACATCACCCGTGATAAGCGCTTTCGCCTGCCCACCGTCCACAGGATTGGGCGTAATGACAAGATCGAAGACGCCGGCTCCACCGGCAATGGTCTGCGACATGCCCGTCACGGCCCCCGTCTGCCGGGCAGCTGGCGCCGGGCCACTGGTCAGCGTCAGCGTGCCGAAAGCCGATGTATTCTGGTAGTCATTGATAGTCCCCCACCAGACATATTGGGCATTGCGACCGCTGCTGTTGTCGGCATTGTCATATCCGATGTCAAACCCGATGGACATTCCTGCCGAAGGAGTAAGCCCCAGCTGCGACCAGGGAATGCTTATCTCGACGCTATAGCCGCCGGCTATCGCAGCCCAGGCATGCTGTACGCCGGTGATGCTCACCTTCATAAAGACCTGGCTGTTGTTGTAGCCTTTTATAAGCTGGTTGTCCCTGCCGTCATAGCTGGTCAGCTTATTGTTGTTGGCATCGATAAAGATCTCCACCGCATCATTGTCCCATGCATTGGCAGCGCCGCTGAACAGCGTCCCATCCAGTACTTTCGCGCCTATATACAGATTGTTATTGTCCCATAATACCCCAAAGCCGGCCGTATTGGTGCTGCTGCCGATGACAGCCTTGCTGATAGACTGGTTGATCTTCCAGGAACTTTCATTCAGATTGCCATCTACCGTAATAGTCCCCGAAGGTTGATAACATATCACCGTCCCCGGCTGCCCGCCAGAGCCTGTATTCACCGTCACTTGCACCTGGTCGGTAGCCGACAGGGAACCATCGCTGACGGAAAGCTGGAAAACATAGGTATTGCCGTTGGTCAGACCCGTCACCGTCGGAGCCGCTATATTGGCATTACTGAAGTTCACCACGGGACCGCTTACCTGTGTCCAGTGATAAGTAATGGTATTCCCGTCAGGGTCGGAACCTGACCCTTGCAATAAAGTACTCGTAGTACCTGCATTCAACACCTGGTCCGGTCCCGCATTCGCGACAGGCGCATGGTTGGTGCTGCCGCTGCAGGTGGTAAGATACACCGTACCAAATACAGATGGGTTCTGGAAAGCCGTGGTATTCGTGGCAAAAGTGGTCACCTGCGCATCCCGGTCCCCGCCATTATCGTCATTATCCAACTGGATGTCCAACCCGATAGGTTTTCCCAGGGCAGGCGTGACACCGATGGTGCTCCAGGGAATAGCCACCTCCAGGTTATAACCCGTGGCAGTGCCGCACATCGAAAAATTGATACCCGTGGTCCTGTTCACTGAATTGCCGCCTACATGCAGCGTATTGTCGTTCCAGCGGAAGCCCAGCTGAAAATCGTTCACGCCGTCATAAGTAGTTCCCTTGCTGTTATCCCCATCAATAAATACTTCCACCGCATCATCCATCCACCAGTTGCCGCCGGAGTCATTTACCTTGGTGGCATCATTCACCTGTACAAGAATATACAGGTTGGTATTATCATACAAGGCCCTCCACGAACCGCCGTAACCCGAAGGCACCGACCCGATGACCACATTGGAGATGGTTTTCACAGGAGCAATGCCCCACACTGACTCTATGTTTTGGTCGACGACAGGAGGAGTGCCGGACACCTGTGCAATGACAGGAGCCACACAAGGAGGGTTATTGATATCCGCAATAGTGATGGTAGCCGTAGTATCCCCGCCCAGTTTATACCCGCTGCCGGGCAGCAAAGTGAGTGTCAATGTTTTGGGACCAGTGAATGTGTGGTCATCGATGGGTGTGATGGTAATGGTTTGCGAAAGGACCGAAGGGGTCAGCGTGACCGATCCTGGTAATGCGGGGCTATAGTTTGCGGCAGAAGCCGTTCCACCGATGCGATACTGTACAGTCACATTCTGTGTAATGCCCGCTGTACTGATGGTAAACACACCCGGGTCCCCGCTCTTACTGGCGGAAGCATCAGTAGCTATGATATTGACAGCTGGCGCAACAGTTACCTTTTTTACAGCCGTCTTAGCCCCATCGGCCGTAGTGACCGTGATATTCGCGGTTCCGATGCCCGCAGCCGTGATCTTTCCCGTCGCATCCACCGTGACGGCAGCCGTGTTCGAAGAGGCCCAGGTGACATTTTTGTTCGTCGCGTCGACAGGTGCAATCACGGCGCTCAATTGTATGGTCTGCCCCAACCCCACCGTCGTATCGCCACCGGGATTGATGCTCACACCCGTCACCGGCACGGTGACATCCGTGATGATCAGTTGAAAGGATGTGTTCCGGTTGATATACGTGCCTGACTCGGCATTCGTCACCGTCAGTTTGTTAAAAGTACAGGTCTGTGAATTGGCCTGACAATAAATCCCAAAGCCTCCGTAAATGTCCTGCTGCACATTACGGGTTACCGTATCCAGTCCCGTACCGTTGATATGGGTATTATTGAATGTCAGGTTATAAATATTGTTGCCGAACAACTGTACCCCATCCCGCTGGGAATTGTTGATATCGTTGTTGTCGAACTGCAGATTGAAGATCCCTGTATTGGCATAAAATTCGACGGCCCCTCTTTTCTGATTCCAGATGTCATAGCTCGTACCACACGCCGTGATCGTATTCTCATACACCCGGATAGGCGTATGGGTATTGTCAAAGGTAAAGCCGGAGAAATCGTTGGTAAACCTTATGCCCGACCCCGCGACACCGTCCTTTATCACACAGTGATGTATCTGATGACCATAACCGCCGAAGATGGCAGCCCCTCCCGCACGCCAGTTGTTCTCCACCGTGTTGTTACGAAAGATATCATTGATACAGGGCTGATTGACACCCGCATCGTTATTGGGCCACACGGCCATGGCATCGTCGCCATTGTTCCGGAAGCTGCAGTTCTCCACGACGGAATTGCTGGTACCCTGGCAAAAATTAACCCCATCCGCATAGTTGTTCCGGATACGGCAATTGGAAATGGTAAGGTTCTGTGTGATATCCACAGGCAGCGGAGGATCATAGCCGGCGATCCAGAACCCGCATTCGAAATGTTCCACCCATACATCGTGAATAAGGGAGTTGGAGCCATAAGTACCCATAAAGCCTTTGTAGATCTTATAAGGGTCGCCCGGCACCCGGGCATTCGCCTCGTCATATTTCAGACGATCGTTATTGGCCGTATTCATGGAAAAATTCGAGATCTCCACATTGCTCGCCCTGGCATAGATGCCCCCATAAAATTGTTTATCGGTGGAGAAATACAGGTAGGTATGCCAGATACCCGCCCCCATGATCTTAACATTGCTGACCATCAGCGTCAACTTATCGCTCAACAGAAACCTTCCGGCAGGGATATAGACATTCTTCCCTTGTGCGGCCGCGGCGCTGATACACGCGTTAAAGGCGGAAAGATCGTCGTTGTTGTCATCCGCCACTGCCCCATAGCTCGTGACGGAAAGATAATTGGCCGGCTGCGCAATGACCCCAGGTACAGACTCCATTTCGATAAAATCGACCCCATAGGTCAACCCATCCCCATTATCTTTTTGTATCCGGACGGAGTCCCCGGCATTTAAGACAGCGGTCAATTTGAAATGCACCTCGTCAAATCGCATCCATGTCTTTTCCTTGGGCGTCTGATAAGGGTCGGAACCGCCCGTAACAAAATACTGGTAAGCCCAATAAGACGACAGATCGATGTTCTGGATCTTTACGCCATTGACATACAACCCCAATGATCCCGCCTGGCCAGTGCCCGACGTATTATCAGGCATGGTAAACCGCAGGTCAAAACCCTGCGCAGCAGCAGACAGTTTCCAGGTCACAGCAGCACCATTGGCAGAAAGAGATACATATTTCTGGTTGGATGCCTCCGAAGCAATATCGGCCTGTATAAACTGGGGGGACTGCTGTAAGGATGCACCGCCCGATAGTCGGGCATCCTCCGCCTCATAACGGGTGTAAGGCAGTTGCGCCCCTCTGGGAAGACCATCGCTTTGTGCATGTAAAGTGATCTGAATACAAAGAAGTAAAAGGAGGGTACCCCCTCGCAAGAGTAGACGTGCTTTTTTCATATGGAAAGTTTAGAGCGGTGAACAATCAATCGTTACAGACTACCAAAGAAAGAGAAGGCTAAAAAAGAGGACAAGTATTATAGGGAAAATATAAGACAATTTCGGGTAATACGAATGCCGGCAACAGTTCAAAGGATTTCTTTTCAACCGCTTACAAACACATTAACCATTTTCATATATAATATAAAAAAAGCGGTCCGCCAACGGTGGACCGCTTTTGATCAGTCATGCAGACATAATTTACACGGCGTAGAAGAATTGCTCCTTGACTACTTTCCCATCCTTTACCTCATATACGGCTATTTCTTCCATGAGCATCCTTCCCATTCCTTTAAAAGTTGCATCAATAGCGATCGTAAGGGCGAAGTGATTGCCCGCCACGATGGGTTGCGAAACACTGCCACCATGGATCTCTTCAATGGATGCCTGGAACCCCTCTCCTTTTTTGATAATCTCATCCCGTCCTTTCACAGATTGAGGCCCCGGAGCCCCAACGGGCTCGATGCTGACAGCATCGTCGGCATACAGTTCTTCCTGGGCCTGTTGATATTGGCCCACTTTGCAATGCTCATAAAGACGATTAGCGATGTCCTGAACGGTCATCACAGCTTCTTGTGTTGCCATAACGGAATTTTTAAATGATTAAGAATTAGGAAATGATAAAGAAAGCTACTTAATTTCCTTCAGCAGAAAAGTTAAGTAATTGTATCTGGTCAAAAATAAGGATCTTCTTTTAAATTGCTACTTTTTTTAGTTTTTATTTGTCAAAATAATTAGCAAATCATACCTTTACAGTCCGATGGATGCACATTCGAGTACCATTACCCATTGGATCTTATCTTAACGAGCCGCCGCCCTCATTTGTGAGAGCGGCGGTTTCGCATTGGACATCATATGTTTTTTTTACTCAAAATCAATACCAGCAAGGGCTCCACAGACAAACCCCTGCTTTTGGCATGATAGAATTACCACTAAGTTGTATTTTCCTCCCCAAAAAACCACCCTATATTTGTGTCATCAAACGAGATAATATCAGAAGTTCGATATAAAGAGTTTTCATATGGCAAGCAATCGTTAGAGGTCGACTGTTTCTACAGTGGGCCTTTTTTGTTTTTGGAGTTTTTTTCCGGACCGCAAGCGGTCCGGGTCTGTTTAGAGGCTAAACTATTGCGCTTCGCGCGGCCTTCGCTGTGCTCGGCCCTCCCGACAAGTCTAAAAACTGAAAATCCGCGACAAAGTCGCGGACTCAGCTTCCTATATGTAACACGCGCAGTATGCTATAAGGGTCAGGGTATCGTTATATGCGTTGATATATGTTTTAGAAAAACCAGCTGGACAGTTGGCTCCTGCTCGCCTGAAACCAGTTCTTCTGTGCAGGCTTCGGCGAATTATCCACCAGCTCAGCGTCCTGGATCTTCAATTTCATCGCGATCACACGCTCGCCTTTCATCCTCTCCTTCATTTCAACAGACAATGTAGGGTGATACGCTATCTCTTCCAGATCACTAATGATATAGGCCGTTCCAGTCACCTTTACAAAAAAGTCCATTCCTTTTTTAAAGAAATCCAGCTTGGCAGGTACCTCTTTATCAAAAGCGTCAATATGCTGTACAGGCTTGGGGATCACAAACCAGATCTGCTCTTCTTCATCAATCTCGATCTCAGAAATAACATGTGTCGGCAACTTTATAATAGAAGTGCTATCGTTAAAAAACAAGGCGCTCTGCAATTCAATCATCTTATTCTTCAAAAGGGCTGCTTGTGTTTCCTGGGCTGTTTGCGTGTTCATAGTTTCGTTATTTAGGTACTTATTAGTTTTCATTGTTACGGACGCCAGGGATAATTCAATTGGCATACCAGTTCTTATGTCATTGATTATCAATAAAGAAGAATAATCACCCCCCCGGACCGCCGTCCCAGATTGGGATTAACTTTCCATAAACAGAAATTGGGTCGTTTTTTCGGTGATCTTTGCGCCCATATTTTTGTTATAGCTATCCCGAAAGACATCATATTATGTTCAAAACAGGCTTGTTCGTGCTGTTCCTGATCTACAGCCTTCCCATTTTCTCTCAGCAGCCCCTGGCTCCGGACAGCCTGCACCTATCCCCCCTCCCCCAGCCCAAAAACCTGCTGGCCTTTCCCTTTGTCGTACGATCGCTCGAGACAGACTGGGGATTCGGAGGTATTGCCGCCCGCTTCTTCAAAATGGAAAAGCACGACACAAGCATCAGAACCTCCGATGTCAACTTACTGGCGCTCTATACCCTGAAAAAACAGCTGATCGTCGTGCTGAACTCTACCATATTTTTCCCCCACGAGAACAGGATCGCCCGCTTTCAGGTATCCTACAGCTATTTCCCGGACAAGTTCTGGGGACTGGGTAATCACACCCATTTCGAGGCGGAAGAACCTTTTACGGAAAAACAGTACTTCATCAATCCGCAATTCCTCCAACGGGTCCACCGGAAATTATACGTTGGCCTGACCTATGAGTTCCAGCATTCCGGAGCGGTGGACTATATACAGGGAGGCCTCTTTGACAAACAGCAGATCACCGGCCGCTACGGCGGCAACACTTCCGGCATCGGTCCCATCGTATCCTGGGATACCAGAAACAGTGCCTATAGCCCCGACCATGGCGTATTTGCCGAAATGCAATATGTATGGTTCCACCGTAGCCTGGGCAGCGACTTCAATTTCCAGGTCTTTAGCCTGGACTTTCGCAAGTTCTTTCATCTGTCGGAAAAATCCGTACTGGCCCTTCAGGGCATCGCCGGCCTTACTTCGGGTAATACGCCTTTCCGGAAACTGGAAGAGCTGGGAGGAGCCGATATGATGAGAGGATATTATGCCGGTCGTTTCACCGACAAATGTCTGACAGCTTACCAGGCGGAATATCGGCGTCTGCTTTTCTGGCGCGTCGGGATGGTGGCTTTTGCCGCCACCGGCGAGGTCAGCAAAGACCCGAAGCATTTTGAGCTAGATGGCTTTCACTACACCTATGGCGGCGGCCTCCGGTTTATGCTCAGCAAGGAAGAAAAGCTGAACCTTCGCGTGGATTATGGAATGGCCAAACATTCCACCGCCTTCAACGTGCAATTGCGGGAGGCCTTCTAATCGGTCTGTTTCAGCCCTACGATACCCACCAGTATCAGGCTCATATACAGGAATTGATAAAAATTGGAAGGCTGCTTAAAGAGATATATCTCCGCCAGTTTGGTGCCGACAAGGGTCAGACCCATCCAGGCGGCAAGGGCTGTGGTGGCGGATATCTGTTTCATGGCCATGGAAAAAAAGAAGATGTTGCCCAACCCAAAAGCGACATAGCCTGCAAAAGGCAGCAGTATCTCCCAATGCTCCCGACGGGAGAAAAAATACGCCCACCTAATGGTCTTGAGCTTCGGCACGCTCATGAACTTCAGGCAAAACGTCCAGCAGATCTCGAACAGGGATGCGATCCCCAGGTATATCCACGCCATTAAACGCTTTTTTATTTGTCATCCATTGCAGGACCCTTTTCCGCAAGTTATGATAAACCCGGAACCACCGGTGTTTTTCCGCCAGTTTGTTCTCATCCAGTCTCTTTACGGAAAACACATGCTGAAGAAAATAATCCTTAGGATAATCGTAATATAACCCAAATTCTGCCGGTTTCTCCCTGGATGGTAAAAAAGCCGTGCCGAACAACCAATCCCACAACGCCAGCTTGGTAGAAAAATTGGCATAAAAAACTCTTCTGTCATTGGCATGATGCCATTGATGCATCTCCGGGCCATTGATAATGTACTGCAATTTGCCGCTCCGCACATTTATGTTGGAGTGGATATACATACCCCATACCGCATCCAGCAAGGCTTTGATCGGGACGACCATGGGGTTGGCGCCCAACAGGACGATGGGTGCAAACTCCACCGTCTGGTTGATGATGATCTCCAACACATGCGAGCGGGTCCCCGCCAGCCAATCTACCTCCTTATTGGAATGATGCGCTTCATGGGTACGCCAGAGGATCTTTGAATGATGCTGCCACCGGTGGAACCAATAAATATAGAAGTCATGCACCACCAAAAAGAACAACACCTGTAACACCAGGGGCCAGGAGCTGACAAGATGCAGGGAGGATAAATGCCAGGCTTTATCCATCGGCGTGATGATATAGTCGAATATCAGGATCTTGAGAAAATAGCTTTGTATCAATGTATACCAGACCATATCCACCCAGAACCCGTCCCGAAAGACGGGTAATCCCTTGGTATATGGTATCTTTCTCTCCAGCCAGATAAAAACTCCTACGCTGATCAATAAAATTGTCGTCGTATAATAAACAATATGCTGCATCAGGATACCACTGTACTTGGTTTACGTCTCAATCTTTTCATGGCGCCCATTTCGCTTTCGTAGACGCGTTTGACACCGTCGCCCAGCGCCAGTTCCACGTCCCGGATGTCGCGTACCAGCTTTTGCATGCCCTGCGGCTCAACGGATGCAGCATGGTCAGACCCCCACATGGCCCTGTCGAGGGTAAAATGTCTCTCCACAAAACATGCGCCAATCGCTACGGCAGCCACGGTAGTCGCCAGCCCTGTCTCATGCCCGGAATAGCCGATAGGCGTGTCGGGATAAAGGTCCATCAGAGTTTCTATCATACGCAGGTTCAATTCCTGCGGGGGACAGGGATACGCTGAAGTGGAATGGGCTACCATAAGATTGTCCGTTCCAAACTTATCGATGGCATCCCGGATCTCGTCCATGGTAGACATACCCGTTGACAAAATATAGGGACGGCCCGTCCGCTTCACCTTGGCTATCAGGTCATGGTCCGTAAGACTGGCTGAGGCAAATTTATAAACCCCCGGGTTGAATTGCTCCATAAAATCGACAGCTACCTCATCCCAGCAGGAGACAAACCAATCGATGTCTTTTTCCTTACAGTAAGCATCGATGGCCGAATACTCATCAAAACCCAGCTCGATCATATGCCGGTAATTGATATAGCTCATCCTCCCCCACGGCGTATCCCTCTCCAGATGCCATTGATCCTTGGGCGTGCAAAGCTCCGGTGTTCGCTTCTGGAATTTTACGGCATCACAGCCGGCCAGGACAGCTTCGTCGATCAATTTCTTGGCGATGTCCAGGGACCCATTGTGATTGATCCCTATTTCAGCAATGACATACACGGGATGTCCGGCGCCAATGCTTCTTTTACTGCTGACACTAAAGGAATTCATATGATTATTTTTTTAGTTCAATCAACCATTCGGCAAATTCTCTGAACGCGCCATACCCCCCTTTGTTCCCACAGTGATATTGCACTATCTCGCTTACCTGCGGCATCGCATCGGAGGGACAGGCTGCCAATCCCGCTTTCTCCATCACTTCCAGGTCGTTTACATCATCCCCGATGTAGGCTATCTCCTCCCATTGCAACTGAAGACGCTTCAGTATCTCCTCCACCTTGTCCAACTTGTTCCTGATACCCAGGTGCAATTCCCGGATATTCAGCTTCTCCGCCCTGCGGGCCACGGAGGGAGATGTCTCTCCCGTGATGATCCCCGTTTCGACGCCGGCCAGCTTGCGAAGACGCTCAACACCCATGCCGTCGCGGATGGAAAACCGCTTCATTTCTTCGCCATTCTCGGAATAATACACGCCGTTGTCTGTCAATACCCCGTCTACATCCGTCAGAAGGATTTTTATCCGTGCCGCGGATGCGGTATGTTGAACTTTGCTCATGCCGTTGCTTATATATAATATCTGTCAAATAGCCGTCCATCCTCCATCCACTACCAGGTTGGCCCCCGTCATGTAGGCAGACGCATCCGAAGCCAAAAACACAATGGCCCCCTTGTAATCCACCGGCGCAGCCATACGTCCCAACAATGTCTTATCAGAATAATTCTTCAAAAAGAAGGGGTCCTGGTTGTTCTCCACCCCTCCGGGCGAAAGCGTATTTACCCGCACGCCACGATGTCCCCAATAGGAAGCAAGGAATTTGGTAAAACCTATGACAGCGGATTTCGTCACGGGATAAGCGGGAGATTTATAAAAGGTCTGCTCCCCCATCTCATTACGATAAATGCTCTGGTCCGGCGCCACGATGCCATAAGTGGACGCAATATTTATGATACTGCCGCCGCCCTGTTCCGCCATAACCCCGCCCAGGATCTGGCTGCAAAGAAATACCCCGCTGACATTCACCTGCCACGATCTGTCCCACATTTCCAGGGGATAATGCTCGAACATAGACTGCTTGCTGCCCAGAATAGGGTCCTCGAATTTATCGTTGATGGCGGCATTGTTGACCAGTACATCGATACGACCATACCTGCCTACAATACCCTCCCGCGCCTGCCGGATCGAATCCGGGTCCGCTACATTTATCCCTACACCCATATGCGAAGGCCCCAACGCTTCAGCCAGTTTTATACAAGCCTTTTCATCCAGATCCGCAGCCACCACCCGGGCGCCGGCTTCAGCCAGCGCTTCGCAATGATGCCTGCCCAATAGACCACAGGCGCCTGTAATCACCGCCGTCTTACCAGTCAATAAGAATAGATCCATATAATACTATTTCGACACAGGCTTTGTATTAAAATTGCTCACTTTACGGAACACCGGCTCGATGGGCGCACCCCGAAGCAAGGACGCCACCTCCTTCCCATCGACAGCCGATTTCAACAGCCCCAGTACCTCCCTGTAAGCCGCCAGGGTATAATCCACGTCCGCATCCGTATGACTAAAGCTCATATTGTGAAAACCCGACCAGAGAATGCCACGCTTGATCATCTCCTGCTGAACAAAGGATTTCAATTCCAGGGGATTGCCGGCAGTGGCATCAAAGACCACCATGGACCTGCAATCATACCCTGTGCACCGGGTATAATGCGCAATACCCAGCTCCGTAGCCAACGTGTTGTACCCATCCTTCAGACGCCGCCCCTTCTCCGCTAAATAAGCGGCGACATTCTTCTCCCTCATCTCCTGGATGGTGGCCACGGCCGCAGCCAGCGACAAAGCCTCTCCGCCAAAAGTGGTAAAGAAAAAGACCTCTTCCTTGAACAGGTCCATGATCTCTTTTTTACCCGTCAGCAGGGAAATGGGCATGCCATTGGCAAATGCCTTTGAATAACATGCCAGATGTGGAGTGACGTTAAAATATTCCTGAGCGCCTCCCAGGGCGACGCGAAAACCTGTCCACATCTCGTCGAATATGAGCAGCGTCCCGTTGGCATCACATAAGTCTTTTAGCTCCTGGAGAAAATTGTCCCTGGGCGCTTCGAAGACAAAAGGCTCCAGGATGACACAGGCAGTGTCCTCATCCAGGGCCTGCCGTACAGATTCGATATCGTTGTATTCAAATGTTGCGCTCAACGCCTTTATATCTTCCGGGATCCCACTGCTACGGCTGGTAACGGAAATATACCAGTCATGCCAGCCATGATACCCGCAGCAAAGCACCTTCTTCCTGCCCGTATAGGCCCTGGCGACACGCACGGCAGCGCTGGTCACATCCGCCCCCGTCTTGCTGATACGGATAGCCTCCGCATTGGGAATGATCTCGTGTATCAATTCCGCCAGCACAACCTCCAGTTCATGCATCATGGAGAATGTGATGCCGTCCTTTAATTGGGCAATGATGGCCTCATCCACCCTCGGATAACAATAACCCAGGGACAAAGGGCCAATAGCCATATTATAATCCAGGTACTCGTTCCCGTCCACATCCCACACACGTGCGCCTTTCCCGCGTTTGAGATATTTGGGCGCCACGCCATTGATATACTGACCGGGGCCTTTGGCAAGGGTCTGCGTCACAGGCGTCATGATCGGCAACGCACGCTCGTATAACTCGTCGGACTTCGTAACGACGGGATATGTTTCGTTGAAAGCAACTTTATTCGGCATATAACAAATTGGATGATGAATATATTTTTCCGGCAATCTTCTCGGGAGTAAGCCCCTCAGTCTCCAACACCTCGGTCAACAGCCCCGGCTTGAACCAGCGCTCCTCCAGGGCCAGGGGCAGCGTCCGGACGGTGACGCCATACTTCAACAGCACTTCGGCCACAATGGAGTACAATCCCCCTGTCAACAGGTGATCCTCGATGGTCACCAGCATCCGGGACCTCTTGGCCGCACGTATGATCTCGGCTTCATCCACAGGTTTTAGCGAACGCATATTCACCAGACCCACAGACAAACCTTCCTGTTGTAAGATACGCTGCGCCTTTAATGCGTTTCCAAATAAATATCCGTATACAAGTATGGTAACATCCGTCCCCTCGGCAACCACCTCCGCCCGGCCCCTTTCAAAAGACGCATGTGTATACTCTCCTTTTTTATGATTTATCCGGACATAGGCCGGAGCATCGGAAGACCAGATGGCCGGCAACGACCTGACCAGATCGTCTTCGTCTGCAGGACAGTATACCTCCATACCTGGTATGCCCCGCATGATGGCCACATCCTCGATGGATTGATGGGTGGGGCCATTCCCATCCGACAACAGACCAGGGATATATCCGCTGAGCTTCACAGGCAAATGTGCTATCCCGACATCCGTCCGGATAAACTCAAAAGCACGCATGGTGAGAAATGGCGCCAAAGCGTGAATGATGGGAATACGCCCTCTTAATGCAAGCCCGGCCGCCATACCTACCAGGGTCTGCTCCGTAATACCCGTATCGACAAATCTACTGCCTAACACTTTGGGCGCATTGCGGACAAGAGCCCGGTTTTCCGCCGTCATGACGATGATCCGCTCGTCAGCCAACGCTGTCTCTATCAATAATTCTTCGTAAGTCATAAATTAAATTTTACCGTACGACCAATGTTTCCGACTCGATGACAACTTCCTTACGTCCATGCAATTCCTGTAACAGCTGCTCCACTTCCGCGGCCGTAAAAGCGCAGAACCAACGGTCCGCTCTGGCTTCAATACTGGGTAGCCCCTTCCCCCTCACCGTGTCGGCAATGATGACATTCATACCGCCGGCGCCACTGGCAACGGGCAATCCCCGGAACGATTCCTCCAATTGAGAAAAATCATGTCCATCTATACGGCGGACATTACACCCAAAAGCCCTGAACTTATCCGCCAGCGGCTCCAGAGGCACCAATTCCTCCGTCCGGACATTCGCCTGGAATTGGTTACGGTCGACCACAAGGGTCAGATTATCCAGCTTTTGCGCATTAGCAACCAATACCGTCTCCCAAACGCTGCCCTCATTCAGTTCCCCATCACCCGTAATGACCACAATACGGTTGTCGCCCCCTCTCAGCCTGCAGTCCAATGCCACACCCGCCGCTACAGCCGGCAGATGACCCAAAGAGCCCGAATGAAATTCCACGCCGGGTATAGCCCTGTTGGGATGCCAGTAAATGCTGTCGGCAGTGGACAGATGGTTGCCTAGACGGCGGGGGTCCAAAAAACCCAACTCCGCAAAAGTGCCATAAAGCGCAGGCACATCATGTCCCTTGGATAAAAAGAGATAATCCCGCCGCAGATCGGGCGACTCTTTGCCAAGCCCGTGGCGGAGAAAATCTTTATACAAATAGACCATTAATTCAACACAGGAAAGAGAAGCCCCGATAAAACATCCGCCGCCGGCGGACATACGTATGATATGCTCTCTTACGCGCAGGGCGGTAGATTGCAGTTCAACTAGCTTAGTGTTTATCATATATAGGTTTGGTTTCTAACGACCTCGTCTGATCGGCAGATACCGTTTTTAATTCGTCAAGATGATGGCGATACCAATTGACCCCCGCCAGCGACGCATTGATCTGATAGATATCCGGCCTCCTCTCCAATAGCGCCAGGATATCCCGGACGCCAAACAGGGGGTTGGACGGATATAGTTCCTCATAGACCGCCCGGATAAATTGATAATCGGCTTCATAATCGATGGTAAACCGGTGGGTCATCGAATAATCCATTCCTCCTTCCATCACCAGATTGCCAATACGGAACTGGTCCGGTCGCTCCCAGATATAAGGGGTAGTGTGTTCCCTCTCCAGCATCCGGGACGCATGTGTATGCGCCTCCTTTAAAACAGACAGCGGCATGATCTCTACGTCATTGCCATCCGGCCAAGTGGCAGGATGTAAATTGCTCACGTAGTCATACTTCTCATGCGTCAGATAAAATTCTATCACCCTGTCAATAACCACCGGATCTATCAACGGACAATCACTGGGGATCTTCAACACAATGTCAGCCTCATAATGACAGGCAGCGCGGTAATGCCTGTCCAGAAGGTCGGCGGCATGCCCACGGAAACACGCAATACCTTCCCGGTTGCATATATCCACTATCATATCATCGGCCTGGGAAGGCGTGGTAGCCACAACCACCGTTCCTACCAGCTTCGCAGCCTGTACCCTTTCTACCTGCCGGACAAACAAAGGTTTACCCGCCAGCGGCATCAACACCTTGTCCGGCAGCCGCGTGGACTCCCTTCTAGTTTGAATAATGGTAACGATCCTTCTCCCGCAGTCGTTCATGTGAACTGATTGTGTTTTGTTGAATGATTGCCTTTTCTAAGAATGCAGCCCTGCTACCCTTAAACTCGATATATTGCCGGCACAAGTCCGCAATAATAGCCGCTGAGCTCCCTCCATTCTGAATAGGAGCCAGCTGCTTTAGCTTGTCCACATCAAAATAGGAATGTACTTTTTTGCCCAGGGCAATCCCGGTATATACAACAGTAGAATATTGCGTGATCAGCTCATCACAGTTGGCGATCATATGCTCTGTCCTGCCTTCCGTAAAGATCATCGCACTGGCCGGAGCATATGCCTGTATCTCCGCAATGGCACGATCCCGTTTTTCATTGGGATGCAGTTTGAAGAGTAAAGGACGACCCGCAGCGATCTCCGCACAATGACGGATAAATCCCGGACGGTCATCCTTGCCAAAACATTCGCGAATATCGGAAGTAGCCACCATTACATATCCGCGATGAGGGAAATCATTGTTGAGAAAGGTCGCAGCATGGTCGTAATTGGGGATACCCGTCACAAAAATACGGGAAGCGTCCGTGCCCCACTCGCTGAACTGCGACTTGTACCCCGGACTGGCCGCACAATAGATATCACAAATATTGCCACACCCGTTATATGCCGTGTTCATGGCAGCCCATCCGGGCAGCCCCAAACGATGCGTCCACTTAGCAAGGGGCGTTACAGGGTCCGTCATACCTTCCTGCACCCAGATGGTCTTTACCTTACGTAACTCACTGGTTACCAGCAGATCGGTACATAATACAACAAGATCATATTCATTTTTATAGATCTCCCGGGCGTAATCATTGCGTAAACAATGCCGTTGCAGATAAGCATCCCCCTTTCTCTTGAATTCACCCGCAAGGATGGTAGTATCAAGATAGCCCCTGCGCATAAACCACTTGACGACAGGATGTTTACTATATAGTTGGGAGAAGTAGCAGTCGTATTCCGGCAGCAAGGATGCTATCTGGTGCATCTGGCTTGCCTGGTTCGGAGAACCTATTGTAAAGAGAATTTTCTTCGGGCGAAACTTCACGTCCTTGGACATAGTACAAATTTCATCGTATGCTTAATACAGAATCTCTTGACTATGAGAAGTTACAATAAGTTAGCGAATAAATCACAATAAGTTAATATGAGCGGCGAACAATAAGTATAAACACTTATTTTTCAGGATTTCGCCAGATAGGGAAGGATAAGCCTCTGCCAAATGGCATAACCCCTGGCATTCATGTGGAGCCTGTCATCTTCAAATATGTCCCCCATCGGCTTGCCTTCCGGAGTGAGCATCGGGTGGTACACATCGACAAATGTCGCATGCTTTTGCCCCTGGAGAAAACCGCTGATCAGCCGGTTGGCCTCTTCCATCCGGGGCATCAGCCTCTCCCGGCTGGGACTGGGTTTGATGGATACATATAATATATCTGTATGCTTTAGCTTTCCTCGTATCAGATAGAACAGCTCTTTAAACCTCCGGAATACTACCTGCGCCGTTACCGTATCGGAAGAAGCCAGGTCGTTGTCGCCGCAATAGATCACGATTTGCCGGGGTTTATACTTAAAAATAACATCGCCGGTATAACGTATGACGTCGGGAAAGGTCGATCCGCCAAACCCCCTGTTGATGATAGGATAGCCAGGGAAGGCTTCCCTGACCCCCGTCCATTTCCGGAAAGACGAGCTGCCCGTAAAAACAATGGGATGCGCGGGGGGTGGGTTCGTGCTATCCGCCTTTCTGAAGGCCGTTATCTCATCCTGAAAAGGCAGCTGCTGCGCCCGCAGGACAGTATATCCAAGAAATGCCAAAAGAAATAAGAATACCTTCTTCATATGTCACCAATTCATATTGATCACTTGCTGTTGTACTTTATCGCCCGGCCGGACCTCGGTATAGCTTTCCACACGGCAGCCCACACATTTTACAGCACGTACAGGCTGCGCGGATCTCCAGATAAAACTACAGGCATTATGCTTCAGCCCTCGCGGCACAGTACGGGGATCAAATCTACAATAAAGCCGGTTGCCCTCCACTCTTAAATCATATTTTAATGTGTGACGGATGATCTGGTAATCCTGTACTTCCTGGAACGAAGCCATCCACATATTATCCTTCCCTTTCTCGCCATATCGGGCGGCCAGTCCGTCAAAAAAGGTCTTGAAGTCGGGAAATCGCAGACTGATGTTCCATACATCGTCATTGCCTGTCGCATGTGTAAAGGCATTGATCCAGGCCTTTTCCTTTGTCTGTAACAGATGGGCCAAACTTTTATAAAATGCCTTATTCCAATTGCCCTGACGACTGCTGAAAAACCAGCGCCCCGCCCGGATATGACGGGCGGCGGCTGCATCTTCCGGAAGACTCCAGTCCATGGCATAATGGCCATTATGCACCGCTAGTCTGCCGGCGGCAAAGGCCGCCGCAGCATAAGGCTCCTGGCTGAGCGCATCATCCTTTCCACCCGGCACGACAAATTGCGTCATTTGTATACCCATCCGCTCTTCCACCGCCTGCCCGTTGTTACTGATCTCGGCCGCGGCATTTACACCCGCTCCCGTCAGATGCCCATAACCGTGATCAAATATATCCCAGCCCCACTCTTTCAGCGTATCCACCTGTCTCCAGGACAAAAAACCCGCATGGTCCCGGTCATCCGCTGCCATCTTACCGCCATTGATGGCAATCGCAGCGCGAAAAGGACGCCGGTGACCACATCCATCCGTGTAATAAAGTCCTCGATAGAAATGCCCGTCACCTCCCTGGTCAAACCCCCACTCATCAGTGTACGGAGGCGATACCCTGCCACCGGCAAAATAAGGCAAGGCCACCCGCAGCGCAGACACCAACCCGTCATCCAGTGTAAAGCTAAAAGCAAAATCCTTGTTGTATTTCAAAGGCGCCGGAGTCAAAGAATAATGATGAGCAGGCTTCCCCATCCAAAGGATCAGGGTTATCGGTTGGTCATTTTGCGCACATGCGCATTGACCTGCCAGCACCAGTCCTATCCAAAGAATTCTCCTCATTCAAAATTGGCTTTTACAGGCCCCGTATGAGCCCTCTTTGTCCGGCGAAGACGTATTTTCAATATCGTCCCCTCAGGCGTAAGGGTGGAATGATAAGCTTCATCACCATTCCATATCCTTTTACGTATCCATTGCCCTTTGTCATAATACCCTTCCTCGATAAGGACGTACTCCGCAGTCGCATAGCCAGTACCATACCTGGGACGGAATTGGAACCGCGTATCAAAGCCGGTGACAAGAAACTCATCCTCCCCTAATTGCGCAACGATAGCCCTGCCTGTCCCCGTCTTTTTTCTATAGGCCGGATAACCAAACGAAAAAAGGATATCATAGTTTCCAAGGGTAACCAATTGTTCATAACGCCCGTATTCTTCACCGACGGCCTGCAGCCTTCCGGTTCCTTGCAGCTCCGCCAGCTTACCGATAACGCCCCCCAGCAGGCGGTAATTGTCCGCCATACCGCTGAACTTTTCATCCAACTGCTGTTTATCACGAAAGTCATTGGGGTCGGCATGAAAGGGGTCGATACCATAGACGGCGACACCCAGGGCATCAAAGTTGGCAAGGGCATAGAACTGAAACCGGGCAAAATCCATTCCCTTCCCCATTTCAGGAACAAAAAAAGCATTGTCCTGCCGGGCATATTTACTACAAAGCTCGGTAAACACGGTATAATTAGAATGATAGATATCAGGTGAGAGAAAAGCAAGGGCCGGCGCCGCAGCTTTCCATACAGGCAGCATGGTGGAGACGGGCCCTCCACTGGGATATTCCCCGGGACGACGGAACCCATGCTCCCGCAGCCATGCATTTGTATACATGGGCAGATCGTACTCCTTTTTTCCGGCTGCAGCAATATCATTGATATAAGAGGCAATATACCAGGCATTAAAAGTTTCGGCAGCTGCCTCGCCGAACACAACGTCCCAACTGCCCGGCCGTCGCCCCAGCGATCGTACCAACGCGGCAGGCACATCTGCTTTGAATGCAGCATTGGCTGCTGGAGAATAATCCCGGTCCGTACCCAGCGAGCCAGATTCATTTTCCACCTGTACCATGATGACCGTATGCTGCCGGCTGTCTATCTCCCGCACGTGTTGCAAAAGACGGATAAACGCGGCCTTATCCGCCTGGCGGTTGACTTCTGATACTGCAGACAATACCTGGATCTCTTCCCCCGCTGCATTCAACATCCGTGGATATTTCTCCGGTTGCGTCAACACCCAATCCGGGGCATACGACGAACTTCCGTTCTTATAACTTCCGAACCACAACAACACCAGACGCAACCCCTCCTTACGGGCCCCGGTCACCAGGGAATCCAGTTCGGAAAAATTGAATACACCCGGCTGCGGCTCGATATTTTGCCAATAAACTGGCGCCTCCAGCGTATTGGCATGCAGCTCCTTCAACTGCGGCCATTCCTTGCGGAGGATATAAGGCCAGTCGCTGCTGTTCCACAATTGTGCGCCCAGGGCGATAAAAGGTGCTCCATCCACCATCAGACGATACCCCTTCTCCGTCTTGACAACAGCCGGCAGCGCATTCGTGTCCACCAGCGCAGTCCTGAATAAACGTCTATGCACAGACACCCCTGCACGGGATGGCGAACCATGGCGTACAACGATACTCGCCTGCCCCCAGACAAGTTTACGCTCGATAGGGTTAAAGGTCTTTGTCTCATAATGACCCAACAGCCGGATGACATGGCCGTCAGGACAATCGGGAGATATATGTATGACGGAACTCAACGTAAACCCATCCGGCCAGCGGGCCGGGATCATCTCATCTTTCAACCGCTCGTCTTCAGACAATACCCAGGGATCTTCCGTGTACAGACGCAGATGATGGCTACCCTGGGACAAGGATATTTTTTCTCCCGGAGCTGCGACACCTTCGATGCTTACACTGTCAAACTGCGGCGCCTGAAAATATACAGGCATCGTAAACTCGCCAGTTGCATCCCCGGACAGATGAAACCTTACTTCCGCAGGTTCTGCATGCGGCGGAGGCGTCTTTGTACAGGACAATGTAAAAGTCAACTCCACTATTCTTTGTCCCGGCTTTACCATCACCGTCGCCACAGGATCATTTACGGTGACCGCAGGGTCCTTTGTGCCGAGACGCACTTTCAGCCTGGCCCCGCCCCTTACTACTCCTCCCCGGTTGAAAAGCCGGACAGTGATCTTGTCAGTCCCCCCAATATGCAGGAAGCCGGGTGTCTGATCAAGAAAGACAAAGTTGGGAATATGCTTTATTGAATAGATGCCTATTTCCTCCCCGGCGCCATCACATTGAACGGATATTCTCCCTTCGGCATCGCTTTTTACACTATCCATGCTCACGGTACGGCTCGTCCGGCTATACCTCACCAGCGAATAGGTATGCTCCGGCGCATACAAGGGTGCCGTGGTAACGCTCGCCTTCAGCCCACCGATAGAAGGCCCTTCCGGCAGCCATCGATGTGAATAGACCCCGAATCCGTATCCATTCACATTCCTTAAATAAAGAAAACCCGGCTCCGCCTTGTTACTTGTAACCCGGTAATCCCAAACGTTAAAATCCGGGTAAAGATCGTAATGACTCCAATTCAGCGGCCTCGTTTCTACCGGCCGCGCAAAAGCATCCGTGACGAATTGCATAGCCTTTTCAAAAACCCTGGTTTCGCCGGGCTTGTCCACCATATGTCCGCCGGGAAAGGTCCAATATTGAAATTTTACTTTTTCATCCCAGACCGCGCCTGCATTCACCTCGCTGTTCAAATAATAGAGGATATCGGAATCTCCGTTATGCATCCGGCAATCCACCTGCCGCAGATTTTCAAAAGTATAACGCACAGGATAAAGCGTATGGTTGTCAGGATAACCCGCAAAAAATTCCGGACTTCCGGCCAGACTTACGGCAGCGCATACCTTGTCGGGATATTTACCCGCAAGAAAAAAGGACATAAAGCCCCCCATGCTAAAACCAATGATACCCCGGTGGCCTCTGTCGGTAAAGGTCCTGAAAGAGGAGTCGATATGTGCGGCCAGCTCCGGGAAATAATCCTTCATCTGCACCTGGAACTTTACATCCTCATGGTTACCCACATTATAGGGACGTGGCTCGGCGAGATCGATGTTCCCATCCCACATCACCAGGATCACCTGGTATTTGTCCACCAGTTGTTTGATCCTGTCATACGCCAGCCTGGCATTGTCATCCTTGAAATGCCTGCCGCCCCATCCATGAAAAAAATAGATGACGGGCCATCTGCGTTGAGACGTCTCATACCCCTGCGGAAGATAAAGACGATAATATTTTTCATGCCCAAACACCTTGCTGTAGTGTGTAAGGTCCCGATAGCCGCTGTCCTGCGCATTCCGGGCAAAAACGCTCATAGCGGGGAGCAATAATAAAATACAAATGATCCTTCTCATAATTGCGTGATCTTATAGAGGAATTTTCCTTTTTTCTCTTGCGTTTTATTCACAAGCAGTAGTCGCCAGATAGGCCGGTGTCCCCAATTGTCGGCCACCCGTTTCTCATCCGGCTGCGAAGTCGACATTTCTTCTTTTTTAACCTCCCAGACCCTTGCATCGTATTCCAACAGGACACTCCGTTTGCCGGGTATGGCAAAGACGATACGACCAGGCGTTCCCAGGTCCACGGGACATACGGTCATCAAAGTCTGTGTAAGCGCCCCCGTTCTTTTTTCCAGCACATAGTTGTCCGTCACCAAAACCTCGTTATTCTTCTTGTCCAACCGTACGGTCCGTAACCATTGCTTTACTCCGGCTTCATCCGGATACGCATGAGCAATATCCATCTGGAGGCTAATCCCTCCATCGCCGGCAATATAACGCACCTCCCGGGCTCCGTACCTCGTACCCGCCGCTTGCTCATATCCGTTGACCAACGGTACGTTATGATGGGCGGAATTGAGATACCACAGCTGATAGCGATCCTTGGAGAACGTCTTTGCGTTATATGTCCCAAAACCTACGTCCACGATGACAGGCTCTCCATCCGCATAGACCATAAAGTCGCCGACATCGTTGTGGTTATGGCTTTCCCCATTGTGTCCGGCATGCGTTGCCAGGAAAAGCCCCTTCCCCGAGGCCCCGGCCATCAGTTGCAGATGATCAAACCAGATATCTTTTTTGGCGGGAAGGTTGATATCGCCCGCCGGGCAATCTTTTAAAGCCAACAGGTTCCACAACACCCTCGGCTTGGAGAAATCCTTATTGTAGAAATCATGATCGTCGATGTGCTGCCAGGCCCAGACGCCAAACCGCTGAAGGTCCTTGTCCTGTAAAGCCTTCCCTACCCGGCAGATAAGCAGCCCGTCAGCCGCGATGGTGGGAGAGGCATCCGCAATATCGATAAAATAATTGCCGGCAATATGCATATGCTCGATGTAAGCCCCTAACTTCTGTATGACGGGGGCATCATAGATACTCACCCTTCCTTCCGTGGCATCGTCCAGCATACGCAAGGCGTCAAATAGCCGAGCAGCCCCGCCCGACCAATAGCTGGGGCCTTCATCCACCGCACCGTCGTCACCAAGCCCATTGATATAATTGTCCAGCAGCCGCATGGCATGGCTTAACTCAGTAGCGCGCCGGGTTTCGTTTTTCTCCAATAGCAGAAGGCTGATCATCCAATTGCTGACCACCCAGGGATCCCAGTTATTTACAGGCGCGTCCTTGCGGCTGGGGCCAAGATAATTGTAGGGAATGCTATCCCTTTCCAGCGGGACCAACACCCTCCGGTTGACCTCATAGTATATACGTTTCCGTAACAAAGGCGAGATGGTATCCAGCTCCCCCCCTACAAGGTAATCTGTGAGCGCCAGTATCTCGGCTGTCTCGCTGGCAAAAAGATCCACCGAAGGGTCCTCCACATCCGGCAGACCCAGACCCGCACGCTGGAGAAAATAATGTGCCGGTACTCCCCAAAAACTTTCCTCGCAAAAGGACCACACCCCGTTCATGATGGCATCGACAAACCTTCCTTTCTGCTCCATAGACTCCGCCAGCACCAGAGCAAACAACTGTGCTCGCTTGCCAAAGCTGACGTCCTCGTAATGGGTACGATTGCCATTCCTTTTAAATTCAAGATATAAGGTGGCAGGCAAAGGAGCAAAAGGCATGGAAAGATATTTCTCTCCCGCAATGATCATTTTTTGGCGAATGGAGTCAGGTATCTCCGCCCGCCATTCCGCCGCCGTACGGGGGAAAGGATGCCATTTGCTATGTGGTATAAGGGCAGCCGCCACCTGCTCCCGGGAAAACTGACGCAGCAGATTACGCTCCACGATTTCTTGGGCATGGGCGCTGTAGACACACACCTGGAACATGACGATCAAAAAAAACTTATAATTCATAATCAATTTTTATCTCTTCGTATCAGAAACCCGGCTGTAGTATCCAGCATTTCTTCCGTCACCCGGACAGTCAGCCGCCCATCCGCCCAGTCCCATCCATTCCAGCGCTGCTCCCCATCCGTACCCAGTCTTGAGATCTCCACAGGCCTCGAAGGAAAAGGCAGCACGATCTCTCCTTCATCAAAAGGAATAAGGGCCAGGGCCGAAGTAGAAAGGATATCCCCCTCGTCCTGGGATATCAGCGCCCACCGCCCCTTCCAGTTCATCTGCCGGATACGGGAACCCTCGGGTATCTCCAGCCGGCGTCCTTCCCGCAAAGCAAGCGCCGTCAATACGGTGTCCTGCTCCAACCTCCCCCAGCAAAATAAACGGGGAGGCCCTTCAAAATTGCCCGTCTGACTATTGATCCACGACGGCTTCCAGCGCAAGGTCCTGCGATACCATTTGTTAAGGGCCTGACGACGCAGCAAATATTTCGCCCGGATGGGTTTACCATCCGACTGTGTAATAGGCAACGTTGCTCCCGGACATCCGATAACGGCCGTATTCAACAGCACTTCGTCGTCAGATTCCCAGCTATATCCGGAAGAACCGCTGATAGCAACGTTCTTATCAGACAATAGACTGGACCATATGCTCCATTCGCCATGACCACCGGCGATATCATACCAGAGATCACCCTGATCATCCAGGGACACCATATCCACCTGGTCGATACCCATGGGGCTGATGCCGTAATACATCACACGCACAGAAGGGTTTACGCTACGGGCCGCAGCCGCGATCACCCGGATCATCTCCACATGCTGACGCTCCCCCCGGTACGAAGGGTTGCGGGGCACGCCCATGGAAGGAGAAGGCAGACCATATCCGAAGTCAAGCTTGAAAAGGGCAGGCTGTATCTCACGCATCTCCCTGATCGTTCGCTGCCGCAGGAAATTCCTGGCTCTTTCGCTGCTGATATCCAGACAGTAAAATGACCTCGACGACGGGTCGAAATTCCAGTTGGCCTTACAGGGCTTGCCATTCCTGTCCACGATAAGGTCGGCCGATGTCAGGCCGGCCGCCGTCGTATCGTCTATCCATCCCAGTGTCTCCCATATGCCGTGGGTCATCCCTCTGCCATGCAGCGCCTGCAAGTCCTCTCCCAGACGGGGAAAACGCTCTTTATTGACCTCACCCGCGCCCTGTGATCTTTCCCACCCGTCGTCCAGCACCAGCATGGCGGCTCCGGTACGCGCGGCAAATTCCGCAATAGGGTTGATGGTATACTTCCGCTCCCGCCATAGCCCCCAGGTGTTGTAGAATGGCTGCGGAACATAGTCCTTCACAGACTTTGCGGGGAAAGATCGGTAATACTGCTGAAAGGCTTCCAGGGCCGTCTCGCCCAGGCTGATCCGTAAGGGTTCCGGCCAGCTTCTCTTCCTGTCAGGAAGAGGGCCCCATATGTCCTCATCATAAACATATTGAAAACAACTCCGGGTAGCTTGTACCCGCAGCGACATGGCGGCATCCGGTATGCTCCCTGCTCCAAGGGCAATAAACCCTTCGTTGGACCCCATGCCGGAGAAATACAAAGGTTTCGGATAGGCTGCCCCGTAAGGAGTCCCCATGGAAGGGCCAAAAGCGCCCAGGGCGATATTGGTCAGCCCGAGATCCCAGTTGCGGAAATAGCTTTGGGCAGGTCCTTCCTTGCCCCCGGGCACGCAAAAACCAAAGGATTGCCAGTCGGGCATGAACGGTCTGTCCCAGACGGGCTGTACCGGAGTCCCCTTATATTTATCCGACGCGCCGAAATACATTTCGATGACGGCAGGAGGGGAAGAGGACCATTCAATATCCAACGCGCTAAAACGAAGCCCCCAGTCCTCCTTCACCACCGTGAGCCATCCGCGTCCCAGCCCGCCTATCCGCAAGGGATAACGCCATTTACCACCCACATACCCGGCTTCCCCGGTCGTTTGAGCTTTTACAAACATTTTCCTATGATCCTTCTCCAGCCAGAAAGCAGGCAGCAAACTCCCCTGCCACACCTGGCTATGTGTAGATGTACGAACAACATGGGCTTCGTCCTTTACCAGGTCCCATTCAAAAAGGAGATCATGATAGCCATAGGTCAATGTCTGACTCCTAACGGAGAGACATAGCAGCAACAGATAACAGCAAGCAATTACGCGCATAGTTCACTATTTCAGATTATATGCCCTCATGGCCACAGACTGGAGTCCGGGCAGGCCATCCGATGGTTTGTCAAGATAAAAATAAGCCGTCGCCGACACATCGTCGCTCCGGAAGAAATTGTCCCATCCCTCACTGGTGGTCGCAATGATCAGGGGAACGCCGGCCTTTTGTAATTCTTCCACCTCCTTCGGCGGTCCGCCTCCCATCTGCTGTATGGTGACCCGGCATCCGGTTGAAAAATATATTGGGTCAGGGACATGGAATCGATAAAATCCCCATTGCCGGAGCTTTCCATCCGCGATCAGACAACCTGTGTAATCCGTAAAGAACTTACCCTGTCCCCATCCGGTACCAATGTAATCTTCCGTGCCCGTACCGGCCAGGGTGGGAAAGTCGGCATCACCATCGAGATACATCTTTACTTCCCCCTCCCCCCACCAAAGCTCTTTATAACGGGGATGACTATTGATACCCACATTCGACCCCAGAAATCGGCCCCTGCCCTGTACGTTCGGCAACAGCTCGAAATCCTTTGCCAGGACCGTCGCTGTATCCCGGTGCCAGTAAGCATGGAAATACAGATTGTCCCGGTCCCAACGTTGCGTCAGCTGATAATCCACGTCAAAAAACATGCTGCCCAGGTCCTGCTCCGACTCATTGGTGACGACGATGCGGGCTCCTGTTTTAAAAGGCATAGGGATGAGACAGTTAAAACTTTTGCCCTCCGGGTCCGCAAAAAAGACGTTATGAAAGGCCGTCATTCTCCCCAGTCCCATCCCAAAAAAATCTCCCAGCGGCGCCGAGACAGCCGGCTTTGCCTCATTATCCCAGAACATTTCCAGCTTCAGACCACGGAGCATCCCGGGACTCCTGTCATTGATGGTGATCCATATCCTGCCGATGATACCCTGTCCTTGTATGTCCAGCAACGACAGCGATGTGCCCTTGGGAATAGGGGAAGAAGCGCGCCCTTTTGCGCCATGGTTCTCCATAGCGCCCTTCCCCTTCTGGCCATTGGGGTTTTCAGGGCTGCTCCAGCGCGGCAGCGCATCGGAATATTCATACAGGTTCCCATAGGGCCCCTTTTTGTTCAGTTTTGCCGAACAGCCGGATATTATCAGGCAAAATATGATCCATCGAATGATAAGGAGATTACGCATCATTTATATCCTGGGTTTTGTTTCAAAGTCGGTTTCCCGCCGACGGTGGTATTGTCTATCTCCACCTGCGGAATGGGAAAATACTCATTCTTATTCGGAGTAAAGGTAATACCTGTCAGTTCCGTCGTGTATTGCGACTCAAAAGCATAAAAAGCATTCAACACCTGGTCGGCAACACCCCAGCGGACAAGATCGAAAAATCGGTGGCCTTCCTCTCCTAATTCCAGCTTCCGCTCAAAATAAATGGCTTTTAACGCATAGTCCTTTCCACCACCTGCAAACGCACCGGCCGGATAAGGTTTGACAAGATAATTTGCAGCGGGAGTCGCGGAAAACCCGCCCAGCGGATTGGCATTGTCATTGTATTTATAGACAAACCCGGAGGTATGTCCCGCGCGGGTACGAACACTGTCCACATATTCCTGCGCCTTGTCCGGGTGACTCAGCTGGGCCTCGCATTCGGCGGCCATCAGCAGTACATCGGAGAAGCTGATCACGTTGTAGTTCACCGCCGACCCGGGCGCCCATGAATTGCCATCGTAATATTTGTCGCGGGTGGCCTGCCAGTATACACGCTTCTTGTTCACAAAAGGTCCTGTCCCCGTCTGGCTCCACATCCAGGTGGAGCCGGGCATCAGCCCCCAGTCCAGGTAGGGAATACCCCTCCTTCCCGCCGTCCAGTCCAGCCGGGGGTCCACCGTGCCCGCATCCGGTGTAAAAGGATCCTTTGCAGCAATGCCCAAATCGCTTTTGACAGCATGGGCGCTGCTGTTATAGTCGTCAGGATAAGGCAATCCGGTGATTGAGTCCGTACGAAAGGAGTTCACCATGTCGATGGTAGGCTGGAAATTGCCACAGCAGTTGAAAGGACTGTTGATGGGATAGTTCAGCATATCGCCCTGATTGGCTGTGGCAATGCTGCCATTGCCTGTATTGGACGCCATCGCCACCGTAAACACCACCTCCGCGTTGTTGATCTCCTTTTCCGGCTTGAAATTATCGTTGAAATTCTGGTTTAAAGCATATTTATATCCACCGCTGGTCTTACCACCGCCGATCACCTGGTCGAAATACGTTTTCGCCGAATCATATTTCTTCTGGTAAAGATAGGCCTTGGCTAAGAGCGCAGCAGCAGCCCATTTATTGGCACGTGCCGTTTCTGACTGCGTCTCTGCCGTATTGGCAAATGCGAATTGCAGATCGGCCGTGATAAAAGGCCAGATATCCTTGTCATTGGGCTGTTTGAAGTCCGTGGTAGTCTCGTCGACCCAGGGCACCATATTGAACATCTTCTTCAGATCGAAATAATAATAGGCGCGGAGAAAACGGGCCTGGCCGAGTATATTGGTCATGTCCGCCGGCTTGATACCCTGGGTCTTGCCGGCTATCCTGATCACATTGTTGCAGCGGGTGACGCCCTCATAGTCGGCCTTCCATTTGTCGCCAAAAAAAGGATTGGTCGGCACCAAGATCCAGGAAGTGCCGTTGGCCTGCGCTTCCCCTCCAAAACAGCTGCCATAGATCCAATTGCTCGGAGGGGTTGCCCAGGCCGTACCACCACCAAGGGCAAGCCCCCAATGATCCTGTCCCGTAAGTGCGGCATAAGCCCCGATCAACAATTGATTGACTCCGTTGGGAGAAGCAAGTACCTCATCACCCAATGCACCCTGGGGTGAGTAATCGAGGAACTTCTTTGAACACCCCCCTGCCAGCAGAGATAACATGATCGCCGCAGAACAGCAGAATTTATTGAATGTCTTGTATCGCATATAATTCGCTTTTCCTTTATTAAAAATTGAGATTGATGCCGACCAGGAATGTACGCTGGTTGTTATAGATCCCCTCGTCCACCCCGAATTGCTGTACACTGCTGCCGCTGACCTCCGGGTCCAGTCCTGTATATTTGGTGGCCGTAAAAAGATTCGCCGCCTGCACATAGACACGCAGCTTCTGAATACCCAGCTTGCTCAGCTTAGCCGCGGGTACGGTATATCCTGCTTGTATATTCTTCAGCCGCAAATAACTGCCGTCCTGTACAAAATAAGAATTGAACGTAGCCCCCGAGCTTTGATATGCATTTACCTCCTGGATAGCCACCTTGGCATTATGATGGGTAGGCGTCCAGGAATCATACATGGCCGTTTTGCTCTTGGCGCCGGCATAATTCCCGAAGAAATCTGTCCAATAGCTGATGATATTGGTCAGCTTATTGCCATGCACTCCATAAAAGAAGGCACTGAGGTCCAGGTCCCGCCAGGTAGCACGGAGATTGAGGCCAATGCTGAAGTCGGGATTGGGATTGCCCAAAAAGGTCCTGTCATCCGGGGTGATCTGTCCATCCTTTTTTACATCCGCATAACGAAAGCGTCCCACGCCCGCATCCGTTTGATACACTGCCGTCGCACTGCCCGTGGCCTGCCGCGCCTCCTGGTTTGCGGCATCCACCTCCTCCTTGCTGTTCCAGAAACCGATGATCTTATAGCCATAGAAACTTCCGACGGCCTGCCCCACCTGGTTGCGTATAAAATTGGTCCCGAAATGACGGGTGTCCTTCACATCGAAGTATTGCAGGTTATCCGTCACTTTTATGATCCGGTTGTTGTAGGTGGTGAAGGACACGCTTTCGTCCAACCTGAACTCCTTGCCCACAGACTGATGCGCGGAGATGTAAAGGTCTAATCCATCATTCTTCATCTGCGCTATATTCACATAGGGAGGAGTGCCCGCACCCTGCGCACCCGGCACGGGCGGGTTGAACAGCAAGTCCTGGATATCCTTCCGGTAATAGTCAGCCGTTATGTCCAGCTTGCCGCCAAAAAGACTGGCATCGATGCCGATGTTGGTATTGATATCCTTCTCCCATCGGGCATTCGGATTACCGATCTGTCCTACCTGGAAGCCGGGAGACAATGTATTATTGGTATTCCCGATGTCATAAGTGGCGCCAGGGTTGGACGTGGTAAAAGTGGAAAAACCATTGTCCGCCCCTACATTGAGTTGATTGCCCATGACACCCCAGCTGCCCCGAAGCTTCAGGTCGGATATCCAATGGATGTCCTTCATAAAAGACTCCTGCGAAACACGCCAGCCGGCGCTGAAAGCAGGAAACCATCCATAGTTGTTATTCACCAGCTTGGAAGATCCGTCATAACGAAGCGTAGCACTTAACAGGTATTTTCCGTCATAGGCATAATCCACCCTTCCAAATTCCGAGCTGAGGCTTTCCATACCTCTATAACCGTCGACAAACTGGCTTCCCGAGCCGGTATGCAGCGTGACATAATCGGGCAGGAAAGAGAAATAATCCTGATGCACGGCGCTGAAATTCTCGGACCTTGACTTATAGGCTTCCGTACCCACCAGCACTTTTACGTCGTGCAGCTTCGCAAACACCTTGCGGAAGGCGAGCGTATTGGTCCAGGTCCAGTTATAGCCCGTATAAGAGCTCTGGTTATAGGAATTGATGGTCTGTGGAGACGCATTCTCATAGGTAGGATAGGAAAAAAAGCTGGCGGCGCCGGAATAATTATCCCCCCCAAAACTGGTACGGAAGGTGAAGTATTGAAGGAAGTCCGCTTCCGCATACATATTTCCAAAAAGACGGTTACCCACGGTCTTGTTGCCCGCACTCCGCCGCTGTGCAGCCACTGGGTTGATGCCATTATAAGGCGTGCCGTACACACCCGCATAGTTCCCTTTTATATCATAAACAGGTATGATTGGCGCCAGCTGCACCGTAAAGAATACGGGGTTGTTCTGCACCATGTCATTGATCCTTGGATTATGCGAGATGGATGTAGCCAGGTTCTCCCCTATCCGGATATGCTTGGATATGTTATACTGCGCATTGCTGCGAAGGGTATAACGTTGAAGATAGGTGTTGATCAGCGTGCCCCGCTGGTTTAAATAATTCAGGGAAAAAAGATAGCTGCCTTTTTCGCTGCTGCCGTCCACGGAAATATTATGGCTGGTCATGGGCGCCTGCTTGAAAAGTTCGTGATACCAGTCCGTACCTTTCTTATTGGCCTTGGTAATCCGGTAGAAACTATTGTAGTCGCTGATGCTTGTATAATTCGGATTGATATAATACCGGGCAGGATTGACCGTGTCCGTACCTTCTTTGGCGCCTACAGGATAAACATAGTCGGGCAGCACGGGCACAGGCCCATTGCCGTAATAACGGCTGTTAGGAGCGACACCTGAATTAGCATACGCTTTCCATTCCAGGTCGGCCTGCCCCTGCGGGTCCAGCAGGTTGAACACATTCCCGCTCTTCGGTAGCTGTGTGCCATAATAAGCATCGTAATGCACATTGACCTTCCCTTTCCCTTTCCGGGTCGTGATGATCACCACGCCATTGGAAGCGCGTGAACCATAGATGGAGGCGGCGCCCGCATCCTTCAGCACCTGTATGGACGCAACATCATTGGCGTTCAGGTCCGAGATATTCTGAGTAGGTACTCCATCGACGACAAACAGGGGGGTATTGTTTCCAAATGTATTGATCCCCCGGATACGTATCTGCGGGTCGGCGCCGGGCTGGCCGGAAGAGATCACCGTTACGCCGGAAGCCTGGCCTTGCAGCAGGTTGGTCACCAGACCCGAAGGCTGTTTGTTCATTTCCGTGACATTGACGATGGCCACCGACCCCGTAATATCCTTTTTCTTTTCCGTGGTATAGGCCGTCACTACCACTTCCTCCTGTTTGACGACCCTGGTTGTAATGTTTACAGATAAGGTAGTCCTCCCGCTTATCCTTACCTCATGCGTTTCTACATTTGCTCCCGTGAACACCAGCGTGGCCTGTGCATCTACCCCCGTAAGCGTAAACTCCCCGTTCGCATTTGTCGTGCCGATGGGCTTGCCTCCCTTGATGGAGATGGTGACGCCCGGTACAGGCTCGCCTTTTTCATCCACCACACGGCCATGTATATCAGGCGGCAATACGGCCGCCGCCAGCGGCGTTGCAGAGGCCGGAGACAGATCCGGTTTTCTTTTGATAAGTATGGTATTGCCTTCAATATAAAAGTTCAGCGGCTTGTTGCCAAGACACCTCTCCAGCACTTCTTTGGGAGAAGCGTCCTTTACCCGTATGGTAACAGGCCCCAGGTCCTGGATGGACGCTTCGTCATACATGATGGAGACGCCTGTCTGCCTGGAGATCTCATTGAACAGCCGCATGAGGGATATATTCCTTTCCGAAAGGGTCACTTTCTGCGAAAGTCCTCTGGCGCTGATCTGCAGACAGCCGGCAAGCAGTAAGACAGTGGTCAGTTTCATAACACGTATAAATTTTCGTGTCGATAGCATCACCGTCCCCCTGACGGGGAGGATTTTGCAAAACGCAGTCAATTGCATAGTTTTGATCTGTTTGGGATGAATAAGTCAATTCATTGCTTCGTCGCGATAGTTGGGTCGTCCCGGACAAAACCTACCGTCCCGTCTCTCACCACGGGATGGTTTTTTTACATCTGGGACAATCAATGGCAAGTGATCTGTTAGTTTATTTTTTCATAATTATGATGGGTTTGGGTTATTGTTGAACAATCAGTTTTTTTCCGTCTATCTTAAAATGAATATCATTGCTCTCCAGCAGGCGCAGCATTTCCAAAAGGGGAAGGCTCCTGCTGATACGGCCTCCAAACTTCCTTCCATTGTCTTTTACAGGGTACACTGGCTCCACATCATACCAGCGCTGCAACTGCCGCATCAAAGTAGGAAGGTCCGTATGGTCGAATTGAAAGAAACCCGATATCCATGCCGTCTCTTTGTCCGCATCTACCTCTTTCACCTTTATGGGAGATAAAGAGGCTTCCAGCACAGCTTGCTGACCCGGCGTCAGCAATACCTGGTGATGGAGATTGGTCACCTTTACGCTGCCTTCCGCCAGCGTGGTCCTGACGGCCGACTCATCCGTGTAAGCCATGATATTGAAATGCGTACCCAGCACTTCTACTTCCGTATGTCTGTCCGTACGGACCTCGAACGGCATTTTCTTCCGGCCATCCGGGGACAATATCTGCGCTACCTCAAAATAGGCTTCCCCTGTAATATCCACCTGGCGCCTGTTGCCGGTAAAAGCCACCGGGTAATGGATAGAGGAAGCCGAGTTTAGCCAGACCTTCGTACCGTCCGGCAACTGTAGTCTGTACTGCCCGCCTTTTGGCGTGCTGAGTGTATTATAGGCGGGCTCCCCCCCAACACCTGTCCCATCGCTCACAGCTTTCTGATACACCAGCTTTCCGTCTCCCGTCTTTGTCACCGTGGCTCCTCCCTGCTCCGCAAGAAGCCCTGAAGACGCGCTGTCCAGCACGACAACAGATCCGTTGCCAAGGGTCAGGACAGCCTTGTTGCCGCCCGGCGCTATGTCGTTCTTCACCGCCACGGGCGATGTCACCACCGGAGGCTTTTTTTTATTCATGTACCGGAGAGCCGCCCCCCCTGCTATCAGTAACAGCACAGCCGCTGCAACACGTGTATATTTTCTCAGCCGGACGACAGGCGGCTCCTCAGGAGGCTGGCGGATACGGGCCTGCATATCTTTAAAAAGCCTGTTCTCCTGTTCCTGCTTCTCCGGGGACGGTAAAAGTGGCAGTGAAGCATTTTCCGGATCGAAATACTTGTAGTACGCTTCCACAAATGACACCTCTTCCGGCGTCGCTATGCCTTTCTGATATTTTTCTATCAGCCTGATCAACTTCCTTCTTTTCTTCGGAGACAACATAAAAGGATGGGTTTATATACCTATGCCCCAAAAATTGAAAAATCTCCCAAGCACATGGAAGATTTTTTTTTACATCCAGGAGGCGAGGATCAACATGATGGCTGGGCTTACATGACTGCGGAAACCATTGAGGGCGGTACCGAGCTGATTTTGCACCGTTTTTTGGGAGATCCCGAGCGTTTCGGCTATTTCGCGGGTAGATAGCCGGTTGGTTATATGTAAGAGGAATACCTGTTTTCGTTTTTCCGGTAAAGTGTCGGCATATTTATAGACGAGGCCCAGCAATTCTTTGGCCATCAGCCTGCTGTCCGGTCCGTCGGATTCCATCAGCATGGATTCGAAAGGCTCGAAAAAATACAGCGGAGCTTTCCGGCGCGTCACCAGTTTGAGCACCTCATACCGCACAGCCGTGTGGAGATAGGCCGAAAGATTGTCCACCTGCGCCATTTCTTCCCGTTTGTTCCATACACGGAAAAAAACATCCTGTACCAGGTCTTCCGCCTGCTGGCGGTCGTTCAGCCGGCGGTAAGCGGCTACGTAGAGGGAATAGACGTACCTGCGGTAGATAGTCTCATAAGCATTGTTATCTCCTCTGCTGAGACGCTCCAGAAGGGCCTTATCCGTATATACTACTTCGGCAGACAAATCGTTTTGCTTTGAGGTAAAGCTAATAAATTTTTTTCCTAAACCGTCCTTTACCGTCCCGGCCGCCTCAATCTTTCAGACTGACGTCACTCCCCTTGTCCAGGAAATCCCTCCCACTGTCAATTCCTCCCTGGTCCGACCCCAGCAATGCCTCATCCGGAAATATAGCCAGCGGTGTAATACAGGAGACAGATTTTTCATTATAAGGCACATTGGATTGCCGGTTGTAACAGGAGATAAGACTCCATCTCGAACTTTTTGAGAGATTGGCATCACTCCTGTGCAGGAGATTGCTATGAAAAAAAAGCGCATCCCCCGGCTGCAGCTCCACATACACCAGTTCCATGGATGAAAGGGCAAGATCGACGTACCGTTGGGCAGCGCCCACCTGCTCTCCGTTCTTTCCATGCTCTACCCTGCCCATCCTATGGCTGCCACGGATCACTTGCAGACAACCGTTTTCTTTCGTCGCCGCCGTAATAGCAACCATCACAGAGTTCATCTGGTCAGGCAACAGGAATTCATTCTTATACCAATAACCATAATCCTGGTGCCACTCCCAGGCTCCCCCTACCTGAGGTTCCTTCTGCATGAGCTTGGAATGAAAATGACAGACGGGCGCCGTGCCATCCAGCAAGGCGTCGACGGAACATACCATCCTGCTGCTGCGGGTCACCAGGCCATACACGTCATCGCCGGGCGTGAACCACAAAGCTAATTTTGACCTTCTCCCCGACCCGTCCTTTACATCATATGAATTTTTACTGATAACAGCATCCTTTATCGCTACCTCATAAAGCCGGTGGACCTCGGCCTGACTAAAAAGCCCCTTTACGATAAGATATCCGTCCCTGTGGTAGTCGTTGATCTGTTGTGGTGTTAAATGCATCCCTTCCATAAAGTAATCCGGTTTTTATAAAAGCAAATTATCTCCGGACAGCGATCTTTCTTTTATGGAAGTTTTCAAAAACCGATACAATATTGCCCTGCTTACTTAAAAGACACGATCAATAATGGCAATATTCCCTATTTTTGGTCCAACGATCACTTGTCAACCCCCTCGTTATGACACCTGTACTAGAACATCTGCCGCCCGAAGGAGGCGAGTCATTTTTTGCACAAGCCTTCGATCTCCCCTATTTCGGAACACCCTGGCACTATCATCCTGAATTCGAGCTGGTGTTAGTAGTAAAGAGCCACGGCAAACGGTTCATCGGTAATTCCGTATCCGACTTTCATGACGAACATCTGACCTTTTTGGGCCCCAATCTTCCCCATCTGTATAAGAACCCTTCCAACTACTACGAGAATAATCCGGCTTACAGGGCGCAATCCATCGTGATCCATTTTTCCGAACAATCTCTGGGAGGCCTGCTGCAGCTGCCCCAGGCAAAACACCTCCATCATCTTTTCGGACTGTCGGCACAGGGAATGGATATTACAGGCGCTACCAAAAAGGACATTATTCTCAAAATGTACTGCCTGCTGGAAGTAAAAGGCATGGAGCGGTTGATCCGGCTGCTGGATATCCTCCATCAATTATCCGCCACCAGCGACTATGTATTGTTATCCGACCCCGGGATCATCGGACAGAACAGCTCCGACACCGAACGTCTGGATAAAGTGTTCCAATATACATTCCGCAATTATGAGAAAGACATCCGGCTGGAAGAAGTGGCGGCGTTGGTCCATATGACCCGTACTTCATTCTGCCGTTGGTTCCATGAGAGGACAAAAAAGACATTCTTTACCTTTCTGAACAATATGCGGCTGAACCAGGCGGGTAAATTGCTGATAGAGACGGATAGAAGCATTGCCGACATCGCCTACAATTGCGGCTTCAACAATCTTTCTAACTTCAACCGCCAGTTCAGAAGTAAATTCCTGCAAAGCCCAAAAACTCATAGACAGGCCTATTCGAAGATCATCAATGGGAAGGGATAGCGACCAGCGTCTCTATTTCTTCCAGGCTTCGCCCCTTTGTCTCCGGCACCTTGCTTCTGACAAAGAAAAAATACGCCAGACATATCAACGCATGAAGACCAAAGGTCAGCGGCAGCCCCCATTGGGCCCGCATCACAGGGAAGCTGGCCGTCGTAATAAAATTGGCGATCCATAAGGACAGCGTCGCCACAGACATCAGATCGCCCCGTACCTTGTTGGGGAACAGCTCCGACAACGCCACCCACGTAACGGGCCCAAGGGTAGCCGCATAAATGGCTATAAAGGCAAGCACTTCTACCATGATCCAATAGGAAGGAAGACTTAACGCAAAAGTCAGCGCCAGTAGGGCGGCATCCAGGGAAAGCAGAAGGGACCCCACCAACAACAATTTTCTGCGGCCGTATCGATCGATGGATCCGATAGCTATAAAAGTAAATAAGAAATTGACGACCCCTAAAGCAACAGATTGGAAAATGGCAGAATCACGCCCCATCCCCGCCTGCCGGAATATTTCAGGGGCATAGGAAAAAAGAGAGTTCTGGCCGTCCGCCTGTGAAAAAACAGCAACACAGATACCCAGCAATGCAACCTTCCTGTGCTCTTTTCGAAAGATCACTTTCCAATCTCTTTTCCGGTCACTCCCCGAGGATGTCTTAAAGCTATCCTGTATCCTCGTCAGCTGTTCTTCCCCATAGAGCGGCCCCCCGATACTCTCCAATACTTTCAGGGCCTGTACAAGACGGCCCTTACCCACAAGCCAGCGGGGACTTTCAGCAACAAAGAAAAGACCCGAGAAGAACAGCAGCGCAGGCACCGCCTGCGAAGAGAACATCCATCGCCAGTTATCGCTGCCCGTATCCAATAAGAGATAATCCGCCAGGTAGGCCAGAAGCAGCCCCGATACAATGGCCAGCTGATAAAAGGACACCATCCGGCCCCGGAACGCCGTAGGAGATATTTCGGCAATATACACAGGACAGACAAGAGAAGCTATACCTACGGCAGTACCGCTGAGCAGCCGGCAAACGATAAACCAGCCGAACTGTCCTGCCCATCCCGTACCCGGTCCCGTCAGCGCAAAGAGCACCGCGCAGCACAACAATAGTTTTTTACGGCCAAATCTATCACTCAGTCGCCCGGCAACCAGAGCCCCCAACGCAGCCCCCAGGTTGACACACCCTACAGCCCATCCTACCCCTGCTTCGCTCAGCTGAAAGTATTGCCTGAAAAAAGGAATGGTCCCCGAGATGATCACCAGGTCAAACCCAAATAAAATGCCTCCGAGAGAGGCGACCAAACAGATGCCATATAGCCGGCCACGGTTATACATAGTTCTCAAATATATATCCCACCCGGCAGGGAATGTACATGGATATTATCGGAGAGTGATAGAATATTTTCCTACCGGACATTATTACCGTAACTTCAGGTATGCTCACCGCCATCGTCTTAGCCGCAGGCTCTTCCCGTAGGATGGGAAGAAATAAACTGCTGCTCCCTTATAGAGGCAAACCATTGTTGACCTATGTGGTAGGAAATATTCTCACCGCAAAAGTAGGCCCGGTCATCGTGGTGACGGGATATGAAGCCCCTTTGATCGGGGAGACGTTAAAAGGATTGCCCGTAAAGATCGTACACAACCCCCGGTATGAAACAGGCATGACCGGCTCCATCCAAACAGGGATAACCCACGCCGATGGCGAAGGTTATATGATCTGTCTTTCGGATATGGCGCTCATCGCCCCGGAAGAATATACATTGCTGAAAAAAGCATTCGACAAACAACATCGGCGTGACAAGGCTTGTATCATTCAACCCACCTATGATAACCAGGTGGGTAACCCCGTCACCTTCTCCGCATTTTGGCGTCAGGCCATCCTCGAACATCCGGATCCTGAAGGATGCAAGGACATCGTCCGAAGCCATCCCGATAATATCTATCGCCTGGAAATGAACTCATCCAGCGTGCTGCAGGACCTCGACTGGCCGGAAGATTATGACCAGCTCACCGATGACATGTGATGGGGCCTATACTTCCATCGCATCATATACCACCACCTTAGCCCATAAATGGCCATAGTTTTTTATAAAATCCAAGTGGATCGGATGATTCTGATACGTGGCCTGCCCGGCCAGATCTGTAAAGAACATTAGCTCAGACACCTGCCAGCTGACATCCACTACATCCCTTTTCTCGGTATTGGCAAGAACACCCACGTGCAGCTCTTTTACCGTAGGGATATTTTTTAATGTCTTTACCCCTTCTACTAACTTGTCCCTGTCCTCTTTGGAATCGGGATTCTTCAGCCAGAAGAATACATGATGAGCCAGAGGTGTTTTGGCTGCAGGGGCCGCCTGCGCGACAAATGGCAGGGATACAGCGGCTGACCCGACGCCTAAAGCAGCTGCGGCGGTCAGGAATTTACGACGGTTGGATTTATTATTCATAACTGTTTTTTATCCTCTCAACGCTTCTATTTCTTCCGCACTCTTCGCCAACGGCTTGCCCAACAGTCTGCTGCCCGTATCCGTGATCAGCAGGTCCTCCTCGATACGTATACCGCCAAAGGAACGAAAAGCCTCCAGCTTACCATAATTGATAAAATCGAAGTATTTTCTTTCGGACTTCCGCAGATCCATCAGCTCGGGGATGAAATATAACCCCGGCTCGATGGTGACGACAAAACCAGGCTCCAACGCACGACCCAGACGCAGGGATTTCAATCCGAACTCCGTACTTTTCTTCAGCTCATCCGTATAACCCACGTATGGCTCGCCCAGATCTTCCATGTCGTGTACATCCAGGCCCATCATATGCCCTAGCCCGCACTGAAAGACCATTGTGTGTGCACCCGCCGCAACAGCCTCTTTTACATCCCCCTTCATCACACCCGCCTCCTTCAGCCCCTCCACCAGCTTCTCCGCAGCCAGGAAGTGCACGTCCCGAAAAAGAATACCCGGTTTCAAAGCCGCAACAGCCGCCTCCTGTGCGCTTAACACAATGTCATACATCTCCCGCTGCAACGAATCGAATCGCTTGCCCACCGGGAAAGTACGTGTCATATCTCCGGCATAATGCATGGCATTCTCCGCCCCTGCGTCACATAAGGCCATCTGCCCCGTACGAATTACCGTACTGCTATAATGATTATGCAGCACCTGTCCATGTACCGTAAGGATGGTAGGAAAGGAAAGATTACCACCCCCGCTAATGGCAATGCCTTGAAGGGCGCCGGCCAGCTGCGCCTCCGTCATACCATCCCTTGCCCCCTTGATCGCGGCAAGATGCATGGCGGCCGTGATATCCACCGCATCTTCTATCTGACGTACTTCTTCTTCCGACTTTATACTGCGCTGGGCCACCACCGCCTTTATCAACGGCACAGAAGCCCCCTCCTTCACAGCCGTCAACGACAACCCCAGCCACTCACTTATTTTCTGGATATTTTCAGGCCGGTATGGAGGAAGGAAATGTATCAAACCCTTATAATTTTTAAGTACATCAGCTAACCCGGCGGGAGGCCGTACATCCGTAATACCTACCCCTGCCGCCTGTTCCGCAATGGAAGGCTGGGGCCCCATCCATACGATCTCGTCCAGCGTAAGCTCCCTTCCAAAAAGGATATCTTTGTCGCCTTCGACATCTATAACTGCCGCCAACCCCGGCTTGTCAAGACCAAAAAAATACAGGAAGCTGCTGTCCTGACGGAAATGATACCAGTTATCTTTATAGTTCATGCTGCTCTCCTCATTACCCAAAAAAAGGAGAAGTCCTTTGCCCAATTGCTGTTTTAATCGCCGCCTGCGGCTTATATAGACTTGCTTGTCGAACATGATAGATCGTTTATGGACGCAAATTACAGTATCCCGCGGATACCCCATTGGATACCCCTCAATTCAGCCAGCCCCCTCAGCCTGCCGATGGCGCTATACCCGGGATAGGTCTTCTTCTTCAGATCATCCAGCATCTGGTGACCATGATCCGGCCGCATAGGCAGGGACACCCCCCGCCTGGTCTGCACTGTCAGCAGCTCTTTTATGACTGCTACCATGTCCACATCCCCTCCCAGGTGATCGGCCTCAAAGAAATTCCCTTCCTCATCCCGCTTGGTGCTGCGCAAGTGAATAAAATGTATGTGATCGCCCAACCGGCGCACCATACCGGGAAGATCATTGTCCGCCCGGACCCCATAAGAGCCCGTGCAAAAACAAAGCCCATTGGCGGGAGAAGGAGCGCAGTCCAGCAGCTCACGGGCATCCTGCTCGGTACTGACAATACGCGGTAACCCTAATATGGGAAAGGGAGGATCATCCGGATGGATGGCCATCTTCAGGCCTTCCGCCTCCGCCACCGGCACCACCTGCCGGAGAAAATAAAAAAGATGCTGTTTCAATTTGGCGGCATCGATCCCTTCATACGTACGCAGGGCGGCAAGTATCTGTTCTTCCGTAAAACGCTCTTCGCTGCCGGGCAGACCCAGCAAAGTATTCCGGTAAAGGGTTTCTTTTTCTTCATCGCTCATCCTTGCATGACGCGCCCTCGCCCTTTCAATCTCCTCTTTCGTGTATTCCTTTTCTGCACCCGGTCTTTTTAGGATGAACAGGTCAAAGGCGACAAAAGCGGATTTTTCAAATCTGAGCGCCTTGCTCCTGTCAGGCATCTCATAAACGATCTCCGTACGCATCCAGTCGAGGATAGGCATAAAATTATAGGTCACCACCTCCAGTCCGCAACGAGCTACATTACGGAGGCTTTCCTGATAATTCCTGATGTACTTTGAAAAGTCGCCGCTCTGTTTCTTGATGTCCTCATGAACAGGCAGGCTTTCGATCACCGTCCAGCGCATACCGGCAGCCTCTACCTCCGCCTTTCTTTTATTGATCTCTTCTATCGTCCAAACCTCCCCTACGGGGATATGGTGCAGCGCTGTAACCACACCCGTACAGCCTGCCTGACGAATATCCCATAGGCTCACCGGATCATTCGGGCCAAACCATCTCATAGTCTCTTCCATTAACAAGAATCTTTCCATGTCGTTGTTGAATGTTTAAGACGTAAAAATAGGACCTGAGACTCATTTTGACAACACTTCCTGCCGCGCCTTGATGTATCGCGACGCCCATTCCAAAAAAGTCGGCCAGTTAGGCCCTGTAGTATGCCCCCCGCTATGCTGGCGGAAAGCGATATCCCCATTCGTCAACGCCGTCTCCATGGGAGGGAATACGGTCGTTCCAAGACCTTTTTTACCCAACAGCTCATATACAGACGAAGCCCCTGCACCACCCAGGAACATCCCCCTGGCATCTACCCAATTACCTTCTACCTGGGGAGAACCCGAGCTGATAAATACAGGACGTGGAGCGCACAATGCCACCAACTCATGCGCATCCACAGGCAGGTCATTTGGCGTAAGCGGACCCGCATATTTCAGGAAATTGCCCGCCATCCAATGGTACTCGGCGGAAGAAGCCACATTCTCCACCTGCTCGCCAAAATGACGACGATGGATCTTGACCCCGCCTTCGCCTGAGGATCCGACGAATGCAACAGCCAGACGCGGTTCATAAGCCATGGCGACAACAGCAGCTTTACCATACCGGGAAAGACCTTCGATACCCACCTGTTTTGCATCCACCGCAGAGTCTGTCTCAAAATAATCCAACGCACGGCTGGCGCCCCAGGCCCAGGCCCTCAACGCACCCCAATCATCCGGTTTGCGTGGCTGCCCCTTATTTACCAGTCCGATAATGCCTTCCGTAAGACCGGCCCCGTTGTCGGCTTGGATGCTGGTGGGGTAGATAATGGCATAACCCCAGCCCTTTGCCAGCACCTGTTGCTGCCAATCCTCCAGTCTTCTTCTTCCAAAACCAAATTCCATGATCACAGGTACAGGTCCGCCGGCGCCTGCCGGCGTACACAACGTCAGATCGATGTCGACAGTGACGGCCGGATAGCTGCTGTTATCCACATGCCCCACCAGTTGTTTGATGATGGTAACAATACCCCCTCTGTTCTCCTTATAATTGTATAATACCTCCCAGTTCACTTTTGGCGTATGCGCCGGCACACGACCATACACCTCCCTGTCAAAATCCGCCACGATCTCCGGTCTGCGAAGACGCCGCCACATGTCGGCGGTAGTCACCTTCTTCCCGTTCTTTAGCACCAACGGATCAGGCAGACTGGTATAAGGACAGGCCTTCGATTCATCGCTATTTGCCGCGTTTGGAGCGTTCGGATCTCCCGAAGGACCCGGCCGCAGCGAGTCTATCTGCAACAGCTGCATCATCCGGCGGTGGTCCTGCTCAGCCGTAAGACGAACAGGAGACGATACAGGTCCCACGGTATCCGTCCGGAAAGGAGAGGCAGGCAAACCCTCTTTATTATATAGGTCGGCATCTGCAGGATTGTCCGCCCAGGCATAACGGACCGCAAAAGGCGCTTTTACCAGCTTGCTCTGCACCACCACTTCACTCCCCTCGACAACGGCGTCTGCCCAAACAAAATGTTTATCAGGTCCGGCGATGGCAAACCCTTTTAAAGGTCCGCCTCCTTTGGCGATAAGCCCGCTGCCGGTATGGGCAAACCGCAGATATATCCTGTTCCCTTCACACCGCATGGATTGATAGACGGGTCCGGAATAGACAAGCCCCTTCTCACCATAGACGATAGCCCTGGCCGCCAGCGCCAGCCGCAGTCCTACATCTTTTTTATCAAGAGGATGAAGGTCGTTCCATTCACCCACATCGATGGCTACTGCCATACCCGTATGAGGGACAGAAAGAGTTTGCAGCTGCGCCTCACGCAAGTTCGCCCAGATACTTTCCGAAGGCTGCGGCTTGGCCTCGCCGTAATTGGGCAGCTGTACATACAAAAAAGGTAGATCGTCCTGCCCCCAATGCCGCCGCCAGTCGGCGATCATATCCGAAAAGAGACGATTATATTCCCAGGCCCGCCCCGTATTGGCCTCGCCCTGGTACCAGATCACCCCTTTTACCTTGTAGTCGACAAGAGGGGCGATCATGCCGTTGAATAACCCCAGGGGCTTATATTGAAAAAAGGTAGTAGGCGCCAACGGCGTGGAAGCAACCCCATAATCGTATTTCCATTTCCCCTTCAGATCGACCCGGATATCGTCGATACCCAGCCAATAAGGCTTATCCGTGACAAACTCTCCCCTGCCGGCACTGTTGATAACCCTCACCACCAATGTATTCTTCCCGGGCTTCAGCACCCCGGCAGGTATTTCATACCGCCTCGGAGGATATTGATACCCGGTAGTCCCTACAAAGATCCCATTCACATAAACAGAGTCCCGGTCGACAATACGTCCCAGCATCAGCTTCACCGGCCGCCCCGTTAGTTGTTCCGGTACATCGACATCCTTCCTGAACCATACAGCTCCCTGGACAGGAGGCATTGACGGAAAGCCCCAGGAGCCCGGCACGTCCATCTCCCGCCATCGGGATACATCATACGTCGGGTCATACCAGGGTTTTGTACCATGGACGCCGGCATCTTGTCCATTAAGACGTCGATACCAGTCATTACTTATCGAATCCTCTTTTCGCCGGACGCCCTCGATATAAGCCGTATCCTTACACTTTTCAGCTATCGAAAGATACTCCGGGAACTGACGCAAGGCGCCTTCGCTTAACCAGGCCTCAACAGGCGACCCGCCCACAGCAGCCTTGATCAGACCAATGGGCACATGATATTTTTCATACAATTCCCTGGCAAAAAAATACCCTACAGCGGAAAAGGAGAGGACACCGCCGGGCGTTGCCGTCCGCCAGCCGCCGCCCGCAAGGTCTTTCTGTGGCGTGTTGAAATCATACCTCATACCCACGGCGAATTGCCGTATGGCCGGGTTGGCCGGCTGAGCGATCACATCAGGGTACCGCTCTTTGACTCTTTCCATCGACAGCTCCATATTGGATTGCCCCGAACATACCCATACATCTCCTATGAGGATATCCCTCACCATCACCCTGTTGGAAGCATCGATCTCCATATCGTAAGGCCCTCCTGCCTGCATAGGATCAAGCACCACCGCCCACTTGCCCCCGGCATCCGCGACAGCAGCCGGAGACTGACCGTTAAAACGCACCGTCACTTTCTCCCCCGGCATCGCCCAACCCCAGACACGGACATAGTTTTCCCGTTGAAGGACCATGCTGTCACTCACCAGCCGAGGTAGCCGCACCTGGGCAGAAACTACCCCAATGGATAGCAAACCACAAAACATCACAGAAACAATCCGGGAATATCTTTTTTTCATCGCTCGATTTCCTTTGGACTATTATATAAAGTTACCTTTTGAATACCCCATTCATCCGTCGCAAACCGGATATGTCTTCCCTGGTGGTCCTGGTCCCCATTCATTCTTCTGCCCATCTCTTCCCGGCCGCCGGCAATGGCCACCTCCTCCGAACGAAGGATATTGGCCACTTTCCCCTGATCCGTATTACTAAAGGTCGCTGCAAACCCCGTTCCGGCCACATAAAATTCGTCTTCCCCGGTCTGGATGATCATCCCGCCGGTGGCGTTCCAGACCGAATCCCTCCTCCCCGCGGCCCAGGGCAGGATATTATAATGCGATACGGCAATGACATAATTGCCCATACGCACCGTATCGCTCCTGTTCTTATGGTCAAGGAAAAACCCATCCATCGCCAGCCATTTTTGTCCCGTTATCAACGGGGAAAGCTGAGAGAGAAGGGCATAGCTGCTAGCCAAAGACAACGACGCATCCGACGGCGATTCTATTGAAAAAGGAGAAAATCCAAACGCTTTGTAATAACCAATCGCCAAAAACACTTTAATCGCCGCAGATCTGTCAAACTGCATTTCCGGTATGAACAAGGGATTCCCGTTCCGTACGTACAAGTCGCACCAATACCGGGTGTCCGGGTTATAAAAATCCGGTGATAATACATCGATGGCCGGAGCAGCCGCCTGCCAGATATCTGATAAATGCGGCAACGGCCCCGCGCTTGGATACCTCCCCGGAAGAACGCCGGGACGAGGCAGGGCCGCATTAACGTACATAGGCAGCGCATATTCCTTCTTTCCGGCTGCAGCCACCTCACCCGCATACCTGGCATAATACCATGCCTGAAAGATCTCCTCCGTCTCGATGCCCTTTCCAAAGACTTCCTCCCAGGTGCCATCCACCTTACCTCCGTTGGCATCCCATCTTTTCCGCAGCTCAGGCACTATACGATCTTTATTCTTCTTTAAATAGCCGGCTAAGGGTTCCGGTATCTTCTCTTTATAGAGGGCGTCAGCCATACGGGATCTCTCCCTGGCAGTCGGCAACATCCCGATCTCGTTCTCCACCTGGACCAGGATGACCGTTCTTCCCGAAACGTCCCATACCTTGATATGACGCATCAGGGTAGCAAACGCTTTCATGTCGGCTGCCAGCGTCTCCTTGCCAAATACAGAAAAGATCTCCTGGCTCCGGCCTGCGCTATCCGCCGTCCGTGGAAAGCGCCGGGGATTGGTCTTCATCCACGCCGGAGTATAACAGCTCATGCTGTTCTTCCAGGTGCCGAACCATAACAACACTACTTTCAAATCGTGCCGGACCGCTTCATCCAACAGACTGTCGACAAGGGAGAAATTATACCGGTTCTCTTCCGGTTCTATCAGCTCCCAATAAACAGGCATGATCACCGTATTCAGATTCATTTCCCTTAACCGCTGCCAATAAGGCTTCATGTACGCCACGCTCGAAGCGCTGGAATTTCCCAGCTCTCCGCCCAGGATCAAAAATGGTTGTTGGTCGATCATTAGCCGGGCGGTATTGCCGTTCTTCTCCAGCCTTATAGAAGGAGCTACGGCCTGCGAATACGCAAAGCCGTAACTGATAAATACCAAAAATAATATAGTCGCCGTCTTCATCTCAATAACCTGGGTTTTGATATTTTATTTTATCCGGGTCAGTAATTGCATCCAGCTGCGTCTGCGGAACAGGCCGCAGCGCATTCGTAGCCTTAACACTGGAGCCGCCCAACGGGTTATACGCCTGGACACGGCTGACCAGCAATCCCCTGCAGGCAAGATCAGGCCAGCGCACATTCTCTCCAAACAACTCCCGGGTCCTCTCCTCCATGATAAAATTCTGGGTCATATCCGCTGTCGTGATCGCCCTCCAATCCGGCGCCTCGGGAGTACCAGCATTTCTCATCATTATCATCGTCTGCCTTGTCGAAAGGTCCGGTATTCCTGCGCGGTAAGCCGCCCTCGTTCTTAGAGTGGTGATGAGAGGCAGCGCGTCCCCGGCATGCCCCGCCTCGATAGCGGCTTCCGCCGCCAGCAGATAGGTTTCACCCAGCCGGCAGACAGACGTAGGCCTGCCCGAATAATCACTCACTCCCGTCCGCTTGTTATCATCGTACTTTTTAATACTGGGGAAAAGCTGGATCTTGCTGGACTTCAAAACGTAGAATGAGTCGGGATTGATGATCGCATACTTCTTGGTCCCCAAGGCGCGCAGCGAATCCCCATACCCCTTGTAAGGCGCCAGGAAATAACAGGTGTCCCCGCTGTTGATCCCCGCAAGTGCACTGCAATTGTTATTGGTCGCCGTCCACACTGTCCTGAAGGTATTGTCATAACGACTGTCGTTGAACTTGTCTATAAAAGCGATATTGTATACATAGGGCGTAGGCACCAGCTGTCTCAATGGACGCATATATTTTACCACCCGGTCGCAAGGGAACTTACCGCTTCCTCTCGGGATATCATAGTTGTTCTGGTAATTGGCGGTCCACATATTCCCTTCGATATTCGTCTTCGGATCAAAAGACGTTGGATTCAACACCTCATTGTCATTCTGGTCCCCGGGTATCCTTTCGACAGCATATAAGATCTCGCTGTTATATTCATTTCCTTCCTTAAATACATCTCCATAATCGGGCAGCAGCGATGTACCGTACTGGGATTGATTGGAGATCAGGTTCATCGCCACTTTATACGCACTGTCGAAGTCCGTCGCCACTTTAGCCGCCGAATACCCTCTGAAAAGATAGGCCTTTGCCAGCATGTGCAGGGCAGCGCTCTTTGAGAGCCTGAATGCCGTAGTAGGCCGTTGATCCCGCAGTTTCTGGGCTGCAAAAGAAAAATCCGCAATGATCACCTGGTAGTCCTTTACGAACAAGTCTGCCGTCGGCAGACGGTTAAACCCCTGGAAAGCAGATTCGTTAAATGCCAGGATCCCGGCTCCAAGGTCCAGTGGTACGGCGCCAAACTGCTGTACCAGGTTGAAATAATACAAACCTCTCAGGAACCTTGCCTGCGCTATGATAGTATCCTTGGCTATCGGATCCAACGCTGCTATACCCGGCGCAAATTGTACGACGGCATTCGCCAGGTTGATATTTGGAAAGCTGTTGCTCCAGATGCCGGAATTGTGCCCATTGGCCGAATTGATCGAATAGTCGCCATAAGAAGATTCCGTACTGGAATTATACCCCTGGTCGCCCAGCGTCGCCTCATCTGTCCCGCTGTTAAAGGCAATGGTCCCATCCATATTGCCATAATAAAAACGCATCCCCGAATAAAGCGCGTTCACTCCGTTCTGTATCCCATCAGGGGTCTTGAAATAATCCACCGTAAAAACAGTGTGGGGATTCTCCTGCAGGACCTTTTTGCACGACCCCGCCAGGATCGCCGCGCCCAGGAATAAGATACCAAGTCTGCTATAGCTGATTTTCATTTTGTTTTTGTTTTTCATGTTACAACTGATCGTTTTGCAATCAATACATTAAAACCGGACATTCACACCAAACAGAAAAGCACGCGTAGGTGGCGTCATAAGCCCAATGGTCAATGCCCTCGTCTTTGACAGGTTGCCGGGATCTTGCACACCCGTATTTCCAATAGCCGTAGCCTCCGGATCTACCCCGCCCTCACGCATGTAGGGTGAGTACAACACAAAGGGGTTCTGCGCCGTAACATACACACGGATGGCCTGCGCCTTGATCCTGTTCAATAATTTGGCATTAAAGGAATATCCAACATTAATACTGCGCATCTTGATAAAGCTTGCATCGTAGTATCCAAGAGTGGTCAGCCCTATATTCGAGTTCAGCATACCTGCCGGGGACGGGAATTTATTGGTAGGGTTGGTCGGCGTCCAGTAGTCCACCTTTACATTGTTCCTCCGGCCATTTAATATCGCCAGATAGGCCGCATAAGGTTGATAGACCTGACTCACCAGCAACCCGCCCATCCTGGCATAGATGACAAAAGAAAGATCGAAGCCTTTGTAGGTAAACCGGTTTGTCAGCCCCCCCTGCCAGGTGGCCTGCCCGCTTCCTATTACCTTCCTGTCCTTGTTCGGGTCGATCGTATTGCTCTTGTCCAGGTCGGCAAACCGGATATACCCCGGCTTTGCCCCATATAAGGCCGCCTGTGCGGAATCCGCCGTTTGCCAGATACCGATCTTCTGATAATCATAGATGGCTGTCAGCGGCTGACCGACAAACAGCTGGTTGATGAGGTCCTGTTTAAATCCATTATACAACTTCTCCAGTTTGTTCCGGTTCCAGAAAATATTGAGATCGGTTGACCAGGTAAACCCGCCCGGATTGGAGATATTGACCGTGCTGATCGAGAACTCGAACCCTTTGTTGGACATCTCGCCGATGTTCGAGGTATATTGGCCTGTCACACCCGATGTGATAGGCAACGTCAGACCATACAGCACATTACGCGTATGTGCATCGTAGTAGTCCCCGGTGAAGGTTATACGGTTGTTGAGTACAGTGGCATCAACACCGATATTCACAGTCCTCGTATACTCCCAGTCCAGGTTGGAATTCGGCAGACTTTGCAAGTTGTACCCGGTTACTACCGTTGTAGGCCCATAATTGTAGTGGATGACAGAACCCGTGGCTCCCGGTATAGTCGAAAGCCCGTTGTTAGGTGTTACATTCCCCAGCGATGCATAAGGATTGATAGCCTGGTTGGAAGTTTCCCCATACCCAACCCTTAATTTCAGGTCATTGATAAAAGAGACGGGCTGCATGAACCGTTCCTGGGAAATATGCCAGCCCGCGGACAGCGCAGGATAGTGGTGGTATTTATGACCTTCCGCAAGACGTGATGAACCGTCGATCCTGCCCGTAAGGGTCAGCAGATACCTGTCCTTATAGGAATAGTTGATCCTGGCCATATACGACTCCAGCCCCCAGGTGGCCTCTGAACCGTTGACATTCGGCTTGACATTGCTGGAAGGATTGGATAAGCCCAGGTTATAGAACTGGATAAAGTCGGCATTGATAGAATCCTTACTGACATAGGTGCTGTGAGAAATGTCCTTCTGGACACTGTAAAGACCCGTGACATTGATCCGGTGCCCTCCTCTGAATTCCTTGTCGAAGCTAAGGATATGCTCCAGCGTATACCCGTAGCCTTCCTGGTTGTTGACACTCGCCGTATTCCCCTGGTTGGGACGGAAGAAACTCGGGTTCGTCTTCGAATCCGCTCCCTTGAATTGATCATCTTCTTCCCGGCGGTAGTTAAGCCCTAGGTTCACGCGGTATTTGAGTTCCGGAATGATCTGGTATTCGGCATACAACGTGTTGAAACTACGAAAGCGTTTTACGAGGTCTATCCAATTATTATTGTTGTGCTTCAGCAGTATCGGACTGTAGGTAGCGCCCCTGTCATCCGAATTGCCATACGGGGACAGCACGACGACACCACCCGAATCAGGCGTATACAAGGGACTTGCCGCCAGCATGTTGAACATCATACCCGAATTCAGGAATTGCGTCCCATTGGTTTCCGTGTAAGAATTTAAGGTATTCAATCCTACTTTTAACCTCTTACCCACCTTGGAATCGATAGTCCCTCGTAAAGAATAACGGGCAAAATTTATCCCGGGTAGCACCGCAGTCTCCCGGTAATATCCCCCTCCCAAAGAATAGGTCGAACCCTCCGTAGTCCCCCCCGATACCGTCAGGTTGTGATCCGTCGTGTACCCATTCTGGTACATCAGCTTCTGCCAGTCAGTGTTCACTCCCTTTGCCAGATTCGCGGTTTCGAATGCCTCGTTGAGATAACCTGTATTCGCCGCGATCCGCATGGCAGTGTATTCCTGCGAATTGAACATCGGGTATTTTTTGGACACCGAATTGATGCCGCCATAGCCATTGTAGTCGATCCTGGCAGCCCCGGGTTTTCCCTTTTTTGTGGACACCAGTATAACACCATTAGCGCCGCGGGAACCATAGATGGCAGTGGCGGACGCATCCTTCAGTACTTCTATCGAGGCAATATCATCGGGATTGATATCGTTGAGGTTGCCCCCTTCATAAGGTATCCCATCCAGTACCAATAAAGGGTCGTTCGAACCGAGTATGGACCGTTCCCCACGAACACGAATGACAGCCGCCGCTCCGGGCTGCGTACCCACCCGCTGGATCTCCACACCGGCAGCCCTTCCCTGCAACGCCAGACCCATATTTGACGCCGGCACCTCACTAAGAGTTTTGGCGCTTACACTGACAATGGAACCGGTGACATCTCTCTTTTTCTGCGTTCCGTAACCGACGACAACCACCTGGTCCAGGGAATTGGGAGATGCATGCAAGACGGCATCCAGCAAAGAACGCCCCCCGACAGGCGCCGTAAAGGAAGTATAGCCGACGGAGGTCACCACCAGCGTGGCGTTCGAAGCTGCCGTTATCTCATAGTTGCCGTTGTCATCAGTGGTGACGGCCGTTTTAGAATTACTCACCTGGACCGTAGCCTTGGGAATAGGTTGTCCGCTCTCGTTGACTACACGCCCCTTGATATGGATGGTATTCTGTGCAGTCAATAAAGGAATGATCAGAAAAGTCGCCAAAGAGCAAAATGCCAATGCCCGAAGGGCCGCCGGCAATAATTGCTTAAACGAATTTCTCATAATGGAAGCATTTTAATTTTTACATGTTTTGGTTAATTCCGGCAGGACTATTGGCCGGTGAATGAAGGCAGTAGCTTGTTTTATCCGCATAAGTTCAATCGTTGATTTTTTTGGTAATGGCAAGTATGCAGCAATGGATCGCCGTATAAAAGTAGGAATATTTCTGAAAAAATGTAACCGATTACATTTTTTTTCATAAAAATTATTTAATTTACCTTTACTTTCAGTATGTAAACGATTGTATGTCTACAGGAAAAGAAATCACCATATACGACTTGGCCCGCAAACTGAATATTTCTATTGCCACCGTAAGCCGCGCCCTGAAAGACGACCCGGTCGTCAGTAAAAAGACACGGAAAAAGATTGCCGACCTGGCAGAAGAAATGGGCTATCGCTCCAATAATTTCGCCCGGAACCTTCGGACACAACGCACCGATACCATCGGTGTCATCGTCCCCCGGCTAAACAGCTATTTTATGTCCACCGTCATCGCCGGCATCGAAAATGTAGCGGGCAGCGAAGGCTATAACCTGATCATCAGCCAATCCTCCGAGTCAGCCCAGAAAGAAATGGCCAGCGCCAAGACCATGTTTAATTCCCGGGTGGATGGCCTGCTGGTATCCCTGGCATATGATACAGATACGCTCCGTCATTTCGACGCCTTTATAAAGAAGAATATCCCGCTGGTTTTTTTCGACCGTGTGGAAGAGCATGCTAATTGTCTCAACATCCTTATTAATAATAAAAAAGCCGCTTACGAAGCCACCACCCATCTCATTAGTCAGGGACGGCGGCGCATCGTATATATTACCGCCACTCCAAAAAGAAATGTCTACGTACATCGCCTGGAAGGTTATAAAGAAGCCCTGGCCGATCAGAAGATCGCATTCCGGGAGGACTACGTATTGATTAGCAACCTGAGCCAGGAAGCAGGCGCAGAGGCCGCCGCCGTCATCCGGCAAATGGATCCCCTGCCCGATGCAGTATTTGTGGCTAATGACAACTGCGCGGTAGGCTGCATGGTAGCCTTAAAACAATCTGGCATCCGCATCCCGGACGACATCGCTTTCGCTGGCTTTAATAATGACCCCGTATCCACTGTGGTAGAACCCAACCTGACCACTATCAACTATCCAGGGTACGAAATGGGACAAGTGGCGGCCCGTAACCTTATCAATCACCTCAACGGGGCCTCCAGCATCGACACCACCAATACTATTATTCTGCGTTCTGAACTGATCATCCGGGAGTCTTCCGGACCCGGCCGGAAAAATATATCCTAAAAGAAGAACTATTCATGCAAACGGCCCATCCAAACAAAGTAGCTATCGTCACCGGAGGAGGAGGAGGCATCGGACTCGCCATCGCAAAAAGATTCGTACAGCACCATATACTAACAGTGATCGTCGGCCGGGACCAGGAAAAATTGAATGCCGCCGCTGCGGAACTGGGCCCGCTATGCCACATCATCTGCCAGGACCTGAACGATCTTTCCTCTCTTCCCGGCCTCGTACAGCAGATCATTCATCGCTTTGGCCGCATCGACATCCTGGTAAACAACGCCGGTATCAATCAGAAAAAAGATTTCACCGACGTCAGCGACGAAGATTTCCACCGCATACTCCATACCAACGTGTCGGCCGTATTTGCCCTGTCAAGAGAAGTGGTAAGATCGATGGAGACGGCCGGCAGCGGCATCATCATCAACATCAGTTCCATGGCCGCTCAATACGGTATCCCAAAGGTCATCGCCTACTCGGCGTCCAAATCCGCCATAGAAGGAATGACCAGGGCAATGGCCGTCGAACTTGCACCCAAAGGCATCCGCGTCAATTGCATCGCCCCCGGGTTCATCGCAACGGATATGTCGGAGAAAGCGCTGAACGGAGATACCGAACGCAAACAAAAGGTCATGTCCAGGACGCCTATGGGAAGACTCGGCGACCCGGCCGATATAGGTGAGGCAGCCCTCTACCTTGCTTCTGACGGGGCCGGGTACGTGACAGGCGTCGTTCTACCCATCGATGGAGGTAACTCCATCGGCTTTTAAACTGTCATATGAAGAAATTGTCATTCTTACTCCTCATCCTGCTTTGCAGACCGCACCTGCACGCCCAGGACATCACACTGTACACAGCCGCCCCCGGGGCCTTCCCCCTGGTGACCACCACCGGCCCCACCCCCATTTACGTCGACAGCAATGACCACTGGCTCGTCCGACAGGCCGCCGTTTTCCTTCAGCAGGACATCCAACGGGTCACCGGTAAATCACCCGCGATCCTCCACCGGATGCCGGCATCCGCAGCCAACCTCATCATCATCGGTAGTCTGGACCACAACCCCGCCATAACGCCTGTCATAAACGACAGTCTCCGGGGAAAATGGGAGGCATTCACCCTAACAGCTACCTCCCATCCCGTCAAAGGCATCGGTCAGGCCCTGGTGATCACCGGCAGCGACAGACGGGGAACAGCCTATGGCGTTTTTGAATTATCCAGACAAATAGGCGTATCGCCCTGGTACTGGTGGGCCGACGTCCCCGTCCCCGCTAAAAAAGAACTCTATATCCGGAAAGATACATGGATCTGCCAGCACCCCGCCGTAAAATACCGCGGCTTCTTTATCAATGACGAAGCGCCTTGCCTCTCCGGCTGGACAAAAGAAAAATTCGGAGGGTTCAATCACCTTTTCTACGAAAAAGTATTCGAATTGCTGCTGCGGATGAAAGCCAATTATCTCTGGCCCGCCATGTGGGGCAACGCCTTCAATGCGGACGACACGCTAAACCCCATCCTGGCAGATAAATACGGCATCGTTATGGGTACCTCGCATCACGAACCCATGCTGCGCGCACAACAGGAATGGAAACGCTACGGCTCCGGTCCCTGGAATTATGAAACCAATCCCGCCGTACTGGACTCATTCTGGAAACAAGGCATCCGCAATATGGACAGCCACGAAAGCATCATAACCATCGGAATGCGGGGCGACGGAGATATGCCCATGACCGAAGGCAGCAACATCGCCCTGCTGGAAAAGATCGTCAGCAACCAGCGAAGAACGATAGAGGATGTCACAGGCAAAGCCCCTGCTGACGTACCTCAATCCTGGGCGCTCTATAAGGAAGTACAGGACTATTATGACAAAGGTATGCGGGTCCCGGATGACGTTACCTTGTTGCTCTGCGATGACAATTGGGGCAATGTCCGCAAACTCCCGGGTGTCAGCGATAAACCCCGCGGCGGAGGCTATGGCATGTACTACCACTTCGATTACGTAGGCGACCCCCGCAATTATAAATGGCTCAACACAAATGCGCTGCCCCGCGTTTGGGAACAGATGCACCTGACAAAACAATACGGCGTCGATCATATCTGGATCGTCAACGTAGGGGATATAAAGCCCATGGAACTCCCCATCGAATTCTTTCTCGATTATGCCTGGGCCCCGGATAAATGGCCGGCCGACAGCCTGGACACATATGTCCGGCAATGGGCAAGCCGGCAATTCGGTGAAAAATACGCCGTCCCCATCGCAGACATCCTAAAAAAATATACTTTTTATAATAGCCGCCGTAAACCCGAACTTCTCTCGCCCGACACCTATAGCCTCCTTCACTATCATGAAGCACAACAGGTAGTCTCCGACTACAATACCCTGGCATATAAAGCCGACTCCATTTATAATATCTTGCCATCCGCCCTCCGTGATGCTTACTTCCAATTGGTGCTCTATCCCGTAAAAGCATGCGCCAATCTGAACGAGTTGTACTACACTGTCGGCCTCAATCACCTCTATGCCGCCCAGGGCAGGTCAGCCACCACGCAAATGGCCAAAAAAGCAAAAACTTTATATCTCCGCGACTCACTCCTTTCAAAATATTACAACGATACGCTGGCCGGGGGCAAATGGCGCCATATGATGGACCAGACGCACATCGGCTACACATATTGGCAACAACCTCCTTTTAACAGCATGCCTGCCGTTATCTCCGCACCGGTCTGCGATACGCCGGCCTGGGGCATCGCCATCGGGAGCTCCCTGTTATATGACAACAGCCCCAGGCTGGTATTCAGCCGGTATGGCCGGGATCATTGGATAGATATCTTTAGCAGAAAAAACGACACCCTCAGATACACCACAACAGGCTACGCTCCCTGGCTCCGAGTCAATCCCGAAAAAGAACAACAGCTCTCCCATCAACAGGTCCGTATCCGGCTCTCCATCGACTGGAAGCAAGTCCCTCCCGGCGGAGCAAAAACACGGCTCACCATCTCCGGCCGCGATGGACGAAATGAAACGGTGACGATGATTGCGCTTGCCCCCTCCTTGTATGACAAAGCGCCCCCAGGCACATTCCTGGAAGGCGATGGATATGTATCCATCGAGGCGGAACACTACAGTCGTTCTGTGCAAACTGCAATTAAATGGCAGCTAATAAAAGGGTTGGGACGCACCCTTTCCGGAATGGAAGCCATGCCGGTCACATCTCCCGCTCAAACACCAGGCGGCAACAGCCCCAGGCTCGAATACGACATGTATCTTGCAGACAGCGGCGCCATCACCGTTCATGCTTACTTCTCCCCCACGCTGAACTTCTCGGGCAAAGGGTTACGCTATGCTGTTTCCATCGACGGCGGCGAGCCGCAGATCATCGATCTGGCTGAAAATTCAGCAGGAAAAAGTTGGAATATCGCGGTTGCAGATAATATCTTTATTTCACCATCGTCACATGTGCTCTCCCGGCCCGGCAAACATGTACTAAAATACTGGATGGTCGATCCCGGTGTGGTATTACAAAAGATCGTAGTGGATACAGGAGGTATGCAACCCAGTTACCTTGGTCCTCCGGAATCCCGCTTTAAGGCTCGTTGACTCCGTCCTGCGGCGGACCCGCCGCAGTAAAAAAGTATGAGCGGCGTCGGCTGGTCATACTTTTTTTCTACCTTTCGCGCATGATGCGATCAATTCTTTACTGCCTGGCGCTGCTCATAGCACAGTCCACACTGTATAGCCAACCCTTATATACACCCCGCAACGTACGGGAAGCATATAAAAAAGGCACCCGTTCACCTGACGGCCGCCCCGGCCCCAACTACTGGCAGAACAAAGGACGCTATACCATTACCATCAACGCCGCCCCCCCTGACCGGACCATCCGGGGCGCCGAACAGATCGTTTATATCAACAACAGCCCGGACACATTAAGAGCACCCGTCATCAGACTCATCCTGAATATCCATCAACCCGGCGCAGTCCGCAACGGTATCTCTGGTCCCGACTACCTCACCCGGGGGATACAGGTAGACGCATTTGCCGAGAACGGTCAGTCCAGGGCCTTCCCTACCGAAGGCGCCATCCCCACCTGGAAACCTATACGCCTCAGCAAACCCCTGGCGCCTCACGATTCTGTCCGGCTCTCCTTTGACTGGCATTATGAAATATCACGGGAAAGCAACCGCGAAGGGATGATCGACTCCACCACTTATTTCCTGGCCTATTTCTATCCCCGTATAGCCGTATATGACGACTACAACGGATGGGATAGAATAGACTTCACAGATCAGCAGGAGTTCTACAACGACTTCAACGACTATACACTTACGGTCAACGTACCAAAAAATTATATAGTCTGGGCCACCGGCACATTACAGAACCCCGATGCCGTCCTTATGCCCGCCGCCGCAAAAAAGCTGGCAGCCTCCATGACTACAGACGAGATCCTCCACATCGCTGCCAAAGAAGACCTTGCCAGCAAACGCGTTACTACACAGAACGCCGTCAACTCCTGGAAATGGACAGCCGGTGACATCAGCGATGTGACCGTCGGCCTCAGCGATCATTTTGTATGGGACGCCTCCAGCGTAATAGTGGATGATGCCACCAAACGACGGGCCAGCGTACAATCCGCTTATAACGACACCGCCAGGGACTTTCACCAGATGGTGGAATTTGGCCGCCATGCATTGGACTGGCTCTCGCACCATTGGCCAGGCGTGCCCTACCCCTTCCCAAAAACTACCATCTTCCAGGGTTATGCCGACATGGAATATCCCATGATGGTAAACGACAACACCACCGAAGACCCCATTTTTTCCAGATTTGTAGCCGAACATGAAATAGCGCATACATGGTTCCCTTTTTATATGGGCATCAATGAATCCAGATACGCCTTTATGGATGAAGGATGGGCCACCACCTTCGAACTCCTCATCGGACGGGCAGATCTTGGTAATGAAAAAGCGGAGGAGTTCTACAAACAATTTAGGGTCAACGGCTATATCTACGATGCCTCCCAGGAAGAAGACCTGCCCATCATCACTCCGGCCAATGTACTAAAAAATCAAGCCTATGGTAACAACGCGTATGGGAAACCATCCCTGGCTTACCTGGCCATGAAAGATATGCTCGGGGACGACCTGTTCAGAAAATGTCTGCATACCTTCATGGATCGCTGGCACGGCAAACACCCCATCCCCTGGGACTTCTTTTATACCTTCAATGACATAGCGGGAAAGGATATGAACTGGTTCTGGAACAATTGGTTCTTTACTACTAACTATATCGATCTTGCCATCGAAAAAGTGGAAGGCCCGAACGTCTTTATCAATAACATAGGAGGGTTTGCCATTCCTTTCGACCTGGTAATAAATTATACTGACGGCAGTACAGACAGGAAACACCTGACCCCCGCTATATGGAGCGGCAATGAAAAAAAGGCGCAGATCACTTTTACGGCAACGGGCGGAAAAAAGGTCCGTTCACTGGAACTAAAAGGCGGTATCTATGTGGATGCAGATATCACCAATAACAGGTGGACAGCCCCATAATTAATTCATAAATTTAGCCGATCTTGCCGTTTATGAACGTACGTATCACCTTCCTGCCGTACAAGCTGCTTATAGCTGCCTGGTTAGCATGCTCCATCTCCGCCGTCGCACAGCAACATCCCCTTTTTCGCGACGCATCTCAACCCCTGGCAGCCAGAGTAAATGATCTGCTGCGGCAGCTCACCGATACGGAAAAGGTTTCTTTATTAGGCTATCGCAGTAAAGCCGTGGATAGATTGTCCATCCCCGCCTACAATTGGTGGAATGAAGCGCTCCATGGCGTCGCCAGGGCCGGAGAAGCTACTATGTTCCCCCAGGCCATCGGGATGGCGGCTACTTTTGACAATCAACTCCTGCAACAGGCAGGGAGTTATATCTCCACCGAAGCAAGAGCAAAGTATAATCTCTCGGCAGGCGCCGGCAGGCCTCAGCAATACATGGGCCTGACCTTCTGGTCGCCCAATATCAATATCTTCCGCGACCCACGCTGGGGACGGGGACAGGAGACATACGGGGAAGACCCCTTCCTGACGTCCGCCATGGGCGTCGCGTTCATAAAAGGCATACAAGGAGATGGCAACCCTTACTTAAAAGCATCCGCCTGCGCCAAACATTTTGCCGTACACAGCGGACCGGAAGCAGGTCGCCACACTTTTGATGCAATAGTCGATGAGAAGGATTTGCGGGAAACCTACCTATACGCCTTTAAAAAATTAGTAGACGCCCATGTGGAATCCATTATGTGCGCTTACAATCGGGTAAATGGCGAACCCTGCTGCTCAGGCCCTACCCTGCTGCATCATATCCTGAAAGATGAATGGAAGTTCAAAGGCCATGTAGTGACGGACTGCGGAGCATTGGACGATATCTTCGAAAGACATAAAGTATTGAACGGCCCCGTAGTTACGGCTGCCGCGGCCATCAAGGCAGGCGTAAACCTGGACTGCTCCAACGTCCTCCAGCAGGACGTGCTGCAAGCCATCCGGCAAGGCTTGCTGACACATGCCGACCTTGACTCGGCGCTGGCCCCTTTATTACGCACCCAGATAAAGCTTGGGTTCTTCGATGATAAGTCCCGCAACCCCTATAGCGATTATAATACAGACAGCATCCACAACGCCGTACACGTCGACCTCGCCAGAAAGATGGCCCGGGAAAGTATGGTATTGCTAAAGAACAGGGAAGGTATCCTTCCCCTGTCCACGGATAAATATCATTCGCTGATGATCACAGGCCCCAATGCCTATTCCTTCGATGCCTTATCCGGCAACTATCACGGAGTCTCATCCCATATGGTAAGCTTTGTCGAAGGTATCACCGCCGCCGCAGGGGCAGGTACCCGCATAGAATATGATCAGGGCAGCAACTATTCCGACACTATACATTTCGGCGGCACCTGGGCAGCCTCCAATGCGGATCTCACCATCGCCGTCATAGGCCTCACCGCAGTCATGGAAGGAGAAGAAGGTGACGCCTTCCTCGCCCCTCATGGCGGCGACAAAGAAGACCTCCAACTCCCCGCGGCACATATCGCCTATATCAAAGCGCTCCGCAGGAACATTCGCAACAAACCCCTGATCGCCGTCGTCACCGCCGGCAGCGCAGTAGACCTCTCAACCATCGAACAATACGTAGATGCCATCGTCCTTGCCTGGTACCCGGGCGAACAAGGCGGCAACGCCCTGGCGGACATAATGTTCGGCAAGGTTTCCCCCTCCGGCCATCTTCCCATCACCTTCTATCGCAGCTTTAACGACCTCCCCTCCTATACGGATTACGGAATGAAAGGCAGAACTTATCGTTACTACAACGGTCCCGTTCAATATCCCTTTGGCTATGGGCTTAGCTATACCACATTTAGCTACCACTGGCAGCAACAACCAAAAAATACCTTTACTGTACAGGACACCATCCGCCTGGACATCTCCGTCTCCAACGACGGCTCCATGGATGGCGACGAAGTAACGCAGGCTTATGTAGAATACCCCTCCGCCGACAGGATGCCCGTAAAAGAACTAAAAGCTTTCCGGCGGATATCTGTACCACAAGGACAACAAAAGGCCCTCACGCTTTCCATTCCTGCCGCCGATCTGCAAAAATGGGATCTCACCACAGGCAAATGGAAACTCTATCCCGGAACCTACAAGATCTTCGTGGGGAGCCATTCGGGAGATAAAAAACTGACGGCCTCATTCTCGGCTAAATAGACAACCGGAACTTTTTCTTTTCCAACACTCCCGTCAGCACTACGATAAAAAAAGCGTAGATAATGGACTTGACAATACCTACCCCGTCTGTACGCAGGTTGGCAGGCAGCCGCCAACGATCCCCCATCAGGTGATAGATGGCAAAATGAATATTCGGCAGGAGATAACAGGTAAGCGTACTCGTACCGGCCGGCTTGATCACTTTATACCAGCCCTTCCGGCCGTTGAGATCCATCAGCCAGGCCAGCAATACAAAAGTGGCGAGACTGATGCCCATACAGATGAGTATCCAGGCCGGGGTTGAGCGGATCTTGGAAATACCCCAGAAAGGTCGCAAACCAAATCCGGCTGCCGTCGCCAATACGGCAAACGCCAGCAAGATCAACAGGCTTTGGACAGCCTTTCCCTTATCGATACCCTGACGGTAAATGATGGCTGCCAGCACCCCACCCATGGTCAGAGAAGGTAATGAGCCGCTGCCCACGATCCAGAAAAAATTGCGTATGGGTTTCAATACTACCAGCATTCCCGCCTTGTCGGCGATACACAGCGCTATAAAAAAGAAAAAAAACAACCAGAGCACAGGCTGACGTCCCCTTGTCCAAAGGTAAAGACACGCGCATATCAGATAGCACCATCCGATGAGGCCCAGGATGCCGTACCAATGAGTACGCAGCCAGATAGTATGTCCACGGTCCTCTCCCTTATATAGAATAGCCAGGACCCCAAGCAGCAGGATACCCGTGCCCTGTAATGCACGCTTCCGCGCCTTGTTCATTTCACGGGGGTAATCCAGCCACACCAGGAAAAAAGCAATAGTGGCCAGCAAGAGCCACCAGTATTTTGGAATAAGGGCCCCTTCCTTGGCATAGTTTTCATAATTGACATTATAGATACCCATCACCAGCAAGGCCAGACTGCGGTTGAGGACATGGACCAATGTACTTTTGCGGGAGTACCCCTTTGTCTCCCTGTTGGCAATGGCAAAGGGGATGGATAACCCTACGATAAAAAGAAAGGCGGGAAATACGACATCCGCCAGCCCCATCCTGTCCTCCATCTCTCCGGCATGCTCCAGCCACGAAGGCACATCTTTCAGAGAAACCAGGTCATTTACAAAGATCATCAGCAGCATGGTCAGCGCTCTGAATGCATCCACAGAGGCCAGTCGGCGGGAACCCGTTATCATAACAAATACATTATAAAAATTTCTTCCAATAGAACAGCCAGTCGATCATCCTGCTGGTATAACCATATTCATTGTCGAACCAGGCGATCAGCTTGAGATGGCTTCCTACGGTCGAGGTCAGGGTGCCGTCAATAAGACAGGAATGAGTGTTGCCCTTGATATCCAGCGATACCAGCGGTTCCTCGCTGTATTCCAGTATACCCTTGTATTCCTGTTGTGCAGCCTTATTAAACAGGGAATTGATCTCCCCCGCAGTCACAGGACGTTTCATCTGAACGGTAAAATCCGCCATGGCGCCATTGGCCACAGGCACCCTGGTAGATACGGCCGCGATCCTTCCATGTAAAGGAGGCATCAGTCTTTCCAGACTTCCTGCCAGATCGATCTCCACAGGGATAATGGATTCCGCCGCAGCCCGGCCCCTGCGGAATTGCTTATGCGGTGCATCCACCAGTTCCTGCCGGGAAGTATAAGAATGCAGGATATTAAGATGCGCCGACTCGATACCGATGGAGTTCAGCAGGTAAAGTATATGCGTGGAACAATTGGTCATACATCCCCCGGGCGAAATGACCAGATTGTCCGCCGTCAACGCATGCTGATTAAAACCATAGATCAGTAAAGGAATATCAGGCGTTCCCGTAGTGGACAAAAGCACCTTCCTGGCGCCGGCTTCCAGGTGCAGGTTGACTCCCTCTCCATGAGAGAATTTACCGGAACACTCCAATACGATATCCACCCCAAGGTCCTTCCAGGGCAGCCGGGAAGGGTCTTCCTGCCGGAATACGGCCACCGGCCTGTCCCCTATGATAAACTTGCCGTCCCGGTGTACAACAGGAGCCGGCAATGTGCCATAGACGGAATCGTAACGCAAAAGATAGGCCAGGTTATCCGTATCCATAATGTCATTCACGGCCGCCAGCTCTACGCCGGGAAGATCAATCAGCCTCCGGCCCAGCAATCGCCCGATACGGCCCATTCCATTGATCGCTACACGCATGATAGTATTTATTAAAATTGAAGGGCAAATATACAAAACGGACCACAGGTAAACACAAAAGCAAAGGACCCGCACTTGGGGCCCTTTGCTCAGTTGAGGTTTCCATAAAATACTCAGATCGTTTACCCTCTAGATTTCGGTATTTTCATGGAATAATGTGGGAGCAAAGGTAGCTTTCACACAGGCACTTTCAACTACTCATATCTGTAATATATGAACGAAGCATTACGCAAACACCACTACTATAAGTAGTATCGTTATAGTACAACGCACGTAAAAAAAATAATGAATAAATGTACCTGTAATTAGTAGCTTTTATTGGAACTTCGCCGTTGAAGAAACTCATCCAATCCCTTAAAAAGCAATTTTAAACCATGATCAAGGTCGGACTGATTGACGACAATTATTTCCTATTGAAAAACTATAAAGAGTTTTTACAGGACTTCGCTGACATTTCGGTCGTATTTACTTTCACATCCCTCGAAGAGCTGCGTAAAGATATACAGCATGGCATTCTGGTCGAAGAGCCCGATATCATCCTGCTGGACGTTATTATGCCGGGGCAGACAGGCATCGATGAGGTCAAAAAGCTGTCCGACATCTATCCTGATTCCCACGTCATCGTCATGAGCAAATATGAAGATCAGCAATACATCGTACAATCTTTATTGTCCGGCGCCAAAGGGTTCCTTTCCAAAAATTCAAAACCCATGGATATTTACGCTTCCATCCATGACGTGTATAATGCAGGCGCCAGCCTCTCTCCGCAAGTTGCAAAAAAACTCATCGACTATCTGAAAGGCAACGTTACTGAACTGCTGGCCGCACGGCTTACCAAAAGGGAAATAGAGCTGGTGCACTTGTTAAAGGAAGGTCTGTCTTATAAACAAATGGCCGAAAAGCTTTTTGTTTCTGTATATACCATCAATCACCACCTGAAGAATATTTACCAAAAGCTGGGAGTTGAGTCCAAATCGGAGCTCATTTCAAGGATACTGCAAAAGACGATCTAAAAAAATCACGTAAAAACACCAGCATGCAACAGCATCTCCTGAACAATATCCTTGTAATAGACGAGATCCCTGCCATCGCCCTGGGTTTACAGGAAATTTTCCGGTCTGTCCATCCTTCCGTCATAGTAGAGCACGTAGAGAACGCCTTCACGGCTTTATCAGCCCCTCGTTTTGAAAAAAAGACGTTCGATCTGATCATTCTGGGATCAGACCCGAAAGATCCGACCCCGAATTTGTATCCCGCCCTAGCAGAGCTAAAAGGCAGGTTTGGCAACAGCAGGGTCATGATCTACACTACCCTGTATGATTACGCCCTGATAGAAAGGATGGAAATGCTGGATATTGATGCCTGCGTCCACAAATTCGAGAGCATAGAAGAGGTCCGGAAGGTCTATCTGCACTTGTCGGCGGGAGAACGTTGTATTTCGGACTTATTATATACGTTATTTTTTGAATATCAATTAAACAAACTCACAACTCCACACCAAAAAGAAGATTAGGGTATATACTTATTTATTATATATTTGTAGGAAGTCGCGGCCCGTAAAGCAACCATTTAACCGTATCACCTTATACCTCGAAGCACATGCCCTCTGTATCAAACCACAAGCCCGGCTTTCCTGACAGGGTATTGGTCATTGACGACCTGCCACTGATCCCACTTGCCTTTCAGGAAGTTTTTCGTGGCATTAATCCATCTGTAAAGGTCGATTTTTCTGAAAATATCTTTTCAGCCCTATCTTCACGGGTCTTTGCCACCGCTGAATTCGACCTGGTGATCACAGGATCCTTACAGGAAAACTTTTCCGAAAATCTGCAACAGGCTGTAACCGAGCTGAAAAAAAAGTTCGGTGATCCAAAAGTGATGCTCTACTCCAGCAGCTACGATCCCGTTATCATCGAAAAAATGGCGGCTACAGGCATCGACGCATATGTCCACAAGTATGAGTCCATCGAAGAGATCAGGAAGGCCTATTGCCGGCTGGCAAAAGGAGAATCATACGTATCCGAGATCTTCCATACATTATACTATGAGTATGGACAGGGGGTGAGAAAATAGACATTCATCGGTTCCTCACGGAGCCGACGAAACCTCGTTTTGCGCTTTCAGGATAGTATTGTCGCTCTGCCTGTTCTTCAACACATTGACATAGCTCAACGCCAGACGATTGTTATAGCTTTCATAAGCCTTTTGCGCCCATTGGATGGCCCCGATAAGGTCCCCGTTGATCTCGCTGATAATAGCCATGTTATAACAGGCCCTCCCGGCTGTTTTACCGCTTGTGCTGGTAGTCGCCTGCTGCCAGATCTTCGCCGCTCCATCCCAGTTACCCGTCCTGGCCATACGCGTAGCTATCTTAAAACTGCCATCCCCTCTTACATAATAATATCTGGAAACCCGCATGGAATAAGGCAGTATCCGGTATGCATACGCCTGACCGGCCTTGTTCCCCACTTGCTTGACCGCCTCCTTTCGTTCGATAAGCGCAGAGGCTGTAGCAACAGGATTGATGACCTTGCTGGAAAAGACCAGGTCCTTTGAAAGTACAAACTCATCCAGGATATTCCTGCCTGCCGGATCGTAGATCCGCCAGCCCGTCTTTACAAGGGTAGTCATGCTCACCTGCTGCTGAAGGATCGACACATTTCCAATGATCTTGTTTACCGTAGTGGGAGCAGGACCATAACTGACCTTAGATTCCGTACTAAAAAGCTCCAGCGAAAAGAGTACATCCGTATTGCTCTCCCTGCAGATCCTCGCCACCGTGTCCCAGGGCAGCGCGGAAGGAAATACCCCTGCGCCAAAAGACCTGAGATCGAGATTGTCCAATGGCTTTACGATGGAAAAACGGTTGTTCTTCATCAGCTCATCCGCCAGTCCGGACATGCTGGCACTCGCCCCTTCAGCCTGCAGACTGCCCGTTTCAAGGGATACAGCCTTATGGATGGCATCAAGGGTCTTGTTCTCGTCCATCACCCGGGTCCTGTTCACGACCGCCGCTGTCTTGACATAAGGAGGAAGACTCACGGGAGCCGGCTGTGTCACATTGAGCGACATCAAATTGGTAGAACTGCAGGAATAGCACGCAATAGCAATGCAAAGGAAAAGAACGGCGTTCTTCATATGTAATTTATTGACCTTGATCTTTTAACGAAAATCTCCCGGCTTTATTATCACATTCCGGGTTCCCCCTTGTCACTCATAGCATTAGATCCAACGTATCCTCCCGCTTCCGGTAGTAAAAAGCATCCAGTATATAAAGTACTCCCATGATCGTGGCAAAAGCCCCGATAAGGATAGTGATCCCCTCGGCCCTGGCAAAACTACTGGATAAAAGCCCCAGACCAAAAGCCGCCGATAGTAATCCCACCAAAAGAATAAACCTCCACCCCTTGACCACATGCCGCAAATACAGGGCGGCAAGGGTCTTTAAAACTCCTACCAGCAGTATCCATATCCCGATGAGATACGGCAAAAGAATAAACGACAACAGCGGGTTAAACAAAAGGAGCAGCGCAAATAAAAAATCCAGCACGCTCTCGGCCAACATCCACCTGTTTTCCCGGGGATATTTCTTATTGACGACAATGACAGCCTGTAAAAGGATGCCATTCAGTAAAAGTCCTGCTCCCGTGTATTTAGCCAGCTTTACATAACTGCTCAACGGCCTTGTAAAAGCCAGCACCCCGATGATCAAGAACACGGCCCCGATGGTCATCAGCAATATCCAGATAGAATTGTTTTTACGCATGATGAAAGATATGGAAAAAAAGGTTTACCTTTGAAGTCATCAGATGATATGATGATGAAAACCAAGAACAATCCTTTACAACGTCATTCCCTTGCCGATGCCGTCGTCAGCAAGTTGCAGCAACAGGTATCTCTTGGTGAATACCAGCCGGGAGAAAAACTGCCATCCGAACCCGAGCTGATGGAACAATTCGGCGTAGGCCGCAGTACCATCCGGGAAGCCATCCGCATATTGTCCAACACTGGTATGCTCAGCGTAAGACAGGGATCGGGCACTTTTGTCCAAGAGCAGATAGGGATCACAGAACCGTTGACCCAGCGCCTGCGTCGCGCTGCCGCTCAAGACCTCGACGAAGTGAGACAGCTGCTGGAAATGAAGATCGCGGAAAAGGCGGCCCTTCACCGAAGCAAAAAAGACATCGAAAAAATGAAGACCCTGCTTATACAAAGGGAGGCTGCCGCAAAAGCCGGAGATACCGAGGGAACCATCCACGCCGATATTCAATTTCATATAGCTATCGCAACCGCCGGCCGCAACGATATTCTCGCAGACCTCTACAGGACCTTTGCTGAACATCTGACCCGGCACTTCCGCCAACTGCATCACGATACCGAAGTCTTTTTACACACCCAGCAATTACACGAATCACTGTTAAAAAGCATCGTCGACCAGGACCCGGAAAAAGCCTGGCACTGGTCATCGAAGATCGTAGCGCCAGCAGACCACAGGTCTGCCGGCCGAAGGCCCATCATAAATCCAGAATAGGGTATGGGGTAAATTTTTCGTAACCCATACCCTATTCGCAATTTCACAAATCACATCAACATGTCGAACACACTCGCAAAAAACCCGGTCCCCACTACAAAAGACATCGCACAAACCACCGTCTTTCCAATCCTGGTAGCCATTAGCATCTCCCATCTGCTGAATGACACCATGCAATCCCTTATTCCTTCTACCTACCCTATATTAAAAAATTCTCTGCACCTGGATTTTGGTCAGCTGGGTTTGGTGACCTTTTGTTTTCAATTGACGGCCTCGCTGCTGCAACCTTTCGTAGGATTGTATACGGATAAAAAACCGCAGCCCTATTCCCTTGCCATCGGGATGTGTTTCACCCTGGTAGGCCTGGTCCTGCTATCCCGGGCATCCAATTTTTCCCTGGTGCTGGTATCGGTGGCCCTGGTAGGCGTAGGCAGCTCCATTTTTCATCCGGAAGCCTCCCGCCTGGCTTACCTGGCCTCGGGAGGACGAAGAGGTATGGCCCAATCCCTTTTTCAGGTAGGCGGTAATGCAGGCAGTTCACTGGGCCCCTTACTGGCCGCCCAGATCATCGCACCCTACGGACAGTCAAGGATAATCTGGTTCTCCCTGGCAGCTCTGCTGGCTATCGCAGTGCTGGTGCGCACCGGAGGCTGGTATAGCCATAATATTGCGTTGCGGAAAAAAAAGCAGAGCGTCGCCGCTCCCGATATCCACCCTTCCCTCAGTAGAAAAAAAGTAGCCTTTGCCCTGGTGATCCTGCTGGTGCTGATCTTCTCCAAATATTTCTACATGGCCAGCATGACCAGCTATTATACTTTCTTCCTGATGGATAAATTCCATGTGTCCGTCCAAAGCTCACAGATGTACCTCTTTATCTTTTTATTCTCTGTCGCAGCCGGAACCCTCATCGGAGGGCCCATTGGGGATCGCTTCGGAAGGAAATATGTCATCTGGTTCTCCATCCTTGGCGTAGCGCCCTTCACGCTGCTGCTACCCTATGCCAACCTGTTCTGGACCAGCATACTCACCGTATTTATTGGGGTAATTCTCGCCTCGGCCTTCTCAGCCATCCTGGTCTATGCCCAGGAACTGGTACCAGGGAAAGTGGGGATGATCGCAGGACTGTTCTTCGGTCTTGCCTTTGGTATGGGCGGCATCGGAGCCGCCGTGCTGGGTAAACTGGCAGACCACACCAGTATCAGCTATGTATTCCATCTCTGTGCTTTTCTGCCCTTATTGGGATTGCTGACAGGGTTCCTCCCCAGTGTCGACCACAGGTCGCAGGGACGACCAAAGGTCGGCCGTCCGAAGGACAATAATTAGAGTCTCGAAAGACTAAATTCAGTCCGTCAGGGCAAGTACTTAACCCATCCATTAGAGGATAAGGCAAAAAAAGCCATCCGCCAATTGGCGGACGGCCTCTATCGATTGCTTGCCATATCGAAAAAAAACTATTTCTTGGGGCTATCAACCTTCTTAGCAGCGCTGTCAACCTTAGCAGCAGCAGAATCTACTTTAGCAGCAGCAGAGTCAACCTTGGGAGCAGCAGAATCTACCTTGGCAGCAGCAGTGTCAGCCTTTGCTTCAGTGCTGGAGCTATTGTTACATGCTGCAAATGCGCCAATTGCTAAAACGAAAAAGAACTTTTTCATGTTGAGACTTTTTGTGTTAATTGAATGGTTTTCAGTTAATACCTGGAGTAATAAAAAGTAACCCCCTTTTTTCAATGTTTTTTATATATTATTTTTAATAATACATAAAAATCACGAGTTGATGCTGCAACCGGGGCTTCTTACTTTTTTTGTCCCTATCTTGGGTTACAAATCCTACATTTCAGTATTAAATATAGCATCAGCGTGAGGACCGCAATCAACGAACAGCATTTACTCCAGGGACTGGCTCAGAACGACCGAAAGGCCATAGAAACCATTTATAAGTTGAATTATAATATGGTACAATCCCTGATCCTGAGCAATAATGGGACTCCTGATGATGCAAGGGATATTTTCCAGGAAGCCATGATCGTGCTGTACGAGAAGGTGAAGTCCGGCTCCTTTGAACTGAATTGTCTGGTCAAGACCTACCTCTATTCCGTAAGCCGTCGCCTGTGGCTCAAACGCCTCAGTCAGCTGCAACGTATCTCTCCCGAAGTGGAAAAACTCGAAGAGACCGTACCCGTAGAAGAAGACCTGGAATTGCACGAACAAAAAAATGTCGATTTCCAGGTAATGGAAAAATCCATGAAGAACCTGGGTGAACCCTGTAAAAGTCTCCTGGAAGCCTATTACCATCAGAAGAAAAGCATGGTGGAAATAGCAGCCAGTTTTGGGTATACCAATGCAGATAATGCTAAAAATCAGAAATATAAATGCCTGATGCGCCTGAAGAAACTATTTAGCCAGTATAAAAAATAAGTGCGAATGCAAGAAATAAGCATATTGGACGCCATCGAACGATACATCCGGGGAGAAATGCTGCCCGAGGAACGGGTGTTCTTCGAACAACTGAGGAAGACCAACCCCGGCGTCGACCAGATGGTAGTGGAGCATACGATCTTCCTCAACCAGATGAACCAATACGGCGAGACAAAGGAGCTGAAGTCCCGCCTCCAGGAAATACATGCCGCACTTGCCGAGTCCGGCGAGATCGAGGAAAAACGTCCGGCCAAAGTGCTCACCCTCTGGAAGAAATATAAACGGGTCATCGGAGTAGCCGCCAGCATCGCAGGCATCACCGCCCTGGGCATCAGCAGCCTTATATCCCTGGTTACACCCAAAGTAAATAAGGCGCAGGTGGAATTGTTCGGCAGACGTCTTTCCGCCCAGGAAAGCCGGCTGAACCAGATGTCTATCAAGGTGGACAGCAATAACACCGTGATCGCAGAACTGCCTCGGATCACATTCACCACCGGCGCAACGGGATTCCTCATCGATACCAAAGGCTACATGGTGACCAATGCCCACGTGGTAAAAGGCGCTGGCCGAATTGAAGTGCAGAACAGTCTGGGAGAATACAAGGCCCGTCTGGTGTATATCAATGACACAACTGACCTGGCCGTCCTGAAGATCGAGGATAGTACCTTCAAGGCTCCAGCCATCCCCTACGGTATCAGCAGAACAGGTATGGAGTTGGGAGAAGAGATCTTCACCCTGGGCTATCCCCGCAACGAGATCGTTTATGGAAAGGGTTATATGAGCGCAAAAACAGGCTATAATGGCGATACCCTCGCCTGTCAGATCACTGTCCCCGCCAACCCCGGCAACAGCGGTACACCTGTGCTGAATAAAGACGGAGACGTAGTAGGTATCATACGGGGCAGCCAGCACGATCTGCAGGGATTCGTCTTCGCCATCCGTAGTAAGAACATTTTCCAGGCGCTTACAGCCATGAAAAGCGATAGTACGCTGCTTAAGAGCGACAGTACGCTCATCCACTTACGGGTGCCGCTGACCTCCTCTGTCAAGGGGCTCGATCGGCAACTGCAGATCAGGAAAATTCAGGATTGTATCTTCATCGTAAAAAGATAATAAAAAAGGGGCCGGTCAGGCCCCTTTTTATTAGTATATCTTCGAAGGATATTCTCCCTTTGCGATCAGCGCATTCAGACTACCCTGTACCTCCGGCGCATCTTCTTTATAGGTCACCCCGAACCATTTTGCTCCTGTAGGGATCACTTTAATAGCGCCCTTCCCTTCCTGGATAAACTTGTCCCCAATGATGGGAATAAAGAATTCAGCCTTGAGGTTACCACCCTGCTCCTTCAAAAACTCCGCAAACAACTTGGTAATATAAGGGAATACCGAAGGAGAAAAACACCAGAAATTCATGGATACCTTTGAATCGAAAGGCACTTCGAACTTCTTATCCCCTTCTTCATATGTGATCTTACCATTTTCCTCATAGATCTTTGTCCGCTCGGCAATGGATACCAGGTTGTTATTCGCATCCACCTGGCAGACGCCCCTGCTCACCGTCCCATTGTCCGACAAGGTCTTGGCCAGCTCATACCCAATGATGGAATATACCTTGTCATTCACATCCTTCGTCAAAAAACCATATGCCTTTTCAAACGCATCACGACCATAGAAATCGTCTGCATTGATGACGGCAAACGGCTCGTGTACCACTTCCTGGGCGCAAAGTACAGCATGGGCCGTCCCCCAGGGCTTGGTACGCTCCGCAGGCACCTGGAAGCTCCCCGTATAAGAATGCAGGTCCTGGTATACATAATCCAGGGCCACCTTGTCCTTCCATTTCGGCTCAAATATTTGTTTAAAATCGTCCGCAAAGTCCTTTCGTATAATGAACACTACTTTTTTAAACCCGGCACGGACGGCATCGTAGATAGAATAATCCATGATCGTTTCACCATTGGGGCCAAAACCTTGTATTTGCTTCATACTGCCGTATCTTGAAGCCATGCCGGCTGCAAGGATCAAAAGAGTTGGTTGCATTTATCGTATTTTTAATTTAATGCACGAAATTAAAAAAATACTCATAGACAATGGACAATTTGTTGATGGATAATTTAATGAATGGGACGTTTAATTATCCATTGTCAATTCAGCCTGTAGAACTGCCGGAGCTGCGGCAACACCATGTTAGGATGGACGTGTTACGTCTGGATCGGCTCCATCCTGTTATCTCCGGGAACAAATGGTACAAGCTAAAAGAATGGCTGCGGCTGGCACAGAGCAGTGGCAGCAAACGTCTTGTTACTTTTGGAGGGGCCTGGTCCAACCATATCATCGCTACGGCCTGTGCAGCCAGGGAGGCCGGTTTCTCCGCAATCGGTATCATAAGAGGAGAAAGACCCGCAAGACCATCCGCCACACTCACAAGTGCAGAAATATACGGCATGCAGCTGGAATTCATCAGCAGGGAACAATACAGACAAAAAGAAGATCCCGGGTTCCTGGCCGGTCTCGCCGCCCGCTACCCGGACGCCATTATTATCCCCGAAGGCGGTGCAGGCCCCCCAGGTATCAAAGGCAGTATGGATATCCTCAGGGAGATAGACAGCACACCTTACTCACATATCTTATGCGCAGTAGGTACAGGCACGACATATAAAGGTTTGGCCGCCGCTGCCGCACCCGGCCAGCAGGTAATCGGTATTTCCGTTCTGACGCCGCCTTACCATTTCGGGGGATATGCCCGTCATACCCCTGAGCTGCTGGACTTTATCAATCATTTTTACCGGGCCACAGGCATACCTTCCGACTTTGTATATACAGGCAAACTGTTTTATGCGGCCCTGGAGATGGTGCGTAAAGACCATTTTCCACCTAATTCCCGTATACTTGTCATTCATAGTGGTGGTTTACAGGGAAATAAATCCTTGGCCGCCGGGGTATTGGATTTTTAGGCCCGGAATTTGGTCAGTATTTAAAACTTTTTTTATAAAACATCTTCCCAATAAATTCGTTATGCCTGGTATGCTCCGGACGCTGGTTTTTGCTCTCATTTTTCTTTTTTCATCGATCGTCAGGGCTCAGGATACCCTTCCCAGGTTCTCCGTCACAGCCAGGGGACCCGGCAAGATCCTCATCAGCTGGCATAATCGCTTCACCACCGTCAGCCAGATCAGTATTCAACGTTCTACCGACAGCCTGAAATATTTTACGACCCTGCTTACTGTGCCGGACCCCCATCTGCCGGAGAACGGCGCCATGGATATCAAGGCCACCCATCCTAATTATTACTATCGCCTCTTTATCGTCCTCGAAGAAGGTAAATATCTTTTTACATCCTCCAGAAAACCGCAGACCAGCACTGGCGTCTCCTCCACAACCATCCAGGAAGATACGGATGAGTCCGATGCCGTCCTGCAAAGGACAGATCGTTCCCGGGTGATGTTTCTGGATCCGGGCATATCAAAAGGCAAACCACAGATAAAAGGCCCCACTACCATACAGGGAGGGTTCCGTCAGCTGGAAGTACAACAACGGTCCGTGTTTGTCAAAAAAGGGGAAACTTTATTGGGGCAGATACCTGGCGACAAGCTGCGTGCTTTCCGGGACTCACTGCTGACCCAGACAAAGGATACGCTGATCTTCATTGACGGAGATAGTCTTCTGATCCGGCCCTTTGTCCCCCGGGAAATGTACCGGGTGTCATCTTATGTATTCACCGGCAAATACGGTAATATACATCTGTCGCTGCCAGATGCCGGGAAAAGACATTATTCCATCAAATTCTTCGACGACAATAGCAAGCTGTTGTTTGAACTGTCTGCCATTAAGGCTCCTTCGCTCATCCTGGATAAAAGTAATTTCCTGCATGCGGGATGGTTCAAATTCGAGCTATATGAGGATGGACAATTAAAAGAAAAGAACAAGCTGTTTATTCCGAAAGAGTTTTAAGCTCTACGTCAAATACAGCCTCAAACCTGCGTCTGACCTCCGCCTTTACTTCTTCGATAGGAATGGAACGGCCCAGCTCTTTTTCCAGGGAGGTCACCAGTTTGTCCTGTATGCCGCAGGGGATGATGTTGTCAAAATAACCCAGGTCCGTATTTACATTGAAAGCAAACCCGTGCATAGTGACCCACCGGCTGCAACGTACACCGATCGCACAGATCTTCCGCTCCCGGCCTTTTACACCCGGCTCGAGCCATACCCCGGTTTCTCCCGGGCTCCGGTCCCCTTGTATGCCATAGGACCTCAACGTCAGTATGATTACTTCCTCAAGGTTACGCAGATATTTGCCGATGTCCGTATAAAAACGCTCCAGGTCAAGGATGGGATAGCCAACGATCTGGCCCGGTCCATGAAAAGTAATATCTCCCCCTCTGTTGATCCGGAAGAATTGTATCCCTTTTTCCTGCATGCTGCCCTCATTGATCAGCAGATTCTCCATATGCCCGCTCTTGCCCAGCGTATATACAGGGGGATGCTCTACAAAAAGAAGGTAATTGGTCGTTGAGGGAACCACATCCGCAGTACGTCCATCGACGCTATCTCCGCCCTCCAGGCTTTCCGTCATCCGCCTGGCTTCCGTCTTTATCCTTACGTTGTCCTGCAGGAGCGACTCCTGGTAGTCCCACACCTGCTTGTATTCCGCCTGGCCCAGGTCTTTGAACAGCACTTCTTGCATGAGGTAAAGTTACGATTTCCTCCGGTTCGTTCTGTACCTTTGCGCCATGAGCACCCAACAGGAGAAGGACTTAGAAGAAAGCATGTCGCCGGACCATTCGGAAGAACTGTACGAGCGGCTAAACCTGAAAGTAGACAAGGGACAGGAACCCCTCCGCATAGACAAATTCCTTGTCCAGCGCATCGAGAACGCCTCCCGCAATAAAATTCAGAAAGCCCTGGAGGGCGGTATGGTGCTGGTAAATGGCCGGCAGGTCCAGCCTAATTATAAGATCAGGCCCCTTGACGAGATCGTTATGTACTCCGATAAGGAAGCGCACGGGGAAGAGATCATTCCCGAAGAATTGCCCCTGAACATCCGCTACGAGGACGAAGAAGTGCTGATCATCAACAAACCGCCGGGCCTGGTGGTGCATCCCGCCAGTGGCAACTACACCGGCACCCTTATCAATGGGGTGGCCTGGTACCTGCAGCAAAAGAACCATGCCATCAATGAAACCAACCTTCCCCGCTTTGGCCTGGTCCACCGGATCGATAAGAATACCAGCGGACTGATGGTCCTGGCCAAGACTGAACGGGCCGTCCGCAGCCTGGCTAAACAATTCTTCGACCATACAGTAACCCGCCAATACATCGCCCTGGTCTGGGGAGATCTCGCGGAAGACGACGGCACCATCATCGCACATGTCGGCAGACACCAGCGCTTCCGCAAGCTATTTGATGCCTATCCGGATGGCGAACATGGAAAAGAAGCCATCACCCATTATAAAGTATTGGAGAGATTCGGTTATACCACCCTGGTACAATGCGTGCTGGAGACAGGCCGCACGCACCAGATACGGGTACACATGCAACACATCGGACACCCCCTCTTTAATGACGACACCTATGGAGGCGATAAGATCGTAAAAGGCACCGTATTCAGCAAATACAGACAATTCGTGGACAACTGTTTCGCCATCTGCCCCCGCCATGCCCTGCATGCCAAGACCATCGGTTTTGTACATCCCGGCACGGGAAAGGAAGTGCTCTTCGAGAGCGAATTGCCCGACGACATGCAGCAACTAATTGGGAAATGGAGAGGCTATATCAGCCACCGGCCCGTGTGAAAATCTATTACTTCGGAAAACTCATTTTATAATCGACCTTGATCCTCCCGCGCGTAATATCGTCCAGCTTACTTTTCAGGAGCTTACGCTTCAAGGGCTTCAGGTAGTCGATAAACAGTTTGCCCTCTATATGGTCGTACTCATGTAATATGATACGGGCTGAAATGCCGTTGAAGGTCTTTGTATGAGGTTCGAAATTTTCGTCTACATACGACAGAGTCACTTCCTCATGTCGATAAATATCTTCGCGTATTTTAGGTATGCTGAGACACCCCTCATTATAAGCCCACTCTTCCCCATTGAGCTTCACAATGTGCGCATTGATAAACACCTGTTTGATGCCGGGCCCATCCGGGTACTTGTTCTTTTCATCTTCTTCCAGGTTCTCAAAGATCTGGGAAGAATCTACCACAAAAAGACGTATATCCTTTCCTATCTGCGGAGCTGCCAGCCCTACCCCGCTGCTGTAATACATGGTTTCCCACATATCCTCTATCAGTTTGGTCAGCCCAGGGTAATCAGACGTAATATCTTTACCTACGGTTCGCAGGATCGGATCACCATAAGCTACAATCGGTAAAATCATATTAAACACAAATTTAATCGAAAAATAACAAATTACTTTTTCACCTTATCCATGTACTCCTGCAACATGATGGTAGCAGCTATCTCATCCACCAACGCCTTATTCTGCCGCTGCTTTTTCTTCAACCCCATATCGATCATAGCGCGTGAAGCCATTTTCGAGGTATAGCGCTCGTCCACGGTCAGGACGGGTATGGCGGGGAACTCCTTTTKCAGGCGCAGTAAGAACTCCCTTACCAGCGGTGTCGCATGCGTATCGCTGTCATCCCAATTCTTCGGCTCGCCCACCAGCACCAGCTCTACCGTTTCTTTTTTGAAATAATCTTTCAGCCAGGCCATCAGTTTGGGCGTTTCCACGGTAGTCAGCCCGCTGGCGATGATCTGCAAGGGGTCCGTCACCGCAATACCGGTACGCTTCAATCCATAATCTATCGCCATGATACGAGGCATATCAAATGTTGTTTTTTATAAACTCTTCGGGCCGGCACACAGGCAGCGCAGGGCTCCCCGCCTTGTCCAGTGAATTGTCCCGGGTGATAAAATAATCCAGCTTATGATGTAAGGCGGTATAATACTGCAATGCCTGCTCTATATTGCCTATCCGGGAATGTAAGGCGTTCACCGTGATCTCATGGCCAATATCGATCACTTGTATATCCGCCAGCAAGGCGGACAGCAGCTCTTTTGCTTTCTCAGATCCGTAAGCCTTCGTCAGCCAGTAACTGGTGATCAGGACGATGCTGGGTGTAATAAAAAGTTGTATCCTTCCTTTTATCGCCCACTCCATCAACTTCCGCACAGTGTCATAGGCGTCCCGCTTCAGCGTGAAATCCAGCAAAATGTCCGTATCGATAAATACCCTAAACGCCATTTTCTTTATAGAATAGAACTTTCAGATCAGCCTTTACATCGAGAGCCGGTCTTTCCAGCCCATCGAGCATGTCCAGGATATTCGTACGGGGCATGGGCCGGGTCACACTACGGAAATAGCTTTCCACCAGCTCGGATACGCTCATCTGTTTGCTGGCGGCATAAGCTTTCATGGATTCCACCAATTCGGCATCGATAGTAAGGTTGAGTCGTTCCTTCATGAGGCAAATATACGCATAAAATAAAAATATGCGCATAAAATTTATCCGACCGTCCCGGTCTGATGGAGATAAAGGTCTGCGATGACAAAAATGGCAAATACGACACTTGCGATCCCATTGGCAGTCATAAAGGCCAGGTTCACCCGGCTAAGGTCATTTGGTTTAACCAGGATATGCTGGTAAACCAGCATACCCATAAAGACGGTTACACCTGCCCAAAACGACAGACCGAAGTGTCCATATAAGCCGGCGGCTACTACACAAAGCGTACTCAGTAAATGCAGAAATTCCGACACTTTCAGCGCTTTGGCCTTCCCCAGCCAGGCCGGCATGGAATAGAGCTTTTGGCTTTTGTCAAACTCCTCATCCTGGAGGGCATAAATAATGTCAAAACCGCTGACCCAGAAAATGACTGCGAAAGAAAAAAGGATAGGCAGCAGCGCAAAATGCCCTGTCACCGCCAGAAAAGCGCCAATAGGAGCTAACGACAATCCCACTCCCAGCACCAGGTGGCAGAAGGGCGTAAAGCGCTTCGTATAGCTATACCCCAGCACCACGGCCAGGGCGACAAAGGAGAGTGCAAAACAAAGGGGATTTATAAACCAGGTACAAACGATAAAGCCTACACAATTGAAGATAACAAACCTCAGTGCACTGTTCTTCGAAATGATCCCGGCTGGTATCTCCCTGATCGCCGTACGGGGATTGAGCGCATCCCATTTTACATCCAGCCAGCGGTTAAAGGCCATGGCGGCACTGCGTGCAAAGACCATGCAGGCTACCACCAGGAGAAAACGTATAGCAGCCTCGATAATGTTCTGCGGCACATATTTCAGGTAGCTGGGATCAGCATGCGGGCTGTAGATTGTCGTATGCCATCCAGGCACAACTGAGACAACCACTTGTGTTACCCCCAGAAAAAACCCTATCATCGCAAAGGGCATCGCGAAAATAGTGTGGGAAAAACGGATCAGGCTCAGGTAGCTCTTGACTGTACTCATGTATGGTTTATATCTGTAAATCTATATGATCTTGCCAGCTCCCACAGGACAATACCCGCGGCGATCGAAATATTCAGAGAATGCTTCATCCCCCACTGGGGGATCTCCACGCTGCCATCACAAAACGCCAACGCCTCCTCTCCCACTCCGCTCACCTCATTACCAAATACAACAACAGTCTTCCCTGCATGTTGGGCCGTAAATTCCTGTAAAGGTAGGCTCTTCTCCACCTGTTCCACGGCAAATATTTTATACCCTTCCTGCTTTAGCTCCTGCAGCGCCTCCCGGATATCCTGGAAATATTTCCAATCCACCGTCTCCGTAGCTCCCAGGGCCGTCTTGTGAATATCCCGGTGCGGAGGCTGGGGCGTATACCCGCACAAATAGACCCCCTGGATCAGAAAAGCATCCGCCGTCCGGAATACGCTGCCCACATTGTGCATGCTGCGGATATTGTCCAGGACGACCACCACCGGCATCTTCTCCGACTGCCGGAACTCATTCACCGACAACCGGCCCAGTTCATCCATACCCAGTTTGCGCATGCGCAAAGGTACATTACCTTTAAACAAAAAATTACACATGAGAAAATACTTGCTGCTGGCAGGTCTATGGACCTTATCCATCCAGTTGCCGGCCCAGACAGAGAAAATTGACAACGCTGCCATCGAAAAAATCCGGCAGGAAGGCCTGCAGCACTCCCGGGTGATGGACATCGCCTTCCATCTCACCGACGCCAGCGGCAGCCGTCTCACCGGCTCACCCGGTTTCAACAGGGCCGCGGGTTATGCCAGACAACAGCTCTCAGAATGGGGATTGACGGATGCCGCCCTGGACCCCTGGGGTGATTTCGGCAAGGGTTGGGAATTGCAGAAATCCTATATAGCCATGACAGCCCCTTATTACAAACCGCTGATCGCCTTTCCCAAGGCCTGGTGCGACGGTACAAATGGACCAAAGACCGCCCCGGTCCTGCTCATCAGCGCAACGGATTCAGCCGGCCTCGATAAATACAAAGGCCAGCTGGCCGGCAAGATACTCATCCCCGAGATCAATGATGTCTATCAGCAAAGCTTCAGGGCCGACGCCAGCCGCTATACAGATGATCAGCTCGACACCCTCTCTAAAGCCGAGATGCACCCTGTCGATACAGCGGAAATGCGCAGGAGACGTCAGCAGTTCCTGCGTGGCGGTAATCTGGCCATGATAAATACGCTAAAAAGCATGGCCGTAAAGGAAGGCGCCGTAGCCATCCTAAGCCAGACCGTCCGTGGTCATGACGGTACTATCTTTGTCCAGGGAGGAGGCCCCTACCAGCTGACCTCGCCCGCCAACTTTCCGGACATCATGCTGGCCCTGGAAGACTACATGACCATTGTCCGGCTGTTAAAGACAGGTACACCCGTCACCCTCGACACAGAAGTAAAAACCAGGTTCTTCACCGACGATATCAAGGGATATAATGTCATCGCCGAGATCAGAGGCACCGACAAAAAATTAAAAGATGAAGTAGTCATGCTGGGCGGCCATCTGGATTCCTGGCACAGTGCCACAGGCGCCACCGACAATGCTGCAGGCTGCACCGTCATGATGGAAGCCGTCCGTATCCTGAAGGCGATAGGTATTCAACCCCGGCGCACCATCCGTATTGCATTGTGGAGTGGTGAAGAAGAAGGCCTGCTGGGCTCAAGAGGATACGTAAAAAAGACCTTTGCCGACCCCGCTGCCATGCAGTTGCTGCCCGCCCATGAAAAATTTGCCGGCTATTTCAATGTCGACAACGGTACAGGCAGGATCAGAGGCATCTACCTGCAGGGAAATGAAGCCTGCCGCCCCATCTTTACCCAATGGCTGCAGCCTTTCCATGACCTTGGCGCTACCACCGTCACCATCAATAATACAGGCGGCACCGACCATTTGTCCTTCGATGCGGTGGGCCTGCCGGGCTTTCAATTCATCCAGGACGAGATAGAATATAGCACCCGCACCCACCATACTAATATGGACACCTACGACCACCTGCGGGAAGACGATCTGAAACAGATCGCCACCATCGTAGCAGCCTTTGTATACAATACCGCACAGCGCGATGAGAAGCTGCCCCGCAAACCATTGCCGCAGCCACGCCCATCGGGGAGGCTCTAGGTAATTTGCAGCATGGTAAAAAATAAAAATGAAAGCCTGTTAGCATAGTTTAATACAGGCTTTATTTCGTTTTTTCCGGACTTATATCAAAGGTAATTTTGCAACGAACCTTATCGATAGTGTTATGAGCAATTTTACCGACACCTATGAGATGACAAGCAAAATGACAGAGGATGGCATTGATTTCCTTTTTATGAGCGAGGGAAAAAGGGATGTTGTAAAGATCATCCGATATTCATATGTCATGTATTACCAGGAAAGAGATGTGTATAACCTGGCGTTTGGTGATTATTATTCCCGATCGCGCTCTTTCTCTGATAATATCGTTACTGATAATGGTGATCCCTATAGTGTCTATCATACGGTACTTGCCACTATTCCATATTTCTTCCAAACTTTTGAAGACGCCATGTTGATGGTCCGGGGAAGTGACAGCACACAGGAATTCCAGAAGAATTGCCATATAACCTGCATTAAAAAATGTTCATTTGATACATGCAGAAAGGCTCATAGACGGATCACTATCTATAGGAATTATGTCAATAAGCATTTCAACAGCTTAAATAAAGATTATGCTTTTCTAGGCAGTTCAACCAGTTTTGAAAATCAATTACTTACCGAGGATTATGTCACAGATAAAAAATACCTGACTATCCTCTTAAAAAAACGTAAATTTATTATATGAACAAGAAAGAAGAACCCAGGAAGAAATTGACAAAGGAAGAAAAAGCAGCACTATTGGCTGAAGCCATGGAGGCTGCCAGGGGTAAAGAAATCTTCCCCGAAGCCATGGCCGAGGCCAGAAAGTTCGGCGAAATGCTAAAAAAAGGAAAAATCGCCCCCGGCACAAATTGGTAAAACATAAGTTGGTAGAATAACTTTCTCCCAACTTATCCCCATATAAAAAGCCCCTCCATCCATTTGTTGGGGCTTTCTTATTTTTGCTCCCCATGGCAAAATCCAGCGCAGACACTCCCCTCATGCAACAGCACCGGGCCATCAAACAAAAGTACCCCGATGCCGTTCTCCTATTCCGCGTTGGCGATTTCTACGAAACTTTTGGCGGAGATGCCATCATCGCTTCCAAAGTACTGGGCATTACCCTTACCAAACGCAATAACGGCGCCGCCTCCTCCGCCGAACTCGCAGGCTTCCCACACCACTCCCTGGATACTTACCTCCACAAACTGGTGAGAGCCGGCTACCGCGTAGCCATTTGCGATCAGCTGGAAGACCCCAAATCCGTCAAGGGCATCGTCAAACGCGGCGTCACCGAAATGGTAACCCCCGGCGTCGCTACCAATGAAAAACTCCTGGAAGGTAACAGTAACAACTTCCTGGCAGGCATCTACTTCCCCGAGGGGTGGCCAGACAGCAACGCAGGCCTGGGTATCGCTTTCCTGGACATCAGCACAGGAGAGTTCTTCGTGGCGGAAGGCAACACAGAATACATCGACAAATTGCTCCAAACCCTTCACCCCGCCGAAGTCGTCTTCCAACGCAACTTTCAAAAACATTTCAAAGATATCTTCGGCCCCCGGTTCTACACCTACACCATGGAAGATTGGATCTTCGATGAAGCCTATGCCGCGGAAAGCCTGCTCAAACATTTCCAAACCCATTCCTTTAAAGGTTTTGGCGTGGACAACATGCACGAAGGCATCATCGCCGCCGGAGCCGTCCTCCACTACCTGAAAGATACCGAACACCCCCATCTGCAGCACATCAGCTCCATCCAATGCATCGACAGAGAAGACTATCTGTGGATGGATAAATTCACTATCCGAAACCTGGAGCTGCTGGGTAATGCCGACCACCGCGAACAGGGACTCAGCCTCCTGAAAATATTGGATCACACAGTGTCACCCATGGGCGCCCGTCTGTTAAAACGATGGCTCCTCATGCCGCTGAAAGACATCCATCGCATCCGGGAACGCCTGGACGCCGTTGAAAGTTTTATCAAGGACCCCGACTTGCGAACCACCCTGCTCCGGCATATACAACAATGCGGGGACATAGAAAGACTGGTCAGTAAGATCCCCACAAAAAAGATCAACCCACGCGAATTGCTGCTGCTCGCCAGGGGTCTACAGCATATCGGAGAGATCAAAAAGGAAAGCCCCGGATTCCCCGACGAACATATCCGCCGGCTCACAGGTAAACTATCTCCCTGCCAACCCATCATGGAAAAGGTCTTTGCTACCATCGTGGATAATCCACCCGTGGCTGCAGCCAAAGGAGATACCATACGTTCCGGACTACACGAAGAGCTGGACCGTCTGCGCAGGATCGCCAGCGGTGGAAAGAATTATCTGGTAGAGCTCCAGCAAAAAGAAGCGGAAAGATCCGGCATCTCTTCGTTAAAGATCGGGTTCAATAATGTGTTCGGCTATTATCTGGAAGTCACCAACGCACATAAGAATAAAGTCCCGGGAGAATGGATGCGCAAACAGACCCTGACTAATGCAGAACGCTATATCACTCCCGAGCTGAAAGAATACGAAGAACAGATCACGGGCGCCGAAGAAAAGATCCTCACACTGGAGACGGGGCTGTACGATCAATTGGTGACAGCCCTGCAGGAATACATCCCCCCCATGCAGGTGAACGGGCAGGTATTGGCAGAGCTGGACTGCCTCCTGTGCTTTGCCGGCAATGCACTACAATACAATTACAAAAAACCCGTCCTTCATGAAGGTCATGAGATGGAGTTGAAAGACAGCCGCCATCCCGTCATTGAAAGGAATCTGCCGCCGGGTGAGGCCTATATCGCCAACGATATCCTGCTTGATCCGCATACCCAGCAGATCATCATCCTCACAGGCCCGAATATGAGCGGTAAAAGCGCCCTGTTGAGACAAACAGCCCTCACCACCCTGATGGCGCACATGGGGAGCTTCGTCCCTTGCGATACGGCAAAAATCCCCTTGACAGATAAAATATTTACCCGGGTGGGCGCTTCCGACAACCTCAGCGCAGGCGAGTCCACTTTTATGGTGGAAATGAACGAAACCGCAAGCATCATCAACAACCTTACTCCCGGCAGTCTCGTCCTGCTGGATGAGATCGGGCGCGGTACCTCCACCTATGATGGTATCTCCATCGCCTGGAGCATCGCGGAATATTTGCACAATTCCCCCCATCTGCCAAAGACCCTCTTCGCCACGCATTATCATGAGCTCAACGAATTGGAAAACAAACTGCCTCGCGTGAAGAACTATCATGTCACCAACAAAGAAGTGGCAGGTAAGGTCATCTTCCTTCGCAAACTGGCTCCGGGAGGCAGCACCCATAGCTTTGGTATCCATGTAGCAAAACTGGCCGGCATGCCCGCTACCCTGCTCCAACGCGCGGGTGAGATCCTTCGTCAGCTGGAAGACAAACAGGTAGGCGCGCCCATCGGTGATACCATTAAAGATCTCGCCGCGCCAAAAATGCAGCTGTCTATCTTCGACGCACACACGGAGGCCTTCGATACCATCCGCCACCTGCTGGAAAACATGGATATCAATCGGCTGACCCCCGTAGAAGCCCTGCTCAAGCTCCAGGAGATAAAAAGCATCCTGAAATAACCCGTTAGTCCCGCCCTGTCCGTCCCTCTGCTAAAAGGATTTCGTCCTTCATAAATACCCGCCTGTCCAAAAAAAGGGTTATTGTATCCCCATTATCGTTTCGTGTGTTATATTACGTTAGCTGATCACACCCTCGCTACCCGTCGCCAAAGAGAAAAGAGTCATTGCAATTTGGCATAATTTCATTAAATTAGTTATGGATCTACTGACTAATAAACCTATTCTTAAACGGTTGTCCTATGATCAGGTATGTTTATCAGTTGAAAGATTTCCGCAGTTGGCTTAAAGGCTTTAGTAAAGTGCTAAAACTGCCCGTTGTGGCCGGAAAGATTCAGATCCCTCGTCACATGGGAGACGGATATGTAATGGCGGCCAATATCAATACCGACATATCCTACGTGATCATGAACTTTTCGCTGAATGACGACCTGGTATTTCTGCGTAAAAAGTCTTCCCTCTATGGCCTGAGCCTCTTCTTTAACCAGGTTAATGTCAGCGATTTTTTTGTGATCCGTGAGCCGCACAACACCATTACAGATAAAAGCCCCAACAGAAGCAATATATTCCTGTCCTCTACCAATTATGACCTGGAAGTCACCTATTCAAGAAATTCCCGTCTAAAACGCGTAGGCATTTTTTTTAGTCCGAATTTTGTCAGCAAATGTGTCAAAAAAGATATCCTGCTGGACCTGCTGGTATATGCAGACAACCGCCTGCGCAATATCAATAAGGAACCCATCACTTTCGAATACCGCCAATTACTGGAAGATATTTTCAGCGCCGACTTCGGATCTCCCCTTAGCCATCTGCTTCTCCAGAACAGAGTGCTGATGCTGACCGAAAAGTTCCTTCATGCCTTTCTCACCAAAGTCCCCCTCCTAAAGGAATCCGGCGGGCTAAAACAAAAGGATAAAGAAAAAGACCTGGAAGCCCTAAAGGATGTAGAACGTATCCTCAGCAATAACAAGCTGGATAAATTCCCCTCCATCGATATGCTGTCAAAGACGGCGATGATGAGCTCTACCAAGCTCAAAACCAAGTTCAAGCAGATATATGGAATGAAATTATACGAATTTTACAACCGCAATCGACTGGAAAAAGCCAAAGAAATGCTGCAAACAGGCAAATACAGCGTCAAACAGGTGGGATTGAATATTGGATTCTCCAATTTGAGTAACTTTGCTAAAGCGTTCAAAAAAGAATTTGGTATTCTCCCAAAGGAGATCCTGAAAGGCCATTGATACTTCCCCTGCTCCTATAAGCTGGCATAAGGTTTTGTTAAATAGCGTATACAGCTATTATTGTGCTCATTACGGGCAAATCTTGCCCCCTGATTGTATTAATTTTGCCGTTTTAACCCGATCGGACCCCGAATCCTCACGTATTGCTACCCTCGATACCCTATTCGTCAACCACGACAACTGCCAGGAATCAGTAATTTTTAATTAACAAAAAGAAACTTACCTCAGAAATATGGTAATGCACTCATTCAAACTGGAAAATTATGAACAATGGCTGGAAGAATTTGCGGCCCTGTTGCACGTTCCCATTAAAGACCATTCGATCACGCTTCCCCCGGATGTAGGAGAAGGCACTGTTTTAGCTCATACGATGAGCCCTCATCTTTCTTATGCCGTCTTGAATTTTAAGCTCAGGTCGGACCTGGAAATTTATCGCGAGGCGGATGGAGCCAAAGGCTTTTCCCTTTCCTTCAACCAGGTGGAAGTAAATAAGGAAGTAAGACTGAATGCCGACCAGTCCGTCGTCGCAGACAAAGGCACCCTCCGGAATGACATCTATCTGTCAGATACCAGGGACCCCCTGCACGTAAAGATACCCGGCGGCAGCAACGTCAAAAGACTGGTGATCTTCGCCACTCATGAGTTGGCATCCCGGTATCTGTCGGCCGAGCTCCTGGAAAAGCTGGAGGCCTTCGCACGGGCCAATAGCCTTTCGGACAACCCTTATTTTGTCAACCTTCCTCACCGGGAAACCCTGAAGGAATTATTCGAGATGAAAGAAAACGATCCGCTGAGCCAGATCCGGCGGCTATCCCGCATCATACATCTCGTGGAGAAATTCCTGCATTCTTTCCTGCGCCAGGAACAGGCAAGTCTCCCCAGGACTATCAAGAAGAATGACCTGGAAAGCATGCAGCATATCGAACAGATACTCAGCAGCAAGCTGGAAGGTTTCCCATCCCTGGAATCTCTGGCCCATGAAGTATTCATGAGCACCAGCAAATTGAAAAACCTGTTCAAACAGATCTACGGATATACGTTATATGACTATTACAATAAGAACAGGCTGCAGCGCGCAAAAGAAATGCTGATCACCGGCGGATGCAGTATTAAACAGGCAGGCAGCGAGATAGGTTTTTCCAACCTCAGCCACTTTGCCAAGGCTTTCAAAAAAGAGTTTGGCATCCTGCCAAGAGACCTTATGAAACATAAATAGTGTCTCACATCATGTCTCTTAGTCTTGCATATAATTCAATATACCGGAGATAACTTCGCCGGTATATTTCATGCCTTCCCTCATCCGGTTCATATTTATCCTGAATATGTATCATCCGGGACGCTGCGCTCAGATCCGGTATGATGCCCAGCGCATAGAATCCCATGATACAGGCCCCGATGGCCGAAGCATCCGCTCCGCTGGTCGTAAAGACGGTCTTTCCAAAAACATCCGCCGCCATCTGCAGCCATAAAGGGCTATGAGTAAACCCTCCGCTGGCATATATATGCCGGATAGGCCCGACAGTTTCTTCGAGCGAAGCCCCCACCTGGTAAAGACTGTAACAGATACCCTCCAACACCGCCCGGGTAAAGTGATATTGCGTATGAGCGCTCCGGATGCCGAAGAACAAAGCCTTTGCGTCCGCATTCCAGATAGGCGCCCGTTCTCCCATCAAATAAGGTAAAAATATCAATCCATCAGTCCCCGGTGCCGCCTCACCCGCAGCAGATATAAGCTCAGCGACAGACTTGCCCCCTCCGAAATTGCTGGCATACCATTGTACCGCGCCTACACCATTGTTGGTAGCACCGCCGGAGACATATAGCTTGTCGGTGAGTATATACTGGAATATCCTCTCCGCAGCATCATACTGCAGATCGGATGTCGTCATACGCAGAGCGCCGCTGGTGCCAATGGTCAGCGCGGTTTCTCCCGGAGCCACTGCATTGCTACCCAGGTTAGCCAGACATCCGTCACTTCCCCCGATGATAAATGGCAGCCCATCGGGTAATCCATCCAAATGCCAGACGGACGCAAGTCCCGATTCCCAATGCGTGCCGGGGACGGCCTGGGATAACTGATCCTCACGAACACCGGTCAACTCCAGCGATTCTTTGTACCAGCTGACCGAATAAATATCAAAGAGCCCCGTGGCCGACGCAATGGAATGGTCCACTTGGTATTTACCAAAGAAACTCCACCAGATATACTCCTTTATGGAAATAAATTTGACCGCACGCCCAAATACATCGGGTTGCTGTTTTCTCATCCATAACAGCTTGCATAAAGGCGACATGGGATGGACAGGCGTTCCCGTCTGTCGGTAGATTCGGGCGCCGGCCTCGCTGGCCTTCAATGCTTCTGCAAATGGCTTGCTGCGAAGGTCAGCCCAGGTCATGGCGCGGGTCAAGGGCTCACCACGCTCATCTACTGCAAGAAGACTGTGCATAGCGCTGCTAAAACTGACACCTGCCAACCCTTTCCTGCCATCCGTCTTACGCAGCACATCCTTGAGGACAGTCAGCACAGCCCTCAACAGTTGCTGAGGGTCAAGCTCAAAGGCTCCATCCGGAGTAGTAAAGGCTGGATAAGAACAGCTGGCTTCTGCCAACACCGATCCCGTGTCCATAAAAGCTATGGCCTTAGTATTGGTAGTGCCGATGTCGATACCTATGATAAATGACATAAAGATCAGATCATCTCTTTCAACCGCTCTACCACATAATCCACTTCCGTCCGGGTATTTTGTTTGCTAAACGAGAAACGTACAGTCACCTGATTGGGATTGTTATTGATCGCTCTGATCACATGCGACCCCTGTTCGGCTCCGCTGGTACAGGCGCTGCCGCCGCTTGCACAGATATGATTGATATCAAGATTGAACAGCAGCATCTCCGACTTCTCCGTCTTTGTGACCGACACACTGAGCACAGTATAAAGGCTCCGGCCCAGGGGATCCCCATTAAATGTGACGCCCTTTATATGCTTCTTCAATTGCTCCATCATATAGACTTTTATCCCCTTGATATAAGCGCTATCCTGTTCGTAATTAGCAGTAGCCAGTTCCAGCGCTTTGGCAAAACCAACGATACCATACAGGTTCTCCGTTCCGGCACGCATATTCCGCTCCTGGCTGCCGCCATGTATAAACGGGCTTATTTTGACATTCTCGTTGATGTACAACAGACCTACGCCTTTAGGGCCGTGGAATTTATGTCCGGCGCCGGTGATAAAATGGACAGGCGTATTGCGAAGATCAAAAGGGAAATGCCCCACTGTCTGAACGGTGTCCGAATGAAAGAAGGCGCTGTACTTCTTGCACAACGCTCCTACAGCATGGATGTCCAGCATATTCCCGATCTCATTATTGGCATGCATCAGCGAGACAATGGTCTTCTCCGTACTGGATGCTAATTGCTGTTCAAGGTCTTCCAGGTCAATGTGCCCGTTGGGCAGCACTTCCACCCAGCTAAGGGATGCCTCACCTCTTTTATGCAGATGCTCGACTGTATGCAGTGTGGCATGATGTTCAAGTGGAGAGCTGATGATATGGGTGCATCCAAGGTCCCGTACCGCAGCTGTCAGCGCCGTATTGGTGCTCTCCGTACCGCCAGAGGTAAAGAATATCTCTGCCGGATGGGCATTCAGGATCTTCGCCACGGATTTGCGGGCATTTTCTATGGCCAGCCTTGACTCGCGTCCATAAGAATAAATAGAGGAAGGATTACCGAACTTATCCGTCAGATAAGGCATCATAGCTTCCAGCACTAATGGGTCGAGAGTGGTTGTCGCGGCATTATCAAAATAGATTCTTTCCATAGCGGACGTAAAGATACAATATTCTTCAGGTGTGGAATACGTCGTACAGACGACACTGGATGAACACCCTCCGCCCCTAGATAAACTCCTTGATATCCTGCATAAGCCGTGAGGCGATATTATTGGCCGTTGTTTCGAAGTTGCTCTCCGCATAGATTCGGATGATCGGCTCTGTATTGGATGTGCGAAGATGTACCCAATCATTGTCAAACTCTATCTTGAGTCCATCATCGGTATTAACAGGATGGTTCTTGTATTTCTTTTTGATCTTGTCAAAAATGGCAGGTACGTCGATACCTTTTTGCAGCTCGATCTTATTCTTGGAGATAAAATAATCGGGGTAACGGGCCCGGAAAGATCGCAGGCCGTTCTTATGATGGGACAATGCGCTGAGGAAAAGCCCGATGCCGATCAGCGCATCCCGGCCATAATGCAGATCGGGGACGATGATGCCTCCATTGCCCTCTCCACCTATGACGGCATTCACCGCCTTCATAGTGTTCACCACATTTACCTCCCCCACTGCCGAAGGATAATACTGCCCCCCATGCCGGAGGGTGATCTCTTTTAGAGCCTTGGTGCTGCTCATATTACTGACGGTGTTGCCGGGTTTTCTGCTCAACACATAATCCGCGACGGCGACTAAAGTATACTCTTCTCCAAACATGCTGCCATCCTCGCATACAAAACAAAGCCTGTCCACATCGGGATCCACGGCAATACCCAGATCAGCCTTTGACTTTTGTACCGTAGCGCTCAACCCCGAAAGGTTTTCAGGCAAGGGCTCAGGGTTGTGGGCAAACCGCCCGTTGATCTCCTCATTTAGTAAAATGACCTCCTTTACGCCAAGCGCTTTCAACAGCGGCGGCAAAAACAACGCCCCCGTCGAATTGATGGTATCTATTACGATCCTATACTGTTTTTGCTGTATGTTCTTTACATCCACCAGGGGATGATGGACGATGGCATCGATGTGTTTCTGCAACCAGGAGGTGTCGATAAAATAGCTGCCTAATTTATCGACAGGTGCAAAAGAAAAGTCGTCTTTCCTCACTTTCTCCAAAATAGCAGCCCCTTCTTCGGCGCTGATGAACTCTCCTGCGCTGTTCAGCAACTTGAGGGCATTCCATTCTTTAGGGTTGTGACTGGCAGTAATAATGATGCCGCCCGCGGCTTTTTCTCCCGTGACAGCCAGCTCGACAGTGGGAGTAGTGGATAATCCCAGGTCTATGACGTCGAGCCCCAACCCACGCAGGGTACTGACCACCAACTGACTGACCATCTCGCCACTGATACGCCCGTCACGTCCGACAACGATCCTCTTTCCCTTGTGTCCGGCATTATGAGTGAGAACCCGGCTGCCGAATGCTGCGGTAAATTTGACAATATCAAGGGGAGAAAGATTATCGCCGGGTTTTCCTCCGATAGTCCCCCTGATGCCGGAAATACTCTTAATCAATGCCACAATCAGTAGATTTAATATAAATATACGGGTTTGACAGGCGGGACAGACTACCACTTTGTGGGTATTCCAAAGAATTGAATTTTATCCAAACGGCGGAACGTCCGTCTTTTGGCAGAACATGTATTCCGCAAGTAAAATGCCAGAAACCGCTATAAATATTATAAAATATCAACAAATTTGTCAAAAAACCCGCTATCTCTTTTTATTTTTTAAGATCATGTATTTCGCCGTCTCATAATACCCTTCCGTCAGCATGCGCAGCTCTTTCTTCAGGGGTCCATTGATGACGGTGTCGGGCACCGGGTCATTATTCAGCGTGGATACCATTTCCTCCTTTCCAGTCTTCAGTTGCAGCCGGTAAAAATATCCGCTGCGTACCACCCCGATGGACTCCTGGTCGGGGTTGTATATAAAAGACAGCGCCTTCCCGTCATAACGGGCGCTGTCCAGAATATCCCGTCCCAGCGTAGTGTTCAGATAAGGGATATGACAGAGGCCTGCCAGCGTGGGCAGCACGTCCACCTGCGAACAGTCCCAGGTAATACGCCGCGGGGCGATAAGCTTTGGCGCATACATCAGCAGGGGGACATGTTCCGAAGTAAGCTGTTGATCCGTCCAGGCCCTGGGGAACATTTTCCCCGCATCACCCGGGATCCCATGGTCCCCGATAAAAAGGAAGATGGTATTATCAAAATATTTTTCTTTGGCGGCTGCTTCGATAAAAGTACGATAGCCAAAGTCGGTATAACGGAAAGCGTTCATTTCCTCATTGCTAAAAAAACCGCATTTCTGCAGAGAATCCAAAGGGACATTGATGGAATGGAATGCCTGTCTGTCTTCTTCCGGGATGGTATAGGGACGATGGTTATCCGCGGTCTGGACGACGGCAAAAAAAGGATTTGTCTGCTTTCTCAGCACTTTGTTGGCTTCAAGGAAAAGGTTCTTGTCGCTGATGCCCCAGACATCTATCTTCGGCGCATCAAAATTTTCCTGTTCATATAATTTCAACCCCTCTATATTGTTTGTAAGCAATCCCCGGATATTCGCCCAGCTGGTACTTCCGCCTAAGAAATAGAATTTATCGTATCCCGAAAAATCATTGATGATCGTATGCTGGTCGACGGCAGACGGGTTGCGGCTGGAAGTAGTCGTGGATACCGCTACATCAGGGATACCCGTGATAGTTGCCCACACGCCGCGGGCAGTCCCATAGCTGGGTGTAAAACAATGATCAAAAAATAACCCCTGCCTGCACATGCTGTCAAAAAAAGGCGTTGTGTTCAGGGGATTGCCCCACATAGAACTTTTATATCCGCTAAAGGATTCGCAGATGACCACTACTACATTGGGCCTCGTTGCCAAAACACCCGGCCGGGCAGGCATCTCCCTTCGGACAGCAAAGGCCAGCGGATCAATACCCGCAGGCGCCGCAGACATATCGTGGAACCCAAAATAAGGCGCCAGCTGAGGCAAATCTTTTTTTACCTTCGCCTCGTTATAGGATTCATGTCTGAATTTGAGCCCGCTAAAAAAAGATTGAAAGGGATTGAGGGCAATATTCGCCTTGTAATCGTTGCCCAAACCAAAAGCATCACTCCACCGGAGAGGATATTGTCCTATCCTGCCGAATACGCCTACCGCCAACAACAGAAATGCTCCGATAAACCATCCGACACGTACGGCCGTCTTTAGTACCGGTTCCTCCTCACGCCCGACCCGTTTGTATATATATTTGGCTCCCCTCACCAGTAGCCAGGTACCCCCTATCAGCAGAAGCAGGATCCGTATCACCGGGTAGGTCTGCCACACCATGCTTGCAGAAATGCTGGTGTCGGCCAGGTAATTTAATACACTGGCGTTCAATCTTTGCGAAAGATAGCTGTAATGCGCAAAATCAACTGAATAAAAGAATATTATGAGAAACCCGGCCAGACCGGACAAAAAAATTGCCCATTTCCTACCCGCCGGCTTACGATAAGGGTGCAAAAAAGGCAAACTGCCTGTGATCAGCCAAAAAACACAGAGAATCCCTACATAACGCAGGTCATAACGCAGCCCCAGCCCAAAGGCAGGAAGCAGGTCGGAAAAAGTATGCCCCTGTTTACTAAAAGAAAGAAAAAGAAACAGACGCAACAAGCTCATGATCAACAAAAAAATAATTCCCGTCGCAAAAATCAAACGGATCAATTTTGGTATCTTTATCCCTGCCTTTGTTCCCATGATCGTCTGGTGTTATCTTTTTATTAAATGGGCGTAAAATTAGGGCAATTATTTAGGAAACCATGATTTTACTTGACAGTGACAGTCATCCGGGCTTCTTCCAAAAGATCATACAGGCGGATCATTGGCTTTTCTCCAAAATCAACCAAGACTGGGCAAGCCCGGCTTCGGACCTTATCTTTCCTTTCCTTCGGGAAATGGAATTTTGGATGCCCCTCTACCTCTTTCTCCTGGTATTTATTATCCTTAATTTTGGTAGAAAGGGCTGGCGATGGGTATTGATGTTTATCCTGACGGTCGCCATCGGGGACCAGGTCAGTAGCAACCTGGTAAAAAGCCTTATCTTCCGGCTACGCCCCTGTCATAATCCCGAACTGGCCGATACCATCCGCATCCTGGTTCATTACTGCCCGGAAAGCTCAAGTTTTACCTCATCCCATGCCTGCAATCATTTTGCAATGGCCTGGTTTATTTTTCTCACCTTACGGCATACCAGCCGGTGGTGGGCAGTCATATTCATCTGGGCTTTTTTAGTAGCTTACGCACAGGTATATGTAGGGGTGCATTTTCCATTGGACGTGACAGGCGGAGCATTGCTGGGAAGCCTGATAGGTGTCCTCACCAGCCGAGTGTTCCGGTGGCAGGCCGGCTCGCTTAATTTACAACCCTATAATAATCAACATGTTTGAGATCGTAATTCTACTTTTCCTGATTTTTCTGAACGGGTTGTTCGTTATGGCGGAGATCGCATTGGTGTCCGCCAGGAAAAGCCGGCTGGAGCAACTTGCTGATAAAGGGGACGACAAAGCCAAGGCCGCTCTCAGGCTGGCGGAGAATCCGGAGCTTTTTCTTTCCACCGCCCAGATAGGCATTACGCTCGTAGCTATCCTGGTGGGTTTTTATTCAGGAGAAAAATTCTCCGCCGATCTACAACCCTACCTGGAAAAGATACCCTATCTCCGGCATTATGCCGCCAATATCTCTACTGCCCTCATCCTGGTTTGCGTCACCCTCCTATCTATCATATTCGGGGAACTGATCCCCAAACGCATCGGACTGCTGAGAGCAGAGCAGATCGCCCGGCTGGTGGCCAGGCCGGTAAGAGTTCTCTCGCTAATTACACACCCCATCGTTTGGCTGCTGAACTCATCAAGCAATCTCTTTTTTAAATTCTTTCCCATCACTCCTTCACAAGACAGCGCCGTGACGGAAGATGAGATAAAAGCCATCATCCACGAGGGTACCGAACAAGGCACCATCGAAGAGGCAGAACAGGAGATCATCGAAAGGGTCTTCCATCTGGGCGACCGGAATATCACTTCCCTTATGACACATCGAAGCGATATCATCTGGTTTGACCTGAATGAAAATGAGGACGCCATTAAAGAGAAGATCATAAAAGAACCCCATTCCGTCTATCCCATCTGCGATGGAGACATCGACAACATTAAGGGCGTTGTCTCCATCAAGGACCTCTACGTAACGGATGACTCGGTGCTGTTCAAGGACATCATGACCCCCGCCCTCTTTATCCCGGAAAATAACTCGGCCTATGTGGTATTGGAAAAATTCAAACAATCCAGGATCCATTGCTGTTTCATCGTCGACGAATATGGCAGCCTGCAAGGCCTCATTACGTTGAATGACATCCTGGAAGCCATCATCGGGGACATCGCCCAGCCGGATGTACCCGACTACGAGATCACCCCGCGCGAGGATGGCAGCTTCCTGGTGGATGGCCAAATACCTTTCTATGACTTTCTCACCCGCTTCCACAAGACGACATGGATGAACGAAGGCGATCACGAGTTCGATACGCTGGCCGGCTTTATCCTCAATGAGCTGGAACGTATCCCGGTCATCGGAGAAAAACTGGAATGGAGAGGCTTTACCTTCGAGGTGATAGATATGGACGCTCAACGCATCGACAAAGTACTGGTGACCCTTTCGGAAGAGCTGCGGAATGAAGTAAAGGAAGAAGATGATGACTAAAAGTCAAAAGAGACGGCCGAAGCAGGATAATCCAACCGGGTGCTTTTTTTTACACCTCCCACGGAAGCATGCATGATATTGATCTCCTGGTTGAAGTTGTCGTATAACAGATTGTTGTTGACATCGATCTTTTTCACGGAAGGAATATTGCTCACCTGGAAATAGCTCCAGGTGCCATCCGCCTCTTTTTCACTCCCGACGAATTGCAGCTGGACTGGCCGGCCATCAACCTTTATTTGCAAATGCTTTCCCACATAGTCCGCAATCAGCTTGTCCGAAGCGGCTTTTGCCTTCACATCGGAAAGATCTACTTTGGCATGCGCCGTCTTCTCCAGGACGGCCTCGAAGTCATTGGTAAACATCTTACAACTGATCTCCAGGGTTTTGTCCTTTGCATTGTGATTGATCTCCGTGACAGTGATATACAAGGGATGCGCTAATAATATCAACCACTTAAATAGGGATGCAGCCATTTAAAAAGTAAATTTTTATGGTACAAAAGTCTGAATAATTTTGAAAATCAGTGCACATATGCAAGAATTCAATATATACTTTGGGATAGGCCTCCATCATATCCTCACGCTGGAGGCAATGGACCATATCCTCTTCGTTGGCGCCCTATGCCTCCGGTACCAGCTAAAGGATTGGAAAAAAGTGGCAGTGCTGGTGACAGCCTTTACCATCGGCCACTCTATCACCCTGGCCCTCAGCGCCACCGGCGCCGTACATATCGCCACCCGCTGGATCGAATTCCTGATACCCATCACCATCGTCGTCACTGCCGTCAATAACCTGATGCAACACAGCGGACAGGTGGAACACCCCGCCCGGCTTCCTCTCATCTATTTTTTTGCCTTATTCTTCGGCCTGATCCATGGGCTCGCCTTTGGCGGCACCCTTCTCAGCCTGGAAGGCAGAGAAGGCCTGGTGATGCACCTCCTGGCGTTCAACCTGGGTATCGAGACAGCACAATTGCTGGTGGTCGCCCTTTTCCTGGCGATTTCCTTTATTTTCGTGCAGCTTTTTAAGGTAAAAAGGATCTGGTGGGTACGCCTCGCCTCGATCGTGGTGCTCGCCTGGAGCCTGCAGATGGCCTGCCAGAGAGTGCCGGAGGCACTCTGGCCGAAGGCCCATCCGACGGCGACAAAGTCGCCGTGGCCGAAGGCCCATCATTAGATAGCTGATAGGGACATGTGTCACATGTCCCGGTGAAATTGAACGAGTGTAACCAGATAAATGAGTCAAACCAATTAATAAAACCACACATGAAACGAAAACAACTGCTATTGTTCCTAAGCCTCGCCGCCACCGGCGCCGCCATGGCCCAGAGCAATCCTGGTTCCAATCACGCCAATAAGTTCGAAGCCCTGGGTACGATGCTGCCCACGCCGAACGAATACCGCACCGCCAGCGGAGCCCCCGGCCCCAAATACTGGCAGCAAAGATGCGACTACGATATTAAAGCCACGCTGGACGAAGACAAACAATGGCTCACCGGCTCAGAAACCATCACTTATTTCAACAACTCCCCCGACGAGCTGACCTATCTATGGCTACAGTTGGACGAGAACGAACACAGCTCGAAAAACAACGCCAACTACCAGGATGGCGGCACCATGCCTGCTATGGCAAGCGACCTTTATGTAGACCGCATGTCCATGGCAAAACAATCCAACGACTACGGCGACAATATCGTAAAGATCACCGACGCCCTGGGTACTTCCCTGAAATACCTGGTCAATAAAACCATGATGCGCGTAGAGCTTCCAGCCGTGTTAAAACCCGGTCAGAAGTTCATCTTCAAAATAGATTGGAATTATCATATATCCGACAGGATGAAATACGGAGGCCGTGGCGGTTATGAATATTTCCCCGAAGACGGCAACTACCTCTTCACCATGACCCAATGGTATCCCCGTCTTTGCGTATACAGCGACTTCCAGGGCTGGCAGAACAACCAGTTCACCGGCCGTGGCGAATTTGCCCTCACCTTCGGCAATTTCAAAGTACAGATGACCGTACCTGCAGACCATATCATCGGCGCCACCGGTGAATGTCAGAACTACCAGCAGGTGCTCACACCGACCCAATTCTCCCGCTGGCAGCAGGCACAGACAACCAAAGAACCCCTGGAAATAGTGACCCTTGCCGAAGCAAAAGCTTCCGAAGCAAAAAAGAACAAACAAATGAAGACCTGGATCTTCAAGGCCGACAACGTACGGGACTTCGCCTGGGGCTCCTCCAGGAAGTTTGTGATGGATGCCATGCCTGCCTATGTGGAAGGCAAAAAGGTGATGTGCATGAGCTACTATGGAAAGGAAGCCTATCCTCTCTACCGCCGCTTTAGCACAAAGGCCGTAGCCCATACGATCAAGACCTATTCCCATTTTACTATTCCCTTCCCCTATCCCGTTGCCCAAAGCGTGGAGGCTTCCAATGGGATGGAATACCCGATGATCTGCTTCAATTACGGCAGGACAGAAAAGGACGGCACCTATAGCGAAGCCACCAAATACGGCATGTTGGGTGTAGTGATCCATGAAGTAGGACATAATTTCTTCCCCATGATCATCAATAGTGATGAACGTCAATGGTCCTGGATGGACGAAGGGCTCAACTCCTTCGTGGAATACCTCACGGAAGAATTATGGGACAATAAATTCCCCGTCCGCGGCAAAGGCCCGGCATGGGCCATCGTGGATTATATGAAATTGCCAAAAGATCAGTTGGAGCCCATCATGACCAATTCCGAGAATATCGTTCAATTCGGTCCTAATGCCTATACAAAGCCCGCGACGGGGCTTAATATGCTGCGCGAAACCATCATGGGCCGTGAACTGTTCGATTACGCTTTTAGGGAATATGCCCGCCGCTGGGCCTTTAAACACCCCACTCCCGCCGACCTGTTCAGGACTATGAATGACGCCAGCGCCGAAAACCTCGACTGGTTCTGGCGCGGTTGGTTCTATGGCACAGATCCTGTGGATATCTCCATCGACAGTGTCAAACATTTCACACCCGACCTGGCGCATCCCGTAGCCAAGGTGGACACCACCATCATGAAAAGCATCGACAAACCTATGCCGGATGGCAAACTCCCTACGGACGTGTCCAAGGAAAAGAACCGCAACGATAAGAACATAAAATTCGCCGTTGACGCAGATACATCTCTCCACGACTTCTACTGGAAATACTCCCGCGGCCTGATCCCCTACGATACGACAAAATACGCACAGCATGTCGTACAATATGATCAGCCCCTGGATGACTCCGCCCGGGCAAAGCTCAGCTCCAAACAATTTTATGAGCTGCAGTTCAGCAACAAAGGCGGACTGGTCATGCCCATCATCCTGGAATGGACCTATAAGGACGGTACCAAAGAGATCGAACGCATCCCCGCTCAGGTCTGGCGTAAGAATGAGAACCACCTGACCAAGCTCTTCATGAAGGACAAGGAAGTAGAGAGCATTAAATTGGATCCCCTCCGGGAAACAGCCGATATCGATGAGAGCAACAACAGCTGGCCCACCGTCACAACGGAAAGCAAATTCCAGGTTTTCAAAGCCAAACAACAATTGCTGAGAAGCATCCCACAGACAAATAATCCCATGCAACAGGCGCAGCAGAAAAAGGCTTTTTAAAAGGAAACGGGGGGCGATGCCCCCCGTTCTTATTAATTCATATCCTTGGGTCGTGAACGGCCCAACCTCAATATCCCATTATATGGATACTCAGGATTCAAGATCAATTGCTGTCTCTTAGGATCGATCAGCAGATCCATTTCCTCCATCGGGATAGCCCCTAACAAGGGCTCACTATCCCCCGGCAGCACAAAGGCGTTACAAGTAGATTTTTGCTCGCCAAAGCGCACCTCCAGCGGTCCGACCACATCACGTGTTAGCGGCTCTCCGTTGGCCATACGCAAAGTCTGTTTGTACACCACCGGCAAGTTCAGGTACGCCTGTATACTTTCATTGATGGCCATCAGCCATGAACCCGTGTCTACCATCGCCCTAATACGTGTACGGCGGACTTCTTCCTCCCCGATGACATGCCTTCGGGCCAGCGCCATGTCTTCGCTATTGATCAACTCTATTTCTGCATAAACTACTCCCATAAGATAAAATTTTTACATGGACAAATTGATTCCTCCCCGCTGGACATAACACACGCCATCAGGTACTACTATCAAATGTAACATTTGCCCAAACGCATTTTCTAAAAACTTTTCCAGGGATTATAGTAGTTTAATGAAAGAATATCTTCCGGATATAATAAGCATACTGATTTCCCCCGTCGATGACATAGATCACCCCATTCCGATCCATCCCCACCTGCATGCATCCTATGAACTGCGCATCCCTCAACGTCCCATCCACCGGAGAATTCGAAAATGTGCCCTTACCCTGGTAAAACTGCGTTGCCACACCGCTGTTCCGGTCGATGGAATAAAAAGCCTTATCCCCTCCCGCCACAATCACATTTCCCGTCGACGGGTCCTGCGTCAGCCAGTTACTAAAGTAAGGAAAGTCACTTAAAAATAATTTCCGCACATTGCCGGTCGTATACGCGCTCAGCTGGTTATTGTTGAAATAGTCGATCCAATAGATCATACCGCCCCCGTCAACGGCCATCGACGCGGCCTGCGGCTTTTGATTATTGGGATTATAACTATACCCCTGACTATAGCTGCCGTTCTTCGCCACAAAAATACCCGAAGCTCCGCTAAAGGAGAAAGTACTGAAGTATACGTCCCCGTTAGGATTAAAACCCATGCCCGTAACAATGGAAGGAAGCGACCCGGTCACCGTGGAAACACTGCCCGATGGCGTCACCTTCCGGATAGCCCTGTTCCCGTCGTCCGCCACATAGATATTCCCCTGCTGATCGCAGGAAATGATCCCCGGGCTGCTAAACAACGCCGCCGTACCATCATGGTCCGCATAACCGCTCTGACCCGACAGACTTCCCGCCAATACGCTGAGCGTGCTTCCATCCGCCGATAGCTTCAGAATACCGTTCAGGTTCGTAAAATCGCTGTTACGCCTGGCCGTTACATACACATCTCCCGCAGGACTCACCGCAAGCCCGATAAACCGCAGGCTCGCATCCGCATAGATCGTCTGCACCCCCGCACGCGAAAACACAGGCCCATCGGCATGCAATCCGCCCGCCCCCACCGTCACTTTGCCCGTGGTAAATCCCGCAGGCGCCGTCACCGTCAGTTGATTGGCCGTCGCAGCCGTAACAGTGGCCGCCACTCCATTGAAGAATACCTGGTTATTCGCCGCATTGAGATCAAACCCATTGCCCGAAATGATCACCGGCGTGCCATCCAGGCCATCCTCCGGCGATAGAGCCGTAATGTTCAGGGCCTGCACGGTAAATACAGGACCTTCGGTCTGCTGGCCATTTACGCTCACGATAACAGTCCCCGTAGACACGCCCGCCGGCACCGTCACCGTCAGCTCTGTAGCGCTGGCCGCAGTGATCGTACCCGGCACGCCATTGAAGTCAACCCGGTCCTGGCCGCTCACCGGACTGAAATTCTTACCTGTTATCTTCACTACCGCCCCCCCCAGCCCGCTGCTGGGCGTCATACTGCCAATGACAGGAGCCGCCACCGCCGTAAATAAAGGCCCGGGCGTCTTTTGCCCGTTGATCGTCACCGACACAGGCCCCGTCTTCACACCTGCCGCCAACTTGACCACCAGCATGGTGTCCGCAATCGACACAATCGTAGCCGCCGCCCCATTAAAGGCAACCTGCACCTTGGCCGCATCCGTGCCAAATCCCGTTCCATGTATGCTATCCGTGGTCCCGGCGCCACCGGTCACCGGATAAATAAAAGAAATATATTGGTACGTAAACACAGGTCCCGTCGCCGTGCTTCCATCCACCGTCACGACAATAGCGCCCGTCCCGGCGCTGTCGGGTACCGCCGCCACCAGGCTGCTGTCATTGGAGCTTACCACCACGGCCTCACGACCATTGAAACGAACGGAAGCATTCCCCTTCACCCCGCTGAGCCCCACCCCGCTGATCACCACATTCGTTCCCGCAGACCCGTTCAGGGGACTGACGGAATGCAGACTCAGCAATTGATACGTATAATTTCCCGCATTTACCGAACTGCCGCCTACCGTCACAGAGACATTACCGGTAGTACCTCCATCCGGAGCCATCACCACCAGCGATGTGTCCGTCACCTGCAGCACCCGCGCCTTCACACCGTTGAATACGACGTTATTCTGCGCGCTGTCCGGTCCGAAACCCGCGCCCGAAATGGTCACCAGCGTGCGGGCCAGCCCGCTGGCCGGAAAAAGCCCCGTGACAGTCAGCGGTTTGCGGTCATGGTCGGAGTTCTTTTTACAACCCGCGACGATCAGCAATACCCCTGCCAGAAAATAAATTAGCTTGTTCATATTAGTTGTTTTATTCCCCCACGATAGATAGTTAGAATGTATACCTGACACCTAATTGCAGCTGGCACCGGCTGCTCAGATAGTCGATGGAATAAGGCTTTCCCGGGTCAGAGAAGGTGTACACAGGGTATGGTCCTATATTCTGCTGCTGCGGATAGGGCGGCGTCAGTCCCACACTGGCCGTACTGTTATAGGTGTTCGGCACAAAATAAACACGCCCCCAGTCTTTGTTGATCAGGTTCGTCAGGTTCATCACATCCAGCGTTACGGTAATGAATTGCGTCGGCTGCCTCCGTAAAAAATGGATCTCCTGCCCCAAATGCAGGTCGGCTTGCGTATTCCACGGCGTAAACGCCGCATTCCGCTCCGTAAAGTCCCCACGCCGGCTCCGCAGGTATTTATTGCCGTCGATAAATGCATTGAACGCCGCAGCCTGTGCCGCAGCAGTCGTCGCCCCATCCTTGAAGAACCGCACGGCCTCATCCGCCCCGGGGATATAAGCGAGGCTCACCTGCTGCCCCAGCCCCTGCACGCTGCTGTTTACAAATCCATACGTAAAAGGACTCCCCGACTGCGCTCCCACAAACAGACTGACATTGCTCACCCACACCTCATCCCACGCTTTCCTGTAATTCACCGTCGCCACGATCCGGTGACGGATATCGAAGTTGGAATTCGCCAGGCCCGCATTGTTCGGGTTCAAAGCCTGGTTCAATTGCCAGTTGCTCTCCATCGAGTTGCGGATCCCATTGGACACATCCTTGCTATGCCCATAGGTATAGGCCGCCATAAAGCCGAAGCCGGTCGAAAAATTACGGCTGATGCTAGACGTTATACTATAGCGGTACCCTTCTCCGGTATTACTGATCTCATAGGCATTCGCAAACCGCGGGTCCACACCCCCTGAAGGAAATACAGGCTGCCGGTGATTGACGTCATAGGCATAATACCGGGGATTGTCTACTGTATTCACCTGTTGAAAAGCCACATCCCGGATCGTCTTGGTATAGATGGCCTCCACACTGAGCTTGTAATGGTCATGCGTGGTATAATCCAACGCCAGGCTCGTCCGGAGCACCTTCGGCATGACAAAACGATTGTTCACCACATCCACCTGCGTCTTCCCTACGTTCTTGTTATCCAGCACGCCGGCATTCTGCGCAATAAAATCATAGATTCCCCGGGGACTGATCCGCATGGGATCACTGCCCCTGACAAAAGCCTGCTGGTCCGCCTTCTGATCGAATGCACCATACGTATCCCCATTGTTATAGAAAGCATACCCCAGCCAGGCAAAAGGTATCCTCCCTGTGAAAAGACCCGCCCCGCCCCGCAGCACCAGCCGCTGGTCGCCCTTCAGATCATACCTGAAACCAAGCCGCGGGGACACCTGCACCCGGGAAAAATAGTCGCCGCCGATCTGCCCCATCGGCGTATAAGTATACGTATTGCCAAAATATTCGTCTCTGTATGCGTTCTGCGTCTTCGAAGACAATGGCTGCTTATGCGGCACATCCGTATAGTCAAGGCGAAGCCCCGGCGTGATCTTCAGCCGGCTGCCAACCTGTATCTCATCCTGCACATATATGCTGTATAGGTTGACATCGAACTTCGCGGAAGGATGCCCCATGATATACGCCCGGCTGTTGTCCGTATAGTTATAGCTCCCCCTGACACGGTAAGGCAAAGCCTGGAGAAAACTGTCCACGCTCATATAGTCCACCCGGCCATTCCAGGAGTTGACAAAATTATAATCGATGTGATACAGCTCGTTGTGCGTACCAAACAACAGCTTGTGCCGCCCCAGGTTCCAGGTGAGGTTGTCGGAGATCTCGATGGTCCGCTGACGCTGGTCGAATATAGCCCCCTCCCTGTCGGTGCCGAAAAAGATCGTCGTCCCCGGTGTAGCGCCCTGTATCTGCACCTGCGGCAAAGCAGGGTCGCTGGAAGGGTTGCGGTAATCATGGATGGACGTATAGCCCGCCACCAGGCTATTGGACCAGCCGCTGCCCCACCGGCTTTTCCATTCCGCCACCGTGGAGCTCTGGTTATTCACCTGCTCATACGCGATGCTGCCAAACCTAAAGTCCTGCTGATCCCGCTCCAGATTGATCGCCCGGGACACAATCGTATTATTCCTCACGGACAATTGGTTGTACTCATCGATATTCCAGTCCAGGCGATTGAAATATTTATTCGACCGCGCATATACATTATACTGGCCAAAGGCGCCCGGGTCCCAGCCATAGCGCTTCATCGTCGTATCCCTGATCCGCTGCGCATCCGTCAGACTCAATATCGGAGAAGAGGCAGCACTCCCGGCTTCCTGCTGGACAGGGTCCACGCGGCGCGCGATCTCTTCATTGGTAAAAAAGAACAGCTTGTTCTTTATCAAAGGGAATCCCACCCGGAAACCCGTCTGGTAGTCATGGAATGCAGACGGCATAGCCCCAAGTCCCCCGATCCTGTCCTTCCCCACCATTGCCGCATTGCGCCCATATCCATAGACGCTGCCCGTCACTTTATTGGTGCCGCTACGGGTGACGGCATTGATGCTGCCCCCCGTAAAGTTGCCGATCTTCACGTCATAAGGCGCCACGTAGACCTGTATATCCTCGATGGCGTCCATGGAAATGGAATTGCTGCGGGTGCTGCTGCCCGGCATGCCGCTGCTGCCCGTGATGCCGCCCAGGGAAGGGCTGAACCCGATGGCATCGTTGTTGATGGCCCCGTCGATCGTGACGTTGTTATAGCGGAAGTTCGTCCCCGCAAACGAGTTGTCCTTTGAACCCTGCGGCACCAGCCGGGTCACATCCTGGATGCTGCGGCTGATGGTCGGCATATTGCGCACCTGCTCCCTGCCGATGTTCATGCCGGCGCCATAGCTATTGGCCTTCGGCGCTCCGACAGCGGCTTTCACCGTCACCGCCGTCAATTGCTCTTTGTCCTGCATATTAAAATCCACTATCTGCGGTTCACCCAATGACACCACAATGTCTTCCCGCGTCTGTGTCACCAGCCCCGCATAGCTTACTTCGATGCGATAGGCACCGCCTATCCGCAGATTGGGGAGGCTATAAAGACCCGAAGAGGCGCTGAGGGTATTATATCTCGTTCCGGAAGGCAGATGCACGGCAACAACAGTAGCCCTGCCCAATGGCTGCCCCTTAGCATCTCTCACCATACCCGTCAGACTGCCGCTGGTTTCCTGCGCCCGGACAACGCCGGCAGCTAACAGGAATAATAGCATCAAACTGTATATCTTGTTCATGAAAGAAATTTCTTGTTGGTTGATTTAATACTGCTCTTTTAATACCTGGTCAATGCAATGCAATACCCCGTTGCCCGCCAGCACATTCGTTGCCACGAGCGATGCCGGAACAATATTCCCGCTCCCCTGCAGGCTGATGCCGGAATAGCTGCCAGGCGTGCTGCCCGCCAGCAGCTTTATCGTCACGTTATTGCCGTTCAGCATCGCCTGCTTGCTTACTTTGCTCCCATCCGTCGTCAGTATATAGTCGTTGATAAACCGCCGGCCCGTCAGGATATGAAAGTTCAACATTCCGGCCAGCACCGAAGGATCCGTCTGGTTGATGCTGTCCGCACTGGGAAAACCCAGCGCCTTGAACGCCTCATTAGTCGGGGCAAAAACGGTATAAGGTCCCTTGCCCTGCAAGGTGACGGCCATACCGCTCCGCAGCAACGCGGCGTTGAAAAAAGTAAGGCGGGTGTCGGCGCCGATGGCGCCCTGTACAGTGCCGTATAAAGAAGGGCTCAGCACCTGGTCCAGCACCTGTATCAGCCCATTGGACCCGGGCTGGTTGACAGAAACAACCCTGGCCCCATTGATGGTGATCACCGTATCTTTATTCTTTATCCAATGCGTGACATACATCGATGCACCGCCCAGCGTACGCAGCTCCTGATTGAACTGGAAAGGCAGCTGGTCCAGGGGATAATAACCGCCAAGTATATGATAGCTCATCAAGGGCCAGAGCTTTGCCCCCAGGGCCTGCACGGCCACCGCATTGGCATAGCCCGCTGCCTGGAAAGCCTTGTCGCTGGGCGCCAGCACAGTATAAGGACCCGTTCGCAACAGCGTATCGGAATAATGGGTATAGGTCAGCCCCACATTGAACAAGGTCAGGTTGAAATTATTGCCCAGGATAAAGCCCAACCTATTCGCACGTCCGGATACAGTGCCGGCATCCTTCTTACACCCGGACATTACAAGCACAACAGCCAATAGAGAACAAGACAACAGTTGTTTGCACAGATGCATATCGATAATTTTAATGATTTGGATCATGGAGTGGGCAGCAGCAGGTTATCCACGCGGTGCACGACCCCGTTCAACGTAGTGATATTATTGGGTGTTATGATATTGACGGCCCTCCCCGCCGGAGCATCCACACGATGTACGGACACCTGTCCGTTATGTTGTTGAAAAAATACGCCGGAATAAAAGTCAGGGCTATAGCCGTCGCTGGGCAGGATCAGGGAATTGTCAACACTCCGGTTATACAAAAAATCGTTGCCGTAAAAGACAGTGGAGGTAAGAGCCCCATACCGGCCCGCCGCATACCCGATCCGGTGACGATCAAGGATAGAATCCATATTCGTCTGGATGGGACTGCCATTCATATCATAACCATAATTCACGGCAGCCATCGATTGCGAAATATACGCCTGCACCGATCCCTCATCCGGGAACCCCGCCCTCCGGAAAGCATCGTTGGTCGGCGCCAGCACCGTGATGGAAGACTGCCCCTGCTGTACCTGGAGACTGATCGTATCCTTGAAATAGTAATCAGTATAATTTGCCAGATAGACGGAGTCGCTGCTCCGGACGGCAGCCATATAAAAACTGTACGCCGTATCTCCCGCCAGGACCTGGTAGGTTTCGAACACCGGCTTCTCCACCAGCCGGTCAACCTTCCACAGGACACCATTGGTGGCCGCAAAAGATCGGGCATTCGTACGCACAGGAATGCCGTTCAGCCAGAGCGTCCCATTCATAACGGCGGTATACAAACGGTACCGGTACGGGTTGCTGGAGGAAAAACCCGGATAATCCAGGCTCCTCTTCATACCTGGGTCCTTCAGCAGAGTGACGATGCCCGTACTCCCCTGCAGCGAATCCAGGTTGCTGAAAGTATACCCCCCCGCTACAGTCCAGTAAAGCACCATGCTGTCCAACTGCGCCGGCGTCATTTGTCCTATTTGCTGTAACGTATATCCGGCCGCCTTAAAGGCATCGTCGGTAGGAGCAAATATCGTATATGGTACGGCGGTAGTCCTCAGCTGAGAGTCCAGCATGGCGGCCAGACCGGCCCTTTTGTATGCGGCATCAAAAAAAGTACAGTCCGGCAGAGAGTCTAATAATTGGGCGATCGTCCTGTTCGCTCCCTCCGTATAGGGCAACGGCTTGCCGACAGGATGGCTGGGCTCATCCGTCTTGGTACAGGAGACTATCCATAAACACATCAGTAAAAAAACTCCATAGTTGAATCGGGATCGTTTATCCATAATAAGATGAATTATTGTTTAGGAACATCCGAAGGCAGTACCACCAGCTGCTGCAGCAGGTGTACTACGCCGTTGGTACACAGATAATCCGTACTGTATGTATTGACCCATCGGCTGATACGGTCGAGATAAGCCATTTTTTTCGCCAACGGCCCCAGCCTGCCGCCTTGTGCCGTCTGCAGCACCATCCCTAAATTGTTTAGGGTCATAGCATAGCTGCCGCTGACGGTCAGGGCCGAAGCATACACCATGCCTATATCCGTGATGAATATATGATGCGGATAGGCGATATACCCGCCAAAGACAACAGATTGCAGCTTCGCCGTATCCATCCGCCCGATGGAATCCATGGAAATTTTGTTCTTGTCAAAAGCTGCGTTGACAGGTGCAAGCACCGTAAACGGGCCCTTCTTCCCAAGGCTGTCCCAAAGGCCGAATTTCTTCAGCCCCGCAGCAAAGTCCGCACAGTCGGCCCTTGCCGCCAGGAAACCCTGTACTGTGCCGGGAAAATATTTTAACACCCGGCTCAACACATGCAGGACACCGTTTGCCAGAGGTATATCATACACCGCTCCCGTCGTGACGGCGCTCTGTATTTGCTGTACAGTAATCCCATTCACCGCCAGCGAACGCTGGCCATTGACCAAACCGCCGGATACATACAGGTCCACGCCATTCAGGTTGGGGTACAGGTTATCCAGCGATACGGGGATCTCACTGTAAAAAAGCTTGTTCCGGATAATGTGATTTTTTACCATCCTGCGTAAACTGTCAACACTCCATTTATCCAGGTCGGCGGCAGATAAGACACTATCCTTATGAAAAGCGTCGTCGTCGGGTATGAACACCGTATATTGAACGTTGGGGTTATTGAGACTGTCCACCCATCCCGTCTTTTGCAGGGCAGCCGAAAAAATGGAAAAGGAAAAGTTATTCCGTATATACTCGCCTGTGTTAAGCAGTTGGGAACCTTCCCGCTGCTGCGCCTGGAAATCCGTTTTTTTACAGCCCGCCCACACCGTCAGCAGGCAAAGCATCGATATTACAATAGGTATTTTCTTTTTCATCCGTTATTTTTTAATTATTGACAGGTGCGGGATACTGCCGCTGTATGCTCATCAGGTACACCTGGTTGTTGATCCATTCCACCGTATTGATCATGGAAAATGACCTTGCCGGATAATTGCCGGATGGCGTAGTAACCCTTAGATTAGGCACCAGCTGCATGGTGTTGTAATACGCACCCGTATAATTGACGTCGTATTGATCGGTGCAGTCGAGGACAGCATAATTTCCGTTCAATCTGTTCCCTAACCCGGAATAAGGACCATACGCGCCATTGCCCAATGGTGAGTAGGCCGGCATAAGGAAGATGAACCGCTGCCAGAAATTGCTGAAAATACTGCCGGTAGTATCCCTGCCGGGAAACAGGGGAATAGAATGATAGGAGGCGACCCCCGGCTGATGGCTCCTTGTCAGGGTCGTCAGCGGAATATCCTCATAGCCGGGAATAAGCCTGGTTGTCCGACCAGACACGCTGTCAGGCGTAAAAAGACAATAATAGATATTCATCGTATCCCGGATCACCTGCGCATTATTGCCTCCATACAAGTCTCTGCCCGGATCGGTGAAATTGTACATCGTCGCATACCCTTCCGCCGAAAGATTGTAGAAGTTGACATAGATCAGCGAGTCCGCCAGGGGCATTTTGGTGAATAACTCTTTACGCACATATAATTCCGCGATATTGGTTGTCCTGTAAATATCCCGTTGCAACACCTGCATCGTATAAACCTCTCCTTCTTCTAATGTGAGCGTGGTATCCACCAGCAGGCTGGTCCTGCTGCCGGCAGGCAACTGGAAAAAAGGTACCGTGCTAACTGTACGGTTGTAAAACTGGATACGGTGCCTGCCCGAAGGCATCTGTGCCCAGCTCGACAGGTCAAACCCATTCACCACCGGCCCCACCAGCACTTTCTCATTACCCGGGTACTCGTTGTTCACCGTCCTCGTGCTCCCACTATTTAAAGGATAGGGCGGCGCATAGCTCACCCGTTTATCCAGGTAGTCTCCAACAATACCCCCGCCGGCGACAATACCCTCTGCGTCAAATACAGGGTCAATGATCATCGTTAGAAAAGGCGGCGGATTGTCCTTATTCTGCAGTGTCGTGGCGTAGTTGAGACTATTGAACACCCTTACATAAGCCGGCTTGGAGACAGCATTGTAGGTGACCTTGCGGCACCCGGCCGTCCCCAGCAGGATCGAAAAAAAGATATAGATGCAGCGCTTCATGCTTGGCTATTTGTTGTGTTTGACAATGATCAGTTTTGTTTCCTGCCCCGCTGGTACATGGACCCCACGCCGGCCCGTCAGGGCCACCGTATAGATACCCGGCTCTCCCGTGGGCAGTCCCGCCGGGTAATCAGCGGCAGGCGTGGTGATAAAATCCGTTTGCTTCAGGGCGCTTATATCGCTGAGCCAGTCACCCGGCACGATGGAGGGCTGCGAATGGTACACCTGTATCTGCGGGGATATGCCTCCGTTGATATTATAGGACACATAGGGAAATGGCACCTGCGAGGAAGACAGGTTGGACCCGAAAGGCAGGTTTTGCGCCGCCAGCGCCGTCGAAAGAGCATTATCCGTAAAAAGAGCCCCGTCAGCCTGCGTAAATGTCACATACGGCAGATCGGGACAAAAGTTCAGGAACCGGACCATATAAGGTAAGCCGGTGTACATGGTAGTGGTTCCCGCGTCCGACCCATCCCCGTTGAAGCTGGCATTCCGCGATCCGCTGAGATTATTCTGCGCCAGCAGAAGATCCACGCCCCCGCCGGAGGGAAAAGCCCAAACGGTGAAATTCGTATTCGGCTGCAGCTCGAACTGCCTGCCCGCCAGCTCCTTTCCGTTGCCGTCCTCTATGGAAACCCTGTGCGTCCCCGTTACGAATGTCTGGTAATTGCCTGCACTGTCATAGGCAAGACCCCTGGCAAGGACCGCGCCATCCACCAATATGTTCAGCGCACCGCCGGGGACGGCATTCGCCGCCTGCATGCGCGCATAGGTAAGGTTCACCGGAGGAGCCACATCCGTAATGACCGACCAGGCATTGTGGTCCTTTTTCACCGTCTCGCCAGCCCCCCCTGAAGGATACTCGAAATGATGGTTCACCGACACTACAATACTGTATACCCCTCCCGGCTTAAAGGTCTGAACAGGCGCATAAGTGACCCCCATCCCCTGCATCACCGCCGTATTCAGATTGTCCGTGATGATATTGGTCAGCATATTTACAGGCGCCCCCGGCACCTGGGCATTCGTCGCCGTCAGCACCTTGAACTGGTAAGCGCCATACGGCAGCTCGACATACTCCGAATACTTTCCCGGTGCAACTTGACTGGTAGACACACTCACAGGACTTCCGTCCGCAAAAGTGAGGCTCATCGGCCCCGTAAGATTTGCGTCATCCGGCGCCGAGCTGAAATTCACCAGCCTCACCAGGATATGGGTAGGGTCCGTGGCCGGGGATACAGCGCGGGGAATGACATACAGGGAATCATAGTAACTCATCGAATAAGGAAAAGCCGCCGTCCGCGAATAGACCCAATAGTAGTCCTTCGGATGATTGTAATTTTCCTTTACGCCAAAGCTGTACGTGCTGTCGATGAAATTGCCGGCCCCCAGAATAAATAGCTGCATCAACTGTATCCTGGCCGAATCATTGGCATCCAGGAACTGTTTCGGGATATAATACGTCGTACCCAATACGCCCGTAGCGGGAAAATAGGGGGTCGGATAGGGATAACGCGTCCCATCCGGCAGCGGCGGCGTAAAGCTGGTGAGCCTGGCGCCATTGATCGCCATGTCGGTAAAACCGCCCAGGTTCACCAGCCGGACAGTGGAAGAAGTAAGGACAGATGTCGTGGGCTGGTTGCCGCTGCGCTGATCGAGCTTGGCCTTACTACAGCCCCCCCAGACGATCAGCGCTGTCATACATACACAATATAACCGGATATGTTTCATCAGATCTTTGTTGAATAAATAATGGTTCTCAAAACAGGTTGTAGGTCAGCCCAAGCATAAATTCGCTGCCTTTCTTAAAGCTCCTGCTGATATATTCCCTGCCATAATATTTTCCGCCATTGCCCGGATTGGCATACACCTCCTTGAAAGCCGGGTTGAAGATATTCTTGGCATAGCCTTTCAGCAGCAGGCGCCTGGTCAGCCGTTGGCTGAATACAAGGTCCAGCACCGGCGCCGGCTGGCTATACAGGTCCGGCGTACCGTCCGTGTTCACCCGGATAAGCCGCTCGCCGACCTCGTTGAAAGTCGCGGTAACGTCTGTACCTATACGGGGATTGGAATAGTTGATCCACGCGTTCACAGAATACGGCGCCTGCTCGAACAACGGGCTCTTTTCCGGCGCCTGCCGGTCGATGATCCGGGAAGCCTTCAGCCGCTGAGGGTTCTTTACCACATCGCTTTTTGCTATCAACAGGTTGGCCCCCACAAAAAAATGGTTCAGTGACTTGCTCAACAGCCCGAGATTTTTTACCACCTCCAGCTCGATACCCAGGACGGTACCTCTGTTCGGGTCATTCTGATATTCGATGGCAGGGAATTCGGGAAATGTCGCATTGATCCCATCTGAATTTTGAATAAACACTTTCTCCAACTGATGGTCTATCTGCTTGTAAAAAGCGGACGCCGCCAATACCTCCCCGCTATGCGGGAACCACTCCCAGCGGAAATCATAGTTCTTCGTCTCCTGGTTCACCAGGTCCGGGTTGCCGACCACCAATGCCTGCTGGAAAGGATCGTAGTCAAAGACATTGGTCAGCTCACGCATCTCTGGCCTCGCCAGGGTCGTACTGAACGCCAGGCGAAAATTCATCTGCTGGTGAAGGGTATAGGTCAGGTTGGCCGAATAGTACGGCTTGTATTTTGTAACATAGGCGGAATTGGGATTGATATACACCAGGTTCACATTACCCTGCTTCAGGGAAGGGCTGATATAGACATTGGAAGTATCGACGGAGCTCTGAATATTCGTTTTCTCAAAACGTACCCCGCCTGTAAGCCGGAGATCCTTTAAAGGATGAAGATCCAACATGCCGTAAAACGCATTCGTCTCATAAAAGCCGCGGTAATTGTTGGGCGATTTCTGGTTGTTGTATAGGAATCCGCTCACCGTCTGCGCCCCTTCCCCCGTAGTATTATCCGGCGCATGAATGCCTACCTGGTTGTAACCCGCCAGTTGGTCCAGGTTGCCATATACCTTGTACAATGGCAAACCACGGTCGGCGGAAAAATTTGATCCCGGCAACGACAGCACATATTCCGAAAAGGTCCGGTCCCTATGCAAATAATTGAAGCCCGTCTTGAATTGCTGGGCATTGCCCAACAAGGGAAAGGGTATCGTCAGGTCCGCCTTGTAATTATAATTCGTCTCGTTCAGCTTGCGGTAACGGCGGCCGTTGGGATCCACCTGTATCTTGCCATACGGTCCATAGCCATTGACGTACCCGGACACCAGCGAATAGAAATCTGTAACAGCAGAGGTTATCACACCACCATTGGCGCCGGCTACCGGATTTGGCACATTTATATATCCGCCCCCCGCCGGCCGGTAGTCGGCCATGTTGACAAAACGGTAGTCGGGATCGTTCTGCGTGGACTTCGAGCTGGCGCCATTGTAACTGAGCCTCGGAGCATAAACGCCATTCCACAGCTTATGCTCGCCCTGCAGGTTGAAGGTGTTCAATGTCCGGTACGTCTGCTTCAACGAATAAATGCTGCTGTATACAGGTCCCGAAAGACCCTTCGTATATTGATACTGCCCAAACAGGTTGGTCGCCTGCGTCTCGCCCCCCTGGCTGCCCATATACTGCATACTGATCTCATGATTGGCGTTGAACCTATAGCTCAAACCACCAAGAAAGCCATAGTTCAGCGTCTGTATGCCCGTGTTCTCACGGTACCCTACATACTTCCCCAGGTTGATATTGTTGGGCGTTACATAATGGGGAATGGTACGGGGGCTGTTCTTGTCGATATACTGACTGCCCGTGAGAATGCCCTGGTAGATGCTGTACTGGTTCAACGTACCACCATAGACGTCGGTAGCACGGCTGTAATAACTGGCGCCTGCGATCAGGCCCAGTTGATGACGGTGAAACACCTGTAAGGAATTCCCATAGGTGATGGAAAATATAGTGTTCAGAGGTGCGCTTTTATAACGGGTCGTCAGCACGGGGTCAAATCCATTATGCATGATATTGTTGATCCGGCTCACCTCCTTTTGCATGGAAGGGTCGTTGATACTGCCCGCCGCCATTTGTTGTATCTGGCTCAGCCCGCCGGGATATTGCTTACCTAAGTTGAGAAACTCCGGCTTCAGATCGTGGCTGCCGATCTTCTGACCAAACGTTCCCATATCGCTGTTGTAGAAGCTGTTCATTTTTCCACCGATGCCGATATTGCTGTTCCATCCCGTCTGCGCCGTTATGCTCAACGTTTTTCCCGAAGGGATGGATTTGGTTTTTAGCTCCACGATACCCGCCGCCGCATCCGCCGGCTTGTCAGGCGTCTCCGTCTTATAGACCACTATATTGTCCAGCAGGTTGGCAGGTATCAGGTCGAGGGGAATGGCGCTGCGGTCGGGGTCCGAAGAGGACAGGCGAACACCATTCAGCTCCGCAATGACACTCCTGTCACCCAGACCCCGGATAGCGACATATTTATCATCCGTAATGGTAACGCCGGACACCCGCTGTAAAGCCTGCGTGGTAGTAATGCTGGCCGTCCTTTCCATCTGCTGCGCGGAAATACCGTCGGAAACCACCGCCGCATTCTTTCGGTCATTGAGCAACGATGCCTCATTGTTGATCTTCCTCCTCGCTTCCACTACGACACTCCCCAACGCCTTCGCATCCCTGTTCATCTTTATATTCAGCGTAGTCGCGCCGGCGTCAACGGGAATGGTAAGAATGGCATACCCCACGGAAGTGAGGACCAGCACCGCGGGCGAATCGATGAAACGCAGATTGGCCCTTCCGTCGGCGTCAGTCATCGTACTGATGCCGGTGCCCTGCACATTGATGCTTACACCACCAAGCGCCACGCCGGACTTAGCATCCGTCACGGCAATGGTCAGCGCCCGGGCGGGCCTTTCTTTTTTTTCCGCCGGAACAACTTTACGGCGGATGATCCACGCATTGGCATTGCGGACAAATTCATAACCCGTTCCCTTCAACGCAGCCGTCAGCACTTCAGCGACCGTGGCCTGCTTCAGATGGACGGTGACCCTGGTATCCGCATTTACCTCACGCTCACTGTAATTCACCAGGTAATTTGTGCTCTTCCGTATCGACTGAAAAATGACACTGAGCGGCTGATTTTCGACATCGACATCGAGCCGGGGCTCCTGCGCCAATACCGGCAGCATCCAAAAAAATTGCAGCAGGAAAAACAATAGCATCTTGGACGGGCTTCCCCGCCATTTCATACATCTAAGCATGCATTGGTTGATTTACATTTGTTAATGATCCACTCCCGCAGGCGCAGGATATTGTCAACGGATAAGGACCCTCTTACCTTCAATGGTATACCGGATGCCACTCATCAGTTGCAACTGCTGCAGGATGGTCTCCAGGCTATTGTTCCTGAAAGTAGCGGAGAATTTTTCTTCCTCCTTGTCAGAACGCTGCAACACAAAGCTGACGGCATACCGATGTTTTAGCACGTTGAGGATATGGTGCAGGCTGGCGCCCTGGAAAACAAGCTCCCCGCGCACCCAGGCGCCCGCCTCGGCAGTATCGATGGCCTTGCGGACAAAGACAGCCGTCTGCTTGTTGAGAACGAGACTGTAGCCTGGTGTTAAATGGATGGGCTCGCCTTCACCATGACGGACCGCCACTTCCCCCGTACTGAGACTGATGCCGGCACTTCTCTCTTCCCCATAATCGCGGACTGAAAACGAAGTTCCCAGCACCTGTATATTCATATGCGAAGTATGCACAATAAAAGGACGACGGACATCCCTGGCTACATCGAACCAGGCCTCTCCCTCCCGCAGATAAACCTCTCGCCCGCCCGCGGCAAAAGAGTCCGGGACCGACAGGACACTGCCTCCATTCACTGTCACCACCGTGCCATCGGACAAGGTGATGGTCGACCTTCTCCCGTCCTCCACTTTTATATCTTTATAGTGTGCCGAGGCAAGCATTATCGTCCCCATGGAAGACCGCTTCCCATAACGGGCCGCAAGTACCCCCGCCATCACCAGCGCTCCCGATATGCAGGCCGCCTGCACCCAGCGGCGCATCTTACGTACCCGCCCCCCGGCGCTCCGGACAGACAAATGTTTGATCTTCTCCAGACCAGCCTCCAGTTCTTCCGGCGTCACCTGATAAGGCTGGATCGACCGCCATTCCACTTCCGGGAACATGCGCTCCAGATCGCCGGCAGACAATCCATCCATCTTCCGCAACAGGGAAGCCATCTCTTCCTCCGTCAACTGCCCGGTATAATAAGCCTGGATCCTTTTTCTGAATTCCGGTGCGTCCATGAAAATTCAACTGTTTGCAGAGAGAAGTAAAAAAGCTGACCCTCACCGTCAGCAAAGAAGGTTAAGGAATTGTTACCAAAAAAATGTAAGAAAAGAGGAGAAATGTGTACGAAGAGATTTTAGTATGCTACCGATATAACGCTCCACCGTTTTCTCCGAGACGCCCTCCCGCTCTGCAATTTGCTTATAGGTAAGCCCTTCTTCCCTGTTGAGCAGGAAATATTTTTTTCGGTCGCTTTCCGCAGTATCCAGCACTTTTTGAATAATATTCGCCTGCTCCTTCAGCTCAAACGAATGATCCGGCCCCTGTACGGAGGCCGGATCATGCTGTGTATAGCCTGTGAATTTCTTTTGTTCCTGTAACGCCTTACGGGTGAATTGATAAAAAGCATTCCGGGCCATCGTAAAGAGATACGGCAACTGCTCTTCCTCTCTCGCGGGTAACGTATCCCTTTTTTCCCATAATTGGAGATAGATATCCTGGCAGATGTCCCGGGCTATTTCAACCTGGCCCGACACTTTCACAAGATAAGCCAGGAGACGGGGATAGCTCATTTTGTAAAATGCATCATATTGAAACTCCGCTTCTGGTGAAACCTCAGGTACAGCCTTAACCCTTCTCATGATTCGCAGAAAGTTTCCACAAAAATAGGAGATGGGTTTAAAGCCAGTGTTAAATTTTAAAACGAATACCTCAACCCCATCTGCATCTGCCACCGGCTCGCCGCATAATCCACCGCATACGGCCTGCCCGGGTTCTGGAAAGTAAACAAAGGATACCCCTGCGATCTTCTCGCCGGGATAAAAGGTATCAGCCCTACGCTGGACATCGAATTATAGGTATTGGGCGAAAAATACACCCAGCCCCAGTCTTTGTTGATCAGGTTGGTAAGGTTCAGGATATCCCAGCTCACCGTGATCACATGCGTAGGCCTTTCACCCTTGCGCGTCACAATACCGAAATCGTGAGCGAAATGAAAGTCAATGTCATTGTTCCAGGGAGTCCTCGCCGCATTCCGCTCGGTAAACCGTCCTCGGCGCGTACGCAGATAGCTGTTGCCGTCGATAAAATCATTGAAAGCCTGCGCCTGCGCGGCGGCGGACTGTACCAGGTTCCCATTCTCATCCCTTGCATCCTGGAAAAAATTGACGGCCTCCCCCTTGTTCGGAATATAGGTCAGGCTCACCTGCTGCGGCGTATTTTGTATCGTATAATTGACAAACCCATATGTGTAAGGCGCTCCGGACTGGAAGCTGGCGAAAAGGGCGAAGGTTGTAGCCCAGCTTTTGTTCCAGTCCAGACGGTAAGATACATTGGCGATGATACGATGACGGATGTCAAAATTGGAATAGGCCAGTCCCGGACTATTGGGATTCAATGCCTGGTTCAGCTGCCAGTTGGATTCCATTGAATTCCGGACCCCATTGGCAATGTCCTTGGACCATCCATAGGTATATGCTGCCATCGCATGCACCCCATTGTCGAAATTTTTGCTGACCTGCGCCGTCAACTGCAGCCTATGCCCCTGGGAAGTATTGGACATTTCATACGCATTGGCGAAATGAGGGTCGATACTGCCGTTGAAGATAGGCTGGCGACGAAGGTTGGCAGCCGAATCGTAGGCGTAAGGAAAAGCTGTCGGCCCATCCTTCAGGTTCACCTGCTGGAACATGACATCCTTTACCACCTGCGTATAAATGCCTTCTACGGTATACTTAAAACCATTGGGGTCAGTGAAATCCACCGCGAGGCTGCTCCGCCATATCTGCGGCATGACAAACCTGTTGTCGATGAGGTCTACCTGGGTCTGCCCCGCCCCGCTCTTATTGACAAAAACTCCATTCTGCTGTGCAAAACCCGCGATCCCCTGACCCGGCGCATGACGCAGTGGGTCCGTCCCGGGCAGGAATTGGCTGGAACCATTGTCGGTACGTTGATCATAGGCTCCATACGAATCCCCGGTATTATAGAAAGCATAACCAATCCAGGCAAACGGTATCCTGCCTGTAAACAACCCCGACCCGCCCCGGATCACCAGCCGCTTGTTCCCCAACACATCATAGTTGAAGCCCACCCTTGGCGAAACCTGCGCCCGTCCTAAATAGGAATTATTAATATACCGGGGCTGCGTATAACTGTAGCTATAGCCGAAGTTAGGGTCCGGCAATGCATTTATCGTCTTCTCGCTCAGGGGCTGCTTGTTCGGAACATCCGCATAATCTACACGGATCCCCGGCGTGATCCGAAAGCGGTCACTCACCTGGATCTCGTCCTGCAGATAAAGACTGAAGAAATTGATATTGAACACCGCGCTCGGATTCGCAAGGATATAGTTCCGGTCGTTGTTCACATAGTTAAAGCTGCCCCGCACCCGGTTAGGCTGATTGTTCAGAAATGCCTCGATGCTGGGATAATCCACCCGGCCATTCCATGAATTCACAAAGCCATAATCTATCTTGTACAGCTCGTTGTGCGTACCCAGTGTCAGATGATGCCTTCCCAGGTTCAGATTGAAATTATCCGTAAACTCCCAGGTCTTTTGCCGCATGTTAAAAATGCTGGCCTCCCGGTCAGTACCGAGGAAAATAGTGGTCCCCGGCGTACGACCTACTATCTGCACCTGCGGGAAGGCCGGGTCGCCACCGGGGGTCCGGTAGTCGTGGATGGTGGTGTAGCCAACGATCAGGCTGTTATACAGCTTGTTGGACCACCGGGTAGTAAGTTCGGCGACGGTAGAGGTCTGATTATTCGTCTGTTTGTAAGCAATGCTGCCAAAACGGAAATCCTGCGGGTCCCGCTCAAGGTTGATGGCTTCAGAGGTAATCGTATTGTTACGGACGGCCAGATGGTTTCTGACGTCGATGTTCCAGTCCAGACGGTTGAAATACTTTACAGAATTCGCATACGCTTCGAAATTCCCATAGGACCCCGCGTCGAATCCATACCGGCTCGCCATCGCATCATGGATGTTCTGTGCATCCTGCAGACTCAAAATCCCCGCTGCATCCGGGCTGTTTGCCCCCTGCTGGACAATATCCGTCCGCCGGGCAATCTCCTCGCTGGTAAAGAAAAACAGTTTGTTCTTAATAATAGGGAAACCCAGCCGGAAACCTGTTTGATAATCATGGAATCCCGACGGCACTTTACTCTTGTCGCCCGCATTCTCCGGACCGGTGATCGTCGCATTCCTTCCATATCCGTATACAGATCCCTCCACCTTATTGGTGCCGCTGCGGGTGACCGCGTTGATGCTGCCGCCCGTGAAATTACCGATCGTCACGTCATAAGGGGCCAGGTAGACCTGCATATCCTGAATAGCATCCATCGAGATGGGATTGCTGCGGGTGCTGGAGCCGGGCATATTGGAAGTCCCGACAATACCACCCATGGAAGGGCTGAAGCCGATGGCATCGTTATTGATGGCTCCATCTACCGTCACATTATTATACCTAAAACTGGATCCTGCAAAGGAATTGTCCTTGGACCCCTGCGGCACCAGTTTCGTCATGTCGGTAATGCTCCGGTTGATAGTAGGCATATTGGCTATCTGTTCTTTGGAAATATTGGTCCCAGCCCCTGTCCTGTTGGCCTGCCGTCCTCTCGGCGCTACGGCTTTTACAGTGACTCCTGTGAGCTGCAAGGCCTCGATCTTCAAGGTAAAATTCCATACCTGCGCCTCTCCCAGCGTCGCCTGGAGATTATCCTGTTGCCTGGTTCCCCACCCCACAGCTGTGACGCTCAGTTGGTAAGGTCCCCCTACCAGCAGGCCCGGCAGGTTATATCTCCCATCGGTGGAAGTCGTCGTCACATAAGGAGTGCCCGTCGGAAGATGCAGGGCCGTCACAGTCACTCCGGCAACGGGCTGTCCGAGACTATCTGTAATCCTTCCACGAAAAGCGCCCCGCGTTTCCTGGCCGTTGCTACGCTGCGTGAATATCAGCAATAAGGCCAGCAAAAAGCTCGAAAGAAAAAAACATCGTTTCATATAAAAAATTTGAATACAATTCAATAATAACCAGCTACACCACATTCTATTACTGCGGTCCTTTCGGTGAATATCCTCCGTTAGGAGCAAAGACCTGGTCGATGATATGCACCACGCCGGTGGTGGTGACGATATTGGGTTGGATGATACGGGGCGATACCGAAACGCCTGATCCATTGATGGTCAACCCGTCGTTGGCAATTTCATAGTTCCCGTTAGTGAGCCACAGATTATAATAATTCCATTGGTTGTTGGCGGTAATAATCCCCACAGAGCCGTTGTTGGCAAAGTTGCCAATCGGCTGCTGGCCGCCGGGGCTGCTACCGTTGCCCAGATTTCCTACGGAACGGCCGCCCATAAAGTCTGCCGTAAAATAGCTGCCGTACAGGATACAGCTGGCGAGCATATTCGTACGATGAACCGTGTCTACAGCAGCAAGATCAGAAATGTTGTTATATCCATATGCTTTGAAAGCATCGTCGGAAGGTATCAGCATCGTGGACGAATAATAAGGTGTGGCATAGTTAAAATCCAGTATATGATAGCCGCCCTGGGGAGGGACAGGCAGGAACAGGGTCGCCGGAGTACGGGCAAATAGTGCCAAACCCAGCGACTGGTGAAAGATATAAGCCGCCATTTTGGTATTTGGTAAACTGTCCAATGTTGCCAGAATATCACCCGAAGGGGGAATACAGACTGCACCCAATTTGTGAAGAACACCGTCCGCCAGGTTGATATTGCCCTGTACCACTCTGACACCATTGAGAAAAGTGCCGAAATAATTCTGTGTAACAATGGGGCTCTGCCTGCTGTTCAGGCTTTGCAGGGTGTCGGATAAAAAACCCGCCAGCGTCGCGCTGCCGATACGGCCGGGCAGGATATGGAACGAAATGATGTCCCTCAGCTTGTCCGCGGGATATCCGGATATTTTGTCTGCTGTAAACCCCGAGGCTATGAAAGCGCTATCCACCGGTGCAAAGACGGTATAAGGACCGCCTCCCGCCAGCACAGTGTCCAGGCCGGTCCTGGCAAGCGCCTGACGGAACAAGCTTAGCCCGCTCTCCTTTTGAATATCCTGGCTCAGCGACACCACGTTTGGAGTGGCATTATACTCTTTTTTGGTGCAGGAAAACGCCGCCAACAGTAAAAAGAACAGACCGGCGTATTTTAATCGGAATATTTTCATACTACACGTTTTTATGGTAAAAGGATATTGTCCAGTTCGAGGATGACGCCATTGACGGCAATCTTATCCTGCTGCGGAACCCAGTTGATCTGGTATACTCCGGCTGGATAGGCCGTCGGAGGATTCGTACTGTTGTCCCAGTTGCCCGGGCCTATGAAATAATAGGTCGCTCCCCACCACTGCCTGGACGCATAAAATTTGATTTGTGGATCATTGCCCAGTAGGGTGGTGATCGCCATGGTGTCGGCATTGCCCAATTGCCGGTTGAGATCAGTATAGAAATTCCGCTCCCCGATGATATGCAGGCGCAGGATACGGGATAATTTCGCCGTATCTGCCTGCAGAAGGCCGTCGTAGCTGTTGAGATCCCCATCAGTGGATTTCTTGAACGCATCATCGGCAGGCGCCAAAAACGTAAAATTCCTGGTGGTGTCGGCCAGTAATTTATCCAATCCCGTCCGTCTCAGGGCAAGCGAAAGGAACGTCAGTTCCTTGGCCCCCTGCACAAATCCGGTGATGCTGGAATAACGCTCCAGGTTAGGGATGGTCTGGTCGATGACATTGAGAGGCCCATTGGTGGTGGAATTATCCACTGCGAATACGGGTGTTCCATTTAAAATATAGGCGGCTGAATCCGTTCCGGAGGGGTACTTGCTTAGATAAATATGATTGCCCATCAACGAAGTAAATCGCTGGTTGCGGCCAAAAGGCAGTGCCTTTAAGGAGACATTGCCCGGCAGGATCAGGGACTTCAGGATAAAATTGATATCAGTGGGAAAGGAATACGGGGGCAGCGAATTATTGCTCAGCAGAAAAGTAGTGAAAGGGCCCGTGCTCGCCAGCGTATCGATGAGCCCCGTCTGCTTCAATGCCGAATCATAGTTTTGGTAGTTGCTGTTCAGCGCTATGACAAAAGCCTGGCGGCCATAATAGTTCTTGTCATACTGCGGATGAGTGCCGGCGGAACCCCCATCGTCCTTCTTGCAAGCTCCTACGGCTGTCGCCAGGAGTATGCCCAACAGGTATTTCAAACCTTTATTGCTCATGTTATATTCTTTTTATTGATGTGGGGTGAATAATTGATCGATTTCGTACACTACACCGTTTAGCGCCATGATATGCCGGCTCTTGTCCGCCGGAAGACCCGCCGGCGCCGCATTGGGGCTCCAGTTGATCTTCACCGCACCGTTGCTTCCGGAAAACTGCAGCAGCTGATTGGGCATCGGGGCGGCATGACCGTTGTAGATATTCATAAAATCTACTGTGTTGAACCCTCCGTTATTGATATCCGGATTGTACATCAGGTCATTGTACAAACTCAGATGATAGGGTATGCGGACAGCGGTATAATTTCCCGCATTGATGATCACATGTGTTTTGAGGATGCTGTCCATCGGGAGATAGTTATACAGCCAGCCCACACCAGGCTGATATCCCGCATATCCGGGTGTCATCGTAGTATCATAGTTCAACAGGTCCTTGTACGTGTGGAATCCGGCTGCCTCAAATGCCGCATTGGTGGGAGCAAAGACGGTAGCGCGGGCAAGCCCGTACGTTTGGGTATTCGTCAGGTTATCATAAACGACCCAACCATAGCTTACGCTGTCCCCGGCAACTGTCTTCGAATTCCCCCACCCCGGACGAAAAATCCACCCGATCGACTGATAAATGCTGTCATTGATGCGCATGGCCGCCAGATACATGCTGAGCTCAGGCCTGCTTTGGGCTATCTGCCAGATACTTTGCGTGGGAGCCTGCAGCACAGTTTGTATGGGCCAGATATAGCCGTTGGACGCCGTCCAGGCCGTATCGCCGGCTTTGCCCACAGGCTCTCCGTTGAGGTACAATACACCCGATATTTTGGCGTACAAGTTCTGCTGGTACAAAATAGAGCTGGCAGAGCCCCGGTCTATGGAGAGGTCTTTGCGAAGGCTCTTCATCTCCACACTATAGAGCGCGGTGGAGAGAGCAGCCTGACTATACGCGCCCTGGGCAACATGGAACAGGACGATCTTTCTCAATGAGTCAGCCGGCAGGCTTTCAATATGCCCCTTGTCCAGCCCTGCGGCGATCATGGCGTCATCGACAGGCGCAAACACCGTAAAATATTGATCAGGACGCAGGAGGCTGTCAAGACCGGTCTTTTTGGCAGCCTGCAGAAACAAACTTACCGGGCTGCTTTTTAATACCATACGGACATCGGATGTGCTGTCGGCCATCGGATGGGCAGCCTTCCTAAAATCGTTCATCCCATTTTTCTGGCAGGAAAAAACAAGGAAAGCCAGAACCGGCACAATACCAAAACGCTTTATCATAAATTATTTTTTTTGATTAATGGGGTGTATATAGATAGACACTGTCCGGATATACCAGGATATTATTGGTCGGCATGATGACGCCATTGAGCGCCGGCTGCTGATCTTTCGCATATGCCTGGGCATTAGGTCCTACATTATTGTATATCGTATATCCGGGTCCCAGCCATGAGGTATAATTGGTTACCGCAATACGCAGCACGGGATTATAATCCGCAAAACTGTACTGTATTGTCCCATACCTTGTATAACCCGTGGGATTTCCACTATTATCGTTGGGCAGCGGCGCATCCGAAAAGTCCGTCATGTATGTCCTGGTGGGCAGCCAGTTGGCAGAGAACAGGTAGGGCTGATAATGCTGGACGTCAAATGTATCGCTGTTGATCATATCTATGGTAATACCGTTATTGGTCATAGCATCATTATTCGGGGCAAATACTGTATACGGTCCGGCAGTGTTCAGCTGATCGAACATGTTGAACTTGCGAAGGGCCGCCACAAAATAGCTGTATTCAGGGTGTGACAGCAGATACCCCCCCACACTGGCAACGGTGGTACGCAAAGGGAATTGCATGACATGCAATGCTCCATCCACCGCCCGCTGATCCACCAGCGTTGCCTTGATCCCATTGACATGCAAGGTTTGCTGAAGGGCCTTTACCTGGTCAGGTGTAGAAGCTCTGGAAGAAGTGATGATCGGTTTGCTGAAATACAGGGTCTGTCCGTTGGAAGCCACCATTGGATTTGTAATGGTCTGCGGGATCAGGTCCGTTGTCACCATCCCTTGAAAAACATGATTTCCCACAAATTGCCGCAAAGAGTCTTTTGGGAGGGCCAGCAGGCTGTCCACACTGATATTGGCATTGATAAAAGCATTATTGTCCGGGACGAACAGCGTATGCATCCTTCCATTGCCAAGACTGTCCATATAGCCCGACTTTTTCATCAGTGTGTCGAATTTGCTGAAGGAAAAGTTATTGTCAAGCATGAACTGTAGAGGTTGCACCGTCGCATCGACCTTCACCGGCGTTTGCGGTCCGCTGTTGCTCTTGGAACAGGCGCACCAAAGCCCTGCCGCCAGAAAGAGCGCCGCACCGAAAGAATATCTGTGAAATATGGTATGCATAGTATATACTGTTTTTTTATAAATGGATTATTGCGGCACTTTTTCGAAGTCCCGCTGCATCTGCATCAGATAGATCCTGTCATTGATGACCTCGAAGATGTTGACGGTGGGATAGATATTCAGGGATGTCCCGGACTGGATGACCCTGAAAAGACTGGCCTGGTAGTTGTACGCTTTCGGTCCATTCAGCGGTGTGGACCCGCTAACATTTACTACATTCGGGTCCTGGGTATTGAAATTAGCCGGATCAGCGTTGCACAACAGGTTGGGATAGGTGCCATATTGGAGGGACGAAGGAGAGGTTTGTGTCAGCTTAAATCCGTAGAAGGGCATCGTTCCGGTGTTGGAAGCCCCCGCGCTGAAAACCATCGTCCTCAAAACCCCCTGTTGATCAAAGAAGTAATCCCTGGAAAGGAATGGCAGGGGTGTAAATACAGTACCGTCATTTTTTCCACGATAGAGAGTCGTCATATAGACATTGTCGCTTCCAGGCAAGGGCCATGCAGGGTAAGACAGGCCGCCGGAGGAATAATTGTCATCGTTGATCCAGCAGGTGTAGGAGATGGTCATCGTGTCCGCATAGTACCAGTAGAACGGGAAGTGAGGGTCGGTGGCCAGGTAGGGCCTCACACTGGAAAGATTGTAGAAAGCTGCATAGATGCGGCCTGGGTCGAATTTCTCATGCACGAATTGCTCATGCCGAACATCCGCGCCATACTGGTTCTTATCTATGTCCGTCGCTAATGCATTGATGGTGTACACTTCTCCTGCCTGCAGGTCCACCGTCGTGTCGATAATGACATTCTTGCGCAGGCTTCCCGGCAATTGACTAAAAGGACGGTCATCCTCCGGACGGGTGACGAAAATGATGTGGTGCTTGCCTGAAGGCATCTGCGCCCACGCGGACATATCCATACCGTTCATCGGGGGAGACGTCAGCACATGCAGCTTGCCTGGATATTCATAATTGGCATTGACTACATTTTGTGTCGGCAGGCCGGTATTGATCACGTTGATCGTCGACTGTGCATTCATGGCTGTAGCCGCATCAGCCGCATAGGAGAGGGAGAATAGTTCACGTGTATGCAGCCAATCTCCTACGATCGCCCCGCCATTGGCAATGCCATCAGCATCTTTCACAGGGTCGACCAAAAAGCACAGAAAGGGTGCTGCCTGGCCGGCATGCATGGCATCCACCGTGAAAGGTATGGAATTAAAAACCCTGATATAGGCAGGATTGGCCACCTGCGGCTGCTCCTTATATTTATAACAACCCGTCAGCAAGGATATCATTGCTGCTGTCGAAGCCAGCAGCAACACCTTTTTAATAGAAAACACGATACGCATATATTCTTTGCTTAAGTTGAATAAGATTATTTATTATGCTTGACAACGATAAGTTTGCCGGAAGGACCCGATCCGCTTAGAACATTGCCGACAAGCGCCACGGTATAAAACCCGTTCTCAGCCCGTAGATTGCCGTCAGGATAGATCAGCGTGCCGCTGGCAAAATCCTTTTCCTTCAACGGCGCCACATTTCCCAGGAGCGATCCCGGCACCTGCCCTTCATAGATCCCCGTAGCAGGGCTGGACTGAAAGACCCGGATAGGCAGCGGATTGCTCAACGCCAGCCCCATCTTGTTGCTACCGCCTCCTTCTACATAGGTTTGCCCATTCAACGTAATCGTCCAGTTCCCATCGGCATCGGACGGATACACGACAAAGGGATTATACAACACAGGAACGCCCGGCTGAAGATTGATATACGCCTGGGGATACGCCAGCGTATCGTTCTGCCACTGCTGTTGTGAATTGCCGCTGACCCGGGGCTGCAACAGGGCGCCATTGTTTGTAAAAGTCACATAGGGCACGTCACTGAGGTTTAAAAAACGGGTCTGCAACGCATAGTTAAAATGCCAGGTATTCTTCGAACCATCCGTACCGTCATCGACAACATTGCTGTTGATGCTCTCGTATAAGGTAGTGGTGAGATCCGTATTGGTGAATACTATCGCGGCCTTGCCGCTCCCGGCAAATACCCAGGCCGTAATATTGTCATAAGGATACAGAACTATATCAGCTGAAGCAATGGTCTTGCCTGATGCGTCCACGGCTTCTACATGATGTGTACCTTGAACCACCGTATTGTAACCCCCGCTTTGTCCAAATCCCAGTCCGTTGACCAATGCTCCCCCATCCACACGAAAGCTGACGGCCTGATCCTGCCAGGCATTGACAGCCTGCATCCTGGCCCAGCTGATATTCTGCGGCGCTGATTGCTCTGTCAGGACACGGTAAGAATTGATCAGGTAGAAATTGGGGTTTTCCCCTCCATTGGGGTCCGTATTGTACCCCAGAATATTTGCATTTACCAACATCGTATAAGTGCCGCCCGGCTTAAAACCCCGGACCCTGGTCACCAGGTGCTGCTGGGGCGTATTCCCCGCATTCGAGAAGTCGGGGTACACCGGCAGTTCTGCAAGCTGCTTGGTATAATCAGGTTCGCCGGATGCATTGGCTACATATAGTTTAAACTGGTAAGACCCGTACGGCAGCTCGATATAGGGCGATGTCTTGCCTACACCAATCGTATCCATTTCCTTCACCCTGGTACCGTCGGCATAGGTAAGCACTACCGGACCAACCAATCCCAACGTATCCTTTAGTTCACCGAAGTTCATGATGCGGAGCTTGAAGTGATCAGACTGGGAAGGAGCCACTATATTCCGGTCGATCACCTTCAAATAACCTCCACCCATGACATAATAATCCTTGGGATGCAAGGGATCATTGCTCAATACCGTGTCTATACTCAGCAAGGGAAGCATACCCAGTCCTGGATATCCCCTCGTCCCCCTGCTCTTTATAATGATATGCAGCTGTCCATTCTTGTCGAAGAGGGATACGGGCATCGTCACCGGACTGCCGTTGTCACCGCTATTCCAAACTCCCGATGGAAAAAGGGAAAGCCCTATCTGATTGCCCTGGACGCTTCCGCTGCCAGAGAAGGCTGTCAACGGAATATTATTCGCTTTGACATCCAGCTGCGCATTATAGAAGTTGAAGAGTCGGACGCTGGAGCCTGCAGAGCCGCCCACCTGGACACCCGTCAGCGGATAGGTATTATCGACCTTGGTCTTACGGCACGCATTGAATATCACCAGCAGCAACAGGAGCAGGAATGGTCGAAGCCATGTGTAGATCAATCGCCGGGAATGGATAAATAAGCTGTTCATGTATAATATTTTAAAAAAGATTATAGGTTATACCCAAAGCATATTCGGCGCCTCTCCAATATTGATGCTGGATATACAGCACATCGTGGTAAAGGCCGCCTTTCCGGGGTGTCGCATACACGTCCCGGTAAGGTGGATTCAGGATATTTTTCGCAAAACCTTTCACCGTCACCCGTTTGAGCACGCGCTGGCTGAATACGAGGTCCAACACGGGCACAGGGCGGCTGTATACATCCGGGCTTCCATCCAATTGCACCTGCACCAGCCGTTCTCCCACTATATTGAAGTTCACCGACAACTGCGTGCCCATCCTGGCATTATCATAGTCAAGGTATCCGTTGATGGAATAAGGCGGCTGTTCAAAAAGGGGGCTCTTGTCCGAAGCCGTCCGGTCGATGGTCCGGGACGCTTCCAGCCGCTCAGGATTCTTGGTGATCTGGCTGTAGGCCAGCATAAAATTGCCGCCGATAAAGAAGTTACGCAGCACTCCGGTTAATTGGCCCAGGTTTTTGCGTATTTCCAGCTCAATCCCGAACAGATGCCCCTGGTTGACATCGTTTTGGTATTCGATAAGGGGAAATTCCGGGAAAGTGCTTACCGCCCCCTGCGGATGATAGATAAAAACCTTGTTCAGCTGATGATCGATCTGCTTCGCAAACACCGAAGCTGCAAAGACCTCTCCGGGACGGGGAAACCATTCCCAGCGAAAGTCCTCGCTGCGGGTGAACTGGTTCTTCAGATTGGGATTACCTCCTATCACGGCAAACTGAAAGGGATCGAACTCGAAAATATTTGTCAGCTCCCTCAGTTCAGGGCGGGCTAACGTTGTACTATATCCCAGTCGAAAGTTCATATTCCGGTTTAGGGTATAGGTCAGATTAGCCGAATAATAGGGTTTAAAATCTACCTTATAGCCGGTATTAGGCTGAGTAGTGCCCCCGCCCTGGTTAGAAGCCCCGCCGCTTATGCTGCCGGCGGCCACCTGAGGATTGAATACATTGACAGTGTCTACATGCGCCTGGATGTCTGTGGACTCAAAACGAACGCCGCCTGTTATACGAAGACGTTCCCCCACGTGTGCATCTACCATGCCATAAAAAGCCTGGGTCTTATATACGCCATTATAGTTATTAGGTGATTTGCGAATTTGGTAAAGGAAACCGCCCACCCTTGGACTGCCTTCCGCATCATATCCGGAAGGGTTCAATCCAATATTGTCGTAGGACACCAACTGATCGAGATTTCCAGCCGCCTTTGTCAGCAGGCCGGCATTTCCTCCGGCAGACGTCCCCGGTAAACCCAGCACATTCTCCGTAAAGTCCCGCTTCCTTCTCAGATAATTGTAACCGAATTTCAACAGCTGCCGCTGCCCTCCCACCATCACCGGCTGCGTGATGTCCACCTTGGCATTATAGTTATTTTCCGTAAGATAACGGTATTTCCTGCCGTTAGGGTCCGCATTCAACACACCGTTGGGCCCTACCCCATGTACGCTTCCCACGACAAAAGCATAGGTATCGCTGTTGATCCCCTGGCCATTGGGATCTATGAAGGCCGTCTTGCGATAGTCCGCCAGGTCTGTAAACCGGAAGTCAGGTTCATTTTGTGTAGACTTGGATGAGCTCAGGTTATAGCTCAGCGTAGGAGAATATTTCCCCGGCACGACCCTGTGCTCACCCTGAAGGTTGAATGTATTAAAGACCCGGTAAGACTGCTTCAATTGGAAGACCTGGTTATACACCGGGAATTGCAGCCCCGTATTTTGCCAGGACCCGTTCAGGCTATTGGCCTGGGTCTCCGCGCCACGGCTGCCTACATATTGGAATTGCACCTGGTTGCGGGTATTAATCCGGTAGGTGAGGCCGGCCAGCGCACCATAATTGAGCGTTGCCGTCCCCGAGTTCTCCCGGTATCCCAGATATTTGCCCATCCGGGGATGGTCCGGGGTTATAAACCCGGGGATATGCAATGGATTGAAAATATCAGTCGACCCGGTAACAATACCCTGGTAAATGCTGTATTGGTTTACTTGCCCATTGTACCGGTCTTCCGTACGGCTGTAATAGTTGAGCCCCACCACTACTCCCAGTTGATGCCCCCACACCATATACTTGTTGCCAAAAGAGACGGTATAGATCTGGTTCGGCGCCGCAGGTTTGTAGGTAGTTGTCAGCACCGCGGGAAAAGACTGCATGATATTATTGATGCGTAACGCTTCTTTCGACAGAGCCGGACTGTTCCGGCTTTGCAGAAAAAGTTGCTGTATCTGCGAAAGCCCCCCGGGATATTGGTCCTTCAGCTTCAAAAAAGCACCGGAAAGATTATGATCCTTCACACGCTCACCGAAAAACCCCATGTCGCTGCCTACAAAGCTGTTGTACTTACCGCTGATGCCGATGGTGGAATTGGTTCCCAGTTGTGTCGAAAACACCAGCGTAAGCGTGTCCGGCACCGACTTGGTTTTCAACTCTACAATCCCGGCAGAAGCATCCGCCGGCTTGTCCGGCGTCATGGTCTTGTATACAGTAAGGTTATCCAGCAACGCAGCAGGCACCAGGTCCAACGGCACCGCGCTCCGGTCGGGGTCGGAGGACGACAGCCGGGCGCCATTCAGCTCGGCAATGACACTTCTGTCACCCATCCCCCGGATAGCGACATATCTATCATCCGTGATCGTCACACCCGTCACCCGCTGCAAGGCCTGTGTCGTGGTAAGGCTGGCCGTCTTTTCGATGTTTTGGGAAGAGATACCGTCCGATACCACGGCAGCCGCCTTACGATCATTCAGCAGCGCCGCCTCATTGTCCACCTTCCGGTGTGCCTGTACCACCACGCTGCCCAGCGACTTGCTGTCCACATTCAGCGAAATGCTGATGGCTGACAGCCCCGCCACCTTGATCTCTTTGCCCTCGTACCCAACATAGCTGACAGCCAGCACCGCATCGGCATCGGGTACAGGAATGATAAAATCCCCCGCGGCATCGGTGACGGCATGCGCCCTGCCGCCTTTCACGTGCACCGTAACACCGGCTAACCCCTGCCCTGTCTTCCCATCGGCGACATGCCCGCTGACGGAAATACCAGCCGGTATCTGCCCCGGCGTAACAGATGCCTTATGAATAATGATCTTGTCCTTTAACAGCTTGTACTCATAACCCGAACTTTTCAAAATGACAGACAGAATAACAGAGAGCTTCACCGCCTTGAAGTCGGCCGTAATTTTCTTCTCGGACCGCTTGAGCTCGCCGGCATCATACATAAAACCCACCGGCGCCAATTGTTCTATCTTACGCAATGCGCTGACGATATTGTCGTCCTTAAATTGGATAGTCAACGCCTGCTCCAATACCTTGCTTTCCTGCCCATACCCCTTGTTGTAATACAGCAGGCTGAACACCACCGCCAGGAGAAAGGCCACCCCCCGCCGGGAAATAAGAATGGTCGATTGCTTCATAATTCGATTTATCAGGTGTGTTAAAAAAGTTCCCCTTCACAGTCCGTAATGACTATGTTACCCAGCTTGTCCCGCCGGATCATCCATTCCCCTTAGGGAATGTCCTATGGATAATGGATCTCTATCGTAGTTTTATCAATGGCAGCATACCGTATGCCTGTAGATAAGGACAGTGCAAGCAATATATCTTTCAGCGTATCATCCTCCGAAAACATACCCGTGAATAATTTCACTACAGCCGGGTTACGCTTCCGGATGATACACCGGACGCCGAATTTGCTTTCCATGGCGGCAAACACCGACTCCAGAGGAGTCTCTTCAAAAGAAAATGTTTTATGTATCCAGGCTATCGCCTGTGAACTGTCGGCATTCCTGCGCAACGCCCTGCCGGTGCTTCTGTCGTACACCAGTTCCTTGCCGGCTTTCAGTTCCCCCATATCCGCCCCTTCATGCGCCACGCCAACCCTTCCGCTGATCACCTGGACAACGGCACTGGTAGCCCGCTGAGAATCGGACACCACAAAAGAAGTCCCCAGCACCCGTATATCCATTTGCGTAGAATGAACCGTAAACACCGAAGAAGGATCCTTGCTAACATTATAGAACACCACTCCTTCCATGCTCACCCGCCTCTCTCCTCCTCTGTACCGTACAGGATAGGTGATCCTGCTGCCGCTTTTTAACACCGCCCGGCTGCTGTCAGGCAGTATGACCGACCTGATCTCGTACGGCCCGGCAATCACTGTCTGCTGTGGCACCGGATCGATCCGGTCAAGGAGAGTTATGCGATAACGGTAAATGATGGCCGACACGCCAAAAAGTAGAAGAAGGACCGCAGCCACACGCTGCCATCGACGGATGAAGATAAAAAACCGGCCTTTATTCTCCGACAGATGCTCCGCCGGCAAGGAAGAATACCCCTCCTCCGGGTGGGCAATGGTACGCAGACGCGGCAGCAGCCGGGCAGCAACCTCCTGTCTTTTCTCCTCGCTAAGGAAGTATTCCTTTTCTTCTGAACGATGAAACCACCTCTCCACGATCTGCAGCTCTTCATCCGTAGCTTTCCCGGTGAGGTATCTTTGCAATAGCTCTTTCAGCTGGTCGATAGTCATGTCAGCGGACCTTTACTAGCTAAGTCTCCGATCCGCTGTTTTTTAACCAGACCCGAATATTACCAAAAGGTTACCAAAAGAAAAGAAGGGTCAATGCATGTTTGAGAGAAACCTTCAGCCGCTGTCTGGCCGTATTCAATTGATTGCGAACGGTCTGCTCGGACAGCTGCAGCCGCTCGGCTATCTGGGAGATAGAACAATGCTCTTCCAGGTTCATCAGATATATCTGCCGCATTTTCTCCGGCAGCTCGTCAATTTCCCTATCGACAATGGCCTGCAGCTCCTTAGCTAACATGGTGTTCAGCACATCGTCCAATTCAGGCAGAACGGTCTGGCTGACCCCCTCGATCCCGGAGGGAGACTGCAGCATCTCATTCAACCTGTCAAGCACCTGGTATTTGACGGCAGTAAAAAGATATCCTTTAAAAGTAGTACTGATACGTAGAGAGTGACGGCGGGTCCAGACAGCGGCAAACACATTCTGTACGACATCCTCCGCATCGGGCTCGCTCTGCAGCCGCTTCATGGCAAAAACAAACAAGGGTTCCCACATTTGCAGATAAAGACTTTCAAAAGCTGCGGGATCATCCTGCCGGATACGAACTAATAGATCTGCAATTGTAGAATCGTGTATCTCCATATCCACCTATAAGCAATTAGTAACTACCCCGCAAAGATAGATGCTAATTATATTTCACCCCCTTAATTAACAATTAGATAAAATCAGGCATTTAAAAAGTACTGCCGTCCTTGACCTTTACTTTTTTCTTTCCGATCTTCTTCTCAAAATCGAGGACTTCCTTTGGTTTGGTAGCCGTCTTGGGCGCATCGGCATTCGCGGTAGGCTGAGTAGACTTGCCCATCTCCCGCTTGCCCAATGTATAAGTTTCTGTACGCGCGACCATGCCTGTCTGAGGATCATAGAACTTCCAGACGCCATCCTTGATGGCAACACCTTCATTCTTTACAATAACTGTTTTATACTTATCCAGGTGATCGATATCTTCCACCGTCAGCGTATCATACGCCTTATCAGGGTTCAACGCTCTCCAGCTCTCTTCCCGTAACAACGTGCCGTTGATACCAAAATACTGGCATACCCCGTCTTTATTACCCCATTTGTAGAACTCCACCCCTATCAGGTCGCCTTGCAGACTATACAGCCTCCAGGTACCTTCCTTCCGGCCATTCTTGTACAGACCTTCCTCTTCATAACCAGGCTCTCCCCGCAATTCGTCAAAATGGTTTACCCACCTTCCCTGCCGCTTGTCCTGTTTATCCGTGCAGTTGATGGTATCCCCCTTGGGGCTGACGGTAAAATCCTTCCATTGAGCAAAGCTCTTTCCAGGGTGTATCTGTAAGATAATCAATGAGAAAAGAAAGATATTCCATCGCATGGTCATAGGTTTTTAACAGACGGCAACCGCCTTTTTCTGAAAAAAGAACGAAAATCATTCCAATTTATGATCCAACCCTTATCTTTCAGGGATGAACAAATTCCTGATATTGACCTGCCTGCTGTACAGCAGCATAATGATCCCGTCCCCCACTAATGCCCAGCAACCCACCGGCGCTCAAAAGCCTGCCCAGGGTCAACCCGCCCCGCCTCCGGGCCGGCAGCTGACCCCGGAGGAAGAAGCAAAGATCGTCCGCCAGATGCAGACGGAAGCCAAAAAATTTACCCTGCCCCAGCTAAAAACAGCCCTGGAACAATCCCCCAACCCCGTGCTATACACCAAACAGATCCTCCAGAAAAGGTTTAAGATAGATACCATCGTCGTCACCCGCACCCGGGGATTCAACAGCCTGGCCGACAGCCTTGCCTATTCAGGGAAGGAAAAAAAGGTATACGGCCCCTATGGCGACAAAGGAAGTAAATTCCTCGTACAACTATTGACAAAGGCGCCCAATCAATTCTATCATATCAGCCAGATCTTCATCGATACCTCCGTCTTCCGCTATCGTATTGCCGACAGCCTGGGCAACCTCATTATCCGGAAATTACAGGACAGCGCCGCCAGCTTCGAACAATTGGCAAAGACCTATTCGATGGGAGGAGAAGGAGGGGGTGACCTTGGATGGATCGCACGAGGCGTAATGGTGCCCCAGATTGAACACGAGGTCAACACCCATAAAAAAGGGGAAGTTTTCCGGGTATGGAGCGCCAACGGGCTGCACATTATTCGCAAGGTGGAAAACCCTAAACAGGACACCGGATTTGCCCTGATGATGCGGATCTGGCTCTGACAGCCAAAGCCGGCACAGACGATCATTGACCCAGGATCGGTATAAACACTCCCAACTGAAAACGGCTGATCGTCGCATCCTTACGGTCCCCGATGTTCTCAAACCCATCCCCCCAATTATATCTCGCATACAAACAGGTCTTATTTTTCGCCTGGGGGATATTGATCTCAAACCCTGCCACCCAGTTGGTGTATCTATTCTTAAAAGCCTCCGACCCATTATCCAGCTTGTATTTATCTTTATTGGCAAGCACGTTTAGCTGAGGCCCTCCATTGATCGTAAAATATTTTCCCAGGTTGAGCCTGATCAGGAAGGGAATGCTCAAATAATTTAGTTTCTTTTTGCCGGGCTCAATACCCGTATTCTGCGCATTGACATAATCCACCGTCGATATCCTCGTCCAGGAATACAAAGCTTCAGCCTGCAGCCCCACCACACCAAACAAATTGAACCCTACATATGGCCCTACCTCCCACCCAAGCTTATACTGATCCGAAAAAGCAGGCCCATTCGCACGACTGAGATTGGCTCCTCCCCTGATGCCTAAAAAGACAGGCTGCGCTACAACGGTACTTGAAATGATCAACAGAGCCCCAAGTATAAAAACCATTCTTTTCGTAGTCATAATTCTTTTTTGATACGAAAGTAACAGGCTGACTCACCGCCATGCATGCTTTTATACCAAATCAGAAGCTTTTTATACCAATCAGGTCATTGAGCATTTGGTATAAAAAAACACCCTCTTGGTATAAATGCCCCAAAAAGGTTCTTGCTCCGTTCTAATATTACACCCGTTCTTAAAAATATTATGAACCAAAGAAAAAACATGAAAAAGAAGATCATTACCCTACTCGCCTTCGCCTTATTTTACGCCGTGAGGTCATTTGCGCAAGAATGCAGTACCGCTTATTATTTCTCCGCAAAGAAGGAGATCATTTTTAACAAGTACGATAAAGCAGGAAAATACATGGGAAAAGATGTCGGCACCATCTCCGGTATCAAACAGGAAAATGGCGCCCTGCAATCTACTTACCGGCTGATCAAATACGATGCGGAAGGAAAAGTAAAAGAAGACGGTAATGCAAAGATCATTTGCGAGAACATGAATGTCAGGATTGGTTTCCAGGTACCCGATATGGAGAGCGGTCAATCAAAAGACGCCTACTTTACCTACCCGGCCGGCATGACGTCGGGCCAGAACCTGGAATCAAAAATGGAACTAAAAATAAAAGGTAAGACAAATGGTAAAAAAATGGACGTCGAATTTAAGGTTGAGAACCGAAAGGTCATCGGAAGGGAAAAAGTAAAGACCCCGGCGGGAGATTATGACGCCGTAGAGATCGGGTATGACATGAGCATTCGATTCAAAGTCATGGGAATAGGTATCCCCATGAAACTAAAAGTACTCGAATGGTACAGTTACGGCATCGGGATTGTAAAGACCGAGACTTACAATAAAGATGGGGAATTACAGGAAACATCCTTGCTAAGCTCCTTCAAATAAAGCCGTTTGAAGGTTTATGCCTAAATTGTCGTGATACCAATGATGAACAATAGGATTTATTCAGAGCTTCCCCCCATGCAGATCACCGGACAGATCTGGTATAACTTTTTTGTGTCCCCGGGGTACAGGTTGTTCAGACATCTCTGTTTGATCGCCATTTTTCTGGTGCTGATCTTCCATTCTCCTTCGGGATACAAAAATGGACTTGACGTATATATAGCGTTGATCTTTTGCGCCTGTACCCTGGGGCTCGTTTATCTCAATATGTACTTCTTTGTGCCCCGTTTTCTGATCAAAGGGCGCTTTTTTTATTATTTTCTCGACGTTTTTATTACAGGCGTCATTTCTTTCTTACTTATTTGTTGGGCAGATAAGATCCTGGACAAGTACCGCATCGTTCCCAAAGGTTCACCAAAAAGTTTTCTGGCCGGCCTGTTCGAATTCCTGATACTTTTTGCCGTTGTGATGGCTGCCTCTTCCGCGGTTAAACTGTTCCAACATTGGATAAAAAGCGTCGAACATCTTTACAGGCTGCAGAAACTCAACTTTCAACATGAATTGAGCCTGCTGAAAAGCCAGATCAACCCTCATTTTCTGTTCAATACGCTAAACAACGCTCATATACTAATCGCAAAGGAGCCTTCAAGGGCATCCTCTTTATTGATCAGTTTGTCCGATCTGCTGCGGTACCAGATCTATGACTGCGGCCAGGAGTTTATCTTCCTTTCGTCGGATATCCGGTTCATGGAGGATTTTTTGACGCTGGAATCCGTAAGAAGGGATTTCTTTGTCTATGATATACAAAGAACGGGAGAACCAAAGGACGTCAGGTTGCCTCCGCTGCTGTTTATTCCGTTTGTGGAAAATGCGGTAAAACACAATCATGACAGCCAGGCGCCTTCATTCGTCAGGATAACCATACATCTCGAAAAGAACAGGCTGACATTCATCTGTATCAATTCAAAGCCCCTGGAGGCTGAGAACAACGGGGGAATAGGACATGGCGGTATCGGGCACTCCAATATCAAAAGGAGGTTAAGTTTATTATACCCCGGGAAACATTCTCTGACGATCGACGATCATAACTATGACACCTATCACGTAAAGCTGGAGATCGATTTATGAATTGCATTATCGTTGATGACGAGCCCATCGCCCGGCAAGGGATGAGCGATCTGATAGAAAAAAAGACAAAGCTGTCCTTAAAAGGAGGTTTTAAGAATACCGCAGAAGCCGCGGCATACCTGGATTCTAATGCGATAGATCTCGTTTTCCTCGATGTCGAGATGCCCGGTGTCAACGGGCTCGACTTTGCCCGCACATTGTCTCCCGGGACCCTCGTGATATTTACCACCGCATATGCGCATTATGCGTTAAAAAGCTATGAAGTAGATGCCATCGATTATTTGGTAAAACCCATTCGCGAAGAACGCTTCCTAAAGGCGGTAAATAAGGCGGGGCAGTTCAATCATTATCTCTCGGACGCGTTTGAAAAAAGCCGGTTCGAACGTATGGAGAACGCATGTATATTCATCAGGGCCGACAGACTTCTGCATAAGATCCCATTATACGATATCCTCTATATAGAAGGTATGAAGGATTATGTGATCATCAATTTGAAAGACCGGCGGCTGATCACCGCCATGAATATAAGGACCACGCTCTCCAAACTCCCATCCGTTACTTTTAAAAGAATAAGTAAATCCTACGTCGTAAACATAGACCACGTCACTGCCCTTGGGAATCATGCCGTATATCTGAAAGATATTGAATTGCCGCTTGGCCTGGCTTATAGAGATGAATTCTTCGATGATTTTACCCGGCATGGGCCCGCTCTTACATAAAATACCGCACGGCCAGTTCATATCCTTTCAACCCTAGCCCCATGATCGTTCCTTTTGCCTTTGCAGACACATGGGATAATCTCCGGAAATCTTCCCTTGCATGTACATTGCTGATGTGTACTTCCACAACAGGCGTCGTGATGGCCGCAATAGCATCTCCAATAGCTACCGATGTATGCGTATACCCTCCAGGATTGATGATAATGCCGTCATAAGTAAATCCCACTCTTTGCAGTTCGTTGATAAGCTCCCCCTCTACATTGCTCTGAAAATAGCTAAACTCCACCCCGGGGAATAACACTTTTAATTCCCCGAAATATGCGTCGAAGGTCTTGCTGCCATATACATCCGGTTCCCGGGTGCCCAGGAGATTGAGGTTAGGCCCGTTGATAATGGCTATCTTCACGATTGGCTCTTTTTGATCAGCTCGATAAAGTCATCGAAAAGATAACGGCTGTCATGAGGGCCGGGCGTAGCTTCCGGATGATACTGCACAGAAAAGGCAGGCCGGTCCTTCAGACGGATGCCTTCGATAGAATCATCGTTGAGATTGACATGGGTCACTTCGATATTAGATGCTTTCCTCACGGCTTCCGGATCTACGCCGAATCCATGATTCTGGGTAGTGATCTCGCATTTGCCGGTGACAAGGTTCTTCACAGGGTGATTGAGCCCCCTGTGACCATGGTGCATCTTAAAGGTAGGTATATCATTAGCGAGGGCCAGTAGCTGGTGGCCCAGACAAATACCAAAAAGGGGCTTTTTCTCTTTCAGTATCTCTTTTACTGTGGGTATGGCGTAGTCCATCGGGGCCGGGTCGCCAGGGCCATTGGAAAGGAAATAGCCATGAGGGTGAAAAGCGCGGACCTCTTCCAGGGTAGTCTTCGCAGGAAAAACCTTTACGTAGGCCCCTCTTTCCACCATACATTGAAGAATATGCTGTTTTACGCCATAATCCATTACTGCAATGCGGATGTCGGCTCCCGGATCCCCCAGTTCATACACAACGTCTGTGCTGACCGCAGAGGCCAGCTCCAACCCGTCCATGGATGGTGTCTTGGCCAAAATACCCTTTAACTGGTCGATATCCGTTATTTCTGAGGAAATGACGCAGTTCATAGCGCCTTTTATACGAACATGCGCCACCAGTGCGCGCGTGTCCACCCCTTCGATGGCGACGATATTGTTGGTCTTGAGATATTCGTCCAGCGACCCCTTGGCTTGCAGACGGGAGAATTGCTCTTCCAGGTTCCTTCCGATAAGTCCTCTGATCTTGACACTGCCGGATTCTGTGTCGCCATCCTTGACCCCATAATTACCGATGTGCACACTGTTCATTATCAGTATCTGCCCATAATAGCTGGGGTCTGTAAACACCTCCTGATAGCCCGTCATACCTGTATTAAAACAGATTTCGCCGGAGGTAGTGCCTCTTTTGCCGAATGCTTTACCATAATGGACAGAACCGTCTTCGAGTAAAAGGATTGCCATGGCGCAAAATTACAAAAAAAGATCGCCCACCGAACGGTGGGCGATCTAATAAACACAAAAGAAATTTCAACATTTTATTCAGCTGCTTTCTTCTCTTTCTTTTCTTTCTTGGGAGCTTCCGTAGCAGGGGTTTCTTCCACAGCAGCTTCAGCCGCTTCGCCAGCTTCTGCCTTGGCGCCTTTCTTCTTACCGCCTGCACGACGGGTCCTCTTACCGGCTGCTTCCTTCACCTCGCCTTTACCCTTACCATAAACATCGTTGAAATCTACCAGCTCGATGAGGGCGGTTTCAGCATTGTCACCTACACGAGTACCCAGCTTGATGATACGGGTATAACCTCCGGGGCGACCGGCTACCTTTTCAGCAATTGTTCCGAATAATTCCGTAACGGCTTCCTTATCCTGAAGATAGCTGAATACTACCCTGCGCTGATGGGTAGTATTGTCCTTAGCTTTCGTGATCAGGGGCTCGATAAAAGTCCTTAAGGACTTTGCTTTAGCCAGAGTAGTAACGATCCTCTTGTGAGCGATCAGTTGAGTGGCCAGGTTGTTCAGCAGCGCTTTGCGGTGCGAAGCCGTCCTGCCGAGATTGTTGATCTTGTCTCCGTGACGCATGACTGTAAATTTTAAACCTTGTACCGTGTCAGGAATTACAAGGCTGTATTAAAAAAAGAGGTCGGCGACCGTCTATGAGGTCGCCGACCATTATTCAAAAATTATTCGTCATCCACTTTCAGCTTGCCCAGGTCCATACCAAAGTGCAAACCTCTTTCGCCCAGTACCTGCTCGATCTCAGCCAGGGATTTCTGACCGAAATTGCGGAACTTCATCAGATCTTCCTGCTCGTAGGTCACCAGCTCACTAAGGCTGTTGATCTTGGCTGCTTTCAGACAGTTGAAGGCCCGGACAGAAAGATCGAGGTCTTCCAACGGGGTCTTCAGGATCTTGCGCAGTTGCAGCGTCTGTTCGTCTACCAGATCTTCCTTCTTCTCTTCTTTATTATCAAAAGTGATGTTCTCGTCAGTGATGATCATCAAATGCTGGATCAGGATGCGGCTGGCCTGTTTAACAGCCTCTTCAGGATGGATGGTGCCGTCGGTAGACACTTCCATGATCAGCTTTTCAAAGTCAGTGCGTTGTTCAACGCGGGTATTTTCGATGGAGTACTTCACGTTCTTGATAGGAGTGAAGATAGCATCCGTCGGGATATAGCCGAAGGGAGCATCCTTAGGCTTATTGTCTTCCGCAGGGACATAGCCACGGCCCTTGCCGATGGTGATCTCAATATCCAGCTTGGCAGAAGAATCCAGGGTACAGATAAGCAGGCCCGGGTTCATTACCTCAAAACTGGGGGTTGCCTCTCCCAGGGTTCCGGCAGTGAACTCCGTTCTGTTCTTCAGGCTCAGGGTGATCTTCTCCTGGGTCACTTCATGTTCAACTTTCTTTTTGAACCGAACTTGTTTCAGGTTGAGGATGATCTCCACCACGTCTTCCGTCACGCCTTTCAGCGTAGCGAACTCATGGTCGGCACCCTCGATCTTGACCCCTACGATCGCGTAACCTTCGAGAGAGCTCAGTAATACCCTGCGCAAAGCATTACCAATGGTCACACCATAGCCCGGCTCTAAAGGACGGAATTCGAATTGAGCTTCAAAATCAGTCGCTTTTTGAAGAATGATTTTGTCTGGTTTCTGGAAATTTAAAATGGCCATATTTAAATTTACGATTTACGTTTTAACGATTACGATTAAGAGCGTGTCAAGGTTTACTTGGAATACAATTCAACAATCAACTGCTCCTTAATGTTCTCAGGTACGCTTTCCCGCTCAGGATAAGCAATAAAAGTGCCTTTAAATTCAGCTTCGGAATAATCCAGCCAGTTGAACTTTGCATTCTTGCCACGGATATGGCTGGTAATACCGGTATTACCCTGGGTGCTCTCCTTGATACCGATGGTATCGCCGGGTCTCAGCTGGAAGGAAGGAACATTGACGACCTCCCCATTGACAGTGATATGCTTGTGCGTCACCAACTGACGGGCAGCAGGACGGGAAGGAGCTATTCCGAGACGGTATACCGTGTTATCCAGACGCGCTTCCAGTAATTTGATCAGGTTCTCACCCGTAACGCCTTTACGACGTACAGCTTCTTCAAATGTCTTACGGAACTGACGCTCCAATACACCATAAGTGTATTTGGCCTTTTGCTTCTCCCTCAGCTGTAATGCATATTCACCGGGCTGCTTACGCTTTTTGGTAGCGCCATGCTGACCGGGAGGGTTGCTGTTCTTCGTTAAATACTTGCCATTACCTAAGATAGGCTCACCGAAAATGCGGGAAATTCTGGTCTTTGGACCTCTGTAACGTGCCATAATTTGATTGTTAGATTTTTAAGTTCCCGGATAAGATTATCTAAAAATCTTAAAATTCAATCTTATCCAGCTTGTATGATATATACAGACGGAACCACCCTTCAAGGGTGGATCCGTATAAAAAAACTATACTCTGCGTTTCTTGGGAGGACGGCAGCCATTGTGGGGCAGCGGGGTCACATCCTTGATCATCACGACTTCGATCCCATTGTTGGCCAAAGCACGGATAGCGCTTTCTCTGCCTGAACCAGGACCTTTCACAAAAACGTCCACTTTCTTCAATCCGGCATCCAAAGCCGTCTTGGCCGCATCAGAAGACGCCATCTGAGCTGCATAAGGGGTATTCTTCTTGGAACCCTTAAAGCCCATTTTACCGGCGCTGCTCCAGGAAATCACCTGGCCATTCTTGTTGGTAATGCTGATGATAATGTTGTTGAAGCTGGCTGTGATATGTGCATCGCCATAAACATCAACCTTTACGATCCTTTTCTTCGCAGCGGCTTTCGCGCTGGGTGCTTGTGCTTTTGCCATGTTGATCTAAAAATAGGTAATCATTAATTTTTACTCGAAGCTCATAGCTGACAGCCCACAGCTGCCCTACGGCCCGGACTAACCCTCCTCCTGCACCGGGTATCCGTAATTAGTCCGTCAAATGGTGCATTTATGCAGTTACTATTTCTTAGCGACCTTCTTCTTGCCGGCAACCGTCTTACGCTTGCCCTTACGGGTACGGCTGTTGGTCCTTGTACGCTGACCGCGAACAGGCAGCCCCTTACGATGGCGTAATCCACGGTAGCAGGCAATATCCAACAAACGCTTGATGTTCATCTGCACTTCCGAACGGAGGGCGCCTTCCACCTTGAACTCATTGGTGATGATGTTACGGATGGAATTCAGCTCATCATCATTCCACTCATGCACCTTCTTTTCAAAGCTGATGCCCGCCTTGTTCAGGATATACTGGGCAGTGCTGCGGCCTATACCGAAAATATAGGTAAGTCCGATCTCCCCTCTCTTGTTTTTTGGTAAGTCTACACCGGCAATACGAGCCATATATTATTTCTGTTTATAAATTCTTTAATAAGATTAACCTTGTCTCTGTTTGAAACGAGGATTCTTCTTGTTAATGACATACAGCTTCCCCTTCCTCCTCACGATCTTACAATCGGCGCTGCGCTTCTTAATGGATGCACGAACTTTCATAATTATATCTATTTATATCTGAATATAATTCTTCCCCTTGTCAGATCGTACGGACTCATCTCCACACCCACCTTATCGCCAGGCAGAATGCGGATATAGTTCATTCTCATTTTCCCCGAGATGGTAGCTAAGATTTCATGACCATTTTCCAGCTTTACCTTGAACATAGCATTGGATAGGGCTTCTATGATCGTACCATCTTGTTTAATGAGTGCTTGTTTAGCCATACAGATTTTGGGAGCGCAAAGATAGGAATAATTTAGTTTGGTTCAAAAAATAGCTAAAACTTAATTTTTTAAACCAAAAACTTCTTAAAAAAGAAACAACCCTTGAAAAAAACATGCTAAGACGCCTGAATTCCCTGGGGACGAACCAGCTCCACCTTCGTCATCTGGCGGTAATGGTTCTGTAATTCATGAACATACATCGACTGGGTGATATGACGCCGATCTTCCCTGTACCACATTTCAAAATGAGAGAAATTACCCGGCTCAGACAAAAGGATCCGGAAAGGCCCCCTCTTGTACTTTATTCCATTTTCATAGACCTCCTTTTCAAAGCCAAGTTGCATTAACTGACTGTCATTCAATAAAATAGGATACAATTGATCCGGAGTAAACCAAAAGTCCTGCACACTAGTCTGTATACAGGCCATCTTGTCCCCCTCATTCAAACCGATCACCTCTCCCTCAGACCGCTGGCCTTCAAATTCGGCCAACACATAATCGCCAACTTTAAGTTCATGGAATCTGATCATATGGCAAACGTTGAGTGCATCGGGGATGGTTTTTTCCGAATTTACCCATTCCCCGCTGCACGGTTAATGATGGGCCTTCGGCCGGTGGACCCGTGGTCCACCTTGGATTATCTCGAATTTACGGATTTTGCCATAAAAAGACAAAGACATTTAACAAACTACAGGTTCACTTGCCAAAGGTCCGTTAATCCACCAACATCAACCCCTCTAACTGCTTGTTAATAAAGAGGATCTCCTCCGGGGACAGCTTTACATCGATAGCCCTGGCATTCTGCACCGCCTGAGTGGCATCCCTCGCCCCTACCAACGCGATCGTAATTCCTGGTCGCTCGATAGTCCACCGGATCACCAGTTGAGCCAAAGAGGCCGATCTTGCTTCTGCCAACGGCCGCAGTTTATCCAGAAAAGCATTGATACGCTCCACATTATCAGGGTTATAGAACTTGCTACCCACCCGTGTATCACCCTCCCCAAATGAATGCCCCGGCCGGATCTTACCCGTCAGGAGCCCCCGTTGCAAAGGACTGTATGCCAGGATCGCCTTCTTATGCCTGATACACCAGGGCACAAGGTCCTTCTCGATCTCCCGGTTCACCATGCTGAATGGCACCTGGTCCGAAGCCAGCTTCAGGGTATTTTCCGCCTTTTCCATCAATCCTACGTTGTAATTGCTGACACCCGCCGCCCTGATCTTACCTTGCTGCAACAGTTGTCCCACCGCCTCCATCGTCTCCTCCACAGGCGTGGTGCTATCCGGCCAGTGTATCTGGTACAAGTCGATATAATCCGTCCGCAGCCGCCTGAGACTATCCTCACATTCCTTGATGATGCTGTCCTTTCCGGCATGCTTGTATATCTCCAACGGCTTGCCCTCATTATCCTGGCTGCGAAAAGCAAATTCCCCGACCCTGGCGTCCCACCGCATGCCATACTTGGTCATGATCTGCACTTTGTCCCTGGGAATGCCTTCCAGCGCCTCCCCCACGATCTCCTCACTCAACCCTTGTCCATAAATGGGCGCCGTATCGATGGACGTTACCCCTTGATCATAGGAAGCCCGGATGGCTTCCACCGCATCCTTCCTTTCCGAACCGCCCCACATCCAGCCGCCAATGGCCCAGGCCCCAAACGTAATGACTGAAGCCGACAAACCCGATTCGCCTAATTCCCTGTATTCCATATTAGTTCCTTTACAGTTACAATAAAAATGTTGTAGCGCAAAATTAACCCCATGCCGGACACAACCTCCCTCCCTGCCCAATAACTTTATACTGAGCGAGCACTCAGCTTTTTTGTAGGAACCGCTGGCAGCGGTAATATCAATGTACTTTGACGCCGCCCGAATAAGTGGCAACGACCTTCGTCTGCAATACCTCCCCCTGCAACACCTTCATCAAATCCTTATCCAGGATAATAAAGTCCGCCTTCTTACCCGTCTCCAGGCTGCCGACCTCTTTCTCCAGACAGTCCGCACGGGCAGCCCAGATAGTCATACCCCTGATGGCTTCCTCCCTGCTAAGGGCATTTTCAGGCTGAAAACCACCCGCCGGCCAACCTTTGGCATCCACTCGGAAGACGGCAGCCAGAAAGGTCTTGAACGGACTGATATCCTCCACCGGAAAATCCGTCCCCAACGGTATCCAACCATTCTGCCGCAACAGCTGCTTTAAGGCATACCCGCCTTTCAACCGCTTACCCCCTACCCTCTCCCCCGCCCAATACATATCGCTCGTGGCATGAGTAGGCTGCACGGAGGGAATAACCGATGCTTTGCCAAAAAGCGAAAAATCATTTTCATTGATGATCTGGGCATGCTCTATCCGCCAGCGTTTATCATTCCGCCCTCCCAGGTATTTGTTATAGACAGTCAGGATCATCCTGTTGGCCGAATCCCCGATGGCATGCGTACACAATTGAAAGTCCGTTCCCGCCAACCTCCGTGCCAGCGAATCGTAATGAGCCGGATCGCTCAGCAAAAACCCATACCATCCCGGCTTGTCATCATAAGGCTGCAACAGACAGGCGCCACGACTCCCTAACGCCCCGTCCGCATATGCTTTTACGCCTTTTACATACAGCCTGTCCGTCTTATAAGGTCCTTGAGGAAGATAATGATCCAGGTTCTCCGGCCGGTCGCTCAACATAACATAAAGCCGCATACGTAATTTCCCCGCCTTCTGTAGCGAATCGATCCCTTCGATGTCCCTCCGGTCCAGCCCGCAGTCCGTCACGGTGGTAAGCCCCTGGGCAAAACAATGCTGTTCTGCCGCCTCCAGCCTCGCTGTATAATCTGCGGGGGATAGCGCCGGCACCTGTCGCCACACCAGCCGTTGCGCATTGTCGATCAATATGCCCGTAAGCCGTCCTTTCTTCGTCTCTATTATTCCTCCCGTCAACACCTGCCCGGGCTTGACACCCGCCAGCTCAAGCGCCCTTGCATTCGCAATGGAGGCATGCCCGTCCACCCGCTCGAGCACGACGGGCATATGAGGGAAGAGCTCATTCAACTTCGTATTATCCGGAAAAACCTTACCAGGGAACTTATTCTGATCCCACCCACTGCCCATTATCCAGCCCAGACCGGGATGACCGGCAGCAAACTCCTGTACTCTTTTCACCACCTCCTCAAAACTGGCACACCCAAAAAGATCGACGGCAAAAAGACTTTGACCATAGCCGACAAAATGGGCATGCGCATCGATAAAACCAGGGTACACCGGCCGGCCTTCCGCATCCACTATCTCCCGCCCCTGGTAAACATCTAAAATATCCTTGTCCCTCCCCACAGCCACGATCTTCCCATCCCTCACGGCAAATGCCTCGGCGGTGCTGAAAACGCTGTCCACCGTATACACCAGCCCATGATGAACAATAAGGTCAGCCGGTTGCCGGGAATGACAGCCCGATAAAAAGATAAACGATAAAATAGATAAAATAATGGAGGGGATATACCGGAAGGTCATAACAGTGTGTTTTCTCCCCCCGAATATACGCAATCTATCCTCATTCCGCCCAGCTCATCACATATCCGGGATTTTCGATCTCCAGCGCCTCCACCGTCAGCATCAGCGGATGAAAAGTATCCACCATTACCGCCAGTTCCTTTGTTTCCTTTGCCCCAATACTGCGCTCGACCGCACCCGGATGGGGACCATGGGGAATACCGCTGGGATGCAGGGTGATCATGCCCTTGGTAACATTCTTCCGGCTCATAAAATCGCCGTCCACATAGTACAATACCTCATCGCTATCAATATTGCTGTGGTTGTATGGAGCAGGTATGGACTGAGGGTGATAGTCAAACAGACGGGGACAAAAGGAACATACGACAAAATTATGTCCTTCAAAGGTCTGATGCACAGGCGGCGGCTGATGGACCCTGCCCGTAATGGGCTCAAAATCATGTATGCTAAAGGCAAAAGGATAACAGCATCCATCCCAGCCTGCCACATCAAAAGGATGATGCCCATAGTGAATGTTATATACCCTTCCTTTCTTTTTCGTACGGATGAGAAAATCCCCCTTCTCATCGACAGTTTTTAAATTCATCGGAGGTCGGATATCCCGCTCGCAGTAAGGAGAATGCTCCAGCAGCTGACCATAACGGCTCAGGTATTTCTTAGGATAACGAATGGGGCTGAAAGACTCCACGATAAACAAACGGTTGTCCCCACCCTCAAAACTTATCTGATAAATAGTCCCCCTGGGGATCACCAGGTAATCTCCATACCCGAACGGCAGATCGCCATACATCGTCTTCAATACCCCGCCACCCTTATGGATAAAGATCATCTCGTCGGCATCGGCATTTTTATAGAAATAGCCGCTCATACTTTCCTGTGGCGCCGCCAGTACGATATGACAATCGTTGTTCACCAGGACAGGCTTACGGCTTTGCAGGAAGTCCTTCTCAGGACGGATATTAAAGCCCTCAAAACTGCGATGTTTTAGCATCTTCTCCTCTGCGATGCGGGGCATGACATCATAAGGCTCATCCACACGGATGATCTCCGTAGGCGGATGACAGTGATACAGCAGGGAATAATCATTGGAAAACCCTTCGGTAGAAAAAAGCTGCTCCGAATAAAGAGCCCCATTGGGCTGACGGAACTGTGTATGACGTTTGTGGGGAATAGCACCCAACTGATGATAATGTGGCATGAAAATGATTTTAAAGAAATGAGAAAATTACACCTGCATTTAAAAGTCTACGGTTGCCTCCCCATTTCCAGCGCCACCATAAGGAAATAATATTTCCAGTTGCGCTTGTCTATCCAATAAGTGAAGTTTCGGAAGAATGGCATAATCTCATCGTTGCCGTAAAGGTAATAAATCTTAATTTACGCGCAGAATGAATAACATAGATACGCTGACGACAGCCGGTCTGGTAATGATACAGGCAGATGACCTTATCGATTAAACAAAAAACCCACGTATGCTGCGCATCGGCCTCATTTCGGATACCCACCATTTCCTGGACGACAATGTCTTTCGGCATTTTGAAGCCTGTGATGAGATCTGGCATGCCGGAGACTTCGGAACGGAAGCCCTCGCTAAGCGTCTGTCCTCCTTCAAACCCCTCCGGGGCGTCTATGGCAACATCGACGGCCAGGACATCCGGAGCCTTTATCCGGAAAAATTACGATGGACCTCCGAAGAAGTCGACGTTTATATGACCCACATCGGAGGTTACCCTCCGCGCTATAACCCTCAGGTAAAAAAAGAGTTGATGACCAACCCGCCGGGCCTCTTCATCTGCGGCCATTCTCATATCCTTAGGATCATGTATGATGACAAACTGCAATGCCTGTATATGAACCCGGGCGCCGCCGGCAACCAGGGATGGCACAAAGTACGGACGCTCGTCCGTTTTACCATCGACGGGAAAAATATGCGCGATTGCGAGGTTATCGAGCTGGGCCTGCGACGTTGAGTCCGCCTGCCGGCAGAGTGGATGGCTAAAGATATTCCAGCATCTTACTCCTTAGCTCGTTCGGCTTGAAAGGCTTACTGACAAAATCATTCATACCGCATGCCAGTATCTCCTGTAATACCTCGTTCTTCGGCGAGGCCGTGACGGCAATGATCGGTACATCCTTAAAATGCTTGCGTATCTTTCTGGTACAGGCAAACCCATCCAGCTGTGGCATTTGCACATCCATCAGGATCAGGTCGTACTTCTTCCGGCTGACAAATTCGATAGCCTGCCAGCCATCCGCTACGACATCTATCCCGGCGCCCCAACCCGTAATAAATCGACGGGCGATATTGGCATTAAATGTATTGTCCTCCGCCAGCAGGATCAGCTTATTCCTGAACTGGTCATTGCTCTTTACCACCGGGCGTTGCACCAAAGGCTCCGGCTCTACGGCCGCCCCCCGCTGGAGAACGATGCTAAAATGAAAATCCGAACCCTTCCCCAACTCACTTTCTACTACGATGACGCTGCCCATCAGTTCCACCAGTCTGGACGATATAGAAAGACCCAGCCCCGTACCTCCGTAAAGACGGGTAGTATTGCTGTCAGCCTGGGTAAACTGCTCGAATATCTTATCCTGCTTATCCTCAGCAATGCCGATCCCCGTATCGATGACAGAGAACTTCGTAACAAAGGACGCCCGGTTCTCCTCTTTTAAAAAGACCCTCAGTTTTACAGACCCTTCCCTGGTAAACTTAATGGCATTGCTGATCAGGTTATTCAACACCTGGGAAAGCCTGAAATTATCGCCCTTGACCATAAAGGGCATCTTCTCATCGTATTCCACGTCAAATACGATACCCTTTTCCTTCGCTTTATAGCTGAATGACTGGTAAAGGCCCTGCGTAAGCTCGCGCAGATTGAAATCGATGGCCGACAACTCGATCTTCCCCGAATCCAGCTTGGTAAAGTCCAGGATATCGTTGATGATGTGCAAGAGACTTTCCCCCGAGAATTGCAGGGTCCGAAGGTCCTCTTGCTGATCCTCGCGTGGGTCGCTTTGCATCATCAGGTGGGTAATGCCGATGACGGCGTTCAGTGGCGTCCGCAGCTCATGGCTCATAACGCTGAGGAACTGAGACTTGGCTTTCACCGCCTGTTCCGCCTTCTCTTTCATCTGCACCAGTTGCTCCTCCCATTGCTTGCGAATGGAAATATCCCGGATAAAAGCGCTGTAATAAAAATCACTCCCTTCCCCCATACCCGTAACCGTTAGCTCGATGGGGAACGCTTCTTTGTTCTTCCGTACAGCAGTAAGTTCGATACGCTGATTGACAAACGTGTTATCCTGCTGGCCGGCAAAACCCAGGAACCCATTCCATTTGGAATACTGATAGGACATGGGAATGATCGTTTCTATAAGCGTGCGACCCTTTACCTCGTCTTCGGTATAGCCGAATATCTCTACGGCCGCCTTGTTCCAATGGATGATATGCCCGAATTCACTCATGATGACAATGGCATCCAGCGCAGAAGAGATCACCCCGCTGAGCATGACCTCATTCTTTCGCAGCAGCTTCTGCGTCTGCTCGTTCTCCCTTATCTTCTGGTCCAGCGCCATGTTCAGCTGCTCGGATTCAGCCAGCTTCTCCAGGAATATCTGCTCTATCTGCGCTTGCGTGAATATACCCAGGTGCTCCCTGTCCACAATTTCCTTGGGTATCAGCGTCAGCATATAAGGGAAAGATTCCAGCTCCTTATAATTGACGGAAAAAACCTCGTAGGTCTTTTCAAATATTTTTCCGGCCAGCGTCTCTCCATAATTGCCCCCGACAAACTGGAAGACCTCAAAGCTGAGGGACTGTAATTTCCGGAAGATCTCGCCTTCATGCACCTTTTCCTGCAATGCATTCAGGTCCTTCATCTTCTTTTCCACATAACCCTCCCCCGCACGACCAAACTTATCCCCGACAGCCAGAAAAAATGCCCGGAGGAATTCAATGGCCAGGGTGTTCTTCTGCTCACTCTCCGATACAAAAAGGATATTAAAGATCGGGTCTTGAAGGATAGCCGGAAAACGTTGACGGATACTCTCCCGGAGAGACTCCCGGGTAAATCGCTCCGGCTCGAAAGTAATGAGGTATTTCTCGAAAAGAAGGTATATATTAAAAACTTCCTCCACCTTCTTGCCCGCGACCTTAAGCCCCAGCTGTATCAGTTGGGGGGCGCTGGAAGATACGGAGATACAGGAAATAAGGTATTCGAACAGAGACTTATACAGACGCGAACGCGCATCCGAAGAATGGTCCCGGATCACATCCTTGTTCCTTGACTTTAGAAGATGCCGGATCATTCTGTCGCCTATGCTCCTTTACTTGCCTTATAGATCGACCAAAACCCTAATCCCGACAAACCCCAGGTCACAACAAGGGCGACAAACCAGGCCACCGATCCGCTGAATTGTCCCAATATAGCCTTGAAAAGGTTAAAGCCGTAATAGTGTTCGATCTGCATATGCAAATGCCCTACGGCCATAACGAGGAAACCCCAGGCCATAAAGGTCATTCCCTTTCCGAATTTACCACCCCTCAACGCATAAGCCGTCATAAAGGCGAAAAACACGGAAATAAAAAGAAAAGGCAGCTCCATTACGCCAAACCAATACCCCGCACTGGAAGAAGAATGAGGGGTCGCGATCACGTTATTTGCTTGTAAGAGATCGCATTTCACCTGGCTAAAGACAGGTAGGCTGTAAAGAACACCAAAGCCGAGCAGCAGTACGAGTAGGGGTCTAATTTTTTTCATAACAAACTGGATTTTCAAACAATAATTGCAAGCTATTTCTCGTATGGATATGGTCCTGAACCCGTTTTCCGGAATACATGTATTTTTTACATACATATATAGTCATAACGCCCTCAGGATAAAAAAATTGCAATATTCTGACCTATAAAAAACAATTAATTCCCGATGAAAATCCACGACGGTCAATTTGTCTTCCATGAGAGCCTGAACGCAGCTTTCCTGAAAGAGCTGTTCGAAGGCGATACTATCTATGCAGAAACTGTTTTTGAGGATTTCCTGCGGGACCTTCCCGCTTATTGGGAAAAAGTACAATCATCTTACCAAAATAAGAATATGTCCCTGTTAGGGACCAATATCCACACCTGCAAGACTTTGTTTGGCTACGTGGGGTTTACTGATCTGCAGGAGCTCTGCCAGGAATTCGAGAACAAATGTACCCTCAACACGGCAGAAGCCATCCAAACGGACTTTAATACCCTTACCCGGAAAAAGCAGGAGGCACAAAAGATTATAGAGAACGAATACAACAGACTAAAAAGATATAATGAAGGGTAGCGCAAGCAGCCTGTCCAAATTACAATATCCCGATGAAGACCACGTGTATCATAGTTGAAGATATCCAGATCGCCGCTGACTTTCTCAAGAAATTCTGCGAGAAAAGCGGCCTCATCGACGTGAAAGGACATTTCCTCAACGTCCGGGATGCCCTGGAGTTCCTCGATCAGGATAGACCGGACCTCATCTTCCTGGACGTAGAAATGCCTGGAGCCAACGGATTCCAGCTGCTGGACAGCCTCACCTACTCCCCCAAGATCATACTCACCACCTCAAAGACGGATTATGCGTTCGACGCCTTCCAATATCATGTCGACGACTACTTAAAAAAACCCTTTACTTACAAACGCTTTTTAGAGGCCGTCCGGAAGATACAGGACCAACCCCCGCCCATCCCCGCGGCAATCACACCCCAACCCTCTATCGATATGGATTTCCTCTTTATAAAAGCCGATGATAAGCTGATACGGTTAAAAAAGGATGATATCCTGTATATGGAAAGCATGCGGGACTATGTCAAATTCATCACCTCGGGCAAGACCTACATCACCTATAGCACCCTGAAAAGCATGGAAGAAAAGCTGGCCGGCCCGTCCTTTATAAAGGTGCACAGGTCTTATATCATCAATATCAATAAGATCGACGATATACGCGGCAACACGATATACGTACAAGGGAATGCCATTCCCGTGGGAAAAGGGCATAAAGAAGAGCTGGCCGCCCGGCTGAATATCCTCTGATTTTGCGCCGCCTTTATCATCCGCCAAAACGTTCATCGGGCAAATCTTTCTTTCGTCGGGCATAACTGAATATTGGTCGAAAAAATGCTGCGCGTCTCCACGGATTTTACATCTTTGTATCAGCAAACGAAACAAAACCAAATCCTGACAAAACCAAGCAAGATCCTAAACCCTGAGAAAAACCCCAAACCCAAGATCCAGAAAAACCGAGCAAGATCCATTTGTCCGCCTGCTGGCGGAAAACCCTAAGAAAACCACCAATCCAGATCCGAAAGACCAAACGATCCGATCGCTTTTTGAAAAACCAGGATCTCTCATCCGACAACCGAGAAAAGTAAGTAGTGCAAAAATCCAATCGTCCGAAGAACAACCTGCCTGGGCAAAACCTGGAATAGTTAAATCCGTCCGAATGATGACACTATGATCGCTTGAATTAGCCTGAAGATCGTTGGCCCTGACAAAAGATTGATGCCGCGTGGATCCACGCGGCATCTTTATTTACGGCTATTTATAGCCACGGCCTCCCGATAGCTAACCGGCCAGGCCAGGGTATCAACGCCAGGATAATGACCAACGCTGTCAGAAAAAACCAGAAGGTCCTCTTTTGCTTTACTTCATCCGGGATATTCTTCTTCGAAACACCCCGACCGATGGTGATCAGCACAATGGCCAGGACCATCCCCGTTATATGCTCCACCCCATAAAACAAGGCTACACGGTCCTTCATCCCCACATTGCTTAGATATTTTATACCCCAGGGACCAAATATCCACTGATACAGACCTATCAGCAACTCGATATGCGCCGCGATCATCAGGAACAACCCTGTCTTCTTCTGTCCCGCGGTAAATGGCTTTTTGCCCGTCATCCCTCCCAGGCTCATAAAAATGGCTATGACCAGCAACAATAAAATGACCCATCGAAGTAGACTGTGTAAATGCAGAAGTCCGGTGTACATGCAAATAGTTTTTAATTTTTGGAAACGGGCCCAAAGCTACAACCCGATGAACGGATGGGAAAATTTTCCAGGAATGGGAGGGGATTTAGTGTAATCATCTTGTTCATTTATATTGATTATCATATATTTATACCATTGGCACCCTTTTAGTCCTTTACCGTCCCGGAAAACAGTACCCTTATGAAGAACCTGCCAGCCGTAGTCTTTTTTATTCTTACCCTATCCCTTACCGGTAGCGCACAGACCTACACCGTCACCAGCAATAACCAGAGCTGGTCTTCCCTGGTGCCCTCCGGCACCTGCACCAACTGTACTATCAATGTTCCCGCAGGCTGGACACTGTTATTGAACTCGTCCGGCACTTGCAACGGCTGTACATTCAACGGAGGTACGATGAATATTACTTCGAACTTTAACTTTAATAACGCGGCCACTACCTTTAACAACGATACGGTCCTGATCAATAGTGCTGCCACTTTCTGGAAGGTAAATTTCAACAACGACAGTGTAGCCGTCAATGCAGCACTCAGCAGTCAAAACGGCACCTCCACCGTCAGCCACGCCCGTATGAAGATAAATGCAAACGTAACTTTTAACGCAGCCAGCTTCGCTAATGACTCGATACACATCGTAAATACCACATTCAAGACAAATAATACCCCCGCTGACTTTACCTCCTGCTTTGTAGAAGTTTCCGGGAACAGCGGCACCGTCTACACTCCCGGCTCGACCATCACGGGCAGCAATTTCATTTTTTCCAATAAGTCATCCATGACCCTCGACAACACCCTCATAGCGGACGGTAGCAGCTTTACCATGCATGACCAAAGCACGATCAAATCCAACGGCGCCACCAATATAAAGAACAGCAGCAGCATCGTCATGGACGGCACCTCGAATAGCTTCACAGCCGGCAATGACCTGCCCATCTCCAACAGTACCGTGACAATGAATAGCGGCTCTACCCTAAAAGCATCTTCTATCACCGCAACGAGCAGCACCATCAACGCCGCAGGTGGAACGATCACCTCGGACAACGCCCTTACCCTTACAAGCACTACGCTGACAAGCAGTGGCGCTATCAGCATAAAAGCCAGTTCCGTTACCTTACAGACAGGCAGCGCCATGACCCTCGGCAGCTCCTCCAGCCTGAAGTCAGATAACGCCATCACCATTATTTCCAGCACCTTGAAAGCTACGGATGCCACCATCAAAGGCAGCAGCTTCACCGCCCAGACAAACAGCAACATAAACATCGGAGGCGCCTCCACGCTGACCTCAGACAACGCAATCACCTTCAAAGCAAGCACCGCTAAATTCTTTGGGAACGCCTGGGCAAAGGCAAATGACGCAGTTATCCTGGACAACGGCAGCAACGTCACAATAGGGGATGGACCTCTTGCCGGGACAGCCCACCTGATAACAAACAACACGCTGCAGGTACTCAACGGCTCGCAGCTGGCCATTGCCAACGGGAATAACTATTTATACACCAGCGCCAGTAACTACACCGACGGCACGAATAACTATCAGATACGGACCAACACCATCAGTTGTGGGGCAGGTCATGCCAATAGTTGTACCACAGGTTATGTCTATGGTTGCGCCACGCTGAATAATGCCGGCGCAGTAGGTTGCGTAACCCTGGCCCTCTCCGCTCCCGAACTCACCGCCCGCCTCTCCAACGGACAGGTACTCTTGTCCTGGCAGATGACGGCCCCTGATAATACTCACCGCTTTATCGTACAACGAAGCACGGACAGCCACGACTGGTCCCCCATCAACGAAATAATATCAAACCCCTTCTCCTCTGCTTACAATATAAAAGATCCCCAGCCCCACGCCGGCAACAACTACTATCGTCTGGTACTGGTGGACAAGGATGGACATATCGCTTACTCCTCCATCTGCATCCTGAAGCAGGAACCCATTGCCGGGGAGATCACCCTTTATCCCAACCCCATAAAAGGGCACACATTCTTCCTGAGGACGCCTGCTACGGATGCCATTCTTGTAAAAGTATACACCCTCGGAGGCCAGCTCCTGCTGCTCAGCTCCCTGAAAGGACAAACCCAGTACACCATGCAGCTGCCGCCCTCATTCGTAATCAACAGCTATGTACTGGTTCAGGTCATCGGCAATGGTCGTACGCAAACATTTACGGTATTGACGCAATAAACGTAGATTTGCTTCATGAACAGCTTCAGAACGAACCGGAGGTTCGTTGTCCGAAGGACAGACGTTAGATCTTTCCGGAAAATGGGTTATATTTTTCAGCAGACCCATTTTCCGGACATATTAAGTATGCTACTGAGCATCGGTTTGTTAATGGCAGCCTGTAATGGAGATGATAAGAACGCCGGGGAGGAAAACACTTCCATCCTGAAAAACCCTCCCTACGCAACACTCACCGACAGCATTCGCCGGTCCGGCAAGGAAGATAGGGCCGGGCTGTACTATAAAAGAGCTGAGCTCCTGTCAAGGAACGATCTTCACGAACTGGCAGCTGCGGATTTTCAAAAAGCCTGGGAACTTCATCCCGACGAAGCAACAGGTCTTCGCTATGCTTCCACCCTTACCATCATCAGCCATCTTCAGGATGCTGTCCGGCTCCTGCAGGAATGCCGCCAAAAATTTCCGGGCAATCAAAGCTTTTCCAATATGCTGGGAGATCTCTACCAACAGTCGGGACAGACAAAAGAAGCCTTACAACTATACGACGACATGCTAAAAAGTGATTCCCTCAACTTTGAAGCCTGGTACGAAAAAGGACTGCTGCTGGAAAAGATCCGGGATACCGCCTCTGCACTGAAAGCACTCCGGAAAGCCTGGTCACTGCAACCCATCAATACTTATGCCCTCGAACTGGCGCATCTTTACGCAGAGAATAGGAATTCCGCCGCCATAGACATATGCGACGCAGTATTGCAAAAGGACAGCACCCACGAACTCATCGACCCGCTGTTCATCAAAGGCATTTATTATTCCAATATCGGCGAGAATAAACAAGCCCTCATACAATTCGACTCCTGTATCCGGCGTGACTGGAAATTCACGGATGCCTATCTCGAAAAAGGCATCATACTTTTTCATGAGAAGAAATATACAGAGGCCCAGGAAGTTTTCCAGATGGCCATAAGGGTTTCTAATACATATCCCGACGGATATTATTGGCTGGGACGCTGCTACGAAGCCACGGGGCATAAAGAGGAGGCCATCCTTTTTTATCAACGTACGCTGGCACTGGACAAAGGCTTCACAGAAGCCAGGGACGCGATACGAAGACTTAAATAAAAACACAACAATCATCAACTATGGCGATAATAGCACCTTCCTTGCTGGCTTCCAACTTTCTCAGATTGGAAGAAGAATGTAAAATGCTCAATGAAAGCCAGGCAGACTGGTTTCACCTGGACGTTATGGACGGACGATTTGTACCCAACATCAGCTTTGGCCTCCCTGTGATCGAACAGATACGCAAGACCACCACCAAAACCCTCGATGTCCATCTGATGATTGAACAACCGGAAAATTATACCGAGGCCTTCAAAAAAGCAGGGGCCGACAGACTCACCGTCCACCTGGAAGCTTGCCGCCATCTGCACCGGAATATTCAACAGATCAAATCCCTCGGCATGAAGGCTTGCGTGGCCCTCAACCCGCATTCTCCCGTCGAGCTGCTGAGCGACATCCTTCAGGACCTGGACATGGTCCTCATCATGAGCGTAAATCCGGGTTTTGGCGGCCAGGAATTCATACCCCATACTTTTCAGAAGATCCGCAACCTAAAAAAAATGATCCATGAAAGAGGACTGGACACGCTGATAGAGATCGACGGTGGCGTGACCACCGAAAATGCAGGCCCGATCTTAAGGGCAGGCGCCGACGTCCTGGTAGCCGGCAGCAATGTCTTCCGGTCCGCCGATCCAAAGGCTACGATAAAAGCGCTGAAGAACGCAAACTAATCCCGGAATTTCCCGGCAAGCTGCTGCAATACTTCCCCCGTCTGCTTAACCCAGCTGGTGGGATGCTCCGGCCATTTCAGCTCATGCTTCCCCAGTTCGGCAGCGATCATATCATACGCCATATAAGCCTGGTCATCGGAATAAAAACAAGCGATCCATTTTTTGTCAAGGGAAGATTTCGACTGCATCCCAATGCCCCCGTTATACCATTCAAAACATGAGGGCAAACCGCTGAATGATATCTCCTTCTGTTGCCTGTTGTGGTTATCCATAAAAAACAACGCATACCATCGTACACAATCCCTTATCCGGCGCCGCAGCTGCTCGCGCGTTTCTTTAACCTTCGGCCGGATCCTCCACTGGTTGTTAGACGGATAATACGGGTCCTCCACAGGGCGCCTATGTACGATAGCATCCGACTTGAGACGAACAAGGGCCAGGTCCCCCCCGCGATGCCAGGCCAGCTCCATCTGTCGAAGAGCCCTTTGCCGCACAATAAAAAGGTCCGCAGAACCGTCTTTCCATAGCAGACTCATCTCGCCATTTTCCTTGTCCAGGGTCCACGTCCCCATCTTGATCTCCCAACGGAGATTCAACAGGGCGGAATGGTCCGGGAAAAGGGCCAGTTCAGGATACTGCCGGATATCGTTGACACTATCCCAAAAGATCTTATTCCAATGGGCCTTGTCGGCATCCTCGAACTCCCACACCTGGCTGATGGCATCCTCCAGCGAAAGGGTCTGGAAGGTCCTCAGGGCTACCAAAGAAGTGTCCAGGTCGCTGGTAATGACCTTTGCAGAAGTCTCGCTCTGTGTCGTAATGGAGTCATCATGCGATGCGATCCTGGAGGAAGATCCCATGTTCCCACAGGCTGAAAACACTGTCAGACAGCATAAATAATACAACAAGGGTTTGTTCATAGCGCTAAATAAACATAATTTCGGTCATCTTAAACGCTTTTTTCATTGAGAATTGTACTCGTTGTCCTGTTGATCCCTTCCCTGTTGTTTTTCCAGGCCGGACTGGCACAAAAACGATCGGCCTATATATCGGGTAAGTTACTGGACGAGAACGAGCATCCCCTTGGAGGAACCTCCGTTACGATCTTAGGCCGGGCGTCAGGCGTCCTGACCGGCGACTCCGGAACCTTTCGTATAAAAGTGCCCGCAGAAAAAGCCTTCGCCCTCGTGTTCTCCTATGCCGGGTACAAGACCGAACAACGCAATTTTTTGCTAAATGAAAAGGAAGAGGAAAAAATAGTCGTCCGTCTTGAAAGAGGGACCCGCCAATTACAGGAAGTGGTTATTTCGGATCAACGGGCAGACAGGGAAGCAGGCCTGGTAAAGATCAATCCCAAAAACGCCATCAATATCCCTGCCCCCATCGGCGGCATCGAAAGCCTGCTCAAGATCTTTGTCGGGTCCAACAACGAACTGACATCCCAATATTCGGTGCGAGGGGGCAATTACGACGAAAACCTCATATACGTCAATGACTTCGAGGTCTTCCGGCCCTATTTGGTCAACAATGCCCAACAAGAAGGTCTAAGCTTCATCAACCCGGAATTGACCCGCAGCGTCAGCTTTTACACCGGAGGGTTCCAGGCAAAATATGGAGATAAAATGTCCTCCGCCCTGGACATACAATACAGAAAGCCGTCGGAATTCGGAGGCTCCGCATACCTGGGCTTACTGGAACAAGGCCTCCATCTGGAAGGGACAGGCGCCAAAAAAAAAATCACCTGGCTGCTGGGCGCACGCAGCCGCACCAACCGCACCCTGCTTAGCAACCAGGAGACAAAAGGCAACTACTCCCCCTCCTCGGCAGACATCCAGACAGTGCTGACATGGCAGCTCAATGATAGACACCTGCTGGAACTGATGGGCGCCCTGTCCCAAACCAAATTCCACCTCATCCCCCAATCCAGCCAGCTGACATCTTCCGTGTTCTCTCCCTATTATGCCTCCAATCTTGGACTGAACATATATTTTGACGGACAGGAGCTCGATCGCTATCAAACAAATATGCTGGGCCTGTCCCTCACACAACAGCTGAAAAAGAACCTGCGCCTGAAATGGATGCTCTCACGATTTGGCGACAACGAAAGACAATCCTACGACATCACGGGCGCCTATCTGTTCGGAGAACGTGACTTCGATAAAAGCAGCGCAACCTTCGGCCTGATCACCAACCCGCTGGGCGCCGGCGTCTATCAGAACTACGCCCGCGACAGACTCAATATAGCCGTCTGGAACGCTACACATAAAGGTTATCTAACCCTGGACAAACACTTTCTCCAATGGGGCGTCAGCGCCGAAAGACAGACCATCCACAGCCAGGTGAACGAATGGCAATACCAGGATTCAGCAGGCTACTCATTACCCTACATTCCCGGCCACCCCTCCATCAATAATGCCGCCAGATCAAATGATGACTTCTCCATCACCCGCCTGACAGGCTTTATACAAGATAATATCCTCTTCAACGATCCGGGCGGCGTTACCCTGCAGGGAGGGATACGCTACAACTACAACACGCTAAACAAAGAGCTGCTGTTATCCCCCCGCCTTGGCCTCTCCTGGAAACCCAAACGACAAAGAAGGGACATCATCTACAGGGCAGCCGTGGGCATCTATGACCAACCCCCTTTCTTCAGAGAAATGCTCCGGCCCGACGGCACCCTCAATAAGGACCTGAAAGCGCAACGCAGCTGGCAGATAGTGGCAGGGTTCGAACAAAACTTCCGGCTGGGCGACCGGCCCTTCCGATGGACCACGGAAGCCTATTATAAACAAATGTCACGGGTAGACCCATACGATATCAACAACGTCCATATTCAGTATTTCGGAGACAATAAGGCCAAAGCATATGCCGCCGGACTGGAACTCCGTCTGTTCGGCGAGCTGGTGAAAGATGCGGAAAGCTGGGTCAGCATGGGCTTTATGCAGACCCGGGAAAAGATCGACACCTCCTTCTATACCTATACCCTCGATGCACAACACCAGCCGGTGGACAGCACCCTGACAAAAGCAGGCTGGGTAAGACGCCCTTCAGACAGACTTTTTACATTCGGCATGTACATGCAGGACTACCTGGCCACAAACAAAAACCTAAAAGTATTCCTCAACCTCCTCTATGGCAGCAACCTGCCCTTCAATATCCCCGGTAACCTCCGCTATCGCAACGCCCTGACCATCCCCCCCTATATCCGCATCGATCTTGGCTTCAGCGCCTTGCTGCTGGACAGCGAAAAAAGCAATCGCCGCAGCCATAGCCCCTTCCGCAATTTTGAGAACATCTGGGCAACCCTGGAAGTATTCAACCTCATCGACAGAGCCAATACTATCTCTTATATGCTGATAAAGGACTTTTCTAATACCACCTACGCCATGCCCAACAGACTTACTCCCCGTATGCTCAACCTAAAACTGGTCGGCCGCTTTTAGAAGACTCCCTCCGCCCATTCGTTCTACGTCTTATTCGCAGGAAAAAAATCGTGTTTTCCGCAGATTTTCATAGTAGTAATACGCAATTTTTTCCCAGATTTAACTTATTTTTCCCATAATGGGATAAAATTATTTACTTTGCGGAGAATAAACGGCTGATTTGCAGACAGTTGATTTTTTGGCCGGAAAATGGCCATTATCCTATTAAAACCGTCAATTATGAAAGCTCTCCTTCAGTCCATCCAAACCTTCATCCACGAACTTATTACGTCTGAAGCTACTGACCGGAAAATGCCGGCACTGATACCCGTAAGGGTTATCACCAAGGTGAATCGTGATCAATTTTAATTTTTGCTATGCCCACAGCCGTTTCGGTATACCCGAACCCATTCGACCGTTTTATAGAGATTGAATTGACCTGCGCAGAAAATGGAGATTGCATTATTCTGCTTGCCAACATGAAAGACAACAGGATTATCCGCATGCTGGGCGCCGGACTGGAAAAAGGAGTGAACAAGATCCCGCTGGATAATCTGCATTCCCTGCAATTGGGGTCCTATCAACTGGATATCAAAGCCCCCACAGGAGACACCATCTACAAGACCATGCTGGTGAAGCAATAAAGATACGAGCAACCTAGTCGACCAACAGGACACAGGGGCACTTCGGTGCCCTTTTCTTTTTCCTTTACCTTTGCTATATGACAAAGCTCTCCGTAAATATAAATAAATTCGCCACCCTCCGTAATAGCCGGGGCAGCAATAACCCCGATGTTGTAAAAGCCGCCATTGATGCACAACTGTTCGGCGCCGATGGCGTCACCGTACACCCGCGCCCCGATGAAAGACACATCCGTTATAAGGACGTATACGATATAAAAAAGATTATCACGACTGAGTTCAATATCGAAGGCAATTCGCAGGAACAGAAATTCGTAGACCTGGTGCTGGACGTCCGGCCCGATCAGGTGACCCTGGTACCCGATGCATTGGGACAGATCACCTCCAACCACGGCTGGGACACCATCCGTCATAAAGATTACCTCGTAGAAATAGTGGGGAAATTCAAGACGGCCGGTATCCGCGTCTCCCTCTTCGTAGACCCCGTGATAGCCATGGTAGAAGGCGCCGCCGCAACTGGCACCGACCGTATAGAGCTCTACACAGAGGCCTATGCCCACGAATTCCATATAGATAGGGAAAAGGCCGTCATCCCATACAGGACAGCCGCCGTACGGGCCGCAGAACTGGGACTGGGACTCAATGCAGGCCATGACCTCGACCTGCAAAACCTTGCCTACTTCGCCCAAAATATACCCCAGCTCGCAGAGGTATCCATCGGACACGCCCTCATCTGCGATGCGCTCTACCTGGGATATGAAAATACCATACAGCTGTACAAAAGACAATTGCAATAATTATTTTATACTTTGTACTCCTCACCCTCTCTGGCGGTGTCTTCAATAAAAGAGGGGTTAATGACTACAGCTGTCTTTGTGTCTCCAAATCCATTTAATTCTATTATCCGGGTTGAAATAACCTGTGCGGAAAATGAGAATTGCATCATACTGTTGGTCGAATCAAAAGACAAAAGGGTCAGACGGATCCTGGGCGTTGGACTGAAAAAAGGTACAAATCATGTCCCTCTGGACGATCTCCAATCCCTGCAATTGGGGGCCTATCAGCTGTACATCAAGGACATCGAGGGAGGCACCATTTACAAGACCGTACTTGTTAAAGAATAGAACAGGTTAGCTAATAGTTGGAAAAATTCCTTTTTTATTCCGACAAATTAAATAACTTACCTATATGTAATCAAAACCCCACGACTTGTTGCCAGAAACTAACTACGAGGAATCAGAATTACTGATTATGCTGTCTGAAGACAGCCAATATGCATTTCAACTCGTCTTCCACAGATATAAAGACCATCTCTATAAAGTGGCAATGCTTTTTGTCAAGAACCCCGCGCTCGCCGAGGAGATCGTTCAGGACACTTTTATGAAAGTCTGGCTGCACCGGAAAACCCTGCCCCGGGTGAGATCCCTGGAATCCTGGCTATACGTAGTTGCCAAACATCTTATCCTTAATAACAATCGGCGGCTGGCAAGAGAATGGAAGTCGAAACACGGCTATCTCCGGCAGGTGGCTACAGTGGAAAACACCACAGACCATAAGATAGAGACAAGCCAATACAAAACGCTGGTGGAATCCGCACTTTCACAATTATCAACCCAGCAACGGGCAGTGTACCATCTGATTAAAGATGAACATCTTTCCTATGAAGAAACAGGCCACCGGCTACATATTTCACCACTTACCGTTAAAACGCATATGTCACGGGCGTTGACAGCTATAAAATACTGCTTGAAACAACACGGGATCATCATATCTCTACTTATCGTTCAAATTATTTTGAAAAGCTTGTACTCCTGGTCATGATCCGGGGTGTCTATATAAAAGAGAAGTTTACACACTAATCATTCGCAACTACCAACGATGCACTCGTCTGAACGACTGATAAAACTGTTTGAAAAATATATTGCAGACGCCTGTACCGATGAAGAATTGGCCGAGCTCTTCGAATACATCGGCTCTACCGATTATGACAGCGTACAGGAAAAATTTATTCTGCAAAAGCTGCGATCCCCTCTCGTGGAAGGATCGGGGCTGGATGCAATAAGATCGCAGCTCATCGTTGGAAAGATACTGGCGACACAAGAAGAAAACACAACCCTTATCCGGAACATCGGCCGCAAAAGAATGATCCGTCGAATTACTGTGGCGGCTGCTCTGTTGGTCCTGCTGATCGGTTCGATAATATTCTCTGGTGTACTCAAACGTGGAAGTGAAGACCTGATAGCAGGTGCAGCCTCGCTGACAAAAGACAATCAACGTGTGATCAATACATCAGGCAAACCCATGAAGATACAATTGGAAGACGGCAGCCATGTCATCCTGCAGCCCTCAGCAACATTGGTCTACCCCCCGCATTTCAGCGGTGGCAGGCGGGAAGTGGCCCTGGACGGGGAAGCCTTCTTCGATATTGCAAAACATCCCGGCAACCCTTTCATGGTCTATCACAATGATCTGATAACAAGAGTGCTTGGCACCAGCTTCTATATCCGGCACGACGAAAACACAAATGAAGTGGCGGTAGAGGTCATCACTGGCAAAGTAGAGGTATACGAAAATGAAGTAAAAATAAACCCGCACGGCAAAAAGACAAAAAATAGCGGGGTCATCATAACACCCAATCAAAAAGTGCTTTACATCGAAAGCAAACATCTTTTCAGTACTTCTCTCGTCAACAATCCAATGCCCGTATTGAATAAAGCATCTGCCGGAGATTCAGCGGCAGTGGCCGGCCGGTATGACCTTGACAAAGTCCCTCTGGCAACGATCATCGGTTTGTTAACGACGGATTATGGAATAGAGATAGAGTTGGAAAACGAAGCATTGAACAATTGCCTGTTCACCGGCGACATCGGCGACCCCAGCCTGTATTCAAAGCTGGACATCATTTGCCGGGCGATAGGCATTAGTTATGAAATAAAAGGCACAAAGATCCTGATCAAAGGAAAAGGCTGCATCTGACCCATTCGCTTCCTGTCAGATCATTTATGTATTTACTGTTTCTAAATATATGCGGGCGTCTATGCCCGCCGGGGATACGCTATCTCATTAAAAAGAAAAATTTTCTATAGCATGAGAATTATAAATTTTACTTTATTGGCCATAGGCTTCTTTCTTTCCGTCAGCGCAGGGGATGCAAAAGCCCAGTCCATATTGGACTCGACGGTGAGCTTGTCCTTCTCGAACAGGACAATAAAAGAAGTGCTTTCGGACATTCACAAACAAACAAAGATAAAATTTATATATAGCCCGACCGCCATAGATCTGACAAAAACGATCTCCTTCACTGGCAAAAATGTACGGCTAAAAGATTTCTTCGAAAAAGTATTTCAACCCATCAGGGTCGGATATGAAGTGGTGAAAAACCAGATCCTGCTGTACTCCCTGAAAACGACAGCGGCAGACAGCGTAGCCCATTCTCTGGGCCCGCCTGGCCGCGTTGTAAAAGGTATCGTAAAAAATATGGACGGAGCCCCTCTGCCAGGCGCCTCTGTAAGGTTGAAAGGTACCTCAATAGGGACAAGAACAGACGAGAACGGCAATTTCTCCCTCGCCGTCCCGGATGAGGCGGCTGTGCTGGAAATATCGTACGTGGGGTATACCCCTCAATCCATGACAGTCACAGGCGACATGATAAACATTATCTTGACCGGCGCCATCAGCGCCAATGAAGAGGTCGTTGTCACCGCTCTGGGCATTTCAAAAGCCGCCCGGAAAATCGGATATGCATCTACCAGGGTGGACGGCAGCCTGCTCAACCAGGCTAAAGAACCCAATGTCGCCAACAGCCTCACCGGACGGGTAGCCGGATTAAATATCAGCGGCGTCAACAGCGGTCCCGGCAGCTCCGCCCGCATCCTCATAAGAGGCATCTCTAACTTCACATCGGCCACAGGCCCCCTGTTCGTCATCGATGGGGTACCAATGGACAATACCCAAAAAGGATCCGCAGGAGTTTACGGCGGCGCCGATCAGGGCGACGGTATTTCCAGCATCAATCCCGACGATATAGAGAATATAGTCGTGCTCAAAGGGTCTACCGCGTCCGCACTTTATGGCACCAGGGCTTCCAATGGCGTCATTCAGATCACGACGAGGAGTGGCAAAGGCGTCAGGGGTTTCGGGGTAGAATATAATGGCAATCTCAGTTTCAACAGTATTATAAATAATAAAGACTATCAAAAAGCCTTTGGAGCCGGCCTGAATGGCGAGCGCCCGATGAGCCTCAGCGACCTCACCGTGGATGGATTGAACAGTTGGGGGGGAAAGATGGACGGAAGCCCGGCAATAGCTATGGATGGCAAAGAACATCCTTACAAACCCGTCGCCGGTCAATACAACCATTTTTACAGGATCGCCCCCGTAGTTATAAATACGTTGTCCTTTGTCAACGGAGGAGAAAAAGGAAACATGCGCCTTTCTCTTTCTCAAATGGATAATGAATCCGTTATTCCCAACAGCAACCTGAAAAGATACTCCGCCAATCTCAATGTCAATCAGGATATCACCGGTCACCTCAAGTTGACGACGATGGTCAACTATATCAATGAGAATGTAAAAAACCGGCCTTTTCTGAATGATATGAGCCGGAATCCCAATTTTACCATGGCCATTCTTCCCGCCAATGTCGATCCTTATTATTTAAAGCCGGGTTATAATCCCGTCAATGGGTATGAGAACGCCATGAATTCGGACGGTTATCAGACGAACCCCTGGTTTGCCGTTAGTAAATTCATTACAAATACGTCCAGGAACAGACTCATCTCGTCGACTGTCCTTCGTTATGATTTTTCTAAAAGCCTTTATCTCCAAACCCGTGCGGGTCTGGACCTCATCAATGACGGTCTTTTTGAAGTAACGCCCACGGGTGCGGGCTTTTCCCGCCGGGGCGGACTGGACGAACAGTCCAAAGCACAAACGACCGAACTAAACCTGGACGTATTGGCGGGGTACTCCCACCGGCTGCTCAAGGACTTTTCCCTGGATGCCGCGTTGGGAGGCAGCGTCCGCAAGTATCAATACGAAAAGGAAGGCAGCTCCGGCAATCAATGGAAAACACCCTTTCTGTATACCGTCACCAATCTGGTGTCTACCACTCCTGTTTACCAGTATTCAAAACTGCAGACCAATTCGGGCTATTATACACTGGACCTGACCTATCGATCTCTCCTCACATTGAGCACCACCGGACGCTATGACGTCTTCAGTACTCTGCCTGCGGGGCGCCGGGGCATATTTACGCCATCTATATCTTCCAGCTTTATATTTACCAACCTGCTGCCATCGTCCGGACTCGATTTTGGCAAGCTGCGGTTGTCCTATGCGCAGACCAGTGGTCAGGCCGACCCTTACCAGACCTCTACGTATTACCAGGTGCAGACAGGTACAAACGCCGGACTGGCCTTTGGCAATACGCTGCCCCAGACCTCCGATGTCAGGAACCTGAAACCCTACAGGCTAAAAGAATATGAAGCGGGGCTGGAATTGAAATGGTTGAAAGGCCGGTTCGGATTGGATCTCACCTGGTTCCACCGTCGCACCGCGGGCGAGCTCATCGCCAAGACCATCAGTATCGCCACAGGCTATAGCTCTACCTATGTTCCACTGGGCTCGACGGAGAATAAAGGTATCGAGCTGGCGCTGTCCGGAACACCGGTGAAGACAAGGGATCTCAGTTGGAATATCTCTTTCAACTTCACGCAAGTGGACAACAAACTCATCGACATCGGAGACACTTCCAGGGGGGCCTCGATACAGCAGACAGGACAAGGACAGTACAGACCATCGGTAGGCCCTTATGGCAACGGAGCATTCGTGGCCAGCGTACAGGGACTTCCCGTTTCCCAGATCATGGCATACGACTACCAGTACGACACACATGGCAATATCATAATGAACAACGGCATCCCTGTAAGGGGTAATGTAAAGCCGATGGGATCCGGGCTGCCCAAATATTATGGCGGTCTGAACAACGAGTTTCTCTACAAACGATTCACTTTTTCTTTCCTGGTGGACTACCGGTTTGGCAGTAAGGTCTTATCCGGAACGGATTTTTTCAGCATCTATTATGGCCTGAATAAATCCACCTTGCCGGGCCGCGAAACAGGCGTGCTGGCTAAAGGCGTCGACATCGACGGCGGGCCGAACACCACGGTAGTAGCTGCACAGGACTATTACCAGGGGCTGGTAAAGAGTATATCGACCATTTCTGTTTTTGACGGCAGTTTTATCAAATTGCGACAAGTTACGGCGGGCTATCTCCTGCCGCCGGGTATGCTGCAAAAGACACCCTTTGCATCCATCAATGTGTCGCTGGTTGCGCGCAACCTGCTCACGCTGCTAAAACATACAAGAAATTTTGATCCTGAAGATAACTTTTCGTCTCTGCCGGGTAATGCGGGACTGGAAGGCGGCGGACTTCCGTCTACCCGTACCTACGGCATCAATGTGAATATAAAATTTAAAAAGTAATGAAAGGCTCAACGCTTCCTATACTGCTTGCACCAATCATAGTCGTTGCAATGGCCGGCTGTACAAAGAATTTCAATGACATCAACACCGATCCGACCAAGGCGAACACATCGAATTTCGATCCTAATTACCTGCTCACGACTGCCGAGCTGGATTATGGCAATGTCACCGAATACCAGTTGGAGGAGCTGTCATGTATGACACAGCAGTTTTCTTCTACCTTCGACTATTACAGCGGAGGCGATAAATATACGCAGACCCTCACCAATGGCAGCTACAACACCCGGTTTTTCAGTGACGGGATGTCCGACGCCGGTCAACTGGTGGAAGCCCAGATCCTGGCGCAGGAAAAAGACCCCATCCTGTATTCCAACCTGATACAGATGAGCCGCATCATGTGGGTGCTGATCATGCAACGGATCACCGATATTTATGGGGACATCCCTTATTTCCAGGCCGGGATGGCCAAATCCGGTATCATTACCCCTGCCTATGATAAGCAATCCGATATCTACAAGGATATGCTTTCCCGCCTGAGTGACGCCATCGGCAAACTGGATGCCGGTAAACCACTGGCCACCGGGGATCTCCTCTATGGCGGCGACATCGGACAATGGAAGAAACTGGGGTATTCGATCATGCTGCGGGTGGCCATGCGATTGACCAAAGTGGACCCTGTCACCGCGCAGACTTATGCGGAGCAGGCAGCCGGAAATACTTTTGCCGGGGCGTCGGATAACGCCGTGGTAAAACTGGATGGAGGACCAAATGCAGCCACGATCAACAAGACGGCCAATTCCATTTACGGGCAGGACTTCCAACAGGTGCGATGGAGCGAGACATTTATAGATTATCTGACCGTGGCCAATGACCCGCGTCTGTATGCACTGACTGAAAAAGCCGATACAGGGCTTGCTTTCAATAATGATATTACGCATAACGGGTTGGCCTATACAACCCAGCAACCCGCCCCCCCAGGTACGGTACACGAAGCGCCTGCCGGAATGCCCAACGGTTACGATCTCAGCGGACCTATGGCCATCGCCAATGCTCCCGGCTACCCTGGACCCACCGGCACCGGGAACAATCTGTCTCCCCTGGGCAACTATGCCCGTCCGAAGATGGCCGTCTTTACCCGGAAAAACCTGCCTGTATTCCTGATCAGCTATGCCCAGACGGAGTTCCTGCTGGCAGAGGCAAAAACAAGGGGTTGGAATATGGGCGCCATCACGGCAGCACAGCATTTCCGAAACGGGTTACAGGGCGCCTTGCAGAATTTGCCGGTGTGGGATGCGGCGCTGACCATACCCACCGACACGATCACCGCCTATTTGAACAGACGGACCCTGGACGGATCCTCCCCGGACAATACTTTGAAAATGATCAATTCGGAATATTGGGCTGCCTCCCTTTTCGACTTTACTGAAGCCTGGAGCAACTGGCGGAGAAGCGGCTACCCGGTACTGTCCCCCGTGAATTACCAGGGGAATATCACTGCCGGAACAATCCCCCGCCGTCTGCCTTATCCGTTGACCGAAAATCAAACGAATCCTGCCAACTATCAAACGGCCCTGCAACGTATGGGAGGCAGCGATCTACCCACAGGCAGGATATGGTGGGACAAACAATAAAAACAAACGGTTGAATATGAAATATCTTCTAATTATTTTTTTTGGCAGCACCTTATTACAGACCGCCTGCAGCAAGATAAAGACCGCACAACAATTTCCGGAGACGGCGGATGGATCGCTGACCCAGCTGACCGCCGCACAAGCCGCATGGGTCGAACAAGTGGCAAAAGAAAGACAGGATTCCATACGTATCGTGGACTCGATGGCGGCGGTGACAGGCAATGTAGACACCAATTCGCTGTTCCATAAAAAGAACATGGTTATCGCCATCGTCGAAGTAAACGACCATCTCTTCCATAACGTGACTTGCTTTGTGGACAAAAACGGGAAGCAGCTGTTCGACCTGGCTTTACCTTTTGCAGCCAATCTGAATATCGACCCCAATACCGGGAAGGCGTATGTTTCTTATAACCCCGAATGGCAGGCCATGATCAAGAACGGAACGTTCAAGCAGGTGCAAAACACCGGGATGAAAGTAGGGATCTCCCTGCTGGGGAATCACGATGACGCGGGATGGAGCAATTTCAAGAACCTGGCGGACGCCACGGCCTTTGCGCAGTTGGTGGCCTACCAGGTGCGACAGAAGAATTTTGCCGCTGTATTGAGCGACGATGAATATTCCAACTATGTATCCGGCGCTGACCCTAATTCATATGTAATGGTCATGTCGGAAATAAAGAGACTGCTGCCTGATATTTTCCTATGCTATTATGTTTATGGCGGCGGGTCCGGGTCTTACAACGGCAAGCAAATGGGAGATATATGCGACGCCGCCTTTTCTGCCTTTTATCCCCAAGACCCCAATTACGGCACATACAATTTCCCAAACAAAAAATGCTTTGCCTCCTGCGAGGATGGTGGTGGCTATCCCGACCTGCAAGGTTTAATAAAAAATGGGGCAGGGGGCGTCATGGTCTATAACGTCGGGGGAGGTTCTCCGTCCTTTTATAACCCCATCGCCAGTACCTTGAAGAACATGACCCTCGCCGTGCCGGCAGGCTGTCTCAATCCCAACGAATATGATTTTATCAACGGACAATGATAAAAGCCCCTTTATGACAGTGTATAAAAAAATAGGCCTGCTCCTCGCAACGGCTTTTTTCATGAAGATGACCGATGCCCAGGTAACAGTACTTTCGCCGGCGAATGTCAGCAGCATTACTTTTTCAGTGCCCCTTTCTTATGGTTCCGCTGGGGATCTTATCAACGGCTCTACCAGTAACCTCGTGTACATGTATCCTCCGGCCTCTGATTCGGTGACATTGACATTTACACTGAGGCAGGCGGCAAAACTGGTGAGCTATGACGTGTATTTTTATAGCGGAGATTACTCCAGCGACAGCATCGGCCTGGCAGCTTCGAATGACAGCAGCAATTGGACCCGACTGGATGTCCGGGCTGTAAATGGAGCGGAGATCTTGGGAAATTTCTCCAATACCAGCAGCTATACCTATTATCGATACACCTTTAAAGGCTTCGGGGATAAATTCGGTCTTTTAGCCCTGAGTGGAGTGATGGCTTATGACGGGACGCTGAATGCCGCGCCTGTCCTTTCCGCAGCGACCCGGTCCGGAAGCCAGGTGACACTGTCATGGAATTCCGTCATCAAAGGGACAGGCAATTATGATTTATATAAATCCTCCAATGGAATCAATTTTACGTTGCTGCACGAGACAGACCAGTCGACCCTGACCTATACGGATACACTTGCGGATACTACCATCGCATATTGGTATAAGGTAAGGGCGAGCAACGCTCAATACAATTCTCCCTTTTCCAACATCGTGGAGGTGACGGATTCATTACAGGCGCCTGTGCTCAACGGCGCTCCGGGATCCGTCGGCACCCAGGCAAACCTCTCCTGGAGCCTGGTCATGAGCACGGCCGGACAGTTTGCCCTTGAACGATCAGCCGACGGGCAGCATTTCACCCTTTTAAAAACAGTGGATAAGTCGGTGACCAATTATACGGACAGCACGCTGTCCAGCGGGACTTCCTATTGGTACCGGATCAAGGGCATCAATTACCTGGGATCATCTCCTTATTCCGACACGGTGAAGATCGTCACCGTCAGCGATACACTGACGCATACTCCTGTCCTCAAAGGAATGGCGCCCACCGGCACGGAAGCCGTCCTGTCCTGGAGTTTCACCTTTAATACGCCGGCGCCCGGTCATTTCGAGCTGCAACAATCCACCGACGGGATCAACTATAGTCTGTTTGGAAAATTCGATGGGTCAGTAAACTCCTATACCGTCGAATCGCTGACTCCCAATACCAGCTATTGGTACCGGATCAGAGCCGCCAATTATCTTTCCGCCTCGCCGTGGTCGGATACCGTAAAACTGACCACAAACAATATTACATCCATGCCTGCCGATATTACCGATGATGGCGGACAACTGTATGTCAGTGCGGATAACCGCGGGGGACCAAATGCATCGGAGGGATCCTCCCATCTCATCGACAACAACGTGTACACCAAATGGCTGGTATTCACGACGGAGGCCGGCGGCGATCTTTCCGCGGTATATAAACCGGCGGGATCTTATATCGTAACCTCTTATGCCCTGGCTACCGCCAACGATGCGCCTACCCGTGATCCACGGAACTGGACCTTCTCCGGCTCCAATGACAGCGTCAACTGGGTGATCCTGGATACCCGGAGTAATCAGTGGGGCGGTACTACGCCGAGAAGTACGCTCTTCACGTATACGCTCTCCAACCCGGGCGCCGTGGCCTATAAGTTTTATCGTATCAACTTTACAGCCAACAACGGAGCTACAGACGGAGTCCGCTTCCAGATGGCGGAATGGCAGATCTTCGGTGTCGACAATGGGGCGCCGGAACTGCCAGCCTCTTTACAGGTCACGGCTACCACCATATCTACTATCTCCCTTTCCTGGAGTGAAGGCGTTTCGAAGACCGTGAATAAATTCAGACTGCAGCGATCCACTGATGGGCTTTATTTCACAACATTGGCAGATAGTCTTCCCGCATCACCCCTATCCTATGCCGACACGGGTCTGCCCGACAGTACGACTTATTACTACCGGATACAGGCCATCGGCCCCAGACCGACAGCCGTTACGGGATGGTCCAATGTGGCGGTGGGAACAACATCTTTCACACCGGGCATCCCGCTGATGCCGGGTAATCTGACAGCAAGCTTTACCAGCGACACCGTCGTCGGACTGCAATGGATCGACAGGTCGTACAACGAGACGGGTTTTAAACTGGAGCGTTCTCAGGATTCCATCACCTTTACACAGATAGCCGACCTCCCTGCCAATACCACCAGCTATTACGATTCCACTGTCTCGCCGGGCACCGTGTATTACTATCGCATCCGGTCTTATAATGGTCAGGGCAGCTCCGGGTATTCCAATGTCCTTACATTGATCACAACAGGCGGTAATACCCCGCCCCGGACAACTGTTCCCATCATCTACCGGAAGATCTGCGGTGGCCGGGGTGATTATCCATTCTCTTTTAGCGGGCTTGTACCCGGTGGTCGCAATGAAGGATGGCAGACTATGAAGGTAACCGCCGTGACCGCCGACAGCCTGGCCTTTTTTACGGGATTCACTTTCTCCCCGGATATCGTAGATGGCGTCGTCCATTATCGCTTCACCACCACCGGGCTGGCAACGTCAGGCGACTCTGCCACCATCCTGATCACCGTGAAAGACAATGGCGGCACCCTGAATTTTGGCGTGGACAGCGCGGTATTCCCTGTCAGGATCTATTTTGTTCCGTTGACGGTAGCCATTACGGCGGACAAGCCGGCTACAGAAACAAGCCGGTATCAGCTGATCACGCTAACGGCCAGTTCCACCGCGCCGGATAATACCAGCTATACCTGGAGCGGGACGACGGGCATCGAAGGCCCTGCTGACCTGCTCATCCTGCGGGTCCGGCCCATACAGACGACCACCTATACTGTCACAGGCACTACACCGCAAGGCTGCAGCGCTACGGCAGAGATCACCGTGACACCCCCCGACTCGCTGGTCATTACAAATGTCCTGACGCCCAATGGAGATGGAAAGAATGATACATGGGTCATCTGGGGTATTCAAAATATGCCGGATAATGTGGTAAAAGTGTTCGATCGGCGGGGCCGGCTGGTATTCATGCAAAAGAATTATTCCAATAACTGGGATGGCACCTATGGAGGCAAACCCCTGGAAGAAGGCGCTTATTATTATGTGGTGGACCTGGGCAACGGTAGCAAGCCGGCGACAGGAATGCTGACCATCGTCCGGGATCATCATTAACTATTGTAAATATTTGATAAAATGAATAGATATTTTCTCCATCATATCATTTTTGCCATGCTGGGCCTCCTTTTGGTAAAGCAAGACAGGGCGCAGGACAATACTTTTGGTGCAGGCTATTTTCAAAACCAATACCTGTTCAATCCATCGATGAGTGGATTAAAGTCCGGGCAGGCGACTATCGGGGCAGGCTACCGGAAGCAGGGGACCATCAACAATGCTCCCGTCTCCGTCTATGGCAGTGCGGACTATGGTTGCTCAAATACATTGGGAGCAGGTGTGAATATATTTTCCGACAAGGCAGGGCTGCTGACCACGACAAAGATAATGGGCAGCCTTTCCTATCATGTACGATTGGGGCAAAACGAACAGCGTCTGCATTTCGGCGTCTCCGCCGGCGGCGTTCAGCGCCGGCTGAATATGATAGATATCAACGGTGACCCAAGCGATCCCACCCTTGTTCAATACAACGACCAGTCCATGCAGTTTGAAATGGATGGAGGGCTGGCTTATACAGACAAATATCTTACTGTCCAGGCGGCGTTGCCCAACCTGGTGTCGTATACGCGCCATTATGAAAAAGATATTGCGGACAGACCCACTTTTTTCCTTTCAGCCTCTTATAAATGGGTCGTTCAAGGGGACGAAGAGGAGGAGGATGAGATAACTGTCGAACCCAGGATCGCCTACAGGGGGTTTGCCGGTAACGAGAATATCCTTGACGCCGGCGCGAATATGACCTTTCTGGGCCAAAGGGTAAACTTGTTCGGCATCTACCATTCGACAAAAAATATAACGGCGGGCGCCGGACTGAGGATCTTAAAATTTGCGCAAGCTACGGTGATCTATTCCAGCCAGCCGTCTACGCTGAAAGCCTATTCTAAAGGGGATCTCGAGCTGGGGTTGTTGTTCTTTTTGAAATAGGGACGTATATATAAACGTTGAGGCCCCTGAAAAGGGGCCTCTCACTTTCGCTTAATGATCATTCAAAAAAAACGTTCTTTATTCCGTCACCTCCAGTTCCCGAACTTCTTCTATTTCTCCTTCAACGACCCGCAATATCTTAATCAGGTTCCCATACTTCACCTGCACCATATAAACAGCGGGCCTGCGAGGCATGTTGACCTCATGGACATACAGGATCGAATAATCATAGTAGTTACTAAGTACTATCCTTCTTACATCTCTGGGCATCTGACCTTCGGTATACCCGGCCACCGTGCTCAGCCAGTTTCCACTCTTGTCATAAAATGCCTTTTTAGCAATTCCTCCAAGCGTAAACTTGCAAACATAGCCGCCTTCTTTTAATGGCTGCCACTCAGCATTTACAGCGCCCTTATATTCCTTGGAAAAAATTCTTGTCGCCTTCTCGAGCACAGTTGTATGTGCGCTGGCCAGCAGGACGAGGCTGATCCATATGCTGGTGAATAATAGCTTCTTCATATGTCTTTGTTTTATTTCAAGGACTAAATTAATATCGTCCGTTGTAGCAACGGATGGAGTTTCGTCCAACAGGGTAATTGTGTAGACATACGACAACAGGACCGGCGGCCAACACCACCGATCTGCGACAAACGCCATTCGTCGCTATTCAGGGGAATAATCATGAGAGAATATTAATTTTATGGAAACAACAATCGCTTGTCCGTTTACACCTTCATATTCTCCCCCACAAAAAAGACGCAGCTCTTTCGACATCTGACGTTCTGGTCGTGCTATAGTCTCTATTTCTACATGCAGAGCATTTCCCCGAATTGTATAAAAGAACTCGACCCCAGGGACATATTCAGCTATGCCTTCGTCAGCCTGTATTGCTTCCTTCCTGCCTGTATCATAAGCGTCTATGTCTCGCTAACGATCTTCTATCCATATATCCATCGTAAAGAAAAATATGCCATCGCCATCCTTGGCTATTTTTTCCTTTATGCTATCCTAAGTTTCATAAATTATTTCTTCAGCCTGCTCTTCTTTCAACAATCCTGTCATTGCGATGTTGCCCACGTCCCCTTTATGAGAAAATTTGCGCTGGGCTCTATCAACAGCCAGAATGCCATCATCGCCGGTGTGCTCGCGCTGGGTATCCGGTTCACCAGGAACTGGTATGTACAGGTAAAAGAAAATCTGCTCCTGGCTCAAAAGACGGCACGTACAGCCCTGGACCTGGAGAAAAAGAAGTTGCATCCTGACTTCCTTCTGGGGTCCCTGGACAATATCGTCCATCGCATCAGAACAGGTAGCCCCGACGCCCCGGATAAGATCGTCGATCTTTCCGACAAACTAAGCCGCTGGCTTTATGAGGAGGAGGAAAATGCGTAGCCTGCGTCATATCGCATTCTGGACAGCCAGGTACCTGTTCCTGCTCTCTTCATCCTTTATCACCGGGTTTCTCCTGAATGATACGCCCGATTACAGTCTGTCGCTGTCCCTTTTGGCAGAGCTGCGCAACGAAATGATATACACTTATGTAATGGCCTATATCATACTGCCGCGATTCTTCCTGAAAAAAAAATATATCGCCTTCTTTACCATCGGCTTCCTTTATATGCTGCTGATCCAATATCTCGATGACAAGTTAGCACAGTATATGAACCACTCGAGTCCCGCCAACGACCCTGCGACCTTTCTCACACGCTGGGCTTCCTTCTGGGGTTATATAGGCTATGGCCCTCCTTCCGTATGCGCCGTATTCCTTGTCATCCGGATGCTAAAACTCTATCATAAAAAGATGGAGGAAAAAGAGATCCTTCTTCGCGAAAATGCCAATGCGGAATCACAATTGCTAAAAGCCCGCGTTCACCCTCATTTCCTTTTTAACACCCTGAATAATATCTATTCGTACTCGTACGACAGACCCGCTGATGCCGTTGGACTGGCGGAAAGCCTTTCAGGGACCATGCGTTATATGATCGAAGACTGTGCAGCCAGCCTGGTCCCCCTGGAAAAAGAGCTGAAAATGATCGAAGACTACATACAACTGGAAAAAGTGAGATATGGTCCACGGCTTTCCGTAGAGTTTTCCATAGACGGCAACCACCAGGGTAAGATGATCGCCCCTTTGCTCATGATCCCATTCGTCGAAAACGCTTTCAAACACGGGGCCAGCCAGATGATGGAAGGCAGTTGGATCAAAATGCGTATCTTCATCCGGGATGCCGTACTAAAAATGGAAGTAAGCAATAACAGACCTTTCCATCCTTTACCCCAAAATGAAAAAGGAGGCATTGGACTAAGCACCGTCCGCAAAAGACTGGAACTACTCTATCCCGGCAGCCACTTACTGACGATCGATCCTACCCCCCAAATATTCCGGACCCTGGTGCAAATACCCCTCCAACCCAACATCTCTCAGCCATATGACCATGTCAAACAATAAAATAATCACCTGTCTCGCCGTCGATGACGAACCGCCTGCCCTCGATGTCGTGACCCGTCATATAGCTGCCATTCCCTCTCTTTGCCTGGTAGGCGTCTGTATGAATGCCGTCCAGGCGCTGGCTATGCTCCGGCAACAAAACATCGATCTCCTGTTCCTCGATATCCAGATGCCCCAGATACTGGGCACACAATTCATTCGTACCCTGAAAAACCCTCCCAAGGTCATATTTACCACCGCCTACCGGAAATTCGCCGTGGAAGGTTTCGAACTGGATGCAGTGGACTACCTGTTAAAACCCATCACTTTCGAACGCTTCCTGAAAGCTGTGAATAAAGTCATCGGCCTCCCCGTACAGGATACAACCCCATCTCCCACAAAGAAAGAAACCGTAAGTGATCGCTTCATCCATCTCCGCGCCGACCGGAAAGTACAAAAGATCGCATTGGACGATATCATCTATATCGAAAGCCTGAAAGATTACTGCAAGATCATCACCACCTCAAAACGGATCGTTACCAGACAACCCATATCCTCCATCGAGAGCAGCCTTCCGGCCGGTGATTTTATCCGTATCCATCGCAGCTATATCGTGTCCCTCAATAAGATAGAATCATACACCAGTGAATTAATCGAAATAGCCCGGCAGGAGCTTCCCATTGGCAGGATGTACAGACATGAGGTGGAAAGATCCCTGAGGTCCAGGTAACCCTGCCGGAAACCCTACCATTTATCCCCCCTTTTCCCGACTTTATCTCCAATTTGTCCCACTTCAGTATAAAAGGGTTTCCTTCCGGCAGTAGTTGATATATATTTGGATGGCTACACATTTCTAACCAAAACATGCACATATGAAAAAAGGTCTGACCGCCGGCATCCTGCTGGTATTATTCCTATTCGGAATAAGCATTCCCTCACATGCTCAATTGACCACCCTTCCCAATGGAGGTAATAAAAAAGCCTCCGTCAGCGAATGGGTCGGCATTACAAATGTGGTCCTCACCTACGATCGTCCCGGTGTAAAAGGAAGAGAAGGACAGATATGGGGAAAACTGGTTCCTGCCGGTTACACCGATCAGGGGTTCGGCACCAGCAAAGCCGCTCCCTGGAGGGCAGGAGCCAATGAGAATACCACTATCTCCTTCAACACAGATGTAAAGATCGAAGGACAAGACCTCCCCGCAGGCACCTATGCGTTGTTCATCGGCTATGATCCTTCCGAGTGCACGGTGATATTCTCAAAGAACGCTACTTCATGGGGCAGCTTCTTCTACGACCCCAAAGAAGATGCGCTCAGGATAAAGGTAAAACCCGTACCATTGGACAACAACGTGGAATGGCTACGCTATGAGTTCAAGGACCAGAAAGAAAACTCCGCTACCATCGCCCTCGAATGGGAAAAGCTCTCCATACCTTTTAAAGTAGAAACCGACTACATACAGACACAATTAGCCTCTTTCCGCCGTGAACTGCGCAGTGATAAAGGGTTTACCTGGAACGCCTGGGTGCAGGCAGCACAATTCTGTATACAACGCAACACCGACCTGGATGAAGCCCTGGACTGGGCCAACACAGCCATCAGCGGTACTTTCATTGGTCAAAAGAATTTTCAGACCCTTTCCACCAAGGCCCAGGTACTCGCTCTGCAGGGGAAAAATGCCGAAGCCGATGCCGTCATGAAAGAGGCACTGCCATTGGGCCAGGTAGGCGACGTTCATCAGTACGCCCGCATGCTGCTGACACAAAAAAAGAGCAGGGAGGCCTTCGATGTCTTTAAAATGAACTATGACCGGCATCCCAACGAGTTCACCACCAATATGGGAATGGCCAGGGCATGGTCCGCCATGGGAGATTATAAAAAGGCGCTTGCCTTTCTCCAGAAGGCACAGCCCCAGGCGCCCGACCAAATAAATAAGACCAACGTCGAGAAATTGCTCAAATCCTTACAGGAAGGCAAGGATATCAATTAATTAATTGCAACCCAGCAACTCGCAGAGCTTTGTCTGTAGGTCAGATCCACGGAGATTCCTGGCGACGATCTTTCCATTGGGGTCGATGAGATAGTTTTGAGGAATACTTTGTATGTGATACTTTACGGCTGCCTCGTTGTACCAGTATTTCAGATCGCTCACCTGTGTCCAGGCAAGACCGTCATCTTTGATGGCCTTGAGCCAGGGTTCCTTGGCCTTGTCCAGAGAAACGCCCAGCACGGTGAAATTCTTATCTTTGAATTTCTTAAAGGTATTTACCACGTTGGGATTTTCCATACGGCAGGGGCCGCACCAGCTGGCCCAGAAGTCCACCAGTACATACTTGCCTTTGAAAGAGGAAAGGGTTATGGCTTTCCCGGCTGTATCACTCTGCGTGAAATCTATCGCCTCAGACCCGATAGCCCCGATCTTTGCCTCGTCTATCTGCTTTTTCAGATATTGACCATAATAACCTTTCTGTACTTCGGGAGAAAGAGAGCTGAGCCTTTTTTCCTGCGCCGCCACATCCTCAGATAATTGATTCAGCACCACCAATACAAACGGTGATACATAAGAAGATTGCCTGCCGGCAATAAATTGATCCAATTTTGTCAGCGTTGAGTCCGCCACACGCTTGTATACTTTAAAAAGAGAATCCTTATGTTGCGCCCCCTCCGGTGAATTGGCCACCTGCATAATGCCGTTGATACGGGTGAAAAAAGGATTGAAATCCTTCTGGAACTGTACAAAGTCGTCATTCGAAGAAGATCCCTTTACTATTAAACCTTTAAGGTCCTCCCTTGAACCCGAAATGGCGATATTGTCATTACCTATAAAAAGAGGCGTCTTGATCTTTGCACTGCCCAGGTTCAGCTCGAAAAGATTGGGTTCCTGCACCTGCCCGTTCAACACAAAATGTCCGCTCTTGGCACGTCCCTGCGCAAGGGTATCGGTAGGATTGGATGCATCCGTCAGGAACACCGGATCACTTTCGGCCAGCCCCTTAATATCACCCGTGATAGAGAACCGCGCTCCCTCCTTCTTTCCCTGGCCAAACGTCAGCAACGGCAACAGCCCCAGCACACAAAAGAACTTCTTCATATATTATTATTTTTTATTTATGCCTTTCCTTGAGAATGTCTGTTACGTCCTGCAAATTATAACCTTTTGCGTTCAATAGGATCAAATAATGGAAAAGCAGATCGGCCGCCTCATTCAGGAACAATTGCTCGTCATGGTCCTTTGCCTCGATCACCAGTTCCACCGCTTCTTCCCCTACTTTTTGGGCTATTTTATTGATACCCTTCTTAAAAAGCCCGGCCACATAAGACCCGGATGGATCGGCCTGCTCCCGACGCTGTTGTATGATATCTTCCAGATGGGATAGAAAGTCCTCGTTATGATTTTTCTCGTCCCAGCAGGTGTCAGCCCCCGTATGACATACAGGCCCCAACGGTTGAGCCTTGATCAGCAGGGTATCCCGGTCGCAGTCCAAAGCGATGCTTTTTACAAGCAGATAATTCCCGCTCTCCTCACCCTTGGTCCAAAGCCGGCCTTTGCTCCGGCTGAAAAAAGTCACTTTCCCTTCTTTCTCCGTCATATCCAGCGCTTCCTGATTCATAAACCCAAGCATCAGGACTTTTTGCGTGATACCGTCCTGTATAATGGCCGGTACCAACCCATCTCCGTATTTTCTAAAATCGACGTTCATAACTATAATCTTACTGCAATATGTTGATCCTGCAAATATCCTTTTAATTCCGGAATTGTAATTTCCTTAAAATGGAAAATGCTGGCGGCCAGGGCGGCATCCGCCCTCCCCTCGCCCAGGACATCTACAAAATGTCCCATCGTACCACCGCCTCCCGAGGCGATCACAGGTACGGGTAAAGACTCCGCAAGGGCCCGGGTAATATCCAGGGCAAACCCCTTTTTGGTGCCGTCGTTATTCATAGATGTCAGCAATATCTCTCCTGCCCCTCTATCCACAGCCTGCCTGGCCCAGTCCGTACAAAGCGTATCCGTCTTCACCCTCCCGCCATTGAGATATACATACCATTTCCCGTCCTCTTCTTTTTTCGTGTCGATGGCAAGTACCACGCATTGACTGCCAAACTCTTTCGCAAGCTCGCTTATTAACTCCGGACGCCGATAGGCAGACGTATTGACAGATATCTTATCCGCCCCGTTTTGCAATAGTAGACTGACATCCTCCACACTGCTGATACCTCCTCCTACTGTAAAAGGAATGTTAATATGATGGGCGATCCTGTTCACCAGCTCTTTTAATGTCTTTCTCTTCTCATTCGTTGCCGTAATGTCCAGGAATACCAGCTCATCGGCCCCCTGTTGTGCATACAGCGCACCCAGTTCCACCGGATCGCCGGCATCACGTATATTTTCAAAATTTACCCCTTTTACCGTCCTTCCATCCTTGATATCCAGACAGGGTATGATCCTTTTCGTCAACACGGTTTATTATTTTTGAAAAGTTAATGCTACTTTGATACCTAATATGATCAACACCAACCCGGTGACCTTCTCCTGTATCCTGACAAAACCCGGGTTTCCGCTCAACCACTTACCGATGCGCCCAAAAAGAAGGGCATACAATATATTTACCACAGTGCCGCTGATATTAAACCATACTCCAAGGAACAGTGCCTGCCCCCGGGGATGCGCCGCACCCACATCGATGAACTGTGGAATAAAGGCCAGGAAGAACAATGCCACTTTGGGGTTCAACGCATTGGTGATCACACCTTGCCAGAACACTTTCCTATAGGACAGACCAGGCATATGATCCTTTATACTGATCGAAGCCTTCCTGTTGAACAAAGCCCGTATTCCCAGATATATCAGATACGCAGCCCCGACATATTTGATAACGTCAAAGGCCGTGGCCGAAGCAGCAATAATTGCCGAAAGCCCCACGGCAGCCGCCGTAATATGCACCAGACATCCCGCCATAATGCCCAGGGCAGATATGATACCTGCCTTGACACCCTGTCCCGCACTCCTGCTGATCACATATATCACGTCATTGCCTGGCGTAAGATTCATTATCAGGGTAGCCAGCGCAAACACCCAAAAATGTCCGCTCATATCTGTCCGATTTTAGAAAGCTCCTGCAAAGTGATACGCCCTTCATAGATAGCCTTCCCGATAATCACTCCTTTACAACCGATCTCCTCCAGCCTGTACACATCATCAAGCCCACTCACTCCCCCGCTGGCGATAAAATGCAGCTGAGGAAATTTACCTGTTATGTTCTTATACAGCGCCAGCGAAGGTCCCTGTAACAGACCGTCCTTGCTGACATCCGTGCAAAACACCTGTCGGATGCCCCGCTGCAGATACTCCTCGATAAAATCATAGATCCACTTATCGGTGGTTTCCAGCCATCCGCTGACCGCGATCTTTTCGTCCTTCACATCGGCCCCCAGCAGGAAGCGCTCTGCTCCATATTCCGTCATCCATCCCGCGAACTCCTCCGGCTGCTTTACTGCCATACTGCCGATGGTAGCCAGCGCAGCACCTGAATTAAATACGATATCCAGGTCCTCCGTCTTCTTTATTCCTCCGCCAAAGTCGATGACCAGACCAGTCTTGCCCGCCAGCGTCTCGAGCACCTTCCAGTTCCTGACAGCCCCCGCCTTGGCCCCATCCAGGTCCACCAAATGCAGTCGTTGCAAACCCGCATCCTCAAACGCCCTGGCTACTTCCAAAGGCCGTTCGTTGTATATCTTCTGCTGCGCATAGTCGCCTTGTGTGAGGCGTACGCACTTGCCGTCTATGATGTCGATTGCCGGTATGATCTCCACTTGTAGTATTTAAATATTCTCCAAAAAATTCTTTAATATCCGCTCTCCCACCGCCGCCGATTTCTCGGGATGAAATTGTACACCATAAAAATTATCCCTGTACAGCCCCGAACTATAGGGCAGTCCATAGCTCGTAGCAGCAATAGTATGCTTGCCAAAGTCCGCATAATAACCATGTACAAAATAGCAAAAGCTGTTTTGCTTCACTCCTTCGAATAAGGGCGTCTTCAGGTCATAGATATTGTTCCAGCCGATCTGTGGAACCTTTAATCCTTCACCTGTAAACTTCTTCACCTTTTCCTCGAAGATCCCCAGACATTCTGTATCATTCTCTTCACTGTAGCTGCACATCAATTGCATCCCCAGACAAATGCCCAGCACAGGCTGCCGGAGGCTTTTCAGCAGCTCATCCAGCTTCCGCTCTTTCAGATACTCCATGGCCGTGCTGGCTTCACCCACGCCAGGGAAGATCACCTTGCCGGCCTTGCGTATCTGTTCGGGGTCATCCGTCACAAGGGCCTGTTGTCCTATCCGTTCCAGGGCATACAGGACGGATTGAATATTACCTGCATTGTATTTGACGATCACAGTGCTCATATCATGCTCCAAGTATAGGTTGTAGAAATGCTGCGGTGGCCGCGCCGATGTCTTTTCCTTCTTCCAACGCCTTGATATAGGCGGTCCCGATGATAGCCCCGCTGGTGTACTTGCTGGCAGCCTCAAAACTGGCCTTATCCCTGATCCCGAACCCCACCAATATAGGATTACGGAGCCTCATTCCCTGCAACCGCTCAAAATAAGCCTGCTGACCATTCATGTCCTTGTCCTTTCCCGTAGTAGAGGAAGAGGACACGGCATACAAAAAACCCGAGCTAAGCGAGTCCACCTTGGCTATCCGCTCCGGAGAGGTCTCCGGGGTAATGAGAAATACAAAATCCAGTCCATACTTCTTTATGACAGGACCATATTCCGTCTCGAATTCATAGATAGGGAGATCAGGCAGGATCAGACCATCCACGCCCGCAGCCGAAGCGGCAGCACAAAATTTTTCAAACCCGTACTGTAGCACCGGGTTCATATAGCCCATCAAAAGCACAGGGACCTGGATGGTCTTCCGGAGATCTTTCAATTGTTGAAAAAGCACAGTAATGGACATCCCATTCTCCAATGCCCTGGCGCCGCTGGCCTGTATCACCGGCCCATCCGCCAGCGGATCACTATAAGGCATTCCAAGTTCTATCATGTCGGCCCCATTGTCCTGTAAAGCTTTCATCACTTCCAACGTGCTGTCCAGCCGTGGATAACCCGCCGTGCAGTAAACATTCAGCACCCGTTGGTCTTTCTTTTTGAATAGGTCTGTTATTCTGCTCATATAGATTGTTCCTCCATAGCCCTCATATAAGTAGCCAGGTCTTTGTCGCCCCGCCCGCTAAGACAAAGGACGACAGTATCTTTTTCATTTAATTGCAATTGATCCAGGGCTGCCAGCGCATGCGCCGATTCCAGTGCGGGGATGATGCCCTCCAGCCGTGTGAGGTCAAAGGCTGCTTTCAACGACTCATCATCCGTGGCGCTAAGAAAGGTCGCCCGGCCGCTGTCATACAAATGAGCATGCAAGGGCCCGATACCTGGATAATCCAGTCCTGCCGAAATGCTATGCGGCTCCACCACCTGCCCGTCTTCCGTCTGCATGACCAGACTCTTGCTGCCATGCAGCACACCCGGTCTGCCTAATTGAGTGGTGGCCGCGCTCATGCCGCTGTGGATACCATGCCCCGCCGCTTCTACGGCTATCAGCTCCACACTCAGATCGTCCAGGAAATGATAAAAAGCTCCTGCCGCATTGCTGCCGCCGCCTACACAGGCTATCACATGCGTGGGCAGCTCATTACCCGTCTTTTCCTTTAGCTGCACCCTGATCTCTTCGCTGATGATGCTTTGGAACCTGGCCACCATGTCCGGGTAAGGATGAGGCCCTACAACACTGCCGATGATATAATGGGTGTCCACAGGGTTGTTGATCCAGTCCCGGATGGCCTCGTTCGTAGCATCTTTCAGGGTCTTGCTGCCGCTGACTGCCGGCACCACTTTTGCTCCCAGCATCTTCATACGAGCCACATTGGGCGCCTGTCTCTCGATATCCTTTTCTCCCATATAAACGATACACTCGATGCCTTTCAGGGCACATACGGTCGCCGTAGCCACACCATGCTGCCCCGCACCCGTCTCCGCAATGATCCTTCTCTTGCCCAATCGCTGCGCCAGCAATATCTGCCCGATAGTATTGTTGATCTTGTGGGCGCCCGTATGATTAAGGTCCTCCCGCTTGAGAAATATTTCCGTATTATACTTGTTGCTCAACCGGCGGGCGAGATACAAAGGCGAAGGTCTGCCCACATAGTCCTTCAATAGTCCATGATACTCTTTCTGGAATGATGCTTCATGCATGATCTCCAGGTAGCGCGTCCGTAACTCTTCCACATTGGGATAAAGCATTTCCGGGATATAAGCTCCCCCAAACTTTCCGTAATATCCTTGCGTGTCAGGACTGGTATACCCACTGATCGTATGTTGCTTCGTAGTCATAACATTACTTTTTATACGTTATTCTTCACGTTATCCAGCATCGTTCTTATCTTCTTCAGGTCCTTTACTCCTGCACTGGTTTCAAACTTGCTGTTGATGTCGATGGCAAACAGCTTTCTGGCGACAGGCTCTTTGGCAAAGGTCTTCAGTTTCTCTGCGTCCCCGGGCTCGATACCCCCGCTCAAAAAGAAGAGTTTATCGATATGGGCCGACTTCAACGTGCCCCAGTTGAACTTTTTTCCCGTCCCCCCATATCCTACACCTTCCGTATCAAACAGGAACATATCACAGGAGTCCTGGTAAGGACGTATCAGCCAGTCGATGGGGTCGTCCTCGCTCAACCGGAATACCTTTATCACGGTAATATAATTAGACAGCTGCTCGCAAAACCGCGGGGTTTCGTCCCCATGCAGCTGCACCATGTCCAGGCCAAAACTATCTACCTGCTTCATCACCTCATCATAAGTGGCATTTACAAAAACCCCTACCTTGCCAAGCCGGAGCTTTGCCTTTTTCACCTGCTCGCCCGTCAGATGACGAACGACATACCTGGGTGATTTGGGGTAAAAGATAAATCCTGCAAAATCCACCCCCATGGCGTCGAGTTGTTTGACCTGGTCGATCTCGGTCATTCCGCAGACTTTTACTCTCATACAGTTACTTCCATTATAACTTTAACAGGTGAACGAATGAGGCAAAACAATCTTAGACATGCTCCCTGAGCTTCTTTACAAATTCTCCAAAAGCCGCTCCGGGATTACTTTCTTTCATAAAGTTTTCTCCTATCAAAAACCCCCTGAACCCGGCATCCTTCATTTGCAGAATGGTTTCCACCTTACTGATGCCGCTCTCTGCAATAAGCACCTTGCCGGCAGGGATCTTCCTGCTGAGATCGATACTCCGCTGTATATCCACCGTAAACGTTTTCAGGTCACGGTTGTTGACACCCACGATCTCCGTTTCTTCGCAAATATGTTCCAATTCACCCTCATCATGTATCTCCAGCAGTACTTCCAATCCCAATCCCCTGGCAAACACAGCCAGTCTTTTTACTTCTGCAGGCGTCAGACAGGCCGCTATCAGCAGGATCACGTCAGCTCCGATGGACCTCGCCTCCTCTATCTGGTACTCGTCGATGATAAAATCCTTCCGCAGGATAGGTATCTCGTTTACACGGGCCGCTATCAGATCCGCATCACTGCCGCCAAAGAAATGTTCATCCGTCAGCACAGACAGGCAGGATGCCCCGGCCGCCGTATAAGCCTTCGTTACATCCACCACTTCCACCTGGTCATTGATCACTCCTTTGGAAGGCGATCTCCTTTTAAATTCGGCAATGATACCCGTCTTTCCCTCATCCGTCAAAGCCCCCTTTAAAGACAACGCTCTTCTTCCATAAAGAGGCCTTTCCCTCAGCATATCCACCACGATCTCCTCTTGCCTCCTGGCTACCTCCGCCCGTTTGTGTTCAACTATTTTGTCCAGAATGGTCATTGTAAAGAGATTAATTTTTTTAATGCCTCATACGCTCTGCCGCTTTCCAGACTTTCGACGGCCGCGGCATAAGCATCGTCGTATTTTCCAAAGTTACCCGTGGAATACAAGGCCATGGCCGCATTGGCCAATACCACCGCATTCTGCGCCCAGCTGCCTTCCACTTTCAATATCTTCGTAAACAACCTGGCAGCCTCCTCTATGGAGTTGCCCCCGTAAATATCGGTAGCATTTACCATTCGTTTACCTAATTCTTCCGGTGTCATGATCTTTTCTCCCAGGTGCGTAATGACCTTGGTATCCCCTGTCAGGGAGATCTCGTCGTAACCGTCCAGACCATGGATAATAGTATAATAGCTCTCCGTCTGTTGCAACAGATAATTATAGATCCTGGCCATTTCCAGGTTATAGACCCCTACCAGCTGGAATCGGGGAGTTGCCGGATTTACCATGGGCCCCAGCATATTAAAGAAGGTGCGTACCCCAAGGTTCCTACGGATGGGACCCACCGTCTTCAGGGCGGGATGGAACATGGGCGCATGGAGAAAACAAATACCCGCCGTCTCTATTTCTTGCTTAAGATGAGCCGCATCATTCTTGAACTTATACCCCAGCTGCTCCATGACATTGGATGCCCCGCTGATGGTGGAAGCGCCATAATTCCCATGCTTGGCCACTTTCTGTCCCGTTCCTGCCACAATAAAACAAGCCAGCGTGGAAATATTAAAGGTATTCTTCCCATCCCCGCCCGTACCTACGATGTCGATGGTGTCATGCCCGTTCAGGTCCACCCGCACGCAGAGGTCCAGAAGAGCGTCCCGGAAACCCTGTAATTCGTCAATGGTGATACTGCGCATGAGGAACACTGTAATAAAAGCCGTCATCTCGCTCTCATTATAAAGGCCTCCGGCAATACCCGTCAGCACTTCCCTGGCCTGCTGCCTTGAAAGCGTTTTATGTTCGAATAAGTATTGTAATATCTTCTTCATATCGTTATCGTTTCAAGTGTTGAATGTTCGCACTATGCCTTCAACCAGTTTTTCAATATCTGCTCGCCCTTCGGCGTCAGCACACTCTCCGGATGGAACTGTACCCCCTGGACATCCAGGGTCCGGTGCCGCAGGGCCATAATATAGTCATTCTCATCCCGTGCCGTCACTTCCAGTTCCTGCGGAAACCCCTCCTCGCTCACAACCCAACTGTGATATCTACCGACCTCCAACTCACCGGGCAGACCTTCAAACAGCCCGCCGGCCCGCAGTACCTTCACCGGCGTGGCTACTCCATGATATACCGTGCTGAGATTGGTCAGTTTGCCGCCAAAAGCTTCCCCGATAGCCTGGTGCCCCAGACACACCCCCAGAATGGGTTTGGAAGCCGCATATTCCTTTATCAGGGGTAACAGAAGCCCCGCCTCTTCCGGAATACCAGGCCCGGGTGAAAGAATGATCTTATCGTATTCTTTTACTTTCTCCAGAGGTATCTTGTCGTTGCGATGCACTTCCACCCTTTGACGCAACAGCTTCTCCATCAGGTGAACCAGGTTATAGGTAAACGAGTCGTAATTATCAAACACAAGTATCTTAGGCACTGTACATAATTTTAAAAGTTAATGACTGATCTCCTCCGCAAACAAAATAGCCTTCTTTAAAGCACCCAGCTTATTGTTCACCTCCTGCAATTCACTCTCCGGCTGGCTGGCCGCCACCACGCCCGCACCGGCCTGATAGATCAGCGTGTTGTTCCTGCTCAGTAAACTACGGATCATAATGGCATGATTACAACTGCCGTCAAAACCCATAAACCCGATACACCCGCCATAATAGCTCCGGGCGGTAGGCTCATATTCATCTATCAGCTCCATCGCCTTGAATTTTGGTGCGCCGCTCAACGTGCCAGCGGGAAACGTAGTAGCCAATAATTCGAAAGGATTATAGCCGGCCCTCAATTTCCCCCTCACTTCGCTGACCAGGTGGATCACATGAGAATAATACTGCACCTGCCGGTAATGAGCAACCGTCACCTCGTCACAATTGCGGCTGAGATCATTACGGGCCAGGTCCACCAGCATGACATGCTCCGCATTTTCCTTTGCATCCTTTAATAACTTGTCCGCCATCATCTCATCCGTCACATCATCCCCTGTCCGTTTGAAGGTGCCCGCAATGGGGTGTACGATGGCTTCTCCATTCTGCAGGATCAGCTGCGATTCCGGAGAAGATCCCATCAATTTGTAATCCCCATAATCAAAAAAGAAAAGATAGGGCGAAGGATTGATGCTGCGCAAAGCCCTGTACACGTTGAACTCGTCACCTGCAAACCCCTGTTGAAACCGCCGGCTCAGCACGATCTGAAAAACATCGCCCCTGTGACAGCTGCGAATGCCCTTCTTTACGATGTCGATATATTCCTCATCCCTGAGATTGGAAGTTTCCCCACCTTTCACTTTAAAAGGATAAACAGGAACATCCTTACTCTTGATCAGCGACTCTACCACAGGAAGCTCGGATTCCACTCCCGCAACCCTGTTCTCGCAGATATAGAGCTCATCCTTAAAATGGTTGATGGAGATCACATATTGATAAAGACGATAACGCATCAGCGGGATGGGAGTGTCGCCCGAGCGCAGCTTGATCGTATCAAAGAATTGTACGGCATCAAAAGTGGTATAGCCAAATAACCCTTGTACGGCTCTCACCGCTTTTTCAGAAGCCGGCTCCGTGTCAAAGCGCTGCATGAACTCCCACAAAAGCCCGGGCGTATCCGACAGATTGGCCAGCGGTCTTTTTTCCGGCGGCAACCCTGGTAGCTTGAATTCGATGTTCCTGGTATCGGAAATCTCTATCCCCGCAATGGCATTGATACAAATAAAGGAATAACTGTTCTCCGCCGCATGATAATCCGTGCTTTCCAGCAGGATGGTGTCCCGGAACCGGTCCCTCAGCCGAAGGTAGATACCCACGGGGGTATAAATGTCCGACAACAGTCTGCGGCAGTGGGTCTTTATTTCTATTTTCTTCATAATGATTTAGTTATCGAGTATGGTCCTCGGACCACCAGATGTCAAACAATAAAAAAGGCCCCGAAAAAACGGGGCCCAATATGGTAATACATGTAGAAATAGCATTACTTGCCCCGCTTGGAGTTAGTATGCCACCACCACACTTTATTTATGAATTGTTTTGTCATCGCAGGGCAAATATGGAGGGTAAAAATGATTTTGCCAAATTTTTTTTACGTGTTTACAGCACCCCTTTCCCTCACAACACCCCCTTCGTACTGGGTAAATAGCTGCTTAGCGGGTCCCGCTTCACCGCCATTCGTATGGCTTTTGCAAAAGCCTTGAAAATGGCTTCGATCTTATGGTGCTCATTCTCACCCCTGCATTCAATATTCAGGTTGCATCTGGCCGCATCGGAGAAGGACTTGAAAAAATGGAAGAACATCTCTGTAGGCATTTCTCCAATATGTTCCCTTTTGAATTCGGCATTCCAGACGATCCAGTTCCTCCCGCCAAAGTCGATCAGCACTTTTGCATCAGCCTCATCCATGGGCAAGGCAAAACCATACCGCTCCATACCCCGCTTGTCCGCCAACGCTTTGGCAAACGCCTCCCCTAACGCAATGCCCGTATCTTCGATGGTATGATGTTCATCGATATGGAGATCCCCATTCGTTCGGATGGTGAGGTCCATCTTCCCATGCCGGGCTATCTGTTCCAGCATATGATCAAAAAAACCCAGCCCCGTGACGATAGCAGCCTTGCCGCTGCCGTCCACATTCAGATCGATCTTTATCTGCGTCTCGTTCGTATTGCGCTCATGCACCACATGACGCAGACCCAGCTTGAGAAATTCATAGATCTTGCTCCACTGCCTGGTCTCCAGCGCAACCACCTGATCAAGTTCGCTCAAAGTATCTTTTATCTCTCCACCTCCCAGCCCCGGCTCATTGTTCAGCCAGATGGCCTTGCAGCCCAGGTTCTTCGCCAGCTGCACATCAGTGATCCTGTCCCCAATGACAAATGAGTTCTCCAGGTCATACTCCGGGTTGTCGATATATTTCGTCAGCATGCCCGTACCCGGCTTCCGGGTAGGCGCATTGTCCTTCGGATAACTCTTATCGATGTATACCTCCGTGAAATGAATGCCCTCGCCCTCCAGGCTCTTCATGACGAATTGCTGTACAGGCCAGAAAGTGTCCTCAGGGTAACCCGCCGTCCCCAATCCATCCTGGTTCGTCACCATCAGCAGCTCATAATCCATCTCCCGGGCAATACGGCCCATGAATTCGAACATATAAGGATAGAACTCCAGTTTGTCAAAACTGTCGATCTGGTAAGTAGGAGGCGCTTCGTTGATCAGCGTGCCGTCGCGGTCGATGAATAGTATTCTTTTCATGAATGAACAAATGAACTTATTGGCCTTTTAACATTGTTTAAGTAAGTGTAAACTCTCCGCAAACCTACGTTAAATATGTTGGAATTTAGCCGGGTCCGAAAATCAAAGGAGCATGGGCCTGAATGTGAAGATAGACTTGGAGAATGTGTATCGCGCCGTTGCGAAAGATATTGATCAGCGCGCCAGCGATTTCGATACTATTCTATCGAATGCAAAAAGAGTACGTCTTGGCATAAGGATAAGTCTTACACCTCACCCATTAATCCCTAATGCCTATAATTTGGCATTCGGACCGGTAAAGAGAAATGGCGCCGTCGATGACAAGGTTAGGCTTTCTCATGAAAATTATTCAAAGGTTTTTTCAACAGTGCTTTTTGAGTCAATATCCTTTTTAAAGAAACATCCTGATAGCTATGTAGGCATCGATGGCTCGGATAATGCAAGGGCTTATATGTATTATAGATGCATCCAAAACAATTTTACTTACCTCAGCTCGATATTCACGATCACAGGCGTCAATTATTACATTCGCATGCTTAGGCAGGGGAAAGACGGTGATTGCGACCTGGACACAGAAGATATACACACCAAGTTCAAATTAATTGAAACCAATGAAACAATAAGGCCTGAAAAACTATACAATTATTTCATTTTCAATCTTAAATTAACGCAATAAATTATCTCAAAAAATAATTAGATTTGTATTATGACCGAAGAACAAAGACAAAGAATACTTCAAAAAGCAGAAGAACACGCTTTAGAAGGCAAAAGAACAGGGAACCCCAATTTTGTTTACTACGGTGCCCCTTGGGAGAACGACTCTTTGGCCAAGGTAGTCAACACCCCGGAAAAAGCCGAGCTTTTTATGAAAATGCTTGAATGGACAATGGAAAAAGCCAACAAAAAATAACTATTTCATCTTCGCTCTGATCGCCGGATTACCGGGAACCTTTCTTCCTGAACCACAACAACATCCCTTTTGTTGGCGCCAATTCCAGCCTGTCCTGCGATCCATGCCGGGCTTCTTCCTGGTACCCTTGTATACCCGGGACCCAAACACTGTCTTCCGGCCGCCAGCCGATCTTACCCCAGTCTATATCCAGCTTTACCCGCACCGTATCTTTTGCCCAGCTGGCGATGGCCACCAGCAGACCGTCATCCTTTACATAAGCAGTCGCCCGCACCGCCGTGTCCGAAACCTTGACCAGCCCCCCATCCTTCCAATACCCCACCATCCGGGCATCCGCAATACCGAACTCATCCCATATCTTCCAGATGGCACGTGGGTCGCAATTCACACCCGCCGTAAACCATGGATAACGCACTGTCATACCGTAGACCATTCCACGCCAGGGATTACCGCCCGACTGCAGCATATCCCCCATCAGACCAAATGGAATGCCGGAAGTTTCCACTATCCAATTGGCAGGGTCCATCTTATCATACCAGAAGTGCTCTCCAAACCACAGTTTATTGATATAAGGAAAGAATTCCGTGTATTGTGTGGCCGGACCAATGGAAAATTCGGTATTGGAATGCAGATCGATCATACAGCCGGGCTTTATCCCGTCCATTACCTTTCGCATCCGCTTCAGCATGTCCCGGCCATACGCGACATCATCCAGGTACAACCCATCTATATCAGTGTTCTTTATCAGCCACCGCAGTCCCTCGATGTAATAATTATACCACCTGGACGCGCCGCTGGTCAGCAGGGCCGCATCACACGCCTCATAGCCATTGATGGGAGTAAACCATTGTGCATTGTAATGGTCGGCAAGATGCTCACGAAGCCAGATATAGCCGCCGCCTTTTCCGTCCGCCAGCACTTCGCTGCCCAGACTACGTAGCGCCCATAACTCGGTCACCTGATTCGACAACTCCCGGACCGTGTAATACAATTTTACTTTCAGCCCTTTTTTATGCCACTTGCCGGTAAAAGCCCTGATGGAGTCCGTGGAAAGAAAGGGATAGTTGATATAAGGATTGATCGTAGATGCATGGTGTACATTGATGACCCTGATGCCTGTCTCCACATCCTCATCCGAAGGCGAAGGCTTGCTGCCATTATGATAATACCTGTCCGTAAACTGGCTGTGCGTATCGATGGGCTTGACGGGCGTGACCAACAGGGAAAATTCGAATGCACAGTCCTTGCCTGCTTCCAGGGTCCTTTCTCCGCTGTAAGTGCTGCAATCGACCATGTCGCCCTTTTGCTCCAGCGAAAACCCGCCCTTATTGTCATTGTACCAGGCAGACGGCGGCGGCGGGTGATAAAGGTTGAGCATGGGTCCTTCGTACGTGGCCCCCAGCAGCTTGCAGTAAACACCCGCGTCCGTATTCCCTATCCAATAAGCATTCTGCGGGCCCTTCCATTTCCAGTCATAGTGCTGCGGACAGTCCATACCATGCAGCCCCATCCCCATAAAATAGGCGGCCGTCGTCTTCCTTACCCCCATCTCCAACCGCATATCCTTTATCACCAATGCCGTCCGGGGCGACACGCGTATGCGATAATGCAGGTACCCATCCGGCTCCATAGAGGCGGCGCAGTGTAATGTAAGGGTCCTGTCAGAGGCGATGCTCTCCCACGATACGATCCCTGCCTGTCTTTTGGTGATCCGCAGGACGGCGTCCGGAAGACGCATGAGCCCTTTGTCTGTTTCGATCACAAATGCCATCGGTTGTTGAAGTATCTCCTTGCCGTTGGCCACGATGGATGCAGGAAAACCGGATCCGTTCAGCCGGATATCGGCCGTCTTTCCGCTGATGAGCCGGTCATGCACCTGCAGGGACCTATAGGGCCGGGGCACCGAATCATCAATACCCAGCGAGGAATTGAGCCACCTGAGCCGGGAGCCGCGCCATGTCTCACCGTCTCCCCTGTCGGCTAATAATTTATCCAATACCCGGATGGTAATACGGCTCTCATGCTTAATGCCGCCCGCGGCAGTGACGACTACGGTAAAAGTATGTTCGCCGGGCTTTGCCCCGGAGGGTATGTCCACACCAAACCATAGGGTCTGCACTTTCCCTTTCTGCACATCGACCCTTTTTGTAAAAAATTGCCCCCTGGCATCCCGGCCTTCCAGGTTGAAGCAGGTCAGCGGATATTTATTTCCCGTATATCTGACCTTTACATCATTGATATCCTGGCGGGACGCAAAAAGCGCCAGCTGGAATACATAATATTCGTTGCGGCATGCCTCCCCCCTGAAATGATCCAAAGGGCCCGACCGGATCCATTTGCAGGGTAGATCCGTCGTCATTTTCACCGGACGGGTCCTGTCTTCCGGGAATACCAGGAATGGATCGGGATGAACCCGGATCATCTGTCTTGTCTCTTCATCCGTGGCGATCACTTCCATCGGGAAAAAACTATCGAATGCCGTTCGCGCTTCCATTGCAACGATATTCGCATGCGGCAGTCCGCTGCCATCCTCCTCTTTTGGACGATGAGCCTCCATCCATTGCTTATCCGTATCCTGGTACGGCGGCGTGTAGTTACCCCTGAACCAGCCATCTCCTTTTGTTCCCTTATACGGCAAATAATATACATAGTATTTCCCCGCGCCGGAAACAGGCCGGAAGATCATTCTCCCCCACTCCCTGGTATTGCTGATCACCAACAGCTCTTTTACCCGTACGCCATTCGTATCCGTGACGATCACAGCCTTCGTCTCCGGTGCGGGATCCCTCCGCCGCCAGGGAATAGCTGCATACACGGCGTCGCCGGGGGCGCCATTCACCTGCAGCACCACGCGGTGATTCCCCAGCGTGTCATTCCATGGATGGCCGGCCACCCTATACGGGAGGTCCTGTGCAAACGGACAGCCGGCAGCCGCCAGGAACAGACAAAGCCATACCAGCCGATGATATATTTTACGGGTAAACATGATCAGATGAGTTTAAAAAAGGGGCGATCCTTCCGATCGCCCCTCATGTCTATTTGGTAAAAGAGGTAACAGTCAGCGTCCATATCCTGGCATCTCCGGGATTGGCCGATACCTTGTATTGACGGGGCTGACTATAATCTCCGGCAAAGCCCAGTTTCGGCGCCGGGTCCACGGGAGTAACGGTCGCCGCAGGAGAAATATCCACACTGCACCAGAGATGGTCCAATGCTACCTGGCTTCTTTGATAAGCGTTGAAAGCCCCGCTGGCCGGCGGCACCGTTACCTGAAGGCTGATGGTGCTGTGTGCGGTATCAATGGTTTGCGATACGTTCAGCCGCATGTAGGCTATCACCGGGCTGCCGTTGTACATATTGGTGGAATCCGGCCACCTGTATTCAAAATATACCTTATTGATATAGTTCAGCTGGTTCCTGGGGTAGTCCGGCAACCCCGACTTCAGACAGGATGCAAACAATATGCACACTGCACTGCTGATGATGACCACTGCTTTTTTTGTATTAAACATCTGATTGCTTTTAAGTTTATAGTAAAAAGAACTACCATCCCAGGTTCTGCACCAGCTTGCCATTCTGATTGATCTGGTCCTGCGGTATAGGGAAAAGATACCGGCGGGGATAATCGAAATAACGCTGGTTATTCTGGGAAAAATAAGCGCCCTGGGTGATGACATACCCCATTCTGTCACGGGAGATATCCATAACCGCCGGTGTAGCATTCAGCTCGGGAATATTCCCGGCCTGAGCGTTCCCATGATTGGCATCGCCGCCAAACATACCCCAACGCAGCAGACTCCAGTAATAGTCGCCTTCCAGCGTGAGATCCACCCTTCTTTCCCGCTTGTAGTCCGCCCATGCAGTAGCCAGATCTGGCGCCGTGGAAGCCGGTAGCTTCCCATGTACCGTCCTTGTCTGGTTCAGGGCGGCTACCGCATGAGCGATATCGCCCTGTAGCAGGTAGGCCTCCGCCAGGTTCAGATATACCCTTCCCAATCGGGTAATGACATAATGATAATTGGTAGGAACACCCACATATACCCTGGGAGAAACATTGTAGATCCCTTTCCTCCAATATTGATTGGTCAGACTGACATAGTAGCCGACGCCATTGATCTTCATCCAGCGGCTGGAATTACCGAGGACACAGGTGGTCACCGTCTGTCCGAAAAAACTATTGGAGTCGCTGACAATGGATGCCGCCCACCGGGCATCCCTTCCCGTATTGGTCAGCGTCCACATGGTCTCTCCGCTGGCAGGTGACACCATCCCGTGCTCCACATCAGTTTCACTGGCGGCATGGGGGATCGCCGTCAAAGACGGACGCATCGTATTATCAACAGCTGCCTTGAACTGTGAAGTTTGGTTCCAGGGCAATGCCAGCTGCGGGTTGTTTTTGTCGATGACCAGGTAATCGTCGGCCAGGTTCTCTGTAGGGCCATGTTGTATCCACGCTTCGAAGATATTGACAGAGGCATTAAACAACGGACTTCCTCCATATTGGATTATCCGGTTGTTGTTGACATTGGCTACTTCCGTCTGCATCGGCGTCTGGTCACAGGTAGTGTTCAATGCACTCTTATACGCGCCAAGAATGATCTCCGAAGACGTCGGCTTGACATCGTTGAACATGCTGCCATAATCGGATTCCATGCTGTAACCACCCCCGTTGATCACCGAATTCGCACTGTTGACAGCCGTCTGCAGCAAGGATTGTACGGCAGTGGAATTGAGGTCCGGCCCATTAGGATAATTGGAATACGCGGCAGCCTGCAGACATACTTCGCTGAGAATGGCAGCAGCCGTATACTTGCTGGCTCTTCCTGTCGGCGCCGTTGCCGGCAATCCGGCGATGGCATCCTGCAGGTCCTTGATGATGTGCCCATAAGTTTCGGCAGGATTGGCCGTCGTTGGCAAACGTAGGTCCCCACCCGGCACCAGTGTCGTATCGATCCAGACCACCTTGCCGAACTTCCTGGCAAGATTATAATACTGCACCGCCCGCAGGAATTTCCCTTCCGCGATCAGGGGTACCTTATCCGTTGCCGAGATACCCTTGGAAGCCTGGACATTGGAGATGATCATATTACATTGACGAATACCCGAAAATTTATTAAACCCCATATCCGAATAATTCGTAAGAGTACCGGAAAACACAGCATAGGCGCCATTGTAAATATCGTCAAAGCCAAGCGTATTGGTAGTGTACGCATCGATCTTGCCGGGTCCTTGACTAGGGCTCAGGATAAAATCGTTGATCACCGTAGCATATGTCTGAAAGATAAAATCCTGCGCATTCCCTGTGCTGCTCCAAACCTGATCGCCGCTGATGGTGTTGAGAGGCTGTGTGTCGAGGAGCTTATGACAGGAAAGCCCCCCTATGAGTATAGTGATAAGAACAATAACTCTTTTCATCCTTTTGTTTTTTGGTGTTAAATGATCCTTTTGCTTCATCAGAATCCAATATTACAGCCCACGGCGAACGTGCGCTGAACAGGATAGCCATAGTTGTTGGGATCACTTTCCGGATCAATAAAATATTTCATGCTCTTGCTGATCGTGAACAGGTTCCTGGCCGTAGCAAAAACCTTCAATTGAGAGAAAGGTGTATTTTTCAGGCCGGCCAATGTTTTAAGGTCATAGCCGATCTGCAGGCTCTTGAGACGGATATACCGGGCATCGAGCAGCCAGAAACCAGACACAAAATTATTGTTGCCTCCGTTGTCACCCGGGTTGGAAAGTTGCCGGGGATAAGGAGCTCCCTGGTTATTCGGCGTCCAATAGTTCGTCTGGAATCCATAAACGAGTATACCCTGAGCACTGCTGCCTCTGATAACATCACCCATATACAGGCTCCTGCTGCCGGAACCCATGAGCACGGCATCCAGATAGATCCCTTTATAGGCGAGGTTAAGCGTAAAGCCGTAGTTGACATGGGGAAAAGAATTGTTCCCGATACGTCTGTTATCAGCTGAATTGATCTGACCGTCACCATTGGCATCCACGTAGCTCAGGTCGCCGCCCGCCACGTTCGAAGCGCCTTGTATGTGGGCGCCATTCAACAGGGCGGCATTATTGGGATAGTATCCGCCAAATAGATAGCCCGTCGTAAGATAGGAATCTGTAGTGCCGGAATACCTTGTATAGGGATTGGACATGTCGACACTGTTCTCACCAGGATAGATCTCCCACAACTGGTTGTAATAAGAGAAATTAAAGCCCGCCTGATAGGACAAACCGCCGACCTTATCCCTCCAGTTGACGTTGAACTCATACCCGGCCTTTCTCAGCGCCGCATTGGAATTGATCACCGGCAGGTTCTGTCCCAGCGTCACCGCATAGGAAGTATCGGGAACGACATACCCCTTGGTGCGGACATAGAAATATTCGAAGCTGCCATTCAATTTATGATGCAATGTCGAGAAATCACCACCGATGTTCGTACTATAGTGGGTATACCAACTATAAGAGGTGCTGGGAAGGACCCCTTCGCGAAGACCGATCTGGGGCGCTCCACCTACTACCCAGGCGTTAGGATTGATGCTGTACGTAGGTAGATAAGAATAAGGGGGGACATCCTTGGTAGTACCCACCTGCCCATAGGATGCACGTAATTTTAAGAAGTCGAAGATCCCTTCCTCCACCAGCGGATGGGCAAACTTCTCCTCCGTCAGGACCCAGCCGCCCGAAAGACCATAGAAAAAGCCCCACCGTTTCCGGGGAGGGAAGAGATAAGATCCGTCATAACGCATGCTTCCTTCCAGGAAATACCTGGAGGCATAGCTATATTGCAGCCTTCCCACATAGCCGGCATAAGCGCTCCTGGCTTCTTTACCATTGGCCACCATATTGACAGTAGGGCCCGCAATAAACTGATCGAACAATATCTGGTAATTCACCCGCTGCGCCGACACTGTATCGTTATTGGATTTATTCTGCTCATATCCACCCGTAAAATCCAACGTATGCGGTCCAAAGGCCGTATGATAAGTAACAAATCCCTGCAGGATGGTGGTAGCGCCGCTGCCGTTGATCGACGTCAGGCTGGGAGGGTTCCCATAGATAGGTGTGGTGCTGCCAAGATTATATGCCGGGGCCGTTGCGCTCCAGGCCTTGCCCATAGTGTTCCACATATTGTAATTGCCGCTGGCGCGCAGATGCAGTCCCTTTAAAAAAGGTGCTTCCCAATCGAATGAAAGTATCGTGTTCAGGATGCGGGAAGTGCTCCTGTTATAACCCGATTGCGGGTCCAGCACTTGGGCGGGGTTTCCGTTGGTCCCCGCATATGGCAGACCGAATTCATTGTACGCCAGGGTCATAGGCGAATGGTTCTGTATCAGGCTAAAAATTCCCGGATAGCCGTTGCCGCCATCAACGGTCGAATTGGGCACGACATTTTTTTCCACATAACCATCCACGCTGGCCAGTACCTTCAACCTGATCTTTTCCACGGTGTTCTCCGCATTGAGCCGGTAGGTCACCCGGTCATTGTAGTTATTATCCGTCTTCAATATCGATCCCTGATGATAGTAGGACAGACTTCCGTAATACCTCAGGGTCTTTGTGCCCGAAGAGATTGACAGGTCATGCCGCTGCTCAGGGGCGTAGCTCCTCATGACCGCCTTTCGCCAGTCGGTGTTGGGATACACAAAAGGCTTGGACTGGTCCCTGTAATATTGAAGGACACTGTCGGCATAAGGCGGCGTCAGGCCTTCACTGCTGTAGACCTTATTTATGGCAAGAGCCCTGTTATATGAATCTAACTTTTCAGGCAGCACGGTAGGACGTGTCCATATCTGGTTGAATGAATAATTCACAGATGTCTTCCCCAGCGAGCCCTTCCTGGTGTTGACCAGGATGATGCCGTTGCCCCCCTGCGCGCCATACATTGCCGTGGCTTCCGCATCCTTCAAAACAGAAAAGCTTTCAATATCAGCAGGATTCAGGTTCTCATAATCGTTTTGCGAGCGGATAAACCCATCGATCACAAACAAAGGCGGGTTCTGTCCGCTGTTGCCGCCGCGAATAAATATCTGGCTTTTTACACCAGGTCCTCCACCGGGAGTAGTGACAAAAACGCCCGGCATCCGTCCCCCCATCTCGTCATTAATGGACGGCGAAGCGATCGCCGATACTTTGTCCATCGGCACCGTCGAAATGGCTGTCGTCAATGCTTTCCTGGTCGTCGTACCATAGGCCACTACCACCACCTGCGACAAATTCTCCGGCGTTTCAACCAGTGTGACGTCGATGCGCGACTGCTTGTTTATATCCACCGTCAGTTCCTGGTAACCGATAAGACTAAAACGAAGCGTCCCCTTTCCACCCGCCAGGATGACATATTCCCCTTCAGCATTGGTGGAAGTACCCTTCCCTCTGTCAGAAATTACGCTCACCTTCTCCAGCGGTTTGCCTTTGGAGTCCGTCACCCTTCCCCTGATCTTTGCCGTATCCGCATAAATACTGTTGGTAGTGATGATCACCAGCCCTCCGCTCATGATCCTGTAGCTCATGCCCGTATTGGCCAACAGCAGATCGAGCACCTCCCGGCTGTCCCTATTCCTTGCTTTCACCGTGACAAGCAGGTCATCCGACAGCAACAGGTTGCTGAAAACAAAACGGTAGGCAGTCTTCTTCTCCAATTGTTTCAGGGCCTCCGTAAGCCTGACCTCTTTAAAATCGACGCTTACTTTCTCCTGAGAATAAGTTCTTGCAGCCACCTGCAGGCTCGAAGCCAACATGAAAAAAGCAATCATTCTCATAAGCAACATGGTTTTGGCCTTCCATGACAGGCACGACGGTCCATGGAAGGGATGTCTTTTTTTCATACCTTAGTCTTGATTTAAGTTATAAATATGGATACAGGGACATTTTCCCTGTTCCGTTTTGTAATGAAGGGGGAATGGTCGTCACCCATTTCTCCTTTTTTATTTAGAGAGCGTTACAATGTCATTTTCAATTTTATAGTTAAATGGATATGAATATTGAAAGGCTTTTAGCACCTGCTGGATGCTTTCGTTCGAAAAGTAACCCGTAAAAGGATATTCTCGCACCTGGTCATCGGCAAATACGATCTTTACATTAAACCAGCGCTCCAGCCTGTTCTTCATCGACCCAAAAGTTTCATTGACGATCTCAAGCCTGTTTTGCTGCCAGGCGGTTTCCGTGATGATACTATCGCTGCCCCTAAAGGTCAGATCCCGGACCACAGGGCCGGCGCTAACGCCGGTCTGGGAAACGCCCTTATTGGGAAGGACTAGTTTTTGCAAAGGCTTCACCATCCATTTTCCGGCGCCCCCGACCTCAGAAACCTGTACTTTCCCGCTTATCAGGTCCAGTTCCGTCGTCTTTTCTTCTGCATAGGCCTTGATGTTGAAAACGGTTCCTAATACCGTGACATCATACCCGGGGGTCCTCACCTTAAAGGGATACCGGGTATGGGGCTTTATATCAAAATAGGCTTCTCCGTGGAGGGACACTGTCCTGTTGTCCTCACCAAAACTCTTGCTCACTTCCAGTGAGGAACCGGCATTTAGTATAACCTTGGAGCTATCCGGCAGATAGAATACTTTTTTCTGCCCGTTTTGGGTTGCAAGAACGGGCATCTCTTTCACTGCCTCCCCCTTTGCTGTGGAAAGCTCGTTATTTGTATTTCTTTTACGGACGAATGGCAGGATCACTGCGGCCAATAAGACAGCCGCAGCAGCCATTTTCATCCATCTGCCGAACAGAGGGGCGCGACGCCCACGAACATCTGCACCTACCAATGACAACGGCTCACCTTCGTATATCTCCCCCTCTTCCCGGAGCAGGATACTCAGGTTCAGCACCATATCACGGGCCTGGTCGATCGTTCCTTTCTCCCCGAGATACGTGCGTATATAATCTTCCCAATACCGCACATCAGCTTCATTGGCATGAAAGCAGTAGGCTATGAACGAATCGTTGATCACTAGCTCTTCCACAGAAAATCGGTCCGCCATAAAAGCATTTTTTACTTATATGACGGAAGAACGGACAGCTTTTACCAACTTTTTACCATAAAAATTTTACCTGCATTCTTTGCGGAGAAGCTTGATACCCTCGAAGAGGTTGTTGTACACCGATCTTTTGGACAAACCCGTGTATAGAGCAATTTGCTCTGTAGACATGCCCTTATAGAATTTGAGGGAAAGCACCGATTTGCACCGGGGAGGCAGGCGTTGAAAAACCTCTCTCATTTTGTCGATCCGCTCCGAGGAAGTTTGAAGCTGGATCAGTATCTCCTGGATGGAAGGCGTAACCGCAGCCTGATCCATCATTATATTTCCGGATTCGTTCCCCTTTCTTATCAACAGCCGGCACCGATCGATAAGCTTCCGGTGAAAAGCGGTTACTAAATAAGCCCGGGGATTGACGATCGCATCGTTCTGTACCCCTTTTTCCAATAATTCAAGAAAGAATTGGTGAATGCCATCTTTTATTTCTTCTTCCGGCAGTCTAAACACCTTGCCCATCTTTAACAATATAGGGTAAAAGGAAGTATACCATTGTTCGATCTGATCAGCGGGCCTCTCAATCTGATGCATCCTGTAAGTTGTTCGACTTATCTCAATAAGCAGTTCACAAACTGCAATATAAAAATAAATCCGGGTATCCGGAAGGATGGATCAGAAGAAGTGCAAACGTTTGCACGTAATGATTAGCATTATTATTTAGTCTTCGCCCTGGCCGCCTTCACCTCCACCATCGTCACCGCACTCGCCTTATTCCCAAAATTATTCCGAACATACGTCAGCACATCCGCGATCTGCTGGTCAGAAAGTACACTGGCCTGAGCCGGCATCGGATTGTGAAACGTATCCCCATCAATATCGATCTGACCACCCGGCAGCCCCTTCAACACGATCTGCGCCAACTGCCCTTTATTCCCCAATACCCATTTTGTCTTGGACAACGGCGGATTCATATTCGGCACCCCCAATCCATCCACCTGGTGACAAGGCAGGCATGTCGACTCATATACAACCTTACCCCTCGCTATCGAAGCCGCCAATCCACCCGGTCCGCCACCCGCCTTATTCGTCACCGGACGCTTTGTCTGCGCCATCACTAGAATGGCCAGTGACACCGCACTGGCCATAAAAAACAATCTCTTCATATTTTATTTGCTATAGCTGATCTTCCAAATATTTCCTTTGTTATCATCCGTCACATACAAAGACCCATCAGGACCTTGCGCCAGACCACAAGGACGATAAGTAGCCCGTCCCGAAGCCGTCTTGTCAGGCCCCCCAGAGAAATTGTCCGCAAAAACTTCCCACTCGCCGCTGGGCTTGCCATTGCTAAAAGGTACAAATACAACAAAATAACCTTTCTGCGGCTCGGGAGCCCTGTTCCACGAACCATGAAAAGCTACGAACGCCCCATTCTTATATTTATCAGGGAACTGGTTGCCCGTATAGAATAAAAGCGCATTGGGCGCCAGGTGACCCGGAAAAGCCACTACAGGGTCCTGGGCATCCTCACCTCCCGCCTTTTTTCCATCGCCGCCATATTCCGGAGCCAGTATCTTCTTTTTCTGGAATTGGTCATAGTAGATATACGGCCAACCGCAATTAGAGCCTTTGTGCAGCTCGTACATACATTCCGCAGGTAACTCGGCGCTCTGCTTTGTGTCGTACAAATCAGGGAAAAGATCATGCAACTGATCCCTTCCATGTTGCATAACAAACAAGGTATTCGTAGACGTATTCCAGTCCAGTCCGACCACATTGCGAAGCCCCATGGCATAGTGTACGCCTGTGCCATATGTCTGACCAGGCTGGTCGGCCTTGAACTGCCAGATGCCGCCGGCCGAATCCAATATAGGGCATGGCTTGCGACCAGGGCTGCCCTTTGTCCTGTCCTGCACCTGACAGGAATTGGAATAAGCTCCGATATTCACGTATATATTGCCGTTATTGTCCAGGGCGATGGATTTCGACTCGTGCTGATGACGATTGATCAGACCCGTAATGATCTTTTCGGGATTGTCGGGGTTGGTGACATTATAGCCGGCATCCAGCTTATACCGATATACCTCTTCATCGGAGGACGCATAGAGATAACCATTCTTTATGGCAATACCGGTGCCGCCATAATTCCCAAATCCGGTGACCTGATCCGGCTTCCCGTCCCCATTGGTATCCTGCAAACGATAGATACCCTTGCCATCCTTCACCCTGGCAAGCTTAACAAAGATCACACCATTCGGCGCGACTACGATGTGGCGGGCCTTACCAAACCCTTCCACAACAATGTTTGCCGAAAACCCTGAAGGCAGTTTGATACTGGTATCCCTGGGCAGCGCCGTACCTGAAGATGGTCCCGGCTCCGTAACAGGTCTACCCCCCTTATTGGAATCTCCGGCACAGGCAAAAAGTCCCATCATACACAAGCCTACTACAAGATGCAGAGCTTTATGCGGGATCGTTGTCATTTTTTTGATTTGCTGATTCATTGGAAAACACTATTAAGTGAATGTAATTTACACGATTACACCGACCGGAAGATCACTAATTTTTATATTAGAACGAAATTAAGCCCCTGGGTATCGGGCAAGCGCTTCCAGCAGCTCCCGGTTCTCCGGCTCCGTACCCACCGTAATACGCAGACATCCTTCACACAACTCCACTTTGCTGCGATCCCGGACCACGATACCCTTGTCCAGCAGATAATGATACACGGCACGGGCATCCGCGACTTTCACCAACAGAAAATTGGCGTCGCTGGGATAGATCTTTTTTACGACAGAAAGGACTGCCAGCTGCTGGTGCAGCTGCTCACGCATGTTTACCAGCGCCCTGATCATATCATTCACCTGCTCCGTCTCTTCCAATGCCTGCAAAGCCAGCTCTTGGGTGGCCTGACTAATATTATAGGGAGGCTTGACCTTATTATAGACATCGATGATCGCCTCACTTGCAAACGCCATACCCAGACGAAGTCCCGCCAAACCCCAGGCCTTGCTCATGGTTTGCATTACAACCAGGTTGGGATAATCCGGCAGCTCCTGGATAAAGCTCCTGTGACGGGAAAAATTAATATATGCTTCGTCTATCACAACCAGCCCGTTAAAATTGTTTAGTATAATTTCCACATCCTGCCGGTTCATAGAATTGGCAGTAGGATTATTGGGGCTGCAGATCCAGATGATCTTGGTATTTTCGTCCACCAGGTTCTCCAGGTGAACAAGGTCCAGCTGGAAGTCGTCCAGCAGTCTGGCCCTTCGGACTTCTATATCATTGATATGAGCGCTCACCTCATACATGCCATAAGTAGGAGGGTTGATGATGACATTGTCCTTGCCCGGTATACAGAAAGCCCGATAGAGTATATCGATGCACTCATCGCTGCCGTTGCCCAGAAAGATATGTTGCGGTGCGATCCCTTTGACCCGGCTGAGCGCCTCTTTCAATTTCCATTGAAGAGGGTCCGGATAACGGTTATACCACCGGGTAAGCGGAGATCCCAGGCTATTCTCATTGGCGTCTAAAAATACATGCGCCTCCCCCTTGAATTCATCCCTGGCTGAAGAATAAGGCACCAGTTGCCGGATATTGTCCCTTAGTAACTTGTCCATTTGAAACATACTATTAAATTTTAAGACATCCTCACCTTGACGGCATTGGCATGCGCCTGCAATCCCTCAGCCTCTGCCATCTGTATGACCGCAGGACCAAGACCGCGTATACCTTCCCGGGTAAGTTGCTGGAATGTGATCTTTTTTACAAAACTGTCCAGGCTGACGCCGCTATAGGCCCTGGCATATCCATTGGTCGGCAGCACGTGATTGGTGCCACTGGCATAGTCCCCCGCGCTTTCCGGAGAAAAATGACCGATAAAGACAGACCCCGCATTCACCACTTTTTCGGCAAGCTCAGCCGCATTATCACAGGCAAGGATCAAATGCTCGGGAGCATATTCATTCAGTATTTCCATAGCCTGTGACGCATCCCGAGTAATAAAAGCACGGCTGGATACCAGGGCCTTTGCAGCGACATCCTTACGAGACAGGACGGCCAATTGCGCCTGCACGGCCGACACAACCCGATCCACCATTTCCCTGGAAGGACAGGCCAATATTACCTGGCTGTCCGCCCCATGCTCGGCTTGCGACAAAAGATCCGCCGCGACATAGCCGGCATTGGCTGTTTCGTCGGCATAGACAGCAACCTCGCTAGGACCAGCTGGCATATCGATGGCAATCCCGTCCTTCTGTATGAGTTGCTTGGCGCAGGTGACATATTGGTTGCCCGGTCCGAATATCTTATAGACCGCGGGTACAGTCTCCGTACCATAGGCCATCGCAGCTATCGCCTGTACGCCCCCCGCTTTATAGATCTTTGTTACTCCCACCAGTTTTGCCGCATACAGGATCGCGGGATGCAGCCGTCCTTGCGGGTCGGGCGGGGAACACAGTACGATCTCCCTGCAGCCCGCCAGCCGGGCGGGTATCCCCAGCATCAGCAGCGTAGAAAAAAGGGGCGCCGTTCCACCCGGTATGTATAACCCTACTTTCTCGATGGCTACCGCCTTTCTCCAGCATTGCACACCCGGCATGGTTTCCACCGCCTCCACTGTCTGCCGCTGTATACGATGAAAAGCCTCGATATGACGCAATGCCTGCCGGATGGCCAGTTGTAATTCCTCTCCTACCTCCGTCACCGAGGCTTCTATCTCTTCATTGCTGACCTCCAATTGCGCAGGGGACACTTTATCAAATTGAAGGGAGAACTTTTTTACAGCCGCGTCTCCACCCTGCTTTACGGCGGCAAGGATCTCGGCCACCTTCTGCTCCAGCGACGAGGTATCCAGCACCGGTCTCGACAACCACTCCCGCCGTTGATCCGGAGAAATAGATTTGAAAGAAGAAATATCAATTAATTGCATATCGTTGTATTGGTATTAAATGATCATTTTCTCTATCGGCACTACCAGAATACCCTGCGCGCCTGCATCCCTCAACCGCTCGATAATATCCCAAAAATCATTTTCGTTCAACACGCTATGTACGCTGCTCCACCCTGCTTCCGCCAGCGGCAGGACAGTAGGGCTCTTCATACCCGGCAGCAATGAGATAATGTCCTTCAACTTTTCGTTGGGTGCATTCAACAGGATATATTTATTGTTCCTGGCCTTCCTTACCGCACGTATGCGGAAAAGAAATTTTTCCAGAATGGACTGCAGTTCAGCATTAAGCTCCTTATTCCTGATAAGGACAGCCTGGGACTGAAGCACCGTCTCCACTTCCTTCAGACCGTTCATGAACAGCGTGCTGCCGCTGCTGACCAGGTCGACAATGGCATGGGCCAATCCAATACCCGGCGCAATCTCCACCGAGCCGCTGATCTCATGTATATCGGCCTCCACCTTGTTCTTCTCCAGGAACTGTCGTACCAGAGTAGGATATGTAGTAGCAATCCGCTTGCCCTGCAGATATTGCACATCTGTATACTCCTCCCCCCTGCCGACAGCCACCGACAGCCGGCACTTGCCAAAACCCAGGTGCTCCACGATATCCACCTTCTTGTTATTTTCATACAGAACATTCTCTCCCACAATGCCGATGTCAGCTACTGCATCCTCCACATATTGGGGGATATCGTCGTCCCGGAGAAAATAGATCTCCATGGGAAAGTTATCCGATTCTGTTTTCAACTTGTTGACACCGTTCTTCAGGTCGATGCCGCAGTCCTTTAGAAGCTTCACGGAATCGTCATAAAGACGTCCCGATTTCTGGATGGCGATCTTTAGTTTCATACCATTGGTTAAAAAATTAGGGGCTTACCTGCGGTAAGCCCCTTTGATTAGTTGTTTTATTTAATACAAAACATCACCGGCCTACCCCTGTGGTAAGTAAAAATGATGGTGATGATGATGTTTGTTAAAAATCATAATTCGGCCCCAAAATTAAAGGCCAAAAGCCAATGTCCAAAATTTTATTTTCAAATCGGAATAAATTAAATATTATTCAATTATTCAACCCCAATCCGCATTCACATTGACAATTCACATTTAAAGCTATGCTTGACAATATTTAATTTATTCTTTCTCAATGTCTTTTCTTTAAGGTTTCTGAATTTCTGCTCTGCAGCACGAGGTATGGCGCTTGAAATGATATGGCCGGTAAAATGCTGGGGACTAGCCTTGATCAACTGGTTGACAGTGTAAAACGTCTTTACAATTTGTTCTACAGCATGCTCCACGTCTGTCTCTTTCAGTTCTACCAGGAAATACTTATCGTCCGGACGGACCTTAATCAAATAATCACATTTTGCAATCTTGGGATCATCGATCAGACAAGCGTCAATCTTAACCTTACAGACTGTCTTACCTGCAGTCAAATTCAATCTGAACTGCCGTCCTTTCTCACTGGCAACAGTAGAAATAGCATAGCAGTCGTTTTTTCCTCCAAGTCTATCCCTTAATTCCTTGCAGCACATCTTAAATTAGTTGTACTTCAAAGATATTAATTCGTCAAATGTTTTTCCCAATTGAATTGAAACGTCATCTATATTCGAAGTACCGATGGTCATCGTTTCTCTATCCATCGTACTGCGGCAAGATCCATTTTCGAAATAATAGCACGTAACTTTATCAAAATCGATCCAAAATTTACGAGGAACGATCTTTTCTACTTCTTCCGGTGATTTACCCTCTCGTACAGCAACATTATACGCCTGGATCAGGTTGTCGATAGTTGTAAGGACATAAGGGCTATGTGTGGTAATAAATAATTTGTCTTCTGATATTAATTTGCCAGATATAATATACTCGATCAAATCTTTCTGTGCGGTGGGATACAAGTTAGATTCTGGCTCTTCTATAACTATACAGTTTTTAAATAATTCTTTTCTATTCAGAAAATATTCAAGCACAAGAAACAATGGGGTGACGGATTGATATCCACTTGAAGTATGTTCCAAACGAATGCGTGTATTATTAGAAAGTTTTATAAAGTTGACGTTATCATCATATTCAAACTCGATCCCTAAAAAGTCAATAGCGGTCTTTTTTATTTCACTTCTGGCTTTTTCAAATTTTGCACCGAAATCTTTAATAGATCTTGCAATAGAAACTTCATTCCTAAGCAGTCCAAAAAGAGATTCGGCTATCATCGATAACAATATCCGTTCGGCAGGGACATATAGCGAATTATAAACATTAGATTCTCTTACCAAATCTTTCAACAAGCTGAAATATTTCTTCGACAATGAATCAAAATCAGTTAATTCTCCTTTACCAAATCCTGTGCGCAATTCACCAATCTCTTTTATTTTCTTATTAATACGTTGAAGACTTTGATTTTCTTTCCCATTTTTTACTGCTGTAACCTCTGGTATAGGGGAATCCAATAAAAGCCCCACCGCATCCCATCTCTGCTCGAAGCCATACTGATAAGAAGAAAATACATGATCTAATCTTAAAAGAACTTCCCTGAATGTGTGGTCACTTTTAAATTGATGATTAATTAACTCGACCGAAATTGTGTCATTTGAATAATTTATAACCGTCGAATCCTTTATTTCAAACTCTATATTAAAGTCTGCCAGCTTTTTCTTAAAAAATCTTATATCCTCAAATTGAGCAAACTCAACACTCTTAAAAATCGAGATCAGCTTCGCCACTGTACTCTTCCCGCTCGAAGTCTTCCCAATAAAGATATTGATATCCTTTATCTCGATATCGATGGATTCAATAGGACCAAAATTTCTGACCTGTAATCTTTCCATTACAACAAATATAACTTATTCTATCTTCTTACTCAATTCTTTAGCTTTATCAAACCCCGGCGCACCAGCAGGGATCTTGTCCAGCCACGATCTGGCAGCAGCCTTATCCCCCTTCTGCACATAGCTCAACGCTATAAAAAAAGCCGCCTCGTATTGAAAAAGACTCCCGCCGGCATACACTCGCTGCAAATCCTGCCGGCCCTCATCCGCCGCACCCGTATGTAATCTCGCCACCCCCCTGTAGAACAACGCCGTTTGATTGGTGCTGTCTTTCCCATAAGCCTTGTCCAATAACGGCAATGCTTTATCAAACTTTCCTCCGTTGAAATATTCAGCCGCCTGCTCCATCAGAGAATCATTGCTTTCTCCACGCTCGGTTACTCCTACCATTTGCGTCCTCCCATAGGTGTTTAGATAATCGGAAGGCCACAGCATCAGTACGGCAAAAAGAACGGCAGCCGCGGCAGCTATACCCATTACATATTTACGGAAAACATCTACCCGGACCTTCATCTTCATTACTTTACCCTTTCCTATACCCCCTTCTTCGGATAGCCCCCCCGCATCCACACCTCCCCCAAAAGCGCCGCCCCCGGCACCCCCCCCAAAAAATCTCCCCCGCATCCCCCCCCCCCTCTGACGAAGGGACTCTTCCGCAGGAGCACCGGTCA